>Ga0102588_1000009_pt1 | contig 786897 bp, 738 predicted proteins | sample AraplaMF_Col_mMS_FD_76854 | JGI IMG/M metagenome (GOLD analysis project Ga0102588, IMG submission 76854) | Arabidopsis root microbial communities from the University of North Carolina, USA - plate scrape MF_Col_mMS (SPADES assembly) (version 2) | ecosystem: Host-associated > Plants > Roots >...
TCTGAAGCAACTGCACCTGGAGCTCAAAGAGCTGGGCTACGGGGGATCATATGACCGAGTGGCCGCGTTTGCCAGGCAATGGAAGGCGGGTCAAATGGAGTGGGTCAATTCAGCAAGCAAACGCACACTATCTCCCGAAATTCGTTACGGTTTGGAGCGATCTTCGACAGGAAAACATAATCGGTAAGCCACTCTAGGTATTTGGCGATATAGAGCAGTCGTTTAGTAGCCGTGCCACTTAGAACCGCCCCTACATCGTAATACTCAGCTTTACTCTTCTTAAGGGTTTTGCGAAGAGCAGAGACATTTGCAGTATTCGCCACTTCGTCAGCAAGACGAAGATCCTCCTTTGCGTATTTACAGCGAGCCACCAGACCTTCAACCTCATCAAGCGAAAGAAGGTCATTGCTGCGGGCGCGATCCATCAGATCTACTTTGGCTGCAGCGAGTGTTTCGTATAGAAACGCGACCGCACCTAATGCCGCAGTTAAAGTATTGGCCTTACGACCTCGCGACCGTAACGCCAATGAAAATGCCGTTGGCTCGAATACGCCAAGTCCAGTCGTAACATCGACTAGCAACGGCATATGCTCACCGTTCCCCATATCGACATTTCTAACTGCGTATCGTGCGGCCAAGCTCACTCCTTTGTTTACACTTCCTCTTCGCTAGGTTATGCATTTAATAGCGATGTCGTCAAGAAGATAGTGTAAACAAAGAAAAACACCCTGCAAATCAAAGACTTGCAGGGTGTTGTTTACGACCTTAAGTTGACTGGGTCTCAGAACGGAATGTCGTCGTCCATATCGGAGAAGTTAGGCGCTGGGCGCGGTGCCGGGCGTGGTGCCGGAGCCGGTGCAGCCTGTGGACGTGGTGCTGGACGTGCCGGAGGCGCGTCGTAGCCCATGTCGTCGCCACCGCCCATGCCGCCACCCATGCCGCCGCCGGAATCGCCACGGCCGCCCAGCATCTGCATGTTCTCAGCGATGATGTCGGTGGCGTACTTCTCGATGCCGTCCTTGTCAGTGTACTTGCGGGTTTGCAGGCGGCCTTCCACGTAGACGGAAGAACCTTTTTTCAGGTACTGGCCCACGATTTCAGCCAGGCGGCCGAAGAAGGAAATACGGTGCCACTCGGTCAGCTCTTTCTGCTCGCCGGTGTTGCGGTCTTTCGAGCGATACGAGGTCGCTACGGCGATGTTGGCAATCGCGTCACCGCTAGGCATGTAGCGAATTTCCGGATCGCGACCCAGATTGCCGACGATGATCACTTTGTTGACAGATGCCATTTATGAAACTCCTGAAGGAATGGGGGCCATTGTGGCCAGCCCCAAAACCACGGAGTTTACCCTAAATTAATAGCCTATCAAACATCGGCCAGGCTGATGCAGCTCAATTTGTTGTCGGTTGCTTCAGCAGGCGCAGGGCGATGACCAGTGCGCAGGAAACGGCGCCGCAGCCGGCCAGGTAGACGGCGCCGACACCCTGCTGCCCGGCCAGCGCGCCGGCCAATGGTCCGGTCAGGCCAAGCGAAATATCCAGGAAGGCGACGTAGGCGCCCATTGCCGCGCCCCGGCTTTGCGGCGGGGTGCGCTTGACCGCTTCCACGCCGAAGCCGGGGAAGGCCAGCGAGTAGCCGAAGCCGGTCAGCGCGGCGCCGGCATACACCAGCCACGGCGCCGGCGCCTGCCAGATGCACAGCTGCCCAAGCGCTTCGACCAGCACGCACACCAGCGCCACCCGCGCTCCGCCGATCTTGTCGGGCAGATGGCCGAACAGCAGGCGGGCGCCGATGAAGGCCGCGCCGAAGGCGGTAAATGCCAGCGACGGGCTGCCCCACTCCTTGCCGGCGAACAGCAGGGAAATGAAGGCGGTAATGACGCCGAAGCCGACACTGGAAAACGCCAGCCCCATGCCCGGCAGCCAGACCGCGCCCAGCACCTTGTAGAAGGGAATGCGGCGTGCACTGGCAGGCGGCAGGCCCGGGACATTGAGCAGCACCAGCAGCGCGAGGACCGGCGCCATGATGCCGGCCATCGCGATGCCCTGGAACCCTTCCTGCTGGTACACGGCCATGCCGGCAGGCGCGCCGGCCGCGTAGGCGCCGTACATCGCGATGCCGACCCAGGCCATGACCTTTCCGGCGTTCTGCGGGCCAACCAGGCCGACGCCCCAGCTCAGGGCGCCCGTCACGATCAGGCTTTCGGCGCCACCGAGCAGGATGCGGCCGGCGAGCAGCATGGCGACCGAGGCTTCCGGCCGTACAGATATCGACAGCGATGCAAGGTAGGCCAGCGCGGAGGCGGTGGCCAGTACACAACCCGTCATCACGGAACGTTTCGATCCGCGCGTGTCGCACAGGCCGCCGGCCCAGGCCCGGGTGAGCAAGGCGGCGGCGAATTGGGCGCCGGCCACCACGCCGACCACCAGGGTGCTCATGCCAAGCTGGCCATGCACGTGCAGCGGCAGCACCGGCAGCGCAATGCCGATGGCCATGAAGCTGACGAACACCGCCAGCACGATAGGGAAAATCTTTTGCGCCACGTTGACGGACTGCGGGGCGGCAGCCATGGCGGGATTGGCGTAATTTTTAGGCGGACTCATATAAATTCTTTCCAGGTTGACATTAAATTCCACAAATGCGAGCATTTGCTCACATACAGAAGAAATTTTAAAATCAACAACTTCCGCCGAAAACTCGCATTCGAATACGCCCATGACCGACATCCCGCAGCCCCGCAAAGCCCCGCGCCAGGCTCGTTCGCGCGCTACCGTCGAGGTGATCCTGGAGGCGACGGCTCGCGTTTTTTCGGAACATGGCTATGCCGGCACCAACACCAACCTGATCGCCGAAAAGGCCGGCATCAGCATCGGCTCGCTCTACCAGTACTTCAAAAACAAGGATTCGCTGATCGCGGCGCTGCACCAGCGCCATGCCGAGCAGGTGCAGCAAACAGTAGAGGAAGTGTTGTCCCGCCCTTACGAGCCGTCGCTGGCCGGGCATATCCGCGCGATGGTGCAGGCACTGATGGCCGCCCACCTGTTGGAACCGGACCTGCACAAGATGCTGGAACTGCAATTCCCCTTCTTCGACGCCCCGCAATCGGAGAACGAGGCGGACCAGGGCATCTTCAAGCGCGTGCGCGCCCTGCTCGGGGATTGGCGGCGCGACATCACGCCGCCCAACCTGGACCTGGCAACCTGGGTGGTTTTGCAGATCATGGAATCGATGGTGCATGCGGCGGTGATCGATGCACCGGATTTCCAACAAGCCGACATCGAAGCGGCCATCACCGACGCCGTCATGGGTTACCTGACTTACCGCCCGAATACTGGTAATATGTACAGTATTTGACGCTGGGCCCGCCAAAAGCGGGGCGCGGCACAAGAATTCATTCGAAGCTATAGTATCGGGCTGACCCCGAAAGGTATCCACGCATGGAAGAAATCCGCATCCGCGGTGCGCGCACGCACAACCTGAAAAACATCAACCTCGACCTGCCTCGCAATAAGCTGATCGTGATTACCGGCTTGTCCGGTTCCGGCAAGTCGTCGCTGGCGTTCGACACCCTGTACGCAGAAGGCCAGCGCCGCTACGTCGAGTCGCTGTCTGCCTACGCGCGCCAGTTCCTCCAACTGATGGAAAAGCCGGACGTGGACATGATCGAGGGCCTGTCGCCCGCCATCTCCATTGAGCAGAAGGCCACCTCGCACAACCCGCGTTCGACCGTGGGCACCGTGACCGAGATCCACGACTACCTGCGTTTGCTGTACGCCCGCGTCGGCACCCCGTACTGTATCAACCACCCGGACCACGCGCTGGCCGCGCAGTCGGTGTCGCAGATGGTGGACGCCGTCCTTGCCATGCCCGAAGGCACCAAGCTGATGATCATGGCGCCCGTGGTGGCCAACCGCAAAGGGGAGCACGTCGACCTGTTCGAGGCCATGCAGGCCCAGGGCTTTGTGCGCTTCCGCGTGCAGAGCGGCACCCACGAGGCCAAGATCTATGAAGTGGACGACCTGCCGAAGCTGAAGAAAACCGAGAAGCACACCATCGACGTGGTGATCGACCGCGTGAAGGTCAATGCGGAGATCAAGCAGCGCCTGGCCGAATCCTTCGAAACCGCGCTGCGCCTGGCCGACGGCCGCGCCATCGCCTACGAAATGGACAGCGGCACCGAGCATATTTACTCGAACAAGTTTGCCTGCACCACTTGCGGCTACTCGCTACAGGAACTGGAGCCACGCCTCTTCTCCTTCAACAACCCGATGGGCGCCTGCCCAGAGTGCGATGGCCTGGGCCATATCGAATTCTTCGACCCGCGCCGCATCGTCGCCTTCCCCAACCTGTCGCTGGCTTCCGGCGCGGTGAAGGGCTGGGACCGCCGCAACCAGTTCTATTACTCGATGCTGGCCGCGCTGGGCGCGTACTACGACTTCGACCTCGACACGCCGTTCGAGCAGCTGCCTGCGAAGGCGCAGGACGTGGTGCTGCACGGCTCGGGCAAGACCGCCATCCCGTTCACCTACATGAATGAACGCGGCAAGGCCGTGGTCAAGGAACACACCTTCGAAGGCATCGTCAACAACCTGCAGCGCCGCTACCGCGAAACCGATTCGATGGCGGTGAAGGAAGAACTGGCAAAGTTCATCAACGAGAAGAAGTGCCCGAGCTGCGAAGGCGCGCGCCTGCGCGTGGAGGCACGCCATGTGAAGATCGGCACCGGCAAGCAGGAACGCGCGATCTACCAGATCGCCGACAAGCCGCTGCGCGATACGCTGTCCTACTTCGAGCAGCTGAAACTGAAGGGCGCCAAGAAGGACATCGCCGACCGCGTGATCAAGGAAATCGTTTCGCGCCTGACCTTCCTGAACAACGTGGGCCTGGATTACCTGTCGCTGGAACGCAGCGCGGACACCCTGTCGGGCGGCGAAGCCCAGCGCATCCGTCTCGCTTCGCAGATCGGCTCCGGCCTGACCGGCGTGATGTACGTGCTGGATGAGCCGTCCATCGGCCTGCACCAGCGCGACAACGACCGCCTGATCGACACCTTGAAGCACTTGCGCGATATCGGCAACTCGGTGCTGGTGGTGGAACACGATGAAGACGCGATCCGCACCGCCGACTACGTGGTCGACATGGGCAAGGGCGCCGGCGTGCACGGCGGCGATGTGATCGCGGCCGGCCCGCTGAAGGACATCCTGAAATCGAAGGAATCGCTGACCGCCCAATACCTGAGCGGCAAGCTGCAGATCGCCGTGCCGAAAAAGCGCCACGTGGCCGATCCCCAGCGCCAGCTGACCATCACCGGCGCCACCGGCAATAACCTGAAAAAGGTGAACCTGTCGCTGCCTGTCGGCCTGATGACCTGCGTCACCGGCGTGTCCGGTTCCGGTAAATCGACCTTGGTCAACGACACGCTCTACCCTGCCCTGTCGCGCCATTTGTTCGGCTCCCAGACCGAACCTGCGCCGCATGATGCGATCAGCGGCCTGGAACACTTCGACAAGGTGATTTCGGTCGACCAGGCGCCGATCGGCCGCACTCCGCGTTCGAATCCGGCCACCTACACCGGCCTGTTCACGCCGATCCGCGACCTGTTCGCCACCGTGCCGGTCGCAAAAGAACGCGGCTACTCGGCCGGCCGCTTCTCCTTCAACGTGAAGGGCGGCCGCTGCGAAGCCTGCCAGGGCGACGGCGTGATCAAGGTCGAAATGCACTTCCTGCCGGACGTGTACGTGCCTTGCGACGTCTGCCACGGCAAGCGCTATAACCGCGAGACGCTGGAAGTCCACTACAAGGGCAAGAGCATCACCGAAGTGCTGGACATGACTGTGGAAGATGCGCACGAGTTCTTCAAGGCCGTGCCGGTCATCGCGCGCAAGCTGCAAACCCTGCTCGACGTGGGCCTGGGCTACATCAAGCTGGGACAGAGCGCCACCACGCTGTCCGGCGGCGAGGCGCAGCGCGTCAAGCTGTCGCTGGAACTGTCCAAGCGCGATACCGGCCGCACGCTGTACATCCTGGACGAGCCGACCACCGGCCTGCACTTCCACGATATCGACCTGTTGCTGAAGGTGATCCACCGCCTGCGCGACCACGGCAATACCCTGGTCATCATCGAGCACAATCTCGACGTGATCAAGACTGCCGACTGGATCGTCGACCTCGGTCCCGAAGGTGGCGCCGGTGGCGGCCAGATCATCGCCAGCGGCACGCCGGAAGATGTTGCGGCAAATCCCGCAAGTGTGACCGGCAAGTACCTTGGTCCACTTTTGAAGAAAACCAAGTAGTACAATGTAGCGACCTAATCTCGCGCGGCGGAGGCCGACATGCCTGGGTCGCTCAGTTTGTTACGTCTCCTGCTTTGCGCTTGCGCGTTGGCCTCCGGCTGCGCGCAAGCCGACACCATCTACTACCCTCGTCCAGAAGCTTTCGAAAACGGCAAGACCGATTACGGGTTCGAATTGCTGCAGCTGGCTCTTACCAAAGCCGGCAGCGCACACCACGTCGAACTGACGCCGGAGTATCGCCAGCAAACCCGTGCCATCATGGAGCTGATCGCCAATCGTGGAAAAGTCCACGTGGTCGGCACCATGACGTCCACTGAACGTGAAGTAGAAATGCTGCCGATCCGGATTCCCATCTCAAAAGGCTTGATAGGCTGGCGCATCTTGCTGATGCGCGATGAAAAGCGCGACGGGCTGCGCAATGCACACAACGCGCGCGATTTGCGCGAAGTGCGGATGGCATTGGGCGAAGACTGGCCAGACCTGAGGATATTGCGCAGCGCGGGCCTGCAACCAGACGCTGTGTCTGCCTACCGCCGCCTGTTCCCCATGCTGAAGGCAGGCCGCATCGATGCCATTCCGCGCTCCATCAATGAAATCTGGACGGAACTGGAACGCAATCCTGGCCTGTCCGCCGAGTCTTTCCTGATCCTGCACTACAAAGCAGCCGACTACTTCTTCGTCAACTACGCCAATAAGGCGCTGGCCGAAGAAATCCGGCGCGGCCTGGAAGCGGCGCAGGCCGACGGCTCATTCGACCGCCTGCTGCTGGATTATTATCGCCCCATGCTGGATAAGGCAGCGCTAAGCAAACGCCGCGTCATCGAACTGCCCAATCCATATCTGCCGCCCGACACGCCTTTGAAACGCAAGGAGTTGTGGCTGACGTATGAACAGCTGAAACGCTAAGCGACCTTGCGCGCCGCCGACAGCCAGCGTTCAAGATTGCCAAAACGGTCGTAGCCCCAGAACGGCTCCCCTTCCGCCAGTACAAAAGGCACGCCAAACACGCCACGCTCCAGCGCGCGCTCGTTGCCGGCCTTGAACTCCGCCTTGATCGCGGAGTCTTCCATCCCTGCCAGGAAGGCCGGACCATCAATCCCAAGGCTTTCCGCAATCCCCAGCAGCACCGCCTTGTCGGCGATATCCACACCATCCGCGTAATAAGCCTGGAAGCAGGTGCGCGCGAACGACACCGCCACCTCTTCGCCATGGTTGGCGCGCACCCACAGCATGGCGCGGCCCGGCCCGATCAGCATCTGCGGAAAGGCGGGAGAAGGATTGAATGGGATTGCTTCCTCCTGCGCCGTACGCTGCATGTCGCGCGCCACGTAGGCCCATTTGACCGGCACCACCGGCGATGGCAGCACGCCGGTCACCTGGGTCAGCGCCGGCAGCAGCACCGGATGCCAGCGCACCTTGGCGCCATTGGCCGCTGCCAGCCATTCAATGCGGCGCGCCGCAAAATAGGAGTAGCCCGATGCGAAGTCGAAATAGAAGTCGAGGACCATGTCCGCTCCTTAGTAGTTTTCGCCGAAATCGTTGTTATCGCGTGGCAGCCCGCGCAGGATGCCCCACAGGCTGCTATGGCTCATAAAGTAGATGCCGACCGGCACCAGTAAAAGAAGGAAGCGCATGTTCATCTCCAATTTCGCACACCCGTGCGAAGTATGATTAAAAAAAGGCCGCAGGCAAAGCCGCGGCAACCCAAAAAATCACAAGTCGTTAAAACTCTTGTACGTCGAAATCAGCCGGTTGAAAGCACGCTGCGCGTGGCGCGGCGAATGCTCGTCGTGCAGGAAGCGGGCATCATGCAGCAAACCCACCACCAGGCTGTAAACCTCGAACACCAGCTGTTCCGGCTCTGTGTCCGGCCGCAACTGGCCGGCTTCCATCGCCTGCAGCACGGTCTTGCGCAGCGAAGCACGCCAGGCCCGGACGCCTTGCGCCAGGCGGTCCCGCACCGTGTTGTCCTGGTAATCGTCGAACTCGAAAGCGCCCGCCGTGTAAAGGCAGGAAGTACGCAGCCCCTCGTCGGCGGCGCGCTCAAACCATGCCGCGACCTGTGCCTGCAAGCGCGGCAAGCCACGCGGCAGCTGCAGGGTCGGCAAGAAGACCTCAGCCGCAAAGCGGCGGTCATATTCATCAAGCACCGCGCATTGCAGCTGCTCCAGCGATCCAACGCGCGAAAACACCCCGCTCTTGCTGATGCCGGTGCGCTTGGCGATCTCGCCCAGCGACAGCTTGCCTATACCCTCCGCCGCTGCCATTTCCATGGCGGCGTTCAGGATGGTGGCGAAGGTGGCCTCGCTTTTTGCAGTCAGGGTGTCCATACGCCGAACTTTAGCACACATGTGCGAAATATCAAACCTAAATATTTTGTTATTTATTTTGATTGACTATTTAATAAATAACGCTACAGTTGTGCACGAGAAATATTACCTGGAGAAAATTTTGTACCTTCCCCCACTACGTCAACTGTCAGCGGCCACCCTGCTGGCCTGCATTACCCTGTCCGCACAGGCCCAAATTACGACCGGCGCCATGCACGAGCCGCGTATGTTCCACCAGGCCAGCGTCCTGCAAGATGGCAGGGTCCTGATCACCGGCGGCGTCAACAACCCGAGCGCCCCTATGCTCGCCAGCACCGAAATTTATGATCCGGCCACCGGTACCTTCCAGCAGTCGGCACCGATGAAGGCGGGCACACGCGACCACGCTGCGATCACCTTGAAAGACGGGCGAGTCCTCGTTGTTGGTGGTATGAACGATTCGGGCTCAGCCAGCTTCGCCGAGTTCTTCGATCCGGCCAAGGGAATGTGGCTCGCCACCGGCGAAATGAACACCTACTTCTCCCGCGCCATGGCGCGCCTGTTGCCCGATGGCCGGGTCATGGTTGTCGATCACGGTGAATCGGGCGGCCATCACGCCGAGATTTATGACCCGGTAACGGGCACCTTCAGCAAGTCGGGCAATATGGTCGAACAGACCCGCGGTCACGGTTTGGTGGTGCTGGCGGATGGACGGGTGCTGAAGGTTGGCGGCTATTCCATGAATGGCTATAGCCGCAATGCGGAAATCTGGAACCCCGCCACCAATATGTGGGACCCGACCGGACAGATGTTCCAGGGACGCCAGGACATCCAGCCGGTGCTTCTGCCTGATGGCAAAGTCCTGGTCGCGGGCGGCCGAACGATGGACCAGCTCTCCAGCACCGAAATCTATGACCCCGCCACCGGCACATTCAGCCGCGGAACTGAGATGCCGTTCCCATATGCGCCGGAGAGCAGCACCGTACTCGGTAATGGCAACATACTTTTCAACGGCCCGACGCCCCTGATGCTGCAATACCAGCCGGCCACCGGCATGTGGAATTTTGCCGGGCCTAAACGCAACCCAACGCATGACACCACCGTGACGCGCCTGCCGAATGGCGACCTGCTCATGGCAGGCGGCGCGGTCGATTACGACGCTACCAGCTACGCAGCCGTGTTCGACCAGGCTTGCGGCGGCGCGCCTCTCAGGCTGTACAACCCCTCATCGGTCGCACCGTCTTCCGGAGGCTCTGTCGGCTTCCTGGTATATGGCGCACCAGGCTGCCGGTTTGAAGTAAGCGACCTGCCATCATGGCTGACGCCTGAACCGACGAATGCAATGCGCATTAATGAACGAGGAGATTCCGACACTACCTTTTGGGCTCCCGCCAACACTAGCGGCGCCGAACGCAGCGCGGGCATCTATGTGGCAAACTTCGCCGCGACCGTGACGCAAGGAGTATCGGCCGATTGCCCGTGGGCGCCTTACGTGAACCCAGCAAGCATTAATATCGGCTATCAAGGCGGCACCGGTACAGCCAACGTCATTGCAGCTGCCACCTGTGCCTGGAATATCAGCAGCATGCCGTCCTTCGTAACGGCCACCTCCGCCACCAGTGGCAAGGGAAATGGCAGCTTCACTTATTCGGTTCCAGCCAATACTGCCAGCACATCGCGAAGCAGCAACGGCCTGCTCACTGCACAGGGCCAATCCAGCAGCTTTACCTTTACGCAGGACGGCACGCCGCTTTGCCCGTCCATGCCGAAACTGACATTCACGAGCCTTTCGTACCCGGCCAACGGCGGCACAATCGGCGTCACCATCACTGCCGCGCCAACCTGCCCATGGGCCATCTCCTATCTGCCGACCTGGGTCAAGCTCGCAGCGGGAAGCAGTAGTAGCGGTACAGGCAACGGCGGTTTTTCCATGAACGCCGACGCCAATACTACCGGTGCAGCACGCAGCGACAACGGTATGGTCAGCGGTCAGGGTTATTCCGCTGCCTTCAACCTGACCCAGGACACCAGCCCCTGCGCCAACTTGGCCGCCAGCATCGCAAGCATCAGCGCGCCCGCCAATGGCACGGTAGGCAGTTTCAGCGTCACCGCATCGCCAAGCTGCGGCTGGAGTGTTAACGACATGCCGAGCTGGGTTCGTATTCTCAGCACCACTTACAGCAACGCCAATGGCTCCGGTAATGGCACCGTCAGCTATTACGTCACGGCCAATAGTGGTGCGAGCCGCAGCGGTCCGATTCACTTGAATGGCATTGGTGCTGTTGTAACGATCAACGTGAACCAGGCTGCGGTGCCGGTAAACTCCTGCAGCACCGCGATCGTGAACGGCAGTAATGTCAGCGGATTCCTGAAATCGATGGGTTGCGCAGCCGGCGCACGCGGTTCCAGCTACTACGTTGACCGATACACTTTCACGGGTACGGCAGGCAAGGTGGCCACCATCACCATGTCTTCGTCCAGCTTTGACACCTACCTGTACCTGCGCGACCAGGCAGGCACTATTGTCAAAGCAGACGACGACGGCGGCGGCGGCACCAATTCGCGCATCAACGTTACCCTGCCGTCCAGCGGCACCTACACCATCGAGGCTACCAGCTACGGCGCCAATGCAACCGGTGCCTACAGCTTGTCCTTCATTCAGTAAGGATCTGGACTCCAGACGGCGTACATCTCGCCGTCTTCCTCTACGCCGGCTTCGCTGAAACCGCAGGCGGCGTAGAGTTCCTTTGCCACCGCGTTATCTGGACGATAGCTGCTCCAGATACGCTGCACATCCCCATGCTTCTGGATCTCGTTCAGCGCCAGTTCGACAGCGCGGCGGCCGTGGCCGCGTCCCTGGAAGCGGCGGTCCACCATCAAATGATAGATCGCGTAATCGCCAGCGTCTTCTTCGGCGCCGGGAGCGGCGTACATCAGGAAGCCAACCACGCCATCCTTATCGGCGATGGCACGGCAGTGGTAGTTCGGATGGAAGCTCGCTTCAGCAATCGCGTACATGGTCGCCGCCGCATGGTCTTGCTGATGCTCGTGCAATTCCAGTTCGGCGATGTCGGCGAAATTCTCCTTGGTGACCACGTGCAGGTTGGTGGTAATCCATTTCCGCAGGAAGCGTTGATATGGTCTCATTCATGACTCCTTCTTCTTCGTTACAGCTCTAGTACTGCATACATTTCGCCATCCTCATCGGCTTCCGTCTCGACGAAGCCCATGCTGGCGTATAGTTCTTTGGCCTTGGTGTTTTCCGGCTGGTAGCTGATCCAGATCTTGCGCACGCCGCCGCGCGCGCGGATCTCGCCCATCGCCATCAGCAGCGCCTGGCGGCCATAGCCCTTGCCCTGGTGGCGCAGGTCCACCATCAGGCGCCACACGGCAAATTCTCCGGGGCGGCCTTCCATCTCCAGGTCGACGTACAGCAGGAAGCCAACCAGTTCGCCACCGGCATAAATGGCGCGGGTCTGCATCTCCGGGTGAAAACTGGCTTGCGCGATGGAGAACGCATTGCTGGCGAGGTAGTCGCGCTGATGGTTAAGCAGGCGCAGGTCGGTGATGTCTTCGAAGTTCTGTCGAGTGACAGATTTCAGCTGGATCTCCATGATTCCTTTCCTCATTACGCCGGGGGCCAAAAAACAAAAACCCCGGCAAGTTTCCTTACCGGGGTTTTCGTCGCAGGACGTCCGGCTCGGGATGGCAATTCGCCAAGGCCCCGAGCGCACGCGCATCAGGGCTATCTGGTCTTAATGCAATGGATAGCGGTAAAGCGCATGACTGTCCTTTCGTAATCTGGTTGATGAAAATCTAACGAGCGCTGATTCTGCGCCCTTCATGAATGTAGTGTCAAGAAAAACTTTATATAAATATTTACTCACCGTTCTTGTACAGGACATCGATGCGCTTGATGATTTTCCTGCTCATCTCACCAGCTTCGGCGTAACGCTCGTACAACTGGGGATAAGTCTTCATATTGCGTAAGCGGCGCTTTCCATTCGGCGTGGTCAGCGCCTGGTAGCGCTGCTCACGCGACTCGCCTTGCTCGAGCGCGACATCCAGGTAATCGCGCAGCTTGTTCTGGTTGGCGCGCCAGCCGGCTTCCGAACTGCGGATGTCCTGGTGCTGGAGCTGGTACAGGGTCAGTATGTCGTTCAGCAGTTCTTCGTCTTCGATGTTGGTCAGCTTGCCGCCAGACTTGAATCCTTCAAAGCGGCTCGTGATCGGAATGAAGAACCAATTGCCATTAGCTTGAGCGTACGCCTGCTCGAACTTTTCCCCTTCCGGTTCGACCTTCGGCTCAAGGGCTGCCAAATATTCATATGTCTTGTCCCGGTCGTGGTACGCCTTGGCGATGTCATCCAACTGCCTGATATCGCGCGCCAGGTCGGTTTTTAAGCCAAGCAGGAAGGCTTTGACTTGTTTCTGCTCGTGGCGATGCTCGCTCAAGCTGTGGAACCAGATGCTGACGCTGACCGCGAAGACGATAATCGCGATCTCCAGCGCGATTTCCTTCAGCTTGTGCGCCAAGCCATGCTCCTTGTGGACCGCCATATTGATGACGTTCTTGCCGTGCTTCGCTACCTCGAGTTCCGCCATGTCTGCCCCACTGAAAAGAAGCGGCGATGATAGCCTGCGTATAGCCTGTGAAAAGTCACACTTTGTCACGCCGCCATCCGTGCTCCCCTGTCGCTGCAGGTTTGCTACTGTTTGTTCATGATGAGCACCTACAAGATAGCGCTGAGCTTGCTGCTATTGAGCAGTGGGTTCGCCATCGCCGCCGATCCCAGCCGCATCAGCGTGCAAACGATGGCCGGCGGGAAGGAAGTCGCGCGCATCGTACTGCCCATCGGGCAGCAGCACACCGTACAGGTGGAAGGCAACCAGGTAGAGCAGGAAACTCGCGGCACCACCCACGCGCGCGGCAGCGTGCGCGTGACGATCCGCACCGCCGGAAGCAACGGCGCCACCACCATCACTGGCGATGAAATCATCATCAAGCGCAAGGTCCTGGATGCCCGGGAACTTGCCGCGATCCGCGCGCTGGAATCCATGGGAGCTCCAGGCAAACGCGATGCGGCGCGCGACCGCAAGGAATTGGCGCGGCTGAAGACCATCGTCGCCTCCCACGGCTGGCCCGGCGCGCGCTTCGCCGGCCCTGAGCTGTCGCAGAACGCCTTCACAGTCCTGATGCGCATGCCGGAAAAAGAACTGGAAGCCATGCTGCCCGCCTTGCGTGAAGCCCAGGCGCAGAACGACGTGCCTGGCAGCCAGCTGGCGCAGGCGGAAGACCGGCTGCGCGTCGCGAAAGGCCTGCCGCAGCGCTATGGCACACAGCTGGCCGGCGGCAAACCGGTCATCATCGAAGACGAAGGTGCACTCGAAATCCGCCGCAAGATGATGGGACTGCCGCCGATGCCGGTGACCTCGGGCCAATAGCTATTCCTCCTTCGCCAGCTCGCGGCGCAGTTGCTGTTTCAGGGTGCGGCGCGCTTGCTCGTTGCGCTGGTGGCTGCCGGCGCGGCGCTGGCGCGCCAGCACGGCCAGCGGGTTGCGGGGTTTCGGTAGTTTGATCGTTACCTTCATTGCTTATCCTTTCACGCACACGACTTGCTTCAGCGTGTGCACGATTTCGACGAGGTCTGACTGGTGGGCCATGACTTCGTCAATGTTTTTATAGGCGGCGGGGATTTCATCCACCACGCCGCCGTCCTTGCGGCATTCGATTCCCTGCGTCTGTTCGGCCAGGTCGAAGCGGTTGAATTTGCGTTTCGCTTCGCTGCGGCTCATGCGGCGGCCGGCGCCGTGCGAGCAGGAGCAGAACGATTCCTCGTTGCCCTTGCCGCGCACGATGTAGCTGCGCGCACCCATGCTGCCCGGGATGATTCCCAGTTCGCCTTCGCGCGCCGAGATGGCGCCCTTGCGGGTGACGTACAGCTTGTGGCCGAAATGCGATTCCTGCTGCACGTAGTTGTGGTGGCAGTTGATCGCTTCGCCATCGAGCTTGAACGGCGGGACGTGCGGCTCCAGCGCCGCCACGACACGGCGCATCATTTCGCGCCGGTTCAGCATGGCGTAGTCCTGGGCCCAGTCCACTGCCTCCACGTAATCGTCGAACAGTTCCGATCCTTCGCTGAAGTAGGACAGGTCGCGGTCCGGCAGGTTCACTTTGTGCCGCATCATTTCCTTGCGCGCGGCGGAAATGAAGTAGCGGCCGATGACATTGCCGATGCCGCGCGAGCCCGAATGCAGCATGATCCAGACGCGTTGCTCTTCATCGATACACAGTTCGATGAAGTGGTTGCCCCCAGGGTGCCAAGCTGGCAGATCCAGGTCTGCGCGAACTTGTGCTGCATCTTCATGATGCCTTTGTGGCGCGCCACGATGCGGTCCAGGCGGTCGTTCAGCGGGCGTCCAACGCGGGCGTGGGCGGAGCCGCGCACCTTGTCGAAGGCATGCTGTTCGAAGCCGACCGGCACCAGCGTTTCGATCGCGCTGCGCACGCGGGCCAGGTTGTCGGGCAACTGGCTTGCGGTCAACGTCGTGCGCACGGCGTTCATGCCGCAGCCGATGTCCACGCCAACTGCGGCGGGAATGATAGCGCCGCGTGTCGGGATCACGCTGCCGACGGTTGCACCGATGCCGGCGTGGACGTCGGGCATGGCTGCCACGTGCGGATGCACGATGGGCAGGTTCGAAATATTCAGCAGCTGCTGAATGGCCGAATGATCGATGTCATTCGTATAGATGTGCACAGGCACCAGGCCTTTGTGCAGGCTTTGCTTGATTGGCATAACGTCTTTCGTTATGCCGGGGCTGTAGAAACAAAAACCCCGGCGAGTTTCCTGGCCGGGGTTCGTGTTGGAAGAACGACCGGCTCGGGTGGCTAAATTGCCTGCCCCGAGCGTTCGCGCTGCGGGGCTATCTCAGTTGCAGATTGTTGATAGCCTTACGTGGCATGGTCGTCCTTTCTAAATTCTGGGTTGATGAAACTAACGAGAGCGGATTCTGCGCCCATTTGAATTTCAGTGTCAAGCAGATTTTTGAAATCACTTTGCGCCATCGATTTTTCCGGTATAGCTTATTTGCCCTTTTTCGATCCGCCACGCGGAGTTGTTCTGCGTGGTGCCGACGTACCACTGCTGACGGCTCCACAGCTGCCAGAACACATGCACTTCTGTTGGCTGTGGATCAAGCAGGTGCGATACGACGATCGCTACTGGCTTTTCTCCTGCCTTCGTTTGCGTGGATAGGGTCAGGCACGATTTTGTAAAGCCGCGATCGGCAACGATGTTGTGGCCGCTCGCATCGAGATCGATACGATACGTACCGCCAAATGGCACAACGTTATTGTCTGTCGTACCCGCAATCAGGTAGACCTGCCAGCCACCGGGTTTTGGCAGCACCACGGAGTTGTAGTTCTGCGCGCATGGGCGGAATTTGTAATGCATGCCCGTCTCGCGCGCGGCCGCAGCGCGTTCTTCAAACTCGCTCAGCGCCTGCGGTATCTCGTATTGCGACACTTTGCCGAGCAGGCGGCCATCCGGTCCAACGGCCCCGCGGTACCAGGCAACCAGTCGCCCGCCTTCACCGGTGCCGTAATAGGTAACGACGATTGCGCCGCCCTTTTCCTCGGTAATATAGCCTCGCAAGTGCTGGCGCACCATTTCAGTGAATAGCGGCTGGGCTGCATCACTGACCACAACGACCGCGTGGTCGTGGAGGTAGATCTGGCGGCCTCTGTCTTCAGCAGCGCGCAGGGCGGATTGATCGAGATCCTGCGCGTTCGCTGCGCCAATGACAGCGATCGCAAGCAAAGCCAGGGACGTATTTTTTGTGGTCATTTTGACGTTGCAGGTTCACGTGAGTTCGGGGAAGCTTATTGGGAACCTGGCATCGGGTCAACTATTGGGAGAGTGGAATGGGGTGTCGTCGTATTGCCACCGCGGTGGCGCTGCTCGTGGCAGGTTCTACGGCCTGGGCGGAAAACCTGTCCAGGGTCTATATCGACAAGGCGAAGAATGTCCATGTCGTGACCGCGTCCGGCAAGGACATGAAGCTGACGTCCGACCGGCGGGCGGAGGACGCCAAGCTTTCGTCCGACGGACAGGCTGCGGCGTGGCTTGGGCTCACGTATTTCGCCGTGGACCGCCACAAGTGGCCCACCGAGCTGTATGTCTATTCGCATGGCCGCATCCGCTCCATCAAGTGCGACGGCATCGTCCGCGAATACTGGTTCTGGAAGCGGAGCACGCATATCGCCACCGATTGTGGCGGCCTGCATTTCGCCGGCATTGAAACGCTGTACGACCTGCGCACGATGAAGGAAGTCGACAGCTTCGACCAGGCGGAGGTGCCGGTCGAGAAGCGGCCGGAATGGTCGACTGCGGAAAAGGAATAAAAAAACGCGCCCCGTGGGACGCGTTCTTTGTGGAGGCAGTAAAGCTTAGCCGTTCAGGCGCTGCTCCAGCTTGGCCATATTGTCCTTCAGCTCTTGCGGCAGGTGGTATGCCAGCTTTTCGAACAGTTCTGCGTGCAGTTTCAGTTCTGCGCGCCATGCATCCTTGTCGATCGAGGTGATGGTCTCGAATTCTTCAGGGGTGAATGGCAGGCCGTCCCACGAGATGTCGCCGTAGCGCGGAGTAGTGCCGAAGATGTTCTCGACGCCGCCGCCGGTGCCTTCCACGCGCTCCAGCATCCACTTCAGGACGCGCATATTGTCGCCGAAGCCTGGCCATACGAAGTGGCCGTTTTCGTCGGTGCGGAACCAGTTGACGCAGAAGATCTTAGGCAGGGTGGCGCCCTTGCCTTCCAGGCGCTTGCCCATGTCCAGCCAGTGCTGGAAGTAGTCGCTCATGTTGTAGCCCATGAACGGCAGCATGGCGAACGGGTCGCGGCGCACCACGCCCTGCTGGCCGGCGGCTGCAGCGGTGGTTTCCGAGCCCATGGTCGCAGCCATGTACACGCCTTCGATCCAGTCGCGCGCTTCGGTAACCAGCGGCACGGTGGTGGAGCGGCGGCCGCCGAAGATGAAGGCGGAGATTGGCACGCCGGCTGGGTCGTTCCATGCCGGATCGATCACCGGATTCTGTTCAGCGGACACGGTGAAGCGCGCGTTCGGGTGCGAAGCCTTGGTGCCCGACGCCGGGGTCCAGTCTTTGCCTTGCCAGTCGATCAGGTGCGCAGGAGCTTCCTTGGTCAGGCCTTCCCACCACACGTCGCCGTCGTCGGTCAGCGCGACGTTGGTGAAGATGGTGTTCTCGTTCAGGCAGGACATGCAGTTCGAGTTGGTCTTGGTGTTGGTGCCAGGAGCCACGCCGAAGTAACCTGCTTCCGGGTTGATCGCGTACAAGCGGCCATCCTTGCCCGGCTTGATCCAGGCGATGTCGTCGCCGATGGTCGTGACTTTCCAGCCGTCGAAGGTCTTCGGCGGGATCAGCATGGCGAAGTTGGTCTTGCCGCAAGCCGATGGGAAAGCGGCAGCCACGTAGTGCTTCTTGCCTTCCGGGGATTCAACGCCCAGGATCAGCATGTGTTCAGCCAGCCAGCCCTCGCCGCCGTTCTTGGCGTCGTTGTAGCCCATGGTGGAAGCGATACGCAGCGCGAAACACTTCTTGCCCAACAGCGCGTTGCCGCCGTAGCCGGAACCGTAGGACCAGATTTCACGGGTCTCTGGGAAATGCACGATGTACTTGGTGGCGTTGCATGGCCACGGTACGTCTTTTTCGCCGGCAGCCAGCGGCTTGCCGACGGTGTGGATCGCAGGCACGAACTCGCCATCGGTGCCCAGCACGTCGTACACAGCCTTGCCCATGCGGGTCATGGTGCGCATATTGACGGCGACGTATGGAGAGTCGGACAGTTCCACGCCGATGTGGGCGATTGGGGAACCCAGCGGACCCATCGAGAACGGCACCACGTACATGGTACGGCCGGCCATGCAGCCGTCGAACAGGCCGTTCAGGGTGCCGCGCATTTCTTGCGGGTCCATCCAGTTGTTGGTCGGGCCGGCGGCTTCCTTGGTCTGCGAGCAGATGAAAGTGCGGTCTTCCACGCGGGCCACGTCAGTCGGGTCGGAGCAAGCCAGGTAGGAGTTTGGACGCTTGGCTTCGTTCAGCTTTTTCATGGTGCCGGCGGCAACCATTTCAGCGCACATGCGGTCGTATTCTTCCGCCGAGCCGTCGCACCAGTAGATGCGGGCAGGCTTGGTCAATGCGGCGACTTCCGCCACCCAATTGATGAGCTTTTGCTGTTTGATGTAAGCTGGTGCGTTCATAGTAGCAACGCCTTCCATAACGGGTTGATTCATAGTAACTCCAATGCCAATAAAGAATTCTGTCCTTGTCCCGGCACGGCAGGAATCGTCGTCAGATAGCTTGCGCGGAAGATTGGTTGCTTCGGCGAAATACGGCGGTTCTGTCGATGCGCCCGATTTCTCGAGGGCGCGAGCGCCTGGCTGGGGTATGCTCAGGCGCGGGAACTAATACTGCTGAAGCCCTGTCGGGCTCCTTGAATTTGGCCGATTGTACACCCGCGACCCTTCGCTTCCGACAAAAATGTAGGAATATTGCCCGACTAATGTAGTAGGCTATTCCAGATATTCACGATCACGTTATTTCCCTACTATTTTCATCACAAAATCTGCTAACTGACATGAAAATCGCGATTCTCGATGATTACCAAGACGCAACACGTGGCTTGGAATGCTTCAAACTTTTGGATGGCCATGAGGTCAAAGTTTTCAACAATTCCGTGCGTGGGATGGGCCAGCTGGTCGCCCGGCTTGCGCCGTTTGAAGCCCTGGTGCTGATCCGCGAACGCACTGCGTTCAACCGGGCTTTGCTGTCCAAATTGCCGAACCTGAAAGTCATTTCCCAGACCGGCAAGGTGAGCGGGCACGTCGACATGGAAGCCTGCCGCGAGCTCGGCATCACGGTGCTGGAAGGCGTGGGTTCGCCGACGGCGCCCGCAGAGCTGACCTGGGCGCTGGTGATGGCGGCCCGCCGCAAGATCTTCCAATACGCGGGCAAGCTGCGCGATGGACAGTGGCAGCAAGTGTCGATGCGCCATGAGCACAATACGCTGGGCATGGTGCTGGCGGGCAGCACGATGGCGATCTGGGGCTACGGCAAGATCGGCAAGATGGTGGCGGGCTATGCGCGCGCCTTCGGCATGCGGGTGATTGTGTGGGGCAGCGAGTCGAGCCGCGCCGCCGCCGTGGCCGATGGTTACGAAGCGGCCGCTTCCCGCGAAGCGTTTTTTGCGGAGGCCGATGTGCTGTCCCTGCACTTGCGCCTGGCGCCGGCCACGCGCGACATCGTCACCGCCGAAGACCTGGCGCGCATGAAGCCGGATGCGTTATTCGTCAACGTCAGCCGCGCCGAGCTGGTAGCGGCTGGCGCCCTGGAAGCAGCGCTGGCCGCAGGCCGTCCAGGCTACGCCGCGCTGGACGTCTTCGAAACCGAACCGCTGCCGGAAAATTCCCCGCTGCTACGCATGCCGAACGTATTGTGCACACCGCACCTGGGCTACGTCGAACAAGCCAGCTACGAGCTCTACTTCCGCCACGCCTTCCAGAACCTGGTCAACCACATCAACGGCTGAACCCGTGTCCCACCTTGGGGTCACACCCGAAATGGGACACGAGCTTAAGCATTACACGGCTGGGTCCGTGTCCCATTTCGGGTGTGACCCCATGGTGGGACACGGGCTGGGCTGTGGGGGCATGGCGTGGACTTTGCTCCAGAGGCCGGCCCAGCCGGGGGGCCATGTGATCGGCTCGCCGTTGTAGGCGGGAAGGTTGGCGCGCACGGGAATCACGGGGACTGCTGGCATGTCCGTCAGCGGGGCGCCGTTGGGGCGCTGCATGTCGAGGCTGTACATATAGCCGGGCAGGAGTGCGTCGCAGACTTGGGCGAACCAGTTCGTGTGGTCTTCGTCGCGGCCCAGCGCTTGCGCTAACCCTTGCGGGTCGAATTTGGCCAGGGCGTGGACCAGTTCTTCCGTCGTGGCGCCGGGCTGGTCGCCCCAGCCCATCACGGGATTGAAGATGTAGTCGGCGCCGGAGCCGTACCAGCCTTCGCGCCAGGAGCGCTGCATCCAGTCGCGCGGGCCGGTGAACAGGTGCCAGCGCCAGTGCAGGCCGGAGGGCTTGGGCCAGGAGTACAGGTATAACTTTTGGTAGCCGGCTTTGTGCAACTCGCGCACGACGGCCATCAGCCGCGCGTGCGGCATGCGGTCGGGCGGGGCGCGGCGGAACAGGATCGCTTCGCCGTCGGCGTATTGCACTTCGTCGGTGGACAGGTTCAGGTCGAGCGTGCGCGATTCGTTGCCAAACCGGGCGGAGATCCAGCCGGTCAGCAAATTGACAGCCGTGATCACTCCGTAGCCGCGGTAGCGGTGGAAAATCACGGTTCCTGGTGCGAGCGCTTTCATGGTCTGGCCGGGCAAAAAACCCAGTGTAGTCAACAGTTCGGGGGAATGCCAGCCGGATGCGCGAAAGTTTTTCGGCTATCATGCACGCCATTCTTCGATTTCATTTTAATTCATCATGACCCTGCGCATCATTGCCACCGGCGGCACTTTCGACAAGCACTATAACGAACTGAATGGCACCCTGGCTTTCGCCGACAGCCACCTGCCTGCCGCGATCAAGCGCGCTCGCATCACTACGCCTTGCGAGCTGGAAGTGGTGTCGCTGCTGGATTCCCTGGACATGGTGGATGCGGATCGTCAGCGCGTTCTGGCTGCCTGCCAGGCTGCGTCCGAAAAAGCCATCGTGATCGTGCATGGCACTGACACCATGCCGCAGACTGCCGCGGTCCTGGGTCCGGCGATCAAGGACAAGACCATCGTTTTCACCGGCGCCATGATCCCTTACGAGATCGATAATTCGGACGCGTTCTTCAATATGGGATTTGCTTGCGGCGTGGCGCAGGTGCTGCCGTCTGGTGTGTACGTGGCCATGAACGGCCAGATCTTCGCGTGGGATAACGTGCAGAAAAACAAAGCGGCTGGAGTCTTCCAGCCGCTCTAAGAAAAAGGGGTACGTCCCCTTTTTTACAGACCTGACCCCGACTTCGTTTATGCCTTGGCTTCGCCGCCCAGGGCGTCAACCACGTCCTGCAGCAGCTTGGACAGCTCGCCGGTCATCAGCATGAAGTCGCCGTCGAAGCGTTCGTCGTCGTTGCGGGTGACGGCGTCGTTTTCTTTCATCACGTCCAGCGGCTTCACACCTTTGATAGCCAGGGCTTCGGTCAGCACGAAGCTGATTTTGGAATCCCAGGTCATGGCCAGGCGGGTGCACTGCTTGCCGGCGGCGATGTGGCGGCGCACTTCTTCCGGCTCCAGGGTGTGGCGCACGTAACGTACGGCGGCCTTGCTTTCGCCGGTGGCGCGCAGTTCGGTGTCCATGTCGACGGTGAAGCCGGCTGGGGCTTCGTCATCCTGCAGCCAGGCGGTCATGACGCCCACTGGGGAGCGCTGTACGCGCAGGCTTTCGATCGGCATGCGGTCGACAGCTTTCAGCAGCATCTTGATGATGTCGTCGGCTTTGGCCGGACTGGCGGCGTCGACTACCAGCCAACCGTTGACCGGGTCGATCCAGCACCAGGTGTTGCTGCGGATGGTGAAGGCGCGTGGCAGCAGTTCGTCGTGCACGCGTTCCTTCAGTTCTTTCATGGCTTTTTTGCCTGGGGCGAAGCCTTGCTGTTCTTCCAGTTCGGCGGCGCGCGCTTTGGCTACCTGGTTGACCACCGTCGATGGCAGCAGCTTTTTCTCGGTGCCCAGCACCATCAGCATCTGCTTGTTAACGACGTGCACCAGGCCGCCGTTTGGACGCGGCTTGTCCCAGCCCTGCCGCATCAGCTCATTGCTGCTGGCAGGCGAGAAGGATTGCGACTGAAGGGCTTCTTCGAGTTGTTCTGGAGTAAATGCCCATGGGGCGGGCAGACGGTAAACCTGGAGATTCTTAAACCACATACTTGTTTGCAGCCTAGCTGAGCATTTTCAAAGGAACGACATTTTAGCAGGAGCTATTTGGGGCAGGTGACGATTAGTGTTTTGCCGGAGTTTTCGATGGCGTTCAGCCCTGCCTTGTCGCGGTTGCCGCGCTTGAGGAGGCAGTAGGTGCCGAGTGGCGTTGTGACGCGGGCCAGGCTGTCGCCATTGGGCAACACTGTTTCGGCCATCGAGAATGCGCCGGAACCTTTGTAGGCCAAGGCCAGGTCTTGCGAGAATTTCGACTCGCGCACCAACACTCGGTCGTTGTCATTCTTGCTTTCCTTGCGCAGCTGGCGGTCGATGCCGATAGCGGCATGGCGGGAACGTTCCAGGACGCTTTCGACCACCGGCGCTGGTTGCGCGAACGGGTTGGGCGCGTTTGGCTCGGGCGCATCCGCTGCAGGCAAGGCGCCGTCGGAATGCGACGCGGTGGGAGCGGCTGGTGTCGCTTGCGGGAATGCCTTGCGGCGCGTCGGCCGCGCGGCGGTGGTAGCGTTTCGCGCGTCTTCCTTTTGCTGCCGGGCCGGTAGCGAGGACAACCACACCAGCTCTCCTTCCCGCTGCTCGACCTGTGGCCGCGTGCGTAGCGCGGTAAGGCGCCAGCAGGCCAGCACGGCGAGGTGCAGCCCCGCCACCAGCGCCAGCAAGCCGTGCCGTCGCCGAATGGCCATCAGGGGCAAGTCTTCACCTGGTACTTGTTCCCATCGCGGAACGGATCCTGACCTGCGGCGCCGACCAGGTTCACGTATTCGCACCATTCCTGCCCGCCTGCGCGGTAGCGCTTCATGGTGCGGCCGTCGCCCATGGTGGAGACCTGCTCCAGCACCACCTCGCCGTTGTAGGCGCGCGCCAGCTGCTTTGCCAGCGGACTTTGCTCCTGCACGATGGTGGCGAATTTGTTCAGGCTTTCCTTGCGCAGCTGGCGATCCACGCCGGCTGCTGCGCGTAGCATGACATCATGCAGCTTTTCCGGCGCCGGGGCGGGTTTCGCGAAGGGGTCGTCCTGGGCGGCTGGCAGCGTGATGGACTGGGGCGTATCCGTCGATGCGGCGGCAGGCGCAGTCTGCTGCACTACGGCTGGCGGCGGCGGTGCAGGTCGCGCCGTGGGGCGCTCGGTAGTGCGGGGTGTCGTCACCGGGGGCGGCAATGGCTGCGCTTGTCGCGGCAGGCTCAGGAAGACCAGCTCGCGATCCGCGTGAGGCGCGGCATCAATGGCTTGCCTGGCGATCGGGCGCCAGGCCATGAGCATGGCCACGTGCCCCAAGGCGATAACGATCAGCCAGGCGCGTCGCGTCAGGCGGAAATCTGCTTGCATTTGGTAGTCCGGTTTGCAGCCGGACTCATCACGCCAGCTCGCGCGGGAAAGGTATCATATATTAGCAAAAAGATCACCCTGCGCAGGCTGGGCCCTGCCGGCTTCTTCGAGCGTGCACAGGGCCGACATGCGTACGCCGAGCAGGCGCAGGCGGTCGTCCAGCGGCACCCGGCGCAGGCATTCTCCGGCGGCGCGGCGGATGGCGGCGGCATCGGCCGTGGGCGAGGGCAGCGTGACGTCGCGCGTGACGGTGCGGAAGTCGGCATAGCGGAGCTTGATGCCCACAGTGCGGCCGGCGTAGCGCTTGCGCGCCAGGTCGTCCGCCACCTTCTGGCACAGGCGGGTGAAGATGTCGGATAGTTCGGCGCGGTCGCGCTTGGCGTGCAGGTCGCGCGAGAACGTGGTTTCGCGGCTGACGCCTTTCGGTTCGTGATAGGTGGAGATGGCGCGCTCGTCGCGGCCGTGCGAAATGCGTTGCAGCCATTCGGCGTAATTGAGGCCGAAATGCTCCTGCAGCAGGGCGGGATCGGCGGCTGCCAGCTGGCCCACGGTGTCGATGCCGAGCGCCACCAGCTTTTTCTCGGCCTTGGGGCCAATGCCGTTCACCTTGCGTACGGCAAGCGGCCAGATCCGGGCCGGCACGTCGTCGTAGCCGACCACGGTCAGGCCGTTTGGTTTGTCGAGGTCGGAGCAGATCTTGGCCAGCAGCTTGTTGGGTGCGACGCCGATCGAGCACGACAGCCCGGTGGCGGCGCGTACAGCGTCCTTGATGCGCTGGGCCAGTTCACGCGTTTCGCCTTCGACGTCGGTCAGGTCGATGTAGATTTCATCGATGCCGCGGTCTTCGATCTGCGGCGCGATGGTGGCGACGGCGGCTTTGAACAGGCGAGAATACTTGCGGTAGGAGTCGAAGTCCACCGGCAGCAGGATGGCATCCGGCGCCAGCGCTGCCGCCTTCATGGTGCCCATGGCGGAAAACACGCCCAGGGCGCGCGCCTCGTAAGTGGAGGTGGTGATCACACCGCGCCCGACATAATCGCGCAGGCGGGAGAACTCGCGGGTGCCGTCCGGCAGCTCGCGCGGCTGGTGGCGTCCGCCGCCGCCAATCACCACCGGCAAACCGCGCAATTCCGGATAACGCAGCAGCTCCACGGATGCGTAAAAGGCATCCATGTCGAGGTGGGCGATGCGGCGGGGCCAGTCCATATACAAATAGTCGAGTTCGCTTGTGATACTGTAATTATATACAGTCTTTTGCCTCATGGGCTTGCTGTGGCGACAACGCCACGCGCTTGCCGATCGCTGCGCCGCATTGCCATGCCTGTGCCATCATCAAGTCCAAACCAAACTTTCAGACGAGGCCTGGCATGAGCTTCTCGAACATGAATATCGGTATGCGGCTGGCGATGGGTTTCGCACTGGCCATTGCGATCCAGCTGGCGATGTCGCTGACCGGCATCAGCCGCTTGAGCCATAACGCAGATTTGACGAGACGGCTGGTCGAGGACCGCTACCTGAAAGTCCAGCTGACCAATGAAATGCGCAGCTATTCCAACCGCTCGGCCCAGGCGCTGCGAAACGCCATGCTGGCGCCGGACAAGATCAGCAGCGATGGTTTCCTGGCCAGTATGGGCGAGGCGGACGCCGCCGGCTCCGCGGCCGCCGGCAAGCTGCAGAAAATCCTGCAAACGGAAGAAGCCAAGAAGCTCTTCGCCGAAGAGACCCAGGCGTTCGAAGCTTTCAACGCCAAGCGCAATGAGGTGCTCACCCTGTTCAAGGAGGGCGACCAGGACAGCGCCGTGCAAACCATGTTCAAGCAAGCCATCCCTTTGCAGAACGCCTACTTCAGCAAGCTCGATGCCATCCTCGCCCTGCAGAACAAGCTGATGACACAGGATGGCGAAGAGGCGGCCAAGTCGGCATCCGATGCCACCTTGATGATGATTGGGCTGCTGGTGCTGGCCACGGCAGTGTCCATCGTGGCCGGCTACATGATTACGCGTTCGGTGACCGGCCCCTTGCTGCAAGCGGTGGAGGTGGCGGAAACGGTGGCGCATGGCGACCTGACTGCCGACATCGACGTGCGCCGCAAGGATGAAACCGGGCGGCTGCTGAACGCATTGAAGGAGATGGTGGCGGCGTTGAAGGGCACCGTGGGTTCGGTGCGTGCTTCCACCGATACGATCAATACCGCTGCAGCGGAAATCGCGGCGGGCAACCTGGACCTGTCGCGCCGCACGGAGCAACAGGCGGCCAGCCTGGAGGAAACGGCTTCGTCGATGGAGGAACTGACTTCCACCGTCAAACAGAATGCGGACAATGCGCGCCAGGCCAATCAGCTGGTGGTCTCGGCTGCGGGCCATGCCAGCGAGGGCGGACAGGTGGTGAGCGAAGTCGTCGACACCATGGGGGCAATCAAGGCCAGTTCGGCGCGCATGGCAGACATCATCAGCGCCATTGATGGTATTGCGTTCCAGACCAATATCCTGGCGCTCAATGCGGCGGTGGAAGCGGCGCGTGCAGGCGAACAGGGGCGTGGCTTTGCGGTGGTCGCTTCCGAGGTGCGCAACCTGGCGCAGCGCAGCGCCGGTGCTGCCAGGGAGATCAAGGAGCTGATCGATGATTCGATCGCCAAGGTGGATGCGGGCGGGTCCCTGGTGGACCGGGCCGGCGCCACCATGCAGCAGATCGTAGCGTCCGTCCAGCAGGTGGCGGACATCATGAACGAGATCACGTCGGCCAGCCAGGAACAGTCTTCCGGCATCGAGCAGGTGAATAAGGCCATCGTGGAAATGGATAACGCAACCCAGCAGAATGCGGCCCTCGTTGAACAGGCTGCGGCTGCGGCGCGCAGCATGCAGGAGCAGTCGGAGCGGCTGGTGGAGGCAGTGTCCGTGTTCAGGATGGAGGAGGCGGCAGCGCCCGTGATGCGGCGCACGCCAGTGGCGGCTGCGCCCGTGCCGGTGCGCGCATCGGTGCCAGCCCTGCGCGCCGCACGCGGTGGCGCGGCACCGAGCCGGGCGCCGGTTGCGGCAGCGGGCATTGACGAAGTGGACACGGTTGTTGAATCACCCGTCGACGACGGCGAAGCGGCGGAAGCCACGGCCATGGCGGGCGGCACAAGGCGCCCAGCCGGGCGCACGCGCACCACGTCGGCGAAGTCGCCGTCCGGTTCGGAAACGCGAAACGCCTCGGCTAAGCGTGCCTCGGCGCCGGCCAGAGCCACGCCGCCCGGCGACGACTGGGAAGAGTTTTAAGCCTGCTGGCGGCGGAACCACTCCGCCGTCGCTTCGTCAGCGGGGAAGAACGCCTCCATGCGCAGCTCATGCAAGGTCACATCGTGCGGCGTGCCAAGCGTGGTGATGGTGGTGAACAGGTTCAGCTCCACGCCATCCTTACGCACGGTAAAAGGCAGGAAGGGCAAGGCGCGCCGGTCCAGGTTGGGCAGCTTCGACACGGCGCCAACGCCCGGAATTGCCAGCAATTCCTCCAGCAGCGCCGTAGCCTCGCTGCCCGGTCCATCGCTCATTGCTTCGCGCTGTATCCATTGCAGCAGGTCGGCGCTGACATCCTGCCAGTTGACGATATAGGGGCGCAGGCCGTTCGGGTCCAGCATCAGCCTGAAGACGTTGCCACTGGCGGGCGGCGCGCCGAGCAGCCAGTGGATCATCTTGCCCGCCGGCTCATTGCTCATGACCAGGTTCCACAACCGGTCCACCACCAGCGCAGGAAAGGGCGCCTGCTGCTTCAGCATGAAGTCCAGCGCCTGCTTCACCGCCTGCATCTCGGGATCGGACAATTTGCGTTCCTGGTAGGCCGGTGCAAAGCCTGCCGCCAGAAGCATCACATTGCGTTCACGCAGCGGGATGTCGAGCACGATGCCGAGCTTCAGGATCATCTCCCGGCTGGGTTGTGATCGTCCGCTTTCCAGGAAGCTGATATGCCGCTGCGAGATGCCGCTTTCGGTCGACAGGCGCAACTGGCTGAAACCGCGCTTGCCTCGCCAGTAGCGCATGGCTGCCGCGTAGTCGCTGAAGTACTGCTCCGGTGCCGCCGCTCCCATACCGCCTCCCTCTCAAGACTGGATGAAGTCCAGCAAGTCATTGTTCACCCTTGCCATGTGGGTGAGGAACATACCATGCGGCGCGTCCTCATACACGTTCAGTTTCACGTTGGGCAGCAGCGCCGCACTGGGTTCGGCGGTCAGCCCGAACGGCGCGCTGACGTCCTTTGTGCCAGCGATCAGCAGCACCGGCAGCGTGACCTGCGGCAGCTCGTCGCGAAAATCCTCGCGCTGCAGGGAGCGATTGCATTCGTAGAGCGCCTGCAGCGAACATTGCAGCGGCATGGCGCGCAGCCAATCGCGCATGCCCTGCGGCGTATCTTCGGCGACGAAGGGCGGCAGGTTTTCATCGACCCATTTTGGCAAGTCCTTCATCAGCTGCTCTTTGCGGAAGTATTCGAACAGGCTGGCGTCGATATTGAAGTAAGGGGTCATGGTGCCCAGCATGGCGACGCGCTTGATGCGGCGCCGCCCGTGACGGGTCAGGTAGCGCACCACCTCGTTGCAGCCCATCGAGTGAGCCACCAGGGTGACATCTTCCAGGTCCAGCGCTTCCAGCACGGCAGCCAGGTCGTCGGCCAGGGTGTTGAAGTCGTAGCCCCGGCCGGGATCGCTGGAACGGCCATGGCCGCGCCGGTCGAAGGCAATGGCACGCATTCCCTGCTCCGCCACCGCCAGCATCTGGTAGCACCAGGAATCAGCCCCCAGCGACCAGCCGCCGACGAACAGCACAGGCTCGCCGTCGCCCCAGTCGCGGTAGTACAGGTTGACGCCGTCGGCGGTACGGACGGTGTTTGGCTCGATGATGCGGGCGCCGGAAATTTTATATGCGGTCATGATCGGGTTCCTTTCTCTTGGTCGATAAGTTATTGTCAACAAATCCGCTCCGTGCGACGATTACCTCCCAGGTAATCAATTGAGAAACCAAATGACGTTCCAACGCGGATTTGCCCTGCTCTCCCTCTTTGCCGCTTGTGCTACTGCGCAGGCAGACTGTCCGACGACGCTGCAGCTGAGCGGCGTGATCAATATCGATAACTGCAATCCGAAGCGCGAGGATTGCGTACCTGCCGCAGAGGCTTTATACCAATACAGCACCGCCATGCCTGACGACAGCGATGAGGTGCTGAGAATCATGCTGCACGGGAGCCCCTGGCATTTCTACGGCCCCGATTACCGCATCATGACGATCGAGAACCTGGCCGGAATGGTCAAGCAACAAGGCAGCAAGATCCGCGAGGTCGTCCTGGTGTCCTCCTGGAGCGGCGCCGCCCCCGACAAACATCACGAACCGCTGGCGCAGCAGCTTTCCAATGCCCTGGGCACGATCAAGGTCACCGGTCCGGATGGTTTCCTGTGGTTCGACAAGGACGGCAAGACAGAGATCACGAAGCAAGCGTTCACTGTCTTTGTCACCGGCCCCTACGCCGTCAAAAAAGGGGAAAAGGTCATGGCATCGCTGGTCGCAGGCTGGCCTGCACAGTTTGAACAAACGTATTCAAAGCAAGGCAACGCCGATGGCTTGCTGCGCGCGGGCGTGGGTCACGAGGCATTCAGCCTTTGTCCTGCGCGCGCATTAACGGCATTTGATGCCGCTGCCGCCCTGGGCAACCCAATCGCGGCCTATAACGCTGCCATCCTGCGGCTCGAACGTGACGCCGACGGAGACCGCCAGGCTGCGTTGGAATTGCTCCGGAAGGCAGCGGCATCCGGCGACAAACCGGCCGCCGCCCTGCTTGATCAAACGGCATTGCGCGGCAAGGCGAAGCCGTGAGAGCATTGCTATCCCGGATAGTCAGAATGTAGAACAGGAGTTCCTTTGAAATCGATTTTGTTTGCGGCCAGTCTGGCCATCACTACCGCCACCGCCGTAGCGGCTGGCGCAGCACCATCGGCATCGGCGAAGGCCTCGGCCAAGGCAGCTTCCGCCTCGGCTCCCGCAGCTGTGCAGGTGCAGACGCGCGACGTGCCGGTCAATGACTTCATGCAGGGCCGCCTGCCGTTCGTAATTGCCATGAACGTGCCGGTGCCGGCGGAATTCCAGCAGTCCAAGGTCAAGAAAATCGGCTATTCGTACTGGATGCGTCCGGAGGATGCGGCGACGGCAAGCGCAACCGCCCTGCCTTCCCGCAACGGCTATATGTACGGCTCGACCGCCACCAACGTCACCTACGATGCAGCCCACCACGTCTTCTACGGCATTAATGACCCGGGTTCGCTGAACAAGCTGCGCGGTGCGGCGACCAATATCCAGGTCCAGGAATTCAAGGAGGCCAAGAACCCGGCCGTGATGATCTCCATGATCAGCGGCACCACCGGTCAGCCGGCCTACTTCATGTACATGGCGACGGGCAAAAAGAACGAAACCTTCTTCCTGTCCTATCGCGCGCCGGATGGTCGCAAGGATATCGGCGACGCGGTGTGGGCCAAGATGGCTGCCGCCATCAAATAATCAGGATTGCGCGGAAGTCGTTGACGTTGGTGCGGGTCGGACCTGTCACCACCAGGTCGCCCAGCGCGGCGAAGAAGCTGTAGCCGTCGTTGTTATCGAGCAGGGCGCGGGCATCAAGACCCATGGCGGCAGCGCGCTGCGGAGTGTCCGGGCCCAACACGGCGCCGGCATTGTCTTCGGTACCGTCTATGCCGTCGGTGTCGCAGGCGATGGCGTGTACACCCGGCGTTCCGTCCAGCGCAACGGCCAGCGCCAGCAGGTATTCGGCATTGCGTCCGCCGCGTCCCGTGCCTTGCACGGTGACGCTGGTTTCTCCCCCCGACAGGATCACGCATGGCGGCCGCAAAGGGCTGCCGTGGTCAATCACCCCTTGCACCAGGGCGGCGTGCGCAACCGCTACGTTGCGCGCCTCTCCTTCCACGCGGTCGCTCAGGACCAGTGGACGCAAGCCTTCGGCGCGGGCGACGTCGGCGGCGGCTTGCAGCGCATGCCGGGCGGTGGCGATGACGGCCACGCTGTTCTGCGCCAGCCGCGGATCGCCCGGCTTGGGCGTTTCCTGCGCCGGGTCTTCCAGTACCTCACGCACTTCCGGCGGAATGTCGATGCCATATTGCTGGAGGATGCGCAAAGCGTCCGCCGCCGTGGATGCGTCGGGCAAGGTCGGACCGCTCGCCACCACGGCGGGATCGTCGCCCGGCACATCAGACAGCACCAGCGTCACCACGCGCGCCTGGCCGCAAGCCAGCGCCAGCCGGCCGCCCTTGATGGCCGACAGGTGCTTGCGCACGGTATTGATCTCGCCGATCGGTGCCCCGCTGCGCAATAGCGCCTTGTTGATGTCCTGTTTCTGCTGCAGGGTGATGCCGGCGGCCGGCAGCGACATCAGCGCCGAGCCGCCGCCGGACATCAGGCACAGCACCATATCGTCCGGTCCCAGTCCCCGCACGGCAGCCAGTATGCGCCGCGCGGCGGCCTGGCTGGCGTCATCCGGCACTGGATGGCCGGCCTCGATCACTTCCACAAACCGCGTCGAAGCACCGTGCCCGTAGCGCGTCACCACCACGCCGCTGAGCGGGCCGTGCCAGCGCCGCTCCACGCCCTGCGCCATGCGCGCCGAAGCCTTGCCGGCGCCGATGATCACGGTGCGTCCTTTCGGTGGCGGCGGCAAGTGGGCCGCGATGGTTTCCAGCGGATCGGCAGCACGCAGCGCGGCGTTGAACAGTTCCGACAGCAGTTCGCGTCCGGTTTTCAAAGCATTTCCCCTTTGCGGCCAATGCACAGCACGACCAGGATACCGCCTATCGCCAGGCTGGCCGCCAGAAGCAGCATGCCGTTGGCGGTGCTATGCGTGGCATCCTTGATGGCGCCCACCATGTAGGGGCTGGCAAATCCTGCCAGGTTGCCCACCGAATTGATCATGGCGATACCGGCCGCCGCTGCGGAACCGCCCAGCATGGCTGTCGGGACGCTCCAGAATACCGGGAAGGTGCTGAGGATGCCCGCCGTTGCCACGCTCAATGCGGCCAGCGCCAGCATAGGATTGTTGGCATAGTGGGTCGAAGCCAGCAAACCCGCAGCGCCAATGAAGGCAGCCAGTGCAAGATGCCAGCGCCGTTCGCCCGTGCGGTCCGAGTGGCGTGCGGAGACGATCATCGCCACCGCGGCAATGCTGTAGGGGATGGCCGTCAGCATGCCGATTTCCAGCACGTCCTGCACGCCCGTGTTGCGGATCAACTGCGGCAGCCAGAAGCCCACGCCATACAGTCCCATCACCATCAGGAAGTACACCAGGGCCAACATCCACACCCGGCTGCTGCCGAAGACATGGCGCAGTCCCCATTGCGCACGGGGCTCGCCATCGCGCGCCAGTTCTTCTTTCAGGAGTGCCTTTTCTTCATCGCTCAGCCAGGTGGCGTCGTCGATGCCGTCATCGAGCAGGGCCAGCGTCAGCACGCCCAGGGCCACGGCAGGCAAGCCTTCCAGCAGGAATAGCCACTGCCAGCCCGCCAGTCCGCCATTGCCGGCAAAGCGCGACATGATCCAGCCGGAGAGCGGTCCTCCCACTACACCGGCCACCGCCACGCCGCTCATGAAGATGGCGACAATGCGCGCGCGCTTCTGCGCCGGATACCAGTAGGTCAGGTAGAGGATCACGCCGGGGAAGAAGCCGGCCTCCGCCACGCCAAGGAGGAAGCGCATCACATAGAAGCTATACGGGCTGCTGACGAACAGCATGGCGGCCGACAGGAGCCCCCAGCTGGCCATGATGCGGGCAATCCAGCGCCTTGCGCCCACGCGCAGCATCAGGAGGTTGGACGGCACTTCGAACAGGAAGTAGCCAAGGAAGAAGATGCCGGCACCCAGGCCGTACACGGTATCTGACAGCTGCAAGTCCGCCTGCATCTGCAGCTTGGCGAAGCCGATGTTGACGCGGTCCAGGTAAGCCACCACGTAGCACAGGAACAGGAACGGCAGCAGGCGCTTGCCGACCCGCGCATACAGCTTTTCGATAGTGTTCATTCTTATTGAATTTCTAACTATGACACCCTAGAATCATTGCACATTTTTTCCCAATGGAGACGAAGAAGTGAGCAAACGCCTTATCACCCTGTTGCTGCCCCTGCTGGCAGCACCGGCCATCGCTGCGGACCTGCCGCAGCCGCCCGTCGCGGACAAGACACAGTGGATGGAAACCCGCCACGGCGAGCAGGTAAGCGACGACTATCGCTGGCTGCAGGACAAGACCAATCCTGCGGTCATCAACTACCTGAATGCGGAAAACAGCTACACGGCCGCCATGACCGCTGATATCAAGCCGTTCGCGGATGCCTTGTACAAGGAATTCAAGGACCGCACCATGCCGGCCGACCTGTCGGTACCTGCGCGCCGCGGCGATTACTACTATTACACCCGTGTGGAAGCAGGCAAGCAGTACCCGCTCAACTGCCGCCGCCAGGCAGCAAAGGACGGCAGCTATGACGCAGCTGCTGCGGAAGAAATCATGCTGGACCAGAACGCGATGGCCGAAGGCCTCAAATTCTTCCACGTGGGGATGATGGCCGCCAGCCCGGATGCCAAGATGCTGGCCTACACCACCGATAACAATGGCTTCCGCCAGTACGAACTGCACGTGAAGGACCTCGGTACCGGCAAGGTGCTGGCGATCAGCATGCCGCGCGTGACCAGCGTGGCCTGGGCCGCTGACAACAAGACCATGTTCGTGGTGCAGGAAGACCCCACCACCAAGCGTTCCGACCGCCTGTTCCGCGTGACGCTCGATGGCCAGTCCGAGCAGGTCTATCACGAAGCGATCGAGCAATTCTCGCTGGAAGTGATGGGCAGCCTCGATCGCAAGCACATCTTCCTGCTATCGGGTGCGACCGACACCACCGAAGTATTCATGCTGCCGGCCGGTCAGCCGAAGGGCGCCTTCAAGTCCGTGCTGGGCCGTACCAAGGGCCACCGCTACTTTGTCAGCCACCGCGACGGCAAGCTGTACATCCGCACCAACAAGGATGCCAAGAATTTCCGCCTGGTGAGCGCACCGCTCGCCAATCCAAAGAAGTGGACCGAGATAGTCCCGCATGACAAGGACACCTTGCTGCAAGGCGCGACCGTATTCAAGGGCTTCCTGGCAGTGCAGGAAAAATCGAAGGCCCTGGGCCGCACGCGCATCTACGATTTCGCCAGCAAGAAGTGGTTGACCGTGAAGTTCGACGACGAGGTGTACGTGTCCATGCCGTCCACGAACCTGGACTACGGCCTGGCCAAGTACCGCATCAGCTACCAGTCGCCGCTGTCGCCGCCATCGACCATCGATGTGGACATGAAGACCGGTGAACGCACCGTGCTGAAAAAGCAGGAAGTGGCGGGCGGCTTTGACTTCAGTCAGTACGAGACCAAGCGCCTGTGGGCGACTGCGCGCGATGGCGTGAAGGTGCCGCTGTGGGTGGCTTACAAGAAGGGCGTGAAACTCGATGGCTCCGCGCCGATGGTGCTGTACTCGTACGGTTCCTATGGCATTCCGCAAGAGGCGAACTTCTCGCTGATCCGTCTGAGCATGCTGGAACGCGGCGTGGTTTACGCGGCGGCGCATATCCGAGGCGGCAACGATATGGGCGAGAAGTGGCATGACGACGGCATGCTGATGCACAAGAAGAATACCTTCAATGACTTCATCGACAGCGCCGAATACCTGATCAAGGAAAAGTGGACTTCGCGCGACCGCCTGGCGATCCAGGGCGGCAGCGCCGGCGGCCTGCTGATGGGGGCCGTGGTGAATATGCGTCCGGACCTGTTCAAAGCAGTGCATGCGGCCGTGCCTTTCGTGGACGTGATGAACACCATGATGGATGCCAGCCTGCCGCTGACCACCGGCGAGTACCTGGAGTGGGGCAATCCCAACGAGAAGGCGGCCTACGACTATATGCGCAGCTATTCCCCATATGACAACATCTTGTTGAAAGATTATCCAGCGATGCTGGTGACCACGGGCTTGAACGATAGCCAGGTGATGTACTGGGAGCCTGCCAAGTACGTGGCCAAGCTGCGCCGCAATAAGACGGACAGCAATCCGCTGCTGCTGAAGGTGAATATGGGCGCTGGCCATGGCGGTTCTTCCGGGCGCTATAACGCGCTGGAGGAGAAGGCCTTTGAAATGGCCTGGCTGCTGTCGCAAATCGGGGTGCAGCAATAATTTTTGCGGTTTTTTGGAAAAACGCTTGCGCGGGTTTCAAAATCCATCCTATAATGCGGCCTCTTCTGAACGTTGTGACAAACGTTCGACAGTGAAGACAGGGGCGCTTAGCTCAGTTGGTAGAGCGGATCCCTTACAAGGATTAGGTCGGGAGTTCGAGCCTCTCAGCGCCCACCAGTCACACTGATGAAGAATTGGAGCGGTAGTTCAGTTGGTTAGAATACCGGCCTGTCACGCCGGGGGTCGCGGGTTCGAGCCCCGTCCGCTCCGCCAATATTCAGAGAAAAGCCCCGTCAGCCAGAACGCGCTCTAGATCGCGCTCTGTGCAGACGGGGCTTTTTTCATTTCCAAACCTGTAAAACCGGGAAACCGGGGTCAGACCCTTGGGTCTGACCCCGGTTTCCCGGTTTGCGAGGTTTTAGGCTGCAATCGCCGCCGGCTCATCATCCGCCGAGGAGCGGATCAGGTAATCGAAGGAGCCCAGCGCAGCCTTCGCACCTTCGCCCACCGCAATCACGATCTGCTTGTACGGCACGGTCGTCACGTCCCCCGCAGCGAACACGCCGGTCTCCGAAGTCTGGCCCTTGGCATCCACCTCGATCTCGCCATGCTTGGACAGCTCGATGGTGCCCTTCAGCCACTCGGTGTTAGGCACCAGGCCAATCTGCACGAACACGCCTTCCAGGTCCACGCGATGCGTCTGGCCGCTGTCACGGTCGGTGTAGCTCAAGCCATTCACCTTCTTGCCGTCGCCATGGATTTCAGAGGTCGCAGCCGACTTGATCACCTTCACATTGCGCAGGGTGGCCAGCTTGCGCTGCAACACCGCATCCGCACGCAATTCAGCGCCGAATTCGATCAGGGTCACATGCTCCACGATGCCGGCCAGGTCGATCGCCGCTTCCACGCCGGAGTTGCCGCCGCCGATCACCGCCACGCGCTTGCCCTTGAACAGCGGACCATCGCAGTGCGGGCAGTAGGCAACGCCGTGGTTGCGGTATTCCTTCTCGCCCGGCACGTTGATCTCGCGCCAGCGGGCGCCGGTCGAAATGATCACGGACTTGGCTTTCAGCACAGCGCCGCTCTCGGTATGGACTTCCTTGATCTTGCCCGGCACGATCTTCGATGCGCGCTGGGTGTTCATGATGTCCACTTCATATTCCTTGACGTGCTGCTCCAGCGCCACCGCGAATTTCTGGCCGTCGGTTTCCTTGACCGAGATGAAATTCTCGATCGACAGGGTATCCAGCACCTGGCCGCCGAAACGGTCGGCGATCACGCCGGTGCGGATGCCTTTGCGCGCCGTGTAGATGGCCGCAGCAGCGCCTGCAGGGCCGCCGCCGACGATCAGCACGTCGAACACGTCTTTCTTGCTCAATTCAGCCGCAGCGCGGGCCGAGGCGCCGGTATCCAGCTTGGCGAGGATTTCCTCGACATTGGTGCGGCCCTGGCCGAAGTGCTGGCCATTCAGGTACATCATCGGCACGGCCATTACCTGGCGTTCCTCGACTTCTTTCGGGAACACGCCGCCGTCCACCGCCACTACTTTGATGCGTGGGTTGATGACGGACATGGCGTTGAGTGCCTGCACCACTTCCGGGCAGTTGTGGCAGCTCAGGGAAATGAAGGTCTCGAAGACGAAATCGCCGTCCAGGTTGCGGATTTGCTCGATGACTTTTTCATCCAGCTTGATCGGGTGGCCGCCCACTTGCAGCAGCGCCAGAACGAGCGAGGTGAATTCGTGGCCCATCGGAATACCGGCGAAGCTCACGCCGATATCGGTGCCTTTGCGGTTGATGTCGAAGGAAGGCTTGCGTGCCTTGTCGTCGCTGCCTGCAACCACGGTGATCTTGCCGTGGCCGGCGGATACAACGTCCTGCAGCAGGGCCGACATTTCCTGCGATTTGGCGGAGGCGTCGGTGTGCGCCACGATCTCGATCGGGTGGACAACGCGCTCCAGGTAGGAGGAGAGTTGGGCTTTCAGGTCTGCGTCCAGCATGGCTATTCCTTTCTTGATTAGTCGCTTTGCGGTAGGTACCGCTTCAACGCCCCAAGGCGACCCCGTGGGGTCGCCTGTTCAAGCCATTAGCAGACTAGGTGCTTAGATCTTGCCGACCAGGTCCAGCGATGGCTTCAGGGTTGCGGCGCCTTCGGTCCACTTGGCTGGGCAAACTTCGCCTGGGTGGGAAGCAACGTACTGGGCTGCCTTCACTTTGCGCAGCAGTTCAGCAGCGTCACGGCCGATGCCGTTGTCGTGCACTTCCATCACTTTGATGAAGCCTTCCGGGTTGATCACGAAGGTGCCGCGCAGTGCCAGGCCTTCTTCTTCGATCATGACTTCGAAGTTACGGGACAGGGTGCCGGTTGGGTCGCCGATCAGGGCGTACTGCACTTTCTTGATGGCGTCGGAGGTGTCGTGCCATGCCTTGTGAGCGAAGTGGGTGTCGGTCGAAATGCCGTACACGTCCACGCCCAGCTTGGCGAATTCTGCGTGGTGGTCAGCCAGGTCTTCCAGCTCGGTTGGGCACACGAAGGTGAAGTCGGCTGGGTAGAACACGAATACGGACCACTTGCCTTTCAGGGATTCTTCGCTCAGGTCAACGAATTTGCCGTTGTGGTATGCGGTGGCCTTGAATGGTTTTACTTGGGTGTTAATCAGGGACATTGTGGTTTCCTCGTGGGTTATTGAATCAATGAGACGCCAGTTTAAGGCCTTCCCGTAGATTTGGAAATTTGATTGTTCAAATAGACTCAATAGTCTTTGCCTATCAGAACCGCGAAGCGCGATCATTATTATCCGCTTTCGGCACCATTTGGGTTGAGGCTTCGTAAAGTGGCCGGCCAAGCTAAATTAAGCCAAGCTGCTATTTTAATTTCATATCGAAGTTAAAATAGTGATAACTCCAATTTTAGGCTGATGCCATGCACCGAGGACTGACTGGGCAATACACGCCAAGTATCGCAGGCGGGATTCCATGCCAAGCTTTTGTACCGAATGCTCTACCGCCCAACCCGCCACTTGTAATAGATGACAGGCTTCAGTCGAGCATAAGCGAAGCGTTGTTGGCCTTGGGACGGCTGGACGCAATAACGACACTCCTACCCGACGCCAAGCTCTTCCTGTACAGCTACGTGCGCAAGGAAGCCGTCATGTCTTCGCAGATCGAAGGCACCCAGTCATCGCTGAGTGACTTGCTCTTGTACGAAATGGCCGGGCAGCCTGGTGTGCCGATGGACGATGTCCAGGAAGTGTCCTGTTATGTTAAGGCACTGAATCTTGGTGTCCAACGAATTCGGGAAGGCTTGCCTCTAACATACAGACTGCTATCCGAAAGTCATGCTGCATTAATGACTTCCGGACGCGGCATCCAGCGTGCGCCAGGGGAATTTCGTCGCAATCAGGTCTGGATCGGCGGCCACCGTGCCGATGAAGCAGTTTTCGTTCCCCCGCCGGCAAACAAACTTGCTGAGACATTTGCGGCTCTTGAACGATTCATCAACGATGCAGACACCAAGACTGCGCCCGTGATCAAAGCTGCGTTGGCCCATGTTCAGTTTGAAACCATTCACCCGTTCATGGATGGCAATGGACGCCTGGGACGAATGTTGATTCCACTGATCATGGTAGAGGCAAAAGTATTACAAGAGCCGATGCTGTACCTGTCAGTCTTCTTCAAGAAGCACCGGCAAACTTACTATGATCTTCTACAAAAGGTCAGGACCGACGGAGATTGGGAGGCATGGTTGCTGTTCTTTATGGATGCAATTACCAGCACTGCCAGCCAAGCTGTTTCAACGGCACAAAGGTTGACCGCGATGCTGACAAAAGACAAAGCCAAGATTACAGGTCTAGGGCGCGCTTCAGGCTCGGCGATTCAAATTCTTGACGCTATGTTTGCTCGCCCCGTCTCCAGCATCTCGGCTTTGGCAAAGGCTACAGGCCTGACCCCAGCCACCATTGGCAAGGCACTCGACACTTTAGAGAAAGAAGCTAACATCGTACGCGAGGTGTCCGGATTAAAACGCAATCGCATCTTTGCTTATGCCGAGTACATTCAGATACTGAACGAAGAAGTCGATTAAGGCTTCCCCAAAAGGCTGGCGGCCGGGGTCGTTCAGCGTCTTGTCAGTCATGGCGTGGGCGCAGCAGGCGTCTCCAGTCGAAGGCGCTCGCGTCCAGGCCGTCCAGGGTGTTTTTGAACAGCAGGCCCAGCTCCGTGTCGCCTTCCAGGATCAGGCGGCGGCTGAAGAACAGGGTGTCAGGATCTTCCTGGCGGCGCGCCATCAGAAGCAAGTCGTGGGCGCTGGCGCCGATCGTCAGGTCGGGATGGTCGCCGTGGCGGGCCGTCTCGAAGGCTTTGCCCTGCCAGTTGAAATCGATCGCCAGGCCCGCGTCTTCCACCCGCAGGCGCAGGCGGCGCGCGAACAGGGCTTGCCTGACGTCTTCCGGCAGCTGCGGCGCGAGGATGCGGTTCAGGCCTTGCACGAACAGCCAGGCTGGCGGTTGCGGCGGCAGACGACCGAGCAGGCGGCCGATGGCGGCCGGGATGCGGTATTGGGCGGCGTTCATCGCTGTACTCATGCCACACGCTCCATGCCGGGCTGGCCGTACCAGAAACCGTCGCAGCTTCCGCCGGGGGCCAGGGGCTCCAGCATCACGGCGGCGTGCGGCGCTTGCCATTCGCCGCGGCGCACCTTGTCAAAGGCTGCGACTACTTCCAGCGTGTCGCGCGACTGCGGCGAAATGCGCAGCACATTGATGCCCATGTCGGCCATCTCAGGCATCGCACGAACCAGGTTGCAGCACAGCGCGGACTGGGTCTGGATGCCGTTCAGGACCAGGAAGGCTTTCTGTTCGCGGGTGTCCATGATCAGGCCATCCGGGTAGTCGATGCAGCTGAACTGGCAATCGTCCTTCGGCAGGTTGCGGTTGCGCGCGGTCATGCAGCGCGCGGAGAAAGCCAACGGCATGCGGCCCCAGGCGAATACTTCGCTCTCCATGCCGTCCGGCTGGGTTTTCAGCAGGGTGGCGATGGCGCCGCGGTCCATTTCCAGCGGCGCCACCCAGCGCCGTGCGCCTTGGCGGGCCAGCACGGCCAGCGTCGGCTCGCTGTAGATGTTCAGGTGCGGACCGGCGATGAAACCAGCGCCTTCCAAGTTGCGCACGGCGCCGAAGTCATTGGCCTCCACCAGGAAGTCGCGGTGCTCACACAGCTTGCGCATTGTCGTCAGCTCGGCGCCGGATTCGATCAGGGCTTGCGTGGACAGCACCACCTCCTTGCCGGCATCGCGCAGCAGGCTGGCGATATCGAGCCAGTCGGGCAGGCGCAATTCGTGGCGGCGCGAGCATACAACCTCGCCGAGGTAGACGATGTCCACCGGGCTTTCCGCTACCTGCTGGTAGAACTCGAACATCGTCAGTCGCGGCCAGTAGTAGAGCACCGGGCCGAGGGCTAGTTTCAACATACTCATTTCCATTTGCGGTGATAGGCGCCCAGGGTGTGCTGCTGGCCCTCCGCCACGCGGTCCAGTGCGGAACTCCAGCTTGGGTGGATGGCGAAGCGGCGCTTGCCGTCGCCGCAGGCGTCGATGGCGGCGCGCCAGGCTTGCGTCACCTGCGCCACGTAGGCGGGACTGCGCTGGCGGCCTTCGATCTTGATCGCCTTGACGCCCATCTGCACCAGCTGCGGCAGCAGTTCCATGGTGTTCAGGCTGGCCGGTTCTTCGATGGCGTAATAGGTTTCGCCTTCCACTTCGAAGCGGCCCTTGCACAGCGTTGGGTAGCTGGCGTTTTCGTCGGGCTGGTAGCGGTCGATCAGCACGCCGTGCAGGCGCGACTCCAGGCCTTTCGGCGTTTGCTGCCAGCGCACAGCCTTGGCGGGCGAGCAGACGCCGGCCGTATTGGGCGACTCGCCGGTGGCGTAGGAGGACAGCGCGCAGCGGCCCTCCACCATCACGCACAGACTGCCGAAGCCAAAGACCTCGATCTCGGTTTTCACGTGACGCAGCAAGTGCTCTACCTGCTGAAGCGACAATACGCGCGGCAGCACCGCACGCGAAATGCCGAACTGCTCGTGGTAGAAATTGATTGCTTCGTAATTGGTGGCCGAGCCTTGCACGGACAGGTGCAGGCGCAGGCCGGGGTGCTTGTTGCGTGCGTATTCCATCAGGCCCGGATCGGCCAGGATGATGGCGTCGATGCCGGCGCCGGCTGCGCGGTCGACGGCTTCGCGCCAGAGCTTCCAGTTGGCCGCTTGCGGATAAGTGTTCAGCGCCAGCAGGACTTTGCGGCCGCGCTGGTGGGCGTAGCGGATCCCCTCCGCGATCGCGGCCTCGTCGAAATTCAGGCCGGCGAAATTGCGTGCGTTGGTGGCGTCGCGGAAGCCAAGGTAGACGCTGTCGGCGCCGTTATCGACAGCCGCTTTCAGTGCCGGCAGGCTGCCGGCGGGACAAACGAGTTCGATCATGCTTTGCTTCCCTGCAGGCGGCGCACCCCGTTGACGAAGCGCGACAGCGTGTCGGATTGGCCTCCGCGCGGCAGCATTACTTCCACCAGCTGGAACCGTCCGCGCTGCTGGATGGCGCTTTCCAGCGCAGCCGCCAATTCGGCACGCGTGGTGGCGCGGTAACCGTCGCCGCCCATGGACTGCGCCATGTCGGCGAAATGCCAGTCGCTCAGGTCGCAGAAAGCCGATTGCGGCTGGAAGGCGCGCAGCATCTCCCAGCTGCAGTTGTTGAAGATGACCACGATCGGGTCAAGGCCGTAGCGCTGGCAGTTGCCAAGCTCCCAGCCCGTCATCTGGAAAGCGCCGTCACCCACCAGCACCAGCGGGCGTTCGCCGCCGGATGCTTGCAGGCCAAAGGCGGCGGGCACGCCGTAGCCCATGGTGGCGTAGTAGCCAGGCGCCAGCAGGTCGGTGTTTTCAATATCCAGTGCAGTGAACAAGCAATCGCCGATGTCGGAGGCGATGGGCATGCGGCCGTGTTTGCGCATCATGTCGTTGATGGCGCTCGCCACGTCGCGCGGGACGATGGGGTTGTCATCTGCAGGCAGGTCGCACGGGTAGGCGGTGCGTTCGCCGTGCAGGGCAGCATCGGCGCGCAGCGGCTTGGCGTGGGACAGCAGGCCGTCTACCAGCGCTTCCAGGGGGATGTCGTGGTAGGTGTGGTAGCCGAGGGTGACGTCGCCGTCCAGCGCCAGCATGCACTTGCGCAGGTCGATGCGTTCGCGTTGCACGCCGAAGTTGGTATCGGACAGGATCACGCCCAGCATCAGCAACGCATCCGAGCCCTCCACGGCCTCGGTCACTTCCGGCGCACCGGCGACGCCGAGGTAGGTGCCGAGCAGCGGTGCTTCCGGCTCGCTCGCCAACAGGCCGCGGCCCATGAAGCAGGTCACTACCGGCACCTGCAGCTTGGCGGCCAGTTGCGCTACCTTGCCTTCCAGGCCGAAGCGGCGGATCTCGATATCAACCATCAGTACGGGGCGCTCCGCGCGCTGAAGACGGGACAGCACTTCCTCCACGCACGCTTCCAGCGCATCCCCATCGTGCATGGGCGCTGGCAAGGCGTGTACGCGGCCGCACGGCGCATGCACCATATCGCGCGGCAATTCGATGTAGACGGGACGCGAATGTGTGATCGCGCTGCGCAGCACGCGTGCGATGTCTTCCGGCGCACGTTGAGGGTCGTCCAGGACGCACTGGTCGCAGGTGATTTCTCGGAAGATCGCCATCTGCGAGTCCAGGTGCTTGACCTGGTGGTGCAGCAGGAAGCCGTTGCGGCGCTCATTGGTGCCCGGCGCACCGGAGATCACCACCAGCGGCACTTTTTCCGCATAGGCGCCGGCGACGGCGTTGACCATATTCAGTGCCCCCGCACCATAGGTCACCGCCGCCACACTTAAGCGCCCGTGGTAGCGTGCCGCCCCATCGGCTGCAAAGCCCACGCCCGGCTCATGGCTCAGCGTGTACAGGGGCAGGACGCCGGATTTCTCGATTTGTTCGAAGAAGGCCAAGACAAAGTCTCCGGGGATGCCAAAGACTTCACGCGCGCCGTGATCAGCCAGCGCGTGCAAGAGAGAGTGTGCGAGATTCATGCCCCGCATCTTGCGCGCGCGCGCCCGAAAATTCCTTGAGCCAGGTCAAGTTTTCAGGCGGCGGTGGCTTCGGTGGGGGTTTGCTGGTGCAGCATGGCGTCGAAGTCGGCGGCGGGGAGGGGCCGTGCGAAGAGGTAGCCTTGGCCGTAGTCGCAGCCCGCGGCGGCAAGCAGGTCGCGTTGTTCGGTGGTTTCCACGCCTTCTGCGATCACGCTCAGGCCCAGCTTGTGGGCCATGACGATGATCGCGTCTGACAGGGCCATGTCGCTTGAATCGGGGGCGAGGTTGCGGGTGAAACTGCGGTCGATCTTGAGGTAGTCGATGTCGAACTTCTTCAGATACGACAAAGAGGAGTAGCCTGTACCGAAATCGTCCAGTGCGACCTGGATGCCGGCGTCGCGCAGTTGCAGCAGCTTGTCGGTAACGCTGGTGTTCGCGTCCAGCAGCAGGCCTTCCGTGATTTCGATGACGATGCTTTCACCCGGGACGCCCAGCTGCTGCAGGAAGGCCAGCCAGCCGGCATAGCTTCCGCGTTCGCGCTGGAACTCCATCGGCGACTGGTTCAGGCTGACCTGGAAGCCGGGATGCACTTCGTTGCGCCAGCGCTTGACCCAGTGGGCCGATTCGCGCAGCACCCACTCGCCGATATCCACAATCAGGCCGCTCGATTCGGCCAGTGGGATGAATTCGAGCGGGCTGACCATGCCGCGTTGCGGATGCTCCCAGCGGATCAAAGCTTCGGCCTTGTGCACTTTGCCCGTCTGCAGGTGCACGATGGGCTGGAAATACAGCTTGAGCTGGTTGCCTTTCAAGGCGCCGCGCAAGTCGTTGGTCAGGCGCATGCGGTTCAGCGCCGCCACTTGCAGGGCCGGAGTGAAATAGCTGAAACGGTTGCGGCCCGCGCCCTTGGCGGCGTACATGGCCTGGTCGGCGTGCTTCAGCAAGTCTTCCATATTGCCGGCATCGTCCGGGTAGACCGTGATGCCGATCGAAGCCGAGACGAAGGCTTGCTCCTGTCCCAGCTGGAACGGCATGCGCAGGCTGTCGATGATGTGCTGGGCGATGTCCTCCACCCGGTCCACTTCCGCCAGCTCGGGCAGGATCACGGTGAATTCGTCGCCGCCCAGGCGCGAGACGGTATCGGACTGGCGCACGCAGGCGCCAATGCGGCGTGCGGCTTCCACCAGCAGCACGTCGCCCTGGTGGTGGCCCAGGGTGTCGTTGACTTCCTTGAAGTGGTCAAGGTCGATGAACAGGATGGCGATACGGGTGCCATCGCGGCGCGATTTCAAGATATCGTGCTGCAGGCGATCGAGGAACATGCGGCGGTTCGGCAGCTGCGTGAGCGTGTCGAAGTTGGCCTGCTGCCAGATCAGGGCCTCGGTTTCCTTTTTCTCGGTGATGTCTTCGATCATGCACAGGTGGTGCGGCTGGTTTTCCGATTCCACCGCATTGATCGAGGCTTCGACCCAGACGATGCCGCCGTCGGGACGCATCAGGCGCGTCTCCATCTTGAAGCCGGTGATCTGCTGCGCAGTCAGCTGCGCCATTTTTTCCTGCTCCGGCGCCACGTCGTCCGGATGGCAGATATCGAGCCAGCGGCTATTGCGCATTTCATGCGCCGAACGGCCCGCGATCTCGGCGAAGCGCGGGTTCACGTCGCGGAACTGGCCGCCTCCCGAATCAATCAGCGCAATGCCCATCGGCGCCGCTTCGAACATGGTGCGGAAACGCTGCTCGCCCTTGCGGATGGTTTCCTCGGCGCGCGTGCGCTCGCGTGTGAGGAGCGAGAAGTGGATCGCCGCACCCAGCACCAGCAGGCCCGCCGCCACACCAAGCACGCGGTATAGCCAGGTCAGGTCCGAGCCGGGATCGGCGTTGTACAGGAAGCCGTTCCAGGTGGCGCCTTTCGGCATCATGCCCAGCTCCGTGTAGATGTCGGCGATGTGCTGCCAGCGGTCCGGATTCATATAGCCGATTTCCACCAGCACCGGCTGCACCAGCGGCACCATCTGGCGCGCTTCGTACAGCAAGTGCATGCGGTCGTGCTGGCGTGAGTACTTGTTGAGGATCAGGTCGACGATTTCTTCCTGGTGGCTCATGGCGTACTGCCAGCCGCGCATGCTGGCGGCGCGGAAGGCACGCACACGGTCCGGGTGGTTCTTGATTTCGGCTTCGCTGGTGAACAGGTTGTCGCCGTAAAAGTCGATGCCGGCGGCGCGCGGGCTGTAGATATCGTAGGGGAAGCCCAGGCGGTCCAGGTAATCCGGCTCATTGCTGACGAAGATCGACATGGCGTCGACCTTGCCCTTCACCAGGTCATCCGGATTAAAACTGTGCTCCACCCGCACCAGCTGGTTGGTATTGATGCCTTCCTTGCGCAGGTAGGCCATCACTTCGTCGGCCTGGGTCAGTTCATCGGTCAGGGATCCGATCATTACGCGCTTGCCGATGATGCTGCGGATATCCGGCGCCGGACCGGTCTGGCGCATTGCCAGGGCATATGGGGAATGCTGGAAGATCACGGCCAGCACCACCAGCGGTTTGCCGGACAGGCGGGCCAGCAGCAGGCTGCTGCTGCCCACGCCGTACTGGGCGCGCCCATCGAGCACGGCGCGCTCCGGCTCATTGCCGTCGTTGCCCTCGAGGATTTGAACATCAAGGCCAGCATCGCGGTAGTAACCCTTTTCCAGCGCGGCGTAATAGCCGGCGAACTGGAACTGGTGGCTATGCTTCAGCTGCAGGCTGACGCGTTCCTGCGCCTGCGCCGGAGACGCAGACAGCAACAGCAATACGAACAGGCCGGCCAGGAATTGGGGCACGTTTTATCCGGATACGAAGTTGGCGGGGTCTACCAGCCGATTGTATCCGCTTCATAGCGCGCGGCGCGCAGAGTGTGGCATTCCTGCTGCAAAATCCTATGGATTCGCAGCAGGTGATAGCACTCTAGGTAACAGACCGTGACTTACTTGCGGCCAGGGCGGCCGCCGGTCTTGGCCGGAGCGGCCTTGGGTTTGACTTTGATAGTGTCAAGGATGGATGGACGGGCCTTGGTTTCCACCGTGGCGCGCGCCGTCATCGAACCGGTCAGCGCGTTCGGCTTGCCGCCGCGGCTGACGTGGGCCGGAGGAGGCAGGCCGGCGCCGCGCTTCTGCTGGCCCGGGGCCAGCATCGGCATGGCGCGCTTGCCGGACGATGCCTTGAAGTTCTCTTCGCCGACGCGGTATGGCGGGATCAGGTGGCGTTCGCCATCGCCAATCAGGTCGCCACGGCCCATGCGGCGCAGGGTTTCGCGCAGGATCGGCCAGTTCTTCGGATCGTAGTAACGCAGGAAGGCCTTGTGCGCCTGGCGCTGTTTCAGCGTGCGCGGGGTCTCTACGTTTTCCGAAGTCTCGGTCACTTTGTGCAGCGGGTTCTTGCGCGAGTGGTACATGGCCGATGCCATCGCCATCGGAGTCGGCATGAAGGTCTGCACCTGGTCGAGGCGGAAGTTGTTCTTCTTCAGCCAAAGGGCCAGGTTCAGCATGTCCTCGTCCGTCGTGCCCGGGTGGGCGGCGATGAAGTAAGGGATCAGGTACTGCTTCTTGCCCGCTTCCAGCGAGTACTTCTCGAACATCGCCTTGAATTCGTCGTAGGCGCCGATGCCCGGCTTCATCATCTTGCTCAGCACATTGGTTTCGGTGTGCTCAGGTGCGATTTTCAGCAGGCCACCCACGTGGTGGGTTACCAGCTCTTTCACATATTCCGGCGAACGCACGGCCAGGTCGTAGCGCAGGCCGGACTGGATCAGGATCTTCTTCACGCCCTTGATCTCGCGCGCCTTGCGGTACAGCTGGATCAGCTTGCTATGGTCGGTGCCCAGGTTGACGCAGATCGACGGATAGACGCAGGACAGGCGGCGGCAGGTCTCTTCGATCTCTTTTTCCTTGCAGGACAGGCGATACATGTTCGCGGTCGGGCCGCCCAGGTCGGAGATGATGCCGGTGAAGCCCTTGGTCTTGTCGCGGATATGTTCGATCTCGCGCAGGATGGACGGTTCGGAACGGCTCTGGATGATGCGGCCTTCGTGCTCGGTGATCGAGCAGAAGGTGCAGCCGCCGAAGCAGCCGCGCATGATGTTGACCGAGAAGCGGATCATTTCCCAGGCCGGGATATTGGCGTTGCCATAGCTTGGGTGCGGTGCGCGCGAATATTCCATGTCGTACACGCCGTCCATTTCGTCCATGGCCAGCGGCAGCGGCGGAGGGTTCATCCACACGTCGCGGTCGCCGTGCTGCTGCACCAGCGCGCGCGCATTGCCCGGGTTGGATTCGAGGTGGAACACGCGCGAGGCGTGGGCGTACATCACCGGGTCTTCCTTCACCACCTCGTAGGATGGCAGGCGCACCACGGTCTTGTTGTGCTTTTCCTTGGCGGCGGCCAGGCGCTCTTCGCGGGTCATGATGATGACCGGCTTGACCACTGGTTCCGGCGCGGCGTTCTCGGTGGCGCATTCCTTTTTGTCTTCCTTCGCCATGGCGTAAGGATCGGGATGCGGGTCGACGCGGCCAGGCACGTCGACGCGGTTCGAGTTGTGCACTGCCCATTCATCGGATGGCAGCCAGCCGTGCGGCACCAGGAAGGCGGTGCCGCGCAGGTCCTTGATCTCCTTGATCTTTTCGCCCATGTCCAGGCGGCGGGTCAGGTCGACCAGCGCGCGTTCGGCGTTACCGAAGATCAGCAGGTCGGCCTTGCACTCGGTCAGCACCGACTTGCGCACCTTGTCCGACCAGTAGTCGTAGTGGGCGATGCGGCGCAGCGAGGCTTCGATGGAGCCGACAACGATCGGCGTGCCCGGGAAGGCTTCGCGTGCCTTCTGGGCGTACACGGTCACCGCGCGGTCAGGACGCTTGTTCGGCTCGGCGTTCGGGGTGTAGGCGTCGTCGGAGCGGATCTTGCGGTCGGCCGTGTAGCGGTTGACCATGGAGTCCATATTGCCGGCGGTAATGCCGAAGTACAGGCGCGGCTTGCCCAGCACGCGGAACGATTCCACGTTGTGCCAGTCCGGCTGGGCGATGATGCCCACGCGATAGCCTTGCGCTTCCAGCAGGCGGCCGACCAGGGCCATGCCGAAGCTTGGGTGGTCGATATAGGCGTCGCCGGTTACCAGGATGACGTCGCACTGGTCCCAGCCCAGGGCGTCCATTTCGGCGCGGGACATGGGAAGGAAAGGCACAGACGAAGCACGCGCAGACCGCTTGGCGACGGTCGCGAAAAGATTTGTTGGGGGATTCATCCCGGCATTGTACCGGAAATCACTGGTTAGCGCCCGCTTCGGCACGCAAAAAACCTTTAAGTTTCAGTAACTTGTGACGTTCCAGCAAGGTGTTTCAGGCAAATAGCCATTGAACATCGTGCCATTTTTGCTATAACGGGTATACAACGTCTTCCATGGAGCTAAATCATGCGACGCAGACTGTACTACATGCTTCCCAATGTAAAAGCCGCCCGCGCAGAACTGGACGAACTGCTGCTGGCACGCATCGAAGAACGGCATATCCACTTCATGGCTAAAGAGGGCACCCTGCTCGACGACATGCCAGATTGCAATTTCCTGCTACGAACGGACCTGATCCACGGCGCCAAGCTGGGGATCGCCATTGGCGGGATTGTGGGGCTGTGTGCCGGCATCTTCCTGGTTGCTTTCCCACCCGAAGGGCTGACGCTGCGCACCATGACCATTTTGCTGGTCATGCTCGGCGGTGCACTGTTCGGAGGCTGGGCCAGCGGCATGAATGCGGCGGCGGTCCCAAACAAAAAGCTGGAGCAGTATTCAGAGCGTATTGAACAAGGTCAGGTTTTGATGATGGTAGACGTGCCAGTGCGGCGCATGAGGGAGATCGAGGAAATGATCGCCAAACGTCATCCTGACTTCAGCTTTGGCGGTGAAGAACCGCCCATGCTGGCCTTCCCATAAGGCTAGCCTCCCGGGGGCCGGCCGGACAGCCGGTAAAACCCCGGGTTCTATTCCGAAGGCGGGCTGCGGGCCCGCCTTTTTATTCAGTGGTGTCAGGGCCGAACACACAACACGCTGCGCGTGTCGCATATCCGGACCTGACCCCAGGTTTAGATTCCCATATTCCCCAGGATGCGGGTCAGCTCACGCAAGGTCGGCTCCAGCGCAGGGTGATTGGCGGCAAACTTGGCGGTAATTTCCTGCGTCCGTTCCGCCAGGCCGTAGGTGCTGGTGCCGCCTTCGGGTTCGGGCGGCTGGTCGAGGATCTGCTTGATGTCGGTATCAAGCTGGCGCAGCAGGCTTTGCAACTCCTCATCGACCGGGCCATGGTGTGCCAGGTTGGCATGCAATTGGCGGAGAGTCTCCTTCAGCTTGGTGTCCATAATCCCTTTCCCCGTTGAAGTGGCTATCCCTCTTTATACACCCATCCGGCGTGACCAGCTACGGATGTGCTCAATTTCAGCAGCCTCCAGACCGAGCGAACGGAGGAAAGATTCGTGCGCTTGCGGCGCTTGCTGCTCGAACAGCGCGTGCCAGCGTTCCATCGCGGCGTCATCAAGGCCGGCGGCACGCAGCAGCGCTTTCCAGCCAGCCTTGTCGATGCCTGCGGCGGGCTGGCGGCCCAGCACGCGCAACAGCACGTCCCGCTGTTCGCACAGGCGCGCGATGTCAGCGGCGATCTCTTGCAGTCGGCGTTCAATTGGGCCGGCATGTTCGCCATCGCGCAGCAGGGTGGCGATGGCTGGAATATCCATGCCCGTTGCGCGCCAGGAGCGGATCTGCTCGGCGCGCTCGGTATCCGCTTCGCTGTAGCGCCGGTAGCCGGCGGCGGTACGCGAGGGAATCAGCAAACCCTGTGCTTCGTAATACAGGAGAGTACTGCGGGAGATGCCGCAGCGGCGCGCAAGCTGGCCGATCGAAAGGCTTGTCATGGCAGGGGCGCGAGGTCCGGCGGCATGAAGGCAGCGCGCGCGGCGTCAGTGTCGAGCAGTGCGGGGCTGTAATGCAGCGCCAGCAAAGCGCGTGCGTCGGCCAATGCTGCGGGGCCATGCGCGTGCAGCAGTCGAACCAGGGCGACGGTGATTGTCGCGTGGAATTTACTCTCTGCCTCCAGGTGGGCGGCATACGCTCGGATGGTAGCGCAGGCGCGTGCGCAAGCTTCGTCGACGGGAAATCGTTCGAGGTAAATGCACGCCAGCCGCAGATGGCCGGCGTGGTTGAAGTGCTCCGGCGGGAGCGTACAGGCTTCGAGGCTGCTTACGAAAGTTTGATCGTCCATGCCAGCAGCTTAAAGCCGACTACCATAGACAAGTCAACTTTTGTCCACTTTCGTTCCTGACCCCGAAGTGGACATTAGTTGGCTTTTAGACCACGGCGTTCCAACAGTGGTTCGATCTTGGCGTCGCGGCCGCGGAATTCGCGGTACATCTGCATCGCATCCATCGTGCCGCCCTTGGACAGCAGGGCTTTGCGGAAGTGGTCGCCGTTCTTGCGCGACATGCCGCCGTTTTCGGTGAACCATTCAACGGTGTCGGCGTCCAGCTTCTCCGACCACAGGTAGCCGTAATAGCCCGCCGAGTAGCCGCCTGCGAACACGTGCGAGAAGTAGGTGGTGCGGTAGCGCGGCGGCACCGGTGCGAAGTCGACGCCGGCATCCTTCAGCACCGACGATTCGAAGCCCAGCACGTCGGTCGGGATCTTATCGGCCGGCAGCTGGTGCCAGCGCTGGTCCAGGATCGAGGCGGCCAGGTATTCGGTGGTGCGGAAGCCTTCGTTGAACTTGGCGGAGGACTGCACTTTGTCCAGCAATTCCTTCGGCATCGGCGCGCCGGTCTGGTAGTGCTTGGCGTAGTTGTTCAGGATCTCGGGCCAGGTCATCCACATCTCGTTGACCTGCGACGGGAATTCCACGAAGTCGCGCGGCACGCGGGTGCCGGCAAAGCGCGGGTATTTCACGTTGGAGAACATGCCGTGCAGGGCGTGGCCGAATTCGTGGAACAGGGTGCGCGCTTCGTCATACGTCAGCAGGGTCGGTTCGCCGGCCGCTGGCTTGGGAATGTTCAGGTGGTTGGCCACGACAGGCTTGGTGCCCAGCAGCTTGGATTGCGATACATAGGCATTCATCCATGCGCCGCCGCGCTTGTTGCCGCGTGCGTAAAAGTCGCCCAGGAAGATCGCCAGCTGCTTGCCGTCCGCATCGAACACGTCGAACACGCGCACGTCTTGCTGGTATACCGGCAGGTCCTTGCGTTCCTTGAAGGTGATGCCGTAGACCTTGGTGGCTGCGTAGAACACGCCGTTCTGCAGCACGTTATCCAGTTCGAAGTATGGCTTCAGCTGGTTCTGGTCGAAGGCGTAGCGCGCCTGGCGCACTTTGTCGGTGTAGAAGGCCCAGTCTTGCGCCGCATTGGCGAAGCCGCCCTTTTCCGCGTCGATCACGGCCTGGATATCGGCCGATTCCTTGCGTGCGTTGTTGACGGCGGGCTTTACCAGCTCGCCCAGCAGCTTGTTGACGGCGTCGGTGTCGTGCGCGGTCTGGTCTTCCAGCTGGTAAGCGGCGTGCGACGGATAGCCGAGCAAGGCGGCGCGTTCGGCGCGCAGCTTCGTGATCTTCAGGACGACTTCCCGGTTATCGAATTCGCCGCCATGACTGCCGCGTGCCAGCGAGAGCGCGAGCAGGCGTTCACGGGTCGCGCGGTTGGTCAGTACTTCCAGCGGCGCCTGGCCGGTGGTGTTGACGATGGCGATATAGAATTTGCCGTCCATGCCTTTGGCTTTGGCTGCGGCTGCGGCTGCATCGATCGCCTTGTCGGACATGCCGGCCAGTTCTTCACGCGTATCGACTACCAGGGCGGAAGCATTGGCTTCCTTCAGCACATTCTGGCTGAAGGTGGTGGACAGGGCTGCCAACTGCGAGTTGTAGGCCTTCAGTTTTTCCTTGTCGGCGGCGGACAGCTTGGCGCCGGCGCGTACGAAGTCGGTGTGATAGCGCTCCAGCAGTCGCTTGGATTCCGGATCGAGTTTGAGCTTGTCGCGCTTGTCGTAAAGGGTCTTGATGCGGGCGTACAGCTTTTCGTTGAGGCGGATCGCGTCGCTGTGCGCAGACAGCTTTGGCGCCAGTTCGCGGTTCAGCGCATCGAATTCGTCATTGGTGTTGGCGCCGGACAGGTTGCCGAATACGGAGCTGACGCGGTCCAGCAGGCGGCCGGAGCGCTCCATTGCCACAATGGTGTTCTCGAAAGTCGGCGCGGCCTTGTTATTTGCGATCTTCGCGATTTCCGCGGCCTGCTCCTTCATGCCCTCTTCGTAGGCAGGACCATAATCCGCGTTCTTGATCTGGTCAAAGGCTGGGTAATTCAGCGGCAGCCTGGATTCCTGGGCGAATGGGTTGGATGCCGGCAGGGCGGCGTTGGCGGCACCTGCTACTGCCAGGCTGGCGGCGATTGCCAGCAATTTCGGACGGAACATTCTCTCTCCTGTTTTGTAATGTTTCGAGGCGCACGATGATAGCAACCTTGCCGGTCGAAGTCATGCTGCGCTGCGCTACATCACGGCGGAGAGATGGCATGGGTTTAATAGTGAGGCGGAGGCTCGTTGATTGGAGTCTGGTTTGCCTGGGAGGTGTTACGCACCCGCTCCGCCAGCGCCACCAGCATCGCTTCCAGCTGGTCGATCTGCTTCTGTTGCTCGTAGACGCGCTGGTTCAACGACTCCACCAGGTCTTCCTGGTGCGCCAGTTTGATTTCGATGTCGATGAAACGGTCTTCAGTGCTCACTGCCTGCTCCTGCCTGGGAAAAGCAGGCATTTTACTTCAGCATATTGACGATGACGTAGCCTTGAACGCCGAATGCCGAGATGACGATACCTGCGGTCCAAAGTATGGTTTCGATTTTGGCACGCTGAATCTGGAGTTCAAGGTCTGCCCTGGTCTTGTCGATCCTGGCCTCAAGATCAGCCTTGACCCCATCGATCCTGGCCTCGAGCTCCGCCTTGACCCCGTCGATCCTGGCCTCAAGCTCCGCCTTTACCCCGTCGATCCTGGCTTCAAGGTCCGCCCTGACATCGTCGATCTTAACCTCAAGCTCTACCTTGGTACGGTCGATCTTTGTATTGAGTTCGCTAAATCCCCGTTCAACCCGGCCGTCACTGCCACTGATCTTGAACTTGCTATCGAGCTCGTCCAGTTCATTCTTTACTTTACCAATCGCTTCGGCGTGCACATGCGCTTGTCCGGCTGGTACACCGGCCTTGGTCAAGTCTTCTTCATAAGCGAGCGGATCAATATTGTTCGGCATGGCAGTTCCCGTAGCTGCCATTATCCCGCCGGCCGGCATGCAGCGGCCGCACGCCTGCTTGATGTATGTCAGCGCTACTTCAGGTAGACGCCGCCGCAGAGGATGATGTCTTCCTCAGGCATGCAGTACATGGTTTTGGGTTCGATCTTACCCGTCACGGGATTATTGAATTTGTAGTCCTGCCAGAAGGGGACTTTTTTCTTCGCCATCTCGACGCGCTCTTTAACGAAAGGCTTGCCGTCGACGTCTTTCAATTCGATCAGGTTTTTGCCGATCATTTTGGCATTCGCGCCGTGTGCGCGGACGACGCCGTCGGTGCCATAGACCGTCAGGTACAGGTCACGGTCGGTGAACTGGCCATCCTTCTTGTTGATCTCATTGAAGGTCTTATCACGGCCGTTGGCTTTCAGGTAAGAGAGGGCTTTCTTCACCATCGCCTCGGCTTCAGGCTTGGTCACAACATCGGAAGCGGCGACGACCGGTGCAGCGCCCACCAGGGCGGCGAGCAGGCAAATGCGAGCAAACATGAGAGCCTCCTGTCAAAAGGAAGAGCTCACATGCTAGCACCAATCAGGCCGGATTAATGTCGCGCGGAGCCGACAGCAATTCCTTCATACGCGCCAGGCGCTCGCGCGGCGACAGCACTTCCGATTCGGTCGGCGGGGCGGTGCCCACGTCGAGCGCCATCTCGGCGATGAAGCGCGAGATATCACACTGCACATGTTCGCCGCCGCGCTTGCGCTTCTTGCACCAGGTAAGTTGCAAGGTGCGTTGTGCGCGCGTGATCCCCACGTACATCAGGCGCCGTTCTTCTTCGATGCGCTGCGCCAGCAATTCGACCGGCGCGTCGGGATCGCCTTTGTGCGGCAGGATACCTTCTTCCACGCCGACCAGGAAGACGTGCGGGTACTCCAGGCCCTTCGACGCATGCAGGGTCGACATGCGGATCGCGTCCGGCTCTTCGTCCTTCCCGTCCAGCATGGACATCAGGGCCACCATCTGCGTCAGCTCCAGCACGTTCTTCTCTTCACCGTCGCGATCCTTGCCGCCGCGCCCGCGGTCCTTCAGCCAGTTGACGAAGTCCATCACGTTGTCCCACTTGCCCTGCGCCGCGCGCTCTTCGAAAGCGTCGTACAGGTAGTGCTCGTAGTGCATGCCTTCCATCAGGTCGTCGAGAACCTGCGCCGCGTTGTCGCCGCTGCCCGAAGGACCTGGGCGCGTGGCGCGCGATTCCAGTTCGAGGATGAAGTTGCAGAAGTCCTGCAAGGGCTTCAGCTGGCGGTCGGTCAGCACCGCTTCGATGCCGCCCTTGAACACGGCTTCGAACAACGAGCATTGCCACTTGCCAGAGAAGGAGCCCAGTGCTTCCAGCGTGGACTGGCCAATGCCACGGCGCGGCGTGGTCGCTGCGCGGATGAACGCAGGATCGTCGTCCGGATTGGCCATCAGGCGCAAGTAGGCCATGATGTCCTTGATTTCCGCCTTGTCGAAGAAGCTCTGGCCGCCGGAGATCGTGTATGGAATACGCTGCGTACGCAACGCCTGCTCGATGACGCGCGCCTGGTGATTGCCACGGTACAGGATCGCGTAGTCCGCCCACTTGTTCTTGCGCTCGAAGTGGTCGGCCGAAATCATGATCGCGACCTGCTCCGCTTCCTGCTCCTCGTTCGGCATCGAGTGCACTTTGATCGGCTCACCGATACCCAACTCGGACCACAGCGACTTCTCGAACAGTTTTGGATTGTTCTGGATCACCGCATTCGCAGCCTGCAGGATGCGGGTGGTGGAGCGGTAGTTCTGTTCCAGCTTGATCAGGCGCAGGTCGGGGAAGTCGACCTGCAGCAGCGCCAGGTTTTCCATGGTTGCGCCGCGCCAGCCGTAGATCGCCTGGTCGTCGTCGCCCACCGCGGTGAACATCGGCTTCTTGCCCAGGCCGGTGACCATCAGTTTCACCAGCTCGTACTGGCAGGTGTTGGTGTCCTGGTATTCGTCGATCATCAGGTAGCGCAGGCGGCGCTGCCATTTGTCGCGTACCGTGTCATGGTTGCGGAATAGTTCCACCGGCAGGCGGATCAGGTCATCGAAGTCCACCGCCTGGTAGGCGGCCAGGGTCGCGATATAGCTGCCGTAGATGCGCGCGGACTGCGCCTCGTCTTCGGTCTGGGCCTGCTTCAGCGCTTCTTCCGGCGTGACCAGGCCGTTTTTCCACAGCGAGATGTCGTTCTGGATGCTGCGGATCAGGTTCTTGTCCGTCGTGATGGCCAGATCCTGGACCAGCGAATAGCAATCGTCGCTGTCCATGATTGAAAACCGGTCTTTCAGCCCCAGATGGTTGCATTCCTGGCGCAAGATGCGCACGCCAAGGGAGTGGAAGGTACAGACGGTCAGCAGCTTGGCCTGGCGCGGCTGCTTGAGCATCTTGCCGACGCGCTCCTGCATCTCAAGCGCGGCCTTGTTGGTAAACGTGAGCGCGGCGATCGTGCGCGGGTCATAGCCGCGATCCTCGATCATATGGGTAATTTTTTGCGTAATGACGCGTGTCTTGCCCGAACCGGCCCCCGCCAGTACCAGGGCAGGGCCGTCGAGATAGAGCACGGCCTCGCTCTGGGGCCCGTTAAGGCCGAACTGGGGTGCATTGGACATCCCGGCATTGTACAGAATATAGTGGTATCAAACTTCCGAAAAAGTAGGCAAGAGTATTATGAAATTTGAACATTTGATAGAAGTGAACGACCTTCTCAACCCGCTGAGCGACACCATTTCACACCAGCAGTTGTGGCGCGGACTGGTGCTGCGCGCCGAGTCGCCGAAGCTGTTCGTTCCCCACCTGGACGAGGCGGAAATTTCCAGCCGCACGGATGCTGGTTTCAGCCGCCGCCTGCGCTACGGCGATGTTGTCATTGAAGACAATGTTGTCTTGCATGAACCGTATGTTGTGCGCTACAACGTGCCGGCGCAGAAGGACATCAGCCCCTCCAGCCTGACGATGACGATCGAGATGCCGCAACCGGAACGCCTGTACGTGCGCTTCCAGTACGACGACGGCCATGACGCGGCGACCGATGCCGCCAACGCCATGTATGACGATTTCCGCCGTTCCGCTTACCAGGAGTCGGACATTGACACCATTCGCGTGCTGCGCGAACTGGCCAGCCAGGGCCGCCTGGATTCGGCCCTGAACTGATTGAAGCTAGCAGCCGGGCGTGCAATCGTTCGGCATCGGTTTCGGCGGAGGCGGCGGTTTTTGCAGCTCCTTCGACAAATCGCGCAGGGCGGTGCGCAAGCCTTCTTCCACGACCGGGTGGTAGAAGGGCATGTCCAGCATCTGGTCCACCGTCAGTTTTGCCTGGTGCGCCCAGGCCAGCAAGTGGCCGATGTGCTCTGCGCGCGGTCCCACCATCTCGGCGCCGAGGAAGCGACCGCTCCCATACTCGCCATATACCCGTAGCAGGCCTTTGTTCTGGCGCATGACGCGGCTGCGGCCCTGGCCTTCGAAACTGACTTCACCGATTGCGAAGTGCTCGCGGCCATTCGTCAATTCCTTGTAGCCCTGGCCCACGGTGGCGATCTGCGGCTCGCTGAAGGTGATCGCTAAAGGCGTGCGACGCAGGCCTGGCTTCACTTCGGGATAGCCGGCGGCATTGGCGCCGGCTATCTTGCCCTGGTCCGCAGCTTCCGGCAGCACGGGGATTTCTGCGCTGGCGTCGCCTGCAATGAAGATGCAGCTATCGCCGCACTGCATGGTGCGGCTGTCGAACTTGGGTATTCCTCGCTGGTCCAGCGCCAGCCCCGTGCGGTCAAGGCCAAGGCCGGATACATTCGGCGTGCGCCCTGTGGTGACCAGCACGTAGTCGAATTGCTCAACGCGCTCCTCGGTCGCGCCGGTGATCGCGCTGCGCGTGTGCAGCTCGAGTCCTTCGCCAGCACGTTTGATTGCTGCCACTTCGGTGCGGAAGCGGATTTGCATTTCTTCACCCAGCGCCTGCGCGGCGGCGGCCCGGACACGCGGGTCTTTCAGTTGGGCGACGCTATCGCCACGCGCAATCACGGCTACGCGCACGCCGAGGCGGTGCAGTGCCTGGCCCAGTTCGAGGCCGATGACGCCGGCGCCAATCACCGCCACGGAGCACGGCAGGTCGGTCCATTCGAAGACTGCGTCGCTGCTGATCACGCGCGGGCCAGCCGCTGCCCATTCGGACGGGATGTCGGGACTGGAACCGGTGGCGATAACGACGGTTTTCGCAGCCACCTCGAGATTCGCGCCGATCTGCAGGCGGTTCGGCGCGGTGAATTGCGCGCGCCCATGGATCTTGTCTTCGGCCGGCATGGCGGCGACGTTCTCCAGCACGAAGCCGACAAAGCGGTCACGCTCACTGCGCACGCGCTGCATCACGGCCTTGCCATCGACTTTGAGCTCTCCGGGCTGGATGCCGAAGCCGGGCGCCTCGCGCACTGCGTGCGCCGCTTCGGCCGCGGCGATCAGCAGCTTACTCGGCATGCAGCCAACACGCGCGCATGTGGTGCCGTGCGGGCCGTCCTCAATCAACACAACATGCTTGCCGGCGTTGAGCGCCGCGCGGTAGGCGCTTAGCCCAGCCGTACCCGCCCCGATCACCGCCACATCGCATTGGATGGTTTCCATCTTGCCTCCGACATTGGTAATGCATTAGTATGACTTATCTTTTCAAGCTTTTATAAGCATACCTTATGGAAAATCTGGACTACCGCGCGCTGGCGGTGCTGGATGCCGTTGCCAGCCAAGGCAGCTTCGAAAAGGCGGCCAATGCGCTCGGCATCAGCCAGCCGGCCGTTTCCCAGCGTATCAAGGCGCTCGAGGACGCGGTCGGACGGCTGCTGATCGTGCGCGGCTCGCCCGCCGAAGCGACTGGCCTGGGCCAACGCCTCATCTCGCATTACCGCAACGTCAAGCTGATGGAGGCGGCACTCGACATCGATCTCGGCCACCAGACCAGCATGCCTGAAATTGCGATGGCCGTCGATGCCGCCAGCCTGGCAACGTGGTTTCCGCTCGCCTTGCGTCCTTTATTGTCGCCGCCGCGCTGCCAGCTGGATGTGGAGTGCGCGGAGCGTGAGGTGGCCCTGCACCTGATGCGGGAGGGGGCGGTGTTTGGCTGCGTGGCGGCGCGGGCGGAGGTGCCTTCGCCGGCGGCCGCGGGGTCTTCTGCCACTCCGCTTGGGGCCATGCGTTTTGTGTGCGTGGCCTCGCTGGCGTTTGCAAACCATTGGTTTGGGGATGGGTTCGGCGTCGATGCACTGGCGCTGGCGCCGGCCGTTGTGCATGACCGGGATTTGATGGCGCGTTTCCTGGCGCGCGAGGCGGGATATGTGAGGCCGTTCCCCCATCATACTTTGCCCTTGTCGACGGCGTTGAATGATACGGTGTTTGGGGGGATGGCCTATGGGCTGATGCCTTACCTGCAGGCGGCGCAGGGGTTGTCGCAGGGGTCGTTGGTTGATCTGCTGCCGGGGCGGTATATCGATGTGGAGCTGGATTGGCATGCGTGGGAGCTGGATACGCCGTTTACGCATGCGTTGAATGAGCAGATTATCAGTACGGCGCGGCGGTATCTTGTTCAACCCTGAAAACCGGGAAACCGGGGTACGACCCAAGGGTCGGACCCCGGTTTCCCGGTTCTCAAGGTTTAAATGTCAACCGGATCCACCTCAAGCGACCACTTGATCCGCGTCTTCTGCTCCCGCAGCGCCAGCATCCACTCTTTGAGGAAAGCCTGCAGCGCCGGGCGCGAAGCCGACTCCACCAGCAACTGCGCGCGCTCCATATTGTGCACACGCGCCATACTCATCGGAATTGGCTCATTGATCGTGATGCCGTCATGCCGCACCAGGTCACGCGCGACGCGCAAGAACTCCAGCGCCAGCGCCAGCTCCCGCGCCTCCGCCCGTAAAATCGCCTGGTACAAATAAGGCGGCAAGCCCGCCACTTCGCGCTCGCCAAGCAGCGAGTTCGCAAAATAATCATAGTCGTGCGCCACCAGCGCCGAGAACAGCGGATGCTCAGGATAACTGGTCTGCACCAGCACTTCGCTCTCGCTGCCGCCCTGGCGCCCGGCACGCCCCGCCACCTGCATCAGCTGCGCGAACAGCCGCTCGCTGGCGCGATAATCCTGCGAGAACAGCGAGCTATCCGGATTCATGATCCCCACCAGCGTGAGGTTCTTGAAGTCATGCCCCTTGGCGACCATCTGCGTGCCGACCAGGATATCCACCTCCTGCCGGTGCACGCTGTCGAACGCCTCCTGCGCGCTGCCCTTGCGGCGCGTGCTGTCGGCATCAATGCGCAGCACGCGCGCCTGCGGGAACAGCTCCTGCAAGCTCTCCTCGATACGCTGGGTCCCGCGCCCCAGCGGCTGCAAGTCGATATTGCCGCAAGTCGGGCAATGGCGCGGGATGCGCATCTCCAGGCTGCAGTGATGGCAGCGCAAGCGGTAGTCGGACTTATGCAGCACCATCAACGCCGTGCAGCGCTTGCACTCGCTGACCCAGCCGCATGACTCGCAAGTAATCACAGGCGAATAACCGCGCCGGTTAAGGAACAACAGCGACTGCTCGCCGCGCTCCATGCGCAGCTTGATCGCTTCCACCAGTTGCTCGGTCAGGCCTTCCTGGCCGCGCCGGCGCGACGTGTCGATCAGTTTCACCGAAGGCAGCACGGCCTGCTGCACCGCGCGCTCGCGCAATTCCAGCTTGCGATAGCGGCCCTTCAGCGCGTGGTGCCAGCTTTCCAGCGATGGCGTGGCGGAACCCAGCACCACCGGGATTTGCAGCTGGTGGGCGCGCCACACAGCCAGGTCTCGCGCGGAATAGCGCAAGCCTTCCTGCTGCTTATAGGAAGGATCGTGCTCCTCGTCGATCACGATCATCTTCAGGTTCGGCATCGACGCGAGGATGGACAGGCGCGTGCCCAGCACAATGCGCGTCTTGCCTTCATGCGCGGCCAGCCAATGCAGCATGCGCTCGCCCTCGGACAGGCGGCTGTGCAGGGTGGACAGCATCACGCCCGGAAAGCGGTTGCGGATATTCGTTTCCAGCTGCGGGGTGAGGTTGATCTCGGGGACCAGCACCAGCACCTGTCCCTGCGGCTCGCGCGCCAGCACCTGGGCGCAAGCTTGCAGATAGACCTCGGTCTTGCCGCTGCCGGTCACGCCATACAGCAGGAAGGGCGCGAAACCCTGCGCACCGACGATGGCGTCGGCCGCCGCCTGCTGGCCCGCGTTCAGCGCCGGCACATTGGCAGGCGCAGGATCATGCGGCTCTTCCAGCTTGCCGAGCTTCTTGATGGCGCGGTCCAGCGCGACGGTGCTGGCCACGCGCAGGTTCTTGGGAAGGCCGGGCAAGGCGACTTCACCCAGGGGACGCTGGTAGTACTCGGCGGCAAAGCCGGCCAGCGCCAGCCATTGCGGCGATAGCGGCGCAAGCTGGCTGCGCACGGCCAGGGCGGATTTCAGCTTTTCCTCCGGAACATCCGTTTCCGCGAGGACATCCACGACCAGCCCGACCACTTCGCGCGGACCGAAGGGCACCAAGGCCAATTGTCCTACACGCGGTTCTTCTGATTTTTCGCAATCCCAGCGGTAATCAAAGACCGCGTTGAGCGGCGTGTCCAAGGCAATTCTGAGAATGCAGTGCGCCATCCAGAGCTATAGATCAATGGTTTTTTAACTATCCACAGAAACTGGGGATAACTTTGTGAACAAAGGGTCTGGAATTCAGAGCAAGCACTAACGTCCAGCTTGCAATCCGGGAAAACCGGGCAAAAACGCCCAAATTTTCACGTTTAAATTCAAACACTTACAACATCCGTCCTAGGAGCGCCGGAATGTGCATATTTTTCTGCGCTCTGTGCATAAGTGCACCATTTAAGGGCCAGTTTTTTGCCGAAATCAAGCGTTTTATGCGGTCCAAACGGTGGAAAACGTGCCTGGTGCGCCACAACATCAAGCCAGGCATTGTACACACGCAAGCGCTGCAAGGTTTGTGTTTCCGCAAGAGATTTCGACACCAAAAATCTTAGCGAAAAATCATGCAATGCAACATAACTCTAAGACAATTCCTACAAGTTCTCAGTAAGTGCCGGTTTACTAAGGTCTTTTGGCTTTTTTCCACAGTTTTTGTGGATAACTTTGTGGAGAATGGGCCAACAAACTAGTTTGCCCCTTGGGATAAGGTTTACAAAAGCCAAAACATTGACAAATTCAGTAAAAATTAAGCCTTTAAAAATCAGTCACTTACAGATGTTGCGTGAGGGGAGCCCGGAGAGCTGCCTCTTATTTCCGCAGTAAAAATTTTTGTGTATAAGTCGCTTCTGCACAAATAACAAAGGGCACCCAGTGGGTGCCCTTTGGGGCGCCTCAGCGCCCTTTCGCCCGATACTTCGGAAATCAGCCGCCACGCAGCTTGCGGCTATGGCTGTGCACGGTATCCACCAGCACCGTCACCGATTCCGGTGGCGTGAACTGGGAAATGCCGTGGCCGAGGTTGAATACGTGGCCGGTATTGTGCGGGCCGTAGGAGTCGAGCACGCGGCGCACCTCGGCAGCGATCTGCTCCGGGTTGGCGAACAGGATGGCCGGATCGATATTGCCCTGCAGGGCCATCTTGTGGCCTACCAGTTCGCGGATCTTGCCGATGTTGGCGGTCCAGTCCAGGCCCATCGCGTCGGCGCCGATGGCGGCGATTTCTTCGGCCCAGTGGCCACCGCCTTTGGTGAACACGATGGCTGGAATCTTCACGCCGTCTTTTTCACGCTTCAGCAGGCTCACGACCTGCTGCATGTATTTCAGGGAGAACTGCTGGTAGGCGCCGTCGGCCAGCGCGCCGCCCCAGGAGTCGAAGATCATCACGGCTTGCGCGCCGGCGTCGATCTGGGCGTTCAGGTATTCAGCCACTGCGCGGGCGTTCACATCCAGGATGTGGTGCATCAGGTCCGGGCGCGCATACATCATCTTCTTAATGGTGTGGAACTCGCGCGAGCCCTGGCCTTCCACCATATAGCAGGCTAGCGTCCACGGGCTGCCCGAGAAGCCGATCAGCGGCACGCGGCCATTCAGCTCGGTGCGGATCTGGGTCACGGCCTTGAATACATAGTCCAGCGAGCCGGCAGGCGGCAGCTGCAGCGCCATCACGTCTTCCTCGGTCTTCAGCGGGCGCTCGAATTTCGGGCCCTCGCCTTCCACGAAGTACAGGCCCAGGCCCATCGCGTCCGGCACCGTCAGGATGTCGGAGAACAGGATGGCCGCGTCCAGCGAGTAGCGGTCGATCGGCTGCAGGGTGACTTCGGTTGCCAGGTCCGGATTGGTCGCCAGGCCCATGAAGGAGCCCGCCTTCTGGCGCGTGGCGCGGTACTCAGGCAGGTAGCGGCCTGCCTGGCGCATCAGCCACACCGGGGTGTACTCGGTCGGCTGGCGCAGCAGCGCGCGCAGGAAGGTGTCGTTCTTCAGCGGGGCAAATTGTGGCATGAAAGACAATCTAAAGCGGATAGAAAGGGGGTATTATCGCATCCCCGCCCTGTTTTTATGCATTTGGAGCGCCCATGACAACCATATCCACAGCGCCATTTGGCGCCTGGCCATCACCTATCAGCGCCGACATGGTCGCAGCGGGCGCCACGCCCCTGTCTTCGGTCGTCCTGGACGGTGCGGATATCTATTGGCTGGCCGGCCGCGCGTCAGAGGCGGGACGCACCACCATGATGCGCCGGAGCGGCGCCGGCGATGTGGCCGAGATCACACCCTTGCCCTTCAACGTTCGCAATCGCGTGCATGAATATGGCGGCGGCGCCTATTCGGTCTCCGGCGGCCAGGTGGTGTTTTCCCATCATGCCGACAATCGCCTGTACCGCCTTGGCGCCGACGGAACCGCCGAGGCCTTCACCTCGCCGGGCCGGCAGCGTTTTGCGGACTTTGTGTTCGACCGCGGACGTGCACGGCTCATCGCGGTACGCGAACAGCATCCCGAGGACGAAGGCTCGCATGCGCAGCCTGTGAATACCATTTGTGCCGTGAACTTCGATGGCGGCGAACGCGTGCTGGTGATGGGCAATGACTTCTACTCGTCGCCGCGATTGTCACCGGACGGCGGGCGCCTGGCCTGGCTGTCGTGGGATCATCCGCGCATGCCTTGGCAGGGCACCGAACTGTGGGTCGCCGATGTTGCAGCGGACGGCCGGCTCGGAACGCCGACGCGCGTGGCAGGCGGACCGCAGGAATCGATCTGCCAGCCGGAGTGGTCGCCTGCCGGCGTGCTGCACTTCGTTTCGGACAGGAGCGGCTGGTGGAACCTGTATTGCCAGCGCGATGGCGGCGTTGAAGCGCTGTGCCCGATGGCGGCGGAATTCGCCACCCCGCACTGGACTTTCGGCAATTCGCTGTATGGCTTCGGCGCCAATGGCGAAATCGTGTGCAGCTATATAGAGCAAGGCGTCAGCAAGCTGGCCCACCTGCGCGCGGGCAGCTCCGTGCTGGTGCCGATCGCGACGCCCTACCAGGAGATTCGCGAATTGCGCGTCGGCGATGGCTACGCGGTCGTATTGGCCGGTAGCCCGACCATCGCGACGGAAATCGCCCGCATCGACCTGGCCACTGGCGAGCGCACGGTCCTGGAGCGTTCGATTGCCGATCTACCCGACCTGGGCTACCTGTCCGTCCCCGAAAGCATCAGCTACCCAAGCGCCAACGGCCGCACCAGCTACGCTTTCTTCTACCCGCCGGCCAACCGAGACGTGCAAGCGCCAGCGGGCGAAAAGCCGCCCGTGATCGTGATCAGCCACGGCGGCCCGACCGGCATGGCAGCCAGCACCCTGAACCTGAAGACGCAATACTGGACCAGCCGCGGCTTCGGCGTGCTGGACGTGAACTACGGCGGCAGCACCGGCTTCGGCCGCGCCTTCCGCGATGCGCTGAAAGGCAAGTGGGGCGTCGTCGATGTGGAAGACTGCATCGCCGGCGCACGCCATCTCGTTGCGCAAGGCCTGGCCGACGGCGAGCGCCTGATCATTCGCGGCAGCAGCGCCGGCGGCCTGACGACGCTGTGCGCATTGACCTTCCACGATGTATTCAAGCTGGGCGCCAGCTATTACGGTGTGTCCGACCTGAAAGGCCTGGACGACGATTCGCACAAATTCGAATCGCACTACAACGAATACCTGATCGCACCCAAGGCACAGGCGCAGGCCGTGTATGCCGAACGCTCGCCGATCTACCACACGGACCGGCTGTCGCGCCCCATGATCTTTTTCCAGGGCCTGGACGACAAGGTGGTGCCGCCGCAGCAATCGCAAGCCATGGTGGACGCGCTGCGCAAACGCGGCATCCCGGTTGACTATGTGGAGCTGGAAGGCGAAGGCCACGGCTTCCGCAAGGCAGACAGCGTCGTGCGCACGCTGCAGGCGGAGCTGGCCTTCTACCAACGCATGTTTGGCTTGGACGGATGAGCGATACCCTGTTGGCCGAATTCGAGTCGCTCGAAACGCCCGAGAAAGCCATTCTCGCCCTGCTGTCGCTGGTAGGCGACCCGATGGGGCGCACCGCCATCCTCGATCATATGGTGACAGCCGGCGTGCACGACGCCAACGGCCAGCCCTTCAAGACGCTCACGCTGGATGATCCGCTTCAAAAGCTGGAGCGTCTGGCGTTCACCTCCCTGGTGATCGGACGCGGCTATGTCTGCAACGCGCGCTTGCGCTGGCCGGCAATTCGCGCCGCCATCGGCGCCCACCTGCTGGACGATATCTGCAAGGCCTACGAAACGCTGAACCCGATGCGCCAGAACTGGAACGGCATGTACGAGCCGCGCAGCTACCGCCACGGCGTGGCGCGCCTGCGCATGGCGCTCCTGCGCGGGCGTCCGCCGCAGGACGTAATGCCCCTGTTGGCTGCGTGCATGGTGTGCTACGAGGCGGCGCAGCTGAACCCGATCGTCGACATCTTCTCGCGCCCTTTCGAAGCAGGCATGCTGCTGCTCGTGCATCCGGCCATGCAGGACGATGTGCTGATGCTGCTGGTCCAGCACACCCAGCGCGAACCGGCGCTGGCGCCGCAATTGCGCAGCTATGCCGAACGCCACCTGCAGCGCCGCCAGGAAGCGCGGCAGGAAATCAGCCCAGCCCTGCGCCTGGCGATGGCGGAACACGCCATCCTGTGCGGCAAACTGGCCGACGCGGCACGCTTCCTGGAAGGGATGGACGGCGCGCTGGCGCAGTGCTTCGCCAGCGCCATCCTGGTGCTGCGCGGCGAAGTGTCCTCTGCGATCAATGGCTTTGAAGCGGCGTTGAAGGCGATCCGCCGCGAGTCGGGCAAGCGCAAGCACCTGTTCCAGGGCATTGCGGGCCACCTTTATGTACTGGCACTGCTGCGCAGCGGCGATGCCAAACACCTGAAATCGGCAGAGAGCTACCTCGACCTTGCCGTGCACGCCCAGCACAATCCGGACAGCGCGGTCTATCAGCAACTGAGCATGCTGCGCCAGATCCGCGCCGGCACCATGCAGGCCGACCTTGTGACGCAACGCGCCTGGGAAACACCGCTCCAGGCGCAAATGTTCCAGTGCATGCTGTATTACTGGCTCGCGCTGCCGCACCTCAAGCAGCGCCGCGCAGAATTGCAAGACCTGTCGCAAGCAGCTGAAGCGGCGGGCTTCCTGCTGCTTGCAAGCGGCGCGGAGAGCCTGTTGGGCCACCTGGGCGACGAGGCCTCGGCCAAGCGCGCGGCGGCCTGGCGTGAACAGCTTGGGTTTAGCGATCTGGCTTCCTGGTTCGAACGGCAGGAAGCGTGGGAGCGCCAGCTGGCCGCGCTGATCAACCTTCAACAGGGATCCGCCGAGAGTGGCGGCGAAATGCGCCTGGCCTGGGTCATCAGCTATGGCTCGCGCCAGGGCATCGCCGAAATCGAACCGCGCGAGCAGAAACGCGATGCGCGCGGTGCGTGGGGCAAAGGCCGCCCCGTAGCGCTCAAGCGCCTGCGCGATGATGCGGCGCAGATGGAATTCCTGACGCCGCAGGACTTGCGCATCAGCAGCGCCATCATGCCTTCGCGCCAGGCCTATTCCTCCGGCCTGCGCTACGACATCGACATCGAGCAGGCCTCGCTGGCCCTGGTCGGCCACCCGCTGGTGTTCTGGATGGATGCGCCGGATACACGCGTTGAGCTGTTGGCCGGCGCGCCTGAGCTGCTGATCCGCACGCACAAAGGTGAGTTACAACTTTCGCTGCAGCCGGTCATCGAAAACCTGAATGCCAACGTGATTGTGGTGCGTGAAACGCCGAACCGCCTGCGCGTGGTCAGCGTGCAGGACGAGCATCGCCGCATTGCCGCCATCGTCGGCGATGGCCTGTCCGTGCCGGAACACGCCAAGGCACAAGTGCTTAAAGCGATTGGCGCGGTGTCCTCCATGGTGACCGTGCAATCGGACATCGGCGGCGGTGCCGCGAATGCGGAGCAGTGCGACGCCGATCCGCGCCTGCACATCCACCTGCTGCCTTACCAGCAAGGCCTGAAGATGCAGGTCCAGGTTCGCCCGCTGCGCGATGCCGGACCTTATTACGCACCGGGTGCCGGCGCGGAAAGCGTCATCGCCGACGTCAACGGCCGTTCGGTGCAGGCGCGCCGCAGCTTGGCCGATGAACGCGATGCCGAGCGCCAGCTGGTGCTCAAATGCGAGGTACTGCAACAGGCGACCGAAGAACATGGCGAATGGCTGCTTGGCGAACCCGCGCTATGCCTGCAATTGCTGGCAGAACTGCAAGCCATGGAAGAAGACAAAATTGTGCTGGCGTGGCCCGAGGGCGAGGCATTCCGCGTCACTAAACCGGTCTACACCAAGCAGTTGCGCCTGAATATCAAGAGCAAGAAGGACTGGTTCGCAGCCAGCGGCCAGCTGGTAGTCGATGAAGACCGCGTGCTGGACCTGCGCTCGCTGCTGGACATGATCCGCGCGAGCAAGAGCCGCTTTATCGCACTGGGCGACAAGGAGTTCCTTGCCCTGTCGGAAGAGCTGCACCGCCGCCTGTCCGAACTGGCCAGCTACGGCGAGGACGACGACGCAGGCATGAAGGTGCATCGCCTTGCCGGCTTCGTGCTGGAAGAATTGGCGAACGATGTCGGCATGCTGGAAGCTGACGCCATGTGGCGCAAGCACCTGCAACGCATCGAAGCCAGCAACGCGTACACGCCACAGCTGCCAAGCACCTTGCAGGCGGAGTTGCGCGACTACCAGCTGGCGGGCTTCGAATGGCTGGCGCGCCTGGCGCATTGGGGCGTGGGCGCCTGCCTGGCCGACGATATGGGCCTGGGCAAGACTTTGCAGGCGCTGGCCCTGATTCTGCTGCGCGCGCCGCAAGGTCCTACCCTGGTGGTGGCGCCGACATCCGTCTGCCTGAACTGGGCCAGCGAGGCGGCACGCTTTGCGCCGACCCTGAACGTCAAGATGTACGCCACCGGCGACCGCGACGACATCGTCAGCAATGCCGGACCTTTCGACCTGGTGATCACCAGCTACGGCCTGCTGCAACTGGAATCCGAACGATTCACCAAGCCTCAGTGGCACACCATCGTGCTGGACGAAGCGCAGAACATCAAGAACGCCGCCACCAAGCGCTCTCAGGCTGTGATGGCGCTGAAGGGCGACTTCAAGATGGTGGCCACCGGCACGCCGCTGGAAAACCACCTGGGCGAACTGTGGAACCTGTTCCGCTTCATTAATCCGGGCCTGTTGGGCAGCCATGAGCAATTCAACCTGCGCTTTGCCGGGCCAATCGAGCGCCAGCAGGACCACCGGGCGGAAGTCGGCGCCCGCAACCGCCTGCGCCGCCTGATCGGGCCTTTCATCCTGCGCCGGACCAAGGCGCAGGTGCTGACCGAACTGCCGGCCCGTACCGAGATTGTGCTGGAAGTCGACCTGTCGCCGGAAGAAACGGCGCTGTACGAATCGCTGCGCCGCGAAGCGCTGGAAAACCTGGCTTCGATTGAAGGCCCTGCCGACAAAAAGTCGATGCAGATCCTGGCGGAGATCATGAAACTGCGCCGGGCCTGCTGCAACCCGAACCTGGTCGCGCCTTCGCTGCGGCTCGATTCGAGCAAGTTGGCAGCCTTTGCACAGCTGCTGGAAGGCTTGCTGGAGAACCGCCACAAGGTGCTGGTCTTCAGCCAGTTCGTCGACCACCTGGCATTGATCCGCGCCCACTTGGACCGCAACGGCATCCAGTACCAATACCTCGACGGCAGCACGCCAATGGCTGCGCGCAAGGCCTCCGTGGATGCTTTCCAGGCCGGCGAGGGCGATGTGTTCCTTATCAGCCTGAAGGCGGGCGGCGTCGGCATCAACCTGACGGCCGCTGACTACGTGATCCACATGGACCCGTGGTGGAACCCCGCCGTGGAAGACCAGGCATCTGATCGCGCGCACCGCATGGGGCAGCTGCGGCCGGTCACGATTTACCGCCTGGTGGCGCGCAACACCATCGAAGAGGGTATCGTGGAACTGCATGCCCACAAACGCGAGCTGGCAGACAGCCTGCTCGATGGCAGCGACACCGCCGCGCGAATGACGGCGGAAGACATGCTGGCGATGTTGAACGAAGGCCTTCGCCGCTTCTGACAAGGAGACGCAATGCGACCACCAATATTCGTCCGCCACTCCCGCGCCGCTGCGGTCGCGGTGTTTCTGGCCGTGCTGGCGACCCCGTGCCTGGCGCAGGCAGATGAAGCAAACGCCAACTGCCCGGCCACCGCGCTGCGCGATGCAAAGGCAGCGAAATGGCAAGTCGCCGACGACGCCCAACGCCAGGCGCTCGCATTGCAAACCGTGGCCTGCCTGTCCTCGCCCGATCCGGTTGAACGCGACGAACTGGCCTTCGAGGCACTGCAAGCCTGGATGCGCAGCGATAAGCTGGACACCGCTACCGTGCAAACGCTGCGTACCAGCCTCACCGCACAGCTGACCGCTCCCGACCCGCAAGGCTTCGCGCGCCCCTTTGCCGCCCTGGTGCTGGCCGACGTGGCGCGCGTTGACCGCATCAAACCCTACCTGACGCCCGAACAGCGCACGCAGCTTGTCGGCGCGGCGGCCGACTACCTGCAAAGCGTTCGCGATTACCGCGGCTTCGATGAAAAGCAGGGCTGGCGCCACGGCGTCGCCCACGCGGCCGACGTCATGTTGCAACTCTCACTCAACCCGGCCCTTGGCCGCGCTGAACATGAACGAATGCTGGCGGCCATTGCCAGCCAGATCGCTCCCTCAGGCGAACATTTTTACCACTACGGTGAAGGGGAGCGCCTGATGGCGCCAGTCTTCTACCTTTCCCGTGCAAAGACGTTGGAGTGCGCCGACTGGGATCGCTGGCTCGCCAACCTGCCCGCAGCGGCTCCCGGCACTCGCCAGGCTGCGCTGGCGCGCATCCATAACCTGAAAGGTTTCCTGCAGCCGCTGTACGTCAGCATCAGCGAAAGCAAGGACGAGGCGCAGCGCAACTGCCTGAAACCGCTCCTGCTGCGCGCCATGAAGCAGGTCGCAGAATGAACGCGCAGCAAGCGCTCGCTTTCGTCGAACAGCAAGGCGTCGTGCTGGCATCGGCGCATGGCAAGGTACCCACGCTGACGGAAGCCATCGCCGGTGCGCCCATCAAGGGAAGCTGGTGGGGCCACAAAGACGGCAAGCATATCTTTGCTGTGCTCAGCGCAGTGCAGGAGGATAATGACATCCTGGTATGCCGCCTCGTGGCCGGCAAAGTCACCCTGGTGCACAGGCGCCTGTGGCCTGCGCTCGCTGCACTGGCAAGCGAACTACCGGCTGAGGCGTTGGCGCGCGTGCGCCAGGTGCACACCGCCACCGGCAAGCATGTCAACGAGGAGATTCCTTTTCCACAATGGCTACCGCCCGACGCGGCTGCGAAAGCCGCCGGCCTTGACCCCGACCGGGCGCGGGCAGCACTCGGCTTGTGATAATCTCGCACGCTGCACTAGCAAGAAGGTTGAAAATGATGAAGACCAAGATCGCCCTCGCCGCGATGATGTTAAGCCTGGCGATGTCGCCAGTCGACGCCGCGGTGAAAACAAAAAAAGCCAGCGCGGCATCCAAGACTGCCGCCGTCAGCAAGAAATCCAGCAGCAAGGGTAAAACCACTGCATCCTCCAAATCGGGCAAAAGCAGCGCCAAAAACGGCAAAGGCAAAGTCTCAAAGGCGGCAGCTGTCGCCGCCAGCAAGCCGCTGCCGGCCGAGCGCCGCCAGGACAAGTCTTTCGACGCCCAGGCCAACACCTTCCTTGGCGCGTTGTGGCGCATCGATCCGGAAACCGCCATCACGGTCGGCAAATACGACACCGCGGCGCAACTGACCATCCCCGACCAGGCAAGCCGCGACCAGCAGCTCGCCTTCATCGACGAATGGCTGGAAAAGTTCGGCAAGATCGATGCCAAACAGCTGTCGCCCAAGCAGCGCACCGACCTTGGCCTGCTGCAGAACAAGCTGAACTCCGACCGCTGGTACCTGACTACTTTCCGCGAGTGGGAATGGAACCCGGCGCTGTACAACATCGCCAGCCCGATTGATTTCGTGCTGAACACCGAGTACGCCGCGAAGCCGCAGCGCCTGCGCACCCTGCTGCGCCGCATCCACGGCATTCCGGCGTATTACGACGCGGCGCGCAGCAGCATCAAGAATCCGACACGCGAACACGTGAAGCTGGCCATCGACCAGATCCCCGGCGTGCTGTCCATGCTGACCGACCTGGACAAGCAGGCGCAGGAATCGATCCTTAACGCCAATGAGAAGGCCCTGTTCGGCCAGCGCATCCTGGCGGCCAAGGCAGCCGTGGAGGCTTATGGCGTCTGGCTCGGCGAATGGCAAAAGGCACAGGCAATCGGCACCGCGCGCTCCTTCCGCATCGGCAAAGAGCTGTACGAGGCGAAGTTTGGCTACGACATCCAGGCCGGCAGCAATGCCGAACAGACTTACCAGAAAGCGCTGGCAACCCGCGAGCAGCTGTTAAGCAATATGGACAGCATCGCCGACGACCTGTGGCCAAAATACCTGCCCGACCAGGCCAAGCCGTCCGACCGCTTCGCCAAGATCGGCATGATGATCGACAAGCTGTCGGTCAACCACGTGCCGCGCGAAGAATTCTTCCCCGAGATCCGCCGCCAGATTCCTGTGCTGCAGGACTGGGTGATCAAGAACGACCTGCTTACGCTGGACCCGAACAAGCCGCTCGTCGTACGCGAAACCCCTGCCTACCAGCGCGGCGTTGCCGGTGCCAGTATCGAAGCACCCGGCCCATACCGCCCGCAGGATCGCACTTACTACAACGTGACGCCGCTGGACGACGCTACGCCGGAGCAAGCCGAATCGACGCTGCGCGAGTACAACCACTGGATCCTTCAGATCCTGAACATGCATGAAGCAATCCCTGGCCACTATGCGCAGCTGGTGTACGCCAATAAGTCGCCGTCGATCGTGAAGTCGATCTTCGGCAACGGCGCCATGGTGGAAGGCTGGGCGGTTTACAGCGAGCGCATGATGCTGGAATCGGGCTACGGCAATAACGCGCCCGAGATGTGGCTGATGTACTCGAAGTGGAACCTGCGCAGCGTGACCAACACCATCCTCGACTACAGCGTGCACGTGCTGGGGATGAGCGAGCAGGAAGCGATCGACCTGCTGACGCGACAGGCCTTCCAGACCCCGGCCGAAGCGAAAGAGAAATGGCGCCGCGTGCAGCTGACGTCTGTGCAGCTCACCAGCTACTTCTCCGGCTTCTCCGAAATCATGGAACTGCGCGAGCAGCGCCGCGCCGCCCTCGGCGCCAAGTTCTCTCTGAAAGACTTCCACGAAGACTTCCTGAGCTACGGCAGCGCACCTGTGCGTGTGATCAAAGAGCTGATGCAGTAATCGGTCTAGGCTATTCCCATGCCCCGCGCGCACTGCGGGGCGATTCTGCTAATCTGAATCAAGGGAGTGGCCATGACCATGCCGATCCAGTTTGACACAGCTCAATTTGTGAAGACCTTGCTCGATGCGGGCGTGCCGCGAGAGCAAGCCGAAGCACATGCCGATGCTTTAAAACTTGCCTTGAGCCAACCAGTGGCAAATGACGCGGACCTGGCCATTTCACGCGCCGAAATGCACGCATTGCTGGCCGAATTCGAAGTCCGGCTGGACAAAAAACTCAAGCCACTTTGGGTAATGAACACTGTCACCCTGGTGCTGGTAAGCGCAATTGCGGTGAAAGTGTTCTTCTGAACCTCAGTCCGCTTTCTCTTCCGGCGCGGTGGTCGCCTTGACGAACATTGGCGAGAGGATGACGCCGACTTCAAACAGCAGCCACATCGGAATAGCCAGCGAGAACTGGCTGACAACGTCCGGCGGGGTCACGATGGCGGAGATCACGAAGGCTGCCACGATCACATAGCCGCGCCACTCCTTCAGCTTGGCGACGGACACCAGGCCCATACGCACCAGCACCACCACCACCACCGGCACTTCAAACGCGCAGCCGAAGGCCAGGCACATCGACATAACGAAGTCGAGGTAATTCTCGATATCCGGCATCACCGCAATCGACGACGGCGAGACCTGGTTGATGAAGGCGAACACCTTCCCGAACACCAGGAAGTAACAGAACGCCACGCCCGCCATGAACAGCGAGGACGAGGCAATCACCAGCGGCGCCACCAGGCGCTTTTCGTGCGCATACAGGCCGGGCGCCACGAAGGCCCACATCTGGTACAGCACCCATGGCAGGGACAGGATGAAGCCGAACAGCAGCATCACCTTCATCGGCACCAGGAAGGGCGAGATCACGCTGGTTGCGATCATCTTCGAGCCCACCGGCATGGCGGCGATCATCGGCGCGGCGATCAGGTCATAAATCTTGGAAGGGCCGATGCCAAAGCCAAGCAAGGCCGTCACCACCGCGATGCCGATGCTGGCCTTGACCAGGCGGTCGCGCAGCTCGATCAGGTGGCTGATGAAGGTCTCTTCGACGGGTTCTTGTTGACTCATTTAGAAAAACGATACGTTCTTGCGGCTGCCGGGGCGGTGGCGCTTCATGCGCGCCGCGCCGGAGATGACGTGGCTGCGGACGCCGGCCTGCTGCTTGTACCACAGCGGCACGGCGGAACTGCGCACTACGCGCTTGCGGCGGAAGTCCTTGGCCTTGCGCGCCATGTCTTCGTTGCTCGGTGTGTAGAGGTCCAGCGGCGGCGTGTACGAGGTATCCTGGCCGTTCAGCGTCGCTTCCACTTCGCGCAGATCCTTGCCGATGGAATTATCCACCTCTTCCTTGAAGGTGCTGGCGGCTTCCTCGGCCTGCTTGCGCAGGTTTTTCAGCTCGTCCAGCTCCATTTCGCGGGAGACTTCGGATTTGACGTCGTTCAGGTAACGCTGGGCGCGGCCGTACAGCGTCCCGGCCATGCGCGCCACCTTGGGCAGCTTTTCAGGACCGATGACGACCAGGGCCACGACCCCGATAACGGCGATTTTGGTGAGACCGAGATCAATCATTGCTGATTAATGCTTGGTCTTTTCCTTGGCTTCCACGTCGATGGTGCTCTTGTCGGCAACCTGGGCTGGCGGAGTCGCTGGCTGCGCCGGCTTCTCGTCGTCGTCCTTCATGCCATCCTTGAAGCCCTTGACGGCTTTGCCCAGGTCGGAGCCGATATTGCCCAGTTTCTTGGTGCCGAATACCAGCATGACAACTACCAGGACGATCAGCCAGTGCCAAATGCTCATAGAACCCATTACAAAACCCCTAAATTAATCGTTAGTTCGGACAGTATACGCGAAGCGGCTACCGCCATGTGCTTATCAAAGCCTTAAGTCCGCATGCCGCGCCACGGACGCGGGCCGCCGTACAGGTGCATATGCAGGTGGTACACCTCCTGGCCGCCATCGGGACCGCTGTTGATCAGGGTCTTGTAGCCGCGAGTCGGCGTGCCATCCGCTTCGTAGGCAACGGCGATGTCGTGCTGTTCAGCCAGTTGCGGCACCAGCGCCAGCATCTTGCCCAGCAGGGGCGCGTGCTCTGGTTTGCAATCGGACAGGGTCGACAGGTGCAGTTTCGGAATGATGAGCAAGTGTACCGGGGCAGCCGGGTTGATGTCCTTAAACACCATCAAGTCATCGTCTTCGTGCACCACGGTCGATGGGATCTGTTTTGCTGCAATCTTGCAGAACAGGCAATTTTCCACGTTTAATCCTTACGAGATGCTTTTTCTTCCAGGCCGGACAAGCCTTCGCGGCGCGCCAGCTCATCGAGTACCTGCTGCGGCGTCAGATTGAACTGCGCCAGCAGCACCAGCGAATGGAACCACAGGTCGGCGCATTCGTACAGCACTTTCGACGCATCGCCGCTCGTGCGGGCGTCCTTGGCGGCCATGACGGTCTCGGTGGCTTCTTCGCCGATTTTCTTCAGGATCGCGTCGTCGCCCTTGGAAAACAGCTTGGCCACGTAAGAGGACGACGGGTCGCCGCCCTTGCGCGATTCGATGGTGGCCGCTACGCGGTCCAGTACATTGCTCATTTTTTCACTTCCGCGTATATCTCTTCAGGATCTTTCAGCACCGGCTCGGTGTTCTGCCAGTCGCCGTTCTCGAACTTGTTGAAGAAGCAGGAATGGCGGCCGGTATGGCAGGCGATATCGCCTTCCTGCTCGATTTTCAGCAACACCACGTCCTCGTCGCAGTCCAGGCGGATTTCCAGCACTTTCTGCACGTGGCCGGACTCTTCGCCCTTGTGCCACAGCTTCTTGCGCGAGCGGCTCCAGTAAACGGCCTCGCCCAGCTCCACGGTTTTGTAGAGCGCATCGCGGTTCATCCACGCGAACATCAGCACATCGTTGCTGCCGGCTTCCTGTGCGATGACAGGCACCAGGCCATGCTCGTCCCACTTCACCTTGTTCAGCCATTTGGCTTTGGCGACATTAGCTGCAATTGCGGTAGCCATTGTGTGATCCCCGAAGTTTAAGAAAGACGCATGGGAATACCCTGCGCCGCCATGAATTGCTTGGCTTCCTGTACGGTGTGCTGGCCGTAGTGGAAGATGCTGGCTGCCAGCACCGCATCGGCGTGGCCCAGCTTGACGCCGTCGGCCAGGTCTTGCAGGCCACCCACGCCGCCGGAGGCGATCACCGGGATGTTGACCGCGTCGCTCACGGCGCGGGTCAGGCCCAGGTCGAAACCGGACTTGGTGCCGTCGCGGTCCATGCTGGTGAGCAGCAGTTCGCCGGCGCCCAGTTCAGCCATCTTGCGCGCCCACTCTACGGCATCCAGGCCGGTCGCGTTGCGGCCGCCGTGGGTGAAGACTTCCCACTTGCCGGGGGCGACGTTCTTGGCGTCGATCGCCACCACGATGCATTGGCTGCCGTGCTTCTGCGAAGCTTCGTACACCAGTTGCGGATTGGTCACGGCGGAGGTGTTCATGCTCACCTTGTCGGCGCCCGCGTTCAGCAAGCGGCGGACATCGGACACCTGGCGCACGCCGCCACCCACCGTCAGGGGGATGAAGACTTGCGAGGCTACGGCTTCGATGATGTGCAGGATCAGGTCGCGGTTATCGCTCGACGCGGTAATGTCGAGGAAGGTCAGTTCGTCCGCACCCTGGTCGTCGTAACGGCGTGCGATTTCCACCGGGTCGCCCGCGTCGCGCAGCTCGGTGAAATTGACCCCCTTCACGACGCGGCCATCGGTCACGTCGAGGCAGGGGATGATGCGTTTAGCCAGCATAGTCTTTACTCAGAAAGTTCGTCGGCACGTTCCTGCGCCGAAGCCAGGTCCAGCGTGCCTTCATAGATCGAACGGCCGCAGATCACGCCTTCGATGCCTTCGTCCTGCACGGCGCACAGGGCTTCCACGTCGCTGATGTTGTGCAGGCCGCCGGAGGCGATGACCGGGATCTTCACCGCTTGCGCCAGGCGCACGGTGGCTTCGATGTTCACGCCGCCCATCATGCCGTCGCGGCCGATGTCGGTGTAGATGATCGATTCAACGCCGTAGCCTTCGAATTTCTGCGCCAGGTCGATCACTTCGTGGCCGGACAGCTTGCTCCAGCCGTCGGTCGCAACCTTGCCGTCCTTGGCATCCAGGCCAACGATGATGTGGCCGGGGAAGGCGCCGCAGGCGTCCTGCAGGAAGCCGGGGCTCTTTACGGCAGCGGTGCCGATGATGATGTAGCTGATGCCGTCGTCGAGGTAGCGCTCGATGGTGTCGAGGTCGCGGATACCGCCGCCCAGTTGCACCGGGATTTCAGGCAGGTCGAATTCTTCGGCATAGTCTTGCACGGCCTTGACGATGGCTTTGACCGCGCCTTCGTTCTTCGGCTTGCCGGCGAAAGCGCCGTTCAGGTCCACCAGGTGCAGGCGGCGCGCGCCCTGGTCCAGCCAGTGGCGGGCCATCTTGCCCGGGTCGTCGGAGAAGACGGTTGCAAGTTCCATATCGCCTTGTTTCAGGCGAACGCAGTGACCGTCCTTGAGGTCGATAGCAGGAATAAGCAGCATGATGTTGTTCTTGAGGTTAAGGATTCCAGTGGATGAAATTTTTGTACAGTTGCAGGCCGGTGGCGGCACTCTTTTCAGGGTGGAACTGTGTGGCAAAAATATTGTCGCGGGCGACCGCGCAGCAGAACGGCTGGCCGTACACGGTTTCCGCTGCGCTGTGCTCCGCCTGGGCGGGCTGCGCGAAGTAGCTGTGCACGAAGTAGAACCACGCGTTGTCGGGAATTCCGTCCCACATCGCATGCGGGGCGCGCTGGCGCACCTGGTTCCAGCCCATCTGCGGCACCTTGAAGCGCGAGCCGTCTTCCTGCAGCATGCCGTCGAGCTGGAAGCGCACCACCTTGCCGGGCAGGAGGCCCAGGCCCGGCGTGTTGCCGCCTTCTTCGCTCATGTCGAACAGCATTTGCTCGCCCACGCACACGCCCATCATCGGCTTCGATGCGGCGGCGCGCAGCAGTGCATCGCGCACGCCCGATTCGTTCAGGCTGCGCATGCAGTCGCGCATGGCGCCCTGGCCGGGCAGGACGATGCGGTCTGCCGCATCAATGGCGGCGGGGTCGCCGGAAATCATTACGTCGGCTTCGGGTGCGACTGCGCGCAATGCCTGCGCTACAGAGCGCAGGTTGCCCATGCCGTAATCGACTACTACGATTTTTTTCATGTCAGTCAGCCGTAGGGTCGTTACAGGCTTCCTTTGGTGGACGGGATGGCGCCGGCAGCACGCGGATCAAGCTCGCTGGCCATGCGCAGGGCGCGGCCGAAAGCCTTGAACACGGTTTCGCACTGGTGGTGTGCATTGGTGCCGCGCAGGTTGTCGATGTGCAGCGTGACGCCGGCATGGTTGACGAAGCCGCGGAAGAATTCCAGCGTCAGGTCGACGTCGAACGCGCCGATCATCGCGCGGGTGAATGGGATGTGGTATTCGATGCCCGGGCGGCCGGAGAAGTCGATGACGACGCGCGACAGCGCTTCATCCAGCGGCACGTAGGCGTGGCCGTAGCGGCGGATGCCTTTCTTGTCGCCGATGGCCTTGGCGATCGCCATGCCCAGGGTGATGCCCACATCTTCCACCGTGTGGTGGTTGTCGATATGGGTGTCGCCGGTGGCTTCGACATCGAGGTCGAACAGGCCATGGCGGGCGATCTGGTCCAGCATATGGTCGAGGAAAGGCACGCCCGTGTTCAGCTTCTGGACGCCGGTGCCATCGAGGTTGATGGCAACGCGGACCTGGGTCTCGCTGGTGTTGCGAGTGATTTCTGCGGTGCGGTTCATGAAAAGCTCTTGAGTTTCGCTTCAGGACGCCAGGGCGGCTTTCAGGCCGTCCAGCATGATTGCGTTTTCCTCGGGCGTACTGACCGTGATGCGCAGGCAGTTGGCCAGTACATTATGCATTCTACCCACATTTTTAATCAAAACTTTGCGCTCGAGCAGTTTGGCATGGACCTGGTCGGAGTTTGATACACGAATGAGGATAAAGTTTGCGGCCGATGGGAAAACGTTGACACCCGGCAATTGCGCCAGCGCGGCCGACAACTCGCCGCGCTGTTGGCGCAGCAGGGCCGCCTGCTCATTCAGCACTTCGAGGTGGTCGAGGCAGAATTCGGCGGCGGCCTGGGTCAGGACGTTGACGTTGTAGGGTGGGCGGATCTTGTCGAATTGTTCCAGCAGGGCTGGCGCGCACGACATATAGCCAAGGCGGATGCCCGCCAGGCCAAGTTTCGACAGTGTGCGCATGACGATCAGGTTGGGGAATTCAGGCAGGCGGCCCATGAAGCTCTGTTGCGCAAATGGCTCATAAGCTTCGTCGACGACGCACAGGCCCTTGTTGCCCAAGGCCTTGATCACTTGTTCGATATCGCCGGCGGAGAACAGGTTGCCGGTCGGGTTGTTCGGGTAAGCCAGGAAGACCAGCGCAGGCTTGTGCTGTTCGATCGCCGCCAGCATGACCGGCAGGTCGAGCGTCAGGTCGGCCTTCAGCGGCACGCCGACGAAATCCATGCCGGCCACCATGGCCGAGCGCTGGAACATGACGAAGGATGGTGCGGGCGCCATCATCACGGCGCGCCTGCCTTCAGCCGGCTGCAGCGCACAGGCCTGGGCCATGATGGCGATCAGCTCGTCCGAGCCATTGCCCAGCATGACGTCGTAGCCGGCCGGCACGCCCAGCTTGGCGCGGATGCGCTGCTTGATGGTTTCGTAGCTGGCGACCGGGTAGCGGTTCAGCGCGACGCTGGCGATACGGTTGGCCAGTTCATGATGCAGGTGGCTCGGCAGCACATACGGGTTCTCCATCGCATCCAGCTTGATAAATCCGCTGGCATCCGGCACATGGTAGATGTGGTCGGAACGCACATCCTGGCGGATAGTATTGGCGATAAGGCTGTCGAGGGACATTCTGCATTACTCCTGTTCTAAAACCTCGCTAAGCACAGGTGCGTCCTTGGCCCTGCGTCCTTTGCGCGGCGGGGTCCGACCCTTCGGGTCGTACCCTGGTTTACCGGTTTCGGCGAGCGCCTCCAAGCGCCTCCGAGCTATGTCGCAATACTCCGGATTCAACTCAAAGCCAACAAAATCACGCCCGCAGCGACGCGCGGCGACAGCGGTCGTCCCGCTGCCCATGAACAAATCCATCACCACGCCATCCGGCGGGCAACTGGCTTTGACCATGCGTTCAATAATCTCCAGTGGCTTTTGCGTCGGGTGATCGACCCGTTCCGCGTGTTCCCGGTGCAAGCGCGATACGCTCCACAGGTCCTTGGGGTTGTAGCCCACTTCCAGCCATTTCGCGCCGACGAAAATCGAACGCGAACGAGCCTTCTTGGTGACGGCGTCGTACGGGATACGCACGGCGTCGAGGTCGAAGTAGTAATCCTTGCGGCGCACGAAGAACCCAATGGTGTCGTGCACCGACGAAAAGCTGCGGGTACTGCCGCCCATGGAAGGCACGCGGCGGTCCCAGATAATTTCATTCATCATCGTCATGCGTTTTTTCAGCATGACGAAGATCTCCGGCGAATAGCGCCAGGTCAGGAAGATGTACAGGCTACCGTTCGGCTTGAGCTTCGGCAGGGCCGCGTCGATCCACGCTTCCGTCCAAGCCAGGTAGTCTTCCATCGACTGCTGGTCGGAAGTGTTGCCGTAATCCTTGCCCAGGTTATAGGGCGGATCAGTCAGGATCAGGTCGACGGAACCATCCGGCACGCGGGCCAAGCCGGCCAGCGCGTCTTCACAATAGACCTGGTTCTTCCAGTCGGTCATTTCAGGCGCAACTCCGCGCTGCGGGCGTGGGCCTGCAAGCCTTCGCCGTACGCCAGTTCGGCCGCGATCTTGCCCAGCGTTTGCGCGCCCGCTTCGCTGACGTGAATCACCGAAGAGCGCTTCTGGAAGTCGTACACGCCCAGCGGCGACGAGAAGCGCGCGGTGCGCGAAGTCGGCAGCACGTGGTTCGGGCCGCAGCAGTAATCGCCCAGCGATTCGGACGAGAAACGGCCGAGGAACATGGCGCCGGCGTGGCGGATCTGGTCGGCCCACTGCTGCGGGTTCTCGGCCGAGATCTCCAGGTGTTCGGCGGCAATGCTGTTGGCGATGGCGCAGGCTTCGGCCATGTCGCGCACTTTCACCAGGGCGCCACGGTCGCGCAGCGAGGTTTCGATGACGGCCTTGCGTGGCATGGTCGGCAACAGCTTGGCGATGCTGGCTTCCACCTTGGCGATGTAGTCTGCATCTGGGCACAACAGGATGGCTTGCGCCAGTTCGTCGTGCTCGGCTTGCGAGAACAGGTCCATCGCCACCCAGTCAGGGTCGGTGGTGCCGTCGCAGATCACGAGGATCTCGGACGGGCCGGCAATCATGTCGATGCCGACGGTGCCGAACACGCGGCGCTTGGCGGATGCCACGTAGGCGTTGCCAGGGCCGACAATCTTGTCGACCGGCTGGATGGTTTCGGTGCCGTGCGCCAGCGCGGCGACAGCTTGCGCGCCGCCGATGCCGATCACGCGGGTCACGCCGGCGATGGCGGCTGCGGCCAGCACCATCTGGTTCTTCACGCCGTCCGGAGTCGGCACGACCATGATGATTTCTTCCACGCCCGCCACTTTCGCCGGCACGGCGTTCATCAGCACCGAGGATGGGTAGGCGGCCTTGCCGCCCGGGACGTAGATGCCCACACGGTCCAGCGGCGTAATGCGCTGGCCGAGGACGGTGCCGTCGGCTTCGGTGTAGGTGAAGCCTTGCAGTTCCTGCTTCTGGCGCTCGTGGAAGGCGCGGATGCGGTCGGCGGCGGTTTGCAGGGCGCTGCGCTGCGCGGCTGGCAGTGCGGCCAGCGCGGCGTCCATTTCGGCCTGGCCGATGTCGAAGTCGGCCATCGACGCGGCTTTGGTGCGGTCGAAGCGGTTGGTGTATTCCAGCACCGCTTCGTCGCCGCGTGCGCGCACGTCGGCAATGATCTTCGCGACCGCGCCTTCGATGGCGTCGTCGGTTTCTGCTTCAAAGGCCAGCAACGCGTCGAGCGTTTCCTGGAAGTCGTCTTGGGTGGAGTCGAGCTTGCGGATCATGGTGCTCATTCTTTCATTCCGCCTTCGCCAGCGAGGCGCGTTCAAATGCTTCGATAATCGGTTGCAGGCGGGCGCGCTTCATCTTCAGCGCGGCCTGGTTCACAACCAGGCGCGAAGAGATGTCCATGATCTCTTCCACTTCCACCAGGTTGTTGGCGCGCAGGGTGCTGCCGGTGGAGACCACGTCGACAATCGCGTCGGACAGGCCAACCAGCGGCGCCAGCTCCATCGAGCCATACAGCTTGATCAGGTCAACGTGCACGCCCTTCTTGCCGAAGTGCTCGCGCGCGATCGAGGTGAACTTGGTCGCCACGCGCAGGCGCGCGCCCTGGCGCACCGCGGTCTCGTAATCGAAGCCGGCGCGCGTCGCCACCGACATGCGGCACTTGGCGATATGCAGGTCCACCGGCTGGTACAGGCCCTCGCCACCGTGTTCCAGCAGAACGTCTTTCCCCGCCACGCCGAAGTCCGCCGCGCCGTGCTGCACATAGGTCGGCACGTCGGATGCGCGCACGATCAATACGCGAATGCCTGGGTCCGAAGTAGGCAGGATCAGCTTGCGGGAGGTTTCCGGGTTTTCGAGGACCTTGATGCCGGCCGCTTCCAGCAGCGGCATCGTGTCTTCAAAAATCCGGCCTTTCGACAGGGCGAGGATGAGTTCCATAAAGTTTTACTTCACACGGGTGATATTGGCGCCAACGGCGGAAAGCTTGACTTCCATGCGGTCATAGCCGCGGTCCAGGTGATAAATGCGGTCGACCAGGGTTTCGCCTTTGGCGGCCAGACCAGCGATCACCAGCGATGCCGATGCGCGCAGGTCGGTCGCCATGACTGGCGCGCCGATCAGCTGGTCAACGCCATCGATGTAGGCGGTATTGCCGTCAATGGAAATCTTCGAGCCCAGGCGGTTCATTTCCTGCACGTGCATAAAGCGGTTTTCGAAAATCGTTTCGGTCACGCGGCTGGAACCGCTGGCGATCAGGTTCACCGCCATGAACTGCGCCTGCATATCGGTCGGGAAGCCCGGGTATTCAGTGGTGCGGAAGGTGACCGGCTTCGGACGCTGGTCCATCTGCGCGCGGATCCAGTTGTCGCCCACGGTCAGCTCAACGCCCATCTCGCGCAGCTTATCCAGCGCCACGTCGAAGATGTCGGTACGGGTGTTGCGGATGGTGATATCGCCGCCGGTGGCAGCCACTGCGCACAGGAAGGTCGCCGCTTCGATACGGTCGGAGATCACGTCGTGCTTGGCGCCGTGCAGTTCCGAAACGCCCTGGATCACCAGGCGGTCGGTGCCGATGCCTTCGATCTTGGCGCCCATGGCAACCAGCAGGTTGGCCAGGTCGGTGACTTCCGGCTCGCGCGCTGCGTTTTCCAGGATGGTTTCGCCTTCGGCCAGGGTCGCTGCCATCAGCAGGTTCTCAGTACCCGTCACAGTGATCATGTCGGTCACGACACGGGTGCCCTTGAGCTTCTTGCACTTGGCGTAGATGTAGCCGCCGTCGATGGTGATCTCGGCGCCCATCGCCTGCAGGCCTTTGATGTGCTGGTCGACAGGACGCGAGCCGATGGCGCAGCCACCCGGCAGCGAGACCTTGGCTTCGCCGAAGCGCGCCAGCAGCGGGCCCAGTACCAGGATCGATGCACGCATGGTCTTCACCAGCTCATACGGCGCTTCGCACTTGTCGATCTTCGAACCGTTCAGCGTGACCTTTTCGCCGTCCTGCTCAACCGACAGGCCGGTCTGGCGCAGCAGCTTGAGCATGGTCGCCACGTCGTGCAGCAGCGGCACATTGGTCAGCTCCAGGTCGCCCGCGGTCAGCAGGCCGGCGCACAGGATAGGCAGTGCAGCGTTCTTGGCGCCGGAAATCTTGATGTCGCCGACCAGGCGCTTGCCGCCGGTGATGAGCAGTTTGTCCATATTCTTCTTATCCTTGGAATTCTTCTGGGGTCAGGGTTTTCATCGACAGCGCGTGGATCTCTTCGCGCATGCGGTCGCCCAGCGCGGCATACACCAGCTGGTGGCGCTGGATCAGGCGCTTGCCGGCGAAGGCAGGCGAAACGATCACGGCCTGGAAGTGCTGGCCGTCGCCCTCCACTTGCAGGTGGGTGCATTCGAGGCCGGCAGCGATGTAGCTGTGGATTGCTTCTGGAGTTGTGGTCACTTTGAATTCCTCAATAAATCAGTGGCGCAAGCGGTAGCCGCTGCGCAGGAGTTTGATAGCGAGCAGCGCCAGCACGACCAGAAAACTGGAGACGATGGCGACGCTGATCCATGGGTTCACGTCGGACTGCCCGAAGAAGCCGTAGCGGAAGCCGTCGATCATGTAGAAGAACGGGTTCGCGTGCGATATGGCCAGCCAGAATGGCGGCAGCGAATGGATCGAATAGAACACGCCGGCCAGGAAGGTCAGCGGCACGATCAGGAAATTCTGGAAGGCGGCCAGCTGGTCGAACTTCTCGGCCCAGATACCGGCGATCAGGCCCATGGTACCGAGGATGGCCGCACCAAGCAGGGCAAACACCAGGATCCACAGGGGCGCCGTGAAGCTCAGGTGCGCAAACCAGGCGGTGACGGCGAACACGCCGAAGCCCACGGTAATGCCGCGCGCCATCGAGGCCAGCACGTAGGCGGAGAAAATCTCCCAGTGCGACAGGGGCGTCAACAGCACGAACACCAGGTTGCCGGTGATCTTGGACTGGATCAGCGAGGAGGACGAATTGGCGAACGCATTCTGCAGCACGCTCATCATCACCAGGCCTGGGACCAGGAAGGCGGTGTAAGTCACGCCTGGGTAAACCTCAACGCGGCCCGACAGCACATGCCCGAAAATCAGCAGGTACAGCATGGCGGTCAGGATAGGCGCGGCGATGGTCTGCGTGGCGACTTTGTAGAAGCGCAGCGTCTCTTTGTAGACCAGGGTGCGGAAGCCGGTGGTGATCATACGATGTTCTCGTCCATGATTTGCAGGAAGATGTCTTCCAGGTCGGCCTGCTGCAGCTGCATCTCGTCGATGCTGATGCCGCCCTGGCGCAGGCGCGCGAGGATGCCTTCCACTTCGGCGTAATCGTTGATGCGCAGGCTGTACTTATTGTCTTCCGGCGGGTGGTTCAAGAGCGGCTTCAGCTCCTCCGGCAGCGAGTTGTGCGGCAGGTGCAGCACCAGCTGCGAACCGGAGATGCGGCGGATCAGCTGCGACATGGAGTCCAGGGCCACCACCTTGCCCAGCTTGAGCATGGCGACGCGCTTGCACATGGCTTGCGCTTCTTCCAGGTAGTGCGTGGTCAGCACGATGGTATGGCCTTCGCGGTTCAGGCGCGTGATGAACTGCCACAGGGTCTGGCGCAGCTCGACGTCGACGCCGGCGGTCGGTTCGTCCAGCACGATGACGGGCGGCTTGTGCACCAGCGCCTGCGCGACCAGCACGCGGCGCTTCATGCCGCCGGACAGGGCGCGCATATTGGTGTCGGCCTTGTTGGCCAGGCCCAGCTCCTCCATCACCTCGTCAATCCACTTGTCGTTGTTGCCCAGGCCGAAGTAGCCCGACTGCAGGCGCAGCGTCTCGCGCACCGTGAAGAAGGGATCGAACACCAGCTCCTGTGGCACCACGCCCAGTTTGCGGCGTGCGGCGCGGAAGTCCGTCACCACATCGTGGCCATGGATCTTGACGCCGCCGGCGTCGGCGCGGATCAGGCCAGCAATGATGGAGATCAAAGTGGTCTTGCCCGCACCGTTCGGACCGAGCAAGCCAAAGAACTCGCCTTCTTCGATCTTCAGGGACACGCCGCCAAGCGCCTGCAGCGCCTTGTAGCGCTTCTGGACGTTGCTGATTTCGATTGCTGTCATGCTTACTTGTATAGATAACTGGGACAACGATGACCGTTGCAATGGCGCGCGCTCATCAGGCGCGGTAGACGGTCAATTATATTGGAAATTTGGTTCGGCTTCGCCGGACCGGTTGAAACTACAGATCAGCTTACCGGTGGCAGGTGCTGACAGGCGCAGCCTGTTGGCCCCTGATACCGCTAATTGGGAGTTAGGCGGGGGTCAATGATGATGCAGGTCGGCGGGTGACACGAGCGTGCACACGCCGTAGAGCTTGGTCAAGCTCAGCAAGGATTCTGGCAGGTTGCGCAGTTCCAGTTTGATGCCGTGTTGAGCGGCAGCACGCTGCCATGCCAGCATGACTGACACGGCGGCGGAGTCGACTGTTTCCACCTGTCCCAGGTCGAACACGGTCTGGCCGGCGCGCAGCGCAGCCAGACCCTGTGCCAGCGCTTCCGTAGCGTTGGCCACGGTCAGCGTCTTCAGGGACAGTTGGTTGGAAACAGTGGTATCAGGCATGTTTTATTTACCTGCGGTCTTCAGTGGCTTGGAAGCCAGCTTCTTGTTCTTCTCGGACAGGGTCTTGATCAGGCCGTCGATGCCGCCCTTGGAGATTTCCGAAGCGAAGGTGCCTTTGTAGGCTTCCACCAGCCACGCGCCCAGCACGTTGATGTCATAGATCTTCCAGCCGGCATCGGTCTTGGCGACGCGGTAGTTCAGCTGGATTGGCTCGCCGCGCTGCTGGTTCACCTGGGAACGCACTTCCACTTCGGTGTCGCCTGGCGAAGCACGCATCGGCTTGAAGTCAACGGTCTGGTCTTTCACCTGGGACAGGGCGCCCGAGTAGGTGAAGATCAGCAGGGTGCGGAATTCGGTGGACAGCGCTTTTTGCTGTTCCGGGGTAGCGTCGCGCCAGTAACGGCCGGCTGCCAGCGAAGTCATTTTCTGGAAGTCGACGTAAGGCAGGATCTTGGTTTCCACCAGGTCCATGACCTTCTTCTGGTTGCCAGCCTGGATTTCCTTGTCGTTCTTGGCGGTATCCAGCACTTCGCTGCTGATGCGCTTGACCAGCACGTCAGGCGCTTCGTTGGCGACAGGAGCAGTAGCGGCAAAGGCGCTGGTGGCGAAAGCTACCGTTGCGACCGCGATCAGTTGTTTGATCAGTTTCATTGTTCTTTACCTATGTTGGTTGTGTTCCGGATCACAGGCTGGGTTTCGTTTCAGCCGGTTCCGCGATTATAGCTTGAGGTGGCGTTACAGCCTCGTCCTCCAGCTCCGCCTTCTTCTGCTTGCCCTTAGGACCGTCTTCGCCATCGTAAACCTGGCTGTTACGGCGCTGCATATAACCGTCGCGGATGAATTCGTAACGATCGAGGGCGGCATCTTCCAGCAGCGTGGACGCGTCCAGCAGAGCTGCGCGCTGGTCCACGACACGAACAACGGTGCCGGTGTTGCGGACGTTGACAGGATTTTTGTACTGCCACGGGTCGGCGTAGATATCGACCGGCAGCGCGGCGGTATCGCGCACCGTGGAAGGGCCCAGCAGCGGCAGCATCAGGTAAGGACCCGATGGCACGCCCCAGGAACCCAGGGTCTGGCCGAAATCTTCTTTATGCTTTTGCAAACCTGCTTCGGAGGCAATATCCAGCACGCCCAGCAGGCCGAAGGTCGAGTTCAGCGCTACGCGCATCACATCCGACATGCCATCGCCAACCTTGCCTTGTAACAAGTTGTTGGCGGCGGTCCAGACGTCGGCCAGGTTGCCGAAGAAGTTGTTTACGCCAGTCTGTACGAAGCTCGGGGTCACGTTCTTGTAGACCGTGGCAGTCGGCTTCAGCGCGTATTCGTCCACCTTGTCGTTGAAGTTGAAGACAGCGCGGTTATAGCTTTCGTACGGGTCACGCGGGTTTGGGCCGGCACAGCCGGCCAGGCTTACGGTCGCTGCAACGGCGAGGGTCAGTGTACGGAATTTGCTCATTTGGAGTCCTTTCCTTCTGCTGCCTTGCTATAGATGAACTGGTTGATCAGGTCTTCCAATACGGTTGCGGACTGGGTACGGGCGATTTTGTCGCCGGCAACCAGGTTTTTCTCGTCGCCACCAGCTTCGATGCCGATGTACTGTTCGCCCAGCAGGCCGGCGGTCAGGATCTTGGCCGAGCTGTCTTTCGGGAACTTGAAGCCTTCGTCCATGTCCAGGGTTACCACGGCTTTATACACCTTATCGTCGAAACCGATCGACGCGACACGGCCAACCACCACGCCGGACGCCTTGACGGCAGCCTGCGTACGCAGCGAACCGATATTGTCGAAGCGAGCGGAAACCTGGTAGGTCTTGCCGAAGCCGATCGAGCCCATGTTGCCGGCTTTCAATGCCAGGAACATCAGCGCAGCCGCGCCCATCACGATGAACAGGCCAACCCACACATCCAAAGATTTACGTTGCATGCTTTTTCCTTCTAATCAGCGGTGTCAGGGCCAAACACACAATACGCTTCGCGTATCGTGTGTCAGGACCTGGCCCCGGTTGTTATTTACTAAACATCAGCGCCGTCAGCATGAAGTCGAGCCACCAGATCATCAGCGAAGAAATCACCACAGTGCGGGTCGTCGCACCGGAAACGTCTTCCGGGGTAGGCTGGGCTTCATAGCCCTGGTACAGCGCGATATAAGTGATGGCGATACCAAACACCACACTCTTCACGAAACCATTAAAAATGTCTTTCCACACGTCCACGCCGCCCTGCATCTGCGACCAGAACGCGCCTTCGTCCACACCGATCAGGCCCACGCCGATCAGGTAGCCGCCCAGGATACCGACGGCGCTGAACATGGCGGTCAGCAGCGGCACCGAAATCACGCCGGCCCAGAAACGCGGCGCCAGCACGCGCTGGATCGGGTTCACGGCCATCATTTCCATGGCGGACAGTTGTTCGCCCGCCTTCATCAAGCCGATTTCCGCGGTCAGCGAAGTACCGGCGCGGCCGGCGAACAGCAGGGCGGTGATCACCGGCCCCAGTTCACGGGTCAGGCCCAGCGCAACCAGCAGGCCCAGCGACTCGGACGCACCGTACTTATTCAGAGTGTAGTAACCCTGCAAGCCAAGCACCATGCCGACGAACAGGCCGGACAGGATGATGATCAGCAGCGAGTAATTACCAATAACGTGCAGCTGCTCAACCAGCAAGCGCGGACGGCGCAGCAGGCCAGGCGACAGGCCCAGCATGGTTGCCAGGGTACGGAAGGAAAAGCCGATGCTCTCCACATAATCGCGTGCGCCACCACCCACGCTCAGCAGGAAACGGCGCATCATTTGCGCGCTCCCAGGCCCAGGTCTTCAGCCAGCGATTTGCCCGGATAGTGGAATGGCACTGGGCCATCCGCTTCCGCATGCACGAATTGCTTCACGTAAGGATCGGTCGAAACCATCATGTCAGCCGGAGTGCCGTGGGCCACGATCTTGCCCTGCGACAGGAAATACACGTAGTCAGCAATCTGGAACGACTCTTTGACGTCGTGCGACACCAGGATGGTGGTCGAGCCGAGCGCATCGTTCAGGTTGCGAATCAGGTTGGCGGTCACGCCCATGGAGATCGGGTCGAGGCCGGCGAACGGCTCATCGTACATGATCAATTGCGGGTCGAGCGCGATCGAACGGGCCAGGGCCACGCGGCGCGCCATGCCACCGGAAATCTCGCCCGGCTTCAGCTTGGCGGCATTGCGCAGGCCCACTGCGTTCAGCTTGATCAGCACCAGGTCGCGGATCAGCTCTTCCGGCAGGTCAGTGTGTTCGCGCAGCGGGAAAGCCACGTTTTCGTACACGGTCAAGTCGGTGAACAGCGCGCCGTGCTGGAACAGCATGCCCATTTTGCGGCGCAGCAGGTAGAGGTCCTTGGTGCTCAGTTTGTGAACGATCTGGCCTTCGACGCTGACCGCGCCTTTCTGGGGGCTGATTTGCCCGCCGATTAGGCGCAGGACGGTGGTCTTGCCGCTGCCGGAGCCGCCCATGACAGCCACCACCTTCCCGCGAGGGAAGTCCATATGGAGTCCGGACAGGATTGCCCGCTTGCCATAGCTGAAGTGTAAGTCACGGATTTCGACGAGATTTGGCACTGATGTCGCTCTTTGTTCTTGAGGCCACATTGTAATTCAGAAACGGATATCTCTGCTCGGAGGCCCCTGGACGCCCCATTGGCACAGTCAAAGAGAGCAATAATACAACACTACTAACCGCAGGGTCAGCAATTTACAAATTGAAACGCCTGTTGTTTGCATGTTCACTGCTGCAAGGCAGCAATTTCCTGCTATTTTAATAACTTTGGCTCATTTGAAGGAAAAAAAGCATGAAAATTCGTCGGACGGTCCTTGCTTGTTCCCTGGCGGCTATCTCGGCCCAGGCTTTGGCTGATGGTGACAAGCTGGAAGTGGTCACCGTGACGGCGCAAAAGCGCAAGGAAGACCCGAACAAGGTGGCGATGAGTATTTCTGCCATCAGCGGGGCTTCGCTGCTGTCGCAGCAGGTGTCGGACTTCACCGACCTGACACGTGCCGTGCCGAATATTTCCTTCACCGCCGCCACCGGCAACGGCGGTGCCGGGCCTGGCACTTCCAACATCGAGATCCGCGGCATCAGCTCTGCGGCCGGCCAGTCCACCGTCGGCATCTATCTGGGCGACGTCTCGCTCACCGTGGGCAACCTGTACACCATGGGTACCGTAGAGCCCAAGTTCTTCGACATCGACCGGGTAGAAGTGCTGCGCGGACCGCAGGCGACCCTGTACGGCGCCAGCTCGATGGGCGGCACCATCAAGTTCGTGCCGAATGAGCCGGACCTGAAGGACCGCGAGATCACCGCCTATGCCGAAGCTTCGACCACGCGTGGCGGCAGCGCGAATTTTGCGACCAATGTGGTGGGCAACTTCCCGCTGGTGTCCAATGAACTGGCGCTGCGCATCGGCGCCCAGGCCCAGCGCACGGGCGGCTTCGTCGACCAGGTGGATGGCGACGGCAATGTGGTGGCCAATAACATCAACAAGATCAACGATCAGGAATTGCGCGTGGCCCTGAAATGGGCGCCGACGCACGACCTGACCATCACGCCTTCCATCTACTACCAGCGCGTGGATGCAAAGGATATTGCCGCCTTCAACCTGGACCGCCCGCCATACCAGGCGCAAAAGCAGGTGCGCGAGCCTTCCATCGACAAGCTGTTGACGCCCAATCTGGCCGTGAACTGGGACTTGGGCGGTGCCGACCTGACTTCCAGCACCAGCTACTTCCAGCGCAAGTTCGACCGCACCCAGAACGGTTCGGCGTATAACAGCTACTCGCTGTCGACCTTTCTGACCTCGACAGACGACGGCGGCAAGGCGCCACCCGAACTGATTGATGCGATTGCCGGCCTGCCTTCGGCGGTGTACCTGAATAACGCTGTACGCCAGATTTCGCAGGAATTCCGCCTGGCGTCCAAGCCTTACGCCGCCGGCGGATCGCCGGTCACCTGGCTGGTCGGCTACTACTTCTCCAACCAGCACACCAACCTGAACGAAAATGACCCTATCTTCGGCGTCAACGCCACGTTTGAAAAGTTCGGTTTCTCCAGCGCCGATCCGGACCTGCTGCCGGACTCCTATCCAGGCGCCTTCCCGAACGATAATTCGTTCGCCGGCGAATTCCACTACCGCGAAAAGCAGAACTCGATCTTCGGTGAAGCGAATTACTACTTCACCCCGACGCTGCACGGCACCATCGGCGCGCGCTACCTGAAAGGCAAATCCACCCTGACCCAGCGCAATAGCCTCTACCTGGCAGGCGCCGGCAACAACAGCAGCTCCAGCCTGTCCTCAAGCGCCTTCACGCCGAAATATGCCGTGACCTGGGAAGTAACGCCAGAACACACCGTGTATTCCTCGGTCGCCAAAGGCTTCCGCCTGGGCGGGTCCAACGTCTTCGTGCCGCCCACCACCTGCGGCCCGGACCTGGAAGCGAACGGCCTGACCGCTGGTCCGCCAACCTACGCCTCCGACAGCCTGTGGAGCTATGAAGTCGGCAGCAAATCGCGCTTCATGGGCGGCCGCGTGTCCGTCAACGCCGACGCCTTCTACGTGAAATGGAAGAACATCCAGCAGGGCGTCTACCTGCCAACCTGCGCCTACAGCTACAACGCCAATGCAGGCGACGCCACCAGCAAGGGCTTCGAATTTGACATCAAAGCCAAGCCAATGGCCGGCCTGACCCTGAGCGCCGCCGGCGGCTACGTGAAGGCCGAACTGTCCAATAACGAAGGTATCGCCAACGGCGTAGTCGGCGCAGTGAAAGGCGCGCAAGTACAGGGCGTACCGAAGTACAACAGCACCATCACCGCCCAATACAACTTCTCCACCGCAAGCGGCCACAGTGCGTTTGTAATGGGCGGCGTGCAGTGGGTCGGCCCAAGCAAAGGCTCCCTGAACCCAGAGCAGACTGACTACGAACGCCCTGGCTACCACACCGTCAACTTCAGCACTGGCATCTCGATCGACCGCTACCAGCTGACGGCCTTCATCAAGAACGCCTTCGACGAAGACAAAGTAATCCAGCACCCGCAAGTCGCCTCGATCGTGCAGGGCTACCGCCTGGCGCCACGCAGCATCGGCATGAGCATTGCAGCGAAGTTTTGAAAGGAAAATCCCTGGTGTATAAACGAATCATCCTTTCAGCTTTGATCGCTAGCCATACCGCGTTTGCTGTCGCCGCCGACGACCGTGAGCTGGAAAATGGACTTGCTAACGCTCTCCGACTGAAGCCAGGAACGACTGAACGGGCAGGCGACTCGGGCAAAGCCATTCAAGCGTACATGCGTGAAGGAGTCGTCAACAAGAAACCTGACCAGCGTGCTGACTACACCGATTACTACGTCGTTAAAAAGCCTGCATCCTTCATGGGGCACGATCTAGTCGTGATCGAAGAAGAATACATGGCCAAGTATGTTGGATGCTGCGTTAATCCTGGCGCAGGCGTCACTGTAAAGATCAATGGCAGCCCAAAAAACCTTGAGAAGTTCGCAGACGCGAATAAGTGCTCATTCGCGGACAACGTTGACGTACAAGGAGAACTGAGCCGATTCAGCATCAAGGCCACCTTCAGCAAGGGACGCTATGCGACTTTAAGCTGCCGTGAAAACGACGCCAATCGCTAATGCCAAAGTATGAAGAAGTCTGAAATTGCAGCAGGCGCTTTTATTTCGCTTTTCTTCCTTGGATTTGCTGGAGTGTTCATGTGGGGCGGCATCTGGGGCGGCGCCTTGCCACTATATGTACAAACGCGCGACTCGCGCGCCGCCGACAACTACGTTTCAGTGCCAGCTGAAGTACAGTCAGTCGTGCTTGACGAGCAATCGAGCAAAAAGGGCGGCACCTGGTACTTCACGAGAGCTGAATTCAGCTACACGTTCGAAGGTCGCACATATCGAAGTAAACGCGTTAGCTTCAACGCCTCAGCAGACCAGGCGGACGGTTACCAACACCACGTTTACGCCCGGCTAATGGATGCGTGGTCGAACGGCAGGCCTGTAGAAATGTGGGTGGACCCGAAGCACCCTGAAATTTCCGTCTACGACCGCGCAATACATTCCGATAGGTCATTCACATATCTGATAATTGCACTGGTGTTTACGCCTATTGGACTCGGGGCTCTGGCTTTCATTATCCGCGGCTGGTGGCGGATGTACAAAGAACATGTCAAAGCAGTCGAATGGGCAAACGCTCGTCTTGCCAGGTCCAGCAGCAAGGCAAGCGATCAAGCGTGACGCAGTGATTGCCCCGCCGACGGCAGCCTCCGAGGCTACAATGCTGGCATTCCCAAATGCGTAACACAACAACATGGACGACAAAGACGACGATAATCCCCTCAGCATGCGCGTGGCCGTGGTGGTGGCGATTCTCGCCACATTCATGGGCATCTGCAAGGTCAAGGACGACAACATCAACCAGACCATGCAGCAAGCGCAGGCCAACAAAGTTGACCACTGGTCCTTCTACCAAGCCCGCAACATCCGCGAAGAAGTCGCCAACGCGACCATCGTGCAACTCAAGCTGACCAAGGCAGGTCGCCCGACAAGCGAGCAAGCGTCCTACGACGAAGCCATCGCAAGCTACACCAAACTCGCAGCAGACCAGAAGCGCAAGAAGGACGAACTCAAAGCCCAGGCCGAGCAAGATGACAAAACCTACGACGATTTGAACTTCAAAGACGACCAGTTCGACCTGTCCGACGCTATGCTGGCCATCGCCATAGCCCTGTTTGCGATCACGGCGTTGACCAAGCAACGCTGGCTATTCTGGCTCTCAATGTTGCCGACCAGCTTCGGCGTCTTCATGGGTTTATGCGGCTTGCTCGGTTGGCACTTCCACCCGACCGCGCTGGTGGCGTTGTTGTCGTAGCGCCATTTAAAAACGCGCCTGAAAACCGACGGCCAAGAGCTGCTAATCGCAAAGAATATCTTGATGAAATATAAATCCATAAGGTCGATGGCGCACAATTGGTCTCACTCTTTTATGAGCGGCATGAACTACGTAGATGGCGGGTTCGTCTTCGAGGATGTCTATCAGATGGCGAGGGAGCGGCGGGGTACCAAGGTCGTCATTAACTGGATTCCCGCGACGAGCGAAGAGTTATGCGGCCTCTCCCCAAGAGTAAAGAAATGCGTATTGACCTACCGGCAAGGGCTAGAAGCGCATCTGAAGTGTCATCGTATTGATGCTGCGGCGCTTCTCGCCTTTCGCACTGAGGTTTATGTTGGAGAAAGCTTTCGAATGTCTGTCCGTTCATATGTCCTCGACGATAGGAACAAAGAACACATCGCATTCGTCTACAGTTAGGGCAACTACAAACTGCCGTTGGCCGATGCCGGACTTGTAATCACCATTGATGCTCGTGGACTCAGACGACATGGCACAAACAATCGCCACTGCATTGACCAAATTCTATGCTTCACAGGAACTGTAAAGTTGCAGGTATCACCATTAACGGAAATTACAGAAAACAGGATGAGTAGTAATGCCTAGTTGGCACTTGGAAAACGCGGACTTGATCGCCGCCGAGCATAAATACACCTTCTTCAAATCGCCGCGTGAAACCATCGCCATGGTGCAGCCTGGAGAAGTCGTCAAGCTCATTTTCGTCTTCGAATCCAGCGACCCCGAGGCACCGCGCGCTGAAAGAATGTGGGTCGTTGTTGACTCAATCGAACCAAATGGTAGATTTACAGGTCGACTGGACAACCACCCCAACTGGATCAAGGATCTAAATCTTGATGACCAAGTCACCTTTGATGCTTCGAACATTATCAATACTGAACACGATGACAATGATAATTTAGTAGAACGCTATATCAAACGATGCTTCGTCACAAACAGAATACTGAAAGACGGTGCAAAAGTCGGATATCTTTATCGCGAAGCACCTGATAACGAACGTGATAGTGGATGGCGCTTCACTGCTAATGACGAGTCCGACGAATACATGGACGATTCGAAAAACATTTCTTTGGTGTCTGTTGGTGCAGTGCTTTCCAGGGATGACTCATTTGTCCAATTGCTTGACGCTCCTGATGGAAGTGCGTTTGTATGGGATGCTAGTACTCAGTCCTATGTGGAGCTTGATGCAAACTAAGGCGGCCACCTACAACGGGAGGTTACCTGGCTAACAAGTCGTCTCTATACACCATAGATCTTGGCCACAATTACGGCCACTCCGAACGCGACGGTTACAAGCAGCCCGAAAAATACGCGGATCTCGACTCGCACGCTTCGAATTTCCGTCCTTAAGTCCTGGATTTGGGCGCAGATCCGATCGAAATTTATGCGCGTTTCGCTTCTGAAGTCCTGCAGAACTTCAGAGTGATGCTGAGATGAGGTCTCGAGCCGCATCACGCGGCTTTCAGTGTCGCCATTTGACTTACGAGTAGAGTCGCCGTTCATTGGCCACCTCCGTAGAGCTTGGCGACGATCGCCAGACCGAAAGTTACGACCATGCCCAGCGTAGCAACCTGCAGGCCAACCATCATACGAAAATCAGCGCGCAACTCTCGCACAGCATCGACCAAATAAGAAGTGGTCGCTTCTAGCCGTGCCAACCGGCTTTCGACTTCACAATTCGAATTGCGGGAGGGTTCGTTATGCATGGCTGCCTCGCATTGGGTGCGTGGAGCCAGTTTACGCTGAAGGGGAAAGACGTCAAGCGCACTGGGCTGTGCGCTTGACGTGAGGCGGGATTAACGCGGGAGGACGGAGCTGCCCATCAGGTACTCGTCGACAGCGCGGGCGCACTGGCGGCCTTCGCGGATCGCCCACACCACCAGCGACTGGCCGCGGCGCATGTCGCCTGCTGCGAACACGCCTGGCTTGCTGGTCTTGTAGCTGTTGTCGCCTTCGGTCTGCGCGCGGACGTTGCCGCGTGCATCCTTGTCGACGCTGAACGCGTCCAGCACTTGTGCCACCGGCGAGACGAAGCCCATGGCCAGCAACACCAGGTCGGCCTTCACTTCGAATTCGGAGCCCGGCACTTCCGCCATCTTGCCGTCTTTCCATTCGACGCGGCAGGCGATCAGTTTTTCGACCTTGCCATTCTTGCCTTCGAAGCGCTTGGTAGCGACCGCCCAGTCACGCTCGCAGCCTTCTTCGTGCGAGGAGGAGGTGCGCAACTTGGTCGGCCAGTACGGCCATACCATCGGCTTGTTTTCCTGCTCCGGCGGCATTGGCATCAGTTCGAACTGGGTGACGCTGGCGGCGCCGTGGCGGTTCGAGGTGCCGACGCAGTCGGAGCCGGTGTCGCCGCCGCCGATCACGACCACGTGCTTGCCGGTGGCCTTGATCTGGTCTTTGACCTTGTCGCCTGCGTTGACCTTGTTCTGCTGCGGCAGGAAGTCCATTGCGAAGTGGACGCCCTTCAGCTCACGGCCTGGCACAGGCAGGTCGCGCGGGGCTTCCGCGCCGCCGGCCATGACCACGGCGTCGAAGTCTTTTTCCAGGTCTTCCGGGAAGATGGTTTCCTTGGCGCTGTTGGCCACGGTCGCCGGGAAGTCCTTGCCGATCAGGACGGAGGTGCGGAACTTCACGCCTTCCGCTTCCATCTGCTCGACGCGGCGGTCGATGTGGTGCTTCTCCATCTTGAAGTCAGGGATGCCATAGCGCAGCAGGCCGCCGATGCGGTCGGCCTTTTCGAACACGGTCACGTCGTGGCCGACGCGCGCCAGCTGCTGCGCTGCCGCCAGGCCTGCAGGTCCGGAACCAACGATCGCGACCTTCTTGCCGGTCTTGACGTCGGAAATCTGCGGCACAACCCAGCCATGCTCCCAGCCTTCGTCGATGATCTTGTGTTCGATCGACTTGATGCCGACTGGCAGCTCGTGGATGCCCAAAGTACAGGCGCTCTCGCAAGGCGCCGGGCAGATGCGGCCCGTGAACTCGGGGAAGTTGTTGGTCGAGTGCAGCGTGTTCAGCGCCTCGCGGTAGTGGCCGCGATAGACCAGGTCATTCCAGTCCGGGATGATGTTGTTGACCGGGCAGCCCGAGTTACAGAACGGGATGCCGCAGTCCATGCAGCGTGCGCCCTGCACCTTGGCCTGGTCGTGGTTCAGGTGAATGACGAACTCTTTGTAGTTCTTGAGGCGAGCCTCAGGTGCCAGGTAGCTTTCCTCCTGGCGCTGGAATTCCATGAAACCGGTGATCTTACCCATTTTGATGATCCTCTCTTACGCAGCGATTGCTTGAGTTTCCGCTTCGATCGCGGCGTTATCTGCCATTTCCACCAGGGCGCGTTTGTACTCGCTCGGGAACACTTTGACGAACTTGGAACGGCTCTCGTTCCAGTTGTCCAGCAACAGGCGCGCGCGCGTGCTGCCGGTGTGTTTGAAGTGGCGCTCAATCAGGCGTTTGAGGATGGTTTCATCGGCCTCCGGTTCACCATTGCGATGCTGGCTGTGCCAGGTGGCTTTGTCGACCAGCTGGTCGGCTGCCGCCTTGACTTCTTCCAGGCTCACCATGGACATATTGCACTTGCTGTGGAATTCGCCGTCCGGGTCGTACACGTAGGCGATACCGCCCGACATGCCCGCCGCGAAGTTACGGCCGGTGGCGCCCAGCACGACCACGGTACCGCCGGTCATGTATTCGCAACCGTGGTCGCCCAAGCCTTCCACAATCGCGGTGGCGCCGGAGTTACGCACAGCGAAACGTTCGCCGGCCACGCCGTTGATGAAGGCTTCGCCGGCAACCGCGCCGTACATCACGGTGTTGCCAACGATGATGTTGTTCACAGCCCAGCCGCGGAACTCGGTGTTCGGACGCACGATGATGCGGCCGCCCGACAGGCCCTTGCCCACGTAGTCGTTGCCTTCGCCCACCAGGTCGATGGTGATGCCTGCTGCCAGGAAGGCCGCTGCCGACTGGCCTGCGGTGCCTTGCAGCTGGATGTGGATGGTGTCGTCCGGCAGGCCGGCGTGGCCGTATTTCAGGGCCACTTCGCCCGACAGCATGGTGCCGACAGTGCGGTTGACGTTCTTCACCGGCGAGATGAAGGACACGCGCTCGCCTTTTTCCAGCGCCGGCTTGGCTTGTGCGATCAGCTTCAGGTCCAGTGCCTTGTCCAGGCCGTGGTCTTGCGAGTCGGTGTGGTAGATCAGCTTACCGTCGTCCACTTTCGGCTGGTAGAACACATTGGTGAAGTCCAGGCCCTGTGCCTTCCAGTGGGTGATGGCTTTCGACTTGTCCAGCAGGTCGGCGCGGCCAATCAGCTCGTCGAAGGTGCGGATGCCCAGTTGCGCCATCAGCTGGCGCGCTTCTTCGGCGACGAAGAAGAAGTAGTTGACCACGTGTTCCGGCTTGCCCTGGAACTTCTTGCGCAGTTCCGGATCTTGCGTCGCAACGCCGACCGGGCAGGTGTTCAGGTGGCACTTGCGCATCATGATGCAGCCTTCCACCACCAGCGGTGCGGTGGCGAAGCCCACTTCGTCGGCGCCCAGCAGGGCGGCGATCACCACGTCGCGGCCGGTACGCATCTGGCCGTCGGCCTGGACACGCACGCGGCTACGCAGGCCGTTCAGCACCAGGGTTTGCTGGGTTTCCGACAGGCCCAGTTCCCATGGGGTACCGGCGTGCTTGACGGAGGACAGCGGCGAGGCGCCGGTGCCGCCGTCATGGCCGGCCACCACGATGTGGTCCGCTTTTGCTTTCGACACGCCCGCTGCCACGGTACCGATACCGACTTCCGACACCAGCTTGACCGAGATCGAAGCGCGCGGGTTGGCGTTCTTCAAGTCGTGGATCAGCTGCGCCAGGTCTTCGATCGAATAAATGTCGTGGTGCGGAGGAGGCGAGATCAGGCCCACGCCTGGCACCGAGAAGCGCAGCTGCGCAATGTACTCGGATACCTTGTGGCCAGGCAGCTGGCCGCCTTCGCCCGGCTTTGCGCCCTGCGCCATCTTGATCTGGATCTGGTCAGCGGAGTTCAGGTATTCCGCGGTCACGCCGAAGCGGCCGGACGCCACCTGCTTGATGCGCGAACGCAGCGAGTCGCCTTCCTGCAGCGGGATATCCGACTCGATCTGGTCTTTGCCCAGTTCGGAAGCCAGGGTGGCGCCGACCTTGATCGGGATGCCTTTCAGCTCGTTCGAATAGCGGCGTGGATCTTCGCCGCCTTCGCCGGTGTTCGACTTGCCGCCGATACGGTTCATGGCGATGGCCAGGGTGGCGTGGGCTTCGGTCGAGATCGAGCCCAGCGACATGGCGCCGGTAGCGAAACGCTTGACGATTTCCTTGGCTGGTTCCACTTCGTCCAGCGGGATCGCCTTGGCCGGGTCGATCTTGAACTCGAACAGGCCACGCAGGGTCAGGTGACGCTTGCTCTGGTCGTTGATCAGCTGCGCGTATTCTTTGTAGGTCGAGTAGTTGTTGGAACGAGTCGAGTGCTGCAGCTTGGCGATGGCGTCCGGCGTCCACAGGTGGTCTTCACCGCGCACACGGTAGGCGTATTCACCGCCGGCGTCCAGCGCGTCGGCCAGTACAGGATCGTCGCTGAAGGCCAGCTTGTGCAGGCGCAGACCTTCTTCAGCCACTTCGAACAGTCCGATACCTTCCACGTTCGACTGTGTGCCGCGGAAGTACTTGTCGACCAGCTGGCGGTTCAGGCCAACTGCTTCGAAGATCTGCGCGCCGCAGTAGGACATGTAAGTGGAGATGCCCATCTTGGACATGACCTTCATCAGGCCTTTGCCCACTGCCTTGGTGTAGTTGTAGATCGCCTTCTCTGGCGTCAGGTCGCCCGGCAGCGAGTGCGCCAGTTCGGCCAGGGTTTCCATTGCCAGGTATGGGTGCACGGCTTCGGCGCCGTAGCCGCCCAGCAGGGCGAAGTGGTGGGTTTCACGGGCCGAACCGGTCTCCACCACCAGGCCGGTGGAGGCGCGCAGGCCCTTGCTCACCAGGTGCAGGTGGATGGTGGACGTCGCCAGCAGGGCCGGGATTGCAACGCGGTCCGGGCCGACGGTACGGTCGGAGATGATCAGGATGTTGTGGCCGGATTTGACCGCGTCCACGGCTTCCGCGCACAGCGATGCCAGCGACGCTTCCACGCCTTCCTTGCCCCAGGCCAGCGGGTAGCAGATGCTCAGCTCATAGGACTTGAACTTGCCGCCGGTGTGCTGGCTGATGGTGCGAAGGCGTGCGATGTCGTCAAAGCCCAGTACCGGCTGCGACACTTCAAGACGCATTGGCGGGTTGACGTTGTTGGTATCCAGCAGGTTCGGCTTAGGACCGATGAAGGACACCAGCGACATCACCATCGCTTCGCGGATCGGGTCGATCGGCGGGTTGGTCACCTGGGCGAACAGCTGCTTGAAGTAGTTATACAGCGGCTTCAGTTTGTTGGAGGTGACGGCCAGCGGCGAGTCGTTACCCATCGAGCCGACGGCTTCTTCGCCATTGATTGCCATTGGCGCCAGGATGAAGCGCATGTCTTCCTGGGTGTAGCCGAACACTTGCTGGCGGTCCAGCAGGGAAGCGGTCTGCTTCTCGCCGTTGGCCGGGCCGTACTTGGCCACGTTGCCGGCTGTTTGGCTTTCGCTCATTTTCAGCTCGCCCAGCTTGATACGCACGGCGTTGATCCATGCCTTGTATGGCTTGGCGTTGGCGTAAGTGTCTTTCAGTTCCTTGTCGTCGATGATGCGGCCGGCTTCCAGGTCGATCAGGAACATCTTGCCTGGCTGCAGGCGCCATTTCTGGATGATCTTCGATTCCGGGATTGGCAGAACGCCCGATTCGGACGCCATCACGACCAGGTCGTCGTCGGTCACGATGTAGCGGGCAGGGCGCAGGCCATTGCGGTCCAGGGTACCGCCGATGTAGCGGCCATCGGTGAAGGCCATGGCGGCTGGGCCGTCCCATGGTTCCATCATCGATGCGTAGTATTCGTAGAATGCTTTGCGGTTGTCGTCCATCAGCGTGTGGTTTTCCCACGCTTCCGGAATCATCATCATCATCGCCTGTGCCAGCGGGTAGCCTGCCATCAGCAGCAGTTCCAGCGCGTTGTCGAAGCAAGCGGTGTCGGACTGGCCTTCATAAATCAGCGGGAAGAGCTTCTGCAGGTCGTCGCCCAGCACGGCCGACTTCATCACGCCTTCGCGGGCACGCATCCAGTTGAAGTTGCCCTTCACCGTGTTGATCTCGCCGTTGTGCGCGATCAGGCGGTATGGGTGGGCCAGCGGCCATTCAGGGAAAGTATTGGTGGAGAAACGCTGGTGCACCAGCGCCAGCGCGGAGATGCAGCGCGGATCCTGCAGGTCCTTGTAGTACACGCCCACCTGGTCTGCCAGCAGCAGGCCTTTGTACACGACGGTACGTGCCGACATGGATGGCACGAAGAATTCCTTGCCGTGGATCAGTTTCAGCGCCTGGATCGCGTGGCCCGACGATTTGCGGATCACGTACAGCTTGCGTTCCAGCGCGTCGGTCACCATCACGTCCTGGCCGCGGCCGATAAAGATCTGGCGGATGACTGGTTCTTTTTCACGGACGCGCGGCGACATCGGCATGTCGGTGTCGACCGGCACGTTACGCCAGCCCAGCACAACCTGGCCCTCGATACGCACTGCGCGCTCAATTTCCTGTTCGCAGGCGATGCGGGAAGCGTTTTCCTTCGGCAGGAAGACCATGCCGACGCCGTATTCGCCTGGCGGCGGCAGTTCCACGCCTTGCTTGGCCATCTCATCGCGGTAGAACTGGTCGGGAATCTGGATCAGGATTCCTGCGCCGTCACCCATCAGTGGGTCGGCACCGACCGCACCCCGGTGGTCGATGTTTTTCAGGATCTGCAGACCCTGCTCGACGATAGAGTGGCTCTTGTTGCCTTTGATGTGGGCGACGAAACCGACGCCACAGGCATCGTGTTCGTTGGCTGGGTTGTACAAACCTTGCGCTTGCATGCGATTCTCCGCTGAATTTTTGGTCACGAAAATCCAGAGTAATGCAGTGCACAAATTCGCGCAAGAAAAACAAATAGGGTCGGAGTTGAATTAATTCAGCAACAGTCGCTCAAAAATTTAATTGGGGACAGAGTGGCTGCAAAACTTGGAAAACCGGGAAACCGGGGTCCGGCCCTCAGGGCCGTACCCCGGTTTCCTGGTTTTCCAAGGTTTAAACAGCCCTATTCTTTGGGTTTAGCGGGTCGCCCCCGCTTAGCCGGCAGCACCTGACGCTTCATACGCCGCTCCAGTTCAGCCTTCCACTTATCGCTGCCCAGCGGCCAGCCTTTCAGGGCCGCCGATTCGATCGCCCGCGTCTCCACCCCGCCCAACCCCTGCGCCGCCAGTTCTATATAAGCAGCCTCCCGCTGGAACGGCGTATTCCCCAGCCCCCAATACAATGGATGATCGGTCACCGCCCCATCCGGGCGAATCCCCGCATGGTGCGGATAGCTCGACCACTCGTAATGCTCCGGCCCTTCGGCCAACCGCGCGCGAACAGCGGCGAATTCGATGTATTTCGAGCAAGAAATAAAGAAACGCTCAGCCTCAATCACCGAGGTTTTATAGCGCCCCTGCCATAGAGTCCCGGCTCGGGAGTACTTTTGATTGAAATAAGGGACATAGTGCCGCCCAATCCATTGCATCATGCCACCCAGGCCTTCTTCGTCGCTGGGTGAGGCTAAAAGGTGCAATTCCCCCGGCAAAAGGGTGTAGGCATGCACCGCCACCTTGTATTGACGGGCAGCGGCGCGCATCCAGGCGATAAAACTGCTGAAATCTTCGGCATCCAGGAACACTTCCTGGCCATTCAGGCCACGCTGGATGATGTAATGGGGCTGGTTGGGAACGACGAGTCGGGGCAAACGGGCCATGAAAACAAAAAGGGTAGGATCGGGAAAACCCGATTCTACCCAGATTGCTTGACTCTGTCCCTTTTAAGAGAGATTGAAGCTGGCGGACAGGCTATAGCCCTCGCCATAGGCCGAACGCAGGGGTAAATCCTGGCCCAGGCCGCTACGGGCTTTTTTGCGTAAACGATACACCAGCATATCGACGCGGCGGCCGGCATCCGGATCGTCGCCGCCGATACCGGCCACGATTACCTGGCGCGGCACCGGACGGGTGTTGATGGTCAACAGGTGCAGGAAATTGCACTCTTTCTCAGTCAGGGTAATTGCCTGGCCCTGCAGCTCCAGTTGGCGAGCGGAAACCTTCAGGGTCCATTTGCTCGGCACAGGAATCGCTTCCTGCGGGCCGACGCGACGGTCCAGCGCCTCGATATGGGCGGCCAGTTCAGGGAACTTGATCGGCTTGGTCAGGTAATGGTCCGCGCCCAGGCGCAGGCCCATGATGCGGGAATCGAATGCCACACGGCCGGTCAGCACCAGCAAGCCAATCTGTGGATACAGCTGGCGCATGCGCGGGATGACGTTGAAGCCATCCTCGTCCGGCAAGCCCAGGTCGAGCACAACTACGCCCACGGTGCCCTGGCTGAGGGCGGACCACATTTCCTGAGCGTTATTGGTGGTATGAACTACGTGGCCAAGCTCAGCCAGGAAATCCGCCATCTCTTCGGCGTACTCCAGGTTGTCTTCCACGATCAGTATTTGCGTCATTGATGCGCCATTTTCCATTCTGTCGCAAGCCGGGGTTTGGGGCTTGCGTCAAAGAATTATCACCATGTGTCACGGGCTGCGCAAGGCTTAAGCAGCGATAGGGAGCCAAATCCGAAATTTCTTGCCGCTTTCAGGCAAATTTTCCACAGATAGCGTGCCGCCGTGAACTTCTACAACGTTTTTGGCCATATACAGGCCGAGGCCGGAACCGGCTTGCCCTGCGGCAGCCTTGCCTCGGTAACCCTTGTCGAAGAGTTTGCCTAGCTCATCATCCGGAACGTGGGCGCCGCGATCGATCACGAGGAGTTCTACCCCGCCTTCGCTGGCCTTCCTTCCCTGTAATTCTATCGCAACGTTATCATTTGTGTACTTGAGGGCATTATCTAAAAGTATGTCCAGACACAAACGCATGCCTTGCGGATCGCAACGCATCCATTGCGGCAAGCCATCGGCGCGCACTGTGATGCCGGCGCGGCGCTGTCGCGCTTGTTCGGCAGCCATTTCCAGCAAGGCTTCCGGCGAAACTTCGTCCGGCTGGCGCTTGCGGCCAATGCTGGCCAGGCGCTCAGGGCTCAGGTACTCATTGATCAATTCCAGCAGGCGGTCGACCGACGTCTGGATCTTGCGGTAGCGCTTCTTCGTGTTCTCGTCGGCGTTCTGCGACGTCATCTCCAGGCGCTGAATGGCGCCATCGATGGTCGACAAAGGCGTGCGGAATTCATGCGACACCATGGAAGCGAATTTCTTTTGCTGCTTTTCACGTTCGATGCGGTCGCGGATGTCGCGCACGGTGCCGACCAGGCGCAGCGCGCCGCTCTCCACGTCGGGCACCAGGGTCGATTCAATCTCCACCGGGATCATCGCGCCATCGCCGCCCGCCAGTTCGGCTTCGCGCACGGTGTGCCGTCGCGTCGTGTCGCCGGAGGTGAACGCTTCCAGCCGTTCGAACAGATCACCCATCAGGCTTTCGGCCACCTGCTGGGCAAGCTCGGGCACATAACCGAACAGCCTTTCGGCGGAGGGGCTGACGTACAGGAGCTGGCCACTATCGCAGTCCAGCATCCAATGTACGTCACTGCTGTTGTCCAGGATCTGGCGATAGTGTTCAGCACTCAGCATGCGGCAATCCTTAATCCTGTAATGGCGCGAAGATTTGTTGCAAGTCTTCCTGTGTCAAAGCCATCTTCTGCGATTCGCCTTCGGCCAGCACGGATTGCGCGAGGTCCGATTTCTTCTGTTGCAGCAGCTGGATTTTTTCTTCCAGCGTGCCTTTCGCGATCAGCTTGTAGACGAACACCGGCTTGTCCTGGCCGATACGCCAGGCGCGGTCGGTAGCCTGGTTCTCGGCGGCCGGGTTCCACCATGGATCGTAGTGGATCACGGTATCGGCCGCGGTCAGGTTCAGGCCCACGCCGCCGGCTTTCAGCGAGATCAGGAAGATCGGCACTGCGCCTTGCTGGAAGGCCGCCACTTGCGCGCCACGGTCGCGGGTCTCGCCGGTCAGGATAGCGTACGGGATGTCGCGCGCTTCCAGCTCTTCTTCGATCAGCTCCAGCATCGAAGTGAATTGCGAGAACACCAGGATCTTGCGCTTCTCTTCCAGCAGGTCTTCCACCATCTGCATCAGGTCGACCAGTTTGGCCGAGCCGGTGGTGGCAGCTTTCTTGGTGGACTTCACCAGGCGCGGGTCGCAGCAGACCTGGCGCAGCTTGAGCAGCGCTTCCAGGATCACAATCTGGGAGCGTGCCACGCCTTTGCGGTCGATCTCCTCGCGCACCTTCTGATCCATTGCGAGACGCACGGTTTCGTACAGGTCGCGCTGGGCGCCTGACAGTTCCACCTTGCGCACCATTTCGGTCTTCGGCGGCAGTTCCTTCGCCACGCTGTCCTTGGTACGGCGCACCAGGAAAGGCTTGATGCGGCGGTTCAGCAGCTGACGGCGCTGCGGGTCGTCCTGGCGCTCGATCGGGTGACGGAAGTTGCTGTTGAAGGTCTTCTCATCGCCCAGCAGCCCAGGCAGCAGGAAGTGGAATTGCGACCACAGCTCGCCCAGGTGATTTTCCAGCGGCGTGCCGGACAGGCAGAGGCGGTGGCGCGCACGCAGCAGGCCCGCGCTCTGTGCAGCCTTGGAACGGGTGTTCTTGATGTAGTGCGATTCGTCCAGGATCACCAGGTGGAAGTCGTGTTCGCGCAGCTTTTCCTCGTCGCGCGGCAGCAGGGCGTAGGTGGTCAGCACCAGGTCGACTTTCGGGATTTCCTCGAACAGTTCCGCGCGGTCCTTGCCCTGCAACAGCAGCACCTTCAGGCCGGGTGCGAAGCGGGCGGCTTCATCCTGCCAGTTGTTCATCAGGCTGGTAGGTGCGATAACCAGGGCCGGATGGTCGAGGCGGCCGGCTTCCTTCTCGACCAGGATGTGGGCGATCGTCTGCACTGTCTTGCCCAGGCCCATATCGTCGGCCAGGATGCCGCCGAAGTTGTACTCGCGCAGGAACTGCATCCAGCTCAAGCCATCTGTCTGGTAATCGCGCAGGGTTGCTTGCAGGCCGGCCGGGGTCGGTACACGCTGGACCGACGAGAACTGGTTCAGCTTGCGGCCCATTTCGCGCAGCTCTTCGCCACCGGTCCACTGGAAGTCGACATTGCGGGCCAGCTCATCCAGGCGCGCTGCGTCCAGCGAGGACATGCGCACCGAGTGGCGGATCTTTTCGCTGAAATAGAGCTCGCCAATCGTGGCCAGGATAGGGCGCAGGCGGTTCCATGGCAGGGCCACGCGGGTGCCTTCCGGCAGCACGGCCAGCATCTGGTCCGACTCACCGTGTACAGCCAGCGCTTTCGGGCTGAAGTCGTTCGGGAAGTTGCGGATCATCTGCACCAGCACCGGCAGCAGCGGCACGCGCTCACCGTTCACGGTGATGCCCAGCTCGAGGTCGAACCAGGCATTGCCATTGTCGGTGGTTTCTTCTTCGACTTCGGCGTACCACTCGTCCACCGCCACCATATCGTAGCGGTACTTCGGCGATTTTTCGACGCGCCAGCCGGCAGCTATCAGCTCTTCGATGCCGGATTCGGCGAAGCGGATCCAGTCAGCCTGGTTGGCCAGCAGCAGGCCGCCGCGCACGCTGGACAGCGGCAGGGCGGTCGGCTTCTTGAAGCCAAGATGGGTCAGGGTTTCCAATGCGGCCGTCTCGGCCGCCTCATCGCGCTGGATGATCTCGGTCACATCGCCGCGCTGGCGCACCACGCGCTGCGACGGGTCGAAGGAAACGCGCTCGCCATCGTAGTCATAGGACAGCACCGCGTAATCGTTCCAGCGCTGCATGGTGCCATCGGCCAGCTGGGCCGAATCGAGCACGAGGATAGGACGCGGCTTGACGTCGGTGCGCACGCGTTGCGGCAGCGGCTGAGGCAGCGGCATCAGCTGCTGCAAGCCATGCGCCAGCAGCAGCTGGGACACGCGCATCTTATCGTTTGGCATGAGCAGCGGCGCCTGGGCCACCAGGGCTTGCAGGTCAGCCAGCGGAATCGTGGTGCCGCCCTGGTTCAGCTGCAGCACGCCAGTGGAGAGGTTGTCGATGTACCACGGCGGTTCGGTCGGCAGCATATAGTCGATCTGGTCGGCGCCGTGATGCTTCGGCCCTTCCGGCACGTCGACTTGCCAGCCGAGGCGCAAGCCTTTGCCTTCTTCACGCCACGCCAGGCTGGCGTTACGCATATCGCCCGACTTCATCGGATAGACCAGGCCGTTGCCAACATCCGACCAGGAGTTGGCCCACAGCAGCTTGTCTTGTTCCGACAACATTTGCAGAAGCGCCGCGCCGATCTTGCCGCGCGGTTCGGTCGCGCTGCCGGTCTGGGAATTGGGTCCACTGCGCATGGCCACGAAGAAGCGCACCAGGTCTTCATCGCCCGGCGCCAGGAAGGCCGGCGGGGCGGAGAGCAGGGAGAACACTTCGCTGACCGGGCTGGCCGCGGCCACGTCGCCGTTCGGCTTCAGGCGCGCCTTGTACAGGCAGAGCGCAACATGGCGTCCGCCGCTGGTGGGCGCCAGCACGTAAATCAGTTTGTAGTTAGTCTGTTTCGGGTCGATTTCGACCGGGGCCAGTTTAGGCTTGGGATGCGCGGCTGCATCCACCCTCTGCAACCACGTCGCCACAGCATAGGGAAGCTGGTTAGGCGGAGCGGCGGGTGCGGGGGCCGGTGCGACTGGAGTTTCGCGGGCTTCGTCGCGGGTAATATCCATTGGGCGCATTCTTTTAAATCAGCGGTTCAAAAACAGCAACATGCAATATTATCCGCCTTCTACAGTTTCGTGTTTGTGAAAATCCTAACTTAGTGCAACTACAAGTTAGACGGACAACATTAACTAATTAATAATAATCGATTCTGTGGCGGGTTGGCGATGCGGCGTTGTATGATTTCGGCCTTCACAGTTTGGAAACACCGTCATGCTGCCTTCTATCGAACAACGCCTCGCCCTCGAACTGGCCGCCAAGCCGGTCCAGGTCGCCGCCGCCATCGCCCTGCTGGACGAAGGCGCCACCGTCCCGTTTATTGCCCGCTACCGTAAGGAAGCGACCGGCGGGCTGGACGACACCCAGCTGCGCAACCTCGAAGAGCGCCTGCGCTATCTGCGCGAGCTGGAGGACCGCCGCGAAGCGATCGTCAATTCGATCACCGAGCAAGGCAAGATGACGCCGGAGCTGCTAGATGCGGTCATGCACGCAGAGGACAAGACCCGTCTTGAAGACCTTTACCTGCCTTACAAGCAAAAACGCCGTACCAAGGCCCAGATCGCTATCGAAGCCGGCCTGGCTCCGCTGGCCGAAGCCCTGCTGGCCGATCCAAGCCTGAACCCGGACGAACAGGCCGCCGGCTACCTGCGCGAAGCCTTCGAGACTGCTGACGGCAAGAATCCTGGCGTTGCCGATGCGAAAGCCGCCTTGGACGGCGCCCGCCAGATCCTGATGGAGCGCTTCGCCGAAGACGCCACCCTGCTGCAATCGCTGCGCGAATATGTCCAAGATCATGGCGTAGTTGAGTCCAAAGTTGTTGATGGAAAGCAAGAAGAGGGCGAAAAGTTCGCCGATTACTTCGATTACTCCGAGCCGCTGGCCGCCGTTCCTTCCCATCGCGCCCTGGCACTGTTGCGCGGACGCCGCGAAGGCATGCTGGACGTAACCCTGCGCCTGGATACGGAAGAAGAAAAACCGAAGTGGGATGCCCCGCATAACCCATGCGAAAGCCGCATTTCGGCCCGTTTCGGCATCAAGCAAGCCGGCCGCCCGGCCGACAAATGGCTGGCCGATACCGTGCGCTGGACCTGGCGCGTGAAATCCTTCATGCATCTGGAAACCGAACTGATGGGCGCCCTGCGCGAAAAAGCCGAGCTGGACGCCATCAATGTATTCGCTACCAACTTGAAAGCCTTGCTGCTTGCAGCGCCAGCCGGCCCGCGCGCCACCATGGGCCTGGACCCGGGCCTGCGTACCGGCGTGAAGGTTGCCGTGGTCGACGCCACCGGCAAGGTTGTGGACACCTCCACCATTTATCCACACCAGCCGCGCAATGACTGGCACGGCTCGCTGCACACCCTGTCGCAGCTGGCCGCCAAGCACAATGTGTCGCTGGTCTCGATCGGCAACGGCACCGCGTCCCGCGAAACCGACAAGCTCGCGCAGGACCTGATCAAGCAATGCCCTGAATTGAAGCTGACCAAGATCGTGGTCTCGGAAGCAGGTGCATCCGTGTACTCCGCTTCCGAATACGCTTCGCGCGAACTGCCGGAACTGGACGTATCGCTGCGCGGTGCGGTCTCCATCGCGCGCCGCCTGCAAGACCCGCTGGCCGAGCTGGTGAAGATCGATCCGAAGTCCATCGGCGTCGGCCAGTACCAGCACGACGTTTCGCAGACCCAGCTGGCCCGCTCGCTGGATGCCGTGGTTGAGGATTGCGTGAACGCGGTTGGCGTTGACGTGAACACCGCCTCCGCACCGCTGCTGGCGCGCGTGTCCGGCCTGTCCGCCAGCGTTGCGCAAAGCATCGTGTCTTACCGCGACATGAAGGGCGCCTTCGCCTCCCGCGCCGCGTTGAAGAACGTGCCGCGCCTGGGCGACAAGACCTTCGAACAAGCTGCAGGCTTCCTGCGCGTGATGGGCGGCGAGAACCCGCTGGACGCATCGGCAGTTCACCCGGAATCCTACCCGCTGGTCGAGAAAATCCTGGCCGACATCCAGAAAGACGTGCGTGGCGTGATCGGCGAAAGCAAGCTGCTGAAGTCGCTGTCCCCGGCCAAGTATGCGGACGAAAAGTTCGGCGTGCCAACCGTCACCGACATCATCAAGGAACTGGAAAAACCTGGCCGCGACCCGCGTCCGGAATTCACCACCGCCACCTTCAAGGAAGGCGTGGAGGAAATCAGCGACCTGCGCGTGGACATGATCCTGGAAGGCGTCGTGACCAACGTGGCCGCCTTCGGCGCCTTCGTCGACATCGGCGTGCACCAGGACGGCCTGGTCCACATCTCGGCCCTGTCGAACACCTTCGTCAAAGACCCGCACACGGTGGTGAAAGCCGGCCAGGTGGTCAAAGTGAAAGTGCTGGAAGTGGACGCGAAGCGCAAGCGTATCGCCCTGACCATGCGCCTGAGCGACAGCGCCCCGGCCGCCGGTTCGCGCCCTGAACAGCGCGGCGACCGCAACGACCGCCGCGCCATGGGCCAGCAGCAGAAGCAGCAGTCCCGCGAGCCAGCCCAGCAAAGCTCGATGGCCGCCGCCTTTGCCAAACTGCGCGGCTAAGGTTCGGTGGGGCCCGCTGCGTCAAGCTGGCGCACGCGGGCCCTGGCATACGTGGCTTCGCGCAGGTAAGTGATGGCACCCAGCAGCGCGCACGCCGTCATGGCGAGGTTCAACCACAGCGGCCGCACCTTGCCAAACAGGTTGGGTAATTGCAGGAACAGAACCACCACCATCAGCATCCACTGCGCGCTGAGCTGTCGCTGCCGTGTCAGCAACATGGCCTTGGTTTCGGCGTTGTCGCGCACCGGCTGCACCGGCTGGCCCGGAACGACAACCGTGCTCCAGCAAATCCAGCGCCCTGAGGTACTGGCCATTTCCCAGCCGGCCTCGCGGCAGCGCTTGCGATAAATGAGCGCGTTTTCTTTGGACCGAGGCGGCAGGTCCCAGCAGAAGGCCATTTCCGCCGGCGCGCTTTCCTCGAAGTGCTGGAAACCGAGCCAGTCCCCGCCCTTGTAATGCCAGCCTTGCCGCGCCATGTCGGCCAGCCACTTGGCTTGCTCGTCCATATGCAGGAACTCGAATGGACGATACTTCTTGATTTTCATGACTTGCCAAATCTGGTTATTGATTTGGCAATATATCAAATTTCCTTCATGCGGCGCCAGATCGCCCAGCCGCCCAGTGCTGTCAGCGCGAAGCTGAAGGCGCCCAGGCCGAAGACCCCAGCCGAAGCGATACTGCCAGCCAGCATATCGCGCCACAGGCCCTGGTCGAGGAGGATGATCGGTACTACCGCCAATCCCGGCACCACCATGGTCAGGAACAGCTTGCGGTACTTGGCGATCAGCGAAGCACGGTCGGTGAATATTTCCTGCGGCTGTCCGGTCCCCGCCTGCTTGCGCCAGCAAAGCCAGCTGCCGCCCACGTCGCCGACCAGCTCCCAGCCTGCGTCCAGAAAAAGCTGGCGATAATCGGCTTTGCCGCCGCTGAGTTTGAAGTCCCAGCGGTAGATGTTGTCGGCGGGCGCGCCTTCTTCGAAATAGTGCAGCAAGCCCAGCGCGCCGACGCGGCGCAAGTGCAAGCCTTGGCACGATTGTGCTGCCAGCCATTGCTCATGCTCGCGGTCCTGCCAGGCCCACCACCATTTCCACACCTTCTTCATGCCGCTCTCCCTAAATCGAGTGCCGCGTGGGCGCTCTTCACCATGATTTCCAGCCGGCGCACTTGTTCGGTCAACACTTCGCGCCCAAGCTCGGTCAACGCGTAAATCTTGCGGCGCTCTTCCTCCGCCACCTTGGCAATCAGCTTCTGCTTTTCCAGGGTGTTGAAGGCGCCGTACATGGTGCCCGGGCCAATCGTGACGCTGCCGCCGCTCATGGCTTCCACCTTCTGCATGATGGCGTAGCCGTGCGATGGTTCGGTCAGGGCAGCCAGCATGTAGAAGCTGGCTTCCGACAGGGGCAAGTATTTTGAATATTCCATGTATCGAATAGCGCTATATCGAGTGTCGATATAGTGGCATCGATTCGTGACCTGTGTCAACAGGCGCACCGCTGTTTCGCGGTAAAATGGCGGGATTCCAATCCTTAGCAGTGAGAATGCAATGAGCGACGTACAAACCTGGATCAAAGAAACCGTGACCAACACCCCTGTCGTGCTGTTCATGAAGGGCACCGCCCAATTCCCACAGTGCGGTTTTTCCGGCCGTGCCATCCAGATCCTGAAAGCTTGCGGCGTAGAGAACATCGCCACCGTGAACGTGCTGGACGACGCGGAAGTGCGTCAGGGCATCAAGGAGTACTCGAACTGGCCGACCATCCCGCAGCTGTACGTGCGCGGCGAGTTCATCGGCGGCTCCGATATCATGTCCGAGATGTATGAATCCGGCGAACTGAAGGCCCTGCTGGACAACAATGGCTGATCGCCCGCAGCGGCTGGTCATTGCCATCACCGGCGCCACCGGCGCCGTTTACGGCGTGCGGCTGCTGCAGCACCTCCGCAATATTCCCGGCGTGGAGACCCACTTGGTCGTCTCCGACGCCGCGGTCCTCACCCTCCACCAGGAAACCGGCCTGCAGCGCAAGGAAGTTGAAGCGCTGGCCCACGTCGTCCACAAGCAGAACAATATCGGCGCTTCCATCGCCAGCGGCTCTTTCCAGGCTGACGGCATGGTGATTGCCCCCTGCTCGATGAAAACCCTGGCTTCGGTCGCGCACGGCCTGTCCGACAACCTGATCGCCCGCGCCGCCGACGTGATGCTGAAAGAGCGCCGCCGCTTGATACTGATGGTGCGCGAGACGCCTTTCAACCTTGCGCATTTACGAAACATGACGGCCGTTACAGAGATGGGCGGCATTATCTTTCCGCCATTGCCAAGCTTTTACCACCAGCCGAAAACCATCGATGAAATGGTGGACCATACGGTTGCCCGCGTAATCGACTTATTCGGCATATGTCACAATCTGGCCCCTCGCTGGAATGGTATGAACCCTTGAAAACATGCGCCTTCACGGGCTAATGTATCAAGACTGTTACAAAGTGGTATGGTCGTTTGTGACATGGCAGGACGCCATTCGGCTTGCGCTAAATGCATGATTTCAGCACCCAGGCAGGGCGCGCCGGGAGCCGGCGCGCTAAGTGAAACTCGCATCTGGAACCGGCCCCCCTTTGCCCTGCTTTGCGCAGGACAAATAGAGCCGATGTGTTACTTTTGGTAGTTGACCCTGACCAGCATGCGAATAAATTCACGCGCGATTTGCTTGTGATGGTCATCGAGCCGTTGCAAATCAGCGATCAATTTGACGTCTGCCGACTCAAAGCGGGCCAGGCTGCTGCCATTCGTATCACCGTTATGGTGCTCGATTTCGGCGCCGCCAAAGCGTAACCATTCAGCAGGAACGCCAAGCCACTGCGCAATCATGCGCAGCTTCTCCTGGGTTGGAATCGCCTCGCCAACCAGCCATTTTCGGGCCGCGTGGACCGTAATCGGTCTGCCCTCAAACCTGATGTTGAACTCACGCGCCAGCCGGGTAGGGCTGTCCGGAGAGTAGTGGGCGTTTTTCAAAGCCTGCTGGAGTCGCTGGCTGAAGCTTTCACGTTCGTTCGAAGAATTCATAGTTGCACTATTTCATGTCACAACATGAATGTCAGTCTCTAGAATCATCAGACCAATTGTGACAATTGTAAATTACAACAATTAACAATTGGCGCTACAGACCGTCCGATTTCCTGCTCTACTACCCCGAATTTCTTTCGGTCGAAATGAATATAAGTAGTAGAATCTACTTGTCAGGACGACAAGCAATCGGTTACAACTTTAGAAATAAAGTTGATTAGCGACTACAAACCTAGGGGCTATCTTTGTTGTCGACCGGTCAGCTGGTATTAAAGACTGCCGGTAACTTAATGCGCCTTGATGAATCTTATGATGCCGTCATTGCCGGTATCACGGCGCACGATACCATCTCGCCACAGCTTGTGCAGATGGGCCAGCGCCTCGCCCAACGCGAAGCTGAGCTGGTGGGCGTCCAACGGGCGGCGGAACATGATGGGAACGATTTCCGCGGCCGAACGCGGTTGGCCGGCGCAGGCGGCCAGCACCTCAGCCAGGCGCGCTTCATGATGGTCGCGCAGCTGCTTGATGCGGGTATGCAAGCCACGGAATGGGCGGCCGTGGGATGGCAGCACCAGCACGTCATCCGGCAGGTCGGCGAAGCGCTCCAGGGACTCGAGGTACTGTTGCAGCGGATTCGCTTCCGGTTCGACAGCGAAGACCGACATATTGGTCGAAATGCGCGGCAGGACCATGTCGCCGGAGATCAGCACGTTCAGCTGCTCGCAGAACAAGGCGGCGTGCTCGGGCGAATGGCCGAAGCCGGTGATCACGCGCCAGCTGGACTCGCCGGCCGGGACCAGTTGGCCTTCCTGCATGCGGACGTACGACGGCGGCACCGAGGGTACCAGCGAAGGGTAGTAATTCTTGCGCGAACGCATCTTTTCCAGCATTTCCGGATCAACCAGGCCATGACGCTCGAAATGCGGCACCGCGGACGGACCGTCCACGCCCGGCAGGCCGGCCGACATCATGCGCGCAAAACCGTATTCGCCGGCCGTCATCCACAGCGACACGCCGAAGCGCTGGCACAGCCAATCAGCCAGCCCCACGTGGTCTGGATGACAGTGAGTGGCCACTACGCGCAGCAGCGGCTGTCCCGCCAGCGGCCCGGCCAGCACGGCATTCCAGGCATCCTTGCTGGCGTCCAGCGCCACGCCGCAATCGACCACGCTCCAGCCGCCTTCTTCGCGCAGCAGCCACAGGTTGATGTGGTCGAGCGCGAACGGCAGCGGCAAGCGCATCCACGCAACGCCGGGCGCGACCTCGAGCACCGTGCCGCTGGCCGGCAAGGTGTCGCCAAATGGGTAGTCAAGCTGGGATTCGAGCGGGTTCATGGCGTACAATAGATTGACGTTACGTAAACGGAAGATCCATTGTAAGCCATGCCGACCTACACCATCACTGAACTCGCCCGCGAATTCGATATCACCCCGCGCGCCATCCGTTTTTACGAAGACCAGGGCCTCCTGGCGCCTTCGCGCGAAGGGGCCGGCGGCCGCAACCGCGTCTACACCCCGCGCGACCGGACCCGCCTCAAGCTGACCCTGCGCGGCAAGCGCATCGGCCTGTCGCTGAGTGAAATCAAGAGCCTGGTCGACATGTACGAGTCGCCAAAGGACACTGAAGCCCAGATGAACCGCTTCCTGGGCGTGCTGTCCCAGCACCGTGAGACGCTGGAACAACAGCGCGAGGACATCGAAATGTCCCTGCAAGAGATCTCCACCCACGAGGAAGAGTGCAGGCGCCTGCTGGCGGCACTTGCTGAAAAGCAAATCACCGCCGGTTGACGTTTACGTAAACGTCACTCGGGCGTATCATCTGCGCTTCAACACCCAACACCAATAGAGGAAGACATGCTCCATCTCCCAGGCCTGACCTTTGATCACGGCGAAGACATCGCCGCCCTGCGCGAAGCGGTACAACAGTTTGCCGCCGCCGAAATCGCCCCGCGCGCTGCTGAAATCGACCGTACCGACCAGTTCCCGATGGACCTGTGGCGCAAGATGGGTGAACTGGGCCTGTTGGGCATCACCGTCGGCGAAGAATACGGCGGCTCCAATATGGGCTACCTGGCCCACATCATCGCGATGGAAGAGATTTCCCGCGCCTCCGCTTCCGTCGGCCTGTCCTACGGCGCGCACTCCAACCTGTGCGTCAACCAGATCAAGCGCAACGGCACCGAAGAACAGAAGAAAAAATACCTGCCTAAGCTGATCTCCGGCGAGCACATTGGTGCGCTGGCCATGTCCGAGCCGAACGCCGGTTCCGACGTGGTGTCCATGAAGCTGCGCGCCGACTTCAAGGGCGACCGCTTCGTCCTGAACGGCACCAAGATGTGGATCACCAACGGCCCTGACGCCGACACCCTGGTGGTGTACGCCAAGACCGACCTGGAAGCCGGCCCGAAAGGCATGACCGCCTTCCTGATCGAGAAGGGCTTCAAAGGCTTCTCCATCGCCCAGAAGCTGGACAAGCTGGGCATGCGCGGCTCCCACACCGGCGAGCTGGTATTCGAAGACTGCGAAGTGCCGGTCGAGAACGTGCTGGGCGGCCTGGGCAAGGGCGTCAACGTGCTGATGTCCGGCCTCGACTTCGAACGCACCGTGCTGTCCGGCGGACCGCTGGGCATCATGTCGGCCTGTATGGACGCCGTGGTTCCATACATCCACGACCGCAAGCAGTTCGGCCAGCCGATCGGCGAATTCCAGCTGATGCAAGGCAAGGTGGCGGATATGTACTCCACCATGATGGCTTGCCGCGCCTACGTCTACGCCGTAGGCCAGGCCTGCGACCGCGCCACCTCCCCTGAGCAAGTGCGCGCACTGCGCAAGGACGCCGCCGGCGCCATCCTGTACTCGGCCGAGAAGGCAACCTGGATGGCTGGCGAAGCAATCCAGACCCTGGGCGGCAATGGCTACATCAACGAGTACCCGGTCGGCCGCCTGTGGCGCGACGCCAAGCTGTACGAAATCGGCGCCGGCACCAGCGAAATCCGCCGCATGCTGATCGGCCGCGAACTGTTCGCCGAAACCAAGTAAGAGGCAGGTCCAGGGCCGCCATGATCCACGCTGCCTTCCCAAAGCTGCTGTCGTCGCAAATTGCTTTCGACATCGCGCGGACCATCCGCGAAGGTTTCGATAAGCACTACCGCCTGTTCCGGCAGGCGGCGCAAGCGGCGAAGCGGCATTTTGAGCAGGGCGATTGGGCGGTGGCCCAGGTCGCGGCGCGCGAGCGCATCGACTTTTACGACAAGCGCGTGCAGGAATGCGTGCAAATGCTGGAGGACGAGTACGACCCGTCCGAACTGACCGATGAAGTGTGGCGCGAACTCAAGCTACACTACATCGGCATGCTGTCCGGCCACAAGCAGCCGGAATTGGCGGAGACCTTCTTCAATTCCGTCTGCTGCAATATCCTGCACCGCTCCTACTTCCACAACGAATTCATTTTCGTGCGGCCGATGGTCTCCACGGAGTACATTGAGACCGAAGACGTGGCGCCGACCTACCGCGTCTACTACCCGGCGCGCGACGGCCTGACCTTCACACTCAAGCGCATCGTCACCAACTTCCAGCTGAACACCCCGTTCGCCAACCTGTCGCGCGATATCGCGCTGGTGGAAGAGCGGCTCTCCAGCCTGTTCGGCACGCTGGAACCGAATGCGCAGGTGCAGGTGCTATCGAGCCTGTTCTTCCGCAACAAAGGCGCCTACATCGTGGGCAAGGCGATCAACGGCAGCCGCGAGCTGCCCTTCGTGATCCCCATCCTGCACAACAAGAACAAGCAGCTGGTGCTGGACGCGATCCTGACCGAGGAACAGCACATCGTCACGCTGTTCTCGTTCACGCGCGCCTACTTCATGGTCGACATGGAAGTACCGTCGGCCTATGTGCAATTCCTGCGCAGCCTGCTGCCGCGCAAGCCGCGCAGCGAGATCTACACCATCCTCGGCCTGCAGAAACAAGGCAAGAACGCCTTCTACCGCGACTACCTGCAGCACCTGAAGCATTCCTCCGACCTGTTCGAGATTGCGCCCGGCATCCGCGGCCTCGTGATGCTGGTATTTGCGCTGCCTTCCTTCCCCTATGTGTTCAAGGTGATCAAGGACTTCTACCCGGCGCCGAAGGAGACCACGCGCGAACATATCAAGGGCCGCTACCTGCTGGTGAAGCACCACGACCGTGTGGGCCGCATGGCCGACACGCTGGAATACTCCAACGTGGCCTTCCCGCGCAACCGCTTCAGCGAAGACCTGGTGAAAGAACTCAAGCACTTCGCCCCATCGCTGGTGGAGGAAGATGGCGAACAGCTGGTGGTCAAGCACCTGTACATCGAGCGCCGCATGGTGCCGCTCAATATGTACTTATCGCAGGCCGATGAAAGCGGTGACGATGCGGCGCTGGAACACGGCATTATCGAATACGGCAACGCCATCAAGGACCTGGTGGCAGCCAATATCTTCCCGGGTGACATGCTGTACAAGAACTTCGGCGTCACCCGTCACAAACGTGTCGTTTTCTACGACTACGATGAAATTGAATACATCACGGACTGCAATTTCCGTGTGATTCCGGAACCACGCAACGAAGAGGACGAAATGTCCGCCGAGCCGTGGTACCCGATTGGGAGGCACGACGTGTTCCCCGAGCAGTTCGACAAGTTCTTGCTCGGGAACGCGAAGATTAAAAATTACTTTATGAAGCACCACGCCGACCTGCTCTCCCCACATTGGTGGGCAAAGAAAAAAGAGCTGATCGCCAGTGGCGTCATCGAGGACGTGTTCCCGTATCCCCAACACGTCCGATTCAGCAACCGCGATTCGCTGAGCACGTCAGCGAATCAAGTCACTTCTTCCCTTTTGGAGACTTTTGAACATGAATGACCCTATCGTAATCGTCGGCGCAGCCCGTACCCCAATGGGCGCTTTCCAGAGCGACTTCGCCTCCCTGAGCGCAAATGACCTGGGCGCAGTAGCGATCAAGGCCGCCGTTGAACGCGCCGGCATCAAGGCTGAAGACGTCGAACACGTCTACTTCGGCAACTGCCTGATGGCAGGCCAGGGCCAGGCCCCTGCACGCCAGGCATCGATCAAAGCCGGCCTGCCGGTTTCCGCCGGCGCCGTCACCCTGTCGAAAATGTGCGGCTCCGCCATGCAGGCAGCGATTTTCGCCTACGACGCACTGGCAGCAGGTTCCGCCGACGTGATCGTGGCAGGCGGCATGGAATCCATGACCAACGCACCTTACATCATCCCTAAAGCACGCGGCGGCTACCGCATCGGCCACGGCATGATGTTCGACCACATGATGTACGACGGCCTGGAGGACGCCTACACCCGCGACGCCAAGACCGGTGCCGGCCGCTCCATGGGCACCTTCGCCGAGCAGTGCTCGAGCGCCTACAAGTTCACCCGTGAAGAGCAGGACAACTTCGCCATCGAATCCGTGAAGCGCGCACAGGCCGCGCAGCAATCGGGCGCCTTCAACTGGGAAATCGCCCCAGTGACCGTGTCCACCCGCGCCGGCGACGTCGTCATCGAAAAAGACGAAGGCCCGCTGAAAGCCAAAGTTGAAAAGATCCCTGCGCTGAAGCCAGCGTTCGCCAAAGACGGCACCATCACCGCCGCATCGTCCTCGTCGATCAACGACGGCGCCGCTGCACTGGTCATGATGCGCGAATCCACCGCCAAGAAGCTGGGCGCCAACGTGATCGCCAAGGTCACCGGCCACGCCACCAACTCCCTGGTGCCGGAACAATTCACCACCGCCCCGGTTGGCGCGATCCAGAAGCTGCTGAACAAGACCGGCTGGAAAGTCAGCGACGTTGACCTGTTCGAAATCAACGAAGCCTTCGCCGTGGTGCCAATGGCCGCCATGCACGACCTGGACATCCCGCACAGCAAAGTGAACGTGCACGGCGGCGCATGCGCCCTGGGCCACCCGATCGGCGCCACCGGCGCGCGCATCATCACCACCCTGATCGGCGCACTGAAAGCCAAGGGCGGCAAGAAGGGCGTAGCAGCACTGTGCATCGGCGGCGGCGAAGCCACCGCGATGGGCATCGAGCTGGTATAAGCACGATGGCGCTGGCACTCATCATCGGCGCCTCGCGCGGCATCGGCCTGGAACTGGTACGCCAGTACCTGGCCGACGGCTGGCGCGTGATCGCCACGGCACGCAAGAAAGAAGACGTTGAAATGCTGGCCGCGATGGGTGCCGAAGCCCACAAGCTGGACGTGAACAATGTGGAAGCCGTCGCAGGCCTGGGCTGGAAACTCGATGGCGAAGAGCCCGACGTCGCCATCCTGAACGCCGGCATCTACGGCCCGCGCACGGATGGCTTCCCGATGCAAACCGATTTCGACGCCGTCATGCACACCAATGTGCTGGCGGCGATGCGCCTCTTGCCGATCATCGCCCCGCTGGTCAGTGCGGCGCACGGCAAGCTGGCCGTGATGTCGTCGCGCATGGGCTCCCTGAGCGAGCGCAACGGTCACCACGGCTCGTTGTACCGTGCCAGCAAAGCCGCGCTGAACTCCGTGCTGATCGACACCGCGCACCAACACGCCGGAGCGACCTGCATCGCCCTGCACCCGGGCTGGGTCCGCACCGACATGGGCGGCGCCGGCGCCACGCTGGCAGTGGAAGACAGCGCCCGCGGCCTGCGCCGCGTGCTGGCCGACCTGCCCGCATCCGAACAACCCGTCTACCGAGACTACGACGGCACTCATATCGGCTGGTAAATAAATGTCCACTTCGGGGTCAGGAACAGAAGTGGACAAAAGTTGCCGCAAAGAGAAAGATAACAATGATCCTCAACGAACAACACGAAATGATCCGCGACGCGCTGCGCGCTTTTTCGCAAGAGCGCCTGGCGCCCAACGCTGCGCGCTGGGACAAGGAACACCACTTCCCGAAAGAAGAGCTGAAAGAGCTGGCGGCGCTGGGCGCCTTCGGCGTGGCCGTGCCTGAGGAACTGGGCGGCGCGGGCCTGGATTATGTATCGCTGGCCCTGGTGCTGGAAGAAATCGCAGCCGGCGACGGCGGCACCTCCACCGTCATCTCCGTGAACAACTGCCCGGTATGCAGCATCGGCATGATGTACGCCAACGAGCAGCAAAAGCAGCAATGGCTGCGCCCACTGGCGCAAGGTGAAATGCTGGGCGCCTTCGCCCTGACTGAGCCGCACACCGGCAGCGATGCCGCCGCCCTGCGCACCACCGCCATCCTGGATGGCAGCGAGTACGTCATTAACGGCACCAAACAGTTCATCACCTCCGGCAAGCACGCCGACGTGGCGATCGTGTTCGCGGTGACCGACAAGGCCGCCGGCAAGAAGGGCATCAGCGCCTTCTGGGTGCCGACCAACACGCCAGGCTATATCGTGGCCGGCATCGAACACAAGATGGGCCAGCACTCGTCCGACACCGCGCAGATCCTGTTTGAAAACTGCCGCGTGCCGGCGGAAAACATGATCGGCGAACCAGGCCAAGGCTACAAGATCGCCCTGTCCGGCCTGGAAGGCGGCCGTATCGGCATCGCCTCGCAATCGGTGGGCATGGCACGCTCGGCGTTTGAAGCAGCGCTGAAATACGCACGCGAACGCGAATCCTTCGGCAAGCCGATCTTCGAGCACCAGTCGGTGCAGTTCAAGCTGTCGGAAATGGCGATGCAGCTGGAAGCAGCACGCCAATTGATCTGGCATGCCGCCTCGCTGAAAGACGCCGGCCAGCCATGCCTGAAAGAGGCCGCCATGGCCAAGCTGTTCGCCTCTGAAATGGCGGAACGCGTCTGCTCCGACGCGATCCAGATCCACGGCGGCTATGGCTACACCTCCGACTTCCCGGTAGAGCGCATCTACCGCGACGTACGCGTGTGCCAGATCTATGAAGGCACGAGCGACATCCAGAAACTGCTGATCGCGCGCGCGCTGTAAGCGCTTCAGGTGACGCTGCACCTCGGCGGCGTCACCTCTAATCCTCCACACCTCGCTCCTGGTCTGCATTACGCATCCCCGGCAACCAATTGCCGAAATTCAACAAAACTCACTGTTGGGCGAAATATTCTTTCGTCTGTTTGTATCGCTTTGTCGGTTTTTAAGTGCAAATGTGCCATCAGGTTGCAGGTCTTATAGAATGTCCGGCACAAGGAGAAAGACATGGTTCAAGTGATGTTGGTGGAAGACGATGCACGCCTGGCCGAACTGGTCGTGGAGTACCTGGCGGGCTACGAGTTCAAGGTGGATGTGGTGCCGCGTGGCGATGAGGCGCTGGCGCGCTTCCGTGCGACCAATCCCGACGTCGTAGTGCTGGACCTGATGCTGCCGGGAATGGATGGCATGAAGGTGAGCCAGCAGATCCGCGAAGTAAGCGACGTGCCTATCCTGATCATGACAGCGCGTGAGGATTCTTACGACGAGGTGTCGCTGCTGGAACAAGGGGCGGATGACTTTATCAATAAGCCCGTGCAGCCGCGTGTGCTGCTGGCGCGTCTGCGTGCGCTACTGCGCCGCCGCCAGGGCAAGTCAGAGGCGGATCAGCTGATCTTCGGCCAGCTGGCGATTGCCACCAGCGACCGGTCGGTTAGCTGGAAAGGGCAGCATTGCGCGCTGTCCAATACTGAATACAAGCTGTTACTGGTGCTGGCGGAGTCGGCGGGGACTGTGTTGTCACGCGATGCGCTGTTGAAGACGATGCGTGGGATCGAGTTTGATGGGCTGGATCGGTCTATTGATAATTCGATCTCTAAGCTGCGCCGCAAGTTTGACGACGTAGATGGGGAGAAGATCAAGACCGTTTGGGGCGAGGGGTACCTGTTCTCGCCGTCGGCTTGGAATTAAACCACTGAAACCGGGAAACCAGGGTACGGCCCGGGGGGCCGGACCCTGCTGGACCCTGCCGGACCTGCCTATTCAAATAGCGGGGCGATTGCCAGCGGGGTGTTTTGGCTGACTACCTGGCCTTGAGCTGACCAGTCGGTGAAGCGGTAGGTGGCGGTGCGGTAGGCGCCGAATGCTTCGCCCTCGAAGGCTGGGCCGTCCACGACCGGCAACGGAGCTTCGCGTTGGCCGTACTTGGCTTGCACCAGGGCGTCGGCGCGGTTGCCGAAGACGAAGCGGACGCCGGAGCATTTCTTGTATCCGTATGAGGTGTCGACATAACGCTGGTAGGCCAGCGCTTGTTCACATGCGGCGCGCAGGTCGGCGGATTCGTAGATGCCGTCGTTGCGGCTCAGGATCGTTACCCGAGGTACGAAACGGTAGCTGGCCATGCGCCGGTTCAGCGCCAGAACAGCGTTGTCGTCATAGGCCGCCTTCAGCAGCGGGAAGATGGCGCGGCCGGTCGCATCCAGCGGCAAATTCAATTGCGTGTTCTTGCCCGTCAGCGTCAGGTGCAGGCCTTCCAGCGTGGCGGACGAGTCGCGCGGGCTCACCTCGTAATGGATCTGCAGGAAGTTCTTCGGCTTGCCGTATTTGGCAAACACCACCATCTGGCGATATGCGTCGCGATAGCTGACCCACTCCTCCTGCGCCTGGACGGCACAAGTCACCACGACCAGGCACAGGGCCGGCAGTGTGGTGCGGAGTAAGGTCAACGTTTTCATCAGAATCGGTAAGCCAGTGCAGTAGATACGGAATAGTTGGTGGCCCGCTCAACCAGCGGGCTGTCTTTTGCGTCGCCTACCAAGCGGTTGACAGTCGCGCCGGATGTCAGGATCCAATTCGGGCTCAGCGCCCAGTTCCAGCGCACGCCTGCGCGCACTTCCTGGACGCCGGCGCCGGGACGGTAATAGCTCTTGGTGTTGGCGCGTTCGGCTTCTTCTTGGGTGACGCCGAACCAGGTCTCGTTATAAGCGCGGTTAACCACGGAAACGCCGGCCGAGAGCACGACGGTGTGGTGTGGCACCACGTCTTCCATCATGTACTGCACGGCAGTGTGCAGGCGCGCACCATTATGTTCACGGCCGCTGCCGTAGAACAGAGTATTGGTCAGGCGCAGCTTGGGCGACAGGTAGTAGTTGAAGAAGCCGCCGGGCAAAATGCGGCGTTTGATCACGTCCATGTGCCCCAGCCGATTGTCATCTACGTCTGCATTCTCCGGTGCGAAGCCGACTGGCTTGGTAGTCTGGAAGGCGCGCGAGCCAGCGCCATCGCTGACACCACCGGCGCCAAACGACAGGCCATCCTGATCACGACGCGGGGACAGTGTCAGCATCGGGCCGAATTCCATTGCTGGTGATTGCGACAGGTGCCAGCCAAGCGAAGTGCCCGACACAAAGATTCCATTGCTCCATTGGACTTGCACTACCGGCAGCGGCCGGATGCGGTTGTCATCCGAACCGTCGTAGCGCGGAATGGACTGAGCGCCCACGCCAATATACATATCCCGGCTGCCGTCAGGCATCGGGTTAGTAGCCGGGGTCTGCGCTGCTACAGAGCTGCAGGCGCCGGCAATGGCGAGAAACAAGTACTGTCGCATATTGAAAGTCTTACGGTTCGGAATGGCGGATATTGTAATTGCAATACCTTCCAAAGCCGCTAAAACGCTCAGCTCCCAGGCAAAATCCGTTGTGAATTGCGCAAAGTGATAGCGTAATCATAGAGAAATGGGCTAAAAAAATCCGCCCAGAGCTGTACGCTTTTTGTCGGAAATTTGTACAGCAGTTCCCGCAAGTGATTGTTTCCAATACAATGCGCGTTGATGAATCGCCTGTTCTTCCGCTTTTTTATACTGGTGATGCTGTCCATCAGTGCGGCGGCATTCATCGTCTATTTCGCGATCAATCGCCTGTTTGGCGATCCGCTGGATTCCATCGCGCGGCGACAAGCCTCGGCACAAATCTTCCTTCTTGAGCAGTACATTGACCAGGCACCGGCTGACGAATGGCTGGACCGGCTGAACCGCGTGCGCGAGGTATCTGGCGTGCGCTTTGAGCTGGTGCCACTGTCCGAGGTGCGCAAGCAGATTGCCGGCGCGGATATAGCCGGCTTTGAACGCGGCGGCGTGGTACTGGACATCGGCCGCAAGTCCTTCTACCGGCGCGTCGATTTGTTGGGCGAACGCTACATCGGCAGCAATGACGAGGCCCTGGTGGCGCAGGACCTGCCGATTGATATCAGCTTTGCACTGTCGATGGAGGCGGTGCGCTACCTGATTGTCGCGCTGGTGCTGCTGATTCCTATCGCAGCCTGGTCACGTTCGCACTGGCAGGGATTGCAGCAGCTGTCCGACGTGGCGGACCGCTTCGGCGGCGGCGAGCTGGGCGCACGCGCGCATATGGAGCCGGAAGACAGCATCTATCCTCTCGCCGAGCGTATCAACCACATGGCCGACCGTATCGAGCGCCTGCTCGACTCGCAGCGCAACCTGCTGCATTCCGTGGGCCATGAAATCCGCACGCCGATCGCACGGCTGGAGTTCGCGCTGGAACTGCTGCGGGATGTGGCGGAAAACCCGGCCCTCGACAAGCGCATCAACGCCATGGAAGGCGACCTGCGCGAGCTGAAAGAGCTGGTCAACGAGCTGCTGGGCATGACGCGCCTGGACGCCGAACCTCACCTGCAGCGCAAGCCGATCGACCTGGCTTCGGCGCTGGCGCATTGCAGCGAGACCCTGCCGCCGTCCGAAGGCATGGTGCTGGAAATGGAACTTGGCGCCGACCTGGGCAAGGTCGGCGGCGACCAGCGCTTGCTGGAACGCGCGGTTGGCAACCTGCTGCGCAATGCGCTTAAGTACGGCACGCGTACTGTGCGGCTGTCTGCGGTGCGCATGGGCGGCGTGGTGCAGGTGGTGGTGGAAGACGACGGTCCCGGCATTCCATACGCCGAGCGTGAACGTATTTTTGAACCGTTCTACCGCCTGGACCGCAGCCGCGACCGCAACACGGGCGGCTTCGGTCTGGGCTTATCCATTGCGCGCAAGGCGGTGGAGCTGCATGGCGGCACGCTATCAGTTGGCGCGTCCGCGCTGGGCGGGGCCCGCTTTACGATCACGCTGCCAGCCTAACAGGCAGTCTTGGTTTGCAGGCGATGCGGAGGCTTGTTCTCCTCACCGCGGCCGATTCGTTCAAACTCCGAGATGACCTGGGCACCAAAAAGCAGCAAGGTGGCGCCGATTTCCAGGCTGAACATGACCACGATGGCAGTCGTCATCGAGCCGTACACCACGTTTACCTGCGACAAGGTCGAGAAATACCAGACCAGCACATGGCGCGCCACTTCCCACAGCGCGGTGGCGGTAGCGCCGCCAATCAGGGCGTGGGACAGGGACAGGCGGCCGACCGGCATCACCAGGTAGATCGAGCTCAGCATGAGCACTTCCCCTGCCAGTCCAAGCAGGTAGAGCAGCACACCGGACAGGCCGTGCAGCGACCATTCGTAGCCGAACAGGTAGACGCTTTCCCTGCCGATCACCTGCAGGCTGCCGGCGACCAGGGTCATCACCAACGCACCAATGCCAAGGAAGAGGATGTAGCAGTACGGCAGGACGGCCGACACCAGATAATGCCGCCGCCGTACACTTGCGCGGTGCAGGAAGATGAAACACATGGCGTTTTCCAGCACCGAGAACGCCAGCGAGCTGAAGAACAGCATCACCAGGACGAGGGCCCAGCCAACCAGTTCGCGATGGTCGAGGAAATGGCCGACTTCCGCCACCACAGCCTTAGACTGGCCGGGGATCAACCACTCCAGATAGCGGCCGATGATTTGCAGCAGCTCCTGCTGAGGGATCACGTGGGAGAGCGCCACCACCACCAGCATTAGCAGCGGAACGATGGAGAGCAGCGAGTAATAGGCGACGGCGCCCGCCAGCAGCAAGCCCTGGTTGGCCTTGAAACCCTTCAGGCAGCGAAGAGCAAAACCCAGGGGATGCGCCAGCACAAAGGCAACCGCCCTGTGCTTGAGTATTCGCATCGCCCCATTCTACGCCGAAGTCTGTGGACGAGCCCGTGTCCCACCATGGGGTCACACCCGAAATGGGACACGAACACGGCCACAAGCCCGTTGAGCTCGTGTCTCATTTCGGGTGTGACCCCATGGTGGGACACGGGCTCTAGCGGGCGATGTCGAGGTAGCGCCAGTTGGTGAGCTCGACCGGGTGGCGTTTGTAGTTCTTCAGCCAGGGTTGCTGGATGTCGGCTGAGATGGGATGGATCAGCAGTACCCAGGGGTTGTAGGCGTGGATCAGCTGGTTCATCTCGCGGTAGAGGGCGTTGCGCTCGGGGCCGTCGCTGAGCTGGGTCGCTTTCTCGTAGCGGATGTTGTATTCCGGCAGGTTGAAGCGGGCGTAATTAGCGCGGCCGGCATTGGCGCCGTACAGCAGCTGGTAGAAGTTTTCTCCGTCGGGGAAGTCGGCGACCCAGTTGGTTTCGAACATCTGCACTTTGCCCAGGCGACTGGCCTTGATGATCTCGGTCTTCTTGTCGGTCTTGAAGCTGACGCGGATGCCGAGGGCGTTAAGGTTCTTGCGCCATAGCTCGTCGCGCAGGCGGCCCACCATGGTCGGTTCGCTGTGCATCACCAGCGCCAGCGGCTGGCCGTTGGGCAGGGTGCGGTAGCCATCCTTGCCGACCTTGTAGCCAAAGCGGTCGAGCAGGGCCTTGGCCAGCTTGGGGTTGTAGCTGATCGGGCTACGGTAGGCTGGATCGTAGCCGAGCACATTCGGCGGCAGAGGGCTCTGGGCGGGGATGGCAAGGCCTTTCTTGAGCAGGCTGATGTCTTCCGGGCCGTTATAGCCGAGGGCGATGGCGCGGCGCAGGGCGACCTTCTCTTTGCTGTAGCCGCCGATCACCGGGTCGTCCATATTCATCCACATGTAATAGGTCTGCAGCACGGGGAAGGGGGACAGCACCATGCCGCGGTTGGCCAGCTCTTTTTTCAGCACCGGCTGGGATGAGGCCGGGTCGAGCACCATGTCGCGCATGGACTCGGGCACCTGTTCGATATAGTCGAACTCGCCATTCAGGAAGCCCAGCACGCGGGACTGGTATTCCTCCATGATCTTGACTTCGACCTTGTCGACCATGGGCAGGTGCTTGCCTTGCCAAACCTGGTGGTAACCCTTGTTGGCGGCCATCGTGATCTTGTCGCTGCGCTTCCATTGCTCCATGACGAAGGGGCCGCTGCCGATGGGGTGGTTGCCGACCTGGCTGCCATGGGCGTCGACGACCTCTTTTGCGACTGCGCCGGTAGCCGGAAGGGCCAGGTAGAACAGCAGACTGGGGTCGGGCTCTTTAAGCGTCAGGCGTAGGGTGTATTTGTCGACGGCGCGCAGGTCCGCCAGTTTGCCCTCAAACATGAAGGCCCAGGGCGATTTGAGGGCGGGGTCGAGCAGGCGTTCAATGGCGAATTGGTAGTCCGCCGCTGTAACTTCGCGCTTTTTTCCGTTAAATGCAGGATCGTCGGCGAAGAACATGCCCGGCCGCACATGCATGGTCCAGACTTTGCCGCTGGCGTCGCTGGTCGGCATGTCGCTCAAGCCGCTTGGGACCAGTTTGACGGGCCGCGCTTCGTAGTCGTAGCGCAGCATGGGATCGAACAGGTTTTCCAGCAGGCTCAGGCTGGCGATGTCGGACGCGACTGCCGGGTCGAGGCCGGTTTCGCCTGTGGAAAGGAAGGCGTGCAGGACTTTGTCGGCCGCCGGCGCGCTTGGTGCGGCGGCGGCGATGGCGAGGGCGGCGGCGAGAACGCGAAGTCTATTCATGCGGCAGAGCATAAGCCAGGGGGCGACGATACGCCAGCTTATAACTTTTTTACCCTATACTTTCGCTGCAAAAACCATCACAAGAAGCGCATTCATGTCCCTTAATTACATCTGGTCCGGCTTTTTCCTCGTAGGCTTCGCCGCCGCCATCCTGCAATGGCTGTTCACGGGCGATACCGAGATCTTCAAGAAGGTCATTGATGGCACGTTCGACTCCGCCAAATCGGCCGTGATGGAAATCGCCCTTCCGCTGGCCGGCATCATGACGCTCTGGCTGGGCCTGATGAAAGTGGGGGAAGAGGCGGGCGCCATCGGCTGGCTCGCCAGGATCATTTCCCCCTTCTTCTCGCGCATCTTCCCGGAAGTGCCGAAAGACCATCCGGCCACCGGCCATATGGTGATGAATTTCTCGGCCAACCTGCTGGGCCTGGACAACGCCGCCACGCCTTTCGGCCTGAAGGCGATGGAAAGCCTGCAAACGCTGAACCCGAACAAGGATACGGCCAGCAATGCGCAGATCATGTTCCTGGTACTGCATACATCCGGCCTGACGCTGATCCCGCTGGCGATCATGGCGCAGCGCGCGATCCTCGGTGCGGCGGATCCTTCCGATATCTTCATCCCCTGCATCATCGCGACTTATGTGGCGACCATGGTCGGCATCATCACGGTCTCGATCCGCCAGCGCATCAACCTGTTCGACAAGGTGGTGCTGGGCTGGCTGGGCGGCATGACGGCTGCGATCGGCGGCTTGATCTACTATTTCACCCAATACCTGACCCGCGACCAGATCGAGGTGGTATCCAAGGTGGCCAGTAACCTGATCCTGATCGCCATCATTTCCGCCTTCCTGCTCGGCGCACTGCGCAAGAAAGTCAATGTCTACGAGGCCTTCATCGAAGGCGCCAAGGGCGGCATCCAGACTTCCCTCACTGTGATCCCTTACCTGGTGGGCATGTTGGTGGCGATCAGCGTGATCCGCAATGCGGGCGTGCTGGGCATGATCATGGATGGCGCCACCTGGGTGCTGACCAAAATGGGCCTGGCAACCGACTTCGTGCCGTCCCTGCCAACGGCGCTGATGCGTCCATTCAGCGGCAGCGGCTCGCGCGCACTGATGATCGATGCCATGAAAACCTACGGACCGGATTCCTTCGTGGGCCGCCTGGCCTGCATGTTCCAGGGCTCGGCCGATACCACCTTCTACATCGTGGCCCTGTATTTCGGCTCGGTCGGCATTCGCAAAACGCGCTATGCGATTTCCTGCGGCCTGATCGCGGACTTTGCGGGTGTGCTGGCGGCAATTGCAGTAGCTTACGTCTTCTTCGGATAAGGATCTCCCAATGCGTCGAGTCCTGCTTGCCTCATTGTTTGCCGCCATCGGCGCGTCCGCCCATGCGGCGCTGCCGGAAGCAATCGCCCGCCTCGCTGCTGAAAAAGGCATTCCGGAAGATGCCATCGGTGCGCTGGTGCTGCGCGGCGACCAGGTGCTGGTGTCGAACGAGGCCTCGCGCACCTTTGTTCCGGCATCGACGATGAAGCTGTTCACGACCATGGTGGGGCTGGAGGTGCTGGGTCCGCAGTTCCGCGGCCGCACTGAGTTGCGCACACCCGGCACAGTATCGAACGGTGTACTGAAGGGCGACCTGGTGCTGCGCGGCGGCGCCGATGTTGACCTGACCGCCGACGCTTTCACACATATGCTGGAAAAGCTGCGCACCAGGGGCATCCATAAGATCGAAGGCAACCTGATTCTGGACCGCCAGCTGTGGCAACCGGCACGTGCCGATACTGGCGTGCCGCCGTTCGACGAATCGCCGGAGGCGTATTACAACCTGATCCCCGACGCGCTGCTGTTGAATATGAACCTGCAGACGCTCGATATCACGTCCGATGCGAATTCGATCAAGGCCAGCGCCTTGCCGGAATTGGACAATGTGCGCGTGCGCTCCGACATGACGTTAGTGAATGGCGACTGCGCCAGGTGGGAGGAAGGCTGGAAGATCCCCGAATACGTCCGCAACGGCTCGCGCGTGACCATCGTGCTGAAAGGGACGTTCCCTCGCAACTGCAGCAAGACCAATGTGATCAACGTGCTCGATCGCACCGACTACGCCGAGCGCCTCTTCCGCGCCTCGTGGGAACGGCTCGGCGGGCGTTTTACCGGCAAGGCATATGAGGCCTCCGCCGGCGAGTCGCAAGCCTACGGCAGCCTGCCATCGACCCTGCTGGCAGAGCATATGAGCCGTTCGCTGCCCGAGCTGGTGCGCGACACCAACAAGTCCTCCGACAATGGCCTGGCCCGCACCATCTTCCTGAGCCTGGGCAGCCTGCAATCCGATCCCGTGCTGGGCAGCCGCCCGATCGAGGCCGCGCCGATGGAAATCCCCGGCGGCGCCGATGCAGCACCAGCCGCAATGAGCACCAACGCCCGCGCGGAAATGATGATCCGCAACTGGCTGCGCGCCCACAACATCGACGATAACGGCATGGTGTTCGAAAACGGTTCCGGCCTGTCGCGCGTAGAGCGCTATAGCCCCGAGCAGATGGCCGGCCTGCTGAAAGCCGCGCAATCTTCGCTGTGGGCCCCGGAATTCCTCACCAGCCTGCCGATTGCGGCCATCGACGGCACCATGAAGCGCCGCCTGAAGGACAGTCCTGCCGCAATGCACGCCCGCGTCAAAACCGGTTCCATCAAAAACGTCATCTCCGTCGCCGGCTATGTGCCGGACGCGAACGGCCAGCAGTGCATCGTGGTGGTTACGATCAACCACGAGCGCGCCGGCAACGGCAATGGCCGTGCTATCGTGGACGGCATGATTGACTGGGTCTCCAGGCAGTGAAAAACCGCATCGCAAGACATGCAACTCTAACGTCAGAATTTACCCTAATGAGTATCCTCAAACTGGCATCGCTTGTGCTTAGCCTGTGTATCGCGAACGCCCAGGCCAGCCCTTCCGATCTGGTTATCGAATCCATCAAACTGGATCCGCCCAACGGCAGCACTTTAAATGAGCAGACGCCGGTCCTCGCAACGATCAAATTCCGCTTTTCTAAACCTGCCTCGCCGCTTCGCGCCTGGGTCCGAATCTTTGACGAGACCTATAAGTCGCAATACATCGGCGTCCCAGAAAGCATGGATCCAGGGACGCACATCATTACCCGGGGCGCCTATCTTACTGAACCCGGCACCCTGGACAAGATGACCGTGGTATTCAAGGATTCGAATTCAATGGAAGTGTTCAGGCAGGACATTCCGGTCCACTACAAGTTCATACGGGATCCGGCTCTGGATGCGCGCAAGCGGGATGGCGCCGGTTCAAAGATCACCCAAGTGTATTTTCCGGCAGGGAAACACGCCACGATTAGGAAGGGCACCTTTATTCCGGTCGAACTGGATTACGCGATCAATACACCGAACGGCCTGTTCGCCGGCACGGTGCCCGACACAACATGCAGCATGACGCATACAGGCTTGTTCGATCCCCTTTTCGACAAGGGAAGAATCAGGATGGGCTTCACGATTGGTGAAAGCTGCTCGGTCAAGCGTGTGAAGGTCCTTCTGCGTAACGAAGCCGAAGGGTATGTCTTCGAGAAGTTTTTCGATGTTGATTTGACGATCATTGATTAGCAAAGCTGGAAATGGCAAAGCAAAATAGTGGAATCAAGACTGTGGCATTAGCTGCGGTCGTGGCAGTCGCGGCTTACTGGTATTGGTCCCCGCTGCTGGTGATGCACCAGATGAAGGAAGCGGTACGTGCGCGTGACGTCGAGGCCTTCAACAGCCACGTGGACTATCCGGCGCTGCGGGAACACATGAAAGACGACATCGCCGGCAAGCCAGGCGATGGCGCGCTCGATGGCCTGGGGCGCTTGCTGGGCGGTGTGGTGGTCGATGCCCTGGTGCGGCCTGAGGCTGTGATGTTCGTGCTGGAGCACGGTGATTTTGCGAAGAAGAAGCACGACGAACAGCCTGCCGTCGAAGCGCCGCGCGACGAGGCGCCGCCGCCCGCCGGGAACAAGCCGAAATGGGTGACGGAGCGCGAGGGCGTCAACCGCTACATCATCCGCAACGACAAGATCGCGCTGGTCCTGGTTCGCAATGGCTTTGCGGACTGGAAGCTGACCGAACTCCGTTTATAAGACGCGGGTATAGTCGCGGCGCACCAGCACCCGGTCGCCGCAATCGAAATGCCACCACTCTGTTTTGATCCCGACGAAGCCCGCCTGGAACATGGCGTCGCGCAGCAATTGGCGGTTGGCCGCTTGGGCGGGGCTTAACTCGCCGCTGGCGAGGAACTGCGTTTCAAGCGCGGGGTGGGACAACTCCGTCATATCGTCGAAGCCCGTTCCCATATCCAATTCCCGCCCGGCGGGATCGAGTATGGTGATATCCACCGCCATGCCGAAGGAATGGATCGAACCGCGCTCCGGCGGCGCCAGGTACATCTGCAGGCTGGTGCCTTCCAGCGCATCCCACAGCTCTTCCTGCACGCGGTGCGGGCGCAGGGCATCCAGCAGCAGCACCTTATAGCCCGGCGCTTGCTGCGCCAGCCAGGCCACGGCACGCTCGACGGCGGCGGCGGCATCGCGGTGCAGCCAGGCGCAATCGAGGGGCGAGTACAGGTCGCGGCCAACGAAGTTATCCGGACCGGCATAGCGCAAGTCCACGGCGATGCCGGCAATGCTGCTCAAATGGCGGAAAGCGGGATTGCCAGGGACGTCTTCGCTGCGGATGGTATTGCCCATTACTGTTTAGGCTTCGGCGCGGTCAGCACGTCGAGGATGGCAGCGGATTCGGCATCCGGCACGCCGTCCCATTTGCTGTTGCGGTATTTGGCCTGGAAGACAACCAGCACATTATGGGTTTCCGGATCGAGCACGCCGGTTTGCGGGGTGGCGTAGCCGTGCTGCGCCAGTTTTTGCTGGAACCAGGCGATGTCCGGCAGCTGCTCCTGGTATTTAGGCAGTGCCGCAGCCACGGCGTTCGCGTCCGGCCAAGCAATCAGGCCTTCGTCGGCCAGGCGCTTCCATGGGAACAAGGGGCCCGGGTCCTGCTTGCGCTGTGGCGCCACGTCGGCGTGGCCGAGGAAGTTTTCGGGCGCGATCTGGTGGCGTTCCTTGATTTGTTTGAGCAGGGCGACCAGCTGATCCATCTGGCGGTCGCTGAACTGGAACCAGTGGCGGCCATCCGCCTCGTCCTTGAATCCCGGGTTGACGATTTCGATGCCGATCGAGCTGTGGTTCAAGGCGGTGTAGTTCTTCCAGCTGCTCAAACCTGCGTGCCATGCAGCGCGGTTTTCATCGACCAGTGCGTAAATGCGTGGCTCTGGTTCGTCGGTTACAAGATAGTGTGCGCTCACCTCCTGCTCCGTCAGCACCTTGACCGACATCGGCAGGTCGATGGCCGTGTAATGCAGCACCACAAAGCGCACGCGGCTGCTCTGGCCCTTGGAAGTCAGCGAGTGGTCGATGTTCGGCAGCGGCGTGGCGCAACCGGTCAGCACGGCAATCAGGGAAGCAAGCAGCAGTTTTTTCATGGGTTCTCGGGTTAATTGCGCGGCAGGGATGCCAGCCGCGCAGCCGCATGATGCGGTGAAGCGCTATGTTTTTGCAAATGCAATCCGGGCGGCAGGTCGGAACGCATGGCTTCGAAAATCAAGGGATGCAGTTCGGCGGCGCGTCCGCACAGCGCAATGGGCCGGTCGCCGAAGCGCGTGACCATGGCTAGCGCGATACGGGCCAATTCACGGCCGGCCTGCAGCAGGATGTGGCGGGCAGCCGGATCAGCGCCGGCGCTCATGGCGACGGCCAGCGCCAGCTTGCCGATCGCGCCCCGCTCCTGGGTGTTCATAAAGCTGCGGGAGACGGCCCAGTCGCTGCCGCCGACATGGTCGAACACGGCATGCGCCATCGGCGATTCCTGCCAGGCGCCCGGCTGCTCGTCCTCACCCCGCCAGATGCGGCGCATCGCTTCGCGCGCAATCCAGTAGCCGCCGCCGGCATCGTCCAGCGTGACGCCGCGGCCGCCGGCACGGTGGAATTCGCCCTGTTCGTCGATGAAGGCGGCAATCGAGCCGGTGCCGGCGTAGACCAGGTAGCCTTCGCCGGGTTCGAAGGCATCGAGGTAGGCGATCTCGATATCGTTGCAAAGGTTGATGGCGTCGTTGCGCACGCCAAGCAGGCTTGCAAGCCAGTCGACCAGCACGGTGCCTTCGCCGCTGAAGCCAGTCAGCCCGGCGCAAACGCGCGCCGGTTTGCCGGTTGCCAGCACGTCGTTCGTTAATTGGCTGAAGATTGCGTGGACTTGTTCCCGGCCAGCCGGCTTGGCCATCATCAGGGCGGAAAGCCCCGGGACCGTGCCTTCAGCCACAATTTGTCCAGCGGCATCGGACAACGCCCAGCGCGTCTCCGTTCCGCCCGCATCAATGCCTAAACCCAGGGTACGTTCGGTGTCAGGTTTGCCCATGATCTGTCGAGTGTACGTTGTAATGGTGACATCTTTACACGAAAGGACGTTCTACCCCCATTTCGATAAGTTATAGCGCTGCGGAAACTCTTGGACTTTCATTGCCGAGACGGTCGACTGCAGACACCACCACGCTGCGCGCCGGCACGCCGTTATCGTCGGTGAGCACCACTTCGCTGCGGCCAGCCGGCACCACATTGAAGCGCCATTCATCACCATAACGCGCCCAGATCGCAAGGTGCGAAGCACGCCCGGCATTGCCGAGTATGACAGCCAGGCCGCTGGCATGGCGCTTGACAGAGACGGTCGGCGCGGGCGGCGCTTCGCTGCCAAGCCATGGGGAGGCCGGCACCAGCGCCGGGCCCTGGTAGCTGGCGTTTTTCAGCTGCTCGCTCACGCCTTTGCGGTTTTGCATCAGCGCGGCGATGCTGAAGTGGATGTGGCCATTGGCGTTGGCGCGGGTGCGCAAGACACCCACCTGCTGCACGATTTCATCCGGCGTGAAGGACTTGCTGCTGTCGTCGATGCGGCTGGTGTACAGGCCCGGCCAGATATGGCGGCCACGTTTGTTCTGTCCAATCCAGTAATCGAGCAGCACGGGGAAGGATTGCGGCTGCTGGGCGATTGGCCAGTACAGCTGCGGCGCAAGGTAATCGAGCCAGCCGTTCTGCAGCCAGGTTTCGGCATCGGCATACAGCTTGTCGTATTGGCTGAAGCCCTGGATGCCGGGCGGGCGGCGGTCCGGACGGCCGATGCCGAAGGGGCTGATGCCGAAGCGCACCCAGGACTTTTCCTTGTGGATGCCGGTGTTGAGGGCTTCGATCAGCTGGTTGACGTTCTGGCGGCGCCAGTTGGCGCGGTCCAGGGCGCCGCCGCCTTGCTGGTAGCGCTGGAAGGTGGCCGCGTCCGGGAAGTCCAGTTCCGGCTTGTTGCCGTTCGATGGCGCGTCCAGCGCCGCCTCGCCGCCGTTGGCGCCGGGGGCTTCGATCGGGTAGGGGTAGAAATAATCGTCGATATGGACGCCGTCGATATCGTAGCGGCGCACAACGTCCAGGATCACGTCCAGGGTTTGCTGGGCGGCGGCTTCCTCGCCCGGGTCCATCCACTGGAATTTGCCGTACTGGCGCACCACCTGCGGCTTGGTGTTGGCGATGTGCTCGCGCGCGTTCGGCGTGCGTGCGGCCGAATGGCGGGCGCGGTAGGGATTGAACCAGGCATGCAGCTCAAGGCCGCGTGCATGGGCCTGGCTGATCCAGAAGGCCAGAGGGTCCCAGGCCGGTTCCGGCGCCCTGCCTTGCTGGCCGGTCAGGAATTCCGACCAAGGTTCCAGCCTGGATGGATAGATGGCGTCCGCACTGGGGCGCACCTGCAGCACGATGGCGTTCAGGTGCAGGGCCTTGGCGCGGTCGAGGATGGCGATCACTTCTGCCTGCTGGCGCGCCGGCGGGAGGTTGCTGCGGCTTGGCCAGTCGATATTGGCGACCGTCGACACCCAGGCAGCGCGGAATTCGCGCGGCGCGGCGGGCGGTTGCTCTCCGGTGATGGGCTGCTGCACCGGGACGGCCGCGCCCGGGGACGGAGCCGGAGCGTTGCTGCCGGCACCAGCCGGGGAAGCCGCAGCTTCGCCGTCGGCTGGGGCGGTGGGCGACGTCGCGCATGCCCCCATCAATGCGGCCACGCCGGCCGCGGCGGCGGCTATGGTCAGCCGCCTTTTCGCATTAAAAGCCAAAACCTAATCCTCACATCAGCAGGAGCCGTATTCTACCTACTATTCGCGGCCGAACTCGGGGTCAATCTTGATCAGGGCCGTCATGATGAAGGCGGGAATCGTCGCCGTGCAGGCGTAGATGAAGAAGTGCTGGTATCCCAGGATCTCCTGGATCTTCCCGCTGGCCATCTGCGGAATCATCATGCCAAGCGCCATGAAGCCGGTGCAGATTGAATAATGGGCGGTCTTGTGCTCGCCCTGGCTGACCATGATCATGTACATCATGAAGGACGTGAAGCCCAGGCCGTAGCCGAACTGCTCAATCGCCAGGCAGGTGGAAATCCAGGCGAAGCCCTGGGGCTGGGCCTGCGACAAATACACGAAGACCAGGTCCGGAATGTGGATGGCAATGGCGAAAGGCCACAGGCAGCGCTTGAGGCCAAAGCGGGAGATCAGCCAGCCGCCAACCAGTCCGCCGAGGATCAGGCCAATAATGCCCACCGTGCCGTAGGCGATACCCACATCGGCGGTGCTCAGTCCAAGTCCGCCTTTTTCCAGCGGGTCTTTCAGGAAAGGCACCACCATCTTCAGCAGCTGCGATTCGCCGAGGCGGAACAGCAGCAGGAAAAGCAGGATCACGACGATGCCTTCTTTACGGAAGAAGGCGCCAAAAGTGTCAAAGAATTCCTTCATCGGCGACACGGCATGCTTTGCGGGCGCATCCTCCGCAGGGCGCGGCAGCACGATGAAGTGATACATTGCCAGCAGGATGAATACTGTTCCCGCCACGCCAAAGGTCACGGCCCACGCCATATGCGGGTTTCCGTAATACTTGATGATTTCACCTGCCAGGAACAGCAGGCCGCCATTGCAGGCCACGTTGGCCGCGCGGTAGAAAGTGCTGCGCACGCCGACGAATTCGGCCTGCTGCTTCTGCCGCAGGCCAAGCATGTAGAAGCCATCCGCCGCAATATCGTGGGTGGCGGAACTGAACGCCATCAGCCACAGCACGCCAAGGCTAAGCTGGAAGAAGTTCGATAACGGCAGCGTGAAGGCGACCGCGCCCAGCGACACGCCCAGCACCATCTGCAGGATAGCGACCCAGGCACGCTTGGTGCCGAACATTTCGATCAGTGGGGACCACAGCGGCTTGATCACCCACGGCAGGTAGAGCCAGCCGGTGTAAAACGCCATGTCCGCGTTGGAGATGCCGAGGTCTTTGTACATTGCGGTGGACAGCGCCATGACCGCAAAGTAGGGAATGCCCTGGTTGAAATACAGTGTCGGGACCCAGCCCCAGGGGCTGCGTTGCTGCGCTCGATCCATTACGTCCTTTCTTATCGGCCGAGCGCGCCGCGTACGCTACCCTTGGCCTGGTCCAGCAAGTCTTGCGCCTGCTGCACCGTCGTTTTCTTCAGCAGCGCGACCACCGCCACTTTGACGTGGAAGCCGCACTGTTCCAGCATTTTGCGCGCTGCCTCTTCGTCGGCGCCGGTGGCGTGCATGGTGAGCCGCACCGTGCGTGCGAACAGCTTCGCATTGGTCGGCTTCAAGTCTACCATCAAGTTTCCATAAACCTTGTTCAGGCGAACCATGATGGCGCTGGAAATTGTGTTCAGCACGATCTTCTGCGCGGTGCCCGCTTTCAGACGCGTGCTGCCGGAAATGATTTCGTTGCCGGTATCGAGGGTGATGCCGAATTCGGCCTCCTTCACCACCGGCGCGGCGGGGTTGTTGGCGATGCCGATGGTCAGGGCGCCGGCACTGCGTGCGGCTTCGATGGCGCCCAGCACATAGGGAGTGGTTCCGGAGGCGGCCAGCGCCAGCACCACGTCGTCCTTGGTGGGCTTCAGCGCCAGCAGGTCGCTGGCGCCTTGCGCGCGGTCATCCTCCGCGCCTTCCACCGCCCTGAACATGGCGTCGACGCCGCCTGCGAGGACGGCGACCGCGCGCTCGTACGGCCAGGAGAAGGTGGGATAGAGTTCGACGCTATCGAGCACGCCAAGGCGGCCCGAGGTTCCCGCGCCGACGTAGAGCAGGCGGCCTCCCGCTTCGATACGAGGTACCGCTGCTTCGACAGCTCGGGCAATGGAGGGGACGGCGGCGCGTACGGCCTGCACCGCGTTCAGCTGGTCGTCGGCAAACGCAGCGACCAGCTGCTCTGTGGGATATTGGTCCAGTTCTAAATGCTGCGAACTGGGAGTTTCAGTTTTCAGCATATAAAGAAAGGCTTATGCAGCCCTTCGCATCTCCGCCACAAAGTCGTAGTGATCGCTGCGGCAGTAAGAGTGCGTGAGCTCGATCGCCTGTCCCGACTCAAGATAGGCGATACGGGTGATAAACAACACGGCCTGGCCTTCGGGCACTTCCAGCTGGCGCGCCAGTTCGGCCGAGGCATTCATTGCGCGGATATGCTGCAATGCGCGCGCCGGACCTTTGCCGACCGAATCCAGGTACTGGTAAAGCGAGTCGCCGATCAATTCCGGATTGGCGACGATGGTTTGCGGCAGAACCGATACTTCATAAGCCATCACCACGTCATCGGCCAGGCGCAGGCGCTCCAGCCTTGCCACGCGGGTGTTGGGCGACAAACCGAGACTCAGTTGTTCGTCCGCAGTTGCGGCAACAAGGGCGCGTTTGAGCCAGCGCGAGCCTGGTTTGTAACCACGCTGGGAAAGTTGTTCCGAGAAGCTGGTCAGGTTGGACAGGGGTTGTTCGATGCGCGGGGCGATATAGTTGCCCGAGCCGCGACGGCGCACCACCAGGCCCTGGTCGACCAGCTGGTCGATGGCCTTGCGCGCGGTAACGCGCGAAACGTTCAGCAATTCCGAAAGCGTTCGTTCGGAAGGCAAGGCCTGGTCTACCTGATAGCGTCCGTTTCGAACATCGTCGCTCAACTTGCGGGCAATCTGCATGTACAGCGGCGAATTGTCTTGTTGATCTGGTTTGAATTCAGCGCTGGTGAGGCTCATTACTTTTCTCCTATAGTTGCTAGTGTAATAGCGAAAGCGAATTCACGCTGCTCTTTTCATTTACTGGTTGAAGTTTCTGGCGATAGGAAAACGCATGCAAAAAGCTGTGCGCGCCTTGATCGGCGCGGTGCTGTTGAGCGGTATGGGCCATGCCGCGGCCAGCAAACTGGATGCTGAATTGGCGGCCATCGTGAACGATGCGCAGCATCCTCTATCCGGCTTGTCGGTGCTGGCCGTCCGCGATGGCAAGGTGGTTTATCAACAACAGTTTGGCCTGCGGCGGATGTCCGGCATAACTGCGCCGGTGACGCCGCAGACCATGTTCCGTATCGCGTCCATCTCGAAGATGATGACCACCTTTGGCGTGATGAAGCTGGTAGAGGAAGGCAAGCTGTCGCTCGATGCCGATGCGGGCAACTACCTTGGATTCACGCTGCGCAATCCGAATTATTCTCAGCGGGTGATCACGCTCCGGCATTTGCTGAGCCACACATCGACCCTGCGCGACGACGCGGGCTATTCCTGGCCAAGCGGCACGGCGCTGCGCGATGTGCTGGTCGCCGAAGGCAAGATGTGGGCGCGCGATGGCGAGCCTGGCCGGTACTTCACCTATTCCAACCTGAATTGGGCGGTGATCGGCACCATCATGGAACGTGTAACGGGCGAACGCTTCGACCGTTTGATGAAGCGCCTGCTGCTGACGCCAATGGGACTGCACGGCGGCTACAACCCTTCCGAATTCAGCGCCCAGGAAATAGCCGACACGGCGACTCTGTATCGTCGCCGCACGCGCGATACGGAAATCTGGGACAGCAAAGGCCCGTGGATCGCGCAGGTCGACGACTTTGGTGTTGCGGCGCCGCAGCCGCCTGCCGGCATTGAAAAATATGTGATCGGCGCGAATGCTACGCCATTCAGCCCTACGGGAGGCATGCGATTGTCGGCACCCGATATGGGCAAGATCATGCTCATGCTGATCAACAATGGCCAATATGGAGGCAAGCAAATCCTGAAGCCGCAGTCCCTGGCCTTGATGTTCGGCGAGCAGTGGCGCTTCAATGGCGGCAATGGCGATACGCTGAAAGGCCTTTACTACAGTTGGGGACTGGGGACGCAACGCTTTGCCGATGTGCGCGGGAATATGGGCGGCATGCCGAAGGATGGCCATTTCAACGCCGTCGGCCACCTTGGAGAAGCTTATGGCCTGATCTCCACCTTCGCCGTAGACTTGAAGAAGAAGCAGGGCATCGTGTCATTGATCGGCGGCTTCGGCAGCGATCCGGAAGCTGACCCGGGCCGCATTTCCGCCCATACCAGGGCAGAGGAAAAGATCCTCGATGCAATCTTCCAACATGCCATCCTCAAGCGCGAGGACTGGGACTGAAAGTATTTGCCATACGGAAACATTAGCCTTAAGCTTTACGCTGCATATCTCGGAGATGTAATGGCGAATGGTCAGCAGGTAATAGTGATTGGCGGAGGCGTGGTTGGCCTGGCGTCAGCGTGGTGGCTGCTGGAAGCAGGCTTCCGCGTGACCCTGCTCGAACGCGCCCCGACTGTAGGCAGCGCCGCGAGCTATCGCAATGGCGGGCAGCTGAGCTATCGCTATGTATCGCCGCTGGCCGATGTCGGCGTACCGAAAAAAGTCATGGAATGGATGTTCGAGCGGGACGGTCCGCTGCGCTTCCGTCCTGAGGCCGATTACCGGCAATGGCGCTGGATCGCACGATTCCTGAAGAACTGCAATGCCGAGACCAACGCCCGCGTCACCGCCAAGATGCTGCAGCTGAGTGAGCTGAGCCGGGAATCGCTGACCCACCTGGAGCTGAAGCTGCCGCTCTCCAGGTTCAACTGGCGCAACGCCGGCAAACTGGTCGTGTACCGCAGCGAAGAAGCCTTCAAGGCAGCGCTGGACAAGCCCGGCGTCGATGACAACCGTGCCGTGCTGTGGGGCGCCGATACGGCCCGAATCGAGCCGGCGCTGGCGCAGGTCGCCTCCCAACTGGCCGGCGGTATTTTCAATCCCGGCGAAGCGGTAGCGGATTGCTATGCCTTTTGCCTGGCGCTGGAGCGGCGCATCGTCGCCCACCCGCGCTTTGAACGCTGCATGCATACTTCGGCGCGCCATATTTTTGTCGACCGCGGCCGCGTCTCTGCGATCGAGACCGATGCCGGCTGGATCACGGCGGACCATTATGTGCTGGCGGCCGGCATCCAGAGCCGAGACCTGGCCGCCACCGCCAACCTCGACCTGCCGATGTATCCGCTGAAAGGCTATAGCCTGACTGCGCCGATCGGCGACGAACACGCGGCGCCTAATATCAGCGTGACCGACTTCGAACGCAAGACCTTGTACGCCCGCATCGGCAACGAGCTGCGCATCGCAGCCATGGTGGATCTGGTGGGCGAAAACAAACGTATCGACCGGCGCCGGATTGCCAGCATGTCCCGCATGGCGCGCGAAACGATGCCCAATGCCGCCGACTACGACAAAGCAGAGGCTTGGGCCGGCCTGCGGCCTGCAACACCCAACGGCGCCCCAATCATCGGTCCCACGCCATACCCCAATCTCTGGCTCAACGTCGGCCACGGCGGACTAGGCTTCACCCTCGCCTGCGGCAGCGCCAGCCTGCTCGCCACCCTGATGCGCGGCAAAGAGGCACCCTTTGAGCTCGATTTCCTGGCGTATAAGGTTTAGCCCAGATATTTCGCGGGAACGCTGTCGGTTAGCCACACGCCGTTTTCGGACAGATAGAAGACATGGCCGTCGCGGGCCATCTGACCCGATTCCACAATCAGAATGACAGGCTTGCCGTGGCGGCTGCCGACTTTTTCGGCAGTGACATGGTCGGACGAAAGGTGTACGTGCTGGCGCGAGGCTGAATGCAAGCCACTTTCCCGGATCGAATCAAGGAATCGCGTGGCGGTGCCATGGAATAGCTGCTCCGGCGGTGTTTTCGGTATCAAGCCCAGTGCAATATCAACGGAGTGGCCTTGGTTGGCACGGATTTTCGTGCCATCGGCACTGATTGCAAACCGCTGCTTATCGCTCTCCGCGACGATGGTTTCGATCTGTGCCCGGCTTAACTGAGTGCCCTTAATACTGGCAAGGTTGATCAGTTCATCGATGCCGGCCCATCCGTTCGGATCCAGCGTCAGCCCGATTTCTTCTGGTTTGTGTCGCAAGATCAGGCTGAGGAACTTGCTGGTACTGGTGTTATTCATTTGTCACATATTAGCTCAATCGCCGATATGGCGGATAATGGCGGGATGTCCAAATCCAAGACCCCTGTCGGCTGCCCATGCGGCGGTCCTTCTTTTGAGGCTTGCTGCGGCCCCTTTATCGAAGGGAAAGCGCTGCCGGAGACGGCTGAGCAGCTGATGCGCTCCCGCTATTCCGCTTATACGCTCAGGAATGAAGAGTATTTGTTGTCAACCTGGCACGAATCTACCCGCCCAAAAGAAAAAATAGTCGACCCGAACGAAAAGCTCCAATGGCTGGGACTTGAGGTAAAATCTGCTTTACGTTTACGTCAACGTAAAGCAGAGGCACAGCCGAACGAGGATTTTGTCGAGTTCGTTGCCCGCCTGCGCGTGAATGGCCGCGGCCAGCGTCTGCATGAGCTGAGCCGCTTCCTGCGCGAACCGGGCGAAGGTGGCTTGCGCTGGTATTACGTCGACGGCGAATTTCCAGAATAAGACAAGAGGACGAGACATGCCGCATATCGAAAGCAAACTCAATCCGCGTAGCGAAGACTTCAAAGCCAACGCCAACGCCATGCAAGCCCTGGTCGACGACCTGCGCGCCAAAGTCGCCAAAGCGGCGCAAGGCGGCGGCGAGGCGGCCAGCGCCAAGCATGTGGCGCGCGGCAAGCTGCTGCCACGCGACCGCGTTCAGATGCTGCTAGATCCCGGCACGCCTTTCCTCGAATTCTCGCAACTGGCTGCCTACGATATGTACGACAACGCCGCTCCCGCAGCGGGCGTGATTACCGGCATCGGCCGCGTCAACGGCCAGGAATGCGTGATCGTGTGTAACGATGCCACCGTGAAGGGCGGCACCTATTACCCGATGACAGTGAAGAAGCATCTGCGCGCGCAGGAGATCGCAGAGCAGAACAACCTGCCGTGCATCTACCTGGTGGACTCGGGCGGCGCCAACCTGCCGAACCAGGACGATGTGTTCCCGGACCGCGACCACTTCGGCCGCATCTTCTTCAACCAGGCCAATATGTCGGCCAAGGGTATCCCGCAGATTGCGGTGGTGATGGGTTCCTGCACCGCAGGCGGCGCTTACGTGCCGGCCATGTCGGATGAATCGATCATCGTGAAAGAGCAGGGCACCATCTTCCTGGGCGGTCCTCCACTTGTGAAGGCGGCGACCGGCGAGGTGGTTTCCGCTGAAGACCTGGGCGGCGGCGATGTGCACACCCGACTGTCCGGCGTGGCCGACCACCTGGCGCAGGACGACATGCATGCGCTGTCGATGGCCCGCACCATCGTCTCCAACCTGAATCGCCAGAAGCCGCAGCAAGGCGTGTTGCGCGAAGCGGTGGAACCGAAGTATGCGCCGGAAGAACTGTACGGCGTGATCCCGGTCGATACCCGCAAGCCTTTCGATATCCGCGAAGTGATCGCACGTATCGTCGACGGTTCCGAATTCGATGAATTCAAGGCACGCTACGGCACCACCCTGGTGTGCGGATTCGCCCACATCTACGGCATGAAGGTCGGCATCATCGCGAACAACGGCATCCTGTTCTCCGAGTCCGCGCTGAAAGGCACGCACTTCATCGAACTGTGCTGCCAGCGCAAGATCCCGCTGGTCTTCCTGCAGAACATCACCGGCTTCATGGTCGGCCGCAAGTACGAGAACGAAGGTATCGCCCGTAACGGCGCCAAGATGGTGACCGCTGTGGCCACCGCCTCCGTGCCGAAATTCACCGTGATCATTGGCGGCTCCTTCGGCGCCGGCAACTACGGCATGTGCGGCCGCGCTTACTCGCCACGCATGTTGTGGATGTGGCCAAATGCCCGTATCTCCGTGATGGGCGGCGAGCAGGCTGCCGGCGTGCTGGCCACCGTGAAACGCGACGGCATCGAAGGCAAAGGCGGCAGCTGGAGCGCCGAGGAAGAAGCGGCCTTCAAACAGCCGATCAAGGAACAGTACGAACACCAGGGCCACCCGTATTACGCGTCCGCGCGCTTGTGGGACGACGGCGTGATCGATCCGGCCGACACCCGCATGGTACTGGGCCTGGGCCTGTCCGCTGCGCTCAACGCACCGATCCCGGACACCAAGTTCGGCGTGTTCCGCATGTAAGGAGATGGCGATGACCTACGATACCTTGACCATCGACATCAACGACAAGATCGCCACCGTCACCCTGAACCGTCCGGACGTGCGCAATGCCTTCAACGAGCATTCGATCAACGACCTGACGCGCGCCTTCTCAGAGCTGGGCCGCAACGAGACCGTGCGCGCCATTGTGCTGGCCGCGAACGGCCCGGCCTTCTGCGCCGGCGGTGACCTGAACTGGATGAAAAAAATGGCCCACTACTCCCACGAGGAGAACCAGGCCGACGCCATGCAGCTGGCGCAAATGCTGCGCACGATCTACCTGTGCCCGAAACCGACCATTGCGCGCGTGCATGGCGATTGCTATGCGGGCGGCATGGGTCTCGTTGCGGCCTGCGACATCATCGTCGCCGTGCCGGAAGCGAATTTCTGCCTGAGCGAAGTGAAACTGGGCCTGATCCCCGCGACCATTTCGCCCTATGTGATCAAGGCGATGGGTGAGCAGGCTTCGCGCCGCTATTTCCTCACCGCCGAACGTTTCAGCGCCGCCGAAGCACACCGCATCGGCATGGTGCACGAACTGGTCGCCGCCGACGCACTGGACGCCAGGATGGCGGAAGTGCTGAAGGCGCTGGTGACCAACAGCCCGAACGCAGTGAAGGAAGCCAAAGTGCTGGTGCGCGATGTGGTCGGCAAGCCGGTGAACGATGCGCTGCTGGCCGATACGGCCGAACGCATCGCCCATATCCGCGCTTCCGAGCAGGGCCGCGAAGGCGTTGCTTCCTTCCTCGAGAAGCGCAAGCCGGGCTGGCTGAATTGAACGGAGCAGTTTTTGGAAGTGAACCAACAAAGCGATTGGGTAGCACGTAGCCTGAAGTCTGTCTGGCACCCGTGCACCCAGATGCAGCACCACGAAACGGTACCGCTGATTCCCGTCAGCCACGGCCGTGGAGTGTGGCTGTATGACCATCAAGGCAACCGCTACCTGGATGCGATCAGCTCCTGGTGGGTGAACCTGTTCGGCCATGCCAACCCGCGCATCAACGCGGCGCTGCGCGAACAGCTCGACATGCTGGAGCATGCGATGCTGGCCGGCTTCACCCACGAGCCGGTGATCCAGCTCAGCGAACGCCTGGCGGCGCTGACCCAGCACCAGCTGGGCCACGCCTTCTACGCGTCGGACGGCGCGTCGGCGGTCGAAATCGCATTGAAAATGAGCTTCCACGCCTGGCGCAATATGGGCCAGGGCGACAAGCAGGAATTCGTTTGCCTGAAGGGCAGCTACCACGGCGAGACCATCGGTGCACTGGCCGTGACCGACGTGGCGCTGTTCAAGGATGCCTACGGTCCGCTGCTGCGCGCCACGCAGACCGTCATGTCGCCGGATGCGCGCCAGGCAGCCGAAGGCGAAACGGCGGCCGATGTGGCACGCCGCGCCGCTGCCGATGTCGAGCGCATGTTCACCGAACGCGCCGGCAAGATCGCTGCCATCATCATTGAACCGCTGGTGCAATGCGCCACCGGCATGGCGATGCACGATCCGCTTTACCTGAAACTGGTGCGCGAGCTGTGCGACAAGCACGGCGTGCACCTGATCCTGGACGAAATCGCCGTCGGCTGCGGCCGCACCGGCACCTTCTTCGCCTGCGAACAGGCCGGCATCTGGCCGGACTTCCTGTGCCTGTCGAAGGGCATCAGCGGCGGTTACCTGCCGCTCTCCATCGTGCTGTCACGCGACGAGATTTACCAGGCCTTCTACGATGCCGACGTGACGCGCGGCTTCCTGCACTCGCACTCCTACACCGGCAACCCGCTGGCTTGCCGCGCCGCGCTGGCGACCCTGGACATCTTCGCCGAAGACCATGTGCTGGAAGCGAACAAGGCGCGCTCGCGCAAGCTGACCGAAGCGCTGGCGCCGCTGGCCAAGCACGAGCACACCGAGAACTTCCGCAACCGCGGCATGATCTGGGCCTTTGACGCCGTCGGCGCCACGCCGGGCTTCTCGCGCCGTTTCTTCACCGAGGGCACCAGGCAGGAACTGCTGCTGCGGCCTATCGGCAATACCGTGTACCTGATGCCGCCCTATATCCTCAGCGACGAGGAAATCGAGGGTCTGGCTGCGCGCACCTTGTCGGTCTTCGAGAAAACGCGGGTGGGCTGATCATGGAACTGCTCGCGAAACTTGACCAGCAGCTGCAAGCGCTGGACGACAAAAGCCTGATCCGCAAACGCCGCTCAGTCGAAACGGCGTGTGCCCCGCGCATGATGGTGGATGGCCGTGAATTGCTGGCCTTCTGCAGCAACGACTACCTCGGCCTGGCGGCACATCCGCGTGTGGCCGAAGCGATGCACCAGGGGATTGAACTGTATGGCGCCGGCAGCGGCGCCGCACACCTGGTCAGCGGCCATAGCCGCGCGCATACCTTGCTGGAGCAGCGCCTCGCCGAGTTCCTGTTGCCGCACCTGATGGACGCGCAGGCGCTGTATTTCTGCACCGGCTACATGGCTAACCTGGCCGTCGTGACCGGCCTCGCCGTGGGCGACAAGGACACTGAAATCTTCAGCGAAGCGCTGAACCACGCGTCCCTGATTGACGGCGCCCGCCTGGCGCGCACCAGGGTCCCCGTCTACCCGCACGCAGATATCGCTGCACTAGGCGAGTTGCTAGCCGCCAGCACCGCCAGCAACAAGATCGTGGTCACCGACGCCGTATTCAGCATGGACGGCGACCTGGCCGACCTGCCGGCCTTGCTGGCCCTGTGCGAACAGCACAAGGCTTGGCTGGTGGTGGACGACGCCCACGGCTTCGGCACGCTGGGCGCGAACGGCCGTGGTGCGCTTGAGCACTTCGGCTTGCGCTCGCCGTACCTGGTCTATGTCGGCACGCTGGGCAAGGCAGCCGGCGTGGGCGGCGCCTTTGTCGCTGCCCATCGCACCGTGGTGGAAACGCTTATCCAGCGTGCCCGCCCATATATCTTCACTACCGCCGCACCTCCGGCGCTGGCGCACGCACTGCAAGCCAGCCTGGATATCATCTGCGGCGACGAAGGCCGCGAGCGCCGCGCCCACCTGCAGGCGCTGGTGGCACAATTGCAGGACAGCCTGCGCATGAAGCGCTGGCAACTGCTGCCGTCGACAACGGCGATCCAGCCAATCATCATTGGCGAAAACGACGAAACCATGCGTCTGTCCGCCGCGCTGTACGAGCAGGGTATCTGGGTAGGCGGCATCCGCCCCCCGACCGTGCCGGCCGGTAGCGCGCGCCTGCGTATCACCCTGTCCGCCGCCCACACGGCCGACGACGTGCGCCGCCTGGCAGATGCGATTAACCAACTTGAAAGGACCTGATATGGCGCTTGAAGACCCTGTCATCGCTCCTGAGACTAAAGCTGCCGCAGCCGCCGATGGCCTGCCGCCACGCTTCGCCTGCTTCGTAGCGGGCACCGACACCGAAATCGGCAAGACCATGACGTCTTCCGCGATGCTGTACGCGCTGGTGCAACAGGGCGCCCGCGCCTGCGGCATGAAACCTGTCGCCGCTGGTGCGGTGATGAAGAACGGCCAGTTGCACAACGACGATGCCGACCAGCTGATAGACGCAAGCAATGTACACTTGCCGCAGTCGCTGACTACTCCATTCATGCTGAAAGAGCCGGCGGCACCGCATATCGCCGCCGCCCTGGAAGGCGTGGAAATCGACCCGGTGCCTATCCTGGCAGCCTACGTGGAAATCGCAGCGGCCACCGATGCCATCGTAGTGGAAGGCGTGGGCGGCTTCCGCGTACCGCTGACCGACGATTTCGACACTGCCGACCTGGCCGAGCAGCTCGCGCTGCCGGTCGTGCTGGTGGTGGGCCTGCGCCTGGGCTGCATCAACCACGCCCTGCTGACCGTGGAAGCGATCAAAGCCCGCGGCCTGAACCTGGTGGGCTGGGTCGCCAACACCCTGGAATTTGAAATGAACTTCGCGGACGAGAATATCGCCGCACTGTCAGCGCGCATTCCTGCGCCGCTGCTCGGCCGCATCCCGCGACTGGCGAATCCAACCGCCGCCGCCGCTGCCGAATACCTGAACTTCACGTCCCTGCCGAACTGGCCGGGCCGCCGCGCCAAGTAAGAGAGGAAGAACATGTCCCTGCAAGAACCTAAAGCCGTCCAACTGCACCGTCCAACCGCCGCCATCAAAGTACCGGAAGCCGCCACCTGGCCGCTGGAAGACGTGATGGCCCTGTACGAGCTGCCATTCAACGATTTGATGTTCCGCGCACAGGAAGCCCACCGCGCCCACTGGCCGGACGGCGACGTTGAACTGGCGACCCTGCTCTCGATCAAGACCGGCGGCTGCGAAGAGGATTGCGGCTACTGCCCGCAAGCCGCACGCTACGACACCGGCGTGGAAGCCAAGAAGATCCTGGACCTGGACACCGTTCTGGACGCCGCCAAGCAGGCAAAAGACAACGGCGCCACCCGTTTCTGCATGGGCGCAGCATGGCGCAGCCCGAAAGAGCGCGACATGGAAAAAGTCGAAACCATGGTGCGTGAAGTGAAGGCCATGGGCCTGGAGACCTGCGCCACCCTGGGCATGCTGGAAGCCGAGCAGGCGCAGCGCCTGAAAGACGCGGGCCTGGACTACTATAACCACAACCTGGACACCGCGCCGGACTTCTACGACAACGTGATCTCCACCCGCCAGTACCAGGACCGCCTGGACACCCTGGGCCACGTGCGCAGCGCCGGCCTGAAGGTCTGCTGCGGCGGCATCGTGGGCATGGGCGAAACGCGCGAACAGCGCGCCGGCCTGATCGCCCAGCTGGCCAACCTGAACCCATACCCTGAGTCGGTACCAGTCAACCACCTGGTGCAAGTGGAAGGCACTCCGCTGCACGGCCTGGACAAGCTGGACCCGCTGGAATTCGTGCGCACCATCGCTGTCGCTCGCATCACCATGCCGAAAGCGCGCGTGCGCCTGTCCGCTGGCCGCCGCGAACTGGGCGAAGCCGTGCAGGCAATGTGCTTCATGGCCGGCGCCAACTCGATCTTCTACGGCGACAAGCTGCTGACCACCGACAACCCTGAAGCCAACGACGACCGCGCGCTGCTGGCAAAACTGGGCCTGCCGACCCGCGGCGCGGTACTGGACTCGGTACAAAAAGAAGCCTGCGGCTGCTAAGAACAAAATTCAAAAAAGAGTAGAGAGAGACATGTTCAAAAAAATCCTGATTGCCAACCGTGGTGAGATTGCTTGCCGCGTCGCTGCAACCGCACGCCGCATGGGCATCAAGACCGTGGCCGTGTATTCGGATGCGGACGCCAATGCCAAGCACGTCGCCGTGTGCGACGAAGCGGTGAACATCGGCCCGGCCGCCGCCAAGGAATCCTACCTGTGCGGCGACAAGCTGATCGCGGTGGCGCTGGCCACCGGCGCGGAAGCGATCCACCCAGGCTACGGCTTCCTGTCCGAGAACGCGGAGTTCGCGGATGCCTGCGCCGAAGTAGGCCTGGCCTTCATTGGCCCGCCGGCTTCCGCCATGCGCGCCATGGGCTCGAAATCGGCTGCCAAGCAGCTGATGGAGAAGGCCAATGTGCCGCTGGTGCCGGGCTACCACGGTGACAATCAGGAAGCAGGCTTCCTCCAGGAACAAGCCGACCGCATCGGCTACCCTGTGCTGCTCAAGGCTTCAGCCGGCGGCGGCGGCAAGGGCATGCGCGTGGTCGAATCGTCGGAAGCGTTCAAGGATGCCCTGGCGTCCTGCAAACGCGAGGCGATCAGCTCCTTCGGCGACGACAAAGTGCTGGCCGAAAAATACCTGCAGCGCCCGCGCCACATCGAGATCCAGGTGTTCGCCGACACGCACGGCAACTGCATCTACCTGTTCGAGCGTGACTGCTCCGTGCAACGCCGCCACCAGAAAGTGCTGGAAGAAGCGCCTGCCCCGGGCATGAGCGCCGAGCGCCGCGCCGCGATGGGCGAAGCCGCCGTTGCCGCCGCCCGCGCCGTGGGCTACGTTGGCGCCGGCACGGTGGAGTTCATCGCCAACCAGGACGGCAGCTTCTATTTCATGGAGATGAATACCCGCCTGCAGGTTGAACACCCGGTCACCGAAATGATCACCGGCACCGACCTGGTGGAATGGCAGATCCGCGTCGCCGCCGGCGAAACGCTGCCGAAAAAGCAGGAAGAACTGACCATCAACGGCCACTCGATCGAAGCGCGTATCTACGCCGAGAATCCGGAAAAGGGCTTCCTGCCATCGATCGGCACCCTGCGCCATCTGGAGACGCCGGCTTCGGTGAACTTCGAACTGGGCGGCGTGCCCGGCCATCCATCCGCAGTGCGTATCGATTCCGGCGTGCGCGAGAACGATGCGATCTCGCCGTTCTACGACCCGATGATCGCAAAGCTGATCGTATGGGGCGCGGATCGCAAGCAGGCGCTGGCCCGCATGGCTCAGGCGCTGTCGCAATACCAGATCGTTGGCCTGGCGACCAATATCGCCTTCCTGAAACGCCTGGTGGAAGGCGATGCCTTCGCCAACGCCGACCTGGATACCGGCCTGATTGAACGAAACCATGAAGCGCTGTTCCCTCCAGCACGCTCGATTCCGGTGGCTGCCGTGGCGCTGGCCGCGGTATCGCTGATCGAGGAAGAGAAGGACAAGTCGGCCGCCCAATCCGGCGCCAACAAAGGCGATCCGTGGGGGCAGGCGCTGGGCTGGCGCATGAACTTCAACTATGCGCGCAAGCTGTCCTTCAGCGACGAGCACGACAAGCAGTACGCGCCGATGCTGACTTACCTGCCGCACGGCTGGCAGTTCGAGATCAAGGGCCTGGAAGTTGACCTGTCGCTGTTCCGCCAGGACGGCTCCGACCTGAGCATCAAGCTGGGCGAAACGTCGGTGCACGGCACCGTGCGCCGGGACGGCGATGTATTCCACGTCTTCACTGGCGGCGGCCACTATGTGCTGGACTATAACGACCCGATGGCGCACGCCGGCGAATCGGAAGCAGAAGGCGGCCGCCTGACCGCGCCTATGCCGGGCAAAGTTGTCGCCGTGCTGGCCGAGAAGGGCAAGGAAGTGAAGAAGGGCGATCCTCTGGTCATCATGGAAGCGATGAAGATGGAACACACCATCTCCGCGCCGCACGACGGCGTGGTCGAAGAAGTCCTGTACGCAGTGGGCGACCAGGTAGCAGACGGCGCCCCGCTGCTAGCCTTCAAGACCGCCGCTTAAGGGAGGCGCATGCGCATCCTGCTTTATCGCGCGGATGGCAACACCGCGCCATGGATCAAGGATTTCGCCGACTTCATGCCGGAGGCGGAAGTGGTGGTGTGGCGCGAAGGCGCTGACCTGCCGGCTTGCGACTACGCCGTGTTGTGGACGCCGCCGCAGGCCATGCTGGCCGACCTGGCGCGCGTCAAGGCGATCTTCCTGACCGGCGCCGGCGCTGATGCGATCATGAAGTACGCACATGCGATACCACCGCACATTCCTATCGTGCGGCTGAACGATGCGGGCATGGGCATTCAGATGGCGGAATACGTCACGTATGCCGTGCTGCGCTACTTCCGCCGCATGGACGAATACGAAATACAAGCACGCTCCGGCGCCTGGGTGCAGCTGGAGGCGCGCAACAAGGCAGATTTTTCCGTTGGCGTGATGGGCGTCGGCGCACTCGGCTCGCATGTGATCGAAGCGCTCAAGCCATTTGGTTTCCCGCTTCGCGCCTGGAGCCGCACACCGAAATCGCTGGAAGGCGTTGAATGCTTCCACGGCGACGAAGGGTTGGATCGCTTCCTCGCTTCGTCGCGCGTGGTGGTCTGCATGCTGCCGCTCACGGAAGAAACCACCAACATCCTCAATCGCGCCAATATGCAGAAGCTGCCGCAGGGCGCTTACATCATCAATGTGGGGCGTGGTGCGCACATATCAGAGCCGGACCTGCTGCCGCTGATGAAGTCCGGCCAGATTGCAGGCGCCACACTGGACGTGTTCCGCAACGAACCGCTGCCGGCGCAGCACCCGTTCTGGATGGAGCCGCGCATCACGATCACGCCGCATATTTCCGCACTGACCCTGCGCCGCGAAAGCGTAGAGCAGATGGTTGGCAAAATGCACCAGCACGCACGCGGCGAGGAGGTCGCCGACGTTATCAATCGCACGAAGGGATACTGAAATGAGTTTGCCAAAGAAGGTCAAGATTGTCGAAGTGGGCCCACGCGACGGCCTGCAAAATGAAAAAGGCGACGTGCCAGCCGACGTGAAGATCGAACTGGTGAACCGCCTGACGGAAGCCGGCTTCCCGAATATTGAAGCGGCGTCCTTCGTGTCGCCGAAATGGGTGCCGCAAATGGCCACTTCGAAGGAAGTCATGGCAGGCATCACCCGCAAGCCGGGCGTGATCTACTCCGCGCTGACGCCGAATATGCAGGGCTTCGAAGCCGCGCTGGCGGCTGGCGCCAATGAAGTGGTGATCTTCGGCGCCGCGTCGGAAGCGTTCTCGCAGAAGAACATCAACTGCTCGATCGCTGAATCGATCGAGCGCTTCGTGCCGGTTGCAAAAGCCGCTAAGGATGCAGGCCTGCGCCTGCGCGCCTCGGTCAGCACTGCATTTGGCTGCCCGTACCAGGGTGAAGTTCCGCTGGATTCGGTCGCTTATGTGGTGGGCCGCATGCGCGACCTGGGTTGCGACGAGATTGATATTGCCGACACCATCGGCGTATCGACCCCGCTCAAGACCAAGGCCGTCATGGAACGCGCGATCAAGGAATTCCGCGCCAACGGCCTGGCGGGCCACTTCCACGATACCTACGGCCAGGCGCTGGCGAATATCTACGCCTCGATGGAAGTGGGGATCGAGATCTTCCACTCCTCCGTGTCAGGCCTGGGCGGCTGCCCTTATGCCAAGGGCGCTACCGGCAACGTCGCCACGGAAGACGTGATCTATATGATGAATGGCCTGGGCATCGAGACCGGCGTGGACCTGGACAAAGTAGTCGATGCCGGCCAGTTCATTTCCAACTTCCTGGGCCGCAAGGCTGCCAGCCGCGCAGGCAACGCGATTGCCGCCAAACGCGCTGGCTGATCAATTCTCGTCCGAGCGGCCGCGCAGCAGGAACACTGCCAGCAGCGTGGCCGCTGCACGCTGCAGCGATTGCCAGTTAGGCGTCGCGAACAGCGTTTCAAGGCGCGGCAGGGGATGCGGCGCACCGTCCGCAATCTCGCTCCACACGCGCGCAAACTGCGCAATGCCGTTTCGCTCTTCAGCCGAAAAGACTGGTTCAGTGAAATGCTGTTTCCAGTCCGGCGTGACCCAGTCTTCCCATTGGTTCAGCACTTCGTCCGCCGCGGACATGCCAGGCGCGCCAGCCTGCAACCGGCGCTGCGCGTCGAAAGAGCCCGCCAATTCCAGATATTCGATGATGCGGTTGCGCACACGGCGCAGGCCAACAGGCTGCTCGGGAACTGAAGAGCGCGGCGTGCGAAGCCAGTAATACAGGTCGTAGTTGGTGGCATTGGCGGCAGGCTCGCCGTCCGGAATGTCCGCTTTCTGCTGCCAAAGCGGGAACCAGTGCGGATCGCGTATGTGATCAGCGCTCGCCTCCGCGCCGCCAAACTGCACATAACGCACCTGGGCTTCTGCGAGGCTGTGCACGTTCGCGCCGCTGGCAAGAAAGGGGGAGTAGAGTTGCGGCAGGTCGTCCCGCCAATCGCAAACCGGGCACGCGGCAAGCGAGCCGGGAGCGCCGGCGAAGGTGGCAAATCCGCAGCAAGGACAGGTGTACATGGAACTGATCTTAATGCAGGAAGAAAAAAAAAAGACCTGCACGAATGCAGGTCTTTTTCTTGAAACTTGGTCGGAGTACAAGGATTCGAACCTTGGACCCTCTGCTCCCAAAGCAGATGCGCTACCGGGCTGCGCTACACTCCGTAAGAAGCAAGATAATACAAGCTGAGCCAGGACCCGTCAACCCCCAATTTCATGTCGAAAGGAATTTGCCGTGAGCGAAATAGCATATCGACAGCCTTTCTCGCGCATTACCGTCGGTATCGTTATTTCTTTGCTACTGCACTTAGCGGCGATCCTTTTCCTGCGTTTGCCAGAGCCACGGCACGTTGCCGATCCCCGCAGCTGGCTCACGCAAGTGCAAGTAAGAATTGTGCCGCCGCCGCCCATCCCATCGCCAGCCGTAAAGCCCACCCCACAGACAACCGCAGTCGCCGAACCCCGCCGCCAGCAGCGCCGAGCCGAATCGCGCAAGAAAGTGCGCGACGAGGACAAGCCAGAACTGGCAGCGCAACCAGTCCACGAATCCACCTTGATCCTGGCGCCCGCAGAAAGTGGCCCAGCAAAGCACTTCGACCGGGAAGCCGCCAAAGCCGCCGCCCGCGAGATCGCCGGCGACCTGGGCGCACCCCAAGCAGCCCTCAGCGAAACCCGCGAAGAAAGACTGGGCCGCAAAATCCAGAACGCCGCCCGCCCCAACTGCAAAGACGGCATCCCCGGCGGCCTGCTCGCCCCCCTCTACCTGATGATGGACAAAAAAGACAGCGGCTGCAAATGGTAGAGCCCGTGTCCCACCCTGGGGTCACACCCGAAATGGGACACGAGCTCTTCCGTCTTCATGGACGAGCCCGTGTCCCGTTTCGGGTGTGACCCCAGGGTGGGACACGGGCTGGGCTGTAGTTATTGCTTGAGCTCGAGGGCGCGGTCGTAGAGGGCGTTTTTCTTTTTGCCGGTGATCTGGGCGGCGAGGGCGGCGGCTTGTTTTACTGGCAATTCGGCGAGCAGGATTTGCAGGATGCGGTCGGTTTCGGCATCCTGGCCTTCAGCGGCGGGTGGGGCGCCTTCGATCAACACGACAAATTCGCCTTTTTCGTGGTTGGCGTCGGATTTCAGCCAGGCAACCGCTTCACCCAGCGGGCAGCGGTGGATTTGTTCGAACAATTTGCTGACTTCGCGGGCGAAGACTACCTGGCGTTCGGCGCCAAAGGCGTCGGCCAGGGCTTGGGCGCATTCGACAATCCGGTGCGGCGCTTCGTAGAAGACCAGGGTGGCGGGCGCGGCGACCAATCCTTGCAGCGCGGCTTCGCGTTGCTTTGCTTTGGATGGCAAAAAGCCAACAAAGTGGAACTGATCGTTGACCAGTCCGCTGGCCGACAGGGCGGCCACGGCTGCCGAGGCGCCCGGCAGTGGAATGACGCGCAGGCCGGCAGCGCGGACGGCGTCCACGATCCGGGCACCCGGATCGGAAACGGCAGGGGTGCCAGCGTCTGACACCAGGGCGATCCGTTCTCCTGCCTGCAGCCGTGCGATCAGCCCTTCGGCCGCTTCGCGTTCGTTATGCATGTGCGCCGCGATCAGCGGCTTGTGCAGTCCGAAACGGTTCATGAGCTGAGCCGTGTTGCGGGTGTCTTCGCAAGCTACGGCGTCGACCAGCGCCAGCACATGCAAGGCACGCAGTGTAATGTCGGTAACATTGCCAATAGGCGTAGCCACCACATACAAAGATGCCGTAGGATAGTTCTGGTGGACGGTCTCGCCGAGGATGGGCAATCCGGCGAGCGGGCTGGAATCTTGTGCTGTCATTGGGGGTAGGATGCTGTCTAAAAATATCAATAAGCTGATACTCGGCGTGGCGGCGGCTGTGCTGACCAGCGCTTGCAGCGCGCCTTGCGGCACGCCGGGGCGATTGTGCGCGCCAATTACGTCGGTGACAAGTGCGCCGCCTGCCGCCGTGAAGGCGCCGCGGCCGAAACCTCCTGCGCCGCCGCCCGAGCCTGAGGTTGTGGTGGAGACCTTTGCCGTGCCTGCGCCGGAGGATGCGCCGCCCCCGCCCAGCATGATGCAGGTGGTCCCGCAGCCGATGGAAGACGCCGGCGGCAAGCCGCCTTACCGCATCGCCCTGCTGCTGCCGCTGCGTTCCGAAGCGCTGGGCCGCGCGGCTGATGCGCTGCGCGCCGGCTTCATGGCGGCGGCGGAGCGTGACGGCCAGGGCTTCAAGGTCAACGTGGTCGAAACCGGCGACTCGACGCAGGATGTGATGTCGGCCTACGTCACCGCCCAGGAGCAGAACGATATGGTCGTTGGCCCGCTGGCCCGCTCAGCCGTGACGGCGATCGCTTCCAGCCCATTGGTGGACAAGCCCACCATCGCCCTGAACCATCCGGATTCGCGTGGCGATCCGCAGCTGCCGCCGCAGATGCTGGTGATCGGCCTGTCGATCGAGGACGAGGCGCGCCAGGTGGCCGAGTGGGCGGCGCGGGAAAATCCTTCTGCGCGCGCCCTGATCATCTCCGGCAACACGTCCTGGCAGAAACGCATTTCCAGCGCCATTTATGGACAGCTGCAGCGCCTGGGACTGAAATCCCGCAATTTCGACTTCACGCCGCAAAATGGCTACCTGCCGGACGCGGAGCTGGTGACACTGCGTACCCGCCTGCAAAGCGAACCGGCCGGCGTATTGTTTGCCGCGCTCGATCCGGACCAGCTGCGCCAGCTGAAGGTCGCGCTGTCGGCGCCTCCCCTTGGCGATATCCCGGTCTATGGCACTTCGTCCCTGAACCCGGGCCGCAGCATGTACCGGGCCGGCGCCGAACTCGATGGCGTGCGCCTGATCGACTTGCCTTGGCTGGTGCAGCGCGACCACCCGGCGGTGATGGTCTATCCGCAGCCCGTTTCGCGTGATGAGGCGCGCATCAGCACCGACCAGGAACGACTCTATGCGCTGGGCATCGACGCCTTCCGCATCGCCCGCGAAATCGCCCGCCAGCCGCAGCGCCGCTTCCAGCTGGATGGCGTGACCGGCCAGCTGACCATCGACTTCGGTACCGGTCCTTCCTGGTTCGAGCGCGTGGAAGTGCCGGTCGAGTACCGGAACGGTGTTCCGGCACCGGCGGCGCTGCACTAAGGTGCCCCGTGTCCCGCACCGAGCTGCAGGAGATCGGCCAGGCCGGCGAAGACCGCGCCCTGGTCTACCTGCAGCAGCAGGGCCTGCGACTGGTTGAGCGCAATTTCCTGTGCAAGGTGGGGGAGCTGGACCTGATCATGCGCGAGGGCGATCGCCTGGTGTTTGTCGAAGTCCGCGAGCGCAATAATCCCCTCTACGGCGGCGCTGCAGCCAGCATTTCGCCGGCTAAACAGCGCCGCATCGTGCGTGCGGCCCGGTTTTACCTGCTCCGTTTTGCCAAAATGCCACCGTGCCGCATTGACGTTGTGGCAATCGACGGGGAACGCATAAACTGGCTGCGCAACGCTATCATTGATCAAATGTAAGCATTTTTAACAGCGCTTGTGAGGCCCGCCGGGCCGCTGCACTATAATTACGCACACTATGACTAATCAACGCATCCTCTCGCACTTCCACGAAAGTGCTGAAATCAAGATCCAGTCCGCAACCGTCCTGGCGCAGCCTATCGCGCAAGCGGTTGAACTGATGTTCTCCGCTCTCTCGAACGGCAACAAGATCCTGGCCTGCGGCAATGGCGGCTCGGCGGCTGACGCCCAGCACTTTGCTGCGGAACTGGTGGGCCGCTTCGAGCGTGAACGCTTCCCGCTGCCGGCAATTTCGCTGGCAACCGATACCTCCATCCTGACCGCTGTGGCCAACGACTACAGCTACCGCGAAATCTTCTCCAAGCAGGTGCAGGCGTTCGGCCAGGCCGGCGACATCCTGCTGGCGATTTCCACTTCGGGCAATTCCGCTAACGTGATGGCGGCGATCGAAGCGGCGCTGGAACGCGAGATGCGCGTAGTGGCACTGACCGGCAAAGGTGGCGGCGCAATCGGCAAGATGCTGACCGACGCCGACGTTCATATCTGCGTGCCGGCGGACCGTACCGCCCGTATCCAGGAAGTCCACCTTGTGACCATCCATTGCATTTGCGACGGCATCGACGTCGCGCTGTTCGGAGGAGATGTAAATGAGTAAAGCGCGTCCTTTGACGCTGGCCGTGTTCGCCGCAGTCCTGGCGAGCAGCACCCTGTCCGCTTGCGCCCCGATCCTGGTGGGCGGCGCGATCGCCGGCACCGTTGCGGCTTCCGACCGCCGCACTTTCGGTGCCCAGACCGAAGACAAGTCGATCGTGGTGAAGGCCGAAGTAAAGATGCCTAACATCGCCGGCAACAGCTCCCACGTCAATGTGAACAGCTTTAACCGCCGCGTGCTGCTGACCGGCGAAGTGCCGGACGAGGAAACCAAGGCCAAGGTGGAACGCGAAGTGCGCGCCATCGAAGGCGTGATGGACGTCACCAATGAACTGGTGGTGGGCTTCACTTCCAGCTACACCTCGCGCTCCGAGGATGCGCTGATCACCTCCAAGGTCAAACTGAGCCTGGCAGACGCCAAGGACATCTCGGCCAACTCCTTCAAGGTGATCACCGAGAATAACGCCGTGTACCTGATGGGCCGCGTCACCCAGCGCGAAGGCGCGCAGGCAGCCGATATTGCACGCGGCGTGCGCGGCGTGACCAAGGTTGTCAAAGTATTCGAGTACATTAGCGACGACGAAGTGAAGCAATACCAATCGTCGCAAGGCTCGCAGGGCTGATCATGAGTACCGGTTCCAGGGCGTGGATCAAACCGGCGATTGCGCTTGCCGTCATCGCCGGCATCGGCTTGACCGCTTACCAGTCGCTGAACAAGCACCAGTCCGCGCCTGCGGTCACTTTCCTCGGCATCAAAGGTGAAAAGATCACGCCCGACAGCCTGAAGGGCAAGGTCGTGATGGTCAATTTCTGGGCCACCTCGTGCACCACCTGCGTGGCTGAAATGCCGGAAATGGTCGAAACGTACAACAAGTACAAAGGCCAGGGCCTGGAATTCGTCGCCGTGGCGATGAAGTACGACGCGCCCAACTACGTGGTCAACTTCACTGAAACGCGCCAGCTGCCATTCAAGGTGGCGCTGGACGTGACCGGTGACGCTGCAAAAGCCTATGGCGACGTCGCCATGACGCCAACCACCTTCGTCATCGACAAGGATGGCAATATCATCAAGCGCTACGTGGGCAAGCCGGAATTCCCGGCTCTCCACGCCCTGCTCGAAAAAGCCCTGAAGGGCTAGAAGGAAGCCTGCGCGGACAAATATGCGCCGCGCTGGGTTTTCGGGTTGAAGACGGTAATCGTTCCCAGGTCTGCATACGCCACGGTCAGCGAGAAGTGGCGATTCGGCAGCCATGCCAGGAACACGTCCTTGTAGGCCTTCTCGTTATCCACTCCCAGGTTGTGCGGCTTGCGGCGGTACTCGGCGCCGAGCACCAGTTTGCGCGTGAGCAGGTAGCCTACCGACAGCTCGGGCATCAGCCTGCGGCTGCTTTCCTTGTCACCGCCAAATCCCATTAAACCCATCTGGTTCGCGCGCGTGCTGCGCAGGGTGGCGTTCAGCAGCAGGCTTTGGTCGAAGACGATCTTGGTGGCGGCGATATAAAAGTCCGTGCCGCTCTCGGATTTCGCACCAAGCTGCTTGACGCTGGTGACGCCGAGCGCGCCAAGGCCTTCGACGCCTTTATTCTTCTTGTACTGCATGCCGATGGAAATTTGCGGCATCCAGCTATCCTGCTCATAGACTGCATCGCCGGCCAGGCGAAGCTTGGCGCCAACGATATCCTGTTTGATGCGCAGCTGGTCGAGCGGGGCGAGGCTGCCTTCGAAATCCTGCCGGGCCAGCGATAGTTCGACGCGATCGCCAATGCCCACTGCCACGCCGTAGCTCACGAGACGGTAGTCCTGTGTGGAGACGTGCGTGGCGAATGCGCTGGCGCCCCAGCTGTCACGCGTGCCGTAGCCCGTGACCAGCGCCCACGGTACGATGCCGCCGCCGCCACTGCCTTCCACCATGCTGACGCCGCCAGTAGCGATGAATTTTCCCTGGTCCGGCGTGGCCGAAGGCGCACCGCCGCCAGCAGTGACGATGTCGCGATGCATGGGCGCGAGCCTTGCCACCAGCTGGTTCGACACGCTGGTTGGCACTGCGTTGCGCTCCATCGCGATCTGCAGGTCTTCGGTCAGTGCGTTGAAGTGCTTGTCATTCAGCTTCAGGTCCTCATGCGCGGACTTCATGTCGCGGTTCTTTCCCACACCCTTGAACTTGCAGGGGCCTCCGGACAACTCGCAGAACTGCAGCGCCAGCCGCGCCTTGGTCTGCGCGATGTCAAACCCGTCGAAAGTCTCCTTGATGCGTTCATCCGCCAGGACGATGTCGAACATCGTGTTGACGATGCGCTTGATACCCGCTTCCCCGCCAAGGCCTTGATAGAGGCGGTCGTCTTGCGCATGTGCGGCCGACGCGGCCATCAGCAGGGTCACACCAAGGAGTTTTCGCATATCAGCCTTTGGGGTAGAGGATCATCTGGGTGCAGCGGAACAGGGCGATGGCTTTGCCGGTCGCTTTGTTGGTGACCGTTGCGTCCCATACTTGCGTCGTGCGGCCGCCGTGCACCATGCGTGCGGTGACGGCGATCGTGCCTTCACGCGCGGTGCCGAGGTGGTTCGACTTCAACTCAATGGTGGTGAAATTCTGGGCGCCTTCCGGCAGGTTGGCGATGCAGCCAAAGCCGCAGGCAGTGTCCGCCAAGGTAACAACGGTGCCGGCGTGCAAGTAGCCGTTCGGGGCCAGGTGGTGCTGGACAATGTCGATTTCCGCATGCAATTTGCCTTCAGATGCGTCGGTGACACGGATGCCGAGCAGGCCGGTCAGGTTATTGTGAGTCAGGTTGTTGAGTTTTTCGAGGTCGAACTTCATGGGGCGCGTCTCCGTTACAGAACGGGAATCATAGCAGGCAGAAACAGGGTATGCTTATGGCTGCGCGGCCAGCCTCACAAGGGTCCGGTCTGCAGGCAAGACCAGAAGCTCAAAAGGTGGATTCAACCGATTAACTTACGGAGAATGACCTATGAACGAAAGAGAGCAACTGTCTGCCATCGTGCAGCGCATGGAAGTCAAGCTGGCGCAAGGCCACCAGGACGATTGGGCCCGCCTTCTGCACCGCGCACGCACGCTGAGCGCCTTCGATTGCTCGGCCGCCAAGGGCGAGATCCTGCACTACTTCGGTGGCGCCGGCTCGATCAGCGATCTGAAGCTCGATGAAGAATTCAGCGACCTGCGCACCCAGCTCTACACCCTCTGCTACGGCAAGCGCACTACGCACTGATGTGCCTCCCCTGTTTCGCCACGCCGTGACTGCGGCGCCGGTCAATATCCGGCGCACGGCGCGATTTGGCGAGGCATTCGAAGCAATTCTCCTGAACTGCCTGGCGCAGATACGCGCCAATGTGCCCGGCGTACTGGCGGGCGACGTCGAGAGCCTGCATCAGATGCGCGTTGGCGTGCGGCGCCTGCGTGCACTGTTGTCGGCCACAAAGTCCTGGGATCCCATGCCGAAAGGGACGGCAGGCAAACTGCGCTGGTTCGGCGTGGAGCTGGGCCGCGCGCGCAACTGGGATGTCTTCCTTCAATCGACCTTGCCCGGCCTGGGCGGTTCATCGCAGCCGGTAGAGGCGATGGTGCGCGAACTGGCGCGCAAACAGCATGTCCACGTCCAGCACTTGCTGCAGGGCCCGCGCTGCCACGCGCTGATGGAGGAACTCGCACTCTGGAGCAGCGAGCGGCTATGGCGCGATCCTGCGCGCATACAGCCCTGGGATCGTGATGCGCTCAAGGTGTCGAAGGCCTTGCTGCGGCGAGCCCGCGAGCGGGTGGCCAAACGTGCCCGCCAGCTGGATTCTGCGCGCATGGACAGCTTGCACCGCTTGCGCATCGCCGTGAAGAAGGAGCGCTATTTACGTGAGTTCTTTGGATCCGGCACCCGCTCACAGGTGCTGGCCGATGCGCAGGAAGTGTTGGGCGGCATGAACGATCGCCGCGTCGCGCGCGACTTGCTGCGCACCCTGGATGACCACTTGCCCGCCCATGCGGCGGAGTTGGCGTTCATGGAGGGCTTGCTGGCGGAGCGGCTGGAGCATGACCTGCCGAAAGCGGTTCGCTTCGCCCGCCGCAAGCTTTAATCATCAAGGCCTTTGCCGGCCAAAATCTGCGGCATGCATTTTTCGACGCGCGACTCGCGGGTCTTGGCCTGCTTGGCTGACGAGAAATGCAGCAGGTAGCCGCGCTGGCGGCCTGGCGTAAGGGCGTAGAAGGCTTCCGCCAATGCCGGATGCTCATCGAGCTTTTGCAGGAATTCGTCGGCCATCGGGAAATCGCTGGTGTCCTTGAATTCGACCTTGGCGCCGGACTTTTCGACGCGGATGGCTTCTTCAACGTAGGCCTTGATGACCTTCGCCTGCTTCTTGATCTCCGCGAGTCCGGTGAAGCGCAGCTGGCGCCCGGCCTGGACGTTCTTTGTCTGCTGGACCAGGATGTCTTCCGGGTCCTGCATCAGCGAGCCCTTAAAGAAAAGCAGCGCGCAGTACTCCTTGAAGCCGTGGATCAGCACAACGTTCTGGTCGTTGTAGGTGAAGCATGCGCAACCCCACTTCGTCTCCTCGCTCAGATGGGTGGAGAGAACGATCTTCCTTAGTGCTTCAAACTCTTCATGCCACTTATTTTCAGCCATTCGTGCCTCCATTTTTTTGTTGGCAATAATACTACTACGTCGCGCCGAGCGCGTTCACTCTTTGTGACGATGCTCATTAGCCGCCAAGCCCTCCTGCTTGAAAATCACACTGCGTCATTTCTAAACAGCCGAAATGGAGGCTTTATGGCTTACATTTATCCGGATGCGAAGGCCTTAGGCGCAGCGCTTGTTTTGTTTGCTGCGCCTTGCAACGCGACCCCGATTTGTCCCGAGCAGATTTCGGAACACTCCATATCGCTCGCGAATGTCGCCGCGAGCTGGCGGACTTTTGTCGCGTCGCCGCTCTATTTGCATTCGGTGGCGCCCACTGACGGCCCGCCGGAACGGTATGGGCAACTTAAGGGGAAGCAGTTTAAGACCGGACAGGATGCCTGGACTGACACATACGATTTGCACGGTCCATTCCCAGATGGGAAATGGCTGCAATGCAGTTACGGAATGCTGAATGAGATTGTTCTTTCCAAGCGCCTTGATGACAGTATTACGTCATGCACGATCAAGGGAAAGAAAGGCGATAAGGCGGGGCAGAACGTGTTCAGCGTCGAATGCCGCTGAACACGTTTCGGGAGGGGTTTACGCCTGCTCGAGGACGTTGTGCGCCTGCTCGTCAGCGTGGTACGAGGAACGCACCATGGCCCCGACTGCGGCGTGGGCGAAGCCCATTTCGTAGGCTTTTTCTTCGAACATCTTGAACACGTCCGGGTGCACGTAACGGCGCACCGGCAGGTGGCTGTTGGACGGCGCCAGGTACTGGCCGATGGTCAGCATGTCGATGTTGTGCGCGCGCATATCGCGCATCACTTCCAGGATCTCTTCATCGGTCTCGCCCAGGCCGACCATCAGGCCGGACTTGGTCTTGACGTGCGGGTAGCGTTCCTTGAACTCTTTCAGCAGGGTCAGGGAGTGCTGGTAGTCGGCGCCTGGACGGGCTTCCTTGTACAGGCGAGGGACGGTTTCCAGGTTGTGGTTCATCACGTCCGGCAGGCCGTCGGCGAAGATGTCCAGCGCCTTTTCCAGACGGCCGCGGAAGTCGGGCACCAGCACTTCAACCTGGGTCTTAGGCGACAGTTCCTTGGTCTTGGTGATGCACTCGACGAAGTGGCCGGCGCCGCCGTCGCGCAGGTCGTCGCGGTCCACGGAGGTGATCACAACGTAGGACAGGCGCAGCTTGGCGATGGTGTTGGCCAGGTTGATTGGTTCCTGGGTGTCCAGCGGATCCGGACGGCCGTGGCCCACGTCGCAGAACGGGCAGCGGCGGGTGCACTTGTCGCCCATGATCATGAAGGTAGCAGTACCCTTGCCGAAGCATTCACCGATGTTCGGGCAGCTCGCTTCTTCGCACACGGTCACCAGCTTGTTCTCGCGCAGGATGTCCTTGATCTCATAGAAGCGGGAGGAATGCGATGCCGCTTTGACGCGGATCCACTCCGGCTTTTTCAGGCGTTCGGCCTGTTCGATCGGGATGATCTTGATCGGAATGCGGGAGGTCTTGTCGGCGCCTTTTTGCTTGTCGCTTGGGTTGTAAGTCATAGCTGCTTGCTTTCAAGTTAATTCAGGTTCGGCCACGTGGAGCTGGTTGACCAGCTCATTGGCCAGGGCCTGCTGGACATCGGCCAGCGGGACATCCACGCCCATCGAACGCATGTCGATGGTTTCCAGGCCTGCGTAACCGCAGGGATTGATCCAGGTGAAGGGGGCCAGGTCCATGCCCACGTTCAGCGATACGCCATGGTAGGTGCAGCCGTTGCCGCGCACCTTCAAGCCGAGGGCGGCGATCTTGGCGCCTTTTTTCGGGCCGTTGGCGATATAGATGCCGGGCGCACCTTCGATGCGCTCGCCGGCGAGATTATACGCGGCCAGCACATTGATGATCGCTTCTTCGATCTTGTTGACGAACTGGCGGGCATACAGCTTACCGCCTTTCTTGTTGCGGCGCAGGTCCATCATCAGGTAGATCACGACTTGGCCGGGACCGTGGAAAGTCACCTCGCCGCCGCGGTCCGTTTGCACGGTCGGGATCGATGTGGCGCCTGCCAACAGGTGGCCGCGGTCCGCGCCCAGGCCCAGCGTATAGACGGGCGGGTGCTCGACGATCCACAGTTCGTCGGGCGTATCTTCCTGGCGCGCGTCGGTAAAGGCGCGCATCGCTGCGAAAGTTGGCTCGTATTCGGCTTGGCCGAGATGGCGGATCACCGCCGGCTGGATAGGCATATGACTTCTGGTCGGAAAAAGCCCCGCCATTATACCTTTCCAGCCATGGCGCTGCTTAATGACTGAGCAGTTTTATGCCGATTTCCTTAAGCTGGCATCAGGTTAATGTTCTTTAGCCAATCTTGCAAAGACTCCCGCTGCCATTGGTGCGCCACGTAATCCTTGAGCTTTTGCGGCACCGGATCGCCATTCATGACCAGGCGGCTCAGCATGATGGCGAGGTCGGTATCGGCGATGCACCAGCGGCCAAACAGGTTCTGGCCTTCGATCACACGCTCGGCCAGGTGCACCAGCTTATCCGCCGCCGCCTGGGCGGCGGGGGACAGCGGCTGTTCGGCACGGCGGTAGAACACCGTGTAGGTGCTGCGTTCTTCCCTCAGGGCGCCCAGGTCGCTGCGCACCCAGGCCTGGATCTGGCGGGCAACGGCGCGTTTCTGAGGCAGCACCGGGTAGAGGGCGCGGTGTTCAGGGGCCGGAAACATCTCTTCCAGGTATTCGGTGATGGCGCTCGATTCAGTCAGCATGAAGTCGTTATGCACCAGGCAGGGCACGCGGCCGGTCAGCGCCTTGCCGGTATAGGACAGCTCCTTGTTCTTGCCGGCTTCCAGGTCCACGGTCTCGAGTTCGAAATCGAGGCCTTTTTCGCGCAGGGCGACGAAGGCGGAAATGGCGTAGGGGCTGGTGAACTGGCTGTCCACATACAGTTTGAGGCTCATGGCGCGGGCTCCGGCTTTGGTTAGGTTTATTCACATGGTATGCCTTGCTTCACGCTTGCCAAAACGATATATTTTCTATTGCCTGGTTAGTTTTTCTCACATCGATATGCGTTTGCCGAATTTATCCGCCCTGCGCGCCTTTGAGGCGGCGGTGCGCCACGAGAACTTCTCGCGGGCGGCGGCGGAGCTTTGCCTGACGCATGGCGCGATCAGCCATCAGGTTCGAGGCTTGGAGGAGGAGCTGGGCGTGCAGCTGTTCGTCCGCAATGGACGGCAAGTGACGGCGACGCCGGAGGCGCGGCATTACGCAGCCACGGTGGCGCGCTGCCTGGCGGAGCTGGCCGATGGCGCAGCCAGGCTGCGGCCGCCGGAGGGTGTGCAGCGCCTGAGCGTGACGGCGATTCCCTCGTTTGCGGCACGCTGGCTGGCGCCGCGGCTGGGCCAGTTCATTGAGCAGCATCCGGACATTGAAGTGATTTTGCAGGCCAGCGGGGCATTGCAGGACCTGGTGCGGGAGGGGATCGATGTCGGCATCCGCTTTGGCCGCGGCAAGTATCCGGGGCTGGATGTGGAACGCCTGATCGGCGAGATTTACTATCCCGTAGTGAGTCCTCGCTATCACGGTGGACAACTGCCCGTCTATCCACAGGATTTGGCGAAGGCCACTCTGCTGCGTTCGAACGAACCGTGGCAACCATGGTTCCGCGCAGCCGGACTGAACCTGACGGAGCCTTCCGGCGGCGTGATGTTCGAGGATTTGTCGATGCTGATCCGCTCTGCCGTGGACGGAGACGGGGTGGCGCTGGTACGCCATGTGGTTGCGATGCAGGAAATTGCGTCGGGCCAGCTGGTGCGGCTATTCGATATCGCTGCGCCGTGCCCGGATGATTACTACCTCGTGAGCCCGCCCGGCGCCCTGCAGAAACCGCAGGTGCGGGCGTTCCGCGAGTGGCTGAAGGCGGAAATCGCCCGCAGCCAGCTCCTTACAACACCATCTTGACCATTGGGTGGCCGGACAGCGCGCGGTAGATACTGTCGAGCTGCTCGCGGCTGGTGGCACGCACGGTGCAGGTCAGGCTGGTGTAATTACCTTTAGCCGACGGACGCGATTCCATTTTGCCTTCATGGAAAGTCGGGTCGTGCGCGACCACCACTTCAATAATCGTGGGGGCGAAGGCGTCGTGGGTAGCGCCCATCACCTTGATCGGGAAGTCGCTCGGATACTCGATGAGGGACTCTTCAGGCGGGATGGGATTCATCATGATTTTTCCAATCTTGTAACAACAAAAAAAAAGACCCGGCGCGGTGCGAGTGCGCCGGGTTCCATTTTACCTCGTTAGCTATATGGCGCCCCCGCTTCGTTTTTCAAGTCGATGCGGTTAATGACAAGTTGGAAATAGCCGGCAAAAATGGTATTTTATTAATATTGACATTAGCTTTCCGGAAATAAATGAAACGACTCTTATTCTCTTCAGTTGTCCTGCTCAGCGCACTGTCCACTGGATGTACCGACGGTTACGAACTTGCTGCCGCCAAAAAGCGGATTGCGGAACTGGAGGACGAGAATCGTCGCCTCAAATCCCAGGGAGGGGAAACCAAGCCTGATTCAAGCCAGCAGGCTTCCGCGGCGAGCAAACAATGGGTCTATGAATCCGATGAAGACAAAATGACGGGCGGCACCCGTTATTTTGCTACCGTCAAAAGCATCAACACGGTCGAGTTCGACTTTCCCTACAAGGGCGCCCAGCACGGCAGGCTTCAGCTACGGATCGATCCCAAGCATGGAAAAGATTTGATATTTTTCATCGAGAAGGGGCAGCTCATGTGCAACTCGTATCAGGGTTGCAATGTCCTGGTCAGGTTCGATGATGAAAAGCCGATCAAATACTCCGGAGTCGGCCCTTCGGACGGAAGTCGCGACACAATTTTCCTCAAGAATTATGAAACCTTCTTCAATAAGCTGAAGAAGGCGAAAATTGTTCGTATTTCTGCAGACACGTATAAGAACGGCTCCCCGGTATTTGAATTTGATGTCTCAGGATTCGAGCCGGAAAAATATCGTTCCAAGAGTTGAACTAGCGCGTGAGCTTACGCGCTAGTTCAATCAGGTCAAAAGACCGCCAATACTCAAGCAGTGGCTGCGGCTTTATTCGATAGACGCTGCAGGCGTTCCAGGGCGGACTCGTTGCCGTTGGCCGGATTGGTCACCGATTTGCGGATTGCCTCGATTTCCGCAGCCTGGTCGTATGGACGCTGGCCGATGTCGGAGACGATCTTCATGCCTTCGGCTTCGTTGCTGATCTGCTGGGCACGTTTGGTCAGTGCGTTCAGGGCGCTGGTGTTGCCGCGCATGCCAGACAGGTTGGCCAGCTGGCTTTGACGGTCGGCGCGCACTTGCTGAAGGTCGCGCTGGGCCTTGGCCTGGGCCAGGGCATGCATCGCTTTTTTCGCGGCGGCGTCAAAGTCGGCCAGTTGCTGCGACAGGGCGTCGACGATCTTCTGCAGCTCTTCCATGTAAGCCTGTGCGTCCGCTTCTTCCTGGATTTCCTGCGGCAAGCGGCCTTTGTTGGCTTCCAGCTCATCGCAGAACAGGTTGATCGTCGCTTCCGAAATCTGGCCGGCGGCCAGGCGCTCGGCCAGGGTGCCGGTGGCTTTTTCATCGGTTTCGATCAGTTTGCGCAGGCGGATCACGTCTTCGCGCTCCTTGTTGAAGGAGGCGCGGGCCTGGGCCAGCTTTTGGGCGGCACTGCGCAGGGTGTCGGCCAGGCGGTCGCGGTCGGCCTCGGTCGCCGTTTCCGGGTCAAAACTGGCGATCGCTTCCGACACGCGGTCGCCCAGGGCGCCAAAGTGCTTGGAAATCAGTCGTGCAGTCAGGGCCCAGCCATTCGAGTTGCTCATGTTGCTTCCTTTCGGGTTAAGTTCAATTCACTAATGCGGCGGTCGTTATTGGATGACCAGCCGTTCCTGCTCCACCGGGATGCCCACGACGAAATCGACGTGTATCCCGCGTTTCCTTGCATCGCCGTTCACGCTCTGCACAATCTCAGTCGTGACCAGCAGGTATTCCTTGCTGCCGTCGCCTAGCCGGCGGGCGTAGGGCATGAAGTACAGCTCCTGCTTCAAGCCCTGCATGCCGCTGGCTTCGTCGATGCGGGTTTCGGTGCCCGTGAAGGGCGGGACGAAACCCGCATTGGGGTCGCCAACATCACGCTCGAAGTCCAGTGCTTCCTGGTCGCCGAAGGCGGTGGCCAGGACCGCGCCATCGGCGCCGCTTTCTTCGAGCTGGCTGCGCCACAGGCTGAATTGCAGATCCCCCAGGCCGCAGCCATCAGTGCCGGTAAAGGCATCCTGGTCTTCCACCGAGGCGGGGATGAAGCGCACCAGCTGCGTGCAGTACAGGATCTCCTTCACTACGCCGTGTTCATCCACGTACAGCTGGAGAAACTTTTCGCGGTCGTCCTCATCGCCTTTGGCCAGGTAGTAGCGGTACAGGCGGCCTGCCATCGACAGCTTGAACTGTGAGATGGCGAGGATCCGGCTGTCCTCCGCCTGCGGCAGCGACACCAGGGAACCGTTGGCATTAGCGCGCAGCAGCGGGGACGCTTGCAGTTCCACCAGGCTGCCAATCCTTGCGGCCAGCGGCAGGCCGCGGTCTTCCACCGGAGGCGTTTCGCTGCCCATACCGCGGTTCCTGGCGCCGCTGCGCAAGTAATCGATGGCATCTTTCCAGCCCATTTCCTCAGTTCCTTTCAAACGAGTAGTTAGCGTTCTTTTTCACTTCCTGTGCCGTCGCCATCAGGCGGAAAGCTTTCCAGGCGAGCCAGACCAGGCCACCAATCAGCAGGGCTACCGCCAGCTTGGCCAGGGTGGTCTGGTGGGCTGCCGGCTTGGCGACTGGCGCTTGCACCGGGGCGGCATTGGCGCTGCCAGCGGTGGCGATATCGTTGGCGCCCGCCGCATCGGCCAAGGTGCCGGAGTTACCCGATACGTCCGCCTGCTGCACGGTTGGCGCCGGGGTGTTCTGCACGATGACGGGCGCCGGCGCTGCATGGCTGCCTGTGGCGCGGCCCAGCATGAAGCCGCCGATACCCCACAGCCAGTTGTTATTGCCTTCGCGGACGATCACCGGCGCCGGGGCGCTGGTTGCACCGCTTGCCGGAGCACCGTGCTGGGCGTAAGCGCCGCCGTTGTAGCCGCTGCCGCTGTTGTTGCCGCCGCCGGCGGGCAGTACCGGTTTAAGCGGAGGCAGGCCGCCGCCAGCCGCTGCCGTCGTGCTGGCGCCGGTACGGGCGTCGTAAGTGCGCATCGCCTGGTCCTGGGCGGCCTTTCGGTCCAGGTCGCGTGACATGGCCGAGTCGCGTTGAGGGGTGCGAGCCGCAGCCGGCGGCTGCGACTGACGCTGGCCGAAGCTGCCGAAAGACGGCTGGCGCGGGGCGGCGGTGCTGCGTGTCGCCGACGGCCGGCTCGACGAAAAACCGCTGCGGAAAGAGCCGCTTGGACGGGCATCGGCCGTGTTGGCGACTACAATTGCCACCACGATTGCCATGATGGCCGCGAAGCGAGTGCGCTTGAACATGAATTTCACCGTTGTCAGGTAGTTAAACTTTGATGAAAATCAGGATATCGTTCTAACAATCTGAATGCATCGGTAAAAAAAGGCTAGCTTCACCATGACGAAGAAATACCTGGACATGAACCAACACGACGCGCTGTACAAGGTGGCGCGCACTTTCCCTGGCGGTATTGAGGCACTTGCCCAAGAAATGGGCATTTCGGCCAATGTGCTGCGTAACAAGCTGGCCCCGACCATCGCTTCGCACTATCCCTCCTTCGAGGAGGTATCGACCATCGTTGACCTGTGCCACAAGGCGGGCGTATCGGAGGCGATGCTGCCCCTGCATGCGCTGCTGACGCGGCATGGCATGGCGGCCTTCATTGTGCCGATCCCCGATGAGGTGAGCAGCGACGACCTGTCACAGACGGTGTGCAAAGTGATGGCCCAGGTGGGCGCGGTGGCGGAGGCGGTGTCGGCGGCCCTACTCGACGGCAAGGTGACCGAGGCGGAAGCCGACCTGATCGAACGCGAGTTCCATGGCGCACTGTCGGCGCTGGGCGAGTGGCGCGAGCGGATTCGCCAGCGCGCGCGGGTCGGAAAATAAAAAAGCCAGCCCTCGGAGACGGGCTGGCCAAAGACTACTTTCTGTGCGGCGCCGTTAGCGGTTGTTTTCTTCCCGGCGGTTCTCGCGGCGCTCGTCGCGGCGTTTATTGTCTTGCGGCTCGCGGTGCTGCTGTTGCTGCGGTTGGGATTGCTGTTGTTGTGGCGCTTGCATCTGCGGCGGTGGCGCCGCCTGCTGCTGGCGTGCTTGCGCTGCCTGCATTTGCGCTTCGCGGCGGGCTTCGATGCGCTCGCCGCGGTCGCGCACTTCCGTACGCTGTTCCGCACGCTGCTCGGCACGCTGCTGTTGCTCCATGCGCTGCTGTTCCATGCGCTGTTGCTGTTCGACGCGGCGCTGCTGCTCCATGCGTTGCTGCTGCTCAGCGCGCTGTTGCTGCTCCATTCGCTGCTGCTGGTCGCGTTGTTGCTGTTCGGCGCGTTGCTGGTCCATGCGCTGTTGCTGCTCCATGCGCTGTTGCTGCTCACGCTGCTGCTGCTCGACACGGCGCTGCTGATCCATGCGTTGTTGCTGATCGGCGCGTTGCTGCTGCTCCATCCGCTGCTGCTCGCGCTGCTGTTGTTCGGCGCGCTGCTGGTCCATGCGTTGCTGCTGCTCGCGCTGCTGCTGTTGCTGCTGCACTTGCGGCGGAACGCCGGGAATCTGGCGGCGCTCATCTCGATTGCCGCGGCCACGCCAGTTGTCACGGTCGTCGTTGTCCACACGCTGCGGCTGTTGTTGCATTGGCGGCTGGGTTTGCAGCAGCGGCTGGCGTTGCTGATCCTGGCCACGTTCAGCACGGCGTTCCTGGCCGCGGTCATTGCGGTCGTTGCGATCGAAACGGTCACGATTGCCACGATCGTCGCGGCCATCGCGGTTCTGACGCCAATCCTGGCGCGGAGGCGCAGCCGTCAATTGCGGCGGAGTTGCCATTTGCGGCGCGTTGCGCACTTCCTGCGGGGCGACCCGCGCGACGTTGCTGACAGTGACCTGGCGCGCACGATCGAACTGAATGCGCGGCATCGCGGTCACGCCGTCGCGGCGGCCATCGTGGTCGCGATCTTTGTAGCGGTCATGCCAGTGCTCGTTGGTACGGTGGTTCCATATCAGACGGCGTTCGAAATCAGCCGACACGCGGTAGGCAGGCACATAGCGGTCACGCGGGGTGAGCGGATACCAGCCGACTGCTGGCGCCGGGCTGCCAGAGCTGAAATTCACGCTCCAGTTATTGCCGCCAACCCAGCCCACCAGCGCCGGCGACCACACAGGGCGGCCAACGACGCGGCCCGGCGTCCAGCACCAGCGGCCGCCCACCACGACCCAGCGGCCATAGTGGAATGGCGCATAGCCCCAAGGCGAATTATCGACCCAGGTCCAGCCCCAAGGCGAGACCCAGACCCAGCGGCCGTCGCGGTAAGGCGCCCAGCCAACCGGCACCGCACGCGGGAACCATACATTGCCGTATTCGCGGTCGTCGACCCAGTTGCCGTACTGGTCGAGGTCTTCATAGCCGGTCATGTCGAGCGGCACGTAGCGTGACGCGACCGGGCGCTCATCGCGGCGGTCACGGTTGCTCACCCAGTCGTCGAAGCCATCGCGCGTGGCCAGGGCGGTAAAGATTTCGTCGCCGCGCACTTCGGCGCGTTTGCCGGAACGCACGTTCAGCATATTGCCTGCGCCTTCGACGCGGGCCGTGCCGCCAATAACATTCACCACGGTGGTGTCTGGTGCGCGTTCGGTGTCGACGCGGAAAGCGCCGGGTTCGGCCAGGGTCACGCGGGCCTGCGGAGTGAGAAGCTCGACATCATTGACCATGGCGGGATCGCGCACCCGCACACTGGCGGTGCCGTAGTTCAGGCGCAGGCGAAGGCGTTCGTCATCGAGCTGTTCGACTTCGATGTCGGAATCGCCATCCAGGCGGATGGCGGTGGAGCCGACGCGGAATTCAGCGCGGGCGCCCGGCGCGGTGGTCAGGTGGTTGTCGGTGGTGACCGGCCAGTTCATCAGGTTGCCGGCTTCTTCCTCGCCGTTGACCAGCATGGTCACCCGGCCTTCGGTCACGGTAACGCGGCCCACGCGGGCGGGCGGGTCGGCCATGGCGACCGAAGTTACAGCAACCAGGGCTGCCAGCACTATGAAGTGCACAAATTTACGGCTCATTTCTCTCTCCAAGGGGACGTTCTCAGGCGTTTTTGTTTTTATATAACGCCTGAGCCGCCGAAATGAGGACCCAAGTTACAAATAATTTCAAATAGGGGTGAAGCGCTGCACCTGCTTGCCATCTACCTCGATGATTTCAAAGAAGATTTCACGCGGACGGCACCAGATCGAGCCATTCGCTGCCTTATACACAATCATCGTACTGAGGTCGGATTCCAGCGTCGCTTCGCACACCAGATCGTAGATGCCGCCTTTGTAATGCCGGAACTGGGTCGTCATGCCTGGGCCGCTCCGCGCTTGACGAAGAACAGCGCGCCGCCAATGAACATCAGAAGGCCGCCAAATACGCGATTTTGCATCTTGATCGCCGACTTTTGGCGGAAGAAGCGCTGCATGGACGACGCCAGGAAGGCGTAGCTATGCATCACTACAAGGTCAATCACGCACATGGTCGCCGCCAGGATGGCCAGTTGCGGCAGCAGCGGCGCATGCTGGTTGATGAACTGCGGCAGAACCGCCACCATGAAAATGATGCCCTTGGGGTTGGTGGAATTGGTCAGGAAGCCGATCATTACGCGCTTGCGGAAGGTTGGCAGGGCCTGGTGCGTGGCGTGAACGCCTTCGCCGGCGGCGACTTTGGCGCGCCATTGGCTGATGCCGAGCCAGATCAGGTACAAGGCGCCGACGGTTTTCACCACGCTGAAGGCGACTTCGGACGCGAGCAGCAGCGAGCCAACGCCTGCGCCGGCAATCGCCAGCACCAGCAGCAAGCCCAGTTGCAGGCCCAGGATAGTGGCGGAAGTGCGCTTCACGCCATAGGACAGGCCATGCGACATCGACAGCACAGCGCCCGACCCAGGCGACACGGCGATGATGCAGGCGGCGATGACAAAAGTGATCCAGGTGGTGAAAGTCATGACCGATTACCGACGAATAAAGAGTCCATTGTAGCGTTGAAGCCCTCCGCTGGCAGCGGCGGCATGATAGATTGTCGTTCCTGAAATTTTTCTTACGGAGTTATACGAAATGGCCGGTTCGAGCCTGCTTGCCCTGATTGACGATATTGCCACCATCCTTGACGACGTGGCTGCCATGAGCAAAGTGGCAGCCAAGAAGACCGCGGGTGTGCTGGGCGACGACCTGGCGCTCAATGCGCAGCAGGTGGCGGGGGTGCAAGCTGATCGCGAGCTGCCTGTTGTTTGGGCAGTGGCGCGCGGTTCCCTGGTCAACAAAGCCATCCTGGTACCGGCCGCCCTGGCGATCAGCGCCCTGGCGCCTTGGGCCATCACGCCCCTGTTGATGGTGGGCGGCGCCTACCTGTGCTTTGAAGGCTTCGAGAAGATCGCGCATAAGCTGCTGCATTCGCCTGCCGAAGATGACCAGCACCACAAGGAGCTGGTCGACGCCAACCAGGATGTTGACCTCGTCGCAATGGAAAAGGAGAAGATCAAAGGTGCGGTACGTACCGACTTTATCCTGTCCGCAGAGATTATCGTGATCGCCCTGGGTACCGTGGCCGCCGCCTCGTTCATGCAGCAGGTGACCGTGCTGGTCGGTATTGCCATCGTGATGACACTGGGCGTGTATGGCCTGGTCGGCGCCATCGTGAAGATGGACGACGCCGGCCTGTACCTGAGCAGGCGCGGCGGCGCCGGCTTACAAGCTTTCGGCCGTTTGCTGCTGAATGCCGCGCCCAAGCTGATGCGATTCCTGTCGGTGGCCGGTACCGTGGCCATGTTCATGGTCGGCGGCTCGATCCTGCTGCACGGGATCCCTGGCGCACATGACGTGATCCACCACGCCACCGAAGCTGCCCGCTCCGTGGGCGGCGTCGGTCCCCTGCTGGCTGCCGTCACCCCGACCGCCCTGGATGCGATTGGCGGCGTGATCGCCGGCGCCATCGTGCTGGCCGCCGTCACCATCGGCAGCAAAGTGCTGGGCTTGCTCAAACGTTAAGCAGCAGCTGGCTGGGCCCCAACCCAGCCAGATTTGATCTACATCATTAAAAAAGCGCGCCTAAGTCCCTAGACTTATCCCTGTGATCTTGCGTCATGGCAAGAAAGTCAACAGGGAGCGCGCGATGCGTAAGAATTTACCGGTAAGCAATCAGGAAGTAGAGCTCGACGAAGACCAGGCCATCGTCTCCAAGACTGACCTGGAAGGCAATATTGTCTACGTCAATCCTTACTTCGAGCAGATCAGCGGCTATTCCGCCGCGGAGCTGATTGGCCAGCCGCAAAACATCATCCGCCACCCTGACATGCCGCCGGAGGCATTTGCCGACTTGTGGCAAACCATCCGCGCCGGCATCCCTTGGACCGGCCTGGTGAAGAACCGCTGCAAGAGCGGCGATTTTTACTGGGTCAAGGCCAATATCACTCCAATCAAGGAAAACGGCCGCACCATCGGCTATATGTCGGTGCGTACCCGCGCTGAACGCGGCCAGATCGCTGCTGCGGCCGAGGCTTATCGCAAGATCGTCGGCGGCGCCCGCGATATCCGCATCAAGAATGGCCAGATCGTGCGCCTTGGCCTGACCAACGTGGTGGCGCGCCTGAGCCACACTTCGCTGGCGATGCGCATCTGGCTGGCTACCAGCGTCGTCAACGTGCTGCAGATCGCGGTCTGCCTGGCCGCGCTGTTTGCCGACGGCACCAGCGAGCTGACACGCTGGGGCATTTTTGGCGCTACCGCCTTCGGCTTCCTGATCAACGTCTTCCTGTGGTACACGCTGCGCACCGGCATGCTGCAGCCGCTGGGCCGTGCCCTGGACGGTGCGCGCCTGATCGCGGCCGGCGACCTGACCGGCTCCTTCGACACCGACAGCACCGACGAAGTAGGCCAATTGCTGCGCGCCTTGCAGCAGATGAATAACAACCTGATCGCCACCATCCGCGACGTGCGCTTCAACATCGATGCAATGGCGGTAGCGACCAAGCAGATCGCCGCCGGGAATGCCGACCTGGCAGGCCGTACTGAATCGCAGGCAGCCAGCCTGGAGAAGACCGCTTCGAGCATCGAGGAGTTTTCGTCGACCGTGAAAGCGAATGCCGAGAACTCGATGCAGGCGAATGCGCTGGCAGTCAATGCTTCCGACGTGGCGGTGCAGGGCGGCGAGATCGTCTCCGAAGTGATCGCAACGATGGACGAGATCAACACCTCGTCCAAACGGGTGGTGGACATCATCGGCCTGATCGAAGGCATCGCCTTCCAGACCAACATCCTGGCGCTGAACGCCGCTGTGGAAGCAGCGCGCGCCGGCGAACAGGGCCGCGGTTTCGCCGTGGTGGCAAGCGAGGTGCGCAACCTGGCGCAGCGCTCGTCCGCCGCTGCCAAGGACATCAAGCAGCTGATCGAGATTTCGGTGGACAAGGTCGGCACCGGCATGGAACGCGCCCAGCGTGCCGGGGCCACCATGAACCAGGTGGTGACCTCGGTGAAACAGGTCACCTCCATCATGCACGAAATCTCCACCGCTTCCCGCGAGCAGAGCATCGGCGTCGACCAGGTCAACCAGGCCGTCAACCACATGGACCAGGTGACGCAGCAGAACGCTGGGCTGGTCGAAGAAGCCGCAGCGGCAGCCGTCAGCCTGGCCGACGAAGCCGGCCACCTGCGCGATGCTTTCAGCCTGTTCAAATTCGAACGCACCCGTCACGCGCGCCTGACAGCAGTGAACTCGGCCCGCAGCACACAAACAACCCGCCCAGCGCAAAAACGCCTGGCAGCCTGATACCAAACGAGAAATATCATGAACACCATCGCAGAACCAACCGTACAGTTTGACGCAGAGCTGATCAGCCGCATGAGCACCTCGGGCCCGCGCTACACCTCCTATCCGACGGCCGACCGCTTCAAACCGGATTTCAGCTACACCAGCTTCCTCGAAGCCCAAGCCAACCTGCGCATGCGCGGCTCGCGCGCGCCGCTGTCCCTGTACGTGCATATCCCGTTCTGCAATGTGGTGTGCTACTACTGTGCCTGCAACAAGGTGGTGACCAAGGATCGCAGCAAGGCGGTGACCTACCTCGGTTACCTGAAGCAGGAAATCGATATGCAGGGCAAGCTGTTCGCGGGCATGAACCGCGTGGAGCAGCTGCACTTCGGCGGCGGCACGCCGACCTACCTGGACGATGACCAGATGGGCGAGCTTCTGGCATACATGCGCAAGCACTTCGACTTCGCGCCTGATGAAGAGGGCGAGTACTCGATCGAGATCGATCCGCGCACTGTCGATGCGGCGCGCATCCATACCCTGCGCAAACAAGGCTTCAACCGCGTCAGCATGGGCGTGCAGGATTTTGATCCCGATGTGCAGAAGGCAGTGAACCGCATCCAGCCGGCGGAGGAAACCCTGGCCGTGATCCAGGCGGCGCGCGATGCGGGCTTCCGCTCGATCAGCGTGGACCTGATCTACGGCCTGCCGAAGCAGAGCATGACGACCATGCAGGCCACAATGGACAAGGTGATCGAGGCCAATCCGGATCGCATCGCGCTGTACAACTACGCACACATGCCGCACCTGTTCAAGCCGCAGCGCCGCATCTCTGATGACGAGCTGCCGACACCGGCCGTCAAACTGGACATGCTGGCCCTGTGCATCGACCGCCTGACCAAGGCTGGCTATGTCTACATCGGCATGGACCATTTCGCCAAGCCGAACGACGACCTGGCCGTGGCGCAGCGCCAGGGCCGCCTGCACCGCAACTTCCAAGGCTATTCGACCCACGCCGAAACCGACCTGGTGGCGCTGGGCGTGTCGGCCATCAGCTCGGTGAACGGAACCTACAGCCAGAACGAGAAGACGCTCGATGAATACTATGCGCGCCTGGATGAAGGCCGCCTGCCGATCGCACGCGGCTATGCGATGGATAACGACGACCTGCTGCGCCGCATGGTGATCCAGATGTTGATGTGCAATTTCGAGCTGTCGATTTCGGCGCTGGAGCTGGGTTATCCGATCCGATTCAAGCAGTACTTCGCCAAAGAACTGGAAAAGCTGCGCGAGTTCGAGCGCGATGGCTTGCTGGCGATTGAGGATGACTGGATTTCCGTCACGCCGAAAGGCCGCCTGCTGATCCGCAATATCTGCATGGTGTTCGACCGCCATCTGTCCGCTGACCGCGCCGCGGGTACCGCGCCGGGGCAGGTACATCCGCTGCGCTTCTCGCGCACGATTTGAGGAGGCCATGAACCTGTTGCCCATCCTGGTTGCCGGCCTCGCCGGCAGCGTGCATTGCGCCGGCATGTGCGGCGGCATCGTCAGCGCGTTCAGCGTCGGCGGGCCGTCCGCCACGCCGCCGCGCACCCGCGTGATCCCGATCGCACACGCAGGAGCGGGAGCCTTAGCCGCAAGCGGGGCAACGGCATGGGCCGGCGCCAACGCAGGTGCGCTTAGCCATGTGCTTTCCTATAACACCGGCCGCATTGGCAGCTACATGCTGGCCGGCGCGATTGCAGGCGGTCTCGCCGGCAGCGTCGCCAGCCTGACACATATGGCGACGATGCAGCTGGCAGGTCATTGGCTGGCCAACCTGATGCTGGCCGCCATGGGTCTGTACCTGATGGACGCGTGGCGCGGCCTGGCCCGCGTCGAGCAAGCAGGCGGCGCTCTTTGGCGACATGTTCAGCCATTGATCAAGCCACTGGTGCCGATGGATACGCCACTGAAGGCGCTGGCACTAGGCGGCTTGTGGGGCTGGGTACCATGCGGGATGGTCTACAGCATGCTGCTGACCGCCATGCTGAGCGGCTCCGCGCTGGATGGCGCACTGGTAATGGGCGCCTTCGGCCTGGGCACGCTGCCAATGCTGCTGGCAATGGGCATGGCCGGCGCCAGGCTGCGCCAATACCTGCAACAGCGTTCGGTACGCGTGGCCTGCGGCCTGCTGGTGCTGGGCTTCGGCGTGCTTGGACTGGCGCGCGCGGCCAGCGGCAACCAGCATGGCTGGCTCGATGTGCTTTGCCTGACGGTGCAACCATGATGATGAACGAAATCGCGCAGTGCTTCCATTGCGGCCAGCCAGTCGCGGCAAGCGCCGACTGGCATGTAACGATCGACGGCGCCGATCGCGCAATGTGCTGCCCTGGCTGCGCGGCAGTCGCGCAGACCATCGTCGACATTGGTCAGACCAGCTACTACCGCGAGCGCGACGGCTTCGCAGCAGCGGCGGGCTCGGTCGCGGACGCTGCGCCGATGGTGCCGGCCGCGCTGGCCCTGCCTGAGGACGATCCGAACATCATCGACGACGGCGATGCACGCGAAACGACCCTGCTGGTAGAAGGCATCCGCTGCGCTGCCTGCGTGTGGCTGATCGAGCGCCGCCTGCGGCAGGTCGACGGCGTGCAGCAAGCCAACCTGAACGTCGCAAGCGAAAAGCTCTTCATCCGCTGGCACAAGGACAAGACCACGGCCGCCGCGCTGCTGGAAGCGGTGCGCAGCATCGGCTACAACGCCTGGCCCTATGACACCACCCGCCACGACGCGCAGTTGCAGAAGGCCAGCCGCACACTGGGCCGCCAGCTCTTCGTGGCAGGCCTGTCGATGATGCAGGTGATGATGTACGTCGCTCCGGAATACATGGCAGGTGACGACGGCACGCTGGATGCTGGCATGGCAAGCCTGATGCGCTGGGCCAGCCTGCTGCTCACGCTTCCCGCCATCGCCTATTCCGCCCAGCCCTTCCTGAAGGGCGCCTGGGCCAGCCTGAAAGCCCGTGTGCTCGGCATGGACGTACCCGTAGCGCTGGGCATCATGGCTGCCGTCATCGGTAGCGCCGTATCAACCTTCCGCGGCGCGGGCGAGGTGTATTACGACTCCGTCACCATGTTCATCTTCCTGCTGCTGGCCGGCCGCTACCTGGAAATGGTGGCGCGGCGCAAGGCTGCAAGCGCCTTGTCGCGCTTGCGCCACGGGGTACCGGAGATGGCGCAGCGCCTGCAGCTGTGGCCGGACTCACGCGATACAGTGACCATCCCCGCCAGCGCGCTGGCCGCCGGCGACCATATCCTCGTCAAGGGCGGCGAGGCAGTCGCCGCCGATTGTGTTGTCGTCGACGGCAGCACCGCCGTCGACCTGTCGCTGCTGACCGGGGAGAGCGCACCACAGCGCAAAGGGCCGGGCGACACCATCCCCGGCGGCGCAGTCAACGCCGGCAGTCCGGTTGTGCTGCGCGTCGAAAAGCCGGCGCGCGACAGCACCTTAGCGGGCCTGCTCAAACTCGTAGAGCGCGCGGGCAGCGCCAAGCCGCAAATTGCGCAGTGGGCCGACCGCACAGCCTCGTGGTTCGTCGCTGCGCTGCTGCTGTTTGCGGCGGCCAGCTTTGGCTTCTGGTATTGGCACGACGCTGCCCGCGCCTGGCCGGTGGCGATTGCGGTGCTGGTGGTGTCCTGCCCATGCGCCCTGTCGCTGGCCACACCATCCGCGCTGGCAGCGGCGACTGACCGCCTGCTCGGCAAGGGCGCACTGGTGGTTCAGCCGCATGTGCTGGAAACGCTGCACCGCGCCACGCACGTCGTGTTCGACAAGACCGGCACGCTGACAGAAGGCCGGCCAACCGTGCAGAGTGTTGACGCCATCGACGGCGCACGCATCATCGGCATCCTGCGCGTGGCAGCGGCACTGGAAGCTGGCAGCGCGCACCCGATCGCGCGGGCAATCAGCGCGGCTGCCGACGCGCATGGCGCCGGTGCGGCGGCCGCGATCAAATTGCAGGAACTGGCGGGGCAGGGCATGGAAGGCATGGTCAATGGCGCCCGCTACCGCCTGGGCACGGCCGCCTACGTCGCTGGGATCGCTGGCGACCGCGTCCCGGCGATGGGTTGCGGGCCGGTCGGCGAGGAGCCGTACGCAGGCGCTTCGCCGATGACGACGGTCTGGCTGGGCATGCAAGGCCGCTGGCTGGGGCGCTTCCTGATCAGCGATGCGCTGCGCCCGGACGCGCGGCAAACGGTTGAATACTTCCAGCGCCTCGGCAAAACCGTGGTGCTCCTGAGCGGCGACCAGCAGGCGCTGGCCGCGAAGGTGGCGGGAGAGTTGGGCATCGGTGAAGCAATCGGCGACTGCCTGCCGGAGGAAAAACTCACGTACGTGCAGGAACTGCAAAAGCACGGCGCCGTGGTGGCCATGGTCGGCGACGGCATCAACGATGCTGCGGTGCTGAGCGCCGCCGACGTCTCCTTCGCAATGGGCAGCGGTGCAACATTGGCACAAGTGCACGCCGACTGCGTGCTGCTCGACGCCCGCCTGCCGCTGCTGGCCGACACCGCCCGCAGCGCCGATAAGACCATGCGCGTGATCCGCCAGAACCTGGCATGGGCCACGCTGTACAACCTGATTGCCATTCCGGCAGCAGCCTTCGGCGTGCTGAATCCATGGCTATCGGGCGTTGGTATGGCGGCCAGCTCCGCCTTTGTCGTCCTGAATGCGCTGCGTTTGCGCAGAGGTTAATAAAATGGAATCACTTTACCTGCTCATCCCCCTCAGCGTCGGCCTGGTCTTCGGCGCACTGTGGTTGTTCTTCAAGGCCTCAGATGACGGCCAGTTCGACGATCTTGTGGGTCCAGCCATCAGAGTTTTGCAGGACGACGACCGGATTTGACCTACGTCATGTTTTTTTGAAGTGCTCCTCGGTACCCTTTGACATATCTCATCAAAGTGTCTGCCTGGAGAATTCAAAGTGGATCAATCACTGGACTACAACTACAAGATCGTGAAGCAATTCGCGATCGCCACCATATTGTGGGGCGTTGTGGGCATGCTGGTCGGCGTCATCATCGCCGCCCAACTTGCCTGGCCCGCCCTGAACCTGGACATCCCCTGGCTGACGTATGGCCGCCTGCGTCCCCTGCACACCAATGCAGTGATCTTCGCCTTCGGCATCAGCGGCCTGTTTGCCACTTCGTATTACGTGGTCCAGCGCACCTGCCAGGTGCGTTTGTTCTCCGACAAGCTTGCCGCTTTCACCTTCTGGGGCTGGCAAGCCGTGATCCTGGCCGCCGTAGTCACCCTGCCCATGGGTTACACCCGCGGCAAGGAATACGCTGAACTGGAATGGCCGATCTCCATCCTGATCGCCCTGGTGTGGGTCGCCTACGCCACCGTCTTCTTCGGCACTATCATCAAGCGCAAGGTCAAGCACATCTACGTCGCCAACTGGTTCTTCGGCGGCTACATCCTGGCGGTAACCATCCTGCACGTGGTGAACGGCATGAGCATGCCGGCTTCGCTGTTCAAGTCCTACTCGATGTACTCGGGCGTGCAGGACGCAATGATCCAGTGGTGGTACGGCCACAATGCGGTGGGCTTCATCCTGACCGCCGGCTACCTGGGCATGGTGTACTACTTCATCCCGAAACAGGCCGAGCGTCCTGTGTATTCCTACAAGCTGTCGATCGTGCACTTCTGGGCGCTGATCTTCACCTATATGTGGGCCGGTCCCCACCACCTGCACTACACCGCGCTGCCTGACTGGGCGCAATCGCTGGGCATGGTGTTCTCCCTGATCCTGCTGGCGCCAAGCTGGGGCGGCATGATCAACGGCATGATGACCCTCTCGGGCGCATGGCACAAGCTGCGCACCGACCCGATCCTGAAGCTGATGATCGTGTCCCTGTCCTTCTACGGCATGGCCACTTTCGAAGGCCCGATGATGTCGATCAAGACCGTCAACGCCCTGTCGCACTACACCGACTGGGGTATCGCCCACGTTCACGGCGGCGCGCTGGGCTGGGTCGGCTTTATCACCATGGGTTCGATCTACTACCTGATCCCGCGCATGGCCGGCCAGACCAAGATGTACAGCACCAAGCTGATCGACCTGCACTTCTGGGTCGCCACCATCGGCATCGTCCTGTATATCGCCGCAATGTGGATTGCCGGCGTGATGCAGGGCCTGATGTGGCGCGCAGTGAATCCGGACGGCACCCTGACCTACACCTTCGTCGAAGGCGTGAAGGCCACCTACCCGTACTACGTGGTGCGCTTCCTGGGCGGCGTGCTGTACCTGGCCGGCATGTGCATCATGGCCTACAACACCTGGATGACCCTGAAGGGCCGCGAAACGACGCGTGCGCGCATCCCTGAAATGAGCCTCGCGGCATAACGGAGCAAACGATGAAATTTTCCCATGAATGGATTGAAAAGAACCCCTGGCTGCTGATCGTCCTGGTCACGCTGGTCGTATCGGTGGGCGGTGCGGTGGAGATCATCCCGCTGTTCTTCCAGAAGTCGACCACGGAGCCGGTGGCGGGCCTGAAGCCTTACTCCGCACTGCGCCTGACGGGCCGCGACATTTATGTGCGTGAAGGCTGCTACACCTGCCACTCGCAGATGATCCGTCCCTTCCGCGCCGAGACCGAACGTTACGGCCACTACTCGGTGGCGGGCGAGTTTGTGTACGACCGCCCGTTCCAGTGGGGCTCCAAGCGCACCGGCCCGGACCTGGCGCGCGTTGGTGGCCGCTACAGCGACGAATGGCACAAGACCCACCTGAACAACCCGCGCGACGTGGTACCGGAATCGAATATGCCTAATTACCCGTGGCTGGCACAGACCAAGCTGAAACCGGACGAGGTGGTGCCGAAGATGCGCGCGCTGAAACGCATGGGCGACCCGTACACGGAAGAGGAAATCGCCGCCGCGCCGGCCGAACTGGCCAACAAGACGGAAGAGGATGCACTCGTGGCCTACCTGCAAGGCCTGGGCACCCAGATCAAGACGAGGAACTGATATGGAAAACTTTTTTGGCAATGCGAGCAATGTGATGACGGTCATTTCCTTCGTCACCTTCCTCGGCATCGTATGGTGGGCCCAGCGCGGCAACTGGGAAGAAGCGGCCAAGCTGCCTTTCGCGGATGAGGAGAAGGACCGTGGCTGATTTCACTAGCGAATTCTGGAACATTTACATTGTCGTCCTGACCGTCATCGGCATCGTCGGCTGCGGCGTGCTGCTGTGGTCCCAGTCCTCCGTGAAGGGCGCGGCGCTGAAGTCGGTGGACGGCAAAGTCGGCACCACCGGCCATATCTGGGACGAAGACCTGACCGAGTTGAACACGCCTATGCCACGCTGGTGGATGTGGCTGTTCTACCTGACTATCGCCTTCGCCATCGGCTATCTGTGGCTGTATCCGGGCCTGGGCAGCTACAAAGGTTCGCTGGGCTGGACTTCGGCCAAGGAGCACAAGGAAGAACTGGCGAAAGCCGAGAAGGACTACGGCCCGCTGTTCGACAAGTACAAGGGCCAGGACCTCAAAGCAGTGGCGGCAGACCCGCAGGCGCATGCCATCGGTGAGCGCCTGTTCCTGACCTACTGCGCGCAGTGCCACGGCTCCGATGCGCGCGGCAACAAGGGCTTCCCGAACCTGGCCGACAAGGACTGGCTGCATGGCGGCGATCCCGACACCATCAAGCTGACCATCATGAAGGGCCGTCACGGCGTGATGCCCCCAATGGGCGCGGCAGTGGGCTCCGAAAAGGATATCGAGAACGTTGCGCAATATGTCCTGAGCCTGTCCGACAGTACCCACGACCCGATCAAGTCCGTCATGGGCAAGTCCAAGTTCACCGCCTGCATGGCCTGCCACGGCCCCGGCGGCAAGGGCAACCCGATGCTGGGCGCCCCTAACCTGAGCGACAAGACCTGGCTGTACGGCGGCAGCGCTGAAACGATCATGGAAACCGTGCGCAAAGGCCGCAACAACACCATGCCTGCGTTCGAGGACTTCCTCGGCGAGAGCAAGGTGCATGTGCTGGCAGCCTATGTCTGGAGCCTGTCGAATCCCCCCGTCCAAGCTATGAAGTAGAGCATCATGAACGCCCCCGCACCACAAGTCATCAAGATGTACGCCAAGCGCGAGGATATTTTCCCGCGCGAGGTGAAAGGCCATTACACGAACCTGCGCTGGATCTGCCTGATCCTGACCCAGGTGGTCTTCTACGGAGCACCCTGGCTGCAATGGAACGGCCGCCAGGCAATCCTGTTCGACCTGATGGCGCGCAAGTTCTACATCTTTGGCCTGGTGCTGTGGCCGCAGGATTTCATCTACCTGGCGGCCATGCTGATCGCCTGTGCCTGGGGCCTGTTCCTGGTCACCGCGGTCGCGGGCCGCGTGTGGTGCGGCTTCTCCTGCCCGCAAACGGTTTATACGGAGATGTTCCTGTGGATCGAGCGTAAATTCGAGGGCTCGCGCAGCGCGCAGATGCGGCTGGCGAAAGAGCCCATGTCCTTCAACAAAGCCTGGCGCAAAGGCGGCAAGCACCTGGCCTGGCTTGCGCTCTCGCTGTGGACCGGCTTTACCTTCGTCAGCTATTTCTCTCCGCTGCATAACCTTGCCGAAGCGGCGCAAACCTTCAATTTCGGTCCGTGGGAGGCTTTCTGGGTTGGCTTCTACAGCCTGGCCACCTATGGCAACGCCGGCTGGCTGCGCGAGCAGGTGTGCAAATACATGTGCCCATACGCCCGATTCCAGAGCGCGATGTTCGACCGCGACACCCTGATCATCACTTACGATGAAAAGCGCGGCGAGCCTCGCGGCCCGAAATCGGAAGGCTCCTGCATCGACTGCTCGCTGTGCGTGCAGGTTTGCCCGACCGGGATCGACATCCGCAAAGGACTGCAATATGAATGCATCGGCTGTGCTGCGTGCATCGACGCCTGCGATATCGTGATGGACAAGATCGAACAGCCGCGCGGCTTGATCCGCTACAGCACCGACCGCGCCATGTCGCAGGGGCTGGGCGCCAAAGAGATCCGCAAGCGCGTGATGCGTCCGCGCGTGCTGCTCTACACCGGCGGCCTGCTGGTCTTCATCATCGCCGTCTTCACGACGCTGGCCATGCGCACGCCGCTCAAAATGGACGTGATTCGCGACCGCGGTTCGATGGGCCGCGAGGTGGAAAACGGCATGATCGAAAACGTGTACCGCCTGCAGATCATGAATACGGCCGAGAAGGGCCATACCTACCGCATCCGTCCCAGCGGCATCGATACGCTGCAGGTTGCAGTGCCGGATACCGTGGACCTGGGTCCGACCGAAACGCGCGCCGTGCCGATCCGCCTGCGCGTCGAACATGGCAAGGGCGAAACCGGTTCCAACAAGATTGCGATTGAACTGACCGCGCTCGACGACCCGTCGCTGGCGGTCAAGGAAAAAGCGGTATTTATCGTACCGCGCTAAGGAGCGAGAAATGAATGCGATAGTTGCAGAAGCCCCGTGGTACACCCACCGCTGGCCGTGGCTCTTGATGATGGGCCCCGCCTTTGTGGCGATTGCCGGCATTGCCACCTGTTACGTGGCTTTCAACGGCCAGGACGCGCTGGTGGTGGGCGACTATTACAAGCAGGGCAAGGCCATCAACCAGGACTTGCGCCGCGACCGCGCCGCTGCGGCGCTGGGCCTGTCGGTCGGATTTCGCTATGACGCGGCGGAAGGACTGCTGCGGGGCCATATCGGCAGCGGCAAGCCTTTGGCCGACGAGACCCTGAGCATCCGCCTGCAGCATGCGACGCAGCCGGCACGCGATATGGTGCTGCTGGCGCGGCCCGATGCCAACGGCGACTTCAGCGTCGCCTTGCCGATGCTGGAGCGCTCGCGCTGGCAGGTGCTGGTCGAGGGCAAGAAGCGCGACTGGCGGCTGGAAGGCAGCTGGCAGTGGCCGACGGAGCGTGAAGTCTCGATCCGCGCCGACTAGGCAACCAGGTACTCGCGCGCCAGCGCGCGCGCCCGATGCAGGCGGCTCTTGGCAGCCGCCGTGCTCAGCCCCAGCTCCTGCGCAATCTCCGCGATGCTCAATTCCTCGAAGTCGCGCAGCAACAAGATCTGCAGGTAATCGCGCGGCAGCGATTCCAGCGCCTGCACGACTTCCGTACGCAGGCTGGCATCGGTCTGCGCGGCCAGCCATTGTTCCGCGCGCTCCTCGTCATACGGATCGTAGTTGAAGGCACGCCGGCCCAGCCGGCGGCACTCGCGCTGCACCACCTTGAACAGCCATCCCGAAAACGCCGCCAGCACCTTCAGTGAGGACAGGCGGCGCGACATCACCAGCAGCACCTCCTGCACCGCATCATCGACATCGCTGATCAGGCAATTGCGCTGAGCGTAACGGCGGATATCCGGCTGGCAGACCGCCAGCAGGCGGGCCAGCGCCTCCGGATCGCCGCCGTGCGCGGCCTTCAGCACGGGCTGGTGCTGCTCATTAAGCGCCATTCATCTTCCTAGCCTTATCCAGTTTGCGTCCCACCATGGCGCAGGCCGGGCAAAAGCCGAACAGGCCTGACAGCACCATACCCGCCGCCGACAGGGCCAGCACCGTGCCCCACAGGCCGCCCAGGGCCAGCACGCTCCATGCCGCCACTGCCAAACCGGCAATCACGCGCAGGACACGCTCCCAAGTTGGTACATTTTTAACATAGAACATTTTGCACTCCTTTTCACAGGCTGAGGGAAATTCCTCACCTGCTAAGAGGGGTCGTCCGGCCATTTGGATTCGCGGTTACAAAAATAAATTACACTAGCCAGCAGCCCCCTCGCCCAAAGGACGTCGATGAAGCCTCTCGGGATCAATGTGAAGGTCGCACTTGCCACCAGCATCACGTCCATCGTGATGGTCGCGGTGGTGACTGTCTTGCAGGCGCAGCGCCTGAAGGAGGACTTCACCAAGGTGCTCTTTGCGCAGCAGGACGCCCTGATCACGCGCACCGCGGAAGACCTGGACGACAAGCTCACCGCCCTGCTGGACGTCATCGCCCAGTCGGCACGCAAGCAACCGCGCCACCTGATGCACGATCCCGCCGCGCTGCGCAACTGGTACGAAGAGCGCGCCATGCTGTCCATGTTCGATGACGTCATCGTGATGGATGGAGCAGGCACCCTGGTGGCAGATGTGCCGCTGATGCCGGGACGCGCGGGCCTTTCCGTCGCCGACCGCGAATACTTCAAGAAGGTCCTCGAAACCCGCAAGCCCACGATTGTGGGGCCGATCAAGAGCCGCGCCAGCGGCCAGCCTATCGTGCAGATGGTGGCGCCCCTGCTGGACGACCAGGGAAAGGTGGTAGGCGTCCTTGCCGGCGTGCTGCGCCTGTACAAGGACAATATGCTGGGGCACCTGCGCACCGCCAAGGTAGGCAAGACCGGCTACTACTTTGCCGTCACGCTCAGCGAACCTTCGCTGTACGTCGTCCATCCTGACGCCGCGCGCATCCTGCAGCCTCGGGCAGCCAACGCGAATCCGGCCACTACCCGGGCGATCAAGGAGGGCTTTGAAGGCACCGTCATCAGCCAGAACTCCGCCGGCGTACCGGGTTTGAGCAGCTACCGGCGGTTGAAATCCACAGGCTGGCTGCTGGCGACCATCCTGCCCGTGCATGAAGCGTTCGAGCCGTTCGAAGGCGTGCAATTGCACCTTCTGGCCTGGGGCGTGGGCGCGTCCGTGATTTCCGCCCTGCTGATTGGCTGGATCACCCTCTACCTGCTGGCGCCTGTGGCAAAGCTGCGCAATGCGATACAGGACTTACGGGCCTCACCGGGTCAGTTTTCGGCCATCCCCGTCACGCGCAAGGACGAAATCGGCGAGCTGACGGAAGCTTTCAATTGCCTGATGCAGGAGAGGCAGTCGGCGGAAGCCCAATCACGGCAGCTGAAAGCGGAGGCCGACCTGCGCGCGGCGGAACTCGAGCGCGAACGCGACCGCGCCGAAGCCGCCAACCGCGCCAAGAGCGATTTCGTGGCGAATATGAGCCATGAAATCCGTACGCCGATGAATGCGGTGCTGGGCATGGTGTACTTGCTGGGCAATACCTCGCTCAGCGCGCAGCAGCGCAAGTATTTGACGATGATCCGCACCTCCGGCCAATCCTTGCTGGGCATCCTGAACGATGTGCTGGACTTCTCCAAGATCGAGGCGCGCCGCATGGAGCTGGCGCCGATCGATTTCGACCTGGACGAAGCGCTGGCAACACTGGCCACGACCATGACCATGAATGCGGGCGACAAGGAGCTGGAGCTGGCCATCGTGGTCGCCCCCGACGTGCCGACACTCCTGCATGGCGACTCTCTGCGCCTGCAGCAGATCCTGACCAACCTGGCCAGCAACGCGATCAAGTTCACCGAGCAGGGCGAGGTGGTTGTGTCTGTCCGGACAGCCGTGCGCGTTGCCGACCGCGTGCTCCTGTGCTTTGAAGTGCGCGACACCGGCATCGGAATGACGGAGCAGCAAACCACGCAACTGTTCAACGCATTCTCGCAAGGCGACGAAAGCATCACGCGCCGCTTTGGCGGTACCGGCCTTGGCCTGGCCATCACGCGCCGGCTGGTAGAGCTGATGGGCGGCCAGGTACAGCTGCAAACCGTGCCGGGACAAGGCAGCACCTTCTCCTTTGAACTGTGGTTCGGCGTGCTGCCCGAACGCGCCGAGCCTCGACGCCGGCCGGCCATCGGCCCGCTCAATGTGCTGGTAGTGGACGACAACCGGACCAGCCGCAATATGCTGGTGCAGTTGCTGCGCGCCTGGGGATGGATGGCCGACGAAGCGGACACCGGCGCGGCAGCGCTGGCGCAATTCCGCGCCCACCTGGCAGGCGCGGATCCATACGATGTGGTGCTGGCGGACTGGCATATGCATGGTCCCGCAGGCTTGACGGCCGCGCGCGAAATCCGGCAGGCGGCGGAGGGCCATCGCCAGCCCATTGTGGTGACCATCAATGCTTTCGCCCGCAGCCAGGTCGACGAGATAGCCGGCTCACGCGAGGCGGACGTGGTGCTGGTCAAACCGATCACCGCATCCAGCCTGTTCGACGCCCTGCACCAGGCGCTGGCGGCAAGCAGCGGCAAGGAAGAGGCAGCGGGTTCCGCCTCCGCGCTGGTGAACCGGCTGCGTGGCGTTCACTTCCTGCTGGTGGAGGACAACCTGCTGAATCAGGCGGTGGCGCGCGGCATCCTGGAACTGGCCGGCGCCACGCTGGATGTTGCCGGTGATGGCCAGCAGGCGGTGGACATCTTGCGCGCCGGCGCCGGCAACTACGACATTGTGCTGATGGATATGCAAATGCCGGTGCTGGATGGCTTCAGCGCCACGCGCATCATCCGGGAAGAGCTGAAACTGCAGGTGCCAGTCATTGCCATGACGGCGGGCGTGCTGGCCTCGGAGCGGAACCGTTGCAACGAGGCCGGCATCAGCGATTTCATTGCCAAGCCGGTGGTGGTCGAGGAGATGATGGCCATCATCGAGCGCAACCTGCCCGCCAGGGCTGGCGGCATGCCCGCGCCTGACGCTGCGCCGCCAGCGGAACAAGTACCGTCCGAGCAGGTATTCAGCATGGACAGCCTGATGCGCGTGATGGGCAAGGACCAGAAAGGCCGGGCGGTCATGTTCAAGATGGTGCGTGGCGCGCTGGAAGGCGGCATGCAGCCGATGGACGATGCCGACGCCGCTGTGCGCGACGGCCGCCCCGGTGAAGCGGCACGCATCCTGCACAGCCTGCGCGGCGCCGTCGGGGTACTTGGCGCCAAGCGTCTGGTGAAGGCGACGCTGGACGCCGAATCGGCAATCCGTGTCGGCAGTCCGGATACCCTGCCTGCGGTGCTGGCCGCCGTTCGCGCTGAATTGGAACAGGTGCTGGCGCAGGGGCGCCTCTGGCTGGAGCAGGAAGACCGCTAACGTTGCGGGTAAATCGTTTCGCCCCGTTCCAGCATCGCCACGAATTCGCTGATACGCTTGGCCCGGGTCTCGGCCCGCTTAGCCTGGTGTGTGCGGAACAGGATCGCATAGCGGTTCTGCGAGCTGAGGGTCGCAAACTTGGCGCGCGCCTTGGTGTTCGCGTCCAGCGCCGCCTGCAGGTCGTCCGGCACCTCCGCCGCACTCCAGGAATCGTAAGCGGCTTCCCAGCGCCCGTCCTGCCTGGCACGCTCGATCTCCGCCTGTCCGGCAGGCTGCATCAAACCCTTGTCGATCAGCGCCGCCACCTTCTCCCGGTTCACCTTGGACCAGATGCTGCGCTTGGCGCGCGGTGTGAATTTCTGCAGCCAGTATTGCTCGTCGATGCTCTTCTTCTGGCCATCGATCCAGCCAAAACAGAGCGCAGCATCGAGCGCCTCGGGGTACTGCACCGACGATTCCGGCGCACCTTTCTTGGCAATCTTCATCCACACGCCTTGCGACGTGGCGTGCTGCTTTTCCAGCCAGTTCCACCAAGCTTTGCCAGTAGCGAAAAGCCGCTGCTCCAGTTCTGCCTTCATGCCGTTTATGCCTTGAATTTTGAAAGTTGCATGCCATTGCGGCAAGACGAGGATTCTACCTATAATCGTTGATCGCTACCGGTCAGGGGGCTTTATGAAGCAGTTCCGCATTGCGCCTGCAACATGGACGTGGTTGTTGTCCGGGATGTGCATCATCGTCCTGTCGCTGATTCTTTACGATGCCAGCTTCGCCATCCGGCCCTTGCTGGTCGAGCAGCAGCAAGGCAGCCTTGGCGTCCAGCTGGAAGACGATTCCGGCACCAGCCCCATGCCGCCGGGTACCCACAAGCTTCGCATCCTCGGCTTCCACCAGCAATCGTCATTGCAGCAAGCAGGCGCCCAGACTGGCGATGTTGTGCGCTTCGACCGCACGCTGGACCGCTGGCGCAAGTTCGCCATCGGAGAGCGCATAGGCCTGACCCTGTACCGCAATGGCGTGCCGCGCCATGTGGAAGTCAGCGCGCTGCCAGCCCCGATCCGCGTTGCCGAATACATGGACTTTTTCGGGCGCATGCTGACTGCCTCGGTATCGCTGCTGTTTACGCTGCTGGTCGGATTCAAGCAAGCCGGCCACCCGGCCTATCGCGGACTGGCCAAGACCTTCCTCTGCCTGACGCTGCTGTACTTCATCACGTTCAGCTATGCGCCTTACGGCTGGCCGCACTACGTCGGCAAGCTGCTTTGCCTGACCCTTTACCCGATGCTGTGGTACTGGGCGCTCGCCTTCGCCCTGCGCTACCAGGCCTATGAACCGCGGCCATTGCGGCGCTGGCTCGGACGCAGCAGCGGTCCGCTTCACCTGCTCGCCCTGGTGACCGCCGCGTATTCCGGCTGGCTAGCGCTTGGCAATGAGGCGCCGATGCTGTGGGTCCTGGTTCTCGCCTGCGCAGCGGCGGGAATGGTGCTCACGCTGGCCAGCGTGGCCGAAGGCTGGCAGCAGACCAGCGGCCAGGTACGGCAGCGCCATATGTGGCTATTCCTGTCCTTCCTGGTCCCTGCGATCCCCAGCACGCTGATCTGGATGCCTTCGACCGATGCATCAGCCGGCGACTTGCGCGTCGTGGCCCTGATGGCCTATGCCGGCCAGCTGGTCATGTACTGCGGCCTGGCGTATGCAGTGCTGAAGCACCGCGTCTTCAATTTCGAGTTCGCGATCAACCGCGCGATGGTGTACAGCGTGGTCAGTGTCCTGCTGCTATGCACCGTGGGCCTGATGGAGTTCATCTCCAAATCGCTGCTGAAAGGCGATGGCGGCGCCCATAAGAGCTTCGCCATCGACGCCGCAATTGCACTGGCCGTGTACCTGATTTTCCACCAGCTGCATGGCCGTATCGAACGCTGGGTGGAGAAGATATTTTTCTTCAAATGGCATGACAACGAACATAAGCTGCGCCACTTCGTGCGCCAGGCCGCGCACTTCACTGCCGTCGATGCGCTGCTTGCAGCTTTCCGCACCGCGGTGGACCGCTTTACCGGGCATGCGGGTTGCGCCATCTACCTGCGGCAGGGAAGCGGCGATTATTTGTTCGTCAGCGGCACCCTGAGCGATGCGCCGGCGCTGGTTGAACCGAACGACCAACTGGTGGTGACTTTGCGCGCCGACATGGCGCCGACAGCAATCGACCAGCAAAGCCAGGTGCGCGGCGACATGGTCCTGCCAATGAGCCATCGCGGCGCGCTGCATGGTTTCGTTGTGCTTGGCGCGAAAGCCAGCGGCGAGTCCTATCGTCCGGATGAATGTGAGGCGCTGGGCTTTGCGGCGCAGCAGATCGGGCTCGATATCCATGCGCTGCGCGTTGAAGCGCTGGAGCAGGAATTGCGCGAACTGGAGAGGAAGGCAGAACAGCAGCGCACCGAGCTGGCCTTGATGGCGGGCCGCCGCCGCCGCTCGCGCGTCGACGAGCCTATGCCTGACGCCGAATCGTCGCCGGCGGCGGCACCAGCGCCAGCCGGTCCTGCAGCTTGATCTGACGCGCCACTTCGACAAATGCCTTGGCCGCAGGCGAGGCCTGCGCCAGGTTGCGCAGCGCGAGCCCGACGCGGCGCCGCACGGCCGGTGTGAACGGCCGCACCGCTATTTCAGGATGGGTGGAGGCCAAGTTCGCCGGCAGCGCGAGTTCCGCCATGCCGGAAACGCCATCACCGCGCGCCACCATGCCCAGCACGGTCAGCACCTGCGACATGCGGTAACGCACTTGCGGGCTCACACCCTGCGATGCAAACAGCGGCTCGATCAGCGTCGAACATCCGGCATCGGGCATGATGAAGGGCTCATGGGCCAGGTCTTGCGCGCTGACGGTTCTCTGCCTTGCCAGCGGATGTGCAGAGGGCAGCAGCGCCACCATCTGGTCCTCGACCAGTTCGACGGTGTCGAAGCGTTCGTCCGGCAGCTGGGTGAAACCGATATCGACACGGCGGTCCATCACCCATTGCAGGGTATCGCCGTCAGTGCCCTCGTCGATGCGCACTTCGATGCCTGGATAGCGCTGGCGGAACACATCCAGGATCGCGGGGAGCAGCTTGAGGGAAGACGTCGGGCCGAAAGAGCCGATTCGCAGCAAGCCTTTATTCAGGCCGCTGGCCAGCGCCACCTCTTGCCGCATCGATTCGGCCAGGCCCGTGATTTCGCGGGCGCGCACCAGCAGGCGCTGACCCAGTTCCGTCACCTCCGCCACCGCCCCCTGGCGCTGGATCAGTTGCACGCCCAGCTCCTGCTCGAGCGACTTGATGGCGTGGGAGACAGCAGACTGGCTCACGCCCAGGCGCAATGCGGCAGCGGTAAACCCGCGCAGTTCCGCCACCAGGGCAAATATTTCGAGCTGGGTGAACGTCATGAGCTTTTCCTCATTTTTCTATGAGTCTGGATAAGCATTAATGTATAAGCTCCTTCACTGACACGCAAGGCCCGACTGCCATGATCTACCTTAAACTGATCGCCTGCACCCTGATCTGGGGCGGCACCTTCATCGCCGGCCATATTGTCTCGAATGCATTGCCGCCGCTGACGGCGGCCTCCATCCGCTTCTCGATCGCGGCGGCGCTGCTGCTGGTGCTGGCCTGGAAACGCGAAGGCGGCCTGCCTAAGCTCTCAATGCAGCAGCTGGGCGCCACGGCGGCGCTGGGCCTGACCGGCATTTTCCTGTACAACTTCTGCTTCTTCTCGGCGCTGGGCAAGATGGAAGCGAGCCGCTCGGCCCTGTTCATCGCCATGAACCCGATCGTGACCGCGCTGGCCGCTGCCGCCGTGCTGCGGGAGCGCCTGAACTGGCAGAAATGGGCGGGTATCGGCATCGCCTTCGTCGGCGCCACGGTGCTGATTACGCGCGGCGAGCCGATGGCGGCGCTGCACGACATCAGCCAGTCGATCGGCGTCGGTGAATTGATGATGCTGGGTGCCGCCTCCTGCTGGGCAGCCTACACCCTGGTGGGCCGCGCGGCGCTGAAGGGGCTGTCGCCAATTGCCGCCACCACCTACGCCTCGCTGTGGGGCCTGGGCTTCCTGCTGGTTACCGCGTCGAGCGAGCTGCCGAACGTGGCCTGGGCATCGCTGGGCTGGCAGGTATGGGCGTCCGTCACCTACCTGGGCGCGTTCGGCACCGTAGTGGCCTTCGTGTGGTGGTATGAGGGCGTGAAAGCTTTGGGCCCGGCGCGCACTGCGGTGTTCAACAACCTGGTGCCGGTGTTCGGTGTCTCGCTCGCCGCGCTGATGCTGGGCGAGCAGGTGATGGCTTCGATGATCGCCGGCGGCCTGCTGGTCGCCACCGGCGTAACGATCACGAATCGCTGATCAGGCGTAACGCAGCACGTCGTCCAGCGGGCGGCGTGGCTTTTGCGGCCAGTTGCCCTGCGCGGCCTGGCCGACCGCCACCAGCATGACCGGCACTTCGTTGGCGCCAAGCCCAAAGGCGGCATGCACGGCCTGCGCATCAAAGCCGGTCATCGCGCAGCTGGACAGGCCCATGCCTTCGGCCGCCAGGATCATGGTCATTGCGGCCAGGGAGGCGGAACGCAAGGCCTCGTCGCGCTGGGCCCGTTCGTCGCCGTCCATGGACTGGGCCATGCGCGTCCAGCTGTCGACAACGGGCTGGATAAGTATGCCCTTATCCACAGCCGGTTTCAGCGCCGCCGCCACCTGGTCCTGCGCCCGCAGCGTGCCGCTGATGATGAAGGTCACCGGCGCATCGACAACTTTCTGCTGGCCGAAGGACAGCTCGCGCAATTTCTCGCGCGCTTCCTGCGAGCGCACCGCGACGAACTGCCAGTTCTGCACGTTGTAGGCGGATGGCGCCAGCGTCGCCAGCCGCGCCAGTTCCGCCACCTGTTCGTCACTGACCGGCGCCGCCGGGTCGAAGTAGTTTGCCGAGACGCGCGATTCGATCAAGTCCCTGATTGCGCTCATTATTTAGCCTCCTGCAGTTTGAGTTGAAGAGTCATTACGCTGCCCAGTACCACGGCCAGGCCGACCATGGCCGTGCCGCCCAGCTTTTGGCCGAGCAGGGCCCAGCCCAGCACTACAGCGGTGGCGGGGCTCAGCAAGCCGAGCGAGGACACGGCAACCGGCGACAGACGCGACAGGCCGCGGAACCACAGCAGGTAGGCCACCAGGGCGCCGACGAAGGTCAGATAGCCATAGCCAAGGAGTTCGCTGGTAGCCAGGGAGGCCGGCAGCGGAGGATCGGCCAGCAGCGCCAGCGGCGCCAGCATCAGGCCACCCAGGAGCAACTGCCAGCCGGCCAGTTCAGCCACCGGCAGGCCGGTTTTCCAGCGGCGCGCCAGCCAGGTGCCGACGGCCATGCTCAGCGCGCCGGCCAGTGCTGCGGTCACGCCGAGGGCATCCCAGCGAGCGGATGGCGACAGCAGCAGGGCGCCCATGCCGGCCACGCCGACCGCTGCGGCGCCCAGTGCTGCCACCTGTGGCTTGCGGCCGTCCCAACCCCAGGCCAGGCCCATGATCACGATAGGCTGGATGGCGCCCAGCACGGCGGCCAACCCGCCCGGCAAACGGTAGGCGGCGACGAAGAGCAAGGCCTGGAAAGCGCCGATGTTCAGCGCTGCCAGCACGGCGACGCGCCACCAGAGATGGCGGGCCAGCATGCGGCCGGCGAACAGCACCAGCAGCAGGCCGGCCGGCAGGGCGCGCACGGCGGCGGCGGTGAAAGGGCGCCCGGCGGGCAGGATTTCGGTGGCGACGATATAGGTCGAACCCCAGATGACGGGGGCCAGCGCGGTGATCGCGGTATCGGCTAAAGGGAATTTTTTCATGGCGTCCAATTTATCTTGAAATCGAGATAAATCGAAGTATAGCGCAATTTATCTTGAAGTCGAGATAAATTGTTATAATCGCCCTGATAGCTATTTCTGGAGACGGCTGTGGATAAAGTGGATGTAATCCTGGAGCAATGGGCGCGCGAGATGCCCGCCCTGGATGTGGGACCGATGGGCGTGATCGGGCGCCTGAAACGTTGCGCCGCACTGATGGGGCGACGCCTTGACGCGACCTTCGAGGAATTTGGGCTCAGTAACTGGGAATTCGACGTACTGGCGACCTTGCGCCGCTCAGGCGCGCCTCACCAGCTGGCGCCAACAGCCCTGTTTTCGCAGCTGATGGTCACTTCCGGCACGATGACGCACCGTCTGCAAAGGCTGGAAGCCCAGGGCTGGGTGACCCGCGCGCCGAATCCTGCCGATGCGCGCAGCCTGCTGGTCCAGCTCAGCCCCGCCGGGCTGGAACTGATCGAACGCGCCGTGGTGGCGCACGTGAAAAACGAAAAAAACATCATCGCCCCGCTGGGGGAGGAAGGCACAGCCGAACTTGACGCCCAGCTGCGCAAGCTCCTGGCGATGCTGGAGGCTAGGCAGGAGTCTTGAACGCGCCGACCTGGGCGCCGATGCGCGCGCCCATGGCTTCGCCCAGCGCGGTCAAGCCGCTGAGCGGGCGCACCATCACTTCGAAGTCGACGATCTTGCCCGCTTCATTGAACCGGATGAAGTCGATGCCCTTCAGCTGCTTGTCGTCCACGTTGGCGCTGAATTCCAGCACCACGCTCAAGCCGTCGTCGCTGGCCAGCTCGCGGTGGTAGGTGAAGTTCTCGAACACCTGGTATGCGGTATTCAGCACCAGTACCACCGCCTGCGCACTGTTATAAGGCTTGTTGGCTATCGGCGAACGGAACACCGCATCCGCATCAACGATGGAGGGCAGGGTGGACAGGTCGCCGCTGGCGACCATGTGATGCCAACGTTCCAGCGATTCAGCTACGGCGGCTTGCAACTGCATGGACGAACTCCTTAAATGGCGGCAGCCAGTCGGGTGCCTTGGTTGATGGCGCGTTTCGCATCCAGTTCCGCGGCCACGTCTGCGCCGCCGATCAGGTACACATTGCAGCCCGCATCGAGCAGGCCTTGCTGCAGTTCGCGCAACGGCTCCTGGCCGGCGCAGACGATCACATTATCTACTGGCAGCACATGCTGCTGGCCTTCCACCGTGACGTGCAGGCCGGCGTCGTCGATGCGATCGTAGCTGACGCCCGATTGCATGTCTACGCGCTTGGCTTTCAGGCCGGTGCGGTGGATCCAGCCTGTGGTCTTGCCAAGGCCATCGCCAACCTTGCTGGTCTTGCGCTGCAGCAGGTGGACTTTGCGCGGCGACGGGTGCACTTCAGGCGCACGCAGGCCGCCACGGTCGGCGTAGCCGTTGTCGATGCCCCATTCCGCGTAGAACTTTTCCGGCTCCAGGCTGGCACTCTTGCCCTCGTGGGTCAGGTACTCCGACACGTCGAAGCCGATGCCGCCGGCGCCGATCACGGCCACCTTCTTGCCGACGGCCGCGCCATCGCGCAGCACCTGCAGGTATCCCAGTGCTTTCGGATGGTCGATGCCTTCGATGGCCGGGGTACGCGGCGTGACGCCGGTAGCCAGCACGATATCGTCAAAGCCGCCTGCCGCCAGGGCAGCCACATCGACGCGGGTGTTCAGGTGCAGCTTGACGCCGGTCAGCTCGATCTGGCGGCCGAAGTAGCGCAGGGTTTCGTTGAATTCTTCCTTGCCCGGCACCTTCTTCGCCACGTTGAACTGGCCACCGATTTCGCTGGCGGCATCGAACAGGGTGACGTCATGGCCACGCGAAGCAGCCGTGGTGGCAAAGCTCAGGCCCGCAGGGCCGGCGCCGACCACGGCGATGCGCTTGGCTTGCTGCACCGGGGCGATCACCAGTTCGGTCTCATGGCAGGCCCGCGGATTCACCAGGCAGGAAGTGATCTTGCCGGAGAAAGTGTGGTCCAGGCAGGCCTGGTTACAGCCGATGCAGGTATTGATTTCGTCGGCGCGGTCTTCACGCGCTTTCTGCATGAAGAAGGCGTCAGCCAGGAATGGACGCGCCATCGACACCATGTTCGCTGCACCGTCGGCCAGGATGCCCTCGGCCACCTCCGGCGTGTTGATGCGGTTGGTGGCCACCAGCGGGATGCCGACCTTGCCCATCAGGTTCTTCGTCACCCAGGCAAAACCGGCGCGCGGCACCTTGGTTGCAATGGTCGGGATGCGCGCTTCGTGCCAGCCGATGCCGGTGTTGAGGATGGTGGCGCCGGCCTTCTCCACGGCTTGCGCCAGCTGCACCACTTCTTCCAGGGTCGAACCGCCTTCCACCAGGTCCAGCATGGACAGGCGGTAAATGATGATGAAGTCCTTGCCCACGCGCTCGCGCACGCGGCGCACAATCTCAACCGGGAAGCGCATGCGGTTTTCGTAGCTGCCGCCCCATTCATCGGTACGCTGGTTGGTGCGCGCCGCGATGAATTCGTTGATCAGGTAACCCTCGGAGCCCATGATTTCCACGCCGTCGTAGCCGGCTTCGCGCGCCAGGACGGCGCACTGCGCATAGTCTTCGATGGTCTGCGCCACTTCTTCGGTGGACAGTTCGTGCGGGGTGAACTGGTTGATCGGCGCCTTGATCGCGCTCGGGCCCACCAGTTTCGGATGGTAGGCGTAACGGCCGAAGTGCAGGATCTGCATGGCAATCTTGCCGCCTTCCGCGTGCACGGCGGCGGTCACGGTGCGGTGCTGCGCAACTTCCTCGCTGGTGGTCAGCTTGGCGCCCGCCTTCCATGGACGGCCCGCTTCGTTCGGGGCGATGCCGCCGGTGACGATCAGGCCAACCTCGCCGCGCGCACGCTCGGCGTAGAAGGCGGCCATGCGTTCAAAACCGTTTTCTTCCTCTTCCAGGCCAACGTGCATGGAACCCATGATCACGCGGTTTTTCAGAGTGGTGAATCCCAGGTCGAGCGGGGCGAGCAGGTGTGGGTAGCGGGTCATGGGTGTCCTCTTTATGCAACTAGTTGCATAAATATAGCCCGGTTTTCGCGTCTATGCAACCAGTTGCAGAGACGTTGTAGCTTGTCCGCATCGGCCTGCTGAGGCAAGATGGTGGCATCTTTCACATTGTTTCCCGCCATGTCTTTGCCTCACGCGCTGCTGACCTCACTGTCCGAGCGAGCCGGTTCCGGCTCGGAACTGGCCCGGCGCTTCGATAAATCCATCGGTTTCTTCTGGGCCGCCACCCACCAGCAGATTTACCGCGAGCTGGCGCGCCTGGAGCAAGCGGGCTGGATCGAGTCCCTGCCCGCAGAAACGGGCCGCGGCCGCAAGCGGGCTTACCGCGTACTGCCGGCCGGGACCGAGGAGTTGCGGCGCTGGGTCGCCGAGAGCGAAGAACCACGCCCCCAGCGCGATGCCCTGATGGTACGCATCCGCGCCGAGGCCGCAGTCGGCCCAGCGGGGCTGGAAGAGGAAATGCGCCGCCACCTGGCGCTACATGAGGCCAAGCTGGCCGTCTATAAAAGCTTCGAAGAACGCGACTTTGCCAATGAGACCGCATCCCGCGCGCGAAAGCTGCAGTACGTATTGCTGAAGGGCGGGATCGCACAGGAAGAACTGGCAATCAATATGGCGCGAGAGGCGATTGAAATTCTAAGCAGTGGTAAATAAGTCATATGTGACATTTAGTGACTTTTTAGAGGCAATTGGCAAAATACAATTTATGTTTTCAACCTGCCAATTGCCTCCACATGAAGTCTTCTTCCCTGTTCCAACGCCTTTCCTGCGCCACCATGCTGGCCGCCGCTACCCTGCTGAGCGGCTGCGCCTCGTCCTCCTACGTTGACACCGCCACCCGCGAAGTACCGGTTGCCAACTACAAAAAACTGGCCCAGCCAAAACTGGTCAAACTGAATTTCGAATTCCAGACCAAGGGCGTGCCGAACAGCCGCGCTACGGACTTCCTGAAAGCCCAGGTCAATGAACAGTTGCTGGCAAGCGGCATGTTCACCCCGGCGTCGGCTGATTCCAACGCCGACTTGTTGAACGTCACCCTGAACAATGTGCCGGTTGACGGCCAGAATCCAGCAATGAAGGGCTTCGTGACCGGCCTGACATTTGGCTTGGCTGGCACCACCGTAACCGACGGCTATATCTGCACCATCAATTACCTGCCGACCGGCTCCAACAGCGCCGTCAGCGGCACCGCTCGCCACGCCATCCACACCACCATCGGCAACAGCTCCGCACCGCAAAATGCCGAGAAGTCGGAGAACATGGAGGCGGCAGTCCGCAAGATGACCCGGGACGTGGTCAGCACTGCACTGCAGGACCTGTCCAACGCACCTGGCTTCAATTAAAAGGACGGCATGAAGCGCCTGCTCTCCATTGCCGCGCTGCTCGTCGTAGCATCCCAGATGGTGGGGTGCTCGACGCCAATGCAGCCCCCGTCTTCGACGTTTGAAAACACCGCCAAGCTGCACAATGCGCCGTTGGCGCCGGCAGCTGTCAGTGAATTCGCGTTGGAGCAGGGCAGGCCAGCCGAGAAAGATCGCTCGGTCAGCTTGCGCGCCCACTCTCTGGTTTCCCCTGTCGGCAAATCCTTCTCGCAGTACCTGAAGGAGACGCTGCGCCGGGAACTGCAAGCAGCTAACCTGCTCGACGCTGATTCCGCAACCCGGATCAGCGGCTTCCTGGTCGATTCCGACGTGGACGCGGCGATGGGCACCGGCACCGGTTCCCTGACCGCACGCTTTGTGGTGACGAAGGCGGGCAAGGTGGCGTATGACCGTCAACTGAGCACCAGCCTGACATGGGAATCGTCCTTCATGGGCGCAATCGCCATTCCGACGGCCGCCCAGAACTATGCTTTCCTATACAAGAAGCTGGTCGGCAAACTGTTTGACGATCCTGACTTCCGCCAGGCACTGGCGAAATAAGATAGCAGATGCAGCACCAATCCGGGCCTTCGGGCCTGGATTGACCTGGATCATTTTCCCGGCGGGCTGCCAGTCCTAAGATCCGGGAATGGATACCGATTACAAAGACCTCACCCAGGGCATTTCCGCCAACCTCGCCCAGTTGTGCAAGACCCAGCCGGAAGTCATGAAAGGCTTCAGCGACATGGGCAAGGCCGCCATGGCAGGCGGCGCTCTCGATCCCAAAACCAAGGAACTGATCGCGCTTGCGGTGGGCGTTGCTGCGCGCTGCGATGGCTGCATCGGCTTTCATACCAAGGCGCTGACGCGGCTTGGCGCCACAACCGAAGAAGTGCGTGAAGCGCTGGGCGTAGCCATTTATATGGGTGGCGGTCCGGTCGCCATGTATGCGGCCAATGCAGTGGCAGCCTTCGAGGAATTTGCGCCCGATACTTTGCAGCTTCGGAAAGCTTAGCCGGTGTTATGCTCCCGGTAGGGGATTGCCGGGAGTTGAAATGCGTCGTAGGACCGTTTTAGGGTTTGCGCTGTCTGGATTGCTGCCGGCATGGGTGGGCGCGCAAGCTTTGCCGGTCATGAATGTCTCCACTCTGGTTGGTGACGACCCTGCTGCCGTCATCTCGGAACAGGTTCTGCGCGAAGCCTATCGGCGCCTGGGGCGCACCCTGGCCGTGCACCAGCTGCCGGGTGAACGTTCGCTGGTCTATGCGAACGAGGGCAAGATGGATGGCGAGCTGTATCGCAAGCTTGGCCTCGATCGCGATTATCCCAACCTTGTTATCGTTCCCGTTCCTTTACTGACCTTTGAGCTCGTGATCTTCTCGCGTGGGACTTCGTTCGTGGTCAACGGGTGGGAAAGCCTGCGCCCTTATACGATGGGCTTCGTGCGCGGGAATAAGATTGCTCAGGAAAACACCAGGGGCATGAAAGTTGAGCAAGTGCCGACCATGCACCAGGCTTTCGAAAAGCTGATGATGGGGCGCACGGACCTGGTACTGGGTCACCGGGCTTCCGGCATGGCGGTGGTGCGGAGCCAGAAGCTGGAAGGCATCATGGTGCTGGAGCCGCCCTTGGCTTCCTTCCCCGTCTATCACTACGTGAACAAGAAGCATGAGGCCCTTGTGCCGGAGCTTACCCGCGTGCTGCGGCAGATGCAGGCCGAGCGGACCATCGAACGCATCCAGCGCTCATTCCCCGGGAGCTGAGCAGTAATACCACTCGCTAGCGTGTCTGACGCTGGTATTCATCGCATAACGGAATGTCTCATTTGAGACATCGTCTATCTCATTCTCAAATCGTTTCCATCGGCGTCTTTTTCGGCGCATTCCTCTTTTGCAACTGGTCTTATATTGGCAGCACTTATTGAAACCACTTGACTACCAATTTTCGTAAATCCATCCTACCCCGACAACCACAACGCGATGGAGGAGGGAGAAATGGAACGAAAGGTTTCGAGAAGTTTGCTGCTGGCCACATTGACGAGCAGCGTTTTGGCGGCTTGCGGTGGAGGCAACGGCGAGGTTCCGCAGCAAGGGACCAAGACGCTTGCTGCGAGCACCGTGTCGGAGTCGTGTCCTGCATGGAGCTCCAGCTCGGTTTATACGGCGGGCATGTGCGTCACCTATAACGGCGTCGTGTACAAGGCCAAATGGTGGACGCAGAACAATGTACCGGGCACCGAGCAGTATGGACCGTGGGAGCAGCAGGCGGGCACTCCGACGCCGACTCCAACGCCGACGCCTACCCCAACTCCTTCAGGCGATTGCCCTGCGTGGAGCGCGAGTGCGGTCTACACCGGCGGCATGTGCGTCACCTACAGTGGCTCCGTGTACAAGGCGAAGTGGTGGACGCAGAACAATGTCCCCGGCACCGATCCGAGCGGCCCATGGGAGCTGCAGGCGACGACGCCAACGCCGACACCAACGCCGACACCAACCCCGACGCCTACTCCAACACCAACCCCAACGCCTACTCCGACACCAACTCCGACGCCAACTCCGACGCCGACGCCAACCCCAACGCCTAACGGCCGCGAGATCGGTTCCTACTTCGCGCAGTGGGGTGTGTATGGCCGCGATTATGAAGTCGCCGATATCCACACCACGAAAACGCCGGTGAACGGTGTGCAGACCAGCGTCGCCGACCAGCTCACCTTCATCAACTACGCCTTCGGCAACGTGTACCAGAAGAACGGCGGCTATGAGTGCGACATGGTGACGAAGGCCGAAGTCGGTAACGATAACCCGTCATCGCCCGATGCCGGCACTGGCGGCGACTCCTACGCCGACTACCAGCGCCAGCCAAAGCGCACCGTCAACGGCCAATCCGTACCATGGGATGCACCACTGTCCGGCAACTTCCTGCAACTGAAGCTGCTGAAGCAACAGCACCCGAACCTGAAAGTCTTCATCTCGCTTGGCGGCTGGAGCTGGTCCAAGTTCTTCTCCGCAGCAGCAAAAACCGACGCCCTGCGCAAGCAGCTGGCGAAGTCCTGCGTGAAGATGTTCATCGCCGGCGACTTGCCGGTGCAGGATGGACGCGGCGGCCCAGGCGCAGCCAAGGGTGTGTTTGACGGTATCGACATCGACTGGGAATACCCGGGCGGCGGCGGCCAGCCGTACAACACCTTCGATGCGGTCAACGACAAGCACAACTTCACCTTGCTGATGGCCGAATTCCGCGCCCAGCTTGACGCGCAAGGCGCCACCGACAGCAAGCATTACGCGCTGACGGCAGCAATCGGCGCCGGTGTCGACAAGATCGCCAACACCGAGCCTGGCCAGTACGCACCATACATGGACTGGGTGAACGTGATGACCTACGACTTCCACGGCGCGTGGGAATCGACCACCAACTTCCATTCGCCGCTGTACCACGACGCCGCCGATCCAGCGACCGGCAACCTGGCCAAGTACAACGCCAATGACGGTATTGCCGCTTTGGTTGCCGCCGGTATGCCGAAGAACAAGATCCTGCTCGGGGTTCCGTTCTATGGACGCGGCTGGAAGGGCGTGGCTGCAGGGCCGAATGGCAATGGCCTGTACCAGTCGGCCAGCGGGGGGGCAGCCGGTACTTACGAAACCGGCATCGACGACTACAAGGTCTTGCGCAACAAGACCGGCCAGCGCTGGTACCACCCGGTGACCAAGCAACTCTACCTCTACACCAGCACCGGCGAGTGGTGGAGCTATGACGATCCGACTGTGATCGGCAACAAGATGCAGTATGTCCGCGATCAGGGCCTGCGCGGTGCGTTCTCGTGGGAGCTGGACGGCGATGCCAGTGGCGCGCTGACAAGCGAAGTCTGGAAAGGGCGCTAGTCCTTTGCTCCTTACCGGCGGCGTCTCCCCAGCGCCGCCGGCTTTTTTCCATTTGGAGGCGACCATGAAACGTCGTGCGACGGTGCATTCTCTTGGCATCAGCGATGAGTGGCGGCGCTGGATTGCCGAAAACCTGATGCTGGGCCACTCACCGGCAACCCTGGCCGGCATTCTTGGCCAATCCGGCATTCCTCCTCAATTAGCGCAGGCCGAAATTACGGCGGCCATGAACAGCCCTTACCTGCACGGCGTACAGCGCCTGCATAACCGGCTGGCAAAGCGCGATTGGCTATTAGGCATCCAGGCACGCCTGAACCGCATGGCGCCGCAAGAGGTACCGCGCCGCGAGCGTTTGGGATCGGAAGAATTCTTGCATGAACATTACCTGTGCAACCGCCCCGTGATCATCACCGGCATGCTCGAGGACCTGGCCGCGCGCGGCAAGTGGTCGCTTGATTGGCTGGAAGCGCAATTCGGCGAGCGCGAAGTCGAAGTGCAATTCGGCCGCAATGCCGACAACGATTATGAGATGAACAGCATTGCGCACAAGCGTCTCATGCCTTTCGGTGAATACGTGGCGCTGGTGGAAAACCGCGGGCGCACCAACGACTTTTACATGACGGCCAATAACGACGGCCGAAACAGGAAGGCGCTGGCCGAACTCTGGCAGGACATGCCTTTGTTGCCGGAATACCTGAACGGCGAGCGCAAAGGCTTCTTCTGGCTTGGCCCGGCGGGAACGATCACGCCCTTTCATCATGACCTCACCAACAATTTCATGATCCAGGTGATGGGGCGCAAGCGTGTGCGGTTGATCGCACCTTGCGAAACGCCAAGGCTGCAGAACCAGCGCCATTGCTTCACGCCCGTCGATGGCCGGGATATAGACCTGCAGCGCTTTCCGTCGATGGCCGGCGTTCCCGTCATCGACTGCGAACTCGCGCCGGGCGAAATCCTGTTCCTGCCGGTCGGCTGGTGGCACTTCGTCGAGGCGCTCGACATTTCACTCACCATCTCGGCGACACACTTCCGCTGGGATAACGATTTTTACAGCAGCTATCCGAATAACCACGATTTCTAAAAAACGGAGACAGCATGATTTTTCGACCCAATGTTTTGATGCTGGCGCTGGTCGGCAGCGCCATCGCCGGATGCGGCGGCGGCAACAGTTCCACCACCCAGCAATCCACCCGCACGCTTGCCGAGACGGTGGTGTCCTGCGCCGCATGGAGCGCCAGCACAGCCTATACCGCGGGCGCCTGTGTCACGTATAACGGCGTTACGTACAAAGCCAAGTGGTGGACCCAGAACAACATCCCGGGCACCGAGCAATATGGGCCGTGGGAGCAGCAGGCGGCCACGCCGACGCCGACGCCGACGCCGACGCCTACTCCAACGCCAACCCCGACACCCACCCCGACACCTACCGGCGACTGCCCCGCATGGAGCGCCAGCGCTATCTACACCGCAGGCATGTGTGCGACCTATAACGGTTCCGTGTACAAGGCGAAGTGGTGGACGCAGAACAATGTGCCAGGAACCGATCCGAGCGGTCCGTGGGAACTTCAGACGGTCACTCCGACGCCTACGCCTACGCCTACGCCTACGCCGACTCCGACTCCAACTCCAACGCCCACACCTACTCCGACGCCGACTCCCGTTGCGTGCCGCCCCGACGGCCTGGCCTCGCCGGTGGCAAACGTTCCCTACTGCGGTGTGTACGACGCCAATGGCCACGAGAAGCTGGCAAATGGCCTGAACCGCCGCATCGTCGGCTACTTCACCAGCTGGCGCACCGGCACCAACGGCCAGCCCTCATACCTGGTCAACGACATCCCCTGGCAGAACATCACCCACGTGAACTACGCCTTCGCCAGCGTAGGCACAGACGCCAAAGTGCAAATCGGCAGCGACGCAAACAATCCCGATACCGGCATCACCTGGCCAAACGTCCCCGCGGCCGCGATGGACCCATCGCTGCCGTACAAAGGACACTTCAACCTGCTGGCGCAATACAAGAAGAAGTACCCAGGTGTGAAGATCATCTTGTCCGTAGGGGGCTGGGCTGGCAGCACCGGCTTCTACACCGCCACCACCAATGCCGACGGCAGCACCAACACCAATGGCATCAACACCCTGGCCGACTCGATGGTCGCGTTCCTGCGCCAGTACACGTTCTTCGACGGGATCGACATCGATTACGAGCACCCGACCACCAATAACGAAGCAGGCAACCCGCTCGACTTCCAGGTTTCCAAGCCGCGCCTGGCAGGCCTGATGAAGAGCTACAACCAGCTGTTGAAAACCGTACGCGAAAAGCTCGACAACGCAGCGGTAGCCGACAACAAGTACTACATGCTCACCATTGCCGGTTCCGCCTCCGCCTGGATTTTGCGCGGCGAGGAAAACCTGTCGGGCCTGAAGTATCTCGACTACGCCAGCCTGATGTCCTATGACCTGCACGGCGGATGGAACCAGTATGTCGGCCCCAACGCCGCGCTGTTCGATGACGGCAACGACGCTGAACTCAAAGCCGGTAACGCCTACCAGTACGGCGGCATCGGCTACCTGAATGTCGACTGGGCCTATCGCTACTACCGCGGCGCGCTGCAGGCGGGCCGCATCAACATCGGCGTTCCGTACTACACGCGCGGATGGAAAGAAGTCACCGGCGGCACGAACGGCCTTTGGGGAACCAGTCCGATCGTCACTGACACCGTCGCCTGCGCCGGAGTAAAGACCTGCGGCAAAGGCGCCACCGGCATCGACAATGTCTGGTACGACCTGGACACCAACGGCAATCCTGTGCCAGGCGGCGGCAATCCTTTGTGGCATGCGCTTAACCTGCAAAACGCCATCGTGCCGTCCTACCTCGACGCATACGGCGTGACCGAAAAGACCATCACCGGAACATACAGCCCGCAGTACAGCGCAACGCTGGCCGCGCCATGGCTATGGAATTCAACGCGCAAGGTCTTCCTCTCGACTGAAACGGCGCAATCCATCACCGCCAAGACCAACTACGTGGTGAACAACGGTATCGGCGGCATCATGATCTGGGAGCTGGCCGGGGACTATGCATGGAACTCGGCGCGCAATGAGTACTTCATGGGCTACACGCTGACGAACAGCATTGCGGGCGCGTTCCGCAGCGCCGCTCCGTATGGCGCGCAGCGTGCAGAGTCCACGATCCCAGCCAGCAGCGCAAAGGTCAGCATCTCGCTGGGCGGCTGGAAGCTGGGCGACAGCAACTACCCGATCAACCCGGTGATGACGGTGACGAACAATAGCGCCACCACAATTCCCGGCGGCTCGGTGGTGGAGTTCGACTATCCGGTTTCCGCACCGGCCAATATGAGCGACCAGTCCGGATACGGCCTGGTGGTCACGAAGGCAGGCTATAGCGGGCCGAATAATATCGGCGGCTTCACGGCCAACTTCAACCACGCCAAGTTCACGATACCGGCATGGCAATCGCTGGCCCCGGGTGCTTCCGTCTCGCTGACGTTGAACTACACCTTGCCGATAAGCGGCCCGTCCGCCTTCACTATTACAGTGAACGGTGTGCGCTACGCACTCAGCGAGGAATATCCAAACCTGCCGGTTGCGCTTCCATAACGGGGGATGACATGCGAGCTATCAACTATCCGATACTCGCGCTGTCCCTGCTGCTGTCCGCCTGTGGTGGCGGCAGCGGCAGCGCTGACGGCGCGGCGCCGGTCCGCACGCTGGCAACAGGCGCCATTTCCAGTTGCCCGGCGTGGAGTACGAGCCAGGTCTACACTGCGGGAATGTGCGCCATCTACCAGGGCAAGCAATATGAGGCCAAGTGGTGGACGCAGGGGAACGCCCCGAGCCAGGCAGATACCTGGGGGCCATGGAAGTACATTGCCGATGCATCCGATCCGCCGACGACGCCCACCGACCCGCCGACGCAGCCAGGCGGAGTGCCAACGAAGGCGCAGGCAGAAGCCCGCGAACAAGCTCTGACGGACAATGATTTCTTCCGCAGCGTAAAGGCGTCGATAAGGATCCTCGACAACACCGTGGTCGAAGCCGTTGCGCCCGGAGCTGCAAGCAATCCCGTCAACGTCAAACGCGTTGAGCGCTTGCTGTCATCCTCCAAATGGGACTATTACTTCCCGCTGCGCGAAGCGAGCTATGAATACCGCCGCTTCCTGCAATCGGTAGCGAAATTCCCGGCTGTTTGCGGCGATTACAGCGACGGCAGGAATGCGGACGCCATCTGCCGTCATTCGCTCGCCACCATGTTCGCCCACTTCGCACAGGAGACGGGCGAGCACAATGCCAGCCTGCCGCAACCGCAATGGCGCCAGGGCCTGAAGTATTTGCGCGAGCTGGGATGCAGCGAAGACGGCGCGGGCTGCGGCTACAACACCGAATGTGCAGATCCGGTCTTCAATACCGTCTGGACTTGCGGCAAGAACGCCGACGGCAGCTATAAGAAGTACTTCGGGCGAGGCGCCAAGCAGCTCTCCTACAACTACAACTACGGTCCGTTCTCGCAGGTGATTTTCAACGGCGACCAGTCCGTGCTGCTGAAGAATCCTGACCAGGTAGCGTCGACGTGGCTGAACCTTGCCTCGGCCACCTTCTTCTTCGTCTACCCGCAGCCGCCCAAGCCATCAATGCTGCATGTGATTGACGGCAGCTGGAAGCCGAACGCCAGCGACATCGCAGCCGGTGCCGGCAACAACTTTGCCACCACGATCATGATTATCAATGCGGAATGCGGCACCGGCAGTGAAAAGCCGGCGGCGCAGAACCGCATCGATTATTACCGGCAGTTTGCGGCCGATCTGGGTTGGGATGTGACGGGCGAGCAGCTGTCCTGCGCCAATATGCAGCGCTTTAGCTCCTCCAGTTCCGCTTCCTACAACATCTACTGGGAAAAGAACTGGAACAGCGGTGGCGACTACCAATGCCAGTTGGTAAATTACCAGACGCCTTACAACGCCCTCATCGCCGGCAATTACGTGAAATGCGTTGAGCGCAACTGGAACGTCACGCTCAACTGATCCGCATCAGCGCTGCGCCGTGGTGCCGGCTTGACCGAGGGATTCCGCCATTCGTACCATTTTCACGAATTCGGCGCGGTATCCATCGGGGTCGGCGCCACGCGCGCCTTCCGCCAGCTTCGCAATGTCGCCGTAGCTGAAGTCCGCCACTTGCTGTTCGCCTCGCAGACGCTGGCCAAATGCCGCGACGGCGATTGCAAAGCGCTGGTCATCCGGCGCCGCATCCAGCGAACTGCGCGCATTGGCGGCGAGCACCGCGTGGTCAAGCTGCTTGCTGACCGACTGGCCAGGCAGTTTGTAGCGAACCTTCACGAAACACAGTTCATCGCCTTTGCCGGCGGCAGCTTTGTCTTTGCCTGGCTTCGCGTAGCGCAGCGGGTCCACCAGCGTACCGGCATTGGCAGCAGGGGTAATTTCATAGATGGCGGTCACGTTGTGGCCGGCGCCCATGTCGCCGGCATCAACCTTGTCATCCTTGAAGTCCTGGCGGTTCAGCATGCGGGTTTCGTAGCCAACCAGGCGATAGGCAGCCACTTGCGCCGGGTTGAATTCAACCTGCACCTTCACGTCGTTGGCGATCGGGAACATGGTCGAACCCAGCTCCTGCGCCAGGGCTTTGCGCGCTTCGAGCAGGTTGTCGATGTAGGCGGCGTTGCCGTTGCCGGACTGGGTCAGTCGCTGGATCAGGGCATCGTTCAGGTTACCCAGGCCAACGCCAAAGACGGACAGGTAGATGCCGGACTTGCGCTTGTCGACAATGAATTTTTCAAGCTGCTTGGGATCGGTGATGCCGATATTGAAATCGCCATCCGTCGCCAGGATCACGCGGTTCACGGCCTTCGGATCGAAGTTGCGTTCGGCCTGTGCATAAGCGCGCTGCAGGCCGTCGCCTCCCGCGGTGCCGCCCGCTGCATGCAGGTTGTCGATCACGTCGATGATCTTTTGCTTGTTCTTGCCGCTGGTCGGTTCGAACGCAACGGCGGTGCCATTGGCGTAAGTGACAATGGAGACCGTATCGTCGTCGCGAAGCTGCTGGGCGAACAGGCGGAAGCCTTGCTGCAGCAGCGGCAAGCGGTCGCGCGGGCCCATCGAACCCGAAATGTCCACCAGCAGCACGACATTGGCGCGCGGGCGGGCGGCGGCCTGGATGTCATAACCTTTCAGCGCGATGTGAACGAGCTGGTTGCCCTTCTGCCAGGGGCTCGGCATCACCTCCGTGGTCACGGCAAACGGCTCGCTGGCCTTGGCCGGTACTTTGTACTGGTAGGGGAAATAGTTGACCATCTCTTCGACCCGCACGGCTTGCAGTGGCGGCATGCGGCCATCGGACAGCATGCGGCGCACGAAGGCGTAGGAGGCCGTATCGACATCGACGCTGAAGGTGGAAACCGGCTGCTCGCTGACCAACATTGATTTGTTGGCGTCCTTCTCAGGGAACTTGTCTGCGGATTCCGGCACGTACGACATTTGCGGGGCCATGCCAGCATAGGTTTGCGGCGCAGGAGCGTAGTTCGCTAGCGGCTCACGCGAGCGCGCGCCCGTGAGATTGACACTGCTGCTGCGGCGCTCCGCGCTCGCAACCGAGGGCGCCGGCATCGGTGCAGGAGCAGGCGCTGGCGGCGGAGCGGCAAGCACCTGCGGCTGGGCCTGCTCCATGTTCTGGGTGCTGCAGGCGGCAAGCGTCAGCAAGCCGGCCGCCACGGCGGGGGCAAATCCTTTGATCTTGTTCATGGTGGACGTCCTTCGGAATTATTGTCTTGCTAACTTCCTCCAAAGGAACGTCCGGTGCAACTGCGGTTACATCTTGTATCGCTTATGCACGGTGTTATGCGGTCACGACGTTGATCACCACGTCGATATTGCCGCGCACAGCTTTCGAGTATGGGCAGATGACGTCGGCGAAATGCGCAACCTCAGTCACGGCCGCATGGTCGGCGCCCGGTGCGAATACGGTCAGGCGAGCTTGCAGGAAGTAGCCACCAGTGCCCGCCCCCAGGTCCACTTCGATTTCGACGTGGGTGTCAGCCGGCAGGGCGACCTTCTTTTCCTTGGCGGCCAGGCCGACCGCCCCCGAATAACAGGCCGACCATGCGCCGGCAAACAGTTGCTCGGCAAGCGGATGCGGCTGGGTACCTTCAACATCGATCACGCGGCCGGAAGGGTTGCCTGGCGTGGTCAAGTGAAGGTTCAGGAAGCCTTCGGGATTGCCGGAAAAGATGGCGTTATCAACAGGGGTAGTACGGGTTTTGCCGGTGGCGAGGACTTTGGTGATTTTGCTCATGGTTAACTCCTTAAGTTCGGTCAATTTGAATCGCTTACGATGCAATCGCATTCGATGAACAGGAGTATAGCCGCGCGATCTGGAATGTCAAGCGGATTCGATTACATCGCATACGATATTTATTTCGGGCGTACATGATGAAAAGAAGGCAATTTTCGGATTTATCGGCTTGCCGGTGATTTGCTGCGCACGAACTGACTGCCGAACATTAAGCAAATCGCTAGAGCGGCACGAGCTTGATTATTTGGCGAGCGACTTGGCGAGGTTGGTACGCAGCTTGAGCACCGCGTCGCGCGTTTCTGCGAATTCCTCGCTGGTCAATCCGCAAGCTTTTGAAAGATCTGCATCGAAGGCGCGCTCACGCAGTGCACGGCCTTCTTCAGTCAGGCCGACCAGAACCTGGCGTTCATCCGCCGCGCTGCGCTCGCGGGTCACGTAACCCATGGCCTCGAGCTTCTTCAGGATTGGCGTCAGCGTATTCGATTCCAGGAAGAGTTTCTCACCCAGCTCGCTCACTGTCTGGCCCGACTCTTCATACAAGGCGATGACGGTGATGTACTGCGTGTACGTCAGCCCCAGCGAATCGAGGAGAGGCTTATACGCCTTGCCAAAGGTGAGGTTGGCCGAATAGATGGCGAAGCAAAGGAAGTCTGCGAGTTTGGTTTTGCTCATAGTGGCGACAGTATAAACGTGGACAGGTAAGCACACAGCATATCGGCCAGGGCCCCCGCATAAGCCGTGATTTCTTCGTCGGTTCGCGGCGTTTCGGAAAACTGCTGTCCCACCGCGCTCATTGTCGCCATCACCAGGTCGCCCGCCATGGCACGCTTGGCCTCCCCGGCATCAGGCAGCAACTCCAGCATGAAGGCCTGGAGCATGCGGTCGCCTGCTTCCCTCGCCGCCGCCGCTTCCGGCGCGTCGCGATAGAAGGGCGCCGCATCGCTCAAGGCCTTGCGCACTTCGGCCTCCTCGCATTCTGAGCGCACAAAGGCATGGACCAGAAGGCGCAGCCGTTCCAGCGGCGGCCTGGCGAAATCCTGCAAGATCGTCGACAGCATTGCCGAAGTCTGCTGCCATTCGTCGCTTTGAAGGCGGAACAGGATCGACGCCTTGTTGGGGAAGTACTGGTACACGGAGCCAACGCTGACGCCCGCGCGCTCCGCTACACGCGTCGTGGTGAAGCGCCGTATGCCTTCTTTGGCCAAAACCTGAATAGCCGCCTGCAGGATGGCGCTGACAAGGTCATTGGAACGCGCCTGTTTTGGCTTCCTCCGCGAGGAAACACGGGTATTTCGGGTATCGGTCATTGCGTGCGCCGGGAATGCGAATATGAAATGTGAAGGATTATTCATATTATTCCTGTTCTTACTTCAGAAAGGAATACCACCATGATTACCCTCACCACCGCCCCTGTAGCGCCCTTGCTGGAACGCCTGTTTGCCGACGCCGAAAGCATCAACGTGCCGGCCATGGCGGCCTTCGCCGCACTCCCGGTGGCGCAGCGCGCACACATCTTGAGCAGCAAGACGGAATACCGTGAAATCTATGCGCAGCTGAAAGACGCCGCGATTCCCGTTTCGCGCGAGACCGGCCTGCTGCTGTACATGTTGGCACGTAGCGCCAAGGCCCGCACGATCGTCGAATTCGGCACCTCATTCGGCATCTCGACCCTGCACCTGGCCGCAGCCCTGCGCGACAACGGCGGCGGCCAATTGATCACCACCGAATTCGAACCATCCAAAGCGCAGCGAGCCCGCGACAACCTTGCGGCTGGCGGGCTGCTGGACCTGGTGGAAATCCGTGAAGGCGATGCTTTGGAAACCCTGCGCAGCAACCTGCCGGAGCAAATTGATCTGTTGCTGCTCGACGGCGCGAAAGGCCTGTATGCCGACGTGCTTGCGCTGGTCGAGGACCGCCTGCGCCCTGGCGCCTTGATCATCGCTGACAATGCAGACTATTGCGCCGAGTACGTGGCGAAGGTACGTGACACGGAAGGCGGCTACCTGTCAGTGCCTCTGCCAGACGATGTTGAGCTGTCGATGAAGCGCGCCTGATAACTGCAATTAGGGCTTTTAGCGCATTCTTCACAATTCAGTGGACTGGTTATTTTGTGTAACTATAGGAGCCTGTTCTCACCAGCTAAAAAATGCTCGACAAGAAATGTTAACACACTGAGAATAGCCACTCTAGCAAGAGTGATTAAAAAGCCCTTGGGTTTATGGGCATCATCGACAGAATATGATTGGCATACAAACCGAATTGCCGTTAGAGCTAGTCGTATCTGACCTGTTTCGCGATTTTAAGGGGGATGAGACTGGCGGTCAGCATGCCATGCGCGGCTTCAACTTCCAGGTATGGCACGCGGTTCTTGAAGCTCTGAGAGAATACAAGACCGGTCAAGACTATGCAGTCGTTCTTGAGTGGCAGCAGGACGTCGCCATTTTAAACTCCTCCAAGGCTCCGACGCGCATCCGCTTTCTTCAGCTGAAGAAGCACGAAACCTCCAATCACTGGAAATTCAAAGAGCTTACGGAGCCGGAGAAGGACGAACTTCCTGACGCGGCCAATGATGGCGTTGCCTCCTCTGCGACTGAGCCCGCAGCAGACGAAGGGGCGGCAAAGCCTGCGAAGAAGACTCGTGCCAAGAAGCCCAAACTATCGTTTCTTGCGAAGCTATATGCTCATCGACGGCGCTTTAAAGACTTAGCCGGCGCACGTCTCGAGTTTGTATCGAACGCTAAATATGAAATTCCCGATGGTGCCGGCGGCAAGAATATGGAAAGCTGCTTCGAGCTGACGAAGCTGGACGCCAAACTGCTGACTGAGCTTGAAGTTAAGATGCGTGCTCAGTTGCAGGTCCCCGATGCTGAGGCAATCAATCTGGCGGATATTGGCTTAACTGTTAGCGACTGCCCGCTTTCGGACGCGCACAAATTCCTCGCCGGTGAGCTTGCAGAGATGCATATGGGTAGTGAACTCAATTTGAGTGCCGAAGCTACGATACTGGCGGTACTTGTCATCGCATCTTATGTACATCTGCGAGGGAGTTCCACAAAAAAGGCCAAGAACCTGCAAGAGATATTGGAGCGAGGTGTTACTCGTGCGGATATCGACCGATACCTAGCTGCGGCGAATGATGCACGGCAATCCACCCAGGATTTGGTGAAGGAGGTCACCGCTAGGCTAGATGCGGAAGAGGCGCCGTTTAATCTTGTAAAAAATATGAGGCGCGAATTGTCTCGTGCATGTGTCGAGATTACAAATCGCGCAGGGCCTGCACCAATAATAGCGGCCCATTTGAAGGCCCTTTACGAGAAGAAGAACGAGTACGAGGATATTTCCAGAGTTAGGGACATCCTGTCGATTTGGTACGACGACTTCCAAAAACTAGAAATTCCAGAGGCTCGCGATAGTAAGCGCGAATATCTTTACTGTCTAATGTCCATGATTATTCAAAATGCAAATCCAATACAGCAATTACCATCTGTTCCGACTAATTCGCAACTTGAGGACGAAAAATGAAGCGGACCGTCGTTTATCACGCACTCTCGCTGGTCTCCGAAAGAGACGAGAAGGCGAGGCGAATAAGCTTCAGTCCGACACACAACCTGTTAGCCGGTGAAAACGAAACTGGCAAGTCTCGTATTTTGAAACATTTAGTTTGGGCTCTCGGCTGCGAACCGTCGGCCCGCAACGCAGGGAATTGGGATTCCAATATTGTTGCCAGTGTAGAGTTGAGCATCGACGGCCAGCGGTTTACGTTTGTGCGAGCCGGTCCACATCAGCGTGCAGCGTTTGATGGCACCGACCGACTTTTATTGGGCACAGAGAGTGCAAAGAAGTGGGTTCACTTCTTTGCTGAGATGTTTGGCTATCCACTCAAACTGCAGCGCCCCAAAGAGGGAGCGTTCGCGCTCGCCGGCCCAGAATATGCGTTGCTGCCATACTACATCGATCAAGAAGGTGGCTGGGGACGGAAGTGGAGCAACTTCACTAAGCTTGGTCAGTTCGCTCGCTGGGAAGCTCCCGTGCTCGAGTCATTTACTGGGCTTCGGCCATTAAAATACTTCGAGCTACAGCTTACACGTGACGATATGGCTCAACAGCTGCGAGATGCGAATGCGCAAGTGAAGGTTCAATCAAGCGCCTACATTCAGGTCCGAGCGATGCTTCCTGCAACCGAAGCGAAGTTGGATGAGGGGCTGTTTGCGCAAGAATTGAAGGATATGTCTGAGAAGGTCGCGCAGTTGGGTTATGAAGAGGACGCAGTACGCCAGGCGCTTTTCAACGTTACACAGCAATTGCAAGAGCGAACAGTTGAGCTGCAGCTTGTAACACGTGCAGAGAGCGACCTCGTGGAGGATTTGGCCTATCTCTCGAAAGTCCCGGACGACGGTAAGATTGCGTGCCCGACCTGTGGACAAGAACACGGTGTTACATTCCGAGCTCGGCTCGAACTGGCCGGCGACGCGAAGGATGCGCACCAATTGGTCCTCCAAGTGCGCGAGCAGCTTCGCAAGTTACGGGACGAGGACAACCAGCTCAGGGTCAAATTAAAGGGTGTCACCTCCAGGATGGCGCAGTTGCGTACATCGATGGAGCGTTACAAAGGCGATACCAGCGTGTCTGACGTTGTGATTGCGAAGAGCCTGGATACCATTCAGATGGCCTATGAAAAGACTGCAAGGGCCATGCAGGAGCGCATTAAGACCATCGAGGGCGACAAGCTAGGGCTCGATGAGGAGTTGGAAAAGCTTATTGACAAGCAGAAGATGAAGGAGGTTCGTGCAGACTTTAAGACCTCGATGAAGTCGCATGCTGACCGTCTGAATGTAGCGGCGGAAGAAATCAAGAGTGTGAAGATTGGTGGGCGTCCCGCGATGGCATCAGGCAGTTCGGGGCCGCGTATCTATTTGGCGATGCACATGGCGCTGTTGGAGATGCATGCCAAGCATGGTTCCGGGCCGAACTTCCCCCTGATTGTGGACACTCCGCGGCAGCAAGGTCTCGACGACAAGAATACAGCGAAGCTGCTTGACGCAATTTACGGGCATGCGGCTGTACATCAAATTTTCGTGGCCAATGAGTCGGTGCCTAATGACTGGGAAGGACGCAACACCTGCAAAATCATTAGTTTTGAAGAGAAACGTAACGTGCTTTGGGCGTCTGAGTATCGTGAGTGCCTGCCAGCTGTAGCACCGCTTGTTCGCACCATGCAGGAGGCGATTAACGCTGAGCGCGAAGAAGCGGCAAAAGCGGGTGAACCAGAGGAAGAAGAAATTGAGACACCGGCTGCGGCTGACGGCGAGGACGAGGACGAAGAAGAGTAAATTTAGAACTATTTAGACGTTTCAAGCCTGGCATCTAAGCTACGCCACGGCTCAGAATTCCGAGTATGTTTTCTTAATTTTTGTCTATGCCAGCAAAACTAAAGATAGAAGATTTTGAACTTATCCCCAATCGATCCATTTACGCTATTGGGATGTTTTCCAAAATCGTCACTCTTCATAATCAGCAAATTCGAAGCCTAGGCCTAGCAGAATTACTTTCTGAGAAAATTACTGATGTCAACAAAAGGAAAAGTGTCGCAATTATTGGAGCCGGTGCTGCTGGTATAACTGCGGCAACAAAACTTCTTTTTGATGGCTGGAAGCGCGTCTATTTGTTCGAGAGATATAGTCACGTTCTGCCACTTCAATCTGGTTGCGATACTCGCTGGCTGCATCCCAATAATATAAATTGGCCAGAGCCCGATAGCAATATTGAGACAACCAAATTTGAGCTTCCAAGCTTAAATTGGGAGGCCGATACAGCTGGAAATGTAGCCTATAAGTTATCTGGGCAATGGAAAAAATTTATTGGCGAACGTATAAAATCTAGCCAAGCCCGACCCGAAAACATTTTAAGCCAAATATATAATGTCAACTATCTTAAAATCGGCGAGGATCGATATGGACATTTTATAACATGGACGTCTCAGTTAAATCATAATGAACAACGGGTCGCTGGTAATGACATACGCTCCTCTGGAAAAGAGCGATTCGACTTCATTATTCTTGCAAATGGGTTTGGACTAGAGCAGCATGTTAATTCTTACTGGAGAAATGAATCTTTTGGGCAACCAAGTCTGACTGGACTCCAAAAGGTATATGTCGTTTCTGGATTAGGCGACGGAGCAATAATTGACCTGTTGCGGCTATGTTTTTTAGATTTTAGGCCTGATCGATTTATTTCTGAAGCTGTAGAAGAAATGAACATTACGCCAAGCGTCAAGAACGAAAGAAATCAAAAGAAGACGGTTCACGATTTTAAGCAAGAAATTAAGAAGGCGCTATCTAGCAAGAATAAATTTGAAGAACTGTTACGAGTCAAAAAGTCAAGAGAGTTTTCAGAATATTTCTCAAGTGTAAAGTCATATTTGCTGGCCAGAGCTAGAGTAGATACTAAGGTAATTCTGCACTTTAAGGCTGATATGAGCGAATTTTCAAATGCGTTTGATAATAGTCCAGCCACCCATCTGAATAAGTTCATTCTTTTCGTTACATTTGATTGCGGTGCCATATCATTAATTCACGATTTGGACGAATCGAAGTATCACAATTGCGAGATAATCAAACGGCACGGCGTGAATAGAGTGAATCCTGTGAAGGATGTGCTTTCCGGGGACCTATTTCAGAAATTGGCTGAAGGACGTGGCGCCCATTTTATCGATGGGGGCATTCAGGAAGAACAACTTGAAAAGACTTTGCGCCAAAAATTAGCACAAGAAATCTGATTTTTTTCGAGGAGCAACTGGCGGTGTGGCCAAACCTCGGCGCGTTGATGGAGCCAACAGGCCGCCTTTAGACCTGCGCTGTCTACGGCAAATGTATATCAACCAAATGCCGCTTACCCATCTTCCTTCGATGCCTAATTACGTTACGCAGCTCTAGCCAGAACCTCCGCATCGACTACAAAAACTTGGTTCCGCGGCGCACGGGCAACGACTAAAGTTTATGAGTAACAAGCTTTTTCTAGCTTAGAAAAATTCAATAAAGTAGTTTAGCTGTTTTTCATCGCAGCATATCTCAGTTCATTGCGTCTGAACTCCCGACATCAGCAATGCGTGGGTACACCCACGCGTAAATAAGAGCGTTTGCTGCGCCATTGCTCAAGGGTTTTCAAAACATTCAACCCGCGTCATAGAGCACTACTTTTTTCCGCATCGCAAACGCTTCTATTTATCCGTCACAGCTGCTGTGCTGCGATAATATAGTCTGACAAAACACCTCTATAAAAATCAAGCACTTAACATCCAATGTGTTCTGCAACAGGATAACAAAGTTTGACAAAAAGCGAAGGGAACATGAACTCGCTCGATTTCTTGCAATAATAAAGTTTGACAAATCTCAGCGAGATTTTTCCGAATCAGCCCTACGTCGCTACGGGACTCAAAGTGCAAACTTGATAAGAAGGTCTCCGTATCCCCACACGAACGCCCCCCATACTGCGACGGCGGCAATGACCCACGACAAAGCGTATTGCTGCTTTTGAAAGAGGTGATACAGCCACCAGGATTCCGCGAAAGTGCCGCCTCGAATTGACTCCAAGAAGTTGGCGACACGGAACTGCGCAATTACCGCGAGAATTGAGGTAATGGCTCCGCTCCTTTGAAACCATGTGGGTAATGTTTCAGCATGTGGCCTTTACCAGCAGGGCCCCGCCCTCAGTTAACGCAAAGATTTCGAAATGTCCGCCGTGCCGGTTCCCAAACAAGGTCCCGTCACCAGTGAAACCCACCCGCTTGAGGTAACTATCAAAATCCTCAAGCCGGGCCCGCCAACGGTGTACATCGACGAGACCTGGTCTGCATCGTTATGATTTTCTCTGAGCAATCGCTGCCTCTACCCAAGTCGAGAGATTCCTGCTGATCTCGCCATAGGCGTCCGAAGCCTTTGGATCGTACACCATTGGGGTAACAATCTTATCGCCCGACTTAAACGTAAACGCATCCAAGGGATTCTTGCCTTTCGCACACGTTCCGTTATTCGGGCAGTTCAGGTTGTGAATATGAATGCCGAAAAGACCCTTGCCACTTTCCCAGGCCTTCTTCATTTCATACTTTACCCATGGGCGTGTATGGGTATCAGACCCGATCAATACAATGACGCAATCTTTGGTGACCATGGTTTCGTCAATCCATTTTTCGATTGAGGCCTGCCCCTTCTTTTTTACTTCTTCCCACTCATTCGGTTTGACTGGTTCATTTCCTTCAATTACACCCATGTTACGGACTTGCTGAACGCGCATTACGTCATTGTCGAAATGGAAGCTATAGAAGATCTTACGTTTTGGCATGGCTATTACCTTCTTATTTCGTTGATTGGATGGTTGTGCACAAATCCGTTCTATTACAAATCAGGTTCGTGCTTATATTAGATCGTACGAATGTCTATGGCTGTAAGTGAACCCGGTCGGAAAATCGAGACTTGGGTAAGCAAATTCTGATCAATTCGCCGATATAGCTGCAAATATTCGTTGCCATAATAGATTCCTCTCGCATCTTGCGTTGGCACAAGAAGTATATGGTCATTTTGCTTTCTGCCGTCTGCAATTCCGATTTCCCATGGGCACCAGCGCGATTTCATCGAATTCTCAGTTGCCAGAAAAATGAAGCGATCGGTTTGTGCAATCCTATTCTTAATCCTATCAGCGGTTTCGCGATTTGGCTGATCCGGCATTTCGGGATCTTGCCAATCAATGTAAAGATCCATACCGGACTCTTTTAACAATTGCTGAAGTCCTTCGGCCAATGCTCTGTCCTTGTGACTGTGACATAAGAAGGCCGACATCTGCCCCATCCGCTTGACACTAGTCGTCGCAGTGAAGGGCACTCGGGCGCCAGCCAGTCTGCTTTGTCTTATTGCCACTTTATCCCCTTCCTATCAAATCGAAATGTACCAAGCGCTGTGTAGCTGCCCAGTCACGGCTTTGGACATAATAGGGGCAAAATATTGCAAAACAATAGCAACCCTTAATGTTTTTATTTTCTTTAACTAGTCCAAGATTTCCGCATGACGTAGAGTAAATGAGAAGCAGTTCGGCAGAATTCTGAGCCGATTGACCGAAAATTGCAGAGCCGCAACATTATTTTTCGAATAATTGCTCCATTCCTGCGAAACCTCCGGTATCTTGACGGTCAGAACCAAGATGTTCCTTGGTGTTCGTTATGGGAGGGACCTGTGGCAGATTTAAGGAATGTTTTTATCAGTCACGTCCATAAGGACGATGCTGGATTAAAGAAACTGAAAGACCTACTTGCTCCAAAAGGCATGGATATACGCGACTCTTCGATCCATACCGGAAAATTTAACAATGCAACCGATCCCCACTACATTAAGACGCAGATCCTGGCTCCAGCGATCAACTGGGCGGGGGTTTTCATTTGTTATGTGTCGCCGCAAACCAAAGATAGCGAGTGGGTCAATTGGGAGATTGAGTACGCCGCTAAACAAGGTAAGCGAATTGTCGGCGTCTGGGAGCACGGCGAGAAGGACTGTGACTTACCATCTGCATTGACGGAATACGCCGACGCATTGGTGGGCTGGAACGGCGATGCGATCGTCGATGCTATCAATGGTAAGGACAGTTGGGAAAAGCCAGACGGCGGACCCTGTGAAACAGTTCCACTTAAACGCCATCCCTGCTAATGACACGTCTATATTCTTACGTCGTCCGGTATGACAGCGGGTTCGCCCCTAACCCGTTCTACGGATACTGTACGCTTGCGACCTGCAAACCAGATATCCGGCGCCAGGCAAGTCCAGGGGATTGGATTGTTGGATGTGGTAGCAATGATCGCAAAGTTCGACGAGGCGGACATCTTGTGTACGCAATGCGAGTCACGGAAGTATTAACGTTCGATACGTACGCAGCAGACCCTCGTTTCGAACCAAAAAAGCCGTATCGCAATGGGAGTCGGAAACAGAGTTGCGGCGACAACATTTACTTCCGTGTAGACGAGCGTTCCGCCTGGCAGCAAAGAGATTCCTTCCACACCCACGATGACGGGACACTCAATGCTGATCACGTGCAGCGCGACACAGGTGCCAATAGCGTTCTTGTCAGCGACGATTTTGTCTACTTTGGTGGCGCTGGCCCTCAATTCCCAGACGAGCTTCAGGATGAAGAAGGTCACTCGCTGTGCAAGCGCGGAATCGGGCGGTCTCGTTTTGATGACCCCAGATTGATTGCCGAATTCGTAGGCTGGATACGTAGCTTGGGGGTAAGCGGCTACCAAGAGCCTCCTTTTGAATGGATATCATTGCGTGGATAACAGATCAATCTCACAAGGTAACGGCTCATTGCTTTTAGCAGATTATGCGGATGAGATTGCCCAAACAGATGTGCTCGGCTCAGGCGATATTGCGCCGATCCTGCAAGGCCTGTTTGGCGAAGTGGGTGGTATCATGTCGGCTGCCAAGAAATCGGTCCGCGAGCGAGCGGCCTATCCCGGATATCAAAAAGCTGCTGAAGAAGAATTCGGTGACACGCTTTGGTATCTTGCAGCTCTGTGTCGAAGACTCCAAATACCGCTCGACGAACTCTTTGCTGAAGCAACATCTGCTGAGCACTTTAGGCGCGTTGGGAGCGCGAGTGACTTGGTAAATGGCGCGTTCGCGCATGTTGTCGTGCCAATTGCTACATGCTCAATGGACACTGCACTGTTCCGCCTAGGGCGTGCGGCTGCAGCCCTACTGGAAAGCTCTCCCGATAGGTCAGCGGTAGTTTCTTTCGCGCGGAGCTATGTTGACGCATTGCATGCGGCTCAGTTGATTTTCGCTGATGTTGCAAGGGGTAATTTGAGAAAGGCACGAGGTGCATTTATCGACCCAGTACCCGGCGATCTAATTGACTTCGATGAACAGTTCGGCCTTGAAGAGCAACTACCGCGAAATTTTAAGATTCGAATAAATCAACGTGGTAGCGGTCGGAGCTATTTGCAATGGAACGGAGTGTTTATCGGCGACCCGTTGACTGACAACATATCGGATCATGATTGCTATCGCTTTCATGATGTTTTCCACCTGGCTTTTGCCGCTATCCTGCACTGGTCGCCGGTGTTTCGATCTCTGATAAAACAGAAGCGCAAAAGCAATACGTCATATGATGAAGAACAGGACGGCGGGCGGGCGATCGTTGTCGAAGAAGGATTGACCGCATGGATTTTTTCTCGGGCGAAAGAACTTGATTTCTTCGAAGGCCATAAACGTGTCTCGCTGGACATACTAAAGACAATTGGCGAATTTGTAAGCGGTTATGAAGTCGAGAAATGCCCTCTGAAACTTTGGGAACGAGCCATTTTGGACGGTTACTCAGTGTTCCGTCAAATTAGAGATGCAAAGGGTGGTTGGATTGTTGGGGATCGTGCGACTCGCAAGATCTGCTTTCAACCTCTTGAGTTTGAAAAATGAAATTACATCCATTTGTTCGCGCGGTTGCAGCGCTGCGATTTGAAAATTGCTTTAACCCATATTCTGATCGCTGCGAAGTCTTTGATCATTCGAATGCACCTAAGTTGCGTGCGGCAGCACTATCAGCCATGCTCGAAAGTGCGCTAAACGAGCCAATTGACGCCATTTGGATCGGTCGGGACCTTGGATACCGTGGGGGACGCAGAACCGGCTTGGCGCTGACAGACGATGTTCACATCGAACAGCACGCCAAGCGCTGGAATACGGTAGCTAAACGCGCTACCTTGGGCGCTGCCGTTGCAGAGCGGACGGCGGCTGTAATCTGGAGCAAGTTAGAACAAATTGACTCGCGAATATTTTTGTGGAACGTGTTTCCGCTACATCCACATGAATCTGGAGATCCGTTTACCAATCGCCAGCACAACTCAAGTGAACGACGAGCCGGCGAAGCGTTACTTGGCGAGTTAATTCAATTGCTTCGCCCTTCTCGAGTTGTTGCGATTGGAAACGACGCAGCTGCTGTTGCAAATCGAATTACGGAAGACGTACCGGTGGTTTGCGTGCGTCATCCAAGTTACGGTGGGCAATCACAATTCTTGCGACAAATCGACGAACTCTATGCGAACAATTTACGAGCTCGCGAACTGTTCTAGGCTGATATATCTTGTTCGCTCAATTACGTGATGTGTAAGCGCCTGATCAGTGCATCACCTTGGAAGGCAACTCAGATGAACGAAACATGGGCACCATGAGCTCATGAAGCTGCTGCATTCAATACGGCTTCTATTGGTCCAAATCATCTAGTTGAAGGTGAAATAAGCCAGCAAAGTCGATATTGCGTAAGTCAGTTGACGAAACCATACCCAAATCCTTTGCAAGTTGAAGCGCAGCTCCCCCTGGCGCAGGGACCGGAACCACCGCCGCATCAGGATGAAATTTCTTGAAAAGACTATGCTCAGTTTCCACGCCATCCATTCCGCCGATGAAGACGGCAGCGACAAGATCGTCACGGGATAGCATGCGTTCGCGCATTAACAAAAGGCTCGCTTCACGATCACCGGGAACTGCTTCGGTATGTATGACATTTTGAAAATGCCGGTTCTCCTCAGGGTAAAACGCAGCAAAGAACTCGCTTTGATACAACACGACTGCTTGCGAATAGTCGACATCAAGATCTTCACAAATGCTCCAAATCATAGGCGTGATTGCCGGATGGCCTCCCCACACAATTTTATGAGTTCGGATGACTGCGATGATTAGCTCACGAACCGCACACTGAATTAGAAAGGGATTCGCAGTCTCATGGTATGTACCTCTGCCGAGCACCGGCACGCTAGCAGAAAGAAAAATGGCACTCATTTTTCACGCCTCCCAATCAGCAAATTGCCAGCTTGCTTCGCTTGCTTTGACCCATTTTGCAGCGCGGATATGTTCACCGAGCCAGTCTAAGTGTTCTAACCAGCGCGGATGCAGTCCGACATGATCGTAGACAACCGCAACTGAATGATCAGGTGAACCTATTGTAGCGTCGTGTAAAGTCTTTGAAGTTGGGACGCCAACCGTTGGGTACACGACCACTTTCTTCCCTAACAGCAGCTCAATGTGAACAGCTCTATTGGGGCCGACGCCGATCACTCGTCCTCCAATCTTCTCGACAGCATTGCGCAAATGACTCACGAGATTCACGTTTCGCACAGCATGGCTTTCACTTCGGACCTCCTCTAATTGCAAGCAAATCCTTTCAATGGCGGCATCCGCAAGACGCCCGGTTACGAGATCAAGTTCCTCGGGTAACAACTCTGCTCGACTTGCCGTCGCAGTGCGCGCAGATGGCGTAGAATCCGGCCAGCCGATTCGCAGCACGCTGATCCCCTTTGCCAATGCCCGTCCGAATTCTGCCGCAGTCCAGCGACTATCGAAATAGCCTGGGGTATCAAGCATTACCAGCACGTCGGAGTCGCAAAGTCTATGCCAAAGCATGGTTTGAAAGTCTTCAGCAGGCGCTATGTCGTGTGTATCTAGGAATACATCAAAGAGCCGGGCAGAGAATGCATCAAACATTTGTAATGCTGCTTCGCGCGCTTCCCCGCGGCGATAGCTGACGAAAACCCTTCGTTGTCGGGGGAGTAGCCCCACACATTCCAGCAGGGCTGTAGCGACACGTTGAGCCCCTCCGACAGCGTATGATAAGCAATTCAGCGGCAGCAACTGCGCAGGAATCTCTTGTGCAACGTGCGCTGTGTCCGACGCGACCGGTAGAATTGGCACCCCTCGTTTAAGCAATCTGGTTATATTTACCAGGTCGGCCGTAAGGTCACCACCAAAGTAAACAGCCGCCGCTGATTTGTGTTGATCCGGATCGAAATCAGGAGGTCGCACTGCCCAGCCAACTTCTTGGCCTAGTTCCAAGCCAAATGATCTCAACGTCGGGCCGACGATCGCTTCAAGTTCTTGAATTTGCTCGGGCGTCGGCGCACCAAGTATGGCGAGCTGATAAAGTTCACTCATTCGGTATCCTATTCAAGCGTAAAGTTATTACGCGAAATTGGCATGTTAGTAGAGCTCATTTCACTAACGCTCCCGACATTCTTTCACCATAGTTAGGACTGCTTTGACAATCGATTCCGGAGTGGAGTTGATGTTGTTCGCAATCGCATAGGCCCGTCGGAAAGACAGGTTCGTATTCTTAAGGAACGGCTCCAGTTCATCGCCAATCTCTTTGGCAACCCAACCAGTCGCTCCAACAGGAATGATATATCGCCCCATTGATTTGGCTATTGCGAATTCCTCTCGCATTCCCTCGGCGGGAACTATAGCGCCTGTGCTAGAGCGCTTGTTACCAAATAGGAAGATTGCGATTCCTGCCTTTTCAATAAGCGATTCCCTGTGTCGGGCATACAGTTTCAGGCGCTCGGGCGTCCCACCTGAATCAACGGGAAAAGGGGCGGCGTGCAGTTGTTTAGATGAGCGTCGCCCTGGGTTCTCGCCGATTTCGCGTAGCGCACCCGCGATGATTGAAGGACCAACCCCAAGGCCGAAACCTGTGACTACGTTCAGTCCACTGCGGATCAACCCAGAACTTAGACTTTCCATGAAACGAGCTGCATCGTCTGGGCGCCACGGATCGAATTCGTGGGCGCTACCTGACACAAAAACCGTTCGAGTTCGGTAGCTAGATTCAACGGCACGCAGAATTCGCGTTACATCGGCAAAGTCATCGATCATCAATGCGTGAATGCCTATCCTGGCCAAGTCCTTTACGAAATACTCCTGCTGACGTTTTCGATATTCGAAGTCAGCCTTGGTCTCCTTAGCTCTCTTCGATTCGCGCCGCAAAATGCAATAGTGCTGCTTAGGCTTGTGGCGAAGCGCCACACGCACGCGACTCATGATGTAGTCGATATTGGGGTCAGTAAAACTGAATCCCACAAACAGCATAGTCTTGGAAACCAGATCACCGGCCAGAGCTGTGACGAACGGTTCGAAGTCACGGAAATATCCTTCATAGTCATCTTTAGTTAGCACTGCTTTGTCGGGATGCGACACGTCGCCGTGCATTTTATTGACAACTGTCGTACGCCCCGGCTTGGTGACCTTAAGATGCTCTACCGTATATTTGACGTCCACGATATTGCCTGTCGCTTCAAGTGAAGTCTCGATCATTCGATCATAGTTGGTAGTCCAATAGGTCTGTATCGGGAGACGGGCGAGAATTTCGTGGTTCTCGTTCACAGCATGCCCAACGCTAAATTCATCAATAATCGTCTGATTAATACGCGAGCGATTTCGGCGCTCATTCAAGTGATACTGAGCTACCGCAACTAGATTGGTCTCCCGATCAACGTCAAGCCCCAGTTCTTTTGCAATATCCTTCATCAGCGCAGACCAGTTAACGTACCCGCTGGCCACAGACAGCCCTGCACCGGCAAATACGGCCGCTGTTCCATCCGCGATGTCTCGCGCGTACGAGTGAATGAATGCTTCGATATCCGGAGAGAAATGATGTGGAGCAGTTGCCAATTGTGGCCTCATATTTCTAGCAGTTTTAAGATTACCGACGATCTACGTAGTGGATCGTTTAGGCGACGTTTTCGCATTTGGTCATGGTACCTTCCAATTAAGATGCAGGCCAGCAATAGAGGTTAGAATGCCGGCCTTTTTTAAACTAGCTGCAAGCGAATGCCCAGTTTTGACTTCAAAGCGTCGAATTCCCGCAAACTTCACTTCTTTCCTGCCTCACTTCCAGACGAAACTCTCTTTTCGCGACTGTCTCGTTTTCATCTGTTGTCGGCCGAAACGGAAGACGAGTACACGTTTCAGTTGCTTTTTGGCGCGTCAAGTAATCAGGTGAGCTTTGCCACCGCGGCACCCGCCCCTCTCCGAACACTAGCTAATCGGCTGTCTGGGCAATCCAAAAAAAACTTGGGCGAGCTTTTGGCCCACAACTCGTTCGTACCGTTGGTCGCGCCAGTATTGACCTCCATTGACTGGACCCATCCTGACCCAGTGTTTGGTGAAGTCAACGTATGCCAGCACTGCGCTGCGCTCGACAAGACCCAATTTGGTTTCGCCTATCTTCACAGGGCACATCAGCTTCCCGGCGTCAAAGCTTGCAGAGTTCATGGGGAAAAACTGATCGATAATTGTCCCGCGTGCTCTCGGCCGTTCCGACAACGCGGCCAATTCGTGTCGGCCCCGATCATTCCCTGCAATTGCGGTTGGGATTTCGAGAAGGCGATTAAGCCAGCTCACGCAACCGAAGCAGAAGTGATCTTTGCTCTGGGCGCCAATAATGTTTTCGAACGCAGGAAGGATTCGCTTTCAACGGCTCACCTGCTTGACTTCTTCAGTATGCATGTCGACCAGGGATTATTTGGCATGCAGCCGGGCCAGATCAAATCGTCCATTCGCCTAACATGCGGGATTGCCGACCAGCTGGAACGATCGGTATCGACTGAGGAAGTTGCCTTGGCTGTCTCCAGGCTCATTCAAGAGGGAAGGGCACCAAATTGTTGGACTGTCACTTTGGACCCGCAAGCGTTAGCGATCAAGTCCATTATGCGTAAGACTGGCAACTATAGACTCGTTGGCAGCGCACAGCCTACGAATTCCGGCAAGCCGCAATAACTGCCATCTGGGTGGCGAGTAGATCGTTTGCTTTTTAAGTTCGCTAGAGGCCCAGCAAAGGCATCGGCTTTGGTACGCCGCCAAGGACTCTGCGCAACATTCGAGCGCGGAGCAAGTCAATGGCAGTCTATCCAGATTTCGTTCCAAGGTATCTCCCATTCCAGACCGCTTCAACAACAATGTCCTGCTGATGCGTTTCGGTTTCCCGGGCATATACCTGATACCGGCTTCAGTTTGAATGATCTGTTGAGAATTAAGTCGATCGCGAAGCGACCAGTCCACGGAAGCAGCCCGCCGAGCGGGGCACTTGGTTCGCAAAATTTGCTCGGCCAACCATTCAGCATCGTTTCGACGAAGCCACGTGTACACAGCTTTATCACGGGAATTGAGGAACCGAGAGCGATAGGATTCCCGGGATTTAGCGAATAGTGTCTGCTTCCATTTTTGCTGCAGCCCTGGATTCATGCGCAAGATGCGATACACAGACACAAAGGATACGCCATGCAGTGTGCCTACTTCCTGAGGACTTAGACCTGACATCAATGAGGCACATATTTCGCGTTTCAGTTCTCCTTTGATGAACTTCGGTCGCGTACTGACTTTTAGTCCAGCGCGTGTGGCTGCAACCGCTAAGGTTGTAACGCTGGTGCCCAGGACGGATGCAGCATGCGACAGGGAGCTTTTTTGAACCCCAAGGACCTCATGCAATCGCTTGTATTCAATTTCGAGCCTGTTCCGACTTGGCTTCGGTTGCGAAGCAGCACCTCCTCTAAGTGTTATCGAAGGCATTGGGCTGCAGCTGCAAGTATGCAAACAGTCCTGCAGAACGATGTGTTTCAACGGATGAACTGAGAGTCCTCTTGGCTTACGCAGGAGACGCAGCGACCAATCAGACATTCTGCGTTGCAGCGCCTCATATTCGTCGGTGATCGGCAATTGCGCAGAAAATTGGACAATGAGTTCATTCAGTGGTTCCGCCCTGATTCGCCCATTCGATTTGATAAGACCGCAATCAGTTGCCGCCATCCGATGTAAAGCATGGGCGCCGCCAGAATTAGGCGGTGGCCACGTATTATGCATGACACACTCACTAAGCCGAGCGATACGCAGCAACGCTTCACGCTGGGTGCTCATTAGCGCCGGTTGGCCGGAGGCCGACATGACATCGGGATCATCTGGTAGAAGAAGCTTGAGTCTTTTCCGCTCGAGTATCTCGGGCCGCAACGCATGTAGAGGAATCTCGTGAATCGGACAAACCCAAACACCAGGTAACTGGTGCACTCGATGCCAGTACGACTGGCCGAAGGTGACAAGATCCGCCTCGCTGCAAAGCGGGCAGTACCTGAGATAATTTCTTCCGCCCAATCGACCTGCGGTCAACCCCAGAAACATCTTCAGGCCCGACACGCTAGACCCGGACATTGCAACCTTAACCGCAGCTCTCCGTTCGGCATTCACGAACGCCGTGTAGTAGCCGAATGGCGTATTTTCGTCGATGACTTTTTCTACCGAATAGTTTGCTTCCGCTGGCAGCTGTGCGACAAGCAAAGCGAGCTGGCTGGGCAAATCCGACGAAATGACGTGAGTATGCACTCCGATCAATTCATGCAGCGAATCTCTATCATCTTTACGACCAGTCAAGCGGTGATACCTGGCCATTCGGCTATACAGCGTTTCGTCCAAAAATGAGGCTGGGAAGAAGCGCAACATGATAATGAGCTACGCGATCTTATACGCCGGCTCGAACTCAAACGGATCATTCGCAACCCATCCTGCCTCGCGCAAAACGTCCGTTACCTTAGCAGTGCTTTCGAGTCTTGCAGAAAGTGGCGCAACACGGGGTGGCCCCGATGGCACGAGTGCGTGCTCCTCTACATTCGGAATCGCCGTTAGATCTAGCCCCGCGAGTTGTATATTGGGATTGGCAGGGGCCGGCGGCTCCTTTGTTAGAGAACGCTCGCCATTCGTCATTGTCGAAACCAGTTTCTCGTACTTCCCACGAAGTAGCGAGATTCGATCAGATGCCACCTGTACATCGCCCAACATCATCTGAGCTAGCTGAGCATCCACGGGTAGCAGATCCTCAAATTTTTCCATCTCTTTCGGATCCCTGCTGCGCAGTGCGGCAATCGCTGGCTGCAGAAGTTTCATCTTCGTTGCCGCTACGTGCAAGAAGACCTGCTCGTCGAGCCGTTCCACACCAGATTGAATCGCATAGCGCTGACCAAGAATCATTAGCTTGGTCAGGAAGTCCGTCACGCCCTGTGACAAATCGTAGATAGTGCTCCGAAGCGAGTCCGTAAGTGGCACAGGATGTTGAACCCACTGATAGTCCCACATCGCCGTAAGCAAAAGGTCCCAAGAATCATCGTGCGCTTGGGGCTGCTTGAAGTCGTATATTCCATGTCCAGACAATCGACGCGCATTTCTCACGATATCCGAGAAGATCTCCACCATCGAGTTCGTACCAATGAAAACGACCGGTATCCCAATGCTGTTTATGAGATTGACGAAGAAGTTCAGTACGCTCTTTTTCCCAGCTGCTTTCGCCTCACGCAGATGTTGCGTTTCATCGATGAAAAGAGCGCCGACAAAATAAAGGGCCGCTACCTGTCCCATAGCAGGAATGAGGTCGGCGACGTTCCTCCTATTTCGATAATACCGAGCGTGAGTGTCATCCCCCAGTGCCTGGTCCACAGCCTGGAAAAACGACTGGCATAGCGCGTTCAATGAACCATCAAAAGGACACTCGAGCTTCAACCAAACAATTTGGGTATGGATGAAATCCCTTCCGTTATAGCGCGAATGTTTGATCACCTGTGGATAATGGCGAAGTACGGATTTCAAAGCCGTCGTCTTCCCCATACCGCTTAGCCCGACCAGGCTAAACGTCGAGGCGGTGGAGTTGAATGTCAACACAGACGAATTCCTCGCCGCCAAGGCGTGCAAGTGCCGCATTCCGCCCTCCATTGGATTGCGGCCTACGTAGCCACCGCGAAGGACTGAAGAGATAGCCGCTTCAAGTTCGAGATGGATCGATAGCGGCTGGATCAAGTGGGAAAGCCTGTTGATGCAGTGCAGTCGAATCTCTTTCGGGAGATTTCTCTCTTCATTTGGCAGAGGTGGAAATTCCGCTAGTCGCTCGGCTGCGTCGGCCTCAGACCAAATTGGTGGCATCGCTTCGATCAACGGATTGCCAGCGTATTCAGGTACGGGCGACGTTTCATACCAAGCCTGAATTGTCGTTTCGCCCATCATTTGGAACCTCGCGTGCGTCCAGCGCGACTCAATAGACTGATCACTTCGGCGCTTCGTTCACCAGCGTAGTCTGCCACCGCTCCCGGTACACTTTCCGTTAAATTCGGCCTCGAATCCGGCTCATTTTGCTCGATACCGATCGTCCTCAATCCCATTAGCCTTTCTGCATCAAGCTCGAAGTTCCGCTTTTCCTTGATGTTTTTAACGGTCGCGGTCTTCGAGGCGGAAACCTTTGATTGTTCTTTCTTCGCTACCGCAGTGGAAATAGTGGTCTCGATGAATTCGTCGAGATCAACACGGCTGCTCAATTCTGAATACTTGCTCTCCGGGGAGACTGCGCCAGTGATTTCAAACATGTCTTCAACTTCCTCAACGCGCATCCCCTTGCAGCTCGACTCAGTCCCGCGGAGCGGGCAGCTAACAAATACGCCAACCTCATTCTTAATCCAGATGTGATCAGCGTACGGTTCGTGCCAGACTTCTATCGCTTCTGTACCCTTTGCCCGAGCGCGCGCCGAGCGCTTTCCTTGTGGATCTAGGACATTGACGTAGTACATCCCTTTGAAATGGATGCCGCCAGCCTTGATGGTCGCTTGTGCTTTGGGCAGAAGATGTAAATAGATTTCCTCCCGAGATCGCGAGTTCGCCTCTATGAGATCATGCTCCATGGCCCAGTTCCAAATCCCGACAGGCGTCGGATCAACGGACTGCTCGATCATCACTCTGGAAAGGCGATCAGGATCACGACTATGGTGGTTCCAGTGCAAGACAGCCATGATCATGATCTTTGTGAACTCTTGCAGATCCAGCGTTGCGTCAAGCCGATAGTCCCTGTCGCCACGCTCCTTTTCCCTGGTTCTGACCGCCCCGGGGGTCCAATGAATCTGCGACAGCGTATTCAGCGTTCTGAAGGATCGCTCCACTGTAGCTTTCCAGTCAGGCCGAAATGGCGGGAGGATGGCCAACTTGATCGAAAGGCCGGTGACAAGTCCTTCAGCAGCCTTGCTAAGCATCTCACCGCGATCGGCCACCAATTCATGGGGAAGGTGCTGGCAAGGCCAGTCTCCCGCAGCGATGGCAATCCCATAAGACGCGCAGAACGAAACTTTGTCCGTAAATGCATTGAAGAGTGCGTGACGCGCGATATTCCAGCTCGGTCCTTCAAGACCTACGTGAATGCCAACGATCATTCTAGATAGGACGTCAATAACAACGTAGACAACCGGGCGTCCGATGATCCAGTTCTTGTTGAAGCGACTGACAAGGTAAACGTCAGCGATCGTTGCATCGATTTCAAAGCGATGGCACGGACCGCGAAGGCCATGATGGGCGTTTCCAACTAAAGCGCGATGATTCATGGCCCATTTCGTTTCGCCTTTTCTGCCACGCTTCACATCCATTTCATCAAACGCTTTCTTTCCCCAATAATCGAATTGGGCCTGAGTCGGGATCTCATCGAGCTGCTTCAATGGACGGTTGTCACTAGACCCATCCGGCGATGGAAGCTCCGCACGATAGAAGCGATTAAGCATCTTTGTATATGCATCGCTGACATGCTTAACCTTGTTCTCTTTGAACAGCGTATAGCCAATCCTGATAATCGCCTTGTCGTCTTCGGTAAGCTTCTTGGTCTTACTCAGTGAAGGCTCGCCAAGGTATTTCACGGGACGCCCGGGTCTGCTGGTTGTCGAGAAAATGCGAGCCTTTCCTCTGGCACCAGAGTTGACGTACTGCCCTATGAACGCGTTCGGGGTCATACCGAATGCCCAGTAACGGTAAAGCAACCGATAGATCGTCTTCAAGGGCTTTCGCATCGCTTCGGCATGCGCGACGATAATGGCCCCCATCTCACCTGGATAGTAGATGCGATTGCCGTACTTGCCTTCGAAGATGGGACTGATCAGGGACCAGCATGCGCTTCTCTTGGCTTTAGCCGCCTCGCTAAGCTCGTCCTCCGACTGCAGCATGAAGGTAGCCGGGCGCATCGGTATGATGCGTAACTTACCGGCTTTGAGCATTGATTCGATCTCGCTGATCTGCGTGCGCCATGGCCTCTTATAGGGCTCGCTGAGCGTGAATAGCGTTGCCATGTCCAATTCGCGGTCCATCCACAGAACGCGAGCTGGCTGCTCGAATGGAGCTTCTGATAAGACCGATTCGATGATGAGGTTAATTGAGATCATCACGCGGCCCTTTGCAGTTTTGTCGATGCCCCTTGTGAGTTGGCGGGACTCAGGCGGGGGCAGGGCAAGGTCGGATCCAACCTGCAGTTTACGATATCCATCAAGATGGATTTCTCCCACACCAGGCGCTTGAAGAGTACGGTACCAATCCGGTTTGGTAGGCCGATGGCTGTCGATGCCGATCGAACTATCGACGAGAGCGTACGAACCCCATCGGCAGAATCAATCGCAACGGTTATGAATTGCTGTCTCAGGCTTACGTCTAGTTCTACCTGGTCAACCAGCGCCGCCTTATGCAGCCATTCCAGGTTGTCTTTGAGGATCGGATTCATTAATTGCTCGGTCACGATTTTCCAATCCACTACACCTTGATCTGCCCAAATGGCACGCTCTAGATCAAGCTTCTCGACAGTCCGTTGTCCCCTATTTGGATCATCCAGCTCGGCCTCATATTTGCAGGTTCTAACTGCGAGCCGCTTCTTGCCGTTCTGGGACTTCAATGTAACGACAAAGTCTGACGTAAGGACGTATGGCAGCTGAGTGCCGATATACACTGGATACTGAATGCCCATGTCCGCCGCAATGTCCCTTGCCCTTGCCGTTGCGAGAAGCGGATACTGCTCACGAATGTCGATCACCTCATCTGAAAATTCCAGGAGGAGGAAATAGTGATATTCGAGGTCGGATAAGAAGTGATGTGTGCGGCGGGTTTTCGTTCCCACTGCCTTGCGCGAGCGCCCCCTGGATGGCACGTCTTGTACGCGGTGCCAAGGCATGTATGACGAGCCTTCACCTTGGCCAAAGCCCTGTTTTACAAATCGGGCGATATCTCCCTCGGTTTTGAAGCGACGTCTCATGGCCATTCCTAACGACCTGGATGACTCAGCAGCACCCAGTGAACAAATTTGAAAGGCGCGTATGGTAAACGTCGTTCAATCAAAGGGCTAGAGCTAGCCTAGCACTCTCCGTTAAAACATCGCACACGGCTTAACTGTGGGAGAATTTGGTGAAGCGCCAGCCAGATCGCCTGACCTACTCGAATTCCCATGATCGATACTTGAGTCAATAGGAAGATGCATAGATGAACGCATATCTCGATATCTATAATGCGGAACCTGTTCGCCGAATCGAGTTGATACGCGCCCGAGTAGCACGGTCGCGCTTTCGAAGCGTAGCCAAGTCCTTGGGAATGGCCGAATCAACGCTTGCCGCAGACCTTGGCATTCGTCCTGGGTCGGGCGAGCGCATGGGACAAGCGCCAAGTGAGCGTGTGATTGGCTTAATGTCCTTGATTGGCCACGTTGAAGCGATGGTCGCAAGAAATGGAGCTACTGGCTTCAATGCAGCAAAGTGGCTGGGGGCCTGGCTTAACAGTCCGCTGCCGGCGCTCGGCGGTGTGCGGCCAGGCTCTTATCTCGATACGATGACGGGCCAAGATCTTCTGAGCGAGCTGATTGCTATGGCCGAGTCCGGCGCCTACGCATGAATAGTTGGTGCCTCAAACGCATCATGAGTAGTATTCGGCGCCTGGCGGTAGCTCAGTTCCGGAGAGTGGCATGTAGAAAGCACCATTCCCAAAGATGACCTCGGCCTCTTCAGACTTCGCAATTTCAAACAGCCTTCGAATGGAATGAATCATTCCAAGTGCTCGGCGTCGGACAATCAGTGGCTCATATGATCGCTCTGGGCGGCCTGGTTCTTTGATCGTGCCGAGTAGGTCACGCCACTTATCTGGACGATTCAAAATCTGGACTTCGATGTCAGCACATATGTCTAAACCACGTTGCAAGGATGAACCGGAGGCGCGAGCCAAGATGTGAAGTCCTTCGATTTCTTCACCGTGTAAAACAAACTCCTGAAATGCCGGTGCAATAAAGAAAAAGTACCCCTCCGCTGCTGAACTGTGCCCATCAAATCGCATCTGATGCTCAAGCGGTGTCAAGCCTACTTCGATAGGTCTTTTTGAGATACCGAGAATTTCCATAGAGACTTAATGTGCAAAATCGTCAGCTGCCGGAGCAGGCTGCCCACCTGTCCATCTGACTGATGGGGTTGTTAGCCATGAACACGCCAGGATTGATCATTGATATCGAAGGTCAGGAATGGAGCATCTTCAGTTCCTTCTGGCGTAATCACACCATTCAGGCCGACTGCGTTCGCTGCCCCCTCAACAAATGCTAACAGCGCGTCATGTTCATTCGGGCCGAGAACCTCGCGGGGATCTAGGTCAAGTTCAATTTCGTCAGACACGAAAAAGTGGCAGTTCGCGCAGACGTCACCAATCCAAATCGAAAGGCAATGCGAAGTTTCCTGAAGGCGGAACACTTCCTTCACACCAGGAAATACTGCGGCTTCTCCATCCGCTATATAGGTGAGTCGATGCATCGATGCGTAATCAATTAGCTTAGACCAGCGATATAGATCAGCACCGAAGAAATAGACGTCCCGAAGGGATCCATCTCGCTCCCAGAGTCCTGGCACTTGTTCTATGTGAGGTCGTTGCATAGTCATGCGAATTCTAGACATCAAATGCGTTATCGTGGCAGCGCGCCAAACAGGCATTCAATCCGCCTTACTGAAAGACGCAGAAACCCCAATACGCCGGCATTCCGCTTTGGCTTGAGCAACCTCGAAGTCAAAGAAACACCCAAGTTCCCATGTGAGGTTGCCGGTTTTATGCTGAGCCTCAAGCTTGGCAGGTTCAAAGCGCTCAGCGAACGCAAGTGCCTTCTTAAGTTTCAATAAAGACTTAAGAGCTTCGGCTCCTGGCGAGATGACTGCGGTCCCGATGAACAGGTCATGCATCCGCGGTACCTCGATTAGGTAATTGCAGTGAACCGCGAACTGATTCCCACACTCCTTGCAACGCCAGATCTCAAGCGAAGATCTTTCACCAGGTCGTTCAAGGTTGGTGCTTCCGCAAATTTCGCAATTCATCTTAACGCCAATGTCGAGTTGTTTCACCCATCCAACCTATGACCTTCTATGGCGTCGGGCTTTGTGCAGGCAGGGACACGACTCAACGCTATGCCCCATTGCTCCCCACAGCCATTTGTCAGACTTTATTATTTTTTGTCAGACTTTATTATTTTCTACAGCTGCCCGGCACTGGTAGTCCGTCTTATTCGACAGTGACCGATTTCGCGAGGTTACGTGGCTTGTCGACGTCGGTGCCGCGGGCCAGGGCGGTGTGATAAGCCAGCAGCTGCAGGGCGACCACGTGCAGGATCGGCGACAAGTGGCCATAGTTTTCCGGCAGGCGGATCACATGCAGGCCATCAGCGGAAGTGATGCGCGAGTCGACGTCGGCGAAGACGTACAACTGACCGCCGCGGGCGCGCACTTCCTGCATGTTCGACTTCAGCTTCTCCAGCAGGGCATCGTTCGGGGCAATGGTCACGACTGGCATTTCGTCGGTCACCAGCGCCAGCGGGCCGTGCTTCAGTTCACCGGCAGGATAGGCTTCGGCGTGGATGTACGAAATCTCTTTCAGCTTCAGCGCGCCTTCCAGGGCGATCGGATAGTGCATGCCGCGGCCCAGGAACAGTGCGTTCTCTTTGCGGGCGAATTCTTCGGCCCAGGCGATGACTTGCGGTTCCAGCGCCAGCACGGCGGCAATGGCGGACGGCAGGTGACGCATCGCCTTCAGGTGTTCCGCTTCCTGTTCTTCGGTCAGCAGGCCGTTCACTTGCGCCAGGCTGAGGGTCAGCAGGAACAGCGCGGCCAGCTGGGTGGTGAAGGCCTTGGTCGATGCCACGCCCACTTCCACGCCGGCACGGGTGATGTAGGCCAGTTTGCATTCACGCACCATGGCGCTTGTGGCCACGTTACAGATGGTCAGGGTGTGTTCCATGCCCAGGCTGCGCGCGTGCTTCAGCGCGGCGATGGTGTCGGCGGTTTCGCCGGACTGGGAAATCGTCACCACCAGGGTCTTAGGATTCGGCACGCTGTCGCGGTAGCGGTATTCGGAAGCGATTTCCACGCTGACCGGTACCTTGGCGATGGATTCGATCCAGTACTTGGCGGTGGAACCGGCGTAGTAGCTGGTGCCGCAGGCCAGGATCAGCACGCGGTCGATTTCCTTGAACACTTTGAAGGCGCCGTCGCCGAACAGTTCCGGCATGACGCCGGTCACGCCTTCCAGCGTATCGCCGACCACGCGTGGCTGTTCAAAGATTTCCTTTTGCATGAAGTGGCGGTATGGGCCCAGTTCCGCGGCGCCGGTGTGGGCGTGCACGGTCTTCACTTCGCGCTGCACTTGCTTGCCGTCGACGTCGACGATCCACACGCGGCCCAGCTGCAGGTCGACCACGTCGCCTTCTTCCAGGTAGATGATCTGGTCGGTGGTGCCGGCCAGCGCCATAGCGTCGGAGGCGACAAAGTTTTCACCCTGGCCGATACCGACGATCAGTGGGGAACCCTGGCGCGCAGCGACCACGCGGTGCGGTTCTTCGCGGCAGAACACGGCGATGGCATAGGCGCCATGCAGGCGCTTGACGGCTTGCTGCACGGTATCGAACAGATCGCCGTTGTACATGTGATCGACCAGGTGGGCGATCACTTCGGTGTCGGTCTGGCTGGTGAACACATAACCCAGCGCGGTCAGTTCTGCGCGCAGTTCGTCGTGGTTCTCGATGATGCCGTTGTGGACCAGGGCGATGCGGGCAGCCGCTTCGCTTGGCGAGAAGTGCGGGTGGGCGTTGTGCGAAGCAGGGGCGCCGTGAGTTGCCCAACGGGTGTGGGCGATGCCGGTGAAGCCGTTCAGGCCACCTTCATTAATCTGTTTTTCCAGGTCGGCCACGCGCGAGGTGCTGCGCGAGCGCTGCAGTTTGCCGTCCAGGTGCAGGGCGACGCCGCAGGAATCGTAACCGCGGTATTCCAGGCGCTTCAGGCCTTCAACCAGGATAGGGGTGATATTACGCTGGGCTACAGCGCCAACAATACCGCACATGCGCGACCTCTCTTAGAAAGTTAATGAATGAATGGTAGAGCAGGCCTTGAGAAATTTGCTTTCTGAATTGACTGTAGTGTGAAAGAATATTTCGTATGGCGCATAGCGCGAAATATTCTTTCAAATTATGGACTTTGATGAAATTGATCGTCGTATCTTGAATGCCTTGCAGAAGGATGCCTCCCAAACCAATGCCGAATTGGCAGCTTCGGTCCACGTTTCTGCGCCGACCTGCTTGCGTCGGGTGAAGCATTTGCGGGATTCCGGCGTGATTGAACGCGAAGTGGCGCTGGTATCGCCGGAGAAGGTGGGCGCACATCTGACCGCGGTTGTGGAAATCTCATTAGATATCCAAGCCGCTGAACGCATGGCGGAATTCGAGGCCCTGGTAGCGCCGGAACCGGCTGTGCTGCAATGCTACCGGGTCTCCCCAGGCCCGGATTTCGTGCTGATCGTGCAGGTGGCGGATATGCCGGCCTACCACGCTCTGGCCCACCGTTTGTTCGCCGGACAGGCCAATGTGAGAAACGTGAAAGCCTACTTTTCCACTTTTCGCAGCAAGTTTGAAACCAGTATCACCGTCTAAGCCAGTTATCCCGGCTTATACCGGGATAAGCACAGGCTTATTCACACATTTTTCCACAGCGCTGCCCTGCGGCAGCGGGGTTATCCAGCGTTCCACACCGCCTATCCTCGCGTTTTCCGCAAGGTTTCCCACACCCTTATCCACAGTTTCAGGTTATCCCTAATTATCAGCAAGTACTCCCCAGGCTTTTCCACAGGCAGTGTGTAACAGCGTGCTTTGTGGACAATTGAGGGATACCAGTTATCTCTTATCCCCTACCTTTCCCACGGTTTTCAGGCGGAATTGCGCATGCTTTTACACATCTTTATCCACAGCGCTAGAATGGGGCAATGAACTATCTCGCACACATCTACTTGGCGCGCCATAGCGAAGCCGCGATGGTTGGCGCCATGCTGGGCGATTTCGTCAAGGCGAACGGTGGTGACCACTACGCGCCGGAGATTGCGAACGAGATCGCGCTGCACCGCTTTATCGATTCGTTCACGGATAGCCACCCTGTCGTCACCGAGGCCAAAAGCCTGTTCACGGAAGGGCGGCGACGCTATGCGGGGATCGTGCTGGACGTGTTCTACGACCACATCCTGAGCCAGCGCTGGGACGAATATTGCGAGGAACCCCGCGCGGAGCTGATCGAGCGTTTTTACGGCGCTTTGGCTGCGCATGAAGAGCAACTGCCGGATCGGCTGCGCGACATCCTGCCCAAGCTGATCAAGCAGGACTGGTTGGGTGCGTATGGGGATTTCAGCGGGGTCGAACTCGCGCTGACCCGCATGTCGGACAGGCTAAGCCGCAATGGCCACCTGCTTCGGGAGGGCATCGGGGAAGTGCAGCAGCACTACGAAGCGATCGCCGATGGCTTTGACCGCTTCTTCCCCGAGCTGGTGAAATTTACTTACCAGCGCCGCCGCCAGTTTTCACTGGCATAGGGCTTACTTCTTGATTTTTTCCGGGCGCTTCCAGCCTTCGATCGTCAACTGCTTGGCGCGCGAAATGGTCAGCTGGCCAGCCGGCGCATTCTTGGTCAGGGTCGTGCCCGCGCCGATGGTCGCACCAGCGCCCACGGTGACGGGAGCCACCAGCTGGCTGTCGCTACCGATGAAGGCATCGTCTTCAATCACAGTGCGGAACTTGTTCACACCATCGTAATTGCAGGTGATGGTGCCGGCGCCCACGTTCACTCGCGAACCGATGGTGGCATCACCGATGTAGGCGAGATGGTTTGCCTTGCTGTGCGCGGCCACCTGGCTGTTCTTGATTTCGACGAAGTTGCCGACGTGGACGTCTTCGCCCAGCTCTGTACCAGGGCGCAGGCGCGCGTACGGGCCGATCTGGCCTTTATCGCCCACCACCGCCTGCTCGATATGGGAGAAGGCCTTGATGTTGGCGCCGGCGCCGATCTTCGCGTTAATCAGCACGCAGTTCGGGCCGATGGTCGCGCCTTCACCGATCTCCACCTTGCCTTCGAAGACGCAGTTGACGTCGATGGTCACATCGCGGCCGCAGCTCAGTTCACCGCGCACGTCGACGCGGGCCGGGTCGGCCAGCGTCACGCCCTTGTCCAGCAGGGCGTTGGCCACGCTGCGCTGGTAGATACGTTCCAGCTCAGCCAACTGGGCCTTGCTGTTCACGCCCAGCACTTCCCACGGCGCGGCCGGATGGGCCGACACGACTTGCACACCTTCTTCCACCGCCATGGCGACGATATCGGTCAGGTAGTACTCGCCTTGCGCGTTCTGGTTTTTCAGATTGCCCAGCCACTGTTTCAGCTTGGCGGTCGGGATCACCATGATGCCGGAATTGATTTCCTTGATCAGACGCTCAGCTTCTGTGGCATCCTTCTCCTCAACGATGCGCTGGATGGCGCCGCCCACGCGGACGATACGGCCCAGGCCGAATGGATTGTCCTGCACCACGGTCAGGATGCCCAGCTTGTCCTTGCCGGCAGCTTCGGCCAGGCGCTTCAGGGAAGCGGCGGAAGTCAGCGGCACGTCGCCGTACAGCACCAGGGTTGGCTGGTCGTCGTCAAGATGAGGCAGGGCTTGCTGAACAGCGTGGCCGGTACCCAGTTGCGGTTCCTGCAGGGCAGCCGAGATTTCGGTGCCAGGAACGGCTTTATGCTTGTCCAGCGAAGCCAGCACCGCTGCGCCGCCGTGACCGTAAATGACGCACAATTTAGCCGGAGACAGGCTGCGCGCAGTGTCGATAACGTGGGACAACAGGGACTTGCCAGCGACGGGATGTAAAACTTTTGGCAGCGCCGACTGCATGCGCTTACCCATGCCGGCGGCGAGAATGACGACGTTCATAGACCGTTTGTTCTTGTGTGAGTTGAAATATGAAAAAGTTTAACACGTGGATCGTGCTGGCTTTTGCCATTCTGCTCGCGGCATGCAGCTCGCTGAAGTTCGCCTATAACAACGGCGACACTTTGCTGTACTGGTGGCTCGACGCCTATGTCGACTTCGACAGCGAGCAAAAAGCGGACGTCAAACAGGATATCGGCAACTTCTTCCGCTGGCATCGCAAGACCCAGCTGCAGGACTACGTACAGCTGCTGCAGAAGGGCCAGCGCCAGCTGCAGGGCAATCCCAGCGCGGCCGACCTGATGGCCGACTATGTGGACATCCGAGACCGCACGGAGGCGCTACTTCTGCGCTCAGCGCCCGATATCGCGGAACTGGCGCTCTCGCTCAAGCCCGACCAGCTGGACGTGATGGAGAAGAAATTCGCCAAGAACAATCTCGACTTCCGCAAAAAAAATATGAAGGGCGACGCGGAGGAGCAGAACAAATTCCGCTACAAGAAGTCGATGGAGCAGTTCGAGCTTTGGTTCGGCAGCTTCAGCGACGAGCAGGAAGCCGCGATCCGCAAGGCCTCCGACGCGCGACCGCTGAATAACGAGTTGTGGCTCGACGAACGCATACGGCGCCAGCTCAAGATAATGAGCCTGGCGCGCAAGATCATGCACGAGCAACCGAGCAAGCAGGTGGCCACGCAATGGGTGGAAGAGCTGATTCGTTCAGGCTTCGACCGCTTCGGCTATTCAGAGCGCAAGGCCTTTTTCGACAGCTACACGCAATCGACGGTGGAGCTTGTCCACACCGTGGTGCGGGTCTCGACGCCGGAGCAAAAGGCCCACGCCCAAAAGCGCATGGAAGGTTGGATCAAGGACTTGAATGTCCTTGCGGCGCAGGCGCATTGAGCCTTTGTGCAGCGCGGCATGAGATAATGCCGGCCATGCAAAAGAAGAAAGTCCCCAACCAGGTCCGCATCATCGGCGGCGACTGGAAGCGCACCCCGCTGCCCGTTCTGGAAGCACTGGGCCTGCGCCCGACGCCAGACCGCGTGCGCGAAACCGTCTTCAACTGGATCAACCACCTGCACGATGCCGCCTGGAGCGACACCCAGGTGCTGGACCTGTTCGCCGGCAGCGGCGCCCTCGGTTTCGAGGCCGCCAGCCGCGGCGCAGCCAAAGTCACCATGGTCGACGCCAACAGCGCCGTAGTGCGCCAGCTGGAAGCCAACCGGGAAAAGCTAAAGGCCACCAATATCGCCATCCAGCGCGGCGACGCCCTGGCAACTGCGCAATCACTGGCCGGCCGCGGCGCCCGTTTCGACCTGATTTTCCTCGATCCACCCTACCAGCAAGGCTTGCTGGAACGCTCGCTGCCCCTTTGCCGTGCCCTGCTCAAGGATGGCGGCCTGGTCTATGCTGAAGCGGAAGCACCGCTCGCCTTCGACGGCTGGGAAGTCGTGCGCGCCGACAAAGCAGGCATGGTGTACTACCACCTGCTTCAGGCATTGCCTGAAAATGAGGCATAATCCTTCTTTGATTGAAGCCAAACGCATGGAGTTGCAATGGTTGTAGCAGTTTATCCGGGTACTTTTGACCCGCTGACCCGGGGTCACGAAGACCTCGTGCGCCGCGCATCGGGCCTGTTCGACACGCTGATCGTAGGCGTGGCCGACAGCCAGAACAAACATCCCTTCTTCACCCTCGAAGAACGGCTGGAAATCGCCAATGAAGTGCTGGGCCATTATCCAAACGTCAAGGTTGAGAGTTTTTCCGGTCTGCTGAAAGACTTCGTACGTGAGCACGATGCGCGCGTCATCGTGCGCGGCCTGCGCGCTGTGTCGGACTTCGAATTCGAATTCCAGATGGCGGGCATGAACCGCTACATGCTGCCGGATGTGGAAACGTTGTTCCTGACTCCATCCGACCAGTACCAATTCATCTCGGGCACCATCGTGCGCGAGATTGCCGAGCTTGGCGGCGACGTGTCCAAGTTTGTTTTCCCTTCGGTGGACCGCTGGCTTCGCAAGAAGATCGCGGCCCGCAAAGGCGAGTAAGAGAGTATTGCCATGGCTTTAATGATTACCGACGACTGCATTAATTGCGACGTATGCGAGCCGGAGTGCCCGAACGACGCGATCTACATGGGTCCGGAGATCTACGAAATTGATCCCAACAAGTGCACCGAATGTGTCGGCCACTTCGACGAACCGCAATGCCAACAGGTTTGCCCGGTTTCCTGCATTCCTTTCAATCCAGATTGGCGGGAAAGCAAGGAACAATTGTTGGCAAAATTCGAGAAGTTGCAGGCAGATAAGGCCTGATGTCTCCCCAAATGGGTAGCTCTGCGTTATATTGCAAATAGCTACCCATACTATCCGGAGACAAAATGAGCATTACCCGTCGTAACGTATTGAAAAGCGCTGTGGCCGCTGCCGTCCTCGCCGCCAGCAGCCTGCCAGCATTCGCCGCAGAAGTCGCCGGCGTGAAATTCGCAGACACTGTCACGGTAGCTGGACACGAACTGAAACTGAACGGCGCAGGCGTGCGCACCAAGCTGGTGTTCAAGGTCTACGCGCTGGGCTTCTACCTGCAAGACAAGAAATCCACTGTGGCCGACGTGCTGGCCGCGCCAGGCCCGCGCCGCATCCGCATCGTCGCAATGCGCGACCTGAGCTCGGACGACTTCGGCATGGCCTTCATGAAGGGCCTGAACGACAACGTGAGCGCAGAAGAGCGCACCAAGCTGCTGCCGCAGACCAAGGCTTTCGGTGAGATTTTTGCCCAGTTCCCAGGGCTGAAGAAGGGTGACGAGCTGCTGGTCGACTGGACCCCGGGCGCCGGATCGCAATCTTTCCTGAATGGCAAGAAGGTGGGCGAGACTTTGCCTGACCAAGCGTTCTTCAACGCCATCATGCGCATCTGGATCGGCAATAAGCCGGTTGATTCGTCCCTGAAGCCAAAGCTGCTGTGGAATGCCGAGAAGCCGGCTTCGAACCCGACTCCAGAAACGAACTGATTTGCTGCGCTGCGGAAGGCTCAGGCGCGGCAGGCCATGGCGCGCAGTTCGGCGACATGGCTTGGGGAGCCTTCCATCGAATTCAGCATACGCTTGAACATCATGGTGTCGCGCATCAGGCGACGCTGCAGGCGTTCCTCTTTGCTCAACTTTGGCTTAACGACAAGCACGGCAGCGCGGGCGATACCACGCAGCAGCGGCTTGAACACGACAGCCAGCGCCAGCGCCAGGATCACCAGCGGCAGGAACTGTGCGAATTCGATGATGTTAATGTAAGTAGACATACCAGTTTCAATACCTATAGAATCTGTTGACACTATAGTGCGCCGCAACATATAACGCCAATTCCGTTTCTCGATAACAATTATTATTGGTGTGAATGACCGATGAGCTTTCTGACCCTCGACCTGAATTTGCTGCGCGTTTTCGACGCGGTAATGACTGAGCAGAACCTGACCCGCGCTGCCGGCCACCTGGCCATGACGCAGCCGGCGGTGTCGAACGCCATCAAGCGCCTGCGCGAAAGCCTGGGCGACGATTTGCTGATCCGCACCGCCTACGGCGTCAAGCCAACCCCGCGCGCAGAAGCGCTGTGGCCGCAGGTGCGCAGCGCCCTGGCCTCGCTGGAAGCGGCCGTAACGCCGGGCACCTTCGACGTATCCAAAACCCACGCCACATTCCGCATGGCGATGGCGGACGCGACGGCAGCGTTCTGGCTGCCCTCTCTGATGCGCTCGATCGAACGCGAAGCGCCGGGCGTGAACATCCGCATGGTTCCTTTAACAACGCGCGAACCGCGGCCGATGCTGCTGCGCGGAGATATCGACCTGGCGGTCGGCTTCTTCCCGGGCGTCGCGGCGCAGCTGATGAGCGAACCGAGTTCCCCGATCCGCCACGAACGCCTGTATTCCGGTATTTACGTCGCGGTGATGCGACGCGGCCACCCGCTGGCCAAGCAAGATCTAACGCTGGACAACTACTGCGCCGCCAACCATCTGCTGGTGAGTTTCTCCGGCCGCGCACACGGCCTGGTAGACGAGGCGTTAGCGCAAATCCAACGCGAACGCCGCATCCTTCTGACGGTGAACCAATTCTTCACCGCCGGCCGCGTCGTAGCAAATAGCGACCTGATCACGGTATTGCCCAAGCACCTGATCGCCTCCACCGGCATGACCGACGCTTTGATTTACAAAGAGCTGCCCTTCCCGCTGCCAGCCGTGCACCTCGACATGCTCTGGCACGAACGGGACGCCCGCAGCCCCGCCCACAAATGGCTCCGCGGCCACCTCGAAGGCATGAACGCCGTCGCCCAAAAAACCGCCCCCGGCACCAACCCCAAGAGCGACACCTACTAACGGCTGACCCCGTGTCCCACCCTGGGGTCACACCCGTTTTGAGACACGAACTCAAGCATCACGCAGGGGGGAAGCCTTGGATTGCCCTTGAAACGGTCTTGATTGATACGCCGAAGTGGTCGGCTATTTGCTGGCGTGTATAGGCTTTTGATTGGTGGGCTCGGGCCATTGCTTCGTCACGGTTTGGGTAAAGTACGGCATATGTGATGAGCGGCTGAACCTGTTGCCGCAAAAAGTTGGTACGTTCGGTATGAAAGCTGAGCGGATTGGGCATTCCAATGCCGGCGGCGACGAACTTTTCATATGCGGCGATCCTTTCATTGAGATCGCCATTTCCAAATTGCGAGAGTAGCCAGTCTGTTTCCAGCCAAGCGGGGGCTATCTCGGGCTGCAAAAAGTATTGGTGGCTACTCCACATCCAATCCTTAGGGTCGCTCACCAGCTTTGCCCGTACCGGATTCAGGCTGATGTAGCGGGCCGCGGCGAGCAGTTGCTTTTCTTTGCCTACCCCGACAGCATGGAACCGCCCTTGAATAACGTGACCACTAAGGCCGTGCCGTTTATTGAAATGCTGGCAGTAGCTTGCGTTCAACCTATGCATGCCTTCGGACAAATTGGCATGAACTGTTTCGAGCAATAGATGGTAGTGGTTCGGCATCAAGCAGTAGGCATGGACCTTGAACTCGTGTTTTTCGACGGTTTCGCCCAGTTTGTCGAGCCAAATTAAATGATCACGCTGATCATGGTAGATGGCGGCGCGCCGGTTGCCACGTGAGGTCACATGGTAGATGGCGCCAGGGAAGATGATGCGGGAAGGGCGGCTCATGCTGGCAACGTAGCATGAGCCAATGCTGCATGAGCTGATTTACGTCAAACAGCCGCGCTCGTGTCCCATTTCGGGTGTGACCCCATGGTGGGACACGAGCTTGGCCGTAGTTAGGCGTCGAGCGTCATCAGGCTGGCGTTGCCGCCGGCGGCGGTGGTGTTGACGCACAGGGCGCGCTCGGCAACCAGGCGCCACAACGGGATGTCGCCTTCTTCGGTGGTGTCGATCACGGATACGATCGCGCCGTCGCGGGCGGCCAGTTCTGGGCGCAGCTTGGCGCCGAGGTTGGATTCCACCAGTGCGATCTGGAAGTCCGCGCCGGCTACGTCTGCGGACTTGATCGTCTGGATCGCGGACTTGACGTCGGCTGGCAAGTCGGCTGGCAACGTGCCGTCGACTACCAAAGCGCGGTTGCCGGTTGCCAGGGCTGCTGCAATTTGATTCAGCAGCACGTCTGCGTGCTGGGCGAAGCAGGCGATATTGCCGCGTGGGACGTAAGCCAGCGTGTTGCGCTCGCCGGTTGGACCTGGCAGGGCGGTCAGGCTGCCGACCGGTGTAGTGCGTGCATAGCTTTCGATATGCGCTGCCAGGCGGGTTTTGCCTTGTACCTTGGCCCATGCGGCCAGCGAGTCGGTCGCCGGCACGCCGACGCGTTCGTGGCGCTCCAGGGCGACGGCGCCGCGTTGCAGGCGCTTGATGTACAGCGGGCCGCCGGCTTTCGGGCCGGTGCCGGATTTCCCTTCGCCGCCAAATGGCTGCACGCCGACTACCGCGCCTACGATATTGCGGTTCACGTAAATGTTGCCGACGTGGGCGCTGGAGGTGATGTAGTCGATGGTTTCATCGATACGGGAATGCACACCCAGGGTCAGGCCGAAACCGCTGCCGTTGATTTGTTCGATCACTTTCGGCAGCTCCGAACGCTTGTAGCGGATCACGTGCATGACTGGGCCAAACACTTCCTTGGTCAGCTCGGACAGGGAGCGGATTTCCAGCACGGTCGGAGGCACGAAGGTACCGGCATCTGCGTTCGGTACTTCAAGCGAGAAGCTGGCTTTGGCGTGTGCGCGCACCTTTTCGATGTGGTTCAGCAGGTTTTGTTGCGCTTCCTTGTCGATCACTGGGCCGATGTCGGTCACCAGGCGGTCTGGCGAACCAATCTTCAGTTCTTTCATCGCGCCTTTGAGCATCTTGATGGTCTTGTCGGCGATGTCTTCTTGCAGGAACAACACGCGCAGCGCGGAGCAGCGTTGGCCGGCGCTGTCGAAAGCGGACGAAATCGCGTCGCCCACCACTTGTTCCGGCAGCGAAGAGGAGTCGACGATCATCGCGTTCTGGCCGCCGGTTTCGGCGATCAGTGGGATGTCCACATTTTCAGCTGCGGCGCGTTTGGCCAGGGTGCGGTTGATCAGTTGCGCTACTTCGGTGGAGCCGGTGAAGATCACGCCTTTTACGCGTGAGTCGTTGCACAGGCCTGCGCCGACTACTTCGCCACGGCCTGGCAGGAATTGCAGCGCTGCGCGCGGTACGCCTGCTTCGTGCAGCAGTTCCACTGCGCGTTGGGCGATCAGTGGGGTTTGTTCGGCGGGTTTTGCCAACACTACATTGCCTGCGGCGAGTGCTGCGGCGGCCTGGCCTGTGAAGATCGCCAGCGGGAAGTTCCATGGGCTGATGCAGGTCACAGGGCCCAGCGCCAGCGTGTTGGTGGAGCCGCGTACTTGCACTGCGTAGTAGCGCAGGAAGTCGACTGCTTCGCGTACTTCAGCGATCGCGTTAGGCAGCGATTTGCCGGCTTCGCGAACGGCGAGCGCCATCAGTTCGAGCTTGTGGGTTTCGAACAGGTCGGCAGCACGGTCCAGGCATGCGGCGCGTTGCGATGGTTCGGTGGTTTGCCAATCCATGGCGAACTGGCTGGCTGCGTTCAGCGCATTGTTGACGTCGTCCGCGGTCGCTTCGGTCACGGAGCCGACGATATCGTCTTTGCGGGCTGGGTTCACGATTGGCTGGGTGGCTTGTCCAGCGCTGGATTCAACGGCTAGCAGGGGGCCGGCATTCCAGCTGCGCGGCTGCGCCAGGGCTGCGGAAACTTCGCGCAGGACGTCTTCGTTGGACAGGTCGATACCGGCGGAGTTCTTGCGCTCGGAACCGAACATGGCCAGCGGCAGGGCGATGCCGGCGTGCGGCACGCCATTCAGGTTGCGTGCGACTTCGATCGGGTTCGAAATCAGCGAGTCGACTGGGATGCTTTCATCGACGATCTGGTTAACGAACGAGGAGTTGGCGCCGTTTTCCAGCAGGCGGCGAACCAGATAAGCCAGCAGCGTTTCGTGCGAACCAACCGGTGCGTAAATGCGGCATGGTTTGTCCAGGTTGTCCGAACCAACTACCTGGTCGTACAGGGTTTCGCCCATGCCGTGCAGGCACTGGAATTCGTAGCCAGAGATACCGTCGCGCTTGGCCCAGGTGTAAATCGTGGACAGGGTCTGTGCGTTGTGGGTGGCGAATTGCGGGTAAATCACGTCGCTCGCAGCGAGCAGGCGTTGTGCGCAAGCCAGGTAGGAAACGTCGGTGTAGACCTTGCGGGTGTAGACCGGATAGCCAGGCATGCCGTCAACCTGGGCGCGTTTGATCTCCGCGTCCCAATAGGCGCCTTTTACCAGGCGGACCATGAATTTGCGGCCGCTACGCTTGGCAAGGTCGACCAGGTAGTCGATCACGAACGGGCAGCGCTTCTGGTATGCCTGCACGACGAAGCCAATGCCTTCAAAACCTTCCAGTTCCGGGTTGAAGGCCATTGCTTCCATCAGGTCCAAGGATAGTTCCAGGCGGTCGGCTTCTTCGGCGTCGATATTCAGGCCGATGTTGTAGCCCTTGGCCAGTTTGACCAGTGCGGTCAGGCGCGGCAGCAGCTCGGACATGACGCGATCGCGCTGGGCGCGGCTGTAGCGAGGATGCAGGGCGGACAGTTTGACCGAAATACCAGGACCATTGCGGATGCCGCGGCCAGCGGAAGCTTTGCCGATGGCGTGGATCGCTTTTTCGTAAGCGGCGTAGTAGTTGGCTGCATCGGCTTCGGTCAGCGCTGCTTCGCCCAGCATGTCGTAGGAGTAGCGATAGCCGCGGGCTTCGTTGTCTTTGCCGTTCTTGATCGCTTCGTCGATGGTTTGGCCGGTGACGAACTGGTTGCCCAGCATGCGCATTGCCAGGTCCACACCTTTGCGGATCAGCGGTTCACCGCCTTTTGCGATCAGGCTGGTAATTGCCGAACCCAGGCCTTCTTCGCTGGAAGAAGACACCAGTTTGCCGGTAATCAGCAGACCCCAGGTGGCTGCATTCACAAACAGGGAAGGCGATTCACCCAGGTGTTTGCGCCAGTCGCCTTTGGAAATCTTGTCTGCGATCAGGCGGTCGGCGGTTGCGGAGTCGGGAATTCGCAACAGTGCTTCGGCCAGGCACATCAGGGCGATGCCTTCTTCGGAGGACAAAGAGAATTGATGCATCAGCGCATCCACACCGGAAGAACGGGTGCGTTTTTCACGAACGGCGGTCACCAAACGCTTGGCCAGGAACTGTGCATCCTGGGTAGTTTCCGGCGAACCGACGTTAATTTGCGACAGAAGCCATTGCACAGCAGTTTGTTCGTCGCGGCGATACGCAGCAGTGATGGCGCTGCGCAGCGGGCTTGGATCTCGCAGGATTTCTGCTTGAAGGGCGGCGAACGGAGTGGTGTTCAGATGCATGAATGTCTCTATTGGCTAGTATGTAAAAAGTCTTTGGGCACCTAAGAAAACACGCCCGGCAAACGATGGTTTGCGTGGGCGTGTTGTGCAGTGCAACTAATGATTCGATTGTATGCCGGAATCGCTCGGATTAATTCTGGTAATACTTTGTACTAGCAATAGATAGTTTTTGGTGCGAGAATTTGACCAAATAAAATTAATCGTGGAGATGTAATGCTGGACAAGATCAGTAAGAAGATTCTGGCCGAGTTGCAGAATGATGGCCGAATTAGCAACGTCGAATTGGCTGCGCGAGTAAATCTTTCACCTGCTGCCTGCCTGGAGCGCGTGCGGAAGTTGCATGAAGCTGGCTACATCATGGGTTATACGGCGCAGCTGAACCCTCAGTTGCTGGATGTTTCCCTGCTGGTGTTCATCGAAGTCGTGCTGGATCGCACGACTCCGGAGGTGTTTGATGCCTTCAAACACAGTGTTCAGTTGATTCCCGAAGTCCTTGAATGTCATATGGTTGCCGGCGGTTTTGACTACCTGGTCAAGGCTCGCGTGAAGGATATGGCGGCTTACCGTGAATTCCTTGGCAAAACTTTGCTGCAGAAAGGTGTGCGCGAAACCCACACTTATGCGGTGATGGAAGAAGTCAAAAACACTACAAAGCTGCCAATCAAGTAAGCGATTTGCAGAAATTCTGAATGACGCCGAAGGCGTAACGAGAGGCGACGGTTTGCACAAAGTGCATGAAATCCGTCGCCGCTTCTTCATTGGCGTTATCTGAAATTGTCCTCATGATGGCAAAAGGCACTCCCAGCTCGTGACAGACCTGGGCAACAGCTGCTCCTTCCATTTCCACTGCCAATAAATCAGGCAGTGCGTCTTTCAGGCTCATCAAATGAGCTTTGTTTTTAATGAATTGATCACCGCTGCCGATCAGGCCACGGTGTACCTGTGCGTCGTTTTGCAGGAATTCGCGTGTAGCCAAGCTCAGTTTGAGGCTCAATTCGCGGTCTGTGGGCATGCGTGAAAGCCCTGTGAGCGGGATTTCAAAGCGTGGAAACAGCGGGCTGGCATCAAAATCGTGTTGAGCCAGCGAATCTGCGACCACTACGTCTCCAACATGAACCCCAAAGTCTGCAGAACCGGCAACGCCGGTAAAAATTATGTGGGTAACGTTGAACTTCTCCACAAGTGTTGCAGCTGTCACTGCAGCAGCAACCTTTCCAATTCGCGATAAAACAGCCACAGAATCGATTTTCCAGAGTTTTCCGGCTGTGTACTCACGTTTACCGTGGATGAGCTTGTAGGGGCTCTCCATGGCTTCCAGTAGACCCAGTTGTTCTTCTGCCAAGGCCGAGATGATCCCGAGACGCATGCGCGAGTTGTCCTCTATTTATTTAAAGTTGTATACGAAAGGATAGTAGTAGATAGTAAACGCGACCCTGTCTGTGGATAAACCTGTTAACATCCACAGAATCAGAAGTTTACGAATTGTAGAACTGGCTGGACAAGAACTGTGTCTAAAACGGATGAGTTCTGAACAAATTTTGTGCGTGAACTCAAAAATGGTGTTTACGCACATTCGATCCTGTGGATATTCATTGAGTTATCAACAGCTGATGTAGTTTTTCAGCTGAAATTGGTACTCCAAACAGGTATCCCTGCCCAAAATCGCATCCCGCTTCCATCAAAATTGCCAACTGATCTTCTGATTCGATCTTTTCAGCGATGACTTTGATGCCGAGCTTGTGGGCCATGGAGACAATTGCTTCGCACAAGAGCTGGTTGTCGCTGAAACTGGTGTCCAGCTTGAGGAAATCGATCTGGAAACGCTTCAGGAAGTTCAGGGATGAGTAGCCATGGCCAAAATCATCCAGCGAGATCTGCAAATTGGCGTCCCTGAGTGACTGCATGCGCTGTACAACTTCCCGGTTTGCCTCAAGTAGAAGCCCTTCAGTGACTTCAATCACCATGGAATGCGGTGAGAGGGCCTGTTCACGCAGCAAATCCAGCCAGTGTTCGACGCCTACCGCTTCATGACGGAATTGCCAGGCTGATTTGTTCACGCAAACCTTGAAGCCATTTCCAAAGCTGGCTGCCAGCGCTGCGGCTTCCTGGAATACCCATTCGCCAATGGAGGCGATGACGCCTGTGTTCTCGGCAACGCCAATGAATTCTGCCGGTTTGAGAAGGCCCCGCTGTGGATGCTCCCAGCGGATCAGTGCTTCCGCCATATCGATCTTGCCTGTCGCCAGATTGCGGATTGGTTGGAAAAGTAGTCTTAACTCCTTGTTTTTCAAAGCGTTACGCAGCTCGTAGGCCAGCTCGATACGCATTTGGCTGGCTTCCTGCATGAACGGTGCGAAGTAGCTAAACCGGTTGCGGCCTTGTTGCTTGGCGAGATACATGGCCTGGTCGGCGTTTTTGATGAGCTGTTCGGGTTCCTTGCCGTCGTCCGGGAACAGGGAAATGCCGATGCTGCCCGAAATATGAGCAATTTCGTGCTTCAACTGGAAGGGCCTGGCCAGGCAATGCAGGATTTCCTGCACGATCCGGACTACATCGCCAGGCTCTTTGAGTTCGCTAAGGATGACGGTGAATTCATCGCCGCCTAACCTGGCAACGGTATCGGTATTGCGTACGCATGCGAGTAAGCGGTCTGCTACTTGCTTGAGCAGGATATCGCCGAAGTCGTGGCCAAGCGTATCGTTGACGGCCTTGAAGCCGTCCAGGTCGATAAAGATCAGGGCCATTGGCAATTGGTCGCGTGCCGCTTTTTTCATCTCCTGACGCAGGCGGTCATCGAACATGCGCCGATTGGGCAGCCCACAAAGGGTGTCGAAGTTCGCCTGCTTCCAGATTGCTTCTTCCGAGGCTTTCTTCTTCGTGATGTCGGTGAACAGTGCGACGTGGCGGAGTGCATTGCCATTGTCATCAAAAACGGTGTTGAAGCGTAGTGAGACGAGGTAATGGTCGCCGTTCTTGTGCTGGTGCCAGATTTCACCTTCCCAGTAGCCGGTGTGAGTGATGGTTTGGCGCATGCGGCTGTAGAACTTGATGTCCTGGTGACTGGAGGTCAGCTCGTAGGCAAGGTGGCCAACCACTTCTTCCGCTGCGTAGCCGCTGATCTGGGAAAACGCGGGGTTCACGGACAGGATGCGGCCGTCGGCATCAGTAACCATCATGCCTTCGCTCGCGTTTTCGTACATCAAGGTAGCCAGCTTGCTCGATTCTTCATGACGTTTTCTTTCGCTGATGTCTTCCGCCATGACGAACAGGCCGATGACTTTGCCGTTGTCGTCCCGGTCTGGCACGTAAGTGATGGCGTCACAGCATTCCTTGTCTTTACGCTGGATACCTCGTTCGAAATACACAGTTTCGCCAGCAAAAGCACGTTCCAGATGAGGACTGGTTTCTGCGTAAAGCGCTGGCGTCAGCACCTGTTGGAGGTTTTCGCCACTGCCGTAGATTTCCGTGAAGCGTCGATTTTTGAAAGTGTAGTGTTCGTTGCGGTCGATGTAGGCAATCACGATTGGCAGATTGTCGGCAATCAGGCGCAGGCGCTGTTCGCTGTTGGCTAGTTTTTTTTCCGTTTCGGCTGACGTGGCGTAAAGGTTGCGGTACCGGCGTTCGCGTTCTTCAGCTGCCGCGAAGGAGCGCAGGGCAACAATCATGGCGATGAGGATCAGCGTAAAGATCAGGAAAAGAGCGATACCTGCGACCAGGAACTGTCGTTGCGAAATCAGCGCAAGGCCGACATTGGAACTGCCAACAGTGACGATCAGCGGGAGGTTTGGCAGTTTTCGGTAGCTGGCAATTCTTGAGCGATTGTCGATAGGACTAACGGTTTCAAGTGTGCCGGTTGGGGCATTCCCAAAGGCTTTGAAGATATTTGAATCGCGCATATCCCGGTTGAAGGTTTGTTCGAACTGGGGAGCGCGGGCAACGATATGGCCATTTGTGTGGAATAGCGTGATGGTTACGTCGTCGCTTAAGCGCGAGTGTTCGAACGTTTCGCCGAGATGGCTTGCATCGATAGGAGCAACGATCACGCCGAGAAATTCTCCGCTGGCGTTTTCGACGCGGCGGCTAAGAAAGAACAAACGCGAATTTGAGATCCGGCCGCGAGTCGGTGCGCCTACAAAAAGCTTGTCTCCAGGAGCGAGCTGGGACTGGAAGTAATCGCGGTCTGCGTAACTGATGCCTTTGACAGGAATATCGCGCGAGCTGGCGATCGCGAATCCTTGTGGATCGATGAAAGTGATCCAGAAACTGCTGCCAAAACTGGCACCGCGAGAGGAAAGCAGTCCATCGATAGTTTTTGGCGTATAGGGAGCTACTTTGATTGCGTTGGCAAAGCCTAGTAAGGCGATGTCGGAGAGTTGAATCGAGCTTAAAACCTGAGCTTCGATAGCCCGCGCGTAGTGCTGGGTTTGTTGGCGGATTGCTTGTTCACGATCGCGTGCGGAAGAAAGCAGCAGCCAGGCAACGACTGCCGTGGCGAGCAGGGCGAGCATGGTCATGGTGACGAGTAATCGCCGGCGAAAGCGTCGATAGGCGTCAGAGGTCGACAAGAGCTCCTCCAGGCAGGATTGCATGGAACAACTTGCTTGTTCAGTATAGGTGGAGAGTTTTGTTTACGTTAGATTAGTGTGTATACAAAGTAGTAGTGGTTGTTAACAACCCTCACTTTCTGTGGATAAGTGCACCTTGCGGAGAAAAATCAGGGGTTTACGGGCTGTATAAGCAGGCGCGTAAACCTTGAATGGACTGAGAACTGTTTTTGGACAATTTTTGGCCAATTTCAGGAAGTCTTGTTTACTCACAAACGATGCCTGTGGATATTCATAGCGTTATCCACAGCTTTGGAAGGGCGATAAATGGATCTGAAGGCATTATTCCCCGTTCCGATTATTCAGGGACCGATGGCTGGCGGCACAAATACGCCCGCGATGGTCGCCGCGGTGTCCGAAGCTGGCGGACTTGGTTCGTTTGGCTTTTCCATGCTGCCGCTGGAGACAATTCGTGCTCAGGTGGCGGAAACCAGACGCCTGACGTCCAGGCCTTTCATGCTGAATTTTTTCGTGCAGCGTGTGCCTTCGCCGTCCCAGAACGAGGTGGATCGCGGAATTGGCTTGCTACGGCCCGTGTGGAGTTCCTTAGGGTGGCCGGAATTGCCCAAGCCCGCTCGGTGGTGCGAAGACTTTGCTGCTCAATTCGAACTTTTGCTGGAATTGAAGCCGGCGGTGGCCAGTTTTACTTTCGATATTTTGCCCTTGGCCCAGGTAAAGCGGTTGCACAATGCTGGAATTTTCGTGATCGGCACCGCCACGACGGTAGGCGAGGCCTTGGCCTGGCAGGCAGTCGGCGCTGATGCTGTTGTCGCTTCCGGCGTGGAGTCGGGCGGACATCGCGGCACTTTTATCGGCGAGCAAAGCGCTGCCACGCAGGGCGCGGAAGCTTTGTTGGTCGATGTGCTGGAGGCGGTGAAAATTCCTGTGATCTCGGCCGGGAACATCATGACGGGTGCAGATATTCGTGAACGGCTGGCGAGGGGCGCGGCGGCCGTTCAAATGGGGACAGCTTTCATGGTGACCGATGAATCAGGCCTTCCGCAGGTGTACAAAGACAGGCTGCTTAGCGCGCAGGGCAACCCGACCCGCCTGACGCGGGGAATTACCGGCCGCTACGCGCGGGGCATCGAGAACCGATTTATGCGCCAGATGCAGACTGTGGAGACCGAGGTCCCAGCTTATCCCGTGCAGAATGCGTTGACCGGCAGCATTCGTGCGGAAGCGGCAAAGCGCGGTGATTCTGAATTGATGTCCTTATGGGCCGGCACAGGTGTGGCGAAGTCGCGCGCCATGCCGGTCAAGAAATTGATGGAAACCCTGATAGCAGAAATCGACAAACCCTGACCAGGAGCGCGCTTGGAATCTGCAGGCCAGTTTGACTTCATCATTGTGGGCGGAGGGACAGCGGGTTGTGTGCTCGCGAATCGCCTGACGCAAAATTCAAAGAATCAGGTGTTGCTGATCGAAGCGGGAGGAAAGGACGATTATGTCTGGATCCATATTCCCGTCGGCTACCTGCACTGCATCAATAATCCGCGCACTGACTGGCTGTTCCGCACCGAAGCGGATGCGGGATTGGGTGGCCGCAGCCTGATTTATCCGCGCGGTAAAGTCCTCGGCGGCAGTTCGTCGATCAACGGCATGATTTACATGCGTGGGCAGTCCAACGATTACGATCAATGGGCGGAGATGTGCGGCGATCCGCGCTGGCGCTGGTCAGAAGTTTTGCCCTTGTTCCGCAAGAGCGAAGATTATCACGCTGGCAAATCCGATTTCCACGGCGCGGGCGGTGAATGGCGCGTGGAAAAGCAGCGGCTGCGCTGGGACATTCTCGATGCCTTCCGAGATGCTGCCGAACAAAGCGGCATACCCAAAGTCGAAGACTTCAACCGTGGGGATAATTTCGGCTGTTCGTATTTCGAAGTGAACCAGAAGCGTGGCTTGCGCTGGAACACTGCCAAAGCCTTCCTGCGTGCCGCTACCGGGCGCCCTAACCTGACGTTGATGACTGGCTGCCACGTCGAAAAACTGGTGCTGGAAGAGGGCGTCTGCAAAGGTGTGATTTTTGCGGGCGGCGGTACGCGATGGAGCGCCGAAGCCCGCGAGACGCTGCTGGCGGCGGGCGCAATCGGCACACCGCAAATCCTCCAGTTATCCGGCATCGGTCCCGCCGATGTGCTGGCGCGAGCCGGCGTGAAGGCAGTTCATGACTTGTCCGGCGTTGGGGCCAACCTGCAGGATCACCTGCAACTGCGCATGGTGTTCAAAGTGGAAGGGGCGCGGACACTGAATACCTTGGCATCGAACTGGTTCGGAAAGGCGCGCATTGGCCTTGAATATGCACTGTTCCAGAGCGGACCGATGTCGATGGCGCCTTCTCAAATGGGCGCATTTGCACGTTCGGGCCCGGAACAGCTGACGCCGAATTTGCAATACCACGTGCAGCCGCTGTCGCTTGAGCGTTTCGGCGAACCGCTGCATGACTTCCCTGCTTTCACGGCCAGCGTTTGCAACCTGCGTCCGACTTCGCGCGGCCATGTACGGATTGCCTCCGCCGATTCTTATGCACCACCGAAGATTGCGCCGATGTACCTGAGCACCGACGACGACAGACGTGTCGCCGCAGCCGCATTGAACCTCACGCGAAAGATCGTTGCCGCGCCGGCTTTGGCGAAATATAAGCCGCAGGAATGCAAACCCGGTGTGCATTTTCGCACTGACGAAGAGTTGGCCGAGGCGGCGGGCGCCATCGGCACCACGATTTTCCACCCGGTTGGCACCTGCAAAATGGGGCGCGCGGACGACGTTTCGGCTGTCGTTGACAGCGAACTGCGGGTTCGCGGGGTGCGCGGACTGCGCATCGCCGACGCGTCGGTCATGCCCACCATTACCTCTGGTAACACGAATTCCCCGGTAATCATGATTGCGGAAAAGGCAGCGTTGTTGTGTATGATCTAGCAAAACCGGGGAGACACAATGTCCGACTTCATCTTGGAAACAAAAGGTTTAACCAAGGAGTTCAAAGGATTCACAGCTGTCGCTAACGTGGACTTGCAAGTCCAGCGCGGGCATATCCATGCCTTGATCGGCCCGAATGGCGCCGGCAAGACAACCTGCTTTAACCTGCTCACCAAATTCCTGGTGCCGACAGCGGGCCAGATTCACTTTAACGGCAAGGACATTACGACTCATAAGCCGGCGCAGATAGCGCGCATGGGTGTGATCCGGTCCTTCCAGATTTCCGCAGTCTTTCCCCACCTGACCGTCCTGGAGAATGTGCGCATTGGCTTGCAGCGCAAACTCGGTACGACTTTCCATTTCTGGCGCAGTGAACGCACTCTCGATCAACTGAATGGCCGCGCGATGGAGCTGCTGGATGAAGTCGACCTGGCTTCTTTCGCCGACACGGTAACGGTCGATATGCCTTATGGCCGTAAGCGCGCTTTGGAGATCGCCACCACGCTTGCGATGGAGCCCGAACTGATGCTGCTCGACGAACCCACCCAGGGCATGGGTCACGAAGACGTGCACCGCGTAACGGAGTTGATCAAGAAGGTTTCCGCCGGTCGCACCATCCTGATGGTCGAACACAATATGAATGTGGTCTCCGGCATTTGCGACTGGATCTCCGTGCTGCAGCGCGGCTCTGTCCTCGCGGAAGGCCCATACGCCGAAGTATCGAGTAATCCACAGGTCATGGAAGCCTACATGGGGACCGAGGCATGACGGCGGCGCTGGAGATCAGCCAGCTGCAAGCCTGGTACGGCGAATCGCACATCCTGCACGACGTGAACCTGACCGTGAATCCCGGCGAGGTGGTGACGCTCCTGGGCCGCAATGGCGCGGGCCGCACAACGACGCTGCGCGCCATTATGGGACTGACAGGTGCGCGTAAAGGTTCGATCCGCATCAACGGCGAGGAAGCGATCGGCCTGGCCACGCATAAAGTGGCTCATCTCGGCGTTGGCTATTGTCCCGAAGAGCGCGGGATCTTCGCCTCGCTTACCACCGAAGAAAACCTGATGTTGCCGCCGGCGTTGAAAACAGGGCAGGGCATGTCGGTCGAAGAAATCTACGAGATGTTCCCCAACCTGAAAGAGCGCCGCGGCAGCCAGGGCACACGCCTGTCGGGCGGCGAACAGCAAATGCTGGCCGTGGCGCGCATCCTGCGTACCGGGGCGCGCCTGCTGTTGCTCGATGAAATCTCGGAAGGGCTGGCGCCTGTGATCGTGCAGGGCCTGGCGCGCATGATCCGCACGCTGAAAGCCAAGGGATACACGATTGTGATGGTTGAACAGAATTTCCGCTTCGCGGCGCCGCTCGCGGATCGGTTTTATGTCATGGAACATGGTCGGATTGTTGAGAGTTTTGCGTCATCGGAACTGGATGCCCGCATGCCGGTATTGACCGAGCTGCTGGGCGTTTGAAATTCAAAAACTGAAAACGGAGACACTATGAAACGCAAAGTAATCGCCCTTGCAGCAAGCCTGTTTGCATTCGGTAGCGCCCACGCACAGATATCCGGCGACACCATCAAGATCGGCTTCATCACCGACATGTCCGGCGTCTATTCCGATATCGACGGACAAGGCGGAGCAGAGGCGATCAGGATGGCGATTGCCGATGCCGGCGGCGCGATCAACGGCAAGAAGATCGAATTCGTATTTGCCGACCACCAGAACAAGGCCGATATCGCGGCGTCCAAGGCGCGTGAATGGTTCGACCAGCAGGGGGTGGACATGCTGATTGGCGGTACCAACTCTGGCGCCAACCTGGCGATGGCCAAGGTCGCAGCCGACAAGAAGAAGGTCTTCATGGTGATCGGCGCCGGCTCTTCGCGCCTGACCAATGAGGAATGCACGCCCTACACCGTGCACTACGCTTACGACACGGTTGCACTGGCGCGCGGCACCGGCAGCACCATGGTCAAGCAGGGCGGCAAGAACTGGTACTTCCTCACCGCCGATTATGCCTTCGGCCATTCGCTGGAAAAGGATACGACCGAGGTGGTGGGCAAGTCCGGCGGCAAGGTGATCGGCAGCGTGCGCCACCCCTTCCCTGGCACCGATTTTTCGTCTTTCCTGATGCAGGCTTCTTCGTCCGGTGCGCAGGTGCTGGGCCTGGCCAATGCAGGCGGCGACTTTATCAATTCGGTGAAGGCCGCCAATGAATTCGGCGTTGCCAAGAAAATGAAGATGGCCGGCCTGCTGGTATTCATCAACGACATTCACTCGCTCGGCCTGAACGCCACCGCCGGCATGTACCTGACCGATGGCTGGTACTGGGACATGAACGACACCACGCGCGCATGGTCCAAGCGCTACTTCTCGAAGATGAAGAAGGAGCCTTCGATGCTGCAGGCCGGCGACTATTCCGCAGCATCGCAATACCTGGCCGCGGTGAAGGCTGTAGGCACCGACGATTCGGACAAAGTGATGGCCAAGCTGAAGTCCACCACCATCAAGGACGTGTTCACCAATCATGGCGTGATCCGCCCTGACGGCCGCATGGTGCACGATATGTACCTGATGGAGGTGAAGAAGCAGGCGGACTCCAAGTACCCATGGGACTACTACAAGATCGCCGCGACGATTCCGGGCGACCAGGCGTATATGTCCAAGGCCGAAACCAAGTGCCCACTGTGGAAGTAAGCTAGATGGAGATCTTCGGCCGCCCGCTACCGATGCTGATGTCCCAGCTTTTGCTGGGGCTCGTCAACGGCTCCTTTTACGCCATGCTTTCGCTCGGCCTCGCCGCGATTTTCGGCCTGCTGAATGTGATCAATTTCGCGCACGGCGCCCTGTACATGATGGGCGCCTTCCTTGCTTGGATCGGCATGACTTATTTCGGCTTGAGCTATTGGAGCATGCTGGTGCTGGCGCCGTTGATCGTGGGTGTGCTGGGTGTGGTGATCGAAAAGACCATGCTGCGCTGGCTGTACAAGCTTGACCACCTTTATGGGCTGCTGCTGACGTTTGGGCTCACCCTGCTGATCGAAGGCGGTTTCCGCTCGTTTTACGGGGTCTCCGGGCAGCCGTTTGAAACGCCTGAAGCCCTGCAGGGGGCAACGGACCTTGGCTTCATGGTGATGCCAAATTACCGTGCCTGGGTCGTCGTGGCTTCTTTGGTGGTCTGTCTCTCCACCTGGTTCGTGATCGAGAAGACCAAACTGGGCGCCTACCTGCGCGCCGGCACCGAGAACCCGAAGCTGGTCGAAGCCTTCGGCGTCAACGTTCCACTGATGGTGACGCTCACCTACGGCTTCGGCGTCGCTTTGGCGGGCTTTGCAGGCGTCCTGGCGGCCCCAATCCAGCAAGTGACCCCCTTGATGGGGGCGAACCTGATAATCGTCGTATTCGCCGTTGTGGTGATCGGGGGCATGGGGTCGATTCTCGGCTCGATCGTGACCGGTCTCGCGCTCGGCGTGATTGAAGGACTGACCAAGGTGTTTTATCCCGAGTTTGCCAACACCGTCGTATTTTTGGTGATGGTCATCATTTTATTGCTGCGCCCCGCTGGCCTGTTCGGGAAGGAAAAGTAAATGAACAAGAAGCTGGGCTACTCCATCGCATTCCTGCTGGCGCTGGGTGCGCCGTTTGTCGGCTATCCCGTGCTGCTGATGAAGCTCCTGTGCTTCGCGCTATTTGCCTGCGCGTTCAACCTGCTGATTGGCTTCACTGGTTTGCTGTCGTTTGGCCATGCCGCCTTCTTCGGCGCCGCAGGCTATGTCGCCGGCAACGCTTTGAAGAACTGGGGATTGCCGTTCGAATTGAGCTTGCTGGCAGCGGTGCTGGCCGGCGCCGTCATCGGCCTCGTGATGGGCGGGCTGGCGATTCGCCGGCAAGGGATTTACTTTTCCATGATCACGCTGGCGCTGGCGCAGATGGTGTATTTCGGCGCCCTGCGCTTTACTGATTTCACCGGTGGCGAAGATGGCTTGCAGGGTATCCCGCGCGGCAAGCTGCTAGGGATGCTTGACCTGGGCAGCGACCTGGCGATGTACTACGTGGTGCTGGCGATTTTCATTGGCGGATTCGTGATGATCATGCGCACGGTGCATTCGCCGTTTGGGCAAGTGCTGAAAGCGATCAAGGCAAATGAGCCGCGCGCGATTTCGCTTGGCTATGACGTGGACAAGTACAAGCTGATGGCCTTTGTGCTGTCTGGCGCCCTCGCCGCGTTGGCTGGAGCAACGAAATCGATTGTGCTCGGTTTTGAGACGCTGACCGATGTGCACTGGGCGATGTCAGGACTCGTTATCCTGATGACGCTCGTTGGCGGCATGGGCACCCTGGCCGGCCCGATCATCGGCGCGATCCTGATCATTTCCCTGGAAAACAAGCTTGGCGATTTTGGCAGCCTGATGGCCGGCGCCACGGGCATCGAGTGGTTCACTACCCTTGGCGAGGCGGTGAGCCTGGTCACAGGTCTAATCTTCGTCGCCTGCGTTTTGCTCTTCCGCCGTGGCATCGTCGGCGAAGTCATCGCCCGCACCAACCGTTGAGCCCGTGTCAACCTTGGGGTCAGGCTCTTTGGTTGACACGAACTGATCCGCCTTATCGGAAAACGCGACGATGGCGCGGCTGATTGTTCTCGATGAAACTCCGAAGAATTCGCCTATCTGTTGGCGAGTATAGGCGGTTGATTGATGGGCACGCGCCATAGCCTCGGTTCGATTTGGATATTGGTCTGCATATTCCTGCAAAGATAACGCTTGCTCTCGTTTTGGATTTGGAAGCTGCCTATAGAACCGAAGTGGATCAGGCATACCAATGCCGGCGAGTACAAATTCTTTATATCTGTTGATCCGCTCGGTCAAATCATCGTCGCTAAATTGGCCCAGTAGCCAATTCATTTCTAGCCAATCCGGCGCCAATTCTGGCGCAAGGAAATGTTTATGGTTGCTCCAGGCCCAATCTGCCGGGTCCTTTACCAGTTGGGCACGAACCGGGTTCAGACTCACATATCGTGAGACAGCCATAAGTTGTTGGTCAGATTCAATCAGGACTGCGTGAAAGCGACCTTGGATGACGTGCCCTGAAGTGCCGTGACGCTTGTTGAAATGCTGGCAGTACCTTGCGTTTAGCATATGCATCACCTGTGAAAGATTGGCTTGGGGTGTCTCAATCAACAGGTGGAAATGGTTGGGCATGAGGCAGTAGCCATGAACCTTTATCGAATGCTTACCCACCGCTTCCGCGAGAAGGTCGAGCCAGATCAGGAAGTCGCGTTTATCAAGGAATATGTTGGCGCGCCGATTCCCGCGGGCAGTGACGTGGTAAATCGCGCTATTGAACTGGATGCGTGGTGGACGACTCATTTAACCAGATTAGCTGAGCTGCACTGACCATCTTTGATGCTGCTCACATAATTGTTCAGCCCGTGTCAACCAAAGAGCCTGACCCCAAGGTTGACACGGACTGAGCCGTTGTCAGAGGGCGAGCTGGTAGATGGCGTAGGCGTCGTCGCGGGAGGCGGGACGGGGGTTGTTGCCGAGGAGGCGGGTTTGCTTCATGGCGTCGTCAGCGAGGAGTGCGAGGTCGTCCGCCGTGATGCTGACTTGGCGCAGGGTGCGCGGCAGTCCGGTAATGGTGGCGAATTGTTGCATTGCAACAGCGAGGGCTTCGGCACGGGCTTCCGCACTTCCTTCGGCATGGGGCACTATGATGGTTGCGAGCTCAGCGTATTGCTCGGCGCAGGCTGGGGCATTGAAGCGCAGCACGTGGGGCAGGACCAGGGAATTTGATAGTCCGTGCGGGACGTGGAAGATGCCTCCGATGGGATAGGCAAGTGCATGCACGGCGGCGACCGGTGCGTTGGCGAATGCCTGGCCGGCCAGCATGGCGCCGAGCAGCATGGCTTGGCGAGCGGCCAGGTCCTGACCGTTTTCGCAGGCGCGGATCAGATGGCGGGACAACAGGCTCAGGGCTTGCCGAGCCAAATTGTCCGACAAAGGATTCTTCTTGTGCTTGCTCGTGTAGGCTTCGATGGCATGGACCATGGCGTCGATGCCGGTTGCGGCGGTCACAGCAGGGGGCAGGCCGAGTGTGAGTTCAGCATCGAGGATCGCCAAGTCGGCGTACAGCTGGGGCGCGACGATGCCCATCTTGCTGGTCGCGCCGGTGGTGACGATGGATATGTTCGTGACTTCCGAGCCGGTGCCGGCGGTGGTCGGTATCTGGACGAGTGGCAGGCGCGGGCCGTTCACATTGCCAATGCCGTAAATTTCCGCGAGCGACTGTGGACTGGCGGCTAGTACGGCGACGATTTTGGCGACATCCATCGAGCTGCCACCACCCAGTCCGATCACCAGTTCCGTTCGACTCCGACGGGCGAGGGCCAGGGCGCCATCGATGACATGTTCCGGCGGATCAGGCAACACATCGGCGAATTGTTCCACGTGAAACATTGCCTGGCGTAAGCTGGCAACGGGCGCCTCTGCCAATCCGGTGCGTAGGAATCCCTGGTCGGTTACGAGCAATACGCGGCGTGCTTCCGGAAAGCGTGAGCGGAGTTCCTGACCCAATCCCTTTGTGGCGCCCGGCGCAGAAAGGATGGTCGGAACCGTGGCGAAGCTGAACGAGGTCAGTGTACTCATGGGGAAAGCTTACACCAGCCATCAGCGCCCTGCTCGGATCCCCCGTACAATATGTCGTTTCCGAATATGGCTGGGGCAGGGTAATGGTTGAGTATGGGTTGTTGGCAGGCGCTGCATTTGCGGCTGGATTTGTGGATGCCGTTGTCGGCGGTGGTGGCCTGATCCAGATTCCCGCGCTGTTCTCGACCATGGTGGGGACGTCGCCTGCAACCTTGCTGGGGACGAATAAGGTAGCGAGTGTATTTGGCACCAGCGCCGCGGCTGTCAACTACGCGCGACGCACGCCAATTGCCTGGTCGACTGTTGCCCCGGCGGCGATTGCAGCGTTCCTGTTCGCCTTCTGCGGAGCATACACAGTTACGAAGATTCCTGCTGATTTCCTGCGTGGCCTGCTGCCATTCGTCCTGCTTGCCGTAGCAATCTACACTTTCTATCGCAGGGATCTCGGCAGTGTGCATGCACCGCTGCATACCGGCACCAAGGAAAAGGTACTGGCCGTGCTGGTCGGTGCGGGCATCGGATTCTATGATGGCTTCTTCGGCCCAGGTACCGGCAGCTTCCTGGTATTCCTGTTTGTGCGCAGCTTCGGCTTTGATTTCCTTGGCGCCTCTGCCGCGGCAAAAGTGGTGAACGTCGCCTGCAATCTGGCTGCCATCCTGTTATTCGGAATCACTGGCCACATCATCTGGCAGTTGGGATTGATGATGGCCGTATGCCAGGTGGTCGGATCGGTGCTGGGCACCAAGTTGGCGTTGAAGCACGGCAGCGAATTTGTGCGCCGCCTTTTCCTGATTGTCGTTGGCCTCCTGATCATCAAAACCGGATACGACGCCTGGCTTAAATGACCCCCAGAGGGGGTAAAAAAGGGGACGTAACCAATTAAAAAATGGTTACGTCCCCTTTTTCTTTGTTTCACGTGAAACATTGCGAGCAAAAAAATCCTGCTCAAAAAATTCGCAGGGGCGAAAAAACTTTATAATTCAGTTCGATCCCCAGCTTTTCCCCATTTTTACCATGTTATTTCCTTCTGAATTCGACGTTATCGTTGTCGGCGGTGGTCACGCCGGTACCGAGGCGGCCCTTGCTTCTGCTCGTATGGGACAGAAGACTCTCCTGTTGACCCACAACATTGAGACGCTGGGCCAGATGTCGTGCAACCCATCCATTGGCGGCATCGGCAAAGGCCACCTCGTCAAAGAGGTCGACGCATTGGGTGGCGCCATGGCCATCGCAACCGATGAGTCGGGCATCCAGTTCCGTATCCTGAACTCGTCCAAAGGCCCTGCCGTGCGCGCGACTCGCGCCCAGGCCGACCGTATCCTGTATAAGGCTGCCATCCGTCATCGCCTGGAAAACCAGCCGAACCTGTGGCTGTTCCAGCAGGCGGTGGACGACCTGATGGTGGAGGGCGACCGCGTGGTCGGCGCCGTCACCCAGATCGGCCTGAAATTCCTGGGCCGCGCTGTCGTGCTGACCGCCGGTACCTTCCTGGACGGTAAGATCCACGTCGGTCTGCAGAATTTTTCGGCCGGCCGCGCCGGCGATCCGCCAGCGATTTCGCTGTCCGCTCGCCTGAAAGAATTGAAGCTGCCGCAGGGCCGTTTGAAGACCGGCACGCCGCCGCGTATCGATGGCCGTAGCATTGATTTCTCTCAAATGACTGAACAGCCGGGCGACCTGGATCCAGTGCCAGTGTTCTCGGTGATGGGTAACGCTTCCATGCATCCGCAGCAATTGCCGTGCTGGATCACTCACACTAACCAGAAAACCCACGACATTATCCGTGGTGGACTGGACCGCAGCCCGATGTACACCGGTGTCATCGAGGGTGTCGGTCCGCGTTACTGCCCATCGATCGAGGACAAGATTCACCGTTTCTCGGCCAAGGAATCGCACCAGATCTTCCTGGAACCGGAAGGCTTGACGACCCATGAGTTCTACCCGAACGGTATCTCGACCAGCCTGCCATTCGACGTGCAGATCGAGCTGGTGCGTTCGATGAAGGGTCTCGAAAACGCCCACATCCTGCGTCCTGGCTACGCCATCGAATACGACTATTTCGACCCGCGCGGCCTGAAAGCCTCGCTGGAAACCAAGGCCATCAACGGTTTGTTCTTTGCTGGCCAGATCAACGGCACCACTGGTTACGAAGAAGCTGCAGCCCAGGGCATGCTGGCGGGTATCAACGCCGCGCTGCAAACCAAGGGTGAACAATCCTGGACTCCGGCCCGTTCCGAAGCCTACCTCGGCGTGCTGGTGGATGACCTGGTGACCCAAGGCGTGCAAGAGCCATACCGAATGTTCACCAGCCGCGCGGAATACCGCCTGAGCTTGCGTGAAGATAACGCTGACATGCGCCTGACAGAAATCGGGCGTAAGCTGGGTGTGGTTGGTGATGCGCAGTGGGAAGCTTTCGACCGCAAACGTGAGGCCGTGGCGCAGGAACTGGAACGCCTGAAATCGACTTGGGTCAACCCGCGCGTCCTAGCGGCAGCCGAGTCCGAGCGTGTGATTGGCCAGGCCATCGAGCGTGAATATTCGCTGGCTGACCTGCTGCGCCGTCCGGGTGTCGGCTACGAGAAGTTGATGACCATGACCGGCAATGAAGGCCAGCCGCTGGCAGGTCCCGGCGTTTCCGACGAGGCAGTAATGGAACAGATCGAGATCACCTTGAAATATTCGGGCTACATCGATCGCCAACTGCGCGAAGTCGAGCGCCATGAGCACTACGAAAACCTGAAGCTGCCTGAAGGCTTCAACTACGCAGAGATCACGGCGCTGTCGATGGAAGTGCGCCAGAAATTGCAGAAGCATCGTCCGGAAACACTGGGCCAGGCTTCGCGCATCTCTGGTGTGACCCCGGCTGCAATTTCGCTGCTGCTGGTGCACCTGAAGAAAGCCGGCTACGGCGGCTTCGTTACGCTGAAAGACGAGGCGGCTTGATGGCGGTGTTTGATCGCGCCGCATTGGCGCATGTACTGAAGAATGGTGTCGAGAAGCTGGACCTGGGACTGAGCGAATCCCAGCAGGAAAAACTGCTGGACTACCTGGCCCTGCTGAATAAGTGGAACAAGGTGTACAACCTGACGGCCGTACGCGACCCGATGGAAATGATGACTCTGCACGTTCTCGATTCCCTGGCAGCGGTGCCAGCCTTCAAGGATGCGCAGAATGTGCTGGATGTTGGGGCAGGGGGCGGATTGCCGGGCGTGGTCCTGGCCATCGCGCGGCCGGACATGAAAGTGTCGATGATCGACATCGTCCACAAGAAGACGGCCTTCCTGAACCAGGTGAAAGCAGAGCTGGAACTGTTCAATGTAACGGTGTACACGAAGAAGGTGCAGGAACTGCAGGTCAAGACGCCCTATGACGTCATCACCTCGCGGGCCTTTGCGGACCTCAGCGACTTTGTGAACTGGTCGGGGCACCTGCTGGCAGAGGGCGGGCGATTCATCGCCCTGAAAGGCACGGCGCCGGCAGAGGAGCGGGAGCGACTGCCAGACCCATGGAAAGTGAACGAGCTACAGCCTTTGCAAGTACCAGGACTGGACGCACAGCGCCACCTGGTTTTCATCGGCAGGATGTAACTGTATAAACGGTATAAATAATATTAATCGTTTATACGAGATAAATAGTATAAACGGTTTAAACAATATAAAACATTTCGACCATACATGGCCAAAATTTTCTGTGTAGCAAATCAAAAGGGCGGCGTCGGTAAGACTACCACGACTGTGAACCTGGCCGCCGGCCTGGCCAAACTTAATCAACGAGTGTTGCTTGTTGACCTCGATCCACAGGGTAACGCGACAATGGGCGCGGGGATCAATAAGGCGACGCTACAAGCTTCCACTTATGAAGTCTTGCTCGGCACTGCCGATGTGGCGACTGCGCGCGTGCGTTCGGAAGCTGGCGGCTTTGATGTGCTGCCAGCCAACCGCGAGCTGGCCGGCGCCGAAGTGGAGATGGTGCAGCTGGAGAACCGTGAGCGCCGTTTGCGCGATGCGCTGGCTGTGGTAGCCAAAGACTATGACTTCATGCTGATCGATTGCCCGCCTGCGCTGTCGATGCTGACGCTGAACGGTCTGTGTGCGGCACATGGCGTGATCATTCCTATGCAGTGCGAGTATTACGCGCTGGAAGGTTTGTCCGACCTGGTCAACACCATCAAGAAGGTGCACGCCAACCTGAACCCGGATCTGAAGATCATTGGCCTGCTGCGCGTGATGTTCGATCCGCGCATGACGCTTTCGCAGCAAGTGTCGGCTCAGCTTGAGCAGCACTTCGGCGACAAGGTATTCAAGACCATCATCCCGCGCAATGTGCGGCTGGCGGAAGCGCCGTCCTATGGGATGCCGGGCGTGACCTTCGACCCGACGTCGAAAGGGGCGCAGGCGTATATCGCCTTCGGCGCTGAGATGGTTAAACGTATTAAGAAAATGTAATTGACGATGGCAACTAAAAAAATGAAAGGCCTCGGCCGCGGCCTCGACGCGCTGCTCGGTGGCGACGAAGATCCTTCTAACCCAACTTCGCACCCGACTCCATCGGAGATGGCGGTGCAATTCCTGCAAGCCGGCAAATACCAGCCGCGTACCCAGATGGATGAGGGTGGTTTGGCTGAATTGGCTTCGTCGATCAAGACCCAGGGCATTATCCAGCCTCTGCTGGTTCGTCCGGTTGGTATCGATAAGGGTACCGGCCATGTCAAATACGAGATCATCGCGGGCGAGCGCCGTTTCCGCGCGGCCCAGTTGGCCGGCCTGGAAACGGTGCCTGTCTTGGTGAAGGATGTGGATGACACGACCGCGGCCGCGATGGCCCTGATCGAGAACATCCAGCGTGAGGATTTGAATCCTCTGGAAGAGGCGCAAGGTATTCATCGCCTGATTACCGACTTTTCCTTTACCCATGAGCAGGCGGCGCAGGCTGTCGGCCGTTCGCGTTCGGCGGTGTCCAATCTGCTGCGTTTGCTGAACCTGGCCGAGCCGGTGCAGACCATGCTGATGGCAGGGGATATCGATATGGGCCATGCGCGTGCGCTGCTGGCTGTCGACGCGGCATCACAAATTGCATTGGCGAATGTTGTTGTAGCGAAACGACTGTCGGTGCGTGAGACGGAGAAACTTGTCCACAACCATATGGAAGAGGCGAAGGCGAAGCCTGTTGCCCGCGCGAAAGAAAAGTCGGGGGACATCAAGCGGCTCGAAGAGGAGCTGTCGGATACCCTGGCAACCTCAGTCGTATTCAAGATGGGCGCCAAGGGCCGCGGCCAGATGATTATTGATTTCGCCGACCTCGATATTCTTGACGGGGTGATCGCCCGCCTGCGCGGTTAAGTTGGTGCGCAAGCGCCCGAAAGAGGGCGCAGGTGGTAATTGTCGATTTCTATTACCTCGCAAGTAATCGCAAGATGCCCTCTTTTTCAGCAGAATAAGTTGTTGTTAGAGGGGCGTTTTGCGGTGCACCACGTTTGACCTCGATGATGTAAACAAACTATAATCCCGTGTCTTTGGGTCTAAAGGAATGGGGCAAGTGAGTGATTCTTCGAGAAGTATCGCCTGGCCAGTTTTCCGAGTAGTTGCCCTGCAATTAACAATCGCCGTCCTCTTTTCCGCTACCGTGGCGCTTTTCGCCGGGGTGGAGAAAGGCTGGTCCGCAGCCGTGGGCGGCGGAATGGCAGTGATCGGTAGCTTTGTCTACGCGCTGATGGTGATGCGTGGAACCGATGATGCAAAGAAAGCATTTCGGACGCACTTCCGCGCCGAGATGCTTAAAGTATTTGTAACGGCAGTGCTGTTTGTTTGTGCACTGGTGCTGTTTAAGTCAGCCGCCTGGTTATGGCTGATTCTAGGATTCGTAGTGGCAACCCTGGCTTACTGGCTGTCGCTGCTCAAGATTTAATCATTAAAAATTCGGACCTATGACTACTGAACACGCAACGGGCGGTCACGCCGGCCCGGCTAACGCCACCGAGTATATCCAGCACCACCTTACTCACAACAGCACTGGCACCTTCAACCTGGACACCTTCTGGATCTCCTTGATCCTGGGCTTCGTGTTCCTGGGCCTGTTCTACATGGCTTCCAAGCGCGCCACCGCCGGCGTGCCAGGCAAGCTGCAAAACTTCGTTGAATGGGTCATGGAGCTCGTCAACGACACCGTCAATTCCGCTTTCCACGCCAAATCGGCTGTGATCGCACCGCTGGCTATCACCATCTTCGTATGGGTCTGGCTGATGAATGCGATGGACTTCCTGCCGGTCGACCTGCTGCCTAAGCTGCTGAGCTATGCTGGCATCACCTACCTGCGCGTTGTTCCTACCGCTGACGTGAACCACACCTTCGGCATGTCCGTTGGCGTGCTGATCTGCATCATCGGCTTCTCGATCAAGGCAAAAGGCGCTGGCGGCTGGACCAAAGAACTGTTCACCGCTCCGTTCCATGCTCACGGCACCGTCGGCACCATCCTGCTGGCGCCTGTGAACTTCATCTTCCAGATGCTGGAACTGTTCGCCAAACCAATTTCCCTGTCGCTGCGACTCTTCGGCAATATGTACGCCGGCGAGCTGATCTTCATCCTGATCGCACTGCTGCCTTGGTGGGCACAGTGGCTGCTGGGCGGTCCATGGGCAATCTTCCACATTCTGATTGTTACCCTGCAAGCGTTTGTGTTTATGGCGTTGACGGTTGTGTACCTGGCCCTCGCGGTTGAAAAGCACTAATCAGCAACTTATTCGTAGTATTTGGTTTTAGTTTTTTGGTATTTTCGTTTTTTTTAAATTAGGAGAAATCTAATGCAAGCTCTGATCGCACAAGTACAAAGCATGACCGTTCTGGCCGTAGCAATCATCGTTGGCCTGGGCGCCATCGGCACCGCACTCGGCTTCGCTATCCTGGGCGGCAAGTTCCTGGAAGCTTCGGCACGTCAGCCTGAACTGATGCCACAACTGCAAACCAAACTGTTCGTTATCGCTGGTCTGCTGGACGCGATCTCGATGATCGGCGTTGGTGTTGCTCTGCTGTTCACCTTCAACAACCCATTCGTCTCCGCTCTGCTGCAGCACGCTGCTCAGTAATCTTTCTCCCCTTTCGGAGAAAATTTTTAGGAGCAAGGTATGAACATCAATATGTCGCTTCTCGGCCAAATGATCACCTTCGCGGTGCTCGTCTGGTTCTCGATGAAGTTCGTATTCCCAGCGCTGAACTCGGCGCTGGATGAGCGTGCCAAGCGAATTGCAGATGGTCTGGCTGCCGCCGACCAAGGTCAAGCTTCCATGCAAAAGGCTGAAAAAGCCGCTGCTGAAGCTATGACCGCTGCCCGTAACGATGCCTCGTCGCTCGTTGCGGACGCTGAAAAGCGTGCTCAACTGGTCGCAGAAGAAATCAAAGCAAACGCACAAGCCGAAGCTGCCCGTATCGTGGCGCAAGCTAAAGCTGAAGCTGAGCAGCAAGTAACCCAGGCCCGCGAAGCACTGCGTGGTCAAGTGGCTGACCTGGCTGTGAAGGGCGCCGAGCAAATCCTGAAGCGCGAAGTCAACGCGTCGGCTCACGCTGACCTGCTGTCTCGCCTGGCTACCGAGCTCTGATTATGGCAGAGCTCGCAACCGTCGCCCGTCCTTACGCGGAAGCCCTCTTCCGCGTAGCCCAGGCTGGCAACCTCGCGCAGTGGTCCGATCTGGTGTCCGAACTGGCCCAGATCGGTTCGCATGAAGAGGTGCTGGCATATGCCCGCAATCCAAAAGTTCTGGATAGCGATGTCATCGCAGCCATCAAGGCCTTGCTGAAATCGCCGCTCAACGCGGAAGCGAACAACTTCCTCTCGATGCTGATCGAAAACGGTCGTATCGCATTGCTGCCGGAAATCGGCGCCCAATTCGTGCTGCTGAAGAACGCAGCCGAAGGTGCGGCAGACGCCGAGATCACGAGCGCATTCGACATGAGCGAAGCCCAAGTGGCCGAGCTGATCAAGACGCTGGAAAAGAAATTCAGCCGCAAGCTCAAACCATTCGTCACCACCAACCCGGCTCTGATCGGCGGTGTGCGTGTCGTGGTTGGCGACGAAGTGCTGGACACTTCGGTCAGCGCCAAGCTGCAGCAGCTGCGTTCCGCGCTGGTCGCCTAATCAGGCCGCCTTTCGCGACAGCTAGAGAGAAAACATTTAGGAGTTAGTATGCAACTCAACCCATCCGAAATCAGCGAGCTGATCAAGAGCCGGATTCAAGGCATTGACGGCGGCGCTGAAGTGCGCAATCAAGGCACCGTAATTTCCGTAGCAGACGGTATCTGCCGCATCCACGGCCTGTCGGACGTGATGCAAGGTGAGATGCTGGAATTCCCAGGCAACACCTTTGGCCTGGCAATGAACCTGGAGCGTGACTCCGTTGGTGCCGTTATTCTGGGCGCCTACGAGCACATCTCCGAAGGCGACACCGTTAAGTGCACCGGCCGTATTCTGGAAGTTCCAATCGGTCCTGAACTGCGTGGCCGCGTTGTTAACGCCCTGGGCCAGCCGATCGACGGCAAAGGTCCTGTTAACACCACCCTGACTTCCCCAATCGAAAAGATCGCTCCAGGCGTTATCGCCCGTGAGTCCGTCGGCCAGCCTATGCAGACCGGCCTGAAGTCGATCGACGCGATGGTACCAATCGGCCGTGGCCAGCGTGAGCTGATCATTGGCGACCGTCAGACCGGTAAGTCCGCCGTTGCAGTTGATGCCATCATCAACCAAAAAGGCCAGGGCGTTACCTGTATCTACGTTGCTATCGGCCAGAAAGCATCGACCATCAAGAACATCGTGCGTTCCCTGGAACAGCACGGCGCGATGGAGTACACCATTGTTGTTGCAGCTTCCGCTTCGGAATCCGCAGCAATGCAGTACATCTCGGCTTACTCCGGTTGCACCATGGGCGAATACTTCCGCGACCGCGGTGAAGACGCCCTGATCGTGTACGATGACCTGTCCAAGCAAGCAGTTGCTTACCGTCAGATCTCCCTGCTGCTGCGCCGCCCACCTGGCCGCGAAGCATACCCAGGCGACGTGTTCTATCTGCACTCCCGTCTGCTGGAACGCGCTGCTCGCGTGAACGCCGACTACGTCGAAGCCTTCACCAAAGGTGAAGTCAAGGGCAAGACCGGTTCCCTGACCGCGCTGCCGATCATCGAAACCCAGGCTGGCGACGTTTCCGCGTTCGTTCCAACCAACGTGATTTCGATTACCGACGGCCAGATCTTCCTGGAAACCTCGCTGTTCAACTCCGGTATCCGTCCTGCGATTAACGCAGGTATCTCGGTGTCCCGCGTTGGTGGCGCTGCTCAGACCAAGGTCATCAAGAACCTGTCCGGCGGTATCCGTACCGACTTGGCACAGTACCGTGAACTGGCTGCGTTCGCGCAGTTCGCTTCCGACCTGGACGAATCGACCCGTAAGCAGCTGGACCGCGGTGCCCGCGTGACCGAATTGCTGAAGCAGGCTCAGTACTCGCCACTGTCGATTTCCCTGATGGGCGCTTCCCTGTTCGCAGTGAACAAGGGCTTCCTGGACGACGTCGCTGTCAAGCGCGTGCTGGCTTTCGAAGCCGAACTGCACTCGTTCCTGAAGACCAAGCACTCCGCTCTGCTGGCCAAGATCGAAGAAACCAAGCAACTGGACAAAGACGGCGAAGCTGCGCTGTCGGCCGCCATTGCTGAGTTCAAGAAATCCTTCGCAAACTAATATACGGAGGCCCGGCAACGGGCCTCCACGCAAAGGAGAAGGATCATGGCAGTAGGTAAAGAGATACGTGGCAAGATCAAGAGCGTAGAGAATACGAAGAAGATCACCAAGGCGATGGAAATGGTCGCCGCATCGAAAATGCGCAAAGCGCAGGACCGTATGCGCGCCGCCCGTCCCTACAGTGACAAGATTCGTAATATCGCTGCGAACTTGGCTAACGCCAACCCAGAGTACACGCACCCGTTCCTGGCTGAAGCCGGTACGGAAGCCAAGGCAGTGGGCTTCATCATCGTCACGACCGACAAAGGTCTGTGCGGTGGTATGAACACCAACGTTCTGCGTATGGTGACCAACAAGACCCGCGAGCTGGAAGCTGCAGGCAACAAGATTGAAGCAGTCGCAATTGGTAACAAAGGTTTGGGCTTCCTGAACCGCATCGGTGTACCAGTGGTCGCACAAGCTACCCAGATCGGCGATACGCCGCACCTGGAAAAGCTGATCGGCCCAGTGCAAGTGATGCTGGAGAAATTCCAGGAAGGCAAACTGGACGCCGTTTACCTGTGCTACACCAAGTTCATCAACACGATGAAGCAAGAGCCGATGGTCGAGCAGCTGCTGCCGCTGACCGCGGACAAGATGAAGGCCGATGACAAGTCCCACAACTGGGATTACATCTACGAGCCGGACGCTGCTTCCGTGATCGACGAACTGCTCGAGCGCTACATTGAAGCGCTGGTGTACCAGGCCGTTGCAGAAAACCTGGCGTCCGAGCAATCGGCGCGTATGGTGGCGATGAAGTCCGCATCGGACAACGCCGGCAACGTGATCGGTGAGCTGAAGCTGGTCTACAACAAGACCCGTCAAGCAGCAATTACCAAAGAACTGTCTGAAATCGTCGCCGGTGCGGCAGCGGTTTAAACGAATTTAACTATATTTGAAGGAACGAACATGGCTGATGGCAAAATCGTTCAGTGTATCGGCGCTGTGGTGGACGTTGAGTTCCCACGCAACGCGATGCCTAAGGTTTTTGACGCGCTGAAAATGGAAGGCTCCGAGCTGACCCTGGAAGTGCAACAGCAGTTGGGTGACGGCATTGTCCGTACCATTGCTCTGGGCTCTTCCGACGGTCTGCGTCGCGGCATGACCATCCAGAACACCGGCAAACCAATCATGGTCCCAGTGGGTAAAGCTACCCTGGGCCGTATTATGGACGTGCTGGGCAACCCGATCGACGAATGCGGTCCTGTCTCCCACGAGCAGACTGCTTCGATCCACCGCGTTGCTCCTGCTTACGACGAACTGTCCCCATCCCAAGACCTGCTGGAAACCGGCATCAAGGTTATTGACCTGGTCTGCCCATTCGCTAAGGGTGGTAAGGTTGGTCTGTTCGGCGGTGCAGGTGTGGGCAAGACCGTGAACATGATGGAACTGATCAACAACATCGCTAAAGCGCACTCGGGTCTGTCCGTGTTCGCCGGTGTTGGTGAGCGTACCCGTGAAGGTAACGACTTCTACCACGAAATGGCTGACGCCAAAGTGGTTGACCTGGAAAACCCAGCCAACTCCAAAGTGGCAATGGTTTACGGTCAGATGAACGAACCACCTGGTAACCGTCTGCGCGTTGCGCTGACCGGTCTGACCATCGCTGAGTCCTTCCGTGACGAAGGCCGTGACGTTCTGTTCTTCGTGGACAACATCTACCGCTTCACCCTGGCCGGTACCGAAGTTTCCGCACTGCTGGGCCGTATGCCTTCCGCAGTGGGTTACCAGCCTACCCTGGCTGAAGAGATGGGCCGTCTGCAGGAGCGTATTACCTCCACCAAGACCGGTTCGATCACCTCGATCCAGGCCGTGTACGTTCCAGCGGATGACTTGACCGACCCGTCCCCAGCGACCACCTTCGGTCACCTGGATTCGACCGTCGTTCTGTCCCGTGACATCGCTGCTCTGGGTATCTACCCTGCAGTTGACCCACTGGATTCGACCTCCCGTCAGCTGGACCCGCTGGTTGTGGGCGAAGAGCACTACAACACCGCACGTGCCGTACAGGGCACCCTGCAGCGCTACAAAGAACTGCGTGACATTATCGCGATTCTGGGTATGGACGAACTGGCTCCAGAAGACAAGCTGGTCGTTGCTCGCGCACGTAAGATGCAGCGTTTCCTGTCCCAGCCGTTCCACGTTGCTGAAGTGTTTACCGGTTCCCCAGGCAAATACGTTTCGCTGAAAGACACGATCAAGGGCTTCAAGATGATCGCTTCCGGCGAACTGGACCACCTGCCAGAACAGGCCTTCTACATGGTTGGTACCATCGAAGAAGCCATCGAAAAAGCCAAGAAACTGGGCTAATTTCGGTTGAAGCAGTCCCGCCCCGCGGGACTGCGCACAAAGGATAAACATGGCAAACACTATTCACGTTGATATGGTTTCGGCCGAAGAGCAAATCTTCTCGGGCGAAGCGACTTTCGTGGCGTTGCCGGGCGAGCAGGGCGAGCTGGGTATCTACCCTAAGCACACCCCGCTGATCACCCGTATCCGTCCAGGCGCGGTGCGCATCCAGGTTCCAGGCCAGGCTGAAGAAGAGTTCGTCTTCGTCGCCGGTGGCCTGCTGGAAGTGCAGCCAAACGCCGTGACGGTCCTGGCTGACACCGCGATCCGTGGTCACGACCTGGATGAAGCCAAAGCTGAAGCTGCCAAGAAACTGGCGGAAGAAAGCCTGGCCAACAAACAGACCGGCATCGACTACGCGAAAGCACAAGCGGAACTGGCAGCGGCTATCGGCCAGCTGGCAGCGATCGCAAAATTGCGCAAGATCAAGGGCTAATCCCTTCTTCTCGTTGCACTGGAAAGGCAGCTTCGGCTGCCTTTTTCTTTTTGCGCTGGGCTGTGCTACGATTTGCATTTTTTGCAATGATCCGACGCTTCCTCCTCGCTGCCGCCGTCATCACCGGCGGCCCAGTATTTGCAGCCGATACGGCTCCGGTTCGCAATTTTGCTCCCGGATTTGTCACGGTGTACGACTCAACCGCCCAGCTGCCAATGCCGGCCCGTGTTGCCGCCATGCGTGGCCTGCTGATGGCGGAATATCCGGAGTTCTACGGTCGCCGCAAGCCTGAGCAGCTCGACAAGAAGGTGCAACAGGCGATCGAAGGGTTCCCGAAGATCCGCACTGCTTACCTCGACAAGTCGGAGAAATTCGGGGCAGCGTTGGACCAGCACATGCGCACCTTTAATCGCGTGTTCCCAAAGTACGAGAACGCGACACCCATCACCCTCGTGCATTCGCTCGGCGAGATGGACGGCGGACCGCGCGAACTCAATGGAAGGATCCACCTGGTGTTCGGTGCTGATGTGATGGCCGAAACCAACCCCGATGGCAATTCCGCCCCACTATTCCATCACGAGTTGTTCCACCTGCTGCATCGCCAGAAATTCGCTTGCGATACCGATGGCATCTGGGAGCCGCTGTGGGGCGAAGGCCTGGCTGTCTATGTCTCAGAAGTGATGAACCCTGGCGCTAACGAAAACGAGCTGCTGTTGAATTTCCCTCGCGGGATGGCGGCAAATACCCGGGCGGTTTTGCCCGCAGCGTGGGCTCAACTGCAAACCGTGCTCGATAGCACCGATGAAAAGCTGGCACAGGAACTGTTCACGATGTCTGGAAAAGCCACCACGCTGCCCGTCCGGCGCGGATATTATCTGGGTTACCTGGTCGCAAAAGAAGCTGGCAAGACACGTGACCTGGCAACACTGGCCGCGCTCGACTGCAAGCAGGTTCGCGCGCTGGTTGGCGAGACTGTCGGCAAACTGGCGAAAGAATCGAACCCATGAAGACTGTATTGATTACCGGCGCAGCAGGCGCTCTTGGCAGCGCGGTCGCGCGGGCCTTTGATGCCGCCGGCGCAAACACTGTCCTGATCGGCCGGGATATCGCTCGATTGGAAGCGGCCTGTGGACCGGCCAGCGAGCGCCGCATGCTCGCCGTGGCCGACTTGCGCGATGCAGCTTCGGTTGCTGCGGCAGTGCGTGCCGCGGCCGAACGCTTCGGCCGTATCGATGCACTATGCAATATCGCCGGTGGCTTTGCAATGGGCACGCCGGTGCACGCAACCAGCGACGCGCAATGGGATGAGTTATTCGACCTGAATGTGCGCAGCCTGCGCAATGCGGTTGCCGCTGTGGTGCCGGGCATGCTGGATGGTCAGGGCGGCAAGGTGGTGAACATCGCCTCCGGCTCGGCACGCCAGGGCCTGGCGAATATGGGCGCTTACTGCGCCAGCAAAGACGTGGTGATCCGCCTGACCGAATCCATGTCCGCCGAGCTGCGCGGCCAGGGCATCAATGTCAACTGCGTCCTGCCGGGAACCATCGACACCCGCGATAATCGCGCCGCTATGCCAAACGCCGACCGCAGCAAATGGGTGACGCCGGAGGCGCTGGCCGACGTTATTTTCTACCTGTGCAGCCCCGCTGCCAGCGCTATCCACGGGGCAGCGATTCCCTGCACTTGATCAGTGGCACATGCCGAAAGCCTGTTTGTCCTCGAACCAGCGGTAGGTGAAGGTGCGTGAGACGTAACGCTTCTCGCCGATGATCACGTCGGGTGGGGTGAGGTCGAAGCGTTTGGGCATCTTGCCTTTGATGATCAGACGGTAGCGGAACTGGGTGTCGTCGCTGGTTGCGACGGAGAACAGCGCGAGCGGTACGCCGTTGACGATCTCCACCATTTCAGGTTTGCCATTGGTCGGGCGCTGGTAGACGCTCAGGATGGTCGCGTTCTCGATCAGCGGGCCCTTAGGTTCGCTGACCTGGAAGTGGGCGGTGGCGAATTTCACTTGCGTCGTGCGCGGCAGCATATAGTTGACGCCGATTTCCATACCGCCTTCTACCGGCTGGGGCAGGACTGTGGTCGCTGCTACGGTAATGCCACGTGGCAGTTCAAAGGTGTCGGCATCGACCGGGGTGGCGCAATCTGCTGATGTGGCTTGGTACAGCGAAGCCGGAGTATAGGTATCGCCGCAACCGGCGAGAACGAGCAGCAGGGCGAGTGGCGCGACTTTGCGCATGGCGTAAGACCTCTTGTGTGTATCCCGACAGTTTACCCGACCGGCCTGCCGAGTGGTGCGCCGCCAGAGGGGACGCAGTGCTAGTCTTGAACCAAAAGTTGAGATGGGAGGCACTCATGATCCACCATCTGGGCATCGTTGTATCCGATTTTGTGCGCAGCGCGGCCTTGTTTGATGCTTGCCTGGCGCCGCTGGGCATCCGTCGGGCAGTGACTGACCTGGACTGGGCCATCTATGCAGCTGCCACCGGCCATCCTTTTCTCTGGGTGGGCTCTGAGATTCCCAGTTTTTGGGAAAACGGGCATGAACCTTCCCGCAGCCCGATCCATCTGGCCTTTATCGCGCCGAACCGGGATGCCGTGAATGCTTTCTATCGTGCGGCAATTGACCTGGGAGCCGAAGATAACGGCCCGCCAGGTCCACGCGTGAGCGATGCAAGCTTCTACAGCGCCTTCATTATTGACCTCGACGGTAACAATATCGAGGCCACGGTCCAGGAGACCTAGCCCATCTTCCGCTGGGTTCGCATCGATCGAATCACGACCTTCCACTTCTGGCGTTCGGCGATCCTTTCCAGCGCGGTCTGCTGGTTGTGACGCACCTCGCGCTGCAGCTTATGGTAGTTGCGCAGGCGGTCAGGGTCGACCTGGCCGATGACTGCACAGCCAGGCTCGCCCTCGTGCCGGCAATCGCGGAACTGGCAGCCTGCGGCCAGCGATTCGATATCGTCGAATGCGGACGATAAGGATTCCGGGCTCAAGGCCCGCAATCCCGGCGTATCGATGATGCAGGCGCCGGATGGACAGATGTGCAGCGAGCGTGCGGTAGTCGTGTGTCGGCCACGGCTGTCGCTGCGCCGCACGCCGCCGGTTTCCTGCGTCGAGCCGGTCAAGGCGTTGGTCAGGGTGGATTTGCCGGCGCCGGACGAGCCAAGCAGGCAAATTGTCTGGCCAGTGCCCAGCCAGGGCTCCAGTTGGGCCACCGATTCAGCGGATGTGCCATTGACGAGTAAGACTTGCGTGCCGGGCGGGATGCGCTGGTGCAGTGCGGCTAGCGGGCCGGCGGGATCATCGCAGATATCCGGCTTGCTGAGGACAATCAGGGGCGTGACTTCCGCAGCGGCGACAAGAGCCAGATAGCGTTCCAGCCGGCGCAAGTTGAAGTCAGCATCCAGGCCCATGACCAGGAAGGCCGTATCGATATTGCTCGCGATGGGCGGCGCGTCTGCTCGGGCAAATTGATTGATTGGGGATAAGCGCTGGCTTATCCACACCTCGTTCAGAGCATTTGACTCGGCAATGACCCAGTCGCCGACGCATAGCGGCGTCTCCGCCAGTAGTCGCGGGAGGGCGCGGGCATGGAACTCTGAAGAACCGTCGTGCAGGGAAATCCGGTCGCGCTGGTATTCGGTGATGCGGCACAACTGGCCAGCGGTAACGCCGCTCAGCTGCGAAATGATTGCGTTATTAAGTCCGATATTGCGTAATGCTTCGTAATCGAAGTCGATCATGATGATGAGCTTTTTCCATAGGTGAACACAGCCAGCCACGCGCGGCGTGGCAAGCAAGGATGGTTTGGAAAAGTCGGCGCCCGGCTGGGCGCTCTAGCTCAGCGTTAAAGCTCAGGCAGCCGACAGGAGGGCAAGATCAAAGGTACGCATGGTTTGTCTCCTGTCAGGTTGGTTGGAAGGACGCCAGTGTCGCATTAGCGCGATGGCAAGTCAATGCGGTGGTTCGCGGTCCACCGCGCGCACTTCGGAACATTCGGGCTGAAGCGCTTCTTCGATCACTTCCAGCGCGAGCTGCGGCTGGGCGGCGCCGCACATGAAGATGTCGGCGGCCGCAAAACCGTTTTCCGGCCAGGTGTGGATCGAAATATGGGACTCCGCCAGCAGCACTACGCCGGTCACGCCCATGCCGGTACCGAAGCTGTGGAAGTGGCTGTGCAGCACCTGGGCGCCGGCCGCCGCTGCCGCTTCGCGCAGCAGGTGCTCAATTTTTGCGCAGTCCATGAGCAGGCCCGGCTCAATGCCGGCCATGTCAGCCAGCAGATGTGTTCCACTTGGTTGGTGAATGCTCACTTATGGCCTCCGCCGCCACCACCGCCGCTGCCCCAGCCGCCAGCGTTGGAGGACCAGCTGCTGCCGTGGTAGCCGCTGCCGCTGCCCGAGGATGGGGCGTTGATAAATTTGACCCAGCTGGTGCCGACGCTGAACATGCTGACCACCAGGGCGTAGCCGAAGAATTTATTCATTTTTTGTTCTGGTTGTCGATCGCGTCCATGACCAGGGCCGGCAGGTAAAGCGCCAGGCAGGCAAAGATGGTCGGGCCGATGGCGCCGCCGAAATTGAATAGCAGCGGAATCGCATTCAGCGCCACCATGCCCATCATCCAGTTCTTGGCGGAGCGTTTGTAGCGGTCCTTGCCGGAATCTTCGGCGACGGCGCTTGACCGTGGCTCGCCTTTGACGGCATCGCCGAACCAGGCTTTCAGCTGGTCCCACGCCACTGGCGTGGAGCGCGACCAGCCAAGCTCCGTCGTTGTCAGTTCTGCGGCCAGCGTGACTTGCTGGCGGCGGTATTCGTAGACATGGGTATGGTCGCCCACCTGCACGCGCCAGTTGAAGGCGCCGGCAGCGTAGGTCACCACGGAGTTGTAGTCATACAGCTTGTTGAAATCCGCCTTATCAAGCGTGGCTGTCTGGCTGTCGAGCGACTTCGCCTCCGGCCATTGGTCCATGACGTTGGCGCGTGTCCAGCCATCTTCGGTTTCGACCAGCCAGGTAAAGCCATTGCGGCTGCCATACAGCAGGTATTCGGTCCAGCTGCTGCCCTCGTCGTCGGCACGGCGCATTACGCCGATGATAGTGAAGTCCTGGTTGCCCAGTTTGCCGGTGGCGCCCAGCGGCAGCGTAAAGCGCTCGCGCTCCTGCTTTTCGCCGATGGCGATGACTTCCGTCTTTGGGCTGGCGGCATCGATCTGGGTGTGGCAGGACTGGCAAACCAGGCTGGCCGTCATGCCAGGCAGGTACTTGATCTGGGTGCCGCAATTCGGGCATTCCAGCGCATCGAGCTTGCCGCGATAACGGCCGGTGGTGCGTTTGATTTCTTCGACATCGCGCAGAAGCTGGCATTGCATGGCTTCCAGCGTGACGGCGACCCCGGTGTACTGCAGTGGCGGGCCTTCTTCCGAATAGTCGATAGTCAGGAATTGTCCGCCGCGCCGGAAGTCGGCCGCTTTGACTTCCCAGCCGTCGCCGACCTTGAAAGGCAGCTCGCCCTGGCCGCCGATACAGCGCGAAGTGCGCACGTCGGCCGACATATAACGTTCGCCCGCAAGCTGGTAGGGCTTGCCGGGCCGTAGTTCTTCGAATGCCGGCAGAGCGTTGCCGTCCGGCGCGCGCAGCGTGGTCACCATATATTGGCCGGAGGCGTCGCCCAGCCAGCCGGTGGTGGCGTCGTCGAAGACGATGTACCACTCGTTCCACATGCCGGCGTCGTACTTCAGCTGGATGCGGCCGACCACATTGAAATTACGTCCTCCCAGGACACCGCTGGTGCCGACCTGGATCGGCGAATAATCCTCCAGCACAGAGGAAATCTTGCCCAGGTCTTTGACCGCGCCGGCTTCCTTCAGTACGCGCGTGTTGCAGTACTCGCACACCGCCATGACGGAGGCGTGCGAGCGGAAGTTAACCTCTGCGCCGCAGCTTGGGCAGGAAACGGTTTGCATGCGGCCTGGCTTATCCGATCAGCTTTTTAAGCAGTTCAGCCTTGGTGGCATCGTAATCGGCCGGCGAGATCAGGCCTTTGTCCAGCAGGCCTTTCAGCTTGCCGAGTCGGTCTTCGATCGATTCCTGTGCCGGAGCGGCGGGAGCTGCTGGCGCCGCAGCTGCGGGAGCCTGGGCGGCGCCCGGGTTCAGCGCCTGGCCCATGGCTTGGCCCATCACCTGGCCGACCGTCAATCCAGCACCCAGTCCCGCGCCAATGCCTGCCATACCGCCTTCGTTGCCGGCTGCCAGCGGGATCGATTGCGCCACCTGGAACTTGGTGTAGCCGGCCATCTTGTCGGCGCCCAGGCCGCCCTTCATGCCGGCGGAGATACGTTCGTCCAGCGCGGCTTGCAGTTCTTCCGGCAGGCTGACGCTGGCCACGTTGAATTCATCCAGGCCAATGCCGTAGCGCGCGAATGCGTCGGCCAGGCCGCCTTTGACTTCCTGCGCCATCAGGGCCTGGTTGGCCGCCATGTCGAGGAAGGCGATCTGCGAGGCGCCCAGCGAGCTGGCCATGGAGGCCAGCAGAATGCCGCGCAGCTGGTCTTCGACGTCATCGCGGGTGTAGGTGTCGCGGGTGCCGCTCAATTCGGTGAAGAACTTGCGCGGATCGGTCACGCGGTAGGAATACATGCCGAAGGCGCGCACGCGGATCATGTCGAAATCCTTGTCGCGGATCGTGATCGGCTGCGGCGTGCCCCACTTGCGGCCAGTCTGCACGCGGGTGCTGAAGAAGTAGACGTCCGATTTGAACGGGGAGGCAAACAGCTTGTCCCAGTTTTTCAGGTTGGTCAGCAGGGGCAGGGTCTGCGTGGTGAGCTTGTGGGTGCCGGGGCCGAAGACGTCGGCGATCTGGCCTTCGTTGACGAATACTGCGATCTGCGATTCACGCACGATCAGCACGCCGCCGTTCTGGATCTCGAAATCCTGCATCGGGTAGCGCCAGGACAGCACGCCTTCCGTCTCTTCGTTCCACTGCAGTACGTCGATAAATTGCTTCTTGATAAAGCTGCCGATACCCATGATGTGACCTCTTTCAGGTTCAGGAAATGCAGGCGGCGTTGATGCCGCCGATGGAAAGCGAAATAGTGCCGAGCAGGCCGCCGAAGGCGCTGTTGTCGGCTTCAATCTGGTCTTGCGCCATTTTCAGGCAGCGCGTGGTCACGCCGTAGCCAAGCGCCTGTACCACCATCGCGCCGAAGGCCCAGCCCAGGAACTGCTGCCAGTCGTTGGTGTGCAGGAGGCTCGACGCGATCGTCATCGAAAAGCCCAGCATGGCGCCGCCCAGCGACAAGGCTGCAGCGTGGTTGCCCTGCCGGATCAGCTTTACTTCATCATAGGGCGTCATCCAGGTATATGCCTTGAAGAAGACGACCAACAACACTGCGGCCAATGCCAGATGGACCAGATAATTTAGGATGGCGTTCACGTCGATCCCCGGTTAAAGTAACAAGCTTGCTAACAAAGAAACATATTAGAGCATAAGCGGCCAAATGACCAAAAAGATTCTCATTGTTTCAGTATTCGTCGTCGCGTCATGCGGACTTGCCTATGAATTGATCGCCGGGGCGCTTTCCAGTTACTTGCTGGGCGATTCGGTGCTGCAGTTTTCCACCATTATCGGCTGCTACCTGTTCGCCATGGGCGTTGGCGCGCATTTCTCGAAATATGTGAAGGACGACGATGTGCTGGCGCGCTTTGTCGACATCGAACTGGCCGTGGGCCTGATCGGCGGCGTGTCGGCAGCGCTGCTGTTCATGACGTTTGCCTGGGCATCCGCGCCTTTCCGCACTTTGCTGTATGTGATGGTGTTCCTGGTCGGGGCCCTGGTTGGCATGGAGATTCCGTTGGTGATGCGCGCCCTGAATTCGAGGCAGACGGAGTTCAGTGAACTGGTGAGCCGCGTGCTGACCTTCGACTACCTTGGCGCGCTGGCGGTGTCGCTGCTCTTCCCGCTGGTGCTGGCGCCGCAGCTTGGACTTGTGCGCACCGGTTTCCTGTTCGGGATGCTGAATATCGCGGTGGCCCTGTGGACAATTTACGTGTTTCGCACAGAGCTTGCGAACGTGACGGGGCGTCTGCTGCGCGCGAGCGCGGTGATGCTGGCGCTGGTGATCGGCTTCGGCGCCGCCGACCGGCTGACCAGCTGGGGTGAGCATGGCCTGTTCGGCGACGAGATCGTGTATTCGACCAGCACGCCGTACCAGCGCCTGGTGATCACCAAGTGGAAAGATGATCTTCGCCTGTACATCAACGGCAACCTGCAGTTTTCGTCGCGCGACGAGTACCGCTATCACGAGGCGCTGGTGCATCCGGTGATGGGCGCGCTGCCATGGGCAAAGCGTGTCCTGATCCTGGGGGGCGGTGATGGGCTGGCACTGCGTGAAGTCCTGCGTTATCCACAGGTGGAACACGTTACGCTGGTAGACCTCGACCCCGCCATGACGGCGGCCTTCACACAGCGCGACGAGCTGGTGGCCCTGAACAAGGGATCCTTCCGCGACAAACGCGTTCATGTGGTGAACGCGGATGCGGCGATCTGGCTGCAGCAGAACGCCGACATGTTCGATGCGGCGATAGTCGATTTTCCCGATCCTTCCAGCTTCGCGCTGGGCAAGCTGTATTCGGTGCCGTTCTATGGCATGCTGAAGAAGCATGTCGCCGCGAATGGCCTGGTCGTCATCCAGGCGACATCGCCTTTCTTTGCGCCCCATGCGTATTGGACTGTGGATGCGACCTTGCGCGACGTCGGCATGCGCACCTGGCCGTACCACTTGTATGTGCCGTCGTTTGGAGAATGGGGCTTCATCATGGCGTCGCCGCAGCTGGACTACCAGCCGCCGCAATCGTATCAATTGCCGATGCGTTTCCTGAATGCCGAAACGACCAGGGAAATGTTTGCCTTCCCGCCTGATATGAAGCCCTTGCCGATGGCGCCGAACCGGCTCAACACGCAATCGCTGGTGCATGAATTTGAGCAGGACTGGCGCCGGGTGATCCGCTGATGCTGCGCCGTTCTTTCCTTGCCTGGGCTGCGGCCAGTGGCGCGACCGCTGCGGCCAGCGTGGCGGGCTATTTGCGCTGGCAGGAAATCACGCCGAACGTGATCGCGCCAGGACGCGAAGAGGGGCACTTCCTGCGCGACCGCAAGCCTTTGCCAGAGCCTTCGCAAGTATTATCGACCGATGTGCTGATCCTTGGTTCCGGCGTCGCGGCGCTGACCGCGGCCTGGAAACTGCGCAAGGAAGGGCATGGCGATTTCCTGATGCTTGATGGGCCGGAGCCTTATGGCAATGCGGCTGGGGGCCGTTTTGGTGATCTGGCGTTTCCCACCGGGGCGCACTATCTGCCATTGCCAACGCAGGAATGCTTCCATGTGCGCGAGATCCTGGCCGACCTGGGTGTAATCCAGCGCGGCGCGGATTCGCGCAAGCCTTATTACGACGAGCGCTTTGTGTTGCATGGGCCGGAAGAGCGCATACTGTTTGATGGCAAATGGCAGGAAGGGATCTTGCCGCATGAGGGCTTGCCGCATGCCGAACTGGTGGAGCACAAGCGCTTCTTTGCACAGGTAGAAGCCTTGCGCGGTGCGGTCGGCGCGGATGGCAAGCGCCGCTTCACTTTCCCAAGCGAGCATTCTTCGACCGACGCCGAATCAGCTCGCCTCGATGGCATGAGCTTCGGCGCCTGGATTGCGCAGAATGGCTACCGCTCGCCTTCTTTGCTCTGGTACCTGGGGTACTGCTGCCGCGATGACTACGGTGCCGGGATTGACGCGGTATCGGCTTGGGCCGGCCTGCATTACTTCTGCGGGCGTGGCGGCGAGGCTGAAAATGCGGAGCAGGGCGCTTGGCTGACTTGGCCGAACGGATTGCAGGCGCTGGCAGCCGGCATGGAGCGGCTGGCAAAGCCAAGGCGGCTCGCGGGCAGCGCTGTAAAGGTGCGCACACTCACCGGCGGCGGGGTGGAAGTGCTTTGTTTTGCGCTTGAACGCGGCGTTGCCCGTACTTTCACGGTCCGGGCGCGGCGTGCCATTTCCGCGATGCCTCTGCACGTCGCGGCGCGGGTTGTGGAAAACATGCCGGATGTCCACAAGCAAAATCATGCGCCATGGATGGTGGCGAATTTTTTGATGAAGCGTTTTCCACAGGAGTTGCCTGAGGCGCCGCTGTCGTGGGATAACGTGGTGCACGGCACGAACGGCTTGGGCTATGTGGTTTCAACCCATCAGGATATTCGCGTTGCGCCGCCTGAAAAGACTGTCTTCACCAGCTATGTGGCGCTGGCGGACCGTGAGCCACGCGAGGCGCGCAAGTGGATGACGGAGGCGAGCGGCGATGAGTTGCTGGCGCTGGCAAGCATCGACCTGAAAGCGGCTTACGGGGCGCAGTTCGAGCGCTGCGTGGAGCGTGTCGACATTACGCTGCGTGGACATGCTATGGCGGTGCCGGTACCGGGATTCCGCAGTGATGCGGGCTTGAAGGCTTTGCGGGAGATGGATGGGCCGGTGCTGTTTGCCCATTCCGATTTGAGCGGCTTCTCCGTGTTTGAAGAAGCGTCCTGGTGGGGATACCGCGCAGCGCAGCGGGCGCTGCGCGGTTAGCAAGCTATTACTTGGCAGCTGCCGCTGGTGCTGCCGCTGCCGCTGCCGGAGTCTCAGCTGGCTTCTCGGCCTTCTTGTGCGCGACCTTGTGCACGGACTTCTTCTCTACTTTCGGCTCGGCCTTCACATCGGTCTTGGCTTCGGCTTTCACTTCGGTCTTGGTCTCGGACTTGACTTCGGTTTTGGCCGCTACCTTGGCTTCAGCCTTGGCGCTGGTGCTGGAGGCCGCAGCTGCTGCTGCCGGAGCCGCTGCTGGCGCCGGGGTGGCCGGAGCTGCTGGAGTGGTTGCGAAAGCAGCGGTAGCGAACAGGCCGGCGATCAGGGTAGCGATAGTCTTTTTCATGGTGTATGTCCTTTAGGTTTTGTCGGTTGCGTGTTTATTCGGTGAATCGATGATTACTTGGCAGCTGGAGCCGGTGCAGGCGCCGCGGCCGTGGTTGGAGCCGGGCTCGCCTTCACTTCGGTTTTGGTTTCAGCTTTGGCTTCAGTGGTCTTTACTGCTTTTTTGTGCTCGGTCTTCTTTTCTACTTTCGCTTCTACTTTGGCTTCAGCCTTGGCGCTGCTGCTGCTGGTGGCTGCTGCTGCAGCGGCAGGCGCTGCGGTCGCCGCTTGGGTGGCTACAGGTGCTGCCGGGGTGATTGCGAAAGCAGCGGTAGCGAACAGGCCGGCGATCAGGGTAGCGATGGTCTTTTTCATGATGTATGTGTCCTTGAGTAGAAAGTGTATAAATCGTTTAGCTAGTTAGTTGTTACTTTTGTTCGGAGGCAGGTTTCTGTACTTCCTGCTTCACTTCTTGTTTGACTTCAGCTTTAACTTCAGCTTTGACTTCAGCCTTTACTTCCGGGACAGCTGGTGCAGCTGGGGCAGGAGTTTGTTGTGCGAATGCGGCGCTTGCGAACAGACCGACGATCATGGTTGCGATGACTTTTTTCATTTTTAAATCCTCACTGTTAGTTGATCTTGTGTAGCGCACTGTTTCCTGTGTCACTGAGCTGAAAACGGGCTCACTCAGCAGTATGTTGACGGTCATTACAAACCCTTACATTTGTCGCAGATTTACAAAACTTTACGTAGCGCGCATAGAAGCGACATGCCGCCTCCCTAGAGTGGGTATACCCACTAACCCGAAAGGAGATGTCATGAAGAAGACCTGGATCGCTATCGCCGCCGCAGTCGCAGCATTGGGAGGCAGCGCCTTTGCCGCTGGCTCAGGCCACGAACGTAGCCATGGCCACAGCCCGTGGACAATGGACGCGGCACAAGCGGACAAGCACATTGAAATGATGGTGGAGCACATCCTGCCTGGCGGCACGGCTGCGCAGAAATCGCGCGTGACCGAAATCGCCAAGGCCTGCTTCAACGACGTCAAGCCAATCCACCAGCAACTGCAAGAGGGGCATGAGGCGATGACCAAGCTGCTGGCGCAACCTTCGATTGACCGCGCCGCACTGGAGAACCTGCGCGCCGACCATGTGAAGAAGATGGACCAGATGTCGCGCCGCGTACTGGCCGCGGCAATGGACGCCGCTGAAGTGCTCACGCCGGAACAGCGAGCAAAGTTCAACGGCGCCTTGCATATGATGGCGACAAGCCACATGGGGAGCCATTAAGTTATAGTCTTGACCATGTCCCATCCCCTTGTCCTCATCATCGACGATGACCAGCGCCTGGCGGCGATGGTCGAGACCTACCTGGCCCAGAATGGCCTGCGCGTAGAGCATGCCGGTACCGCGCAGGCCGGGATGGACAGGCTGGCGCAGGCCGGCCAGGGCGCTTATTCCGCCCTGATCCTGGATTTGATGCTGCCTGACGTCGATGGCCTGGAGGTCTGCCGCCGCCTGCGCACCATGCCGCAGCCTTTGCGCAGCCTTCCGGTGCTGATGCTGACGGCCAAGGGAGATCCGCTTGACCGCGTCGTTGGCCTGGAACTGGGCGCGGACGACTACCTGCCCAAGCCTTTCGAGCCGCGCGAGCTTCTGGCCCGGCTGCGGGCCTTGCTGCGCCGCCCGACGCTTGCCGACTCGGAGGTCGCCGGCGAACCGCCGCTGCGCTTCGGCCGGCTCGAAATCAACGCCGGCGCGCGCGTCGTGCGCGTGGATGGCGCCGATCGGCCGATGACCGCCTATCAGTTTGACCTGTTGCTGGCCTTTGCCCAGCGTGCGGGACGCGTGCTCTCGCGTGAGCAGTTGCTGGAAGCCCTCAACGGCGGTGCGCTGGAACCCTTCGACCGCTCGATCGACGTGCATGTGGGCCGCCTGCGCGCCATCATTGAGGACGATCCCAAATCGCCGCGCCGCATTATCACCGTACGCGGCGCAGGCTATGTTTTTGCGAAGGTGCAGGATGCCTGACTTCGCGCACCGCATGTACGTTCGCATCTACGCGACGCTGATTGCCAGCATCGTGCTGGCAGTCCTGCTGTTCGGTTATATCCACTTCTGGTTCGCGCCGCCGAAACATATGCCGCGCAACGCCACGATGGCCGTGATCGTGCTGCTGGTGATGATTGCGATCGTCATCGCAGCGGGCGCTTATCCTGTCGTGCGCCGCATAACGCGCAGGCTTGAGCGCCTGCAAGCCAGCGTGCAGGCCTGGGGCAGGGGTGACTTGGCAGCGCGCGTGCAGGTGGAAGGCCGTGATGAAGTGGCGCAGCTGGCTGCCAGTTTCAATGATTCAGCGGCGCGCGTCGAGGCGCTGGTGGGCGCGCAGAAGTCCCTGCTGGCAAATGCGTCGCACGAACTGCGTTCGCCGCTGGCGCGTATCCGGATGGCAGTTGAGTTACTGCAGGACGCGGCCGGTCCTGCGATCCGCCAGGAATTGGGGCGCAATATCTCGGAGCTGGACCAGTTGATCGACGAGGTATTGCTAGCGAGCCGCCTGGACGCCGTGCCCATGGAAGCCGCAGGGCGGGAAGAAGTCGACTTTACCGGCATCGTCGCGGAGGAATGCGCGCGTGCCGGCGCGGCCCTCGATGGCGTGGCGGGAGAAGTGTTTGGCGACGCCACGCTGTTGCGGCGCATGGTACGTAACCTGCTGGAGAACGCGCGGCGCCACGGCGGCCAGGCTGATCTCTGCGTGGTACTGGCCGGAGCGCCTGGCGGCACTTTGCTCGAAGTTTGTGACCGTGGCCCCGGCGTGCCGGCCGCCGAGCGCGAACGCATCTTCGAACCGTTCTACCGCCTGCCCGGCGCTTCGGAAAAGGCGGGCAGCGTGGGACTGGGGCTGTCGCTCGTGCGCCAGATCGCCCGCCGCCACGGCGGCGAGGTGGAATGCCTGCCGAACGGCGAACGTGGCGCCTGTTTCCGCGTTACGCTCCCGTCAGGCGGTCAGCCATCCGCTTGATGGCGCGCAGCTGGCGGCCGTTTTTGACCGAATATTCCGGGTCGTCGTAACCCCACCAGTCCCAGCACGCCTTTGGATTGGGCATAGGGCTTAGCGCGGCCGCTTGCGGGTAGAGCACAACGATGCGGTTGGTGTCTGCCCAGGCGTTGTAGCCGGCATGGCGCGCATAAGTGTCCTTGATGTTGCCGATGTCCTGCATGCAGCCGTGCAGCGCGATATGCAGCTTGCAGCCCGCGCCACCCGCTTCGCAGCCTGGCGGGATGTAGACGTAGCCGGTGTTGGCCATGCCGTGCGAGGTGGGCGAGGGCAGGAATTCGGATTGGTCGAACTCCTGTAGCTTGCCAGCGGGAGCGGCATTGTCGCCGCGCGCTTTCAGCGGGCCGTAAATCCATTGCAGCAGGCTGCCGGCGGCATCGAAACCGCAATTGCTGATGAAGGGCGTCGCCAGCGCATCGCATTTGTTGCCGAAGCTGTCGGTCGGCATGGCGTGGCCGGCGGCCAGGTCGCTCTTGTATTCCACCTGCGTGCCGGGAATGAAGGCGGCATAGTATTTCGCCAGGTCGGCCATCGAGGCTGATGGCACGAGCTTGTCGAGGGTGCCTGAGAACATCCACACGCGGTGACCTGCCAGCTTCGAAACCGGGTCGACCTGGCCTGCGTCGGCGCGCTTGCGGGTCAGCGCAGCCAGCTCGGCGACATCCGCGCCCTTGCAGCTGCCAATGGCCGCCATCATGCTGCCTTGCGCGCAGTAATAGCTGCCACCGGCGATGATGCCCGCGCCAACCAGGCTGCCGGAGTAGGCGACCTCGTACTGGACCGCCATGAAGGCGCCTGACGACAGCCCGGAAATCGATACCTGCTGCGTTTTCATCGCCGGTAGCGGCGCCGGCGCAGCAGCGGCTTGCGCGGCGGCGGCCAGCGTCAACGCGCAGCCTGCAATTGTCATACAATCGGAAAACCGAATGAAACGGAAGAGACTACCCATGCCATCTATCCTCACCAAGTTTGCTGCGCTATCCGCGCTGAGCCTGAGCGCCGCCGCTGCCTTCGCACAGGCACCTGCTGCGCAACCCGCAGCTGCTGCCGCCGCCAATGCGCCGGCCACCAACTGCCCCGCCATCCTCAAACAATCCTTTAACCGCCTGCAGGACGATGCGCCGCAGGACCTGTGCCAGTACGCCGGCAAGGTGATCCTGGTCGTGAACACGGCCAGCTATTGCGGCTATACCCCGCAGTACAAAGGACTGGAAGAAGTGTATGCGAAATATTCCGTAAAGGGACTGGTCGTGCTGGGTTTCCCGTCGAATGATTTCGGCAAGCAGGAGCCGGGCAGCAGCAAGGAGATCGCGGATCTCTGCTACAACACTTACGGCGTGAAGTTCCCGATGTTTGCCAAGTCGGTGGTGTCGGGCGATGCCCCGAACCCGTTTTACGCGAAGCTGATCAAGGCGACCGGCAAGACGCCGGCCTGGAACTTCCACAAATACCTGATCGACCGCAAGGGCAATGTGGTCGAGAGCTTCCCGAGCAAGGTCAAGCCGGACGACAAAGTCCTGGTTGAGGCGCTCGAGAAGGCCCTGGGCGGCTGATCAGGCCTGGGCGAGGGCAAACCCCTCGTCCACCCAGCCGGTGATCCCGCCGGTCATGATTTTTACCGGCCGGCCCAGTTTCGCCAGGCGGATCGCCGCACGTGCAGCGCCGTTGCAGTGAGGGCCGGCGCAATAGGTGACGAACAGCGTGTCCATTGGGTACTCCTCCAGTTTGGAGCCGATGATCTTGCGCTGCGCCAGGTCGACGGCGCCCGGCACGTGGCCGGCTGAGTATTTTTCCGTTCCGCGCACGTCCAGCAGCACGAAGTCCTGCTCGGCGGTGCCCATCACGCTGTGGACATCCCAACAATCCGTCTCAAAACGCAGCGAATCGTCGAAGTGGGCGAGGGCTTCGGCACTTGGGGCGGCGGCGACTTCGGTCACGATGGATGGCATCTCAATTCTCCTGTAGCGGTTGAAAGTGGCTCCATTGTCAGGCCGTGCCGCCATAGCCGGCAGTGGCGCGAATGCCAGAATGCGTTAAGATTACGCCATGAGCGCGAAAAAACACCTGGTCGTGGCGCTGGCCTACGATGGCCTGTGCACCTTCGAATTCGGCTGTACGGTCGAATTGTTTGCCTTGGAGCGCCCGGAACTGGGCGTGGACTGGTACGACTTTGCCGTCTGTGCCGTTGAGCCGGGCCCGATCCGCGCGGCCGGCGGCATCACGGTGCAGGCGCCTTATGATCCGTCACTGCTGGAGCGCGCCGACACCATCATCATTCCCGGCTGGCGTGACGCCGACGAGGAGCCTCCGCCGGCCCTGCTGGCGCAGATCCGCGCCGCCCACGCGCGTGGCGCCCGGTTCTGCACGATCTGCTCCGGCGTCTTCGTGCTGGCCGCGGCCGGCGTCCTGGACGGGCTGCGTGCGACCACCCATTGGCGCTACGTCGAGCGCTTGCAGCAGCGCTATCCGCGCGTGCAGGTGCTGGCCGATGACCTATACGTCGATGTGGGGCAGATCATCACCTCAGCGGGTTCGGCAGCGGGGCTGGACATGCTGCTGCACCTGGTGCGCCGGGATTACGGCGCGCGGGTCGGCAATATGGTGGCGCAGCGGCTGGTGGTGGCGCCGCACCGCGAAGGCGGTCAGGCGCAGTTCCTGCCGCGTCCCATGGCGCATGATGAGCAGGGCCGCCTGTCGCGATTGATGGACTGGCTGCGCAGCCATCCCGCCGAGCCGCATACCGTGGGCAGCATGGCCGAGCGCGCGGCAATGAGCCCGCGCACCCTGCAGCGACAATTCCAGGAGGCTACCGGCATGGGGCCGGTCGAGTGGCTGGTGCGCGAGCGGGTGGCGATCGCGAAGGATTTACTGGAGTCGCCCGAGATTGCGCTGGCCCAGGTGGCCGAGCGGGCCGGCTTCGGCTCGGAAGAATCGCTGCGCCACCATTTCCGGCGCGTGGCGGCCACCACCCCGGGCGCTTATCGTCGCGCTTTCCTTGTCACGGTCAATCGTGCGGCATAAGCTGGTAGCTCCTTTTCCAACTGGAGGTTGCCATGGCTTATGTCGATGGATTCGTCGTGCCGGTTCCCAAAAAGAACATGGATGCGTACCTGGAAATGTCGCGCAAATGCGCCAAGGTCTGGCGCGAATTCGGCGCAATTGAATATCGCGAGACGGTCGCTGATGATGTGAAAGTCGGCGTCCACACCTCCTTCCCGCAAGCAGTGAAACTGGAAGATGGCGAGGTGGTCGTCTTCTCGTGGATTATCTATCCCTCGAAGGATGTGCGCGACTCCTGCAACGAAAAGGTCATGGCCGACCCGCGCATAAAAGAAATGATGGATCCCGCCGGGATGCCGTTCGATGGCAAACGGCTGATCTACGGCGGCTTTGAAATGCTAATCGACCTGTAACACTGCGCGCATTGCGCCGCGCAGGGAATTGCACACCATGATTTCCTCCGCGGCGAGCAGCATGTCGCGTGTGATGATGCCTTCCTGTGCGCCCCAGGCTTCCACAATCACAGCGCGCATTACGCCCGGCAGAATGCCTGTAGATAAAGGCGGCGTTATCCACAGGCCATCCTTGCGGATGAAGACGTTGCTGCGGCCTCCCTCCGTCAATTCGCCCCGTTCATTGAAGAACAGCTTGTCGAAAGCGCCTTGTGCATCGGCGGCTTTCCACGCTGCGTCATAGCGTTCGCGGATGGTGGATTTGTGGCGCAGGAAGAGGTCGTTGCTGTCAGTGGCTTCGTCTGCGAGTTGCACGCGCACCGGCTCCTGCAGCGGCGTCAGTGCGCCGGCCTGCACGGCAAAGGCGCCTGCGGCATTCATGGCGAGGCGCATGCGGTGCGGCTGGCCGGCGGGCAAGGACTGGCAGGCCAGCGAGATGTAGGCGCGGGCGGCTGCTTCGTCCCAGGCGAAGCCGAAATAGCGGGCGGACTTTTCGAGGCGCTGCAAGTGGCGTTCGAGGTGGCGCGGGCCGGTTTCGCGGGTGGCATACATGGTCTCGAACAATTCGAAATCGTTTGTGAGGCCAGTGAGGAAGCGTGCCTTCAGCTGGCACTCGGCGAATTCGTCGTGTGGTTCACTGTCGTAGACGATGCCAGCGCCGACGCCCATCACGCCTTTGCGGATGCCGTCTTGCGGTGCCTGCAGTGTGAGCGTGCGGATCGGGACGTTCAGGCAGAAGTCGCCGTCGGGGGCGAACCAGCCGATGGCGCCGGTGTAGATGCCGCGCGGTTCGGGCTCCAGTTCGGCGATGATTTCCATCGTGCGCTTTTTCGGCGCGCCGGTGATGGAGCCGCAGGGGTAGAGGGCGGTGAAGATGTCTTGCAGGGAGGCTCCTTCGCGCAGGCGGGCCTGCACGGTGGAGGTCATTTGCAACACGCTGCTGAAGCGGGTGACTTCGAACAGCTTGGGTACTTCCACGCTGCCGGTAGCGGCTACGCGCCCAATGTCGTTGCGCAGCAGGTCGACGATCATCAGGTTTTCGGCGCGGTTTTTCGGGTCGGCGGCGAGGGCGGCGGAGCGGCGGACGTTTTCGTCGTCATCAACCGCCGCGGGTGCGGTGCCTTTCATCGGACGTGCGGTCAGCATGTCGCCTTCCTTGCGCACGAACAGCTCGGGCGACAGCGACAGCACGGCGCTGCCGTCGTCGAAGCCGATCAGGGCGCCGTAAGGCACGGGCTGGCGGGCACGCAGGCGCTGGTAAAGCGCGAACGGCGAGCCGAAGGCGTCAAAATGCAGTCGGTAAGTATAGTTGACCTGGTAGGTGTCTCCGGCGGCGATATAGTCGCGGATGCGCTCGATGGCGTCGACGAATTGCGCTTCGCTCACGTTGGCGCGCACGCCGGCCACGCCGGCCACGCCGGCGGGGGCTGCAGCGGATTGCGCCGCCAGCCAGGCCGCAACTTCCGGCTGCGACAGCTCGTCGCAGCGCTCGAACAACAGCACTTGCGCCAGCGGCGGCTGCGTGGCCGCGCCGGCAGTCGTAGCGGCACGCGGCGGCACGCCAACGATGTGATGGCCCAATTCATAGCTGAGAACCGGCACCGCATGCAGTCCGCGTGCCAGCGCCTGCTCCATCCCGGCCAGCACCGCCGGCCAGTCAGCGAAATCGCTGCAGGCGAGGGTAGATTGATGGCCAGTGTAGAGGCGGGAGGTACGGCCAGCGCCGGTGGCTGGATCGACGCTAGCGTCGTCCAGCAAAGCAAAGGACAAGCAGTTCAATTCAGCAGCAGTGCAATCTGTACGGCGGCATCCTGCGAAGGATTCGACTTGAAGCCGCTCTTGGCGAATCGGTGCCAGCGACCCAGCACAAAGCTGACCAGCAGCCCGGCACGGGCAGTGACGTCAGCCTCGTGGGCCTGGCCTTCGGCCGCTGCGGCACGCAGCGCCTGTTTCAGTGCCAGCTCCACGCGGTCGTAGAACTGGTTCATTCGCTGCTGCAGGCGCTCGTCTTCGTTGACCAGCGCATCGCCGATCAGCACACGGGTCATGCCCGGGTTGCTGCTGGCGAAATGCAGCAGCATGCCCAGGATGTCGCGCGCCTGGGCCATGCCGTCCGCCTGCTTGTCGGCGATCTGGTTGATCAGGCCAAACACAGTGGACTCGATGAATTCAATCAGGCCCTCGAACATCTGGGCCTTGCTGGCGAAATGGCGGTACAGCGCCGCCTCGGACACATCCAGCTTGCGCGCCAGCGCAGCGGTGGTGATCTTTTCTCCTTTGGGATGCTCCAGCATTTCAGCCAGTGCCTGGAGGATTTGCAGCTTGCGCTGTCCGGGCGGTGTACTTGCCATGAGTTTGGGACCTGTTTATTTTAGGTTTTCGTCAGCTTTTTTACAGATTTTACTTTGACATCGAGCCACGCCGGTTTTTTCCCCGGATTTGGCAGGTATTGCGTAACCCACACGGTGCGCATACCCAGCGCATGCGCCGAACGCAGGTTATCCAGCGTATCTTCGACAAGGATACACCGGCGCGGGTTCAACCCCTCCCGGCGCATCAGCCGCCGCAGCATTACACGCGACGGCTTGGGCCGCAACTTGCGGTGCACCCACATCGATTCAATGGTTATCTGGTCGCTGAAATGGCGGCCGATTCCCATATGCGCAACCACTTTGCGCGCATAGTCGCGCGGCGCATTGGTCAGCAGGATCTTGCGGCCGGGCAGGCGGCGCAGCAGCTGTCCCAGGCCACGCTCATGGCGGATCATGGCCTCCAGCTCCGGCAGGTCGTGCGTCTCGCGCAGGAAATGCGCCGCGTCTACACCGTGGTGGCGCACCAGGCCGAGCAGGGTGGCTCCATAGCGCTTCCAGTAGCGCAGGCGCGTGGCGCTGATTTCCTGCGGGCTGGCCGGCCTCACGCCATCGCCCAGCACGCGCGCCATATAAGCGTTCATCTTCTCCACCATGGCGGGGAAGATGGCGTGCGAGGCGTTATGCAGCGTGTTATCCAGGTCGAACAGCCAGACCGGTGCCAAAGGTTTAATATTCACGTTCTACTTGGAGAGACTATGCAACGCACGATTATAGTGATGTTTTGCCTGCTGCTTGGATTGAGCTTCGGCGCCGGCGCAGCGCAACCCGCAGCGGCACCGGCAACAGCGGCAGCACCGGCTCGCGGCGCCCTGTACAAACTGGAATACGCAGGACATACGTCCTGGCTGTTCGGCACCATCCACGTCGGCACCCTGGATTTTTACCCGCTCGAACCGCGCGTAACGCAAGCTTTGGAACAGGCCACCGCGATCGCGCTGGAAATCGATCCGACCGCCGACCCGGCGCGATCGATGGGCGTGATGCGCGAATACGGTTTGTACGCGGCCGGCAGTGGCAGCGCCATGGCCGACATCCGCCCCGAATACCGTCCGCGCCTGGAGCGCATGCTGAAGAAACACGGCATCTCGCCTGAGATGGTCGCGCCCATGAAGCCCTGGCTGGTCGTGATGATGATCACCATTGGCGAATACCGCAACCTGGGCTTCCGTCCGGAACTCGGCGTGGACCTGCAACTGGCGCGCACGGCCCACGGCCGCAAGCTGCGCGTGGTGGAGCTGGAATCGTTCGCCACCCAGGCCGCGCTGTTCGGCCGTATGGCGCCGCAGGACCAGGCGCGCTTCCTGGAAGACAGCCTGGATACCTTCGAAGACCCGAAACAGGGCCTGCAGCCGCGTGACCTGATCGATGCCTGGGCTTCGGCCGATGCCGCCAAATTCGACGCCCTGGCACGCGAAGTGGATGAGGACAAGACCTTTTCCGGCAAATTCATGAAGCAGGTGCTGCTCAACGAACGCAATCCGGTGCTGGCCGACGGTATCGTGGAAATGATGAAAAAAGAACAGCACAGCTTTGCCGCAATCGGCACACTGCATCTGGTAGGAACGGGGAATGTTGCGGAACTGCTGCGCCAGCGTGGCGTGAAAGTAGAGCGGATCTACTAAGGAGAATGGTGCCCTTGACGTGGATTGAACACGTGGCCTCTCCCTTACCAAGGGAGTGCTCTACCACTGAGCTACAAGGGCATTCACGATTTTGGCGGCTGTTGAAAACCGCCAAAAATTTTAGTGAGACCGGATCATAGTGCCAAAAGCCTGTTCGGTCAAGACTTCCAGCAACAGGCTGTGTTCAATTCGCCCGTCAATGATGTGCACAGTGTTCACGCCCGACTTGGCCGCGTCCAGTGCGGAGGAGATTTTCGGCAGCATGCCGCCCGAGATGGTGCCATCTGCGAACATTTCGTCGATTTCGCGCGCCGACAGGTCGGTGACCAGGTTGCCGTTCTTATCCTGCACGCCGGCGATGTTGGTCATCATGATCAGCTTTTCAGCTTTCAGGATTTCGGCGATCTTGCCTGCTACAACGTCGGCATTGATGTTGTAAGCCTGGCCATCTTTACCGAAGCCGATCGGGGAAATAATTGGGATAAATGCATCATCCTGCAGGGCTTTCACCACCGCCGGGTTGATGGCCTCGATTTCGCCGACGAAGCCGATATCCAGGAACTGACCTGGCTTTTCCTTGTCCGGCATGGCCATTTTCTTGGCGCGGATCAGGCCACCGTCTTTACCGGTCAGGCCCACAGCCTGGCCGCCGTAGTGGTTGATCAACATAACGATGTCCTGCTGAACTTCGCCACCCAGCACCCACTCCACCACTTCCATGGTTTCTTCGTCGGTAATACGCATGCCCTGGACGAACGTGCCCTGCTTGCCGATCTTTTTCAGCGCGTTGTCGATCTGCGGACCGCCGCCATGCACCACGACCGGGTTCATGCCCACCAGTTTCAGCAGGATCAGGTCGCGCGCGAAGCCGTGCTTCAGGCGCTCTTCGGTCATTGCATTGCCACCGTATTTGATGACGATGGTTTTGCCGTGGTAATTACGGATGTACGGCAATGCCTCGGCCAGGATCTGCGCCTTGACCTGTGGCGTAACGCCGCTCAGGTCAGTGGACATATCCGGGTCGTGGACGGGCAGGTTGGTCATGGCGGTTCCAGAAAATTAGATTGAAGGTCAATGCTGCGCATTATAGGGCTAATCGAGTTGTCTTTCCCGGTTTGATCCGCTAGTCTGGCCGTGTTCCCAAGCATGATTGCAATGATGATATGAGTACCTGTGAGCGTTGCGGCGCCGAGTTCCACTGCGCGATGGCCGATGCGCCGCCTGGCCAGAAGCCGACCGGCGCCCCCGGCGAGACACCGTGCTGGTGTACTTTCGAGCCGCCGTCGGTCCCGGTTCCCGGGGCAGGAACGGTCGGCTGCTGGTGCCCGGAATGCCTGCGTGCCCATATCGCCACACTGAAAGCCCCCTGATGTCCGCCCCAGCCAATGCCGACCTGCTCGGCTTTATTGCCGCTTTTTGCACCACCTTTGCCTTTGTACCCCAAGTCCTGCTGGTCTGGCGCCAGCGCCATGCCGACGGCATTTCCACTGGCATGTACCTGATTTTCAGCCTTGGCGTCTTCCTCTGGCTGGTGTATGGCCTGCTGACCGAGGCCTGGCCGGTGATCATCGCCAATGGCATCACCCTGGTGCTGGCCCTGTGCGTGCTGGCGATGAAACTGCATTTTTCGCGGCGCTGAAGAAGCGCATCATCTCGCGGCTGGCATCCGGTCCGCGTGGGTCGGTATAGCTGCCGGCCGCGCTGCCTCCGGACCAGGCATGTCCCGCGCCGTGAATGACCCAATGCTCCCCCAGCGGCGAGCCATCTTCCAGCCAGTGCGCCTTGAGCGTAAAGGCGTGGCCGTCCGGCACCTGGCCCGCCAGCGTGGCGGGACTGGCCTGTTCTCCCAGCGGGTGGCTGCGCAGGCCTTGCTCGAGCACCGCCTCGCCATTGGCGGGATGCACGGTGCGGTCCTGGTCTCCGTGGAAGACAATCACTGGCTGGCCCGCTGTCAGCGCCGCTTGCGCCCGTGCCGCCCCCACACGCATGGCGAGCAGCGCAGAGGGCAGGTCGCGCGCTGCAGCGAAGGGCAGGCCCGAATGCACGCCAACGGCCGCAAACAAGTCCGGATACAGGGTGCCGGCAATCACCGCCATGGCGCCGCCTGCCGACAAGCCCGCGATATAGACCTGGCTCTGGCGCACCGGATAGCGCGCCATCACGTCACGCGCCATGGCGGCGATGATGGCCGGCTCGCCCTGGCCGCGGTCCTGGTCCAGGGCGCTGAACCAGTTCCAGCAGCGGGTGTGGTTGGCATCCGGCGTCTGCGCCGGGTAGAGCACCAGGCATCCCCTTTCCTCGGCGACCGCATTCATTTGCGTGCCGGCCGCGAAATCGTCAGGGTCTTGCAGGCAGCCGTGCAGCATGACCAGCAGCGGCATGGGCTGGCCTTCGTAACAGGACGGCACGTAAAGCTTGTAATGGCGGCTGCCGGCGCGGCAATGGAACTCGCCGCTGATGAATTGCGGCTGGCCCGGGGCTGGGCGGCCCAGGCGGCTGGCCGCAAGCTGGCCCAGGGCGCGGGAAAACCAATGGCGATCGAGCTTCATAAGCACCTCGGAGGCTGGTTGGTCGGGTTGTCTCCTCGCCACTCCTTTTTGTTCTGGTGCCCCATCAGTATATGGCGATTCCGGGCACTTTTGCCGCACTGCGGTAAAATGTCGGCCATGAGTACTGAACTGCCGCCAGGCGCGCCGGAACTGGCGACGCCCGTGCCTTCCCCTTGCATCAGCCTGTGCAAAATGAACCCGGACACGGGTTTTTGTGAAGGTTGCCTGCGCACCATCGACGAAATCGTCGCCTGGTCGCGTGCCGACGACGCTTACAAGCGCGCCGTGTGGGCCGAGCTGCGCCGCCGCGAGCAACTGATCGACTTTGACTGACGCAATGAAGCTACACCCATCCATCCACGTTTTCGAACGCGGCTGGCTCTCGTCCAATAATGTATTGCTGTTCGGTCGCCACGATGTGGCGATGATCGACAGCGGCTATGTCACGCACAAACAGCAGACGCTGGAGATGGTGCGTCACGCCCTGCACGGCCGCCGCCTTGAGCGGCTGTACAACACCCACCTGCATTCCGACCATTGCGGCGGCAATGCCGCGCTGCAGTCGCACTTCGGCTGCGACACCTTCATTCCGGAGGCGGAAGCGGACAAGGTGCGGCGCTGGGACGAGAATGCGCTGAGCTTCAAGGCCACCGGGCAGCAATGCGAACGCTTTACCATCGACGGCGTCGTGACTCCTGGCGAAACCCTGGTCATGGGCGACCTTGAATGGCAGGTGCTGGGCGCACCGGGCCATCATTCGCATTCCGTGATCTACTACTGCCCATCGGAAAAGGTGCTGGTATCGGCCGACGCCCTGTGGCAAAACGGTTTCGGCGTGATTTTCCCGGAACTGGAAGACGACGGCGGCTTCGAGGAAGCCGGCGCCACGCTGGACCTGATCGCCGGCCTGGATGTGAAAACCGTCATCCCCGGCCATGGCGCCGTGTTTGACGATGTGGTGCCTGCACTGACGCGTGCGCGCCGCCGGCTGGACTTCCTCGCCGCAGACCCCAAGCGCAACGCCGAGTATGCGGTCAAAGTCCTGCTCAAGTTCCTGCTGCTGGAGCGCCAGAGCATGCCGGTGGCCGACGTCGGCCCGCTGTTTGCCACGATCCCGCTGATGGAAACCATCGGCCGCAAGCATTTCGGCATGGGTTCCAATGAGCTGGCCGCCTGGGCCATCAAGCAGCTGGTGCGCGCCTGCAGCGCACGCATCGAGAACGAGGTCCTCCTCAACGACGGCTGAAGCCGTGTCAACCTTGGGGTCAGGCTCTTTGGTTGACACGAGCTCGGCTATACTGGGGAACATGAGCGCCCAATCCCCGCATGTCCAGCATGTCAGGCAGGTTCTTTTATGGCCGTTGCGGCTCATGCCGCCCGACGGTGCCGAGCGCGCGCACGCGCGCCCTTGGGAGCTCCTGGGCGATGCATCGCCCTGGCGCGAAGTCACCTCCGCGCAGGACGCCAGTCCGGCTTTTCAAGAGCGTTACTACACCGAATTCGTCAGCTTCCTGCCATATGTGCAGCGCTTCCTGTTTGGCGCCGGCCAGCGCCGCATCTTCCGTCGCAAGGATATCGCCCAGGTCCGCGTGACTACCCAGCCCGGCGCCGCGCCGCGCGTGCTGGATGTACACAACCTCTGCCTGCACTTCTTCTTCGACGTCGACATCGTGCTGCTGGTGCTGGAGCTTGGGGCCAGCGATTTGCCGTTGGATGAAGCGCAGGACCTGCTGTACCGCTTCGGCCGCGCCTACCCTGCCGGTTGGGATGAACATGGCAACGCCCTGCATTGCATGCAAGGCGTGGAATGGCTGGACGCCGAAGGGCGCCTGCTGGAACAATCGGATGCGCAGGAGCGGCAAGCGTTTATCGACCAGGTGGTGCGCCACCAGGCGCCGCGCATTGCCTCGCACTGGCGTTACCTGCTTGCGCCTATGGAGCCGGACTCGCCGGGAGCCACGGCCGCACTGCGATACCGCCAGGTTGAGTACTACCGCATGCCGATGATGGCCTATCTGGCGCTCGAGCGTCCGAGCGAGTTGTCTCCGGCGGACTTTGCAGCGCTGGGCGCGATGGCCGGCACATCGACGTCGCCGGCCGCCGCGGCTCCCGCGGCCAACACGAGCGAAGTGCAGCGCACGCAGGCGGATGGCGTTGACCGCCGCTTCTTCTATGATCGCTTCTGGTGCAACGGCGGCGCCGCGCCATACACGCGCTACATCTGCAGCGGCTATGCTCTGGTCGTGGTGGGGGACGCGTCGTCGCAGTTTTTCTGCTGCAAGGAGCGCGGAGTCCTGTCGCAATTCCGCCATCAGCACTTCCTGCTGTTCATGATCGCGCACTTACAGAAGGCGTCCTTGCTGATGTTCTCTGATCGCTTGGCAGAGGCCTTGACCGAATTGTCGGTGACGGACGCCGACAGCGTGCGCTCCTTCAAGCGCCGCATCCGTTACGCCTTCGAGAGCTTTCTGCGCTTTACACACCGCTATTGGTTCACTGAGATCTCGGACCAGCAGCAGATTCGCGCGCTGTTCCGCATGTGCGCACAGCACCTCGACATCGAGCGCGCCTATGCCGAAGTGAAAACCCGTGTGGCCGACATGAATGGCTACCTGGAGGCGGACAGCCTGCGGCGCCAGGCGAACACTGTCGTGCGCCTGACGGTGGTCACCATCTTCGGCATGATCGGCACCATTACTACTGGTTTCCTCGGCATGAACCTGCTGGCCGAGGCCGATGCGCCGATGTCGCGCCGGGTGTGGATCTTCGGCGCGACCTTTGTTATCACGACCGCTTTGACTGTGTACACCATGGCTAAGTCCAAGCGCCTGTCCGATTTTCTCGATGCGCTATCGGACGAACGGCTATCCGTCTGGACCAAAATCAAGGCACTGGCGTCGGTCTGGCGTTCCTAAATTGACAATATTTCGTGGTCGCTGCAAGATCAGGCTTTCTATCGCCTGTGAGCATTAATGAAGCCGACATGTATCGCCACCGCTGTAGCCCTTTGCCTTTCCCTGCAGGGATTTGCCTGCGCCAGCAACGCGCCGATCACGCGCGTGACCCTGTATTCCGGTCTCGCCACCGTCGAGCGTAGCGCGCAGGTTTCGCCCGGCATGAAGGAACTGGAAATCACCGGCCTGCCGGCCAATTTCGATGCGCAGACGCTGCGCATCCAGGCGCCGTCCGGGGTACAGGTCGGTGAAATCGTGACGCGCGATGTGGGCCAGGCGGACGCGGTCAGTCCGCGTGAGGCGGAGCTGGAGACCAAGCTCCAGGCGCTGGAAGACAGCCGCGATTTGCTGAATGTGGAAGTTGAGTCGTCTGCCCTGGTCAAGAATTACCTGTCGAAGTTGAATGGCGGCGAGGGCCCGCAGCCCTCCGTTGATGGCAAGTCGCTCGGCGCGGCAGTCGATACCATCAAGCGCAGCGGCCGCGAGGCGCTGGCGCAGATCCAGCGCACGCAGGTGCAGATCCGTGAGCTGGATAAGAAGATCAAGGCCACGCAGCGCGAATTGGAAAAGGCGCGCAGCGGCGCCCGCGACCAGCGCAGCATCACCATTGCGATCGCGGCCCAGCAGGCCGGCAGCATCAAGCTGTCCTACCAGGTGAATCGCGCAGGCTGGAAGCCGTCCTATCGCGCCACGCTCAACTCCGCTACTTCGACCATTGAATTGGAACGCATGGCGGTGGTAGCGCAGAAGTCGGGTGAGGACTGGAGCGGCGTGGAAATGCGGCTGTCGACGGGTCAGCCGCGCCTGTCGCCGCAGGCCCCGGAGCCAATGCCGCAGCGCTTAACGTATTACCCGCCGCGTCCACCGCAGCAGTATGGCGTGATGGAGGCCCCGATGCCTGCACCTGCTGCTGCGCCTCCGGCGCTGGTTACGGCATTTGCCACGGGAAGCCGTGTGCAGGATAACTTCATCCCGCCTGTGCTGGAAACGCAGAGCGCCTTCGATACTGAATTCGCTGTGCCGAACCGCGTTAATCTGGCCTCCGACGGCCGTGAAATCACCCTGGCCCTGTCGACAACGAAGATCGCCGCCAAGCAGCGCGTACGCGTTGTGCCACGCCAGGAGAAATTTGCCGTCATCACAGCGGAAGCAGAGCGCCCTTCCGGAGTTTGGCTGAACGGGAATATCCAGCTGTTCCGCGATGGGGCTTATGTCGGCGCCACCAACTGGAATACCCAGGGTTCGGACAAGCTGGCGCTGTCCTTCGGCCGCGATGAACTGGTACGCGTGACAGTGGACCGATCCGACCAGCAATCCGGCAGCCGCGGTTTCCTGTCCCAGCGCGGCGAGCACCAGGTAGCCGACGTGTTCACAATCAGCAGCTTCCACAAAACGCCTGTGGATTTGCTGGTGCTGGAGTCAACGCCGGTGAGCGCGTCCGAGGAAATCAAGGTCAAGCAGACTTTCTCGCCGCAGCCTGGCATTGCGATGTGGGAGCAGCGCCAGGGCGTTGTCGGCTGGGAGAAAACCATGGCGCCGAACGAGACCATGAAGATCAATGTCGGCTACAACATCACGTATCCGAAAGAGGGTACAGTAGGCGGCATGCACAATTTCTGAGGGCTGCGCCATGAGCATTCCAGCGGTTTTGCAGAACCTGACGCTTCCCGTCATCGCTTCGCCGATGTTCATCGCGAGTGGCCCTGCGCTGGTAGCGGCGCAATGCAAGGCCGGCATCGTCGGCTCATTTCCGGCGCTGAATGCACGGCCGAAGGAGCTGCTCGATACCTGGCTGACCGACCTGCAGAAGGAGCTGGCCGACTATCAGGCACAGAACCCCGGCGTGCGCGTAGGGCCGATCGCGGTCAACCAGATCGTCCATCGTTCCAATGAACGGCTGGAGCACGATGTGGAGGTCTGTGTGCGCCACAAAGTCCCGATCATCATTTCTTCACTGCGCGCGCCGCCTGTGGATATGCTGGACGCTATCCACGGCTACGGCGGCATCGTGCTGCATGACGTGATCAATATCCGCCATGCGCAAAAGGCGCTGGAAGCGGGCGTTGATGGCCTGATCCTGGTCGCCAGCGGTGCGGGCGGCCACGCAGGCACGCTATCGCCATTCGCGCTGGTGGGGGAGGTGCGGCGCTTCTTCGATGGACCGCTGGCGCTGTCGGGCTCAATCGCGACCGGCGATGCGGTTCTGGCTGCGCAGGCCATGGGCGCGGACTTTGCGTATATGGGTTCGCGTCTCCTGGCCACGCAGGAATCCAACGTCACCGAGGGGTATCGCGAGGCGATCATCGAATCGTCCGCGTCCGACGTGGTTTACACCAACCTGTTCACAGGCGTGCACGGGAATTACCTGAAGAAGTCCATCGTTGCCGCCGGCCTCGATCCGGAGAACCTGCCGGAATCGGATAAATCGAAAATGAGTTTCGGCGGCGGCAGCGCCAAGGCCTGGCGCGATATCTGGGGCGCGGGGCAGGGCGTCGGCTTGATGCACGACGTCCCCGCTACGGCAGAACTGGTCGAGCGCTTGAAGGCGGAATACGCCGCTGCAAGGGCGCGGCTGAAGCTGTGATGGATGGGCCCGTGTCAACCAAAGAGCCTGACCCCAAGGTTGACACGAGCTGGGCTGCTAGCGGGTGCTGAGGTCGTCCGGGTTGATGGCCCACAGGCCCGGCAGGTTGCGCCAGTAGCCGTAAGCATCCATGCCAAAGCCGACCACGAAGCGGTTCGGGATCGTGATGCCGACCAGGTCGGCCTTCACCGGCTTGGTCTTGCCGATGTCCTTGTCGCAGAAGACGGCGATGATGACTTCCTTGGCGCCCATCTCCAGCAGGCGTTCCTTGACGTGGGCCAGGGTTTCGCCTTCGTCCAGGATATCGTCCAGCACGATCACGGTGCGGCCGGAGACGGTCGGGCGCGGAACGACTTTCCACACCACTTTGCCGCCCTGGTCCTCATCACCGTAACGGCTTACGTGGATGTAATCGAATTCGAGCGGGAAGGTTAGTTGCGGCAGGATATTGCCCGTGAAAACCACGGCGCCGCCCATGACGCCCAGCACCAGCGGGAACTCCTGCCGGGACGGATCGCCGAAACGGTCGTTCAGCGAGTCGGCCATGCGGCTGACCGCAGCCTGTACCGAATCTTTGTCGAAGAGTTCTTCTGCGTTCTCGAGGAGCGCACGTGCACGGTTGTGGTGAAAGTCTTGCATGATGTTTCTGAGGCAGGTCAAGAATGGTTCAATTATCCCGCCATTCTGCTGCCCGCCCTAGGAACAGTTGGATTTACGCCACACGCGGCCACATCTCAACTGTAATCGCGCACATCGTCGATGATCTTGCCGTCATTTGGCAAACTGCCGCGCGGCTCAAAACAGACTTCCCCGCGCAGTTTGGTGATGTCGCGGATGGTTGCGATGATGTCGGCGGCCTGAGATTGCAGCGATGGGTCATCAGTTTCGCAATGCAGCGTCATCACCTCGTCCGCAATTTTGCCGGAAACGACCAGGCGCGCCTTGCCCATGCCCGGGTGGCGCCGTGTGATTTCGTGCACTTGGGAAGGGTGAACGAACATGGCGCGCACCTTGGTGGTCTGGTCCGCCCGGCCCAGCCAGCCCTTGATGCGGGTGTTGGTGCGGCCGCAAGGCGACGGGGCGGCATCCACCAAAACTGCCGACAGGTCGCCGGTGGCAAAGCGGATCAGCGGGTAGTCCGGGTTGAACAGGGTGACCAGCACCTCGCCGACTTCGCCCGGCGCGACCGGCTCGCCAGAGCCGGGACGCACGATTTCCAGCAACACGTCTTCGTCAAGCACCATGCCAGGATTGAGCTTGCCGTTGCTGCGTGTTTCGTAAGCGATGCTGCCGATGTCGGCGGAAGCGTAGGTCTGGATCACTTCCGGTATGCCGTGATCGGCGAACCACTGCCGCAGCGATTCGGGCAGTGCTTCCGCGCCCATCATGGCGCGCTTCACGCTGCTGATGTCCGCGCCCATTTCGGCAGCCTTCTCGATGATGATTTTCAGGAAGGACGGTGTCCCGATATAGGTGTCCGGCTTAAGCTCCGCCATGGCCTGCACCTGCAATTCGGTCTGGCCGGCGCCGGCGGGAATCACGGTGCAGCCGATACGTTCCGCGCCGCCTTCCACCATGAAGGCGGCCGGAGTGAAGTGGTAGGAGAAGCAGTTCTGGATCAAACCTCCTGCGCGCACTCCGCTGGCGAACATGGGGCGCGAAAAGCGCCACCAATCGAGCGAGCGGCCTTCCGGGTCGAAGATCGGGCCGGGCGACATGAAGATGCGTCCCAGTTTGCCGGCAGGGGTGCTGTTCAGGCCACCGAAGGGACGCAGTTCGGACTGCAATGCCTTCAGGTCGGACTTGCGCGTGACGGGCAGTTGCGCCAGCGCTTCGCGGCTGTTGATGCGCGAAGCATCGACGCCGGCCAGGATGCGCGCCCAGCCGGGCGCCGATTGCGCTTGCGCCACCAGCTGCGGCAGGCGCGCCATCAGATCGCGTTCGCGTTCGGCCTGCGGGCGGGTCTCAAGGTTGTCGAGCGTTTCGGGCATCATGCCGCTCCTTCAATCTCGCGTTGCAGTTTTTTGGTCAGTTTTGCGAATACCAGCTCGTGCGAGCGCTTGAGCAGCGCTTTCGCTTCGGCATCCGGCAGTTTGGACAAGTCCTCCACCATGACCCATTTGGCGCGGGCCAGGTAGGGGGCGGGAATGATGCCCTCGCGGTCAGTCAGTTCAAGGAAGCGGTCGTCGTCGACCTTGAAGCTGATGGCTTTTGCCTTGTCTTTGGCATCCATTGCCGCGAACATCTTTTCGCCAACCGAGAACACCAGGTTGCATTCCCATTTGATGTCTTCGGTGGCGCCAGGCAGGGTGCGGCAGAATTCTTTTGCTTTGTTCAGGTTCATTGGTATTAAGCGAGCCAGCGTTTGCGGCGGCGGTAAAATTTCATGTCGCGGAAGCTCTTGCGGCCGGCGCCTGACATGCCGAGGTAGAACTCTTTGACGTCTTCATTGTTGGCCAGCTCGCTGGCTTCGCCTTCCATCACCACACGTCCGTTTTCGAGGATGTAGCCGAAGTCGGCATAGCGCAGGGCCACGTTCGTGTTCTGCTCGGCCAACAGGAAGGACACGTTCTCTTTGACGTTCAAGTCTTTGACGATGCCGAAGATCTCTTCCACGATCTGCGGGGCGATGCCCATCGAAGGCTCGTCCAGCAAGATCATGGAAGGCTTGGCCATCAGCGCCCGCCCGATGGCGCACATCTGCTGCTCGCCACCGGAGGTATAGCCCGCCTGGCTGTTGCGCCTTTCGCGCAGGCGCGGGAAGTAGTGATAGACCTTTTCAAGCGATTCCTTCATCTCGCCGCGCGATGCACTGCGCGTATAAGCCCCTGTCAGCAAATTCTCTTCAATGGTCAGGTGACCGAAGCAATGGCGCCCCTCCATCACTTGCGACAGCCCGCGCTTGACCAGCTCATTCGGCGTGAGCTGGTCGATGCGTTCCCCTTTGAATTGCACCTCGCCCTTGGTGACGTCTCCGCGCTCGCCGCGCAGCAGGGTCGAGATGGTCTTCAAAGTGGTGGACTTGCCGGCGCCGTTGGCGCCCAGCAGGGCAACGATCTTGCCCTGCGGGACCTGCAGCGACACGCCTTTCAGCACCAGGATCACGTGGTCGTAAATGACCTCGATGTTATTTACCGACAGGTAGCTCATTTGCGGCTCCGCATTTCCTATCATTTCATGCAGGCTGGCGTGATTTTTTTCTCGGCTGCGTATTTGCCGGACGATTCATCCACCAGTTTGCGCAGCAGGACCTTGTCGCCCACCACCCAGTTTGGCGTGACGGCCTTCCAGGCCTTGCCGTCCCATTGCTGGACTTTGACGGCGCCCGAGCCTTCATGGTCGTCGCAGGAAGTCTTCACGGTCGGGAACATGTTGTAGACGCCTAGTACCTTCTGGCGCGCTTCGTCAATATTCAGGTTTTCGAAGCCCCAGCGCAGCTGTTCGCCGGTGACCGGCTTACCCTTGCCGAATTTATCCTGCGCGGCACGCATAGCCTCCACATACATCACGCCGGCCGTCAGGCCGCGCATGTGGTACACGGAGCCGATGCGGCTTTGGTCAGCCAGGTTACCCTTGCCGCCGGCGTAGACTTTCTTGCGCAGTTCATCCAGCAACGGGTAGTTGCCAGGGGTGTTGAAGGTCATCGAGGTGTAGCCTTTGGCGGCATCGCCCGATGGCACGGTATCTTCCTCGGAGCCAGCCCACCACACGCCTAACATCTTCTCGCGCGGGAAGCCGTTGCGCTGCGCAGTCTTGATCGCCACGGAGTTCATCACGCCCCAGCCCCACAGGATCACGTAATCAGGCTTGGCCTGGCGGATCTGCAGCCATTGCGATTGCTGTTCGCTGCCTGGCGGCGCGACGGGAATCTTGATCAGTTCAAAGCCGTATTGGGCGGACATCGCTTCCAGCACTGGCAGCGGCTCCTTGCCGAAGGCGGAGTCGTGGTAGAGGTGGACGATTTTCTTGCCCTTCAGCTTATCCATCCCGCCGCTCTTTTCGCCCAGGTATTTCACCATGGCCGCCGCCTGGCTCCAGTAGTTGGAAATCAGCGGGAAGACGTAGGGGAAGACCTTGCCGTTAGCGGCGTCCGAGCGTCCATAGCCCAGCGTGGTCATCGGGATCTTGTCTTGCGGGATGCGGTCCAGGATGCCGTAGGCGATACCGGTCGACAGCGGTTCCACGACAGTGGCGCCGCCGTTCTTGGTCTTCAAGCGCTCATAGCATTCCACGCCGCGCGAAGGGTTGTATTCAGTCTCGCATTCTTCCCAGCCAATCTTCACGCCGTTCACGCCGCCGTTGGCGTTGACCAGGTTGAAATAATCGATGATGCCGCCGTAAAAACCGGAGCCGCCTGCCGCATAAGGACCGACGCGGTAGGAGGGCAGGGCGACGAATTGCTCGGCGGGTTGCGCCCATGCGCTACTGGCGACGATGCTGCTTGCTACGGCAATGCCAAGTACGAACGATTTCATGTGATGTCTCCAGGTTTATAGTTGGTCCGCTTAGTGTGGGAAGGGCCACAGGCGGAGTTTCTCTTTACCGATTTGCCACAAACGCGCCAGACCGTGGGGTTCCACGATCAGGAAGAAAATGATCAGGGCGCCGAACACCATCAACTCCAGGTTGGACGCCACGGTGGTAGGCAGGGCCAGTGCGTGCGCCACGATGTTCAGGAACACCGGCAGCAGCACGATGAAGGCCGAACCAAGGAAAGAACCCAGCACCGAACCGACGCCGCCGATGATGATCATGAACAGGATGCGGAACGACAGGTCAAGGTTATAGGCTTCCGGCTCCACGGTACCGAGGTAGGCGAAGGCATACAGCGCGCCGGCCACGCCGCAGTAGAAGGAGCTCACGGCAAACGCCAGCAGCTTGGTGCGCATCAGGCGGATGCCGATCACTTCTGCCGCCATGTCCATGTCGCGCACCGCCATCCAGGAGCGGCCGACGTTGGAGCGGATCATGTTCTTGGCCAGCAGCGCCATGATTGCGACCACGGCCAGCACCAGCAGGTATTTGCGTTCCGGCGTGTCGAAGCCGTAGCCGAAGATTTCCATTTTCTGAGCGGTGATGACGCCCGAGGAACTGTTATTCGTCAGCCAGCCGATTTTGGTCAGGCACCAGACCACGAAGAATTGCGTGGCCAGCGTGGATGCAGCCAGGTAGAAGCCACGGATGCGCAGAGACGGCAGGCCAAACGCAATCCCGACCATGGCCGAGCACAGGCCGCCCAGCACAAAGGCCAGCAGCACGGGGATGCCGGGAATGCGGAGCATGAAGTTGTAGGCTGCGAATGCGCCCACTGCCATGAAGGCTGCAGTCCCTAGCGACAACTGGCCCGCATAGCCGGTGAGGATGTTCAACCCCAGCGCGGCCAGCGCAAAGATCAGGAAGGGGATGAAGATAGCCGATAGCATGTAAGGCGACGACACCAGCGGCAGCACCAGCAGCGCCACAGCCAGCGTGGTGAACAAGGCGATGCGGTCCTGGCGGATCGGCAGGATCTGGCCGTCCGCCTCGTAGCTGGTCTTGAATTGTCCTGCTTCGCGGTAGAACATCGCTCAAATCCTCCGGATGATTTTTTCGCCGAACAGCCCTTCCGGGCGCACCAGCAGGAACAACAGGGCCAGGACATACGGGAACCAGCCTTCGATACCGCCGCCGACATGCGGGCCGATATAGACTTCGGCCAGCTTTTCGGAAGCGCCGATAATCAGGCCACCCACAATCGCGCCCGGCACCGAAGTGAAGCCGCCGAGGATCAGTACCGGCAGCGCCTTCAATGCGATGAAGGTCAAAGCAAACTGCACGCCATTGCGCGCTCCCCACAGCATGCCCGCCACCAGGGCGACCATGCCAGCCACCGCCCACAGGATGCCCCAGATGCGCTGCAGGGGGATGCCGACGGCTTGCGCCGCCTGGTGGTCGTCCGCTACGGCGCGCAGGGCGCGCCCAACCTTGGTCTTGGCAAACATCAGGGCCAGCAAGGCGACCATCACTGCGCAAATGGCGGCGGCGGTCAGGTCAAACTTGGAAACGATGATGTTGAACTTCTCCATCAGGAATTCGCTCGGCACATCTTCGATCGGGATTTCCAGCTTGTGAACCTGGGAGCCCCAGATCAGCTGCGCCAGGCCTTCAATAAAGAAGGCCAGGCCGATGGTTGCCATGAACAGCGTGATTTCAGGCTGGTTGACCAGCGGCCGCAGCACGATCCGCTCAATGGCCAGGCCAAGGATAATCATTGCCAGCACAGTGGCGGGAACCGCGAGCCACAGCGAGAGGCCGAATTTGTCCATGAAGCCAACGCAGGTCAGCGCGGCGAAGAACACCATCGCACCCTGCGCAAAATTGAATACGCCGGAAGCCTTGTAGATCAGCACGAAGCCGATCGCCACCAGCGCGTACATGACGCCGGAGAGCAGGCCGCCGATCAATACCTCGGCAAAGAAATTGATATCCATTTAGTGGGCCACTCCGAGGTAAGCATCGATCACGTCCTGGTTGGTGCGGACTTCGTCAGGCGTGCCGTCGCCGATCTTCTTGCCGTAGTCCAGCACTACCACGCGGTCGGAGATATCCATCACCACGCCCATGTCGTGCTCGATCAGGACGATGGTGGTGCCGAACTGCTCGTTCACGTCGAGGATGAAGCGGCACATATCCTGTTTTTCTTCCACGTTCATGCCGGCCATCGGCTCGTCCAGCAGCAAGATTTGCGGTTCGGCGGCCAGGGCGCGGCCCAGCTCGACGCGTTTTTGCAGGCCGTACGGCAGGCGGCCGACCGGCGTCTTGCGGATGTGCTGGATTTCGAGAAAGTCGATGACCTCTTCGCATTTGCGGCGATGCTCGATTTCTTCGCGGCGCGCAGGGCCAAGGTAGAGGGCCTGGAGAAGGAAGTTGGACTTCATCTTCAGGTTACGGCCGGTCATGATGTTGTCCAGCACCGTCATGCCCTTGAACAGCGCGATGTTCTGGAAGGTGCGCGCGATGCCCGACTTGGCGGCGGCGTAGCAATCCATATTCTTGCGCTGCTGGCCGCGGTAGACGATCTCGCCCTGCTGCGGACGGTACACGCCATTGATCACGTTCAGCATCGAACTTTTGCCCGCGCCGTTCGGACCGATGATGGCGCGGATCTCGTGCTCGCGTACGTTGAACGAGATATTGGTCAGCGCCTTCACCCCGCCGAACGACAGCGAGATATTGCGCATATCCAGGATCACGTCGCCGATCTTGCGGCCGGCGGTGATAGCTTCCTGTTCATTCATTTGCATGGTGCGCACTCCGCTTATGCTGCCTTGAGGTCCATGATCCGCAGGTCGGCCGCCACCATACCGGTGCGCCCATCCTCGAATTTGACCTGGGTTTCGATGTATTGCGAAGCTTTGCCGCCGTACAGTGCCTCGATCAGCACCGCATACTTCTCGGCGATGAACTTGCGGCGTACCTTGCGGGTACGGGTCAGTTCATCGTCGTCAGGGTCGAGCTCCTTGTGCAGCACCAGGAAGCGGTGGACCTGCGTGTCCGACATCAGCGCTTCCTGCGCCAAGTCGGCGTTGACCTTTTCCACGCATTCCTTCACGAGCGCGTACGTCTGTTCGTGCGCAGCCAGGTCGGTGTAGCCCGAGTAGGCGATGCCACGGCGTTCGGCCCAGTTACCCACAGCTTCCATATCGATGTTGATGAAGGCTGTTACCTTGTCGCGCTCATGGCCGAAAGCCACGGCTTCCTTGATGAAGGGGAAGAACTTCAGTTTGTTTTCGATATAGTTCGGCGCGAAGATGGCGCCGTTGTTCATCTTGCCCACGTCGGCAGCGCGGTCGATGATGCGCAGGTGGCCGTCGTTGTCGAAGATGCCGGCATCGCCGGTGTGGAAGTAGCCTTCGCCGTCGATGGCTTCGGCCGTTGCATCGGGGCGCTTGTAATAACAGTGCATCAGGGTCGGCGACTTGACCAGCACCTCGCCGTTTGGCGCCAGCTTTACTTCCACGCCCGGGGCCGGCTTGCCGACGGAGTCGAATTTGATTTCGCCATCCGGTTGCAGGCAAATGTAAGCGCAGGTCTCGGTGGAACCGTAGAACTGCTTCAGGTTGACGCCGATGGAACGGTAGAAGCGGAACAGGTCCGGTCCAATCGCTGCGCCTGCAGTGTAGGCCACGCGGATGCGGGACATGCCCAGCACGTTGCGCAGCGGCCCGTACACCAGCGCGTTGCCGATGGCGTAGCTGATACGGTCGCCCAGCGCTACCGGCTTCCCGTCCAGGATGTCGGAGCCCACGCGGCGCGCCACATCCATGTAGTGATGGAACATCTTGCGCTTGATGGCGCCCGCGTCTTCCATGCGGATCATCACCTGCGTCAGCATGTTTTCGAAGATACGTGGCGGCGCGAAGTAATAAGAAGGGCCGATCTCGCGCAAGTCGGTGGTTACGGTATCCGAGGACTCGGGGCAGTTGACCGTGAAGCCCGCCGTCAGCGCCTGGGCGAAGGAGAACAGGCAATCGCCCACCCACGCCATTGGCAGGTAGGACAACACGTTCTCTTCATCGGTCAGCTTGTCGAAACCGATACCGCCGGTCGCAGCCGACAGCAGCGCCTTGTGGGTCTGGCACACGCCTTTCGGCTTGCCGGTGGTGCCGGAGGTGTACAGGATGATTGCGTTATCGCTTTCCTTGCCCTCCGCGATCGAGGCCTCATAGAAGCCCGGATTCGCCTTGTCGTATTCGCGGCCCATTTCCTGCAGGCGGGCGTAGGAAATCAACTGCTGGTGCGTGTAATTGCGCATGCCGCGCTCATCTTCATACGCAATATGCGCGATGGATGGGCACTGCTCGCACAGGTCCAGCAACTTGTCGACCTGCTCCTGGTCTTCCACGATGGCGTACTGGATCTCTGCATTCTCCAGCACGAAGGCCAGGTCGGCAGCCGGCGCGTCCTGGTACATCGGCACCGGCACGCCGCCAATGCACTGCGCCGCCAGCATGGACCAGTACAGGCGCGGGCGGTTGTCGCCGATGATCGCCAGGTTCATGCCGCGCTGGAAGCCGATCGCGGCCAGACCACAGGCCAGCGCGCGTACTTCCTCATTCGTTTGCTGCCAGTCCCAGGTCTGCCAGATGCCCAGGTCCTTTTCACGGAACGCAGGCTTATGCGGCCGCTCCTTGCCATGCTGAAGCAGCCTGCGAGGGAAGGTCGTCAGATTATCCTGCACGGTGTCTCCTTGGATTATTAGTGCGCTTTTTAGTTTTGATGCGCATTTTGTGTGATGATATTAGCGTGAGCTAGTTCGCAAGGTTGTCATTTCAAAGACAATTGCGCGACTTTTGATGGTGCGACGCAACAACGATGAAAAATGAACCGAGCCTGATCGAAGCCATACGCAGTTCCACTTGGGCCGCTATTCTCACTGCGGAGCAACTGGCGCGCGTGGAGGCCACCTGTTATGAGGAATTTATTCCGAAAGGGGGCTTCGTTTGCCATAAAGGCGAAATTGTCGATAATTGGATCGGCATTATCTCGGGCATGGTGAAAATGAATAATTTTTCTCCAAACGGGAAAAGCGTCACATTTACTGGCGTACCGCCCGGCGGCTGGTTCGGCGAAGGTTCATTACTAAAAGACGAGTGCCGGCGCTATGACGCGATGACCTTGCGCGACAGCCGCATCGCACGCATGCCGGCCGTTACCTTCCACTACCTGCTCGAGAATAGCCTACCCTTCACCCGGTTCTTATTGATGCAGCTCAACGAACGTTTGGGTCAGTTCATTGGCATGGTGGAAAACGAGCGCCTGCTGGACCCGGATACCCGCGTCGCGCGCTGCCTGGCTTCGCTGTTCAATTCCCACCTCTACCCCGGCATTGAGCGCCTGGTGCAGATTTCCCAGGAAGAAGTCGGCCTGCTGTCGGGCTCATCTCGCCAGCGCGCCAACCAGGCGCTGCAAGTCCTTGAAAAAGAGGGATTGTTGCGCGTGGACTACGGCGGCATCCGCATCCTCGACCTCGACGGTTTGCGCCGCTTCGAAGCTTAGTATCTGCAACGAGCGTTCCCGAACAGACCAGCCCAAGATGCCACGGCATGCTGGGCGCACCTGATCTGTATCGGAGGACATCATGAACTTTCCAATCAGAACTGCGCTGGCGGCTATCCTTGCCTTGCTGGGCGCCCAAGCATTTGCACAAATCACCCTTTATCCTGGCGAAGGCTGGCGTGGCCGGCCATTAAGCGCTAACCATTCCATCCGTGATTTACGTTCCATGGGCTTTGACGACCGCGCCTCTTCGGTGGTGGTGGAAGGCGGGCGCTGGGAAGTCTGCGAAGATCCCAACTTCGGAGGCGAGTGCAAGATCCTGCGCCGAGGCAGCTACGAGACGCTGAACGGCATGGGTATGAACAACAGCATTTCCTCTATCCGCGCCGTACCACGCCGACGCCAGTACGAAGAATCTGCTTATGCGCCTGAACCAATGCCGCAGGCGAGCTATGAATACCGGCAGCGTCCAAGCGAACGCCTGTTCGAAGCGCCGATTACTTCGGCGCGCGCCGTGGTTGGCCCGCCCGAACAGCGATGCTGGGTTGAACGCGAGCAGGTGTCCGCGTCGGGCGATAACGGCACCGCCGGCGCGATTGCAGGCGCCCTGATTGGCGGTGTGCTGGGCCACCAGGTCGGCCGAGGTACCGGACGTGACGTTGCCACGGTCGGCGGCGCCATTGCCGGTGCAGCAGTCGGCTCCAACGTCGGCCGCAACAGCGGCAATCAATACGCCCAGAACGTGCAGCGCTGCGAGGCCGTTCCAAGCCGCACCCCGCAATACTGGGACGTCACCTACGAGTTCCGCGGCACCGAGCACCGCGCCCAGCTCTCAACCGAACCTGGCCGGACCATCACCGTTAACCGAAACGGCGAGCCGCGTATGTAGTCTCGGCTAAGCAACATAGCGCAATCGGGGTATGATTGCGCTATGAAAGAATCAATCAGCACCAGACTGGAACTCATGCGCGCGGCGATGCGCCGCCATCAGGTTGATGCCTGCATGGTCCCTTCCTCCGATCCACACCTTTCCGAATATCTGCCGCCGCGTTGGCAGGGCCGTGAATGGCTGTCGAATTTCACCGGCTCGGTCGGCACCTTCATCATCACGCAGGACTTTGCGGGTGTCTGGACTGACGGGCGTTATTGGACGCAGGCGGAATCCGAGCTGGCCGGCACTGGCGTGCGGCTGATGAAAATTTCATCGGGCGCCAGTGTGCAATATGTGGACTGGCTGGCGGAGACGCTGCAGCCCGGCCAGGTGCTGGCGGTCGATGGCGCGGTGCTGGGGCTGTCGATTGCGCGTCTGCTGCAGTCGCGCGGCATCATCATGCGGACGGACCTCGACCTGCTTGAAGAAGTCTGGACCGCGCGGCCCGGCCTGCCGGATGCGCCGGTCTATGAGCATCAGCGTCCATATGCCGACAAGACGCGCGCCGCCAAACTGGCGGCGCTTCGGGCTGAAATGGCGCGTCAGGGCGCATCCCACCACGTCATTTCGACGCTGGACGACATCGCCTACCTGCTCAATCTGCGTGGTTCGGATGTCAGCTACAACCCGATTTTCCTGTCGCACGCGCTGGTCGATAGCGAGCGCACCATGCTGTTCGTCGGCGCCGGCAAGATCGATCCCGGCCTGGCCGGCCTGCTGGCGGCCGACAATGTTTTTGTCGAACCCTACGAGGAAGCAGCGCAGGCACTGGCTTCGCTTCCGCCGGGCAGCACGCTCATGCTGGATCCGCGCCGCATCACATTCGGTACGCGCCAGGCAGTACCTGACAGCGTGACCGTGATCGAAGCAATCAACCCGACCACCTTCGCGAAGTCCCGCAAGACCGAACACGAAGCCGACTACGTCCGCGCCACGATGGAGCAGGATGGCGCCGCGCTGTGCGAATTTTTCAGTTGGCTGGAACAAACCCTGGCCGACCCGCAGCGCACGCCGTTGACCGAATACTCGATTGGGCAGCACCTGCTGGAGGCACGCCGCCGCCGTCCCGGCTTTGTCAGCCCGAGCTTCGGCACCATCGCAGGCTTCAAGGCCAACGGTGCGATCATGCACTACCGCGCGCCGGCGCAAGGCAGCGCCGTGGTGGAAGGCGATGGCCTGCTGTTGCTTGACTCGGGTGGCCAGTACACCGGCGGCACCACGGACATCACACGCGTGGTGCCGGTCGGCGCCATCACGCAAGAGCATAAGCGCGACTTCACCCTGGTCCTGAAAGGCATGATGGCGCTGTCCGTCGCCCAGTTCCCGCGCGGCGTGAAGTCGCCTATGCTGGATGCGATTGCGCGCGCGCCGCTGTGGGCGGCCGGCATCGACTTCGGGCACGGCACCGGACACGGGGTCGGCTTCTTCCTGAATGTGCACGAAGGCCCGCAATCGATTTCGCCATCGACACCGCCGGATGCGCATACGGCGATGGAGCCAGGCATGATCACCTCTAACGAGCCGGGCATTTACAGGCCGGGAAAATGGGGCATCCGCATTGAAAACCTGGTACTGAACGTGCCAGCCGCCGATTCGGAGTTCGGCGAATTCCTGCGTTTCGAAACCTTGACCCTGTGCCCGATTGATACGCGTTGCATCGACAAGTCCTTGCTGCGCGAAGACGAAGTTCGCTGGCTGAACGACTACCACGCCACGGTGCGCCAGCGCTTGCGCCCGCACGTCGGCGGTGAAGCCTTGCGCTGGCTCGAAGAAAGGACGGAGGCGATATGAGCCGCTCTACCAAAGCATCCGCCGCACTGGCGCGACTGAAAGAGCGCTCCGGCAACCAGGCCTGGTCGATGACCTTGACCGGCAGCGGCCATTTCTTCCTGACTGAAGGACCCGGTCAGCCGCCGCTATGCGCGCCGATGGAGCTGGACGATTTTGTGGCCTTCGTCAACGCGCAGGGCCCGCAAAAAGTGAAACGCGTCAGCAAACTCGATGTAGCATTTGAAAAACAGCTCGCAGCCAAGAAAACACCAAAACCATAAGTGAGGCAGCCATGCCCAGCATAGAATTCCTGCGCGCTTACTGGTCGTCCGGCGAACTGGCGACCAACCTCGTGATCCTGATGAATATCGGCGGAGCGCTTCTGCTTGGCCTTTGTGTCGGCTATGAGCGTTCGTACCACGGCCGAGCGGCGGGGATGCGCACCTATGGGCTGGTTTGCATGGCATCGGCCGCGCTGACCGTGCTGTGCGGCTATCCATCGCTGTGGTTCGGTGGCCATATGTCGGAACTGGTGGGCACCGATCCGACGCGCGTGGTGCAAGGCATTGTGACCGGCATCGGCTTCCTTGGCGCCGGCGTGATCATGCGCGAGGGCTTCAATATTTCCGGCCTGACGACGGCTGCCTCGATCTGGGCTTCGTCCGTGATCGGCGTGGCGGTGGGCCTGGGATTCTACCTGGGTGCGATGGGCCTGGCCTTCCTGTGCGCGATGTCCATGATCTTCCTGTCCAAGGTGGAAGCCTGGCTGCCGTCGCGTCACGCGATCGCGATCACCATGCGCTTCAAACCGGGCTTTGAACCGAAAGAGGACCAGCTGCGCGCCATGGCGCTTGAGCGCGGCTACCAGATCGCCGGCGGTTCGCTGACCATCGGCATGGACCAGGGCAAACTGGAATGGCGCTTTGTGGCGCTGGCGCTCAGCAAGCGTAGCGGCTCGCCGCTGTCGCGCATCGCGGAAGAGATGACCCATTTCGACGGCATCGACAGCTTCCAGGTCACCCACGCACGCAACTAGGAGACAGGTTTGGTCATCAATTCACAAGACGTTCTTGATTTCTGGTTCCTGCCGATCGGCGCCAAGGGCCACAATATGCAGCGCCCTGAATGGTGGCGCAAGGACGATGCATTCGATCGCGCGATTTTCCAGCAGTTCGGCGAGGTGATCGAACAGGCGCTGGTCGGCGGCCTGCGCCAATGGGACGATGAGGGCACGCAAGGTACGCTTGCGCGCATCATCGTGCTGGACCAGTTCACGCGCAACGTCTATCGAGGCACGCCAAAGGCCTTTGCCGGCGACGAATTGGCGCTGGAGGCGGCCAAAGCCATCGATGATTCAGGTGCGAACCAGACCTTGCCGCCGGCGCAGCGCGCGTTCTCCTTTATGCCGCTTGAGCATTCGGAAAACCTGTCGATGCAGATGCGTTCCGTAGACCTGTTCACCATGCTGGCCGCCGATGCTACGGGCTACGCGGGCATGCTGGATTTCGCAAAGAAGCACTTTGAGGTGGTGCACCGTTTCGGGCGCTTCCCGCATCGCAATGCCATCCTGGGCCGTGAATCGACGCCCGAAGAAGTCGAGTTCCTCAAGCAGCCGGGGTCGAGTTTCTAATGTTGCGCCTTACTGTTGTTGGCGGCGGCCATGTGGGCCGCGTCCTCGGGCGCTTGCTCTCGCGCGCCGGCGCATTCGCCGTGCAGGATGTTGTCGCTCGTTCGATGGACAGCGCATCGCAGGCGCAGGCCTTTATCGGCGCCGGAACTCCCGTCGTTGCGGGCGGCGTATTGCGCCAGGCCGGCGTCTACATGCTTACCGTGAGCGACGACCAAATCGTGCCCGCATGCGAGGCGCTGGCAGCAGCCGTGCCGCTGCAAGGCGCCGTGGTGTTCCATTGCAGCGGCGCGCTGGCCTCGGACAAGCTCGCGGCTGCGCGCGCAGCAGGCGCCCACGTCGCCAGCGTGCACCCGATCCGCAGCTTTGCCGATACGGAAGCCGTTGCCGCCGGCTTTGCTGGCACGTTCTGTGGCGTCGAAGGAGACCAGCAAGCGCTGGATGTTTTGCTGCCGGCATTGGCCGCAATCGGAGGCAGGGCCGTGCAGATTGATCCCGCGGCCAAGACTGTGTACCACGCAGCTGCTGTTTTCGCGAGCAATTACCTGGTGACTGTGATCGACGCGGCCTTGCGCGCCTACCAGGCGGCGGGTATTCCGGAATCTGTAGCGCGCGAACTGGCGCGGCCACTGGCGCTAGAATCGATGGAAAATGCCTTCCGCCTCGGTGCTGCTCCGGCACTCACCGGGCCGGTTGCGCGCGGGGACATGGCGACCGTGCAGCGGCAGCACAGCGCGGTGGAAGCATGGGATGCGGCCACGGGCCGCCTGTATGAAGCGCTGGTGCCGCCGACCGTTGCGCTGGCCGAGCGCAAGCGCGCTGGCCGGCCCTGATAAGAGGCCTTGCATTCCAGCAGTGCAAAAGTATAGTTGAAAGGCAGGACATGCTATTTGCTCCATCTTTTGTTGTGGTCGAGCAAAAAGATGGCCCCGGCGGGTGACAAAATTGGCCGTTAGCAATAAGCTAGTCCACTTGGGAAGAGCCACACACAGTTCTAGGGGAAAGCTATGTTATTTTTGAAATCCACGTCGGTCACCAAGGCGCCTGGCATTTACGAGGTTGATATTGCCGCCAAACCGCCTGGCAAGACTTTCGGGGTGTACATGGCAACCGACCCTGATAATCCACCTACCTCCGTGCTGGAAGCATTGGCTGCCGGCGGCTTCAAGCAAGTGCATAGCTCCGGCTACACCCACAAAGACCGCGGCAAGGTGCTGGATCTGCATTTCCAGAAAGACGGCACCGACCTGTTCAATGGCTGGAAGGCGGAAGAAGCGGAAGCCAATATGGCCATCATTAACAAGATCTTCAGCGACATCGGCGTCGCCATCACTCCACGCGTGATGTCGCTGGCCGAAGCTTACGCCTGAACCTCAATGTGATACAGGGCCCATGGGCAAGTGGTAAAGCGCTCGCCCACCGGCCTGCTCGCCATTTCCGGCACGCGGTCTGCATCGTAGATCGCCCATAGAGGTCCCAGACCGCCAAGCGCCATTGGCGCGCCGTCCAGGTGGGTGGCAACGATAAAGCGCTGCGCTTTCGCACGTGCCAGTGACACCGCCACCGCATACCCATCCACTGCACGCAGCAGCAGGTTGCTGTTCTCGCTGGTTTGCGCACCGGCGGCTTTCAGCACGTCCACCAGCAACGGGCCTGACAGGGTATGCACGCGGCTATCGTATTCCAGCGTCGGCTTGATGGTGACCGCAGGCAGAGCCGCCAGCGCTGCAAAATCGAAGGCGAAAGCCTTTTCAAAGCTCAGCCGCTGTTTATACATCATCTGGTCGGACACGCGGTCGAAGCTGCCGCGGTTCGGCTTGGCAATTGCGCCGGTCACGGTCAGCAGTGCCGGACCGCGCTCGGTTTTTGGAGCAGCGGCGCCCAGGGACGGGAGGGCGCCGGCCGCTGCCACGGCGCCGAGGAATTGACGTTTCTTCATTGCTATATCATAACGCGTATGGACCTGTTTTCCGCCGAAGCTGAGCTATTACCCATCCCGATCGACGATGGCGAGCTGTATTTCATGCAGCAGCTGCCACTCGCTGTGGATAACGCGCAAGTTAAGCAAAGGCTACTGGACGAAACGGCGTGGAAGGCGGAAACCATCTACCTGTTTGGCCGCGAAGTGGCGCAACCGCGCCTGAGTGCCTGGTATGGCGAGCAACGCTACACCTATTCAGGCCGCACATTCGAGCCCCTTCCTTTCACGCCCTTGCAGCTGGAAATCAAACATGCTGTTGAGACCGCGACCGGCAAGCGCTTTAACAGCGTCCTGCTCAACTATTACCGCAATGAGCAGGACAGCATGGGTTTCCATAGTGATGATGAGGTGGAGCTGGGTCCCCAGCCAGCAATCGCTTCAGTCAGCTTCGGTTCTACCCGGACCTTCATCCTGAAGCATAAGAAGCAGCCGAAAACGGTCAAAATCGACCTGACCGATGGCAGCCTGTTGTTGATGGCAGGCGAACTCCAGCATTGCTGGCGGCATGGCATCAATAAAGAGCGAAAACCCTGCGGTCCGCGTATAAATCTCACATTTAGGCTCATCTGAAGCCAAGTTCGGCCATTTTGGGCTGAACATTGGTATTTCAAGGCCGCTTACAAATTCACACAATTCTTACCAGTTCGTCTCCCCCTTGAACTTTTGGCAGTGTTATCTTGCTTTCCATCGCACTTCCACAGACGAAGCGCGGTCCCAAGCAAGTCCATTCACTTTTGCTGAAAGATCACGAACATGAAGAAAATCGCACTCGCTCTCATCACTTCCGCCGTCGCCCTTGGCGCGGCCTCCGTCCAGGCTCAAGAGCTGAAGCCGTACATCGGCGCCGGCGTTGTGGCCAACTCGAACAAGTACACCCTGCCTAACGACACCAGCAATGGTGACAAGAAGAGCACCGAATACGGTGGCAAGATCTTCGGTGGCGTGCAGATCGATAAGACTTGGGGTGTGGAAGCTGGTTATGTAGATTTCGGCAAACAGTCGTACAACTACACCACCGGCGCCGGTACCGGCAGCATTGAAAGCAAGGCCAAGTCCTTCTACCTGGCCGGCAAAGGCACCTTCCCGGTCAACCAGCAGCTGGCACTGACCGGCAAGCTGGGTGTGGCCCACAACAAGAATGACGTGAACGCCACCGGCCTGGCCTCGGCATACAACGGCGATAGCAGCCGTAATGCGCTGTACGCATCGGTTGGTGCTGAATATGCCTTCACCGAGAAAGTATCGGGCGTGCTGGAATACGAACACTTCGGCAAGAACGATATTGACCAGGGTCGCCGCAAAGGCGCGGTCAACCTGGGCGTCAAGGCTAGCTTCTGAGTCGAGGGGGAGGGCAGTTCAGCTGCTTCCCCCCGCAAAGTCCCCATCGAGGCCGGGTACGACAAGGGCAGCTTCGCACTGCCTAAGTCCTTGTGCCCGCCTCACCTTCCACCCGGACATTGCGTCCGCTGCATAGGGTAGTCGAAGGCCTTTTCCTTGCCTTTCGAGACCCCTTCAATCCGCGCTTTCAGGCCGTCCGCGCCATCGCGCTTGTAAATGATCCGCTGCGGGAAGTCGTGCTGCGGGTTCTCAAACACGACCTCACCATCGCCGATCGACTTGATCGGGAACGCGGCTTCGGGCTGCTTGCCTGGCTTGGCGACGTAGGTCCAGATGCCCGGTTCGGTTTCGCGGATCATGAGGTGTTCCCATTCCACCGTTTTACCGTTCTTGACGGTGCGGGCCATGCCGAGCATGGTGCCGCCGGCGGGAAGGGACCACATTTCAACTGAGCCAGCATCCGAGCCGGTTTGCGACCAGCAGCCTGCCAGCCAGGCCAGCTTGTCGATCGGGGCTTCGTGTGCGATCGCGCCTGCGCTGGCTAGCAGCAGGCCGCAAAGGAATTGTTTGCGCATACAAGGCCCCCTTTCGATCAGCCGTGCAGTGGTTTGTAGCGGATACGCTTCGGCTTGGCGCCTTCTTCACCCAGGCGCTTCTTCTTGTCCGCTTCGTATTCCTGGTAGTTACCAGCGAAGAAGGTCACTTGCGAGTCGCCTTCGAAGGCCAGGATGTGGGTGGCGATACGGTCCAGGAACCAGCGGTCGTGGGAGATCACCATCACCGAGCCGGCGAATTCCAGCAGCGCATCTTCCAGCGCACGCAGGGTTTCCACGTCCAGGTCGTTGGACGGTTCGTCCAGCAGCAGGACGTTGCCGCCCATCAGCAGGGTCTTGGCCAGGTGCAGGCGGCCACGCTCACCACCGGACAGGTTGCCAACGATCTTCTGCTGGTCCGAGCCCTTGAAGTTGAAGCGGCCAACGTAGGCGCGCGAAGGCATTTCGAAACGGCCAACGCTGAGGATGTCGGCACCGCCGGACACTGCTTCGAACACAGTCTTGTCGTTGTCCAGCTTGTCGCGGCTCTGGTCCACCAGCGAAATCTTGGCGGTCTTGCCGATTGCCACTTCACCGCTGTCCGGCTGCTCGATGCCGGCGATCATCTTGAACAGGGTCGACTTACCGGCGCCGTTCGGGCCGATGATGCCGACGATGGCGCCCGGCGGGACGGTGAAGGACAGGTTGTCGATCAGCAGGCGGTCGCCAAACGATTTGGTGACGTTCTTGAATTCGATCACGTCGTTACCCAGGCGCTCCGCCACAGGGATGAAGATCTCCTGGGTCTCGTTGCGCTTCTGGTATTCGTATTCGCTCAGCTCATTGAAGCGCGCCATACGCGCTTTGGACTTGGCCTGGCGTGCCTTTGGATTCTGGCGCGACCATTCCAATTCCTTCTGCAGGGCTTTCTGGCGTGCGGATTCGGTGGCCTCTTCCTGCTTCAGGCGGTCCTGCTTCTGGTCCAGCCACGAAGAGTAGTTGCCCTTCCATGGGATGCCGTGGCCGCGGTCCAGTTCCAGAATCCATTCGGCAGCGTTGTCGAGGAAGTAGCGATCGTGGGTGATGCCGACCACGGTGCCAGGGAAGCGCACCAGGAACTGCTCCAGCCATTCCACCGATTCAGCATCCAGGTGGTTGGTTGGTTCGTCGAGCAGCAGCATGTCTGGCTTGGACAGCAGCAGCTTGCACAGCGCCACGCGGCGCTTTTCACCGCCGGACAGTACGCCGATCTTCTGGTCCCAAGGCGGCAGGCGCAGTGCGTCGGCGGCCATTTCCAGCTGCAGGTTCAGGTTGCCGCCGTCGGCAGCAGCGATGATCGATTCCAGGCGCTCTTGCTCTTTGGCCAGAGCGTCGAAGTCTGCGTCTTCTTCAGCGTAGGCTGCGTACACGGCTTCCAGCAGGGCTTGCGCGTTGAAGGCTTCACCCAGGCCGGATTCCACTTCCTGGCGTACAGTTTTTTCAGGATCCAGCTGCGGTTCCTGCGGCAGGTAGCCGATGTTCAGGCCAGGCATCGGGCGTGCTTCGCCCTGGATGTCGGTGTCGATGCCGGCCATGATTTTCAGCAGGGAGGATTTGCCGGAGCCGTTCAGGCCCAGCACGCCGATCTTGGCGCCTGGGAAGAAGGACAGGGAGATGTCCTTCAGAATCTGACGTTTCGGTGGGACGATTTTGCCCACGCGGTTCATGGTATAGACGTAATTGGCCACGGTATGTGTTCTTGTCGGTTCGTAAAGGCGCTAGTTTAGCGCATTTGGTGGGACGTAAAAAAACCCGGCGGCTGCCGGGTTTTCTTTAAGTGCGTTTGCCGCAGCTTATGCTTTGCGGCGGCGCACGGTTGCCAGTGCAGCCAGGCCCAGGCCGGTCAGCAGCAGGCTGGTCGGCACAGGTACGGTACCTTGTGCTGGCGCTGGTTCTTCCGCATCGAAGTCCAGGCGGATGTTGGTAATCGTGAACTGGCCAATGGTGGATTTGATGGACATATTCAGGATGCCGTCGGCGAACAGGTCGTTCAGCGCGACTTCGTCCAGGTCCAGCAGCACGTCCAGGCCGCCGAAGATCGACTGGTGATGGTCGCGGGTGCGATGGTAGAAGAAGTTATAGCCGTTCTTGTCGGTGCCGGTGGTCTTGTCCGATTCCAGGACGCTGTCGGTCCAGTTGGTATAGACGCTGTTGAAATCGCCAACGGTGTCGCTGCCGGAAGCATCGCCAGCCGAAACCTTCATGATGTCGGCCACAGGGTCGCTGAATTCATTGGTGATGTCCTTGACGCGCACTTTGTCGTACACGGTCTTGTCCGTGCACACGCCTTTATTGTTGCAATCTTTGTAGATGTGGCTGGCGTTAGGACCTTGAATATAGCCGGTGCTGGAAGTATCGACGGAAGAGAAATCCGCAGCCGAGTAGCCGGTCACAGTCAGGAAGCCCGACAGGATGGAATTCTTGCTGAGGCCATTTGCGGCCAGCAGGCTGTTGACGTCAATTTGGAAGTCTTTGGACTGGCCATTGGTCACATGGCTGCCGGGCGACATCGAGGTCGACAGCGAAATTGGAGCAGCTTGAACAGATGCTGCTGCGACGATGGCAACGATGCCTGCCAGAAACTTTTTGCTTACCATGGATAACCTCCCGTTACGATACCGATAGTAATGCAACTATCGTGCCTGCCGTACCGATAGATCATCCATGTCCTTGATTTGTATGGAGGAAACTTAGTTGAGCGCAAGCAAGCGCACTTATCGAAGCAGCAATGCTGTAAAGTTTTCCGACATCAACTCGTCTTCTTGCTGGATAACCAACCTTCCAGCATATAAATGGCCAGTGCACTCCAGATGAAGACGAATCCCACCAGGCGGGTCGACGAAAACGCCTCATGGAACACCCATACGCCCAGCAGCATCTGCAGCGAGGGCGACATGTATTGCAGCATGCCAAGCACCGACATTGGAATGCGGCGGGCGCCGGCCGCAAACAGCAGCAGCGGAATCGCGGTGGTCGGGCCGGCCGCAGCCAGCAGCCAGCGGGTGCTGTCGGACTCGGCATTCAGGAACACGCTCTGGCCGCTATAGACCAGCCAGCCGAGGTAGGCCACCGCCAGGGGAAAGAGAATCAGGGTTTCGAAGGACAGGCCTTCCAACGCGGCAAGCGCCGCAGTTTTTCGCAGCAGGCCATAGGCGCCAAAGCTGATTGCCAACACCAGCGCAATATATGGCACCTGGCCCGCTTGCCAAGTCAGCCAGGCCACGCCAGTCGCCGCCACGCCGATCGCAATCCACTGGCCGCGGCGCAGTTTTTCCTTCAACACCAGCATGCCGAGCAGGACGTTAACCAAGGGATTGATGAAATAGCCGAGGCTGGCGTCCACCACATGACCGTTGTTGACCGCCCAGATATAGACGAACCAGTTTGCACTTAATAAAAAGGCGCTGGCGAGGAAGCTGCCCACCACTTTGGGTTGGCGCAACACTTGCGGCAGCCATTTCCACTGGCGGCGCACCGCCAGGACGACCATCAGGAAGACCAGGGACCACGCCATGCGGTGGGCGAGGATTTCGGACGCCGGTACGTTCTTAATTGCGTGAAAATACAGTGGGAACAGGCCCCAGGACAGGAAAGCGCCTGCGGCGTACAGCATGCCGGTATTCATGAGAGCGATGATTTTCTTTTCGTAAAGGTGGAAAATAGCACATCCGCCACGTTTTCACCGGCGACCTAAAAAACTTGCAAAAGGCTTATAGTTGGCCTATTGTGCGATGCACCAAAACCAATTTTGGGTGAAATCTTGTCACAACATAAGAAAAGCAGCGTTGCCGCGCTGACGCTGGCTGCCATCGGCATTGTCTATGGCGACATCGGTACCAGTCCTCTCTATACCCTCAAAACTGTCTTCGACCCCACACACGGGCTGGCCCTCAACCAGGCCAACCTGCTGGGGATCATCTCGCTGATCTTCTGGAGCCTGACCCTGATCGTCTCGCTCAAGTACGTGAGCCTGGTGCTGCGTGCGGACAACCGCGGCGAGGGCGGGATTATGGCGCTGATGGCGCTGGCGCTGAATTCCGTCCACAAGGCCGCTCCCAAGTGGCACTTCCCGCTGCTGTTGATCGGCACCTTTGGCGCCACCATGTTCTATGGCGACTCAGTGATCACACCCGCTATTTCGGTGCTGGGTGCAATCGAAGGTCTGGAAGTCGCAGCACCTGGCCTCAAGCAGTACGTGGTCCCGCTGACCATCGTCGTGCTGGTAACCCTATATTCCGTGCAGCGTCATGGCACTGCCGGCATTGGCCGCTTTTTTGGCCCGATCATGACGATCTGGTTCGCTGCGCTGGCAGCGATGGGAGTCATTAATATCCTTGAGACCCCGGCCATCCTGGAGGCGCTGTGGCCAAGCCACGCACTGACCTTCATGCGCGACAATGGCTTCATCGCCTTCGTAGCCTTGGGCGCCGTGGTGCTGGCGATTACCGGCGCCGAGGCGCTGTACGCCGACATGGGCCACTTCGGCAAGAAGCCGATCCGTATGGCCTGGTTCTGGGTCTGCTTCCCTTCGCTGGTGCTGAACTATCTGGGACAAGGCGCGCTGCTGATCCGCAATCCGGACGCCATTGCCAACCCTTTCTTTAACCAGTTGGGCGCCTGGAGCGTGTACCCGCTGGTAGTGCTGTCCACTGCCGCTGCAGTGATCGCATCGCAGGCCACTATTTCCGGCTCCTTCTCGATGACCAAGCAAGCCATCGCGCTGGGCATGCTGCCGCGCATGCGTGTGCAGCACACCTCGGCCAGCGAAATCGGCCAGATCTACATCCCGGTGGTGAACTGGCTGCAGCTGATGGTGGTATTGATCGCCGTGATCGGTTTCCAGAGCTCGGACAACCTGGCCAGCGCCTATGGCATCGCCGTGACCGCGACCATGTTCGCGACCACGATCCTGACCTTCTTCGTGATCCGCTACCGCTGGCACATGCCGCTGATCCTGTGCTTCGCAGCGACAGGCTTCTTCATCATCATGGACGTCATGCTGTTCTCGTCGTCCGCGCTGAAGCTGTTCCATGGGGGCTGGTTCCCGCTGCTGCTTGGTACCGCACTGTTCACCACCATGCTCACCTGGCGCACCGGCCGTGAGCTGGTGTTCAAAAACCTGGAAAAGCACGCGATTCCGCTGGAAGACTTCCTGAACTCGCTGTTCATGGCGCCGCCAACCCGTGTGCCAGGCACCGCTGTCTTCCTGCGCGGCGAGAGCGATGGCGTACCGCACGCACTGCTGCACAACCTGTCGCACAACAAGGTACTGCATGAACGCGTGGTGTTCTTCACCGTGCACATCGTGGAAGAGCCATATGTGCCGCCTGCTGAGCAGGTGCGTGTCACCTCGCTGGGCCACGAGTGCTACCAGCTGAACATCCACTACGGATTCAAGGATGAACCGGATGTCCCGGCCATCATGGCCTTGTGCGAACAGTGCGGCCTGAAGTTCGAGATGATGGAAACCTCCTTCTTCATCGCGCGCCAGACCGTGATTTCCACTCCGGGCGAAGGCATGGCGCCGTGGCGCGAGCACCTGTTCGTGGCCATGTCGCGCAATGCGCGCGCGGCGGCGGACTACTACCAGATCCCGCCAAACCGCGTCATTGAACTTGGTACGCAAGTGGAAATTTGAGACACGAAATTTGTAACCGTATATGTCGGCTGGGAAGAGGCGGGAGCAGTCTGCTAAACTGCTGCTCCAATATCCAACCCCACTGACCAATTAATAGGCAAGATTCAGATGAAGAATATGTTCAAAGTGATCGCTTCCATGGCATGCGCGCTGGCGCTGGTAGCTTGCGGCGGTGGCAGCAAAAACGACACCCCGACCACCACCATCCCTCCGCAGCCTGCTTTCACCAAGACCGACACCCAAGTGGGTAGTGGCAGCGTCGAAGCCGCCAATGGCGACCTGGTGTCGGTTCACTACACCGGCTACCTGTACAGCGACACTGCCGCTGACAAAAAAGGCACCAAGTTCGAAAGCTCGCATGACGGCGCCAACACCCCGTTCGCTTTCACCTTGGGCCGTGGTTCGGTGATCGTGGGCTGGGACCAGGGCATCCCTGGCATGAAAGTGGGCGGCAAGCGCACCCTGCTGATCCCGGCGAGCATGGCTTACGGCGCGAGCGAGCGCAAAGATGCTTCCGGCAACGTCATCATTCCTGCCAACACCGCCCTGGTGTTTGACGTGGAAATGGTTGCCATCAGCCGCTAAGCGCAGCTGGTTTGAAAAAAAAAAACGGCCTTCGGGCCGTTTTTTTTATTAGCGCAGCATTTCCAGGTGGGGAATGCCATCCTCGTCGTATGGCTCGCCAATTGCCTTGAAACCAAAGCTGCCATAAAACTTTTCCAGATGCGCCTGGGCGCCGATGCGGATGCGCTGGCCGGGATATAGTGCTTCGGCGCAGCGGATACCCTCGGCGATCAATTGGCGGCCCGCGCCATTGCCACGCGCAGCTTGCGTGGTCAGCACACGTCCCAGCGACATTTCGGGGTACTTGATGCCCGGCGCGATGCAGCGCAGGTAGGCGGCCAGCGTTCGCTTGCCATCGACCTGCTGCCAGCCGAGCAAGTGGTGGGCGTCCTGGTCGCAGTCGTCCAGGTCCGAATAAAAACACCGCTGCTCAAGCACGAAGACCTCTTGCCGCTGCCGCAACATTTCGTAGAGGTCTTTGTTGGGAATGCTGTTGAAGTCCAGCCACTGCCATTCAATCATTGGTCGCCTCGCGTGATGGGAGGCGACCATTTTATGCCAGCTTATTGTTCCTGGCGGAGTTCACCATTTTTGATGGCTAAAGCCAGTTCGGCTTTCACTTCGGCGCGCGTTTTGCCGCTACGCATCGGGGAGGCAAAATCGAGCGGATACAGCTCGCCCGTCAGGATTTCACCTTTACGCAAGGCGGCGATGGCTTCTGCACGCACTTCGGCACGGGTTTTGGTCGAGACAAACGTCGTGTCGACCTGGGAGCCGTCGTAGGCTTCGCCGGATGGTGCAGTGCGGGTGGTCGGAGGCGCTGCCAGGGCGGCGGTGGAGGCGGCCAGGGCGGCGCCGGCGATAAGGGTTGCAAATGCTTTCATGATTTTTCTCCTTTAACGGTGGGCACGGCCGCCAAGGCCGCCATGCCCCTTCTTGCTTATACGATAGTCAGAGTGACGTCGATGTTGCCGCGTGTCGCGTTCGAATACGGGCACACGATGTGGGCGGCGTTCACCAGTTTTTCTGCGGTTTCACGGTCCAGGCCTGGCAGGGAAATTTTCAGTTCCACTTCGATGCCGAAGCCGGTTTCGATCGGGCCAATGCCGACCGTGGCGTTGATCGAGGCATCCGCGGGAACCGCGATCTTGTCGCGGCCGCCAACGAACTTCAGCGCGCCGATGAAGCAGGCGGAATAGCCGGCTGCGAACAGCTGCTCAGGGTTGGTGCCGAAGGCGCCATTGCCGCCCAGTTCTTTTGGAGTGGTCAGCTTGACGTCCAGGGCGCCGTCGCTCGAGGCGGATTTGCCTTCGCGGCCGCCGGTGGAAGTTGCGTTAGCGCGGTACAGGATGTTCGAGATCTTAGCCATGATGTGTTCCTTTTCGTGAATTGTGAGCGATTAACTAGCGTGCTATTTATTTCTGGTTTCCGGGGCGATGTTTGCTGCCCATGTGCACACTATAGATAGTGTGCGATTTAATTGCAAGCTATTTTTGAAGAATTTTTCGCTCATGAGGAAACTCACTCGGTTTGTGCCAGCAGTTGCTGGATCCGCGCTTCGGTTTGCTCGTATTGCCCTTCACCAAAGTGTGTGTACACCACTTGGCCTTTTTTATTGATTAAATAGAAAGCTGGCCAGTAGCGGTTGTTGTACGCATTCCAGGTTGCGTAGCGGTTGTCCTGCGCGATCGGATAGCGTATGTCAAATCGCTTCAGGGCGGCGCGTACATTTTCTGTCTTGCGCTCGAAAGCATATTCCGGCGTGTGGACGCCGATAACGACCAGGCCCTTGTCCTTGTACATGTCATGCCACTTCACGACATGGGACAGGGTGTTGATACAGTTTATGCAGTCATAGGTCCAGAAATCAACCAGTACCACCTTGCCACGCAGCTGCTTCATGCTCAGCGGTTCGCTGTTCAGCCATTGGTCGATGCCGCTGAATTCGGGAGCTTCAGCAGGGGCGGCGCTGACGCCGGCGGAAGCGCCGAGCAGGGTGGCCGCAGCAGCCAGGAATTTCAGGGTGTTCTTCATGATTACAGTCCTTTCAGGGTTGGGAAGTGTTGGGCGGCCCAGGAATAGGCCAGGGTGTCGTATTGCAGGTAAATCGCGAAGGCGGTGGCAAGCACCAATACGCCGAATACTTGCTGCAGGCGATGGGCGTGGCGCGCCACGGCACGCACATGTTGGGTGGCGTACTGGCCGCCGTAGATAATCCCGAGCATGGGCACGGCCGCGCCGATGGCGTACAGAGTGAGCAGCAGCGCCGACCAGGCCGGGTCCTGCGCCTTCACCACCAGCACCAGGATGGAGGCCAGTACCGGGCCTGCGCACGGTGTCCACACTGCGCCGAGCGACACGCCCAACAGGAAGGCGCCGCCATTGCTGCCGTCATCCTCGCGTGGCGCAGGGGATGCGTTGCGTCCGGGCAGGCGGGCCAGCAGCCATTCATAAGGCGCCGGCCACACGCGGAATAGCCCGGACAAAGCAAGCAGGCCGATGGCGGTGTTGCGCAGCACATCCTGCGCTACTTCGACGGCGCTTGAAACGGCGCCCAGCAGCATGGCGACACTGGCAAAACTCAGGATGAAACCGGCCACAATGAAGAGCGGGCGGCGTGGATTGCGCTGGTTGACGCCGGAGCCCAGCAGGATGGGCAGCATGGGCAGCACGCAGGGCGAGGCGACTGTCAGCAGGCCGGCCAGGAAGGCCAGCGGAGTGTCGAGTGGGTTGGTCATGGTCGGCTCCGTGTTTTGGAATGACTCCATTGGACCGCGCCCAGGTATCCGCCATATTTCGCCGCACCCCCGCCTGTGCAATGTTTTGTGTACCTTTCACGCCCGTACACACTGGGATACAAATCTCTTCCCGGCATTGGGTATGATGGCTTCATGGAAAACCAAGACCACGTCCTGATCGTTGACGACGACCGCGATATCCGCGAGCTGATCGGCGCTTATTTACAGAAAAACGGCTTGCGCGCTTCGCTCGCAGCGAACGGGCGCCAGATGCGCGCCCTTGTCGAAGAAGACACGCCTGACCTGATCGTGCTGGACCTGATGCTGCCGGGCGAAGACGGCTTGACGTTGTGCCGCGACCTGCGGGCCGGCAAGCACAAGGCCATCCCGGTGCTGATGCTCACGGCGCGCAACGATGAAACAGACCGCATCATCGGCCTGGAAATGGGCGCTGACGATTACCTGCCCAAGCCTTTCGCGGTACGCGAGCTGCTGGCGCGCATCAACGCCGTGCTGCGCCGCACGCGCATGCTGCCGCCGAATATGCAGGTGAATGAATCAGTGCCGATGCTGGCATTCGGCGACTGGCGCCTGGACACCGTGGCGCGCCACTTGCTCGATGCCGATGGCACCCAGGTGGCGCTGAGCGGCGCCGAGTACCGCCTGCTGCGCGTCTTCCTCGACCACCCGCAACGCGTGCTCACGCGCGACCAGCTTCTTAACCTGACCCAGGGCCGCAACGCCGACCAGTTCGACCGCTCGATCGACCTGCTGGTGAGCCGTGTGCGCCAACGCCTGCGCGACACGGCGCGTGAGCCGCGCTACATCAAGACCCTGCGCAGTGAAGGCTATGTATTCTCGGCTGCCGTAACGCTGTCGGCAGGGCAGCCATGATGCGCCTGCACTGGCCGCGCACGCTGTTCGCGCGTCTTGCCTTGCTACTGTGCCTTGGCGTGGCGGTGGCGCAGGGCTTGTCGTTCTGGCTCACGATGCGCGAGCGTAACGAGGCCACCACCAATATGATGATGGGCTATATCGAGCGCGAGGTGACGACGTCGGTCGCCCTGCTCGACGCCTTGCCCGCCGCCCAGCGCGCGGAATGGCTGCCGCGCCTGGCCCGTCGAAGCTATGAATTCCGGCTGGAGGAGTGCGATGAGTCGCTGCCGCACCTGGAGGTGCTGGAGGCCAACGCCGTGCGCTCATTTGAAGAAGGCGTCGGCAAACAATACAAGCTGACGGTGCACCAGATCATCGGTGAACATGAACGCTACCAGGTGCACCTGCGATTAAGCGACGGCATGCCGCTGACCATCGATTTCCGTCCAATGCGCGATGTGCCGATGTCGCCATGGTTCGGCGCTTTGATGGCGGCGCAGCTGGCAGTGTTTGCCCTGTGCTGCTGGCTGGCCGTGCGGCTTGCAACGCGCCCGCTTGAACAGCTGGCGCAGGCGGCCGATGCGCTTGGTCCGGACATGCAGGGCGCCCATTTGCCGGAAAGTGGACCTTCCGAGGTGGCGCGTGCGGCGCGCGCGTTCAACGCCATGCAGCAGCGCATTGCCGGCTACATGGGGGAACGCATCCAGATCCTGGCGTCGATCTCGCATGATTTGCAGACGCCGATCACGCGCATGCGCTTGCGTGTCGACATGATGGATGACGAGACGCAGCAAGCCAAGCTGCGCCAGGATTTGCAGGCGATGGAGCAGCTGGTCAAGGAAGGCGTGGCTTATGCGCGCACGCTGCATGGCACCAGCGAGGCGCCGACCCGCATCGATCCCGACGCGCTGCTTGACAGCATGGTGCATGACTACACGGACGCTGGCCAGCAAGTTACGCTGCACGGCGCGGTCGGGCATCCGATGGAAATGCGGCCGCAAGCGCTGCGCCGTGTGCTCGGAAACCTGATCGACAATGCGATCAAGTTCGGTGGCAGCGCCGAGGTGCACGTCGAACCAGGCGAGGATGCGGGCCGTGGAATTGTGCTGCGCGTACTTGATCGTGGCCCGGGCATCCCGCAGGAATCGCTGCAAGCCGTGTTTGAGCCCTTTGTACGCCTGGAGTCTTCACGCAGCCGCGAAACCGGCGGCACCGGCTTGGGTCTGGCGATTGCGCGCCAGCTTGCGACGGCAATGGGCGGCATGCTGACGTTGCATCATCGCGAAGGCGGCGGACTGGAGGCGCGGCTGGCGCTGCCCGGCTAAGTCCTTACGGCAGCGCGCAGTCGAAGCCTTCCAGCACGTTGACGATATTGGTGCCCAGCTCGCGCAGCGGGCTGCCGCCTTCCAGCACGAAGGCAGTCGGGAAGCCAAGCCAGGCCAGGCGCTCGCCGGCACGCAGGAAGTCGCCGGCTTGCAAGCCAAAGCCGCCATGCGGCTCGCCTGCAAAAGTATTACCGCCCAGCGCGATAACCAGCGCATCGGGACGGAACATATTCAGGCGTAGGCAAGCCGTTTCAAGCGCGGCAAACCACTCGGCCGCGCCGGTGTCCGGCGCGAGGGGCAGGTTGATGTTGTAGCCCACGCCCGCGCCGCCGCCCGTTTCATCGGCATGGCCAGAGAACCACGGGAAGGCATGGCGTGGATCGGCATGGATCGACACGCAGAGTACGTCGGATCGCTGGTAGAAGATGCCTTGCGCCCCGTTGCCATGGTGATAGTCGAGATCGAGGATGGCGACGCGCGACAGGCCGTCGTCCAGCAAATGTTGAGCGGCCAGCGCCGCATTATTCAAGTAGCATCCGCCGCCGCAAAAGTCGGCGCCGGCCAGGTGGCCCTGTGGCTGCGTCAGCGCGAAACTGGCGCGCTCGCCCACACGTAGCGCATGGGCGGCATTGACGGCGCAATCGGCGCCGGTCTTGGCGGCAGTCCAGGTGCCGGCAGCAATGGGCGTAACGCTATCCATGGAGTACAAGCCAAGGCGCGCAGCGAACGACTCCGGCTCGACGTCGGTGCGGAAGGTGCGCACCGGCCACTGCGTGGCAATGGCGGGCCGCTCCGCGTTGCCCGGTGCCGCTGCCGACCACTCAACCCAGGCAGTACGCAGGAAATGCAGGTAGCGCGGGGCATGCGTGCGTTCCAGGGCCATCAGCGGTACGCCATGCGGCGTAACGATCTGCCCCAGGCCGCGCCGCCCCAGCTCGGACAGCACGCTTTCAACGCGCTGGGTTTCACCGGCGTGTTGCGCGTGCTGTTCGTTATAGAAGGTGAGCAAGGGTCAGGTGCAGTGGTTCGGGCACAGGTTGCTGGCGCGGTAGGCCTTGACGAAGTCGTCAAAGCTGCCGGTTTGGCTGCGTTCCATTTCTTCCTGTTCGGCGATGGAGACGCGGGCCATTTCGTTGAAGCGCGCCACATCTTCCGCGCTTGGGGGATGGCTGCGGAAGAAAGCCGCATGCTTCTCGCTCTGGTGCAGGCCGAAAGCGGTGAACGACTTGCCGTTTTCACGCAGCGCCTGCAGCACGCGTGCGGAAGGCGTGACCTCCGGATCATGCAGCTTGGCAGCTTGCGCTTCCAGTGCCGCCATGTGTTCGCGGCCGCCGTGTTCGCGGTCCAGCAATTCCGCCACAGGCTTGAAGCGCTCCAGCAGATCCAGGCCCCACTGCTTCAGCGTGACTTCTTCGCCGTCGCGGGTGAGGGTCAGGCCAGGACGGCGGCCTTCCTTCACGGTACGCGCGAAATTGCGCGCCAGCAGTTCGCCATGTTCCGGGGTGATCAGCGGGCTTTCTTCCAGGGCGCTGAACAGCAGGAACACGTCCAGGAAGCGGCCGGTCTGCACATTGATACCCACGGGCTCGAACGGATCCACGTCCATGCAGCGCACTTCGATGTACTGCACGCCGCGGTTGCACAGCGCCTGGATCGGACGCTCGCCGGTATTGATCACGCGCTTCGGGCGGATGGTCGAGTAGTACTCGTTCTCGATCTGGATCACATTGGTCGACAGCTGCACCCACTCGCCATCGACCTTGGTGCCGATCTTTGCATACGGCTCGTAAGGCTGGTTGACTGCCTTGGTCAGCGTGGCTACGTAGGAATCCAGGCTGTTCTCATGCGGATGCAGGCCCGATTGCGCCTCGTTCTGGTAACCCAGGTCGCTCATGCGCAGGCTGGTCGCATACGGCAGGTACAGGGTATCGCCGGACAGCTTTTCCAGCTTGTGCGGGCGGCCGCGCAGGAAGCCTTCCGCCAGGGCAGGCGAAGCGCCGAACAGGTACATCAATAGCCAGCTGTAGCGGCGGAAGTTACGGATAGTGGCCAGGTAGGCTTCCGACTGGTAGGCCTTCGGCGTGACGTGGGTCGCGCCCTCGTTTTCGGCCAGGATGCGCCACAGGCGCTCGTCCAGCGAATAGTTGTAATGGATGCCCGCGATGCACTGCATTGCCTTGCCATAGCGCAGGGCCAGGCCGCGGCGGTACACGTGCTTCAACATGCCCAGGTTGGACTTGCCGTACCAGGCGATCTCGATGTCTTCCTCGGCCGGCAGCTCGCACGGCATGGACTGGCTCCAGATCAGCTCATTGCCCAGCTTCGTGTAGCTGAAACGGTGGATCGCATCCAGCTTTTCCAGCGTAGTCGCGATATCGCGTTCCGCCGGCGTGATGAATTCCAGCAGGGTCTCGGCGTAATCGGTGGTGATTTGCGGATGCGTCAGGGCCGAGCCCAAAGGGAGGGGATGTGGCGTATGCGCCAGGTGGCCGTCCGGCTGCACCCGCAGGGTTTCTCGCTCAATGCCGCGCAGGCCGCCGCCCAGCACCGCACGGTGCTTATCGTCGGCCAACAAGGCCAGGCGGCGTGTCAATAGATTGGACAATTTGCTTCCTTTCCGATGCAGCAAATCAAATTGGTGCGAGATTAACCGAAAACCGAAAAGCGCGTACGATGACCCCCAAAAACGGCCCGGAAGCCGCATGTTGCTGTATTTTACCCGGGTCAGGTCGCTGGACGCCTACCGCCGCTGACCCGTTCGATGCCGGACAAATCCTTCCAGCTTTGCACCTCAGTGTAACCGGCGGCCGACAGCAGTCCGCGCACGGATTCCGCCTGGTCGTAGCCATGCTCCATCAGCAGCCAGCTGCCTGGCGCCAGCTTGGAGGGTGCGCCGGCGATGATGGTGCGCAGGGCGCTCAAGCCATCGGCGAAATCGGTCAGTGCGCCGCTGGGTTCATAGCGCAAATCGCCTTCCGACAAGTGACGGTCGCCATTGGCGATATACGGCGGGTTGGAGACGATCAGATCGAACTGCTCACCCTCCACCGCACCATACCAATCGCTGTGCAGGAAGCGCACTTCGGCGTTGTTGCGAGCCGCATTGCGCGTCGCCACGGCGAGTGCCTCCTGGCTGACATCGAGTGCCGTCACGCTGGCATCGGGACGGCTATGGGCAATGGCTACGGCAATGGCGCCGCTGCCCGTGCCCATGTCGAGCACCTTGCCGCGCGGCGGCAGGCGCACCAGCGCCAGTTCCACCAGCAATTCCGTATCGGGACGCGGGATCAGCACCGCCGGAGTGGTTTCGAAATCAAGGCCAAAGAATTCGCGCTGGCCGATGATATAGGCCACCGGCTCGCCATCAAAGCGGCGCTGCAGCAATGCGGCGACACGGGCCGCTTCGTCGGCAGTGAGCGCGCGGTCAGACTGCGTGATCAGTGCCGTGCGCGTGATACCCAGCGCATGGCACACCAGGATGCGCTGGTCGACCGGATCGAGCAAGGGCTTGCGCTGCAAGGCGCCCAAGGTGATGCCGGCTAAGACCTGGTTTTTCATGCGCGCTTACGCAGCACCACCCAGGCAGTGCCGATGGCCAGGATGCCGAACCAGATGAAGGACCAGACAGGAATCTGCAGGCCCATGAATTTTTCAGTCGCGTCCTGGCACAGGCCTTCCGCATAGAAGAGCCAAGGCAGGTATTCGGAGGTAGGAATTTTGTTCAGCAACGTTTCCATTGGATCGATACCGCAGGACAGGCCAGGATGCGCCAGGATCCACAGCTGCTTGCCCGCCACGCCCAAGCCGCCCAAAGCACCGAGCAGGCCAAGGCCGGCCGCCAGCTTAGGCTTGGAAGTAAAGGCGCCAACCAGCGCCGCCAGGCCGATCGTGATGAACAGGTAGCGCTGGATCACGCACAGCGGGCAAGGCATCAGGAACAGCACATGCTGCAGATACATTGCAGCGCCGATCATGGCAAAGCTCACAAAGGCGATCGCCAGCAGAACGTTACGGTTGCTCATCGTCATCATTTATCAGGTTGAAAATCCGGCCAATTCTCGCATAAAGCGCCACCGGCATCCTTAAGGTGGAATTATTGCTCAGCCCGTGGCAACCTTGGGGTCAGGCTCTTTGCTTGACACGGGCTCGGCTGTTAATCGCCGAGAGCGGCGAGCTGTTCGGCTTGGTGCTCGGTGGTCAGGGCGGTGGTCAGCTCACCCAAGTCGCCGTCCATGATCATGTCCAGCTTGTACAAGGTCAGGTTGATGCGGTGGTCGGTCATGCGGCCTTGCGGGAAATTGTAGGTGCGAATGCGTTCGCTGCGGTCGCCGGAGCCGATCAGGCTCTTGCGGGTGGCCGCTTCCTTCGATTGCTGCTCGCGCAGCTGCACATCCTTGATGCGCGCGGCCAGCACTTTCATTGCCGAGGCTTTGTTCTTGTGCTGCGAGCGGTCGTCCTGGCATTCCACTACGATGCCGGACGGTAGGTGAGTAATACGCACCGCTGAATCGGTCTTGTTGATGTGCTGTCCGCCGGCGCCCGAAGCGCGGAACGTGTCGATGCGCAGGTCGGCCGGGTTGATATGGACGTCTTCCACTTCATCCGCTTCCGGCATCACGGCCACGGTGCAGGCGGAGGTGTGGATACGGCCCTGGGTCTCGGTGGCCGGCACGCGTTGCACGCGGTGGCCGCCCGATTCGAATTTGAGCTTGGAATAGGCGCCGTTGCCGATAATGCGTGCGATTACCTCGCGGTAGCCGCCAAGGTCGCTCTCGGATGCCGACACAATCTCCACCTGCCAGCGCGAACGCTCGGCAAAGCGGGTGTACATGCGCAGCAGGTCGCCCGCGAACAGCGCCGATTCATCGCCGCCGGTGCCGGCGCGGATCTCGAGGAAGATATTGCGCTCGTCGTTTTCATCCTTTGGCAGCAGCATCTTCTGCAGGTCCAGCTCCAGGCCGGCCAGTCGTGCTTTGCCGCCTTCGATTTCTTCCTGCGCGAATTCTTTCATGTCAGGATCGGACAGCATGGCTTGCGCTTCCTCGATATCGCTCAGTGTCTGCAGGTAATCCTTGTACAGCGCCACCAGCGGCTGCAGCTCGCTGTGCTCGCGAGTCATCTTGCGGTAGCTGTCCATATTCGACGTGGCGCCTTCGGACATCAGCAGTTCGTCCAATTCGACAAGGCGGTTTGCCAGTTGGTCCAGCTTGGCCAGCATTGATGGTTTCATACGTTCCTGTATTCGAGGGGATAGCACGGGTCGCCGCGCAGGGCGGCAGGAGAGGGTGTGGCGCCGCTAACGGCGGCCGCGGAACAATTGTGGCAGCAGTTCGGCCAGTTGGGCGCGCTCGTCGCCCTGTGCGCGGTGCAGCGCTTGCTGCGGGCCGTGCATGAATTTCGCGGTCAGGCCTTTGGACAGCGCTTCCAGCACCGCATCGATCGGTTCGCCCTTGGCCAGCAGCTTGCGTGCGCGTTCCAGTTCCAGAAGGCGAATCACTTCGCTGTTTTCTTGCAGTCCCTGGATCACCGGCACGACAGCGCGGTCGTCGATCCAGTGCATGAAGGATTGCACGCGGGTTTCAATGATCGCTTCGGCCTGCGCAACGGCTGCCTGGCGGTTTTCCATGCCGGTCTGCACCACCTTGCCCAGGTCGTCCACGGTGTAGAGGAAGACGTCGTTCAGGCGGCCCACTTCCGGCTCGATATCGCGCGGCACCGCCAGGTCGACCATGAACATCGGCTTGTGGCGGCGGGCCTTGATGGCGCGTTCCACCATGCCGAGGCCGATCAGCGGCAGCGATGAAGCGGTGCAGGAAATGACGATGTCGTATTGCTGCAGCTGGGAGCCCAGTTCGGCCAGGCGCATGGCCTTGCCGTTGAAGCGGTGCGCCAGCGCCTCGCCGCGTTCCATGGTGCGGTTGGCCACGGTGATCGATTTCGGGTTCTGCGCCGCGAAGTGCGTGGCGCACAGCTCGATCATTTCACCCGCGCCGATGAACAGTACATTCTGCTCGGAGATCTTGTCGAAGATGCGCTGCGATAGGCGCACGGCCGCCGCCGCCATCGACACGCTGTGCGCGCCGATCTCGGTGGTGCTGCGCACTTCCTTTGCAACAGAGAAGCTGCGCTGGAAAAGTTGGTGCAGGTAGGTGCCCAGGCCGCCGGCTTCGTCGGCGGTTCGGATCGCATCCTTGATCTGGCCCAGGATCTGGGTCTCGCCCAGCACCATCGAATCCAGCCCGGAAGCGACGCGGAAGGTATGGCGCACGGCATCGTGCTGCGGCAGCATATAGAGATGCGGGCGCAGCTCCGAGTAATTCAGTTTGTGAAAATCGGCCAGGAATTGCGCACCGGCGTCGAGCGGGTTGGCGGCATTGCTGGCCGCGTACAGCTCGGTTCGGTTGCAGGTGGAGAGGATGGCCGCTTCGTCGCCGCCCTTGGAATTGGCGCAGGCAAACCAGTTGCGTGCCGCCGCGACGGCCGTACCCAGCTGCTCAGGCGCGAACGCCAGCCTTTCGCGCAAGGCGACAGGCGCAGTGGTGTGGTTGAGGCCGACGGCGAGCAGTTGCATTTCGGTATGGGCGGAAGATTCCAGACGCCATTATACCTTGCTGCGGTTTCCCTCTCAGGAGCCCAGCTTTTCCAGGCGGTAGCCGTAGCTGTACACAGGCACCAGGCGGAAACCATTTTCTGGTTTCAACTGCAACTTATTGCGGACGCGGGAAACGTGGGTGTCCATCGTGCGGGACGGCACTTCGGTTTCGCGTATCCACACTGCCTCGTGGATATAAGCGCGGGACAGGGGCCGACCAATGTTGCGGAAAAACAGCAAGGCCAGGTAAAACTCTTTGTGGGTGACGTCCAGGACTTGTCCGTCCATCAATAAACGGCCGGGACGCGTTTCGAACACATATTGCCCGAATTGCAGTTGCTCGGCGCCGTTCTGGCTTGGATAAGCGCGCCGCAATTGCGCTTGCACACGGGCAACCAGTTCGGAACGGCGCAGGGGTTTGACCAGGTAATCCTCGGCGCCGACCGCCAGGCCAGCCACGATATCGTCTTCGCCGGAACTGGTGGTGAGGAAGATTACCGGGCCATTCTCCGGCAATTTCTCGCGGGCCTTGCGAATGACTTCGCCCGGGTCCATATCGGTTACCTGCCAGTCGAGGAGCAGCATGTCGACGCTGTCCTTGCGTATATTGGCCAGCAAGTCCTTGGCTGACTGGTAGCCGTGACAGGCATGGCCAGCGGAAGTCAGGACCTGGCAGATCAGGTCTGCCTGGCTTCGGTCAGCATCAAGGACAACGATTCTCATGTTCTTTACAGCAAAATGTTAAGAAGCAGTCACACGAATATAACAGAGATTTACAAGAAATAGTTACCAATTTGATCAAATATTGCCGAATAGTACTAATTCCTGTGTGCCGCGCGAGGCTGTTCCTTGATCACAAGGTACACTGCTTGTGGGGCTAGCACAATGGAACAGATGGTGTCTGCCGACCCTTTGGGAGAGCGAAAACATGAGAAATGAGTGGACTGTATTGCCCTCCAATGAGGCCGATATCGATGCGGTTCGCGAGCGCTGCCGGCGCCTCGTCCGGCGCCGGGCGGCGGTGTCGGCCGGTGTTGCTGCAGTGCCAATTCCAGGCGTGGATGTGTTGTCGGACTTGCGCCTGTTCACCCAGTTGATCGATGAAGTGAACCATGAATTCGGCTTGTCACCGGCTCAAATCGAGCGGATGCAGCCGAAATTGAAGATGATCGCTTATGAGGCTGTGGTCAGCCTGGGCGGCATGCTGGTGGGGAAAGTGGTGACGCGGGAGCTGGTCGCGGCGGTGCTCAAGCGGAGTGCGGGGAAGATCGCAGCGAAGCAGGCGGGTAAGCTGGTGCCGATTGCCGGTCAGATTGCTTCAGCTACTATTGGTTTCTTTGCGTTTCGGCAGATTGGGTATCAGCACGTAGAGGCTTGTGCGAAGGTGGCGCGGCAGGTGCTGGCGGGCGCTGAAACGCGGTAAACCTGGAAGACCAAAAAACCGGGGTACGGCCCAAGGGCCGGACCCCGTTGCCAGGTTTTATCAAGCGTCCGGCAGGACGACGTTAACGTCGAGAACCTCCAGATTCCCCTGGCGATCCAGGGAAATCTTGATATCGTCCGCCGACACCTTGGTGTACTTCGAAATCACATCAATCAGCTCTTTGTGCAGTGCCGGCAGAAAATCCGGTCCAGCACGGCCATTGCGCTCGCGCGCAATGATGATCTGCAAGCGCTCTTTCGCCGCACTGGCCGTTTTCGGCTTGTTGGGGAACAGGAAAGAAAGCAGGGCCATTATTTAGCTCCAAAGATACGCTTCAGGAAACCAGGCTTTTCATAGTCGGTAAACTTCAGCTCAACTTCTTCGCCCAGGAAGCGCGACACCACGTCGGTGTAGGCTTCGGCCACGTCAGTACCCTTGAAGTGGATTGCCGGGTTACCCTGGTTGGAAGCATGCAGTACCTGCTCAGACTCAGGGATGATGCCGATCAAAGGAATGCGCAGGATTTCCTGAACGTCTTCAAACGACAGCATTTCGCCCGCTTCTACGCGCTTTGGCGAGTAACGGGTGATCAGCAGGTGTTCCTTCACTGCTTCGCCGCCGGACAGGGCGCGGCGCGACTTGGCCTGGATGATGCCCAGGATGCGGTCGGAGTCACGCACCGACGACACTTCCGGGTTGGTCACGATCAGGGCTTCGTCGGCGAAGGTCAGGGCCATCAGGGCGCCGTGCTCGATACCGGCCGGCGAGTCGCAGATGATGTACTCGAAGTCCATCTTGATCAGCTCTGCCAGCACGGCTTCCACGCCGTCTTCGGTCAGCGCATCCTTGTCGCGGGTCTGGGACGCCGGCAGGATGTACAGGTTTTCGCAGTGCTTATCCTTGATCAGTGCCTGGTTCAGGGTCGCTTCTTTATGCACCACGTTGATCAGGTCATACACAACGCGTCGTTCGCAACCCATGATCAGGTCCAGGTTGCGCAGGCCGACGTCAAAGTCGATGACGACGGTTTTATGGCCGCGCATGGCGAGGCCGGTGGAGAAGCTGGCGCTGGAAGTCGTTTTGCCGACACCGCCCTTGCCGGACGTAACTACAATAATTCGTGCCACAAAGAATCCTTTACTGAACTGTTATTTTGCGGAATTGACAGATTGTATATCCAGACTCTCGCCATTTAACCGGATTTGTACCGGTTTGCGTGCGTTTTCAGTCGGGAAACCATCTTCAAAAGTACGATAAACACCTGCGATCGAGACCAGTTCCGGGCTCATCGACAGAGCGAAAATACGTGCCGAAGCGTCGCCGGAGGCGCCCGCCAGGGCACGGCCATTCAAAGTGTTGTAAACGTGAATACTGCCATCCGCGATGATCTCGGCGCCGTTGTTGACGACGGCCATCACGATCAGGTCACCGCCCCGCGCGTAGATGCGCTGGCCGGCCCGGACCGGGGTGTCGATAATCATGGTACCGCTGAAAGCTGGTGCCGCTGGCGCTGCCGCAGGGGCAGGCACCGGGGCCGGCGCGGGAGCCGGAGCAGGCGTGGGCTTGGCAGCGATCGGCGCTTCTTCGCGCTTGCCGCTGTCCAGTTGCAGGCCGTGTTGCTGGATTTCTTCCACCATGTCCGGCGTGGCGTTGCGCACGGCCACCGGATTCAGGCGGTATTTTTTCAGGAGGGCGATAGTTGCCGCCCAGTCAATGCGTTCGCAGCCTGGCGCCAGGTCGCCGACGTCGATGACCGCCAGGTCACCCTCGAAGAAATCAGAAACGCCGCCAGTCATCTCATGCATGGCGGCGTCGAGGGCGACGAGGTCGCTCGTGTACATGATGGCGGACACGGCGACAACGGTGGAAATCTTGATTTCGATAGGCTTTTGGAACGTGCTCTTCGGCATAACAATCGCAAAGTAACGGGCATGGCCCAGGCTGGGTGCATTGTACTTTGCTTAAGCTTGCTTGGGGAAGGTGAGCGCCAGTGTTTATGCGGCTTTGCGGACTATTTCCCTGCGAGCTGGGCAGCGGCGTCTTGCAATCCTTCCAAGATACTCTTGGCCACCCGTTGGGGAAAATCGTTCGGCAGAAGGCCGCGCACCTGTTCGATGACGGCTGGGGTACGAACTACCAGCTCATCGATGATGTTGCTGGCAGGCCGACCCGTGTCGGCGACGACCCCAAATCGCTCGCCTAAGGCATCCCAATGCCTGCGCTGGATATCCCGCATTTTCCAATGCGCGTTACGTGAACGCACGGCCATCGCCATTTTGACCCGGAATGGTGAAAGTCTATTCGGCCCTTCGCCCAACAAGGGATAGGCCGACAAAACATCGTAAAGTGGCGCCAGCTCATAACTGCCGCCAGGACGCAGGAAGATGCTGAAATTCTTGGCATGGCCGTCCGGCGCGCAAAGCATCCAGAACAGTACCTGGGCCTGGAAGAATATGCGCCGGTCACGGTCGCGCTCACGTGAACCGTCCAATATTCCCATGATGCGCTCGATTCCCGGCCCGCCATCCACCTCGTATTTGAAGACGGGAGGCGTGCCCGTTGCCTGGCACATGTCCTCTTGGGGAAGGCGCAGTAGCATGCGCTCCCCATCCCCCTGCCACCAGGCGCGATCGAAACGCTCAACCGCCAGAACTTTTTCTCCGCTAAATTGCAGTGGCTGACACTTGGCAATCGGCAGGCCGTAGGCCTCCAGGATTAGGGAGCACAGCCACTCGTTTTCGACCGACTCGCGCAGGTCCAGCTTCATATTGCCTACCAATCCCATTGGCAGCTTGAGGATATGGGTGGTGGGTGTGGAACCATGAGGCAGGCACCATTCGCCATCGAGGCGCAGCAGCGCGGTTTTTTCCTGGGCCCCGGCAAGCGAGATGCGGAACGCGTCCTGGTCCGTCGTTGGACCAAATACTGGCGCGTTTGCGACTGTTCCCCGCAGCAATTGCGCGATTTCTTCTTCGTTCAGCCGCGTGGCCTGAATCGCGCCGAATCCGGCCGGCGTTTCATTTTCGGGCAGGATCTGCACAGCGCCTACGCAATCGCGGCCTATTTCAGCCAACAGGGCGAAAGCGTCGGTGCTGCCTGAACGGTAACGGCGTGCAATGCGTTCGCGGATGTCTTGACTGTCGGGCAGCAGGTTTTCGAAATAGGAGCGGACCTTTTCTCCGTTATGTGCCGCGTTGGCCGGCAAGAAGGGGAGGGAAAGCGAGAGCGGCCTGCCGTGCGGAGAGCCGCACCACGCTTTGTCATACTGAAGCGTGTCGCCCTGTGTCGGGTGAATGCTCCAGGTCCCAACGAAGGCACCGTTCATCCATAGGCACAGCTTGCGGGTGTGCGGGCGGCGTCCCATGTGTCACCAGCTCGGGCTTCCGGAGATGCCTGACCGGGCTTCGCCGGGTTTTCTGAGCGTGAGCTCGACGCCAAGTATGCTTAACAGGCGCATTAAACGCTCCGCGCTCACGGTTTCGGCATTACGTTCCAGCGCCGAAATCGTTTGTTGTGTCACGCCCAGGCGCAGTGCCACTTCGGCTTGGGTCAGGCCAGCCTGCTTGCGGAACGCTTGCAGCAGGGCTGGAAGCTGTTCGGGAGTGCGTACGGGATAATCGCTCATATACAAAGCTTAGTTTGTTTTTTCAAAATACGCAATTTGATTTGTATATTGAAAATACAAACTATACGCTGTTAGATACTCGCGAATCGGGCAGTTAATATTTGCCAATTAAATAACCGGGCAATGGCCCGGTCTGGGACGTGAGGTGCCAGCATTTTTGTTGGCGGAGAAAAGGAATGCCTGAGATCGAACTGGTACAGCTTACACGCGAAGAATTGCACGGCTTGTCGGAGTCGCGGCCCGCCGCTCATTTCGAAGGTGCGCTTGAGGGAGCGCTGCCGCCCCCGCATGTCGCGGCCCGCGCTTTGCAGCAGCTTGCCGGGGGCATGCCGGCTTCCTGGTGCGCGCCATTCCTGATGGTTGCGCGACCGGAGGGCACTGTCCTTGGCGGATGCACCTTCAAGGGCGCGCCGTCGGATGGCGATGTTGAGATCGCTTATGGCGTGGCGAAGTCGGCGCGGGGCCGCGGCATTGCGACCGCTGCTATCGGACAATTGCTGAAACTGGCGGCACAAGACCGCTCGGTGCGGCAAGTCATTGCGGAAATCCTTCCTTCCAACGTCGCTTCGTCAAAAGTCGTTTCGCGCTTGGGCTTCACGCAGCGCGAAACCTTTGTCGATACGGACGGCGAGACGGTGGTCCGCTGGACCCTGGCGCTCGATTAGGAAAGCTCCACCTCCGCGCGAAGTTTCTGCGCGGCGGCTACCATGTTTTGCAGGGCGGCGGCGGTCTCCGGCCAGGAACGGGTTTTCAGGCCGCAGTCGGGGTTGACCCAAAGCTGCGCTGGCGGAACAACGCGGGCGGCTTTGCGCAGCAGGTCGGCCATTTCATCGTTGCCGGGCACGCGCGGTGAGTGGATGTCGTACACGCCGGGGCCGATCTCGTTCGAGTAGCGGAAGCTGGCGAAGCCGCCCAGCAGCTCCATGGCTGAGCGGCTCGATTCGATCGTGATGACGTCGGCATCCAGCGCGGCGATCGCCGGCAGGATGTCGTTGAACTCGGCGTAGCACATGTGAGTGTGAATTTGCGTCGCATCACCCGCCACGGCGGCGCTGATGCGGAAAGCTTTCGTGGCCCAGCTCAGGTAGGCGTCCCAGCGGCTGCGGCGCAGTGGCAGGCCTTCACGCAGGGCCGGTTCGTCGATCTGGATGATGGCGATGCCTGCGTTCTCAAGATCGCGAACTTCATCGCGGATCGCGGCGGCGATTTGCAGGGCGGTGTCAGAACGTGGCTGGTCGTCGCGTACGAAGGACCATTGCAGGATCGTGACCGGTCCAGTCAGCATGCCCTTGACCGGCTTTGTTGTCAGGCTTTGCGCGTATTCCGCCCATTGCACCGTCATTGCCTGCGGACGTTGCACGTCGCCGTAAATGATTGGCGGCTTCACACAGCGCGAGCCGTAGGATTGCACCCAGCCGTTGGCGGTGAAGGCGAAACCGTCGAGCTGTTCGCCGAAGTATTCGACCATGTCGTTGCGTTCGGCTTCGCCATGCACCAGCACGTCGAGGCCCAGTTCTTCCTGCTGGCGAATGGCGTGCTCGATTTCTTCGCGCATCGCTTGCTGGTAATCAGGCGCCGCGAGATCGCCGCGCTTAAAGGCCGCGCGGGAAGCGCGGATCTGCTGCGTTTGCGGGAAGGAGCCGATGGTCGTGGTCGGGAATGCGGGTAATTGCAGGCGACCACGCTGCTGTTTCTGGCGTTGCGCGAACGGCGAGCCGCGACGCGCTGTGCGCTCGTCGGATGTCAACGTGGCCAGGCGCTCTGCGACCGCAGCCCTGTGCACGCGTGCGCTGGCACGGCGGCTGGACAGCGCTTCACGAGCAGCGGCAAAGCCGCGCGCCACCTGGCCGGAGATGCGCTCATCGGCTGACAGCGCCGCTTTGAGCAGCGCGAGCTCCGCCAGTTTCTCTTCAGCGAAGGCGAGCCACGGACGCACTTCTTCGTCGAGCGTCGGTTCGGACGACAGGTTGTACGGCACATGCAACAGCGAGCAGGACGTGGAAAGCCAGACCGGGCCGCTGCGCTTGGCGAGCACCGGCAGCAGTGTCGCCAGGACCGCATCGAGATCGGCACGCCAGATGTTTCGACCGTCGATGATGCCGATCGATAACACTTTATGCGCTGGCAGCCAGTCCGCTACGCTGGTCAGTTCGCTGGCGGCGCGCACCGCATCGACGTGCAGGCCGGCGACTGGCAGGCGGCAAGCCAGGCTGACATTTTCTTCCAGCGGCGAAAAGTAGGTGGCGACCATCAGCTGCGCACCCGCCTGGTTGAGCAGCCAGTAGGCAGGTTCGAACGCGTTGCGCCAGGCGTTTGGCAGGTCGAGCCCGAGGATCGGTTCATCCAGCTGCACCCACTCGGCGCCGGCGGCGCGCAACTGCATCAGCAGGCGGCTGTACTGCGGCAGGAGGTTCTCCAGCAGGTCAAGGCGGTTGAAGCCATTTGCTGCGCCGCGCTCTTTGCCGAGCCAGAGGAAGGTGAGGGGACCTAACAGCACGGCCTTGACCGGGTGGCCGGCGGCGCGCGCTTCGGCGACTTCATCCAGCAGGCGTTTGCTGTCCAGCTCGAACGCAGTGGACTCGCTGAATTCCGGGACGAGGTAATGGTAGTTGGTGTCGAACCATTTGGTCATTTCCAGCGCTGCACCATTCTGGCCGCAATTGCACGATTCGTGTGCGTGGTCGCCGCGCGCCATCGCGAAGTTGCGGGCCAGCGGCGATTCTTCCCCAGTGAAGCCGAAGCGCGCCGGCTCGCCGCCGAACAGCTGGATATGGTTGGCCACATGGTCGTACAGCGCGAAATCGCCCACCGTCACATAGTCCAGGCCATGCTGGCGCTGGAGTGCCCAATGCCGGGCACGGAGATTGCTCGCTGTGTCTTGCAGCGCTGCTTCGGAAGATTCGCCGCGCCAGAAGCGTTCCAAAGCGAACTTCAGTTCGCGTGCTGCACCGATGCGTGGAAAGCCAGGAATATGAGTTTGTACAAGTTTCATTTTTGTCATGCGTGAGAAATATTCGTGAAGTACAGTTTGCGGCATGGCGGCATATAATAAAAACGAAACTTTTTATGCATTAACTTGAAAACTTTTCATACATGCTCGAGATTCGTCACCTGCGCACGCTGTCAGCGCTTCGCTCATCCGGTAGCCTGGTCAAGGCAGCTCAGTTGCTCAACCTGACCCAGTCGGCCCTATCACATCAAATAAAATTGCTGGAAGATCGCTACGGAACGCCGCTATTTGAGCGTAAATCGATGCCGATCGGCTTCACGGCAACCGGCGAAAGGCTGCTGAAACTGGCCGACACATTGCTACCCGAAGTAGAGCGGGCGGAGCGCGACATGCTGCGCCTGTCGCAGGGCGACACCGGCCAGTTGCGCGTCGCGCTTGAATGCCATACATGCTTTGACTGGCTGATGCCGGTCATGGATGCTTTCCGTACCCGCTGGCCGGACGTGGAAATAGACCTCGTTTCCGGCTTCCACAGCGAACCTGCCGACCTGCTGCGTGCCGGACAGGCCGACCTGGTGATTGGTTCCGACTACAGCGCCGATTATTCAACTTTCCCGCTGTTCCGTTTTGAGATCCTGACCGTGATGGCGCAGAAGCACCGCCTCGCATCGCAGCGCCGCTTGGCAGCCCAGGACTTTGAAGGCGAAACCCTGATCACCTACCCTGTGCCGGAAACGCGCATCGACCTGATCCGCGAAGTCCTGCGTCCTGCCGGCGTTGATTTCCAGCGCCGCACCGCCGAACTCACGGTCGCCATTCTACAATTAGTTGCAAGCCGCCGCGGCTTGGCAGCCCTTCCTAACTGGGCAATCAAGAATTATGTGGACTACGACTACGTCATTGCACGGCCAATTGGCGAGACTGGACTGTGGAGCGACTTGTTCGTTTCCGTGCCGCCAGCCTTGCAGCACAAGGCCTACGTGGCCGATTTCGTCAACGTGATACGTGAGCAGTGCGCGTCCACGCTGGACGGTATCAAGTTATTGTCGTGACATCGAATAGGGTTTTATGCAAAATGAAAGCGTCCTTGATGTTTATCAAACGTATCGCAGGAATCGCGCACTAACATGAGAAGTCTTGAGGTATCTCAGCCACTCAACTGATTGAAGGAGCATGGGCATGTACGCGTTCAATGACGAATTTTCCCGCGCCGCACAAGCGGCTTTCGACGCGCAACTCGCCAGCTTCGCCAGCATTTGTGATTGGCACCGCGATACCGCATTGGCTTCTCTGGCTGCCATGACCGCAGCCTCCAATGAATTCCTGGCCATCCAGCATCCACAAGACCTGCTGCAAATGGCAAGCGACCAAGGCAAACATGCCATTGACCGTGCGCAAGCTTTTGGCCGTGAGGCAACAGACGTGGCTTTGAATAAGCCACTGTTCCGGTAGGCCATTGCTGGCCGCAGGCATGGCACTTAGCTAGAATGCATTGAAAGATTTTCATACCACTTCCGGAGAAGCAGAATGGATGATGTAGTAATCGTTGCAGCAGGCCGCACCGCAGTAGGCAAGTTTGGTGGATCCCTGGCCAAGACCCCGGCAGCAGAGCTGGGCGCCCACGTTATCAAGGGCCTGCTGGCCCAGACGGGCATCGACCCTAACCTGGTCAGTGAAGTCATCATGGGCCAGGTGCTCACCGCTGGCGTTGGCCAGAACCCTGCACGCCAGGCCGTCATCAAGTCGGGCCTGCCAAACGCCATCCCAGGCTACACCATCAACAAGGTCTGCGGCAGCGGCCTGAAGGCCACCCACCTGGCAGCACAAGCGATCAAATGCGGCGACGCCGGCATCATCATCGCAGGCGGCCAGGAAAACATGAGCGCTTCGCCGCACGTGCTGAACGGTTCGCGCGACGGCTTCCGCATGGGCGACGCCAAGATGGTCGACACCATGATCGTGGACGGCCTGTGGGACGTGTACAACCAGTACCACATGGGCATCACCGCCGAGAACGTCGCGAAGAAATACGATATTTCGCGCAGCCAGCAGGACGAATTCGCCCTGCAATCGCAGCTGAAAGCGGAAGCGGCGCAGAAAGCCGGCAAGTTCAAGGACGAGATCTTCCCACTGGAAATCGTGCAGAAGAAAGGCAGCATCTTCTTCGACCAGGATGAATACGTGAAGCCAGGCTCCACGCTGGAAGCGCTGTCCGGCCTGCGTCCTGCCTTCGACAAAGCCGGCTCAGTCACCGCCGGCAATGCCTCCGGCATCAACGATGGCGCAGCTGCAGTGATGATGATGTCCGCCAAGCAGGCCAAGGAACTGGGCCTGAAGCCGCTGGCACGCATCAAGGCGTACGCCTCGTCCGGCCTGGATCCGGCGTACATGGGCATGGGCCCGGTGCCGGCTTCGCAGCTATGCCTGAAAAAGGCCGGCTGGTCGCCACAGGACCTGGACCTGCTGGAAATCAATGAAGCCTTCGCCGCGCAAGCCTGCGCCGTGAACAAGGAAATGGGCTGGGATACCAGCAAGATCAACGTCAACGGCGGCGCGATTGCCATCGGCCACCCGATCGGCGCCTCCGGCGCGCGCATCCTGGTGACCCTGCTGCATGAAATGGTTCGCCGTGACGCTAAGAAAGGCCTGGCCTCGCTGTGCATCGGCGGCGGCATGGGCGTAGCACTGGCAGTTGAGCGGGAATAAGCAATCGTTTAAATCAATAGGGGAACATTAAATGGCACGAGTTGCATTAGTAACGGGCGGCATGGGTGGTCTGGGTGAAGCGATCTGCATCAAGATGGTCGCACTGGGCTACAAAGTGGTAACCACGTATTCCCCGAGCAATAAGACGCATGAGTCGTGGCTGGCCACGATGAAGGACCAGGGCTATAACTTCACCGCCTATCCTTGCGATGTGTCGGACTACGATTCGGCGGCAACCTGCATCGCAGCAATCGAGCGCGATATCGGCCCGGTGGACGTGCTGGTGAATAACGCTGGTATCACCCGCGACATGACCTTCAAGAAGATGGATAAGGTCAATTGGGATGCAGTGATGAAGACCAACCTGGACTCCGTGTTCAATATGACCAAGCCGGTAACGGATGGCATGGTGGACCGTGGCTGGGGCCGCGTCATCAACATCTCCTCGGTGAACGGCCAAAAGGGTGCTTTCGGCCAGACCAACTACTCCGCGGCCAAGGCCGGCGTGCACGGCTTCACCAAAGCCCTGGCGCTGGAAGTGGCGCGCAAAGGCGTGACCGTCAACACCATTTCGCCAGGCTATATCGGCACCAAGATGGTGATGGAGATCCCTAAGGACGTGCTGGATTCGAAGATCATCCCGCAAATCCCGATGGCCCGCCTGGGCAAGCCGGAAGAAGTGGCAGGCCTGGTGGCCTACCTGGCTTCCGACGAAGCAGCGTTCCTGACCGGTGCCAACATCGCCATTAACGGCGGCCAGCACATGTCCTGATCGCAGTAAAGAGCAACGCAACACCCAAACGCCGTCTGGTCCTCGTGCCGGTCGGCGTTTGTCCGTTTGGAGGCCTCATGAAAAGATTGCTGCCATTGTTGCTGCTTGCCGCGTGCAGCCGCGACATCCCGCAAGACAAGCTGCTCGACATCCTCAACCAGCGCGCTCCCCTGGTCGCGCATATTGGGCCGGTCACAAAGGTCGAGGTGCTGAGCACGGCCAAGTCCGCCGCAGGCAGCGATAGCGACCGCTTCAGCTGCGAAGTGCGCTTGATGCACGTCACCGGGAAAACGGGTTCGACCTACGTCAGCTTCCTGCGCCGCGAGTCATCGGGCGACACGATCTCCGCCCTGACCTGGGCCGACGACCGCCACACCGCCAGCGGCAAGGTGGGCGAAATGCTTTCCGAGCATTGCAAGCGGTGATATCGTTCCTCCTCAACAATAAAACCTGGGGAGACAACGATGCAGATGTGGGACATGAATTACTGGGCGGTTCTATTGGCCGCGGTTTCCAGCTTCATGCTGGGCGGCCTGTGGTACTCGCCGGTCCTGTTCGGAAAAATGTGGAATGACGAGAACGGCGGCGTCAAACAGGACAGCCACCCGGCTAAGGTCTTTGGCATAGCCTTCCTGTTTTCCCTTCTCGCCGCAGTCGTTTTCGCCCGCTGGATCGGCCCGGCACCGGAACTGGCCTACGCCATCAAGCACGGCATCATGGCCGGCTTTGGCATGGTGGCGGCATGCTTCGGCATCAACTACCAGTTCGCCAATCGCAGCTTCAAACTCTGGCTGATCGACGGCGGTTACCACACCGCGCAGTTCTTGATGTTTGGCCTGATCTTGGGCTTGTGGCGTTGATTGGGAAGGAAGGCGCGTTTCGGCCATTAGCGGAAGGTCGATTTTTGGGCAAACAATGGAAATGATTTTTCTAGCGATTACGCCGATTGGCGTTCACGGTGCGTTGAAGAATGCCGCTGACTCCGGCGCAACGGTTTGGTGTGGTGCCGACGCAATGAGCGAACAGGAATTCGATGCGCACTTGGGCTCGAACGTGTCCCGCTTTAACTATTCGCTGGGTGATGCCAGCGAGGCTGATATCGCTGGAGCCGTCGAAACTATTCGAGAGCACCATCCTTCGGCGATAATTTGGATCGAATCGCAGCACTTGTCGTTCGATGGCAGCCTTAGGCCAGAAGCTGCCCATCAAACTGAATTACCCCAATAAGAAATGAAACTGAGAATCCGACACTACGTCTTTGTCTTGGTAATTCTTGCTCAGTCATTCGCAGCGAATGGCGCAGAGCGGTTTGCCTACGTTGACTATCTTGGAGCACGTATCCAGCTTACTCGTGCATATGCGGATTTTGAAGAATACAAGGATGATCCGAAAAACCTTTCAGCAGAGTCCGTTCGCCGTGTCGAAGCCATGATGCGTTCGGTATCTTTCGCGCAGACCTTTCCGAATACCGAGGCGCTGTCACGTGAGCTCGAGCGGATTCAATTCCCAGGTTACGGGACATTCTACGCAAACCAACTAGGTGCGAAGCTGGACCCGTCTTTGGAGCTAATCTACGTCGAGATTCCCGGTGGTAAACTGAATCGATATTTCGCAGTGGAGCGAATAAGCAACGGCACATTGCGAGTCATTTCAGATTTCATCGCACCAGCCTCACCTGAAATAACTCGAGTTCATCGAAGACATGGAGCCTTGTCCTTCGAGTCTTCACAGGGAAAGGCAATTGTCATGAAACCGGAAAAGACGCGCTAACGATAGCGGACCGTGCCCGGCCACAAGCAGACGACTCATGTATAGCCGTTGGATAAAAAATGGATGAAAAGATGATGCACGAACAGTACGTTGACTCTGTTCGTGCAAAAATTGTGGAAGCTGCCCAGGCAATGTTGGATGGGAATCTGAGTTACTTACTTGGTGCTCGACGTATGGACTCTTTGCGACATGAAGCGAAGGTCAAAAGCGACGATGAAGATTTCATGGTGTTCGTTGCAATCGCGTCTGACACCGATGAATACCCGCTAGGCTCGGTTCGCGATCTTTGGGATAAAAATGCATTGGAAAAATTGCAGCCAGAGATCGATGAGACGGAGGCCTGGGCAAAGGAAAATGCCAAAGCAATCTGCGTGAAGCTCATCGAACGCTTTGCTTGAACGCTCGCGATCGGCCAAAAAGTCTTCATCCCGAAGGAGCCCAAAAATGCTTAGCGCTGTAGAGTGCCGTGAACTTGCCGAGGAGTATCTGCTTCGGTTAGCCCAACAGTGGGGAGAAGAGTTAGTGCTGCTGCCGTCGCCATTTGAGACATCAGCCACTTTCGCTTATTTCTATAACACGCCGGAATTCCTCGCTACTGGTAATTACATCTACGCGTTAGGAGGCAATGCACCAATCATGGTGAGCAAGTTGACTGGTGAGATCAAGGAAGCAGGAACTGCTCTTCCAACCGAGCACTATGTTCGCGAATTCGAGGCCATGCATGGGAGGTCGGTTTAGGGAAACTGCGACCTGTTCTGCAGGTGGCAGTTGACCTGTTGAATCCGCAGCCAGTATCGGCAGTTAGCATTTTGAGAGCTGGAAGGGCCAAATCGCTTGGGATTTTAAGAGAATTAAGGCATGACGCAGTTTCGAGACTTAGATCTAATCCATTACCATAACGGGCCGTGCGACGCGGAACAATGGCAATGTCCTTTGCTTGCGGTCGGTTGGCTTGAGCGTGGCGATCCGTACACGACAGGCGATTGCTCATCCCAATTTGTCGAGAAATTGAACGAGCTCCGGGCGCAGTTCAAATCTGCTTTTCCAGAGTTCTCATTTAGAGGCCTGCATGTGTGTTCAGTTTGCGAAAATGATAATGGCGGACTGCGCGACTCTCACGTCAACTTTTTCATTCCAGGAAAAAAATCCATTTACCTAGCGCCCGGACGCATTGATCATTACGTTCATGATCATGTGTATTTGCCGCCGCAGGAATTTATCGAAGCAGTTCTAAGTTGTCCTGATCCACGGTCAGATTCATATTCAGCGAAGCTGAATGAATTAAACCGTGGGAAAAGGCCGCCGTTGTTTCCGGAACGATGGAACATCATTCGCCTCGAAGGCGATGGTACTCGTATCGTTCATTTCGAGGTAGATAGCGAAACTAAGGGTCTCGAGTTTGCTCACATGTTTTCGTTACGGAATCCAGGACAAAAATTTGAAGTTGAGAAGGCCCCGGATCGCTTTTCACGATAGTTGCAACAACTTCAGCTTTGGGGCGAAACCAGAAATACGTTTGAGCCAATTGGGCTTGGCTTAGTCGAACTTCGCCGGTTCTTTGCGCGCAAGATCGAGCTTATGCATGTGCTGCAAATTGAGCCAAAGCTCAGGACCTGTTCCTAGTGCGCGACCTATCGCTGCCGCGGCTAGTTCGGATATGGGGGCGCCATTCAGAATCGAATCGGCCAGCGACAGATTTAGCCCGGATTCCTGTGCAAATCGCGCGGCGTCCCAGCCGCGCTCGGCTAGTTCTTCCTTCAATAATTCGTAGGGAGGAAAGAGGTTATCGTCGACGGACATTTCGGCCCCCGTAGCTTTCAGTGATAATCAGTAATCGACAAAATCGTCACGCTTTGATGGGCGTGTGTCTGGTTGAGGCTCACGATTAGTCGCCATTGATTGTTGAGCCTCATTGAGTACTGGCCAGCACGCTTGCCCCGCAATTGCTCGAAGTGAAGTGACTTAACTGCATAAAATGCGCGGACATCCAGGGCGCTGATGATAAGGCGAACACGCTGCCGGTAGGCCCACTCAATTTTTCTCGGAAACCCCATTGTGAAAGCGCTATCCACGAACAGTCGATGATACGCCTTATTTCGGAACCGGATATCCATCCTACCGTTCCGCCCGGTGGCCGAAGTGATATTCTTTGTCGAGCGTTCTGTTGACGCATTGAGAAAAATCTAAAACCCTGACTGGACGATCGATGTACGCGCTTCCGGAACTTGACGAACAAATCCTGCACCCCGGCGTAAAAGGGCTCCCCATAGTTGAGCCGCTGCGCCAGCATATGATCAGCGCCCAGCACTGGAACGTGCTGGCGGCCGATACCAGCCTGCCGGTGGCGGTGCTGAAGGCCTCGGCTTTGCAGCACAACTTGGCTTGGATGCGAGCTTTCTGCGAACGCCATGGCGTGCTGCTTGCGCCGCATGGCAAGACGACGATGAGTCCGCACTTGTTCGCGGCGCAGATCGAGAACGGGGCTTGGGGCATGACGCTGGCTACGACTCCGCAGGTGCAGGTTGCGGTGCGCTTTGGCGTGCGGCGTGTGATCCTGGCGAACGAGTTGGTGGCGCCGGCCGATATCCGCGCAGTGCTGCACCTGATGCAGGAAGACGCCAATTTCGAATTCTTCGCGTTGGTCGATTCGCTGCAAGGCGTCGAGCGCTTGCAACGTGAGGTGCAGGCGTTTGGCCTTGCGCGCCCTTTGCCGCTGCTGGTGGAGCTGGGCATGAAGGGCAAGCGTGCTGGTTGCCGCGAACCGGAGGAGGTGATGGCTGTGGCGCGCGCGGTGTCTGCAGCGCCGGGCTTGCAGCTTGCCGGTATTGAAGGCTATGAAGGACTGGTCGTCACCGACAACCGTGCGGCGGATGTCGAGGTGGTGAACGGCTTCCTGCAGCGTATGGGAGAAATGCTGAAGGCTGCGGCGGCGGAAAGCCTGTTCGGCGGCGAGCAGGTGATCATCTCCGCCGGCGGCTCGGCCTACTTCGACCGCGTGGCGCGCGAGTTCGCTGGATTGGCCGTGCAGGGCAAGAAGGTGCTGCCGATCTTGCGCAGCGGCTGCTACGTCACCAACGACCATGGCTACTACGGCGGCCTGACCAGCGAGCTGGCGAGCCGCGAAGGCAAGACTGCCGGTGAAGGCCTGCGCCCGGCGCTGGAGATCTGGACCACCGTGCTGTCACGCCCGGAGCCGAACCTTGCGATCCTCGCCATGGGCAAACGCGATGCATCGCATGACCTGGGACTGCCGCTGCCGATCGCCGCGCATCGACCGGGAGAATCGGTGCTGCAATTGCCAAAGGGCGCCGTGATCGACAAGATGAACGACCAGCACGCCTACCTGCGCTGGCCGGAGGGCACAAAAGCGGACTTGCAAGTGGGCGACCTGGTAGGCTGCGGCATCTCCCACCCTTGCACGACATTCGACAAATGGCCCGTGATGCTGCTTGTGGATGACACGTATAACGTCCTGCAGGCCATCAACACCTTCTTCTGAGCGGTTACAATCTTGGCTTCACGCACAGAGGAAAACCATGCCTGACGCCCTGCCACACCTGTTCCCGCCTATCCAGCCCCGCAATAGCGGCATGCTGGCGGTCGACGACATCCATACAATTTATTGGGAAGAGGTGGGCAACCCGAACGGAATTCCGGTGGTCTTCCTGCACGGCGGCCCGGGCGCCGGCATGTCGCCGCAGCACCGCCGCTTCTTCAACCCGGACCACTACCGGGTCATCCTCTTCGACCAGCGCGGCGCCGGCAAATCGACCCCGCTGGGCGACGTGCGCAATAACACCACCCAGCTGCTGATCGAAGACATCGAGCGCCTGCGCGAGCTGTTCGGCATCGATAAATGGCTGGTATTCGGCGGCTCCTGGGGTTCCACCCTGGCGCTGGCATACGGCCAGGCCCACCCTGAGCGCTGCCTGGGCTTCGTCCTGCGCGGCATCTTCCTCTGCACGCAGAAGGAAATCGACTGGTTCCTGCAAGGCTCCGAATGGTTCCACCCCGAGGTGTACGACGAATTCGTCGCTCCTATCCCGGTAGAAGAACGCGGCAACCTGCTGCAAGCCTACGTCAAGCGCATCATGGACGCCAATCCGGAAGTGCACTGGCCCGCCGTGCGCGCCTGGAGCAAATTCGAAGGCCGCCGCGTCTTCCTGCTGCCGCAGCCGGATGAACCGCCATCAGATACGCTGGACCTGGGCGTCGGCCGCATGGAATCGCACTACATGGCCAACCTGGGCTTCTTCACCGACGGCCAGCTGCTGGCCAACACCTCGCGTATCGCCCACCTGCCGGCCGTGATTGTGCAAGGCCGCTATGACGTGATCTGCCCTCCGGTATCGGCACAGCGCCTGCTACAGGCCTGGGGCGCCAATGCCGTGATGAAGATGATCCCTGACGCCGGCCACGGCGCCATGGAGCAAGGCATCAGCCGCGCCCTGGTCAACGCTACCGAGCAATTCCGCCAGCAAGGACGATTCGCATGAACATGAATATCCAGCTTGGCGACATCGGCCACATCATCCAGTTGGCAATTGCCCCGGTGTTCATGCTGTCTACCGTCTGCACCAACCTGCTGGTGCTGCTGAACCGCCTGGCGCGTATCATCGACCGTTCGCGCGTCCTGGAAGAACGGCTTGATGTAGCCTATAACGACACTTACATGAACGAGCTGGACGTGCTGTACCGCCGCTCGCACCTGATCAACGTCGCCATTGCGCTGGCAACGGCCTGCGGCCTGTTCGTCTGCCTGGTGGTGGCCCTGCTTTTCGTGGGCGACGCCGCAAACGTCGGCCTGGACAAATACATCGCCGGCCTGTTTATCGCCGCCATGGTTTGCCTGATCGGCAATTTCGGCTACCTGCTGCGCGAAATCTTCATCGCCTCCACATTTATGCGTGCCCACCGCCATGTGCGGCACATTGAAAGAACCCCGAACTAAGAATCATCATGCACGATTACAAACGCCCACCTACGCTGCACCGCTACGGCCCGCGCAGCGAACTCGAACAAGCCCTGAAAGACGGCCAGTTCGTTCTGCGCCCTGTGGGCAGCTTCCTGACCCTGAGCTTCTCGCAAGCCTGGAACCGCGACTTGTTCGAACACTTCGGCGCCGACAGCTGCCTGGTGATCCACAACACCGAGGAATTCGGTGAACGCGTCCACCGCGCCGTGCAACGCACCCTGCCGAATTGGGCAGGCATCGACGGCGCCGTGGAATACGGCGGCCGCGCCGCCCTGGGCGCAGCCTTTACCAAGACGCGTGAGGACGCAATGGAGAAGGAATGGCAATTCGCCTGGCGCTCCATGCAGACCGCTTCCACCATGAATCCGGTGGTGATCCGTATCGGCAGCCTGGAAAACTTCGCGGAAGTGCGCGACCGCGACCACTACACTGCGTAAAGCAGCTTAAGGTACGCTGGGCACCCCGCCCAGCCCGCGCGCCAGTTCAGACTGTTTCGGCAGGGCAGGCTGGCGCTCAAGATGGGCCAGCACGGCACTCATCATGCGCTGGATATCGCCGCGAATGATATTGGTGCCCAGCAGGCCGGGCACATAGAAATTGGGCATCAGGCGGCCGCTGTAGACCACGCGGGTGCCGCCGGTTTCCGGAATCGGAATCAGTTCCCAGCGCGCCTCATAATGCTTCATATCGCCCGAGACCAGGGCAATGTCGATCGACGACATCGGCTGCTCCGTCGCGCGCACCACCAAATGGATTGAGCGCGACATGAACAGGAAGCGGGCCGTACCAAATTGCTCAATAATGACTTCATTGCCATTACGCGAGAGCACCCGGCACGAGGCCAGGTCGGGCACGAATTCCTCCATGCTGTCATAGGAGGTAAGGGTGCGCCAGACTGTTGGCAGCGATGCATGTACCGTGCCGCTGGCGTTCACCTCATAGAGCTGCTGCGCGTCTGTCGTCACCCGGTTGACGGTCACTTCCAGCTTGGGAATCTCCAATCGGGCCGTCTGCCCCGCCCCGAATGCGGGCGCGGTAAAACCGAGGAACAATACTAATAACAGTCGCTTCATCCTCCCAGCGTAAGGTAACTGGTGGCAGAATACAAGCGCCGCGCGCTTCCATCGTTAGACAGCGCACTGAACTCCCGCCTTACCGCTATGACGACCAATTTCCCGCATCTCCTTTCGCCCCTCGACCTGGGTTTTACCACCTTGCGCAACCGCGTGATCATGGGTTCCATGCACACCGGGCTGGAAGACCGTTTCTTCAACTATGACAAGCTGGCAGCGTTCTACCGTGAGCGCGCCAAGGGCGGCGTAGGGATGATCGTCACCGGCGGCATTTCGCCGAACCGCCAGGGCTGGCTGCTGCCTTTCGGCGGCACCATGAACTTTATCGGCGACGTCTTCAACCACCGCAAGCTGACCCGCGCCGTGCACGAGGAAGGCGGCAAGATCCTGATGCAGATCCTGCACGCGGGGCGCTATGGCTACCAGCCTTTCGCCGTGTCGGCGTCGGACAAGAAATCGCCGATCTCGCCCTTCAAGCCGAAAGCGCTGACCGAGGGCGGTATTGAATCGACCATCAAGGCCTATGTACGCGCCGCCAAGCTGGCGCAAAAGGCCGGCTACGACGGCGTGGAAGTCATGGGCAGCGAAGGCTACCTGCTGAACCAGTTCCTGTGCGCCCGCACCAACCACCGCCAGGACCGCTGGGGTGGCAGCATCGAAAACCGCATGCGCCTGCCGGTGGAAATCGTGCGCCGCATGCGCGAGGCCGTCGGCCGTGATTTCATCATCATGTACCGCCACTCCTTGCTGGACCTGGTCGACGGCGGCAATACCTGGGAAGAGGTAGTCACCGTCGCCAAGGCCCTGCAGCACGCCGGCGCCACCATTCTGAACACCGGTATCGGCTGGCATGAAGCGCGCGTGCCGACCATCGTCACCTCGGTGCCGCGTGCCGCCTTCGCCGAAGTGGCGGGCCGCCTGCGAAAGGAAGTAACTATTCCCGTGGTGGCCTCCAATCGAATCAATATGCCGGCGGAAGCGGAAGACATCCTGCGCCGCGGCGATGCCGATATGGTATCGATGGCGCGCCCATTCCTGGCGGACGCGGAATTCGTCAACAAGGCGGCCGCCAACCGCGCTGACGAAATCAATACTTGCATCGGATGCAACCAGGCTTGTCTCGACCACACCTTCCAGAACAAGCGCGCCAGCTGCCTGGTGAATCCGCGCGCCTGCCATGAGACGGAGCTGGTGTACCGCAAGGCCGCTGCGCGCCGCAAGGTGGCCGTGGTGGGCGCTGGCCCGGCCGGCCTGTCGGCAGCGACGGTGGCGGCGGAATGCGGCCACGACGTCACGCTGTTCGATTCCGGCGACCGTATTGGCGGCCAGTTCAACATCGCCAGGCAAATCCCGGGCAAGGAAGAATTCAACGAAACCCTGCGCTACTTTGGCCGCAAGATCGAGCTGACCGGCGTCAAGCTGGAGCTGAACCACCGCGTCACGCGCGAAGAACTGCTGGCGGGCGGCTATGACGACGTGATCGTCGCAACCGGCATCCGCATGCGCAAGCCGAAGATCGACGGCATCGATCACCCAAAAGTGCTGTCCTACCTCGATGTACTGCGCGACAAGAAGCCGGTCGGCAAGCGCGTAGCGATCATCGGCGCCGGCGGCATCGGCTTCGACGTGGGCGAATACCTGCTGCACAACCCCGAACATGAACTGCCGCTGGCGAAAGAACACTGGACGGCCGAATGGGGCGTTGACCTGCACGCCAACACCGGCGGCGGCCTGGTGCCGGCCAAGGCCTCCGAACCAGTACGCCAGCTGTATCTGCTGCAGCGCAAAACCAGCAAGCTCGGTGCAGGCCTGGGCAAGACCTCAGGCTGGGTGCACCGCGCGGTACTGGCGCGCAACGGCGTAGTGATGATCCCCGGCGTGCAGTACAAACTGATCGACGATCACGGCCTGCACATCCAGGTCGGCGAAGAAGAACGCCTGCTGGCAGTGGATAACGTCGTGATTTGCGCCGGCCAGGAAAGCCTGACCGAATTGATGCCGCCAGAAGGCGAGACCGCCGCACCGGGCTCCCCGCGCTTCCACAAAATCGGCGGCGCCGCCCTTGCAGCCGAGCTGGATGCCAAGCGCGCCATCAAAGAAGGCGCCGAACTTGCCTCCCGGCTCTAATTGTCCACCTTGGGGTCAGGAACGATAGTGGACATTATTTTCCGCTAGGCACTCTTGGGTGATGTGCGCCGCCATCGACTTGGCGAGCTCCTGCTCGCCAATGAAAATGACACCGGCGCGCTCCTTGCGCAGCAGTGCCGCTTCTTCTTCGCTGTGCGTGCGCACGGCGATCCTGATGTCCGGGTTCAGCGCGCGAGCCGTTTCGATCATGGCGCGCACGTGGAAGGTATCCGGGGTCGCCACCACCAGCATGCGCGCCTTGTGGATATGCGCCTGGATCAGTACCGCCGGCTCGCCCGCATTGCCCGCCACTGCTGGAATACCTTGCTGGCGCAACTGGTCGACCAGTTCGCGATTCTGCTCCGCAACCACGTAATCAATGCCTTGCGCTGCAAGCGATTCCCCGATACTGCGGCCAACGCGGCCATAACCCACCAGCACCACTTGCCCTTCCAGCTTGGAATGCGCGGTCGTCATCGGCAGCTCCGCCAGCGGGTCAGCGGTGCGCGCGTATTGCGCCGCCAGCGCTTTATCTTTGCCGAGCATGCGCTCCAGTGGAGCGGCCAGCAGGAACATCAGCGGATTCAAAGCGATCGACAGAATGGCGCCAGCCAGGATCAGGCTCTGTCCCTCGTGCGGCAACAGGCCCAGTGAAATCCCCAGCGCAGCCAGGATGAACGAGAATTCGCCGATCTGCGCCAGGCTGGCCGACACCATCAGTGCGGTGCTGGCCGGGTAACGCAGCAGCACCACCAGTGCGAAAGCAACGATCGATTTGCCGAACAGGATAATGGCCACCACGGCCAGCACGCGCAACGGTTGGTCGACCAGGATCGACGGCTCGAACAGCATGCCGACCGATACGAAGAACAGCACCGCGAATGCATCGCGCAGCGGCAGCGATTCGTGCGCCGCCCGGTGGCTCAGCTCAGATTCGCGCAGCACCATGCCGGCAAAGAAGGCGCCCAGTGCGAAAGAGATGCCGAACAATTTGGTCGCGGCGTAGGCGATGCCTACCGCTGCAGCGATCACGCACAGGGTGAACAGCTCGCGTGAATTGGTGCGTGCCACCTGCCACAGGATCCAGGGGAACAGCTTGCGGCCCACCAGCAGCATGAAGCCGACGAACAGTGCCACTTGGCCCAAGGTGAGAGCCAGTGCTTTCCAGATGCTGCCTTCAGCGGTGCCGTGGCCGTGGCCCGCCGCTGCCGCATCGCCGGCATTGCCGCCAAGAGCGCCTGCAAGAGCAGGCAGCAGCACCAGGACCAGCACGGTCACCAGATCTTCCACCACCAGCCAGCCGACGGCAATGCGGCCATTGAAGGAGTCGAGCGTACCGCGCTCCTCCAGCGCCCGTAGCAGCACCACGGTGCTCGCCACCGACAGCGCCAGGCCGAATACCAGGCCGCCGCCGAGGCTCCAGCCCCAGAAATGGGCCAGCGCCATGCCCATGCCGGTGGCCGCTGCAATCTGAAGGATGGCTCCGGGCAGGGCGACCTTGCGCACCTCCCACAAATCATCGAGCGAGAAATGCAGGCCGACGCCGAACATCATCAGCATCACGCCAATTTCCGCCAGCTGGCCGGCGAGCGCACTGTCAGCGACAAAACCAGGGGTAGCGGGGCCAATCAGGATGCCGGCTGCGAGATAGCCGACGAGGGCGGGAAGTTTGAGGCGGACGGCGACAAAGCCGAAAATGAGGCCGAACCCTAAGGCTGCGGCGATGGTGGTAATCAGACTGACGTCATGGGGCATGCGAGGCTCCTTTCGCAAGGAGTATAACCGCATGCCCCGTTGGGCTTACACCTTGCGTACGACCACGGAGCCGATGGAGTAGCCGGCGCCGAAGCTGCAGATCACGCCGTACGAACCGGACGGCAGGTCGTCCTGGTGCTTGTGGAACGCGATGATGGAGCCGGCGGAGGAGGTGTTGGCGTAGGTGTCCAGGATCACCGGCGCTTCCAGCGCTTCCGCGTCGCGGCCGAGGATGGTGCGCGAGATCAGCTGGTTCATGCTCAGGTTGGCCTGGTGCAGCCAGAAGCGGCTCATCTGCTCAACCTTCAGGCCGGCGCGGTCGATCGAATCCTTGATCATCTGCGCTGCCATTGGGCACACGTCCTTGAATACCTTGCGGCCTTGCTGCTTAAACAGCTTGTCCGGTGCGCCAATGCCGCCTTCGTCGAAGCGGTTCATGAAGCCGAAGTTGTTACGGATGTTGTTGGAGAAGCTGGTCTTCAGCTTGGTGTCCAGGATGTCCCACTGGTGCTTGGAGACGGCGCCTTCCTTGGCCTCCACGATGATCGCGGTGCAGGCATCGCCGAAGATGAAGTGGCTGTCGCGGTCGCGGTAGTCCAGGTGGCCGGAGGTGATTTCCGGATTCAGGATCAGCACAGCGCGAGCCTGGCCGCTCTGTACGGCGCCCACGGCAGTCTGGATGCCAAAGGTGGCGGAGGAGCAGGCCACGTTCATGTCGAAGCCGAAGCCGTCGATGCCCAGCGCCTGCTGCACTTCCACGGCCATGGCCGGGTAGGCGCGCTGCATATTGGAACAAGCCACCAGCACCATATCGATATCGGCTGGGGTGCGGCCGGCGCGGTCCAGCGCCTGGCGCGCGGCTGCCACGCAGATCTCGGCCTGCAGCGACAGTTCTTCGTTGCTGCGCTCAGGGATGCGCGGAGTCATGCGCTTAGGGTCCAGGATGCCGGTCTTTTCCATCACAAAGCGCGACTTGATGCCGGACGCTTTTTCGATGAAGGCGGCGCTGGATGGTTCGATGGCGGTCACGGTGCCAGCGGCGATTGCGGCGGCGTTTTCCGCATTGAACAGCTCGGCGTAAGCGTTGAACGCGGTGACCAGCTCTTCGTTGCTGATCGAATTCGATGGGGTAAAGAGGCCGGTTCCGCTGATGACGGCTTGTTTCATGATCAATATTTCTTTCTTAGAATGGGTCAGGCGACCGGTAAGTTGGCCGATTTTACCGCATCTGCATGCAAAAACGGCGCCCCAGGGGGCGCCGTCTTGATTTTTGCCACGTTATTTCTTGGGGGGCGGGTCCAGCTTGACCAGCTTGGATTCCGCCTTGGCCATCTGCACCGGAATGCCTTGCAGGTGATTCAGCGCCTGTTTCAGCTGGAAGTCCTCGCCGCTGCCGTATTCCAGCGGTTTGCGCTTCTTTTCGGCTGCCAGGATGCGCATTTGCTCTTCCAGCTCGTCGCGCTGGGCCTTGCCGGCTTCCTGTTCGCGGTCGTTGGTCAGGTGCTTGGCCAGGTCGGCTTCGCGCATGCGCAGGCTGTTCAGACCGTCGCCATCCTCGTTCTCGTCCACCGCCAGGTCAGGCGAAATGCCCTTGGCCTGGATCGAGCGGCCATGCGGCGTGTAGTAGCGCGCCGTGGTCAGCTTGACGGCGGTATCGGCGGTCAACTGACGGATCGTTTGCACCGAGCCCTTGCCGAACGTTTGCGAACCGATAATGGTGGCGCGCTTGTAATCCTGCAGGGCGCCTGCCACGATTTCCGAGGCGGAGGCGGAACCGGTATTCACCAGCACGGCCATCGGCACGTGCTTGACCGCTTCCGGCAGCTTGGCCAGCGGGTCGCCATCGCCGCGCAGCGAGTAGTATTCGGCGCGGCCGTAGAAGATTTGCTTCGAGTCCGGCAGCTGGCCATTGGTCGAGACGATAGGCGTGTCCTTCGGCAGGAAGGCCGCTGCCACGCCGATCGCGCCTTGCAGCACGCCGCCCGGGTCGTTGCGCAGGTCCAGCACCAGGCCTTTCAGGTTCGGGTCCTGGCGGTACAGCTCGGTGATCTTGGCGGCCAGGTCGTCCACCGTCGGTTCCTGGAATTGCGAGATGCGCAGCCAGGCATAGCCCGGCGAGACCATCCTGGCCTTCACGCTTTTCTGGTGGATTTCCTCGCGGTTCAGGGTGAACTGCAGCGGCTGTGGCTCATCCTTGCGCATGATGGTCAGCATCACCTTTGTGCCTGGTTCGCCGCGCATTTTCTTGACCGACTCGTCCAGGCTCAGGCCCTTCAGCGACGTCGTGTCGAGGCGGGTGATCATATCGCCCGGCTTGATGCCGGCGCGGTAGGCCGGCGAATCTTCGATCGGCGCCACGATCTTGATATAGCCTTCGTCGCTCTGGGCGATTTCAATACCCAGGCCGACAAACTTGCCTTGCGAGCCTTCGCGCAATTCGGCGTAGGCTTTCTTGTCCAGGTAGGCGGAGTGAGGGTCGAGCGAAGCGACCATGCCGGCGATGGCTTCGGTCAGCAGCTTCTTGTCTTCAACCTGTTCCACGTAGTCGGATTTGATCAGGCCGTACACGTCGGCGAGCTGCTTGAGCTCCTCGAGTGGCAAGCCAGGGTCGGCCTGCTTTTGCGCCATCGCGGAAAACTGAAGGGATACCGCAACCCCCGCAACGACGCCGAGCCCGATAAGCCCGGCGTTTTTGAGTTTCTTGCCCATGTGTCACCTGTTCCAAATACAGCGGTTAACTCGTCCGCTATTGGAATTCAGTATAAACCTGATTTCCAGCAATCGTAGCTGCCATAGGGAATAAAAAGCGTTTGAAAGCCACGATAAATTCATAACTTTGTACTTGTTTGCCAATGTGTTTACCGGAGTAAGTATTTGTAAGAAAGGCAGAACCATGGGGAGCCGGGGCCTAAACTGGGTTTCGCTATTTCTCTCTACCCTAAAGTAGCTTCATGCCTGCGGTTACGCCGTGGGCATCTTTTTTTCCGGAGCAAGATATGAAACTCATCCGCACTGCCCGCGCTGCCTGGCTCCTACTGGCAATGGCTGTTGCGCCGGCTTTCGCCGTGCCCGTCATGGATATGCGCGCCGAAGACCTGGTGCCCATGGCCAGCGAGTTCCGCAAGTCCCTCAACCTGAACGCCAACCAGCAAACGCTGTGGGCCAAGGTGGAAAGCCAGAGCAAAGCGCTGTTGCGCGAGCGCAAGGCCCGCCGTGAGCGCCTGCAGGAAGCCACGCGCCATAGCCTGGAAGCCCAGAATGTGGAACTGCGCGAACTGCAGGCCGGGCTGGAAGCGGAGCAAGCCACGACGGCGGCGGAAGATCGCCAGATGCGCGAATGGTGGCTCGGCATTAATGACGCGCTGGATGACGGCCAGCGCCAGGCGGCGGCGAAATTCCTGCTGGACCAGCTGATCCGTATGGAAGATGGGCCCGGTGGCAACCATGGCGAAAGGCCATCGGGCGGCGAGGGGGGACACCACGGTGGCCGTGGCGGCCGCGGTGGCATGGGTGGCGGGGCCGGCGGCGGGGGCCGCGGCATGTAAGTATCTTTAAGTAACAAAGGCGGTGGGCCTGTGCCAGCCCTCGGGGCGGCGTTTACAATGCCCAACCTATGAAGAAGCTGATCCCTTTCGCCATGGCAACATTGGGAGTTGCCGCAGGCGCCGCCGCCCAGCAAGAACCCAGCAAGCCCGCCGATAAAGTCGTTCCGCAGGTCACCATCAGTGGCGGCCGCCAGGATGATATGGTCGAGCGCCGCAACTCGACTGCTGGCAAGCAAATTTACGGCCGTGAAGAACTGGATCGTAATGGGGACAGCAATATTGGCGATGTGCTCAAGCGCCTGCCGGGCGTGACTATCGGCGGCCGTGCCGGCCGTGGCGGCGAAGTGCGCATGCGCGGCCTGGGCAGTGGTTACACCCAGGTCCTGGTGAACGGCGAGCGTCCGCCTGCCGGCTTCTCGATGGAATCGCTGTCGCCCGACCAGGTCGAGCGCATTGAAGTGATGCGCGGCCCGGTGGCGGAACACAGCACCCGCGCCATCGCCGGCACCATCAATATCGTGCTGCGCGACGGTTACCAGATGCGCGACATCCAGGTCAAAGCCGGCGACCGCATTGAGCAGGGCCGCCATTCGCCCGAGCTGTCGGTCACGGCGCCGGGCAAGGTGGGGGCCCTGAGCTATACCCTGTCGGCTTCGGTGCAATACACCCGCCAGCACGACAGCACCCAGACCCACAACGCGGAAACGGATGCCGACGGCGTGCTGCTCAAGGAACAATTCCTGGATAGCGAAAGCAGCGGCAACGCCAAGGGCCTGCACCTGACGCCGCGCCTGTCGTACAAATTCGAAAACGGCGACACGCTGAATTTCCAGACGTTCCTGATTCACCAGCAGATGCGCAACCAGGCGCAGACCAATCTGGCGCAGCCGGTGGGCAGCGTGCCGCCCGAATACAACTTCGCGCAGCAAAGCAGCGAAGGCGACGTGACTTTCCTGCGCGGCTTCGGCAACTGGCTGCACCGCCTGCAAGGCGCCAGCAAGCTCGATGTGAAATTCGGATTTGGCCTGGGCAAGCGCAGCAACGATTCGCTGCGCTACCAGTACGACGGCCAGGGCGCGCTGCTGGACCGCTTCACCGACACCGACGATACGCGCGACCGAAGCCTCAACACCGGCGGCAAATACACCTCGCCACTGGGCGCCGGCCATTTGCTGGCGGCAGGCTGGGAGCTGGAAGCCAGCCACCGCGAGGAAGTGCGCGTGTCGCTGGACAAGGACGGAAAAGCGCAGTTCGCCGATTCCGGCGACAACCTGACTGCCGACACGCGCCGCGCCGCCTTGTACGCGCAGGACGAATGGGAAATCACGCCGCAATGGTCGGCCTATGCCGGCGCCCGCTGGGAAGGCATCCGCACCACATCCGACCGCAGCGCGGGCACGGTCAGCAACACCAGCAAGGTATTCAGCCCGCTGCTGCACGCGGTATGGAAAATCCCCGGCCGCGAAAAAGACCAGGTGCGCGCCAGCCTCACCAAGAGCTACAAGTCGCCCAATGTGCAGGACCTGATTGCCGCGCCATTCCTGTCGCGCCTTAACAGCGCCACCAGTCCTGACCGTGTCGGCAATCCGAACCTGAAGCCGGAACTGGCCACGGGCCTGGACCTGGCTTATGAGCACTACCTGGGCCGCAACGGCATTATCAGCGTCAGTGGTTTCGTGCGCGACATCGACAACCTGATTCGCCGCGAACTCACGCAGCAGCAGACCGACCTTGGCCTGCGCTGGGTGTCTTCGCCGGCCAACGTTGGCCACGCGCGCACCAGCGGCATCGAGCTGGAAGCGAAGTTCTCGCTGGCGGAGTTGATGGACAACGCGCCGCAAATCGACTTCCGCAGCAATTACAGCCGCTTCTGGTCGCGGGTCGACGGCATCCCCGGACCTGACAATCGCCTTGACCAGCAAGCGAAGCAAACAGCCAACCTGGGCATGGACTACCGCCTGAAAGACATTCCACTGACGTTGGGCGCAAGCTACAACTGGACGCCGGCCATCCGCACCCAGACCAGCGACAAACAAGTAGTGGAAACCAGCCGCAAACGCGTGCTGGACATGTATGCGCTGTGGCGTTTCGACGCCCGCACGCAAATCCGCATCAGCGCCAACAATATGCTGGCGGAAGACGCCACCGGGTACAACCTGGTGTACGCTAATGGCCTTGCTGCACAAGCGGCCTCGCTGAACCCCACTTATACCCAGTGGAGTGTTCGACTTGAAACTAAATTCTAAAGGGACAACGAGAGTGAAACGACACATCCTGAGCACCATCACCCTGAGCCTGATGGCGGCATTCGCCCATGCAGGCGGTCACGAAGGCCACGAGCACGCGTCGACCATGGTTTCCGGCATCGACAAGCAATACGTGGACAACAGCGTGCGGGTGCAGGACGACTTCTTCCAGCACCTGAACGGCGAGTGGTTGCGCACCACCGAAATCCCTGCCGACAAATCGAGCTGGGGTTCCTTTGCCAAGCTGCGCGACGACACCTTGTTCCAGCTGCGCGACCTGATCCAGGGCCTGCAGGGCCAGAAAGGCCTGAAAGGCGACGACGCCAAAATCGCCGCACTGTACGCTTCCTATATGGACGAAGCCAAGCTGGAAACGCTGGGCGCCAAGCCGCTGGCTGGCGAGCTGTCCAGGATCCGCAGCCTGAAAGACAAGAAGGGCATCCCTGCGCTGGTAGCCCACTTCAACAAGACCGGCGTGCCTGCGCCATACGGCGTGTTTGTCAGCCAGGATGCGCGCGAATCGACCCAGTACGCCGCTCACATGGGCCAATCCGGCCTGGGCCTTCCTGACCGCGATTACTACCTGAAGAAGGATGACGAAAAGTCCGCGGCGATCCTGGCCAAGTACGAACAGCACGTTGCCAAGGTCCTTGGCCTGGCCGGCAACAAGGATGGCGCTGAAAAAGCCAAGGCCATCGTCGCCCTGGAAACCGAACTGGCCAAGGTGCAGTGGTCGCGCGTGGACAACCGCGATCCGGTCAAGCGCTACAACAAGATGGAAATCAGCAAGCTGGCTGAAATCGCACCAGGCTACGACTGGAACGCAGCCCTGGGCGCGACTGGCATCGCCGCCAAGACCAAGACCGTGATCGTGTCCCAGCCTAGCTACATGACTGAATTCGCCAAGCTGGTTGAAAGCACCCCGCTGGAATCCTGGAAGGCTTACTTCGAATGGCAGCTGCTGCGCGACGCGTCGCCATACCTGTCGAAAGACTTTGATAACGCCAACTTCGCCTTCTACGGCACCGTGCTGACCGGCGTGACCGAGCAGCAGCCACGCTGGAAGCGCGGCGTGGGCGTGGTGGAAGGCGCCATCGGCGAAGGCATGGGCAAGCTGTACGTGGCCAAGTACTTCCCGGCTGAACGCAAGGCGCGCATGGAAGAACTGGTGAAGAACCTGCTGGTGGCTTACAAGCAGAGCATCGACAGCATCGACTGGATGGGCCCTGAAACCAAGAAGCAGGCGCAGGAAAAACTGGCCAAGTTCACGCCGAAAATTGGCTACCCGAACAAGTGGCGCGACTACAGTAAGCTGGAATTCAAGTCCGGTGACCTGATCGGCAACCTGGGCCGCGCGACCGAATTCGCCTACAACCGCAATATCGACAAGCTGGGCAAGCCGATCGACAAGGACGAATGGGGCATGACCCCGCAGACGATCAATGCCTACTATCGTCCAACCGCCAATGAGATCGTGTTCCCGGCCGCAATCCTGCAGCCGCCGTTCTTCGACATGAACGCTGACGACGCGGTCAACTACGGCGCGATCGGCGCTGTGATCGGCCACGAGATCTCGCACGGCTTCGACGATTCCGGCTCGCAGTACGACGGCGACGGCAACCTGCGCGACTGGTGGACCAAGGAAGACCGCGAAAAGTTCAAGGTCAAGGCAGACGCCATGGTCAAGCAGTACAGCTCCTACGAGCCGGTGGCTGGCTACAACATCAACGGCAAGCTGACCCTGGGCGAGAACATCGCCGACAACTCGGGCCTGGCCATCGCCTACAAGGCCTACAAGATTTCCCTGGGCGGCAAGACCTCCCCGGTGATCGACGGCCTGACCGGCGAACAGCGCGTGTTCATGGGCTTCGGCCAGGTATGGCGCACCAAGATGCGTGACCAGCAGGCGATTGTGCAGATCAAGACCGACCCGCACTCCGCCGGCCGCTTCCGCGCCAACGGTACGGTGGTCAACCAGCCAGCCTTCTACGAAGCGTTTGGCGTGAAGGAAGGCGACAAGATGTACGTTAAGCCGGAAGACCGCATCATCATCTGGTAAAACTAGTTTTGGGAAAAAAGCCACGCAAATGCGTGGCTTTTCTTTTAACGTTACCCTGCAACGTGCTAGAGTCGCGCGGTACCGTCACACCTACCTTGGAGGGTAACCTTGAAACGCAAGATCCTGAGCGCCGTTATCGTCGGCCTCTTCGCCACCACCGCTGCCATCGCAGCCGGCAATAAAGCACCACAGAAATCCGGTATCGAAACCACCGCCATGGACAAGGCTGTCCGTGCACAGGATGATTTCTACCTGCACCAGAACGGCACCTGGATGAAGAACACCGAAATCCCGGCCGACCGTTCCTCCTGGGGTACTTTCGTACAGCTGTCTGAAACCGTTCAGCCGCAACTGCGCGCCCTGATCGAAGAAGCCGCCGCCAAGGGCGGCAATGCCGACGCCAAGCGCGTAGGCGATATGTTCGCGTCCATGATGGACGAAGCCCGTGCCGAGCAGCTGGGCATCACCCCGCTGAATGGCGAACGTGCACGCATCGCCGCCATCACCGACAAGAAACAGCTGGCTGCCCAGTTCGCGCACTTCTCGCGCATCGGCGTGAGCAGCCCCTTCGACGTCGGCGTCCACCAGGACAACAAGGATTCGACCCGCTACGTGGCCGACCTGGGCCAGTCCGGCCTGTCGATGCCTGACCGCGACTACTACCTGAAAAAAGACGACGCCAAGCTGGCTGACACCCTGGCCAAGTTCGAAGCACACGTCGCCCGCATGATGGCGCTGGCCGGCGATACCAATTCCGCCGCTACCGCGAAATCCGTGATCAACGTCGAGACCCGCCTGGCGCAAATCCAGTGGACCAAGGTCGAGCTGCGCGATCCGGTCAAGGCCTACAACAAGTACGAACTGGCCAAGCTGAAAGAGCTGATGCCGAGCTTCGACACGGACAGCTGGCTGGAAGGCGTTCTCCTGACCGGCAAGGTGAAGGACGTGAACGTTGGCCAGCCTACCTACTTCCAGGCGCTGGACAAGGTGCTGTCCGAAGTACCGCTGGAAGACTGGAAGGCGTACATGAACTACCGCCTGATGGCCACCTTCTCGCCGGAGCTGTCCAAGTCCTTCGTTGATGAGAACTTCTCCTTCTACGGCACCACCCTGAGCGGCGCCACCGAGCAGCGTCCACGCTGGAAGCGTGCCGTGTCGCTGACAGAAGGCACCATGGGCGAAGCCGTCGGCAAGCTGTACGTGGCCAAGCACTTCTCGCCGGAAGCCAAGGCACGCATGGAAAAGCTGGTGAAAAACCTGCTGCAAGCCTTCAACCAGAGCATCGACACCCTGGAGTGGATGAGCCCTGCGACCCGCAAGGAAGCCCACGCCAAGCTGGCCAAGTTCACCACCAAGATCGGCTACCCGAACAAGTGGCGCGACTACAGCGCGCTGGAAATAAAGCGTGAAGACCTGGTTGGCAACGTGATGCGCGCCAGCGATTTCGAACACCACCGCAATATCAATAAGCTGGGCAAGCCGATCGACCGCGACGAATGGCTGATGCCACCGCAGGCGATCAATGCCTACTACAACCCGGAAATGAACGAGATCGTGTTCCCGGCCGCAATCCTGCAGCCACCGTTCTTCGACATGAAGGCTGACGACGCGGTCAACTACGGCGGCATCGGCGCCGTGATCGGCCACGAAATTTCGCACGGCTTTGACGACCAGGGTTCGCAGTACGACGGCGACGGCAACCTGCGCAACTGGTGGACCGAAGAAGACGGCAAGCGCTTCAAGGAACGCACCTCGATCCTGGTCAAGCAGTACAGCGAATTCGAAGCGCTGCCTGGCTACAAGGTCAACGGCGAGCTGACCCTGGGCGAGAACATCGGCGACAACTCCGGCCTGGCCGTGGCTTACAAGGCCTACAAGCTGTCCTTGAAGGGCAAGAAAGCCCCTGTGATCGACGGCTTCACCGGCGACCAGCGCTTCTACATGGGCTGGGCCCAGGTATGGCGTACCAAGTTCCGCGATGCAGCTCTGATCGCGCGCGTGAAGACCGACCCGCACTCGCCGGGCCCATTCCGCGCCAACGGCACCCTGCGTAACCAGCCTGGCTTCTACGAAGCCTTCAGCGTGAAAGAAGGCGACAAGCTGTACCTGTCGCCAAAAGAGCGCGCGATTATCTGGTAACCCCCCAACCCGGTAAACCTGGGTACGGCCCAAGGGCCGGACCCAGGCCCGCGACCGCCGCATAACGGGGTCCGGCCCTGCGGGCCGTACCCCGGTTTCCCGGTTCCCAAGGTTCAAGAAAAGGACCCGCAAAATGAAAAAACACCTCATCGCCGCTGCCGCCGCGCTGCTGGCCACCATGGCCAATGCCGCTGAAAAATCCGGCATCGAACTGCAATACGTCGACCCAGCCGTCCGCGCCCAGGACGACTTCTTCAAGCACCTGAACGGCAAATGGCTTGCCACCGCCGAAATCCCGGCCGAAATGTCCAGCTGGGGCGTCTTCGAAAAGCTATTCGAAGACATCCAGCCGCAACTGCGCCAGATCATCGAAGATTCCGCCAAGAGCGCCGACAGCGCCGACAAAAAACGCATCGGCGACTTCTACGCCTCCTTCATGGACGAAGCCCGCCTGGAGCAACTGGGCGCCGCCCCAATCCAGCCAGAGCTGGCCCGCATCGCCGCCCTGAGCGACAAGAAGCAGCTGCCAGCCCTGTTCGCGTACCACAACCGCCACAACTTCGCGGCGCCTATGGACATGGGCATCCACCAGGACAACAAGGACTCCACCAAGTACGTGATCGACTTCGTGCAGTCCGGCCTGGGCATGCCTGACCGCGACTACTACCTGAAAAAAGACGACGCCAAGATGGCCGAGACGCTGGCCAAATACCAGGCCACCGTCGAAAAAATGCTGGCGCTGGCCGGCGACAAGAACGCCGCCGCCAACGCCAAAGCCGTCGTCGCCTTCGAAACCAAAATCGCACAGCTGCACTGGACCAAGGTGGAGCTGCGCGACCCGGTCAAAGCCTACAACAAGGTGCCGGTCGCCAAGCTGGGCGAACTGATGCCGGGCTATGACTGGAACGCCTACCTGAATGGCCTGGGCGTTGCAGGCAAGGTCGATTACGTTATCGTCAGCCAGCCAAGCTACCTGAAAGCACTGGACAAGCTGCTGGCCGAAACCCCGCTTGAAACGCTCAAGCCTTACTTCACCTGGAACGTGGTGCGCGCCAATGCGCCGTTCCTGGGCAAAGACTTCGTCGCAGCCAATTTCGAGTTCTACGGCAAGCAGCTTGGCGGCGCCACCGAAATGCGACCACGCTGGAAGCGCGGCGTCTCCGCTACCGAAAACGCGCTGGGCGAAAGCATCGGCAAGGTCTATGTGGAGCAGCATTTCCCGGCCGCGAACAAGGCGCGCATGGAAGAACTGGTGAAGAACCTTCTGGTGGCCTACAAGGACAGCATCGACAAGCTGCCTTGGATGAGCCCTCAGACCAAGAAGGAAGCGCAAGCCAAGCTGGCCAAGTTCACACCGAAGATCGGCTACCCGAACAAATGGCGCGATTACAGCGCGTTGACCATCGACCGCAACGACCTGGTTGGCAACGTGACCCGTGCCACCGAGTTCGCAGTGCAGAAGGAACTGGACAAGCTCGGCAAACCGATCGACCGTGATGAATGGGGTATGACGCCGCAAACCGTCAACGCTTATTACAACCCAGAGCTGAACGAAATCGTGTTCCCGGCCGCTATCCTGCAGCCGCCGTTCTTCGATGCCAACGCGGATGATGCGGTCAACTACGGCGCCATCGGCGCGGTGATCGGCCACGAGATTTCGCACGGCTTTGACGACCAGGGCGCGCAGTACGACGGCGACGGCAATCTGCGCGACTGGTGGACCAAACGCGATCACGCCAACTTCAAGGCCAAGACGCAGATGCTGGTCAAGCAGTACGGCGCATTCAGCCCGGTCAAAGGCTATAAGGTTAATGGCGAGCTGACGCTGGGTGAAAACATCGCCGACAACTCGGGCCTGGCAATCGCGTACAAGGCATACAAGCTGTCGTTGGGCGGCAAGCCGGCACCAGTGATTGATGGCTTTACCGGCGAGCAGCGCTTCTATCAGGGCTGGGCGCAAGCATGGCGCGCCAAGTCGCGCGATGCGGCGCTGATCCGCCAGGTGACCACCGACCCGCATTCGCCGGAGGAGTTCCGCGCCAACGGTTCGCTGCGCAACCAGCCCGGCTTCTACGATGCGTTCGGCGTGAAGAAAGGCGACAAGATGTACCTGGCGCCAAAAGATCGCGTGATCATCTGGTAAAACCGGTAGGGCAGGGTCTGACCCATGGGGCAGACCCTGGTTTACCGGGTTCAAAAAGGCAAAAAAAAACCGCTCATCCGAGCGGTTTTTTTATTGATGCGGCCAGCTGATTACTTAGCAGCCTCAGCAGCAGGTGCCGGAGCAGCCTGCTTCACTTCAGGCTCCTTGAACTTGCCGCCAGACTTATTCACCATGTACACCACAGCGCGCGCAACTTCCACATCATCCAGATCCGGATTGCCGCCCTTGGCAGGCATAGCGCGCAGGCCTTCCAGCGCATGTTTCACAACAGTGTCCTGGCCCTGAGCGATACGAGCACCCCACGCGCCAGCGTCGGCGAACTTAGGAGCACCAGCCGCGCCGGAACCGTGGCAAGCCGCGCAAGTTGCGGTGTAAACAGCTTCGCCGGTTTGCAGGACTTTAGGAGCGTTGACGTCTTTGAGGGTGAAACCATTGTCAGCTACAGGCTTCAGGCGGGCAGCTACAGCTTCCGCACTTTGGCTTTCGGAACCAGCGCCAGTCAGTTTTTCCTGGGTCACAAATTGCACCAGCAAAACAATGCCGATAATGGTGACAGCGAAGAAACCTACAACAGCAGCGACCAGCTGCTTAGGCGTTCTGATAGCGGATTCGTGGCTCATGATTTCCTTAGGACAGTTTTTCGAAGCTGTGTTGAAGGGTTATGTTTTTGGCATTTTTAACGCCGAACCCTCGTCAAACCTGCGATTATAGACGGAAAGCCCTAGCTATGGAATGGATTTCCGGCTATCCTTCGTGTCTCTTCAGCATGACGACTGCGGCTGTAGCTCAGTGGATAGAGTATCGGCCTCCGAAGCCGAGGGTCGTGGGTTCGATCCCCGCCAGCCGCGCCACTTTTCCTTCATAAAATCGTTTACGTGACCGGCGTTGCGCCGCCATGCGGCCGTGCGGCCAGTTGCTCCGGACCGGAGTAGATGGTCAGGTTCTGGCAAGCCAGCAGCTGCAAGTGCTCAACGAAGCCGCGTGCCGGAATCCACCACGACTGCGCCTCGCCGACCTGCCCTTGGCGCAGCAGGCCGACGCGCCTGAACTCCTCTTTGAAGTAGGCGCGCAAATCCTCCCGCGAGCGATGGTCGATGCGCTGCGGCATGAGATCCGGATCAAAGGGGCGCACCGGGACTTCGCACAGCTTGCCGTCCTGGTCGATGCAGGGCAGGCGATAGTTATCTTCGGCCCAGACATGTACCGGAAAGTCTTCGCCCATGGCGTCTTCCAGCACATGGTAAAACGTGACCGGACCCATCGAAATGCCCAGTCCCAGCACCTTGGCGTTCGCCAGTCCGACAAAGCGTTGCCAGGGCGAACCCTCGCCAAAAATCGATGGTGCGCGGTGGTGGGCTTCAGTCAGGTAAGCGGCGTAGCGGCCCCAGGCTGAGACTGAATGCGTCGGGTGCACGCTGCGATGGATGCCGGGACTGTTGAGAAAGGCTTTCGGCAGGCGGCCGATATTGGTGCCATGCTGGCGCACGTCGAATACATAGTCTGGCATGCGGCAGGTGGCGCGGGTCGTTCGACCGGGCATATAGTAAGTCGGCATCACCAGCGTACCCTGTGGGCCGACGGCTTCCTTCAAAGCCTGAACAACAGCGGCTGCGCCGCCGGTCACATGGCCCAAGCCCTTCAGTGACGAATGGACGAAGACGGCGTCGCCCTTGGCAATGCCGAGCCTGGCCAGTCCGTCCAGAAGCTCCGCTCGGCCGATAATGCGGTGTGTTTTCCTGGCCGGTGTGGCGTTGTTGCGGTTGTGCAATGATTCGATCAGCGCTTTGGCCAGGCGCTTGGCGGGTATTAGCATTAATTACTTCCTGCAAGTCTCTTTCCGGAAGGTTAGCACTGATGCAGAATTTCGCCGCCCAATTGGGGATGCCTGCTGCGCCACAAATTCCTCAAAATGTAAGCGTTTCTACCTGAAATGTAAGGGTTTCACTTGCAGCGAAACCTTGCTTTCGTTAATATTATGTAAATTTTGTTAACGCGGGCTCGTGCATGCTTGATGTATTCATAACAGTCGATGTGGAAATCTGGTGTGACGGCTGGCGCGATATCGACGCCCGCTTCCCAGACGCATTTCGACGTTATATCCATGGCCCTACTGCCAACGGCGACTTCGGGCTCGCTTATCAGTTGAAGGTCCTGTCCGAGCACGGCCTGAAAGGCGTGTTCTTCGTCGAACCTCTGTTTTCTGCCCGTTTCGGGCCTGAGCCGCTGGCCGAAATCGTCGGCATGATCGAAGCGGCCGGGCATGAAGTGCAGCTGCATATGCATACCGAATGGGTGGACGAGGCGCGCGAACCGCTGCTGCCGAACGTCGATCGCAAACGCCAGCACCTGCGCTATTTCTCCCGCGAAGAGCAGGCCATCCTGATCCGTAAAGGCAAGACGATGCTGGAAAGAGCGGGTGCGGGCCAGGTCAATGCCTTCCGTGCCGGCAGCTTTGGCTTCAACCGCGACACCCTGCATGCGCTGGCGGTCAATGGCCTGGAATTTGACAGCAGCTATAACGCCATCCTGTTCGGTCCGGACAGCGGCGTGATGCCCGGCACCATGCTGACGGACCCGGTGCGTTGCGACAATGTCGAGGAATACCCGATGACCGTGTTCCGCGATGGACGCGGCTTGCATCACGCCCAACTGACATCCTGCTCGTCAGCAGAAACGGAAGGCTTGCTGTGGCAAGCGCAGCAGCAGGGCCGCGAAGCCTTTGTCTTGCTATCGCATAACTTCGAATTGCTCAACAAGGCTAAGACGCAGAGCGACCCGGTGGTTGTCGAACGCTTCCGCCGACTGTGCGCGTTTCTCGATCGAAACCGTGATAATTTCCGTACCAGCGGCTTTCGCGGTCGCCAGCAAGCAGCGGCCGGTGTCCAGCTTGGCCCGCTGAGTTCTCCTTGGCACCGGACTGGTTTGCGTATGCTTGAACAGGCATACCGGCGGAGGTATGGATGAGTCACTGGGAGTTGCGTCAAGTTCCTTTTGAATTCAAGCTTAGCGACCTGACGCTTGGCAGTTTGGCGATGGAGCTGCAGGTTCGACCGAAACGGATGGGCGCGCCAGTTCGCAATGCGCAGGCCTTGCATGACCCGGCTCTGGAGCTGCTTCCCGGCAGCCAGGGCTTCGTCGAGCGTGGCGTCCCGCTTGACGAGCATGCGCCGGTATTCACGGCCGTTGGCCAATACCTTTACTACGTGCCCCATCATTACAGTCATTGCTTTATCGACTTGACCATGGGCTTTGAGGCTTACCAGGCCAAGTTCTCGTCGAAAACCCGTGGCACCATCATGCGCAAGGTACGCAAATTCGCCGAGCAGACTGGTGGCACCGCGCAGTGGCAGCTGTACCGCACACCGTCCGAGGTCGCTGAATTCCTCCGGCTCGCCATGCCGCTTTCACGCCGCACCTACCAGGATCGCCTGCTCGATGCCGGGCTGCCGGATACGGATGATTTCCGTGCACAGGCCATGGGTTGGGCGGCACATGACGCGGTTCGGGCCTATCTGCTGTTCGACGGCGAGCGTCCTGTCTCTTACCTGTTCTGCCCCGGGAGCGAGGGGGTGCTGACCTATTCCTACCAGGGCTATGACCCTGACTACATGAAGCTGTCGGTCGGCACCGTACTGCAGTGGATCGCGCTGGAGCACCTGTTCAATGAGGGCAAGTTCCGCTTTTTCGATTTCGACGAGGGCGAGTCGGACCACAAGCGGCTGTTCGCCACCGAGCAACGGCTGTGCGCCAATATTTATATGGTGCGCCGTAACTGGACCAACAGCTTGCTGTTGCACGCGCATCACTCCATGAACCAGTTTTCCGCTTACATGGGCCGTGTTGTGGACCGCTTGGGCCTGAAAGCGCGGCTGAAGCGGGTAATGCGGCACGGCAGCGCCGGCATTCTATGAAGGCGCTGCTCAAGCGATTCGCCCACGCCGTTCTCGGCGATTATTCCATTTACCGCGTGCTGCAGCGCCCGGCCGGCGCAGCCCCCGTGCCGCTGCCACCGCAGGCAGCCGTTTTCAATATCGGCCTGGTGCACCGTGCCGAGATCGAGGCTTGCGCGGACCAGGTACTGCGCGAGCAGGCTTTCTACGCGGGAGAGGGCGCGCGCGCCTATGCTTGCCGTGAAGGTGAGCGTATCGTGGGACTGTGTTTCTACTGGTATGGCGAGCGCTATCGCCCGCGCGGCTTCTGGCCGCTGCAGGATCGGCAAGCCAAGCTGGTGCAGATCATCACCGCACCCGATATGCGCGGCCGGAAGGTGGCGCCGGCGCTCATCGCCGCGTCCAGCGCCGACATGGCGGCGCAAGGCTTTGAGACGCTGTTTGCGCGCGTCTGGCACAACAACTATCCCTCCCTGCGCGCCTTTGCCGCAGCCGGCTGGAACCCCTGCGCCTTGGTGGTGGAACTCAATCCCATGCGCCGCGCGCGTCCTTGGCGCTGGCGCATGATGCAGCGTAAAGCGTAGGCCCTGGCCGTCGGGCAGACTGGAGTTCCTGCCCGCTGCGACCGGAGCCGCAATGCTCAAGCCGAACCTCGACTTCCTGCGCGCGCTTGCCGTGCTGCTGGTGCTGGCCGCTCATGTGGCCGGCTACACGATCCACACCAACCGCATCACTTTTGCGCTGGGCCAGCTGGGGGTAATGCTGTTCTTCGTGCATACCAGCCTGGTGCTGATGCAGTCGCTTGAAAGACAGCAGCTCGCGGGTGCGGCGCTTCTGCGTGCCTTTTACCTGCAGCGTGCTTGCCGGATTTATCCGCTTTGCGCCGTGATGCTGCTGGCGATCTATCTGTTCATGGATGCGCAATGGACGCCGTTCGAGCTGCTGGCCAACCTGCTGCTGGTACAGAACCTGGTGTATGCGCGCTATATGTCCACCGTCCTCTGGACGCTATGCCTGGAAGTGCAGATGTACCTTGCGCTGCCCCTGCTGTTCCTCTACTTCAGGCGCCGCCCCTTGCGCTGGCTGGTCGCGCTGTGGCTGCTGTCGATACCGCTGGCCGTGATCCAGCCGCTGATCAGTGCGCGGCTCAATCTGTTCGAATTCGCACCATGCTTCCTGGCTGGCGTGCTGGCCTGGCGCCTGCAAGGGCGGCAACGTTTGCCGGCGTGGATGTGGCCTCTGTTGCTGGCGCTGGCCGGGACTGCTTTTGTTGCCTATGCCGAGCCGCGCGCCAATAACTACGGGCGCTGGGCGGTGTGCCTCGCGGTCGGCCTGGCGATTCCCTGGCTGCGCGAGCTGGCAACGCCGCGCCTGAACCGGGCTTGCCAGCTCATCGCCAGGTATAGCTATGGCATTTACCTGTTCCACCCGCTGCTGCTTTGGCTATCGTTCCGCTCGCTGTCTTCGCTACATCCCGCATGGCAGTGGAGCGCGTTCCTGGCACTGCTGGTAGTGCTGACCGGACTCGGCTATCACCTGGTCGAGCTGCCAATGATACGGCTTGGTGCGCGTTTGAGCGCGCGTGGCTTAGTGCAGCGGCCGCGCGGCCAGCTGGCTGGGCGTGGCGTAGATGGTTAAACCTTCGCGGGCCAATTGCTGAAGGTGCTGGTAAAAGCCGCGTGCGGGAATCCACCAGGATGGGGCTTGCCCCACCTGGCCGCTGTGCAGCAAACCAGCGCGCTGGAATTCAGCCATGAAATAGGAGTGCAAGTCTTCGCGCGAGGGGTTGTCGATGCGGCGCTGCGCCAGTGCCGGGTCGAACGGGCGCAGCGGAACCTCGCAGCGCCTGCCTGCCTGGTCGATGCAAGGCAGGCGGAACGCTTCCTGCCCCCACACGGGCAGCGGGAAGGCTTCGCCCATTGCATCTTCCAGCACATGGTAAAAGGTAATCGGTCCCATGGAGATGCCGAGGCCCAGTATCTTGGCCTGTTCGAGGTTGAGCAGGCGCTGCCAGGGCGAGCCTTCGCCGAATATGGACGGTGCAAGGTGGTGGGCCTCCGTCAGGTAGGCCGCATGGTGGCCCCAGGCGGAAACCGAATGCGTCGGGTGTACGCTGCGGGCGATGTCCGCGCTGTCCAGGAACGCTTCCGGCAGGCGCCCCATATTGCTGCCGTGCTTGCGCACATCGAAGACGTAGCCAGGCATGCGGCAGGTACCAAGCACAGTCCCGCCAGGCATGTAATAAGTTGGCAGGACCAGGGTGCCACGCGGGCCGACTGCTTGTTGTAGCGCCCGCACCACGGTGGCCGCGCCGCCCTCGACATAGCCCAGGCTTTTGAGCGAAGAGTGAATGAAAACCGTATCGCCGGGGCAAATGCCCAGCCCGGCAAGGCCTTCGGCTATTTCATCATGGCCGACGTGCGGCTGCGCATGGCGCAACAGCCTGGCGCTGCTGCGCCGGCGCAGGGACTCCTGCATGGCCTTGAACGGACTGAACAGTTGGTGCATATTGCCTCCTGATCAACGTTGCAAATTGATTATCATTAGCATGGCAGCAATGCAGTTGACTGTCAATTGTGCATTGCCCGCACTGTAGCAATCAGATAAGATAGTGGATATTTTGACAATACCGTTCGGCAACACCGAATGCTTGCGGCGGCAGGCTAACTCACATATGCTGGACCGCGCCGAGAACCTCGCTTACCGATAACAACCATGTCTATATTTGCCGGAATTGTTGCCCGCGATCCCGCAGGATCCCTGCCTTCCGACCTGGTCGACCAGTTGCGCCGACACCTGTCGCGCCACCCTGGCGACCAGGAGCGCACACGCGAAATCAGTACAGGCCGCAGCTTTGTCGCCAGCCTGGAGCTTGGTGCGCTGGGCGGCAGCGGCGCCTATGCGGGAAATGGTCTGCAGGCCTTCGTGGCTGGTGCGCCATTGCTGCAGCCTGCCGGCGAAAAGGCAAAGGGGCGAGATGAAAGCCTGGCGCAGCTGGCCGGCGAATTGGCGGCAGGCCGGCATGAAGGCTTGCGCGCCAGCCGCGGCACCTTCTGCATGGTGGCCGTCGAAGACAATGGCCGCCTGCACCTGGCCACCGACAAATGCGGCGTGCGCCCCTTGTATTGCTGGATCCAGCGTGACTACGTGATCTTTGCCACCGCCCTGCGCATCCTGGAAGCATTGCAGGGCATGCCCCGTGAGCTCGACCTACAGGGCGTCGCGGAAGCGGCCTGCTTCGGCTTCCCGCTGGCCGACCGCTCCCCATACCGCGACATCGTGTGCCTGCATGCCGGCGAAGTGCTGACAGTGGGTGAAGGCGAACTGCAACGCAAGCGCTACTGGCGCTGGGATGAAGTGGCGCCGCGCACCGATGGCGAGCCGGGCCCGCAACGCCTGTACCGGATTTTCCGCGAAGCCTTGCGCGCACGCCTGGGCGACGATCATGCGGCTGCAGCCTTCCTGAGTGGCGGCCTGGACTCGCGCGCCATCGTGGCTGCACTGCGTGACGAAAACGTGGCCGTGGCGACCGCCAATTTTGGCCACCCGAATAGCCAGGACGAGCGCTTCGGCGCCATGGTTGCCGAGCGCCTGGGCGCCAGTCATAGCCATTTGGCCCAGCGCCCCCTGGTGGAAGGCGACGCTTACAGCAAGGCGACCGTGCTGGGTTGGCTGGCACAGGCCCGGACTTCGGCCGGCGCGCTGCCGCGTCCAAATGTGATCTGGTCCGGCGACGGCGGCAGTGTCTGCATGGGTGCGGTCTACCTGACCGAGCCGATGTATGCGGCCCTGCGCGAAGGCAAGCCGGACCAGGCGCTCAGTATTTTCCGCGACTTTAACCGCTGCCACTTGTCGACGCGCCTGATGAAGCCCGGAGTGGGGCGCCAGATGCAGCAGCAGGTGGAGCAGGGCATGCGCGCCGAACTGGACGATCTCAAGCCGCACGACCCGGCACATAAGATGTACCTGTTCCTGCTGCTGAACGATCAGCGCCGCCACCTGGCCAACCACTTCGAAACGCTGGATACCACGCGCGTCGAATTCGAATTGCCGTTCTTTGATGCCGATTTGATCGAAGGGGTGCTGGCCGAAGCCGCCGATCCTTTCCTGCGCCATGTGTTCTATATGGACTGGCTGGCCTGCTTCGGCGGCGGCGTGCTGGACGTGCCGTGGCAAGCCTATCCTGGTCACGTGCAGTGCCCGCTGCCTGTGCCGGAAGGCATCACCTACCAGTGGAGCGGCGCCGACGATGAACAATTGCGCCAGCGTGCGCAGCGCGAGGCCGACAGCCTGCGCAAGCTGCTCAAGGCGCCCGGCTTCGCCGGCAAATACCTGAGCTTGCTGACCAGCTACGCCTTCCTGCTGGCGATGCGCCTGGGCCGAGGCCGCCTGACTTTCCATCTGCAGTTGCCGAACAGCCTGCACCGCTATTGGGTACGTACGCAATGAACTTGCAGTCCGAAGTCGCGCGCGGCGTGAAATGGGTCGCCAGCGCCAAGTTGGGCAGCCAGCTGATCACCTGGGGTATCACCATTTATGTGATGCGGCTGCTGGCGCCGGCCGACTACGGCTTGCTGGCCATGGCCACCGTCCTGCTTGGCTTGCTGCTCATGTTTGCCGAAGCGGGGCTGGGGCCTGCGCTGGTGCAGCGCAAGGAAGTCAGCGAGCAGGAATTCCGCCAGGCGCTCGGTGTTATCTGGATGTTCAACCTGGCGCTTTTCACGGTGACCAACGCGGCCGCACCGGCCCTGGCAGCCTTCTACCACGAACCGCGCCTGCAAACCCTGGTGCATGTGCTGTCGATCCAGTTCCTCCTGCTGCCGCTGATCGTACTGCCGGACGTGGAGTTGCAGCGTCGCCTCGACTTCCGCGTGCGCTCCCTGATTGAACTGGGCGGCGCGCTGGCGAGCAGCCTGACCACGCTGGGCCTGGCCCTGGCGGGCGCGGGTGTGTGGGCGCTGGCGCTGGGGCAGCTCGCTACTCTGGTAGCGCGTGCGCTGGCGCTGAACATCTGTGCGCCCAGCTATTGGCGGCCGAGCTGGCCGGGGCAGGGCCTGGGGGCCTTGCTCGGCATGGGCGGCAGCATGGCGGCGGCGCGCCTGCTGTGGTACTGCTTCACCCAGGCCGATATGCTGATCGTAGGCCGCACGCTGGGCGACCAGCTGCTGGGCCTGTATTCCGTGTCGATGCACCTGGCCTCGCTGCCGATGCAGCGCATCATGTCTATCCTGAACCAGGCCCTGTACCCGGTGCTGTCGCGTGCCCAGCATGACTTGCCGGCCATCCGCGCCGGCGCATTGAAGATGCTGGGTTATGTCGGCTTGCTGGCCTTCCCGATGATGTGGGGCATGGCTAGCGTGGCGCCCGAGCTGGTGCACGTGGTGCTGGGTGCGGACTGGGCTGGCGCGGTACTGCCATTGCAGGTGTTGTGCCTGATCATGCCGTTCCGCGCCCTGGCGCAGCTCCTGCCGACTGTCACCGATGCACTGGGCAAGCCGAATGTGGGCCTGAACAACGTGCTTTTGAGCTGCCTCGTGATGCCGCCCGCTTTCTACATCGGCAGCCGCTGGGGCATTGCGGGCATCGCCTATGCCTGGCTGCTGGCCTATCCGCTGGTGCTGCTGACAAATATGCGCCGCATGCTGAAGGTCATCGGCATCAGTGCCGCTGAAGTGGCGCGCCGCGCCGGTCCGGCCGTGCTGTGCTCGGCTTTGATGTATGGCGCAGTCAGCTTGCTGCGCGCTTCGCTGGCAGGGCAGCCTCGTGCCTGGGCTCTGGTGGCGGAAGTGCTCACTGGCATCCTCGCTTATGGCCTGGCCAGCCTGATCCTCAATCGCACCCTGGTGGCGGAACTGCGCGGCATGCTGCGCGGCCGTGCGGCCACCTGAGCGCTTGCGCAACAGTAATTCATAGAATTTCGCTATTGTGACTGTTGGGGTGTTGGCCCACCTTTGCGCCGGCACGCCCTGACTTGATTGTATTTTCCTATTGAAACTTTTGGTGAGTTTCCCGCGCGCACCAAGTTTCTATACTTCAACGCATGACATGGCTCGGGACGCCCCTCCCTGCGTCCCATTCCGGCCTTGCGGACCCCAATCCCCCGGTTCGTGCGCAATCCTTTTCCCCTATCGCTGACCAGGAGCACCGCCATGCGCCTTAACACCCCTGTCACCAACCAGGAGTTCATCCTGGACGACGGCAAGACCATTGTTTCGACCACCGACCTCAAGGGCAAGATCACCTACGCCAACCCCTACTTCATTGAAGTGAGTGGATTTACGGAAGAGGAATTGATCGGCGCGCCACAGAATATCCTGCGCCATCCCGATATGCCGGTGGAAGCGTTTGCCGACTTATGGGCCACCATCAAGGCCGGCATGCCCTGGAGTGGCATGGTGAAGAACCGCTGCAAGAATGGCGATTTCTACTGGGTGTATGCGAATGTCACGCCGGTCATCGAAGCAGGGCGTCCGGTCGGCTACATGTCGGTGCGCACCAAGCCCAGCCGTGAACAGGTGTCGCAGGCCGACCAGCTCTACCGTGAGATCCGCGAAGGCAACCCGCGCCGCCTGCGTCTGGAGCGCGGCCGCCTGCGCCAGCGCGGCTGGCACAACTGGTCGGACAAGCTGCGCGATATCTCGCTGGCCAAGCATATCGGCATCGGCATGAGCGCGCTGACCAGCCTGCTGGTTTTCCTGGCTGTCTCGGGCGCCATTGCAGGGGCGCCGCTGTGGCTGACCCTGACCAATGCAGGCTTCGTCGCCGCCGCCCTGTATTTCTGGTATTCCCTGCACCGCGCCGTCATCCAGCCGCTGCGCCAGGCCACGACCTTTGCCCGCAAGATGGCAGGCGGAGACCTGACCGGCGCCATCGAGATCGGCGCTGACAATGAAATGGGCCAGTTGCTGGCCGCGCTGCGCCAGACCAATGTTAACCTGCACAGTATCATCGGAGACGTGCGCAGCAATTTCCATGAAATCCAGACCGCCACCAGCGAAATTGCCAGCGGCAACCTCGACCTGTCGGGCCGCACCGAATCGCAGGCTTCCAGCCTGCAGCAGACCGCCGCCAGCATGGAGCAACTGACCAGCAATGTGCAGCAAAGCGCGGCTAGCGTGCACAGCGCCAACGAACTGGCCGGCCAGGCATCGAGCGTGGCCGCGGCCGGCGGCAATATCGTGTCGCAGGTCGTGCAGACTATGGACGACATCAGCCAGTCCTCGCGCAAGATCCTCGACATCATCGGCATGATCGACGGCATCGCCTTCCAGACCAATATCCTGGCCCTCAACGCGGCGGTGGAAGCGGCCCGCGCCGGCGAGCACGGCAAGGGCTTTGCCGTGGTGGCCACCGAGGTGCGCAGCCTGGCCCAGCGCTCGGCCAACGCCGCCAAGGAAGTGAAACAGCTGATCGACAGCTCGATCGCCAAGGTCGATGCCGGCGCCAAGCTGACCAATAACGCCGGCGCCACCATGAGTGAAGTGATCGAATCGGTGGGCCGTGTGACCCGCGTCATGGATGAGATCCATAACGCCACACAGGAACAAAGCCGCGGCATCGGCCAGGTCAACCAGGCGGTGGTGCACATTGATGACATCACCCAGCAAAATGCCGCCCTGGTCGAGCAGGCTGCGGCGGCCGCCAACAGCCTGGCGCGCCAGGCCGAGTGGGTGGCGCAGGCCATTGCGGTGTTCAAGTTGCAGGAAATTGCGGCGCGCAGCGCAGGACCGGCCTCAGCGGCTCGGCCGCAGCCGCAAGTTCAGTCGAAACGAAAGGTCATGGCCTTGCCACAATAGTAATTTAATGTTTAGATAACGCAGGCGGCCAGCGGGCCGCCTTCGTTGCTTTATGGTCCTGCTCGATTGAAAGGCTGTGACAGCTTGGGGAGTTCCGTGTAAAATTGACAATCCGTATCAAATCAACAATTCAGTTGGCAAATAGTTCATATGCCACTGTCGCATTTGACCAACGGTAAATCCAGTAAATTGTTACACGCGCCAGAGGGCGGTGGGGACTTTTTCCCTATTGCAATAGGGCGCATTGTGAACTGGACATTGTAGTTGCTGGGCTTCTGATATATATTATTAGCATAATGCAAATAGGTAATTCTCACGGGAACCGGACATGGAAGACAACAAAGTTGTAGCAGTCGTAGGCTTGGGCTATGTGGGCCTGCCGCTCGCAGTTGAATTCGGCAAGAAGCGCAAGACCATCGGTTTCGACTTGTCTCAGTCCAAGATTGAGAATTACCGCAAATTCTGCGATCCGACAGGTGAAGTCTCGGAAGAAGAACTGCGCGCGGCGACCCAGTTGCACGTCACTTACGACCCGGCCGCACTGGCCGAAGCCGATTACATCGTGGTAGCCGTGCCGACCCCGGTCGACATCGCCCATGCGCCGGATTTCAGCCCGCTGGTCGGCGCCTCGACCACCGTCGGCAAGAATATGAAGAAGGGCGCCATCGTCGTGTATGAATCGACGGTCTATCCTGGCGCCACCGAGGAAGTCTGCATCCCCGTGCTGGAAAAGCATTCCGGCCTGAAATGGCAGCAGGATTTCAACGTCGGCTACTCGCCTGAGCGTATCAACCCGGGCGACAAGTTGCATCGACTGACTACTATCCTTAAAGTAGTATCCGGAGATAATGCTGCAACTCTCGACGCAGTGGCTAAACTGTATGAGTCGATAGTGACTGCTGGGGTGTACCGCGCATCTTCCGTCAAAGTAGCGGAAGCGGCCAAGGTCATCGAAAACACCCAGCGCGACCTGAATATCGCGCTGATGAACGAGCTGGCGATCATCTTCGACAAGATTGGCATCGATACGCTGGAAGTGCTGCAGGCGGCAGGCACCAAGTGGAATTTCCTGCCTTTCCGTCCCGGCCTGGTTGGCGGCCACTGCATCGGCGTCGATCCCTACTACCTGACCCACAAGGCCGACATGATCGGCTACCACCCGCAGGTGATCCTGGCGGGGCGCCGCATCAACGACGGCATGGCCAAGTTCGTGGCCGAGAAAACCGTCAAGCAGATGATCGCGGCGGGCTGCCACATCAAGGGCGCGAAAGTGAACGTGCTGGGCCTGACCTTCAAGGAAGACTGCCCGGACTTGCGCAATTCGAAGGTGGCGGACGTGGTGTTTGAGCTGCAGTCGTATGGCCTGGACGTGCATGTGCACGACCCTGTGGCCGATGCCGAGGAATCGGTTCACGAATACGGCATCCGCCTGGAAACTTGGAATAATCTGCCGCAAGCCGATGCCTTGGTGGCGGCCGTGTCGCACAAGGAATTGCTGTCGCTGTCGCTGGGCGAGCTGTCGTCGAAGCTGAACCCGGGCGGCGTCTTCATCGACGTCAAGTCGGCATTTAATATGGCAGGCCTGGAAGAAGCTGGCTACAGCGTCTGGCGTCTGTAAAAAAAAGAATATCAGGGAAACCTGGGAGGGGTTGAAGTGGGCAAGTTTGACGATGTACGGCTGCAGCTGCGCGGCCGGAGCTACCGTTGGCTGGTGACCGGCGCGGCCGGTTTCATCGGTTCCAATCTGGTGGAGACGTTGCTCAAACTCGGGCAGCAGGTGACGGGGCTGGATAATTTTGCCACCGGCCACCAGCACAACCTTGACCAGGTGCATGAAGCAGTCGGCTCTGACGCCTGGAGCCGTTTCAGTTTTATCGAAGGCGATATCCGCGACCTGGCAACTTGCCAGCAAGCCTGCGCCGGCATGGATTATGTGTTGCACGAGGCCGCCCTGGGCTCCGTCAGCCGCTCGCTCGACGACCCCCTGCTTAGCCATGGCACCAATGTCACCGGCTTCCTGAACATGCTGGTAGCGGCGCGCGACGCGAAAGTGAAGCGTTTCGTTTACGCGGCATCCAGCTCCACCTACGGCGACCATCCGGCCCTGCCGAAAGTGGAAGACCGCATCGGCCGGCCGTTGTCGCCCTACGCCGTTACCAAATACGCCAATGAGCTGTACGCGGATGTTTTCTCGCGCAGCTATGGCATGGAAACCATCGGCCTTCGCTACTTCAATGTGTTCGGTCCCCGCCAGGACCCGAACGGCGCCTATGCGGCGGTGATTCCGCAATGGGTGTCAGCCCTGATCGAGAACCGTCCCCTGTTCATCAACGGCGACGGCGAAACCAGCCGCGATTTCTGCTTCATCGATAACGTGGTGCAAGCCAACCTGCTGGCGGCCATGGCCGACAAGCCGGAGGCCGTCAACCAGGTGTACAACGTAGCGCTCAACGAGCGCACCAGTCTCAACCAACTTTACCTGATGATGCGCGAGCTGCTGCAGGATCGCTTTCCGCAGCTGCGTGAACACCAGGCGCAACACAAGGGATTCCGGGCCGGCGACGTGCGCCATTCGCAGGCCGATATCACCAAGGCGCGAGAGCTATTGGGATTCGAGCCGACTCACCGCATTGGCGAAGGCTTGAAAGAGGCCATGGATTGGTACGTCCGCAACCTGGCCCCGCAAAACTAACGACGCACGACCAGCCGGAAAGCTCCGCTCACTTTCACGGCCGGCATTAGTAGTAAAGCGGGAGGGAATAAAAATGCTAAGAATTTCCAATCACTACATCTCCAAGGTGGTTTTCAGCCTGCTGTTCCTGGAGGTGTTGATCCTGATTGGCTCGTTCTACGCTGGCGCTGGTCTGCGTTTTTTCGACGGTGATCAGTTCGCCATACCGAAGCTCGACCACTTCTTCATGTCGGCCTGTATTTTTGCGGCCGCTATCGTGTTCAGCATGTCTGCGCTGGGCATGTACCAGATCAATTTCCAGGAAGGCTTGCGCAACCCCTTCTTCCTGCAATTGATGCCTTCATTTGCCATGGGTTTCTGCATCCTGACCCTCGTGTTTTACCTGGCTCCCGACCTGTATTTCGGACGTGGCATTCTGGTCCTGGTGTTCATGATTTCCGGCACCGGCATCCTGCTGGCGCGCGCCATGTTCATGAAAACATCGCGCACGCATTTCCTGTCGACCCGCATTATTTTCCTGGGCGGAGGATCGATGGCCAAGGAGTGCGGCGAACTTGCCGTACGCGAAACCAACTACCGCCGCTATGACGTAGCCGGCTATGTGGCGGTTCCTTCGGAAGAAACCTGCGTGCCGCAGAACCAGCTGTTGCACCTGCCGGAAGGTGGTTCACTGGTGGCGCTGGCAAACGCCCAGCGTGTATCGGAAATCGTGGTTTCGGTGCAAAACCGCCGCGGCGGCGCATTCCCGATCCGCGAACTGCTGGAGTGCAAGCTGTACGGCATCCAGGTCACCGACGCTTCGACTTTCTTTGAACGCGAGACTTACCAGATCCGTGTTGAATCGCTGCAGCCATCCTGGCTGGTGTTTGGCGGCGGTTTCGACCAGAGCTTCATGCGCACTTTCATGAAGCGCGCGGTCGATGTGGTCGCCAGCGTATCGCTGCTGATCGTGTCGCTGCCGGTGATGCTCATTACCGCGCTCGCCATCGTGATTGAAGACGGCGCGCCGATCTTCTACTCGCAGGAGCGGGTAGGTAAGGATGGCCATGTGTTCCGCGTCCTGAAATTCCGCAGCATGTTCAAAAACGCGGAAAAAAATGGCACGCCGCAATGGGCATCCCGCAACGACCCGCGCATCACCCGCGTGGGCAATATCATCCGCAAGCTGCGCATTGATGAACTGCCGCAAATCCTCAATGTGCTGAAGGGCGAAATGTCCTTCGTCGGTCCGCGCCCCGAGCGTCCTTACTTTGTCGAGCAATTGACGGAGCGCGTGCCCTATTACAACGTGCGTCACAGCATCAAGCCGGGCATTACCGGCTGGGCTCAGGTGCGCTATGGCTATGGCGATACGGTCGAAGACGCACTGCAGAAACTGCAGTTCGACCTGTACTACGTCAAGAACAACAGCCTTCTGCTCGATGTGCTGGTCCTGATCGATACCATCAAGGTGGTCATGTTCAGGGGAGGCCGTTAAGGACATGGAGGCCTGATGCCGACCAGCACCACCGCCTTCAGCTACGCCAGCGCCGCGCTGGCGTTTCTCTTATTTAGCCTGCTTCTGCTGACGGGCTGGCGCCAGCGCCCGCACCGGCGCTGGCTGCTGGCCGCTTCGCTGCTGACGGTGCTGTGGGGCGTGGTGATGGCGTGCGCCACGGTGGTGCCGTGGGCGGCATGGGTGCTGCATGGCGCCGAGTGGCTGCGCAACGCCGCCTGGACCGCCTTGCTGCTCACCATGCTGGGCCTGTGGCAGCGCAGCGCGCGCACTTTCCAGGTCAGTATCGCTGTCTACCTGCTGATGATCGTCGTCGGCCCGCTCTCCTCGTTGTTGCCGCCGGGCCTGACCTTCCACCTCTTGGCCATTGGCCGCCTGAGCATGGCGGTGCTGGGCATGCTGCTGGTCGAGCAGTTGTACCGTGACCGCAGCGTGCAGGTGCGCTGGGCCATCAAGTTCGCCTGCCTGGGTCTGGGCGGCATGTTCGCTTACGATTTCTATTTGTACAGCGACATGCTGCTGCTGCGCGAGCTCGATCCCGAATTGTGGGCGGCACGCGGCCTGGTCAATGCGCTGACCGTACCGCTGCTGGCGGTGTCGCTGCTGCGCAGCCAGTCCTGGCCGGCACAGCTGGCCGTTTCACGCCGTGTGGCCTTCCACTCCGCGGCCTTGCTTGGCTCCGCCGTCTACCTGCTGGCCATGAGCCTGGCAGCCTACTACCTGCGCTTCGTGGGCGGTTCGTGGGGCGGCCTGATGCAGCTGGCCTTCCTGTTCGGCGCCAGTTTCCTGCTGGTGGGGGTGCTGTTCTCGGGCAGCTTCCGCGCCTGGTTGAAGGTATTCATCAGCAAGCACTTCTACCGCTACAACTACGACTACCGCGAAGAATGGCTGGCCTTCACCCGTACCCTGTCGGCCACCGGTCCCAACCTGGGCGAGCGCAGCATCTCGGCGCTGGGCGAACTGGTGCAAAGCCAGGGTGGGGCGCTGTGGCTGCGCCGCGAGCAGCGCTTCGAACCCCATGCTTGCTGGCATGTGGCGGCCCAGACCGAGGGTGAACCGGCCGATTCGCCGTTTTGCCAGCTAATGGAAAACAAGCAATGGCTGGTAGAAGTGGCCGCCCACGAGTTGCATGATCCCGAGGTGCCGCTGCCTTCCTGGCTGCTGTCCTTCCCGCGCGCCTGGCTCGTGGTGCCGCTGCTGCTGCAGGGCCGCCTGGTCGGCTTCGTGGTGTTGCAGGAAGCGCGCAGCGCCGTCAAACTGAACTGGGAAGTGCTGGACTTGCTGAAAATCGCCGGCACCCAGGCCGCGTCCTACCTGGCGCAGCAAGAGGCTGACAGCGCCCTGATGCTGGCGCGCCAGTTCGATTCCTTCAACCGCTTGTCCACCTTCGTGGTGCACGATTTGAAGAACCTGGTGGCCCAGCTGTCGCTGATGACCGCCAATGCCGAAAAACATGCCGACAATCCGGAGTTCCAACGCGATATGATGGAAACCGTCAACCTGTCGGTGCAGAAAATGAAGCTGATGCTGCAAAAGCTGAGCCGTACCGCTTCGCCGGAGCGCGCTGTGCCGCAAGAGGTGGGTCCGTTGCTGGCGCAGGCCGTGGCGCTCAAGGCTGCATTCGAACCGAAGCCGACGCTGCAGCTGTCCGAACCGGGCTTGCGCGTGCTGGCCGAAGGCGAGCGCCTGGAACGCGTGCTGGGGCATTTGATCCAGAATGCGATCGAGGCCACGCCGCGCGATGGCAAGGTGACGGTACGCCTGTCCCTGGCCGGCGAGCAGGTGCAAGTTGAAGTCACCGATACCGGCTGCGGCATGAGCGAAGAATTTGTGCGCGAACGCCTGTTCAAGCCCTTCGACTCAACCAAGTCGGCCGGCATGGGCATCGGTGCGTTTGAAAGCCGGGAGTACATCCACCAATTGGGTGGGTCGCTGCAAGTGCGCAGTGCGCCGGAGCAAGGCACTACATTCACGGTCAGCCTGCCGCTGTACCGCCAGCAAACTATTGAACAAGCCGCCTGACGGCACAAGGACACGTTGTGAGCCAGAGCAAACCCAAGCTGTTGATCATTGAAGACGACCCCGGCCTGCAAAAGCAGCTGAAGTGGAGTTTCGACGACTACGACGTGGTGGTAGCGGGCGACCGCGAAGCCGCATTGGCCCAGTTGCGCCGCCACGAACCCGCCGTCTGCACCATGGACCTGGGCCTGCCGCCCGACCCGGACGGCGCGACCGAAGGACTGGCCACTTTGCAGCAGATCCTGGCGCTGGCGCCGGACACCAAGGTCATCGTCCTGACCGGCAACCAGGATCGCAGCCACGCCGTGCAAGCGATCGCCATGGGCGCTTACGACTTCCACCAGAAGCCATGCGAGCCGGAGCTGCTGGCCCTGGTCATCAAACGCGCCTTTGTCCTGCATGGCCTGCAGCAGGAAAACCGCCGCATGCAGCAAAGCGGCGCCGACACCCCGCTCTCCGGCATCATCTCGCGCGACCCTGGCATGCAGAAGGTCTGCCGCCAGGTTGAAAAAGTGGCGCCGAGCACCGCCACCACCATGGTGCTGGGCGAGTCCGGCACCGGCAAGGAAGTGATCGCACGTGCCTTGCACCAGGGCAGCCCGCGCGCCAAGGAACGCTTCATGGCGATCAACTGCGCCGCGATTCCGGAGACCCTGCTCGAATCGGAGCTGTTCGGCTACGAGAAGGGCGCTTTTACCGGCGCGGTCAAACAGACCAAGGGCAAGGTGGAGGCAGCCAACGGCGGCACCTTCTTCCTCGACGAAGTGGGCGACCTGCCGATGCCGCTGCAAGCGAAACTGCTGCGCTTCCTGCAGGAGCGCGTCATCGAACGCGTCGGCGGCCATGAGGAGATCCCGGTCGACGTGCGCATCGTCTGCGCGACCCACCAGAACCTGAAGGAGCTGGTGAAGGCCGGCCGCTTCCGCGAAGACTTGTATTACCGTTTGTCTGAAATCGTCCTGACCATCCCGCCGCTGCGCGAGCGCGAAGGGGATGCGGTGCTGCTGGCGCAGCACTTCAAGAACCGTTTCTGCGCCCAGGAAGGCCGCGGCAACCTGCATTTCAGCCCGGACGCGCTGGCGCAAATCGCCCACCACGACTGGCCGGGCAATGTGCGCGAAATGGAAAACTGCATCAAGCGCGCCATCATCATGGCCGACGGCCCGGCCATCACGGCCGACGACCTTGGCCTGTCCGGCGCGCCGGTGGAAGAAGAGCCGTTCAACCTGCGCCAGGTGCGCGACGAAGCGGAGTACCGCGCAATCGTGCGCGCGTTGGCCCGCGTCGAGGGTAACATTGTCAAAGCGTCGGAACTCTTGGGCGTCTCGCGTCCAACCCTGTACGACTTGCTGGAACGCCACGCCATCAAAGCTTCATCCTGATCCTAAGGCGGGCGCCGCGTTCCGTTGCGCCTGCATCCTTTCTGCATTTTTTGCCTGGCTTTCGAGCTTCAGGCCAGCCCTCTTCGCCCTGCCTTTTTTGACATTTGCCGGCTTATGGCAAAGGTTAATTTTCCTAATTGCAAACTTCACTGTCGTAAAATTTAACACATCGCTTGAGCGACTTCAGGCGTTCCTAAGGTAATCAAGCACTTAGAAGGTAGGCATGGTTGATGCTTCGACCTTTTTGTAGGTCCTACAACTTACTTTATGGAGCGCAATATGAAAGCTATCACGCTGCTCAAGCCTTGCCTGCTGGCCTGCTCCGTTCTCGCAGGCGCTCATGCGGTTGCCGGTACGATCACCATCAACAGTATTGAATTCAGTTTCATGAGCTACAACACGCCGCCGCCTGTTTTCAGCGGTTCCTCTGGCAGTAGCCTGGGCAATATGCCAACCGTGCTGCCCACACCGACGGAAGACATGTCGTCGGTGGTGGTACCCATGCCGGCCCAAATCACGCCCATCATCGAGGTGTACGTGCCGTCGGAGCCGGGCAGTACCGGCAGCACCGCGCCGGTCATCGAAGTCTCGCAGCCGTCCACCGATGCAGCCGCGGCGGCAATTCCTGAACCCGGCACTGTAGCGCTGCTCAGTCTGGGGCTTGGCATGCTGCTCATGCGCCGCCGTGGGGAATCACATGCTTAAGTCCAGGCAGGTCCCGGGACTGGCATTGGCGTTGTTGTTGGCGGCTTGTGGTGGCGGAGGCGGCGGGTCGGGGGGCGCGCCGGCAGTGTCGAACAATCCGCCTGTCACGACGCCCACGCCGACGCCGTCGCCCACGGTCGAGGGCAATATCGTCACGTCCGTGCCAACACCCACCTATGCCGTGGGCAGCGGTGCTTATTCGGTGTTCAACGCCATCAATGCCTTGCGCGGCAAGATCGGTTCCGGCTTGCTGGCGCAAAGCCTTCTGCTCGACAAGTCAGCCGACGCGCACTGGAGCTACATCAACCAGAACGGCATCGGTGAATTGCATGGCGAAACAGCAGGTAAGCCCGGCTACACCGGCGCCCGCGCCGCCGACAGGATCAGCGCCGCAGGGTATAGCGCCGCGGTCTCCGGCGAAGCGATCTTCAGCACCGGCGGCACGGACAAGTACTCGACTTGCGTAGCGGAATGGGCCAACTCGGTCTATCACGCCGCCTTGTTGTTTGCCAGCACGATCGACATCGGCATCTCGGCCAACAACTTCAACCCGCCCGATGGCGCGTCGACGCTGTGCGTAGTCGACGTCGCGACCAGCGTCACGCAATCGGCCCAGCTGCCTGGTACGGGAAGCATTCGTGCCTATCCCTATGCCAACCAGGCGGAAGTGCCGTTCGTGTTCTTCAACCGCAGTGAAATGCCGACGCCGGTGGCGGATTTGACGGAAGCGGGAACGCCGGTCACGGTCAGCTTTGAAACCAGGGGCATGACGATCGCAACGCCAATCGCGATCAGCCAGTTCAGCCTGACTCCTGCCGGCGGTACCGCGGTCGACGCCAGGATCCTGGTGAACCGGGGTGGCAAACTGGGACCGGTGATTTCCACCAATGGCCCCGCGCTGACGGACGACGGCAATATGCAAGGCTTTACCGCAACGCTGGTACCGGTGCAAAGGCTCAAGCCAGGTACCACGTACAACGTGGCAGTGATGGCTGTGGTCGATGGCAAAAATATCGACAAGAGCTGGAGCTTCACGACTGCCGCACAGTAAGAAAAGTTCCCGGGCCGCGCTGCCGGGGACTCGCCAAGGACTCCAGCTAAGGCATCTCGATGCGGCCGTACAATCCGTGCTTCTCGTCGGAAGGACCGGCAGCAAAGAACAGGGTGTTGGTGGGTTGGCTGTTGACGCCCGGCCCGAAGGCGATACCCCACAAGCCTTCAATCACAATCGGCGTGCTGTCCGCCTTGGCCAGCGCACCAGCATACGCGCCGCTCGATGGATTGTAGACATTGATCTTGCCGTCGCCGAAGTTACCGACCAGGAGCATATTGCTGGCAGCGCCGAAATTGGCCGGCGCCATCGCCAGTCCCCACGGTGCATTGAGCGCACCGCCATATGCGAGCTGTTTGACGAAATTGCCGCCCGTGTCAAAGACACTGACAACGCCGAAGCCCGCGCCCGCCTGCTCATCGTCACCGCTTGCAGCGCGCTTTGCATAGGCCACATAAAGCTTGTCGCCGATCGCCTGGATGTTGAAGGGCGCATAGCCGGCTGGCAGTCCGGGATCCTTGAACTTGCCAGGAAGGACCGCGGGGGCGAACGTGCCGTCGAAGACGTCGATCGCGTTGTTATGGAAGTCCGCCGCATACAGGTAGTTCAGGCCGAGGTAGCTGGCGGTGGCAAGGCCTTTGTAGACCTTGCTGGCCGAGCTGCCATCGACCACATTCACCACGCCCGTGTGGCTCACCGTCGGCGACCAGGCTGAAATAATGCCGCCCTCGCTCGCGAAGACGAAGGGGCTGGCAGCCGTCACGCCGCCCAGGGTGATTTTGAAATCCTGCGAGCCGTTGAAGATGATGCCGGTAGGGCTGGCCTGCGTCGTCACCACCAGCGACTGTGGGACGCCATTGCCGTCATACAGGGTCGAGGTGCCTGTGCCGTTATTCGCGACCCAGACAAAGCCGGCCGGGTTGAAAGCAATGCCCCATGCGTTGACCAGTTTCGCATCGGTGTTGGCCACGCCTGCGGTGGTGGTATCGGTGACCAGGCTGGTTGATTTGTAGCCGGCGACGACAGTTGGCATCGGAGTTGGCGCCGGTGGCATATAGCTTCCGCCACCGCCACCGCCGTAACCGCCGCCGCAGGCGGCCAGCATGGCGCCAGCAAACGCGGCCGCGGCGCAGGCTGGGCCGAACGGGAATCGGATTTTCATGGCTGCTCCTTTCGATTGTGGGTGGAGGTTGATTCCCTACTCCGCACGAAAGGTTCAAAAGGAATACGAGGCGCTCAGTACAAAGGCGCGCGGCTGCCGTCCTTTGTAAGGCGGGTAGCCGGGATAGCTGGGATAGCGGTATGCGGCACGCGTGACGCGCGCCAGCTGCAGGTCGATATCGCCAAGTTGTGCTGCCAGGCCAAGCCGGTAATCGTAGCGATGGCCGGACAGCGGGCCGATATCTTCTTTCCCGCCCAGCGCACGCAGCAGGCCGATATGAGCAACCATGCGCAGCGTTTCGCCTAGCCGCAGGAAGCCGTTAGCCTCGGCATACAGGGTCTGTGCCGGGCGGCCGAAGTAGCGCGGCGAGTAATACAGGCGCGCGCTCACTTGCTCGCCTGATATACCGGCATAGGCTTCGAAATAATTGTCCGCGCCGACGCGCGTGAAGACTGTCTGCGTCGCGCCTGCTTCCCATCCCATCCCGCCCGGCAGGCGCTGTGCATAGCCGCCGTACGCCACCAGTTGCGCCGTGCCGGTTTCTTCCAAGCGGGCATGGCTGGCCGTGGCGCCCGCGTACCAGCCGGCATCGCTGTCGTAGTTCAAAGTAAGCTGCGGAGTTGCGCCGTTGCCGCTGAGGGACAGGCCGCGGAAACGGTAGTCGGACAGCACGGCCACGCTGCCGCTGAACTGGGCGATGGCTGCCGGCGCGCCCATGGCGCAGGCAAGGCCCAGCAGCCAGTTTGCCATGGTGTGGCGGCTCAAGGGATGGCGCTTGTTTTCAGTGTCGTGGTAAGGGCGCATGAACAGATGCACATGTTCCGTATGCGCGCCAGGCTGGCGCACGCATCGATCTTACCAGCGTTCAGGCCATCCGCAGGTTGCAGTGCCTTGCGGATCTGGGCCGGAGTAGCGGCAGGTTGCAGTTCGTCCAGCAGTGCGACGACGCCCGCAACGTGCGCCGCCGCGTAGGAGGAGCCGCTGAAGAAGTTCCAGTGGCCATCCGGCGTTGCTGACGGAATGTCGCGGCCCGGTGCATACAGCGCGCCCGCAACGGGGGCGGCGCCGGGCATACCGACTGCCAGCACGCCAGGGTGCGAAGCGGGAAATGCTCGCCGGCCATGCGTATCCAGGGCTGCCACCACGCTGATACCGTGCTCCAGCGCCACATCGAGTAGCCGCGCCAGCAAACGGTCAGGCGGCCCGCCCAGGCTCAGGTTGATGACCTTCGGTTGCCGCAGGATGGCGAAATTCAGCGCCTTGGCGAGGCTGAAGCTGGTACAGGAGGCGGCTTGGCCAGCCTGCTGCCAGCAGGCGCGCAAGGCGATGAGGTGGGCGCCGGGGGCCACGCCAACCATGCCGCCCTGGCCGCTGCGTGCGGCAATGATGGCGCCAACGGCAGTACCGTGCGCTTCTGCGGCGTAGGGATTTTCATCGACGAAGTTTTCCTGCTCCACCACTTGCCCCTTCAGTGCCGGGTGTTGGCTGGCGATACCGCTGTCGATCACGGCGACTGCCACGTTACGGCCGGTGGCGCTGCGGTGCAGCTCGCGCAAATCCCAGCTGCGGGCCGCTGGCTGCACCGGGTAGAGCGGATCGCCATCTTCCAGGCCACGGAATTCTCCCATCGGCTGCGCCCATTCGACGCGCGGATCGGCGGCCAGCTTGGCCGAGACCTGTTCGGCCTGGCCGCCGTCCGTGATTTGCAATACATAGCAGTCGAGGCCAAGCACCGGCATGGCCCAGCTGTTCAGGAGTTTGAGCTTGTGCTGATGCGCGAGTTCCTCGGCGATACGGCGACGCGCGCCGCGGCCGCCGTCATCGATATAGTTGCCGCCATAGCTGCCGTCGGGCCGGAAGTGCGGAGCGGGCAGGCGCAGTAGGAGGAGCAGCTGGCCGGCGGCGACGCTGGCTTCCTTCTCCGCTTGGTCCGGTGCCGCCGCAGCGCGCCCCGCTGGAAACAGCACGGCCGCAGCCAGCAGTAGCCCCGTCAGCAGCCGGGCTGCAGCGGATTTCATTGCGTGCCTCCATCCCCACTGCCGCCCAACGGCTCGGCCAGCTTGATGCTGGCTTCCGTGCGCAGCCGCAGCAGGATGTCGTATCGCTGTTCAGCAGGGACGGCCAGCAGATAGGCATCGGTTTCGGTGGGGCCGCCCACCATGCGTGCATGATTGGCCTGGAGGATGCCGCGCAGTTCGCTTTCCCTGGTGCCGGGCTGGAACACTACGACAAGGTTTGCTTGCGTTGGCGCTGCCGCGCCCAGCAGCTGATAACGCGGCGGCGCGGCAGGGCGTGCCAGCATCAGGGCCAGTCCGGCGATCACCAGGCATTGCGCGGCCAGCGTCCAGCGCATCCAGCGCGGTTCATTGGCTGCCGCCCGGCGCCACCAGGGCAGCGCTGGCTTGGCCGATGCGATCGGTGGCTCGGCAGCGGCAGCCGGCGGCTCAGCCAGCTGCGGTGCAAGTTTCGCCATGGCGCGCTCCATGTCCAAGCCATCGACGAGGGGCGGCGAAGCCGAGCGAAGCTTGCGCTGCCACGCAAGTTCTTCCTGGCAGAGTGCGCAGGCTTGCAGGTGCTGTTGCAGCTTGGCGCTGCTTGATTCATCCAGGCGTCCCGCCAGATAAAGCGGCAGTTGCTCCTGCATGGCATTGTGCACGGCAACGTCCAGGTTCACGATTCGACCGTTCATCACAATTCCTCCCATCCGTCCGCCAGCAAATCTTTCAGCTTGCGGCGCGCATGAAACATCCGGGTTTTCACCGTATTGACTGGGCAGCCGGTCACCTCGGCGATCTCGGCGTAATCCATGTCGTGATAGAAAGCCAGGACCACAGCGATGCGGTGCGCCACTGGCAGCCGGTCCAGCGCTTGCGCCACTACTGCATGCAGCTCCCGCCGTAATGCCAAAGGCTCCGGGGCCGACTCCTCGCTGCCGATTTGGGCGAGGTCAGCCTCCACCGGAGGATCTTCCCACTTGAGCGCCTTGAGCGCCCGGCGGTAGGCGATGGCAAACACCCAGGTCGACACCTTGCAACTGGCGTTGTAGCTCGCGGCCTTTTGCCACACAACAAGCATGGTGTCGTTGATGACCTCTTCGATCAGCAGCGGATTGCGCGCCATACGGCCAAGAAAGCGCCCCAGGCGCGGAAAATATTGCCGGTAGAGTTGTTCAAACGCCTGGCGATCGCCCGCCGCGACGCAAGTCAGCAGCGTGGCCTCAGCCACCTCCATGGCCTCGCCCGTCGCCGGCATCCTCTGCTCCTGTGTCCTACGCTGTGGCATTCACTAGTCTCCGTTGTTTGCCGTTAATACCTCGCGGCGGCATTCGGGTTCAATCGACTAGTTCAGTGTAGGCGTTCCCCAGTATTCAAGTGGCCAGGGCATCGGCATCCTGGTCTTCGGCATCGGGACGCTTGCGGCGCACTTTGATGCGCTTGCGGGCCGGCGTCAGGCTGCCGGCGAGGGCGATCAGCAGGAACAGGATCGACAGGCGCGGCACGTCGGTGATGGAGTCGAACAGGCCCACCATCATGCAGCCCGTCAGCGCCGCCAGGCTGACCACGGCAAAGCTGTCGCCGGCCAGGCCGCGCGCCACCATGCGGCCGCCAAGGGCCAGCAGCAGGAACGCAGTTGCCACCAAACCAACCATGCCCAGCTCGAACAGCTGGTTGACCGCGAAATTCTTCACGTGCCAGGGCATGTGGTTGCGGTCGCTGCTGAAGAACCAGTAATCGTTGGCGTTGCTGAAGCTGCCGTTGCGGATCAGCTCACGCCCGGTTTCGACTTCGACCAGGCTGACGTTATCGATCGCCAACTGTCCTTGGCGACCGTTGTTGTACAGCTCCAGAATCAGCGGGGCGCCCCAACGGTTGCGCGCGCCGCGTACAGGCAGTTGGGTTTCCAGCGTGATCCAGTCAGGTGTCACCGCCTGCACCTTGCCGAAATTGGCGACCGTGCAGTCTTCTGGATAGATCAGCCAGCGCTGGCACACCATCGCCACCGGCCAGGCATCGGGCGTCTTGCGGCGGATGTCGAGCTTGAGCGTGTAGCGATAGGCGACCTTCACATCCACATGCTGCAGCATGCGCAGCACTTCACCGTAGCCGATCGCATACTGCGCAGCGCCTAGTACCAGGAAGCGGTTGCCAGGTTCATCGGCGTAGCTGAAAGTGCCCGGTACTTCGCCGTGCGTGTTTTGCCATGCATAGGTACGTGGGAAGGCGCCAAGGCCTTCGCCGAAGAGGCTGGTTGTGGCATCGTCGCCCATCATATGCAGCGCCTCGCTCCAGTGCGCCAGGCGCACGCCGAGGTCGCTGCCCACGGTGGAGAAGCGGCTTCCGGTGTAGTAGCTGGAGGTGATCGGGATCAGGGCGGTAAAGACGATGGCGCTGAAAAAACTGACGGTCAGCGTGCCGCGGTCAAGCTTCCATGGCGGCTGCGGCAGCAGGCGGCAGGCGCCCAGAGCGAAAGCCAGGACGACGGCCAGTGCGATGCCGGGCAAGGCATCGTTGCCGCCGTAATGGCGCGCTACCAGCGCCGCCGCCAGTGCCTGCGCCGGCAAGGCAGCCGCCAGCAGCAGTACGCCCCAGGGACGCTGCGGCGCCGGCGCGAGCGCCAGCATCCCCACGCCGCCGGCTGCGCACAGCAGGGCCAGGCCATAGGCGACATAGGCTCCCTTGGCATTGGCGCCGCCGGAACCCAGCATGCCGATTCCGGCGACCAGGAGCAGAAGCAGCAGCGCCAGTGCGCCGGCCGCCATCGGCTTGGGCACGCGTGGCGCTGCACCCGACAGCAGCATGGCCGTCGCCAGCAGGCCCAGCGCGGCAGCCAGCCCGCGATAACCGCCGAAGGTAAACACCTGTCCCAGCACCCAGTAAGTCAGCACGAGGAGGATCAGCGAGGCAGCCATGCTGCGGGGGGATAGCGAGCCGGTGCGCAAGTGCTGCGCCGAACCGATGACGGCGATGATGGCGCCGGCCGCCGCATAGGCCAGATAGATGTCGCGCGAGAAGGTGGTCAGCCCGGCAAATAAACCGAGGCTCAGTGCCAGCAAGCCCAGCACCAGGCGCCGTGGCGGGGGATGGTTGATCAGCCACAGCGTCACGAAGGGGAAGGTCATCGCCAGGTAGGCGTCAAGCGCCGCGCCGCCCGTATGCATGGCGGAAAACGGCGCCGTGGGGCGATAGTCGCTGGAGAAATTGAACAGGCCTGGGAAGGCCAGGCGTTCCCACACTACGGCCAGGCTGCAAGCGGCCAGGCCGAGCAGCATGCCGGGCACCAGCAGGCGCTGCAGGTTGCTGCCGTTCTCGCCCGCGGTGCCGCGCAGCAGCGGCAGCAGCAGCAAGGGCCACAGCACGCCTTTCAGCACGCGCAAGCCGTTATAGGGGCTGGTGTAGTTGGCAAAGGAATTGGCGTCGAGCGGCGCCAACGGCGTGATGCCGCGCCAGGCGGAAATCACATAGCACAGCATGAACAGGCCCAGTGCAAAGCTTGCGAGCGTCGGCAGCTTGGTGGGCGCACGTTCGCGGCCCAGGCGCCAGTAGCCGGCGGCGCAGGTGGCCAGCAGCAGTAAATCCAGTTCTTCCAGGAAGAACCAGCCGTTCCAGGGTGCAAAGTCGAGTACGGGAAGCAGGGCGGGCACGGCGACCAGCCAGGCTTGCGGGCGCCACAGCAGCAGGGCCATGTAGCCGCCCAACAGCACAGCCAGCAGCAGTTTGGGCGCCGGATACACGCTGGCCGCCGCCAGCAGCAGGCCGAAAGCGGCGAGCGCGGCGCCGCGTCGCCACAGCAGGCGCATCATGGCTTGACGGGCGGGACGGAAGCTGCCGGTTGCTGGATGGGCGCCGCTTGCGCGGTCTTGTCGCTCTGTTCTGGCTTGGCGGCCTTGTCCTCAGCCTTGTCGGCTTTGTCTTCGGCGGGCGGCGCTGGCGGCGGTTCGACCCACTTGCCGGCCTTGATCAGGTTCTGCTTCAGGCCCGGCAGCGGGAAATTCGCCGCATAGGCTTTCTGCGCATGGGGCAAGGCCTGGTCGTATTTCTTCTGCTTGGCCAGCAGCAGACCGAGGTTGTAGTTGATGGTCGGATCGTCCGGCGACAGTTCGACCGCCTTGTTCAGCATCGACAGCGCGTCGCCGTCCTTGCCGGTCATGAACTTGAAGCGTGCATACATCAGCCATGCCGTGCTGTCATCCGGGAAGACCCGCACCGCGCGCTCGAAAAAGCATTCGATCGGCAGCTTGGAGCCCGGCATCCAGCCGGCCGGGAAGCGCGGCACCACGCGCAGCATGGTGTTCAGTGCGCGATAGTGGTTGGGGAACACGCGCAGGGTGTATTCCAGGTCATTGCCCAGCGTGCCGGTGCTGCCGCGCACGCCTTGCTCGACTTCTTCGGTGAAGTGGCGGTTGTTCACCATATCGATCATGTCGCCGCTGGGCAGGCGGTAATCATATTCGCGGCCGGTCAGGGTGCCGCAATAAGTCTTGGCGCTGCCGGGAAGGGCAAACGTGCACAGCATGGCGGCCAGCGCCAGGGAACGGTAATTCATGCTTCCTCCGTTGAGCCGGCCTTGGCCGGCAGGACCTGCGATTGGGGCATTACGCTATCGAGCATGCGTGCCAGTTCGACCGTGCGCGCCTGGCGCGATGCACCAGCCACGGCGGACTGCGAGGGCAGCGGCGCCTGGCCGGCGCGCGCCAGCTGCAGGAAGTGCAGCAGGCCGCGCTTGATGCCGGCGCTGTCGTCCAGCGGGGCGATGGTGTCGACGCCGGCTGCACGCAAGGTGGCTGCAGTGTCGCCGGCGGCATCGGTCAGGGCCAGGATAGGCCGGCCGGCGCGCAAGTATTCGTACAGTTTGGCCGGGATCTGGTGGTTGCAGTTGGTCGCTTGCAGCACCAGTAGGCCGTCGGCCGTCAGCATTTCCGCCAACGCATCCTGGTAGGGGATGTGCGGTGCAATGCTGACCATGTCGGCGATGCCGTGTTCGGCCAGCAGGCCGCCCACATAGTCGTCGTGTGCCGTGGCGCGCAGCACGATGTGCAGCTGGCTGGCATCGATCGCCCCTTCCGCCTTCAGTTCAGCCAGGGCGCGCACCAGCGGTACCGGGTCGCGTTCGGATGGGTAGATGATGCCGCTGTGGATCAGGGTGAAAGGCTGTCCAGCCGGACGCACCTTGCTTTGCGCCAGGGCGCCGGCATTGCGGAAGTTTTCTTCGTCGTAGCCGTTTTCCAGCTTGGTGAAGCGGCTGCGCGGCAGTTCCGGGTAGCGCGTGGTGTAGGTCACCACGGCGCTTGGCGTGTTGCAGATCACCAGCGAAGCATTTTCCACGGCCTTGCGTTCGATCCAGCGCCAGATTGCGCGCACGCGCGGATTGCGCGGGTAGTTGGTGTCGGTCATCGGGTCGCGGAAGTCGACGACCAGCGGCAGGCGCGTCAGCTTGTGGAGCAGCAGGCCGATCAGGATGGCGCTGGCCACCGGGTGCGTGGCCCAGATCACTTGCGGGCGGTACTTGCGCACCAGCGACAGTCCGGCCGGCACGGCGCCCAGCACCCAGCCGACAAAGCGGTCGGGCCAGGCAGTAAAGCTCAGGTAGCGGCCGCGCCAGGCCAGGTGGCGCGCGGAATCCAGGGCGAAGGCGCGCTTGACCACCGCTTCGGCGGGGATTTCCGCCAGCTGGTCCGGTCCCTGGTTGGCGTAGGCGCGCGGATGGGCAGACAGGACCAGCGGCTGCCAGCCCTGCGGCGGCAGGTACTGCGCGAACTTGAGCGTGCGCTGGATGCCGCTGCTGCCGCGCAGCGGCGGGAAGTGGAAGGCCACCATGAGCACGCGCTTTACCATGCCCGCACCCAGTTCGCGGTCCAGTCGGCCACCTGGTCGCGCCAGGCGCGGGTGGAAAATGTGTGGTCGGCGCCAGGCAGCATTTGCTGCTGCACGGTGGGAGCCGCCAGCAAAGCTTGCCAGCGGCGCGAAGCCTTGGTCATGTCGAGGAACTCCTGCGCCGTCAGGTCGGCGCCACTGAAAATGAACAGGACACGGCCGCGGAAGCGCTGCATGGCTTCCAGCAGGCGCGCCGGCAGGTCGTGGCTGAGGGGAGGCGCGCTGCCGTCGCGCGGGCAGAGTGCCGGCGCCAGCCCGGCTCCAGCGCTCGGCGCCGCAGGCTGGACCGCCTTGTCCGCGGCGGGCGGGCTCTTGCGGGCTGCGCCCAGCAGGCCGAGCAGCGAGCGCAGCGATGCGCCCACCGCGAACCGTCCGCTGAATACCTTGCGCCACAGTCCGGGATCGCGCAGGCGCTGCCAGTAGTAGTGTTTCAGGGTGCTGCGTGCCAGTCCCTCCGCCGTGCGGGCCCAGGGATTGAGCAGCACCAGGCCGGCGACACGCGGATCGCGGTGGCCGTAGAACAGGGCGGCAGCGGCGGCGTCGCACAGACCCCACAGCACCACTTCGCGTAAGCCCGGCACGGCGGCCTGGAAGGCGTCGATGGCGGCGGCCACATCCTGCTCCACGTGTTCAAAAGTGCGCGCGCCGCCGCTGCTGTCGCCCATGCCGCGGACATCGAAGCGCAACACCGGAATGCCGCGCGCCGCCAGCTCGCGTGCCAGCAAGGTGAACTGGCGATGGCTGCCGGCGCGGTATTGCGGTCCGCCGACGATCACCAGCACGCCGCGCGTGGCGGGGCCGGCCGACGGGCTGAGGATGCCGACCAGGCTGTCGCCCTGGCAAGGGATGGTGAGGGCCCGTTCGTCAGGCATGGCAGGCCTCGTTCAACGCTTCGCAAGTGGCCGCCAGCAAGGCCGGCGCTTCGGCGATTTCCTGGGTCGCCCAGAATTGCGGGCCTGCCGCGGTGCGCGCCTCGGCGGCGACGCCGGCGTCCTGCCAGGCTTTCAGCACGCGCGCGGCGGCCGGCGGCAGCGGTCGACCCGTCTCGGGCACCACTTCGCACCAGAGCACCGGGCAGGAAGGCGCCAGGCGGCTCGCGTCCAGGCTATCGAAGCCCAGTGCCAGGGCCGGCGCAAGCGCATAGCCGGCGATTTCCAGGGGCTCGCCACGCGCCAGGGCAGCGCGCAAGCTGGCCGTGCCGCCTTCAGCCTTCTCGTCGCCCAGCATCTGGGCCGCCACTTTCAGACGCAGGAACTGGGTCAGGTGAGCGCTTCCCTGCAGCACCGGTTGCCACAGCAGCAGGTTACCCGGCACGGCCAAGCCCGTGTCAACCAAAGAGCCTGACCCCAAGGTTGACACGGGCTCGGCCGTGGCGCGGTGGGTGTAGTCGAGCGCGAGCAGGGCGCCCAGGCGCAGGCCCCACAGGCCGGCCGCTTGCGGGAGTTCTGCTTCCAACTGGGCGTTCAGCCATTGCAGGCCGGTGGCGACATCGGCCAGCCAGCTATCCCAGCTGGCATCGCCAAAATCGCCGGCGCTGTCGCCGCAGCCATGCAGGTCCAGTTGCAGCACGCCAAAGCCCAGGCGCGCCAGTTCGGCCGCCTGCAGCGCGGCCATGCGGCGTGCCTTGTTCATTTCTTCGCCGAACGGCGCCAAGTAGAGGAAGGCGCCGCGGCAGGGTTGCTCAGCGGCCGGCGCATGGTATATCCCGAAGCGGGCGGCATTGCCCTGGCCCAGGAATAGTGGCTGCGCCGGCGCTCCCATCATGCAGTGAGCTTGTGCTTGACGAAGGCAGACAGGCTGCCCAGGGTGGCAAAGGTGGCGGCGTCGATTTCGTCGTCTTCGATGGCGAAGCCGAATTGTTCTTCCAGCGCGCCGATGAGCTGCACGACGGCCATCGAGTCGAGTTCCGGCAGGCTGCCCAGCAGGGCCGAGTGCTCATCCAGGCCACGGCCGGCCGGGCCGAGGGCGAGAACGTCGATCAGGATGGTCTTAACTTCTTCCAAGTACATGCAATACTCCGTGGCAGCAAATAAAAATGACATGGTACACCAGCGGCTGCTGCCCGCCGCCCAGCAAGATTGCATATTATGCATCACTGTTGTTAATTATGGAACGGTGGGCGCCAGTACTGGCGCACCACGTCGCTGGCGCAGCAGCGAGCGCGCCGACAGGTAGAGGCGCAGGGCCGGCGCCAGCAGGTGGTCCTGGTTCAGCACTTCCAGCGTGTAGTAGGGGCGTTCCTGTTCCATCCACAAACCTTTATAGGCGTCGTGGCCCAGCATGAAATCGATGCGTTCGACCTTGTCGTGCTGGAAGACATGGTCGATCAGGTGTTCGGTCAGCAGGCTGCCCGGCGAAAACTTGTCGGCCTGACGGTCTTGCGCAAGCTTGAAAATATGGGCCACGCCGCCGTTCACCAGCCACAGCTGGCTGGCGACCACCTTGCCCTCGAGGTAAAGCAGGCCCAGGCGCAGATGACCGCGTTCGGCGCTCCAGCGCATCAGCCAATCGATGAAAGAGCGCGAAGGTTCGCGTTCTTTCCAGCTGTGGCTGTAGGTCGACCAGTAATCTTCCACCTGTTCCGGGCTCGGTGTGGTCACCACTTCGAAGCGGTGCGCGCTGCGCGTCAGTGCCTTGCCTTTGCGCTTGAGGGTGTTCAGCAGCTGCGACGGGCGTTTGGCCCAGTAGCTGTCGCGGTCTGTCGCATGGGCCGAGAAATTGGCCGACAGCGGTACCCGCACCGTGGTGTGGCCAGCCTGGGTGGCGCCGCTGCGAGCTTGTTCAGCCTGCTGCGTGCTGACCGGGGAGGCGCTCAGCTTGAGCCAGCCCTTGTCCAGCTGGTCCAGCGCTTGCAGCAGCATGTCCCAGCTTTCCGCCTGCGGCAATAGCTGGCGGTCGACGAACAGGTCGACAAAGGGTGAATAGAAATTGCTCAGCAGCCGCACTTCCATGCTGCGCAGCAGGCCCGGCTGGCGCTCGAGCGGCGCGGCCAGGCATAGTTGCTCGCCACGCCAGACAAAGAGCCAGCTGAAGCGGCGGCCCGGCAATTCCGGATGGGTTTCGCGTTCGAAGCGCACCAGGGCGTCGTACCAGTCCGGCGTGCAGAACAGCGCGTCAGGCTGGTGGGCTTGCAGCCAGGCGGCCAGTTCGGGCGGCAGCGGCTGCTCCATCGGCAATTCAAGCACGCGCAAGTTGCCGGGGCGGCGGCGCAGGCTGGCGCCCAGGCGCGCCAGGCGCGAGGTGGTATGGAAGGCCAGGCTGGCGGCGCAGGCGCGCAGGAAAGGGCGCTGGTCGCCGCGGCGCCAGTAGGTGAACATGGGACGCTTGCCGCCGTAGGGGCGCAGGGTGCCCTGGCTCAGCACGGCCTTCCAGTAAGCCAGGATGTCGCGCTCGGCATCGAACCAGGTGACCGGACCGCGCAGCGCCGTTGGCTGCGCCTTCTGGCCGAGCGCCAGCTGGAATTCCTGGTAGACCTGGTTGAAGCCGGCTGCGATGCAGAGTTCCAGCCAGAAGTCGGTACGGCCGACGGTGGGTTCGATGACCCAGAAGCTGCCATCGGGCGCGCGCTTGAGTTCGAGCGAGACCGGACCGGACATTTGCAAGCCGGCGAAGAATTGGCGGGTCAGGGCCAGGACTTCCGGTTCATCGACGGTCTCAGCCACCGTGGTCTGGCCGCGTGCAGGCGGGAAGGAGGCAATCTTGCGGCCTACCATCTCCTGCACCACCTCGCCGCGGTCCATGACCAGGGCGCCGAAATACAGGCTCTGGTCGCCGCCTTCAATATATTCCTGGGCCAGGATGGGCAGGTCGCCCTGGTATTGCTGCAGGCGGGCTTGCAGTTCGGCAAGATCCTGCGCCAGCGCGGTCTTGAACGACGACATGGGGCGCGCCGGCTTGAGGATGACCGGATAGCGGAAGCCGGTCACGGCATCTTCGGCCTCGGCGACGCTGCGCAAGGTGGCCGAGCGGGGATAGTTCAGGCCCTGCCTGCGCGCCGCCAGCTCCAGTTCATTCTTGCGTTGCAGGCGCAGCACATGCTCCGCGCAATCGGCCCAGCTCAACAGGTAGTGGGGGCGCAATTGCTCGACGCCTTCGCCCATCATGCGCACATGGGTATCATTGGTGGGGAAAAGCACCACCTGCCGGTCCTGCGGTAACCTGGCGCGCAGCGCGACCAGGGTGGCGACCAGGTCGGACATCTCCGCTTCGCTGCACAGGAAAGTCTGTACGATGGCGTTGCTGCGCACTCCCGGCAGTCCGGCTTCCTTTTCCAGGGCGTACACGGACACCCCTGCGTCGCGCAGGCCGCGCACCACGGACAAGCCATGGCTGCACAGGCCGACAACCAGGGCAATAGGTGGCTTGGCCGGGGATGGGAAGCTAGCAGGGTTTTTCACAACGCAGATTGATTTTGCACAGATAACCGTATATTAAATGCAATACTGTGGCTTGTGCGCGGATTGTTGCAACAATCCTGCAAGATGCTCTGGAAGGGCCGTCTTAGCTCAGCCATACTGTTGTTTTGCAATATAATTAATGCAATCCTTATTAACTAAGTAACATGAGCGATCTGATTCATCAATTCATCTTTGCCTCAGCCCAGCGCACGCCGCAGGCCGAGGCACTGGTCTACGGCGAGCGCCGCCTGGACTATGCAAGCCTGGCCGCTGCCGTGCAGGGCGCCGCCCATGGCTTGCTGGCGCGCGGCCTGCAGCGCAGCGAACGGGTCGCCGTCTACCTGGAAAAGAATATCGAGAACGTGGCCGCCATGTTCGGCGCTGCCGCCGCCGGCGGCGTGTTCGTGCCGGTCAACCCCCTGCTCAAGGCGGAGCAGGTCGGCTACATCCTGACCGACTGCAATGTGCGCGTGCTGGTCACTTCGATCGACCGCCTGCGCCTGCTGGCCGACACCCTGCCGTCCTGCCCGGACCTGCACACGGTGATCGTGACCGGCCGCGCCGACGAATTGCCAAGCTTCCCCCACTTGCACGTGCTGCCCTGGGCTGCCGCCATGCAGGATGCGCCGCCGAGCGCTGGGCACCGCTGCATCGACACCGATATGGCCGCCATCCTCTATACCTCGGGTAGCACGGGCCGCCCGAAAGGCGTGGTGCTGTCGCACCGGAATATGGTGGCGGGCGCCGTCAGCGTGTCGACCTACCTGGAAAACAGCCCGGCCGACCGTTTGCTGGCCGTGCTGCCGCTGTCCTTCGACTACGGCCTGTCGCAACTGACGACTGCTTTCCGCGTTGGCGCCACCGCCGTCCTGATCAACCACCTGTTCGCCAATGACGTGCTGAAAGCGGTGGTGGCGGAAAAGATCACCGGCCTGGCTGCCGTGCCGCCGCTGTGGATCCAGCTGGCGCCGCTGGCCTGGCCGGCCGACTGCACGCTGCGCTACCTGACCAATTCAGGCGGCGCCATGCAGCGCGCCACCCTCGACGCGCTGCGCGCGGCCCTGCCGAATGCCAAGCCTTTCCTGATGTATGGCCTGACCGAGGCCTTCCGCTCGACTTACCTGCCGCCGTCCGAACTGGAGCGCCGCCCTGATTCCATGGGCAAGGCCATCCCCAACGCGGAAGTCATGGTGCTGCGCCCCGACGGCAGCGAGTGCGCGCCGAACGAGCCGGGTGAGCTGGTGCACCGCGGCGCCCTGGTGTCGCTGGGCTACTGGAACGACAAGACCAAGACCGCCGAGCGCTTCAAACCGTACGCTTCGCCGCAATACGGCTTGCCGCTGGTGGAAATGGCCGTGTGGTCGGGCGATATCGTGCGCCGTGACGAGGAAGGCTTCCTCTACTTCATCAGCCGCAACGACGAAATGATCAAGACTTCCGGCTACCGCGTCAGCCCGACCGAGGTGGAAGAAGTGGTGTATGCGCGCGACAAGGTGGGCGAAGCCGCGGCGCTGGGCGTCAAGCACCCGACCCTGGGCCAGGCCATCGTGCTGCTGGCCTTCCCGCGCGCCGGCGAAAGCTTCACCGATGCGGAACTGCTGGCGGCCGTCAAGCCGCACCTGCCGCTGTATATGCTGCCGCAAAAGGTGATCGTGTCCGCCACGCCTTTGCCGCGCAACCCGAACGGCAAGATCGACCGCAAGGCGCTGTCGACCCAGTACGAGAACATTTTCGCGGAGGGCGCATGAGCATGGATGCACCGCGCCCGCGTCCGCAGCACGCCCCGCTGCTGCAATTTGCCGTTGAAGACGACTGCCTGCTGATCGGCGGCATCCCGCTGCCGCGTCTTGCGGCCCGCGTCGGCCAGACTCCGTTCTACGCCTATTCGCGCGCCGCCATGACGCAGCGTGTGGCCGAGCTGCGCGCCGCGCTGCCGAAGGACGTGCACCTGCATTACGCCATGAAGGCCAATCCGATGCCGGCCGTGGTGCAGCATATGGCGACCCTGGTCGACGGCATCGACGTCGCCTCCGGCGGCGAGCTGCGCGTGGCGCTCGATACCGTGATGGACCCGGCCAATATCAGCTTTGCCGGCCCCGGCAAGGGCGAGGCCGAACTGTCCTGCGCGATTGCCGCCGGCATCGTGCTGAACCTGGAATCGGAAGGCGAGATGGAGCGCGCCGCCGTGATCGGCCAGCGCCTTGGCATCGTGCCGAAGGTGAATGTGCGCGTGAACCCGGACTTCGAACTGAAGTCCTCCGGCATGAAGATGGGCGGCGGTCCGAAGCAGTTTGGCGTCGATGCCGAGCGCGTGCCGGCCATGCTGGCGCGCATTGGCGAGCTGGGCCTGGATTTCCACGGCTTCCACATTTTCAGCGGCTCGCAGAACCTGAAAGCCGCGGCGCTGCAGGACGCGCATGAGAAAACCTTCGCGCTGGCCCTGCGCCTGGCCGAGTCGGCTCCGCGCGCACCGCGCATCCTGAATATCGGCGGCGGCTTCGGCATCCCTTATTTCCCTGGCGAAGAGCGGCTGGACCTGGCGGCCGTGGGTGAAAATCTGGCGCGCATCATGGATGAAGTGCGGCCGCGCCTGCAGGGCGCCGAGGTGGTGATCGAGCTGGGCCGCTACCTGGTGGGGGAGGCCGGCGCTTATGTCTGCCGCGTGGTCGACCGCAAGGAGTCGCGCGGCCAGGTCTTCCTGGTCACCGATGGCGGCCTGCACCATCACTTGTCCGCCTCCGGCAATTTCGGCCAGGTGATCCGCAAGAATTATCCGGTGGTGGTCGGCACCCGGGTCGCCGGCGGCCCGCGCGAGCTGGCCTCCGTGGTCGGCCCCCTGTGCACCCCGCTTGACCTGCTGGCCGACCAGATGGAACTGGGCCAGGCGCAGGCGGGCGACCTGGTGGTGGTATTGCAATCGGGCGCGTATGGCGCCACGGCCAGCCCGGCGGCTTTCCTGAGCCACCCGGCCGCGGTCGAAGTCTTCGTGTAAAAAGGGAAGCGTATGAGCGGGATCTGTGGATGGATTGGATTTGCCGGCGCGCCGGAATTGCTGGAGACGATGGCGGCGCCGCTGTCCCGTTTCGACCAGGGCCAGCTGCATGCCCGTTCCGGCCAGCGCAGCGGCCTGGCCGTCGCCGCCCAGGCGGGCAGCGCCGATATCTTCCAGCGCGACGGCTTGCTGGTCGCGCTGTGGGGCCAGCCGCGCCTGGACGATCCTGCGCTGGCCGCACAGGCGTCGGCGCAGGGCGTGGCCGCCGCTGTGGCCACGCTGTGGACGCAAGGCCCGCAGCGCACCTGCTCGCAGATCCACGGCTGCTTCACGCTCGCCATCATCGATGAACGTAGCGGCGAGGCCCTGCTTGCCACCGACCGCATGGGCGTGCAACCTCTGACCTGGCAAATGGCCGGCGAAACCCTGGTCTTCGCCAGTTCGGCCGATGCCATGGTGCGCCACCCGCTCACGCCGGGCGTGCTGGACCACCAGGGCTTGTACAACTACGTCTACTTCCACATGGTGCCGTCGCCGGCCACCGTGTACCAGGGCCAGCAGCGCCTGCTGCCCGGCCACTACCTGCATTACCGCCAGGGCCGTGTCGAGGAGCAGGCTTACTGGCGCATGCAGTTCGAGGAAGACGGCAAGCGCTCGTTCGGCGAACTGAAGGAAGACTTCCTGTCCGTGCTGCGCCACAGCGTGAAGGAAGCGGCGGGCGACCGCAAGGTTGGCGCCTTCCTGTCAGGCGGGACCGACAGTTCGACCATCGCCGGCATGCTGACCCAGGTTGGCGGCGTGGCGGCCGATACTTACTCGATCGGTTTCGAAGCCCAGGGCTACGACGAAATGGAATACGCGCGCATCGCCTCGCGCCATTTCGGCACCAGGCACCATGAATACTATGTGACGCCGGAAGACGTGGCCAATGCCATCCCGCAGGTGGCAGCCGTGTTCGACCAGCCATTCGGCAACGCCTCGGCGGTGCCGGCCTTCTACTGCGCGCGCATGGCGAAAGCCGACGGCGTGCAGCGCATGTTCGGCGGCGACGGCGGCGACGAACTGTTCGGCGGCAATGAGCGCTACGCCAAGCAGCATGTGTTCGAACTGTACGAACGCGTGCCGCGCCTGGTGCGCAAGGCCTTGCTGGAACCGGCCGTGTTCAATTTCCCGGGCGGCGAAAGCGTGCGCCTGCTGCGCAAGGCGCGCAGCTATATCGAACAAGCCTCGGTCGGCATGCCGGCGCGCCTGGAAACCTATAACCTGCTGGGCCGCTACGGCGCGCAGCAAGTGTTCACCGACGAATTCCTGGCCGCGGCCGACATCGGCAACCCGATCGCCACGCTGGAGCGCAACTACGGCCGCAGCGAAGCGCGCTCCCTGATCAACCGCATGCTGGCGCTGGACCTGCAGGTGACCCTGGCCGACAACGACCTGCCGAAAGTGATGAAAGCTTGCGAGCTGGCCGGCGTCGAAGTGGCTTTCCCCTTCCTGAACGACAAAGTCGTGGCATTTTCGGCCGGCCTGACGCCGCAGCAGAAGCTGAATGGCACGCAATTGCGCTGGTTCTTCAAAGAGGCATTGCGCGGCTTCCTGCCCGATGCCATCATCACCAAGCAGAAGCACGGTTTCGGCCTGCCATTCGGGGTCTGGCTGCAGGAACATGCGCAGCTGCAGCAACTTGCGGCCGACAGCCTGAGCGACCTGAAGGCGCGCAAAGTCGTGCGCGGTGAATTCATTGAACAGCTGGTCGGCACCCACCTGAAAGAGCATGCCGGCTATCACGGCACCATGGTGTGGGTGCTGATGATGCTGGAACAATGGTTCCGCGCGCACCGCAACGTATAACAACGACCTACCAAAAACTAGAGGGACAATATGGCACATCGCGTAACCCGGCTGGCTGTCGCCGCCACCCTGGCCGCCGGCGCACTGCTGGCAGGCTGCAAATCGGATACCCCGGAAAGCCTGCTGGCCGACGCCAAGCAGCAATTGGTGAAAGGCGACAAGAAGGCCGCCCAGATCCAGCTGAAAAATGTCCTGGCCAAGGACCCGAACAACGGCGAGGCGCGCTTTGAACTGGCCAAGCTGTCGCTGGCGGCGAACGACCCCCTATCGGCCGAAAAGGAAGCCCGCCGTGCGCTCGACCTGAAATACAAGCCGCAGGAAAGCGAACAATTGCTGGCGGAAGCCTTGCTGCGCCTGGGCGATTTCCAGAAAGTGCTGGACGAGACCGACAAATTCCAGCGCACCCCGGCCATGCTGGCGCTGCGTGGCGATGCGCTGATCGGACTGCGCAAGCTCGATGAAGCGAAGAAGGAATTCCAGGGCGCCCTGGACGCCCAGCCAAACAGCGCCGACGCGCTGACCGGCATGGCGCGCCTCGCGGCCATCGGCAACGACATGGAGGGCGCGCGCGCCCTGGCCGACCAGGCCGTCTCCAAGGATGCCGCCAACATTAATGCGCTGACCTTCAAGGGCGAGCTGCTGCGCGCCCAGCAAAAGCCGGAAGAGGCGCGCGCCGCCTTCGCCGAAGTGCTCAAGCTGGACCCGACCAATAGCAACGCCAACCTGGAACAGGCTTATCTCGATATCGTGGCGGGCAAGCTCGACGCGGCGCAGGCTGCCGTGAACATGGCCAAGAAATCGGCGCCGCGCAGCCTGCCAACCCTGTACACCCAGGCCCTGATCGATTACTCCAAGGGCAATTACAAGGCGGCGCGCGATGGCCTGCAGACCATCGCAAAGGGGGCGCCAAGCCACTTGCCGAGCATGCTGCTGTCTGCCTCGGTTGACTACCACCTTGGCAACCTGCACGCAGGCGAAGCCAAGCTGCGCACCTACCTCGATGCCATGCCTGGCAATCCCTACGCGCGCAAGATCCTGGCGGCCACCCTGCTGCGCGAAAACCAGCCGGCCGAAGCGCTGAAGGTGCTCGATCCGGTGCTGAAGGACAAGGCCAGCGACGGCAGCATGCTGGAACTGGCGGCCCAGGCGTACATGATGACGCGTGATCCGGCCAAGGCCGCGGCCTTGCTGGAACAATCGATCGCCCTCAATCCTGAACGCAGCCCGACCTATATCGCGCTGGGCGGCGCCCGCATCGCCCTGGGTGAGAAGGAGAAGGGCCTGGCCATGCTGAACAAGGCGCTGGAGCTGCAGCCCGATTCGTTGCCGGCGGCCATGGCCTTGGCGCGCACCCGCCTGGGCATGAGCGATTTCGACCAGGCGCTGGCCGTACTGGCCAAGCAGGACGCCAAGCACGGCAAGGAGCCTGAGCTGCACATCCTCAAGGGCCAGGTGCTGTTCGCCAAGCAGGACAAGGCAGGCGCCCGCGCTGAATTCAGCAAAGCGGTGGAACTGGCGCCGACCAGCTACCCAACCGTGGTCGCCCTGGCACAGCTGGAACTGGCGGAACAAAAGCCTGATGCCGCGCGGGCCCATATGATGAAGCTGCTGGAGCGCGACAAGAGCAATGTTGGCGCCATGACGGCCTTGGCGCAACTGGCCAACGGCGCCAATAAGCGCGACGATGCGGCGCAATGGCTGGAGAAGGCGGCTGCCGTCGATCCGGAAGCGCTCGCGCCGTCAGTGCGCCTGGCTGGCTATTACATCCAGGTGCGCCAACCGAACAAGGCGGTCGAGCATTTGCGCAAGGTGCTGGTGACCCATGCTTCCGTGCCGATCGTGCTGGAACTGATGGGCCGCGCCCAGCAAATGTCGGGCGACCTGCCCGGCGCCTATGAAACTTTCAGCAAACTGGCCGGCGCAATGCCGAAAGCGCCTCAGCCGCAGCTCTTCCTGGCTGGCGTCCAGGTACAAAAGCAGGACTTGCCCGGCGCCCAGGCCAGCGTCAAGAAAGCGCTGGGCCTGGCTCCCGACTTTATCCCGGCCTACCTGATGCAAGCCGACCTGGCTCTGTTGCAAAACAAGCCGGACGAAGCGTTGGCCGTAGCGCGCAGCCTGCAGAAATCGCAGCCCAAGCAAGCCGCCGGTTTCGTAATGGAAGGCGAGCTGCAGATGAAGACCGGCAAGCCAGCGCAAGCCGTTGCCCCTTACCAGCAAGCGTTCGCCCTGCAGGCGCGCCCGGAAGTCCTGATGAAGCTGGCAAGCGCCCTGCGCGGCGCCAATCGTGCGGCCGAGGCGGATGCCCAGGTCGCGACCTGGCGCAAGGCCCATCCGGACGAACCGCTGGGCATGATGTATTCGGCGGAGCTCAATATCGCGGCCAAGCAGTACAAGCAGGCTATCGGCCAACTGGAAGCCGTGCTGGGCAAGGCGCCGGACAACGTCGCGGCGCTCAACAACCTGGCCTGGTCTTACCAGCAGGAGAAGGACAAGCGCGCACTGCCGACAGCGGAAAAGGCCAGCCAGCTGGCCGGTGAAAACCCGACTGTGATGGATACCCTGGGCTGGATCCTGGTTGAGCAAAACCAGCTCGACCGTGCAGTGCCGATGCTGAAGAAGGCCAGCGACCTGGCGCCGAAGGCGAGCGAGATCCGCGGCCATTACGCGGCTGCGCTCTGGAAGAAAGGTGACAAGGCAGGCGCCCGCAAGGAATTGCAGGAGGCCATGACCGATACCCGCTTCGCCCAGACCGAACAAGCACGTGACTTGCAAAAGCAGTTTGAATAAGTAGCAACTCTCCACCCCCCGCGCCATCAGCTGCGCGGGGGCGCCTTCCTCTATATCCGTTGTTTATTTGAAAACAATGGAGTCTTTTTCGCAATAACATCACGCCGGGTATTGTGTGCCGGGCGCCTCCGTGCCAACATGAGATGTTGGTATTTTTTACATAACTCGCTTGCATTTCGATACATTTTCGTCTCGGCATCAATCGTGCGCGCATTGCCCACCGGATTGAATTGCACTATATTTTGCCGATGAGTCCGGTGCACGCGCCGCTCGCTGGACTCATTGGTAAAGGCTCGCCGAAAGGCTAGCGGGTGCCAAAGGAGGATAGAGCCATGAATGGAACAGCTGTCCCTGTGCTGGAAGGTGAGCCCGTCAGGGCCATGCCAGCCGATTCCCATGCCCATGCGCGCGCCACGCTCGAGGACCTGCTTCCGGAGAATATGGAAGACCTGGTTACCGACGAAAAATCTTTTGGTATCCGCATGATCGATACGCTAGAAGGCCGAAGCAAGGCCAGCTTGCTAATAAACAAGATGTACTCCTGGCGAGGTTATGCCGGGACCCATAAACTGACCGATGATCCAAACCGGATCACGCTCACCGCCAGCGACAAAGGCGAGGTGGTCGGCACCCTGACCCTGGGCCTGGACTCGCCAATCGGCATCATGGCCGATGAAATTTTCAAGGAAGAAGTCGATTCGGTGCGCATGCAGCCGGGCGCCCGCGTCTGTGAAATCACCAAGCTGGCGTTTGACAATGGCGGCAGCAAATCGCAGATGGCTTCGCTGTTCCACCTGTCCGTGATCTACGCGCGCGACTTGCACAACTGCACACATATCTTTATCGAGATCAACCCACGCCATCGCCGCTTCTACGAAGCCATGCTTGGCTTCAAGCGCCTGGGCGAGTTGAAGACCAATCCGCGCGTCGACGCGCCGGCTTACCTGCTGGTGGTGGACCTGGCTTATGTCTCGGAACAGATCGAAAAGCTGGGTGGCCAGGGCGCGGACGCGGCCATGGCTGCGCGCTCGTTCTACCCCATGTTCTATTCGCCGCGTGAAGAACGCGGCATCATCAATCGCCTGAAAAACATCCAATAACGGGGAGCCATATGGCGGACGCCTTCTCATTTTCGTATGACGTGGCGTTCTCGCGAAATATTGGATGGGTGACCCCGGATGAGCAGGCGCAGCTCAAGAGCAAACGCGTGGCGATTGCCGGCGTAGGCGGGGTCGGCGGTGTGCACTTGCTGACCTTGGCCCGCCTGGGCGTGACGCGTTTCCATATCGCCGACTTCGATACTTTCGATATCGCCAACCTGAATCGGCAGGCAGGCGCCTTCATGTCGACCATGGGGCTGCCCAAGGCCGAGGTGGCGGCGCGCATGGCGCGCGATATCAATCCCGAGGTGCAGATCACAGTGTTCGGCCAGGGCGTGGACGCCAGCAATATGGGGCAGTTCCTGGACGGCGTCGACCTCTATATCGACGGCCTGGATTTCTTTGCCTTTGATGCGCGCCAGCAAATGTTCGCCATGTGCGCTGCGCGCGGCATCCCAGCCGTCACCGTGGCGCCGCTGGGGATGGGCGCCGCCTGCATGACCTTCATGCCTGGCGGCATGACGTTCGAAGAATACTTCGGCTGGGGTGACCGGCCCGAGCTGGAAAAGGCGCTGCGCTTCATGGTGGGTGTGGCGCCGGCCGGCCTGCACCGGCCCTACCTGGTGTGGCCGCAAGCCGTCAACCTGGCCGAACGGCGCGGCCCCTCGACCATCATGGCCTGCCAGCTGTGCGCCGGGGTAGCCGGCACCCAGGCCCTGAAAATCCTGCTCAAGCGCGGCACGGTATTGGCCGCCCCTCGCGGCTTCCAGTACGACGCTTACCGCGACAAACTCGTGCGTACCTGGCGCCCCGGTGGCCACCGAAATCCACTGACGCAACTTGCATTGCAAGTGGGCAAGCGCTTGTTTGCAAAGGCTTTATTGAAGAAGTGACTGTCGTTGATAAAAGCCTGATGTCGAAAAAATTGACAACGCCGCAGTACCCCCACCACTTGTCTCACCTAAGTAATTGAAAATTCGCGAAATTCAAAAGCTGGCCCGATTAATGCTTATTAGCTAACAGCGCACAGATACATCATGAAAAAGCGAATTCCAATTTAAATGGAGAAACACATGATTAAGTTTAAGAAACAACTGTTGGCTCTGACCTTAGCTGTCGGCAGCATGCCAGCATTCGCAGGCATTGTCGGCGGCATCAATATTGGCTCTGCCGGCACACCTCACTTCGAAGCAGCCGAAGTCTATGAACGCTTCGTCTCCGACTACAGCGGCGGCACCGCACCAGGCGCGACGACCCTGGGCACCGGTGGCATTCCATCGTTTGGCGCAGGTTCGCAGATCGCCGGTTATGGCCGTGTCAATTCGATCAACGGCAACCTGAACTTCTGCGCAGGAGGCCCAGGCACTTGCGAACTGACCTTCCGCTTCTACGGCTTCACTGCCAAACCTGGCGGCAGCGCGACCGCCATCGATTTCACCGGCGGCTTCGTGAATTTCTATGTTGGCACCGGCGCTTCGATGGACTTCAACCCCTTTGCCAACGCCACTGAAGCGCAATTGCTGGCCCAGGCGACCAACGGCACGCCATGGCTGTCCCTGGCTGGTTCGGACTTCATGGATATCGTCACCGGCCGCACCGGTACCTTGCAAGCATCCGGTACCAATTTCGGTTCGGGTTCGACCGATTCGGGCACCGGCATCGGCCAGCTGAACGTCATCGGCGGCCTGGCTGCCGTGATGGCAGCATTGAATACGAACTCGGTCGACAACCATCTGGGTTGCGTACTGGGCTCGACCTGCTCCGACTTTGACCTGACCACGTCGTTCAGCCTGGTTGGCCGTCCACCTTCGGGCTACATCCCGCTGGCCGGCGTGGCCTCGCTGGCCGGTCGTGTGGCTGCGGTTCCTGAACCAGCAACCCTGACTCTGATGGGCCTGGGCTTGATCGGCATCGGTACCCTGCGTCGCCGCCGCGCAAAATAATCCGCCGGCGCGACCGTTCCAAAGCCCGTCTTGCGAGTCGGGCTTTTTTCATTGGGAGAAGGGAATGACGGCGACACCCGAATTCATTGTGCGGCTGGCCGAGACCGGCGCGCTGGCGCCGACCGCCGACAATGGGCAGGCGTTCTACATCGATTGGGATGGCAGTGCGCTTGGGCTGGCCTTTGCGCAGCGGCATGCTGCCACCAGTGTGTTTGGTCCCGACAGCCACGCCACCTTGCTCGGCATCGGCGGCGTCGCGCAGAATATCAGCGCTGCCCTGGCAGCCAATGGCCTGGATGCGCAATGGCATTGGACCGCTGCGGGGCAGCAGCCCTATGGCACCCTGGCGCTGCCGTCGCTGCCAGAGCACTTCAGTGCGCCTGCCGGTCCGGCGGCGCGGCACACCAACCGCTTTGCTTATCGGACCGATGCCTTGCCGCCCACCTTGCTCGAAAAGCTGAGCGCCAGCAGTGAAGGCAGCAACCGGGTTGCCGTGCTCACCGAAGCGGCTGCCAGGAAGCGTCTGGTACAACAGGTGCGGATCAGCTCCGAAGCGCGCTTCTGCAACCCCGACCTGCACCGCTGGCTGTTCGATTGCCTGCGCCGTACGCCGGAGGAAGTGGCGCGCGGCGATGGGCTCGACGTACGCACGCTGGGTTTGCCACCGGGCGGTGACGCGATGATGCGCTTCATATCGAACTGGGACCGCATGGCCACCTTGAATCGCTTCGGCATGTACAAGCTGATGGCCTTGGCCGAGGTGGGTCAGATCTCGACCGCACCGGCGCTGGTCTGCATTTCCGGAGGACGCGGACGGCGCGACGTGATCGATGCCGGGCGCCTGCTGACCCGCGTGTGGACAGAGATGAATCTTGCCGGCATTGCGGTGCAGCCGTTCTATGTGGTCCCGGACCAGCTGAACCGTCTGCATGAGCGCAGCCTGCCCGCGGGATTCGAACAAAAAATCAGCGCGGTTGACGCTGAAATCGGCGAGCTGCTGGCGCTGGCGCCCGGCCAGCAGCTGCACATGATGTTGCGCGTGGGCTTGCCGACGGTCGACCCGGTACGGTCACGCAGGCTGCCCCTGGACAAGGTATTGCGTCAAAGCGTTTTCAGCAAAGACCTGGCGTCGTCCAGCTGAGGGAAATCCTTGGTATCGGCGAGCAGTTTATCGAGTTCCTGGCGTGCGGCTTTCTTGTCGCCCGCCTGGTTCAGCGCAAACGCGAGGTGATAGCGCGGCTCGGGCATCGTGGGCGCGAGCTCAACTGCTTTTCTTAGCAGTGGCAGGGCGCGTTGCACGTTGCCCTGTTGCGCCAGCATCCAGCCCACCGTGTCGATCACGCCGGCGTTCCCCGGCGCCAGTTTCATCGCCCGCTCGGCCGTCGGCAGGGCGCGCGGATCTTTCTGCGCCTGGTAGGCCAGGGCCAGGTTATTGAGCACGGCCGGATTGTCCGGATCGGACTTGAGCACGAGTTCAAACAATGCGGCTGCGGGCTTGTACTGCTTGTCCACCAGGGCGCTCTCGCCCATATAGGTGACGATGACCGGATCGGTACCGTGATCCTTTTGCCATTGCATCAGCCTGGCGTCGGATTCACGCCCTTTGCCCAAGGACTTCATCGATGCCGCCAGCCGTACCGCCAGCAATGGCGTCTCCGCCAGCGCAAACGCGCGCTCGTAAGCCTTGAGCGCTGCCTCCGGCTTTTTCTGCGCGGCCAGGATGGTGCCTTCCAGGATCAAGGGCTCGGCCGCTTTCGGGGCGACCTCCTGGATCTTGCGCGCCAGCGACAGCGCCTCGTCAGTCGGGCCCTTCATCATCGCCAGGTCCAGCTGGGCATAGCGTGCCGGCAGCGAGCTCGGATCCACGGCCAGTGCCTTTTTCAGTTCTCCCTCTGCAGCCGGCAGGTTTTTCAGTTTGGCGTGGACTGAAGCCAGGCGCAGGTGCGGGTCGGCGGACTTTGGCGTCACATTGACCAGCTTGCTGTAGGTCTCGAGCGCACCTTGCGCATTGTTGGTGGCGAGCTGGGCCTGGCCCAAGAGGTCGAGCACTTCGCCATCGGTTGGATGTTCGGTCTGCAGCTTGCGCAACAGGGTGATGGCCTTGGCCAATTCCCTGGAGCGCAGGTAGTGCGCCGCCAGCATCCGCGCCGGGCCCACTGCTTGCGGATCGGCAGCGTAGGCCTTTTCCAGCCACATCCTGCTTTCTTCCGGGCGATTCTGGCTCGTCTCCAGCTGCGACAGCGTCACCATCGCTTCGCTGTTGCGCTGGTTTTTCTCAACGAAGGCCGCCAGGCGCTTCCTTGCCGCATCCACTTGCTTGTCCTGCACGTCCATCAGCGCCAGGTTGCGCACCGGCACCAGCAAGTCCGCCTGCAGGCTGGCCGCCTTTTCGAAGCTGGCGCGCGCTGCGGTGCGGTCGCCTTTGCTGAGGTAGACGCTGCCTTCCAGATTGCGCGCCGTGGCGCTCTGCGGTCGCGCAGCGATCAGTTTTCGCGCCGCCGCCAGCGCCTTGTCGTAATGCTTCAGCCGCAGCTCGGTGGTGATCAAAGTGGTCGCCGTCTCTTCCGATTTCGGATCGAGCGCCGTGGCCCGTTCGAGCTCAGCGACGCCACCTGCCTGGTCGCCCTGGCCCAGCTTGGTCATCCCCAGGGAAGTGTGCAAGGTGGCCGTTTGCGGCGCCAGCGAGCTGGCCTTTTCGAAGTACTGACGGGCTTTGCCAAAGTCGCCCGAGCGCATCGACGATTCCCCCGCCAGGGCCAGTAGCTGGGTGTCGTCCGTTTCCCCCTTGAGCAGGGGCGCCAGGGTGGCGGTGGCGTCCAGGGGCTGGCGGTTCTTCAGCTGGATCTGCGCCAGCAGCTTGAGCGCGTACTTGTTGTTCGGGAAGCTGGCGAGGTAGAAACGGGTATGCATCTCGGCTTGCTCGAAATTGCCCATTGCCGCCGAGGCCGCGCCTAACAACAGGATCGACGGCAAGTGGTCAGGCACACCGCTCAGCACCTTTTGCAGCGATTCCTGGGCGGCTGGCAAATTGCCTTGGGTGAATTCCAGCAAGCCCTGGGCGAACAAGGCCATCGGCGCGTTTGGCGCGAATTTTTGCACAGCTTCGATGTCGGCTTTGGCCGCCGCGAAATCCTTGGCGCCGATTTCAAGCACTGCGCGTTCGACCCGTGCATTGATATGGTCGGGCTTGAGCTTGATGGCTTCGCCGAACGTGGCCAGTGCCTCCGCCGGCTTGCCCTGGGCGCGCAGCAGCCTTGCCTTGAAGAAGGGTACCGACGCGTCCTTGGGGTTAGCTTTGGCGGCCTCGTCTGTGAAACGGATTGCGCTATCGAGATCCTTGTTCAGTGCCGCCACGCGCGCCTTGCCGATCAGCGCCTCGGTATAACCGGGCTTGGCAGCGAGCGCTTTTTCAAAGGATTCGAGCGCATTGGCCGGCTTGTTCAGTGCCAGCCAGGCGTCGCCGCGCGCGGCCTGCAGTTCGGGGCTTTGCTTTGCCGGCGCGCTTTCTTCGATCGCTTTCTGGGCCTGGCCCTGCGCGTTGAGCGACTTGACCAGTTCCGGCGCGGTGCGTGCGCTGTCCATGCCCAGGCTCATCGCCTTGCGGACTTCTTTTTCGGCCGTCACGGGATCCCCGGTCAGGTTGTACAGCTGCGCCAACTGGACGCGCACCTCGGCGTCTTCCGGACTCTTGAGGGCGGCATTCTTCAGCTGGATCAGGGCTGCTTCGAAATTGCCTTTGTCCTGGTATTGCCGGGCCTCCGCCATCAGGGAGGCGCTGGTGTCGCCGCGTCCGCAGCCGGATAGTCCGGCGCCAAGCATCAGGCAGGTGAGCAAAAGGGATGCGCTTATAGCTGGGCGGAGGGAACGACGCGGCATGACTCAATTCCTCGGTTGGGCGCCGCGCTGCGCCAGGCATGCGGCAGGGTTGGCACAACTTTAATAGTTGTCAATAATATCTCAAGGAGTGGCCGTTTTCCCTACGAATCCAGGACTGTTGCAAAAAACGCTACTGGAATTGCGGAGTCGCCGAATACTCGTGGAAGGTGCGCCGGTACAAGCGCTTCACTTTGAGCACATAGTCGCGCGTTTCCGCATAGGGCGGCACGCCGCCGTAACGCTGCACGGCCTGCTCGCCGGCGTTGTAGGCGGCCGCCACCAGGGTCACGTCGCCGCGGAAATTGGCCAGCAGCCAGCGCAGGTAGGCCATGCCGCCACGGATATTCTGTTCCGGATTGAAGCTGTCGCGCACATTGAAGCGCTGGGCGGTGGCGGGAATCAGCTGCATCAGGCCGCGCGCATTCTTGCTCGAGACCGATTGCGGGTTGAAGCCCGACTCGACGGCGATGATGGCCATGACCAGGTCCGGGTCAAGGCCGAAGGCGGGCGCCAGCTTCTCGACCAGGGGGCGCACCCGCTGTGCCGCTTCGTTGAAGACGGGCGCAGGGCCCTCCTCGTCCAGCAGCAGCGCCGGCTCGGGCGCCATGCAGTCGGGCAGGGCGGCGCTGGGAGCGGCCGGCAGCAGCGCCTGCATGCGCACGCCTGCGGCATGGCCTTGCTCGGCTGCCAGCGCAAACAGGCGCCAGGCCATGCCGTCGTCGTGCGGCACGCCGCGGCCGTTGGCATACATCCAGCCCAGCGCATATTGCGCATCGGGAGCGCCCAGGCGGGCAGCGCGGCAATACAGCCTGGCCGCCTGGCCCAGGTCACGCGTCACCCCCTCGCCGTGTTCCAGGCGCTGGGCTTGGTCGAACAGGGTGGCGGCATTCTGCGCGCAGGCAGCGTGGGCCAGCAGGGTGGCCGCCACGACAGCTGGGAATCGCATGCAGGCTCCGGTGCAAAGCGACGACCCAGCTATTGTAGCGGTGGGGCGCTGGCAGTTGCTGCCGTTATGCGGGCGCGCCTTGCGAGTTTTTCGGCGTCAAAAATGCCTTATGGAACAGGTGGCGCGCCAGGCGCAGTGGCGGCATGCGCAGCCAGTTGCCGCGCACATACAGGAAGAAATCGGCCAGCGCCGCACCGGCGCCGCGGCAGCTGTCATGGTGCGGCAGCAGCGAGCGCAGGAACAGCGCATCCATCAGGGCTTGCAGAAGGGGCGACGGGCCGTCAGGCGCCAGGGCCGCCAGCGTGGCGGGCGGAACCGGGGTGCCGAGCAGCATGCTGCTGTAGCGCAAGCCGTAGAACATGAAGCGCTGCAATTCCATCTGGCGTGCGCGCGCCGGCAGCGCTTCCCAGAAACCCGCTTCGTGCTGCCCGAAATGGGTGAGCAGGCGGTGCAAGTCCCACAGGTCGCGCATGCCTTTGTCGAACTCGCCATCCGCGAACAAATGGGTGGCGCTGTGCAGCACCATATCGAGCGGGGACAGGATGGCGGCGCCCGGCGGCGCCTTGTCGCCGGCCAGTGCGCGCGCCGCAGCGCGCAGCAGGCGCGCATCGGGCCGCTGGGCAGCCGTGCGCGGCAGGATGGCGTGGTGCACATCGATGGATGTCTGGCGCAGCATATGGGTCATTGGCGGCAGCTCATGCATCCATTCGCGGTAGTAGCGCTGGTCGTAGGCGTCGTGCAGGGTGCTGACCCAGCCGTGGGACATCAGGGCCGCTTCCACCTGGGGCAGGCTTTCCTCCGGCACCAGGATGTCGATGTCGGAAAACATGCGGCCGGCGGCCGGCGGCAAGCCGGCTGCGGCATAGGCACCGCCCTTCAGCAGCAGGAGCGGAAGGCCAAGCCCGGCCAGCGCCTGGCCGATCAGGCGGATTTCCCAGTAAGTGGCCTGGCTGTGGCGGCGCGCCTGCACCGAATTCCACCACAGCTGCTCGCGCGCCTGCGGCAGGGCTTGCGCGAGCATGCCGTGCTGCTCCAGCCAGTAGTGCAGGGTGGCGCCGAGGTTGGCGCTGTCGGCCTGGCGCAGCAGCAATTCCCATTCGGCCGGCGCCAGGCTGGCCGTGTGCTGCGGCTCGCGCAGGACGCGCAGCAGGAGCGGCAGATCAGCGGGCAAAGTCATCGAGGCGGGCAAAGGTGTCCAGGGCTTCATCCAGCGCACTATAGCGGAAACGGAAACCGGCGGCGCTGTCGATCACGCGGCCCAGGGTGTCGAAGCCCGCTGCGCCCAGCACGCTGTAATTGAAGCTGTTGCCGGCCAATTCCATGAAGGTCGCGGCGCGCGGCAGCGCTTCCAGCGTGGTGGCGGCGCGTGCCTGGTAGTGGGGGAAGACGATCCATGCCGGCACGGCCGTGTCGGCGGCGCGCTGCACGGCCAGGCCGGGCGCGCGCATATGGGCGACCGTGCCCTTCAGCGTGTCGCGCACCGGTGCGCTGAGCACCGCGTCCGGCACGTAGGCGCGGATGATGTCGATGGAAGCGTTCTTCAGGCTGATCGGACGCGGGTTGGGTATGACCAGGCCGCTCTCAATGTCGATCATGGTCAGTTCGTCCGACAGCAGGCGCCAGCCGCCCTTGCCGGCCAGCGCTGCGGTCAGCGTGCTTTTTCCCGAGCCTGGCGGCGCCGGCAGGATCACGGCGCGGCCAGCGCGCTCGAGCACGGCGGCATGCACGATCAGGTAGCGGTGGGCGCGGCCCGAGACGCACCAGTTCAGGCCCCATTCAAACATGGGGAAAGCATGCTGCAGCGGCATCGGCTGGTACATATCGTAGCCGTCGCATTCGAGGCGCACTTGCGGCCGCAACCAGCGGCGCGCCGACAGCGGGCGCACCAGGCGCAGGTGGAAATCGGTGAAGTCGCTTTCTTCCAGCAGCGGGTAATCGCCGTAGAGTTGGCCGATGCCGGCCGTCACGCTGGGGACGTTGGCTTGCAGGCGCACGGCAAAGCGGCCGGTGCGCAGGCGCAAGCCATTACCGGCCAGGCGCGCGTGCAGCGCGCCGGGCGTCAGGGAAGCCACGGTCAGCAAGGATGCACCAGGTAGAGTTTTGCGAGGGCAGCGAAAGTTTGCTGCAGCTCAGGATCGTCCCAGTCTTCCGCCTCCAGACTGCCGTCACGCAGGGCGTGCAGCAGCTCCAGCATCGGCTCGTCCAGCAGGTGGGTGGCGCCCGAGACTTCGTTGTAGAGAACGCTTTGTCCGTCCCAGCTGCGGCTGCGCAGCAACTGGCCCGGCACGATACACCACTGCTGCGCCATCAAAGCATGGTGCTTTTCAGGTATGCGACCACGTCCTTGCCCTTCCAGTCGACGTTGGCGGCCGGGTGGTACACGCCATAGTCGCGCAGGTTGTTCCAGATATTGACCAGCATGTATTCGTTCTGGAAGCTCGACCGGCCCGACAACACGTTCAGGTAGGCGGCGACAAGGTGGGCGCCCAGGTTGTCCGGGTCAAAGACGGGGTCGTTGTTGCCCAGCACTTGCTCGAACGTGGCTTGGCCAATGGCCTTGCCGGTGGTGAAGAGCGAGCCGAACTTCTTGTCCTTGCTGATTGGCCAGCTCAGGTGGCCCGGCGTATTGCCATTCTTGCCGCGCGGCTTCAGCGACTGGCTCCAGACGCCCGGGCTCAGGCCCGAGCAGCTGAGCGCATCGGGATTGCGCGCGCTGATCAGGGCCGAGGCATGGCCCGACGGCGTGGCGCAGACGATCGCGGCCATGCCGGGCTGGCTGTGCAGCGTCATCAGAACACCGGATGCGGCGGCACCGGCACGGGTGAAGCGGCGGCGCGCGGCGCCTTTCGCGCTCAATTGCTTGCCTGGCTGTTGTTCGTTGGCCACGTGGTCGTCCTTGCGATATTGGTATTAAGCTATTTTGCCCGTGAGACTAGATCATCTAGCAAGTCTTGTTCCAGATTTTGCCAGTGTCACGGAATGCCTGAGAAATCAGGCGTTTAGATGAGCTAACTCAGGCATGACAACTGTCAGCTTCGCTATCATAACTTGAGGTGTAAGAATTTTCGACACTTCCAGGCAACTAGCGAAGCCTTGCGGCATCGCTAGTTGATTGATAGTTACAGCCTTAGAAGAAGCTTTCCGGGATCACCAGGATGTCGCCCGGGCGCATCGGGACGTTGGCGGAGATATCGCCATCCTTGATCAGGTCGTTCAGGCGCACGGTGAATTGCTGCTGCTTGCCATCGACCGAACGGATGATGCTGGCTTTGTTGCCGGCAGCAAATTCGGTGACGCCGCCCACGGCAATCATCACGTCCAGGATGGACATATCGCGGCGGTAAGGCAGCGATTGCGGCTTGGCGGCCTGGCCGATGACGCGGATCTGTTCGCCGTAGGTGCCGACAAAGCCGGTCACGATGACGGTCACGACAGGTTGCTGAATGAACTTGGCCAGCGCTTTTTCGATATCGCGCGCCAGTTCGGTGGAAGTCTTGCCGCTGGCTGGCAAGTCTTCGACCAGCGGGGTGGTGATCTTGCCGTCCGGGCGCACCGGCACCACTTGCGACACTTCCGGGTTGCGCCAGACGATGATGCTCAGGTTGTCGCCCGGGCCAATCAGGTAATCAGTCTGTGGTACGACGCCGACATCGGCCGGGGCTCCGCTACGTGGGGCGGCGCAGCCGCCAAGGCCCAGCATACCGAGGGCGATGGCGCTCGCAGCAAGCATCTTATAGAAATTCACTTTATTCTCCTTGTTTGCATTTTGGCATTGCCTGTTATACCACGACTCTTGTCATCCTTGCCCGCTATTTTTGCTGCAACAGCTCCAGTACATGCCTTACCGGAATCGCGTAGCTGATGCCGCTGGGAGCGGTGATCGCGCTTTCCTTGGTGCCCTTGACCAGGGTCATATTGATGACCGCAACAACAGTCCCGGTTTCCGGATCATACACGGGGCTGCCGCTATTGCTGGGGTATGCCGTACCGTCCAGCTGGTAAATCGTGAATGGCGCGCCACGCTGCAACTGCAGCACGGCGCGCGGATTGAGGCCGCGCGAGGTTGGCGTGGGCAGAATGGCCGGGGTTTGCGCCGCAAGCAGAGCGCGATGGGTGACCGGATTGAGGCCCAGCAGGATACCCAGCGGATAACCGGTGAAAACCAGGTTGCTTCCCTCTTCCAGCAGCTCGCTGCTGCCCAGGTTTAGGGCCGGCAACGGAGTGCCAGTCAGGCGCAAGTGCACCAGGTCGTGCGCGCGGTCGATATTGACCACCGTGGCTTCGCGAAATTGCAACTGGTCGCCTTTGCCGAGCACGATGCCCAGGGTTTCCAGCTTTTCCGTATCGAGCGTGGTCACCGCGTGGGCATTCGTGATGACCGATAGTCCGTCGCCCACCACAAAGCCGGTGGCATGGAATACGATGGCTGGACTGCGGGTGCGGTTGAAAGTGCCGATGCCGACCACGCTTGGCTTGACTGCGGCAATCGTGCGCGTCAGCGGCATTGCCTCTGCAATAGTGCTCGCGCAGCACAGCCAGGCGGCCAGGAATAGTGAAATCAGCTTAGCCATAAGGCCTCCGCAAGGGTGAATTTCCAGGGGGAAATGTTAAATTCTTTTAGTCAGCTGCACGCAACAAGCATAAATTAATAGTAACAGGCAGCGTGTTCTGCTGTATGATAGAGATTAGATGTTATTTAGGCAATATTAGATGTGGGCATTGCGATAGTTTGCCTGCCTAACCCAAGGATGAGTGATCAAAATGGCAGAATTAACCGCCTTGCTGTTGACCTTTTTTAAGGCAATCGGAAAATACCGCTGGTATGCAGTGGCCATCGCTTGGGTGGTGGCCCTGGTTGGCTGGGCAGTCGTATACAAGCTGCCGGCCGATTACCAGGCTTCGGCCCGCGTGTACGTCGATACCCAGAGCATCCTGAAACCGCTGATGTCGGGCATGACCACTACGCCTAACGTAGAACAGCAGGTCATGTTCATGCGCCGCACCCTGATCAGCCGCCCCAATGTTGAGCGCGTCATGCGCATGGTGGACCTCGACATCAAGGCCAAGGACACCAAGGAGCACGAGAAGCAGGTCGACGAGCTGATGGCCGCCATCAAGGTCACCGGCACCGAGCGCGACGACATCTACACGATCTCGTACAACAATGAGAATCCGAAAATCGCCAAGGATGTGGTGCAGTCGCTGCTGACCATCTTCGTCGAAGGTTCGTTTGGCGGCAAGAAGCAGGATTCGGAAAAAGCTGTCCAGTTCATCGAAGACCAGATCAAGATGTATGAAGAGCGTCTGGCCGCCGGGGAGAACGCCCTGAAGGAATTCAAGATTCGCCACATGGGCTTGCTGCCCCGCCAGGGCACCGATTATTCGAGCAACCTGGGCGACCTGGCTGACAAGCTGGCCCAGGCGCGCCTGGAATTGACCGAGGCCGAGCAGGCGCGCAACGCCATCAAGCGCCAGATCGCCGGCGAAGACATGGCGCCGTCGAACGTCGAGCAGCAAATCTCCAATCCCGAAATCGATGGCCGCATTTCCACCCTGGAAAAGCAGCTCGATGCCCTGCGCATGCAGTACACCGAAGAGCATCCGGACATCGTCTCGGCCAAGCGCCTGATCGCCTCGCTACAGCAGCGTAAGAAAGATGAAGCCAAGAAAGCCGCCAAGAGCGGAGACCCGGGCGCCAACTACAGCCCGATGCTGCAACAGATGAACGTGGCGCTGTCGGTGGAAGAAGCGCGCGTGGCCTCGCTGCGCGCCCGCGTCGGCGAATACGCCGCGCGCATGGATCGCATGCGTTCGCAGAGCACGGCGGCGCCGGAAGTGGAAGCCCAGCTGGCCCAACTGAACCGTGACTACACCATCAACAAGGAAAACTACGAGAAGCTGGTGCAGCGCCGCGAGTCGGCCAAGCTGTCCGGCGACCTCAGCTCGGCGACCGACATGATGAGCTTCCGCGTGATCGACCCGCCTATCGTTCCGCAAACCCCGGTTGGCCCGAACCGCCCGCGCTTCTACTCGCTGGTGTTCGTGGCTTCGCTGTTGGCCGGCCTGGGCAGCGCGTTCCTGATGAGCCAAGTGCGTCCGACCTTCCTCAGCCAGCACAGCCTGCGTGAAGTCACCGGCGTCCCTATCCTGGGCAGCATCGGCATGAACTGGACCGAGCAGCAAAAATCGTCGCGCCGGCGCCGCCTGTATGGCTTCGGCCTGGCAGTGGCATCGCTGTTAACCGCATTCGGCGGTGTCGTCACCGTTACCTTGCTGCGCGCTGGCTGAGCGCCGCAACACTTAGGGAGTCCATCAAGTGAGCATTATTGAAAAAGCAGCCAACCGCCTCGGCCACCCGCGTCCTGCCGACGCCGCCGATGCCAGCGCCGCGCCAGCCGCCGCGCCAGTTGCCACCCCGGTAGCAGAAGCCGCCCAGCCGGCGCCTGCCGTTGCCGCCCCCGCACCTGCGGCGGCTCCTGCCGCAGCTCCGGTGGCAGCCGCCCCGGCGCCAAGCCCCGCAGCGGCTGCCCCGGTCGAACCGGTATCGCCTGTCCTGGCCACGCTGCAACCGCATGGCGACCATACCCGCCGCACCGCCCACACCGTCGAGCTGGACTTGATGCGTATGCATGAAGCCGGCCTGGTCACCGCCGCCGGCGGCCGCACCTCGCTGGTGGAAGACTTCCGTATCATCAAGCGCCCGCTGATCAAGCGTGCCTTCGCCGCCCGCAAGCCGGGCGACAATCCGGGCAACTTGATCATGATCACCAGCTCGCTGCCGGGCGAAGGCAAGACCTTCTGCTCGATCAACCTGGCGATGAGCATTGCGATGGAGCTGGATCACACCGTGCTGCTGGTCGACGCCGACGTGGCGCGCCCGTCCGTGCTGCGCACGCTCGGCCTGCCAGCCCAGCGCGGCCTGATGGACATCCTGCTGGACGACAAGCTCGACATGGCCGACGTCATGCTGCGCACCAACGTCAACACCCTGTCGATCCTGCCAGCCGGCACCAGCTCGCCGCGCGCCACCGAACTGCTGGCCTCGCACATGATGAAGAACCTGGTCACCGAGATCGCGAACCGTTACCCGGACCGTATCGTGATCTTCGATTCGCCGCCGCTGCTGCTGACCTCTGAGTCGCACGTGCTGGCATCGAATATGGGCCAGATCGTGCTGGTGGTGGAGTCGGAACGCACCACCCAGCATGCTGTCAAGGAATCGCTGCGCCAGTTGGAAGGCTTGAATAACGTCAACCTGATCTACAACAAGTCGCGTGAATTCCCGGGTACCGAAACTTATGACTATCACTATGGCTAAGAGCCGCCGCCTGGCCCTGCTGCCTTTGGCGGCGGGCTTGTGTGCGGCTTTTCCTGCCCATGCTGCATGGGATTTCACTCCGCTCGCCAACGCCCGCGCCACGTATTCGGACAATGTCACGCTGCAGGCCGATGAGAACGCCAAGAGCGGTTTCGTGATGCAGCTGACGCCGGGCTTCGAGCTGGTCAACCGCTCGCAGCGCTTCGAGTTCAGGATGAACTATATGCTCAACCTGTACACGTATTCCGGTGGCAAGCCCAGCGGCGCGCAGCGCCACAGCCAGGACCTCGATAGTTCGCTCAAGTCGCGCCTGGTGGAGGACCTGCTGTTCCTGGATGCCCAGGCCACCGTCCACCAGCAAGCCTTGTCGGCCTTCGGTCCGCAGTCGAGCGGCAACGGCTACGTCAGCAACAACAGCAATGAGGTGCGCACCTACCGCATCAGCCCTTACCTGGTGCACCGCTTTGGCGCCTTTGCCAACGGCGAGCTGCGCTATACGCGCGATTCCGTCAGCACCGACCACCAGGGCATGCGCCGCAGCGACGGCAATACCATCAGCACCCACGTCAGCAGCGGCCCGACCTTCCGCCGCTTCGGCTGGGACCTGACCCTGGCGCGCTCCGTCTACGATGAGCAATTGCCGGTCAGCGGCGGTGGCGAGCAATCGCAAACGACCAGCGCCAAGAATGCCAACCTGAACGTGCGCTATGCCGTCACGCCGCAACTGAACATGGGCGTCTTCGGCGGCTACGATTCCTTCGACTACAGCGGCCTGGGCGGAGCGCAGTCCGGTACCGCCTATGGCGGCAACCTGGCGTGGACCCCGTCGGCTCGCACCTCGATCGAGGCATCGGCCGGCCACCGCTTCTATGGCCCGAGCTACAGCCTGAACCTGCAGCACCGCAGCCGCAGCACCGTGTGGAATGTGCTCTACAGCGATGCGGTGAGCACCAGCCGCAGCCAGTTCCTGCTGCCGCAGGCGGTGGATACCGCATCCATGCTGGATCGCCTGTTCCGGGCCCAGATCACCGACCCGCTGCTGCGCGCTGCCGCCGTGCAAGCGTATATGAAGCAGGCCGACTTGCCACCGACACTGGCGACCGCCGTCAATTTCCTCAGCAACCGCTATTCGCTGGTCAAGCAGCTGAATGCTTCGGTGGCCTGGCAGTTGGCGCGCACGACCACGACTTTCAGCCTGTACAAGAACAAGCGCGAAATGCTGTCCAGCCAGCAAGTGGACAGTGTCCTGCTGGGCAATTCGCTGCTGACGCTGAACGACAATACCGAGCAGGTCGGCGCCATGGCGACCGTCAGCTACAAACCGGGCGCGCAAACCGTGCTGACCCTGATCGGCAATGCTTCCAACACCAAATCACTGAGCGATGACCGCCACGCCAATCACCGCGACGTACGCCTGAACCTGGCGCGCACCTATAGCGCGCGCCTGAGCGCCAGCGTGGAATTGCGTCACGTGAAAGGTGCTACGGGCCTGGGCAGCGTGCGCTACACGGAGAATGCCGTGTCCGCGATGCTGGCATCCAAATTCTAAGCAGCAGGATTCCTCATGTATGAAAGTTATTATGGGCTGAGCGACAAGCCCTTCCGACTGCGGCCCGATCCGCACTTCTTCTATGGCAGCAAGGGCCACAAGCGGGCCATGGCTTACCTGGAATACGGCCTGTCGCAGGGCGAGGGCTTCATCGTCATCACCGGCGAAGTTGGCGCCGGCAAGACCACCCTGGTGCGCAACCTGTTCAACCAGATCGAGTCGGACAAAATCGTCACCTGCCACCTGGTCAACACCCACCTCGATTCCGACGACGTGCTGCGCGGCGTGGTGGGCGGCTTCGGCCTTGCCTGCGAGGATACTGCCAGCAAGACCACCCTGCTGGGCCGCCTGGAAGTCTTCCTGCGCCAATGCGAGCAGGACGGCCGCCGCGCGTTGCTGGTGGTTGACGAAGCGCAGAACCTGACACCGAAGGTGGTGGAAGAATTGCGCATGCTGTCCAATTTCCAGACCGACGATAAATCGCTGCTGCAAACCTTCCTGCTCGGCCAGCCGGAATTCCGCGCCACCCTGCACAGCCCCGGCATGTCGCAGCTGCGCCAGCGCGTGATTGCGACCTACCACCTGGGGCCGATGGACAGCACGGAAAGCCAGGCCTATATCGAGCACCGCATGCGCACTGTGGGCTGGAGCGGCAATCCGCACCTGACCCCGGCCGCTTACGCCGCCGTGTTCGAGTACACCGGCGGCATCCCGCGCAAGACCAACCATTTGATGGACCGCCTGCTGCTGATGGGCTTCCTGGAGGAGATGACGGAATTCGGCGACACCGACGTCGACACGGTGATCCGCGACATCGCGCAGGAATTCCAGCCGCCGCCGGCCGATGCGGCGCCGGCCGAACCGGGCCACAACGGTGCGTCCCATGCCGGCACGGAACCTGACACGACGTTCGGCAGCCAATACCCGGCCGTGCTGGACGAGCGCATGATGCGCGTCGAGAAATCCCTGACGTCGGTGCTGTCGATCCTGAAGAAGATCGTGCGTTCGCCCTCGTCGTATAACATCCATCAGGACAGTAACGAATGACCCCCTTCCGTATCCTGTGCGTCGTCGGCGCGCGGCCGAACTTCATGAAGATGGCGCCGATCATGGCCGCCTTCGCGCAGTTGAAACCACAAGTGGAAGCGCTGCTGGTGCATACCGGCCAGCACTACGACGTGGCCATGAACCAGCAGTATTTCGATGCACTCGGCATTCCGAGCCCGGACATCAACCTGGAAGTCGGCTCCGGCAGCCACGCCCAGCAAACCGCCGAAGTGATGAAGCGCTTCGAGCCGGCGATGGATGACGTGCAGCCGGCCGCCGTGCTGGTGGTAGGCGACGTCAATTCCACCATCGCCTGCGCCCTGGTGGCGGCCAAGAAGGGCGTGCCGGTCATCCACGTGGAAGCCGGCCTGCGCAGCTTCGACCGCGCCATGCCGGAAGAAATCAACCGCCTGCTGACCGACCAGCTGTCGGACCTGCTGTTCACCACCGAGGAAAGCGGCGCCGAGAACCTGGCCAAGGAAGGCATTGGCGGCGAGCGCGTGCACTTCGTCGGCAATGTGATGATCGATACGCTGCGCGCCAACCTGGCGCGCGCCATCCCGGCTGCGAAGATCGCCGCTGACGCGGGCCGCCCGGACTTCAAGGCCGGCAAGGGCGAATATGCGGTGCTGACCCTGCACCGTCCATCGAATGTGGACGACAAGGCCGTGCTGCAAGGCTTGCTGGAAACCGTCGCGAAAATCTCGGCCACCACGCCGGTGCTGTTCCCGGTGCACCCGCGCACCCGCGCCACCATTGAGAAGTTCGGCCTGAGCCACCTGCTCGACCGCCCGGAAGTACTGCTGCTGCCACCTATGGGTTACCTGGAGATGCTGGGCCTGATGAAGGATGCACGCGTGGTGCTGACCGATTCCGGCGGCATCCAGGAAGAAACCACGGCGCTGGGCACCCCGTGCATCACGCTGCGCAACAACACCGAGCGCCCGATCACGGTCGACGAAGGCACCAACACCATCGCCGGCAACGACCCGGCGCACATCCTGGCCGCCTATGAGGCGCAGCTGGCAGGCGCCGGCAAAGCCGGCCGCATCCCGCACTTCTGGGATGGGCGTGCCGCCGAACGCATCGCAGCCATCGTCCTGGATTGGCTGAAGGCGCGGAGCTGAACATGGGCACGGCAGTACGCAATGCGATGACCATCGATGTGGAAGATTACTTCCAGGTGTCGGCGTTCGCGCCGCACATCAGCCGCGAGAGCTGGCCGCAGCGCGAGTGCCGCGTGGAAGCGAATATCGACCGCGTGCTGTCCATCCTGGAAGCGGGCAATGCCAAGGGCACCTTCTTCACCCTGGGCTGGATCGCCGAGCGTTATCCTGACATGGTGCGGCGTATCGTCGCCGGCGGCCACGAACTGGCAAGCCACGGCTACGGCCACTTGCGCGCTTCCGACCAGTCGCGCGAGCAGTTCATGGAAGACATATCGAGCAGCAAGAAGATCCTGGAAGACATCGGCGGCCAGCAGGTAATCGGCTATCGCGCGCCGAGCTTCTCCATCGGTCCCGGCAACCTGTGGGCGCTGGATGCGCTGCAAGAGGCGGGCTACCGTTACAGCTCGTCGATCTATCCGATTGCGCACGATCATTACGGCATGCCGGATGCGCCGCGCTTTGCCTTCCATCCGAACGGTGAGCAGGGATTGCTGGAAGTGCCCATCACCACGGTGCGTATCGGCCAGCGCAACCTGCCGGCCGGCGGCGGCGGCTATTTCCGCCTGCTGCCGTATGCACTGTCGCGCGCCATGATGCGCCGTGTGAACAAGGAAGATGGACAGGCGGCGATTTTCTACTGCCATCCATGGGAGCTGGATCCGGGCCAGCCGCGGCCTGAAGGGCTGGGGTTGAAGACGCGCTTCCGGCATTACGTCAACCTGCACCGCATGGAGTCACGCATCAGGGCACTGACGCGCGATTTCGCGTGGGACCGCATGGACCGCATTTTCCTGGGGCAGCAATGACGTCGATTATCGAGGCAGCGGCGGAGCGCCGCGCGGCACGCGCCAAGGCGGAGGCGGAAACGGCAACTGCGCTGGCGGTTGCCGCAGGAAAACCGCGGGAACCGGAAAACCAGGGTACGGCCCAAGGGCCGGACCCTGATCATGCGGCGGACGCCGGTTTGCCGGTTTCTTCGGTTCTGGTGCAACTGCTCGGCACCGGCGCCGAAGAGCGCGCCCGCTGGGACGCTTTCGTCCAGGCCTGCCCGGAAGCCACCTTCTTCCACCGCGCCGGCTGGCAAACCATCCTCGAACAATGCTACGGCAAGCAAACCTGGTTCTTCTATGTGGAAGAGGGCGGCGTGATCACCGGCGTGCTGCCGCTGGCGCGCATGAAAAGCCGCATGTTCGGCCACTACCTCGCTTCCTTGCCTTTCTGCGTCTATGGCGGCGTGGCAGCGACCACCGACACCGCGCGCAAGCTGCTGGACCAGGCCGCGGAAGAACTGGCCGCCTCGCTGAACGTAGGCCACCTGGAATACCGCAACTACGCGCCCGCCCACCCCGGCGATCCGAAATGGCAAGGCAAGGACCTGTACTACACCTTCCGCAAAGAGATCAGCAGCGACGACGAAGCCAATATGAACGCCATCCCGCGCAAGCAGCGCGCGATGGTGCGCAAGGGCATCAAGTGCAACCTCGAAGGCGTGGTGGACGACAATGTCGACCGCATGTTCACTGCTTACGCGCACAGCGTGCACCGCCTCGGCACTCCGGTATTCCCGAAGAAGTATTTCGCCATGCTGAAGGAAGTATTCAAGGACGACTGCGAAGTGCGCGTCATCCTGCAGGACGGCAAGCTGGTGGCTGCTGTCCTCAGCTTCTTCTTCCGCGATGAAGTGCTGCCTTATTACGGCGGCGGCATGGACATCGCACGCGAAGTGGCCGGCAATGACTTCATGTACTGGAACCTGATGCAGGCCTCCGCCGCCAAGGGCTACCGCATCTTCGATTTCGGCCGCAGCAAGAAGGGCACCGGCGCCTTCGACTTCAAGAAGAACTGGGGCTTCACAGCCCAGCCTATCCCTTACGAGTACCAGCTGTTCGCATCGGACACCATGCCGGACGTGAACCCGCTCAATCCTAAATTCCAGCTCTTCATCAAGCTGTGGAAGACGATGCCGATCCCGCTCGCCAATGCGCTCGGCCCCTCCATCGTCAAGCACCTGGGGTAAATCGTGGAAGACCTGTTGTTATTGGTGCATCGAATGCCCTATCCGCCCAATAAGGGCGACAAGATCCGCTCCTGGCACCTGCTCAAGCACCTGGCGCAACGCTACCGCGTGCACCTGGCCACCTTCGTCGACGATGCGGATGATTGGCAGCACTTGCCTGCCGTGCAGGCCGTCTGCGCTTCCAGCCATTTCGAGCCGCTGTCGCCGCGCGCTGCGCGCGTGCGCAGCCTGGGCGCCGTGCTGCGCAACCGTTCCCTGTCTTACGACTATTACCGCAACGCCGCCCTGCAAGCCTGGGTCGACAACGCCATGCGCCAGCACGGCATCAGCCGCGTGGTGGTGTTTTCTTCGCCCATGGCGCAATACGCAGAAGCCTGGCCGCAGGCGCGCCGCGTCATTGATTTCTGTGACGTCGATTCCGACAAATGGCGCCAATACGCTGAACGCAAACCATGGCCTGCCAGCCTGGTCTTCGGCTACGAAGCGAGCCGCCTGCTGCGCTACGAACGCGCAGTTGCAGCCAGCTTTGACGCGTCGCTGTTCGTCTCGGCGCCGGAAGCGGAGCTGTTTAAAACGCTCGCGCCGGAAAGCGCCGCACGCACTGGCTGGTTCAGCAACGGTGTCGACACCGCCTTCTTCGCACCAGGCGATTATGCCAATCCATACGCTCCAGGCGAGAAAGCGCTCGTGTTCTGCGGCGCCATGGATTACTGGCCGAATATCGACGCCGTGCAATGGTTCGCCGCCGAAGTGCTGCCGGCCTTGCGCGCGCGCGATCCGGCCGTGCGCTTTGTGATCGTCGGCGCACGCCCAACGGCCGAGGTGCAAGCGCTGGCCAGCCAGCCCGGCATCACCGTGACCGGCACCGTGCCCGATGTGCGCGCGTATGTCGCGCACGCGACCCTGTCGGTGGCGCCGCTGCGCGTGGCGCGCGGCATCCAGAACAAGGTGCTGGAAGCGATGGCCATGGCGCGACCGATCCTGGTGACGCCGCAAGCGCTGGAAGGCATCGAGGCCGAAGTCGGCCGCGAACTGTTGCTCGCTGAAGATGCGCAGCAATGGATAGACGCCGCGTTGCAGGCGCTGGCCGGCCCGCAAGCCGCGCTCGACGCGCTTGGCCAGGCGGCACGCGAGCGCGTGCTCTCGGCCTACAGCTGGGACGCCCGGCTCGCGCCTTTGGACAAAATGATCGAAACCCAGGCTGCGCCAGCACTCGCGCCAGCCCCAGCCCTGTGGACGACCGCATGAATACCTTACCTTCCTCCGGACCGGCTGCGTCGGCAGTCGAGGCGCCCGTGCCGCAAGCAGGAGCGCGCAATGCGCTGCTGGTGGCGCTGGTCATGTTGTTGCCGCTGCTGGTGTTCCATGCGACCGCGCTGGACCTGGCTAGCATCTGGCAGCGCTCCGAGACGTTTGCACACGGCTTCCTGATCCTGCCGATCAGCCTGTGGCTGGTATGGCGCCAGCGCGCCGCACTGGCGCAGCTGCCGGTGAAGCCCTATTGGCCAGCCCTGTTCGGCCTCGCCGCCTGCGGAGCTGCCTGGCTGCTGGCCGACCTGGTTGAAGTGGGCATCGTGCGCCAGTACGCGCTGGCCGTCATGTTGCCCCTGACTGTGATGGCTGTGCTGGGCAAGCGTATCGCCTGGGCCTTGCTGTTCCCGCTGTTCTTCATCCTGTTCGCGGTGCCGGTGGGGGAGGGACTGATCCCGCCGCTGATCGACATGACCGCCAATTTCACGATCGACGCATTGCGCCTGACGGGTATCCCGGTCCTGCGTGATGGCAATAGCTTCTCCATCCCAACCGGCAACTGGTCGGTGGTAGAGGCATGCAGCGGCTTGCGCTACCTGATTTCCTCGATCACCCTGGGCTGCCTGTTTGCCTACCTGAGCTACCGCACCGCCTGGCGCCGCGCGGCCTTCGTGCTGGCCTCGGTGGTGGTGCCGCTGGTGGCGAACGGCTTGCGTGCCTATATGATCGTGATGATGGGCCACTTGAGTGGCATGACCATGGCCGTCGGCGTCGATCACCTGATTTACGGCTGGGTGTTTTTTGGCATCGTGATGCTCTTGCTGTTCTGGATTGGCGGCTTCTGGCGCGAAGACCACAAGGTTGCCGGCGCGGCCCCAGCCGCGGAGGCGCCCATGCCGCCGCTGCCTGTGCGTTCGCTGGCCGGCGGCGCCGTCGCTGTCCTGGCTGTGCTGGCCGTGTGGCCGGCAGTGGCGGGCCGCGTCGACCAGGCCAGTCCGCCGGCCGCACCCGTCACGCTGGTGCTGGCTTCACCGACGCCCGTTGGCGAAGAGTTCACCGGCTGGGCACCTGACTTCCCTGCGGCCACGGCCACCTTGCGCCAGTCCTTTGCCGGCAAGCAGCCTGTCGGCGTGACCGTGCTGTTCTATCGTGACGCTCCGGGCGGCGCGAAGCTCGTGAGCTCCACCAACTGCATCGGCATGAGCAAGAATGAATTCCGCGAAAACAGCAGCGCCCTGCGCGACGAGAATTTTGCCGGCCACCACATGGCTGTGCGCGAAGCCCTGGTCGGGGTGGAAGGGCGCCGGCTGCTGGTGTGGCAGTGGTACTGGGTCAACGGCAACATGACTAGCAGCAACTATGTTGGCAAATTGTTACAAGCGCAGGCGAAATTACTGACGGGCAGCGGTGACGGTGCTGCCGTGATGGTATTCTCGCCTTACGATGAAGACCCAGCCGTGGCGCGCACTGCCTTGCGTGCCTTCCTGGACAGCAACCTGAAGCCACTGGACCAGACCCTGGCCAGCACCCGGCGCCCCTGATTCCTTGCCATGAACGATATTCCTCTCATCGTCCACCTGACGTATACGCTCGACTTCGGCGGCATGGAAAACCTCATGGTCGAGCGCATCAACCGCATGCCGGCCGAGCACTACCGGCACGCTATTGTTTGCCTGACCCGCATCAACCCCGAATTCGTCAAGCGCATCAGCCGGCCCGGCGTCACCGTATGCTCCCTGGAAAAGCAGCCCGGTCTGTCGCTGGCCACGCATGGCGCGCTGTGGCGCCTGCTGCGAGAATTGCAGCCGACCATCCTGCACAGCTATAACTTCTCGGCCATCGAGTATGCGCCGGCAGCGCTGCTGGCCGGCGTGCCGGTGCGCGTCAACGGCGCCCATGGCCGCGACCACACCGATCCGGATGGCAGCAACCGCAAGCACAACTTCCTGCGCCGCCTGATGCTGCCTTTCTACGACGTGTGCTACGCCAACTCGGCCGCCATGGAAAAGTGGAACCGCGACGTGATCGGCGTACCGAAAGACAAGAGCCGCATGCTGGCCAATGGCACCGATGCCGAACGTTTCCGCGCGCGCCGCGAAGGCGAGGCGCGCCCTTACTTCAATAGCGGCGAAGTGGTGATCGGCACCGTGGGCCGCGCGACGGACGTGAAGGACCATGCCACCCTGGTGGACGCCTTCCTGCTGCTGCGCGAGCTGATGCCGCAGCATCGCGAACAGCTGCGCCTGGCCATCGTTGGCGATGGTCCGCTTCTGCAGAAGCTGCGCGACAAGGTGGCCGCCGCCGGCGCCGCCGACGCGGTCTGGCTGCCGGGGGCGCGCAACGACGTGCCGGACATCCTGCGCAGTTTCGATATCTTTGCCATGTCCTCGATCGCCGAGGGCACGCCCGGCTCCGCGCTGGAAGCCATGGCCAGCGGATTGCCGGTGGTGGGCACGCGGGTTGGCGGAATTCCGGAAGTGATCGACAACGGCATTACCGGACAACTGGTGCCGCCATCGAATGCGGCAGCCATGGCGTCCGCGCTGAAGCACTACGTGGAGGCGCCCGCGCTGGCGCGCCGCCACGGCCAGGCGGGCCGCGACAAAGTGCTGCGCAAGTACAGCATGCCGGCCATGGTGGCCGCCTATCAGGACATGTACGACAGCTTGTGCGAACGCAAGCTCAAAATAAGAAGGCCAGTACCATCATGTGCGGAATAACAGGGATCATGGATGTGCGCGGCGGGCGCGCGGTTGACGAGGCGCTGCTGCGCCGCATGAACGACACCCAGCATCATCGCGGACCCGACGAGGGCGACACCTATATCGAACCAGGCGTGGGCTTCGGCCACCGCCGCCTGTCGGTGATCGACATCGCCATGGGCCAGCAGCCGCTCGGCAACGAAGACGGCAGCGTCATGGTCTGTTACAACGGCGAGATCTACAACTACCGCGAACTGACCGCGCAGCTGAAAGAGCTGGGCCACACCTTCAAGACCAAGAGCGACACTGAAGTCATCGTGCACGCCTGGGAGCAGTGGGGCGAGGATTGCGTGCACCACTTCCGCGGCATGTTCGCGATCGGCCTGTGGGACCGCAACAAGCAGGTGATGTTCCTGGCGCGCGACCGCCTGGGCGTCAAGCCGCTGTATTACGCGATGACGCCGGACGGCTGGTTTGCTTTCAGCTCCGAGCTGAAGGCCCTGCGCATGCATCCATCGCTGCCGCGCGAAATCGACCCGCGCGCGGTGGAAGACTATTTCGCCTACGGCTATGTGCCGGAACCGAAGACGATCTACAAGGGCGCACTTAAGCTGTCACCGGGCTTCCGCCTGACGCAGAAGGTCGGCGCACCGCTGGCGACGCCGGAACAGTTCTGGGACGTGCCGTTCAAGCTGCATGAAAAGATGACCGAAAGCGACGCCCAGGGCGAGCTGGTCGAGCGGCTGCGCGAAGCGGTGAAGATCCGCCTGGTGGCGGAAGTGCCGTTGGGCGCCTTCCTGTCCGGCGGCGTTGATTCCTCCGCCGTGGTGGCGATGATGGCCGGCGAATCGGACGGCCCGGTGCACACCTGCTCGATCGCCTTCAAGGACAAGGCTTTCGACGAATCCGAATACGCTCAGAAGGTAGCGCAGCAATACAAGACGGACCATTTCGTTGAAACCGTCGATACCGACGACTACGGCCTGCTCGACACCCTGGCCGGCCTGTACGACGAACCGTATGCCGACAGCTCCGCCATTCCAACCTACCGCGTGTGCGAGCTGGCGCGCAAGCGCGTAACGGTGGCCCTGTCCGGCGACGGCGGCGATGAGAACCTGGCCGGCTACCGCCGCTACCGCTATGCGATGGCGGAGGAGAGCGTGCGCGGCCGCATTCCGCACGGGCTGCGCAAGCCGGTATTCGGCACCTTGGGCCGCCTGTATCCAAAGGCCGATTGGGCGCCGCGCGTGTTCCGCGCCAAGACCACGTTCGAAGCACTGTCGCGCGACCTGGTGGAGGGCTATTTCCACGGCGTGTCGATCATGTCCGACGCCATGCGCGACCAGCTGTTCTCGGACAAGTTCCGCCAGCAGCTGCAAGGCTACCGCGCGATCGAAGTGATGCGCGGCCACGCCAACAAGTCGCCGACCGACGACCCTCTGTCGATGATCCAGTACCTGGACATGAAGACTTACCTGCCGGGCGATATCCTGACCAAGGTGGACCGCGCCTCGATGGCGCACGCGCTGGAAGTGCGGGTGCCGCTGCTGGACCACAAGCTGGTGGAATGGATTTCCGGCCTGCCGCCGGAAATGAAGCTGCGCGGCAGCGAGGGCAAGTACATTTTCAAGAAGGCGATGGAAAAATACCTGCCGGAAGACATCCTGTACCGCAAGAAGCAGGGCTTTGCCGTGCCGCTGGCGTCCTGGTTCCGCGGCCCGCTGCGCGAGCGCGTGCAGCAGGCTTTGCTGGGGCCGAACCTGGCGGCGACCGGCATCTTCAACCAGGCATTCCTGCGCCAGATGGTGGACCAGCATTTGAGCGGCCGGCGCGACTATAGCGCTCCGATCTGGACGGTGCTGATGTTCGAAGCCTTCCTGCGGAAGGAAATGGCAGCATGAGCATCCGCATCCTCCACGTACTGGACCACTCGATCCCGCTGCACAGCGGCTATACCTTCCGCACGCGCTCCATCCTGCGCGAACAGCGTGCGTTGGGCTGGCAGACCTTCCACATCACCGGCCCGAAACAGGGCAAGGTGGGAGCTCTGCGCGAAACTGTCGATGGCCTGGAATTCTTCCGCACGCAGCCTGCAGCGGGCCTGATGTCGAAATTGCCGGTGCTGAACCAGGTGGCCGTGATCGACGCGCTCGCCGCGCGCCTGCTGGAAGTGGCGAAGGAGGTCAAGCCGGACGTGCTGCACGCGCATTCTCCGGCCCTGAATGCCGTGGCCGCGCTGCGCGTAGGCCGCAAGCTGGGCATCCCTGTGGTGTACGAAATCCGCGCCTTCTGGGAAGACGCGGCGGTGGACCATGGTACAAGCAAGGAATGGGGCCTGCGCTACCGCATGACGCGCGCGCTGGAAACCTGGGCCTTGCAACGGGTGGACTTTGCCACCACGATCTGCGAAGGCCTGCGCGCCGAAATCGCCGGTACGCGCGGCATCCCGGCCAGCAAGATCGAAGTGATCCCGAACGCGGTCGACATCTCGGACTTCGCGGTGGGCGGCCAGCCCGACCCGCAGCTGGCCGCCAGCCTGGGGCTGGAAGGCAAGACGGTGCTCGGCTTCATCGGCTCCTTCTATGCTTACGAGGGTCTGGATTTGCTGCTCGACGCGGTGCCGGCCATGCTGGCCAAGCGTCCCGAATTGCGCGTGCTGCTGGTTGGCGGCGGTCCGCAGGACCAGGCCCTGCGCGCCCAGGCCGAGCGCCTCGGCATCGCCGGCCAGGTGGTGTTCACCGGCCGCGTGCCGCATAGCGAAGTGCAGCGCTACTACGACCTGGTCGATGTGCTGTGCTACCCGCGCCACAAGATGCGCCTGACCGACCTGGTGACGCCGCTCAAGCCGCTGGAAGCGATGGCGCAAGGGCGCCTGATGGCAGCCTCCGACGTCGGTGGCCACAAGGAATTGATCGAGGACGGCCGCACGGGTGTGCTGTTCACGGCGGAAGATCCGCAGGCACTGGCCAGTAAGGTCCTGTCGCTGCTGGACGCGCCGCACAAGTGGCAGGAATTCCGCCTGCAAGGGCGCCGCTTCGTGGAAGCGGAACGCAACTGGGCTGCCAGCGTGGCGCGCTACCGTCGTGTTTACGGCAGCGTGCTTGGCGCCGGCGCCGCACGCGATGCGGTGGCGGCATGAGGGATACGGCTATGGATCGCCTGAAAGTCGGCCTGGTGGGACCGCTGCCACCGCCTTCGGGAGGCATGGCCAACCAGACGTTGCAGCTGGCCTCGCTGCTGCGCAGCGAAGGCGTGGAAGTGGAAACGATCCAGGTCAATGCCCCATACAAGCCGGCGTGGGCGGCTAAGCTGAAAGGGGTGCGTGCACTGTTCCGCATGCTGCCCTACCTGGGCGCGCTGTGGTCGGCCGCCGGCCGGGTGCAGGTATTCCATGTGATGGCCAATTCCGGCTGGTCCTGGCATTTGTTCGCGGCGCCGGCGATCTGGATCGCGCGCCTGCGCGGCAAGCCGGTGGTGATCAATTACCGGGGCGGTGAAGCCGATGCCTTCCTGTCCCGTTCACGCCGCGCGGTTGGCGCCAGCCTGGCGCGCGCCGATGCACTGATCGTGCCGTCCGGCTTCCTGGAAGCGGTGTTCGGCAAATACGGTTTTGCAGCGCGCGTGGTGCCCAATATCATCAACCTGGAGCGCTTCAATCACGCTCCCGCCACGCCGGGCGCCGGCCCGCGCTTGCTGGTGGCGCGCAACCTGGAGCCGATCTACGACAACGCCACGGCGCTGCGCGCTTTCGCCCTGGTACGCAAGGCGCAGCCGCATGCCAGCCTGGTGATCGCCGGCTCCGGCCCGCAGCGCGCCGAGCTGGAAGCCTTGGCGCGCGAGCTGGGCGTGGCCGACGGCGTCACCTTCACCGGCCGCGTCGACAACCACGTCATGGCGCAGCTGTATCGCAACGCAGACATGATGTTGAACTGCAGCCTGGTCGACAATATGCCCAATTCCGTGCTGGAGTCGCTGGCCTGCGGTGTGCCGGTCGTCAGCACCAATGTAGGCGGCGTGCCCTATCTGGTGGAAGATGGCCGCACCGCGCTGCTGGTGCCAGCTTCGGCGCCGGAACAGATGGCGCAAGCGATTCTGCGCCTGTGCGCCGAGCCGGCGCTGGCCGCCAGCCTGCGTGAAGCCGGCCTGCGCCAGGTGCAGCAATACACCTGGCACAACGTACGTCCGCGCCTGCTGGACGTCTACCGCAGCGTAATGAGCCCGACATGATGTACACCGCCCTCGTATCCAAGCTGATCTTCCCCCTGCAGGAGTGCTTCAAGCAGCACCGCAGCGTATCCGTGCGGCGCCAGATGGAGCAATCGCAGTACTGGCCCGAAACGCGCCTGCGCGAGCTACAGCTGCAACGCCTGCGCACTTTATTGCAGCGGGTGCAGGCAAAGGTGCCGTACTACCGCGACCTGTTCCGCGAGCTGGGCTTCGACCCGGCGCGCGACCTGCAATCGCTGGAAGACCTGCGCCGCCTGCCGCTGACCGACAAGGCCACCATCCGCCAGGCCGGAGAACGCATGAAGGCGGAAGACGCCGTCGGCCTGGCGCGTTTCAACACAGGCGGTTCCAGCGGCGAGCCGCTGATTTTCTTCATCGGCAAGGAACGCGTCAGCCATGACGTGGCGGCCAAGTGGCGCGCCACGCGCTGGTGGGGCGTGGATATCGGCGACCCGGAAATCGTGGTGTGGGGCTCGCCAATTGAACTGGGAGCGCAGGACCGCATGCGCGCCTGGCGCGACCGCGTGATGCGCACCCGCCTGCTGCCTGCTTTCGAAATGTCGGCGCCCAAGCTGGATGGCTTTGTGGACGCCATCCGCGCGCGCCGCCCGCGCATGCTGTTCGGCTATCCGTCGGCGCTGTCGCACATTGCGCGCTACGCGCGCGGCAAGGGCCAGCGCATGGACGACCTGGGCGTGAAAGTGGCCTTCGTCACCTCCGAACGCTTGTACGACGAACAGCGGCAGCAAATCGAGCAGACCTTTGGCTGCCCGGTGGCCAATGGCTACGGCGGACGCGACGCGGGCTTCATCGCCCACCAGTGCCCGGACGGCGGCATGCACATCACGGCCGAAGACATCATCGTGGAAACCATCGGCGCCGACGGCCAGCCGGTGGCGCGCGGCACGCCGGGTGAAATCGTGGTGACCCACCTGGCCACCGGCGACTTCCCCTTCATCCGCTACCGCACGGGCGACGTTGGCGTGCTAGATACCGAGCCATGCCGCTGCGGCCGCGGCCTGCCGCTGCTGAAGGAAATCCAGGGGCGCTCCACCGATTTCCTGGTGGCGCAGGACGGCACCGTGATGCACGGTCTGGCGCTGATTTACATCCTGCGCGACCTGCCGCAGGTGAAGGCGTTCAAGATCGTGCAGGAAAGCCTGCAGCACACAACCGTGCAGGTAGTGCTGGAGAGCGCGCTGGATGAAGCGCTGCGCGAAAAGATTGCAGCCGGCTTCCGCGCCCGCCTGGGTGCAGGCGTCGAAGTCTCGGTCGAACAGGTGGCGCAAATCGCGCCGGAAAAATCGGGCAAGTTCCGTTACGTGATCAGCAAGGTGTCGACATGAGGGACGTACTCATTACCCTGATAGTGTTTGGAGCGCTGCCCTTCATCCTGCGCAACCCCTCGTATGGCATGGCGGCCTGGATCTGGATCAGCGTCATGAATCCGCATATGCAAGGCTGGGGCTTTGCGCGCACCTTCCCGTTTGCCGCGATCATCGCCGCAGTCACCATGGTGTCGATGCTGATCAACCGCGAACGTTTCCGGCTGCCGATGACCGGCGTGGTGTGGGCCTTTCTTGCCTTCGTTGCCTGGATGACGATCGGCACGCTGTTCGCTTTCTACCCCGACCGGATCGGCGAGCAGCTGAACAAGGTGCTCAAGATCATGGGCATGTCGCTGATCGTGCTGATGCTGCTGAAAAATCGCGAGCACGTCAAATGGCTGATCTGGACAGTGGTGATTTCGCTCGGCTTTTACGGCGTCAAGGGCGGCATCTTCACGCTGGTGAACGGCGGCGCCTACCGTGTGTGGGGGCCGACCGGCACCTTCATCGATGGCAATAACGAAATTGCGCTGGCGCTGGTGATGAACATCCCGCTGATGTATTACCTGATGGAAGAGATCGAGAACAAGTGGGGCAAGCGCGCCATGCTGGCGTCGATCGGCCTGTGCGCGATCGCTTCACTCGGCTCCTATTCGCGCGGCGCGGCGCTGGCGCTGGCTGCCATGCTGGCCTTTATGTGGCTGAAGAGCAAGCACAAGGTCAAGCTTGGCCTGGTGCTGGCGATTGTGGTGCCTCTGGCGCTGATGTTCATGCCGGAGCAGTGGCACTCGCGCATCGACACCATCAACAGCTATGAGCAGGACGCTTCCGCCATGGGGCGCATCAATGCCTGGAGGATGGCGTTCAACCTGGCCAACGACCGTCCGCTGTTTGGGGGTAGCTTCGAGGTCTATACACGGGAAGTCTTCTCGCGCTACGCACCGGTACCGGATGATATCCACGCAGCCCACTCGATTTATTTCCAGGTGCTGGGCGAGCATGGATGGGTCGGCCTTGGGCTCTACCTGCTGCTCGGCCTCATGACCTGGCGTGCCGGCACTTGGGTGCTGCAACACGCGCGCTACGTAGATGAATTGCAGTGGGCATGCGATATGGTGCGCATGATCCAGGTCTCGCTGCTGGGCTTCATGGTAGGCGGCGCCTTCCTCAGCCTGGCATATTTCGACGTGCCGTATTACCTGATGGCGGCCCTGGTGGCGGTGCGGCTGCTGGTTGAGAAAGAACTCGCCCAGCGCAGCAAGCAGGCAGAAATAAGGAGTGAAGCCGATGCCGTGGCTTGATTCCCTGGCCGGTCCGTTGGAACGCCGGCTGCTTGACTGGCTGTCTCCTGGCGGCGCGCACGGACTTTCGATCCTGATTTACCACCGCGTGCTGCCCCAGCCCGACCCGCTCTTCCCCGGCGAAGTGGATCGCGTCGAATTCGGCAAGCAGCTGGCGCTGCTCAAATCGCGCTTCACCGTTTTGCCGCTGCTGGATGCGGTGCGCCTGGCGCGCGCCGGCCGCCTGCCGCCGCGCGCGGCCTGCATCACTTTCGACGATGGCTATGCCGACAATGCGGAAGTAGCGCTGCCGCTGCTGCAACAGCATGGCTTGCATGCGACCTTCTTCATTGCCACCGGTTTCCTGAACGGCGGCCGCATGTGGAATGACAGCGTGATCGAAACCGTGCGCCTGGCGCCGTCCGGCGTGCTCGATGCGCGCCACCTGGGCCTGGGCAGCCATCCGGTCAACACGCTGGACGAACGCAGGGCCGCCATCGGCGCCCTGATCGGCCAGCTCAAATACCTGCCGATCGCAGAGCGGCAGGAGCAGGTCGACAAGCTGGCCGTGCTGGCTGGCGGCCCGTTGCCGACGCGATTGATGATGGACGACGAACAGGTGCGGCAACTGCACCGGGCCGGCATGGGCATTGGCGGCCATACCGTCAACCACCCGATCCTCGCGCGTCTGCCGGCCGAAGAGGCGCGCGCAGAAATCGCTGCCGGCAAGGCGGCATTGGAACAGATGACCGGCGCGCAGGTACCGCTGTTCGCCTACCCGAACGGAAAGCCGGGCACCGACTACCAGGCCGAGCACGTTGCCATGGTGCGTGAACTTGGCTTCGAAGCGGCTGTGTCTACTGCCTGGGGCGCCAGCCACGCGCCCGACTTTTTCCAGCTGCCGCGCTTCACGCCGTGGGACCGCAGCCCGCGCCGCTTTACGCTGCGGCTGGCGCGCAACCTGCGGCTGGCGGCGCAGACGGTGCAGGCGGCAGCCGCTTAATCGTCGGGGTTTTTGCGCAATCGCGAGAGCAGGGCGGCGGTTTGCTCGCTAAGCGGCAGGCCGTGCCGCCGCAGCAGTTGCACATGCAGCACGAGGTTTTCCAGCACCAGCTTGGCCGATACCGCCAGTAAGGTCAGGCGGCGTTCTTCTTCGCTGAAGGTCTCCATCGCGTCGGCCATTTCGCACAGATGGTTGGCCACCAGCTCGCGCAAAGCCTGTTCGTCGAAAGGCAGGTCGGCGAAATCGATCGGGTCTTCCTGCTCCACTTCATGCATCAACAGCTCGAGTTCTTGCGGGGTGATACCCATGTGTGGCTCCGGTTATGCACACGGGTTTATTGTAGGCCAAAGCGCGCTAGAATAGCTTTCCCATGGCCCAGATCATCTTCACCCAGCAGTTAGCGCGCTTCCTGCCGGTCCCGACGCTCGAGACTGAAGCGGCCACCTTGCGTGCCGCGCTGGACGAGGCTTTCGCTGCCAATCCTCGCCTGGGCGCGTACGTCCTGGACGAGCAAGGCCGCCTGCGCGCCAATGTGGTGGTGTTCATCGATGGAAAACGCAGCGAACTGGATGTAGCGCTGCGCCATGATTCCAAGATCTACGTGTTGCAAGCTTTATCCGGAGGTTGACATGGCAGACCGCGCTTTTATTGCAACCCGAAAGGGCCTGTTCGAGCTGGCCTACCGCAATGGCGAATGGCAGCTGGATGACCGCAAGTCCTTCTATGGCGACCCGGTGTCGATGGTGCTGCACGATGCGCGCGACGGCGCCACGTATGCCTGCCTGAACCTCGGCCACTTCGGAGCAAAGATGCACCGGCGCGATGCCGGCAGCGAAGAGTGGAAAGAGATCGCCGTGCCGGCATACCCGCCCAAGCCCGAGGCGAGCACCGACAAGATCGACTGGACCCTCAAGCAAATCTGGTCGCTGGAAGCGGGCGGACCCGACCAGCCAGGCGTGCTGTGGGCGGGCACCCTGCCCGGCGGCCTTTTCCGTTCAAATGACCGCGGGGAGAGCTGGCAATTGGTCGAATCCTTGTGGGACGTCCCGGAGCGCACGCAATGGTTCGGCGGCGGCTACGACGTGCCCGGCATTCACAGCATTTGCGTTGATCCGCGCGACAGCAAATCGGTGCTGGTGGGCGTGTCCTGCGGCGGCGCCTGGGTGACGAACGATGGCGGCGCCCATTGGCAGCTGCGCACCAAGGGCATGGCCGCGCGTTACATGCCGCCTGATATGCAGGATGTCGGCGCGGTGCAAGACCCGCACCGCATCGTACGTTGTGCGGCCGACCCCGACGTGCTGTGGTGCCAGCACCATAACGGCATCTGGCAATCCCGCAATAATGCCGAGACCTGGGAAGAAGTCACTGCACCGCTGTCGAGCTTCGGCTTTGCCGTGGCCGTGCATCCGCGCGACGGCAAGACTGCCTGGTTCGCACCGGCCGTGGCCGACCAGCAGCGGGTGCCTGTGGAAGCGGCGCTGGCCGTCAACCGCACGGCCGATGGCGGCGCCAGTTTCGCCACCTTGCGCGGCGGCTTGCCGCAGGAGCACTGCTACGACTTGGTGTACCGCCACGGCCTGGCGGTGGCGGACGATGGCAAGACCCTGCTGATGGCGTCCACCACGGGCGGCGCCTGGTTGTCCACCAACGGCGGCGACCACTGGCAAACCATTTCCACGACGCTGCCGCCGGTATACGCGGTGCGCTTTAATTGATGCCGTAATAAGACAGGAACATTTCGACGGTGGCGGTAATGACCGCCTCCTGTTCCTGCGGCGTGAGCGGTGTTTTGCCCATGGCTACCTGAGGCCATAGGGCGAAAGACTTCAACTGACCTTGCAGCATGTGCGACATGAAGGCCGGGTCGCCAGCCTTCAGCACCTTGTCCTCTTGTGCCGCACGCAGGAAGCTGGCCACGCCTTCTTCCTTCTTGCCCAATTTGGTCATCATGTCGCCTGCACGCTGCGGCGCGTGGATCGCTTCCGCAATCGCCACCCGCACCAGGTCCAGGAAGTATTCGTCGCGCAGCATAGCCATTTTCTGGCGCATCAATTCCATCAGCTGGGGCTTGATCGGCTTGCCTTGCTGGTAGCCGATCGCGTTCAGCACCGCACTGCAATCCCACAGCTCTTGCAGGATCTGCTCAAACAGATCGTCCTTGCTGGGGAAGTGGTTGTAGACGGTGCGCTTGGAGACGCCGGCCGCAGCTGCGATGCGGTCCATGCTGGTCGCCTCGAAACCGCGCGCGCGGAACTCGGCGATGGCCGCCGTGACGATGGAGGCGCGCTTGCGGTCGGTGAGTTTGTCGGGTTGGTTCATAAAGAATATTTTACACCGGGTAGTTTACTTTTCCCAAAACAGAAACTACACTGTGTAGTGTAATTATTCCGAGCCGAACATGAAACGAACCCTGCTGATTGGAGCGAACATCACCATGACTTGCCTTGCATACAACGCCGCTGATTCCCGCCCTGTATACCGGAACGACGCGCCGCGCCAGCAGCCGGGTTTCCTGAAAATGGTGAAGGTGCTGTGGGATTTCACTTTCAACAAGCCGGCCAATACCGTGCCGGACCACGCTCTGCCGGTGCGAGCGCTCACTCGCGAGGTATTGCTGGCTGCGCCTGATAACACGCTGTATCGCCTGGGCCATTCGACCATCCTCATGAAGCTGAATGGCGAGTTCTGGCTGACCGATCCGGTGTTTTCCAAGCGCGCGTCGCCAGTGCAGTGGGCCGGCCCGGCGCGCTTCCACGCGCCGCCGATCGGCATCGCCGAATTGCCGCCGATCAAGGGAGTGATCCTGTCGCACAACCACTACGACCATCTCGACTATGCGGCCATCCGCGAGCTGGAAGCCAAGACCGAATATTTCCTGGCGCCGTTGGGCGTGGGCGACACCTTGGTGTCCTGGGGCGTGCCGGCGGCTAAGGTGAAGCAGCTGGGCTGGTGGGAATCGACCATGGCAGGCAGCCTGAAGCTGATAGCCACCCCGGCCCAGCACTTCTCCGGCCGCACACTGTGGGATGGCAACAAGACGCTGTGGGCTTCCTGGGTCATCGAGAGCGACGATTTGAAAGTGTTCTTCAGCGGCGACACCGGCTACTTCAAGGGCTTCAAGGAAATCGGCGACAAGTTCGGCCCCTTCGACCTGACCCTGGTGGAAACCGGCGCTTACGACCCGAACTGGCCGGACATCCACATGCAACCGCGGGAAAGCATGCAGGCCCATATTGACCTGCGCGGCAAGGTCATGCTGCCGATCCATAACGGCACTTTCGACCTGTCTATGCACAGCTGGGACGACCCCTTCGAAAAAATCACCGCCCTGGCCGCCGCCCGCGGCCAGACCCTGGCGACGCCGGCGATCGGCGAAGCCCTTGATATCGCCCAGCCGCAAGCCACGGGCGCCTGGTGGAGGACGCCATGAAACCCTATCAGCAATTTCTCGCACAGTGGCCAATCAGGCAATTAGAATTGCGCCATGAAAAAATCGACAATGGCAGTCTTGATGGCAGCGTTGGCCTCTGGTCCGGTCATGGCCCAGACAGAACCGCCCGCTACCCCATCGCCAACCCCTGTATCCGAGCCCAGGAGACAGCCTGCCCAGGCTCGGTTCGAGACATGCATCAAGCCTGAGTGGCCGAAGGAAGCGCTGCGTAAGGAGCAGACTGGAAAGGTTATCCTGTCCTTTCTGATCGATCTCGAAGGAAAGGTCGTGGAAAGCAAGGTCGTCGAGTCAAGCGGTTATGAATTGCTCGATAACGCTGCGCGCAGCGGAATCGAGAAATGCCGCTTTACCCCAGCGACAGTTGATGGCAAGCCGGTCGCTGGCTGGCAAGAGATGCATTACATCTGGTCGCTGGAAGAGCACGCAAAGCCGGTGCCGGAAGAAATACTGGCGCGTCAAAAGCTGTCAAACAAAGACTTTGCCGGAGCAGCGTCGGCATTCAAGATTGCCGCCGAAAAGGGCAGTGCAGACGCCCAATTCCAGCTTGCGCGGATGCTGCTTCTCGGCGAGGGAGTCGAAAAAGACGCGGCTGAAGCGCGGAAATGGCTGGAGAAAGCTGCCGGCCAACGCGACATTGCTTCAAGCGCCCTCTATGGGCAGTTATTGTTGAAGGAGGGCGGCCACGATGAGGAGGCATTCAAACTGCTCTCGCATGCATCAATGAATAACGTCCCCTCTGCGGCATATTATCTTGGCATTTGCTTTGAAGAGGCGCGGGGAATCCCACGTGACCTCGAACGGGCAAAAGGCTGGTATCGCATTGCTGCAAAAGGCGGGATTCCAGAGGCGAAAGAAGCTCTGGATGAGCTTGAGGCGACAACCGCTTCCTCTGCAAAATGAAATCGCTCTATCCGACTCAAGCTTCGAAATGAATCAGCTTGCCGATGGACTGCCCCTGCGCATTCAAGGTCGGCTTGGCAGGGAGGAGATTCTGGGGCACGCGCTGTTCGATAGCATTGTCGAGACGCGGCGACTTGAGGATTGGCGTTGCTGCGGCTTGGGCACGTGAGCTGTCCAACTGGGTCTTGGCCAGGGTTTGGTTGTCGAGTTGCAGTTGCGAGCGGCTGGCGTCCAGGCGGTCTTCGTCCTGCGCGACCTGGTCGCGGTCTTGCTGGACCTTGCGTTGGGCAGTGGCCACGGCAGTTTGCAGCGAATTGATGGAATTCAGGGAAACCACGAAGCAACCTTTCGCTAAGGCACCAACACTAGGTTAGGCCAAAACGATTCTGAATGCCAGAGCTTCGTGTGTTTTTGATAAGGCGGCTAGCTGAATACTTGTTTCAAGGTTTCTGCGTGTAAAACGGCTGTGCTCCAACAGGTCAGCTGTTCCAGACTTGCTTTCGAAAGCTTTCGGCGGGTGGTTTGCGAAAGCGGGCCAAAGCGCTGAGTAAGGAGTTGCTCCAGCAGCATCGCGGCACCCTCTCCACGTCCGATGGCAATTCCCTTTTCAAGCCCTTGCTCCAAGCCTTGTTTCAAGCCCTTTTTGATACCTCGCTTTTCGCCTTTATCGAGGAACATTTGCTCCAATGGGGTGATCCATTCCATTTTGCGCTCCCTTTCCAACAGGCGGATGCTTCGCCAATAGCGTTCTTCCAGTTCGACCGGCAGGGTCATCATCCAGTTGATCGCTTTGAATAAAACAATTATGCGCTTCTTGCTCCAGCCCCGCTGGAACAACAATCTGGTGAGTTGCCATTTGGCGGCGAAACGGTCATTGGCGTTTTGCCGCGTCCGTTGCGTGTACAGGTGGGCTAACGTCACCAGGGCGAATGGATTGCGCGATACCGATAGCATGCCAGTTTGGTCCGCGTAGTCCGATAGTTTGGCAATGGCGAAGGTGATGCCCATCGTCGTACCTAGCAGCTTGATGCGGAATTCACTCGGTCGCCAGCGGGGATCGCCGTCCGCCAATACGACCAGGCTGGCGACCGGCCGCCCATGTTGCTCGAAGATCCGGTAGTTATAGGCCAGCACGCGACGCGCCAGAGCATCGTCGCGCTGGGACTGGACTTCGATGTGCACCAGTACCCACTGTTCGCTGCCATCGCGCAGATACACGGCGACCAGCTTGTCGGCAACACGGCCGGCTGGCGCGTCACCAAATCCGGCCTGAGCCAGTTCCTTGTCGAGGAAGCGGGGTCTTCGCGACCAGTCGATTTGCGTGCACAAATCGGCGAAGTACAGCTGCATGAAAGCGTGGAAGGCATGTGTCAGGACCTCCTTCCAGGGAGTGTCGTAGCAGGCAGTAGGGGAGCGTTGCGGCATGCAGCCAGTCTGCGTGAGGCAGCGGCCGGCCGGCTTGAGGAATCACAAAAAAAAGGGCGCCGCAGCCTTGGAAAATCCTGCGACGCCCGGAGGGGAACTTCGAACTACAAGGGAGGGTTACAACACAAACTCTTAGAAGCGGTAAGCCAGCGACAGCTCCCAGCTGCGGCCGAACAGTGGGCGGGCATTGATCGGGCCGCTGCCGCCGCCAGTCAGGCGGGAATTGCCTTCGGTCAGGCCGAGCTCGTTGGTGATGTTGTTGCCGCTCAGGCGGATCTCGATCTTCTCGCCGATGGTGAACAGCGCGCCCAGGTCCACGGTGTTGTACGAAGGCAGGTACTGCTGGTTGGCCTGGTCAGCCCAGCGGTCGCCCACGTGGGTGTAAGTGCCGTACAGCTTGAGTGCATTGCCTTCGCCCATCGGGATGCGATAAGTCGGGGTAAAGCGGTACTGCAACTTAGGCTGGCGCTGCACCAGTTTGCCTTCGGTCAGCGGGTTGTCCTTGTACTTGGAATCCTGCCAGTTGCCGGACAGGCTCAGCGACAAGTCGCGGATCGGGCGCACCGCCAGTTCCACTTCGACGCCATCGCCTTTGGAGCCGGACACCGAATTCAGGATGGTGCCGTTCGCCAGGATCTGCTGGAAAGCGATGCCTTCGAAGTCGGTGTGGAAGTAGTTGATGTAGGCGCTATACAGCTGGCCTGCAGTCTTGAATCCCACCTCGTACTGCTTGATCTTCGGCGTCGGCAGGAAGCTGCGGTCGTCTACCTTCGCCTGGGTGCCGGCATTACGCAGGTCGTCGAAAGCGATAAAGGTGTGGCCCATGTTGGCGCGCGCGAACACGCTCATGTCTTTCGCCAGCTTATAGTTGCCGCCCACGGTGAAACTGTTGGCGGAATCGCTGCGGCTCAGCGCCGTGTTGGAGCCGGTCGGCATCGAGGTGTTGTTGTTGTACACGGTCAGTGGATTGTTGTCCGTGTCGCCGCTGCTCAGGTTCGAGATGGTGGCGTTCAGCTTCTGGCGCTCACGGCGAATGCCGCCGTCGATCTTGATCTGGTCGTTCACCTTCCATTCGTTGGCGACATACAGGGCGGTATTGCTGCCGTCGTAAGAAGCGATTGGCGCGTAGAACACGCTGCCATCCTTGCCGTTGTTGGAAACGATGACGCCGTTGTCCAGCTTCACATTGATCAGGCGTGCATTCGGCACGGCGGTCATCAGGTGGCTGCTGCCCAGATACCACACGTCATCCGAGGAATAGTTGGCGAAGTAGCCGCCGACGGTCAGGGTGTTGTCCTTGATCCATTCCTTGCTGACGCGGATTTCGTCGGTGAAGGATTTCAGCTTTTTCTCTACAGCCCAGAGGCCGGCCTGCACCACTTGCTGGTTGCCCGACACTGGTGTGCCGTCCAGATAGGTTGCAGTGGCGGTGGTGCCGCCGTTCGCTGCCAGCGCGGCTTGGTTGTAGTCGGACATGCTCAGCGGGTTATTACCAGTGAACATGGCGATGGTGTTCAGCTTGCCATCGAAGTGGTTGAACTTGTTCGACACATTCCAGCCATTGAAATTCTGGTCAAACTCCATGCCCAGCACGGTGGAATTCAGGCCGCGGCCATCGCCCAGGTCGTAGTTCAGAGTCTTGCCCGGTGCCGCTTCGACGGTGAAGCGGCGCATTTCATTGCTCATCAGCGTGCCCTTGAGCGGGTCGAAGCCAGGGAATTCGCTGATGGTGCGGCCTTCATTGCTCGAGATCAGGGGAACGCCGGTGTAGAAGGCGTTCTTGTCATCGGTGCGGCGCACGTAGAAAGTGGCTTCGCCCTGGTCCAGTTTCCTGGTCAGGGTGGCGGTGACCTGGCCGCCGTCGTCCGATGGGAAACCGGAATCGCGTACGCCGTGGGTGTTGCGGTAGAAGCCGCCGATAGTGCCGTACCAGCCATCCGAGATTTTGCCGCCGTAGAAGACGTCAACGCGGCGCAGCTCGCCGGTGCCGGTGGTGAAGCGTATCGAGCCTTCCGGCGTATCCGTGCCTTTCTTCAGGATGAAGTTCATGGTGGCGCCCGGCTGGCCGCTGGAGAAGATGGTGCTTGGGCCGCCGCGCAGCACTTCCACGCGCTCGATGGTGTCATCCAGGCGGAAGGCCGACGAGCCTTCGAAGAAGGACAGGGTGGATACCGGGTACAGCGGATTGCCCTGCATCTGCACCGACACGAACGGCGAGTCGGAACCGGAAGGGAAGCCGCGCACCTGGATATTGGCGCCGGACTGGCCGCCCGTCGATTCAGCAAATGCGCCCGGCACCAGTTTCATGACGTCGGCGGTGCTGATCGGGGCGGCTTGCTTCAGTTGTTCTTCGGAGGCGGTGGTAATGGAGAAGGCGGAGTCCAGCTTGCGCACGCCGCGGGCGGAGGCCACACCGGTCACGACCACTTGCTGGATTTCTTTCTGTACTGCGTCAGATGGTGCTGCGGCTGGAGCCGCTTCCTGTCCAGCGGCCTGGGCCTGGCCGATCAGGGTCAGCACAGCGATGGAGATGGACGACAACAGGAACTTCCGATGGTTTTTCATACTGTCTCTTCTTTCGTTTTATGTGATTCGGCTTTCCAAGGCCTGACCATTGAAACAAGAAATGATATCGATGTCAATCTAAATGTTATCGATGTCATTTTGTTGTTGCGTCGTTTGGAAATCTGTCATAATGCCCCGCATGGCTGTCAATAAAACTATGGAAGACCTCGCCAAACTGGCAGGGGTTTCAAAAATTACCGTGTCGCGCGCCCTGCGTGGCAGTCCCCTCGTAACGGAAGAAACGCGGGAGAAAGTGCGTCAGATCGCGGAAGCCCAGGGCTACCGCCTGAACGTGAGCGCACGCAACCTGCGCATGGGGCGCTCGTATTCGGTGGCAGTTGTGGTGGAAATGACACCCGAGAAGGGCCGGCCCATGTCCGACCCGTACCCGCTGGAACTGTTGGGCGGGATCACGCAGGAGCTGACGACAGCCGGCTACAGCGTGGTGCTGACCTCGCGCCAGCTGCTGGATACCGCCCCGGTGCAAGGCGCCGACGGCTTGATCCTGCTGGGCCAGGGTTCGCATGGCGAGGCGGTGACCGCGCTCAAAAAGCGCAGCCAGCCGCTGGTGGTGTGGGGCGCGCCGGAAGCGGGCGCCGACACCGTGGTAGTCGGCAGTGACAACCGCAAAGGCGGCGCCAGTGTCGCCCAGCGCTTCATCGACCTGGGGCGCAAGAAGGTGTTGTTCCTTGGCGACGTGGACCATGCCGAGGTGCAGGAACGCTGCGCGGGCTTTATCGACGCGCTGGGAGGGCAGGGCAATGTGCACATCATGCGGCCGAAGGCATTCACCTTCGAAGCCGGCTTCGATTGTGTCGATTCCCTGCTGAAGAAGAAGGGCTTGTCGTTTGACGGCGTGTTTGCCGCCAGCGACTTGCTTGCGATGGGCGCCATCCGTGCGCTGGCCGAGCGTGACGTGCGTGTGCCGGAGCAGGTGTCGGTCATCGGCTATGACGATACGCCGGGCGCTGTGAGCTTCGTGCCGCCGCTGTCCAGCGTGCACCAATACCTGCGTGACGGCGGCGTGTTGTTGGCGAAGAAGATGCTGGATTTGCTGGAGGGGCGCCCAGTAGCTTCCGAAACCCTGCCGACCGCTTTAATCGTTCGCAGTACCTGATATTTTTTTATACCGTTTCCAAACCGGTTTGAATGAACAAGAAGGATGAAGATGCAGCATACTTACCCTCTCGACGCCTGGTGTATCCGCGAAACATCCTTCGATGTGGAGTCGAATTTCCTGGATGAGACCCTCTTTGCGCTCGGCAATGGCTATATCGGCCTGCGCGGCACGCCGGAAGAAGGCTATGCAGGCCCGGCCGGCACTTCGCTGGACGGCACTTACCTGAACGGCTTCTACGAATCGGAGCCAATCCAGTACCCAGAGAATGCCTTCGGCCTGGCGCGAAATAACCAGTTCATGCTGAATGTGCCGAACGCGAAAGGCATCGCCCTGTGGCTGGATGAAGAACGCTTCGACCTGCTGCAAGGCCGGGTGGAGAGCTACGAGCGCCGCCTCGACCTGCGCACCGGCCTGCTGGAGCGTGAGTTGGTATGGCAAGCGCCATCTGGCCGCCGCGTGCAACTGCGCAGCCGCCGCCTGGTCAGTTTCGCCAGCAAGCACCTGTTCGCGATTGAATTCACTGCGACGCCACTGGGCTCCGACGCTGTGCTGCGTTTCGACTGCACGGTGGATGGCGCGGTACGCAACCAGGAAGCCGGCGACGACCCTCGCGTCGGTTCGGCGACGACCGGTCCTGCATTGGTGCTGGTTGGCACAGAGTTGGCGCCGCACTTTGCAGCATTGGAGCAGCGCACCCACAACAGCGGTTTCACGCTGGTCAGCGCTGCGGCGCAAGTGCTGGATGCCGCGCACACGCAGGAACTCGGCAAGGATGGCTCGCGCCTGGTGCAGTCCTATACCGTGCCGGCGCAGGCAGGACAGGCGGTGCGCCTGGTGAAGTACGGCTGCTATTACAGCTCGCGCGACTACGCCTCCGACGAACTGATGGCGCGTGCCCGCGCCGAACTGGAAGCGGCGCGCAGCCTGGGCTTTGACAAGCTGGCCGCGCAGCAGGAAGCATACCTGGCCGACTTCTGGGCGCAAGCCGATGTCGAAGTAGCGGGTGACGACGCGCTGCAGCAGGGCATCCGCTTTAACCAGTTCCACCTGCTGCAGTCGGTGGGCCGCGATGGCAAGACCAATATTTCGGCAAAGGGCGTGACGGGCGAGGGCTACGAAGGCCACTACTTCTGGGATACGGAGATCTACATCTTCCCCTTCTTCCTGTACAACAAGCCCGAGATCGCACGCAAGCTGCTGGAGTACCGCTACGCCGGCCTGCCTGCCGCGCGTGAACGTGCGCGCCAGATGTCGCACGCCAAGGGTGCGCTGTACCCATGGCGCACCATCGCGGGAGAAGAATGCTCGGCCTACTTCCCGGCCGGCACTGCGCAGTACCACATCAACGCCGACGTGGCCTATTCGATCAAGCAGTACATGGACGCCACGGGCGACGACGCCTACCTGTTGCAATACGGCGCCGAAATCCTGCTGGAAACCGCGCGCATCTGGCTCGGTATCGGCAGCTACAACCGCTCCGGCGATTTCGTCATCAACGAGGTGACGGGCCCGGACGAATATACCGCGCTGGTGAACAACAACTACTACACCAATGCGATGGCCAGGCTGCACCTGCAATTTGCCGTCGCGGTGGCGGAACGCATCGCCCGCGAGCACCCGCTGGAATGGGCACGCATTTCGGCTGCAGTGGCGCTGGCCGATGGCGAGCTGGAAGAATTCCACCGCGCCGCCACCGCGATGTTGCTGCCATACGACGCGGCGCTCGGCATCCATCCACAGGACGACAGCTTCCTCGATAAGAAAGTCTGGGACTTCGCCGGCACGCCGGACGACAAGTACCCGCTGCTGCTGAACTACCACCCGATGGTGATCTACCGCCACCAGGTGTGCAAGCAGGCGGACGTGGTGCTGGCGCTGCTGCTCTTGAGCGAGCAGTTCACGCTCGAAGATAAAAAGCGCGACTTCGACTATTACGAGGCGGTGACGACGCACGACTCCTCGCTGTCGTCCTGCATCTTCAGCATCATCGCTTCCGAAGTGGGGTACCACGACAAGGCCTACGACTACTTCATGGAGACCGCGCGCCTGGACCTGGACGACACGCACGGCAACACCCACTACGGCGTGCACACGGCCGCCATGGCCGGCACCTGGCTCGGCGTGGCTTACGGCTTCGGCGGCATGCGTGTAGTGAACGGCGACGTACGTTTCGCACCGACGCTGCCGAAGCAATGGCAGCACTACCAGTTCCGCATCCACCTGCACGGCAGCCTGCTGCAGGTACGCGTCAGCGCGGCGGGAACGCAGTACACGCTGTTGCGCGGCGATGCGCTGGTCTTCCAGCATCGTGGCGCGCCGGTGTCGCTGACATCCGCCGCACCAGTCAAGGAGTTTGCATGAAAGCCGTTATCTTCGACCTCGATGGCGTGATCACCGATACCGCCCACTATCACTTCCTCGCCTGGCAAAAGCTGGCGCAATCGCAGGGCGTGCATTTCGACGAAGCCTTCAACGAAAACCTGAAGGGTATTGACCGCATGGGCTCACTGGAGCTGATACTGGCCGGTGCGCCGCGCAGCTACAGCGATGCGGAGAAGCTGGCGCTGGCCGACACCAAGAACGAGCATTACAAGACGCTGATCGCAGAAATGTCACCGGCCGACCTGTTGCCCGGCGCGGTGGCTGCGCTGGATTGGTGCCGCGCGCAAGGCTTGAAGGTGGGCCTTGCGTCAGTGAGCAAGAACGCCTTCACGGTGCTGGAAAGCCTCGGCATCACTGAGAAATTCGACTATGTCGTAGACGCGGCGACGATCGCGCGCGGCAAACCCGATCCCGAAATTTTCCTTCGCGCCGCGTCGGAACTGGGCGTAGACCCGGCCGATTGCGTTGGCGTGGAGGACGCCGTTGCCGGCGTCACCGCCATCAAGGCGGCCGGCATGTTTGCCATCGGTGTTGGCCAGGCGGCCACCCTGTGGCAGGCGGACACGGTGATCCCGGGGCTGGAACAATTCAAAAATATAATGGAGACACTATGCAAAACCGGCGCATCATCTGGGTCCTGTTCCTGATCTATTTCACTTTCGCCATCCTGTTGAACAGCGTTGGCACGGTGATCCTGCAGGTCATCAACAACTACGGTGTCAGCAAGTCCGCCGCCAGCGTGCTGGAAGGCTTCAAGGATTTGCCGATCGCCGTGGTGTCCTTCCTGGTGGCGAGCTTCCTGCCGCGCATCGGCTACAAAAAGGCGATGCTGGCCGGGCTTGCGATTGTCACGGCGGCCTGCCTGTCCATGCCGCTGCTGCCATCCTTCCTCACCACCAAAATGCTGTTCCTCTGCGTCGGCATCTCCTTCGCGCTGGTGAAGGTGTCGGTCTACTCCACGCTTGGACTGGTGGCTGCCGATCGCCGCCAGCACGCGGGCATCATGAACACGCTGGAAGGCTTCTTCATGGTGGGCGTGCTGTGCGCTTACTGGGTGTTCAGCTTCTTCATTGATTCCAGCGATTTGCGCTCGCAAAGCTGGCTGCACGTTTACTGGGTGCTGGCCGCCCTGTGCGCGCTGACCTTCGTGCTGTTGCTTGCTACGCCCTTCGACGAACGCCTGGCCGCACCGCCGGAAGCGCGCAGTCTGCCGCAGGAATTCGCCGCCATGCTCAAACTGTTCTTCAAGCCGCTGGTGTGTGTGTTCGTGCTGACCGCCTTCCTGTATGTGCTGATCGAGCAAAGCGTGGGTACCTGGCTGCCAACCTTCAATAACGAGATACTGCACCTGCCGGCTGCCATGAGCGTGCAGGTCACCAGCATCTTCGCTGCTTGCCTGGCGGCGGGCCGCCTGTCCGCGGGAGTACTGATGCGCCGCATGAACTGGTATCCCGTGATGAATGCCTGCCTGCTCGGCATGGGGGCTGTGGTGCTGATTGCATTGCCCATGACGCACGACGTCGTGGTTCCCTCGGGCGCCGGTTGGCGCGATGCGCCGCTGGCAGCCTTCCTGTTCCCGCTGATCGGCCTGTTCATGGCGCCCGTCTACCCGGGCATTAATTCGGTGATGCTCAGCTCCCTGCCCAAGCACCAGCATTCGGCCATGACCGGCCTGCTGGTGATCTTCTCCGCGCTGGGCGGTACTACGGGCTCGCTGATTACGGGCTATGTGTTCGGTGCCTTCAGCGGCCACTTCGCGTTCTACCTGACGCTGGTGCCGATTGCGATCGTGCTGGTCACGCTGTACTTCTTCAAGCGTGCCGTCGATGGCAGCGACGGCGGGCTCGAAGCTCCAGCTATAATTTCGCAATGAACCTGAAGAGCCTCGCCGACAAACTCGGCATGTCGAAGACAACCGTCAGCCGCGCGCTGAATGGTTATCCGGAAGTCAGCGAGTTGACGCGCGAGCGCGTGATGCGCGCTGCGCGCGAGGCCGGCTACGAAGCCAACCCGATGGCGCGCAGCCTGGCCGTTGGGCGCAGCAATGTGCTCGGCACGATCTACCCGCTGCTGCCGGCGGACCTGGGTGATTCGATGTTCCTGGAAGTGGTGGGCGGCATGTCGGAAGCGCTTGAGCGGCAGCGCATGAACTTCATCATTGCGCCAGTGTCGCCGGCCAATGAGATGCCGTCTTATGAGCAAATGGTTCGCGGCCGTCGTGTCGACGGGCTGGTCGTGAGCCGCACCCAGGTGCATGACGAACGCATCGCCTACCTGGCGCACGTCGGCTTCCCCTTCATTGCCCACGGCCGTACCCAGCTCGACGCACCCTATGCCTGGTTCGATTACGATAACCAGGCCGGCATCCACATGGCGCTGAAACGCCTGCTTGCATTGGGCCACCAGCGCATTGCCATGATCAGCGCGCCGCTGGCGATGAATTTTTCCACTCAACGCCGCGCCAGCTTCTTCGCAACGATGTCCGGTGCGGGCTTGTCCGTCGATCCGCGCTACCTGGTCGACGACTGCATCGACCGCCGCACCGGCTACAGCGCGGTGCAGACGCTTCTGGCTGCCTCGCCACGCCCGACCGCCATCGTGGTCGACAACCACTTGGCCGGCGTCGGCGCGGTCCGTGCGCTGCTGGACGCGGGCATCACCATTGGCCGCGACATCTCCCTGATCGTCTGGGGCAGCATGGCAGACACCCTGGCCGACATCGACGTCACCACCATCGACCAGCCCAACGCCCGTGCCGCCGGTGCCAAAATGGCCGATATGCTGCTTGCGCTGATCAACGGCAAACCTGCCGCCAGCCTGCAGGAGCTATGGCAGCCGGAGTTGACTATTGGCGCCACGGTGGGCCGCCCGGTGTCGACTTGGCAGTCGACCAAAGGAGGCCAACATGATGCTGAAGATTGTTGTCGCTTTTGTCTCTGCACTATTGCTGTCTCAGCAAGCTAGCGCCGCGCCGCCAATTGAGTCGCGCTCCCTGGTGCGGCCCGAAGGTTCGCGCAATTACCTGGTGATGCAGCCGGCATCCGCCGCAAACGCTTTACGACCCCTCGTTATCTTGCTACATGGCCATGGCGGTTCGGGCGAATTCATGCTCGGACAAGTGCCGATTCTGGGCTACACCGCACCGGCATGGCGGCTATTGGCTGAACGCGAAGGCTTCATGCTCATTGCGCCTAACGGTGTCGACGGCGCCGATGGCAATAGCGCCTGGAACGACTGCCGTGCCGATGCCACAAGCAATTCGACAGCAGACGATGTGGGCTTCATCTCGGCCTTGATTGATCGGGCGATTCTGGAACACGGCGCCGATCCAAAGCGCATCTATGTTTTCGGCCACTCCAACGGCGGAGGCCTGGCGTATCGGCTCGGGATTGAGTTGGGGCCCCGGCTGGCGGCCATCGGCGTGCAAAGCATGCTGATGCCGGCGCATAGCAGCTGCAAGCCTGCCGCCTACCCGCTTTCGGTATTCGTCAGCCATGGAACGCAAGACAAGGTCATCCCCTATGGCGGAGGGGCACTGGGCGGCGCCGTGCTGGCAGGCCGGGGAACCGGTGTCAGTGCCGAGGAGTCGGTCGCGGCATGGCGGAAACTGGCGGCTTTGCCGGAGCAGGCCGCAATCCATCAATTTCCCCATCTGGATCCGGCTGACCCGACGTCGGCTACGCGTTATGTCTGGGGCAGCGACCCGCACGGATTGCAGGTCTGCTTCCTTCGCATTGAGGGTGGCGGTCATGTGCATGCGTCGAAGACAGAAGAATTCCCCCTGCAGCTACGCAAGCTGGTGGGGGAAATGAACCATGACGTCGATACCGCCGAAGAAGTATGGTCCTTCTTCAAGGACAAACGCGCTCCAGCGGATTGACTGCTGTCTATCGCAAGGGCAGGATCGCCTGGCGATAGGGTTGCGCTTCGTTCTCGACGTGCCAGTTGGCCCAGAGGCGGTTGCGTGAGCGGCCGTCTTCCACGCGGTCCGGTTCCAGGCTCAGGTAATTTCGGGCGCCGATATAGCGGTGCGATGTGCCTGGGAATTTGTACATCGCCGTTGTGATGCCGCCTTCCAGCTGCTCCACCTTGTCTCCTACGTGCTCCAGGTAGAAGAGAGCCATGGCCGGCGGCGGGGGATGCACCACGCCGGAGGATGTCAGCTGGTGGATCGTAATCGGCTTGCCCTGGAATTGCTTCTGGTTCGATTCAATGGCACCGATTGCGCCGACGTGAACATCACCCGAAAGGATGGTCACGCGGCCGCCGGTACGCTGCGACCATTCCTGCAGGCGGTGGATCAGGCGCAGGCGTTCCCACTGGTGGGTGCGGCTTAACCAGTGGTCTTTCAGGTCGTCTTCCAGTTCCTGTTGGCCGGGCAGGGCGCAGAGCAGCATTTCCAGCGTGCTGAAGTCGGGGTGCACGACGGGGATGCTGGACATGATCAGCAGGTGCTTGCAGTCGTCCTGGGCTTCCAGCCAGCCATAGGCTGCTTGCCACGATTGTTCGCCCATCACCACGTCCGGCGTGCGCTCGCTGCGCAAGTCCAGTGCCAGAAGGCCGTAGTCGCCAAAGCGGACGGCTTTGGTGAAGCCGGGCTGCATCGGCAACCGCATCGCAACTTCCGCTTCGGATGCACTGTGCTGCTGGAACAGCAGGAAGTAGTCGCGCGCCACGTTGTAGATTGCCTTGAACACGGGCGATTGCTGGAATTTCTCCGGATAAGAACCCCAGCCATCGATGATGTCGTGGTCGTCCCACATCATCACGGTCGGGATGGTGGCCAGCATGCGCGCCACGTGCGGGTAGGCCCAGACTTTCAGGTAGTTCCCGAAGAAGAAATCGTCGATTTCCGTTTGCAGCGCTTTGGTGACGGGCTTGTTGGCGAGTTTCTTGTCGTTTGGTGCTGCCGCCCAGTCGTGCAGGGCGGTGGTGCTCCACATTGCGTCGCTGTAAATCTGGTCGCCTCCCATCAGCAGCAGGTGGTAGGGGCGTTGCATGTGGTTGCCGTGCATCTTGTTCCAGACCGGGTCCTGCGGGATGTCCTTCATCTTCTTGTAGTCGGAGAAGCCGTTGCAGGAAGTGTAGGCGCAGGTGGGGGCGTTGCCGCGTGCCGGTACGGTGAACGTGTAGGCCTGGCCGTCGACGGTGTACTGGACTTGCAGCTCGCGCGTTGGGTGCTGGTCGACGTCGAATTGCCAGCGTTCGACGGTGTGCATGGCGCGTTTGTGCAGGCGGGTGCGCAGGCGGCGGGAGGTGATGGCGAGCGGGGATGCGGTGGCGGCGGCGCCAGGCTGTATTGTGGCTGTTACTGTGGGGGCGGTGTCGCCTGTCCACACGACCAGTGCGCTGACGCTCCATTTGTCTTTGCTGCACCCACGGAACTTCAGGATGGGACCTAGGACTACTGCCATGCACATGCCTTTCGATATTATTAAACAGTAAATAATATCGTGGATTGGTGCTTTAGGTAACGGACGAACTACGGTGCGGGGCCTAGCCTGTGCACATATTCGTTACAGGGAGGCTGCTATGGGCAAGTATTTTTTGGCTTGGCTGTTGGGGGTGCCGGGGATTGTGCTGTTGCTGGTGTACCTGTTCTTCCATTGAAAACCCTTAAAACCGGGAAACCGGGGTCAGACCCTTGGGTCTGACCCCGGTTTTCCGGTTCCTAAGGTTTACATATTGCGGCGATATTGGCCGCCGACTTCGAACAGCGCGGTCGTGATCTGGCCCAGCGAGCAGACGCGGGCTGCGTCCATCAGTTTGGCGAACACGTTTTCGTTGTCGATGGCGGCTTTCTGCAGCGCTGCCAGGGCGGCAGGTGCTGCATCCGCATTGCGGGCGTGGAAGTCCGCCAGGCGGGTCAGCTGCGATTGCTTTTCATCGTCGGTGGAACGGGCCAGTTCGATGGTGGCCGGTGCTTCCGAACCTTTCGGATTGCGGAAGGTGTTCACGCCGATGATAGGCAGCGAGCCGTCGTGCTTCTTGTGCTCGTACAGCAGCGATTCCTCTTGAATCTTGCCGCGCTGGTAGCCGGTTTCCATCGCGCCCAGCACGCCGCCACGTTCGGCGATGCGCTCGAACTCCTGCAGCACGGCTTCTTCCACCAGGTCGGTCAGTTCTTCGATGATGAAGGCGCCCTGGTTCGGATTTTCGTTCTTCGCCAGACCCCATTCGCGGTTGATGATCAGCTGGATCGCCAGTGCGCGGCGGACGGATTCGTCGGTCGGCGTGGTGATCGCTTCATCGTAGGCGTTGGTGTGCAGCGAGTTGCAGTTATCGTAGATGGCGATCAGCGCCTGCAGCGTGGTGCGGATGTCGTTGAAGTCGATTTCCTGCGCGTGCAGCGAGCGGCCGGACGTCTGGATGTGGTACTTCAGCTTCTGCGAACGGTCGTTGGCGCCGTACTTCTCTTTCATCGCCACTGCCCACAGGCGGCGCGCAACACGGCCCAGGACCGTGTATTCCGGGTCCATGCCGTTGGAGAAGAAGAACGACAGGTTCGGTGCGAAATCGTCGATATGCATGCCGCGCGCCAGGTAGGCTTCCACGAAGGTGAAGCCGTTGGACAGCGTGAAGGCCAGCTGCGAGATCGGGTTCGCGCCCGCTTCCGCGATGTGGTAGCCGGAGATCGACACCGAGTAGAAGTTGCGCACCTGGTGGTGCACGAAGTATTCCTGGATGTCGCCCATCACCTTCAGCGAGAACTCGGTCGAGAAGATACAGGTGTTCTGGCCCTGGTCTTCCTTCAGGATGTCTGCCTGCACGGTGCCGCGTACATTCATCAGCACCCAGTCCTTGATCTTCTGGTATTCGTCTTCGGAGGGCTGGCGATGGTTCTCTTCAACGAACTTGGCGATCTGCTGGTCGATGGCGGTGTTCATGAACATCGCCAGGATCGCAGGCGCGGGGCCGTTGATGGTCATCGAGACCGAGGTGCTCGGGTTGCACAGGTCGAAGCCGTCGTACAGCACTTTCATGTCGTCCAGGGTCGCGATGGACACGCCGGAGTTACCGATTTTGCCGTAGATGTCAGGACGGATCGCAGGGTCGGCGCCGTACAGGGTGACGGAGTCGAAAGCGGTCGACAGTCGCTTCGCGTCCATGCCGGTGGAAACCAGCTTGAAGCGGCGGTTGGTACGGAATGCATCGCCCTCGCCCGCAAACATGCGGGTTGGGTCTTCGCCTTCACGCTTGAAGGCAAACACGCCGGCGGTGAACGGATAGGAGCCCGGCACGTTTTCCAGCATCAGCCAGCGCAGCAGCTCGCCGTGGTCTTCGTACTTCGGCAGCGAGACCTTGCGGATCTTGGTGCCGGACAGGGTGTGCTGTACCAGGCCGGTGCGGATTTCCTTGTCGCGGATCTTCACGACGTATTCGTCGCCGGCGTAGGCAGCCTGCATGTCCGGCCATTGGGCCAGCAGTTTCTTGGAGCCGCCGTCCATAGCGTGATCGCGTTCGATGATCAGGTCGTCGAAGTCGGCCACCGACTTGCCGGCGACTGCCATCATGCGCTTGGATTCCTGCAGCTGCTGGCGTTCGCGCGCCAGCTTGGCTTGCGCTTGCGCCTTCTTGTGGTAGCCGCGCACGGTGTCGGAGATCTCGGCCAGGTAGCGCGCACGTGCCGGCGGCACAATCACGTTTTTGGCGGAGCTGAAGCGCACGTCGGTCGCACCCAGAAGGCCAGGCTTGGTGCTCAGGCCCTTTTCGGCCAGCTTAGGCAGCAGGCCCTGGTACAGTGCGGTCACGCCATCGTCGTTAAAGCGGGAAGCCTGGGTGCCGTACACCGGCATTTCTTCCGGACGCTTGGTCCACAGTTCGCGGTTACGCTGGTACTGCTTGGCCACATCGCGCAGTGCATCCTGCGCGCCCTTGCGGTCGAATTTGTTGATTGCGATGAAGTCGGCGAAGTCCAGCATGTCGATCTTTTCCAGCTGCGATGCGGCGCCGAATTCCGGCGTCATCACATACATGGACACGTCGACGTGCGGCACGATCGCAGCGTCGCCCTGGCCAATGCCGGAGGTTTCCACGATCACCATGTCGAAGCCCGCCACTTTGCAGGCTGCGATCACGTCAGGCAGGGCCTGGGAAATTTCGGAACCGGCTTCGCGGGTCGCCAGGGAACGCATGAAGACGCGGGTCTTGCCGTTCCAAGGGTTGATCGCGTTCATGCGGATGCGGTCGCCCAGCAGCGCGCCGCCGGATTTACGGCGCGACGGGTCGATCGAGATCACGGCGATGTTCAGCGCGTCGCCCTGATCCAGGCGGATGCGGCGGATCAATTCGTCGGTCAGCGAGGATTTGCCTGCGCCGCCGGTGCCGGTGATGCCCAGGGTCGGGGCGGTCATCGCCTTGGCTGCTTCGGCCAGTTCGGCGCGCAGCTTATCGGAAGCCTTGCCGTTTTCCAGCGCGGTGATCAGCTGGGCCAGCGGGCGGTGGCGTTGTTCGATATCGCCGGAGCGGATCGCGTCCAGCTGGGTCGGGGAGTAGGTGGACAGGTCCACGTCGCACTGCTGCACCATCCACTGGATCATGCCTACCAGGCCCATACGCTGGCCGTCTTCCGGCGAGAAGATGCGGGTGACGCCGTAATCGTGCAGGTCGGCGATTTCGCTCGGGACGATCACCCCGCCGCCACCGCCGAAGACCTTGATGTGCGAACCGCCGCGCTGGCGCAGCAGGTCGATCATGTATTTGAAGTATTCGACGTGGCCGCCCTGGTAGGAGGAGATGGCGATGCCTTGCACGTCTTCAGTCAGGGCCGCGGTGACCACTTCGTCCACCGAGCGGTTGTGGCCCAGGTGGATTACTTCGGCGCCCTGCGACTGCAGGATGCGGCGCATGATGTTGATCGAGGCGTCGTGGCCGTCGAACAGGGACGCGGCGGTGACAAAGCGGACTTTGTTCGCGGTCTTGGCCTGCTCTGGCTCAGCGGACAGTTTCTTGGCGTTGGCGATGTCGTTCATGTTTTGTTCCTTGGAACGGAGGATTTTTGATTATATGACGTTTACGTTAACGTCAAGTCAAGCAAAACCGCGTAAACCGAAAAACCGGGGTACGGCCCAAAGGGCCGGACCCCGATACGCGGCGGCTGCTGGTCAGGGTCCGACCCTTCGGGTCGTACCCTGGTTTCCCGGTTTACCGGGTTTTCATGCAGCGTGCGCGTGCGAGCCGCCCTTAAACGCAGCCATCATCTTCGCCTTGTTAGCCTGGTACTCAGCCACAGCCTTTTCCTTCACATGGCCAAAGCCACGGATCTTCTCCGGCAGGTTGGCAATCGCCACAGCCTGCTCGTGGTTCGCAGCCGACAGCCCGCCGAGCAGCTCAGCAATAACGCCGCGGAACTCAGTGATCAGCGCGCGTTCCATCTTACGCTCCTCGGTGTAGCCGAAGATATCAAACGTGCCGCCGCGCAGACCCTTGAACTTGGCCAGCAGAGTGAACGCCTTCCACATCCACGAACCGTATTCCGCCTTGACCAGGTGGCCCTTGGCATCCTTCTTCGCGAACAGCGGCGGCGCCAGGTTGAACTTCAGCGAGAAATCGCCTTCGAACTGGGTCTTCAGCTGTTCCACAAAGCGGCCATCGGTGTACAGGCGCGCCACCTCATATTCATCTTTATAGGACATCAGCTTGAACAGCGACTTGGCAATTGCGGTCGACAGCTTGTTGCCCAGGCCCAGCGAGGTTTCCTTGGCGCGCACTTCGGCCACCAGCGCCTCGTAGGAAGCGGCATAGTTGGCGTCCTGGTAACCGGTCAGGAACTCAACGCGCTTCTTGATCACGTTTTCCAGCGATTGTGGCATCTGCACCACGACAGCCTGGGTCGGGGTTGCAGTCTTTTCCACGCGCTTGAAGTCCACGGCGGCGCGGCGGCCCCACAGGAAGCTCTTCTTGTTCGATTCAACAGCCACGCCATTCAGTTCGATCGCGCGCAGCAGGGCGGCTTCGCTCAGGGGAATGCGGCCTTTCTGCCATGCGTAACCCATCATGAACAGGTTGGAAGCAATCGAATCGCCCATCAGCGCGGTCGCCAGCTTGGTCGCGTTGATGAAGTCCACGGACTGTGCGCCGCCGACGGATTCGGTGATCAGGGCTTCCACGCTTTCTGCCGGGTACTGCCAGTCGGCGTTCTGCGCGAAGGTGCCTGGCGGCTGCTCGTGCTGGTTGACGATGGCGAAGGTACGGCCTGGACGCATCTTCGATACCGCGTCGTAGGCGCCGGAAGTCAGCATGTCGCAACCCAGGATCAGGTCCGCTTCACCGGTAGCGATACGCTGCGCGCGCAGGTGGGCCGGGGTCTTCGCCACTTTGACGTGGGAAGTCACGGAGCCGTTCTTCTGCGACATGCCGGTCATGTCCAGCACGGAAGCGCCTTTGCCCTCCAGGTGCGCGGCCATGCCCATCAGCGCGCCGACGGTAATCACACCAGTGCCGCCGATACCGTTGATCAGGATGTTGTACGGGTGCTCGATGCTTGGCAGTACCGGCGCAGGGATATCGCCCCAGTCATCGGTCTTCGCGGTGCCGGTCTTGGTCTTCTTCAGCGTACCGCCTTCGACGGTCACGAAGGATGGGCAGAAGCCCTTGGTACAAGAGAAGTCCTTGTTGCAGCTCGATTGGTCGATGGTGCGCTTGCGGCCGAATTCCGTTTCCTTCGGCAGGATCGATACGCAGTTCGACTGGATGCCGCAATCGCCGCAGCCTTCGCACACGGCTTCGTTGATGACCATGCGTTTCGCCGGGTCAGGGAACTCGCCCTTCTTGCGGCGGCGACGCTTTTCGGCGGCGCAGGTCTGGTCGTAAATGATGACGGTGCAGCCAGGCAGTTCACGCAGTTCGCGCTGCACGGCATCCATCTCCTTGCGGTCGTGCAGGGAAACGATGGAAGGCAGGGCCGAGCGGTCGGTGTAGCGCGACAAGTCTTCGGTCACCAGCGCGATGCGCTTGATGCCTTCCGCCGCCATCTGCTGCGCGATCATCGGCACGGAGACGGTGCCGTCGACCGGCTGGCCGCCGGTCATTGCCACTGCATCGTTGTACAGGATCTTGTAGGTGATGTTCACTTTCGCAGCAACGGCGGCGCGGATCGCCAGGTAGCCGGAGTGGAAGTAGGTACCGTCGCCCAGGTTCTGGAATACGTGAGGCACTTTGCTGAATGCAGCCTGGCCGATCCAAGGCGTACCTTCGCCGCCCATATGGGTGGTCAGCTTGTTCATCTCAGGGTAGATCGAAGTCGCCATCACGTGGCAGCCGATGCCGGCCAGTGCGAAGGAACCTTCAGGTACCTTGGTCGAAGTATTGTGCGGGCAGCCGGAGCAGTAGAACGCTGGACGGAACGGCGTCTCGATCGCCTTCTTCAGCACAGCGTCTTTCGCTTCCAGGAAGGACAGGCGCGCCTTGATCTGGTCCTGGATCGAAGCGTCGGCGATGTAGCGGGCAACGCGGCCGGCGATCACGCGCGCCACTTGCGACACGGAGAAGTCAGCCTTCGGCGGCAGCAGCCATTCGCCGCGCGGAGCAACCCACTCGCCCTTGTCGTCGAACTTGCCGATGATGTGCGGACGCACGTCGTCGCGCCAGTTATACAGCTGTTCCTTCAGCTGGTACTCAACGAACTGGCGCTTCTCTTCCACCACCAGGATTTCGTCCAGGCCTTGCGCGAATTCGCGCACCGAGTCCGGCTCCAGCGGCCAAGGCATGGAGACCTTGAACAGACGCAGGCCAACCTTGGCGGCCATGGCTTCGTCGATGCCCAGTTCTTCCAGCGCTTCCAGCACGTCCAGGTAGGATTTGCCGGAGGCGATGATGCCCAGCTTGGCGTCCTTGGAATCGATGGTGGTGTGATTCAGCTTGTTCTCGCGAGCGTAAGCCAGGGCCGCGTAGATCTTATAGTCCTGCATCAGCGCTTCCTGGTTACGCGCCTGCTGGCCCAGAGGGATGGAGGACAGGCGAGCATTCAAGCCGCCTTCCGGCATCACGAAGTCCTGCGGAATCTTCACCTCGACGCGGAACGGATCGGCATCGATCGAAGCGCTCGACTCCACGGTATCAGCCAGCGCCTTGAAGGCAACGGCGCAACCGGAGAAGCGCGACATGGCCCAGCCGTGGATACCGAGGTCGATGTATTCCTGCACATTGCACGGATACAGGACAGGGATCATGCAGGCCGAGAAGATATGGTCCGACTGGTGCGGCAGGGTGGAAGAGTAAGCGCCGTGGTCATCGCCCGCCACCAGCAGGATGCCGCCGTTCTTCGACGTACCGGCATGGTTCATGTGCTTGAAGACGTCGCCGCAACGATCCACGCCCGGGCCCTTGCCGTACCACATGGCGAACACGCCGTCGTACTTGGCCGGGCCGATCAGGTCAACCTGCTGCGAGCCCCAGACAGCGGTCGCCGCCAAGTCCTCGTTCACGCCCGGCACGAACTGCACATTGTGCTTGACCAGGTGCTTTTGCGCCTTCCACAGAGTCTCGTCCAGGCCGCCCAGCGGAGAACCGCGGTAGCCGGAGATGAAACCTCCGGTGTTCAAGCCATCGCGCGCATCGCGCATTTGTTGCATCATTGGCAAGCGCACCAGCGCCTGGATGCCGGACAGGAAGACTTTACCGGTGGTGGAAGTGTATTTGTCGTCGAGGCTGACGTCGTTCAGGGCGGACGAATTGCTGCCGTCTGGCATGGTGGCTGTCTCCAAAATTCATGATTCGGTGCGTGCCTGGCATTGGTGAGCGCCGGGTAAGCGCATCCATGCCTAAGTCACAATGCCTGCGGATGTGCAGGCCTTTTCAAGCTCGAAGTCTACGTTTTACTTTACGTATACGGAAATACGGTTTGGGGATGGGGGCATAAGAAAAAGTGATGGCTCGGCGCACGGCCCAGTCCGTGTCCCACCGTGGGGTCACACCCGAAATGAGACACGGGCTCAAGCAATTCAGAAGCTGCGTTCGTGTCCCATTTCGGGTGTGACCCCACGGTGGGACACGGGCTCAGGCGAGGAGGCGGGCGCCGGGCCAGGTGCCGGCGCGGCAGAGGTCGGCGGCCACTTGCTGGGTGAGGGCGGCGATGGCGTTGGCGGCGTTGGTCAGGGGGATGTTGCGCGAGGCGCAGAGCACCACGGTGCGGCTGATGGCGGGGCTGTTGATGCGCACGCTGCGCATCTGGCCGTGTTCGATTTCCGGCAGGACCGGGGCCACCGGTAGGATGGTCGCACCCATGCCCGCCATGATGGCGGATTTCAAAATCGCGATCGAGTTGATCTCGATGACGTTGCCGATCACCAATCCGGCGGCGCGGGCCATGGCTTCGATGCGCGGGCGCACGCCATGCTGCAGGCCGGGCAGGATCAGGGTCGTGTTGAGGGCCTGCTGTAGCGGGACCGTGTCGCGGTCGCTGAACCAGACCGCGTCGTTGCGGCAAATGAAGCGTAGTTCTTCTTCCGCCAGCGCGGTGGTGGCGAATGGGGTGAGCTGGCCGTCATCGAATAGCACGGCGAGATTCACTCGGCCACTTTTGAGCTGTTCCGCCAGGTTTCCGGTCAGTTCTTCGGTCAACTGCAGCGTAATGTCGGGATATTGTTCGCGTGCGGCAGTCAGCAGCGGCAGGGCGAGAGCGCCGGAAATACTGTGCGGAAGACCCATGGTGACACTACCGGAGGGGCGGGCGGACTGCGTAACGGCCGAACGCGCATCCGCTACTTGCTTCAGGATCGCCTGGGCGTGGTCGTAAAAGACTTTACCGGCATCGGTACTGACCACGCCTTGGGCGCTGCGGTGCAGAAGCTGAGCGCCCAGTTCTTCCTCAAGCTGGCGAAGCTGCTGTGTCAGGGCAGGTTGGGCCACATGCAATACCAAGGCCGCACGCGACAGTGATCCGTGGTCGACGATAGCAACGAAGTAACGCAGTTGGCGAAGTTCCATAATGCCCTAGAATAACATTGTGTATACTTATTTTAACGTTTTTTACGTTTTATACTTCCGGAATCCCCCATGTTAAAGAAAGTCGATTCATCGCAGTTAAAGGTCGGCATGTATATTCATGACCTGAGTTGCGATTGGATGACCCACCCTTTCGTTCGCAACCGCTTCGTCATTGGCAGCCAGGATGAGATCCAGAAGATCATCAAGGCCGGTATCCATGACGTGGTGATCGATGCGTCGAAAGGTTTGGATGTGGAGGATGCGCCTTCGCTGGCCGAGGCCCAGGCCGCGACCGAGCGTGAGCTGGAGGAAATTGCCAAGCAGCCGGCGCGTGTCGCCAAAACCACGCTGGGCGAGGAATTGCAGCGCGCGGCCCAGATCCGCCACCAGGCCGCCGGCGTGGTGCGGAATGTCATGGCCGATGCCCGGCTGGGCAAGGCGATCGAAATCGGTTCGGTGCAGCCGGTGGTGCAGAACATTACGGAATCCATCCTGCGCAACCCGGGGGCTTTGCTCGGCCTGCTGCGCATCAAGTCAAAGGATGATTACACCTTCCTGCATTCGGTCAGCGTGTGCGCCTTGCTGGTGGCGTTCGCCAATGCACGCGGCATGCCGCAGGACGTTGTGCGGGAAGCTGGCCTCGGCGGCCTGCTGCATGACACCGGCAAGGCCATGGTGCCGGACGCCATCCTGAACAAGCCGGGTCCGCTGACCGACGAAGAATTCGCCATCATCAAGAAGCATCCGCTGGATGGCTTCAACATCCTCAAGCAATCGCCCGATGTGCCGCATTTGGCGCTGGATATCACCCTGCATCATCATGAGCGGCGCGACGGCACCGGTTACCCCGACAAGCTGGCGGGCGACGATATCAGCGAAATGGCGCAGATGGCGGCAATTGTCGACGTGTACGATGCCATTACCGCCGACCGCGTTTATCACAAGGGCCTGCCAGCCGCGGCGGCCCTGCGTAAAATCTATGAGTGGAGCAAGCACCACTTCAACCAGCAGCTGGTGCAGGAATTCATGCGCTGCGTCGGCATTTACCCGGTCGGCACCCTGGTCATGCTGGAGTCGGGCCGCCTTGGCGTGGTGGTGGAGGCGCACGAGACCAATCTGCTGGCGCCAAAAGTGAACGTGTTTTTCAACACGAGGAACAATGTCTACATCAAGCCGGAAACGGTGGACCTGGCGCGTGGCCTGGGCTTTGGCGGCGGCGACAAGATCGTCGGCCATGAGTCGCCATCGAAATGGCAGGTGGACCCGATGCGTTTCCTGACCCTGGCGGGCAGTTAAGCAGGATCAGAAGAATTCAGCGGTATCGTTGGATTCGACGGTCTGCAGCTGGCCGCCGCTGACCAGTTCGTCGTAGTGGCAGGCCATATTGCGGCCGTGGCTCTTGGCGTAGTACAGGGCCTGGTCGGCGCGGCCGAGAATGATCACCGGCGCTTCATAGGCGCTGATGCTGACGAAGCCCACGCTCACCGTGACCCGTCCCACCTGCGGGAACTCGTGCTGTTCCACATTCATGCGGAAACGCTCGATGATCTTCTTGGCGTTCTCCAGCGTGGAGGAGCGCAGCAGTACAACGAATTCCTCGCCGCCGAAACGGAACACGCGGTCCTGGGCACGGAAGGAGGATTGCAGCAGATTGGCGATCAGGATCAGCACTTCGTCGCCGTACAGGTGGCCGAATTTATCGTTGACTGCCTTGAAATGGTCGACATCGACCACGGCCAGCCATTGTTTTTCCTGTTCGTGCGGGGTGCGGCGCTCATGGCCGTCCGGCGGCACCGCCAGCATGTCGTGCTCGATGGTGGCCTGCAGCATCTTGGCCAGCTGGTCGTCGAAAGTCTTGCGGTTCAGCAGGCCGGTCAGCGAGTCGCGTTCGCTGTAGTCCAGCAGGTTCTGGAAATTCCTGTACACACTGACAATGCCGCCGATGATATGGATGGTGTCGCTGGTGTACGGGGTTGGGTTGATGATTTCCAGGCAGGTATCGGCTTTGTCGCCCATCCAGATCGGCAACCAGAGTGTGTGCTCACCATCGGGCGACATGTAGTCTGCGCTCGATTCGTGGTGGGCCAGGCAGCGCGCCAGGGCCGGGAACAGGCTGACCGGATCGCCCGGAGTTGCCGGATCCACATACTCTTCCATACGCGCAGGACGGCCGCGCTCGATCACGGCGCGCGGACGCACGTACAGCTGGCCTCGTACATTGACGATGCTCAGCACACGTGCCTGCGTGGCAGACGCCAGTTCCGCTACCGCCGAGATCACTGAGATGTCGAGCATCGTGTGATCGCGGTGGCCGGTCATGTCCACCATATGTTTCAGTAGGGAATCCATGTGAGTGTCCGATAACTAGGCGCTCAGTGGTAAAGCAAAGGGGCTTTCTTAAGGATAGCTGATCAGCATAAATCTTTTTTGTTTTCTCGGCAATTAACTTTGCGCAATTTCATGCAAAACGCGACCTCGTTGCAACAATCTTCCGCTAACACCAGTTTGACATAGAACACGAGATTGCGAGGAAAAGTTCTGTGCGGAAAGCTTGCGCAATATCAACTTGCCCGTAGGAATGGCTCCTATAGTGAAGCCAATGATGCGCTGCACAGGCATCAGAGTTTTCCTAGCGAAGGAGATCATCATGAAAGCACTTTCCGCAGTAAGGCGTCATCAGGGATGAACGGGGCGTGACGGCCATTGAGTACGGCTTGATCGCTTCGGTGATCGCAGTGGCTGTCGCTGCTGCACTGCAACCGGTCAGGGATGCGCTGTCAGCCGTCTTCACTTCGGTGCAGACGGCACTGGGCTCAACCTAAGCGGGCAGGCCAGTTGCCCGGTGGCGGCCGGGCGGCTGGCCATTTTCCCCATGAGCGGACTCGAAATCATCTTGCTGTGCCTGGTGTTCCAGGCTGCGGCATCGGACCTGGCCTGGCGCCGGATCCCGAATGTGCTGGTGCTGGCGGGCTTGCTGCTGGCACTGGCGCTCCACTGGCGCCTTGGCGGCGGAAGCGCCCTGCTGGCGCAAGGATTGGCCGGCGCCGGCGTTGGCCTCCTGCTGTTCCTGCCCATGTATGTGCTGGGCGGCATGGCGGCGGGCGACGTCAAGCTGCTGGCGATGACGGGCAGCTTCGTCGGGCCCTGGCAGGCGCTGCAGGTTGCCTGGCTGAGCGCGATGGCGGGCGGCGTGCTGGCCCTGGCTTGTCTGCAGCTGGCGCGCTGGCGCGGCAGCAAGGCCGACGGCATGCCCTATGCGGTGGCGATTGCTGCCGGCACGATTGCAAGCGTTGCGTTGGCGCATCGCTGACATTTGCTCCGCCTCAATATCCACCTGGAAACCCATGGCTATCATCGTTTCCAACAGGGAGGTCACCATGATCGATTTTGCAGACGATGAGCAGCCGCTGTTGCCGCCTCCGCCGCGCAGCGTGCAAGACACGGGGCTGGAGCCGGCCATGCTGGCGGAGCTGGCGGGCAAGTCCTTGCTGGGCGCGGGCAAATGCCATGTGTCGGTGCTGACCAGCCGCCTGCGCTTGTCGATCAATGTGCTGCGCGAAGTACTGGACGGCCTGCAGCGCGAGCAAGTGGTGGAAGTGGCGTGGCGCGGAGACTCGGACATCGACGTGCAGTACCAGTTGACCGGCATCGGCCGCCAGCGTGCCACGGAATGGCTGGACCGCTCGCCTTATGTCGGACCGGCGCCGGTGCCGCTCGATGCATGGCGCGCCCAGTTGCAGCGCCAGGCGATGCAGATGCCGCCCGTAATGGCTTGCGATGTTGCGGCGGTGTTCGGCGACGATTGCCTGCCGTCGCGCATCCACGAACTGGTGGGAGCTGCCATGCATGCCGGGCGCTCGCTATGCCTGTATGGCCCTTCCGGTAGCGGCAAGAGTACGTTGGCGCGCAAGCTGGGGCGCTTGTTGCAGGGAATGGTGGCGGTGCCGTATGCGGTGGCGGTGGGCAGTGCCGTGATCCAGCTGTACGATGCGGCGGTGCACCTGGCGCCGCCACCCTTGCCGGGGCGCCTGTCTGGCGCGCGCGGCGGCGATTCACGTTGGCTGTTGTGCCAGCGCCCCGTGGTGCAATTGGGGGCGGAACTCGAAAGCGGCATGCTGGACCTGCGCCATGATCCCGCCGGCGGCTGCTACCTGGCGCCGCCGCAGCTCAAGGCCTGCCACGGATTGCTGATCATCGATGACCTGGGGCGCCAGCGCCTGCCGGCCAACACACTGCTGAACCGCCTGACGCAATTGCTCGACACGGGCACGGACCAATTGACACTGCCGGGCGGGCATACGTTTAGCGTGCCATGCCAGGCCGCGCTGGCTTTTGCCACCAATATGGCACCGCACACGCTGCTCGACGGGGCTGCGCTGCGCCGGATCGGCTACAAGGTGGCGCTTGGGCCTTTGCCCGAGGCGAGCTACCGCAGCCTGCTGCGCCAGCAATGCCGGGCGCGCGGGATCGAAGCCGATGAGACTGCGCTGGCCTACCTGCTTGGCGAACTGCATCGCGGCAGCGGCCAGCCGTTGCTGGCAAGCCTGCCGCGGGAGATTGTGGCGCGCGTGGCCGAATTCGCTGGTTTCGCAGGCACCGTTCCTAGCCTGAACCCAGCCACGCTGGACCAGGCCTGGTCCAGCATGTTTGCCGATGGTGCAGCATGAAAGGCCGGCGCAGCCTGATGATGCTGGGCCTGGCCGCTGTACTGGGTCTGGCGGCCGTGCTGCTGGCATCGCGCTGGCTGATGCACCGCGCGGCGCCATCCACCGTGCGCATCGCGGTCGCTGCGGCCGATGTCGGCCTTGGCCAGCGCCTGGCGCCGGACATGCTGGCGCTGGCCGACTGGCCGGGCAGCAGCTTGCCGGCCGGCGTCCAGCGTGAACTTGCGCCCTTGTCGGGCCGGGTATTGAAAACCAGCGTGCAGCGCGGCGAACCAGTGACGGCCGCCAAGCTGGCGCCGGCCGGGACCCTCGGCGGCTTGTCGGCCCTGATCTCGGAAGGCAAGCGAGCGATCACAGTGCGCGTGAACGATGTGGTCGGCGTGGCCGGTTTTGCCCTGCCGGGCAACTTCGTCGACATTCTCGTTTATGCGCCTGGGCAGGGCAATCACGCTGACGAACCGGCATTGTCGAAGATCGTGCTGGAACGGATCCTGGTGCTTGCCGTGGCCCAGGAAGTGGCGCGTGACGATACCAAGCCACGCGTGGTGAACGCCGTCACGCTGGAAGTCACGCCCGACCAGGCGGAGCGCCTGGACCTGGCGCGCAGCGTGGGCACGTTGTCGCTGGCGCTGCGCAACCAGGTCGATCCGCGCCCCGCCGCAACTGCAGGCGCTACGCGCCACAGCGTGCTGGGCATGCCAGCTGCTGCGGAGGCCGCGCCGCCTGCCGCTCCCGCCGCCGCGCCACCGCTTGCACCGCCCGCCGCGCCCCGGCTGACGCGCGCCGTGCTGCCCGCGCCGCCCGCCGAACCGGCGCGCTACTGTATCGACGTCATTAACGGCAACCGCAGTAGCAAGGAATGCCTGTGAGGAGCCGCCATGCGATCCGCTCTTATCTGCCTGCCGGCCGAGCTGGCCCTGTCTGCCCTGCTGGGCCTGGCCGCCCCGCCCGTCCATAGCGACAACCTGCGCTGCACCGGCGCGCCCGCCGTGCCGGGAAAACTGGCCTTGGAACTGGGCAAATCCACCTTGATGCGCCTGCCCGATCTTGTGAGCGGACGCAGTATCGGCAACCCGCATGTGCTGCAGGCGACCCTGGTGGCGTCGGACACGCTGTACCTGGTCGGCGCGGAGATCGGCAGCACCAACCTGATCGTGCAGGGCAGGAGCGGTGCCTGCAGCGTGGTGGAAGTAGCGGTGGGACTGGACGTCTCGCCGCTGCGCGCCAGCCTCGCCGAACTGTTGCCGCACGAGAGCGGCATCAAGGTCAGCGCTGCGGCCGACGCCATTGCCCTGAGTGGCAGCGTGAGCGATGGCGCCACGCTGGCCCAGGTGTTGGACCTGGCACAAGCCTTCGTGCGCCGTGCGCCGCAGCCGCTTGAACGCAAGGATGGTGCCGCGCCACCCGCCTCGCCGCCTGGTCCGCGCCTGGTCAACTTGCTGGCGGTCAGCGCGCCCCAGCAGGTGAAGCTGGAAGTGAAGGTGGCCGAAGTTTCCAAGACCCTGCTCGACAAGCTGGAGGCCGGCCTGTCGCTGCGCCACGCCGGCGGCAGCTGGACCGCCATGGTGCTGGCGGACTTCCTGAGCGGCACCTTGGGCAGCGGAGTCTCGCTGAGCAAATCCAACGGCAGCTTTGTGCGCGTCGATGCCGAGCGCCAGGATGGCCAGGTGCGCATACTCGCTGAGCCGACCGTCATGGCGATGAGCGGGCAGGAGGGCAGCTTCCTGGCGGGCGGCAAAGTCATGGTGCCGGTGGCGCAGGACAACAACCGCATCACATTGGAGGAAAAGGAATTCGGCGTCGGCCTGAAGTTCACCCCCACCGTGCTGGCGGGCGGCCGCATCAACCTGCGCGTGGCGCCTGAAGTATCGGAGTTGTCGCGCGACGGCATCGGCGTGACCACCGGTGCAATCAACGGGCGTGCCATCTTCCCCCTGATTACGACGCGGCGCGCGAGCACCACGGTGCAGCTGCAGGATGGCCAGAGCTTCGCCATCGGTGGCCTGATCCGAAACACCACGGTCAACAACGTCAAGGGCGTGCCCTTCCTCAGCGAGATCCCGGTGCTGGGCGCGCTGTTCCGCAGCACCGACTTCCAGAACGACCGCAGCGAACTGCTGTTCGTGATCACCGCCCACCTGATCAAGCCGGAGGGAGAGGCTGCGGGCCTCGATGGCGCAGCAGCTGCAGCGGCGCAGGCACGCTATCGCAAATCCTTCAGCGAGCCGGCGCCGGATGCCGGGGAAAAGAAATGACGCGGCGGGGCGAGCGCGGTTCGGTGGCCATCATGGCGGCCTTCACGCTGCCGGTCGCGGTTGGCCTGTGCGGGCTGGCGCTGGAGCTGTCGCTGGCATTCCAGCGGCAGGCGCAGTTGCAGCAGCTCGCGGATGGGGTGGCGCTGAGCGCCGCCCAGTACCTCGATAGCACCGCGGGCGGAGTCGCCACCGCCTTCACCAGGGCGCAGCAGACGGCCAACAACCGTAGTATTCGCGGCGTCGGCCATGTCGTGCTGAACACCGCCGTGCTGTCGTTCGCCAGTGCACCTGATGGGCCCTGGCTGGACTTTGGCAGTGCTTCCGCCGCGCCGGCCGGCCTGCGCTATGTGCGTGCCGACATGTCGGCCCTGGGTACCGACTTCACCAATCTGCCCGCCATTTTCGGCAATATGCTCGGCACGCGCGGCGACACCACGGTGGGCGGGCGCGCGGTGGCCGGGCCAAACGCCTTGCGTGTCCTGCCCCTCGCCATTTGCGCGGCAAGCAGCACGCCGGTCGCCATCCGCGACAACGGCGGCGGGGCGTTGGAGCAAGTCCACTACGGATTTCGCTTTGGCGTTGGCTACAACCTGTTGGCGCTTAATCCGGCTGCCGGTGCGGCTGGCGGCGAATACTTCCTGGTCGATCCCGTCAGCGCGCCTGGCACTGCCGCGGCGGCCGCCAGTACTGACGACGGCCAGGTCGCGCCCTTCATGTGCATGGGCAAAGTGGCTTATTCTTCGCTGGCAGGGCGCCTGCATTTGCGCCGCAACGGCGCGTTCGGCCTGTGGCGCCAGCTGAATTCGCGCTTTGGCAGTTATGGCGGCGGCGATGCCTGCGATCCTTTCACGTCGCCCGCCGACACCAATGTGCGCGAATTCCGCGGCGCGCAGGCAAGCTGGATGAGCAGCTATCCGCCGCAGGCCTCCGCCGTCTCCAGCACACCCACCGCCGGCAAGCCCCTGATGACGATCGCCGACAATCCGCCGATCCTGCCGGCCGTGGCGCCGGCGCAATACGGTACCTTGTGGGCTTACGGGCCCGCACGGCAGTCCAGCGGCGGCAATTTTGCCTTCAACAAATGGAGCTTGCTGTATCCGTCCTCGCCAGTGTTCAGCAACACTGGCGTCCCCTGGTCTAGCAGTCCTGCGCCGTACGCAGGAATCGTCACCGCTCCGAACGCGGGAACGCCAAGCCGGGCCGGGCGCCGCCTGCTGTATGTACCGCTGCTGTCCTGCCCTGTCTCCGCCGGCACGCTCGTCGACGGCGCTGTGCTGGCGGTAGCGCGCTTTCTTCTCACCGCACAGGCTTCGGCCAGTGAAGTTCCGGGCGAATTCGCCGGCATCCTCAGCGTGAAGGAAGTGGCGGCGCTGGCGACCGACGTGGAGCTGCTGCAATGAAGCGCCTTCACTGCAAAGGCATTGCTGCGATCGAAGCAGCCCTGGTCATGTTTGCCACCACCTCCTTGCTGGTGATCTTCGTCCATTGCGGACGAATGGCGCTGAACTGCGCAGCGCTGGACCGCGCGTCCAGCAGCGCGGCACGCTACCTGTCCGCAGTGCCGCTTGAAGTCTTGCACGACGCAGCACAGCGCGGCATTGCGCTGGAGGCCGCACGCAAGATAGTGGAGGAGACCCTGGGCGCTGCCAGCGTCGACGTGAGCGGGCTGCAGGTCGACTTCTTGTGCGATCCGGCCACATGCGCTTTGCTGGGACCCGCCAGCACGCCGAGCAGGGTGGGCGTGCAGGTGATGATCCAGTTCCATGACCCTATCTACTTGGATGGGCAGGCGACCCAGTTGTCATCCTATGCGGAGGTTAGCCGTGACAACTAGCTCCCGTGGCCAGCGCGGCATGGCCAGCGTCGAATTCGGCCTGGTTTGCCTGCTCGTGATCCCTTTCCTTTTCGCGACGATGGAGTACGGCCACTTGCTCTTCGTGTGGAACGCACTGCCTGAAGTGACGCGGCGTGCAGCGCGCGCCGCTGCGATCGCGGATTTCACCGATGCCGGCGCCATGCAGGCACTGCGCCGCTCCGCCCTGTTCCGCAGCGACGACAGTCCCTTGCCCCTGGCGCCGAACGTGGCCGGCGCCAACCTGCGCATCGAGTACCTGTGGCAGGACGCAAGCGGCAACCTGGCTCCTTTGCCGCTGCTGCCGGCCTGCCCGGTCGCCAACCGCATCAACTGCGCGCGCGACCAGCACAGCTCCAGCTGCATCAGATTCGTGCGCGTGCGGCTGTGCGGGACCGGATCCGATTGCCCGCAACTGGCCTACCAGCCGCTGCTCCCCATGGTGCCGGTGCCGGAGCATATGCCGCCGGCCAGCACCCTGGTCCCGGCCGAGTCGCTTGGCTACGCGTCAGGCCAGGCGCCTTGCCCGTGAACCAAGCATTCCCAAGGAGGTACCATGAAAGCGCTGTTGATCAGCAATGAAGAGCGGTTGCAGGCGGAGCTGGCGGCCCAGGGATCGGCGCGCCTGCCGGCGCTGCAGCTGACGGCGACGCGGCGCGACCTGCGTGACGCGGTGGAACGCCTGCTGCCGCAGCCGCCGGAACTGGTGCTGTTCGATGCCAGCGAAGTGGAGCCGTCGCAGGCCGAATTGCTGGAGCCGTTGGCGCGCTATTACCCCGACGCGTCCTTTATCCTGATGACGCGGGCGCCGCAGCACGAATTGCTGATCCGCGCCATGCGGGTCGGCATGCGCGAAGTCTTGCAGCTGCCGCTGGTCCACCGCGCCTTGCACGAAGCGCTGGACCGTATTGAAATCGAGCGCGGCGTGACGGCGGTGCGCGAGGGCAAGGCGCTGGCCTTCATCTCCTGCAAGGGCGGCAGCGGCGCTACTTTCCTGGCCACGAACTTCGGCTATGCGCTGGCGGCGCTGGCCGGGCGCAAGGTGCTGCTGCTCGACTTGCACGGGCAGTTTGGCGACGCCACGCTCTATGTGTCCGACCAGAAGCCGGCCATGACGTTGTCCGATATCTGCAGCCAGATCGGCCGCCTGGACGCCGCCTGCCTCGAATCCTGCCTGGTGCATGTGGCGCCCGGCTTCGGCGTACTGGGCGCGGCGGACGACCCGGGCATGGCCACCCAAATGAAGCCGGACCATATCGACGCCATCCTGCGTGTCGCACGCCAGCATTACGACTACATACTGCTGGACGTGGGCCGCCAGATTGATGCGCTGTCGCTGCGCGCACTGGACCAGGCCGACGCCATCTATCCGGTGCTGCAACTGGCCTTGCCCGATATCCGCGACGGCCGCCGCCTGCTCGACATCTTCCGCTCCCTGGGTTATCCGGGCGGTCGCACGCGCCTGATCGTCAATCGCTACGAGAAGGGCGGCAAGCTGCGGCTGGCCGACCTCGAGCAGGCGCTGGGCGCCGAGGTCCTGCACACGGTGCCCAACGATTATCTGTCCGCTACCGATTCAGTCAACCAGGGCATTCCCTTGCTGCAGCTGGCGCGCCATAGCCCGGTGGCGCGCAGCCTGGCGGAGCTGGTGGAGGCCGTGACCGAGCGCCGCCTGCCCGAGAGCAAGGGCTTGTTCGACCGCCTGTTCGGCCGCGCCGAGACTGAACACTGAAAAGGAGCCGACCATGAGTTTGCGAGAACGCCTGGCCTTGGGCGAGGATGCGCAGCAGCCGCCGAGCGCCCCGGCGATGGCCGACGGGGCCTACCAGGAGCTGAAGAAATCCATGCACCAGATGATCCTGGAGCGCATCGACCTGGAGCGCCTGAAGCGCCTGACTCCCGAGCAGTTCAAGCACGAACTGGCATTGCTGGTGGCGCGCATTGTCGACGACGAGCGCATCGTGCTGAACCAGGGCGAGCGCCACAAGCTGGTGCTCGATATCCAGAACGAGATGCTGGGCTTTGGCCCGCTGGAGCCACTGCTGGCCGATCCTGGCGTTTCGGACATCCTGGTCAACACCCACGCCCAGGTCTACGTCGAGCGCACCGGGCGGCTGGAGCTGACCGGCATCACCTTCCACGACAACACGCACCTGATGAAGATCATCGAGAAGATCGTCTCGCGCGTGGGGCGGCGTGTCGATGAATCGAGCCCGATGGTCGACGCCCGCCTGCCGGATGGTTCGCGCGTCAACGCCATCATCCCGCCGCTGGCGGTGGACGGACCGATTCTGTCGATCCGCCGCTTCTCGTCGCAGCCGTTGTCGATGGAGCGGCTGCTCGAGTTCAAGAGCATGACGCCGCCGATGGCCGAAGTGCTCAAGGCGCTGGGCCAGGCGCGCCTGAACGTGCTCATTTCCGGCGGTACCGGCAGCGGCAAGACCACGCTGCTGAACGTGCTGTCCGGCTTCATTCCCGCCGCGGAGCGCATCGTCACCATCGAAGACGCGGCGGAACTGCAGCTGCGCCAGCCCCACATCGTGCGCCTGGAAACGCGCCTGCCCAACGTGGAAGGCAAGGGCGAGGTGACCCAGCGCGCCCTGGTGCGCAATGCGTTGCGCATGCGGCCCGACCGCATCATCCTGGGCGAGGTGCGCGGCGCCGAGGCGATCGACATGCTGCAGGCCATGAACACCGGGCACGAAGGCTCGTTCGCCACCATCCACGCCAATTCGCCGCGCGATGCGCTGTCGCGGCTGGAGAGCATGGTCGGCATGGCCGGCGCCAACCTGACGCCGCGCACCGCGCGCCAGCAGATCTGCTCCGCCATCACGGTGGTGATGCAGCTGTCGCGCCTGAGCGATGGCGCACGCAAGCTGGTCAGCCTGCAGGAGGTGACCGGCATGGAGGGCGACACCGTAGCCATGCACGAAATCTTCCATTTCGAGCAGACCGGGGTGGATGCGAACGGCAAGGTGCAGGGCCACTACTACGCGACCGGCGTGCGGCCGCGCTTTGCCGACCGCTTGCGGATGTTTGGCGTGCCGGTGCCGGATAGCCTGTTCGATCCTGGCCGGGTGTACGAATAGGGAGGGGGCGATGGATTTCGCCTGGACTGGATTCTCCGTACTGCTGTTCGCTGCCGTGATCTGCCTGTGCGAAGGGGCCTGGCTGTGGTGGAGCAACAGCCATGGCAACGGTGCGCGGCGCGTGGCGCGGCGCCTGCGGCTGATGTCGGGCCGCACCGACAGCGCCGGCGGCGGCATCAGCATCCTCAAGGAGCGCCGCTTCGCCTCTGCACCGTGGCTCGATGCGCTGTTGCGGCGCACGCCGCAAGCGGTGGCGTTGGACCGCTTGCTATTGCAATCCGGCCTGCGCTGGCAGGTGGAGCGCTTCCTGCTCCTGCAGGGCGCGGCCATGCAGGCGGCGCTGCTGCTACCCCTGGTGCTGCATTTGCCGCCGCTGCCGGCGGCAATCGCCGCGGCCATATGCCTGGCCGCGCCGTTTGGCGTGCTGCTGCGAGCGCGCGCTGCGCGGGTACGCCGGATCGAGGCGCAGTTGCCGGAAATGGCGGATTTCCTGGCGCGTGCGCTGCGCGCCGGCCATTCCTTCGCCAACGTGATGCAGATGGCAGGTGATGAGGTCGCCGACCCGCTGGGCGGAGAGTTCCGCGCGACGTACGAAGAGGTCAATTTCGGCGTCACCATGCAAGACGCGCTGCACAACCTGGCGGCGCGCGTTCCGCTGACCGATTTGCGCTACCTGGTGATTGCGGTGCTGATCCAGCGCGAGTCGGGCGGCAACCTGGCCGAATTGCTGGACAACGTGTCGCGCATGACGCGCGCCCGCTTGCAATTGCTTGCGCAGGTGCGCGTGTCGTCGGCGGAAGGGCGCATGTCGGCCTGGGTGCTGACGCTGATGCCCTTAGGGCTGATGGGGGCCATGCAGCTGACCAATCCCCAATACACCGGCGTGCTGTGGCATGACCCCAACGGACAGCGCCTGTTGTGGTATGCCGCTTGCGCCGTGGTGGCGGGAATGCTGTGGATGCGCAAGATCGTCAGGGTGCGCATATGAATCCCGTCGATATCGTGATCCTGCTGCTGGTGTTCGCCGTCGTGGCGGGGCTGGCCTGGTGGGCGATGCTGGCCCTTTCCAGCGGGCCGCTGCGTGAGCGCCTGAAATCCTTCACCGGCAGCGCCGAGGTGGCGCCGGCGCCGGGCCAGGGCGAGTGGATCGAGAAAGTGGCGCGGGTGGCGGAGCCGTTCAGCCGCCTTTCGCTGCCGGAGGACGGCTGGGAGCAGTCGGCGCTGCGCACGCGCTTCATGAATGCCGGCTGGCGCAATGCGGCGGCGCCCAAGCTGTACTTCGCGGCCAAGACCTTGCTGGCACTGGCGGCGCCGGCGCTGGTGGCGATGCTGGTCGCGGCCAACGGCGGCAAGGGGGGCAACTTGTCGCTGCTGTTGTGCGCCAGCGCGGCCATCGGCTACTACCTGCCGAACGGCGCCTTGGCGCGCCGCGCGGAAAGGCGCCAGCGCGACATCTTCGAGAGCTTGCCCGATGCGCTGGACTTGCTCACGATTTGCGTCGAGGCTGGCCTCAGCATGGAGCGCGCGCTTGCCAAGGTGGCGGGCGAGATCCACATCAAGAGTTTGCCCCTGGCGCAGGAGCTGCAACTGGTGCTGATGGAAATGCGGGCTGGCTTCAGCAAGGAGCGCGCGCTGCGCAACTTCGCCCTGCGCACCGGGGTGGAGGACGTCGATGCTCTGGTGGCAATGCTGGTACAGGCCGAGCGCTTCGGTACCAGCATGGGCGAGTCGCTGCGGGTGCATGCGGATAACCTGCGCCGCAAGCGTGCCGTCGTGGCGCAGGAAGCGGCGGCCAAAGTGGCGCTCAAATTGCTCTTTCCGCTGATCTTTTGCATTTTCCCGGCGCTGATGATTGTGTTGCTGGGGCCTGCTTCAATCCAGATGAAGACTGTATTGCTGCCTGCGGTGCAGGCTACCCGATAGGAGGCGCTATGCGCAAAACCGTGGTTGCTGCTCTTGTCGGGATGCTGGCGGCGTGCAGCATGCCGGTGTTGCCGCCGGCCCCTGCCGCGATGGCTCTCCCGCATGGCGCGCCGCCTGCGCCGGCGGCGTTGGCAGGGGAGGGGCGTTATGCGGAGGCGATTGCGCTGCTGGAGGAGCGTGTACAGCGCGCGCCCAGCGCGGCCTTGCTTGGGGATCTTGGCTATGCGTACTACCTTGGCGGGCGCCTGGAGCAAGCGCAGGCTGCGCTGGAGCGCGCGTGTTTGCTGCAGCCTTCAAGGCCGGTTGTGTGGGAGCGGCTCGCGGCGCTGATGGAGGCGAAGGGGGAGACCGGCCGTGCGCTGGAAGCGATGCGGCACGCGCGCACACTGCGTGAGGCTGCGCCCGCGCAGGACAAGCGGCCCTTGGCCGGCGTATCTGCGGGCGGGGAACTCTGGCCCGACGGCATGGCGCGCGTCGAGGTGCGGCAGGTGCAGGCGGGGATGGTCGAGGTGGCGCGTATGGAAAGTTCGGCGGGGCCGGTGACAGGTGTGGCGCCGCTCCGGCTTGAGGTCAGTAACGGCAACGGCATCCGCGGCATGGCGGCGGCGGTGGCGCAGCGTTTGCGGGCGCAGGGGATGCAGGTGGTCCGCCTGAGCAACACGATCCCGTTCAACGTCGAGGAGACGCGGGTCGAAGTGCGCGGCAGCGGTGAACCGCAATTGCGCATCGTGCTGGGCAGGGACGCGGGAATAAAAAAGCCGCCCGCGACTGGCGGGCGGCAAGCACCGTGAAGCAACTCACGAGTTGGTGGGAAATCTGAGTCAGTTCCAGGACACGCTGCCCAGGCCGCGCGCGGTGGACTGGCGGGTGGCCGGCTTGCCGTACACCGTGGCCGAACCCATGCCGGAGAGGCGCAGGTTAGCGGAAGTCTTTGCGTTGAAGGTGGCGCTGCCAAGGCCGGTCATGTCGGCGTCCACGCTTTCGCTTTGCAGCTGCTTCGCATCCAGGCTGCCGATGCCGCCCAGCTTTGCGAACAGTTGCTTGCTCTGGCCGGAGATCGAAATCTCGCCAGCGCCTTTCAGGTTCAGGTCCACCACGTCGGCCTTGGTATCGCTGACAGTCATGTGGCCAACGCCGGACAGGCGTACGTCAACTATCTTGAAGCGCGAAGCCACGTTCATTGCGCCTGCGCCGTCCAGGGAGAGGCGAACTTCATCGCCGTCGAATCCCTTTACTTCAGCCGAGCCCACGCCGGCGGAAACCAGTTCGCGCAGCTGCGGCAGTGTCAGTTCCGCCATCAGCTTCGGGTTACCGAAGTGAATGCCGTTCATTTTTTCGGTGCCGATGCGGATCGTATCGCCGTTCTGCGTCACCGTAATTTTTTGCAGGTAGCGCTTTTCGCCGGAAAGCACCAGCGCCGGTGCGCCTTGCTTCAGCCTCAGGTCTATCACGCCATCCAGGACTACTTTCACGGTACGGCCGTCAACAGTGCGCGCTTCGGTGATGGTTTCGTCAGCTTGAGCTGCGCCGCCGGCGGCGAGCATTACTGCGGTCATCATCGTGGCGGTGAAGAACTTTTTCATGTCGAGGCTCCGTGAGGGTTTCTTTTTCAATTACAGGGCAGCTTTTTCAGCGGCGGTCAGGCGCTTTGCAGTGACGGTCACCACTGGCATTGCTTTGGCGTCGGCCTTGGCGACTACGGCTGCCGGGGCAGTATGTTTCAGTGGGGTCGCGGCGGTTGCGAAGCCGGTTGCGCTGATGACGGCTACTGCTGCGAGGAAGATGTATTCCATGTTTTTGGCGATGTTCATTTTGCTCTCCGTTCGGTTGGGTTAAGTTCATTTCGCGTTTCGTTGATTGAACTATAGATATGTGCGGTGTCCAGTACTACCGGTGTGCGACGAAATGCAGAAATGGCGACTTGAAATGCATTAAAGCCGGTGTGACGAAGCTGGAAGCCCGTGTGACGGGGCCCATCGCCCCCCTCGGCCGGGGGCGATATACTCTCCAGCCATGAGAACCTTGCATTTCCTACGCGTCCTGGGCGTGTCCATCCTTGTCTGGGGCTTCATCTGCGTGATCGGCGCGGGATCCTCCTATGGCGCGCTGCTGCAGCGGGGCGCCAATCCACAGTACCTGGAGCTGCTGGGCGAGTGGGTCGGCGCCCACACCCTGATGGTGCTGTTCAGCGCCGTGCTGTACGTAGCCCTGGAGCGCTGGCCGCAGGCGCTCGCCAGTCCGCGCGGAATAGCGCGCACTTACCTGCTGGTGCTGGTCGTCTTCCTGCCCCTGGAATGCGGCTTCGTCTCCTTGCAGCAGGACAGGAGCTGGTTTGCCGTCTTCCTTGAGCTGACCTGGACCACCTTCACCTTTGTGACGGTGGCCGGCATCCGCATCTGGCAAATCCAGCGGGCGCGCGAAACCGACAACCTCTCGCTGCGCCTGGAGCTGGAGCAGCAGCGCCTGGCGGCCCTGCGCGGCCAGCTGGAGCCGCATTTCCTGTTCAACGCACTGAATGCCGTCAGCGCCCTGGTGCGCATGGACGACAAGGGTGCCACCCTCAGCGCCATCAGCCGTTTGAGCGGCCTGCTGCGCTACGCACAGTCGGCCAGCTCGCGCGACTGGGTGACGCTGGGGGAAGAGCTCCAATTCGTGCGGGACTATCTGGCGCTGCAGTCCATGCGCTACGGAGATCGCCTGAACGTGGCGATTGAAGGTGATAGCGGCGCCGTGCTGGCCGCCGATTGCCCGCCGCTGCTGCTGCAGCCTCTGGTCGAGAATGCGCTGCGGCACGACCTCGATTGCCACGACGGCGCCGGGGACATCCAGCTGCGTTTCGCGGAGCAGGGCGGCATGCTGCACATCCACGTCAGCAATTCCGTACGTGAAGTGCCGCCCAATCCCGGCATGGGCATGGGCTTGCGCCATATTGAAGCGCGCCTGCGCATGGCTTGCGGCAATGGCGCCCAGTTGCGTACCGCACGCGCTGAGGGCCGCTTCGTCGCCGAAATCAGCATGCCGATGTACTTTGCAGCATGAAGATCCGCGCCCTGATCGTCGACGACGAAGAACCTGGCCGCATCAACCTGCGCTACGGCCTGGCGCCGCACGCTGACTGGCAAGTGGTGGGTGAATGCGCCAGCACTGCGGCGGCGCGCGCCGTGCTGGACGCGCAAGAGGTGGACGTGATCTTCCTCGATATCCAGATGCCGCAGGAAACCGGCCTGGCTTTTGCGCGCGAACTGGCCCAGCGCGAAGAGCCGCCGCTGGTCATCTTCGCCACCGCGTACAACGAGCATGCCATTGAAGCCTTTGAGGTATTCGCACTGGATTACCTGCTCAAGCCTTTTGATGACCAGCGCCTGGCGCAGGCGCTTGGGCGTGCCGCCTCCATGCTGGAGCAACGCCAGCGCGCCGCCTATGCCCGCGCCATGCGCGCCTTCGCGGCGCCGGAACAGAGTTGGCTGCAGCAGCTCAATGTGCGCTCGGTGGGCCGCATCGAGTGCGTGCAGGTGGACGAAGTGCTGTGGATCGAAGCGGCGGGCAATTACGTCGAATTGCGCCTGGCGCAGCGGCGTATCCTGCACCGCGTACCGCTGGCGAAGCTGGAACAGCACCTGGACCCGTCAAGCTTCCTGCGCGTGCACCGGCGCGCGCTGGTGCGCAGGAACGAGGTGGTTTCCCTCGAGCGCGATGCGGAAGGGGCCAGCCAGCTGGTCCTGCGCTGCGGCGACCGCGTGCCGGTCAGCGAACGGAACCTGGCGGCGGTAAAGGCCTTGCTGGGCGCTTAGACAAGCGCCGCGATCGCGGTGCCCATTTCGGTAGTGGAGGCCGCGCCGCCCATGTCCGGGGTGCGCGGACCTTGTACCAGCACCGTCTCGATGGCGTGCATGATGGCGTCATGCGCCTGCGTATAGTTGGCGTCGCCATTGCCGAGGAAATCCAGCATCATCGCGCCGGACCAGATCATGGCGACCGGATTGGCGATATTCCTGCCGTAGATATCCGGCGCCGAACCGTGCACCGGCTCGAACAGCGAGGGCAGGGTGCGCTCCGGATTCAGGTTGGCCGACGGCGCGATCCCGATAGTGCCGGCGCAGGCCGGACCAAGGTCGCTCAGGATGTCGCCGAACAGGTTGGACGCCACGACCACGTCGAAGCGCTCCGGGCTCAGAACGAAGCGGGCCGCCAGGATGTCCACGTGGTACTGGTCCCAGCGCACATCCGGATAGGATGCCGACATCGCCTTCACCCGCTCGTCCCAGTACGGCATGCTGATGGCAATGCCGTTCGACTTGGTGGCGGAGGTCAGGTGCTTTTTCGGGCGCGACTGCGCCAGTTCAAAGGCAAACTGCAGGATGCGGTCGACGCCTTTTCGTGTGAACACGGCTTCCTGCAGGACGGTTTCGCGCTCGGTGTTTTCAAACAGGCGGCCGCCGACGGCGGAATATTCGCCCTCGGTATTCTCGCGCACCACATAGAAGTCGATATCGCCGGGCTTCTTGCCGGCCAGCGGGCATGGAACGCCCGGCATCAGGCGCACAGGGCGCAAGTTCACATACTGATCGAATTCCCGGCGGAACTTGATCAGCGAGCCCCACAGGGAAATATGGTCGGGTACTGCATCGGGCCAGCCGACTGCCCCGAAGTAGATGGCATCAAAGCCCTTCAGCTGATCGAACCAGTCAGGCGGCATCATCTGGCCGTGCTGCACGTAATAATCGCAGTTGGCCCATTCGAAGGTCGTGAATTCCAGCTCCAGCCCAAAGCGCGCCGCGGCAGCGTGAAGGACACGCAGACCTTCCGGCATCACTTCCTTGCCGATGCCGTCGCCGGCGATGACCGCGATGCGGTGGGTGCTCATGCTGCTTCCGCTTCTTCAACCGGCGCGGAGCGCATCCACTGCACCAGCGGCCAGGCATCCTTGAAGGCGCCGGCGATCATGCCCAGCAGCTCGTCCGGCTTATTCAGCGGCAGCTTCACTTCCTGGTAGACGAAGAAGCTTTTCAGCTTGATGAATTCGATGTGCTCGTGCTCAGGGTCGAAACCCTTTGGCGGGCGCTGCAGCTTGTGTTCCTCGGTGATCGAGCCGTAGCGCGCCTTCAGCGCCTTGTTGTTCAGGGCCTTCTTGAAACCGGCCGCATCGTTGACCATGTGGTTGCGCAGTGCTTTCAGGCGGTGCGGCGGCGGAATGTATTCGCCGGCGCCGATGCCCAGCACGCCGTCAGGGCTGATCTGGAAATACCAGGTCGGGCCGCCCGCCATGCTTGGGCGGCGCATATCGTTCGGCGCAATGGCGGCCGAGAAGTGCGTCTTGTACGGGCTCTTGTCGTGGGCAAAGCGCACGTCGCGGTTGATGCGGAACATGGCCTTCTTCGGATTGCAGAACTTGACCTGGGCGTCGAACTTGCCCAGCTCCGCGATCACCTGGGTCACCAGTTCCAGGAATTCCTCGCGCAGGATGTCGTAGCGCGGCTTGTTCATGACGAACCAGGGGCGGTTGTTGTTGTCGGACAGTTCCGTCAGGTAGCGGGTAAGGTCGCGCAGGTGCATATTATTTTTTGACTGGGGGGCGTTTGCCCACGGTGAGTTGGAGTTCGCTCTCGCGGCTCTTGCGCAGGATGCGCAGGGTCGACTGGCCGCCCGGCGACAGCTGGGCGATCAGGTTCAGCATTTCATTGGTGTCTTTGACCGGCTTGCCGTCCACCGACAGCAGGATGTCGCCGGGCTTCATGCCCGCCTTGTCGGCCGGGCCGTTGCGCACCACGCCGGCGATGATGGCGCCGGTGTCGCGCTGCAGTCCAAAGCTGTGCGCCATCTCCGGCGTGATTTCCTGCGATTCGACGCCGATCCAGCCGCGCACCACATGGCCGTCCTTGATGATGGCTTCCAGCACGGAGCGCGCCGTGCTGACCGGGATCGCAAAGCCGATGCCAACCGAACCGCCGGTCTGCGAGTAGATCGCCGAATTAATCCCCAGCAGGTTGCCCTGGGTGTCAATCAGGGCGCCGCCCGAGTTGCCAAAATTGATGGCGGCATCGGTCTGGATGAAGTTTTCGAAGTGGTTGATGTGCAGGTTGTTGCGGCCCAGGGCGGAGATGATGCCCATGGTGACCGTCTGGCCGACGCCGAAGGGATTGCCGATCGCCAGCACCACGTCGCCCACCTTGGCCTGCTCCACCTGGCCGAGGGCGACCACCGGCAGCTTGTCCAGTTCAATGCGCACCACCGCCAGGTCTGTTTCCGGATCGGTGCCCACCAATTTGCCGGCCGCCTTGCGGCCATCGGGCAGCACCACCGTGATTTCGTCGGCGCCTTCCACCACGTGGTAATTGGTCAGGATATAGCCTTGCGGGCTGACGATCACGCCCGAACCCAGGCTGTTCTGGTCGTCTTCCTCGTCCCGGTCGCCGAAGAAACGCTTGAAGAACGGGTCTTTCGACAGCGGATGGCGCTTGCGCACTGCCTTGGAGGTGAGGATATTGACCACGGCCGGCATGGCGCGGCCTGCGGCACTGCGGTAGGAACCGGGGGAGGCTGGGGTGACAGCCGCGATGGCAGCGGGTGCAGCGGGAACGCCGTTCAGCGGCGCCGGCCGCTGCACGGCCGTATAAACAAAGTACAGTGCCAGGGCGATGGTCACCGTTTGTGCAAACAATAACCAGAGTCTTCGCATGGCGCTATTGCTACAAAATGGGAGTTAACTCCTATTTTCGCAAAGAATCGCGAATTTCGCGCAGGAGCACGATATCTTCCGAAGGTGGAGCAGGTTCCGCCGGTGCGGCGGCCGGTGCTTCGGCGCGGCGCAGCTTGGCCACCAGCCGCACCATCTGGAAGATGACGAAGGCCAGGATGATGAAATTGAGCAGGATGGTGAAGAAGTTGCCGTATGCCAATACCGCACCCAGCTTCTTCGCTTCAACCAGGCTCAGATTGTGCGCCTGCCCGTTGAGCGGGATGTAATAGTTGGCGAAGTCCAGGCCGCCCAGCAGGGCGCCGATCGGTGGCATGATGACGTCGGCCACCAAGGAATCGACGATTTTGCCGAAGGCGGCGCCAATGATCACACCGACCGCCAGGTCGATGACATTGCCTTTCATCGCAAATTCTTTAAATTCTTGCATCATTCCCATAGCAGGTTCTCCCAGGAAGTTTATGGATTTGTGTCAACTTTGCTGCAAATCCATCGAACAAGCAAGGGGCGCAACATTGGGATGGATTAGCTAATTGCAAGGTTTTGCTTCAAATCGCTGATGCACTCCTCTATAATTTAAGGTTGCTAGAAGCTTTGTTATTGCTTAATAAAGATTTCGGATTTTTACTGATTGGGGTTTGTATGAGTATCGAAAAGCAGGTCGATTCCAGCCGGCGCGGTCTGCTCGTCGCAACGTGTGCGGCGGGTGGCGTGGTTGGTTTGGGTGCTACGGGCGCCCTGGTAAGCACTTTCCAGCCTTCCGAGCGCGCGAAAGCGGCCGGTGCGCCGGTGGAAGTGGATATCTCTTCGCTGCAGCCTGGCGAGATGAAAACCGTGGAATGGCGCGGTAAGCCAGTCTGGATCCTGAAGCGTACTCCGGAAATGGTGGCATCGCTGGCAAAGGACGAAGCTGAACTGGCCGATCCGAAGTCCGAACGCACCCCAGACGACCTGACCCCGGAATACGCCCGCAACCAGCACCGCTCGATCAAGCCGGAAATCCTGGTGGCCGTGGGCATCTGCTCGCACCTGGGCTGCTCCCCATCGTCCAAGTTCACCCCTGGCGCCCAGCCATCCCTGCCTGACAACTGGGGCGGCGGCTTCCTGTGCCCATGCCACGGTTCGACCTTCGACCTGGCCGGCCGCGTATTCAAGAACAAACCAGCACCGGACAACCTGCAAGTCCCACGCCACATGTACATGGGCGATACCAAGCTGGTGATCGGTAAAGACGAGAAAGGCGAGGCATAATCCATGGCCGCATTCAAGGAAACCAAATTCCCGGCCGACGCACCGGCCGCGCAGAAGGCACTGGGCTGGGTCGACGACCGCTTCCCGCTGACCAAACTGTGGAACGACCAGTGGGGCAAATACTACGCTCCCAAGAACTTCAACTTCTGGTACATCTTCGGCTCCCTGGCCATGCTGGTGCTGGTGCTGCAAATCGTGACCGGTATCTTCCTGACCATGCACTACAAGCCGGACGCCGGCCTGGCATTCGCATCGGTCGAATACATCATGCGCGAAGTTCCATGGGGCTGGCTGGTGCGTTATATGCACTCGACCGGCGCCTCGGCCTTCTTCATCATCGTGTACCTGCACATGACCCGCGGCCTGATGTACGGTTCCTACCGCAAGCCACGTGAACTGATCTGGCTGTTCGGTTTCGCCATCTTCCTGTGCCTGATGGCCGAAGCATTCTTCGGCTACCTGCTGCCATGGGGCCAGATGTCGTACTGGGGCGCCCAGGTTATTGTGAACCTGTTCGGCGCCATCCCGCTGATCGGCCCTGACCTGTCGCTGTGGATCCGCGGCGACTACGTGGTGTCCGACGCGACCCTGAACCGCTTCTTCGCTTTCCACGTGATCGCCATTCCTCTGGTCCTGCTGGGCCTGGTGGCAGCCCACCTGATCGCACTGCACGAAGTCGGCTCGTCCAATCCGGACGGCATCGAAGTGAAAGAAAACCTGGGCGCCGACGGCCATCCAGTGGATTCGATCCCATCGCACCCGTACTACACCGTGCACGACCTGTTCGGCGTGTCCGTATTCCTGACCATCTTCTCGGCTGTGGTGTTCTTCGCGCCTGAGATGGGCGGCTACTTCCTGGAGTACAACAACTTCCTGCCGGGCGATTCGATGAAGACCCCGCCGCACATTGCACCGACCTGGTACTTCACCGCCTTCTACTCGGTGCTGCGCGCCACCACCTCGGACTTCCTTTGGGTGCTGATGGCCGGTATCGCTGGCTACACCGCCTTCCTGTGGCTGAAGTCCAAGCTGTCGGGCATGGTCAAGATCGCAGTCAGCGTGATCGCGCTGCTGATGATCGTCGGCATGCTGCCAGGCGCACTGGATGCGAAATTCTGGGGCGTGGTGTTCTTCGGCGGTTCCGTGGTGATCCTGGCCTTCCTGCCATGGCTGGACCACTCGCCGGTGAAATCGATTCGTTACCGTCCTGACTGGCACAAGTATGTGTACGCCGGCCTGGCCATCGCCTTCGTCGCCCTGGGCTACCTGGGCACCCAGCCGCCAAGCCCAGTCGGCACGATCATCGCTCAGATTGCGACCCTGTACTACTTCAGCTTCTTCCTGCTGATGCCATGGTGGAGCGAGATGGGTACGTTCAAAAAAGTGCCGGACCGCGTTGTATTCCACGCGCACTAATCGAACGACCAGAACGCTAAGCAAAGGACTAATAAATGATCTTTTCCAAGAAACTGCTGGCTCTGCTGGCCCTGGTACCGGCGCTGGCCTTCGCTAACGAAGGCGGCTACCCGCTGGACAAGGCTCCGGACCGCTCGCACAACATGGCTGCCCTGCAAAACGGCGCCAAGTTGTTCGTGAACTACTGCCTGAACTGCCACAATGCTTCGTCCATGCGTTACAACCGCCTGCGCGACCTGGGCCTGACCGAAGAGCAGATCAAGAACAACTTGCTGTTCACCGGCGAAAAAGTGGGCGAAATGATGACCACCGCCATGCCGGCCAAGGACGCCAAGGTCTGGTTCGGCACCGTGCCGCCTGACCTGTCCGTGATCGCCCGCGCCAAGGCAACGCCGTCCAACTCCGGCAGCGATTACCTGTACACCTACCTGCGTACCTTCTACAAGGACGAGAATCGCCCGACCGGCTTCAACAACATGGTGCTGCCGAACGCGGCCATGCCACACGTGCTGTGGGAGCTGCAAGGCGTGCAGGCGGCCAAGTTCGAAGAAGTGGAAGATCCACATGAACACGGCAAGAAGGTGCACAAGTTCGCAGGCTTCGAGCAAGTGACCAAGGGCACCATGACCAAGCTGGAGTACGACACCGCGGTGGCCGATATCGTAGGCTACATGGAGTGGATGGCCGAGCCAGCCGCACAGAAGCGCAAGCAGCTGGGCGTATGGGTGCTGATCTTCATGTCGATCTTCGCCACCCTGGCATGGCGCCTGAACGCGTCGTACTGGAAAGAAGTTAAATAATCAGCGTGCGCCGGCTTGTCCGGCGCGTGTTTGCGTCGTCTGATTCGTCGGGCGGCCCAACTGGGGTGAACCGTTCGCGGTCTCGCCCCCTTTGTTTCTAAGGAACTAGGAAAATGATGGTTCTCTATTCGGGCACTACCTGCCCATTCTCCCAGCGCTGCCGCCTGGTCCTGTTCGAAAAGGGCATGGACTTTGAAGTGCGTGATGTTGACCTGTTCAACAAGCCGGAAGATATTTCGACCATGAACCCGTATGGCCAGGTACCGATCCTGGTCGAGCGCGAATTGATTCTGTACGAATCGAACATCATCAATGAATACATCGATGAGCGCTTCCCGCACCCGCAGCTGATGCCGGCCGACCCGCTGATGCGCGCCCGTGCCCGCCTGATGCTGTTCAACTTCGAGAAAGAGCTGTTCGTTCACGTGCACACGCTGGAAAGCGAGCGCAACAAGGCGAACGACAAGAGCCACGACAAGGCCCGCGCAGAAATCCGCGACCGCCTGACCACCCTGGCTCCGCTGTTCCTGAAGAACAAGTACATGCTGGGTGACGAGTTCTCCATGCTGGACGTGGCCGTGGCCCCACTGCTGTGGCGCCTGGACCATTATGGCATCGAGCTGTCGAAGACCGCAGCGCCACTGATGAAGTACGCCGAGCGTATCTTCTCGCGCCCTGCCTACATCGAAGCGCTGACCCCGTCCGAGAAAGTAATGCGCCGTTAATGGCGGCCCCTGCGGCGCGCGCCGTGCTTGCAATGTGCGCGCCGCAACCTAAAGTTTGAACATGGCAGAAATCTCCACCAAGCCCTACATGCTGCGCGCCATTTACGAATGGTGCACCGATTGCGGCTATACCCCCTACCTGGCCGTCAAAGTTGATGCTGCGACCCAGGTACCGATGGAATACGTCAAAAAGGGCGAAATCGTCCTGAATATCAGCTTCGGCGCCACTTCCGGCCTGAAGATGGATAACGATGCAATCCACTTCCACGCACGCTTCGGCGGCGTGTCGCGCGAAATCTACGTTCCGGTCAATAACGTGATGGCGATTTACGCCAACGAAAACGGCCAGGGCATGGCGTTTGAACCGCTGCTGGGCCAGGCGCCCGCACCGAAAGCGCCTGCGCCAGTCGAAGAAATCACGGCCGTGCCAACCTTATCTTCCGTCCCAACCGCGCCAGCTCAGCGCGCCGACGATGACAATGGCCCGGACGACGGCGGCGAGCCACCAAAGAAGGGCGGCCGCCCGACCCTGACGCGCATCAAATAACCCGGATGTGCCTGGTGCAATGGCTTGCGTGGCGACACGCAGGCCATTTGTTTTTGTAGGGGCAAAAAAAACCCAAGCATACGCTTGAGTTTTTATGGTGCCCCCGTCAGGAATCGAACCCGAGACCCCCTGATTACAAGTCAGGTGCTCTACCAACTGAGCTACAAGGGCGAACGAACAATTATAGCGGACCTGGCCGAGCTAGGCAATGATCAGCAGTTCGTCAGCCGATGTTGGTAATGTGGTCGAGGTGCTGTTCCAGCATCAGGCCGTCCATGAAGAACTTGGTGGCCCAGTTCGGGTAGCGGTAGGTCATATAGCCGCCGTTGATCGGGTGCGAGCCTTTCATGGCGCCGCGCACTTCCAGGAAGTCGGTGTCGATGTTCTGGATGCTCATGTTGAAGCGGTTGGCGCGTTTGGCGTGTTCGATCAGCGATTTGTCGCCGGTGATCTGCGACAGGCGCAGCCAGCAGATCGCCATTTGCGAATTGCCCGTAACGCAGGTCCAGGGCACGAAGGTGTTCCACTCTGGCGTGTAATAGGCGGGCAGGGCGCCGTCTTCGCGCTGGCGCGTGGCGACATGTTTGGCCATGCGGTGGGCGCGTTCGATCAGGTCCTTGCGGTCCGCCGCCAGGCCGACCTCCAGGATGCCGCGGATTGAGTAGGCGATGGTGTGCGTCAGCGCCGTCAGGTCGGCGTTCGCGGTCAGGCAGTTGTCAGGAAGCCAATCGTTGGCTGATGCACGAGATACCGCCCAGTCGACGTTCTTCAGCGCTGCCGCCAGGTAAGGGGTGTCATGGCCCAGCGCCTGGTGGGCGCGGACCAGGCCAAAGGCGGAGCGCGTGTTGTAGCTGTTCAGGTGCGATGTCGTGAACGGCGAGTGGAAGCGCCGCCAGGCGCCATCATCGTCCAGCGCTGCGACCAGCCAGTCGGACGCGCGCACCAGGGACGAGCGGAAGCGTTCGTCGCGCGTTTCGGCATAGGCGCGGGCCCAACCAAACAAGGCCTGTCCGGTGTTGAAGATGGTCGGCACGACGACTTCGGCAGCCATGGTGCCGGCGCGCACGCCGCCGTCTTCCATCTGGATGTCGCTCTCCCAGACAGTCATCTTGCGCGCGGCTTCGGCGTAAGCCGGTGCGTTGTAAAGCTTGGCGTAGTCGTACAGGGTCGGGATGATATAGCCCGTCGTTTCCGGGTACGAGGCAATCCACTTGCCTTTCTTGATATCGTAGCTGTGGGCCACGCCGTCGTCCGGCGTACCGGCTTGCGCGCGCAGGATCCACTGGGCCGCTTCCGACAAATGGCGCTCGATCGTGTCGACCGGGCGTGTGCCGGCGCCGACTTTATCGATAATGAGCTGTTTGATGTGTTTCATGTACTTTGCTCCAAATCATTGTGATCGAATCGCCCGCTGCAGGCTGCTGCAGATGGCTTCCACTTCTGTTTTCGGCATATCGCCCCGGAAGGGCAGGCCGAGTAATTGGGTGTTCCAGGCCGGATCGGCCTCCTGCGGCACGGTATAGGCCAGGCGGCTTTGCACGCCCTCGCGCTGCAGGGCCGCGCGCAGGCGCGGCAAATCCAGGTCCGGCGGCAAGGCCACCACGACGCGGGACAGGCAGCGTCCCGGCCCGTACTGGGGGAAGTCGATACCAATAGCCTGCAAAGCTTGCTGGTAACGCTCAACGGTCGCTGCGCGGGCCGCATTCAATTGGCCCAGGCGCTCGAACTGGGCCAGCGCAATGCCCGCTTCGATATTGCTGATACGGGCGGGGCCGGAGACCTGTTGCGGCTTCAGTCCAAGCTTGCGGAACAGGCGCGCGAGGTAGTAGCCGGACTTGCCGGTGTAGCCTTCCCACAGGTAGTTCCACACGAATTCGGTCAGGACGCGCAAACGTCCGCGCGGCAAGGGGAGTGCGGCGATGGCTGCGGACAGCTCCGTGTCGAGTTGCGGATTATTCACCAGCAGCACGCCGCCGGAACCGTTGATGCCGGTCACCACGCCTTTCGACTGGGCGAAACTGAGGATGCCGACATCGCCCCAGGTGCCGAGCAAACGGCCTTCGTGTTCGACTCCCGCCAATTGGGCGGCGTCGTCGACCAGGAAGACGCCGGCCGCGTTGCAGATGGCTTCGATTTCACCGATGGCGGCGGGGCAGCCGTACATATGCGGGGCGATGACGGCCAGTGTATCGGGCCCGATGCAGGCGCCCAGGCGCGCCGGGTCGAGATTGAGGTCAGCACGGACCGGCGCCCACACGACTTCCAGGCCTTGGGCGCGGACGGCCTGCGGCACACTTGGGCAGATGAAGGATGGCACTACGACCTGCTTGCGTCCTGGCGCGCGCCGCGCGAACGCCGACAGGGCCAGGCCGATCGCTACGTGGCCGAAGTTGACGGGGTAGGCGCGGGATGGTGCGTAGCGGCGCGCCAGCGTTTCCGCCAGGCGCTGCGGCTGCACGCCGTGCGCAATGCGGCCGCCCAGCACCGAGCGCAAGACGGCGAGATACTCCGCGGCGCCCCAATCGGCATAGCTCAGGCGGTACATGTTCAGCCTTGCAGGCCCAGCTTACCTGCCAGGCGCGCCAGGAAGAAATGGGCCCAGGGGCGCGGATCGTTCCAGCGCCAGTAGGCGTCGCATACCTGGTGGCTGGCGGAGGCGGTATCGACTTCGCGGCCGCCTTCCTCAAAGGACCAGCGGTCAGGCACGGGGTCGCGCCACATGACGATTTTCTCGGCGCGCGCGACTGGCGCTGGCTCCAGTCCCAGCTCGTAGCAATAGGCGGCGTAAGGCAAGTTGACGCCGTTGACGGTCGCCACTTCCTCCTGGAAGTCGGTGCGTGCCACGGTCGGTTCGACCATGTAGAACTTGCCGTCGCGCGTGTCGCGCTTGTACTCCATGCTGCCCATGCCGGTAAAGCCGACCTGGCGGAAGAAGGTGGCCGTCATTTCACGGAGTTCGGCTTCGTGCTCCCACGCCGCAGTGCAGCTGGCGGTGCCGCCGATGCGCGGCGGCCAGGAGCGGATCTTGCGGCCGCTGAAGGAAGCTACGGGCTTGCCGTCCTCGCCCACGTACTGAAGGCAGAAGTAGATTTCGCTGTCCGGGCCTTCGATCCATTCCTGCACGACCATATCCGGCTGCACGGGAGCGATTTCGGCATACAGGCGTTCGACTTCTTCCACCGAATTGACCTTGTAGGCTTTCTTGAAACGGGCGCCGTATTCGTAGTTCTTGTTGCTTGGCTTGAAAACGCAGGGGAATTTCAGGCTGGCCACCTTAGGCAGGTCGCCCGGCGACTCCAGCTGCACGGTGCGGGGGACGGGAGCAGCGACTTCTTCGGCCAGTTGCTGGAACCCCTGCTTGTGCATCAGCGCCATCAAGCGCTCATGCCCGGGCATGCGGATCTTGAAATGCGGCGCCAGCTGTTCGCGGAACAGCGAGGCGGCGACGACGGTCTTTTCTTCGGTGACAAACAGCACTGCCGGGCCGCCGATTTCGCGCGCAAGGAGCAGCATGGAATCGACCCAGGCCTGTCCTTCCAGCGCCGGCATCACGCGTTTGCGGCCGTAGCGCGTGCGCATTGCAGGTGACCCAAGGTGGTCGTTAACGACGATCACCGGCACGCCCGCCATGCCCAGGCTGCGCACGACGCCCAAGGCATTGAGGCCGCCGCCGACCACCACGGCTGGCGCTGCATTGCGGCGTGTTTCGGGCTTCGGCTTTAATTCTGTATCCATCCCGATAGCTTAGCGCAATCGCAACTATTTGGGGATCAAAGTAGTGGTAAAAATGTAAAAATCAGTGATATTTTGCAAAGATTCAGCGACGCAACAGGTTGTCGAACGAAAACTTGCCTCCGCCTTGTGCGAGCAGGGGAAGCAGCAGGGCCGCCCAGCTCAGGTGGGTGGGCCAGGCTTGCGGGTAGACGAAGATTTCGATGACGGCGGTCATGCCGAGCAGGCCGAGGGCGGCAAAGCGGGTGAACAGGCCGGCGACCAGCAGCAGAGGCAGCGTGTGTTCGGCGAAGGCGGCCATCGGGGCGGCGATTTCGGGCGGGACCAGGGGCAGCATGTATTCGTAGCGGAACAGGTCGATGGTCGAGTCTTTCAGGGTGAACCAGCCTTCGACCTTGGTGCGGCCGGAGAGGAAGAAGATGGCGGCAACCGCAATTCGGGCTGCGAGCAGTTGTACGGAAGCGGGCAGTAGCCGGGCGGCGAGGGCTTGCAGCGCGGCGATGCGGGAGGGGGCGGCGCGGCCGGCTGGGCTGGCGGTGGCGGCGTGGGTGTTCATGATGGTCTCCGTGTTGTGATGTGTAGTTGCGCCATCTGGCTTGGCTGGGCGGTCGTGACGGCGCGCAGTGTTTCGGCGGCGCTGCTGGTGTGGACGGCGGCGCTGATCAAGGTGGGCGCTAAGGCGATGCTCGCGGTGCCTGCCAGCCAGCTCAAGGCGCTCAGTAATAGCAAGCGGCGTGAGTCATTCATTGTCGACTCCGGTGATCAGTTCGCTGCCCAGCCAGTCGGCCAGCACGGCGCCGGCGCTGGCGATCCCTTGTTCTTCGCCGAGGCGTTCCACCAGCAGCGTGCACAGGCCGACGAAGCTGCCTTCGCGTTGCAGATGCGCGAGCGCAGCGAACTCGATGGCGTCCAGCGCACGCAGGCAGGACACGAAGCCGCGGCGCCAGACGAGAAGGCCGCCGGGGGCGGGCAGCATCTCGGTTTCAACAGACGCGCCGTCGCGCAGCGCGAAATAAAGCTCGGCGGCGTTCGTGCCGGCGGCGCGCAGCTGCAGGGTGGGTGTCAGCCGCAGGCGGGCCTGGTCCCAGTCGATCGCGGCCAACGCGTCGGCCGTTACAGGTGCGGCATCGGCTGCGATGAAGGCCTGGCCCAGTGCGTGTTCGATCCACGCGAGTTCGTGCAGGTCGGGGTTGTCGGGAAAGACCGTTTGCAGCGTGGCGCCGAAACCATCGGCATAAGCGTCAATTGTCCAGGCCTGCGGCGGATGACGCGTGATGTGCGCGACGGCGGCATGCAGGAATGCCTCCTCGCCGATGAAGGCGCGCAGCAGCGGATAGCTCTCTTCCAGGCAGCCGGCCAGCTGCGTGCGGTAGTTGTTCTGGTAGACGGCGCGGCCCGGACCATCGGGCACGCCGGCCGCCGGCGCGGAAGTTGCGAGCATGGCGTGGAAGCCGCCCTGGATGTCGGCGAGATTCATGCAGCCTCCCTATGCGCGGCAAGGCGGCGGGCGACATCCAGCTCGGCCAGCAGTTCGGCAAGCGGCGGAATATCGCCATCGCGTTCGATCATGGTGGCCACCGGGCCGCAGCGCGCGACGGTTTGCGCATACAAGGACCACACCGCATCGTTGACGGCGCTGTCGTGCGTGTCGATCAGCAGCCCGTCGCCCTGGCTGTGGCCGGCGAGGTGGATCTGGCAAACGCGGTTCATCGGTATCCCGCGTAAAAAATCAACAGGGTCAAAGCCATGGTTGCTGGCGCTGACAAAGACATTGTTCACATCCAGCAGCAGGCCGCAGCCGGTGCGCTTGGCCATGGCGGAAATGAACTCCCATTCCGTCATGCTCGACTCCGCGTACGTGAGATAGCTGGAAGGATTCTCGACCAGCATGGTGCGTCCCAGCGCTTCCTGTGCCTGGTCGATATTGTTGCAGACGATGTCGAGCGCTTCCCTGGTATAAGGCAGCGGCAGCAGGTCATGCGAATTGAAGCTGCCGATGCGCGACCAGCTCAGGTGATCGGAGACGAACATCGGCTCGACCTCCTCCACCAGTGCGCACAGGCGGGCCAGATAGTCCGGCCGCAAACCATCGGCCGAACCAAGCGACATTGACACACCATGCAGCACCACCGGATGGCGCTGGCGCACGCGGCGCAGGATATCGCGCGGCTGGCCGCCGGCGACCATAAAGTTCTCCGAGATCACTTCCACGAAATCGACGTCGACGTCGCCTTCGAGGAAATCGCGGTAGTGCTCGCGGCGCAGGCCGAGGCCAAAGCGATGGGCGTGCATGGTGTGTCTCCGTCGGGTGCTTACTTGGCTTCGGTCAGGGTGCCGCCCAGTGCCTTGCACTCGGTCGGGGTTTTCAGCAGCACACCCATGCCCTTGCACTCGTTCTGGCCTTTGCACTGGTTCTTGGCGGTGGCGCACAGGCTGCTGCCCTTGCAGGTGTTGATGCCGTAGCAGCGGCTTGGTTCTTCCTTGGCTTTTTCGGCGGCGAAAGATGGGGTGGACAGCGATGCGGTGGCCAGTGCGATCAGGGCGGCGGCGCCGGCCAGGCTGGCGCGGGATTTGGTGGTGATGGACATGACAGGTCTCCTTGAGTGAGTGGGGTGGTGGTAGTGGATTTGTGTTACTTCGCCTTCAGCGAGCCGTAGCCCTTTGGCGTCTTGATGGTGGTGCAGGTGCCCTTTTCGACCAGCATCCAGGCGTCTGCCTGGTAGTCGACCTTGGAAGTGCCGGCGCAGGAGCTGCCAGGGCCCGCGGCGCAGTCGTTATGCCCGGCTTTTGCAACGCCGTAGCACTTTTCCATTTCTTTCTTTGGTTCTGCGGCGTGTGCGGCGGATGCGCACAGTGCGATGGCCAGGGTGGCTGCAATTCCCGCGTAGGTGGTTTTCATAATCTTGGTCTCCTTGGTTAGGTGTGACCAGATTACGGGGGCGGTGTGTACCGCTTGTGTCGATAGAGTAGAAGTTGTGTATCTGGCATCGCGCCAGATACACAGGGATACAAAAATGTTTAAGGCAGGGTGCTGACGTCAACCGTTGGCGTCTGTCCGGTGGCCGGGCGCGTGAAGTTCTGGTTGATAGCCACGTTCGGGCTGAAGAAACCGCCGTTACGCAGGTAGAAGCTGCCGTTCTGCAGGCCGCCGGCGTAATCCATGCGCTGGGCGTTGGCGGCCGTGGCATCGCCGGTGAAGCGTGCCGTCACCAGTTCGGACCAGGTCCCGCTGGTGCTGCGCGCCCACTGGTTGTTGAACTGTACGCTGCGGCCAAGGTAGCCGTTGGTGTCGATGAAATTCTCCAGGAAGGAGTAGACGCCGGCGTGGTAGGTGGTGGTGGCCGGGCGCTTCCAGGTGGCGATGAAGCGCCAGGCATTGGTCTCGGGTGCGTAGAACCAGGCCGAGAAGTCCGTGCCGCCGGCGCCGTCAGGCAGGATGCGCGTGATGAAGCGGTAGGTGTTGCCGGCCACCCAGTTATACAGCAGGTAGGATTGGCCGCCCGTGCCTTCGCCGCCAAAGCTGTTGTCGGTCACGTTCGGGCCCTTGCGCACCAGGGTGGTCTTGGCGCCGTTGTCCGCATCCCATACCGAGAACAGTACACGGCGCTCGGTCGGCGAATTGACCTGGATGCCGAAGTAGCCGCCATTGAAACCGTTCGACATGAAGTAGGAGCCGATCTTGTCTTCACCCAGCGGCACCGTGACTTCGTTGTAGAAGTACTCGGTATTTGCCGGCACGGTGTAGCCCATGTGGACCGACGGGCCGCGGCGCGACCAGTAGTAATTGGCCGAATCGTTGGCGTAGTTCAGCGCCGCGGCGGTATCCACGCGCAGCGCCGCCACTTCGCCAAAGTAGGTGCCGGACTTGCTGATGCCCTGCAGGTCCACGCGCACGTAGCCGGCGGCCGGCACGTTGATGGTGCCGACGGCATAGGTCTGCGTGCCGCCCTTGCTGAGGTTCACTTCGAACGGCGTGCCGTTGGCGGTCACACGGATCTTGCTCGATTTGCCGCCCGACAGGCTGGCATCCAGCGACAGGGTGGCGCTGCCGGCGGCGGCCATGCGGAACCACACGCTGGTGACGGTGCTGGCGCTGGTCCAGTTGCTCAGGCCGTTGTTGTTGATGACTTCCGTGGCGCCGGTACCGGCGCTGGTGACAAAGCCGTTGCCGGCCAAGGCGACTGCGGAACCCGAGGTCGCCACGGTCGCTTTTTTCAGCATGGCGTCAAAACTTGCAGGCTGGCCGGCAAGGGCGCTGGCTGCTGAAAACGCAAGTAATAGCAAAGTAATCCTTCGTTTCATCTCCGTATCCTTTCATATTGTTGGTCAAGCGAAAGGTAAACTACGCTTTTGCGAAAGTAAACGCAATAGAATTCGCAAAGGGGAGAAACGAAAGTGGTTTTATTTACGCAGGTCGGTGATGGCTTGCTGCACGCGGGCGCTGTCAATGCGCTGCGCTAGCTTGCGGCCTTGCTCGCGCAGGCGCTCGAACGCTTCATCGAGTTCCGCCGGACGCGGCTGCAGCGGCGCCAGTGAGCGCGCCAGCTTGGGCAGGATCGCGCGCTGGAGGAAGCGTTCGCCCATCTGGCTCAGTTGCCAGGCCACGGCGCCCAGGCCGAGGAAGAAGGCGATGATGAAACCGTTGTCCAGGTTTTCCGGCGCCTGCTGCTTCAGCGCAGCGAGCACCACGGCGCAGAATGCGAAAGCGCCGCCGATAGCCCACCACACTTCACGGTCGAGCTGGATCGTTGCGTCATAAACCTCGAGCGCGTCGGCCTGCAAGCGCAGCGCCGCATCAATCTGGCGCCGGCGTTCCGGCTCGTCGAGCAGCAGCGGCGCTTCGCGCAGGCGCGCGGCAGCGGCCAGCGCATCGGCATGGCGGATCGATAAATGGGGATTGGTGGCTTGTTCCAGCTGCACCAGCGGCAGCTGTTCCGGGCTCAGGTGGCTGTAATGCCCGACTTCCATCGGCAGCACCATGCCGCAATCGCAGCATGTGCGCTGGTATCCAGCCAGCTCGCCTTTGGTGACCGTGACGTAATACAAGTGCCAGGCCATGCCGATGCGCTGCACGGAGAACGCACGGGCCGCCCGGCACACAGGGCAGAAGTCGGCGACATAGCCGGCATGGGTATAGACCGGCTTCCTGCCCCAGACGAAGATCATGCGTGCTTGTGGGCGCTTGTCTTGGCAGTCTTGTGGTGCGAAGTTTTCTTGCTGGCCACGTGGTGCTTGCTGGTGTGGGTCTTGTGGTGGGCGGTGGTGGTCTTTGCGTGGGTGGTGGTCTTGGCAAATGCAGGCACGCTCAGTGCGAGGGCCATGGTAGCGACGATCAGGTGTTTCATGCAATTCTCCGAGGGCGGCAAGAGCGTGCCGGTGCGCGCAGCCATTATAGGCGTCGGCACGATTGAATTTCCATAGGTGCAAGCCTTACATTCCGCAGCGCAACACATCATATTGTTGTCATTTCCGCCATTTATAGTTAGTCTGTTTGCACAATTACTAACTGTCAACGGAGGCAGAAATGCAGAAACTGGGTGCGGAATTCTTTGGTACGTTCTGGCTGGTGCTGGGCGGCTGCGGCAGTGCGGTATTGGCGGCGGCATTCCCAGGCGTGGGGATCGGCTTGCATGGCGTGTCGCTGGCCTTCGGCCTGACGGTGCTGACCATGGCTTACGCCATCGGCCATATTTCCGGCTGCCACCTGAACCCGGCGGTGTCAGTCGGCCTATGCCTTGGCGGCCGTTTCCCGGCCAAGGACCTGCCCGGCTATATCGTGGCGCAGGTGCTGGGCGGCTTGGCTGCGGGCGCCGTGCTCTATCTGATCGCCAGCGGCAAGGCGGGCTTTGACGTCGCGGGCGGTTTCGCTTCCAACGGCTATGGCGAGCATTCGCCTGGCGGCTACGGCCTGGTCGCCGCGCTTGTGACGGAAATCGTGATGACGGCCTTCTTCCTGGTCGTGATCCTGGGCGCGACCGACAAACGCGCACCGGCCGGCTTTGCGCCGATCGCCATTGGCCTGTGCCTGACCCTGATCCACCTGATTTCCATTCCGGTCACCAACACCTCGGTCAATCCGGCGCGCAGCACCGGCGTGGCGCTGTACGTGGGCGGCTGGGCCGTGGCGCAACTATGGCTGTTCTGGGTGGCGCCGCTGCTGGGCGCTGCGATCGGTGCCGGGATCTACCGCTTCGTCGGCGGCGAAGAGAGATAAAAAGTCGGGGTCAGGTCGAGCAAACGGACACGGGCTCAGCCGCAGGCGGCTGAGCCCGTGTCCGTTTGCTCGACCTGACCCCGACTTTTAATAGCGCCTGCTGCTATCATTGGCTCAATCCAGGGAGGGCATATGGCGCTACCACATGCAACATCGGGCCAGGTGGTCCGGATTGGCCGCGAGGCAGGAGAAGACCTGTCGCAGTTTTCTTCCATTGCGCTGGCCAAGACGCAGCAGATGGAATTGATCCGCATGACCGTGCCCGCGGGCCGCGCCCTGGCGGAACACGCGGTGCGCGGCGAGATCACGCTGCAATGCCTGGAGGGGGAAGTGGCGTTCGACGCCCACGGCCGCACCGCGATCCTGCGCGCGGGCGAGATGCTCTATCTGGAAGGCGGCGCACCCCATTCGCTGCGGGCCAGCGCCGACTCCCTTTTGCTGCTGACTATTTTGCTGCGGGATTGAAGCTTTCGTAGCGCGGATCTCGGGCCAGCAGGCCCTGCACCAGGTCGGCGGGCTGCAGGCCGTCGAACAGCACGCTGGCGACGGCATTGGTGATCGGCATGTCTACGCCGAGGCGGCGCGCCAGTTCGCGCACGGCTTTCGCACATGGCACGCCTTCGGCCACATGGCCGAGTTCATTCACGACGGTTTCCAGCGATTTGCCCTGCGCCAGGCCCAGGCCCACGCGCCGGTTGCGCGACAGGTCGCCGGTGCAGGTGAGGATCAGGTCGCCCATGCCGGTCAGGCCCATGAAGGTTTCGATTTGCCCGCCGAGCGCCGTGCCAAGGCGGGTGATCTCGGCCAGGCCGCGCGTGATCAGCGCCGCGCGGGCATTCAGGCCCAAACCCATGCCGTCGGCCACGCCCGTGGCAATGGCCAGCACATTTTTCACCGCGCCGCCTACTTCCACGCCGACGATATCTTCGCTGGAGTAGACGCGCATGCTGCCGCCATGCACGGCAGCGACCACCAGCTCGCACAGTGCGGCGTCGCTGGAGGCGATGGTCAGCGCGCAAGGCAGGCCCTTGGCCACTTCCTGTGCGAACGATGGGCCGGACAGGGCGCCGGCCGGCACCGCGTCGCCCAGCACCTCGCGCACGATCTGGTGCGGCAGCATGCCGGTGTCGTATTCAAAGCCTTTGCACAGCCAGACAATGTTCGGGATCGCCTTGCCTTTCAGCGCGTGCAGCAGCGGGCGCAGGCCGGCCACAGGGCAGGCCGCAACCAGCAAGCCATCCTGGCCGGCGTGGGCAACGGCGGCGTCGAAGTCGGCTGTTACTTTCAGCGCGGGCGGGAAAGGGTAGCCTGGCAGGTAGTCGGTGTTGTCGCGGGTGGACGCCATTTCAGCCATGGCTTCGGCATTGCGGCCCCACAGCACGACGTCATGGCGGGCGGCGACGGCAATCGCCACCGCCGTGCCCCAGGCGCCGGCGCCCAGCACACTGATCTTGTTCATTAGAAGCCCCAGATGTCGTTGCTATGCACGTAGCCAACCAGGCCGTCGCGGTGCTTGACCTTGGTCCAGCCATTCGCGGCCGGTTCCGCCATTTCCAGCAGCACGCCCTTGTCGGCGATGAAGACCACCGGCGAAGCATCGTCGGCGGCGCCGCGCACCTTGGTGTTGGCGCTGCGTACGATGACGTTGCGCTGCTTGGCGCTCAGGCCTTTGGCTTCAGTCCAGGCCAGGTCGCCGCTCATATCGCGCACCTTGACCCATTCGCCATAGGTCAGCACGATTTCCAGCGGGGCGCCGGACGGCACGATGTACTGCTTGGCAGCCCTGGTCGACGGCGCGCCGTACAGCACGGCGGGATTGGCGCCGACCGAACGGAAGTCGATTGCCTGGGCGCTGGCGCAAGCCAGCAGCGAGGCTGCGAGGGCGACAAAGCGGCGTAAATTCATGCAAAAGAACCTTAAAAATGCGCAAAGGCCCGCGGGGGCCTTTGCTTGCCGGGGAACCGTGGTCCCCCAATAGTATCGCAGAAGTATTACTGCACAGTTGCCGAGCCTTCGACGGCGGTGGCGCCGGCTTCCGCAGCTTGCTGCTGGGCGATGGCTGCCAGGCGCTGCTGGTAGAACACTTCGAAGTTGATTTCGGCCAGGTGGATCGGAGGGAAACCGGCGCGGGTAATCATGTCGGCGATGTTCGAACGCAGGTATGGGTACACAATGTTCGGGCAGCCGATGCCCAGCAGTGGATCCAGCTGGTCAGCTGGAATGTTGCGGGCTTCGAAGATACCGGCTTGCTTGCCTTCGACCAGGAAAGCGACCTTGTCTTTAACCTTGGCGGTCACGGTGACGGTCACGGTGGACTCGAAAATGCCTTCGGACAGCGGCTCAGCGTTCACGTCCAGCGCCACTTCGATCGATGGGGCTTCCTGTTCCAGGAAGATAGCTGGGGAATTCGGCTGTTCCAGCGACATGTCTTTCAGGTAGACGCGTTGAATTTGGAACACAGGTTGCAGGTTTTCTTCAGACATGGAACGCTTTCGAATGAGTTATATAGTTAATGCTTGTCCAGGCCACAGGGTTAGCCCAAGTCAAACGCGACGGCAATTGTAGCAAAACTGGTTTATTTTCAAATGTTTTGCCAGCCTGTCCGTTGTATTTGGGGACGTTTAACCTTTTAACAAGGGGTCGAGTCCGCCGGCCTGGTCCAAAGCATACAAATCATCAAAACCGCCCACGTGGGTGTCGCCAATATAGATCTGCGGCACAGTGCGGCGGCCGGTCTTTTCCATCATCAGCTGGCGCTGGGCCGGGTCGAGGTCGACGCGGATCTTGTTGATGGCGGTGACACCCTTGCTTTCCAGCAAACGTTCGGCGCGCACGCAATACGGGCACACCAGGGTGCTGTACATGGTTACGTTGGCAGTCATGGCGGTTCCTTTACTTGGTCAGCGGCAAGTTTTGTGCCTTCCAGGCATCGATCCCGCCTTCCATCACGACAACGTCGGAGAAACCGGACTTTTCCAGCATGCGGGCGGCGCTGAAGGCGCTGATCCCTTTATCGCAAACCACCACCAGGGTCTTGTCCTTGAACTTCTTCAGTTCGTCCAGGCGGTTGCCCAGTTCGGCCAGTGGAATGTGCTTGGAGTCGATGATACGGCTTTCGGCCTTGTCCTTGGCGCGCACATCGATCACGGTGGCTTTGCTGCGGTTGATCAGCAGGGTCACCTCGGCCGGGGAAGCTTTCTTGCCGCGCTGGGTCAGGGCCGGGAAGAGCAGGGCGCCGCCGGACAGGAGGACGATGGCGATCAGAAAAATATTGTCGAGAATGAATTTCACAGATATTCCAGTTATTCGAATGGTTGAACTCAATCCCATCATTATAAAATAGATGCTTGTTCGTGGCTTCGGCGGCGATTTTCACCCATTTCCAACTCTATTGTTATAGCTCTATGTATAAAATCGTATTCATGCGTCATGGCGAGTCCACCTGGAACCTGGAAAATCGCTTCACCGGCTGGACCGATGTGGACCTGACCGAAAGAGGCGTCAACGAAGCCAAATCCGCTGGCAAAATCCTGAAAGACGCCGGCTTCTCCTTCGACCTGTGCTACACCTCCGTACTCAAGCGCGCCATCCGCACCCTGTGGCTGACCCTGGACGAAATGGATGAGATGTACGTGCCGATCAAGCACGACTGGCGCCTGAACGAGCGCCACTACGGCGCGCTGCAGGGCCTGGACAAGGGCGAAACCGCCGCCAAGTTCGGCGACGCGCAGGTGCTGGTATGGCGCCGCAGCTACGACATCCCGCCGCCAGCGCTGGAAGCCGGCGACGACCGCACCTCCTTCAACGACCCGCGCTACGCCGGCCTGGCGAAAGACTCGATTCCGCTGACCGAATGCCTGAAAGATACCGTGGCGCGCGTGATGCCGGCCTGGAACGATGAGATCGCCCCAGCCATCAAGGCCGGCAAGCAGATCCTGATTTCGGCCCATGGCAACAGCCTGCGCGCCCTGATCAAGATGCTGGACGGCATCAGCGACGAGGAAATCGTCGGCCTGAACATCCCGAACGGCCAGCCGCTGGTGTACGAACTGGATGCCGACCTGAAGCCGATCAAGCACTACTACCTGGGCGACCCGGCCGCCATTGCCGCTGCGCAGGCTGCCGTGGCCAACCAGGGCAAGGCCAAGTAATCCCCGTGGCGGTTTATCCGACTCGCCGCGCCTTGCGTGGCGCTGCGCTGGCGTTGCTGCTGGCGCTGGGCGCCGCGCAAGCTTCCTACGCCGCACCGAAACCGACCGAACGCAGCAAGCAAAAAGCTGCGGCCGAGACGGAACGGGCGGCGCTGGCGCGCAAGCTGGCCGACCTGAAAACGGAAATCGGCAAGACCGAGAGCGCCAAGGACGACGCGGCCGATACGCTGGCCGAGTCGGAGGCCGCCATTTCCGACGCCAACCGCACACTGCGCGAACTGGCGTCGGAGCAAACCCAGATCAACAGCCGGGTGGCCGAACTGGCCGCTGAGCAGCTGCGCCTGTCCGCCACCGTGGCGGCACAGAAGCAGCAACTGGCCAAGCTGCTGCGCGAGCAGTACCTGGCCGGCAATGAAGACCGCATCAAGCTTTTGCTGTCAGGCGACAACCCCAACCGTATCAACCGCGAACTGCAATTGATGGCCTACGTGTCGCAATCGCAGGCCAAGCTGCTCGATTCGCTGCGGGCCAACCTCAAGAAAGTCGAGGAAAACCAGGCCGAGGCGCAGGAGTCCAAACAGGAGCTGGACGAAATCGCGGAAGAGGAAAAACAGCAGAAAACCAAGCTGGAACAGGAAAAAGGGCGCCGCGCCGCGACCCTGGCGACCTTGTCCAAGAAGCTGGTCAGCCAGCGCAAGGAAGCCGGGCGCATGGAGCAGGATGCCCAGCGCCTGGATAACCTGGTCGACAAGCTGAACAAACTGATCGAAGAGCAGGCGCGTATCGCCGCCGCCGAAAAAGCCCGCCAGGAAAGGCTGGCTGCCGAACGTGCGGCCAAGGCGAAGGCGGAAGCCGAAGCACGCGCCCTGGCGCGCGCCAAGGCGCAGGCTGAACGCGAGCGCCTGGCGCAGGAAGCGAAAAAAGCCGGCAAGCCGGTACCCAAGCCGCTGCCGGCCGAAGACGAGCCGAAAGTGGCCTCCAGGCAGGAACCATCCGAGCAGCGCGACGAGAAGTCGCCGCGTCCATCCGAAGTGGCGCTGGCGCCCGTGGTGCCGGACGGCGTGTTCGCCCGTTTGAAGGGCGACCTGCCGATGCCGGTTTCCGGCAAGGTGGAAAAACGCTTCGGCAGCAAGAACGCCGATGGCGTGGCCTGGAAGGGCATGGTGGTCAAGGCCGGCGCCGGCGCCGAAGTGCGCGCCGTGGCGGCTGGCCGCGTGGTGCACGCAAGCTGGCTGCGCGGTTACGGCAACTTCATTATCATCGACCACGGCGGCCAGTACTGGAGCGGCTACGGCTATAACGAGTCGCTGCTGAAACGGGCCGGCGACGTGGTCAAGGCGGGCGAGGTGATCGCCACCGTCGGAAATACCGGCGGTTACGAAGAATCGGGTTTATACTTTGAAATGCGCCACCAGGGCAAGCCGATAGATCCGGCCGGGTGGGTCAAGTTCTAGCGGCGGAAAGCAATCAATGGGCAACAAAACGAAGAGTCTGGGCCTGGTCGGCCTTGGTATGGCGGCGGGCATCGCCGTCTCGATGCAGTTTTCCGCCCTTGCGCAAAGGCCAGGTTCGCCATTGCCGCTGGAAGAATTGCGCACCCTCACAGAAGTCTTCAGCCTGATCAAGTCCGACTACGTCGAACAGGTCGATGACAAGAAGCTGCTGCAGGACGCCATCGCAGGCATGGTTTCCTCGCTCGATCCCCATTCCACCTACCTCGATAAAGCCGCATTCAAGGAAATGCGCGAGTCCATCCATGGCAAGTTTGTCGGCATCGGCATCGAAGTCGGCGTGGAGGACGGCTATATCAAGGTGGTGGCGCCGATCGAGGATTCGCCTGCCTGGCGTGCCGGCATCAAGCCTGGCGACCTGATTACCCGCCTTGACGGCCAGCCGCTGAAAGGCCTGTCGCTGGACGAGGCGATCAAGAAAATGCGCGGCGAGCCCCGTACTAAGGTGGTGCTGACGGTCTCGCGCAAGGATGAAGAGAAGCCGCTGCTGATTCCCATCGTGCGCGAAGAAATCCGCGTACAGAGCGTGAAAGTGAAGATGGTGGAACCGGGCTACGCCTGGCTGCGCATCTCGCAGTTCCAGGAACCGACGGTGGAAGACATGGCGAAAAAGCTGAACGCCCTGTACGCCAAGGACCCCAATATCAAAGGCCTGGTGCTGGACCTGCGCAATGACCCGGGCGGCGTGGTGCAGGGCGCGGTCGGCGTGTCGGCGGCTTTCCTGCCGAAAGACGCGCTGGTGGTGTCCACCGACGGCCAGCTGGCAGATTCCAAGCAGGCCTTCCACGCCAGTGCCGAAAACTATTCCAACCGCAGCGGCAGCGATCCGCTGTCCAAGCTGCCGGCGGCGCTGAAATCGGTGCCGATGGTGGTGCTGGTCAACGGCGGCTCGGCATCTGCTTCGGAAATCGTGGCCGGCGCGCTGCAGGATTACAAGCGCGCCATCATCATGGGCAGCCAGACCTTCGGCAAGGGTTCGGTTCAGACGCTGCGCCAGATCACCGCCGATTCGGCCGTTAAGCTGACCACTGCGCGCTACTTCACTCCGAAGGGCCGCGCCATCCAGGCCAAGGGCATCATGCCTGACGTGGCGGTCGATGAAACGGCAGAGGGCGACGCCATCAACAGCCTGCGCCTGCGCGAAGCCGACCTGCAGAAGCACCTGGCCAATAGCGACGGCGAAGAAGAGGCGCAAGGCCGCATCCGCCGCGACGAGCTGGAAGAAGAGCAACGCCTGCTGGTCGCTGCGAAAAAGCAGAAGCCGTTCGAATTCGGCGGCAAGGACGACTTCCAGCTGGAACAGGCGCTGCGCCATTTCAAAGGCCTGCCGGTGAAGACCGCCAAGCCTGAACTTGCGGCCAAATGAACGACCAGCAGCTGCTGCGATACTCGCGCCACATCCTGCTCGATGAAATCGGCATCGAGGGGCAGCAGGCTATCCTGAACGGCAGGGCATTGGTGATCGGGGCGGGCGGCCTGGGTTCGCCGGCTTCGCTCTACCTGGCATCGGCCGGCATCGGCCAGCTCACCCTTGTCGACCATGACAGCGTCGACCTGACCAACCTGCAGCGCCAGATCGCCCACACCACCGAGCGTGTCGGGCACCCCAAGGCGGAATCGGCGCGCACCACCCTGAATGCCATCAATCCCGAATGCCATGTGACGGCGCTGGTGGAGCGCGTGGACGACGCGCGCCTGGCCGCGCTGGTGGCGCAGCACGACGTGGTGCTCGACTGCACCGACAACTTCAAGACCCGCCATGCCGTCAACCGCGCCTGCGTGGCGCATCGCGTGCCGCTTGTCTCCGGCGCCGTGATCCGTTTCGACGGCCAGGTCAGCGTGTTCGATACGCGCACCGAGGGGCCTTGCTATTCCTGCCTGTTCCCGCAAGACCAGCCTTTCGAGGACGTGGCCTGCTCCACCATGGGCGTATTCGCGCCGCTGGTGGGCGTGGTCGGCGCCATGCAGGCCGCCGAAGCGCTCAAGCTGGTGATGGGCATTGGCGAATCCCTGTCGGGCCGCCTGCTGATGCTCGACGGTTTGCGCATGGAGTGGAACAGTATCAGCATCAGCCGCAACGAAGCATGCCCGGTCTGCGGCAAATCTTAGGAGAAATCAATGAAGCGAGTTTCGGCCGTCATGGCGCTGGCTGTCGCGAGTGCATTCGCGCAGGCTGCGGTCACCCAAACCACCCGCTATGTGTTCATTTCCGAGAACAATGGAAAGCAGATGGGCGAGCAAGTGGTGGAAAACCATGACGACGGCCTGACCAGGGTCCGCTACATTTACAAGGACAATGGCCGCGGCCCCGAACTGACCGAAGAGTTCCGCCTGGCTGCCGATGGCACCATGTCCGAGTACCACGTCAAAGGCAATTCGACCTTCGGCGCCGTGGTGGATGAGCATTTCGAACGCAAGGACGGCAAAGCGCAGTGGAAGTCCACCAGCGAAGCCGGCGCGAAAGATGTCGCCGGTCCGGCCGTGTACGTGCCGCTGAACGGCAGCTTCGAAGTCGATTCGCGCGCCATCGCCGCGCTGGCCAAGCTGCCATCGGCCAGCATTCCCCTGCTGCCGAATGGTACCCTGAAGCAGATGGTGCTCGACGAGGCAGAGGTCAGCGGCCCCAATGGCCAACGCCAGCAAGTGCAGCTGGTGGCGCAGACCGGGCTTGGCCTGAGCCCGAAATTCCTGTGGATTACCAAGGGCGCGAATCCTTCCCTGTTCGCCGCCGTGGCGCCGGGTACCTTCGTCTTCGCCGTCGAAGGCTGGCAGGGCAATGGCAAGCTGCTGGCCGAGCGCCAGAAGATCGCCGAAGCCAAGCTGCTGAACGATATGGCGGCCAAGCTGCAGCATCCGCTGCCAGGACTGACTGTGGTGAAGAACGCCCGCATCTTCGACAGCAACACAGCCACCGTCGGCGCTCCGTCCGACGTCTACCTGCTGCGCGGCCGCATCAGCGCCATCGTGCCTGCCGGTACCGAAGTACGCGGCGCGGATAACGAGATCGATGCCGGCGGCCGCATCGTCCTGCCAGGCCTGTTCGATATGCACGGCCATATCACCCGCTGGGAAGGCGCGCTGCACGTGTCGGCCGGCGTGACTTCGCTGCGCGATATGGGCAACGACAACGCCCAGCTGCAGATGATGATCGACGAGACGGCGGGCGGCAAGCTGCTGGCGCCGCAGATCGTGCCGGCCGGCTTCCTGGAAGGTGAAAGCCCGTATTCCTCCAATGGCGGCTTCGTGGTCAAGACGCTGGAACAATCCAGGCGCGCCATCGACTGGTACGCCGAGCATGGCTACCCGCAGCTGAAGATCTACAACTCCTTCCCGAAAGAGATCCTGAAGGACACCGTCGCTTACGCCCACCTGCGCGGCATGCGCGTGTCCGGCCACATCCCGGCCGGCCTGCGCGCCCAGCAGGCGCTCGACGCCGGCTACGACGAGATCCAGCACATCAACCAGGTGATGCTGAACTTCCTGTTCAAGCCGGGCGTGGAAACCCGCAGCCTGGAGCGCTTCTACCTGCCGGCTGAGAAAGTGGCGGGCCTGGACTTCAATTCGAAAGAGGTGAAAGACTTCGTCGCGACGCTGAAGAAAAAGCAGATCGTGATCGACCCGACCCTGTCCGCTTTCGCTTTCCTGAAACAGAAAGACGGAGACATCAACGAACCATGGGCCTCGGTGGAAGGCAATATGCCGCCTGACGTGGCGCGCGGCTTCCACGTCGGCACCATGAAGATCCCGGACGCCGCCACCCAGGCGCGTTACGACAAGTCCTTCGCCAAGATGGTGCAGTTCGTCGGCATCCTGTACAAGGCCGGCGTGCCTATCGTGGCCGGCACCGACGACCTGGCGGGCTTCACCCTGCATTCGGAACTGGCCCTGCTGGTGAAAGCCGGCCTGACCCCGGCCCAGGCGATCCAGGTCGCCACCCGCAACGGCGCGCGCTACACCCGCACCAGCGCGGAACGCGGCAGCATCGAGACCGGCAAGCTGGCCGACCTGGTGCTGGTCGACGGCGACCCGACCAAAGATATCGAGGACGTACGCAAGGTCTCGGCTGTGATCACCCGCGGCCAGATCGTCTATCCTAAGGAAGTGGACGAAGCGCTGGGCATCAAGCCTTTCGTTCCGGGGGCGCCTTCTGTGAAGCCGCTGGAGGCCGTGCCGGCGAATATTGCCGGCTCCAACGACGCTGTGCTGCAACGCACAGGAGCAATCGCCCGCAAGCACGATTGAATCACTTATACTGCCAGCAGTTTAATTTTTAGTGAATCTTATGCAAAAACTAAGCAAACGCCGCTCCCGCGGTTTTACGCTGATCGAGATCATGGTTGTGGTGGTGATCATGGGCGTGCTGGCCGCACTGGTGCTGCCTAAGGTGATCAATCGCGTCGGCGAGTCCAAGACCGCCGCCGCCAAGGTCGAAATCTCGACCATCATGCAGGCGCTGAAGATGTACAAACTGGATAACCAGCGCTACCCGACCACGGAACAGGGCCTGCAAGCCCTGATGACCAAGCCGACCGCCGGCCCTGCGGCCAACGGCTGGAAGGCGCCTTACCTGGAAAAAATGCCGAAGGACCCATGGGGTAACAACTACCAGTTCCTGTCCCCAGGCGTGAAGGGTGAAGTCGATGTGTTCTCGTATGGCGCCGACGGCCAGCCAGGCGGCACCGGCGATGATGCTGATATCGGCTCCTGGGAAATCTAAGCGGCTGCAGCGTGGCTTTACGCTGATTGAGCTGCTGGTGGTGCTGGTCATCGTCGGCGTCACGCTTGGCCTGACCGTGATCAGCGTTGCCCCGAGCCAGGCCAAGGCCATGCAGAAGGATGCGCAGCGCATTGCGCTGCTGCTGCAGCTGGCGCGCGATGAAGCCATCGTGCGCAATCGTCCCGTCGCCTTCGAGGCGGGACCGGACAGCTACCGCTTCCTGGTGCGTAATGAAAAGACCTGGGAGCCTCTGTCGAAAGACGATATGCTGCGCGAACGCAGCTTCGAGCTGGCGCCGGTGACCTTGCTGCTCGATCCGCCGACCAATGTGCCAGGCAATATGCGCATCGTATTCGGCCGCGAACCGGTCGACCGCCCATTCTCGCTGACCCTGGTCAGCGGCGATTTGCGCGCCACCATCCGCGCCGACGGCGTCGGTCATTTCACTGTGGACTGAAGAATGCGGCAACGAGGCTTTACTCTGCTGGAAGTGCTGGTGGCGCTGCTGATTGTCGGCACGGCGCTTGGCGCGGCCTTGCGCGCCATGGGCAGCCTGACCCAGAACAGCGAGGGCCTGCGCACGGCCATGATGGCTACCTGGTCGGCCGAGAACCGGCTTGTGCAAGTGCGCCTGGCCAGGAACTGGCCTGCGACCGGCAAGACCAGCTTCGAATGTCCGCAAGCCGATTTGCACTTCGTGTGCGAAGAAGAAGTCATCGCCTCGCCGAACCCGCGCATGCGCCGGGTCGAAGTGAGCGTCTTTGAAGCCAGCGCGCCCGAGCGGCGCATCATCAAGCTGGTGCAACTGGTGCTGCAGGAATGAAGCGCGCGCGCGGCTTTACCCTGATCGAGCTGCTGGTGGCGATCACCGTGCTGGCCATCGTCGCCGTGATGGGCTGGCGCGGCCTGGACACCATCGTGCGTTCGCGCGAGCAGCTGACCCAGAATATGGAGCAGACGCGCGGCATCCAGCTCACTTTCGCCCAGCTGCAAAGCGACCTGGAACAGATTTCCGACAAGGCCCTGCTGCGCGAGCACCAGAACATCCTGGCCGATAATTCGCGCCTGGTCTTTATCCGCAACGTGATGTCCGAGAATTCGGCGACCCAGCTGCAAGTGGTCAGCTACGTCATCCGCGAAGGCGTGCTTTCGCGCAGCGAGTCGCCCGTGACGCGCGACCTGGTGCAACTGGATTCCTTGTGGCAGGCCGCGATTGGCCAGGCCGGCGCCCAGGCGACGGTCGCCCTCCATTCCGGCGTGAGCGCCATGCAGGTGCGGGTATGGGAAGGCGGCGGCTGGAAGCTGCCGGAGAATTCCTCGTCTTCTTTCGGTAACGCCCAGCCCAATGTGGTGTGCGCCGATCCGCAGCCAGGCGCCTGCGATGCGCTGGGCAACCCGACCGGCAACCCTTCGGGCAACCCGCCCGGCAAGACGCCGCTGCCGGCCCAGGTGCCGCAGCCCACGGGCCCGACCGGGCTGGAAATTTCCTTGCAAATCCAGGGCCAGCCAGCACCGCTGACCAAGGTTTTCCTGCTGGGGGCCGTATGAAAATGCGTTCCAAGGCCCGCCAGCGCGGCGTAGCTGTTGTTACGGCGCTACTCCTGACCACCCTGGCCGTCTCCATCGTGGCCAGCCTGTTCTGGCAGCAGCAGGTGCAGGTGCGCTCGATGGAAAACCAGCGCCTGCACTTCCAGACGCGCTGGATTTTGCGCGGCGGCCTTGATCTGGTGCGGCTTATCCTGCGCCAGGACATGATGGACAGCCGTACCATGACGCGCGCCGACGGCATCTGGGCCACGCCTTTGGCCGAAACGCGGCTCGACCAGTTCGTGGAACGCGAGCGGGTCGAGGGCGAAAGCTTCGATGCCGCCATCTCCGGACAGACTTACGACGCACAGTCGCGCTACAATCTTGCGAATCTGGCCAGTACGGCGGGCGCAGGGGGAATCAATAAGAAGCAGTTGGCGGTCTTTGCACGCCTGCTGCAAAACCTGCAACTGAACCAGACGCTGGCCAAGGTGGTGGCGACCCAGGTAGCGCGCAGCGAAGGCGCCGGCCAGATCCAGCAGCAAGCGGGCCAGCCGCCGTCGCCGGACGTGGAGCCGGTGCCGCCGGGTGGCGGGCAGCCGATGAAGATGCTGCGGGTGGAAGATTTGCTGGCGGTAGCTGGCTTTGACCAGCAAGCCATTGAAAAGCTGCGCGAATTTGTGATCGTCCTGCCCAAGCAGACGCCGATCAACGTCAACACCGCGTCGCCGGAACTGCTGGCGGCGCTGCTGAATGGCTCGGTGTCGGAAGGGCAGAACCTGGTGGTGGCGCGCAAGCGTACGCCGTTCACCGACGTGAATAACTTCAAGAGTTATCTGCAGTCGATGGGCAAGCAGGCCGTGTTGGCCGACAGTGAAATCGATACGCGCAGCGACTTTTTCCTGGTGCTGAGCCGGGTGCGCCTGGATCGCGCGGAGCTGATGTCCTGGTCCCTGATCCAGCGCGAAGCGGCAGGCACCAAAGTAGTCTGGATTCGGGAAATTTAAGGAAATAGGGAAGGCAAGCTTTGACAACACTCTACATTCGCTATCCGGCCCGCGCCGCAGCCGCCGACAACGGCGTGCCGTCCAGCTGCCAGTTCGCGCTGGTGGGCGATGGCGGCAATGTGATGCAGCAGGGCGCCGGTGCGCTGGGCAACCTGGGCGAGCTGGTGTCGACCGCGCGCCGCGTGGTGCTGCTGCTGGCCGCTGCCGATGTCTCCCTGCTGAAAGTCAAAGTACCGCCGCTGTCTGCCGCCAAGCTCAAGGCGGCCCTGCCCAACCTGGTGGAAGAACAAGTGCTGGGCGATCCGGCCGACTGCGTGATGGCCCTGGCTCCCGCCAGCGGCGACAGCGACGAACGCGTGGTGGCCGTGGCCAACCGCGCCTGGCTGGAAGTGCTGGTCAAGGCCCTGGTGGCGCAAGGCGCACACGGCGTATCGGCCCTGCCGGTGCAACTGAGCCTGCCGCTGGCGCCGGGCAGCGCCTCCGCCGCCTTGGGCCTGGACGACGCCGGCCTGGAACTGACCCTGCGCAGCGCTCCGCATGAGGGCCTGGGCCTGACCCTGCCGAATGCGCCGGAAGCTGCGTTGCATACCCTGCGCGCCCTGGCAGGCGACGCACCGGTGACCTTGTACGTGGCGCCGGCCCAGCATGCCGAATACGCCGCCGTTGCGGCCAATGTGCAGGGCATCACGCTGGAAGAAGACAACTGGGTGCACCGTGTCGCCGCGGCGAAAGCGGTGCCTTTCGACCTGGCGGCCGGCCTCGGTGCCGTCAGCGGCGCCTCCGCCCGCGCCTGGGCGCGCTGGAAATGGCCGCTGCGTATTGCCGTGGCGGCCGTGGTGGTCAATATCGTGGGCCTGAACTGGGAATGGATACGCCTCAAGCGTGAAGAGAGTGCCGTGCGCCAGAACATGACCCAGGTATTCCGCTCCGCCTATCCGAACCAGCCGATGATTGGCGATCCTGCCGACCAGATGCGCCAGAATATCGCCCGCGCCCGCGCCGCCGCCGGCGGCAGCGCCGACACCAGTGAATTCACCAATATGAGCGCCGCCCTTGGCGAAGCGCTGTCCGTGCTGCCCAACCGCGAAGCGGTGGCCGGCATCGAGTACAAGGAACGCAGCATGACCGTCAAGTTCAAGCCGAACAGCGTGGACGCCAACGCCCTGGCGCAGATGCAGTCCGCGCTGTCCCAGCGCAAGCTGAGCGCCAGCGAAAGCGGTCCGGGCGTGTGGACCGTGAAAGCGGGGGGCAAGTAATGGCGGGCCTGAACGACAAAATCAACGCATACCGCGCCAATGCCGCCATCTGGTGGAGCGCACGCACCGAACAAGAGCAACGCATGCTGTCGATCGGCGGCGCCGTGCTGGCCCTGGGCCTGGTGTGGGGCGTACTGATCGACCCTGCGCTGAGCGGCCGCGCCAGGCTGGAAAAGGAACTGCCGAACAAGAACCAGCAATTGGCTGAAATGCAGGCCCTGGCCGGCGAAGCGACCCAACTGGCGCAACAGCCGGTGGCGCAACCGCAGCCACTGAGCAAGGATGGCGTGGCGGCGCGGCTGCAATCCATCGGCCTGACCACGCAAAACCTGGCGGTGACGGGCGACTACATTAAAGTGGAATTCAAGGGTGTGCCGTTTGCGGGCCTGGTGAGCTGGCTCGATGCGATGCGCCGTGAACAGCGGGTGACGGTGCAGGAAGGCAGCGTGACGCAGCAAGGCCCGGCGGGACAGGTGGACGCGAACCTGACGCTGCGCCAGGAGTCCGCAGGCCGATGAAGCGCGCAGTTTTGTGGTTGCTGGCGATCGTGCTCAGTGCGGGGCTGACCGTGCTGGCATTCCTGCCGGCCAGCTGGATGGGACAGATCGTCGAAAGCCAGAGCGGCGGACGTTTGACCCTGGGTGATGCGCAAGGTACGCTGTGGCGCGGCTCCGCCTTCATCGGCGGCGCCGCCAGCAAGGATGGCGCGGTAACGCCGCTGCTGCCGGGACGTTTCAGCTGGCGCCTGTCGCCGCTGATCGTATTTGGCAGCGTCGACGTGGAGCTGCAGAACCCGGACGCGTTGACGCAGCCGGTCACGCTGCGCGGCGGCTTGAGCAGCTGGGACGTGAGCCCGGCCGCACTGCTGCTGCCGGCGGACGGTCTGGCGGGACTGGGTGCGCCGCTGAACACGCTGGCGCCAAGCGGTCGCCTGAAGCTGTCCTGGTCTTCGCTGCAGCTGCTGCGCGAAGGACAGGCGGTGTCGGTGCAAGGCCGCACCACGCTGGAAATGTTGGATATGTCGTCGCGCCTTTCGCCGTTGAAGCCCCTGGGCAGCTACCAGCTGGCGTTTGACTGGAAAGGCCAGCAGGCAGCGCTGGCGCTGGATTCGCAGCGCGGCCCGCTGCTGTTAAGCGGCGCAGGAAAATTCGAGCATGGCCGGTTGCAGTTCTCCGGCCAGGCGCAGGCGGCAACAGGATTTGAAGACCAGCTGGGCGGCCTTTTGAGCATGCTGGGCCAGCCCAAGCCAAATAGCGGTAAAAACGTCATTGCACTAGAGTTCCGATAATGAAAACACACACTGCAAGCCCAAACACCTTCCCGGCACTGCGCCGCCTGAGCGCCGCGGCGCTGCTGTGCTGCGCGCTGGCGCCCGCCGCCGCACCGGTCACGGCCTGGGCCCAGCCCAATGACGAAGCCGCGCTGAATTTTGTCGGCGCCGACATCGAATCGGTGATCAAGGCCGTTGGCCACTACACCAACATCACCTTCCTGATCGACCCGCGCGTCAAGGGCACTCTGACCCTGGTGTCGGAAAAGTCGATCACCAAGTCGCAAGCCTTCCAGCTGCTGGCCTCCGCGCTGCGCCTGCAAGGCTACGCCATCGTCAGCGGCGACGGCTACGCTAAGGTGGTGCCGGAAGCGGAAGCCAAGCTGCAGGCTTCGCCGACCGTGGTCGGCGGCCAGAAAAGTCCGCAGGGCGACCAGGTGGTGACCCAGATCTTCCACCTGAACCACGAGAACTCGGCCAACCTGGTCACGGTGCTGCGTCCTTTGATCACGCCGAACAACACCATCAACGCCAACCCGGGCAACAACACCCTGGTCATCACCGATTACTCGGACAACCTGAAGCGCCTGGCCAAGATCATCGCTTCGCTGGACGCGCCGTCGAGCGCCGACATGGACGTGGTGCCGGTGCGCTACGCCATCGCCAGCGACCTGGCCACCATGATCAACAAGCTGATGGAACCGGGCGCCGGCGGCGATGCCGGCCGCGTGACCCTGGTGCCGGACCCGCGTACCAACTCGCTGGTGGTGCGTGCACCGTCGGCGGCGCGCGCCAACCTGGCCAAGTCCTTGATTTCCAAGCTGGACCAGCCGACCGCGCAGGCGGGCAATGTGCACGTGGTCTACTTGAAAAACGCGGAAGCGACCAAGCTGGCCGAAACCCTGCGCTCCGTGGTGTCGGGTGACAGCGGCGGCAGCGGCAGCCAGTCCGGCAACGGCAGCCTGTCCTCGCAAAGTCTGGGCGGCACCGGCAACAGCCAGATGGGCCAGGGCGGCATCGGCCAGACCGCGCAAAGCGGCACCGGCTCCATCGGCCCGAGCAACCCTGCCCTGCAAAGCGGCAGCAGCAACCGCTCGCAGCTGGCTTCGGGAGGGGCGGCCGGCTTTATCCAGGCCGACGCAACGACCAACACGCTGATCATCACCGCGCCGGAAGCGGTCTACCGCAACCTGCGTTCCGTGATCGACCAGCTGGACGTGCGCCGCGCGCAGGTCTATATCGAGTCGATGATCGTCGAAGTCAACGCCGCCAAGCTGTCCGAGTTCGGTGTGCAGTGGGCTGGCCTGCAAAGCGGCGACAACACCTATCGCGTTGGCGGCGGCACCACGTACAACAATGTGGCCGGCTCCAACAGCCTGGTCGGCCTGCAAGGCTTCGTCAATGGCGTGACCGGTGCATCGCCTCCGGGTTCGGGCCTGACCCTGGGCATCTTCCGCCAGCTGGCGAACGGCAAACTTGGACTGGGCGCAGTGGCGCATGCGCTGGGCGCGGACGACGACAGCAATATCCTGTCGACCCCGAACATGCTCACGCTGGACAATGAAGTGGCCACCATCAAGGTGGGCCAGAACGTGCCGATCGTGACCGGTTCCTTCACCACCACGGCGGGCAGCGCAGGCAACCCGTTCACCACGGTTGACCGCAAGGACATCGGCATTACGCTGAAGGTGCGCCCGCAGATTTCCGAAGGCGGCACCATCAAGCTGGCCATCTACAACGAGAGCTCCAGCATCGACACGTCGGTGGCCTCGAACTCGTCCGGCCTGATCCTGAAGAACCGCACCATCGAAACCAATATCATCGCCGATGATGGCCAGATCCTGGTGCTTGGCGGCTTGATCCAGGACGACTCCAGCGATGGCGTGGAAAAAGTGCCGGGCCTGGGCGACATCCCGCTGATCGGCAACCTGTTCAAATACCAGAAGCGCAACCGCAAGAAAACCAACCTGATGGTGTTCCTGCGCCCAGTGGTGGTGCGCAACCGCGAGCAGGGCATGAGCCTGACCGCCGACCGCTACGACTATATGCGCGCAACCCAGGAATCGTCTGCGCCGGAACCTAGCATCACAGTGCAGAACCTGGGCGGGCCGATGCTGCCGGCGCTGCAGAACGGCCAACCCACCGGCAGCGGCCAACTGGCGCGCCCGGTGCCGCCTGCCGCTCCGACCGTGCCTGAACAGAAGCAACAGCAATGACGAACCTCCTGCCCTACGCCTTCGCGCGCGACTTCCTGGTGCTGGCCCAGCCCAGCGCCGAAGCCGAGCACGCGGTTGACGTGATGATGTCGAATGCGACGCCTGCTTCCGCGATCGCGGAAGTATCGCGCCGCTTCGGCCGCATCAACCTCAAGCACCTGTCGCGCGCCGACCTGGAAGCGGCGATTGCCGCGGCTTACGCCAGCGCCTCCGGCGACGCTTCGCAGGTGGCGGAAGAATTCGACTCCGACCTGGACCTGACCAAGCTGCTGCAGGACGTGCCGGCCATCGAGGATCTGCTGGAGTCATCCGACGACGCGCCCGTGATCCGCATGATCAACGCGTTGCTCACGCAAGCCCTGCGCGACGGCGCATCGGACATCCATATCGAGCCGTTCGAACAGACTTCGGTGGTGCGCTTCCGCGTCGACGGCGCGTTGCGCGACGTGGTGCGCCCGCGCAAGGCGATTCACGGCTCGCTGATTTCGCGTATCAAGATCATGGCGCAGCTGGACATTGCCGAAAAGCGCCTGCCGCAGGATGGCCGCATCACACTGCGCGTGGGCGGCAAGCCGGTGGACGTGCGTGTCTCGACCCTGCCGACCGGCCATGGCGAGCGCGCCGTGCTGCGTTTGCTGGACAAGGAAGCTGGCCGCCTCGACCTGTCCCACCTGGGCATGAGCGAGAAGATGACGGGGCAGTTCAATAGCCTGATCAACCAGCCGCACGGCATCGTGCTCGTGACCGGCCCGACCGGCTCGGGTAAAACGACCACGCTGTATGCCGCGCTGTCCATGCTGAACAACACCTCCACCAACATCATGACGGTGGAAGACCCGGTCGAATACGACCTGCAAGGCGTGGGCCAGACTCAGGTCAACGCCCGCATCGACATGACCTTCGCCAAGGCCTTGCGCGCCATCCTGCGCCAGGACCCGGACGTGATCATGATCGGCGAGATCCGCGACCTGGAAACCGCACAGATCGCGGTGCAGGCATCGCTGACCGGCCACCTGGTGCTGGCGACCCTGCACACCAACGACGCCGCGGCCGCCGTGACCCGCCTGCTGGATATGGGCATTGAGCCCTTCCTGCTGTCGTCGTCCCTGCTCGGCGTGCTGGCCCAGCGCCTGGTACGCAAGCTGTGCCCGAGCTGCAAGAGCTTCGACGGCACGCAGTGGAAAGCCGTGGGCTGCGAAAACTGCGGCAACACCGGCTACCAGGGCCGCGTCGGCATTTACGAGCTGCTGCAGACGGATGAACACATCCGTGCCCAGATCCACGACCGCACCTCGGAAGCCGAGATCCGCGTGACCGCCCAGCAGCATGGCATGAGCACCATGCGCGAGGACGGCGAGCGCTGGCTGCAGCAGGGCGTTACCACGTCGGCTGAACTGCTGCGCGTGACGAAGGACTAAGCGATGCCGGCCTTCCGTTATGAAGCCGTTGATGCGACAGGCGCCAGCAAGAAGGGCGTCGTCAACGCCGACAGCGCCCGCTCCGCCCGCGCCGACCTGCGTTCGCAGGGGCTGGTGCCGATCAAGGTCGATGCTATCTCGTCCCAGGTCGACGCCAGCGGTGCCACTGCGCGCCGCGGCTTCGGCGAAAAACTGAGCACCACCGAGCTGGCCCTGTTCACGCGCCAGCTGGCCAGCCTGCTCGAAGCGGGCCTGCCGCTGGAGCAAGCCTTCACCGCGCTGCTGGAACAGGCCGAGCGCCCATACGTGCGCGACCTGGTGGCCTCGATCCGTTCGGAAGTGATGGGCGGCTCGTCGATGTCGGACGCGCTGTCGCGCCACCCGCGCGACTTCCAGGAAATCTACCGCGCGCTGGTTGCCTCCGGCGAGCAGATCGGCCAACTCTCGCGCGTGCTGTCGCGCCTTGCCGATTACATCGAACGCCGCAATGCGCTGGTGCAGAAGGTCAAGCTGGCCTTCACCTACCCGGCCATCGTGACCGTGGTGGCGTTCCTGATCGTGATCTTCCTGCTCACCTACGTGGTGCCGCAGATCGTGTCCGTGTTCGCCAATACCAAGCAAAAGCTGCCGTTGCTGACGGTGATCATGCTGGCCATTTCGGATTTTGTGCGCAGTTACGGCTTTGTGATGCTGGGTGTATTGATCGCGGCAGGCGTTATGGTGCGCAAGATGCTGCAGAACCCCGAGGTCAAGCTGCGCTGGCACACCTGGCTGCTGACGGCGCCGCTGTACGGCAGGTTTGAACGCAGCCTGAATACTTCGCGCTTCGCCAGCACGCTGGCCATCACGACCGGCTCCGGCGTGCCTATCCTGCGCGCGCTGGAGACCAGCCGCGACACGCTGTCCAACGTAGCGATGCGCCAGCTGGTGGAACAGGCCAGCGACTCGGTGCGGGAAGGCGCCAGCCTGGCCCGCTCGCTGTCCGCGCAAAAACACTTCCCGCCGATGCTGATCCACATGATCCGCGCCGGCGAAATCACCGGCGAACTGCCCGCCATGCTGGACCGCGCCGCAAGCGCGCAGGAATCGGACCTCGAGCGCCGCACGCTGACTATTGCCGGCTTGCTGGAACCGATGCTGATCCTGGCCATGGGTGTGGTGGTGCTCTTGATCGTGCTGGCCGTGCTGATGCCGATCATTGAAATCAATCAGCTGGTGCACTGAACCTGGAGAATTGAATTGAAACGTTTGCCTTTGATCTGCAGTGTGGCCGCCGTCGCGGTGCTGTCTGCCTCGCTGGCCTACTGGGGCATGCAGCTGTTCAAGCCGAAGCAGCGCCCGATCGCGGCGGTGCCGGTGACGCAGCAGCCGGAAGCGAACATGGATGCGGCGCGCGGCCTGTTTGGCGGGAATACCGCAGTGGCGGTGGCCAGCAATTACCAGCTGCGTGGCGTGGTGGCCGATACCCGCGGCCATGGCAGTGTGGCGATCATTTCGACGGATAACCAGCCTGCCAAGGCTTTTCCGGTTGGTTCGGAAGTGGCGCCGGGCGTGAGCGTGAAAGATGTGCAGCCGCGCTTTGTGATCCTGATGGAAAGCGGCATGCAGAAGCGGCTTGATTTGCTGAGCGACCAGGGCGTGAGTTCGTCCGGCGGGATGGTAACGACGATGCCTCCTGCCGTAGGCGGCCCCCAGGAACCGCCTGCTGTTCCATTGCCGCAGCCGGCTACGCCGATGACCGGGCCGCCGGTGCAGATGGCGCCAGCGCAGCCGCCGACTGTTTCGCAGCCACCGCAGGCGCGATGAGGTGGCTTGGGCTGGTCCTGGCGTTTTGCGCGGGACTGGCCTGCGCAACCGAAAAAAACCAGGAAACCGGGGTCCGACCCACCGGGTCGTACGCCGGTTTTCCGGTTTCCCCGGTTTCAGCCAGGCCAAAAGTAGCGTTGGTACTAAGCGGCGGCGGCGCCCGAGGCATGGCCCACATCGGCGTCCTGCGCACCCTGCAAGAGCTGCACATCCCTGTCGACATTGTGGTCGGCACGTCGATGGGGAGCGTGATCGGCGGCGCCTATGCCGCCGGCGCCTCGGTCAAAGACCTCGAAACCATGGCCGCCACCACCGACTGGGACAGCGTGGTGGCCGACCGTCCCGCGCGCGACCAATTGCACTTCCGCCGACGCGACGAAGACATCCTGATCCCGTCCCGCATCGAATTCGGCATCACCCTGAAAGGCGTGCAAGGTCCGCCTGGCGCCGCCGGCAACGCCGCCCTGGAAATGGCGCTGCAACGCCTGCTCCCGCGCGGCACGCGCGACATGCCGGTAAGCCAGTTGCCGCTGCCATTCCGCTCCGTTGCCTCCGACCTGCTGACCGGCGAGCTGGTAGTGCTCGATAACACCCCGCTGTTCCAGACCATCCGCGCCTCGCTCGCCGTGCCGGGCGTGTTCGCACCGGTGCGCATCAAGGACCACCTGGTAGTGGACGGCGGCCTGGTACGCAACCTGCCGGTCGACATGGCGCGCTCCATGGGTGCCGACATCGTCATCGCGGTCAACGTCGGCACGCCGCTGGCGCCGGAAAAAGAACTGCACAGCGCCCTGGGCGTTGCCAACCAGATGCTGCAGATCCTGACCGAGCAGAACGTGCAACGCTCCCTCAGCGAATTGCGCAAGGACGATATCCTGATCGCGCCAAAGCTGGACGGGGTCAGCTTCCTCGACTTCTCCACCCACGAAAAAGCCATCGCAGCCGGCGAGGCGGCAGCGCGCGAACTGGCGCCGCGCCTTGCCGCACTGTCCCTGCCCGAGCGCGAATACATCGCGTTGGAAAGCCTGCGCCTGGCCACCCCGGTCGATTCAGACCGGCCTGTAAAGCTGGCCAAAGTGCAGATCCAGGGCACGCGCGACGTGAACCCCGAAGTGCTGGTCAACCAGTCCGGCTTGCAGCCTGGCCAGCCGACCACGCGCGAGCAAGTGCGCCAGGCCGCCGTTGCGCTGTATGGCCGCGGCGACATGGCGCGCGTGGAGACCGATATCGACGACGTCGATGGCGAGCGCACTGTCACCATCCGCGCCACCGAGGCCGAATGGGCGCGCAGCCGCATGCGCGTCGGCCTGGAGCTGGCGAGCGATTTCCGCGATTCGAACAATTTCGCGATCAAGGTAATGCATGTGCGCTCGGCCCTGAACGACTGGGGCGGCGAGTTGCGCACAGAGGGCCGTTTGGGCAATGAGCGCGGCATCGGCGTGCAATGGTGGCAGCCGCTGGGACCAGGTTCGCAGTGGTTTGTCATGCCGGCGGCGCAGATCGGCAAGATCGCCGGCGACATCTTCGAGAAAGAGCGGCGCATGTCGCGCGTGTCCTACAGCGCACGCGCCGCGTCATTGGCGCTGGGCCGGCAATTCGGCAACTGGGGTGAACTGTCATTGGGCGTGGCGCGCCAGGCGTATTCGGTGCGGCCTTTGATCCCGCAGGAGCCGGACGCGCCGGTAAACCGGATCTACAACACCAGGATGTTTGCCCGCTTCCGCGTCGATACCCTGGATTCGCTGGCTTTCCCGACGCGCGGCACGCTGGTGACGATCGGGCGTGAACAGACGCCGGGCAGCGGCAAGAGTGTCGGCACAGCGGGCAACTGGAGCGCCACCGCCTTGCAAGCCTTCCTGTGGAATGACTGGGCCGGCCACGTATCAATCGAATGGGCCAAGGCCCAAACCGGCGCCTCGCCGGTAACGCTGGGCGGCTTCCTGCGCCTGTCGGGAACGCCGACCGATTCCATCCAGGCGCCCACCGTCATGTTGGGCCGCATGGTGCTGGCACGGCGCATCGCATCGCTGCCGAGCGCATTCGGCGGCACGATGCGGGCCGGGTTCTCGCTGGAGACTGGCGGCGGCTTTGACCGCGATGCCAATGCAACCGGGCGCGCCCTGAAGCAGGCCGGCAGCGCCTTCCTGTCGGTGGAAACGCGCTTCGGCCCGCTGTTCCTGGGGGCCGGCGCCACGCGCCATGGCGAGGAAACCTTTTACCTCTTCCTTGGCCCGGTCTGGTAATTCAGGGTAATTCAGAACTTTTCAGGCCGTTTTCAGGACTTCGGCGCCCGGTGGCGGGTACAAAGTGGACTCCAACCACTTGAAGGGAGTCCGTATGTTCCGCCATGCCGCACTGTGCGCCGCCTTGTTCGCCGCAACCGCAGCGCAAGCCGCGCCAGTCACTTACACCATCGTCAGCAAGCTCTCGAAAGTCAATTTCAGCCTGGAGCACCAGGGCTTCATTCCGGTCTCCGGCACGCTGAAAATTGCACCGGGCACGTTTGTGTTCGATCACGAGGACTGGTCGAAGTCTTCGGTGATGGTCAGCATGCCGACCAGCATGCTGGACATGGGTGATGGCCTCTGGAATGGCCAGATCCGTGGCGATGAATCCTGGATGGCCCTGTTCAAACAGCCCGACATCCGTTTCCGCAGCACCCGTGTCGAGCGCAAGGACGGCATGCATGGCGTGCTGCATGGTGAATTGACGGTGGCCGGCGTGACGCGGCCGGTGGCGCTGATGATGAAGGTCAACAAGGTCGGCATGAACCGCGTCAGCGACAAGCCATCGGTCGGCATCACGGCCAGCAGCATGATCAAGCGTTCCGAGTTCGGGCTGGATGCCTATATGGACCTGGTGGGCGATGAGATTGCGGTGCAGATCCAGCTGGAGGCGGCGGTGGAACCGGACACCGCCGCCCCGAAGGAAATGCCAATGAATAGCGCGCCGATGGGCAGCGGCGCTCACTGAATCTTGCTGACGGCCGCGCGGCTGACAACGTTGGCGATTTCGTCCTGGATGGCGAGCTTGTCGCCGGGCGTGCGGTCGTAGCTGTCGGACCAGACGACAAAGCCGTCGGCGGCGCGCGTGAGGCGGGCTGAGATGCGCAGGGCGCCGCCAGAGCTGCGGATGCTGCCATCGAGTACGTAGGCCACTTTGAGCGCGCGTGCCGCTTCGGCTGCGGCGTCGTGTTTGTGCTTGTAATAGTAGGAGGCGCCGGGCGGGGCAACCGACAGGCCGGCTTGCTTGCTCAACCTGCCAATCAATTCTTCGCTGATGCCGTCGGCAAAGGGCTCCTCGTTCATTTCATCCGTCAGGTCGAGGAAAGGGAGTACGGCCACGGAGCGTGTGCTGCCCGTCCGCGCCATCGGCAGCGCGACCAGGCCGCCGGCCAGTATGGCAGCGAGGCCGGCGACGATGGCGATGCGGCGGCGCCGCATCGGCGCAGGCGTCGATGGCGGCTCGTCCGGCGTGGTCACTGGTGCGGACACGGTCTCGGCCTGTGCAGCGTCGTGCGCGACGTGTGCAACCAGGCGATAGCCGCGGCGTGCCACGGTGGCGATGTAGGCTGGATTGCGCGCATCGTCGCCGAGTGCGCGGCGCAACTGCGTAATGGCCTGGTACAGCGAATCGGGAGAAACAACGACGCCAGGCCAGGCATGGGCCAGCAGTTCGTCGGCCGACAGCACTTCGCCGGCGCGGTCGGCCATGAAGGTCAGAAGCAGGAGGGGGCGTTCTTCGAGCCGCTGGCAAACGCCATCGCGCGCCAGTTCGCCGGTGAGGCGGTTGACGGTCCAGTCGCCGACGCGCAGCGTGGCGGCCGGCTTATTCGTCATCGGACCCGCTGAGTTTCTTGTCGATAAGCTTTTTGGCAGACTGGCGATCGGCCGTGGTGCGGTTCTTGTCGTGCGGACCCGCCGCGCGCGCCTTGGCCAGCGCCGCAATCGGATTGCGGGGCTTGCCAAAGTTCTGCGAGGGCTCGACGCGAATCCGCATCTTCTGCCGTGTCGCCAGCTGCTTGTTAGCCATTACAGTACATAGCGGGACAAATCCTCGTTGACGGCCAGCGCATCGAGACGCTGGTTCACATAAGCCGCATCGATGGTAACAGTTTTGTCGCCGGTTTCAGTCGCCGTATAGGAGATTTCTTCCAGCAGCTTTTCCATCACCGTGTACAAGCGGCGCGCACCGATATTTTCGGTGCGCTCGTTGACCTGGAAGGCAATCTCCGCCAGGCGGTTGATGCCGTCCGGCGCAAACTCCAGGTGCACGCCTTCGGTTGCCAGCAAGGCCTCGTATTGCTTGGTCAGGCAGGCGTCGGTACTGGTCAAAATGCGTTCGAAGTCGGCGATCGACAGCGACTCCAGCTCCACGCGGATCGGGAAACGGCCCTGCAGCTCAGGAATCAGGTCGGACGGCTTGGCCAGGTGGAAGGCGCCGGAGGCGATGAACAGGATATGGTCGGTGCGCACCATGCCGTACTTGGTGTTGACGGTGGTGCCTTCCACCAGCGGCAGCAGGTCGCGCTGCACGCCGGCGCGCGACACGTCGGCGCCGCCCACTTCCGAGCGCGAGGCGATCTTGTCCACCTCGTCCAGGAACACGATGCCGTTCTGCTCCACGTTGGCGAGCGCCTTCTTCTTCATCTCGTCTTCGTTGACCAGCTTGGCCGCTTCCTCTTCGAGCAGGAATTTCATGGCTTCCTTGATCTTGACCTTGCGCGCTTTTTTGCGGCCGCTGCCCATGCCAGAGAACATGGACTTGATCTGCTCCGTCATTTCTTCCATGCCGGGCGGCGCCATGATTTCCATGGTCGGGCTTTGCTCGGCCAGTTCAATCTCGATTTCCTTGTCATCGAGCTCGCCCTGGCGCAGGCGCTTGCGGAAGGTCTGGCGCGTGGCATCGTCGGTGCGCGGCTCGCTGCCGCCGGTGGCAAAGCCGAAATCGCGCGGAGGCGGCAACAGGATGTCGAGCACGCGGTCTTCCGCCGCGTCTTCGGCGCGCGCGCGCACCTTCGCCATTTCCGACTGGCGGGTCTGTTTCACGCCGATGTCGATCAGGTCGCGGATGATGGTGTCCACGTCGCGGCCAACATAGCCCACTTCGGTGAATTTGGTTGCTTCCACTTTGATGAAGGGCGCATCGGCCAGCTTGGCCAGGCGGCGCGCGATCTCGGTCTTGCCGACGCCGGTCGGGCCGATCATCAGAATGTTTTTCGGAGTGATCTCATGGCGCAGCGGCTCTTCCACCTGCTGGCGGCGCCAGCGGTTGCGCAGTGCGATGGCGACGGCCTTCTTGGCCTTGCCCTGGCCGACCACGTGCTTGTCGAGTTCGCCGACGATTTCTTGAGGGGTCATGTTCATGCTTGGTCCAGGGTCTCGATGATGTGGTTCAGGTTGGTGTAGATGCACAGCTCGCCGGCGATGGTCAGCGATTTCTTCACCACGTCGACCGGGGAGAGGTCGGTGTTCTCGATCAGGGCTTTGGCGGCGGACTGAGCGTAGCTGCCGCCGGAGCCGATGGCGCCGATGCCGCCTTCCGGTTCCAGCACATCGCCATTGCCGGTGATTACCAGGGTGGAATCTTTATCTGCTACCAGCAACATCGCTTCCAGGCGGCGCAGCACGCGGTCGGTGCGCCAGTCCTTGGCCATCTCGACCGAGGCACGCAGCAGGTGGCCCTGGTGTTTTTCCAGCTTGGCTTCAAAGCGGTCGAGCAGGGTGAAGGCGTCGGCGGTGCCGCCGGCGAAGCCGCACAGCACTTTGTTCTGGTACAGCTTGCGTACTTTGCGGGCGGTGCCCTTCATGACGATATTGCCGAGGGTAACCTGGCCATCGCCGCCGATCGCGACATCGTTGCCGCGACGCACGCACAGGATGGTGGTGCCGTGAAATTGTTCCATGTTAATGCCTTTGGTTTGGGATTAACGCGGTATTTTGGGGCCGAAGCCCCAAAATTCAACAGCTCAGTACTTGTGGGGGAACAACCGCGCCATATCAGCATACCCCAGCAAACGCATCAGCGCTGCCACGAGATGGTTGAGGTCGCGGAATTCAATGCGGCGGTCGCCAGCGGACAATTCCATCACCTTGGATTGCAGCGCGCTGGCGGCGCCGAATTCCATGCGGGTGAGACGGCTGCAGTCGAACACCAGGGCTTGCGCCTGGCTTGCGTACTGGTCGATAGCGCTCAGGAGGGCGGTGATGTCGCCCTCGATCACTGCCGGCAGCATGAAGCGGTCGGAAGCGGCGGCCGTGGACTGGCGCGGCGCATTGGCCACCTTCTTCGGCGCCACGAATGGCGGCGGCGATACTTCGAAGGTGACGCAATAATCCATCGACGATTCTTCGAATTCCTTCTCGCGGTTCAGCAGGCGCAGCAGCTCGAGATAGAGCAGCCACGGCGCTTCACCGACATCGCGGTTGCCGATAGTGAGAATGGAGCGGACTTGCTCGGCCAGTTCGGCGGCAGCCACCACGATCAGGTCGCGGTCGCCGGCCTGCACCTTCTTGAGGGCCGCCAGCAGCAGGGCGCAGCCTTCCGGCTCGACACCATTCACGCGCGAGAAGTCCAGGCGCAGCGGCTGTTTCTTGTCCGTGTTCTCCAGCCGCTCGAGCTGTGGCGCAACCGATGCATTCAAGGTGCCGGCCAGGCCCAGGGTCGGCGCCACGCCTGCATAGCCGCCGGCCTTGACCGGGGCGGCATTGGCCGCAGCCGTAGGCGGAACCCAGGATGGCGGCGAGGTTTCGTACTGGCTGGCGTAGTCGATCGAGATGTTCTCGAAGGACTCCTGCTTGTTCAGCACCTGGTACAGGTCGAACAGCATCCACCAGACCGTGCGGTCTTGCGTCGCGTCCGGCAGGCTGCCCAGCAGCATTTGCTCGGCCACTTCCGCCTGGCCATTGGAATACAGGATGGCGATCTCTTCGACGATCGGCGCACTTTCGGCGGCCGCCGCTTCGAGAGGCATGTCCTCGTCGCCCAAGAGCTCGGTGGTGTACTGGTCCAGCATCGGCAGGGTCGCCTCGCCGTTGGCGGCGGGAGCGGCTTGCAATGGGCGCGGCTTGCGGGCCCAGGCTGGTTCCGGTTCGTTAAAGATGTCCGCTGCCATCGCCGCCTCGATCGCGTCGATCTTCATGGCGGTGGCGCGTGCTATTTCGCGTTGCAGATCCGACTGTTGCGCGCGTTGGCGCTCCAGTTCGCTGTTCGCAGCCAGGCGTGCAGCGTCGACGTCGTCATCCTCGACGGCGTTTTCGTCAACCTTGCCTTTTTTAAAAATGGAGAACAGTCCCATAGGATCACTAGTGTAGCCCAATGGAAAATTATAAGGGCGTACCGTAGGAAAGTAGACAAGAAAAAAGCACGCCTTAGCGTGCCTTTTTCTTGATTTGTGGCAAATCAGTCGCCGTACAGCTTCTGTTTCAGCTCACGGCGCTGCTGTGCTTCCAGCGACAGGGTAGCCGTTGGACGTGCGATCAGGCGTGGAATACCGATCGGTTCGCCGGTTTCTTCGCAATAACCATAGTCGTTATTGTCGATGGCGGCGATCGATTGCTGGACTTTTTTCAGCAGTTTGCGCTCACGGTCACGGGTACGCAGTTCCAATGCGTGTTCTTCCTCGATGGTGGCGCGGTCGGCAGGATCCGGCACCAGCACCGTTTCGCGCAGGTGTTCGGTGGTTTCGCCAGCGTTTTTCAGCAATTCTTTTTCAAGGTTTTGCAGTTTATTCTTGAAAAACGCCATCTGGGCCGGGTTCATATAGTCCTTTTCGCTCATCTTCAGAATTTCTTCTTCGGTGAGCAGGACTTCTGCGGCGGGGGTCGATTTATTTGCTTTTGTCATGACTTCGCTTACCTTCGATACGACAGAGTTTTCAAATTTCTGCTTGGGTGGCGTCAAAAAAAACGCCTTAGTTTATACCAAACATTGTTCAAGGCCAGTAATAAAGATGTCTTTTGGGAGATTTTTGCCAATAAACACCATTTTGCTTGCCCGTGTCTCGTTTTCGCCCCATTTTGCACCCAGGTCGCTGCCCATGAGCTGGTGTACGCCCTGGAATACAACTTTCCTTTCTGCGCCCTGCATCAACAATACGCCTTTGTAACGCAACATGCGAGGACCGTACACATCAACGAGACCGCCCAGGAATTCATCCAGTTTGGCCGGATCAAACGGGCGTTCGCTCTTGAAGACGAAGGCCGCGATATCGTCGGTGTGATGGGCGTGGTGGTGATCGTGGCTATGGTCGTGGCCGCAATGCTCGTCGTGCACATGGCCGTGCTCGTGATCATGGTCGCAATGTTCGTGGTCGTGATCGTGATCGTGTTCGTCCTCGGCCAGGAAGTCCGGATCGATCTCCAGCTTTTCGTTGAGGTTGAAGCCGCGCAGGTCCAGCACCTCGGTCAGCGGGGCCTTGCCAAAGTCGGAGCGGCTGATCGGCGCGCGCGGGTTGATGCGCTTCAGGCGGGCGGTCAGGGCGTCGACGGCGGCGGCATCCACCAGGTCGGTCTTGGACAGCAGGATCTTGTCGGCAAAGCCGACCTGGCGCTGGGCCTCTTCGTGCTCGTCCAGCTGCTGCATGGCGTGGCGTGCATCGACCACCGTCACCACCGCGTCAAGCAGGTAGTTGGCGCCCACTTCTTCGTCGATGAAGAAGGTTTGCGCGACCGGGCCCGGATTGGCGAGGCCGGTGGTCTCAATCACCACGCGGTCGAATTCAATTTCGCCGGCGGCGCGGCGCTTGGCCAGGTCGCTCAGGCCGACGATCAAATCGCCGCGCACGGTGCAGCAAATGCAGCCGTTATTCATTTCCACGATTTGCTCGCGCGATTCCTGCACCAGGATTTCGTTGTCGATATTTTCCTGGCCGAATTCGTTTTCGATCACGGCGATTTTCATGCCGTGCTCTTCACGCAGAATGCGGTTCAGCAGCGTGGTTTTGCCGGCTCCGAGGAAGCCGGTCAAAATGGTAGTAGGGATCATTGCCATGGTATTACTCGCGTGTTCTGTGCGGTGGGAATCGGTCGATTATGCCGGAATTCCAGAAATGCTGGCAAATGGGCAAACTTGAGCAGGATCAAGTTCCCGGCTATTTAATTTTAGCCCTGGGATGGGCCTTGTCATAGACCAGCGCCAGGTGCTGGAAATCGAGGGCGGTATACACCTGGGTCGAGGTAATGCTGGCGTGGCCCAGCATCTCCTGCACCGCCCGCAGGTCGCCCGAGGATTGCAGCACGTGGGAGGCAAAGGAGTGGCGCAGCATGTGCGGGTGCACCGCCACCGGCGCGCCGGACTGGATGCCATGCGCCTTCAGCCGCAGCTGTACCACGCGTGTGCTGACGCGCTTGCCGCGTTCGTTGACGAAGAGGGCGCTGCTGCCATCGGTCGGGGCGGGACGCACGTCCAGCCAGGCTTTCATCGCATCGAGGGCTGCGCTGCCGACTGGCACGCGGCGCATCTTATTCCCTTTGCCGGTCACCACCACTTCCGCGTTGTCCAGTTCCAGCCAGCCCAGCGATGCGGGCTGGCCGTCGCCGGCCTTGCGGAATTCGCGGTCCAGGCCGGCCAGTTCGGAGACGCGCAGGCCGCTTGAATATAAGAGCTCGAACATGGCGCGGTTGCACAGCCGGGCCGGTTCGCTTTCGCCCGCGGCCGGTGTGCTGGGGGCCACCAGTTGCACCGCGTCGTCCACCGACAGGGCTTTGGGCAGGGTTTTGGCGCGCTTGGGGGCGCGCACGCCTTCCACCGGATTGGCGGGCAGGGTGCTGTGCTGGCCCAGCCAGGCGAAGAAGCCGCGCCAGCCCGACAGCTTGCGGGCGATCGTGCGCGCATCCTGGCCGCGGCTATGCAGCTGCGCCGCGTAACGGCGGATATCGAAGTGGGTGAGGGCGTCCCAGGCTTTGCCGTCGGACAGCGTGGCCAGCTCGCGCAGGTCGCGCCCGTAGGCGGCGACCGTGTGCGCGGACAGCTTGCGCTGGGTGGCCAGGTGGGCCAGGTAGGCGTCGGCCTGTTCCAGCTTGCCGGCGCCTGTCATGGCGTCAGGCCAGCAGCGGGGCCAGCGCGACGCTGGCGGTTTCGCCGATGTGGACCAGGAAGTCGGTCGCCATCAGGGAGGTGAAGCGTTCAGGATCCGGCGAGCCCATGATCAGCAGGCCGAAAGCAGCGCCCTTGGCGCCTGGCTTGCGCAGTGGCAGGATCACGGCGGACTTGATATGTTCCGCATCGTCCAGCCAGCGCACGGCTTCGAAATCGTTATTGCTGCCGCAGTAAGGGGCCATCAGGCTGTTGGCGAACAGGCGTGCGTCTTCCGACACGCCGCTGGCGAACCATTCGCCGGCGAATTCCGGCGCCACCTGGAACAGGCGCAGGGTAGCGGCCGGCACATGGAAGCTGTCGATCAGGCCTTGCACCACGGCGCGCGGCACTTCGGCGTCGGCGCGCGTCTGCAGGATACTCTGGTTCCAGCTGTGGAAGCGGTTGGCGATGGCGGCGTTGGCTTCGGCGTGGCGGGTCAGGTCGGCCATGCGCAGTTCGAGCGCCTTGTACTTGTCGCGCATGACTTCCATCTGGCGCTCCTGCAGCGAGACGGCACGGCCGGTCAAGGGGCTGGACAGCCGAACGTCGCCAAGCAAGTTGGCATGTTCTTCGAAGAAATGGGGATTGTCGGCCAGGTACTGCGCGACGATTGCGGAATCCAGGGTGTCGGTCATTGTTGATGTCACATCGAATGTTGCAGGCGAGGACATTTTAACCGATGAGAACTGCTGCTGGGGCGGGCTGCAGCCCGCTCCAGCAGCATAAAACATCAGAAGTTGTGGTGGATGCCCAGCGCGTAGTGGTTCTGGTTGGAGTCGGTCGTCGCGGCCGGGGTGAGCGGCAGCTTCTTCTGCGACAGGTCCAGGTACAGGTAGGTACGCGGCGACAGGTTGTAATCGTAGCCGACCGAGAACTGCTTGGTTTTCAGCTGGCCGTCGGTATCCTTCTGGCCATAGCCGATGCGGAACATGCCTGGGCCGTAGGTGTAGTTGGCACCCAGCATCCAGGCCCGGATCGAGTCGTTGGTGGCGGCGATGCTGCCCAAGTCCTGCTTGCCGTAGCTGGCCATCAGTTTCAGGTCCGGAATCGGACGGAAGTAGGCGCCCATCGAATGCCATTTCACTTCGGTCGCGTTGCGCTCCGTGCCGATATAGACGGCGTACATCGGATTCGTGCCCGGCGCCATATAGGTAGCGCTGATCGAGTACGGGTGGTCGCCTGCGGTCGAGCCGGCCGGATACTGTGGCGACGCAACGGTGCCGCGGCCAACGATAGGCACGGTAAAGCCGTTGCTTTCACCGCTGGCATAGGCCACATTCAGCTGGAAGCCGTTATAGACCGGCGAGTTGTACCAGACCGCATTGGCGAAGCGGTTGCCCGAGTTGCCGGTCGTGCCCAGCGGATCGGAACCGCTGCCCGGCAGCGCGGTGCGGTAGCCGGCAACCATGATGTCGGTCTGGAAGCCAGCCTGGTTCGGCATGCCGGACCAGGGTTCGAACATGGTGGTGGTTTCCTGCAGCGCGGTCAGCCCGCGGCCCAGGCGCACGGTACCGAAACCGCCTTGCAGGCCGACACGGCTCTGGCCCTGGAACAGCGGGCGGTTGGTGCCTTCGATGACGCCGGTGTCGGGTTCAAAGCGGATCTCGAGCTGGAACAAGGCCTTCAGGCCGCTGCCCAGGTCTTCCACGCCGCGGAAGCCCAGCTTGTTGTTGTCGCGCTTGGCTTCCTGCACTGCAGTATTGGCAGAATTGGTGGTCTTGGTGATGCCGGCATCCAGGGTGCCATAGACAACGACGGACGATTGCGCAAAGGCAGCACCGCTGAAGGCGCCCATCAAGGCCAGGGCCAATAACGATTTCTTCATGTGTTCTTCCTTTTTATGAGTCAAACCGGGTACAGGGATGGTTATACGATAAGTGGATATAGGGCCCGATTCGCGCCACTTGGTCATTTATCCGCACGGAAAGCAGTTAAAACCGCCTAAAGCGGCTTGCCCTGTTGTATTTTTGAAACGCTTGCCAGCCTGCTCAGATAGTGAAAGACCTGTAAGGAAGCCGAAAGCTCCACCTGTCACATTTGTCATATATCAAAAAAGCCCGTGGGTCCCGTGCCTTTGAATGGTGCGGCGGCTACACTGGACAAGCAGCTTATTCCTTGGACCCGGATAGATCGATGGCGAATCGAGAAGAGCTGGTGATCATCAGGGGAGCGCGGTCAGGAGACGCCGCAGCCCAGTTGGCTCTGGGCAAACTCTACCTGTTTGGCGGGGCCAGCCTGCCACAAAACGTGCCGACTGCTTTGCACTGGCTTTGCCGCGCCGCGACCCAGGGCGTGGACGAGGCCTGGCAGCTGATTGGCGCCCATATCCCATGCGAAGTGGCGCAAGGTGCGCGCACCCAGGCCTTGCCCTGGTACGAGCTTGCAGCCCAGGGACAGGTACCTGGCGCGGCCCTGGTGCTGGCGCAGTTGCGCGCGAGCGATCCCTGCCCGGCCGTTGTCGCACCCGAGCCTGCATTGGCGCAGCATGAAGTCTTGTCCGGCGAGCCCGCTGAACCCGGCGCACATGCTGGACACGCAGCGGACGCTTCGCTGGATGCCTGGCGGACGCTGGCGTCCGAAGCCAATCCCGATCCGGGCGAAGTCCTGCGCCTGCGCACCCTGGCCGCCCAAAACGGCGACCGCGATGCCCAATTGGCGCTGGGCCTGGACCTGGCGCGCATGAACAGCGAGGGCGACCGCGTGCAATCGAGCCGCGGCGCCGTCAACTTCAAGCGTGCATTGCGCTGGCTGGCGCAAGCTGGCGAGCAGGGCTTGGCCGATGCCTGGTTTGCCATGTCGCGCATTTATATCCGTCCCGAGTTTTCTCAGCGCAGCGCGAGCGAGGCACAGGCTTGCCTGGAAAGGGCGGCGGACATGGGGCATAGCGGTGCCCAGCTGGAATGCGGGATTCATGCCTGGCGCGCACGGCGCGGCGCCGAGGACAATGATGTGCGGGCGGTGTATTGGCTGCAGAAGGCGGCTGCCCAGGGGAGTTCGGAGGCGCAACAGGCGCTGGACCGAATTTGCCCACTGCCGCCTTCGTCTGGCTGGGCGGATCCATTGCTGCCATTGCTGACGCGCGATTTGCTGAGCAGCCAGCCTTTGCTGGCGGCGCGCATTGAACTGGCTGCGATGTTCAGGCTGACGCGGGCGGAGGCCTTGCTACTGGATGTGAAGGCGGCTGACCAGGGGCATTGCCTGGTGGTGGATATCCGCGCCAGTTATGGACGTAGCAAGCGCAGGCTGGTGCTGGTGCGTACTGCGGCGGAACGGCAGAAGCTGGACAGGATGGTGCGGCTGTTCGAACAGGTAGGGGCCGAAGTGGAGGGAAATTACAGACAGCGTCTTTATCGGCTCAAGAGCTGGCTCGGCGCTGACTTGATGGCAGCCGCCTGAAACCTTTGAAAACCGGGAAACCGGGAAACCGGGGTCCGGCCCAAGGGCCGTACCCCGGTTTCCCGGTTTCAAAGGTTTAAATGTTGATTTCCCCTTCGAAAACAGTCACCGCCGGCCCCGTCAAATAAACCGGCTGCCCCTCTCCCGCCCAGGCAATCGACAACTGCCCGCCGCGCGCATCCACGCGCACCGGCGAGTCCAGCAAGCCACGGCGAATCCCCGCCACAACGGCCGCGCAAGCGCCCGTACCGCAAGCCAGCGTCTCACCCGCCCCGCGTTCAAACACGCGCAGCTTCACATGCTTGCGATCAACCAGCTGCATGAAGCCCGCATTCACCCGTTTAGGGAAACGGGGATGATGTTCAATCAGGGGCCCCAGCAGTTCCACTGGCGCGGTATCCACGTCAGCCACCACCTGCACCGCGTGCGGGTTACCCATCGACACGACCGATACCTGCACTGCTTCGCGCTGGCCGGCCAGTTCCAGCATCAGCGGCCACAAGATTTCGCGGCCTTCCGGCTGGCCCTGCAAGCCCTCGGCATCGAACGGCACTTGCGCCGCTTCGAGCACAGGCGCGCCCATGTCGACGGTGATGCTGCCATCGTCCTCCAGGCTCGGAGCGATGATGCCGGCCATGGTATCCACCGTGATCTTGCGCTGCGAGGTCAGGCCTTTCTCGACCACGAACTTGACGAAGGCGCGCGAGCCATTGCCGCACTGCTCCACTTCGCCGCCATCGTTGTTGAAGATGCGGTAACGGAAATCGCAGCCCGGCTTGTCGGACTTTTCCACCACCAGGATCTGGTCGGCTCCCACGCCAAAGCGGCGATCGCCCAGATGTTTCCACTGGGCCGGCGTGAAGTCGATTTTCTGGTTGATGGCGTCAATGACCACGAAATCATTGCCGGCGCCGTGCATCTTGGTGAATTTGAGTTTCATCGTTTGTTCGAGTAGAAGGAAGGTTCGCCTTCCGGGCGGGTCTTGAAGCGCTTGTGGGTCCAGAAGTATTCGGCCGGCGCTTCCTTGACGCGTTCTTCAATAAATTCATTCATACGGCGGGTGGCCGCGACCATATCGGGCCCTGGGTAATTCTCCCACACCGGGTAGAACTTCACACGGTAGCCTGCGTAATCGGGCAGGAAAGTCGCAATCACAGGCATGACCTGGCCGCCGGTGGAGGCGGCGATGCGGGCAGTTGCCGTCAGTGTCGCGGCGGGAATGCCGAAGAAAGGCACGAATTCGGCATCCTTGTCGCCAAAATCCATGTCCGGCAGCATGAAGTAGGGCAGCTTTTCCTTCAGCGCGCGGAAGATGGGCTTGATGCCGTCCTGGCGCGTGAACAGCTTGACCGGCTTGAAGCGTGCGCGGCCCATGCGCAGCACCTCGTCGAATACCTTATTCTTTTGCGCGACGTACATGGAAGATGCGGACGCTTCCATGGCGATCGCGGCGCCACCCACATCGAGGCAGACGAAGTGCGGGCACAGCAGGATGGTCGGCTTTTCCGTCATCGCAGCGACCGGGACTTCGCCCGGCGGCATGCCGGCGCTGGTCTCAATTTTGATCAGCTTGCGCAGGCGCGTTTCCGGCGCCCACCACAGGATCGAACGCTCCAGCACGCTGCGCGAATAAGCCTGGAAGTGCTGGCGCGCGATGTCGCGGCGCTGCTCTTCCGTCAGCTCGGGCATGGTCAACCGCAGGTTGGTGAGCGTGATCTCACGGCGCGGGCCCATCACGATAAACAGCAGGCTGCCCATGCCTTTGCCGATGCGGCCGAGGACCGGCAGCGGCAGCCAGTGCAGCAGCCACATCAACCCTAACAGCAGCCTCATGCCGACGCCTCCTGCGCAGCGGCGCCAGGGCCGGCGACGCCCGCGGGCACCTTATAGCGGTTGTAGCTCCAGTAGTACTGGGCCGGGCAGCGTGCGATCAGTTTTTCCATTTCGGCGTTGATGGCGCGCGCCTGGGTGGCGGAATCCCCCTCCAGCGAACCCTCGAACGGCACGAAGCGCACCACAAAGCCTTTGCCGCCCGGCAGGCGTTCGGCGTACACGATCAGGACCACGGCATCGCCCAGCTGGGCCATCTTGGCCGGCAAGGTCATGGTGTAGGCGCTGCGGCCGAAAAAGTCGGCCCACACGCCTTCGCCTTCCTGCGGCACCTGGTCCGGCAGCAAGCCGATCGGCTGGCCTTTTTTCAGGAATTTGGCCAGCATGCGCACGCCGCCCATATTGGCGGGCGCCAGCAGCAGGTTTTTGCGGGCGCGCGCACCCTCGACCAGGGGCTTCAGCGCCTCCTTGCGCGGCGGGCGGTACATCACCATCAGTTCGGTGCGGTGCGCAATTTCCTGGGCGGTGATTTCAAAACAGCCCAGGTGCGGGGTCAGGAAAACGATGCCCTTGCCGGCATCCAGGTATTGCTGCACCAGGTCCCAGTTTTCCACGGTGGCGCGCTTGGTCACGCGCTGCGGGTCTGCACACCAGATGAATGGCAGCTCGAACATCGCCTTGCCGGCTTCGCCCACGGCACTGCCGAGGTGGGCCGAAAACCCGGCCTGGGCCATATTGCTGCGCATGCGGCGGCGGTAGGAAGGGGAAAGCAGATAGACCAGCCAGCCAAGCCCGACGCCAATAGCGTGCAGGACAGGCAGGGGGAAAATGGAGAAAAAGCGGAATAGTCTTAACAGCATTTATAAGTATATAAGAGCATTTTATACGTTGCTCTGCACAAAAATTTTTTAAGAAGCGTAAAATACCACGTTGCAGTAGCCGCTGAGTTAACAGACAACTTGCGAGGCGGGATACAAACTTCGCTAAAGCGTCGCAAGCTTTATTGGTTTTGCGACAACGTTATTTTTTGAACCAATCCAGGAGCTTGCGATGTCCAATGATTTCCTTTTCACCTCTGAATCCGTCTCTGAAGGCCACCCGGACAAGGTAGCCGACCAGATTTCCGACGCGATTCTGGATGCCATCCTCACCCAAGACCCACGCGCCCGCGTTGCCGCAGAAACCCTGTGCAACACCGGCCTGGTCGTGCTGGCAGGTGAAATCACCACCCACGCCAACGTGGATTATATTCAAGTAGCCCGCGATACCATCAAGCGTATCGGCTACGACAACACCGAATACGGTATCGACTACAAGGGCTGCGCCGTTCTGGTTGCTTACGACAAGCAATCGCCGGACATCGCCCAGGGCGTTGACGAAGGTGCAGGCATCGACCTGGACCAGGGCGCCGGCGACCAGGGCCTGATGTTCGGCTACGCCTGCGACGAAACCCCGGAACTGATGCCAGCGCCGATTTACTACTCGCACCGTCTGGTCGAACGCCAGTCGCAACTGCGCAAGGACGGCCGCCTGCCATGGCTGCGCCCTGACGCGAAATCGCAGGTTACCCTGCGCTACGTCGATGGCCGCCCGGTGTCCGTGGACACCGTGGTGCTGTCGACCCAGCACGCGCCTGAAATGAGCCACTCGCAGATCGAAGAAGCCGTGATCGAAGAGATCATCCGCCCAGTGCTGCCGACCGAATGGATCAAGGACACCAAATTCCTGGTCAATCCGACCGGCCGTTTCGTTATCGGCGGCCCGCAGGGCGACTGCGGCCTGACCGGTCGTAAGATCATCGTCGACACCTACGGCGGCGCAGCTCCGCACGGCGGCGGCGCGTTCTCCGGCAAGGATCCTTCGAAGGTTGACCGCTCGGCTGCCTACGCTGCCCGCTACGTGGCCAAAAACGTCGTGGCCGCCGGCCTGGCGCGCCAGTGCCAGGTGCAGGTGTCGTACGCGATCGGCGTGGCACGCCCGATCAACATCACCGTGTACACCGAAGGTACCGGCGTGATCTCCGACGAGAAGATCGCACAGCTGGTGCAGGAACACTTCGACCTGCGCCCGAAAGGCATCGTGCAGATGCTGGACCTGCTGCGCCCGATCTACGCCAAGACTGCCGCTTACGGCCACTTCGGCCGCGAAGAACCGGAGTTCAGCTGGGAGCGTACCGACAAGGCTGCGATCCTGCGCGCAGCGGCGGGCCTCTAAAACCGTCAGAACCGGGAAACCGGGGTACGACCCAAGGGTCGGACCCCGGTTTTGCCGGTTTTGCCGGTTCTGGCCGGCACAGTGTTACAATCTACCCCCTCCGAGGAGCGCTGCGACCAGCAAGCCTGGCCAGGCTCGGAACATCAACACCGCGCTCACGTTACTTTTTTCAACACACTGAAAGGAGGGCGTGATGAACGCCGTACTCAAAGATTCCCAAGACTACATCATCGCTGACATCGGCCTGGCCGCATGGGGCGAAAAAGAGATCAAGATCGCCGAAACGGAAATGCCAGGCCTGATGGCAATCCGTGAAGAATTCGCCGCTGCGCAGCCGCTGAAAGGCGCGCGCATCACCGGCTCGCTGCACATGACCATCCAGACCGCAGTGCTGATCCGCACCCTGGAAGCACTGGGCGCGCAAGTGCGCTGGGCATCCTGCAACATCTACTCGACCCAGGACCACGCCGCCGCCGCCATCGCAGCCGTCGGCACCCCTGTCTTCGCAGTCAAAGGCGAAACCCTGGCCGACTACTGGGACTACACCCACCGCATCTTCGAATGGCCGGGTGAAGGCGTGTACTCCAACATGATCCTGGACGACGGCGGCGACGCAACCCTGCTGCTGCACCTGGGCGCCCGCGCTGAAAAAGACATCTCGGTCCTGAACAATCCAGGCTCGGAAGAAGAAATCTGCCTGTTCAACTCCATCAAGGCCCACCTGGCCAAGGACGCGACCTGGTACTCCAAGCGCTTGCCGCACATCCTGGGCGTGACCGAAGAAACCACCACCGGCGTGCACCGCCTGTACCAGATGCACAAGGAAGGCAAGCTGGCCTTCCCGGCCATCAACGTGAACGACTCCGTCACCAAGTCCAAGTTCGACAACCTGTACGGCTGCCGCGAGTCCCTGGTGGACGGCATCAAGCGCGCGACCGACGTGATGGTGGCCGGTAAGATCGCCGTCATCGCCGGCTACGGCGACGTGGGCAAGGGTTCCGCCCAAGCCATGCGCGCCCTGTCGGCGCAAGTCTGGGTGACCGAGATCGATCCGATCTGCGCCCTGCAGGCTGCAATGGAAGGCTACCGCGTGGTGACCATGGATTACGCTGCTGAACACGGCGACATCTTCGTGACCTGCACCGGCAACTACCACATCCTCACCGAAGCGCACATGCTGAAGATGAAGGACCAGGCGATCGTCTGCAACATCGGCCACTTCGACAACGAGATCGATGTCGCTTCCCTGAAGAAGTACCAGTGGGAGAACATCAAGCCGCAGGTCGACCACGTGATCTTCCCAGACGGTAAGCGCATTATCCTGCTGGCCGAAGGCCGCCTGGTGAACCTGGGCTGCGGCACCGGCCATCCTTCGTACGTGATGTCGTCCTCGTTCGCGAACCAGACCATCGCGCAGATCGAACTGTTCGCCAACACCAAGGCTTACCCGGTCGGCGTGTACACCCTGCCTAAGCACCTGGACGAGAAAGTCGCCCGCCTGCAGCTGAAGAAGCTGAATGCGCAGCTGACCACCCTGACCGAAGAGCAGGCTGCGTACATCAACGTCAAAGTCGAAGGCCCTTACAAGCCGGAACACTACCGTTACTAAAACCGGTAAAACCGGGAAACCGGGGTACGGCCCAAGGGCCGGACCCCGCCTGTTTCCCGGTTCGCCGGTTCCCACAATCGAGCAAATATTATGCGTTTGGTTCTCACCTGGATAATCAATGCCACCGCGCTCTTCGCGGTGCCTTTCCTGATGCATTCCGTCAATGTCACAAGCATTGGCGCCGCTTTGGTTGCTGCCCTCTTGCTTGGCCTGGTCAACACCTTGGTGCGTCCCGTGCTGCTGTTGCTGACATTGCCCGTTACCGTGCTGTCGCTCGGCCTCTTCATCTTCGTTATCAACGGCTTCATGTTCTGGCTGGTGGCGAAAGTGGTGGAAGGCTTCCACGTCGACAGCTTTGGCTCTGCCATCCTCGGCGCGCTTTTGTACAGCGTGATTTCCTGGGCCTTGTCTACCCTCCTCATGAAAGACAATGATGGCTAACCATAATTTCAGTATCGAATTCTTCCCGCCGAAAACGCCGGAAGGGGCAGAAAAGCTGCGCGCCGTGCGCGCCAAACTGTCCGAGTTGCACCCCAAGTATTTCTCCGTGACTTTCGGCGCCGGCGGTTCGACCCAGCAGGGCACCCTGGACACCGTGCTAGAGATCATGGCGGCCGGCGAACAAGCCGCGCCGCACCTCTCCTGCATCGGCGGCACGCGTGAATCGATCCGCGCCATCCTGCAGCAGTACAAATCGCACGGCATCAAGCGCCTCGTGGCGCTGCGCGGCGACCTGCCATCCGGTTACGGCATGTCGGGCGAATTCCGTTATGCCAATGAGCTGGTGGAATTCGTGCGCGCCGAAACGGGCGACTGGTTCCATATCGAAGTGGCTGCGTATCCTGAGATTCACCCTCAGGCGCGTTCGCCGCAGGATGATATGCAGGCGTTTGTGCGCAAGGTAAATGCCGGCGCGAATGCGGCGATCACCCAGTACTTTTACAACGCCGACGCGTATTTCCATTTCGTCGACGCAGCGCAGAAGGCGGGCGTGAACGTGCCTATCGTGGCTGGCATCATGCCGATCACGAACTACACGCAGCTGATGCGCTTCTCGGATATGTGCGGAGCGGAGATTCCGCGCTGGGTGCGTTTGAAGCTGGCGTCGTTTGGCGATGACAGCGCGTCGATCAAGGCTTTCGGCCTCGATGTGGTATCGGAACTGTGCGAACGCCTGCTGGCAGGCGGCGCGCCGGGGCTGCATTTCTACTCCATGAACCAGGCTGTTGCTACGACAGCCCTGTGGAATCGCTTGGTCTAGAACCTCTAAAACCGGAAAACCGGGGTACGACCCAAGGGTCGTACCCCGGTTTTCCGGTTTTTATGGTTTCAATCCTCGGTGATGATGCGATCCAGCGCCACATCATGCTCATCTGAGCCAAACTCCGACACCAGGCACCGATAAGCCACCCCCACCGTCGCCGGCCGCGGCTCCCGCGCCAGCGTGCGGTCGTAAAACCCGCCCCCATACCCCAGCCGATACCCCTGCGGGTTATACCCCAGGCAGGGAATCAGCAAAGCCGGCGGATATTCCTGCACAATCCGCAGCATGGCCGGCACCGCAACGCCCATCGAATCCTTCACCATCGGCTCGCCGATCGTCCACTCGCTGAAGGCAAGCGGCGCATGCTTTTCCAGCACCACCGGCAACAGCAGCTTCACGCCCAGCTCCGCCAGCTCCGCATAACACGCGTGCAGATTCGGTTCATCGCGCAAGGGCCAATACACCCCCACCGTGCCGACACCGGATTCACGCCACCACTGGACCACCTTCGCACCAATTTCCCTGTCCCATTGCGCGCGTGTTTCCGGCGCCAGCGCGCGGCGTGCCGCCAGCATGATCTTGCGCAGTTCCGCCTTGCCGGGCGCTGGCTGGCCCTCGCTGTTGCGTGGTATGCTAGTTGCGCTGGTCATATCGTGAATTACCTTGAGAGTCGTACATTGATTTCCACCTCGAAATGGATAGCCGGCGCACTGATGGTCGCAGCATGCGCCGCCTCGCCGATGGCCTTGGCGCAGGATAACGCAAGCGACAACCGCAAGGAAGATGATGCCTTCCTTCTCTTGCGCGATTCAGTGCGGCGCGATGATGCCGCCAAAGCGGAGTTCTACGCCGCCCGCCTGGGCGATTACCCGATTCCCTCCTACGTTGATTATTACCGCCTGAAGGCGCGTTTCAAGGACGTATCGGCTCCCGAAGTACGTGCCTTCCTCAGCAAATACCAGGGCAGCGCCATCGCCGACCGCATGCGCAACGACTGGCTGCTGGAATTGGGCCGCAAGCGCGACTGGGCCACCTTCGACGAACAGTATCCGCAGTTCGTGCTGCAGGACGACACCCAGGTCAAATGCTATAACCTGCTGTCCAGGCTTTCGAAGGGCCAGAACGTCGCCGCCGATGCGCGCGCGCTGCTGGTCTTCCCGCCGTACTACGGCGAGGCCTGCGGCTCCCTGATCGCTTCGCTGGCGCAGGCCGGGCAGTTCAATGAAGAAGATTTGTGGACGCAGGTGCGCCTGGCCGGCGAGACCAATGCCACGGGTCCCGCCAAGCGCACCATCCTGCTGCTGAATGGCTCCGACAAGAAAATGGCGCAGGCCGTGGACTTGCCGACGCTGGCGCTGGCCAAGGGCGCAGGCGCTACGCGCGCCGACCATGAAACCTTCCTGGTGGCCGTAGGCCGCGGCGCCCGTACCAGCATGGCCCTGGCCAAAATGGCGCTGGAAAAGAATTCGCCGAAACTGACGCCGCAAGAACGCGCCATCGGCTGGGCCAATATCGCCTTGGTCTCGTCCTACTCGTTTGCGCCGGAAACCTCTGGCTACTGGGCCAAGGCTGCGGGCGCTCCGTTGTCGCTGGAGCAGATCCAGTGGAAGGCCCGTATCGCCATGCGTGAACGCGACTGGAAATCCGTCAAGGCCACCATCGCCGCGATGCCGCAGCAACTGCGCAAGGACCCGACCTGGATTTACTGGAACGCACGCGCCACCGCGGCGGAAGCCGGCAGCAACACGCCGGAAGTTCTGGCGGCCTACCGCAGCATCGCCGATCAATCGAGCTACTACGGCATCCTTGCCGGCGAGGAGCTGGGCGCGCTTGTGACGATCCCGCCGCCGGGCGCCGCGCCGACGCCGGCCGAAATGGCCGCCATCGCGGCGAATCCAGGCTTGCAGCGCGCACTCAAATTCTTCGAGATGCGCCTGCGCTTCGAAGGCACGCGCGAATGGAACTGGGAAACCCGCAGCCTGAATGAGCGCCAGCTGATTGCCGCCGCCGAATTCGCGCGCGAAAAGCATGTGCTGGACCGCATGGTGTACACCTCCGAAAAGACCCGTGTGCAGGCCGACTATACCCACCGCTACCCTGTGCCGCATGACGACATCATGCAGCCGACCACCAGCACCCTGGGCCTCGACCGCGCGTGGGTATATGGACTGATCCGCCAGGAGTCGCGCTTTGTGATGGATGCGCAATCTGCCGTCGGCGCATCGGGCCTGATGCAGGTGATGCCCTCCACCGGCCGCTGGGTCGCGCGCAAGATCGGCCTGACGGACTTTGTGCAGGGCATGCTGTCGGACGTGAAGACCAACATCCTGCTGGGCGCGAATTATATGAACATGGTGCTGGGCAGCATGGACGGCTCGCAAGTGCTTGCGACGGCGGCCTACAATGCGGGGCCGGGCCGCCTGCGTTCCTGGCGCACGCAGTTGGCCAAGCCGATGGACAGCACCATCTTCATTGAAACGATTCCCTACTTTGAAACACGCGGCTACGTGAAGAATGTCATGGTGAACGCCACCTATTACGCCGCGCTGTTCGAAGGCAAGCCGCAATCGCTGAAGGCGCGCCTCGGCAGCACCGTCACGCCGAAGGGCTACACCGAAACGGAACAACAGGAAGCTGCCTACGGCGGCCGTTAAGCAACCAGAGGAGAACCATGCACACGACAGAACTCGACCCGAAACTTGCCGAAACCCTGGCCGCCGCGCGCGAACCTGGGCTGACCCTCATCATCGGCAACAAGAATTATTCATCGTGGTCGATGCGCCCTTGGGTGGCGATGAAAGCCTTCAATATCCCGTTCACCGAAGTGCGCGTTCTGCTGGACCAGCCTGACACCTCCAACAATATCGCCAAGTACAGCGCAAGTGGCCGAGTGCCGGTGCTGCTGGCCGGCGAGCTGGCGATCTGGGACAGCCTGGCAATCTGCGAATACCTGGCCGAGCAATTCCCCGACAAGCCGATGTGGCCGCGCGACGTGGCCGCACGCGCGCTGGCGCGCTCGGTGTGCGCCGAGATGCACAGCTCCTTCGGCAGCCTGCGCACCACCATGTCGATGAATATCAAGGGCAGCTATCCGGGCAAGGGCCGCACGCCGGCTACCCAGGCCGACATCGGCCGCATCAGCGAAATGTGGGAGGAGTGCCTGAGCCGCTTTGGCCATAACGAATTCCTGTTCGGCGAGTTCTCGATTGCCGACGCTTTCTTTGCACCGGTGGTCTGCCGCTTCAAGACCTATGGCGTGGTGCTGCCGCCGGCCTTGGCTGCTTACTGCGAACGCATGCGAAACCACCCGGCCGTCGACGCCTGGATCGCAGGCGCCCTGGCGGAAACTGAAACCGCGCCATTGCATGACGCGGAGATGCCGGACGATTGATGGTCATGAAGACATACGTGGTCGGCGGCGCGGTACGCGATGAATTGCTTGGCTTGCCCGTCAAAGACCACGACCATGTGGTGGTCGGCGCCACGCCCGAAGAGATGGTGAAGGCCGGCTTCCGCCCCGTGGGCAAGGATTTCCCGGTTTTCCTGCATCCGAAAACGCAGGAAGAATATGCGCTGGCGCGCACCGAACGTAAAACGGCCCCCGGCTACAAAGGCTTCGTATTCCATACCTCCAGCGACGTCACGCTGGAAGAAGACCTGGTGCGCCGCGACCTGACCATCAACGCTATCGCGCGCGGCGACGATGGCACGCTGGTCGATCCCTACCACGGCCAGCAGGATATCAAGGACCGCATCTTCCGCCACGTTTCCGACGCCTTTGCCGAAGACCCGGTGCGCATCCTGCGCCTGGCGCGCTTTGCCTCGCGCTTCCCGGACTTCCGCGTCGCGCCGGAAACCAATGCGCTCATGCGGCGCATGGTGGAGGAGGGCGAAGTCGATGCTCTGGTACCCGAACGCGTGTGGCAGGAAATTGCGCGCGGCCTGATGGAGCAAAAGCCTTCGCGCATGCTGCAGGTCCTGCGCGAATGTAGTGCGCTGTCGCACATCATCCCCGAAATCGGCGATGGCCTGGCGGCCGAGCCGGTTATCGACCGCTCCGCCGCGCAGGACACCGAACTGCCCGTGCGTTTCGCCGCACTGACGCTGGCGCTGCAAGTGCCGCAAGCCGAGCAAGCCAGCAAGCGCCTGAAAGTGCCGACCGAATGCCGCGACCTGGCCGTGATGACGGCACGCGAGCGCGCCATTGTTGAAAAGGCGCTGGAACTGGATGCTGCAGCCCTGGTCGGCCTGTTCGAGCGTTGCGACGGCTTCCGCAAGCCGGCCCGTTTCGCGCAGATGGTGGCCGCGGTCGAATGCGCCGGTACTTCCGCTCCGCCGCAGCGTGAATTGCTGGCACAGGCGCTCGATGCGGCGCGTGCCGTCAACGCGGGCGAAATCGCCCAGCGTTCGTCAGGCCAGCCGCACATGATCCCCGAACTGGTCCGCGCGGCTCGCGTGCAGGCGGTGCGTGAGGTGATTAGCGCTTAGGAGATGCACGATGACGAGCCTTAATTTTTTCCGCAATCCCCTGCGCGGCCTGTTTGGCGGCACCGACCGGCCAACCGTACCGGTCAAGGAATTGCGGGAACGCGACCGCCGCCGCATGCTCAGGCACTTTCTCTCGCTGGAACACCGTGACCGCTTGCTGCGCTTCGGCTCCCCGGTCAACGACGAACAGATCACCCGCTACGTCAGCAGCATCGATTTCGACCGCGACCTGGTGTTCGGCGTCTACAACCGCGTGTTCAAGCTGGTGGCTGTCGGCCACTTGGCCTTCGCCGACCGGGACGCCGACAAGCACAAGGCCACCGAGAAGGACCAGGTGGCCGAATTCGGCGTTTCCGTTTCCAAATCGGCGCGCGGGCTGGGCATCGGCTCCAAGCTGTTCGAGCGTGCCAACATCGCCTGCCGCAATAACGACGTCGACACGCTCTACATGCACTGCCTGTCGTCCAACGCGACCATGATGCACATCGCTAAAAAGGCCGGCATGGCAATCCACCGCGACTATGGCGAAGCCGACGCTTACCTCAAACTGGGCCCGGCCGATCCAGCCAGCGTGCTGCAGGAAGCGATGGAAGAGCAACTCGCCTCCATCGATTACGCCCTGAAAGCCAACGTCCGCGCCGCTACAAAGCTGTTCGACAAGATTCCGGGAGTAAAATCGGACGAATAGACGAGGAGGCTCCCATGCCGTTCGCCCTGCGCCGCATCGTGTTCGCTGTAGCAATCGCCGCCGCCCAGGCGCCGGCCTGGGGCGCGCCATTGAACTTCTGCTATGAAGACGTCCCGCAAGCGCCGTGGACCATGCCGGACGGCAGCGGCCTGAATATCGAATTACTGAAGCGCGCCGCCAAGCTGGCCGGCGAGCAGGTCAACTTCATCGCACGCCCGTGGCGCCGCTGCGAAGAGGAAACCCGCACCGGGGTGATGGACGCCATGGTCGGCCCTTCCGACAATCCGCGCCGCCGCGCGTACAGTGTCCCGCCGCGCAAGGCGGACGGCACGCAGGATACCGAGCGCGCCATGTACCACGACCATGTGGACCTTTACCTGCGCGTGGACAGCGGCGCAAGCTGGGACGGAAAAACGCTGGTCAATCCGCGCAAGCTGGTAGTGGCGCAGCGCGGCTATTACATCGTGGACATGCTGCAGCAGCGTGGCCAGAAGGTGATCGACACGCCAAAGTCGGCGGAAGAGGGATTGCGCCTGCTGGCTGCAGGCAGCGCCGATGTGGCCGTGCTGATGGGGCGCGATGCGGAAAACCTTTTGCGTGAGGATCAGCGCTACCAGGGCCGCGTGGTGCTGGCGAAGGAACCTTACGCCAGCTTCGACTTCCACCTGATGGCGGGCCGCAAGTCCTACGACAAGGACCCCAGGCGTTTCGAAGCGCTGTGGAATGCGATCGCCAAGGTGCGCGCCACGGCGGACTACCAGCGGCTGGAGCAGTCACTGGCGCGCCAGCACGAGCACAACTAGCTTGCAGTCAATTGGCCTTGGGCGGGGCCACCATGCAGATCTTGCCGCAATTCTTGTCCTGCAGGTCCTGGATGACCCGGGTCACGATGGCGGCCTGCTCACCGCCCAGGCGGGGCAGCTCCGCAGCAGCCAGTTCGGCAAGCCTGGTGCGCTCGGTGAGCGGCAGCACGGCGACATAGGCCGTGGACGTCTCCGCCATGGCGCGCGCGATACGCAAGGTGTTTTCTTCATTCATCTCCTTGCGCGACATCATGGTGATGTTCCCCGCCAGGTTGTTGAAGGCGCCCTGCTGGACCTGGCGCGCGCCGTGTAGCCGTGCCTCGTTGACCTCTTCCTTCGGCAGTGCGGCGAAGTAGGTTTCCATCAACGGCATCAGGCGCGCGTTGCAGCGGGCCATGAATGGCATCAGCAGCGACAGCTCGTCCTGGTACTGCTGGACATTGGCCGTCATCTTTGCGCGCAGCGTTTCCTGGATCTTGTTCTGGTCGGCGCCGGGAGGTACCGGCGTGCTCATCACGTCCTGCATGATGTAGCGCGTGACCTGCTGTGTTGGTGCGTTGCACATCTCCATCAGCGGGCCAATGTCGCCCTGGGTAAAACGACGGTTGCCGAAGAAGTCCTTATTGTCGGCCATGATGCCAAACAGGGGAGCGGCCTCCGGCGACGACGCGCGCGCTGGCTGCGGCAGCGCGGCCAGCCTGGCGATGGCCTGACGGTAGGCGTCGAAATCGTCGGCGGCGGCCAAAGGGGCCGCGACGGCCAACAGCGCGGCCAGCGTAACTTTAAGAATATTCATCAAACGAGGGGCAGGGCGGTCGTGTCTTTAATACGTTGCAGGGCGAAGGACGATTTCACGTCCAGCACGGCAGGGTGGCGCAGCAGCGTCGCCATCATGAAGCGCGAGAAGTGGTCCATGTCTTCCACGTGCACGCGCAGCAGGTAATCCATTTCGCCGGTCATGGCGTAGCAGGCCACGACTTCCGGCCACTGTTCGACCGCCACCGCGAAATCGGCGCGCGGCGAAGTGCCGGTCGGATTCACGCCCAGGGCGCGGGCGTTGCTGTGGGCCGCAGCGTCGCTGTGCTTTTCCAGCCGCACGTTGACATAGGCCAGCAGGCCCAGGCCGATCTTGTCCGGGTCCAGCAACGCCACGTACTGGCGGATGACGCCTTCCTCTTCCAGGCGCTTGATGCGGCGCAGGCAGGGGGATGGGGAGAGATTGACTTGCTCTGCGACATCCTGATTGGACAGGCGTCCATCGGTTTGCAAAATGGACAAAATCTTGCGATCCGTTTTATCCAGCGCAATCTTAGTCATAAATTCCTCATATGGTCTTGGTTCTCGCAATATTATTGCTCAATTCTGTCGACATTGGGAAATGTTTGCAATTTAATGTCGCAGGGTGAAGACTATACTGTGCGCAATTCTAAATGGGAGACGCACCATGAAATTCACCCCCTGGGAAAACCCCATGCGCACCGACGGCTTCGAGTTCGTCGAGTTCGCGGCACCCGATCCAAAAGCCTTGGGCAAGCTGTTCGAAAACATGGGCTTCACCGCTATCGCCCGTCACCGCCACAAGGACGTGACCCTGTACCGCCAGGGCGATATCAACTTCATCATCAACGCCGAGCAGGATTCCTTCGCCCAGCGCTTCGCCCGCCAGCACGGCCCGTCCGTGTGCGCCATCGCGATCCGCGTGGACGATGCCGCCTTCGCGTACAAGCGCGCGCTGGAACTTGGTGCGTGGGGTTTTGACAACAAAACCGGTCCGATGGAACTGAATATCCCTGCCATCAAGGGCGTGGGCGACTCCCTGCTGTACCTGGTCGACCGCTGGCGCGGCAAGAATTCGGCTGACGGCAAGCCGACCGGCGCCATTGGCGACATCTCGATTTACGATGCGGACTTCGTGGCCATTGAAGGCGCCGAAGCCAACCCGGTCGGCAATGGCCTGACCTATATCGACCACCTGACCCACAATGTGCACCGCGGCCGCATGAAGGAATGGGCGGACTTCTACGAGCGCCTGTTCAACTTCCGCGAAGTGCGCTACTTCGACATCGAAGGCAAACTGACCGGCCTGAAGTCCAAGGCCATGACTTCGCCTTGCGGCAAGATCCGTATCCCGATCAATGAATCGTCGGACGACAAGTCGCAGATCGCGGAATACCTGAACGAGTATCACGGCGAAGGCATCCAGCACATCGCGCTGGGTACCGACCGTATTTACGATTCGGTGCAGGGCCTGCGTGATCAGGGCATCGTGTTCCAGGACACGATCGAGACCTACTACGAGCTGGTGAATCGCCGCCTGCCTAACCATGGCGAGAACGTTGAGGAACTGCGCCGCCTGCGCATCCTGATCGATGGCCACTCGAACGAAACCGAACGCGAACTGCTGCTGCAGATCTTCACCCAGAACGTGATTGGCCCGATCTTCTTCGAGATCATCCAGCGCAAGGGCGACCAGGGCTTCGGCGAAGGCAACTTCCGTGCGCTGTTCGAGTCGATTGAGCTGGACCAGATCCGCCGCGGCGTGCTGGACGATCCGTCCAAGACGGCCGCTTAAAACCAGGAAAACCGGGAAACCAGGGTACGACCCTGAGGGTCGGACCCTGGTTTCCCGGTTTCTAAGGTTTTGAAAGAATTCCGGCAGCCCCGCAATTAAGAACAGGGCGCCGTTCACAATTTTTAGAAGTTTTTGGAGACACACCTGATGAACGCACCAGTCAAGAGCGGCGAGCTATCGCCTGCGCACGACATCACCCTCGACGACAAGTGGACCCTGGAGCGCGGCCGCGCCTTCATGACCGGCACGCAAGCCCTGATCCGCCTGCCTATGCTGCAGCGTGAGCGCGACCTGAAAGCCGGCCTGAATACCGCCGGCTACATCACCGGCTACCGCGGTTCGCCAGTCACCTCGGTCGACCAGACCGCGATGAAGGCCAAGAAGCACCTCGACGCACACCACGTCAAGTTCCACCCTGGCATGAACGAGGACCTGGCGGCGACCGCCGTCTGGGGCACACAGCAAACCAACCTGTTCGAAGACGCCAAGTACGACGGCGTGTTCTCCATGTGGTACGGCAAAGGCCCTGGCGTTGACCGTTGCGGCGACGTCTTCAAGCACGCCAACAACGCCGGCTCTTCCAAGCACGGCGGCGTGCTGGTGCTGGCCGGCGACGACCACGCTGCAAAATCGTCCTCCACCGCCCACCAGTCCGACCACATCCTGAACGCCTGCGGCATTCCGGTGCTGTACCCGGCCTCGGTGCAGGAGTACATCGACTACGGCCTGCATGCATGGGCGATGAGCCGCTACACCGGCCTGTGGGTGTCGATGAAGTGCGTGACCGACATCATCGAGTCGGGCGCCGTGGTTGATTTCGACCCTGACCGCGTGCAGATCCAGATGCCGGATGACTTCGAGCTGCCGGCAGGCGGCTTGAATATCCGCTGGCCGGACACCGTGCTGGACATGGAAGTCCGCATGAACAGCTACAAGTGGTACGCCGCGCTGGCCTACTGCCGCGCCAATAAGCTGAACAAGATTATCTGGGATGCGCCGAAGCCGAAGATCGGCATCATCACTGCCGGCAAGTCCTACCTGGACACCCGCCAGGCGCTGGCCGACCTTGGCATCGACGAGCAGGCCGCTGCCGATATCGGTATCCGCCTGTACAAGATCGGCATGACCTGGCCGCTGGAAGCGGACGGCGTGCACGAATTCGCCAAGGGCCTGGACGAGATCCTGGTGGTGGAAGAAAAGCGCCAGATCCTGGAATACGCGCTGAAGGAAGAGCTGTACAACCTGCCGGACGGCGAGCGTCCACGCGTGGTCGGCAAGTTCGACGACACCGGCGAGTGGAGCAACAAGGGCAAGACCGGCCACGGCGACTGGCTGCTGCCTGCGACCTATGAGCTGAACCCGGCCCAGATCGCACGCGCCATCGCTTCCCGTATCGAGCACTATTGCAAGGATCATCCGGTCGCGGCCCGCGTGAAAGAGCGTATCGCCTTCCTGGAAGCCAAGGAAGCCGCGCTGAAAAACCTGCCGGCCAAAGCCAATCCGGAAACCGACCGCATTCCTTACTTCTGCTCCGGCTGCCCGCACAACTCCTCGACCAAGGTGCCGGAAGGTTCGCGCGCCATGGCAGGCATCGGCTGCCACTACATGGTGCTGTGGATGGACCGCGAAACGTCCACCTTCACCCATATGGGCGCGGAAGGCGTGACCTGGGTCGGCCAGGCGCCGTTCACCAACGAGAAGCACGTCTTCACCAACCTGGGCGACGGTACCTACTTCCACTCGGGCATCCTGGCGATCCGCGCTGCGGTGGCGGCGAAGGTGAACATCACCTACAAGATTCTGTACAACGACGCCGTGGCAATGACCGGCGGCCAGAACGTGGATGGTCCGCTGGATCCAGGCATGATTTCGCGCCAGATCGCAGCGGAAGGCGTGACCCCGATCATCGTGGTCACCGACGAACCAGACAAGTATCCGGACGATTACAACTGGGCGCCAGGCGTCACCGTGCGTCACCGCTCCGAGCTGATGGACGTGCAGCGCGAACTGCGCGACAAGCCGGGCGTCTCGGCCATGATCTACGACCAGACCTGCGCTTCCGAGAAGCGTCGCCGCCGCAAGAAAGGCGAGTTCCCTGACCCGGCCAAGCGCGCCGTGATCAACGAAGCCGTCTGCGAAGGCTGCGGCGACTGCTCCGTGCAGTCCAACTGCCTGTCCGTGGAGCCGCTGGAAACTGAACTGGGCCGCAAGCGCCAGATCAACCAGTCCAGCTGCAACAAGGACTTCTCCTGCGTGAACGGTTTCTGCCCGTCCTTCGTAACGGTGGAAGGCGGCGGCCTGAAAAAGCCGAAGAAAGCGGCAGCAGCCGGCGGCGGCGAAGTACCAGCCCTGCCAGCGCCTGCACTGCCTTCGACCGCCAACCCGTACGGCATCCTGATCACCGGTATCGGCGGCACCGGCGTGGTGACTGTTGGCCAGATCCTGGCCGTGGCAGCGCACGTTGAAGGCAAGGGCGCCATCGTGCTGGACATGTCCGGCCTGGCCCAGAAGGGCGGCCCGGTGATGTCGCACGTGCGCCTGGCCGACAAGCAGGCCGACCTGCACTCGACCCGCGTGGGCACCGGCAGCGCCGACCTCGTGATCGGCTGCGACCAGATCGTGACCGCGTCGAAAGACGCGCTGTCGCGCATGGGCGAAGGCCGCACTTACGCAGCCATCAACTCGACCGGCGCCACCACCGCAGCTTTCGTGAAGAACCCTGACTGGCAATTCCCGGGCACTTCTTCGCAAGCCGAGATCAAGCGCGCCTGCGGCGAGTCCAATGTGGACTTCGTCGACGCCGGCAAGATCGCGACCGCGCTGATGGGCGATTCGATTGCGACCAATATGTTCATGCTGGGCTACTCCTTCCAGAAGGGTCACGTGCCGTTGTCGGAAGCCTCGCTGATGAAGGCGATCGAGCTGAATGGCGTGTCCGTGCCGTTCAACAAGGCAGCCTTCAACTGGGGCCGTTACTGCGCGCACGACACCGCCGCCGTAGCCAAGCTGGCCACCCCTGCAACCGTGATCGAATTCAAGCGCACCCAGTCGCTGGAAGAAGTGATCGCCAAGCGCGTGGAACTGCTGACCGCTTACCAGAACGCCGCGTACGCCAAGCAGTACAGCGACTTCGTGGCGCAGGTACAGGCAGCGGAAGAGAAAGTCGGCGGCAAGAAGCTGACCGAAGCCGTGGCCCGCTACTTCTACAAGCTGATGGCCTACAAGGACGAGTACGAAGTGGCACGCCTGCACAGCGACCCGGCCTTCCGCGCCAAGCTCGAAAACATGTTCGAAGGCGACTACAAGGTGAAATTCCACCTGGCCCCTCCGCTGCTGGCGAAGAAGGACAAGGAAGGCCACCTGGTCAAGCAGGAATTCGGTCCATGGATGCTGAAAGCTTTCGGCGTGCTGGCCAAGTTCAAAGGCCTGCGCGGCACCGCCCTCGACGTCTTCGGCTACACCGCAGAGCGCAAGATGGAACGCGCCCTGATCGGCGAATACCGCAAGACTGTGGAAGGCCTGCTGTCCAAGCTGACTGCCGATAACGTGGCGACCGCCGCCGCCATCGCGCGCATCCCAGAAGACATTCGCGGCTACGGCCACGTCAAGGAGCGCCACCTGAAGGCGGCCAAGCAGAAAGAAGCAGCACTGCTGGCGGAATTCAGCAAGCCAGCTGTCGCAACGCACGCAGCCTGAGTTTCTTCAGCCGCGAAAAAAAGCCGGGACTGATTCCCGGCTTTTTTCATCTTGGCCCGCTTCCTGAAAAACGCTGTTACATAGGCAGGACGCGATTTGAGATAGCATTCCGGCATATCAATTTTGCCGGAGTCTGTCGATGCTGCGATCTGCATTGTTGCTTTCCCTTCTTGCCGCATTCCCCCTCGCGCAAGCCGCGCCCGATCTCACCACCGTCGCCGAACGCTCCGGCTACCACGCCACCGGCCGCTATGACGAAGTACAGCGCCTGTGTGCCGATTACCAGAAGTCGTATCCGAAAGCCGTGCGCTGTTTTACTTTCGGTGAAACGCCGGAGGGCCGTCCGATGCTGGCCCTGGCGGTATCGCGCACTGGCGCCTTGACCGCCACTGCGGCAAGGCAGCGCAAGCTTCCGGTGCTGTTGGTGCAAGGCGGCATTCACGCCGGTGAAATCGATGGCAAGGATGCCGGCTTCTGGGCGCTGCGCGAAGCTCTGGATGGCAAGGCCGCTGCCGGCGCGCTGGACAAGCAGGTCGTGCTCTTCGTCCCCGTCTTTAACGTTGACGGCCACGAGCGCTTCGGCAAGAACAACCGCCCCAACCAGCGCGGCCCGGTCGAAATGGGCTGGCGCGTCACTGCCCAGAACTACAACCTCAATCGCGACTATGTGAAGGCCGATGCGCCGGAAATGCAGGCCATGCTCAAGCTGGTCAATGAATGGGACCCGCTGGCCTACATCGACCTGCACGTAACCGATGGCGCCAAGTTCCAGCCGGACGTGTCGATCCAGGTGGAGCCGGTGCATGGCGGCGATCCCGCGCTGCTGGCGCTGGGCAAAGACCTGCGCGAAAACGTGATGACCGACTTGCGCAAGCAGGGCTCCGACCCGCGTCACTTCTATATCTCCTTCGACAAGACCGACCAGCCGGACTCCGGCTTCGTCGACAGCATGTCCACGCCGCGCTTCTCGACCGGTTACTTCCCGCTGCGTAACCGTTTTGCGATGCTGGTGGAGACCCACTCCTGGCGCGATTACCCGCACCGCGTGAAGGTCACGCGCAACACCATCGTCTCGCTGATGGACCAATTCGCTCAGCACGGCGCTGCCTGGGCCAACGCCGTGGCGGAAGCCGACGCACGCGCCGCCAAGCTGGAAAACATGGCGCTCAGCTACAAGACCACCGAGCGCAGCACCATGATCGACTTCCCGGGCTATGAATACACCCGCACCCCATCCGACGTGTCGGGCGGCACCTGGACGAAGTACGACGAAAGCAAGCCGCAGAAATGGACCGTGCCGCTGCGCGACGAAGTGGTGCCGGACGTGGTCGCGATCGCGCCGGCCGGCGGCTACCTGGTGCCGGCTGCGCAAGCGTCGCTGGTCGAGCCGAAACTGAAAGTGCACGGCATCAGCTACAAGGTTCTCAAGACGGCGCCGGGCAAGGTGGCGGTGGAAACCTTCCGCGCCGACGAAGCCAAGCTGACGGCAAATTCCTTCGAAGGCCACCAGCTGGCGAGCTGGAAGGGCGCTTGGAAACCGGAGCAGCGTGAAGTAGGCAAGGGGGCCCTGTTCGTGCCGATCGCGCAGGCGAAATCGCGCCTGGTGATGACCATGCTGGAACCGGCCGGCGCCGACTCGCTGGCGGCTTGGGGCTTCTTTAATAATTATCTGGAACGCAAGGAGTACATGGAGGAATACGTGGCCGAAGAAGCTGCGCGCGACATGATGGCCGCCGATCCGGCGCTGGCTGCGGCCTTCAAGGCAAAGCTGGAGAACGACCCGGCCTTCGCCAAGAGCCCGCGCGCGCGCCTGGACTTCTTCGCCCGCCGCTACCCGACCTGGGATGAGCGCCACAACCTGTATCCGGTCTACCGCAGCAGTGTTGTTTACTAAACAGGCCTAAATTAGGGGTGTTTTAGCGATTTTTGATTGCGGGGGAAAATGCAGTAGCGCTATAAAAGCAGCACTATAAAAGGAGACACCATGGGTATTCGACCTTTCGTGGCGCTGTGCACAAGCGCGCTGCTGGCCGCTTCCAGCAATGCAGCGCTGGCGGCGTCCCCCGGCACCCCAGCCGCCGCCGTCAACGTGTTTATTGGCACCGGCGGCGACGGCCATACCTTTCCCGGCGCCACACGGCCATTCGGCATGGTGCAACTGAGCCCGGATACCCAGGTGCGCCATTTCCGCCAAAGTTATCCATGGGCGGCCGGCTATCGCTACGAGGACAATTCCATCCTCGGCTTCTCCCACACTCACTTTTCAGGCGCCGGCCACTCCGACCTGGGCGATATCCTGCTGATGCCATATTCCGGCGACACCAAGCTGGAACCGGGCTATCCCGAGCGCCCGCATAGCGGCTACCGCTCCCGCTTCCGCCACGAGGACGAGCGCGCGGAGCCGGGCTACTACGCGGTGCGCTTGCAAGACCACGACGTCGACGTCGAACTGACCGCCAGCGAACGCGTTGGCCTGCACCGCTACCGCTACGCCAAAGGCGCGGACGCCAAGGTCATACTCGACCTGCGCCAAAGCATCTACGATTACGGCGGCAAGAACCTGTGGTCCTCCATGCGTGTGCGCGACAACAGCACCATCACCGGCATGCGCGTCACGCGCGGCTGGGCGCCGGGCCGCCAGGTCTACTTCGCGATGAAGTTTTCGCACCCGATCGCCGGCCGCGTACTGCTGAACCGCGAAGAGGGCGTTGAATACAAAGGCTTCGCCGGCCCGGGCAAGTCGGCCGCCGACAAGGCCCAGGTGGAAGGCAAGGCCCTGGTGGCCGCGCTGGACTTCGGCAAGCCGTCAGATGGCAGCCTGCTCGTGAAGGTCGCCCTCTCCGCCATCAGCGAAGACGGGGCACTGGCCAATCTCGAAGAAATGCCAGGCTGGGATTTCGACGCAGAACGCCAGCGCGCGAGCACGGCGTGGAATGAGGCGCTGTCCGCTGTGGCCATCGAAGCGCCGGCCGATATGCGCACGATGGTTTATACAAGCCTGTACCACGCGATGCTGGCGCCAAGCCTGTTCATGGACCGCGACGGCAAATACCGCGGCCCGGACAACCAGGTACACCAGGCCAATGGCTTCCGCTACCACTCGACATATTCGTTGTGGGACACCTACCGTGCCCTGCATCCTTTGCTCACGCTGGTGCAGCCCGAACAGCGCAATGCCGATTTCGTGAATTCGCTCGTCGCCTCGCGCCAGCATAGCCCTTACGGCATCCTGCCGGTATGGGCCTTCCACGGCCTGGAAACCTGGTGCATGATCGGCTACCACGCGGTGCCGGTGATCGCCGACGCTTACATGAAGGGCATCAAGGGCATCAACGCCGACGAAGCACTGGCCGCGATGGTCGCCAGTGCCGAATATGGCCCATATGGCGGTCTTGAGCATTATATGAAGCTTGGCTATGTGCCGATCGACCTTGAGCCGGAAGCGGCGTCCAAGACCGTTGAATACGCGTTCGACGACTGGACCATCGCCCGCATGGCGGAGAAGATGGGCAAGAAGGACATTGCAGCACGTTTCTACAAGCGCGCGCAGAACTACCGCAATGTGTTCGACACCAAGACCGGCTTCGTCCGCGCCCGCAAATCGACGGGTGAATTCCGCGAGCCGTTCAACCCGGTTCAATCCAACTTCGGCAGCGACTACACTGAGGGCAGCGCCTGGCAGTATTCCTGGTATATGCCGCACGATAACGCGGGCCTGGTCAGCATGCTGGGCGGCGACGCCGGCCTGCAGTCGAAGATCGACCAGGTCTTCGACGCCAAGGTTGACGAGAATGTTTACGCCCACATGGAAGACATCTCCGGCCTGATCGGCCACTACGCCCACGGCAACGAACCTTCGCACCACGTGGCCTACCTGTACAACTATGCCGGTGCACCGTGGAAGACGCAGGCGCGCCTGGCGCAGATCGTCGCCAGCCAGTACCACGACAAGCCGGACGGCCTGGCAGGCAACGATGACCTGGGCCAGATGTCTGCCTGGCTGACCTTCACTGCGCTGGGCTTCTACCCTGTGGCGCCGGGCAGCAACGAATACGTGATCGGCCGTCCCTTCGTGGAAAAGGCCGTGATGAACTTGCCAAACGGGAAGCGCTTCACCATCCGCACCGAGGGCCTGAGCGCCGCCAATGCCTACGTCGGCAGCGTCACGCTGAACGGCAAGCCGCTGGCGCGCAGCTTCCTGCGCCATGAAGACATCATGGCCGGCGGCGAACTGGCGTTCCGCATGCAGGCCACGCCAAACAAAGAGTGGGGCCGCGAACGCAGCGCCCGTCCATATAGCCAAACGGGGTATCAATAATGAATGTCACCATCTTCCGCGCCAGCCTGGCGCTCGTCATGGCCGCAGCCGTGCCGCTGGCGTCCGCGCAATTCGTCGGCAAAGTCAGCGACCCGGTGGAGTGGGTCAACCCGCTCATGGGCACCGCCAGCAAGCCGGAAATGTCGAACGGGAACACCTACCCGGCAGTCACCGTCCCGTGGGGCATGAACCTGTGGACGCCGCAAACCGGCAAGATGGGCAATGGCTGGGCCTACCAGTACGATGCCGACAAGATGCGCGGCTTGAAGCAGACGCACCAGCCGTCGCCGTGGATGAACGACTACGGCCAGTTCTCGGTCATGCCGGTGACGGGGGCCAAGCGCTTCACCGAAGACGACCGCGCCAGCTGGTTCTCGCACAAGGCTGAAACGTCCAAGCCTTACTACTACAGTGTCTACCTGGCCGATGCCGACGTCACCGCCGAACTGACGCCAACCGAGCGCGCCGCGCACTTCCGCTTCACCTTTCCGGAATCGGACAAGAGCTATGTAGTGGTGGATGCCTTCGACAAAGGCTCCTACATCAAGATTATTCCCGGGCAGCGCAAGGTGATCGGCTACAGCACCCGCTATGCACGCGGCCCGCTGCCATCCTCTTTCCGCCTGCACTTCGTGATGGTGTTCGACAAACCGTTCACCTCCACCGACGTGTGGCGCGGCAAGGAACTGGTTGAAGGCGCGCTGGAAATGCAAAGCGAGCATAGCGGCGCTATCGTCGGCTTCAAGACCAGGCGCGGCGAACAGGTGCACATGAAGGTCGCATCCTCTTTCATCAGCCAGGAGCAAGCCGAGTTGAATTTACAGCGCGAGCTGGCGAAAGACGATTTCGACACCACCCGCGCCCGCGCCAAAGCCGCCTGGAACAGCGCCCTGTCGAAAGTGGAAGTGGAGGGCGGCACCATCGACCAGATGCGCACCTTCTATTCCAGCTTGTACCGCATGGTGCAGTTCCCGAACAAGCTGTATGAAGTGGATGCTGCCGGCCAGCCGGTGCACTGGAGCCCATACAACGGCAAGGTGCTGCCCGGCTACCTGTATGGCGGCACCGGCTTCTGGGATACCTTCCGCGCGCTGTACCCGTTCCTGAACCTGGTCTACCCATCGATCAACCGCGAAATGCAGGCCGGCCTGGCCAACGCCTATCGTGAAGGCGGCTGGCTGCCGGAGTGGTCCAGCCCAGGCTACGCCGACATCATGGTCGGCAATAACTCGGCCTCCGTTGTCGCCGACGCCTGGATCAAAGGCAGCCGCGGTCCGGACATCGAAACCCTGTGGGAAGCGCTCAAGAAGGGCGCAAATAACGAAGGTCCGATGTCGGCCGTCGGCCGCGCCGGCGTAAAGTACTACAACGAACTTGGCTACGTGCCTTACGACGTCAAGATCAACGAGAACGCGGCCCGTACGCTGGAATACGCCTACGACGACTTCGCGATCTACCAACTGGGCAAAGCGCTCGGCAAGCCGGAATCGGAAATCGGCATCTACGCCCAGCGCGCCATGAACTACAAGAAGCTCTTCGATCCGGAGACGCGCCTGATGCGCGGCCGTAACAAGGACGGCAGCTTCCAGACCCCATTCAACCCGGTCAAATGGGGCGACGCTTTCACTGAAGGGAATAGCCTGCATTACACCTGGTCCGTCTTCCACGATATCGACGGCCTGGTGAACTTGATGGGTGGCCGCTCGGCCTTTATCGACAAGCTGGATTCGGTGATGAGCACCCCGCCAACCTTCGACGACAGCTACTACGGTTCGGTGATCCACGAGATCCGCGAGATGCAGGTGGCGAACATGGGCCAGTACGCGCATGGCAACCAGCCTATCCAGCACATGCTCTACCTGTACAACTACGCAGGCGCCCCGTGGAAGTCGCAATACTGGATCCGTGAAACGCTGAACCGTATGTACAAGGCGACGCCGGACGGCTACTGTGGCGATGAGGACAACGGCCAGACGTCGGCCTGGTATGTGTTCTCCGCGCTGGGCTTCTATCCGGTGACTCCGGCGGTTGGCCAGTACGTGGTGGGCGCGCCGCTGTTCCAGCACGCCACCGTGCACCTGGAGAATGGCAAGCAGCTGCGCATCAACGCACCGGGCAATGGCGCCGGCAAGCGCTACATCCGCTCCGCCAAGCTGAATGGCCGCGAACTGCAGCGCAACTGGCTGGGCCATGACGAGATGCAGCGCGGCGCCACCTTCGATGTCGAGATGTCGGCGCAGCCGAACGAGAAGCGCGGCATCTCACCTGCCGATGCACCATACTCGTTCTCGCGCACCGAAGGGGCTACTTCGCAGAAACGATAGTGTCGATCATCTGCTGGGAATAGGCAGCGCCGGTCGCTTCGGTCGCCTCCATCATGGAGCGCCAAAGCGGGACGATGCCGACGCCCAGCTTGTCGAAGCGCATCAGGCCGCAAGCATAAATGCCATCGTAGGAATCGACAGCGCCGCCAAGTTTCTCGCAGGTGCCTGCCTGCTTCGTGCGATAGGCCTTCACCGATTCTTCGTTCCACATGCCCGTCTGGAGCAGGGCATCAAGGGCCATGGCTTCCGCACCGCCCTCGTGGATCCATGGACCCTGGTCACCGATGCCGCCTTTAGCGACTGCCAATTGCCAGATGTGCGCCATCTCGTGTGCAACGTTGAGGGTCGCATATTCGCGCAGTCGCGGATGGTCGAGCAATACCTGCTTGCCTTCCAGCCGGTAGGAAACCTGGCCCGCACCCATGATGGCGCCACCCTTCATCGAAAAGCCCGAGGACTCGAAATTGTCCACCGAGACCATGATGACCAGCTCGTCCTTCAAGCCCCGCTGGTAGGCCTTCTCATAATAGGCGGAAGTCTTTGCGCCAACGTCGAGGATCGTTTCGCGCAGCCACTGCGGGGTGCGTTGATCGATCAGGATTTTCACCGCGCCAGCGGGGACAAGCTGCGCAGGACCAAAGTAGGCATAACCACGGTCGCCTCCCGGATCCAGGCGGTTAGCCGGCGGAGCAATCACATTCTCCTGTGCCAGGCCGAACAGCTTGAGATCGGTGCGCATGGAGAGCGTCTTTTGGCCCTGCTGGACATCGCCTTGCAGGTGGCCGAGGTAGACCGACGTCCCGCCATCGCCGAAGCGGTTGAAGGAGGTGTACTCTTTAGGCGACCAGCCGTCGAAAGTCCTGATCTGCACACTGGCCGTCTTGAACGGCTTGCCCTTGGCCGCAATGACATCCGAGTCCTCGCTGGATTTCAAGCCCATGCCGGGCGTGAGCACCTTCCACTCCTGCTGCCGGAACTTGCCGATGGAATGCAGCTTGACCGCCGTAACCGGCTGCGCAAACCGGTAATCCACGCGCCACAAGTCTTTCGCCACATGGTGCACATCCACAGCCACGGCAAGACCAGGCTGTTCTTCCGCATGCACAAGCGGCGCAGCACACAACATCAGGAACGCGGCGCTCAGGCCGAGGAATCGATGCATCGGAAGGTCCCTTCAAGAGAAAGAAAGGCTCATTCTACTTGCCGAATTGCAAACAACGCAATTGCGATGTATCAAATAACGGACTACACTGGAATGCAGGAGGCATTCATGAAGTACAAGGATTTCCCCAAACACGATCTAAGGCGCTGCTTTACTGTATTGCTCGCGATTGAGCGCCTTGGCGAGAAGGCTACGGCGCACTACATTTCCCTGGAGCTCGAATGCTCGCGGGCGGAAGTGCTGCGTGCAATCGATGTTGCGCGTGAACAGCTTCGCATGGAGCTTGTAAAAATCGGATCGTCGTTCAGGATTGACGATTGGGGTGTCTTGGATCGTGATGCAGTCCAGGAGGCTGTCGGGGCGGCCCCGGCGCGTCAGACCGAAGCAGCCATGCTGGGCCAGCTTGTCGATGCAATCGAAGCCGGCCGCGATCCTTCGACGCACGGCGAGGCGGACTTGTTCCGCTTCACCGCGCAGTTGCTGAAGACACGCTATCCCGTGCAAGCAAAAATGCTCGATAGTGCAGCGCGTTCTTATTTTTGTACGAACAGGGTCAAGCCACGTTCATTCCCGCAGATGGTGTCCGATGGATTAGTGACAGATGTTCCGCGCTTCCGCCACGCGATCGAAAACCGCCTTGAAGGAATCAGGGTATGGTGAGTCAAGTTGAATTTGCCGTCGATACCGATTTGTCGCTAGGACTTAAGGAGCTATTGCGGCAGCTGGAAGAACGAGCGAGCCTGCGCGAGCCAATCCGGATGGTCATTGCCGGTGGCATGGCAACCCACCTTTACACAGGTGGCCGCGTGACGAGTGACGTTGATGCGGAATTTTCAAAGCGGATCATGCTACCGCGCGACCTGCTGGTTGAGACGCGCGATGGCAATATGCTGTATCTCGATCCGACATATAACAGTACATTCGCGCTGATGCATGAGGACTACCTGAAAGATGCAGTGCGTGTTCCGATCGGAACAAGGCACATCGAGGTTTATGTGCTTAGCCCTGTAGACCTGATCGTCAGTAAAATCGCGCGCTATAACGGACCTGACCCGGAAGATATTGAAGCGCTGATCGAACGCCTTGGCATTTCGGACGAGGATATTGAAGCGCGTGCCACGCAAGCGATGACAGGCTATGTTGGCAACCTGGATTACCTGCAAATGAATTTGCGCGAGGTGTTGGAGAAGGCGCGCAAAAGGCGCGCCTTCCGTTAGGCGTCAGCCAGCTTGCAGAGGGATTACGCCCGGCATCGTGGTTGGCGTGGAGCATGGCTCCTCGTCGAAAGCGATGTCGCCCAGCGGGTTGGCGATGCCGTCGGTCTTGAGGTCGGTGAAGCCGAACAGGTCGCGGTCCATCAGGTGCGATGGCACCACGGTGGACAAGGCGGAGAAGGTGTTCTCCACGCGGCCCGGGTGTTTCTTCTCCCAGTCGCGCAGCATGGCCTTGATCTGCTTGCGCTGCAGGTTTTCCTGCGAGCCGCACAGGTCGCACGGGATGATCGGGAAGTTCTTCACCGCGGCGTAGCGCTCAGTGTCTTCTTCCTTCACATAGGCCAGCGGACGGATCACCATATGCTTGCCGTCGTCGGACACCAGCTTGGCCGGCATGCCCTTGATCTTCCCGCCGAAGAACATATTCAGGAAGAAGGTCTCGAGGATGTCGTCGCGGTGGTGGCCCAGGGCGATCTTGTTGCAGCCCAGTTCATCGGCCACGCGGTACAGGATGCCGCGCCGCAGCCTGGAACAGAGGGAGCAGGTCGTTTTGCCTTCCGGGATCAGGCGCTTCACGATCGAGTAAGTGTCCTGGTTCTCGATGTGGAACGGCACGCCCAGTTTTTCCAGGTAGGCCGGCAGCACGTCGGCCGGGAAATTCGGCTGCTTCTGGTCCAGGTTCACGGCCACGATCTCGAAGTTGATCGGCGCGCGCTCGCGCAGCGTCATCAGGATATCGAGCAGGGCGTAGGAGTCCTTGCCGCCGGACAGGCAGACCATCACCTTGTCGCCGTCTTCGATCATATTGAAGTCGCCGATGGCCTGGCCGACCAGGCGGCACAGGCGCTTGTGCAGCTTGTTGTTCTCGTAAGCGGCCTTGTCTTCGGCCTTGGTGTCCACTACTGCGTTCATGCTGCGTCCTTGATACGGAATACTTCCACGCCCACGCCTTCGCAATCCGGATACACGTCAGGCTTCATGGTCGACACGCGCGCGGCGCGCACGCTCGGGTGGGCCAGCATGGCTTGCACCACGTCGTCCACCAGGGTTTCCTGCAGGTGGACGTGGCCTGCCGCCATGCGGCGCGCGATGGTCTCGCGCATGAAGTCATAGTCGACCACTTCGTGCAGTTCGTCGTCCTTCGGCGTCGACACCGCCAGCGGGATGTACAGGTCAACGTTGATCAGGACGCGCTGCTCGCCTTTCTTCTCGAAATCGTGCACGCCGATGTTGATCAGCACTTCATAGTTGCGCAGGAACAGCCGGCGGCAGTCTTGCAGTTGCGGGTGAATCAGGGCGGACAGCATGGTGCTAATCTTTCAAAAGTATTTATTTGGCCAGGAACATCACATCGCGCGGCGAAGGCAGCAGGTGCTGGCCGCCATCGACCAGCAGGGTAGTGCCGGTCATCGCACGCGCGCCCGCCGCATACACCACGGCGTTGGCAATATCCTCGGGAGTGCTGGAACGGCCCAGTGGCGTCTGGGTATGCGCTTTTTCGAAGCCTTCCTCGCTCTGGTCGCCGGACACCATGGTGATGCCGGGCGCCACGCCTACCACCCGGACCTTGGGCGCCAGGGATTGGGCCAGCATCGTGTTGGCCGCTCCCAGCGCCGCCTTGGACAGGGTATAGGACAGGAAATCAGGGTTGAGATTATAAAGCTTCTGGTCCAGCAGGTTCACAACAACGGCCTGGCCGCCTTCCGGCGTCGCGTCGTACAGGGCGCGCGCCAGCAGGATGGGCGCCGCCACATTGGCGTGCATATGGGCGTCGAGACGGGCCTGGGTGAAATTCAGGTCGCTGTCGTAATCGAACAGGGAAGCGTTGTTGACCACGCAGTCCACGCGGTCCAGTACGGCGATCGCCTGCGGCAGCAAGCCGCGCACGGCTTCCTCGTCGGCCAGCTCGCATTGCAGCGTGACGGCGCGGCGGCCGAGGGCGGCAATCTCCCGCGCCACTTCACGCGCTTCGTCATGCGAGTTGCGGTAGTGGACGGCGATATCCCAGCCCGCACGCGCCAGGCCGAGCGCAATCTCGCGCCCCAGCCGGCGGCCGGCGCCCGTCACCAGGGCCACGCGCGAGTTTTCTTCAGGTTTAGTCATAGTCAAATTGCGCAAAATGGCGCCGGGCAGCGCTGAACCGCTACAATGCCGGCATGTCTTTACCAGCACCTTCCCCTGACGCGCTGGCCGCGTCCCAAGCCTTGCAGCGCCTGATTGCCGAAGAAATTACACGGCAAGGTGGCGCCATCCCATTCTCCCGCTTCATGGAGCTGGCGCTGTACGCGCCGGGCCTGGGCTATTACAGCGGCGGCGCCGCCAAGCTGGGCAAAGATGGCGATTTTACAACCGCGCCCGAGCTGAGCGCCCTGTTCGGACAAACGCTGGCGCATGTTGCAGCCGCTATTATGGACCAAAGCGCGCCGCACATCCTCGAATTCGGCGCCGGAACGGGCAAGCTGGCCAAGGACATCCTGACCGAAGCGGCGGCTGCCGGCATCACGGTCGAGAGCTATTCCATCGTTGAACTGTCAGGCGAGCTGCGCGCGCGCCAGCAGGAGCTGCTGCGCGCCTTCCCGCAAGTACGCTGGCTCGATGCGCTGCCGGAAGCGTTCGAAGGCGCGGTCTTCGGCAACGAAGTACTGGATGCGATGCCGGTCGATGTAGTCACCCTGGCGGAAGAAGGCTGGCAATCGCTGCACGTCGCCGCCCAAGCCAACGATGCAGGCGGTGCACGCTTCGCCTGGGCACCCACAGCCGCCGACGCACCTTTGCTGGCGCAGGTCGAACGCCAGATTCCAGACGCCGGCGCGCTGCCGGTCGGCTACGTCACCGAGGTGCACGGGGCGGGCTGCGGCTTCATGGCCACCCTGGCCGCCATGCTGGCCAAAGGCAAGGGCGCCGCCTTCCTGTTCGACTACGGATTCCCGGCGCGCGAGTTCTACCTGGGCGACCGCGCCACCGGCACCCTGATGTGCCACTACCGCCACCACGCCCACGCGGAACCGTTCTACCTGCCCGGCCTGCAGGACATCACCGCCCACGTCGACTTCACGGCAATGGCGCTTGCCGCCCAGGATGCGGGCGCCGAAGTGATGGCCTACAACAGCCAGGCCGGTTTCCTGATCGGCGCCGGTATTGGCGAGCTGATGCAGCGCTTCGACCCGGCCGACGCCCTGAATTACCTGCCGCACGCCAACGCACTGCAGAAATTGCTTTCTCCTGCCGAAATGGGAGAATTGTTCAAGGTGCTGGTGATTGGCCACGGTGTCGAGTTGCCAGGGCAACTCCTGCGTAGCGACCGCAGCCACCGTTTGTAATATGATTGAGAGATGGGAAAGATACATACTCACTATGACAACCTGAAGGTCGCGCGTGGCGCGCCACAGGAAGTCATACGTGCTGCTTACAAGGCACTGAGCCAGAAATATCATCCTGACAAGAATCCGGGGGATGAGAAGGCGGCCCGCATCATGGCGATCGTCAACACGGCCTATGGCACCTTGTCCGATCCGCAACGCCGCAAAGAGCACGACGAGTGGATCACCCAGGAAGAATTTGAAATCGAATGGCTGGAAAGCACCAAGCATGAGCCGGCCCATGAGCCGGGCTGGTCGGATCAGCTCGACTTGCCACGCCGGCGCCGGGTCCTGAAATCCTGGCGCTTCTGGGGAACGGTAAGCGGCGCCGCCGCCGCCGGCTGGCTGGGCGGGGTGCTGACGGTGACCGAGCCGCGCGCCATGTCCAGCGTACTGGCCGGCGCCTGGGGCGGCAAGGCTCCTGCCGAGCTGACCGCCACGGCGTCCGCCACTCCGAAAATCCACCCGCCGCGCGTGGAAAAAGTCACTCCGGACGACGGCTGGGCCGTCGCCAAGCCATACTCGCCGGAACCATCGGTCACCGCCGCCGCGGCACCGCCGATCAAGGTACTGGCCCTGTCCCAGGTGGTATTGCCCAGCGCTGCCGTCGACTGTGAAAGTGACGTAGCGCCGCCGGTAGCACCGAACGGCGAACCCTGGCCGGCCCAGTCCGGCTACGTGGAAGGCTTCCCGGTCGGCAACAAGGGCGAGGACATGCAGCTCACCCTGGACAACAGTTCCAACGCCTCGCCGGTCTTCATCAAGGTGTACGACCTGGAGCGACGCTCCAATGTGCGCTACGCCTATGTACAGCCGCACGACAAGCTGGTCGTCGACCAGCTATCGAACGGCAAATATGAAATCCGCTACCAGAACCTGAACCTCGGCCCCGGCCAGAACGGCTGCGCCCACCCCAAAGCCGGCTGAAAAAAAAGGGGACGTAACCAATTAAAAAAGGGGTACGTCCCCTTTTTTAATTGGTTACGTCCCCTTTTTTTCCCTTTTTTTCGTCCCCTTTTTTTTCAACCGCCTGTGACTTAGGCGGCGCTGGTGCCCAGGCTTTCGCTCAGGCCCATTTCGGGGCTGGCCATCAGGCGGTAAATGTCTACCAGGATCAGCATGCGTTCGTCGATCGTGCCAAGCCCGATCATGTATTCGGAACTGAAGGCGGTGCCCATGTCGGGCGCCGGCTTGATCTGGTCGGGCGTGAGCGTCGTTACGTCGGACACCGAATCCACCACCATGCCGACCACGCGGCCATTGATGTTGAGGATGATTACCACCGTGAACTGGTCGTACACGGGTTCGCCCAGCTTGAACTTGATGCGCATGTCCACCACCGGGATGATGATGCCGCGCAGGTTGATCACGCCCTTGATGAACTCTGGCGCATTGGCAATGCGGGTCACGGCCTCGTAGCCGCGGATTTCCTGCACTTTCAAAATATCAATGCCGTATTCCTCGGCGCCCAGCTTGAATGCCAGGAATTCCTTGCCTTGGCTAGCGTCTTCTTGCGCAGTAACTTGCATGGTTTTTTCCTTTAGCAAAATCTGTGTTGTCAAAGCGTATCAGAGTGCAAAGTGATTTACGAGGGGGTAATTTTTAATTGCTAGCTAAGTCAAATCTGATTATGCTGGATGTAAAGATTAGCGCAATTAAATCAAGGAGACTTCATGGCGGACCCCCAAGCCGTCGATGATAACTGGCTGCTGGAAGAAGACGAAGAAGATAAGCAGCCAACATCGGCCGGATCCCCTGAACAGCGCCTCTGGCGCGTGCTGATTGTGGATGATGACCAGGACGTGCATGCGGTCACTCGCCTGGCGCTGCGTAACGTCAGCTTCAAAGGACGCGAACTCGAGCTCTTCTCGGCCTACAGCGGCCGCGAGGCGTTTGAAATCCTGCGCGATACGCCTGACATCGCACTCGTGCTGCTCGATGTGGTGATGGAAACCGATGATGCCGGCCTGCTGCTGGCGCGCCGTATCCGTGAGGAACTGCACAACTCCATCGTGCGCGTCGTGCTGCGCACCGGCCAGCCGGGCCAGGCGCCTGAGCAGCGCGTGATCATCGAATACGATATCAACGACTACAAGGCCAAGACCGAACTCACCACGCAAAAGCTGTTCACCACGGTTATCTCGGCGCTGCGCGCTTATGAGAGCCTGAATATGCTGGAGCGCTCGCGCATAGGCCTGGGCAAGATCCTGGCCGGTGCGACCAATCTTTACCAGATTCATTCCCTGCGTGAGTTCGCTTCCGGCGTACTGAACCAGGTGTCCGCCATCCTCGACGTGGGTGCGGACGGCGTGCTCTGCCTGATGCAAGTCGATACCGGCGATACGACCGTCGTGGCAGCCACCGGCGGTTATGCGCCGCTGGCGGAATCGGAGCGCATGCCGGATAACCACCCGCTCTGGCCGACCATCCACAAGGCTTTCAAGGAAAAGAAAAGCCAGTTCGAGCATCCGGCCAATGTGCTCTACATCCACACGCAGGAAAACCGCGACGTGCTGATCTCGGTCACGCCGCCATGGCCGCTGGCCCAGATCCAGCGCGACCTGCTGGAGGTGTTCTGCGAACGTATCGCCGCCGCTTTCGACAACCTGTATATGTTTGGCCAATTGCGCAAGGCGCAGGAAGCTACCGTGGTGGCACTGGCCGACCTGGCGGAGTTCCGCGATGGCTGCACAGGCGGCCATGTGCGGCGCGTTCAGCAGCTGTCTTCCGCCATCGCGGCGCGCATGAAGGAGCGCGGCACCTATGACGATGAATTGACGCCGCAGCTGGTCGACATGATCGGCCTGGCTTCCATCCTGCATGACGTGGGCAAAGTCGCTACCCCTGACCATATCCTGCTCAAGCCGGGTCCGCATACGGATGAAGAGCGCACCCTGATGCAAACCCATGCCGCCGTCGGACGCAGCGTGCTGGAACGCGCGGCCAATATGGTCGATGGCGTCAGCTACCTGACTTATGGCGCGGAAATCGCCGGCGGCCATCATGAGCATTGGGATGGCGGCGGCTATCCGAACCAGTTGAAGGGCAGGCAGATTCCGCTGTCGGCGCGCATCGTGGCGGTGGTCGACGTGTTCGACTCGCTGCTGCACGAGCGCCCATACAAGGAGCCATGGCCCTATCCGGAAGTCATGACTTATATCCGCGACCGTTCCGGCACCCAGTTCGATCCGGAAGTGGTGGCAGCCTTGAACGAGGTTGTTGAGCGTACGCCCGGCCTGGGACACGGCTCGTAAGACATGGCAGCGTGGCAGCCGCGCCGCGCTGCCACGTTCATTCTCACAAAAATACACGGCGCGTTTAAAATGAGGGCAGCCCTCGTCCTACGCCGAAAGCCATGAATGAACTGAAGGGTCTGACAGCGCTGGTCATCGAGCCCAATCCCAGCATGCGCGCCAGCTTGCACAATATGCTGAGTTTGTGCGGGCTCGACCGTATCGAAGACGCCGCCAGCTCGAACCAGGCGATCCGCGCACTGGAACACCGGACCTACGACCTGATCTTTTGCGAGTACGCGCTGGAAGGCGGCCAGGACGGCCAGCAAATGCTGGAAGACTTGCGCCACCACCGCCTGATCAATGCCACCACCATTTTCTTCATGGTCACCGGCGAGGGCCAGTTCAGCAAGGTGGTCAGCGCCGCCGAGCTGATGCCCAACGATTACATCCTGAAGCCGTTCGCAGCCGATGCCATGCTGGAACGCATCTCGCGCGCCGTCGACCGCCGCAATGCCTTGCTGCCAGCGCACCAGCTGGTCGAGATGGGCGACTTGCGTGCCGCTATCGAGGCATGCGAAGCGGGCGAGGCGGCCAAGCCGCGCTTCGCCATGGATTTCCGCCGCCTGCGCGCCGAGCTCCATATCCAGGCCGGCGAGCCGGAGTTAGCCGAACCGATCTATGCCGAGCTGTGGGCCAGCCGCCAAGTGCATTGGGCGCGCCTGGGCCAGGCCAAGACCCTGTACCTGCGCGGCCGCTACGACGAGGCGCGCGACATGCTGGAAGAACTGCTGGGCAAGAACAGCCGCTTCCTCGATGCCTACGACTGGCTGGCGCGTACCCATGAAGCGAACGGCGACTTGGCGGCGGCCCAGGCTGTGCTCGGCAATGCCGTCGAGCTCTCGCCACATGCCGTACGGCGCTTGCGCAGGCTGGGCGAGGTGGCGCTGGAAGCGGGCGATGTTGACGGCGCCGAGCGCGCCATGAAGCAGGTGGTCAGCAAAACCCGCTACTCCGAATTCCGCACCCCGGAAGACCACGCCAAGCTGGCGCAAACCCTGGTCAAGAAAGGCGATCCGGTGCAGGCGGCGGCCGTGATCCGCGACCTGGACAAGTCCATGGCCGGCTCGCCGAATACCGAGGTGTGCAGCGCCATCGCTTCAGCTGCACTGCACGAATTCACCGGCAATGTGGCGCGCATGAATGCTTCGATCGATACGGCCCTGCACGGCGTGCGCGAAGCCAGCGGCCTGTCGAATGAATTGAAGATGGAACTGGCGCGCACCTGCCTGGACGTGGGCAAGGAAGAGCAAGCCACCGAAGTGATGCGCGACGTGATGCGCAACTCCGCCACGCCAGGCGCCATGGCGCGCGCCGTGCGCATGCTGGAAAAGAGCGGCCGCGGCGAACTGGCGCAGCGCCTGGCCGATGAAAGCCGCAACGAGGTGGGCGAGATGGTGGCTGCGGGGGCCGCGCTGGCAAAGCAGGGCGACTTCCGCGGTGCGGTCAACCTGATGCTGGAGGCGGTCGCCAAGCTGCCGGACAATGCGCAGGTCGCCTTCAATGCAGCGGTGGCGATCCTGAAATGCCTGGAGAACGAAGGCTGGGACGAAAAGCTGGGCCGGCATGCGCTGGCGCTGGTGGCCACGGTGCGCCGCCTGGATCCGGCCAACGCCAAGCTGAATGCACTTGCCGGCCTGCATCAGGACATATTGAAGAAATACAACATCCGGCCTGTCGCGCGGCGCGAGTCTGGCGTACGCCTCGCGATCTGATAGCTGCTGGCGCTACAATGGGCTATGAACACTAGCCACACACCTGAAGAACGCCCGGTCCGCGCCTACCTGCTGAAAAAACTGTGCAGCGATGACGAGGGCTTGTTTGCGCTCGGCGTTTCGATGGCGCGCGTGGTGCAGATGGCCGATTCGGACGACCAGGGCACGCAAAGCCTGGCTTACCACGTGCTGTCCGACGTTGCCTTGACCCAGAAAATCCTGCGCCTGGCCAATACCCCGCAGTTCCGCCAGGCTTCCGGTGCGCCGGTCACCACCATTTCCCATGCGATTTCGCTGCTTGGTTTCGATAATGTGAAGACCACGGCGCTGGCCATGATGCTGGTCGATACCATGTCCAACAGCAAACATGCCAGGAGCGTACGCGTGGAGCTGGAGGCGGCCCTGTGCGCCAGCCTGGTGGGACGCGAGCTGGCCCGCTACAGCCCATATCAAAAGGCCGAGGAAGCTTCCATCGGTGCGCTGTTCAAGAACCTGGGGCCGCTGATGATCGCCTCGCGCGAACATGAGCGCTTCCGTGAAATCAATGCCCTGATCGAATCGGGAGAGCATTCGCATGGCCAGGCATCGCAAATGATCCTGGGCAGCACCTATGACACGCTGACCGCGACCGTGCTGCGCGAATGGAAGATTCCCGAGGTGATCATCCGTTCGCTGCAACCGATCTTCGGCAGCGTTTTGCGCCCGCCGGCCGACCGCGCGGAATGGGTACGCCAGGTGGTGACCTTCAGCATTGAAGCGGCGCGTGCGTTGACCCGGATGGGCGGCGTCAAGTCCGACGATGTGCGCGCCCTGTACGAGCGCTTCGGCGGATCGCTGGGCCTGGAGCGCGAGCAGATCACTGCTGTGCTGACGCGTGCGCGCAGCGGCATGGATGCTTTGCTCAACAGTATGCAGCTGGATGGCGGAGTGGGCGGCAAGTATGGCGAGCCGGGCGATCCTTATGCGGAATCGGAGAAGCCGCCGGCCGCTGCGGAGGCGGAAGCGGGCGGCTCCCTGCCTAGCGTGCTGGCGCTGGCCAGCCTGGACTCGGGGTCGAAGGACGGCGCTTACCCAAGCGGCAAGCCCTACGATGCGCGCGAGCGTTTGCTGGCGGGTGTGCAGGAGCTGACCGAAATGCGGGTGGAGGGCAAGGCCAGGGTCAATGAGCTGGTGCAGGCGGTGCTGGAAACGGTGTACCGCAGCATGGGTTTCCGTTTCGCGACCGTTTGCCTGAAGGATCCGAAGTCGGGGCAGTTCCGGGCGCGCATCGCGCTGGGGGACAAGCTGGCGGCGCGGCAAGAGGGCTTTGTGTTCCCTTTGCAGGGAAAGGATTTGTTCCACCTGGCGCTGGATAACGACGCGGATTTGATGATTGCGGATGCGAGTACGGCCAAGATCCAGGATCTGCTGCCGCAGTGGCACAAGGATTTGTTGCCGGATGCACGGAGCTTTATCGTACTGCCGCTGGTGGTGCAGGGCGTGCAGCTGGGTTTGTTCTATGCGGACAGGTCACAGCCGGCGCCGGAAGGGGTGCCGCCGGATGAGACTTCCCTGATCCGCGCGCTGAAGGCGCAGGTGCTGGCGGCTTTGTCGCCTTAAGCCGGTACAGGCAGGCTGCCCGCCAGCGCCTCAAATTCGCTGACCGGCATCGGCCGCGCAAACAGATACCCCTGCGCCTCATTACAGAACTTCCCACGCAGGAACTCCACCTGCGCCTCGGTCTCGACGCCCTCGGCCACCACCCCCAGCCCCAGCGAATGCGCCAGGCCGATCGTGGCAGTCACAATCACCGCGTCATTCGGATCGCTCTCGATGTCCTTCACAAACCCCCGGTCAATCTTGATCCGGTCAATCTCGAACAGCTTGAGATAGCTGAGCGAGGAATACCCGGTCCCAAAGTCATCAATCGCCACCTTGATCCCGCGCGCACGCAATTCGCGCAGCAGGTCGCGGCTGCGCTCCGGGTCCTGCATCGCCGCCGACTCCGTAATCTCCAGTTCCAGCAGCGCGGGATCAATCCCGCTCTCCTTCAGCAGCCGGTCGAGTAAAGGCAGCAAGGCGCTGCCATTGCACTGGCGGGCAGACAGGTTGACCGCCAGCCGCATCGAGCTTTCCCAGCGGCTGAGCAAGTCCACCGTCTGCTGCAGCACCCATTCGCCCAGCGGCAAGATCAGTCCCGACTCTTCCGCGATCGGGATAAAGCGGTCAGGACTCACCATGCCCAGCTCCGGATGGTGCCAGCGCAGCAGCACCTCGGCACCGATCACGCGGCGGCTCGCCAGCTCCACTTGCGGCTGCAGGTAAAGCTCGAACTCCTTGCGCTCGAGCGCTTGCCACAAGCGGTTCTCCATCAGCAGCCGCTCATGGGTGGCGGCATTCATCGCCGCTTCGAAGAACTGGAAATTGCCGCGCCCCTGGCTCTTGGCTGCATACATCGCGGTGTCGGCATGGCGCAGCAAGGTAGCGCTGTCGTGGCCGTCCGGCGGGAACATGGCCACGCCCACGCTGGTGCCGGTGTGAATGGTTTTTCCCGCCAGCTGGAACGGTTCAGCCAAGGCCTCGACCACGCGCTGCGCGATCTGTCCGGCGTCGGCCGGGGTCACCGTTCCTGCGGTAACCACGATGAATTCATCGCCGCCAAGGCGCGCGATGGTGTCGACTTCGCGCAGCAGGTCGCGCAGGCGGTCGGCCACCGCCACCAACAGCTGGTCGCCCGTGGCGTGGCCGTGGGTGTCGTTGATTTTCTTGAAGTGATCGAGGTCGAGGAACATCACCGCTGCCGTGCCTTGCGCGCGGCGGGTTTGCGCCAGCAACTGGTCCAGGCGCAGGTTCAGCGAGAGGCGGTTGTCGAGCCCGGTCAGGGGGTCGTGGTGGGCCAGCTTGTAGATGCGTTCCTGCGCGCGCTGCTGCTCGGTCAGGTCGTGCAGGATGGCGACGAAGACATTGCCATCGGGCAGTTCCACCTCGCTCACGGAAGCGGCGATGGGGAAGATGCTGCCGTCCTGGCGGCGTCCGCTCGATTCGTGTTCGTGCGTCGCGCCACCGGCGATATTCCTCAGCAGGCGCGCGGCGCTATCGCTCTCCGCTTCCGGCAACAGGCTGGCCAGGGGCATTCCCACCAGCGCTTCTTGCCGATAGCCGAACAGGCGGCATGCGGCGCCATTGGCCGACACCAGCAAGCCATCGGCGCCAATGGTCAGGATGGCGTCGGCCGCCTTGTCCAGGATGGCTTGCAGGCGCGCTTCGCGTTCGCGCAGGCGAGTGGTGGATTCCTGCACTTGCAGCTGGATCTGGGCGCGCTCGCCGCTGGTCAGCAGCATCAGCGCGCCCAGCAAGCCGGTCAGCATCAGGCCGGCGCTCAGCACCAGCCAGCTTTGCCAGCCATGCTGGTGCACCATGTAAGCAGCGGAAGGTTCCAGGACCAGCTCGTACTCGCGGCCACCGAAGCTGAGCTTGCGCCAGTAATCATCGCTGGTCGGCGTGTGCGACAGCTGGTCGACGAGGGTAGTTGGCCCTGGCAGACTGCGGTCCACGAGGCGGGCCTGCAGATGCGGGAAGTCGGCTGCGGCCAGCGCTCCGGTCACGTAGGAATCAATCTGCATCGCCAGCATCAGCATGCCGGCTGCCGGCTGGCCGTCGCCAGGATCGACCGCCTGCAGCAACACCACGCCGCTGCCTTCGCCCGGCTGTGACAGCATGACCGGCGCGCTGACCACCGGCTTGCCGCTGCGTAATGCCTCGCGTACGGCATGGGCGCGCACCGGTTCGGCGAGCCAGTCCAGGCCCAGGTAATGACGTCGCGCAACGGGCTCGATGAACAGCGTCACCATATGTTCGCCGGCAGCGGGCGCGGCATGGTGGTGGCCATCGTGGCTGTGCGTATGTCCCGGCTCGCTGGATGGCGCAACGATGCGGAAGTCGGAACCGATCTGTTCCCGGGCCCAGGCCTCGAACGCCGGGCGTTCCGCTTCAGTGACCGGGCGCAGCCATGCCATCGACAGCAGCTCGGGTCGCTGGTCGAGATAGCCGTGCGCAATATTCTCGAAACCCTGCGCCGACATCACGCGGCCATAACGGTTAATGGCGCGCGCCATGGCGAAGGCGTAGCGTTCATGTTCGCTGAACCGTGCCTGCAGCAAATCGCCCACTTGCTGTGCCTTGAGGCGGAATCCTTCCAGGTGCTGCCGCGTTTCCCAGCGCGCCACCAGCACGTACAGCAGCACGCAAAGCGTAACCAGCAGTACTTGCGGCAAGCCTACCAGCAGGCGGCGCCGCTGCCACAGCGCGCGCGGCCGGCCAAAGATAACCCAGCACAGCGGCGCCGCCAGCAGCACGCCGATTGCGTCGCCAATCCACCAGGTCAGCCAGCTGGTCAGCAAACCGTTGCGTTCAATTGCACCAACGGCCACCGCCACGCCGTTCGACACGGTACAGCTGACCAGGGTCACGCAGACGGACAGCAGCAAGAAACGCAGCACATCGCGCCCGGCGCCGATTTCGGGGCGGACCGCACGACGGAAATACAGCATGCCCAGCCACGCTTGCAGCGCCGAGCCCACAGCGGCGGCGAGTGCGGCCAGTCCCTGCGGCAGGGGCGGCAGGCTGAGCGGATTGGGGGCGCCGGGCAAGGGCAGGAAATTGATGAGCAGGGCGCCGATGGCGACGCCGGGCAGCAGGCGCGGGCCGAAAGTGACGACAGCGGCCAGTGCTATCCCGGCTGGCAGGAACAGGGGGCTGGCATAACCAGGCGCCAGCGACAGGTAGAGGCAGAAGCGGCCCACAACCGAATAAACCGCCACAAGCAGCAGATTGGCGGCCAGGGTACGTGGCCAGCTGGGGGACGGATTCTTCACAGAATAAGCGCTCCGGAGCACAGGGTAGGTTGACCGATTCTAAAGCAAAATGTGCAACGCAAAAACAACACTTGCAAATTTGCAGGAGTAGCCATTACAATCTCGCCCCGAAGCGCACGTCATGCAGCGTTTGCGAAATAAGCAAATAACGTTCTTGACAGTGTAAGAAAGTTGCTTCATACTCTGCGGTTCCTTCGCGGAGGGGTGGCCGAGTGGTTAAAGGCAGCAGACTGTAAATCTGCCCTCTTATGAGTACACTGGTTCGAATCCAGTCCCCTCCACCAAATGCAGGAAGCTGAGTGAAGTTGTAGTCGAAAGAAGTCGGAACCTCGCGGGTGTAGCTCAATGGTAGAGCTGAAGCCTTCCAAGCTTAAGACGAGGGTTCGATTCCCTTCACCCGCTCCAAGCAGCACAGTAGTAAAAATAAGCCCTTGTAGCTCAGTGGTAGAGCACTCCCTTGGTAAGGGAGAGGCCACGTGTTCAATCCACGTCAAGGGCACCAGAATTCTGCAGTATCCATCTGATTAGTCGGGCGCGTGCCCAGCAACTCAACATTTGTTAGGAGTCTAAAATGGCAAAAGAAAAGTTCGAGCGGACTAAGCCGCACGTGAACGTTGGCACCATCGGTCACGTTGACCATGGTAAGACCACCCTGACCGCTGCTATCGCAACCGTCCTGTCGAAGAAATTCGGCGGCGAAGCTAAAGCTTACGACCAGATCGACGCTGCTCCAGAAGAAAAAGCACGCGGCATTACCATTAACACCGCCCACGTTGAGTACGAGACCGCATCGCGTCACTACGCTCACGTTGACTGCCCAGGCCACGCCGACTACATCAAGAACATGATTACCGGTGCTGCGCAGATGGACGGCGCGATCCTGGTTTGCTCCGCAGCTGACGGCCCAATGCCACAGACCCGCGAGCACATCCTGCTGGCACGTCAGGTTGGCGTTCCATACATCATCGTGTTCCTGAACAAGTGCGACCTGGTTGACGACGCAGAACTGCTGGAACTGGTCGAAATGGAAGTGCGCGAGCTGCTGTCCAAGTACGAATTCCCAGGCGACGACCTGCCAATCATCAAGGGTTCGGCACGTATGGCGCTGGAAGGCGCGGCTGGCGAGATGGGCGAAGAGTGCATCATGCGTCTGGCTGATGCCCTGGACTCCTACATCCCAACCCCAGAGCGCGCTGTTGACGGCACCTTCCTGATGCCAGTTGAAGACGTGTTCTCGATCTCCGGCCGTGGTACCGTTGTTACCGGTCGTGTTGAGCGCGGCATCATCAAGGTCGGCGAAGAAATCGAAATCGTTGGTATCGTTGACACCGTCAAGACCACCTGCACCGGCGTGGAAATGTTCCGCAAGCTGCTGGACCAGGGTCAGGCAGGCGACAACGTTGGCCTGCTGCTGCGCGGCACCAAGCGTGAAGACGTTCAGCGTGGTCAGGTTCTGGCGAAGCCAGGCTCGATCAAGCCGCACGCTCACTTCACCGGCGAGATCTACGTTCTGTCGAAAGATGAAGGCGGCCGTCACACCCCGTTCTTCAACAACTACCGTCCACAGTTCTACTTCCGTACCACCGACGTGACCGGTTCGATCGAACTGCCAGCGGATAAAGAAATGGTTATGCCAGGCGACAACGTCTCCATCACCGTGAAGCTGATCTCCCCGATCGCTATGGAAGAAGGTCTGCGTTTCGCAATCCGTGAAGGCGGCCGTACCGTTGGCGCCGGCGTGGTTGCCAAGATCATCGACTAATAAGTCGAAAGAATCCAGCCAAGACTAGCGCTCCTCAGCGAGGGGTGCTAGAATTACGGATTCACTGTTAAGTTTTACGTAGGGGCGTAGCTCAATTGGCAGAGCGTCGGTCTCCAAAACCGAAGGTTGGGGGTTCGATGCCCTCCGCCCCTGCCACCGAATCTGGTGCAGGGCACCGAAAGTAAAAAGTAAATGTCTAATCAATCCGTGCAAACCGTTAGCACGACGAGCGATAAGCTCAAAGTCGTGTTGGCAGTTGTGGCGTTGATTGCAGGCGTGGTCGGATTCTTCGTCCTGACCGGTAAACCAACCCCTGTGCGGGCAGCCGCGCTTGTGGTTGGTTTGCTCATTTCCGCCGGCATCGCGTACACCTCTGCTACTGGTCGTGATTTCCTGAATTTTGCGAAAGAATCCGTTCGCGAGACCAAGAAGGTAGTTTGGCCGACCCACAAAGAAGCCCGTCAGATCACTCTGATCGTCTTCGCTTTTGTGCTGGTGATGGCGATCTTCCTGTGGGGCACGGATAAGATCCTCGAATTTGTGTTGTACGACCTCATCCTGGGTTGGAAGAAATAATGAGCGAAATTGTACAAGACGAGCCGGGCCAGCCAGAGCAGCCTGTGTCGACTCCAGTCAGCAACAAGCGCTGGTATGTCGTGCATGCCTACTCCGGTATGGAGAAAAGCGTTCAGCGCGCCCTGATGGAGCGTGTCGAACGCGCCGGTATGCAAGACCAGTTCGGCCAGATCCTGGTGCCGACCGAAGAAGTCGTTGAAGTTCGTAACGGTCAGAAGTCCGTTACCGAGCGCCGCTTCTTCCCGGGCTATGTTCTGGTTGAAATGGAAATGACCGACGAAACCTGGCACCTGGTGAAGAACACCAGCAAAGTGACCGGCTTCATCGGCGGCAAGTCGAACAAGCCGACCCCGATCCCTGCGCGCGAGATCGAAAAGATCATGACGCAAATGCAGGAAGGCGTGGAAAAGCCACGTCCGAAAGTGCTGTACGAAGTGGGCGAGCAAGTCCGCATCAAGGATGGTCCGTTCACCGACTTCAACGGCAACGTGGAAGAAGTCAACTACGAAAAATCCAAGGTGCGTGTGTCGGTCACCATCTTCGGTCGCGCCACTCCAGTCGAACTGGAATTCGGTCAAGTCGAAAAGATTTAACGTCCGGCAGCGCGTCTAAGCTGCCAAAAAGAGGAGCCCCGCCGCGTGCGGGGCGCTACTACTCAATCCAACGATAGGAAGTGCCCAAATGGCAAAGAAAATCATTGGCTTTATCAAGCTGCAAGTTCCAGCTGGTAAGGCAAACCCATCCCCTCCAATCGGTCCAGCACTGGGCCAGCGCGGTCTGAACATCATGGAATTCTGCAAAGCGTTCAACGCGCAGACCCAAGGTATGGAACCAGGCATGCCAATCCCAGTCGTGATCACTGCGTTCGCTGACAAGTCCTTCACCTTCGTGATGAAGACTCCTCCAGCAACCTTCCTGATCAAGAAGCACTCCGGCGTGCAAAAAGGTTCCGCTAAGCCACATACCGACAAGGTAGGCAAGCTGACCCGCGCTCAAGCTGAAGAAATCGCTAAACTGAAGACCCCGGACCTGACCGCTGCTGACCTGGATGCTGCTGTTCGCACCATCGCTGGTTCCGCACGTTCGATGGGCATCACCGTAGAGGGCATCTAATCATGGCAAAACTGTCCAAGCGCGCTCAAGCCATCAAGGCTAAAGTAGACCGTACCAAAGTGTACGCTTTCGACAACGCTGTCGCCCTGGTTAAAGAACTGGCTACCGCCAAGTTCAACGAATCCATCGACGTGTCCGTTCAACTGGGCGTGGACCCTAAGAAGTCCGACCAGGTTGTTCGTGGTTCCGTGGTTCTGCCAGCTGGCACCGGTAAGACTGTTCGCGTTGCTGTGTTCGCAACCGGCGACAAGGCTGAGCAAGCTAAAGCTGCCGGCGCTGACGTTGTTGGTATGGAAGACCTGGCTGAGCGCGTCAAAGCCGGCGACATGCCTTTCGACATCGTGATCGCTTCCCCAGACACCATGCGTATCGTTGGTACCCTGGGCCAGATCCTGGGCCCACGTGGCCTGATGCCTAACCCGAAAGTTGGCACCGTTACCCCTGACGTCGCTACCGCTGTTAAAAACGCGAAAGCCGGCCAGGTTCAGTACCGTACCGACAAGGCTGGTATCATCCACGCCACCATCGGCCGTAAGTCGTTCACCGACGCTGATCTGAAGACCAACCTGGTTGCTCTGATCGACGCTCTGAACAAGGCTAAGCCAGCTTCGTCCAAAGGCGTGTACCTGCGTAAAGTATCCCTGTCGTCCACCATGGGCGCTGGCGTACGCGTAGACCACGCTGGTCTGTAAGAATTAAGTCCTGCCCGGAAGGGTAGGCGGATCTTTGGGCTGGCCGGGGCAACCCGGCCGCGCCTTCAAAGACCGTTGGGCTGGAGGCATCAGGTAGGCTTCTGGTTAATAGTGAAAGCTCCCAACGCAGATGGTGATCCCGAACAAGTTTATGCAGTCCCTTGAAAGACTCCTAAACCTCGGACGCCGTTGTTCGAACCGATGCAAAGCGAAAGCTGAGCATTATTTAAGGAGAAGACCGTGGGTCTCAATCTGAATGACAAAAAGGCCGTCGTAGCCGAAGTTTCCGCAAAAGTAGCAACTGCGCAAACTATCGCTGTGGCCGAGTACCGTGGCATCCAGGTTGGTCACTTGACTAAACTCCGTGCCAATGCGCGTGCGCAAGGCGTGTACATCCGTGTTCTGAAGAACACCCTGGCACGTCGTGCAGTAGAAGGCACGCAATTCGCCGCTCTGGCCGATTCCATGACCGGTCCGCTGATCTACTCGATCTCGGATGATGCTGTTGCTGCAGCGAAAGTCCTCGCCGACTTCGCTAAAACCAACGACAAACTGGTCCTGAAGGCTGGTAACTATGCAGGTAAGCAGCTCGACGTAGCTGGCGTTACCGCACTGGCGAGCATTCCTTCCCGTGAAGTCCTCATTTCGCAGCTGTTGGGCGTTATGCTGGCTCCGGTGTCGGGCTTTGCACGTGGTCTGGCTGCTCTGGCAGCCAAAAAAGAAACCGAAGCCGCTTAATCGCTGGCTTGGTTTCTTAGTCAATACCAATTCTGTAGTACTACAAACAAATTAGGAGTTTCAAATGGCAATTTCCAAAGACGACATCCTGAACGCAGTATCCGAAATGTCCGTAATGGACCTGAACGAACTGGTTAAGGCATTCGAAGAAAAGTTCGGCGTGTCCGCAGCTGCAATGGCAGCTCCAGCCGCTGGCGGCGCCGCTGGTGGCGCAGCTGCTGCTGAAGAGCAGACCGAATTCAACCTGGTTCTGTCCGAAGTCGGCGCTAACAAAGTTGGCGTGATTAAGGCTGTTCGCGAAATCACCGGTCTGGGCCTGAAAGAAGCCAAAGACCTGGTTGACGGCGCACCGAAGACCGTGAAAGAAGCAATGGCTAAGGCCGACGCTGAAGCAGCTAAGAAGAAGCTGGAAGAAGCCGGCGCGAAAGCTGACCTGAAGTAATTGAACCAAGGCGGGTAACTGCCTTAGTTTAGGAAGCCAATGCGGCGGATCTCATCCGAAAGGGTGGGTCCGCCCTTGGCTCCTTTGTCGTCTCTGAAGTAGAAGTTGTTGTTTTATAGTGAATTGAGCTTTGCGAAGCGCGCCCGCAACGCTGAATTCTCTACCTTTTCCTGTCTCACACGGAGTGTCCATGCACTACTCATTTACTGAGAAGAAACGCATTCGCAAGTCCTTTGCGAAACGCGCCAACGTCCACAACGTTCCGTTCCTGCTGGCTACCCAGCTCGAGTCTTACGAGAACTTCTTGCAAGAGCACACTCCAGTTGCAAACCGCAAGAACGAAGGCCTGCAATCGGCTTTCACGTCGATCTTCCCAATCGTTTCCCACAACGGCTTCGCCCGTCTGGAATTCCTGTCCTACGTCCTGGGTGACCCGGCGTTCGACGTCAAGGAATGCCAACTGCGCGGCCTGACCTTCGCTTCCCCGCTGCGCGCCAAAGTGCGCCTGGTGATCCTGGACAAGGAATCGCCAACCAAGCCGGTCGTGAAGGAAATGAAGGAACAGGAAGTCTACATGGGCGAACTGCCCCTGATGACGACCACCGGTTCCTTCGTGATCAACGGCACCGAGCGTGTCATCGTGTCCCAGCTGCACCGTTCGCCAGGCGTGTTCTTCGAGCACGACCGCGGCAAGACCCACTCGTCCGGCAAGCTGCTGTTCTCGGCACGTATCATCCCTTACCGCGGTTCCTGGCTGGACTTCGAGTTCGACCCGAAAGACATCCTGTACTTCCGCGTCGACCGCCGCCGCAAGATGCCGGTTTCGATCCTGCTGAAAGCAATTGGCATGACCCCGGAACAGATCCTGGCGAACTTCTTCGTCTTCGACAACTTCACCCTGCGTTCGGAAGGCGCGGAGATGGAGTTCGTGTCCGAACGCCTGCGCGGTGAAGTCGCGCGCTTCGACATCGTCGATCCGAAGTCGGGCAAGACCATCGTCACCAAGGACAAGCGTATCAACGCCAAGCACGTGCGCGAAATCGAAGCAGCCGGCATCCAGCACATCTCCGTGCCGGAAGACTACCTGCTGGGCCGCGTACTGGCCAAGAACATCGTCGACCAGGAAACCGGCGAAGTGGTTGCCCTGGCCAACGACGAGCTGACCGAGGAAACCCTGGGCAAGCTGCGCGATGCCAACATCAGCGCCATCCAGACCCTGTACACCAACGACCTGGACCAGGGCGGCTACATTTCCCAGACCCTGCGTATCGACGACACCGCCGACCAGACCGCTGCCCGCGTGGCGATCTACCGCATGATGCGTCCTGGCGAACCGCCAACCGAAGAGTCGGTGGAAGCCCTGTTCAACGGCCTGTTCTACAGCCCTGACCGTTACGACCTGTCGGCCGTGGGCCGCATGAAGTTCAACCGCCGCATCAGCCGCGATGAACTGACCGGCGCCATGACCCTGTCGAACGAAGACGTGCTGGCCGTGATCAAGATCCTGGTTGAGCTGCGCAATGGCCGCGGCGAAGTCGACGATATCGACCACCTGGGTAACCGCCGCGTACGTTGCGTGGGCGAACTGGCCGAGAACCAGTTCCGCGCCGGCCTGGTGCGCGTTGAGCGCGCTGTGAAGGAGCGCCTGGGCCAGGCCGAAGCCGACAACCTGATGCCGCACGACCTGATCAACTCCAAGCCGATCTCGGCTGCTATCCGTGAGTTCTTCGGTTCGTCCCAGCTGTCGCAGTTCATGGACCAGACCAACCCGCTGTCGGAAATCACCCACAAGCGCCGTGTATCCGCTCTGGGCCCTGGTGGTCTGACCCGCGAACGCGCAGGCTTCGAGGTGCGAGACGTTCACCCGACCCACTACGGCCGCGTGTGCCCGATCGAAACGCCTGAAGGCCCGAACATCGGTCTGATCAACTCGCTGGCACTGTACGCCCGCCTGAACGAGTACGGCTTCCTGGAAACCCCGTACCGTAAAGTCGAAAACAGCAAGGTGACCGACAAGATCGATTACCTGTCCGCGATCGAAGAAGGCCGCTACATCATCGCCCAGGCGAATGCCAAGGTGAACGAGCAAGGCCAACTGGTCGACGAGCTGGTATCGTCCCGTGAAGCTGGCGAAACCATCCTGGTCTCCCCAGAGCGCGTGCAGTACATGGACGTTGCCCCAGGCCAGATCGTTTCCGTTGCAGCATCGCTGATCCCATTCCTGGAGCACGATGACGCGAACCGTGCACTGATGGGCGCCAACATGCAGCGTCAGGCCGTGCCTTGCCTGCGTCCTGAAAAGGCGCTGGTCGGTACCGGTATCGAACGTACCGTGGCAGTCGACTCCGGCACCACCGTGCAGGCACTGCGCGGCGGCGTGGTGGACTACATCGACGCGGGCCGCGTCGTGATCCGCGTGAACGATGAAGAAGCACAGGCTGGTGAAGTCGGTGTGGACATCTACAACCTGATCAAGTACACCCGTTCCAACCAGAACACCAACATCAACCAGCGTCCTATCGTCAAAGTAGGCGACCGTGTTGCTAAAGGCGACGTGATTGCCGACGGCGCATCGACCGACCTGGGCGAACTGGCACTGGGCCAGAACATGACCGTGGCCTTCATGCCATGGAACGGCCTGAACTTCGAAGACTCGATCCTGATCTCGGAAAACGTCGTGAAAGACGACCGTTACACCTCGATCCACATCGAAGAACTGTCCGTTGTTGCCCGTGACACCAAGCTGGGCGCGGAAGAAATCACCCGCGATATTTCGAACCTGGCAGAGAACCAACTGGCTCGCCTGGACGAATCCGGCATCGTGTACATCGGCGCTGAAGTGCAAGCCGGCGACGTGCTGGTCGGTAAGGTGACCCCGAAAGGCGAAACCCAGCTGACTCCGGAAGAGAAGCTGCTGCGCGCGATCTTCGGCGAAAAAGCATCCGACGTGAAAGACACCTCGCTGCGCGTTCCATCCGGCATGGTTGGTACCGTCATCGACGTGCAAGTGTTCACCCGCGAAGGCATCCCACGCGACAAGCGCGCCCAGCAGATCATCGACGATGAACTGAAGCGCTACCGCCTGGACCTGAACGACCAGATGCGTATCGTTGAAGGCGACGCCTTCCAGCGTCTGGAAAAGATGATGATCGGCCAAGTCGTCAACGGCGGCCCTAAGAAGCTGGCCAAGGGCGCCAAGGTCACCAAGGACTACCTGGACGACCTGGACAAGTTCCACTGGTTCGACATCCGTCCTGCCGACGAAGACATGGCCAAGGCCTTGGAAGCCATCAAGGAATCCATCGCCGAGAAGCGCCACCAGTTCGACCTGGCCTTCGAAGAGAAGCGCAAGAAGCTGACCCAGGGCGACGAGCTGCAGCCTGGCGTGCAGAAGATGGTCAAGGTCTACCTGGCCGTGAAGCGCCGCCTGCAGTCCGGCGACAAGATGGCAGGCCGCCACGGTAACAAGGGTGTGGTCTCGCGTATCGTTCCGGTGGAAGACATGCCATACATGGCTGACGGTACCCCGGCAGACGTGGTGCTGAACCCGCTGGGCGTTCCGTCCCGTATGAACGTTGGCCAGATCCTGGAAACCCACCTGGGTTGGGCAGCGAAGGGCCTGGGCATCCGTATCGGCGAAATGCTGCAAGCGCAGATCAAAGTCGAAGAGATGCGCAAGTACCTGACCACTGTGTACAACGAGTCCGGCGCCAAGGAAGACATCGCTTCCCTGTCCGACGACGAGATCATGAAGCTGGCATACAACCTGAAGAAGGGTGTGCCGTTCGCGACTCCGGTGTTCGACGGCGCGCACGAATCGGAAATCCGCCGCATGCTGGACCTGGCGTATCCGGACGACATCGCCAAGCACCTGGGCATGACCCCGTCCAAGAACCAGGTCACCATGTACGACGGCCGCACCGGCGAAGCGTTCGAACGCAAAGTCACCGTGGGCGTGATGCACATGCTGAAGCTGCACCACCTGGTCGACGACAAGATGCACGCCCGTTCCACCGGTCCTTACTCGCTGGTGACGCAGCAGCCTCTGGGCGGTAAAGCCCAGTTCGGCGGCCAGCGCTTCGGTGAGATGGAGGTGTGGGCACTGGAAGCGTACGGCGCGTCCTACGTGCTGCAAGAAATGCTGACCGTGAAGTCCGACGACGTGAACGGCCGTACCAAAGTGTACGAAAACCTCGTCAAGGGCGACCACGTGATCGATGCCGGCATGCCGGAATCGTTCAACGTGCTGGTGAAAGAGATCCGTTCCCTGGGTATCGATATCGACCTGGAACGGAACTAAAACCGGAAAACCAGGGTACGACCCGAGAGGGTCGGACCCTGGGCCCGCGACCGCCGCGTATCGGGGTCCGGCCCTTTGGGCCGTACCCCGGTTTCCCGGTTCTGAAATATAAAGAATTCGTCACTATCTGGAGTGATACATGAAAGCCCTGCTCGATTTATTCAAGCAAGTACAGCAAAACGAGTCGTTCGACGCGATCAAGATCGGTCTGGCCTCTCCTGAGAAAATCCGTTCGTGGTCCTACGGCGAAGTCAAAAAGCCTGAGACCATCAACTACCGTACCTTCAAGCCAGAGCGCGATGGCCTGTTCTGCGCCAAGATCTTTGGCCCGATCAAGGACTACGAATGCCTGTGCGGCAAGTACAAGCGCCTGAAGCACCGCGGTGTCATCTGCGAAAAGTGCGGCGTTGAAGTGACCCTGGCCAAAGTGCGCCGTGAGCGCATGGGCCACATCGAACTGGCTTCGCCGGTTGCGCACATCTGGTTCCTGAAATCGCTGCCGTCGCGTCTGGGTATGGTCCTGGACATGACCCTGCGCGATATCGAACGCGTCCTGTACTTCGAAGCATACGTTGTGACCGATCCAGGCATGACCCCGCTGAAGAAGTGCCAGATCATGTCGGAAGACGACTACGCCGCCAAGTACGAAGAGTACGGCGACGACTTCACCGCCTTCATGGGCGCTGAAGGTATCCGCGAACTGCTGCGCTCGATCGACATCCACCGCGATGCCGAAGCCCTGCGCGTGGAACTGAAGGAATCGAAGTCCGAAGCCAAGATCAAGAAGTACGCCAAGCGCCTGAAAGTGCTGGAAGCATTCCAGCGTTCTGGCATCAAGCCAGACTGGATGATCATGGAAGTGCTGCCGGTGCTGCCACCGGAACTGCGCCCACTGGTCCCGCTGGATGGCGGCCGCTTCGCGACCTCCGACCTGAACGACCTGTATCGCCGCGTCATCAACCGTAACAACCGTCTGAAGCGCCTGATGGAGCTGCGTGCTCCAGAGATCATCACGCGTAACGAAAAGCGCATGCTGCAAGAAGCAGTGGACTCGCTGCTGGACAACGGCCGTCGCGGCAAAGCGATGACCGGCGCCAACAAGCGTCCGCTGAAGTCGCTGGCTGAAATGATCAAAGGTAAAGGCGGCCGCTTCCGTCAGAACTTGCTGGGTAAGCGCGTCGACTACTCCGGCCGTTCCGTGATCGTGGTGGGTCCACAGCTGAAACTGCACCAGTGCGGCCTGCCAAAGCTGATGGCCCTGGAACTGTTCAAGCCGTTCATCTTCAACAAGCTGGAACTGATGGGTCTCGCGACCACCATCAAGGCCGCCAAGAAGCTGGTCGAAGTGCAAGAGCCAGTGGTGTGGGACATCCTGGAAGAAGTGATCCGCGAACATCCGATCATGCTGAACCGTGCACCAACCCTGCACCGTCTCGGTATCCAGGCTTTCGAGCCTGTGCTGATCGAAGGTAAAGCGATCCAGCTGCACCCGCTCGTCTGCGCAGCGTTCAACGCTGACTTCGACGGTGACCAGATGGCAGTCCACGTGCCGCTGTCGATCGAAGCACAGATGGAAGCCCGCACCCTGATGCTGGCTTCGAACAACATCCTGTTCCCATCGAACGGCGAACCATCGATCGTTCCTTCCCAGGATATCGTGCTGGGTCTGTACTACGCGACCCGCGAAGCAGTCAACGCCAAGGGCGAAGGCATGATGTTCCCGGACGTGTCCGAAGTCATCCGTGCTTACGACAACAAGGAAGTCGAACTGGCCACCCGCATCACCGTGCGTATCGTTGAGAATCCAAAGGATCCAGCGACCGGCGAGTTCGTGCGCACCCTGACCCGTTACGAAACCACCGTTGGCCGTGCCATCCTGTCCGAGATCCTGCCGAAAGGCCTGCCATTCAGCGTTCTGAACCGTCCGCTGAAGAAGAAAGAGATCTCCAAGCTGATCAACACCTCCTTCCGTAAGTGCGGCCTGCGCGCTACCGTGGTGTTTGCCGACCAGCTGATGCAGTCCGGCTTCCGCCTGGCAACCCGTGCCGGTATCTCCATCTGCGTGGACGATATGCTGGTACCGGACGTCAAAGCGACCATGATCGCCACCGCCGAAGCGGAAGTGAAGCAGATCGAGCAGCAGTACGCTTCCGGTCTGGTCACCGCCGGCGAACGTTACAACAAGGTCGTCGACATCTGGGGCAAGACCTCCGATGAAGTCGGCAAGGCGATGATGGACCAGCTGAAAGTCGAAGACGTGATCCGTCGCGACGGCTCCAAGTCGACCCAGGAATCGTTCAACGCGATTTACATGATGGCCGACTCCGGTGCGCGTGGTTCCGCAGCACAGATTCGCCAGCTGGCCGGTATGCGTGGTCTGATGGCAAAACCTGACGGCTCCATTATCGAAACGCCGATTACCGCGAACTTCCGCGAAGGCCTGAACGTTCTGCAGTACTTCATCTCGACCCACGGCGCTCGTAAAGGTCTGGCCGACACCGCGCTGAAGACCGCGAACTCCGGTTACCTGACCCGTCGTCTGGTCGACGTGACCCAGGATCTGGTGGTGATCGAAGACGATTGCGGCACTTCCAACGGCACCCTGATGAAGGCGATGGTCGAAGGTGGTGAAGTGATCGAAGCCCTGCGCGACCGTATCCTCGGCCGTGTGGCAGGCACCGACATCGTCAACCCTGAAACCCAGGCCACCGTGTACGAAGCCGGCACCCTGCTGGACGAAGACATGGTCGAAGAGATCGAACGCATGGGCGTGGACGAAGTCAAAGTCCGCACCCCGCTGACTTGCGACACCCGCTACGGCCTGTGCGCCAAGTGCTACGGCCGCGACCTGGGCCGCGGCCTGCTGGTCAACGCCGGCGAAGCAGTCGGTGTTGTTGCAGCACAGTCGATCGGTGAACCTGGTACCCAGCTGACCATGCGTACCTTCCACATCGGTGGTGCGGCATCGCGTGCAGCAGTTGCTTCCTCGGTTGAAGCCAAGTCGAACGGCACCGTGCGCTTCACCGCCACGATGCGTTACGTCACCAATGGCAAGGGCGCCCAGATCGTCATTTCCCGTTCCGGCGAAGTGCTGATCACTGACGACCACGGCCGTGAGCGCGAGCGTCACAAGGTGCCGTACGGCGCGACCCTGATCGTCAAGGATGGCATGGCTGTGAAGGCCGGCGCTCCTCTGGCAACCTGGGACCCGCTGACCCGTCCGATCATTACCGAGTACGCCGGTACCATCCGCTTCGAAAACATCGAAGAAGGCGTGACCGTGGCTCGCCAGGTCGACGAAGTGACCGGCCTGGCAACCCTGGTGGTGATCGACGCCAAGCGTCGTGGTTCCCCAGGCAAGGCCCTGCGTCCGCAGGTGAAACTGCTGAACGAAGACGGCGGCGAAGTGAAGATCGCCGGCACCGAACACGCAGTGGCGATCGGCTTCCAGGTTGGCGCACTGATCATGGTGAAAGACGGCCAGCAAGTGTCCGTGGGTGAGGTTCTGGCGCGTATCCCGACCGAATCGCAGAAGACCCGAGACATTACCGGCGGTCTGCCACGCGTTGCGGAACTGTTCGAAGCACGTTCGCCGAAAGACGCGGGCATGCTGGCGGAAGTCACCGGTACCGTGGCCTTCGGTAAGGAAACCAAGGGCAAGCAGCGTCTGGAAATCACCGACATGGACGGCAACAAGCACGAGTTCCTGATTACCAAGGACAAGCAAGTGCTGGTGCACGACGGCCAGGTGGTGAACAAGGGCGAGATGATCGTGGACGGCCCGGCCGATCCGCAAGACATCCTGCGCCTGCTGGGTATCGAAGCGCTGGCCCGCTACATCGTTGACGAAGTGCAGGACGTGTACCGTCTGCAGGGCGTGAAGATCAACGACAAGCACATCGAGGTGATCGTTCGCCAGATGCTGCGCCGCGTGCAGATCACCAACGCCGGCGACACCGACTACATCGTCGGCGAGCAGGTGGAGCGTTCCGAACTGCTGGAAGAAAACGATCGCGTCAATGCCCTGAACAAGATCCCTGCGACGTACGAAAACGTCCTGCTGGGTATTACCAAGGCATCGCTGTCGACCGACTCCTTCATCTCGGCCGCATCGTTCCAGGAAACCACCCGTGTCCTGACCGAAGCCGCGATCATGGGCAAGCGCGACGGTCTGCGCGGCCTGAAGGAAAACGTCATCGTCGGCCGCCTGATCCCAGGCGGTACCGGCCTGGCCTTCCACCGCGCCCGCAAAGAGAAGGAAGTGTGGGAAGCCGAAGAGCGCAAAGCGCTGCTCGAAGCAGAACGCGCCGCCATCGTGGCCGAACTGCCAGCGGACGAACCGCACCACAGCGACGAAGCGTAATCCGCCTCAACGCCAGCAAAAACGCCACCCTCGGGTGGCGTTTTTTTTTAACGGCACAGCTCGTGTCCCCCATGGGGTCACACCCGAAATGGGACACGAGCTCTTCAGTTGATCCTGGCTTTGATCAGCACAGGAAGATGGTCGGACGGGAAGCGGCCGTAAAATGAATCGGTCAGCGTTGCGTAGCTGGCCACCTTCACCTGCGGACTGACGAAGATGTAGTCGATACGCTCTTTCAGCGGGCTATCGATTTTGAATCCGTTGAAGGTGCCAGCCGGGCCATAGGCTGGCTTCGCGCTGATATCGAATGCATCGGCCAACTGAGACTTCATGGTGCCAATCTGTTCCGTCTCCGGCACGGAGTTGAAGTCGCCGGCCACGATCACCGGATCCGAGCCGGCAATTTCCTTTACCTTGCGCAGCATCAGCTTGGCCGATTCGCGGCGAGCCACCTCGCCCTCGTGGTCGAAGTGCACGGAGAAGAAGTAGAACTTGCGGCCGGTCTGGCGGTCCTGCAACTGCGCCCAGGAAGCGATACGGTGGCAGCAGGCAGCATCCCAACCCAGCGAAGGGCGCTCAGGCGTCTGGCTCAGCCAAAAATCGGCATTGCGGAGCAGGGTAAAACGCTGCCGCTTGTAGAAGATCGCGGAATGTTCGCCGGCATGCTTGCCATCATCGCGGCCGACGCCAACGTGTGCATACTCCTGCATGCCATCCAGGTCGGCGATCTGCTCCGGCAACCCCTCCTGCGTCGCAAGCACATCAAAGTCGTGATAGCGCACCAGGCTCTTGACCAGTTCCTTGCGGAGCGGCCAAGCGTTGGGGCCGTCGCTTGCCGTGTTCATGCGCAGATTGTAGGTGGCGATATTCAGCGTCGCATCCTGCTGCGCAAGCGCTGAAGGGGCGAGAGCAGCCAGGAATGCGAGCTGGAGCAAACGGCGGCGGGGTGTCATCATGCGGGAGTCCCTCTATCGAATAATCCGGTATTTGGCCAGTTGCGGTACCCAGGCTGTCTCGAAGATCTTCGCGAAGCCCGCACTGGTCGGGTGAATTTCGTTTGTCCAATCCTTTTTGTATTTGCCGGGGTAGTGCGCAAGTATGCCTCGGCTATCGATGTGAGTGATTTCGTTGCCGGGAATGTCGAATGGTTTGATTGCCTCGTCATTGAGCCGGTCTATGAGGATCCTCATGATCTGAGACCTCAACAGCATATCGGATTTCACGCGCGCCTTATCCATGGCAGGAGCGAGCCACGGTCCGCTTTTGATCAGGCCAGCCCGAAACGCCCGGCCATCGGGAGTCGGATAGTCGTATCCGTTGAGGAAGATGGGACGTACGAGATCATCATTTCGATACGCCCACCGGATATCGTGAATGAGCGATCCAAGCGCGGAAGAAATCCGCCGAAGCAGGGTCTCGATCCCGACAGGATCAAAACAGTCTTCCGGGGAAGTGCAGGCCGAACAGTCAGAGCGCAAGGCCAGGGAATAATCGACAGCATCGTTTCCCGCCCCGCTGATGTAGAACTCAGAGAAACCGTGATTCCAAAGGGGCGACAGCCAGTGCTCAACTTCCTTGGCATACTTGCCGGCCCCAACATAGTCTTGCAGCTCTGCGCCGTTGTAGCCCAGAAGACGCACATTGGAATGGTCTGCTGAAGTACGCGGGTGGCCGACCAGGGTCTCTAAAATATTATGGTTGGGGTACCAGAACCATGAATCACCGATTGCCAATGCTGAACAGAATTCACCCGGCTCCTCTTGTTCATGACTGCGATAGATTCTGCCCATAAAGATCTCCTTACATGCGGACCGAGTATAGGTCTAGCAGTCTGGAGTGGCAAATGGGAAGTCACGAGCCGTGACCTCCCGCCTGCCAGCCCTATTTGGCGGGCTCGATGCTTTGCGGGTAGCGGAAGCGGTTATCCGGGTCCCAATGCGATTTCACCTTCTGCAGATTTTCGTAGTTCTCACCGAAGTAGCCTTGCTGCCAGTCCTTGTATTCGGCGTTCACATAGTTCTGGTAGTAGCGGTTGGACCATAGGCCTTTCATGTCCGGCGACTCGTAGTAGTCCTTGAGCCAGCGGAAGGCTTCGGCCTTTTCACTGTCCTGCATCCAGAACGAATCGGTGAAGATGTCGAAGTAGGCGTTGCGGTGCACGAAGGCTGTTTCGTGCGGCGCGACCTTGTTGATTGCACCGCCATACGGTTCCATCGACACGATGTTGTAGGGGTTCGGGCTGGTCTTGAAGTAGTCGACCATCTTCTGGAACTCCTGCTCGCTCAGCGCGCGTTCGATATAGGCGCAGCGCTTGGTTTCCTTGATCGTGTCGGGGATGATGCCCTCGACGTTATCGAGCAGGTGTTCATTGGCCGCCGCGTAAGGAATCTGGCGCTGCCACAGTGGCCCGGCAGGGAAGCTCGGCGTGCCGATATCGAGCAGCGGCTGCATGGCTGCCTGCGCGGCTTCCTTGCTGGCGCCGGAGTAGATGCCGCGGATGCAGAAGTAGGGGCGGTTGATGGTGCAGCTCTCGCCGCCCGTCGCCTTGCCCGGCACTTCCTCGATGGCGAGGAAACCAAGCAGGCCGAGGTCGAGATCCTGCAGCGTCTTGGTCATCTTGTCCTGCCACGTCTTCAGCACTTTGGCCGCGTCATCGATAGGCCAGTTGACCTGGATAGGCCAGACATCTTTCAGCTTCTGCAGCTGGTACTTCATGCCGACCACGATGCCGAAGTTGCCGCCAGTGCCGCCCTGGTGCGCCCATAGCAGCTCCCGATTGTGCTTGGCGTTGGCGGTGACGATCTCGCCGGCCGCGGTCACCATGCGCACCTCGATCAGGCTGTCGCAGGCGATACCCCAGCGCATGCTGGTGTAGCCGTAGCCGCCGCCCATGGTGTAGCCGGCCATGCCTACCGAGTTGCAGCTGCCGCCGGGATTGTGCAGTCCGTATGCATTCAATTCCTGGTTGTACTCGCCCCAAGTGACGCCCGCGCCGACCGTGGAGGTCATGCCAGCTTCGTCGACGAAAATGCCTTTGATGTTGGAAACGTCGATCAGCACGCGGCCATCCAGTACCGAGTAGCCTTCCGTGCTGTGCCCACCAGCGCGCATGCAGACCACGAGATTCTGCTCGTTGCAGAACTTGACGGCTTCGACCACGTCGGCGCTGCCGGTGCAGTAGACGATCATCAGCGGGTAGCGGTTGAAAGCGTTATCACTGTCCATGCGCCCGCTGGCATAGGGCGGATCGAAGGGGGTGACGACCTGCCCATTCAGCTTCTTCGTCAAGGCCTGGAAGGCGGCGGGGCTGATGCCGTGCTCTTCGAGATAGGCGGTGAGGGGCGGGGTATAAACCTTCGCGCCGAGCAGCGGCCGGTTGGGGTTGCCGGCGATGGCGAGTTTGCGCAGCGGGTGGAATGCTGTTTTCTTCATGGTTCTGCCTTTCTTGTTGGTAGGTGGTCAGACGGTGAAAACAGTGCAGCCCGATAACGCTACAGCATTAGCCCTGCCGCAAAAGGCGCGCTTTGTCACGAAGGGGGAGGGTTCGTCGCGAATCCGCGACTTTGACGAAAAATGTCCACCGTGGATGCCTGACCCCGCGGTGGACATTTAATGATGTTATTTCTTCGAATCGTCCAGCATGTCGAACTTGCCGTCGGAGGTCATGAAGAAGGTGCATTCGGCGCCGGCCGCGCAGCCGCTGACGTGCTTCTTCCCGGCGGCTTGCATCAGGTAGGAACCCGGCCCGAGCTTGGTTTCCATGCCGCCGTCTGTCTTGTGGGTGAAGGTGCCGGAGATGATCACGATCTTCAGCGCGTGCGTATGGTGGTGCAGGGAATTCATGTGGCCGGCGTCGAATTTCACCATCACGCCGTAGGGACCGCCTTTCATCCAGTCGCCCCACAGCTTGGCGACCTTGGTGCCGGGAACCGGGCCGGTTTCCCATTTGACTGCTTCGGCTGGCCAGACGACATCGTCCTTGGCCATGTCTTTTGCCAGCGCGCCGGCGCACAGCAGGGTGGAAACCGCAAATGCCGCTAATGCCTTGCTCTTCATGATGGCGCTCCTTGTTGGAGGTGGTGGGGAAGCGGGAATCCAGGCTTACGTTATAGCCCATCCGCACCATTTCACAAGGGCATGCCGAGGGCTTCGCGTTGTTTTGCTTTCGACAGGGAAGACAGGGCTTTGTCGTATGACCATTGCACCAGCTCGACCAGGTAATCGGCAGGGAAGCGCCGCACGTCCACGATGGTGACCCAGTGGTAGCGCCCCATATAGCGCGCCGGTTTCACACCTGGCATTCCCGTCAGTTCGAGGAAGCGGTCGGGCGTGGTGCGGAAGCTGAAGCGCCATTGCTCAGGCTCACTGGTTTTAAAGTAGGCGAAAGTTTTTCCGCCGACCTTGTAGCTCAGCACGTTGACCGGCGGCGCATGCAGCAGGCTTTCTGCGCCGGGCAAACCGCCACAATGCGTTTTCAACTGGGTGGTGTTCATCCAGGAATGATACCGTTGTTGACCTCGCTCTGCATTTCGGGCTAGACTGAGGGTAACGTTAACATAGTGGCGAGGCGGACGATGCGGTTCACGGTATTGGCAGTGGTGTTAATCATGGCCGGCTGGCGCGCCGACGCGTTGGCAGCGCCGAAAACCTTGCATATCGACTGCTCTGCGACAGCTGAGAAGGCGGATGGCAGCCTGCAGCGGCCGTTGAACCGCCTGGATCAGCTGAACGCATTGCGGCTGCAGCCTGGAACGCACGTGCTGTTCAAGCGCGGCATGACCTGCCACGGCAGCTTTACGCCGCAGCCAGGCAGTTCGGGCAAGCCGGGCGCGCCTATCGTGGTGGATGCTTATGGCGACCGCAGCCTGGGCCGTCCCGTGATTGCAGCAGGTTGCCGCGCGGCGCAGGCCGATCCTGACCAATCCCTGACCGAGGCGCGCAAGACTGCCAGCGGCATCAGCCCTTACCACTCGCTGTGCGCAGCCGACGATGGCGTGGTGCGCCAGGCTGCGCTGCACTTGCAGAACGTCGAGCATTGGGAAATCAACAGCCTTGAGCTGAGCAATGACGGTCTGTCGGAAGCCGGCCGCGTTGGCCTGCTGGTGCAACTGGAAAACTTTGGCATCGGCCGCCATTACCGGATCAACGACCTCTACGTGCACCACGTGCGCGGCTACCTGAGCGACGCGCCGGGGCGCGCGCTGGCGTACAAGGAAACCGGCGGCATCCTGTTCACCGTAACGCGTACGCAGGAACGCCCGGGCCACAAGCAGAAGAAAACCAGCTTCGATGATGTCGTGATCGAAAACAGCGAGGTCTACCAGGTCGACGGCATCGGCCTGTCCAACCGCTCAGCGTGGATGTGCCGCCAGCGGGGCGCCCCATGCGGCGACTTCGCGCCCTACAAAGGCAACGCTGACTACATGAAGGCCGCCGGCACGCAAGCTGCCAGCGATTTCTTCCCTTCCACAGGAATCGTTATCCGCAACAACAAGATCCACAATGTCGGCGGCGATGGCCTGGTCGTGCGTACCGCAGTGGCGCCGACAATAGAAGCCAACCTGCTGTACGACATCTGGATGCGTGCGCCGGGCAATAGCGCCGGGGCATGGGCCATCAACACGGACGATGCGCTGTTCCAGTACAACGAAGTGTATGGCGTGCGCCATCGCGAAGAGATCGAACCCGGCGATGGCATGGCTTTCGACGCAGACATGGGCACGCGTAACACGCGTTTCCATGCGAACTATAGCCACGACAATGCCGGAGGCATGGTACTTTTCTGTGCCTGCGGCCGCGATGGCCTTGGCAATCGCGCTACAGCGGAAGGCGTGCTGGTGGAATCGAACCTGAGCATCAACGACGGACGCCGCGCGATCATGATGGCGGGTGTCGACACGGCGCTGGTGAAAGACAACCTGATCGTAGCCCATGAGGCCACAGCGCTGATCGAGAATGCGGACTTCAAAAGCCCGAATGCAGTCGAGCTGCACGGCAACCAGTTCATCAATACCAGCAACAAAGGCGTGATGTACCGCACCAAAAATAAGGAAGGCAGCTATGCAGCCATGGTGTGGGGCGAGAACACCTTTCGCGGTTATCCATCCAGCGTGCCGGCCGAAGGCAAGGCGGAGGCTCTGGTTGCGCGCTGGTTCGCCACGACCAAATTCCGCGAGAAAAGTTATAGGGAGCAGGAGTAAGGCCGGGGCCGTTTCTATACTCCGAGTTGGCCGCGGCGGCAACCAGGAAATGCATGAGTGCGCGCACGTGACAATGCGTGATCGTCAAATGTAGCACCACTTGTTACACTGTTCCTTCGCAGCTCAATCGACGGCGCGGGGTGCAGGATGGCGGCTCCTTATATCGTGGCGTTGCAAAAATCTGCCGAGGATTTGCGGCGCGCATTGCTGCGTGGACTGGAAGTGCCGTCGAGCTGCGATGCCTGGTCCAGCAAGATCCTCGTTGCTGACAGCCTCGACCACGAAGCCTTGCATCGCGTCCAACTCGCCTTGATGGACGATGAGGTTCTCCCGCCTTGCCGGACTTTGTTGCTGCACCGTACTCCATGTCCTGCCGCGGAGCGCGCCCTGGTCGCCATGGGCATTGGCGATGTCATCGAAAACTCCGAACAGTCGCTCGACGTGATCCGCAGCCGCCTGCAGCGCTGGGAGGAGGTCGATGCGGCGCTTGGCCTGCCGCTGGTTGCCGAAAACCTGATCGGCTGCAGCGCCGCATGGATGGCGGCCTTGCGCACCGTCGCTGAGTGCGCCTTGTTCAGTTCTGCCGCCGTGCTGTTGACGGGGCCGACCGGGACCGGCAAGGAGCTTTTGGCACGCATGCTGCATTCACTGGACCCACAGGCGCGGCTGCGTGAGCTGGTAGTCGTCGATTGCACCACCTTGTCGCGTGATATCGCCGGCAGTGAATTGTTCGGTCATGAAAAGGGGGCTTTTACCGGCGCTGTCGGTGTGCGCGATGGCGCCATCGCCTGTGCCGATGGCGGTACGCTATTCCTGGATGAAGTCGGCGAACTGCCGCTGGAATTGCAGGCGCAGTTCCTGCGCGTGTTGCAGGAGAAAGCGTACCGGCGCGTCGGCAGCACGCAGTGGCAGCGCGCCAGTTTCCGGCTGGTGTGCGCGACCAATCGGGACCTGGTGGCCGAAGTGGCGGAAGGCCGCTTCCGCGCTGACTTGTACTACCGCGTTGCAGCCATGACTTGCCGCACGCCGGCCCTGGCGGAGCGGCGCTGCGATATTCCGGCGCTGGTGCGGCATTTCATTTTGAGCGCCTGCGGCGGCGAGGCGCCGAGCGCATCTTCCAGCTTGCTCGATTATCTGGCGACGCGCAGCTACAGCGGCAATGTGCGCGAGCTATACCAGCTGGTGCTGGCCTGCATGCGGCGCTATGCTGGCGCTGGCCCGCTGTCGCTGGCTTGCTTGCCGGACGAGGAAGTCCAGGCCTGGGATGCGGAGGCAGCTGCGGTGGCGCCGGATGCGCCGCTGTGGCATGCGGCGTACGTCGATGATTTTGTGCGAGCAGCCTTGCGCGAGAACGTCGGGCTGAAAGAGCTGGGGCGCATGGTGGAAGCGGCGGCGGTGCGGCTGGCGCTGGAGGAGTCGGATTCCATCACCGCCGCTGCCAGCTGGCTGGGTGTCACGCCGCGTGCATTACACCTTCGAAAGGCGGCCGCGCGCGGACCGGATTTGCATTAAGGCCGAACAGCCGCGCGGCGTTGCGGCCCAGAAGCTGTGCGGCGCGCTGCTCGTCCAGCTTCAGTTCCACGATCATTTCCTTTACTTTGGCGAGTTCGACGCCCGGGTTTATCCATGGGCCGTCGGAGCCGAAGAGTACCTTGTGCGCCCCGGCACGCTGTACCGCCTCCAGCAGGTTGTCGAAATTGCGTACGCCGGCGGTGTCGGTGTAGACGTTGGGATAGCGTGCCAGGATGTCGATCAGGTTGCGCTGGTGGCGCCACTCGTCGGCGTAGCTGCCCATGTGGGGGATGATGAAGTTCACCTTGCCGTAGGCGGGAGCGAATAGCGATACCGATTCGACTTCACCGAGCACGTCGTACAGGATGGGTATGTTGAAGTGTGCAGCGACGTCGCAAATCTCACGTGTGATGCGGGCGTCGGCGCGATGGCATTTGATGCCGTGGAAGCCATGCACACGAATCGCGCGTTCAACCATCGCGCCGATGCGGCCGCGGTCGCGCGCGGCGTGCACGAAGGCGAGGGCGCTGTAGCGGGCTGGTTCGCGCCTGACGATGGCGGCGACGGCTTCATTGGCGACGGCGTAGTCGCTGTGGAAGGCGGCCCAGATCATCGTATGCGTGATGCCGGCACGCTGCGCCCTCGCACGATAGGCGTCGAGTGGGGCGCAGGTGTCCCAGGGTCCGGTGAAGCCGTCGCCCGGCCCTGCATGGCAGTGGGCGTCGATGATCATGGCTGCCCCATTGCCTGTTGCGCGTAGGCGTAGTTGCGGCGGTTGCGGAAGCCGACCGGAGCGAACTCGTTGCCTGCCGCTTCGGGGCCGGGGCCTCCGATATCGCCGCCGGAATCGCCCGGTAGCGGCATCGCGGAATCGTCCGGCGCGCCTGCTGTCGCTGGCCCGTCGCCGCCGGCCATGTCAGCGCCCGGGACAGCGTCGCCGCCGTCGGCAGAGAAGGGCGGATAGCTGTCAGGCTGCGCCATCGGTGGGATGCCGGGTTGAGGCCAGGCTCCCGTTACGATTGGAGCGCTGCGTGCCTGATACGACCGCAGGATGGCGAGCAAGCGGCGCCAGACGCTTGGGCTCAGGATGCCCGTGACGGGCAGCCCCTGCCGCTGCTGCCAGCGCGCCAGTGCAAACATGAAGCGGCGGCTGTCAGGCTGCGGGTAGGGGCTGCCGATCACGCGGCTGACTTGCCCCATTTGCGGGCCCCAGTTGAAGCGGCGCGCGAACGAACCGTTCAACTGGGTGCGCCTTGCCCAATCGCTCTGGCGCGCCACCCGCTGCTGCAGCATATTGCGCGCCCGGGTGCGCAGCCACATCCCGCGGCTGGAGCGTCGCCGCATCTCGTTCTCGCCCGACTCGATCCAGTTGCGCGTGCGCAGGCTGGCTTGTGAAGCGGCGTTTGAGTGGCTGCAGGTGCAGCCGCTGCTGCATCGGCAAGGCTGGCCGGGAAGGCACACGCAGCCTTGCTGGCAGCGGCACTGACGCATGGCCTGGCCGATGCTGGGATATCCATTCATCATGGCTGCATCCTCCAGGTTATTGGGGCAGGCGCGGCTGCTGTACTGCCAGGCGGCGGCGGTTGATCAGGTCCGACGGCTGCACGGTCCACTCCTTGCCCGCAACCACCGGCGTATCGAACACGCCCAGGTCGACGCCGGTCACCGCGCGATAGGAATGCACGTAGTTCTGCACCTCCGGACGGCAGGCGGTCAGCCAGTTGGCGGCGATGCTGGAGTCCTTGATGTCGGACCAGTTCAGGTGGCGGATGCCGAGCAGGATCATTTCGCCGCAAGTGGCCAGGGTCTGGTAGTGACGGATCGAGGCGTCGTTCCAGCCCATGATCTGGCGCAGGGTGTCGATATGCGGCATCCACGCCTCGGCATAAGGCACGCCGGGCTTCCCGCCCAGGAAGTCGTGGATTTCCGGTCGCGCCAGGATCAGCTGCTGCAACAGCATTTCCGACCTTGCCGTGGTGGGCATATCGCTGTACTGGTTATCGCTGCCTTCGGCCAGGATCAGGTGCAATTCGCGCAGGCAGTTCAGCATCGGGAATGCGTCCGCATGCATGGTGGTGTCCATCGACGTGCGATAGTAGCGGCAGGCTTCCTGCAGCACACGGTGGAAGGCTTCGAGGAAGGAAGTGCGGCTGTCGGCCGGCATCAGGTTAGGCACAGCGCTGCCGCGCAGGCGCAAGCCGTACTGGTGGTCGTACTCGTAGGCGCGGCGAGCCAGCGAAAGGCGGTCCGGCTCATGCTGCACATAGTCCCACAGCAGGTTGGTCAGTGGACGCAGGTGCGAGATATTGCAGCGCGCCAGTTTGTCGCCGCCGGGGTAGAGCCGGTTCTGGAAGCGCAGCGTGATCGCATTGATGCCTTGCACCAGCATGCCTTCTTCCAGCCAGTAGTTCCAGATCAGCTCCGTCATGCAGGGGTTTTCCAGCTTGTATTGCACGAAGCCGTCGAAAGCGCACAAGTCGATCTGGTCTTGCGGCAGGTGCGGCACGCGCGGATTCATCTCGATCAGCTTTTGCACCAGCGTGTAGGCATCGCTGGCTGGCGAGCGGCTGGTGCCGCCGTGCGGCGTAGCGTCGAACAGTTCGAGCGCTTGTGCGGCCAGCTGGTTGATGTCCAGCACGAAGGGATGGAAGATGCGGTTCGCTTCATCCATGTCGCCGACCGGCTGGGTGCCGTTGGGCGGCAGGAACTTGCTGGTCACGCTTTGCAGGCCGGCCGCGCTCTGGAAGCAGTTCTTCACCCATTGGCCATGGCAGGCCACGAACAGGTGGGCAATGTAGACCAGCTTTTCATAAGGGGGCAGGTCGGGCAGGCCTTGCGGCAAGGGCTTGGTGCCCAGCACCGCCGTCACGAAGGCCTCGAAGTTGTTGTAGCTCAGGAAGTCGCTGGCGCTGCGCACCATCAGGTAATAGGCCGTGAACGGGTCGCTGGCCGGGTCGGGCGTGTTGCGGAACAGCTGTACCGGCAGCGGTCCATTGTGCGGATGCGGCAGGTGGCCGCTAATCTGCGGCGCGGCGCCGGTCGTCACCGCGGCTGCGGAAGCCGCAGGCGCAGATGCGGCAATCGGCACGTGCACCGGCTGCGCAAGCGGTTGCGCTGCGGCAGGTGGCGGAGTGACCAGCGAATTGGTCGGGGTCAGGTGCGTCGCGGCCGGCGCGCCTTTGGACCCTTTGGGAATCTTCTTGGACATGTTGTGCTCCTTTGCTAGCGTCTTCATTGAAAAGCCAGGGCCGGCGGTGCCGGGCGCGCCTGGGCGCAAACGGTGCGGGCATCGATCGTGCTGTGCAGGGCCCAGAAACGCAGCAGGCGGCGCAACAGGGCGACTTCCTCGGTGGCGGAAATCCAGCCGTCGAATTTCGCCTGTCCGATGGCGGCGCAAGCCTGGGTTGGCGGCAGCAGGGCCAGCGTGCCTTTGTTGCGGCGCTGCTCCTGCCACAGGCTGCGCAGCCGCACCGGTGCGCAATCGTCCAGCGGGAAAGCCTGGGCCAGGGCGAGGCCGCCCAGCGTGGATGGGCGGAATCCAGCCAGCAGGGCCGCGAACTCGGGGATCACGCGTTCCAGCTCGCGGAAGGCGGCGGCATCCTGTGGGGCCGCCTGGTGAAGCGGATACAGCGCGTCCCACGTTTCCGCGAGCTGCTGCCATTGCTGGTCCGGATACAGCGCATTGCCGATGGCGGCACTGATCTTGACCCTGATCCATGGCGGCGGATGCGGATCGTCGACGGAGAAGCGCGTGACGAAAGCCGCCGGCAAGCTGACCACGCTCATCAAGCCTTGCGTGGATGTGACGCCGACCCGCGCCACGCTCCAGAAGTCGGCGATGATTTCCGACAGCCAGGTGCGCAGGCACAGCCAGCACTGGCGCTGCGCCGGGCGCGCCGCCGCCATCTGCGCCAGCATGGCTTGCAGCTGTTCGACCAGGTCGAGCAAGGCGGCGCCCTGGTGGCCTACTTCATGCACCAGCGAGGAAGCGATGGCGCTGCCGACCATGCGTTCGCGCGGCATGCGGATAATGGCCACCGGCGTCATGCCGCCGCCCGGCATGCGCGCCCGCACGCGGCGGATCGCCGCACCAGGTTCGCGGTCCAGGTGGCAGATCACCGGCGGGTTGAAATAGGGACGGCAAGGCAATTGCAATGCGTCCGCCGCCAGCACGTCCAGCCCACCCAGCCACTCGCCGTAATTGTGCTGGCTGCGTTCCGCCAGCGCATCGGCAAACACGTCGAATTGTGTCAGCATGTCCAGGAAGCGCATGCGCACGATCGCGTAACGGCGCTGGATCAGGTCCGGCGCCGCTCCCGAACCGGCCGGCGAATGCAGCCAGTGCAGGAAGCGCCGCGCCAGCTTGCGCAGCTGGCTGCGGCCGTCGGCCAGGAATTTTTCGATGGCCGCCTGCGCCGCCACCGAAGGCGCGGCGGCCGCCACCATCGGCAAGGTCAGCGCGAAGGGACGCACTTCGTTGAGGCGCTCGAGCAGCGAATGCGCCTCGTACTCGATCATGCGGATGGCTTGGGCATGCGACATCGCGGTCTCCCCGGCGCATATCAGCGCGAGAACACGTTGTACAGGATGATGTTGCGGCCGACCTTGCGCCAGGCGCCTGCGCGCTGGCGGCCGGGCGCGCCGGGGATCGGCAGGTTCGGCACGTTCGGGCCCACGCCTGGGCGATAGGGCAGCACGCCCTGTGGTGGCGAAGGCTGGAACGGCACGCGTGGTGCAGGCGTGTTGATGCCGACTGCGGTGCCGGCCGTGGCTTGTCCGCCAGCCTGCCCGCCCAGGCGCACATTCCATCCGCCGGGACTCGTCACCTGCATGCCGCCCGACAGGCCGCCGGTGGCCTGGCCGCCGCTCGCCGCCTGGCCGGTCAGGCCATTCAGCACGGCCGAACCGATGCTGCCGATGGATGGCAGGATCCTGCCTGCGATGCCGGTCAACAGGCTGCCGATTTCCTGCTGGCTGGTGAATTCGCCTTCCGGCAGGCCGTCCATGGCGCGTGCGCCCTCAATGCCGATGCGCACGATGCGGCGTGCCACCTCGAATTCGCGGTCTTCATTGGACCAGCCTTCCATTTCCAGGCCCAGCGCATTTTTGGCCATATTGCCGGCGGCGGCGCCCAGCGCAGTTCCTACACCGGGGATGGGAATCAGGCTGCCCAGGGCGCCGCCCAGGGTTGGCAGCGCAGCGCGCGCCACGCCTTTCAGTGCATTGCCCAGCATGCCGCCCAGTGGCGACGAGGCGACCCGGCGGAAGGTCCGTCCCAGGTTGCGTACCAGGCCGCCCAGGAAGTGGTTCAGCTCCTGCTCGTTGCTGGTGGAGAGCAGTTCGGCTGCCAGGGCCAGTTCGGTTTCCTGGTTGATTTCCCCGGTCATGGGGTTGACCAGTTCACCGAGGTATTCCGCTTCGAAAGTGGGAGCGTATTCACCCTGGTATTCGCCTTGGTACTCGCCCTGGTAGCCGGCATATTCCTGCTGGGCGTATTCCTGCGGGAACTCGCCTTGGCCATAGGCAGGTGCGAACTCGCCTGCTTCCATGAATTGCTGGATGCGATCAGTGTTGTGCATGACTTGCTCCTCGTAGAAGGACATCGGTGGATGAACGGCTATGCGCCCATGCCAAGCGATGTGCAAATGCCATGCCTGCCGTTTTGCTACGGCTTTGCGAGGGGAGTGCGGGAAGGGAGATGCGGGTGGAAGGAAGCCGGCTTCACTGCACCGCGGGCGCGGTGGGAAGCCGGCTTCATTGGAACAGCTTAGTTCAGCGGCTTGCCATCCGTATCGAGGCGCACGATTTCGCCCCAGTTCAGTTCACGGATGCCGGGCTCGATCTTCTTGACGTCGCCGATCACCACCCAGACCACTTCTTCCGGCTTGATGTATTTCGGCGCGGCTGCAGCCAGTTGCTGCTCGCCCAGCTTGCCGATATTGCCGGCGTACTTGGACCAGTAATCCTGTGGCAGGTTCAGGTTGACCGACATCAGCGCGGCGTTCTCCAGCGAGTTCAGGGTCTCGAAGCGGCCGGCCATGCGCGACGTCATATTGCGCATGATGCTCTGGTACTCCTCGCCCGCAATCGGACGCGCGCCGGCGATGTCCTTGATCTCTTTCGCCAGTTCCAGCATGGACTCCTTGGTCTTGTTGGTCTGCACCGGTGCGTTGATCGAGAAGGCACGCTGGCCGCGTACGTTATTGAGGCCGCCGTACACGCCGTAGCTCCAGTGCTTGTCCAGGCGCAGGTTGCGGTTCAGGCGCGAAGTGGCGATGCCGCCGAAGTTCTGCATCACCGGCTCCATTGCCAGGTCTTCCGGCTGGCCCTGCGTTTGCGACAGGTGGGTGGCGATGATGACCGATTGCGGCGCATCCGGCTTGTCGATCAGGTAGATCCGCTTGTTCGACAGGCTGGCTGCTGGCGTAGCCTGTTTGGCCGGGGCGCTGCCGCCGCTCCATTTGCCGAAAGCCGCTTCCAGCATCGGCTTCAGCTTGTCCATCGTGGTGTCGCCGCTGACCACAAGGGTGGCGCTGCCTGGCTTGAACCAGTCGGCATGCCATTGCACCAGGTCGGCGCGGGTCAGGCCGTCCACGGTCTTCTCATAGCCGCTGGCAGGGCGGCCATAGTAACTGCCGCTGCCGTAAGCAGCGAAGGCGCCGGTGCGCTGCGCCAGCGAGAAGGGATTGGATTTTTCCTGGCCGAGCTGCGCCAGGCGGCGCTGCTTCTGCAGCTTGACCTGGTCTTCCGGGAAGGTCGGCGTCAGCGCGACTTCCGCCATCAGCTCGAGCGAGGTTTTCAGGTTGGGCGCAGTGGCGTTCAGGCGCAGCACGGACTGGTCGGCAGTGGTGTTGGTGATCAGGTTGGCGCCTTGCGATTCCAGTGCATCGGACAGCTGGAAGGTGTCGTGCAGCCTGGTGCCCTTGTTCAGGCTATCGAGCGTCATCATTGCCAGGCCCGCCTTGTCAGGCGTGTCGGAAGCGGCTCCGGCATCGACTGCCAGTGCGACATTGACGATCGGCGCGCTATGGCGTTCCATCAGGATCACCTTCAGGCCATTGGACAGCGTGGTGCGTTGCATCGCCGGGAAACCGACTTCCGGCGTGGCGCCCAGGCTCGGCAGCACCTTGCGATCGATCGCAGTGGCGCCGGCGGCCAGCTTGGCAACCGGCGACACCACCATGGTGTAGTGGCTGGCGCGCAGCCATTTATCGGCGCTGGCCTTGACGTCGGCGGGCTGGGCATCGGCCTGGGTTTTCATGCTGTGCAGGTAGGCATCCGGCGAGCCACCGAACGTCATGGATTCGGCCAGCACGTCGCTGCGGCCGCCAAAGCCGCCCAGGCGCTCGATCTTGCGCGAGAAGGCTGCAAATCTGCCGGTCTTCACGCGCGCCAGTTCGGCGGCTGTCGGGCCCCTGTCCAGCAGCTCTTTCAGCACCGCGTCCATTTCACGCTCCACCTCGGCCGGATCGATGCCCTGCTTGACCGACACCATGATCTCGAAGGTGCCGGCGATCTCGTTCGCGTCCGGCCCGGCGCTGACGCCGGTTGCCATGCCTTTCTCGAAGACCAGGCGCTTGTTCAGGCGCGCGCTGTTGGAACCCGCCAGTACGGCGCCAAACAGTTCCAGGCGGTCGGCATCGGCTTCGCCCCAGCCGGGAATGTGGTAGCTGCGGAAGATGCGTACTTGCGGCACCTGGTCCTGCATGGTGTCGCGGATATTGCGGTCCATGGCCGGCACCCAGCTGTCGGTGCGGGCCAGGGCAGGACCGGCGGGAATGCCGTCAAAGTACTTCTTCACCAGTTCCAGCGCCCGTTCCGGCGTGATGTCGCCGGCCAGCGAGATGACGGCGTTGTTCGGGCCGTAGTAAGTGCGGTACCACTCCTTCACGTCTTCCAGCGAGGCCGCGTTCAGGTCGTCCATCGAGCCGATCACCGGCCAGGAGTACGGGTGGGAGTATGGATACATGCGCTGGGCATGCTCGTCCCATACGCGGCCGTAAGGCTGGTTCTCGCCCTGGCGCTTCTCGTTCTGCACCACGCCGCGTTCGCGTTCCAGCATGTCCTTGGAAATGTAGTTCGCCAGAAAGCCCATGCGGTCCGCCTCCAGGTACAGCGTACGCTCCAGCGCCGACACCGGCACGTCCTCGAAGAAGTTGGTGCGGTCGTTGCTGGTGGTGCCGTTGCGGTTGGATGCGCCCAGGTCGTCCATCGCTTCACGGAAGCCGTGCGGGTAGTTTTCCGAACCGTTGAAGAAGAAGTGTTCGAACAGGTGGGCAAAGCCGGTCTTGCCGCGCTTCTCGTTGCGCGAGCCGACGTGGTACCACATGTTCACACCCACCAGCGGCACGCTGTGATCGGTATGCACGATCAGCGTCAGGCCGTTTTGCAGCACGAACTTCTTGTAAGGGATGGTGTAGGGCTTGAGGTCGAAGGACGCAGCGCTGGCCGCTGGTTTGGCTGCCGGCGCGGAATGGGCAGGCGCGGCCGCTGCGGCGGAAAGAGCGGCGGCAACGGCGAGACTTAGAACTTGGTTCATGGCAGACATGTTCAGTTGGATGGAAAGAAAGAATTGCCGCAATGTGCTCAGAAATTCCAGTGCAGCAGACGGTCAGCATGCAGAAATTTTCTACAAAATGCCAGTATCGCAATGCTTTTTTGGTACTAATATGTTGTCTTTCGTATAATTCGAATCCCTGACAAATGGAAGCCTTCATGCGAGCATGTTTCCTGGCGGTGGCAATGCTGCTGCCTGCGCTGGTCTCGGCGCAATCTTTTGAACCGCATTTCGCGCGTGATCGCAGCCGGCCGCCTGCCGTACCAACCATGTGCGACAAGCCAGCGTGGCCCAAGACCTCCTTGCGGAATGAGGAAACGGGCGTGGCCACCTACAACATCAAGGTGGCGCCGAATGGCCGCGTGCTGGATGTGAAAGTTGCGCGTAGCACGGGCTTTAAAGATCTGGACAAGGCGGGCCTTGACCATCTCCCGTCATGTTTGTTTCGACCAACGGTAATCCGCGGCGTGGCCGTCCAGTCATTCCAATCAATACAATATGTATGGACCCTCGATTGAAATTCATTAGCTTGTTGTTGGCCTTAATCCCGGCATTGGCCCAGGCGCAGCATATCGAACACCCGCGCTGCTTTACACGCAAGCCCGTTCCCTTGGAAGAGTTCAACCAGGCGCATACGCGCTACAGGGAAGCGCTGTCGGCAGATCCCATGCAGCATGCCGAGGCTGCGGCGGGAATGGCGCTGGCCGAATATGCCAACAGCATTTGGGGGAGTGAGAACAAGGTCAAGGAAGCGGTGAAGTATTGGAGCGGCATTCCTGGCGCCGACACTGTGGCCGCGATGCAACGAGCAGCACGGAAAGCTGCTGCGGCCGGCGATTGCGCGGCGGCCCTTTCCTTCAATCGCCCGGCCCTCGCGATGCTCGGCGATATCCGCTTGGGTGAGGATGATTTCGGGCTTTCACTGCTTGAAGACCAGGCACGTTACCTGCTGGCTTTGAACAACCTGCAGGAACTGCAGCCGATTCAGGACAGGCTCATCGCCTATTGGGAAACCCAGGGCAGACCAATGACCGCGTTCCAGATGCCTTTCTATGCGCGCGCGACCGCTTCGCTGTTGCGCAAGGGCCAGCTTGCACCAGCGGAGTCGATGGCGCAGCGTGTAGTGGAAACAGCGCGTGCAAGCGGCGAAAAGAGTGCCCTGGCCACCGCTTTGCTGAACCAGGCGGCGCTGTTGTTCCTGCAATCACGGCATTTGGAGGGGGATCAGGCCTACACTGAATTCAGCTCGCTGGGCTATCCAAAACGCGTGGAGGATGTGCTGCAGGAGCTTGAAGAGCAGATGGGTTCAATGTACCGCGCCGGCAAGGTGTCTCTAGCGGCCGAGCGTGGCCAGGCAGTGCTGGCGCAGTTGGAAACGCAGTTGACGACGCAATCCGAGGCCTTGCAAGTGGCGCGCGCGAAGCTTGGCGACGGCAATACGCCGGTGCAACGCGGTTACCTGTCCAATGTCAGGTTGTACGGCAACCAGGTGCTGGCGACGGAACGCAAGCTGGCGCGCCTGAAGTTGCAGCTGGCGGAGTTGAACCATTCGCAGAAGCGTTACGCGGAGGCTGAACGACTTTACCTGGCTGCCAACACATACTTCGACGATTCCGGCAATGCGGTGAGCGCTCCCGAGCTGCTGATGGCAGCGCAGCTGAATGCATCGCTGGGAGAGATGTATCGCACCCAATCGCGTTTTGACGAGGCGCGAGTGCGGCAACGGAAGGCTTATGAGGCATACAGCGACATGCTTGGTGCGGCACATCCGGACACCCAGCATAGCCGCGAGGAGCTGGCCAGGATCGCCGACGGCAACTCGCGCTGAGCAAGACCTGTAATCTGTTGGCGGCGGAGCATGCTAATATTTGGCTCATGATCGCTTCGGCCTTGTTTACACCGGCCCAGCAAAAGCTGTTGGGCTTGCTGTTCGTGCGCGTGAATGAGGGATTCCACCTCAATGAAATCATGCGCCTGACAGGGCTGGGCAGCGCATCCGCGCAGCGCGAGCTCAAGCGCCTGCATGAGTCCGGGCTCATCATCTCCGAACGTATCGGCAATGTGCGCCAGTTCCGCCCCAACAAAGACAATCTTGTGTATGCCGAGCTGGCCAGCCTGGTGAAGAAAACCTTTGGCCTCGTCAGCGTACTGAATTCCGCGCTGGCGCCGATGCGCAAGCAGCTCAGTGTGGCTTTTGTTTATGGCAGCACGGTCAGGCAGGCCGAGGACTCCAGCGTTCCGGTCGAGCTGCTGCTGATCGGCGAGAACACCACCTACGGCGAGTTGCTGAGCCGGCTACCCGTGGCCGAGCGTCTCCTGCGCCGCAAGATTAATCCCAACCTGTATTCGGTCGACGACTTCCAGCGCCGCTTGCGCGAAGAGCAGCCTTTCATCCTCAAGATGCTGTCCGAACGCAAGGTGTTCGTGCTGGGCGACGATACCGACCTTGATAACATCATCAAGCAAGTGCACCCGGAGGATGAGCATGGAGACGCGTTACCAGACGTTTAAAGAGTTCTATCCCTTCTACCTGAAGGAGCACGCCAACAGCACGTGCCGCCGCTTGCATTTCGTCGGCTCCTGCATCGTGCTGCTCCTGGTCGCGACGGCCATGGTCACCGGCGAGCTGGCGTTGCTGTGGCTGTTGCCCGTGGTCGGCTACGGCTTCGCCTGGGTCGGCCACTTCTTCTTTGAGCACAACCGCCCGGCCACCTTCAAATATCCCCTGTTCAGCCTAATGGGCGATTGGGTAATGTTCCGCGACATGCTGACGGGACGCGTGGCGTGGTGAAGCCAGGGTGCGCGGCAGGCTGATCGCGACGCGGGTGTAGTGTCCCGCTTCGGACTCGCAACCGATCTCGCCGCCGAAAGCCGTCACCACCCGTTTGCAGAAGGCCAGGCCCATGCCGGTGCCGCCGCCGCTGCAATGCGTCGTGTAGAAAGGCTCGAATACATGGGGCAGCACGTCAGGCGCGATGCCCTGGCCGTTGTCCGTCACCACCAGCCAGTTGGTCACACCGCGTGAATAGCATTCCACTTCCACCGCGCCGGCGCCCTTGAGTTTTACCGCCTGCAGCGCATTCTTCAGCAGGTTGTACAGAACGAACATCAGCAGCACGTCCGAACCGTGGAAGCTGAATTCGTTGCGGATGTCGACTTGTACTTGCGAGCGCTCCGCGCCGGAGAAGGGATAGCAAGCCATCGCCTCGTCCACGCACACGCTGACGGAATGCACGGCGAAGCTTTCGCGCTTCATCACGCCATCGCGCGCCGACGCCAGCAGCATATCCACGATAAAGTTGGAGCGCGACACTTCGGCGTCGATGCTGCGCGCAATCTCCCCCAAGTGTTCCAGCTGGCGCGCACCGAGAGCGCCCTGGTGTTGCGGCCGGTAGCCCGCAATCAGCTCGGGCAGGCTGCGCGCCAGGATGCGGGTCTGGCTGCGGATGCTGGCCAGCGGCGTGCGCATTTCGTGCGCGATGGTGGCTGCCGCAGCCATCGGATCGGCCAGCAGGTTGTGGCGCACCATGGCTTGCGCAATCAGTCCCAGCGAGGCCACGATGAAGGCCACGCCCGGCGGATACATCTCCACCCCATAGTTGCACAGGTAATCGCTGGCCGCGCCGAAGTAGATCAGGATACTGACCAGCACATAGCGCAGCCGCGTGCGCTCGGTCGACACGGCGCGCTGCTGGCGGCGGTACAGCAGCCATACGGCGCGGCCAATTACGAGCACGGTCTGCGCCAGATGCAGCGGATGCAGCAAGCCGGCCTTGGGATAGGCGCCGTAGAAGTAATGCTGCAGGCCGGCCAGCATCCAGTCCGTGGTCGGCAACAGCACGCCCAGGCCGCAGGCGAACAGATAGCTGATGTAGAGGCCGGGCTTTTCGTCGCGGCTGCCGGTCAGTTCGATGATGAAGTGGTACAGCGTGGTGGGCAGGAACAGGATAGGCAGGTAGCCAAGGCGCGCGAGGGCCATGGCGGTGTCCTGCTCGCGGGTCAGGAACAGCAGCGCCCACGTCGCCTGCCAGAAGAAGGTCGTGGCGCACACTGCGAAAAAGGTCAGGCCGACCCGGTTCGGGCCGCGCGAGCGCAACACATACAGCCCATATCCTATAAACAGGGCTGAGACCAATGCCGGTATTAGCGCATACATTGTGTTTCCTCAGCTGATGAACAGATAGTTAACAGCTTATTGTCAAGAAATTGGACAAGTATTGAGGAATATCAAGAGTTCAGCGCGCAGATAAGAAAAAGTAAGGGCTGGCACTAAGCCGTTTTACTTTTATGGAGAAATAGTCCTATGTACGTGCACGTCCCAGCCCCTGACGCCTCTGCAGCAGCCGAAATGACTTTCCATCATAAAATCGCGATTTTTCTCAAGGATTCAAACGCTTACGGCAATACCTATTTCGCCAGGTATTTCGAATGGCAAGGCATTTGCAGGGAAAAATGGTTTTATGACTGCATTTCCCGCGACATGCTGCAGGCGGAGGGAGTATTTATCACCAAGCACGCGGAGAATGATTATTTGCAAGAGACTTTCCCATTCCAGGAAGTCTCTTGCGAAGTAAATACCTACGATGTGAGGAAATGTTCGTTCTGGCTGGAATTCCGGTTTTACGCTGACGGCCACCCCGTATCAGTAGGCCGCCAACAAATCGTGTTCGCCAACCACGCCAAGCAAATCACGGCCTTGCCCGAGCTCGTCCTCAAGCGCATCAAACGCTACGCCCTGAAAACATAAAACAGCCCAGCCCGTGTCCCACCATGGGGTCACACCCGAAATGAGACACGGGCTCATGCAGCTGGCTTAAGCAGAGGCCGTGTCCCGATTCGGGTGTGACCCCATGGTGGGACACGGGCGCGGCTGTTAGCGGGTGGCGGCGATCCAGGCGTCGACTTTTTGCTCCAGCAGGGCGAGCGGAACCGTGCCGTCGCCGAGGACGATGGCGTGGAACTTGGCCAGCGTGAATTTGCTGCCCAGGGCTTTTTCGGCCTTGGCGCGCAGCTCCTGGATCTTCAAGGCGCCGGTCTTGTAGGCCAGCGCTTGCGCAGGCCATGCCATGTAGCGTTCGGTCTGGTTGCGCGCGACGCTTTCGTCGCCCAGGGTTTCGGTCATGTACTTGATCGACTGTTCGCGAGTCCAGCCTTTGGCGTGCATGCCGGTGTCGACCACAAGGCGTACGGCGCGCAGCATCTCGTCGTTCAGGTGGCCGAAGTATTGGGCCGGATCGTCGAACAAGCCCATTTCCTTGCCCAGCGTTTCTGCGTACAGCGCCCAGCCTTCGGTGAAGGCGGTGTTGCCGCCGAATTTGCGGAACTTCGGCATGTCCAGTTCCTGCATCAGGGCGATGTGGAAGTGGTGGCCTGGTTTGCCTTCATGCAGGAACAGGGTGTTCATGCCGGTGCTGCCGTATTTGGCCGGGTCGGTCACCACGGACCAGAACACGCCGGGGCGCGAGCCGTCCAGCGCCGGTGCGGTGTAGTGGTCGGAGGCGGTGTCGCGGCTCAGTTCAGGCTCGAGGCGCAGGTCCAGCTTGGCCTTCGGAATCAGGGTGAACATCGATGGCAGCTTGGTGTCCAGCAGGTCGTTCAGCTTGCGGTACACGCCCAGCACTTCGTCTTCCGTCTTGAACGGGAAGAATTTCGGCTGCGTTGCCACCCAGCCCGGCAGGCCGGCGGCGGGACCGTTGTAGCCCAGCTTCGGACCGAGCTTGGCGTATTCGGACTGGATGCGCGCTACTTCACGCAGGCCGGTCTGGTGGATTTCTTCCGCACTCTTGCTGGTGGTGGTGGAATCGGCGATACGCGCTTTGTACCAGGATGCGCCGTTCGGCAGGGCGTTCCAGCCGGTGCTGGTGCGGCAGGCCGGGATGTATTCCTTCTCGATGAAGGCGGACAGCTTGGACAAGGCAGGATTGAGCTTGTCGGCCACGGCGGCGCGGTAGGCGGCAGTCAGGCGCTGCTTGTCGGCGTCGCTGAAGCCGGCCGGGAACCTGGTCGCCGGCGTGTAGTAGATATTCTTTTCCGGCGTGTCGCTGACCAGCTTCTGGAACTGCGGCAGCGCGGCTTCCATGATGGCTTTCGGCTGGGTGATGCCCTTGCCCATGCCTTCCTTCATATTGGCGATCGCCTGGTCGATCCATGCCGGCAGCTGGTTCAGGCGGCTCAGGTATGCCTCGTATTCCTTGACCGTGGTGAGCGGCTGCGATGCGTCGCCACCGGAGAAGTTGGCCAGCGTGACCGGCATCGCGCTCATCTGGTCGATCGGCAGCAGGTGTTCCGGGAAAGGTTCGTAGGCCAGGTAGGTCTTCAGCTCATAGGCCATCACGTCGTAGCTGGTACGGTCGCCGCTGTCCAGCTTTGCGCGCGGGACCGCTTGCAGGCGCTTGCCGAAAGCGCGGTACAGGTCGAACTGCTTGGCGCGCGTGGCCGGCCAGATGGCGGTGCCCAGCTGGTCGTCGAAGCGGTTGTCGCCGTTCTGCGTGGCGCCGACCGGATCGTATTTGGCGATCGCATCGTAGTACTCGCCGGCCAGGGCCCAGAACTGCTTCTTGGCCGCCTCATTGCTCTTGGCGGGCGCTTTCGCCAGCGCGGCGGGCTTGGCCGCGGCGGCATTGGCGTGGACAGGGGCATAAGCCAGCAACACAGCGGCAGCCAGCGCGCCAAGGGTAATACGCGTTTTCATTTGTCTTTGGTCCGGGGTAAATGAAGGAGCGACAAGCATAGCCGAGCAGGGCCGCTGCTACAATGTTGTGAGACAGCCAACTACGAGGAAGGGGACAGCATGTCGTATCCGCACATCGTTCGAAAAGCCGCGGCGCAAGAGGCGGAGGGCACGTTCTCGCATCCATGGAACCCCAACTCCGAGATCACCGGTTCGCAGCTGTCGCGCATGGGTGGGCTGAAGCGCACCGGCGTCAGCATCGGGCGCCTGAAGCCGGGCAAGGAGTCGTTTGCCTATCACCTGCACCACAACGAGGAGGAGTGGGTTTACATCCTCTCCGGGCGCGGCATTGCCCATATCGATGGCGAGGACTATGAACTCGAGCCGGGCGATTTCGTGGGCTTCCCTACGCCTTCCAAGGCGCACCAGATGATCAACCGCGGCACGGAGGACGTGGTCTACCTGATGGGCGGCGAGAACCTGGAGTGCGAGGTGGCGGATTTCCCGGCGCTGGACCGGCGCATGGTGCGCACCGGCGACAAGATCAAGGTGTATCAACTCTCGCAAGGAAAGGACTTCGGCCCCGTATGAAGACACTCTTGCCGTTGCTGGCGATTGGCTTGGCCGGCTGTGCGACCGTACCCGCGCCGCACGGCTGCGGGCAGGAGAAGTTCGATGCCTTCCTGCCGCGCTATATGACGGAGCGGCAGTTCGCGATGGAGCGCACCGTATTCCCGCTTGAGTCGATCGAGGCGATGGAAGAAAGGAAGACGCTGGCCTCACGCGAACAGTTCGCCAGATCGACCATGCTGGCCGACCTGGTCAAGGCTGAAAAACTCTCGACCCGCCAGTCCGTCACGCCGGCAGGCGTGGAGCTGAATGTATTCCGCCCCGATTCCGATTCGCTGGTCTACTACTACCGCTTCCGCCGGCAGGACGGCTGCTGGGTCCTGTGGCAGTTTGAAGACGCGTCGCTGTAATTCAAGAAGCGGCGTCGAGCGACTCGGCGCCGGTCATCAGCGATTCCACTGCGCGTTCGAATAGTGGTGCGTACTCCAGCGGCCGCAGGCTGCCTTCGCGCATCGCCGCCAGCAGCGCGGCGCGCGAATACACCAGCGGTGCGGACTGGCCTTGCGCAGTGAACAGGAAACCCGCCTTGCGCGGCGCCACGGCGCTCAAGCGCCATTGCACATAGCTGTCGTCGGTCAGCAGCTCAAAGCCATTGCCGGCGTGTGCCCAGACCAGCAGTTCGTCGTCGTTGGAAGCTGCCGTGGCGAGGACAGGATCCGGCTGCACCGTGGCGAGGATGCCGTGCAGCGCGAATTCGGCGCGGAACTGGCTTTGACCCGGTAATGCGTCGGCGCGCAGGCCGTCCGCTGCCAGGGCGAGGGGCTGTTCCAGGTCGATCGAGCCAAAGCGTGCACGCAGGCCCGCCACGCTCATGCGCGGCAAGGTCGATGGCGGCAGGCTGTTGGACAGCACGTCCATGTGCAGCGACACCAGCTGGTCCAGCGCCGCCTGCGCGGCCGCTTCCTGCATGCCGATCATGGCCAGTCCTGCGCGCAGTTCGCGGCCCAGTGCCGGCAGCATTTTCATCAGCGCTGCACGTTCTTCCGGCGCGACCTTTTCCTGTGCGCTCCACACCAGCTCCGGCAGCAGCTTGCCGTAATTGGGCTCGCGCCCATGCGTGTGCACCATCACCTGTGCCCAGGTGCCGGTGATGAAGTCCATCATGCGGCGGTCGACGTGGACCGATTCCAGCTGGCCGCGCAGCGCGTCGGCGACGGCGGCCAGTTGCGGCGCCGCTTCGACCGCGCGCTCGAAGGCGGACATGCTGCGGCGTACCGCTGGATCGCATTCGCGCAAGAGGCTGGTGAGGAAACCATCGAGTTCTTCCTCGGCATTCGCGAAGACCGCCGGATCGCGGTCGTACTGCTCGAGCACCATGCTGACCAGGCGTTCCACTTCGCCCTGCAATGGCTGCAGCAGCGGCGAGTCGGCACCGATGCCGGCGGCGGCGCTGCCGATGCGGTCCAGCAGGCGGCGTCCCGGCAGGTGGGCGCCTTGCAGCACGTCCAGGTCTTGCAGCGCGGCGCGCAGGAAGGGCGCATGCAGGCGGCACAGTTGCTCGCGCATGCCCTTCGGCAGCAGGTCGTCGTTGAGGATGAATTCAAACAGCATGCCGACCAGTTCCACAACGATGCGTTCGGAGCCGGGCGGCAGGTTGGCCAGGCGGTCAAGCAGGGCAAGCGGCGCCTGCGGGCCTGCGCTGAGTTGTTCGCGCTGCAGCTGGCGCAAGGCGCCGTCGAGCTGTTGGCGCAGCTGGTCCTGCGCGGGATGCGTGCCGAGCTTCATGCCGGACGGCGTGAAGAAGCTGTACACCAGTTCCTGCAATTCCGGCTTGGCCAGCGCGTGCTGCGGCATGCCTGGTGACACAGCCGGCATCGCGCCCGGCTGCATACCTTGAGGCATGCCCGGTATCACGCTTTGCGGCAGGTCGAAATGCTGTTGCTGTATTTGCTGTTGCAGCGCGCCGAGGCGTTCCACGCGCTGGCGCATGGCCGCGTCGGCATCGCCCTGGCCGGTGACGGCGCGCTGCCATGCCAGGCGTTCTTTCTCGCGTTTGTTCAGGGCGGTGGGCCGCGCCAGCAGGCGCGAACGGATGCCGCGCGATTCGAACACTTCGCGCAGGCGGGTGTAAAAGTCGCCCAGTTCGATGGTCATGGCGTCCGACAGCACGTCGAACAGCAGCTTGCCCTGCGCTTCGTCGGTCACCATGGCCTGCAGGCCGTCATACAGGGCGCGCGCCAGCAGGTAGGGGCGGAACGGGTTTTCACGCTCGCGCACTTCGCTGTCGCCGTGCATCTGCGCGATGATCAGGTTCAGGTGGCCCAGGCTCAGTTCATCCGCGTCGCGCAGGCGCAACAGCAGGCGTTCCACTTCGATCTGGCGCGTCACCACTTCATCTTCAACCAGGGACAGGGTGTCGGCGCGGAAGTCGTGCAGGCCGGTACGCAAGTCGGTGTGCATGGTCTGCATGGCGCGCGCCAGCAAGGCGGCGTAGGCGCGCTCCATGCGGGCGCGCAGTGCGGCACCCTGCTCGCGCAGGAAAATGCGGCAGGCGCCAGCTATGCGCTGTTCCGCCATTGGCGCAGTGCGCGTGGTTTCACCCAGTGCCGCATCGGCCCGATCGGTCATCCGCCTGCACAGGGTGCCAAATCCGGATTGCGCTTCTTCGAGGGCAAGCGCGAGCACCCGTTTCAACGTTTGCATATGCTTCGATTCTATCGAAATGTTGCGCCCAAAAGCCAACTAATTAACGGTTAAAATGTGTCAAAATGCAATTTTCAATGCAATTTCTACAGGAGTTCCCTGCATGCGTACAGCATTTTTGGCCGCGCTGGTCTTCGCCGCGGCATCGGCCCATGCCGAAGTTGGCCTTGTAGGAACCCTCAAAGAGAAGGCTCTGTTGTCGGTCAACGGCGCGCCACCCAAGACCTATCCGGTCGGCGCCAGCCTGCCAGATGGCAGCAAGCTGGTGGCTGTGAGCTCCGGCGAAGCGACCATCGAGGAAAAGGGTAAGCGCTATACCGTCCGGCTGGGCGAATACGTCGCCGCGCCCTATGGCGGCGGCAGGTCCATGGTGCTGTCGCCCGACCATTTGGGCCACTATAACGTACGCGGCGAAATCAATGGCGTCCCAGTGAACATGCTGCTCGATACCGGCGCCTCCTTCGTTGCGCTGCCGGCCGACCAGGCGCGCAGGATGGGCATCGACTATCTCAGGAAGGGACGTCCCGGGATCACTTCCACCGCCAACGGCAGCTCCCAGGTATGGCTGGTCAAACTCGATAAAGTGAAGGTTGGCGATATCGAACTGACTTATATCGATGCCACCGTCAGCGAGCGCGGGCTGGACGTCATCCTGCTTGGCAATTCGGTCCTCAAACAGCTCGATATGAAGACCGACAACGGCACGCTCACCCTGACCAAGCGTTAAGCGGCGGTTGCTTCGGCCAGGCGGTTTTCGTACAGGGCCGCCACCACGTCGGACTGGGTGACGATGCCGGCGAAGCGGTTTTCCATGTCCACTACGGGAATGTGGTGGAAGCCCGAATCGGCCATCAGCGGCACCAGTTCCGTGATCGGCGTGTCGACGCGCGCGGTGCGCGGGTTCTTCACCATGATCTGTCCCACCACCTCCGGCTTTTCAGAATGCGTGGTGCCGCTAGGGCGCAGGAACTCGCGCAGCTGGCGGCGCATGCCGTGGTAATCATGCAGCCCGCCGTGCGTCATGAAGTCGCTGGTGGTGACAATGCCGATCACGCGCCTCACCCGGTTCAGCACCGGCACCGCGGCGATGCGATGGCCGCGCATCTCGCGCCAGGCCTGTTCCAGCGGCGTGGCGAATTCCGCGGTCACCACGTCTTTCGACATAATCTCGCCGCAGGTGATGATGCCGAAGCGGCGCTGGTAGGCGCGCATTTCCGTTTTCAGGAACAGCTCTTCCAGGTCGTCGCGGCTGATGTCGAGCACCTGGTTGTACTGGCGCAGCACTGCATCCAGGTCTTCCGGCTGGAAGCCCAGGCGCACGGTCGGCACCTGGTCCTTGGTGGCATGGGGATTGGGGTGTACCAGCAGCTGCTTGTGCGGATAGCGGCGGCCGGTCAGGTTGTTATACGCAATGGCGGCTGCAACGATCACCACGCAATCGATCAACACCGGGCCAAGCGCGAAGCCCAAGCCCATGGCGTGGATCTTCGGGCCGCCGATCACCACCATCAGGGCCGCGGCGCCGCCAGGCGGGTGCAGGCAGCGCAGGGCGAACATGGCGGCAATCGCCATTGGCGTGGCGAGGCCGATGGCCAGGGTGCCGGCGCCGAACAATTTGACGCACAAGGCGCCCATCATCGCCGACACCACGTTGCCGCCGATGACGGACCAGGGCTGGGCCAGGGGACTGGCTGGCAGGCAGAAAAGCAGCACGGCGGAGGCGCCGACCGGGGCCACCATCCAGATGGCCTGGTCGCCCAGCATGAAGTGGGCAAGGACGGCGGTGAGCAGCAGGCCAAGCAGGGCGCCGAAGCTGGCGCGCAGGCGTTCGCGCTGGCTGGTGTTGCTGCGGGCCGGAACAAGCGAGAGAAGCAGGGATTTCAGCATCCCGGCATTATCCCACGGTTGGCCGTAACTCTCAGCCGCCCGCCCCGTGCGACACCAGGTCAAGCGGCAGGCTGGTGGTGTACTTGATCTGCTCCATCGAGAAGGCCGACGAAACGCCCGTCAGCTGCGCCGCCTTGATCAGCTTCTTGTAAAATCGGTCATACCCTTCGATATCGGTGGTCACCACCTTCAGCAGGTAGTCGACGTCGCCGCTCATGCGGTGGAATTCCTGCACCTCGGGCAGGGCCTCCACGGCGGCGGCGAACTTGGCCAGCCATTTCTCGTCGTGCTGGCTGGTGCGCACGCTGACGAACACCGTCACCGGCAGACCGGCCTTGCGGCGGTTGATGATCGCCACGCGGCGTTCGAAATAGCCATCCTCCTCCAGCCGTTTCAGGCGTTTCCAGCATGGCGTGGTCGAAAGGCCAACCTTTTCCGCCAGCTCTGCCACGGACAGTGTGCCATCCACCTGCAAGGCCCCCAGGATCGCGTAATCGAAGCGGTCGAGATCGTTCATTTTTATTTATATCGATATTTGGAATGATTATTCTACATTGTGGCTTGGTTGGAGTAATTTTGGAATGGGCAATTCGGCGCCATTTCGTAAACTATCCCCATGAGCAAAGAAATCTATCTCGACGGGAATGCCACCACCTGCGTGCTGCCGGCTGCGATCGACGCGGCGGTGCAAGCCATGCGCGAGTGTTTTGGCAATCCAAGCAGCACCCACGCCACCGGCCTCAAGGCCAAGGCGATGATGGACACCGTGCGCCAGCGCGCCCGCCGCCTGCTGGGCGTGGGCGCCGGCCGCATCATGTTCAATAGCGGCGCCACCGAAGGCATCCAGACCGCCGTGCTGTCGGCGCTGTGCGCGCTGGGCGAACGCCGCGAGCGCGGCGAAACCATTGGCAGCCTGCTGGTCTACGGCGCCACCGAACACAAGGCCGTGCCGGAAGCGCTGGCGCACTGGAACCGCTTGCTGGGCCTGGGCCTTGAACTGAAAAAACTGCCGGTCGACGGCGATGGCCGCCACGACCTGGCCGCGCTGCGCGCGCTGGCGCCGCAGGCGGCCTTTGTCTGCACCATGGCCGCCAATAACGAAACCGGCGTGGTATCCGACCTGGCCGGCATTGCCGCTGCGCTGGAAGGCAGCCAGGCGCTGTGGATGGTCGACTGCGTGCAGGGCCTGGGCAAGCTGGCGCTGGACCTCGGCCGTACCCGCATCGATTACGCCCCGTTCTCCGGCCACAAGCTGTATGCGCCGAAAGGCATCGGCATGCTGTATGTGCGCGAAGGCGCTCCATACACTCCGCTGGTGATGGGCGGCGGCCAGGAGGCCGGCCTGCGCTCCGGTACTGAAAACATGGCGGGCATCGCGGCGCTGGGCGCCGTGCTGGCCGCGCTGGAAGAGGGCGGCACTTTCCGCACCCCGGCCGAATTGCATGGCTTCCGCGACAAGCTGGCGTCCAGCCTGCGCGCAGCCTTCCCAGGCATTGTGTTCAATGCCCCGTTTGAAAAAGCATTGCCGACCACCCTGAACTTTTCCGTTCCCGGTTTGTCGAGCAAAGAGTTGCTGGACGTGTTTGACGCTGCGAATGTGCGCGTCAGCGCGGGCAGCGCCTGTTCTGCGTCCAAGGCTGCGCCGAGCTATGTGCTCGATGCGATGGGTTTGCCTTCCTGGCGCAGCAGCAGTGCGGTGCGCATGTCGTTTGGCCCCTTGGCCGGCGAAGAAACCATTAACGAAGCCTGTGCGCGCATCGAGCGCTGCGGCCAGGCATTGCGCGATGCGGGCCTGATGGATACGCCGGTATCGGGCGCAGGCTCCAGCGTGCCGGAAGGCGTGCTGCAACTGAGCCTGGCTGGCAGCCACACCTGGCTGCTGCTGGACGCAGCCTCGCGCCAGTGCATCGTGATCGACCACCAGCCCGAACTCGGCGAGCGCATCGACAGCCTGCTGCGCAGCCACGGCTACCGGCTGCTGGAGCGCCTCAGCACGCGTGATGGCAGCTCCTGGCCAGCCGATAGCGCAAGCCTGGCGTTCGGCGCACACACGCTGCGGCGCGAAGCGCTGGATGCGAACCAGTCAGCCTACTTGCTGTGCAGCGGCGACCGCGTCGCTTACGCCTTCACCGGCCTGGCGGCGCTGCCGGAGCTGGCGGGCAAGGTGCCGGCCGATGCGCTGGTGTGCACCGGCCGTGAAGAACTGAACGCTTGCTGCACCAGCCTGCGTGCCGAAGCGCAGGGCATGGCGGCCGGCTCCGACCTGAACCTGGACAGCATCGCGCTGGCGCGGCTGCTGGAGGCGCACCCGCAAGCGGTACTGGTGGACGTGCGTGAAGTGTACGAGCAAGCCGCCTGCATTCCTGGCGGACGCGTGGCGCAGAGCGTGCCTTTGAGCCGCCTGGCGGGCTTTGTGCCTGGCTGGCTCGAGGCCGCAGAGCAACCGCCACTGGTGTTCTTCTGTCGTAGCGGGAATCGTAGCGCCAAGGCTGCGCAGTGCTTGCGCAAGCTTGGCTACCAAAATGCTTTCAGCCTGGGCGGAGGAATTGCCCTGGCTTCACCAGCGCTGGCGCTGGCTGCCTGACACTTTTGCGAAGTGTATCCTGTTTGCGGCGACCCTTTGGTCGCCGCTTTTTTTTACAGCTTCATTTCGAGCATCGCGCGGAACTGGGTGTAGGTCGGGGTGATGGTGGTGTCGCTGCGCAGGGCGCTTGCTTCCGCGTAGGACGATTGCGACAGGTTATCCTGGTGCAGCATGTTCGAAGCCGACACGCGCAGCTGGGTCTTCGGCGAGAACTTCCACAAGCCGTATACGTCCAGCGCGCGCTTCGGCACCGAGTAGGCATACTGCTTGTCGGAGATGCGCACCTCGCCGCCGCCCTGGTAGGAGTAGGAGCCACCCAGGGTCAGCGGCAGCTTGTCCAGCTTCCAGTCCGCGCCCACGGTGCCGCTGACCGGCACTTGCTGGTCCAGGCGGTTGTTCGGGCCCGGAACCGTATCGAGCTTCGACCAGTTGCGCGTGATGTTGGCGCGCATTTCCACGCCAGGCGCGTCCTTCATGATCGCGCGCAGCGGCAGCTTGGCTTCCAGCTCCACGCCGTAGGTATTGGCGGTGCCGGCATTGACCGGTCGCGACACCCAGGAGCCATCGATAAAGTCCACGCGGCGGCGGGTGATGTCTTCGATGCGGCGCGCATAGGTGCTGGCCGACAGCAGGCCGCCGCCTTCACCCAGGTAGTGCTCGAAGGCCAGGTCCAGGCCCCAGGCCAGTTCCGGCTTGAGCTCAGGGTTGCCCATGAAGTCGGGCGACGTCGAGCTGTTGTTGTTGGACGTGAAGCGGCGCGGGATCAGGTCGCCGACGCCGGGAGCCTTGTAGGTGCGTGTCAGGCCCAGGCGCACCTGGTCCTTTTTCTTCTCGCCCAGCTTGTACATGGTCTGGAACAGCGGGCTCAGGACGCTCGAGTTGTTGTCGATGCTGCCGTAGTCGCTGCCGGTGCTCTTGATGTTCACGCCTTCCCAGCGCAGGCCGAAGTACACGGACCAGCGGTCGGTCACATTCCATTCATCCTGCGCGTAAGCGGCGAGGCGGGTCACATCGGCGGAATACACCTGGTCCAGGTTTTCCGGGGTGGTGCCGGCCGGCGCGCGCAGGTATTGCTCGCGCTGGATGCGGTCTTCATCGCGCTTGCTGTAGCCGATGTCCCAGCCGGTCGCCAGGGCGTGGCCCGGCACGATCGGGCTGGAATATTTGCCGGTGGTGGTGAAGCCCTTGTCGGTCGATTCGGACGTGACGGTGCGGGTGCGGTCGAACAGCGGGCCGGTCTGCAGGTTTGGCGCTTCCACCTTGCGGTGGTTGTAGTTGGCGCCTGCCTTCATGTCCAGCTTGGCGCCATCGGCCAGGGGACGCGCCCAGCTCAGGTCGGTACGGAACAGCTGGAAGTCGGCCTTGATGTCCTGGTCCAGGCCAGTGAACATCGGCTCGGCGCCGAGCAGGGTCGTGACTCGTTCGGTGTTGTGGGCGCGGAAGCTGTTGAGCGCAATGAAGCTCTGCGACGTGATCACGTCGCCCGGCTTGATCGCGTAATTGATGCGCGGCGCCAGGTTGAAGTTGCGGAAGCTGCCTTCGCTGCTGTCTTCCGCGCGTCGCAGCAGGGGCGCGCTGCCGGAAGCTTCGGTGATGACGCGGCTGGGGCGGTCGATGTCGGCGTACGTCATGCCGCCGCCGATCGAGTACGACCACGGGCCCTTGCGGTCCGACATCTGCAGGTTCAGGCTGCCGCCCGGATGGCCGTTCTCCGATTGCAGGCCGGCCTTGATTTCGGTCTGGGCGGTGGAGATCGCGCGCTTGAGCACGATGTTGATGCCACCGGCAATCGCCTGGGTACTGAATTCCGCCGTGGCTGCGCGCATGACTTCAATGCGCTCGATCATGTCGGGCGTCAGCGAGTCAAGCGAGAAACCCGGTGGCGCCGGTTCGCCATTCAGCATGATCGAGGTGTAGCCGCTGCCCAGGCCACGCATGCGGATATTGCCGCCGCGGCCCTGCACGCCATCCAGCGTGATGCCTGGCAGGCGCTTCAGCACCTCGCCGATGCTGGTATCGCCGTTCTTCAGGATTTCCTCCTGGGTTACCACGATCTTGGTGGCGGTGTCGTTGCGGCGGATATCCATGGCGGCACTGCCCTTGATCTCGACCTTTGGCGTGGGCTTGTCGCTAACGGCCTGTTCGTCGGCGTAGGCGACTTGCAATGCTTGCACGATGAGCAGGAGGGGCAGGGCAATTTTCTTCATACGAATGATAGTAGCTTTTGAGAAACGCAACAGGATACACCGGCGGCATAGTGGCCGGATGGTTACGCGGATTAAGTTACAAATGGATAACAATCAAACGAGGGTGACTGTACAGGCCGGCTATTTTTCCTGCCAGCAAACTGTGACAGACGGTCGAATTCGCGGGATGGACTGCTGCTCAACGGCTCAAATGTACGCTAGCGAACAGTCGCCTTCCGTGCGCCCGCATAACATTCTTTAAAAGATACTGCCGGTCTACGCGGCAGTGCGAAGAATAAAGCGAGGCCACCTTGAAAGAGCATCTATTTTTTTGGCCGGCCCCCAGTGCCGGGTTCAAGGAATCGGAATCGGGCTCCCTGGAACGGGGAGCTGGCGAGGAAGACGATTTGCCGCTGCGCGGAGAACTGTTCAGCGCGCAGCAGATGGAACACCATGGCCGTTCGCTGGCGGCCAGCCATGAACTCAGCAAGCGCGGCGGCGGTGACCGCCTGCTGGCCCGGCTGAGCGAAAACGAAGCCCTGATCGCCACCACCTGCGAGGGCTTGACCGAGGCCGTGAAGGAGGGCCGCCAGGTCACGCCGGCGTCCGAGTGGCTGCTCGATAATTATTATCTGATCGAAGACCAGATCCGCACCGCGCGGCGCCATCTGCCCAAGGACTACAGCAAGGAATTGCCGCGCCTGGCGAAAGGCGCGCCGGAGGGCACGCCGCGCGTCTACCAGATTGCGCTGGAAATCATCGCCCACGGCGACGGCCGCGTTGATCCGGAAAGCCTGTGCCGTTTCGTCGAGGCTTACCAGGAAAAGGAAACCCTGAAGCTGGGCGAGCTGTGGGCTATCCCGATCATGCTGCGCCTGGCGCTGATCGAAAACCTGCGCCGCGTGGCTGCGCGCGTGGCGGAAAACCGCTTCCAGCGCGACCTGGCAAACAGCTGGGCCGACCAGATGCTGGAGATCGCCGACAAGAACCCGAGCGGTCTGATCCTTCTGGTGGCCGATATGGCGCGCTCCGAACCGCCGATCACCAGCGGCTTCGTGGCCGAACTGGCGCGCCGCCTGCAGGGGCAAAGCCCGGTGCTCACGCTGGCGCTGAACTGGATCACGTACCGCCTGGCGGAAGCGGGGCAGACCATCGAGCAGCAGATCCAGGCCGAGATCCATTTGCAGGCGGCCGAACAGGTGTCGATCTCCAACAGCATCGGCAGCCTGCGCTTCCTCGGTACCATGGACTGGCAGGAATTCGTCGAGACCATGAGCGTGGTCGAGCAAACCCTGCGCGAAGATCCGTCCGGCACCTATCCGGACATGGACTTCTTCACGCGCGACCAATACCGTCACTGTGTGGAGCGCATGGCACGTTATTCGCCGGCCTCGGAGGCGGAAGTGGCGCAGCAGGCGCTGGCACTGGCGCGCAGCCGCGCCGGCGACCACGACATGCGCCTGCACCACGTCGGCTACTACCTGGTGGGCGATGGCGCGCTGCTGCTGGAACGCCAGGTGGGCGTGCGGCTGCCGCCGCTGCGGTCCCTCAAGCGCACCTTGCGCACTTCGCCGCTGCTGTCCTACCTGGGCGCCATCGGCGTGCTGTCGGTGATCGCCACCGCTTTGATGCTGGAACGCGCCTGGCGCGATGGCGTGCAGCCATGGGCGCTGATTGTGCTGGCCATCCTCGGCCTGATGGGCAGCAGCCAGCTTGCGCTCGCGCTGGTGAACTGGGCGGCGACCCTGTTTGTCGAGCCGCGTCCCCTGCCGCGCATGGACTTCCGCAATGGCATTCCGCCCGAAGCGCGCGCCATGGTGGTGGTGCCAACGCTCCTGTTCAGCCGCGAGAATGTCGATGAATTGTGCGAACAGCTGGAAGTGCGCTTCCTCGCCAACCGCGACCCCAACCTGCGGTTCTGCCTGCTGACCGACTTTGCCGACGCGCCGGAAGAAACCCTGCCGAGCGACGCCGCGCTCACCGAGCGCGCCGCCGCCAATATCGCCCGCCTCAATCTCAAATACACGGTAGAAGGCGCGCCTTCGCCTTTCCTGCTGTTGCACCGTCCGCGCCGATGGAACCCATCACAGCGCGCCTGGATGGGCGAGGAGCGCAAGCGCGGCAAGCTGTCCGACCTGAACCGCTTCATGCGCGGCGGGGCGCAAGAAGCGTTTTCGCTGATCGTGGGCGATATCGACGACCTGGAGTCTTTCAAGTATGTGATTACGCTGGACACGGACACCCAGCTGCCGCGCGATGCGGCGCGCCAGTTCGTCGCCACCATGCGCCACCCATTGAATATGCCGCGCATCGATCCACGTTTGCGGCGCGTAGTGGCAGGCTATGGCGTCCTGCAGCCGCGCGTGACGGTCAGCCTGCCCAGCAACGACGCCTCGCACTATGAAAAGCTGTGCGGCGGCGAGCCGGGCATTGATCCGTATACCCGCACAGTCAGCGATGTGTACCAGGATGTGTTTGCGGAAGGCTCCTTCATTGGCAAGGGCATTTACGACGTCGACGTGTTTGAGGAAGTGCTGGGCGAACGCTTCCCGGACAACCGCATCCTGAGCCACGACCTGCTGGAAGGCTGCTACCTGCGCGCCGGCTTGCTCAGCGATGCCCAGCTTTACGAACACTATCCGGCGCGCTACCGCGATGACGTGAGCCGGCGCCAGCGCTGGATGCGGGGCGACTGGCAGTTGCTGGCGTGGCTGGCGCCGCGCGTGCCGCTGGCCGGCGGTAAACGCGAACCGAATCCCTTGTCCGCCCTGTCGCGCTGGAAGCTGTTCGACAACCTGCGCCGCAGCCTGGTGGCGCCGGTGCTGACGCTGTCCTTGCTGATGGCTTTTGCATCGCTGCCGCATCCCTGGTTCTGGACTTGCGCCGTGCTGGCCATCATCTTCCTGCCGCCGCTGGTGAGTGCCGCCTACGACCTGCTGCGCAAGGGGCCCGATACTTTATGGAGCCAGCATGTGCCGGCTTCGCTGCAGCGTGCCGGCCTGCAGTTCTCGCATGCCGTGCTGACGCTGGTGTTCCTGCCGTATGAAGCCTTTGTCAGCCTCGACGCCATTGTGCGCACCGGCTGGCGCCTGCTGGTCTCGCGCCGCCGCCTGCTGCAATGGAAGGCGTCGGCGCTGGCGCGCTCCGGCACCAGCCTGGCCAGCAACTGGAGCACGATGTGGGTGTCGCCGCTGTTGGCGCTTGGCGCAGGCGTGGCGCTGGCGATGCTGCGCCCGAAAGCCTTCGAAGCCGCCCTGATTTTCCTGGTGGCCTGGTTCGCCGCGCCGCTGGTGGCGTGGTGGATCAGCAAGCCCATTGCGCGGGTGCAGACCGCTCTCAACGAAGACCAGCACATTTTCCTGCACAAGCTGTCGCGCAAGACCTGGCTGTGGTTCGAGACCTTCGTTGGGCCGGAGGACAACTGGCTGCCGCCCGACAATATGCAGGAGCACCCGAGCCAGGTGGTGGCGCACCGCACCTCGCCGACCAATATGGGCATGGCGCTGCTGGCCAACCTGACCGCTTTCGACTTCGGCTACATCACCGGCGGCCAGCTGGCGGCGCGCACGGCCAGCACGCTGGACAGCATGTCGCAGCTGGAACGCCACCAGGGCCACTTCTACAACTGGTACGACACCCAGTCGATGAAGCCCTTGCTGCCGATTTACATTTCCACTGTCGACAGCGGCAACCTGGCGGGCCACTTGCTTACGCTGCAGGCCGGCCTGGTTGGCGTGGGCGAAACCCCGATCGTGCACCCCAACCTGGCGCAAGGCCTGGCGACCACCTGCGCCCTGGTGCGCGAGACCGTGGTTTCGGGCGGCGGAGCGTCAGCGGAGGTGCTGGCGGCGCTGGAAGCAGCCATTGCCGCGCCGCTTCCCGCCGTCCCCGCCAGCTTGCGCCAGCAGCGCGCCTGGCTGGTGCGCGCTTGCGATGGTTGCGAACAATTCATCCGCCAGGCCTCGGCCCCGCTCGATCCGCAATTGGCCGCGTGGGCCGGCGCCCTGCACGCCCAATGCCGCGGTGCGCTGGACGAACTGGATTCCTTCGCCCCCTGGGTCACTGCGCAGACGGAGGCGCAGTATGACACCGCGCTGGACCGCATTCCCACGCTGCGCGAGCTGGCGGGCTGGCCGCTGCCCGGCGCCGCCATGAGCGACTTGGCCCCGGAAGAACGTGAGCGCCAGCAGCAGCTATCTGCACTGGTGGAGCAGGGCGCCGCCCGCGCGCGCGAACGGCTCGATACGCTGAACCGCCTGTCGCACCAGGCCAATGAATTCGCCCAGGTGGAATATGGCTTCCTGTTCAACCAGACCACCAAGCTGCTGGCCATCGGCTACAACCTGAGCGAACGGCGGCTTGATGCGAGCTGCTACGACTTGCTGGCTTCCGAAGTGCGCCTCGCCAGCTTCGTCGCCATCGCCCAGGGGCAGCTGCCGCAGGAACACTGGTTTGCCATGGGGCGCCAGCTATGCATCGTGCACGGCCAGCCGGTGCTGCTGTCATGGAGCGGCTCGATGTTCGAGTACCTGATGCCGTTGCTGGTGATGCCGACATATCCCAGCACCCTGCTGGACCAGACTTACCAATCGGTGGTGGCGGCCCAGGTGGAATATGCCAAGCAGCGCAACGTGCCATGGGGGATTTCCGAGTCCGGCTACAACACCACCGATGCGGCGCTGAATTACCAGTACCGCGCGTTCGGCGTTCCGGGCATCGGCCTGAAGCGCGGCCTGGCCGAAGACCTTGTGGTGGCGCCCTATGCCACCATGCTGGGCCTGATGGTCGATCCGGATACCTCATGCCAGAATTTGCAGAAGATGGCGGCCATGGGCTTCATGGGCCGCTACGGCTTCTACGAGGCGATCGATTACACGGCGGCGCGTTTGCCGCGCGGCCAGCAGTACGCCATCATCAAGTCCTTCATGGTGCACCACCAGGGCATGGGCTTGCTGGCCCTGAGCTATGTGCTGAACGACCGCCCGATGCAGCGCCGCTTCGAATCGGATCCGTTGCTGCAGTCGACCCTGCTGGTGCTGCAGGAGCGCAGCCCGCGCATTGGCGCTTTCCATTCGGCCAGCGCCGAGCAGGCCTCGGTGCGCAGCACGGCGCCGGAGCAGGCCGCGCCGATGCGCATCATGAGCCAGCATACGCCGCCGGTGCCGGAGACCCAGCTGCTGTCCAATAGCCGCTATCACGTGATGGTGAGCAGTGCCGGCGGCAGCTACAGCCGCTGGAACAACCTGGCCGTGACGCGCTGGCGCGAGGACAGTACCTGCGACAACTGGGGCCAGTTCTGTTACGTGCAGGACGTGGAGGACGGCGCGGTCTGGTCCACCACCTACCATCCGACCAAGGCCGAACCGAAGCGGCTGGAAGTGATCTTCTCCGAAGGCCGTGCGGAATTCCGCCGCAGCGACAACGATATCGAGCTATATACCGAAATCGTGGTGTCGCCGGAAGACGATATCGAAATGCGCCGCACCCGTGTGACCAACCACTCCGAACGCCGCCGCATTATCGAGTTCACCAGTTTTGCTGAAGTGGTGATGGCGCCGGCGCCGGCCGACAATGCGCACCAGGCTTTTAGCAAGCTGTTCGTGCAGACCGAGATCGTGGAAGATGAAAGCGCCATCCTGTGCACGCGCCGTCCGCGCGGCAAGGACGAGAAAACGCCTTACCTGCTGCATGTGATGACGGTGCACGATGCGCAGGTGCAGCAGGTGTCCTACGAAACGGACCGCGCGCGCTTTATCGGCCGCGGCAATACGGCGCAATTGCCGCTGGCGGTGCAGGAGCCGGGGCCCTTGTCGGGCAGCGAGGGTTCGGTGCTCGACCCCGTGGTGGCGATACGCTACCGCATCGCGCTGGAACCGGGACAGGTATCCGTGATCGACGTGGTGACCGGCATGACCGATACGCGCGATGCGGCGCAATACCTGATAGACAAATACCAGGACCGCCACATGGCGGACCGCGTGTTCGAGCTGGCCTGGACGCACAGCCAGGTGGTGCTGCGCCAGCTCAACGCCAGCGAAGCCGAGGCGCAGCTGTATGCGCGGCTGGCCAACCATGTGATCTATCCCAATGCCGCGCTGCGCGCCGATCCCGGCATCCTGGTGCGCAACCAGCGCGGACAGTCCGGCTTGTGGGCCTACGCGATTTCCGGCGACTTGCCGATTGTGCTGATGGAGATCCGCGACGCCTCCAACATCGAGCTGGCGCGCCAGCTGGTGCAGGCGCATGCCTACTGGCGCCTGAAAGGACTGGTGGTGGACCTGGTGATCTGGTACGAAGACCGCTCCGGCTACCGCCAGGCGCTGCACGACCAGATCATGGGCCTGATCGCTTCCGGCATCGACGCGCAGGCGATCGACCGGCCGGGCGGTATTTTCGTGCGGCCGACTGAAAGCATTTCGCCGGAAGACCGGGTGCTGCTGCAGACGGTGGCGCGCGCGGTGCTGAGCGACGAGCGCGGAACGCTGTCCGAACAATTGAAACGCGGCGTGGCGCCATCACTGCGCATGCCGCCGCTGCTGGCCGAGCCGCGCAGTGAAATCCCGGAGCGCGATCGCGGATCCGAGCCTGCCGGCGTGCCGCTGCCGCCGGACCTGATCCTGGTCAATGGCCTGGGCGGCTTTACCCCGGATGGCACGGAATACGTGATTTCCACCCATGCCGGCCGGCGCACGCCGCTGCCATGGTCGAATGTCCTGGCCAACCCGCAGTTCGGCAGCGTGGTATCGGAGAGCGGGCAAGCTTACACCTGGCAGGAGAATGCGCACGAATTCCGCCTCACGCCGTGGCATAACGACCCGGTATCGGACCTGAGCGGCGAAGCCTTCTACGTGCGCGACGAACAGACCGGCCGCTTCTGGTCGCCGTGCGCCTTGCCGGCGCCGGGGGCTGGCAGCTACCTGACGCGTCATGGCTTCGGCTATTCCTCCTTCGATTATGCCGAAGCGGGAATCAGCAGCCGCATGACTACTTTCGTGGCGCTCGACGCGCCCGTGCGCTACACCGTGATCCGGGTGCGCAACGATTCCGATGTGGTGCGCAAGCTGTCCGTGACGGGCTATGTTGAATGGGTGCTGGGCGATATGCGTTCCAAGTCCGGCATGCACATCGTGACCGAGATCGACCCTGTGACGGGAGCGCTGTTCGCGCGCAATGCCTACAACACGGAATTCACCGGCCGCGTAGCCTTCTTCAATGCCGACGCATCGGTGCGCACGGTGACCTGCGACCGCGCCGAATTCATTGGCCGCAACGGCAGCCTGGCGCGGCCGGCCGCGCTGCGCCGCGTGCGCCTGTCGGGCAAGGCAGGCGCCGGCCTGGATGCCTGCGCGGCGATCCAGGCCCCGTTCGAGCTGCAGCCGGGGCAGGACCGCGAGATCGTGTTCGTGCTGGGCATGGGCGGCCGCCGCAATGCCGATGCCGCCAATATCGTGCAGCGTCATGGCGGGCGCGGTGCTGCGCTGCAGGCCATGTCCGAAGTGCACGCGCATTGGGAAAAGGTGCTGGGCGCGGTGCAGGTGCAGACGCCTGAACCGGAACTGGACGTGCTGGTGAATGGCTGGCTGATGTACCAGACCATTGCCTGCCGCATGTGGGCCCGCAGCGGCTACTACCAGAGCGGCGGCGCGTTCGGCTTCCGCGACCAGCTGCAGGATGCGATGGCGATGGTGCACACGCGGCCCGATATCCTGCGCGAACACATGATCCTGTGCGCCGGGCACCAGTTCGTCGAAGGCGATGTGCAGCACTGGTGGCATCCGCCGTCCGACCGCGGCGTGCGGACGCATTGTTCCGACGATTACCTGTGGCTGCCGCTGGCGGCATGGCGCTACGTCGCCAGCACCGGCGATATGTCGGTGCTGGACGAGAAAGCGAATTACCTGGAGGGCCGCCCGGTCGCTCCGGAAGAGGACTCCTATTACGACATGCCGACGCGTTCCCCGCAATCCGGCGACCTTTACGAGCATTGCGTGCGTGCCATCCGCAACGGCCTGCGCTTCGGCGAACATGGCTTGCCGCTGATCGGCTCCTGCGACTGGAACGACGGCATGGACAAGGTGGGCGAACATGGCAAGGGCGAAAGCGTGTGGCTGGCCTGGTTCCTGATCGAAGTGCTGCAGCGCTTTGCCGAAGTGGCCGACAAACGCGGCGATGCCTCCTTCGCCGAGGAATGCCGCAGCGAAGCTCGAAAGCTGGCAGCCAATATCGAAGCCCATGCCTGGGACGGTGAATGGTATCGCCGCGCCTACTTCGACGACGGCACGCCGCTGGGTTCCGCGCAGAACGAGGAATGCCAGATCGACTCGATTTCGCAAAGCTGGGGCGTGCTGACCGGCGCCGCCGACAAGGCGCGCGTGGAAGGCGCGATGGAGCAGGTGGACCAGCGCCTGGTGCGGCGCGACTTCGGCCTGATACAGCTGCTCGACCCGCCGTTCGACAAATCCGAGCTGAACCCCGGTTATATCCGCGGCTACGTGCCGGGCGTGCGCGAGAACGGCGGCCAGTATACCCACGCCGCCATCTGGACGGTGATGGCCTTCGCAAGGCTGGGCGAGGTGGAGCGCGCCTGGGACCTGATGCGCATGATCAACCCGGTGCGCCACGGCTCGGACCCCGAATCGAGCCAGCGCTACAAGGTGGAACCATATGTGGTCACCGCCGACGTGTACGCCGTCGAACCGCACGTCGGCCGTGGCGGCTGGAGCTGGTACACCGGCTCCTCCGGCTGGATGTACCGCCTGCTGCTCGAATCCCTGCTCGGCCTGACGCGCCAGGCCGACAAGCTGCTGCTGTCGCCGCGCCTGCCCGCAAGCTGGCCCGGCTTCACGCTGCACTATCGCCACGGCAGCAGCACCTACGTCCTGCGCATCACCCGCGGCGCAGCCAGCGCATCGCCAACCGAGATCGCCCTGGCCGACGACGGCAACACTTACGAGATCGACATCAAGGTATAGAAGGTCTTGAGAAGCCGGAGCCGACCCCGACTTTAGGTGTGCTATCCTCTGCGCGCTTGTAACAACAGAGAGATGCCATGTTCCGACTGTCTTTGCCGGCCGCTGCGCTGGCCGCAGCTTTTGCGATGCCTGCCTGGGCGCAGGACCCGCTGAGCTTTGCACGTTATGACCAGGTGCGTACCACCGACCTGCACCTGGACCTGAAAGCCGACTTCGCGCGCAAAACGCTCGATGGTTATGCTGAGCTGTCGCTGAACTGGATCGACAAGTCCGCGCGTACTTTAGTGCTGGACACTCGCGCACTGAAGATCGCACGCGTGCAGGTGCGCCGTCCGGATGGCAGCTGGGCGCCGGCCTCCTTCATGCTGGATAAGCCGGACGCGAAGAAGGGCCGCGCCCTGCGCATCGCCCTCAGCACGCAGCCTGAAAAAGTGCGAATCTATTACCGCACAGCTCCTACCGCCAGCGCCCTGCAATGGATGAATCCCGAACAGACCTTGTCCGGCAAGCGTCCGTTCATGTTCAGCCAGTCGGAAACCATCGATGCCCGTTCCTGGGCGCCGGTGCAGGATACGCCTGCCGTGCGCTTCACCTACAGCGCCCGCATCGACGCGCCGGCCGGCATGCGCGTGGTCATGAGCGCGGAAGGCGACCAGCACGCTACCGGCAAAGGCGGCTGGTCCTTCAAGATGCCGCAGCCGATTCCGGCCTACCTGCTGGCCATCGCCATCGGCGAGATCGAACTGCGCAACCTGGGCCCGCGCACCGCCGTGTACGCGGAGCCTGGCCGCATTGACGCCGCAGCTTATGAGCTGGGCGACACCGAGAAGATGATCAACGCCGCCGAATCGCTGTACGGGCCTTATCGCTGGGGGCGTTACGACATGCTGGTGCTGCCGCCATCGTTCCCGATCGGCGGCATGGAAAACCCGCGCATGACCTTCCTGACGCCAACCATGATCGCGGGCGACCGCAGCCTGAACGACCTGATCGCGCACGAGCTGGCGCACAGCTGGTCCGGCAACCTGGTCACCAACGCTTCGTGGAAGCACTGGTGGCTGAACGAGGGCTTCACCACCTACGTCACCACGCGCATCGTGGAAAGCCTGTACGGCAAGGACGTTGCGGACATGAACCTGCAAGTGGAGCAGGCCGAAGCCGTCGCCTCGCTGAAAGACATTCCTCCCGCCAAGCAAGCCTTGCTGACCAAGGACGCGGATTCGAATCCGGATACCTATACCGACGAAGGCCTGGCTTATCCAAAAGGCGCCTGGCTGCTGCACACGCTGGAGCAGCGCGCCGGCCGCGAAGTGTTCGACCCGTTCCTGCGCGGCTGGTTCGACCAGCACGCCTTCCAGTCGGCGACCACCGATGAATTCGTGGACTACCTGCGCAAGAACCTGCTGGCGAAGAATCCCGCCATCATGGGCGATGCGGAACTGGATGAATGGCTGCACGGCACCGGCATCCCGTCCACCGCGCAGTACGTGAATTCGCCGCGCCTGGCCGCCCTGGACGCCAAGCGTGAATCCTGGCTGAAAGGTGAATTGGCCACCAGCCAGCTGGAGACGCCGGCCTGGATCGCGCTGGAATGGATGCACTTCCTGAACGGCATCGACGGCAAAGCCAACGCAGCCCAGATGAAGGAACTGGATGACGCCTTCAAGCTGCGCGAAACGAAGAACAATGAAATCGGCTTCCGCTTCCTGCTGGCGTCCGTGCATGCCGGTTATGGCGTGCGCGAGCCGCTGAACGCCTTCCTCATGAGCGTGGGCCGTCAAAAGTTTGTAGTCCCGCTGTACAAGGCGCTTCTGGCCAACCCGAACGAAGCTGCCTGGGCCAAGGGCGTCTATGCCAAGGCCCGCCCACGCTACCACCCTGAGACCCAGGGTTCCGTCGACAAACTGCTGAAGAAATGAACATGCTGCTGAAGAAACCACTCGCCACTTTGCTCATGCTGGCCTTTGCGGCCAGCGCCGCCGTGACCACGTCCGCGCTGGCAGCGCCTGAAGCTGCGGCCGCAGCCACTGCGCCAGCTGCTGCCGCCGCGCCAGCCTTCGACCTCGATCGCGACGTCAACCTGGCGCTGAAGACCTTTGACGTGCCGGGCATCGCCATCGCCATCGTGAAGGACGGCAAGGTAGTGGCCACCAAGGGCTTCGGCGTGCGCAAATTGGGCAACCCTGCGCCGGTGACCGGCAAGACCCTGTTCGAGATAGCCTCCAACTCCAAAGCCTTCACCGCCGCGCAACTGGCGCAGCTGGTGGACGAGGGTAAGCTGTCCTGGGACGACCCGGTGACCAAGCACCTGCCAAGCTTCCAGATGGCGGACGCCTACGTGACCCACACCATGACCGTGCGCGACCTGCTGGTGCATCGCAGCGGCCTTGGCCTGGGCGCCGGCGATCTGCTGTGGTGGCCGACTACCACCTTCAGCACCGATGAAATCATCGACCGCCTGCGCAACGTGAAACTGGCCACCAGCTTCCGCAATAACTACGCCTACGACAACCTGCTGTACATCGTGGCGGGCAAGATCATCGCGCAAAAGGCCGGCAAGACCTGGGAAGAAGCAACCCGCGAGCATATCCTGGCGCCGCTTGGCATGAACGGCTCCACCACCAATGTGGAGGAAATGCTGAAGACGGCTGACTACTCTGCGCCGCACAGCAAGATCAATGGCAAGGCTGCCGTGGTCAAGCCGATGCCGGTGCAGAACGCCGTCGGCGCGGTCGGTATCCAGACCAATGCCGAAGATATCGCCAAGTGGATGCAGGTGCTGCTCAACGAAGGCAAGATGGAGGACGGCAAGCAGCTGTTCAGCGCCAAGCAAGTGCGCGAGATGTGGAGCCAGCAGACGCCGATGAAAGTCAGCGAGCCGAAACCGCCGTTGACGGCCACCAAGCCTAACTTTGCCGCCTACGGCCTTGGCTTCCAGCTGCGCGATTACCGCGGCCGCAAGATCGTGATGCACGGCGGTGCGCTGCAAGGCTTCTACTCGCGCATCGTGATGGTGCCGGAAGAGAAGCTGGGCGTGGCCATCTTCACCAATGCCGAAAACGGTCCTTCGATGTCGGCGCTGCAGTGGCGCATCCTGGACAGCTACATGGGTGTGGCGCCGACCGACTGGATCAAGGTCTATGCCGAGATGGAAGCGGAAATGCACAAGGAAGAAATGGCGCGCCAGGGCAAGCTGACCGCTGCCCGCGCAGCGGCTTCCAAGCCTTCGCTGCCGCTGGCTTCCTATAACGGCGACTACAAGGACGACTGGTACGGCACGGTGAGCATCAAGCAGGAAGGCGGCAAGCAGGTCATGAGCTTTACCCGCACGCCGGACTTGAGCGGCACGCTGGAACACTTCCAGCACGACACCTTCATCGTGCGCTGGAAGGAGCGCAACTTCAACGCCGATGCCTACGTTACTTTCTCGCTGAATCCGGACGGCTCGATCGACCGCATGAAGATGGCGCCGATCTCCACCGAGACAGACTTCAGCTACGACTTTGCTGACCTGAGCTTCACTCCCGCCAAGAAACCCTAAGTCGTTTGCCACGCGGCAATGGTGTCGCGTGGCAGTGCCCTTGGCCGCCGCCAATCCCCCCCGCTGGCCCCGGCCGGTGCATGACAAATTTCATACAAAGCGGTGAGATTTCGTGAGCCACCTTCATGGATGAATGCAGCATAATCGCTCTGGTACCCCATATTGGAGCGTGAATGAGTAGCCTGATCCTGTCGATTGCGGTTGTGCTGGGCGGCCTGGTTGTCGCCGGCTATGGTTTCCTTACCTTGATGAGTCGCTTGCAATCCCGCTAGGGAGTTCCAACTCGAAGACCTTGCGCTTGCGCGCCGCGATTTCCGACAGCGCGCGCTTGAATGCGGGATAGCCGTTCAGGAGCTTGTCGAAACTGCCGTCTGCCAGCGCAAGTTTCAGGCCTTTCTCCACCCGCTCAGCCATCGCTTTATTATCCTTGCTGACGAAGAAGTAGAACGGCACGCGGTAATGCAGGAAGATGGTGGGCTCCACCATCAAGCCATCCTTCCCATATTGCTGTTCCTCGGCCCAGGCTTCATGCACGCCACGCGGCATGTAGTCGAAGCGCTTTGCCTTCAGCATGGGGAAAAGGGAGCTGTAATTCACCGCTGTTTCCACCCGCAGCCCGTTGTGGCGCAGCACGTCCACTGAGGGCCAGTTGACGCCCGCGCCGGCGGTCAGCTTGCGCAGTTCCTGCATCGTGTGCACGTCGCGAAAGCGTGCTTCATCCTCCTTGCGGATCAGGAAGACGCGGTAGTCGTTCAAGTCGCGTACCAGCGATATGCGGATCGGCAGCAGGTCACGTTCGCGCTGCACATTGGTGCCATCCCACATGATGTTGATCACGCCATTGCGTTTGAGTTCCAGCGCGCGGCGCGGACTGGTCAGCTCATGGGGGTAGAACTCGATGGAGAAAGGACCTTCCGTCTTTTCGAGCGCAAGGCGCAACAGAAGGTGGAAGTAGGTGACCTGGACTTCCGAGCCCGGCGTGACGGCGGGCAGGACAAAGCGCATCAGGGGAGCATTTGCCGCCGCATTGGGCGCGTCCGCAGCCCAGGCCAGGGTGGATGCTGCCGCCAGCACAAGGCCGGCGGCAGCGTGTTGCAGGGCTTTAAGCACTTACTGCGGCTTGACGAACTTCAGGGTCATGCGGTCGCTCTCGCCGATGGCGGCATATTTGGCGCGGTCCTTATCCTTATTGGTAAAGGTTGGCGGCAGCGCCCAGACGCCGTTCTCGTGGTTGGCGTCGTCCTTGGCGTTGGCGTTGACTTCCGACTTGGCCACCAGCTTGAAGCCGGCCTGCTCGGCCATCTTGATCACGTAGGCTTCATGCACATAGCCGGAGCTGGCTTCGGCGTCCTGCTTCATGGAAGCCGGCAGACGATGCTCCTCCACGCCGAAAATGCCTCCCGGTTTCAGGCTGTCGTAGATATTGGCCATCATCTTCTTCATGCCATCGTCGCCGATACCGATCCAGTTGTGGACATTGCGGAAAGTAAGCACCATGTCGGCGCTGCCCTTGGGCGCATAGTTGTAGGTACCCTTGGCTGGCATGAAGGTGCCATACACCACTTTGTCGCGGCCCGGATCCTTGGCCAGGAATTTCTGGAAGCTCTCAGCGGAGTTGGTGGTGCCGGCCGCAATCAGCTTGCCCTGGTCACGCAGGTAGGGTGCCAGGATCTCGGTGTACCAGCCGCCGCCCGGCGACAGTTCGACCACGGTCATATTCGGCTTGATGCCGAAGAAGGTCAGGGTTTCGTAAGGGTGGCGGAACTGGTCGCGCTTGACGTTATCCGCATTACGGGCAGGGCTGGCGATGGCCGCCTTCAGGGCGGGATCGGCGAGGGCGGCGCCGGAAAAACTGGTGAAGCCAACGGCCAGCAGGCCGGCCAGGACATACTGTTTCATTCAGAAGTCTCCTATTTTTCGTTGGGCGGGCGACACGGGGGATCCGGTTGCCCGGGGACTTGATGATCGTGCAAGCCGGCCGCCCGGTCAAGTGTCCGCCCGGACGCCGCCCGGACACTGTCCGGACACCGAATAAAAAAGGGGACGTAACGCTTTTTGAGCGGAAAAGCGTTACGTCCCCTTTTTTATTCGGTTTTGTACAAGCTTTGCACAATGGCATAAAAATTGCGTACGATTTGTCTCCTGCAAGCTGTCTTAGGTATAACGATAACCCTGGAGAGACTATGGAACGACGTGCATTCCTCAACATGAGCGGCGGTGCGATGGCTGCCATGATGATGCCTTTTGGCCGCGCCATTGCGGCCGACGAGCTGATCAAGCCCGTGGAAGTGAAGTTCAAGAAGATGCTGGCGGATACTGCGATGACTGCGGCCACCCAGGCCGGCGCCAGCTACTGCGACGTGCGCATCGGCCGCTACCTGAACCAGTTCATCACCACCCGTGACCTGAACATCGAAAACGTCACCAATACCGAATCCGCAGGGGTGGGCGTGCGCGTGATCGCCAATGGCGCCTACGGCTTTGCCGCCACCAGCGATATGTCGCCGGATGGCGTGGCCGGCGCGGCGCGCCAGGCGGTTGCCATCGCCAAGGCCAACTCGAAATTGCAGGCCCTGGGCGTGGCCTTGGCGCCAACGCCGGGTGTGGGCGAAGTGTCCTGGGCTACTCCGATCAAGAAGGATTGGCGCACGGTGCCGATCAAGGAGAAGGCAGATCTGCTGATCACCGCCAACAAGGGCGCACTGGAATCGGGCGCTTCCTTCATCCAGTCCTTGCTGTTCCAGGTGAACCAGCAGAAGTACTTCGCTTCCACCGACGGCTCCTACATCGACCAGGACTTGCATCGCCTTTGGGTGCCGTTCTTCGCGACTGCCGTCGATAAGGGCACCGGCAAGTTCCGCAGCCGTTCCGACCTGGGCACTCCGGTCGGCATGGGCTATGAATACCTGGATGGCCGCAAGGAAGACAAGATCAAGGCGGCGGGCGGCGTGGCCACCCTGTACAACCGTTCCTACGACCTGATCGAGGATGCCAAGGCCGCCGGCCGCCAGGCCAAGGAAAAGCTGACCGCGAAATCGGTCGAACCGGGCAAATACGATCTCGTGCTGTCGCCGGAACATATGTGGCTGACCATCCACGAGTCCGTCGGCCACCCGACCGAGCTGGATCGCGTCCTGGGCTACGAGGCGAACTTCGCCGGTACCTCTTTCGCGACCCTGGACAAGCAGCAGTCGAAAAAATTCAAATATGGTTCCGACCTGGTCAACATCGAGGCCGACAAGACCATTCCAGGCTCGCTGGGAGCGGTCGGCTACGACGACGAAGGCGTGAAGTGCAAGCATTGGGACCTGATCAAGGACGGCATCCTGGTCAACTATCAGGCCACGCGCGACCAGGTGGCGGTGATCGGCGAGAAGGAGTCGCACGGCTGCTCCTACGCGGACTCCTGGAGCAATGTGCAGTTCCAGCGCATGCCTAACGTGTCGCTCAAGGCGGGCAAGAAGAAGATTACCCCGGACGAGCTGGTGAAAGACGTGAAGAAGGGCATCTACATCGTTGGCGCCGGTTCCTTCTCGATCGACCAGCAGCGCTACAACTTCCAGTTCGGCGGCCAGATGTTCTACGAGATCAAGGACGGCAAGATCGGCCAGATGCTGGAGGACGTGGCTTACCAGTCCAATACCCAGGAGTTCTGGAATGCCTGCACCGCCATGTGCGATGAACGCGACTGGCGCATGGGTGGTTCCTTCTTCGATGGCAAAGGCCAGCCGATGCAGGTGAGCGCGGTGTCGCACGGTTCGTCGACCACCCGCTTCAACGGCATCAATGTGATCAACACTGCCCGCAAGATCGGCTGAAAGGACCGCGAATGAAGATCCTGAATCAGGAAGAGACCAAGCGCATCGCCGATAAGGTCATGTCGCTGAGCAAAGCCGACGAATGCGTCGTCACCATCAATGGCAGCCGCACCGGGAATATCCGCTATGCGCGCAATGCGGTGTCGACCGCGGGCCTGGTGGAAAATACCCAGCTGGCCGTGTCCGTCGCCTTCGGCAAGAAGCAGGGCACCTCCGTCATCAACGAGTTCGACGACAAATCGCTCGCCAAGGCGGTGCAGCGCGCCGAGGAGCTGGCGAAGCTGGCGCCGGAAAATCCGGAGTTCATGCCGACGCCGGATAAGCAGGCGTTCAAGTCCTCCGACACCTTCAGCAAGTCGACCGACGCCATCAACCCTGAGTACCGCGCCCAGGTGGCGGCCTACAGCATCGAGGCTTGCCGGAAGAAAGGCCTGGTGGCTGCGGGCTTCTTCACCGACCAGTCCTCGTACGAGACGGTCGCCAACTCGCGCGGCGTCTTCGGCCACCAGTCGCAGACCGGCATTGACTTCACCTGTACCGTGCGCACGGAAGACGGCCGCGGTTCGGGTTGGGTGCGCCGCGATGCGCAGGACGTGGCGCGCTTCGATCCGCGAGCAGCGGCTGAAGTGGCGATGGAAAAGGCGATCCGTTCGGCCGAAGCCAAGGCGTTGGAGCCTGGGCGCTATACCGTGATCCTGGAACCGGCGGCGACGTCGGACCTGCTGGCCTATATGTTCAACAGCTTCGATGCGCGTTCAGCCGATGAAGGCCGCAGCTTCCTGGCCAAAAAGGGCGGCGGCAACCGCATGGGCGAAAAGCTCTTCGACGAGCAGGTGAATGTATGGGCCGACCCGTGGGACAAGGATATTCCTGTGCTGCCTTGGGATAACCAGACCTTGCTGGCGCGCGAACGCATGGATATCATCAAGAACGGCAAGATCGCTTCGATGAATTATTCGCCGTTCTGGGGCAAGAAGCAGGGCCAGCGTGCGATCGGCGCGCCAGGCAATATCCTGATGTCGGGCGGCAGCAAGTCGACCGAGGAGCTGATTGCTTCGACCAAGAAGGGCATCCTGGTGACCCGCACCTGGTATATCCGCATGGTCGATCCGCAGACTGTTCTGCTGACCGGCTTGACCCGTGACGGTACCTTCTACATCGAGAACGGCAAGATCAAGCATCCGGTGAAGAATTTCCGCTTCAACGAGAGCCCGGTGTCGATGTTGAACAATATCGAGGAACTGGGACGGCCGGAAGTTCTGGCGGGCGATGAATCGCAATTCCAGCTGCTGATTCCCGCGATGAAGGTGCGCGATTTCAATTTCACCTCGCTGTCCGACGCAGTTTAAGTAACACCAACGCGCCGCCGCCTCCACGCGGCGGCGCTTCGATTTTGGAGTAATCGTGGAACGTAGATCCTTCCTGAAAGTCGCCGCCGCAGCTGGCGGCACCATGCTGGTCCCCGTTTTCGGCAACGCTGTCGCCGCCGAAGACCTGCTTAACCCGATGGCCCGCAAGTTCAAGAAAGAACTGGCCGACGCCGCACTGAACGCCGCCACCAAAGCAGGCGCCAGCTATTGCGACGTTCGCATCGGCCGCTACCTGAACCAATTCATCACCACCCGCGACACGCGCGTGGAAAATATCGTCAACACCGAATCGACCGGGGTTGGCATCCGCGTGATCGCCAATGGCGCCTACGGCTTCGCAGCCACCAACGCGCTGACTATGGATGCCGTGGCCGAAGCCGCACGCCAGGCCGTGGCAATTGCCCGCGCCAACGCACGCCTGCAAACGTCGCCGATCGAACTGGCGCCGGTCAAGGGTGTGGGCGAAGTCGCGTGGCAGACCCCTTTCAAGAAGGATTGGCGCGAAGTGCCAATCAAGGAAAAGGCCGACATGCTGCTGGCCGCGAACAAGGCCGGCCTTGAAGCCGGGGCGTCTTTCATGACGGCCAACCTGTTCCAGGTCAACCAGCAGAAATACTTCGCGTCCACCGACGGCTCCTACATCGACCAGGACATCCATCGCCTCTGGTCTCCGTTCACCGCCACGGCAGTGGACAAGGCGACCGGCAAGTTCCGCAGCCGCGACGGCCTGTCCTCGCCGGCCGGCATGGGCTATGAATTCTTCGACGCCAAGCCTGAACACAAGGTGCGCGCACCGGGTGGCGTGACGCCGCTCTATAGCGGCGGCTATGACATCATTGAAGACGCCCGCGCCGCAGGCAAGCAGGCGCGCGAAAAGCTGACCGCCAAGTCGGTTGATCCGGGCAAGTACGATTTGGTGCTGAGCCCCGAACACCTGTTCCTGACAATTCACGAAAGCGTCGGCCATGCGACGGAGCTGGACCGTGTGCTGGGCTATGAAGCCAATTACGCCGGCACGTCCTTCGCCACGCTCGATAAGTGGAAAGGCAGGAACTTCAAGTACGGTTCAGACGTCGTCAACATCGTCGCCGACAAGACCACGCCTGGTTCACTAGGCTATGTGGGCTACGACGACGAAGGCGTGGCCTCGAAGAAGTGGGACCTGATCCGCAACGGCATCCTGGTGAACTACCAGGCCACCCGCGACCAGGCGCACATCATCGGGGAAAAAGAATCGCATGGCTGCTCCTACGCCGACTCCTGGAGCAGCGTGCAGTTCCAGCGCATGCCTAACGTATCTCTGGAAGCGGGCAAGAAGCAGCTGTCCGTGGACGATATGGTGAAGGATGTGAAGAAAGGTATTTACATCCTCGGCCGCGGCTCATATTCGATCGACCAGCAGCGCTACAACTTCCAGTTCGGCGGCCAGCTGTTCTACGAAATCAAGGATGGCAAGATTGGCCAAATGCTGAACGACGTGGCCTACCAGTCGAATACCCAGGAATTCTGGAATTCCTGCTCGGCTACCTGCGACCAGCGCGACTGGCGCATGGGAGGCTCGTTCTTCGACGGAAAAGGCCAGCCAAGCCAGGTGAGCGCCGTGTCGCACGGTTCTTCGACCACGCGCTTCAACGGCATCAATGTGATCAACACTGCCCGCAAGATTGACTAAGGACGCCCAATGAAACTCCTGAGCAAAGACGAAGCAAAAAGCATTTGCGACAAAATGATGGCCATGTCACGGGCCGACGAGTGCCGCGTCAACCTGAGCGGCAGCCGCAAGGGCAATGTGCGCTATGCGAACAACAGCGTATCCACCGCTGGACTGATCGAAGACACCACCCTGGTGGTCAGCGTCGCCTTCGGCAAAAAGCAGGGTTCCGCCACCTGCAACCAGTTCGACGCGAAGTCGCTGGAAGCGGCGGTGCGCCGCGCCGAGGAAATCGCCCGCCTGGCGCCGGAAAATCCGGAATTCATGCCGGCCGTGGGCAAGCAGGACTTCAAGGCTTCCAGCACCTTCAACCGGAACGCCGAAGCATTCAACCCTGAATACCGCGCTGACGTGGCTTTTGCCAGTATCGACGCGGCCAGGAAGGCTGGCCTGCAGGCCGCGGGCTTCTTCAATGACAGCATCGGCTTCGACTGCATTGCCAACTCCAACGGTGTGTTCGGTTTCCAGGAACTGGGCGGCCTCAATTTCACCGTCACCACGCGCACCAACGACGGCCGAGGTTCGGGTTGGGTCAATCGCTCGGCCTACGATCCTAAATCGTTCGACCCGCGCGCCGCCTCCGAAATCGCCATTGAAAAGGCATTGCGGTCGGTGGACGCCAAAGCGCTGGAACCTGGCCGCTACACCGTGGTGATGGAGCCTGCAGCCACCAACGATCTGCTGAATTTCATGTTCAGCGCATTTGACGCGCGCTCCGCCGACGAAGGCCGCAGCTTCCTGTCGAAGAAGGGCGGCGCCAACCGCCTGGGCGACAAGCTGTTCGACGAGCAGGTGAACGTGTGGACCGATCCGTGGGATGCCAATGCACCGGTGCTGCCTTGGGACCAGGGCACGATGCAGGCGCGCGCGCGCCGCGACCTGATCAAGGGTGGCGTGATTACCTCGATGGATTACAACCGCTACTGGGCGCAGAAACAGGGCAAGGCCGCGACTCCATCCGCCGGCAATATCATCATGGCGGGCGGTTCCAAATCGACCGAGGAACTGATTGCTTCGACCAAGAAGGGCATCCTGGTGACGCGCACCTGGTACATCCGCATGGTGGACCCGCAATCGGTGGCGCTGACCGGCCTGACGCGGGACGGCACGTTCTACATCGAGAACGGCAAGATCAAGCACCCGATCAAGAACTTCCGCTTCAACGACAGCCCGGTATCGATGCTGAACAATATCGATGAACTGGGACGTCCAGTGCTGATCGGCGATACCGATTCGCGCAAGCTGATGATTCCGGCGATGAAGGTGCGCGACTTTAACTTTACGTCGCTGTCCGACGCGGTCTGAGGAATGCCCGCTTACGATTTCTATTTCACTCGCCTGACCTACGAGTCAGGCGATTGGGACGTCGATATCCGCATGCCGAGCAATGTGCTCAACTCCCTGGTCGAATACACAACGCTGAAAGTCGATCCGGTCGAGCGCATTGTGGCTTTGTCCGATCCCAAGATGCTGGAAGCACCGTTCTGCTACCTGGCTGGCCACAAGCTGGTGCAATTCACCCCGGCGGAACGCAAGAACTTCGAGCGCTATGTCAGGGGCGGCGGTTTCGTCTTTATCGACGACTGCAATCACGACATCGACGGCTTGTTTGCGAAATCGTTCGAAGCGGAAGTGGCAAGGATATTCGGGCCTAAAGCCCTGCACAAGATTCCCAACAACCACCCGCTGTATTCGGCTTTCTTCAAATTTGATGGGCCGCCGAATACTGCGATGGAGTTGAACGGATGGGGCGACGACCTGGTTCACGAGTACCTGAAGGCCGTTGAGTTCAACGGCCGCATCAGGCTTTTGTATAGCAACAAGGATTATGGCTGCGAATGGGACTATGATTTTCGCAACAAGCGCTGGCTGGCAATCGACAACACGCGCTTCGCAGTCAACATCATTCAATACGCGTTGGGGGCATGACCGTGGCTGAAAGCGGCTGGAGCGAAAACGAAATCGGCGTACTGCACGCCAAGGTAAAGGCACTGAAGGCGAGTATGGGCCGTGTCATCATCGGCCAGGAATCCGTGATCGACTCGCTGGTCATCTGCCTGCTGAGCGGCGGCCACGCGCTGGTGGAGGGCGTGCCGGGGCTGGGCAAGACGCTGCTGGTCAAGTCGCTGGCACAGGCTACCGATATGGAATTCCGCCGCGTCCAGTTTACGCCGGACCTGATGCCTTCCGATATCGTCGGCACCGAAATCCTGGAAGAAGACCATGCGACGGGCAAGCGCGAATTCCGCTTCCAGCAAGGACCGGTGTTCACGCAGGTGCTGCTGGCGGACGAAATCAACCGCGCCCCGCCAAAGACGCAATCGGCACTGCTGGAAGCGATGCAGGAACGTTCGGTCACCTTCGCCGGCCGTACGCATAAGCTGCCGCGCCCATTCTTCGTGCTGGCGACACAGAATCCGATCGAGCAAGCCGGTACCTATCCGCTGCCGGAAGCGCAACTGGACCGCTTCCTGCTGCACATCGACGTCGGCTATCCGAGCGAAGATGAAGAAATCGCGATGGTGTCCGCTACTACCCACGCCGGCCTGAAAGACGCCGAGCCGGCGATGGACGTGGAGACCTTGCTGCGCTTGCAGGCGCTGGTGCGCGATATCGAAATCGGCGAGCACCTGCTGCGCTACGCGACGCGCCTGGTGCGCGCCACCCGTCCGCGCGAGACCACGGTGGAAGCGGTGAAGAAGCATGTCGGCTGGGGCGCTGGTCCACGTGCCGGACAGGCGCTGGTACTCGCTGCCAAGGCACGCGCCCTGATGCAGGGACGCCTGGCGGTGACGCGCGACGACATCGGCCATATGCTGCAGCCGGTGCTGGCGCATCGCGTGCTGCGTAATTTCGAAGCAGAGGCTGACGGCATCGCCATCGCCGACATCCTGGCCGCCGTGCGTGGCGCGATCAAGCCTGAATAAGCATGCTCGAAACACCTGCGCTGCTTGCGCATTCCGCCGACCTTGAACTGGTGATCCGCCACGTGCTGGCGGGGCTGGGCCATGGTATCCATGCGGGCCGCGAACGCGGCGCCGGCGTCGAATTCTCCGAGTACCGTGCTTACGCGCCCGGCGACGAGTGGCGTCGCGTGGACTGGAAGCTGTTGGCGCGTGCCGACCGTTACTACGTCCGCGAGGCGGAGCGCGATAGCCATGTGGCGACCTGGCTTGTGCTGGATGCAAGCGCGTCGATGGCCGAACCAAGCCGGCGCGTGGATGGCTTGAGCAAGCTTTGGTACGCGCGGACGGCACTGGCCTGCGTGGCGGCAATCGCCCAGCGCCAGGGCGATGCGTTCGGCTTGCTCGTGCTGTCGGGCGGACGCGTCGAATTCACGCCGGCCTCGCGCGGCCCGCGCCATCTGCAGCGCGTCTTCGCGGCGTTGCAGCGTGCTGCGCCTTCCGGTGAGCTGCCGGATGCGGAGACCTTGCGCGCCAGCCTGCATTTCGCGCGCTCGCCGAGCATGGTCTTTGCTGCGACGGATGCACTGGATTGGCCGTCGCCGCTTGGTGAAGCGCTGGTGCGGCTGCGGCATATGCGGCACGACGTGCGCTTGCTTGCACTGCGCACGGAGGCGGAAGTCGAGGCAAGCTTTCCTTCCGGTCATGCGTATCGCGACCCGGAAGCGGGGGCGGGCCTGCACAGCTTCAGCCGCGAACTGCGCGATGGCTATCGTGCGGCGCTCGATTCGCATTTCGACTTGGTACGGAGCGCCTTGCGTCAGCATGACGTGCCGCTTTGTGAAGCGCGCATCGAGCAAGCCCTGGGCGAGGTGTTGCGCGCCTGGCTGCGCAACCCGGAGGCGCGGCGGCCATGACCAGCATGCAGCCTATGTGGTGGTTTGCTCTGCCGGTGCTGTTGCTGCCGGTGTGGTGGCATATGCGCAAACGCGAACGTACGCGGACCGAGCTTCTCGCCACCGCGCGCTTCCTGCCCGCTGCTGCGCCGCAGCAGCAGCGTGTGCTGCGCTGGGCAGAGCTGCTGCTCCTGCTGGCGCGGCTCGCCTTGCTGGCCGCGTTGATTTCCTGGCTCGCGGTCCTCGCGATGCCGTGGAAGGGCGATACGGTATTCATTGCGCCGTCGCTGGAGTCTTCTCCTTGGGCAGAGCAGCAGATCCAGTCTGCAGGCATGTCAGCCGCCGTGCGCGAGCCGCTGCCCGCCGATCCATGGAACTGGCTCGCTTTGAACGAGCACGAATGGCGCCCTAAGGCGCGCTTCCTGATCCTCGCGCCGGGCGCCGCAATGCCCGCGCTGCGCCCCCGCCTTGCCCACGCCACTGACCTTCGCGTGGTCCCCGGCGCCGGCGCACCGGCCACACCGGCCCAGGCGACGCGCGAACGGCACATCGCCGTGGCAGCGCCGCCTCAACGTCTCGCAGCCTGGCAAGCCTTGTTCGCCGCCTTTGGAACGACGGGTAACGGCACGGACCGTTATGTGATCTCGGAAACACCTTCGCCAAAGACTGAGCTGATCGTCTGGGACCGCGAGGACGGCGAGCCGCCGCCAGATTGGAAAGCCCCGCTCTGGTGGCGCACCGCCGCCGCCATCTCGCAAAAGCAAACCAAACAAGGACTGGTCTGGGCCGCTCCCCAGTGGCCCCTGCGCGACGTCGACGGCGCGCGCGCCCTTTACGAGCGCTGGCAAGCGGCCATCGCGCTCCCCGCCGCCTACCCAATGCAAGCCCAGGTACTGGAAGCGGCGCGTACCAAGCCTCTCCCGGCGCCATTGGCGCGCTCTCCTGAGTGGCTGACACTGGCGCTGCTGGCATTGTTTGCAATCGAAAGGATCATGGCCCATGCCCGCTGCCGCTGACCACCTGGCCGGCGTGCGCCAGCGCATGCTGCAAGCCCTGATCCGCCGCCGCGCCGCCAGCTGGCTGCTGCCGTTGCTCCCAGCGGCCGCCCTGGCCGCGTCGGGCGCCGCCGCTGCGCTCGTCCCGGCAGCCCCGATCGGCTTGGCTGCGGCAGCCATGCTCTGGGCCGGCATCGACTTCGCGATCTGGCGCAAGCGCGTCGAAGACAAACTGCCATCCTGGCTGAACGACGCCGTCCCCGAACTTGAAGACAGCAGCGCCATGCTGGAAGCTCCATCCGGCACTCCGCTTGGCGAGCTGCAACGCAAGCGCCTGCTGTCTCGCATCGATGAAGCGCTCAGCAAGGAACGCTTGCGGCAGATCGCCAGGCAAAAGTCCCGCTTCAACGCAGTGCCATTGGCATTGGCTGTCGTCGCTGCAGCAGGCGCCTGGGCTTATGCTGCGGCGCACAGTGGCCGATACATCGCGCCGAACGGTGCCGGCGCGACAAGCCAGGCAGCCATCGCAGCCGCCGGCATCAGCCTGCGCGCCGAGCCGCCGGCATACACCGGCGTCGCGCCCAGCGAAGGAGCGCCACGTGACCTTCAGGTACCGCAGCACAGCAAGCTGCGCTGGTGCTCCGTGAACGCTGACTCCATAATCGAGCTGGGCGACGGCCAGTCGCTGCAAGCTCCGGCAGGCAAGTGCGTGGAATGGACTGCAAGCGACTCCACTTTCTGGCGCAGCAAACGCAACGCCATCCAGCGCTACACGGTCCGCGTTACGCCAGACCAGGCGCCGCAGGTCGCCATCGCAGCGCCAGGCGAATCGGTCAGCATACTGAAGCCGGACGCGCAAAGCGCACGGATCGACGTCAGTGTCAGCGACGACTACGCGATCACCAAAGCCACGCTGCACATGACCCTTGCACGTGGCAGCGGCGAAAACATCCGCTTCACCGACAAGGAAACACCGCTGCCGGCAGCGGCCGACCCGCGCAAGCGCAGCTGGAACAGGCAATGGCTGCTAAAGGAACTGGGCATGGAGCCCGGCGACGAGTTGTACTTCTTCGTGCGGGCCAGTGACAACGCCCCGGTCCCGCACATGGCGCAATCGCCAACCTACACGCTGCGGCTGCCCGGGCCGCCGGGCGAGGCGCAAGAGTCGACGGCTTTGCCATCGCTGGCGAAGCCGGAGAATCTGCGCAGCCAGCGCCAGATCATCATCGACACTGAGCAACTGGTGGCCGATATGCCTCGCCTCGGCGCTGCAGAACTGCGCTCCCGCAGCGAAGCAATTGCCGGCGACCAGGCCAAGCTGCGCTTGCGCTATGGCCAGTTTCTCGGTGAAGAATCTTCCTTGTTCGGCGGCGAGGATCACGGCGACGGCGATGGCCACGAGCCTGGCGGCGCCGCAAACACCAAGGGGCCCGGCGGCTTCGGCACCGGCAATATCGCCGCCGAATTCGGCCACGCCCACGACCAGGAAGGCAACGCCACCATCTTCGACCCTGCGACCAAGGAAGTCCTGCGCCGCGCGCTGCGGGCCATGTGGGACGCCGAAAAGCAGCTGCGCGCCATCGCACCGAAACCGGCGCTGCCGCCGGAGTACGAGGCGCTCGGCACGATCAAGGAACTGCAGCAAGCGGAGCGGGTGTACCTGCACCGCACGGCGTTCGTGCCGCCCGCGATCAAGGAAGAAAAACGCATGACAGGTGAAATGAACGGCGCCGCCAGCTACCGGCGCGCGCAAGGAACAGCGAACGAATTCATTTCCGCCGATGTGCGCGAATTGGTGCAGGCGCTGGGCAGCGACGGCGCCTTGCCCGCCTTGTGGAGCAAGTCGGCGCGCGATGCAGTAGCCCACATCGCAAACGATGAACAGCGCCTGGCCGCGCAAGCCGCCGTGCAAGATGTAGCCGATGGCTGTCAGCCATGCCGCGCCCAGTTGCGTGCCTGGCTGCGCGCGACCGTCCAGCAACCCGCCGTGCTGTTGCAGGCGCGCCCTCAAGCCAAGACGCGCTTTGGCCAGGCATTGCAAGGAAAGGGGGCGCCGTGACCGTGGATATCAACCTGCTGTACGCTGGCGCCGCACTGGCCGGTGCAGGAAGCGCCTTGCTGTACGCCCGCAAGAAGCGTTGGACCGATGCTGCGCTGGCTTTTGCCGCAGGCCTGTCGTTGGCGACCCTGCTGGCTGCGCCTGCAACGCCCGTCGGCGCCGTAAACGCCCTGTCGCTGGAAACCGGGGCCGCGCCGGACGCTCACCTGGTGCCGGACGATCACCTCGCGGCAGGCCTGGCGCAGGTGCCTTCGACGCCGCGTGATGCGGTACTGGAAGTGAAAGGCCAAGGGCTGAACGAAGCCCAGTGGCGCGATATGCCGGTTCGCCAGGTTCGCTGGCAGCCTTCGAACGATGGCTTGCTATGGCTGGAATCCCCGCGCTCACTGCCCCTGGGGCGCAGCTTTGCGTTGACAGTTCGGCGCGGCGCGCCGCAATCAGGATGGCGCTTGCAGCTGCTGGCTGAAAACGGCCAACTGCTCGCCGAGTCGCGCGCGCCGGAGGCGCCGACCGAGGCGCTGACCCTGCAATGGCAGCCGCCATTGGCCGAAGCAATGGTGCTGCAGGCGCGATTATTGGATAAAGATGGCAAATCCATCGCTCAAGGTCCGGTTCCGCTGCGCGTGCTCGATGCCGTGCCATTGCAGATACAGGGCCGCTTCGGCGCGCCATCCTTCGACACGCGCGTGCTGAACCAGCTGCTGACTGACTCGAACGCCATCGTCGATTGGCAAACGACACTTGGCAAATCGCTGACCCGCAGCGAGGAAGCGCGTGCGCCGCTGACGCATCCAAACGTGCTGGTGGCCGATGCGGCCTGGATGGAGAACGGCGGTCTGCGGGGCGCCCTGTTGCAGGCAGCGCAAGGATTGCCCCTGCTGGTCCTGGGCGGCAATGCCGGCGATGCGGGGCTATGGCAGCGGGAACTGGGCTTGAAGCTTGCGCCGCAGTCGGCAACCACCGAGCGGGAAGATACGCGACACCTGGCGCTAGGTAGCGCCACGCTCGATTTCGCGCCGGGGGCGCAGGTGCCGCTTGCTGGCGGTGCGTGGCAAGCCCTTGCCCGCGACAAGGACGGCAAACCCTGGCTGTGGCAGCGCGATTGGCAGAAGGGGCGCATCCTGTGGCTCGGTGTACGTGATTGGCACCGTCATGCGATCAGCGAGCCCGCGGCCCTGGGTCAGTGGTGGCAGCAGGTGTTGGACCTCGCAGCCAACGGCAGCGAGCAGAAAGTGCATTGGCTCGATGCGGAACCGATGCCGCTGGCCGGTTTGCGCAGCGAGGTTTGCGCACAGGGAGTAGCGGTGGGCGGCACGCTCACTGTCGGACAGGAGCCCATGCGCTGGCAAGCGCGCAGCGACCACGCCGACGCAGCCTGCGTGGCGCTCTGGCCGCGTGCCGCTGGCTGGCTTCCCTTGAACAGCGGCGGTAGCGACAGCGCGGTCTACGTATTCGCCGCGCAGGACTGGCCAGCATGGCAAGCCGCGCTGCGCCACGACGCGACTGCGCGCTACGCGAGCCGCAGCGCACAGCCTGTTGCCAGCCTGTCCGGGCCCGCGCGCGTCGCGCAGGTGCAACAGGCATGGGCTACGGCAGTACCGCACTGGCTGCTGGCACTGTCCTTCGCCGCGAGCATGCTGCTGCTGTGGTGGCGCGAACGGCGCTGAGCCGAAAGCTGTGCTAATGTCATTGCATGAAAGCCATCGACCAATTCAGGGCCAAACCAGGCCTTAAGCTGCGCGACAAGGACGCCCGGGCAGAAGGCAAACCGGATGCCGATGCCTTGGCCAAGGCATTGGAGGAAATTTCCGACCTGCAGGAGATGCTGTACGCCGAGCACAAACGCAAGCTGCTGATTGTGTTGCAAGGCACGGACACCTCCGGCAAGGATGGCACCGTGCGCCACCTGTTCAGCAACATCAACCCCATGGGCTTGCGCGCAACCGGCTTTCGCGCGCCAACCGACATCGAAGCGGCGCACGACTTCCTGTGGCGCATCCATCGCGAAGTGCCGAAGGCCGGCGAGATCGGCGTCTTCAACCGCAGCCATTACGAGGACGTCCTGGTCACGCGCGTATTGGGCATGATCACCCAGGCCGAATGCAAACGCCGCTACGCCCAGATCCGCGACTTCGAACGCATGCTGGCAGAAAGCGGGACCACCATCGTCAAGTTTTTCCTGCACATTTCAAAGGACGAACAATGCGAGCGCCTGCAAGCGCGGGTCGACGACCCGCACAAGCACTGGAAGTTCGACCCGGAGGACCTTAAGCAGCGCGAGTTGTGGAAGGACTACCAGAAGGCGTATGAAGATGCGATCGCTGCCACCGACGCCGGCCATGCGCCGTGGTACGTGATCCCCGCTGATTCGAAACGCTACCGCAACGAAGCCGTCGCCCGCGTGCTGCTGGAGACTTTGCGCGGCATGCGCCTCGACTGGCCGCCACCTGACAAGCGCCTGCTGAAGCTCAAGGTGCGCTAAACAGCCCAGTTGCGCACATAGGCCGGCGGCTCCACCTGGCAGGCCGGGTCCTGCTGCGGCGCCATGCGCTGCTGGGTGAAGGGCAGGATGCCGGCCCATGCCGCAATGCCCATGTCTTCCTCATCGTCTTCCACACCGCCGCTGCGCACTTTGCACGCCGCTTCGGCCAATGCAATGCGCAGCACCGTGGTGGCGGCGAACTCCTTGTCGTTGCCGGGACGGATTTCCGCCTGGCGGCCCGGCGCCAGGTGTTCCATGAAGGACGCCAGCGAACCGCGCTTGCCCGCTTCATCGACTTCCTCAAAGCGGCCGTAGATCATCACGGAACGGTAGTTCATCGAATGGTTGAACGCCGAACGCGCCATCACCAGCCCGTCCAGGTGGGTGATGGTGACGCAGGCATCCTGCGCCACCAGCTGCTTCAGCATGCGGCTGCCGTTGGAGCCGTGGATGTAGAGGAATTCGCCTTCGCGCCAGCAGGCGGTGGGAATGCAGTGGGCGCCATGCTCGTCGCTGAAGGCGATATGGCAGATGTAGGCCGCGTCGACGATGGCGCGGACCAGGTCCTGCTCATAGCTTGCGTTGCGGGCGATGCGCTTGATGCGCGTGCGGTCGGATGGAGGTGGTGTCGTTTTCATAACGACGGACTATAATGATCCGCTGGCCCCTGCAACAGGTCCAGGGGTGCGCAAAACCATGGAGCCATGATTGGACTACTCGCTGCTGATTTCGAATTTCACCGCCAGCCACGGACACCATGGCTGGCCGCGCCAGCGCCTGCTGCATGAATGCCTGCGCGCCGCCATCCGCGAGGGCACACTGGCTCCCGGCACGCGCCTGGTCGCTACGCGCGCATTGGCATCGGAGCTGGGCGTGGCCCGCAACACCGTGCTGTATGCCTACGAGCAACTGACCAGTGAGGGCTATGTGACGACGGACCGCAGCGGTACCATCGTCGCCGCCGTTGCGCCCATGCGCCAGCACCAGGCCAACGTGGTTGTGCCCTACAAAGGCTTGTCGCAGCGTGCACAGAACCTGCGCCATAGCACCGCGTCCGCGGCCGCCGGCACGCCCTTCGTGCCCGGCGTTCCGGACCTGCCCAGTTTCCCGATAGGCCTGTGGCGCCGGTTGCTGGAGCGCGCCTGGCGCTCGCTGCCGACTGAAAAACTGAACTACGGCGACCCTTGCGGCGAACCGGTACTGCGCGAAGCCATCGCCGACTACTTGCGCGCTTCGCGCGGCGTGGTATGCGAACCGGCGCAGGTGTTCATCACCGACGGCAGCCAGAGCAGCCTTGACCTGTGCGGCCGCGCCTGCGCCGACGCCGGCGAAACCCTCTGGATGGAAAACCCCGGCTACGGCGGCGCCATGGCCGCTTTCCGCGCCGCCAGCGTCAAGCTGGAAGGCATCGACGTCGACGACGATGGCATCGCCCCGCGCCCGGAGGATTGGGCGCAGCGCCCGCCGCGCCTGATCTACACCACGCCCTCGCACCAGTACCCGACCGGCACCGTGCTGTCGCTGGCGCGCCGCATGGCCCTGATCGACGGCGCCCGTTCCTGCGGCGCCCTGATCATCGAAGACGACTACGACAGCGAATTCCGGCACGACGGCCCGCCGCTGGCCTCGATGCAAGGCCTGCAGCCGGACGCGCCGGTGCTGTATTGCGGCACCTTCAGCAAGACCATGTTCCCCGGGCTGCGCATCGGCTACCTGGTGGTTCCTCCCTGGCTGGTGCAGCCGCTGGCCATCATGCGCCAGCAATCGGCCTCGCGCGGGCGCGCTGCCGACCAGCTGGCATTGGCCGAATTCCTGCGCAGCGGCCAGTTCGCCCTGCACCTGCGCCGCATGCGCCGCCTGTACCGCGAGCGGCGCGACGCCCTGGTCGAAGCGCTCGACACGCACCTGGGCAGCATCGCCACCGTCTGCGGGGCCTCGGCTGGCATGCATTTGTCGCTGCGATGGGAGGACCCGCGCCTGTCCGACGTGGAGATCAGCCGCCGCGCACGCGAACAGGAAGGAATGATCGCCAACGCCTTGAGCACGCACGCCGTGGCTGGCGACAGCAACTGGCATGGCCTGGCCCTGGGTTATGGCCAGGTAGCCCCGGCGCAGATGGACGGCCTGGTCAAGCGCCTGGCCGGTGTTGTCCATCTGACAGCGTACGAAAATTTTTACCGAAAGTTCAAATAGTTTATCTAAGCCCGGCCATCCTTGTTTTTAGAATGAAGTAAATCTGGCCTGACCAGATGTAGTCAAAAACAAGAGACATGAACTGGGGTGCAATGAATCAACATTTCCTAAAACTGCGGCAGCATTTCAAGGCCGATATGATGGCGCGCTATGGCGTCGACGAACAGTTGTTCGACGAAGCCACCCGCCGCATCGAGCCGCTGGCCGTACCGTTCGCAGCCCGCCGCGGCGAGCTGCTGCAGCGTGTCGGCCAGACCGGCCGCGAAGTATTCTGGCTGACCGGCGGCGTCGCGCGCGTCGGCTATGTGAGCGAAGGCGGCAACGAAGTCACCATGCGCTTTGCAACTGAAGGGCATATTTCGAATGCCTACGAAGACTTGCTGGAAGTGCGCGGACAACAGCCTTCGCGCTCATTCATCGTGGCCGAAACGTCGGTGCAGGGTTATCGCTTCGACTGGGAGCAAATGAGCGCGCTGCGCAACCAGGACCCGACGCTGATGGCTTACATGCTGCGCCTGCTGGAGTTTGCGGTCGCCAGCCAGGCGCGCCGCTTCGTCACGCATACCGCATCGAGCGCGGAAGAACGCCTGTACAACTTCAGGGAAGAATATCCGCAGCTGGAGCGCCGCATCTCGCAAAAAGTGCTGGCGTCCTACCTGCAGATTACGCCTGCCTATCTGTCGCAGCTGATGCGCCGCGAACAGGAACAGGAAGCCGCTTAAAAGTCGGGGTCAGGTCCGGCAATCGGACACGGGCTCAGCCGCTTCGCGGCTGAGCCCGTGTCCGATTGCCGGACCTGACCCCGACTTTCAAGCCTGTTCCTGGCGCAGGAGCGTTGACATGTATTGAGGCGTAATGCCCAGGAATGAGGCCAGCGATTTCTGCGAGATGCGCTGCTCCAGGCCTGGGTATTGTTCGCGGAAGGCGGCCAGGCGGCAGTTGGCCGAGGTCATGCTGCGAATCAGGGTGCTCTGCGAATAACGGCGGATCGACAGCTCCGATACCTTCAGGTAGTACTCGCGCATGATGCCGTGCTCTTCACGCAGGCGCGCCAGCGTCGCCCAATCCACCCGCACCGCCGTGATGGGCGTTTCAGCAATAATGAATTCCTGCGCCGGCAAGCCATCCTGGGCGGCCAGCAGGTCGTGGTGCGAGCCGCAGGATTCGCCTTCCGAAGAAAACGCCATCGTCACTTCGCTGCCATCCTTGGTCAGCATGCCGCGCCGTGCAACGCCCCGGTACAGCCAATAAGCCACGCTGGCCGGCACGCCGGCGTGTTGCAGGTACTCCCCCTTGCGGAACTCCAGATGGGTCACATGCGGGGCGAGGATGCGGTTGAACTCGTCGAATAATTCACGCGAAACGCCGACCCGGTTCATCGATTGATGAACGAACTCTTCACGCTGCTTGAGGAACACGTCGGACATTGCGGGAACTTTTGGTCTTTCTGACAATGTTGTTTCCAATTTGAAACAACCAACCCCGCAATATATCACGTCCGCGTGCCGCTAAGTGTAGCCAGACTACGCGTTGGCCATCCAATCCCGCATGCCGTCGACCCAAGGCTTGGCGTTCAAGTTCATGGTTTTCCTGATCTGGCCGGCGCGTTCATACAGCACGGCGAAATCAATCGAAGGTGCGTGCTTGAAGGCGATCACCACGATGTTGGCATCGTGAACTTCGGGCAGCCAGACCACCGCATCGAAGACCAGCTCCATATGCTGCAGGTTCTTGCCATAATTGTCGAAGTCGCCGAACACATTGGTGGTCATGATGCCGTCCGGCCCCAGGCAGTCGAAGCACGCCTGGTAGAACTCGGGCGTGTCGAGCACCGGCCCGCGCGCTTCCTCGTCGTACAGGTCGACCTGCAGCACATCGACCGTGCCGTGGTTGCGCGGGTCGAGCACGAAATCCATGGCATTCATCTGGCGCACATCGAGCCGTCCGTCATTGGGCGGCAGGCCGAATTTCTCTTCGCAGATCGCAATCACGTTCGGATTGAGTTCGATGGCGGTCACGCGCGCCTTCGGAAACTGGCGGTAGCTGAATTTGGTCAGGGCTGCACTGCCCAAGCCGAGCTGGACAATATGGCGCGGGGCAGGCAGGAATAGCGTCCACATCATCATCATGCGCACGTATTCGAGCTCGATCACATCGGGCTTGGCGATGCGCATGGCACCCTGCACCCAGGAGGTGCCCAGGTGCAGCGAACGCACGCCTTCAAACTCGGTGATGGTGGCGGGGGGAAAGCCAGGCTGGTTAAATCTTCGGGATGACATAGGCCGCTAGTTTACCAGCCCGGCCGCCTACTCGCGCCGGCGGTCCCGCCAAAGGCCCGCCACCCCCAGGCCCGCCAGCAGCATGGCATAGCCTGACGGCTCCGGAACCGGGCTGATGTTCAGGGTGCCGGAATAGCTGGCCGCTGCCGGACCGATGGCGCCGGCCGAGTTCACATTACCGAACACCGTCAGTACCAGCGGCCCGCTGATTGCGGTCGGCAGCAGGAAGCCGAATTCGAAGATGCCGGGTCCGGTCAGCGTCATGCTGTTGCCGTTGATCGTGGCGAAATCGAAATTCACGTCGGCCTGGGGCGTGAAGCCCAGGGTCACCAGGCTGGCATCGACAAAGAAGGTGCCGCTGCTGGGCGTGAAAGTGAAGGTATCGACAAAGCTGCCCTGTTCGATATGGGTGACGCCGAAAGCGGCGGATTGCTCGGTTGACGTGCCGCCGAGGTTGACGTTGGCGCTGAGGTTGTCGGCCTGTGCCGCGGCCATGGCGGCAGCCAGCAACAGGCCGGTGGCGAACGTGAGAGTCTTCATTGCGTCCTCCTGAAAGCGCAGGCCAGGCGCCTGCATCGTTCAAGGTAGGCCGCACGATTGGAGCGCGGTTTGATCTAGATCAAAGGGGGAGTATCAAAGTCACGGCAAGGCCGCCGCCTTCACGGTTAGCCAGCGTGATGCGTCCGCCATGGGCTTCCGCGATCTCACGCGCGAGCGCCAGGCCGAGGCCTGTTCCGCTGCGCTTGGTGGAATAGAAGGGCACTAGAGCGTTCGCCAGCACGGCCTCGCTCATGCCGGGGCCGCGGTCTTGTACCTCGATGCGCAGCACGCCCTGCAAGCGGCGCAATTCGAGGGCGACTTCTTCCGGAGGCGAGCCAGATTCATGGGCATTCTTCAGCAGGTTCAGCAAGGCTTGCTCCATCTGCGCCGCATCGAAGGCGTGCGCCTCCTCCGGCACTTCGCCGAGCAGCTTGAACTGCACTTGGTCGGACAGGGCGGCGAGGAAGGTGCGCCAATCCTGCTCATCCAGGCGCGGCGTAGGCAGTTTCGCGAAACGGGCATAGCCGAGGATGAAGCTTTCCAGGTGGCGCGTGCGTTCCTCGATGGTGGCCAGGATTTGCGGCAAGCGCTCGGTCTGGCCGCGCCGCACCAGCTCCGCGCCGGAGTGGGCCAGCGAGGTCAGGGGCGCTAGCGAGTTGTTCAATTCATGGCTGATTACGCGGATGACTTTTTTCCAGGTCTGCACTTCCTGGCGGCGCAGCTCCTGGGTCAGTTGGCGCAGCAGCAGCAGCTCGTGCGGCCGGCCATTCAGGCTGAAGCTGCGGCGCGCCAGGTGAAAGACTTCCTCCTCCTCGCTATCGCCGATGGTGAACAGGCCATCGCCACCGCGGCCCAGCGCGTCGCGCAAGGCGGGCTGAACACGCGAGAGCAGCTCCGGCAGATGCAGACCTTCCAGCTTGCGGCCCTCGTTCACCAGCTGGCGGGCGGCCAGGTTGGCGAAGACGATGGCGTCGTTGTCGGTCACCAGCAGCATGGCAACGGGCGTGTGCTGCACCATGGTATCGAGCAGCAGCTCCCGCTGCACCAGGCCCAGGCGTTGCTCGCGCAGCACATGGCCCAGTTCATTATGTGCGGCCACCAGGTCGCTCAATTCATCGTTCTGCGGCCAATGCAGGCTAAAGGAAAAGTCGCCGTCGCGATAGCTGGTGACAGTGCCGGTCAGCGCGCGATACAGCGAGAGCTGGTGCTGCAGCTGGGCACGTATCGTAATGACAGCCAAGGGTACCAGGCACAGCAAGGAAATACCGACCACGATGGTGGGATGCCGGGGTAGCAACTGATCCAGCCCAAGCGCAATCAGGATCCCGGTCGCCGTCAGCGTCCCCACCAGCGCCGACCACCGCGTCAACAGTGACAGTCGCATATCAGCTCACACTCGAGCCCGTGTCCCACCCTGGGGTCACACCCCTTTTGAGACACGAACGCTGCCGTGGGCCTGTAGAGTCCGTGTCCCATTTCGGGTGTGACCCCACGGTGGGACACGGGCTGGGCCGGAGCGGGGGGCGCGGGGGCGTCATGGGCGGGCGATGCCGAGGCGTTCCATGCGGCGGTAGAGGGCTTGGCGGGACAGGCCGAGCTCGCCGGCGGCTTGGGCGACGACGCCGTTGGCGCGCTGCAGGGAGGCGATGATGGCGTCGCGGTCGGGTTCCTGGTCGGGAGCTGCGGCGCTCTGGCCTTGGGCGTTGCTGGCGACGGCGGGCAGGCCGAGGTCGGGCACGGCGATCGTGTCGCCTTGCGCTAGCAGGCTGGCGCGCGCCATGACGTTTTTCAGTTCGCGTACGTTGCCGGGCCAGCCATGCGCGAGCAGGGCGGCTTCGGCGTCGGGGCGCAGCTGGCGTTCTGCGCCGAGGAAGTGGCGTGCCAGCGGCAGGATGTCGCCGGGGCGCTCGGCCAGGGGCGGCAGGCGCAGCTCGATCACGTTCAGGCGGTAGTACAGGTCTTCGCGGAAGCTGCCGGCGCGGATCATGGCGGGCAGGTCGGCGTTGGTGGCGCTGATCACGCGTACCTGCACCTGGCGTTCGCGATTGGAGCCGAGGCGTTCGAAGCGGCCCGTTTCCAGTACGCGCAGGAGCTTCATCTGTCCGGCCAGCGGCAGGTTGCCGATTTCGTCGAGGAAGAGGGTGCCGCCGTCGGCTGCTTCGAATTTGCCTTCGCGGGCTTTGGAGGCGCCGGTGTAGGCGCCGGCGTCGGCGCCGAACAATTCGGCTTCAATCAGCTCGGCCGGCAGGGCGCCGCAATTGAGCACCACGAAGGGGCCTTCGCGCACGGCGGAATTGGCCTGGATGATTTCGGCGATGCGTTCCTTGCCGGTGCCATTGGGCCCGGTGATCAGCACTGGAACATCGGCGCGGGCGACCTGGCAGGCGAGCGAGATCACGCGTTCGGTGGCGGGGTCGTTCCACACCATCTTGCGCAGGTTGTAGCGTTCCAGTTCGCGGCGCTGGCGCAGTTCGTCGCTGCGGTGCTGGCTGAGGGCGCGGTTGGCCTGGCCCAGTTCCAGCAGGTTGCGTACGGTGGCGATCAGGCGTTTGTCGTCCCAGGGCTTGGACAGGTAGTCGGCGGCGCCGGCTTTGATCAGGTCGACCGCGGCGTCGAGGTGGGTCCAGGCGGTGAGCAGGATGACCGGCAGGTCGGGGTGGTGCTTGCGGATGGCGCGGAACAGTTCGATGCCTTCTTCGCCGGAGGTGGTGTCGGCAGTGAAGTTCATGTCCTGCACGACGAGGTCGATGCTGGCGCTGCGCTGGTCGAGCAGGGCGAGGCCTTCGTCGGGGGAGGCGGCGCGCAGGGAGTCGATGTCGTGCAGGGAGAACAGGACTTCGAGGGCGACTGCTACGGCGGCGTTGTCGTCGATGATTAGTACGGTTGGCATTTTGGCAGGATACATGAAAACCTGGGAACCGGAAAACCGGGGTATGACCCTCGGGTCGGACCCCGGTTTCCGGGTTTTAGAGGTTTTAGGCCGAGCGGGTCGCCAATGCTGGCGAGATGGACGCGGCGCGCCAGGCGGGTCCGTACACTGCGGCGATACCCAGCGCCCAGAACGCCGCGGCGCCGATCACCATATACTCCGCCGGCAAGCGCGCCAGCTCCAGCTTGGATACCAGCAGCTGGTTCAGCGCGAGCGCCCCCAGCAGGCCGCCGACAATCCCGGTGGTGGTGATCATCAGGTTCTCGGTCACAAAGTAGCGCAGGATGTCGAACTTGCGCGCCCCCAGTGCACGCCGCACGCCGATCTGCTTGCGGCGCTGCGTGACCCACAGGCTGGCCATGCCGACGATGCCGCTGGCCGTCACCATCATCAGCAGTACGCTGACGGTAATCAGCATCCACGCCAGCGCGTAGTCGGCCTTGTAGCGGTTCACGCGCTGCTCCGACTGCGTCTTGCTGTGCACAACCACCTGGCCGTTATGCAGCTTGCGGATCGCCTCTTCGGCGTCCTTCATGGCGCGGTCGCGCTGGCCCGGTTCGGCGCGCAGGGTGTACAGGGTGCGGGAGCTGCCTGAGGTGCGTGCCGGGACCATGGTCGACATTTCGCCGTCCGCGCCCATTGCGGCGCTTGGCGTTTCCAGCGTGTCGATCACGCCAATCACGGTGACCTCACGCGCTTCCGCGCCGGTGCCGTAATACATCTTCTTGCCGACGAAGCTGGCCGCATCCGGCCACACTTTCTGCCCCAGTACCTTGGTGATGAGGGCGACGGTGGGGAAGGCCTTGCTGGTCTTCTGGTCGAATTCCAGCACGTCCTGCGGCGTGAAGTCGCGGCCGTCGATGATCTTCAGGCCCCAGGTCTTGACCAGCGAGTCGGAGGTCACATACATCGACGGGCTGGCGGTGCTGCGTTCCTGTTCGCGGTTGGCCGCCACGCTGTTGTAGTTCCCGGAGCGGGAGAGCACGATCTGGTTGACGTTTGCCACCGAGGTGATGCCTGGCACCGCGCGCAGCGCGGCCGTTTCCGAGTTCTGGGTGGCGATCTGCTGCTCGTGGCCGCCGGGGTTGAGCGCCTTCACGCTAATGCTGAATACCTGTTCTTCGTTGGCGATCCCCGTCGGACGCGCCGCGACTTCCTGGCGCACGCTGACGATGTGCAGGGCGTTGGCCAGGATGGCGAGGCTGAGCGCCACTTGCACGGCCACCAGGATCGGGCCGGTCTTGGAGCGCATCAGCGCGGAAAAGATTGGTTTGATTTCCATGTTGTCCTCACTGCGATTTCAGTTGCAGGGCCGGGGTGACCTGGCAGGCGCGCCAGGTTGGCAGCAGGCCGGCGAGTATGGCGGCGGACACCGACATGACGAAGGTCACCAGCAGCATCATCCAGTCCATGTGGGTGGTGACGGCGATCTGTTCGGAGATGCTGCCGATCAGGGACAGCGCACCGAGCGCCAGCAGCAGGCCGAGAATGCCGCCGGCCAGGCCGACCACCGCACTCTCGATCAGGAACTGGGTGAAGATTTCCTTGCGCGAGGCTCCCAGGGCGCGGCGCACGCCGACTTCCGGTGCGCGCACCGAGAATTTCGCCAGCAGCAGGCCGATGGTGTTGACCAGGCACAGGATCAGGAAGCCGAAGGCCAGCATGGCCGACAGGCGGCTGTCCTTGCCGACGACTTTTTGTTCTTCCAGCCATTCCATGACGTTGAACAGCTTGTTCGGCGCGTTGCGCTGCAGGCGTCCCAGCTTGCGCTGCTCGGAGGCGTAGGCGTCAAGCCAGGCTTGCAGCTGCGGGCGGTCTGCTACCGAGTGCAGTTCGAACCAGAACTGGATCCAGATGCATTCGGAGTCCAGCAGTGCCTGATAACCCGGGCCGCGGTCGCTGCTGCAGTTCATATTGCCGTTCTGTCCCATCTCATGGCGGATCGCGTTGTGGAATGGGATGTAGAACTCGTCCTCGTCGCCGAAGGCGCCGGGGCCGCCTACGATGCGGTGGTAGCGCGGCACGGGATTCCATTTGCCGAATACGCCGACCACGGAGTAGTCGAAGCCGAACATGCGCACGCGCTGGCCGACCGGATTGGCATTGCCAAACAGTTTTTCGGCCAGCTTGCTGCTCAGGACCACCACGTCGGCGCCGGCCTTGTCGTCCGCTTCGCTCCATGCCCCGCCGTGCAGGAAGGGAACCTCGAACATGGCGAAGAAGTCGCGCGTCGGGGTCAGTCCTTCGACGGTGAATACCGGCATGTCCTTGCGGGCCGGTTCGACGGTGCCGGAGGCGCCGCGGATCGCGGTGCGGCGGTCGCCCTGGCCGGAAGCGAGCAGGTTGACGGCATCGCGGTAGGACATTTCATCGCCTTCGCGCTCGCCCGGGGTGTAGCCCTTGAGCGGGCCGTTATCGATCAGCGGCACGATCAGGCGCTCGCTCTTGCCTGGAATCGGGTCGCCCGACATCACATGCAGTATGGTGAGGGTCGAGACGCTGGCTGCCACGCCGATCGCCAGGATCAGCACCATCAGCGCGGTCAGCACCGGATTGCGGCGCAGGCTGCGCACGCCAAGCAGGAAATAGTATTGGAACATCTCAGGCCTCCTTGGCAACCACCAGCGACGGCGATTTGCGCACCAGGTCGGACACCTGGCCGTCGATGATGTGGACATTGCGCTGCGTGCGCTGCGCCAGTTCCGGATCGTGGGTCACCATCAGGATGGTGGTGCCTTCGGCGTTGATCTCTTCCAGCAGTTCCATCACGCCGCGCGCCATCTGGGTATCGAGGTTGCCGGTCGGTTCGTCGGCCAGCAGCAGCTTGGGCGAGCCGGCCAGCGCACGCGCGATTGCTACGCGCTGTTGCTGGCCGCCGGACAGTTCTGCCGGGAAGTGGCGCATGCGCGAAGCCAGGCCGACTTTGGCCAGTGCGTCCTCGATGCGCTCTTTGCGTTCGGCGGTGTTGAAGCCGCGGTATCGCAGCGGTACGTCGACGTTGTCGAACAGGTTCAGGTCCGGAATCAAGTTGAAGCCCTGGAAGATGAAGCCCAGCTTCTCGTTGCGCAGGCGCGAGCGGGCATTGTCGTCCATGCCTTTGACGTTGATGCCATCGAGGACGTAGTCGCCGCTGGTAAAGTCTTCCAGCAGGCCGGCGATGTTCAGGAAGCTGGTTTTGCCGGAGCCCGATGGGCCGGTGACGGTGACGAATTCGCCCTGTTTGACGTCGATCTCGAAGCCGCGCAGCGCGTGGGTTTCGATCATGTGGGTGCGATAGACTTTGCTCAGGTTATTCATGCGCAGCATGTTTAATCTCCGTGGGGGTTATTTGTTGATCGAAACGCGTTTGGCGTTCTCGAAGTTTTCAGTACCGGCGATCACGATCTTGTCGCCTTGTTTCAATCCATTGACGATTTCCACTGCCGCCACGCTGGTTGCGCCCAGCTGCACCGGGCTGCGCACGGCGACGCCGTCCTGCACCAGGTAGACATAGCGGCCGCCTTCCGATTCCACGAACGGGCCGCGCGGCACCATCAGCACGTTGTGCTTTTCGTCGATCAGCAGGCGGGCCGAGACGCGCTGGTTCTGGCGCAGGCCTTCCGGCTGCTGGTCAAAGCGCACGCGCGCCAGCACCTGGTTCTTCACCACTTCCGGCGACAGGGCTGACAGCTTGCCTTTCGACTTGGTGCCGGCCACTTCGATTTCTGCGGTCATGCCCAGGCCCAGGTCGTTGACATAGGTTTCCGGCACTTCCAGTTCGACTTCCAGCTGCGACAGGTCCACCAGGGTCATGAGCGGCGCATTGGCCTGCACCACGCTGCGGTTGGCCACCGACAGCGTGCCGATGAAGCCGTCTACCGGAGCGCGCACGGTCAGCTCGTCGACGCGGCGCTGGGCGTTGGCCAAGGACAGTTTCTGGCGCTCCATTTGCGCGGTCTTTGTCTTCAGTTCCAGTGCCACGTTGTCGCCTTCCAGTTCGGCGGCCTGCTTGGTGTGCTTGGCGCGGATGTCGGCGGCAGCTACGGCGTCCTTGGCTTTCTGCAGGTCGATCTTGGCGATGATGCCTTCGTTGGATACGCCTTCATAGCGCTGCAAGGTGCGCATGGCGGACACGCGCTCGATTTCGGCGGTGTCGGCTTCGCGCTGCGCAGCCAGCTTCTGTTTGCGGGCCAGGATCTGCTGGCGCGCGACTTCGGCTTGCAGTTCGTTGAACAAGGTCTGTTCTTTCTTCAGTTCGTCGGTCAGGTCGGGCGATTCCAGCACGGCCAGCACCTGGCCTTTCTTGACGGTGTCGCCGGCGTGCACTTTCAGTTCGACCGTGGACGTCGAGGTGGAATACAGCGTCGGGCTGACGGCGGCCACGATGCGGCCATTGACGGCGGCGTCGCGGATCAGGGTGCCGCGCGTGACTTCGCCGATACGCAGGCGAGCGGCGCTGATGGAATGCTCGCTGCTGCTCCAGCCTTTCAGCAGCATGTAGCCGGCGGCGGCCAGCGCCACCGCGCCGGCCAGCAGCAGCAATTTGCGGCGCGGGAGGCGGCTGGCGGGGGCGGCGATCGCTTGGTCCTGGTGTGAGGTGTCGCGGATCATGTTCTTGTTCCTGGTGTTGATGATTTCGTTAATCTTGCTATTGCATAAAATGTGCCAGCAGCTAAGTGATTGATTCATATACGGTTGACTGGACAGTGCGGGGTGTCCGCGAGCGTCCACCCTGTCCATGCTGTCCGCTCGTCCGTGAATCGGGCTACTTGAATTTTTATTAAGCGGCTATACTTGCTGACTTATCTTTGTGGCAAGGAGTCGTTCTGTGGAGTATCCCTTCCCGGAAAGCACGCTGGCGCGTTACGACGAGCTGGCCGGCGCCGAGGGTAATGGCGCGGTAGATGGACAGACCTGGCAGGACCTGTTGTTGCCGGCATACCTGGCGCAGCTAGGCGCCGGCGCCAGCATTTTTGGCCGCCAGATGCTCTACCGCCGCTTGCGGCGCGGGCAGGCTCACGCCGCAGCCCAAGCGTCGTCCGGGCGTGTCCGCATGCTGCTGGCCGACAGTGCCGCACGCGAGCGCCTTGCCACGCAACTCGCGCCTTTGCGCCAGGCCAGCGCTGAAGTCAGTGAAGCGCTTTTCGTCCGCCAGGTCGAGACCGCTGGGGCCAGTGACGCCGCCGCGTCGCCTTTGCCGCCCGCACCGCGCTGGTCGTTCTGGCTTGGGCTGCTGCCATTCGCCTTTCTCGCCAGCGCCGCTGCATGTTTCTTCTGGCTGCCCGCCCTGGTCCCGACCCTCGTGCTGTCGCTTGTGCTGGCCGCTATCCAGGTCGCCTTCAACTCCCGCATGCAGCAATGGCAGCCCGTCGCAGAAGCCCTTCAACTGCAGCTTTATGCCCACGGCCAGCAGGCGGATGCTCCCGGCGCTGAACATGCCGCCTTCTTGCGCGGCAAGCTCGCGCGCAATGCAATCTCCACCGCGCCCGGCATCACTGAGTACGCCGACTGGGTGATGCTGGCTAACCTGAAACACTATTTCGCCACGCGCCGCCGGGTGCGCCAGCACGCCGCCTTCCTGCGCGAGAGCTACGAACTGGTGGCCGGCCTGGATGCCGACCTCGCCTTGGCGCGCCATTTGTCGGAGCAGGGGCAATGGTGCTGGGCCGAAGAGGGTTGGGAGCAGGAGATCCAGCTGCAAGCGGTCCGCCACCCGCTGCTGGCCGACACCGAAGCGCTCGACCTGTCATTGGAAGGCAAGAGTGCCTTCATCAGCGGCCAGAACGGCATTGGTAAAAGCACCTTGCTGCGCACGGTTGGCCTCAACCTGCTGGCAGCGCGCGCTTTCGGTTTCTGCTACGCGGAAGCAGCACGCCTGCCAAACCTGCCCGTGTACGCGAGCATGCAAAACGAAGATGCCCTGGAAGGCGGCGAGAGCCTTTATCAATCGGAATTGCGGCGCGCGCAGGAATTGCTGGCGCTGGCGAAAGAGCCCCAGCGTGCAGTGTTCATCATCGACGAAATCTTCCGCGGCACGAACCATCTGGAATCGGTGTCCGCCGCCGCAGCAGTGCTGGAGCAATTGTGCGGACGCGGCACCGTCCTGGTGTCCTCGCACAACGTTGTGCTGGCCCAGTTGCTGGAATTAAGCTGCGTGCCCTTGCTGGTGCAAAAGCGCGCCGGCCGTCTGTCGCTGACGCCCGGCGTGCTGGCCGATACCAACGGCCTGACCCTGCTTGCCCAATCCGGCTTTGACGCCTCGATCGAACAACGCGCCCGCGACGTCTACAAGCGCCTCTCCGGACGTTTGGTTTCGGCTTAAGCTGTAGCGACCGCCGGTGGAGGAGTGGCTTTGCGCCAGCGCAGCCACATCTTTGTGAGGCCGTACATGATCGCGATCATCACAATCCAGGCGACATAGACGATGGCCAGTGACGGCTCATAGCCTTTGGGCAGCGTGAGGCCGGCCGGGCCGCCTTCCGGAATCGTGTCGTATCGAATCAGGAAATACACGCCTGAGAGGAAGTGGATCAAGGCGATGTGGACCACGTAAAAGAACATCGGAGTTCCGCCAAACAGCAGCAACAAGGGCACTGGGCGCACGCGTTCCAGCATGGCCAGTGCAGGCAGCGCAATGCCGATCGTCACGCACAGGTAAAGCAGCGAAGGCGGGTACTTGTGCACACGCATGAAGGAAATGAAGTCCCATACAAAGCCGCGACCCTGCGGCGACCACGGATCGGGATCGCCATAGAAATTCCCGGCGCGCAGCACGACGAACAACATCAGTAGCGCAGCACCTGCAAGCACCAGGAAGCGCTGCCGGCGCGCGGCCTCCCACTTGAACACAGGACCCATCGCATAACCCGCCGCGATCAGGCCAAGCCAGGGCATCAGTGGATAAGCGACGAACACGCCGTAATTGCCGGCCACCGGCCAGAAGCCGCTCTGGTGCCACATCATCCACAAAGGATTGCTGGAGTGGATCCCGTCGAGCAGGTTATGCGGCAGGATCAATAGCGCGGCGACCACCGCGATGGCGGGCCGCGGCAGCCACACCAGCCCCGCCAGCGTGATCATGCCCATGCCTAGCGCCCAGATCACCTGTAGCACGGTAACGTTGTAGCCAAACTGCCAGCTGAATGATATCCAGCTCACTTCCAACAGCAGCAACAGCAAGCCGCGTGTGAACAGGTAGCGTGACAGCGCCGGAATTCCGCTCTTGGTTCCGCGCAGGAAGGCTGAACTTCCCGCCAGCAGCACGAAGGTGGACGCGCACAGGTGCGTGATCCAGCGCGTGGCAAACCACCACGGCGTCGTCTGCGCCAGGTCTTCCGGCTGGAACAGCGCGGGGCCGAAAAAGTCCCGCGTATGGTCCAGGGCCATCAGCACAATCACCAGGCCGCGCAGCATGTCGATGCTGGCCAGCCGTCCTTTATTTTCCATGTCTCCCCCAAAACTTGACCTTTGGTCATTCTAGCAAGATATACTAGCCAGGTTATCAATTAATTAACTTGAGAATCTATGCGCCTGCTCTTGCTGTTGTTATTGACGTTTAATTTATCGCCTTCCTGGGCCAAATGCGAGGGCGGCCCGGTCAACGAGCAGCGTTTCATTGAAGCTGGCGGCATCAAACACTGGGTGACGATGGAAGGCAGTAATTGCGCCAATCCTGTTGTGCTGTATGTGCACGGCGGCCCAGGCAATCCACTGACTCCTTACGGCAGCGCCTTGTTTGCTTCCTGGCGCGAGCGCTATACCGTTGTGCTGTGGGACCAGCGCGGTTCCGGCATGACTTACGGCGCCAATCCTTCGCCGGAAGAATCGCTCCTGACCATCGAGCAGTTGCGCGACGACGGCATCGCGGTGGCCGAAAAGGTGGCCGCGCAGCTTGGGCAGCGCAAACTGATCCTGATGGGCAGCTCCTGGGGCTCCGCGCTGGCGGTGCACATGGCGAAAGCGCGGCCGGACCTGTTCCATGCCTATGTCGGCGTCGCCCAGATTGTCAGCGAACGCGAAAACATGATCGACGCCTACCAGAAAGTCCTCGCCCTCGCCCAGAAAGCCGCGGACCCGGAGCACCAGTCCAAGCTTGAAGCGTTGGGCATCCCGCCGTGGACCAATCCGCGCAACTTCGGTGTGATGCGCCGCGCCATCCGCAAATACGAAGGCATTGCTACCGACGCGCCGCCACGCCAGTGGTGGCAAGCTGCAGCGGTCTACACCACGCCAAAGGCGATGGCCGACTACGAAGCGGGTGAGGACTATTCCTTCCTGCAGTTCGTCGGCATGCATGGCGACGGCATGCAATCGAAGCTGGACCTGTATGCCCTTGGCACCAGCTTCAAGCTGCCGGTCTACCTGGTCCAGGGTGAGCAAGACTTGCTGACGTCGCAGGCTGTAACGCGGCGCTACTTCGAACAGCTCAAGGCCCCCCGCAAGGAAATGTTTGTCGTGCCGCGCGCCGGCCACGATCCGAATGCGCCACTGATGGAAGCCCAACTCAACGTGCTGGAGCAGCGAGTGCGGCCGAATATTTAATTTCTGTCTTGACAGAAATTAGAGAAGAGCGAAGAATGGACGGCATGGAACTGAAACCGATAGCCGAACGATTCGTACTGCACTGGGGCGAGATGGGCTCCCGCTGGGGCGTCAACCGCACCGTGGCGCAGATCCACGCACTGCTCTACCTGGTGGCGCGCCCGATGGATGCTGAAGAAATCCAGCAGACCCTGGGCGTGGCGCGCTCCAATGTCAGCAACAGCCTGAAAGAGCTGCAGTCCTGGAACCTGGTCAAGGTGGTCCACCTGCGGGGCGACCGCCGCGACCACTTCGAAACGTCCACCGATGTGTGGGAGCTGTTCAAGCTGATCGTCGCCGGCCGCCGCCAGCGCGAGATCGACCCCACCGCTGCCGCGCTTACGGAATGCCTTGCCAATCCAGGCATGGCTGACGAGGACGAAGGCACGCGTGAGCGCATCGAAGAAACGCTGAAGTTCATCGAAATCATGGCGACGCTGTCCGATGAACTCCTGCGCTACAAGCCGGAAACGCTGATGAAGACCTTGGGCGTGAGCGCCAAGATCAGCCGCGTCATGCGCGGCAAATAGGGAAGTTGTCCTAAAGCGGGCGGGCAGCAATGCCCGTTTTTTTTGAAGTGTTTATTTCTGTTTTTACAGAAATTACAGTCATTAAGGAGAGTGACATGCTGATCTTCGTGGAAATCCTGACCCCTTTGCTGGTGGGCCTGGCCATCAGCTTTTACCTGCACAGCGTGTTGCGCAAGCTGTTGATCGACTTGTGCAGCACGGCGGCGCGGTCCGACTTCTGGGTGCGCCTGAGCACCATCCTGATTACCGCCTTCCCGGTCTTGCTCTCGCTCTGGTTCGGCCATAGCAGCCTGCCTGCAGCCACCCTGGCGGAAGTGCTGCGCGCCACACTGATCGCCACCACCACCGGCATTGTGATGGGCGTGGCCATAATGGGCTGGAATATTTCGAAATCGATTCCGCGCGTGGCGAGATGAAGATCCTGGTGTGCGGCGCCAGTGGTTTTATCGGCAGCGCCGTTTGCGCGCGGCTGCAAGCCGACGGACATGAGGTGCTGCGTGGCGTGCGGCGCGTGGTGCGCGCCGGCGAACTGGCCATCGATTATGCCGCTGACACGCAGCCTGCCGTATGGCGCGAACGCCTGCGCGGCGTGGATGCGGTGGTCAACGCGGTCGGCATCATCCGCGAGCAGGGTGCTGCCACGTTTGACGCGCTGCATGCGCGTGCCCCGGCCGACTTGTTTGCCGCCTGCGTGGAAGCCGGCGTGCGGCGCGTGGTGCAGGTCTCCGCACTGGGCGCAGCCAATGGCGACAGCGCCTATTTCAGCAGCAAGCGCGCGGCAGATGCGGCACTGATGGCGTTGCCGCTGGAGTGGACCGTGCTGCGGCCATCTCTGGTGTTCGGCCGCGATGGCGATTCGGCCACGATGTTCTGCCGGCTCGCCAGCTTGCCCGTGATGGTGGCGCCGGCGCTGGGTGCGGCGCGCTTCCAGCCGGTCCATATCGATGACGTGGTGCAGGCCGCGGTCGCGGCGCTCGATCCCGCCATGCCGGCGCGGCGCGTGCTGGATCTTGCGGGGAGCGATGCGGTCAGCTTCGACGCCATGCTGGCGGCGTATCGCAGCGCAATGGACCTGCCGCCGGCGCCGCTGCTGCATATTCCGGCGCCGCTGATGGCTGGCGCGGCCTGGCTCGGCGGAAAACTGCCCGGTGTGCCGCTGACGCCGGACAACTGGCGCATGCTGCGCGCCGGCAGCGCCCTGCGTGCGGACGTCGACGGCAGCGCCGCCGCCACGCGCGAGCTGCTCGGCCGTACGCCGCGCGCGCTGCGCGACTTCATCGCACCAGCCGAGGCGGAGCTGTTCCGCCTGCGCGCGCTGGCGCACTGGCGCAATACCTTGCTGCGCTGGACTCTCGCCGTCGTCTGGCTGGCGACCGCCGTGGTGAGCGCTTTCGTCTACCCGCCGGCTGGCAGCCTCGCCATGCTGGCTCGCGTCGGGCTTGAAGGCCTGCCTGCGACAGCGGCGCTGCACGGCGCCGCCGGGCTGGATGCAGCGTTCGGCATTGCATGCCTGGCCCGCCCGGGCCGGGCCCTCTGGCTGGCGCAAGCAGCGCTGATATCCGGCTACAGCGTCGTGATTGCCGCCTGCCTGCCGGAATTCCTGTGGCATCCCTTCGGCCCTTTGCTGAAGAACGTGCCGATCCTGGCGATCCTGTTCATCCTGTATGCGGAGGAAAAATCGTGGACTACCTGACCATCAAGACCATCCACATCCTGTCGTCGGTGCTCATGGTCGGCACCGGTTTCGGCACGGCGTTCTACCTGTATTTTGCGAATCGCTCCGGATCCGTGGCAGCCATTGCCGTCGTGTCGCGCCTCGTCGTGCGCGCCGACTGGTGGTTCACCGCGCCAGCTGTGATCGTGCAGCCGTTGTCGGGCGCCTGGATGATCCATCTCGCCGGCTATCCGATGGATGCCTTATGGACCAAGGCTTCGCTGGCGCTGTATGGGCTGGCCGGCGCCTGCTGGCTGCCGGTGCTGTGGTACCAGATCCGCATGGGCAAGCTGGCGCTGGCCGCCCACGCCGCCAATACCGGGCTGCCGGCGCAATACTGGCGCTACGCACGGCGCTGGGAGCTGCTGGGTTATCCTGCCTTCATCGCGATGCTGGCGGTGTACTGGCTGATGGTGCACAAGCCGGCGTAAGCTGGGTATTGCGGAAAAGATAACCCGGCATTACAGTGGCGAGCCCGCAATTGCCCTGGCTTGTTGATGAAACCATCCCGCTTATTCATGTTGGCCGCCGCAATCCTGCTTGGCGGCTGTGCGACACTCCCCGGCTCCGTGAAATTCCAGACCTTGCCGGCCGGGGATGGGGATAAATACGCACTGTTCTGCCAGATGTCGTCGTCCGGTAGCTGTCATGTGCGGATCGAAACGGCGAAGGGGGATGTCAGCTTTGCTGCGATTGAAGCCGGCGCCACGCAAACATTGGAGCATGCCGAGCTGGGCGCAAAGTTTTGCGTTTCTTCCAGCGAGCCAGGCTGGCTGACGTGCAAGATGCAGAAGATTTACTTTGCGCCTGGCGGCACGCTGTCCTGGCGCCTGTAGCAAGCGCCGGGCTTACTTGTCCTGCTCCTGCGGCTTGCCCTTGTCCATCACCTCGCGGCAATCGCCCTTGAAGGTGGCGTTGTCGTAATTGGTCCAGCCGTAGCTGTCCACCACGCGCTTGTGCACCTTGAAGTCCTTGCTGAGGAAGCTCCAGCCCGGCTTGTCGTCCGGGTAGCGGATATTGGCCACGTCCAGCATGGTGTGGAAGATGTTCTCCGTCGCCAGTCTGGCCTTGCGGTTCCGGATCAGCGCTTCCACCTTGTCCGGGTAGCGTTCGCGGTACTGCTCCGAGTACCACATGAAAGCCGGCACATGGAACTCATACTGCGTATTGTGGCCGTGGAAAGCCAGGCGGCAGGATCCGTCGTACAGGGTCTGGCCATGGTCGGCCACGTAGAGCATCGACGATAACTGGCCGGTGGCCTTCAGGTTGCCGATCACCTGGTCCAGGAACCAGTCGGTGTACAGGATCGAATTGTCGTAGCTGTTATTCAGCTGCGGCTTGATTTTCAGGTCGGTGTAGACCGGTTTGTCGATGCCGAACAGCGACGGCTGCCATTTGTCGAACTGTTTGGGATGGCGCTGGCTGTAATTCCAGTGGCTGCCCAGCGAGTGCAGCACGATCAGCTTTTTCGGCGCCGGGTCGGCCAGCGCGCGCTTGAGCGGTTCGAACAGCACTTCGTCGTAATTGGAGTTGTTGGTGAAGCCGCCCAGGTTGAGGAACTGGATCACGTCCGCCTCCTTGGCGAATACCGAGACCGGCGTGTCGTACTGGCCGAAGGAAATCTGGTTCGACAGCCACCAGGTCTTGAAGCCCGCTTCCTTATAAGCGGTGAGGAAGGACTTCTCGCTGAAGCCATCCTTCAGGCTTTGCGTGGCAGGCTTGCGCGAAATGATCACCGGCACCGACAGGCGGGTGGCCGAGACCGAGGTGATCAGGTCCGATAGCGGCACCAGGTTGCCTTCCTTGCCCAGCAGGGGATTGGTCTCGCGGGCATACCCGTTCAGGCTCCAGCGGTCGTAGCGCGACGATTCCCCCAGCACCATTACCACGATTTCCGGCTGGTGATCGCCGTCGAGCTGGCGCGCGCCGAAAGCAAAGCTGGCGCTGCGCTCATTGAGTTCGGACAGGTAGCGCCGCTCCTTGTAGAAGTCGTAGCCGCGCGCCGCCAGGCCAAACGGCCAGGATTCGATGAAGGCTTTCGGTTCGAGCGGCACGCGGGCCCAGTGCGGCAAAGGCGGTCCGGGCAGCTTCAGCGTGTGGGCGCCATTCTGCGCCTTAGTGGCTGAAGCGCTTTCGTCCTCGTCGTCCGAGGCGCTGGCGCTGGCCTTGCCGCTGTGGGCGTAAGGACCCGAAGGCGGCGCGGCCTCGACGCCAAATTCGTAGCCCCAGGCTGCCACTGCTCCCAGGATCACCAGGATGGCCAGCGTCGTCCAGCGCGAACCGTCATGCCAATCCAACTCGCGCGTCTGGCGCGCTGCGCGGAAGCTCAGCACCCACCACACGGCCACGGCGATCATCACCGCCACCATGCTCCAGACTTTCTGCCCCAGGAATTCCAGCGCCTCGCGCGGGCTGGTTTCGGCCAGGATGCCGAGGTGGTGGGTAGAGATGCCCTGGCCGTAGAACACGAACAGGTAAATTTCGGTCGGCAGCGCCAGGAAGGCCGGGATCAGCAGCCAGTGGAAGTAGGCCGGGCGTTTGAACAGCGCCCATACCGCGAGCCAGGCCACGATTTCCATGCCCAGCAACTGCCAGGGCTGCTCCATTGGCTTGCCCAGCAAAAGCGGTATGAACGGCACCGCCGACAGGGCCAGGTAGCTGAACAGGATAAACAGGTGGGCAGGGCGCAGAAGCAGTCGCATCAGGGGCAGGAATATTTGGTTGAGGCAATATTATCCCGCCTTTTTTCCCTCGCGTCGGCTTATTTGGGGTTTTCCGGGGGCGTCAGCTCGCTGCAGCCGCCAGTCCGCCGTGCTGTGTCATAGTCGCGCCAGGTGTCGTTGTTTATTGACACCAGGCGCTGGCGCGGCTGGTAGTTGTCCCGTACGAAGCTCCATTCCAGCCGCTCTCCCGGATAGCGGATGTCGGCCAAGTCCAGCACCGTATGGAAGATATCAGGCGTAGCAAGGCGCATCCCGCGGTTGCGCTCCAGGGCCGCCACCTTTTGCGGATAGCGGGCGCGGTACTGGTCGGCGTACCAGACGAAGGCTGGAATGTGGTGGTCGTGTTGCGTGCCGTGGTTGTGCATCCACATCGGGCACACCTCATCCCTCAGGACCTCACCGTGATCGCTCACGAACAGCAGCACGGCACGCTGGCCGCTTTGCTTCAGCTGGCCGATCACCTGGGCCAGGAACCAGTCGGTATAGCGCATGCTGTTGTCGTAGCTGTTGCTGGTTTCGGTGATCAGTTTCTTGTCGCCGGGCTGCGGGGACTCGATTCCGGTCAGCGATGGCTGCCAGTGATTGAACTGCGCCGGGTAGCGGTTCCCGTAGTTCCAATGGTTGCCGAGGGTGTGCAGTACCACCAGCTTGCGCGGCGCCGGCGCTGCCAGTATCCGCTGCAGAGGGGCCAGCAAATCTTCGTCATGGTCGGACAAGCCGGAATGGCCTCCCATGTTCATGTGCCGCACTTCGTCCGCTTCTTGCGAATAGGCTGCGAATGGCGTGTCGTGTTCGCCATAGGTCAGCTGGTTCGACAACCACCAGGTTCGGAAGCCGGCTTCCTTGTAGGCAGAAACGAAAGATTTCTCATTGAACCCCGCCTGGTACGCCTGGCTGGCGGGCTTGCGCGTGACGATCAGCGGTATCGATACCCGGGTGTATCCAACTGGGGTCACCACGTCGCGCAAGCTCACCAGGTTGTGTTCCTGTGCCAGCAATGGCGTGGTATCGCGTTCGTATCCATTCAAGCCCCAGCGGTCATAGCGCGAGGATTCTCCCAGCACCACCACCACCGTTTCGGGCGCGCCGTCCGGCTGCATCTGGTGTGCCTGGAAACTGAAGTCCTCGGCGCCCGCATACAAGTTAGCGAGTTCATGGCGCTGCTTGACAAACTCGGCCAGTGTCGCCACCAGGCCGAAGGGACGAGTGCTGGTGAGGCTGATTTCATCCATCATTTGCAGCACGGGGGGCGCCATCGGCACGCCTTGGATGCCGAGCCGATGGGCGCCTTTGCTCTCGCTGCCTTGCACGCCGAATTCGTCGCCGTAGGCGGTCACGGTCGCCAACGTTCCGGCCAGTATCAGAAAGACCCAGCGCGTCGAACCGCGCCATGTGAGATGTTGTGCCTGGCGCGCCGCAATGAAGCTTAATACCCACCAGCTTGCCACTACGGCCAGGATGGCGAGCATGCCCCAGGCCCTGCCGCCCAGGAATTCCAGGGCCTCGACCGAATTGGTCTCGGCCAGGATGCCAAGCTGGTGGACCGACAGGCTTTGCTTGAAGAACAACTGCAAATAGATATCCATTGGCAGGATCAGGAAAGCTGGCAGCAGCAGCCAATGGAAATTGGCAGGCTTCCCGAATACTGCCCAGATCAGTACCCACAACAGCACTTCGGTCGCGGCCAGGATGTCGGGATGCGGCACGGACTCGCCTGCCAGCAGCGGCAGCCAGGGGACGCAAGACAGGGCGAGGTAAGTGACCAGCAGGAACAGAGTGCGGGAATGGTGCGACCAACGCATGTGATACTTAGCAAGAAAATAATCAGCGTCGCATTATGCCAAGATTTGCTGCAAAAGTGGTAATTCCTATTGTGTTTTAGATATATCCTTCGGGCGCACCTTGTTGCCTAAAAATCGCGCAAGAGCATTGACTGAGCTGTTAACCAGGTATATACTCGCGAGTTCTCAATTTAGTCTGCGCATCGTATACGCGTTTGTTTGAGCGACGAATAGCGCACTCTAAGAGATACCGTTTTAGTCCCCGGGCAGGGATGCCTGGGTTGTCAATGCTGTAATTTTGTTGGATTTAAAACGATGCCAACCATCAACCAATTGATTCGCCAACCACGTACCAAGCTGGTCGTGAAGAGCAAATCGCCGGCACTTGAAAACTGCCCGCAAAAGCGTGGCGTGTGCACCCGTGTGTACACCACCACTCCTAAGAAGCCTAACTCGGCACTGCGTAAAGTTGCAAAAGTGCGTCTGACCAACGGTTTCGAAGTGATTTCGTACATCGGCGGTGAAGGCCACAACCTGCAGGAACACAGCGTTGTTCTGCTGCGCGGCGGTCGTGTAAAAGACTTGCCAGGTGTGCGTTACCACATGGTCCGTGGCTCTCTGGATACCCAGGGCGTTAAAGACCGTAAGCAAGCTCGCTCCAAGTACGGTGCGAAGCGCGCTAAGGCCGCTAAGAAGTAATTTGCAGTTTAACTGAGTTGAGGCGGTCGCGAGACCGAGTAAGTGGATGGCTATGATGGCCACCGCGAGTGCCCGAGGCACTCAACTGAAGAAAAGGAAATGACATGCCACGTCGTCGTGAAGTACCCAAGCGCGAAATTCTGCCGGATCCAAAATTCGGTAGCACCGAAGTCGCTAAATTCGTTAACGTTCTGATGCTGTCCGGCAAAAAGTCGGTTGCAGAAAACATCATCTACGGTGCCTTTGACCACATCCAATCCAAGTCCGGCAAGGACCCGCTGGAAGTGTTCACCGCAGCGATCAACAACGCCAAGCCACTGGTTGAAGTGAAGTCCCGCCGCGTTGGCGGTGCTAACTACCAGGTTCCAGTCGAAGTGCGCCCAGTGCGCCGCCTGGCCCTGTCCATGCGTTGGCTGCGTGAAGCCGCTAACAAGCGCTCCGAAAAGTCCATGCCACAGCGCCTGGGCGGCGAGCTGCTGGAAGCCGCGGAAGGCCGTGGCGGTGCAATGAAGCGCCGTGACGAAGTCCACCGTATGGCTGAAGCGAACAAAGCGTTCTCGCACTTCCGCTTCTAATACGATTGGCCGGCCACTCGTGGCCGGCCTAGTTCAAGCCGGGCGCATTTTTCCAGGAAAAATGTTGCTCGGTTTTGTCCATTCAAAGATTTAGGATCAATTATGGCCCGCAAGACCCCCATTGAGCGCTACCGTAACATCGGTATCTCCGCTCACATCGACGCCGGTAAGACCACCACCACCGAACGCGTCCTGTTCTACACCGGCGTGAACCACAAGATTGGTGAAGTGCACGACGGCGCCGCCACCATGGACTGGATGGAGCAGGAACAAGAGCGCGGCATTACCATTACCTCGGCAGCGACTACCTGCTTCTGGAATGGTATGGCGAACAACTTCAAGCCACACCACATCAACATCATCGACACCCCAGGGCACGTTGACTTCACCATCGAGGTGGAACGTTCGATGCGCGTTCTGGACGGCGCTTGCATGGTTTACTGTGCAGTGGGCGGCGTGCAGCCACAGTCTGAAACCGTATGGCGCCAGGCTAACAAGTACAAGGTCCCTCGTCTGGCCTTCGTGAACAAGATGGACCGTACCGGCGCCAACTTCTTCAAGGTCTACGAGCAGATGCGTTCGCGCCTGAAGGCCAACCCAATCCTGATCCAGATCCCGATCGGCGCTGAAGACAACTTCAAAGGCGTGATCGACCTGGTCAAGATGAAGGCCATCATCTGGGACGACGCGTCCCAGGGCATGAAGTTCGACTACGTGGATATCCCTGCCGAACTGGCTGACTCCGCACAAGAGTGGCGCGAGAAGATGGTTGAAGCCGCTGCTGAAGCGTCGGAAGACCTGATGAACAAGTACCTGGAAGAAGGCGAACTCTCTGAAGAAGAGATCAAGCAAGCCCTGCGCCAGCGTACCATCGCTTCGGAAATCGTTCCGATGATGTGCGGCACCGCCTTCAAGAACAAGGGCGTGCAGGCCATGCTGGACGCCGTGATCGAATACCTGCCATCGCCAGTGGACATCGCTGACGTTGCCGGTACCGACGAAGACGAACAGCCAGCAACCCGTAAAGCTTCGGACGAAGAGAAGTTCGCTGCTCTGGCATTCAAGATCATGACCGACCCGTTCGTTGGTCAGCTGGCCTTCTTCCGCGTCTACTCCGGCGTGGTGAACGCAGGCGACACCGTGTACAACTCGGTGAAGCAGCGTAAAGAACGCCTGGGCCGTATTCTGCAGATGCACGCTAACCAGCGTGAAGAGATCAAAGAAGTCCGCGCCGGCGACATCGCCGCTGCAGTGGGCCTGAAGGACGTGACCACCGGCGAAACCCTGTGCGATCCATCCTCGATCATCACCCTGGAAAAGATGGTATTCCCAGAGCCAGTGATCCAGCAGGCAGTTGAGCCTAAGACCAAGGCTGACCAGGAAAAGATGGGCCTGGCCCTGAACCGCCTGGCACAGGAAGACCCTTCGTTCCGCGTGAAGACCGACGAAGAATCCGGCCAGACCATCATCGGTGGTATGGGCGAGCTGCACCTGGAAATTATCGTTGACCGTATGAAGCGCGAATTCGGCGTGGAAGCAACCGTTGGCAAGCCACAGGTTGCATACCGCGAAACCGTGCGCAAGTCGGTGTCCGACGTGGAAGGCAAGTTCGTTAAGCAGTCCGGTGGCCGTGGTCAGTACGGTCACGCCGTTGTTACCCTGGAACCACAGGAACAAGGCAAGGGCTTCGAATTCGTCGACGCGATCAAGGGCGGTGTGATTCCTCGCGAATTCATCCCTGCGGTGGAAAAAGGCGTGCGCGAAACCCTGAACAACGGTGTTCTGGCTGGCTACCCGGTGGTTGACGTTAAAGTCACCCTGACCTTCGGTTCCTACCACGACGTTGACTCGAACGAAAATGCATTCCGCATGGCCGGTTCGATGGCGTTCAAGGAAGCGTGCAAGCGCGCTAACCCAGTCATCCTGGAACCAATGATGGCTGTGGAAGTCGAGACTCCGGAAGACTACGCCGGTACCGTGATGGGCGACCTGTCGTCCCGCCGCGGTATGGTGCAGGGCATGGACGAGATCCCAGGTGGCGGCGGCAAGATCATCAAGGCAGAGGTTCCTCTGTCGGAGATGTTCGGCTACTCGACCATCCTGCGTTCCGCGACCCAGGGCCGCGCGACCTACACCATGGAGTTCAAGCACTACTCTGAAGCTCCTAAGCACGTGATCGACGCAATCGTCACCGCTAAAGCGAAGTAAAATAAATAATTACCCGGGCGGGGGAGATCCTCCCGCCCGGTTTGACCTTAAATCTAAAGTTCTGAGGAAGAATTAAAATGGCAAAAGAAAAGTTCGAGCGGACTAAACCGCACGTGAACGTTGGCACCATCGGTCACGTTGACCACGGCAAAACCACCCTGACCGCTGCTATCGCAACCGTTCTGTCGAAGAAATTCGGCGGCGAAGCTAAAGCTTACGACCAGATCGACGCTGCTCCAGAAGAAAAAGCACGCGGCATTACCATTAACACCGCCCACGTTGAGTACGAAACCGCATCGCGTCACTACGCTCACGTTGACTGCCCAGGCCACGCCGACTACATCAAGAACATGATTACCGGTGCTGCGCAGATGGACGGCGCGATCCTGGTTTGCTCCGCAGCTGACGGCCCAATGCCACAGACCCGCGAGCACATCCTGCTGGCACGTCAGGTTGGCGTTCCATACATCATCGTGTTCCTGAACAAGTGCGACCTGGTTGACGACGCAGAACTGCTGGAACTGGTCGAAATGGAAGTGCGCGAGCTGCTGTCCAAGTACGAATTCCCAGGCGACGACCTGCCAATCATCAAGGGTTCGGCACGTATGGCGCTGGAAGGCGCGGCTGGCGAGATGGGCGAAGAGTGCATCATGCGTCTGGCTGATGCCCTGGACTCCTACATCCCAACCCCAGAGCGCGCTGTTGACGGCACCTTCCTGATGCCAGTTGAAGACGTGTTCTCGATCTCCGGCCGTGGTACCGTTGTTACCGGTCGTGTTGAGCGCGGCATCATCAAGGTCGGCGAAGAAATCGAAATCGTTGGTATCGTTGACACCGTCAAGACCACCTGCACCGGCGTGGAAATGTTCCGCAAGCTGCTGGACCAGGGTCAGGCAGGCGACAACGTTGGCCTGCTGCTGCGCGGCACCAAGCGTGAAGACGTTCAGCGTGGTCAGGTTCTGGCGAAGCCAGGCTCGATCAAGCCGCACGCTCACTTCACCGGCGAGATCTACGTTCTGTCGAAAGATGAAGGCGGCCGTCACACCCCGTTCTTCAACAACTACCGTCCACAGTTCTACTTCCGTACCACCGACGTGACCGGTTCGATCGAACTGCCAGCGGACAAAGAAATGGTTATGCCAGGCGATAACGTCTCCATCACCGTGAAGCTGATCTCCCCGATCGCTATGGAAGAAGGTCTGCGTTTCGCAATCCGTGAAGGCGGCCGTACCGTCGGCGCGGGCGTTGTAGCCAAGATCATCGACTAATCGTTTTTTAGTCTGATCGAAAACGGGCCGGCATGTGCTATCATGTCGGCCCGTCGTAGTATTTACATACATTGCCGGAAACATATTGTTGCCGGTTCGTTCTTTTAAGGAATAAGCATGTCCGCTCCAAACCAAAAGATCCGTATCCGCCTGAAGGCTTTCGACTACAAGCTGATCGACCAGTCCGCACTGGAAATCGTTGACACCGCCAAGCGCACCGGCGCCGTGGTAAAAGGCCCAGTTCCTCTGCCAACCCGTATCCAGCGTTACGACGTGCTGCGTTCCCCGCACGTGAACAAGACCTCGCGCGACCAGTTCGAAATCCGCACCCACCAGCGCCTGATGGACATCGTGGATCCAACCGACAAGACTGTTGACGCACTGATGAAGCTGGACCTGCCAGCTGGCGTGGACGTCGAAATCAAACTGCAGTAATCCCGGTTTCGTCGCAAGACACGAAAAAGCCCGCTTCGGCGGGCTTTTTTTATTTCCCTTTACCGTCCAAGAACGAAAGAGCCCGCATCAGCGGGCTTTCTTATTTGGTTTTTTGCTAACAAATATAATTTGGCAATCTGTGATAACCACAGTAAATACATATTGATGACACTTTAATACAATTACTAAAAGTTTGGGAAAACTACCCGACAAGCCAACTTTTCGATTATGATGCACGGCTTTTAAATTTTATAAGCAAATATTAGGGAGTGAAATAGTTGAAAAGTAAGCCAAACTTGAACAAGAGCGTGATCGCTGCCTCTCTGGCAGTCGCATTCGCCGCCCCAGCCTTCGCCCAAGAAGCGGAAGCACCTAAGATGCAACGTGTGGAAATCACCGGTTCCAGCATCAAACGCGTCAACAACGAAAACCCAGGCGCTCTGCAGACCCTGTCCCGCGCCGACATCGAGCGCACCGGCGCCGGCACCGCACTGGACGTGCTGCGTTCCGCTTCGGTCGTCGACACCAGCCTGAACTCGGCCAACGCCAGCTCCGGCAGCTTCTCGCCAGGTTCGTCCGCAGTCCAGCTGCGCAACCTGGGCAAGGTCGCGACCCTGGTGCTGGTCAATGGCCGCCGCATCGCTCCTTATGGCCTGTCTGACGGCGGCCAGGACAACTTCACCAACCTGGACGCGATCGCCTCCGAGTCGATCGAGAGCATCGAGATCCTGAAGGATGGCGCCTCCGCTATTTACGGTTCCGACGCGATTGCAGGCGTGGTCAACATCATCCTGCGCAAGGACTACACTGGCGCGCGCGTCAAGGCCAACTACACCGAAGCCCCTAAGTTCAAAGACCAGCGCAACCGTAAGATCGCTGCCATCTTCGGTTTCGGCGACGTTGAAACCGACGGCTTCAACACCTACCTGAGCGTGGAAGGCTACAAGGCCGACGGCTGGAGCAAGAACGACCTGCGCCGCTTCGTGCCTGAGTGGAACGCCAAGTCCGTTGGCGGCACCGCATGGGATGCCAAGAGCACCTACTCGCCAACCGGCAACTACAACGTCGGCAAAGATTTCTACGACGCGAAGAAAAACCTGGTGGCCGCACCTGGCTGCGCACCTGAAAACATGGAAGCCGGCGCCTGCAAATGGGACCTGCTGCCGTACGACGGCCAGAACACCGAGAACCGCCGCTGGGCCCTGGTAAGCAACACCCACTTCCGCATCGGCAACTCGATCGACGCCAACCTGGAACTGTCCTCGGCCGGCGCCAAGACCGACTACATCGTCGCTCCGTTCTCGACCCCGAGCCCAACCTCGACCAGCGTCTGGTACAACGCCATGGAAGGCAAGGTAGTTGGCCCGTTCAGCTACCCATACCTGCCGGTTGGCCACGCCAACAACCCGTACGCGTTCCCGGTTGAATACCGCGCCCGCCTGCTGGACACCGGCAACGGCTTCAACTTCAACCGCACCAACTCCGAACAGGCGCGCTACATGCTGTCCCTGAACGGTACCGTCGGCAAGTACGACTGGAAATCCGCCTTCGGCGTGATGACCTCGGAAGCGACCAAGGAAACCCGTAACGCCAGCGCCAAGGGTTACACCGACGCGATCGTTAACGGCACCTACAAGTTCGGCCAGCAGAACGACCCGGCATTGCTGGACTCCATGTTCCCGGTGCGTAGCACCGCCGGCCGCTCCAAGACCACCTTCATCGACGGCACCATCACCGGTGAAGCGATGCAGCTGCCAGCTGGTCCTCTGAGCTTCGCAGTTGGCGCCGACATCCGTCGCCAGCACTACGAAATGGCGAGTTCCGACAACGTGCTGCGCGGTGAACTGGTCAGCGTGTTCGGCCTGCAAGTGAACGACACCGCCAACCAGTACGCTGTGTTCGGCGAAGCCATCATCCCGGTCGTCAAGAGCCTGGAAATGACTGCCGCCCTGCGCGCAGACAAGACCGACAAGTTCTCCGCCCACCTGTCGCCAAAACTGGGCCTGAAGTTCACCCCAACCGACAGCCTGCTGTTCCGTGCCACCGCTTCCGGCGGCTTCCGCGCACCGAACATCAACGAAACCGGTAACGGCCTGGGCCGCGGCTCGGTATCGACCAACGTGGTCGATCCTAAGCGTTGCCCAACCGCTGCAGCCCTGAACAAGCTGGTGCAGAGCGCTGCCGGCGCAACCGCAGCCGACAAGCTGCGCGCCAAGCAGCTGAGCGACCTGGATTGCAAGGGCGGCCTGTCGAGCTTCGTTGCCTCGAACCCTGACCTGAAGCCGGAAACCTCGCAGACCTTCACCGTTGGCGTGGTGTGGGAGCCAATCAAGAACACCTCGTTCTCGATCGACTACTACAACATCAAGCGTAAGGACGAGATCGCTCCACGTACCGCAGCCGACATCCTGGCCGCTGAAGACTCGCTGGCGCCAGGCCAACTGGTCCGTGTTGACAGCACCGCACAGGACAACGAGTTCTACGGCATCGTCAGCAAGTACGCTCCAAGCAACACCACCAAGTTCAGCACCGGTTCGCTGGGCCTGGCATACCGTCCATACGTCAACAGCGGCAAGACCAAGGTTGATGGCTTCGACTTCGACGCCACCACCCGCTTCAAGCTGCAAGGTATCGGCGAGATGCGCATCAAGCTGGAAGGCGAGTACAAGCTGAACTACCAGATCTGGAACGTCGGCCTGAACGGCTACCAGCCTAACCAGTTCGGTACCTGGGACTACGGTGCAGGCCGTTGGAACGTGAAACTGCGTCCATCGCTGAAAGTCGGCGCCTGGGACCACGGCATGACCGTGAGCTACGCAAGCCACTACACCAACAACAGCTTCGACAACCCGACCTACTGCGTAACCCAGAAGGTTGACGCGTCGAATATGGATGCTTGCTCGGTTGTGAAGCCGCCAGTCATTACCGACTACAACCTGCGCTACACCGGCGTCAAGCACCTGACCCTGGCCCTGTATATCAACAACGTCTTCGACCGTCAGCAAGCAGTGCGCTGGCGCGATGGCTGGAACTGGTCGACCACCGGTTTCCGCACCGTTGGCATGAGCGCAGCATACGACTTCTAAGTCCCTGTTGACTTAAGACGGCAAGAGGCCGGGCAGCAATGCCCGGCTTTTTTTTTGTACACTTGAGGTTTATGCATTCGGGAGGCTGAAATGAATCGTTTGATCATCATCGCTGCGCTGGCCATGCTGGCTGCCTGTGGCAAGAAGAACCCGGTCGATCAGACCGCGCAGGATATCAAGGCCATCGGCGAGCAGCGCGACAAGGCCAAGGACGCCGTCAAGGCGATGGAAGAGAGCCAGCAAAAGGCCCGTGAAGCCGCCGACAAGGCAGCCGGCGACGACGGCCAGAAATGAGCGACAAGAGCATCCTGATCGTTGAAGACGAGCAGGCCATTGCGGACAGTCTCGCCTTCGCGCTCGGCAAGGAAGGCTTCACTCCGCGCCATGTGACGCTGGGCGAACTGGCGCTGGCCGCTGCGCGCGAACAGCCGCCGGCGCTGGTGATCCTTGATGTCGGCCTGCCCGATATCAGCGGACTCGATGTCTGCCGCCGCCTGCGCCAGTTTTCCGACGTGCCGGTGATCTTCCTCACCGCGCGCAGCGACGAGATCGACCGCATCGTCGGCCTGGAAATCGGCGCCGATGATTATGTGACCAAGCCATTCTCGCCGCGCGAGCTGGTGGCACGCGTACGCGTGATCCTGCGCCGCGCGGGTGCAGGCGCCGCGCCAGCGGCTGCATCGCCTGCCGTGCCGCCGGCGGCAAGCGGCCCAGCCTTCGAGCTGCGCGCCGCCGAAGCGCGTATCCTGTTCGCCGGCCAGCCGCTGGAGCTGACGCGCTACGAGTACCTGCTGCTGAAAACCCTGGTAGAGCATCCCGGCCATGTGCTGTCGCGCGCGCAGCTGATGGACAGGGTCTGGTGCGACGCCCCCGACACCCTGGACCGCACGGTGGACGCCCACATCAAATCGCTGCGCGCCAAACTGCGCGCCATCAACGAGAGCGCCGACCCGATCCAGACCCACCGCGGCATGGGTTACAGCCTTCAGCCCGGCGCATGAAGATCGGCCTGCGCATCCTGCTTGGCTACTTCCTGATCGTCGGCCTCGCCGCATGGTTTCTGCTCAATATCTTCGTGCAGGAAGTCAAGCCCGGCGCCCGCTCCACGCTGGAGGCGGCCATGGTCGATACCGCGCAACTGCTGGCGCACATCGTGGCCGATGATGTGAAAGAGGGCGCCACCGCGCGCGTGCTGCTGGCAAAGATTGCCGCCGCGAGCCGCAGCGCCGGCAACCGCATCACCATCACCGATGCCCAGGGCATTGTGCGCTTCGACTCCGAAGGCAAGGCTGTCGGCCAGGACTACTCGCGCTGGAATGACGTCTACCTCACGCTGCGCGGAAAATACGGCGCCCGGATGTCGAGCGACGTGCCGGGCGAATACGGCAGCCTGGTGATGTACGTCGCCGCGCCGGTGCGCGACGGCGACCGCATTATCGGCGTGCTGACCGTCGGCAAGCCCATCTCCAGCGTGCAAGGTTTCATTGAACGCAGCCAGCGCAAAATCCTCAAGTGGGGCGCCTTGCTGCTTGGCCTGTCGCTATTGATCGGCGTCGTCATTACCTGGCGCATGGCCAGCACCGTCAACAAACTGATGGTCTTCGTCGAAGCGGTGCAGGATGGACGCAAGGCCGTCATGCCCAAGCTGGGCAGCAGCGAAATCAGTACGCTCGGCCACGCACTGGAAGCAATGCGTGCCAAGCTGGAAGGCAAGGATTACGTCGAGACGCTGATGCACACGCTGACGCATGAATTGAAAAGCCCGATCGCCGCCATCCAGGCCGCGGCCGAACTGCTGGAAGAAGACATGCCGCCCGAGCAGCGGCGTCAATTCCTTTCCACCATCCAGGCGCAGAACGCCCGCCAGCGCGACTTGATCGACAAGCTGCTGGCACTGGTGCGCGTCGAAAAGCAGCAGCGCATCGACGATGCCATGCCGCTTGAGGCGGCCGGCTTGCTGCAAGATGTGGCCGGCGACTCCAAGGCCCGCCTTGCCTCGCGCCAACTGCGCTTGGAAATCGATGCCGACCCCGCGCTGCAACTGCAAGGCGACGCGCTCCTGCTGCGCCAGGCTTTGGGCAACCTGCTCGACAACGCCATCGGCTTCGCGCCACCCGGTAGCGCGATACGCCTGACCGCCCGCCGCAGCGATGGTCACGTCGAGATCGCAGTGAACGACACCGGTCCCGGCATCCCGGCCTATGCCGAAGCGCGCCTGTTCGAACGCTTCTACTCTCTGCCGCGCCCCGATGGCGCCAAGAGCACGGGACTTGGCTTGCCTTTCGTGCGCGAGGTCGCTGCCCTGCATGGTGGCACCGCGCAAGTGGCAAACGGGGAGGGCGGCGGCTGCCGCGCAACCTTGCGGCTGCCGCTTCACACAGAACGCATCGGCAACGCATAATTGATCCCTACACTGGCGCAACCATAACAACAGGAAGCGCCAACATGCAAAAGAAGCTCCTATTCAAAGCCATCCTCGTCGGTCTGCTCATGCTGATGCTGGGTGTGCCGCTCGCGATGATCCAATCGACCATCAGCGAGCGAATCGCTTATCGTGATGAAGCTGCGCGGAGCATCGCCGCCGATTCCGTCGGCGAGCAGCAGATCTACGGGCCGGTGCTGGTGATGCCGTATGACGAGGTCTACACCGTCGAAGAAAAGGACAAGGACGGCAAGCCGGAAATGAAGCGCTACCGCAAGCATTCGCGGCACCTCGTTTTCCCCAATCAGCTCGAAGTGCAGTCGAACCTCGACACGGAACGCCGTCATCGCGGCATTCACCAAGTGCTGATGTTCAACGGTGCCCACAAGATCAGCGGCGACTTTATCCTGCCGACGGTGAGCGAGCTGCCGCATACGGAGACGGGCTCGCAGGTTACGCCGGACCGGCCTTTCATCGCGATGGCCGTGGCGGACGTGCGCGGCGTACGCGATATCCCGCGTCTGGTGTGGGGAACGCGCAGCATCGAGTTCGAGCAGGGCTCGGGCTTGTATTCCACGCGCCAGGGTCTGCATGCCACGCTGTCGATGGAGGACGCAGCGCCTGGACTGGTCAAGTTCAGCTTTGACCTGAACCTGGCCGGCATGAATAGCCAGCGCTTCGTGCCGCTGGCGCGCAATAACCGCTTTGTGATGTCTTCTCCTTGGCCGCACCCGCAATTCAGCGGCCGCTTCCTGCCGGAGCAATACAAGCTGGGCGACTTTGGCTTCCAGGCCGTGTGGCGCATTTCCTCGCTGGCCAGCGAGGCCCAGGCGCAGCTGCGCCAACGTGAATATGCGGCAGGGCAGGGCCAGGAAAACCTGGCGCCGCTGGACACGATCCAGGCTAGTTTCATCGAGCCGGTGAACGTGTACTCGATGGCCGACCGTGCCACCAAGTACGGCCTGCTGTTCGTGGCACTGACCTTTGCTGCCTTCTTCCTGTTCGAGGTCATGAAGCGCCTGCCTATCCACCCGGTGCAGTACCTGCTCGTGGGTCTGGCGCTGGCCTTGTTCTTCCTGCTGCTGGTCAGCCTGTCCGAACACTACGCCTTCGTCGCCTCCTATCTCGCCGCCAGCGCCGCCTGCATCCTGCTGATCGGCTACTACCTGGCGCACGTGCTGCATGATTGGAAGCGCGGCGTGGGGTTCGGCGGCGCCTTGTGCGGCCTGTATGGCATCTTGTTTGGCCTGCTCAATTCGGAGAACAACGCCTTGATGCTTGGCGCCATCCTCCTCTTCGCCGTGCTGGCAGCAATCATGGTTGCGACCCGCAAAGTCGACTGGTACAACCTGAACAACCCGGCTTCGATGCCGGTGGAGCAAGCGTAATGCTGCCCGGCGGCCTGCTGGCGCCAGCCCTCGCCGATGGGGCGGAGCTGGTGGTGGTGTCCGGGTACACGGCCGGGGAGCCGGGCGCACCGGTGCGCGTGGTGCTGGATCAGCGGGGCGCGCGCTTGCTGCTGGTGCTGGCGAGCTACGAGACAGTCGCGTGGCAATTGGATGTGCGGCCCGGAACGGAGTTGGCTGCTGTAGTGGTCAGCGCCTATCGTGCGGTGACCGTAGCGGGCCACGGCGACGCACCAGCGTATCGGCTGGCGTTGCCCTGTGCTCCGGCTCCCGGCAGTGCCGCGTACCGGGACTTGATGCAACTCCTGCAGGCCCGGCTTGGGCGTAGCCAGCCCGACATGTTTCGCGGCTACGTGCGGCTGCCGGAGCAGGTGGCGATTGCAACCGCAGGTTCAGGTGCGCACGAAGCCGTGCCGCCGGTCGCCGTACGCTGCGGCCAGGAGGCCCAGGCCGGCGAGCAGCATGAGCCAGGTCGAAGGCTCCGGCACCAGCAGCTGCAACTCGAAGCCGGTTCGCAAGTCCCACCAGGCTTGCTCGACCTGCTCGCTGTCATTACGCAGGTAGGCGCTCATGCGCTGGTCGAATGATTGGGCGAACGGTCGCGGGAACAGTTCGAACAAACTGAACTGGGGCTCGCCAAATCCATAGGGCTGCACGAACTGGGAATAGGCGTACAGTGTGCCGTAGTAGGGAAAGTCCGGATTGGCCGCACTCAGCGCTCCGTGCAGGCGGACGCTGAACGTGGCGATGGTATTCGGCAGCACTTCCCAGCCTGGCAGGAAGAGGTCCGCACTTGTCAGGCCCTTGTTCTGCCTTGTGCCTTCCGTGAACTCGACGTGTGCAGCGGCGCTGCTCATTTCCGCTGTCACGTCGACCGACGATGTACTGCCAATGTATCGGATGGACGAATGCAGCGGCATGGCCGTGCTGCCGGGGCGTTCGGGCGCATCATACATATACACCTGCTGGCATGAGTCCGGAACAAAGCAAAGCTCGTTGTGCAGGAAGCCGCGCGGGGCGCCGGTCAGCGTTACGCCGGGAGCCGGGCCGTTCGGGTCGATGGCAGCCGCTGTAATCCGGATATCGGAAAACGAAACCGCGCCTTCCAGGAAGCGCGTCTGGGCCCATGCGGGCGAGGTGGCGGCGACGCAAAACGTCGCCGCCATTGCAGCTGCAAGCCGGTGTGAAGTCTTCATGATTCATCCTCCATAGCCGGCCAAGCGTAGCGCGAAGCTGCGCGCGCGAGCGCCACTATGGGCGGGTGAAACTCCACTGCTGGTTGCTGCCGTTGTTCAGCGGCCATTGGATGATCTGCGCGTTCTCGGCGGTGCTCTTGTTCTGCACATCCATGACGTAGCCGCTCAGCAGGTTCTTCACCGTGTACCAGCCGCTGGCCGGGCTGGCGAAGCTCCAGTGCTGGCCATTGCCGGCCCAGTACGACCATTGCGCGATATTGGTGCCGGCCGTGGTGGAGTTCTGCCAGTTGTCCAGGCTGCGCAGGCTGAGGGCGTTGATGATGCTGTACTGGCCATCGCCATGGCCGATCAGGTACCACTGCTGGTGCCGCGCGCCGCTATAGGTCTGCTGCTGCACCATGGCGCCATCGCTGGTGGAGGCATTCGCCACGGCCAGCGCTTTGCCGCTCAGGCGCGACTTGATCACGTAGGGGCCGTCGCTCATGCCGCCGCAGCCGGCGAAGTCCGTGAAGTTGCGCGTCAGGATGGGCCAGCCGCCGCTGTACGTCATGCGCAAGATGTCGAGCTTGGCGTTGCCGCTGTCGTTCAGGTCGTAGTAATGGATGGAGGTGAAGTTGCAGCCATCCTGCTTCAGCACGCCGATGTGGCCGGGGCCTTTGTACTTGCCGTCCACGTTAGGCAGCACGGTGCGGGTACCGGAATAGGGGCCGGTGATGCTGGTGGCGCGCTGCACTTCCACGTAATAGGTGCTGTTGACGCCCTTGCAGCAGGCGCCGCGGTTGACGAACAGGTAGTAATAGCCGCCATCACGAGTGATGTAGGGCGCTTCCATATCGAGTCCGCCTCCGCCCAGGACCTTGGTGACGTTGCCGGCCGGTTTGCCGGTCGACTGGTTGATCTCGACCACGCCGATGCCGCCGAAGAAGGAACCGTAGCTCATATACACCTTGCCGTCATGGTCGCGGTACAGGGCAGGGTCGATGGCATTGATCTCGCTGCTGCCGCCAAACGATTCGACCACGATCCCCAGGTCGGTCCAGGCCGGGTTCTTCAATGAAGCCGAGCGTGCCACCCCGATCGCCGAGCTCGAAGTGCCGAAGGTCGAGACGGAGTAATAAATATAGTAGTAGCCGTTCATGTGGATCACGTCCGGCGCCCAGAACGAGCCGCTGAAGTTGGGAATCTTGTTGGTGATCCAGCTTGGGTAAGTGGTGAACACCGGCCCGGGCCCACCTTGCCAGTTAGTCAAGTCGGTGGAAGTCGAGTACCAGATCCCGGTGCCGGTGGTGAAGTTGAAATAGGTGTCGCCATCTTTGGTGATGGTGCCCGGGTCATGGGCGTTCTGCAGGCCGGTGAGGGTAACCGCCTGGGCGGCGAGGGTGCACAAAGCCAGGCAGCAGGCTGCCAGAAAATGTTTCATGAAGTCTCCCTTTGTAGTGTTTGTACACCCAGCTTAGGAGAGGCAATAGTGCAATCCCAATCACATTTTTTGCTGCGGCGATACGAATTTCGGCATGGGCAGCAGTAGCGCCAGGCCGGCGAGCAGCAGCATCCAGGCGGCGGGTTCCGGAACGGCCGGCAGCAATTGCAAGTCCAGGCCTGAGTGCAAGTACCACCAGACGTTCTGTGCCTCGGGCGTGTCGTTGCGCAGGGTGGCGACGATGAACCGGTCGAAGGCCTGGGCCTGAGGGGCCAGCAGCACGCTGAAGTACGAAGTCTGCCATTGGCTGAGATCAGCCGGTACGAATCGGGTTTCGCCAAAGAAGCGGCCAAGGTCCGGGAAGGCGGTGTTGGCGGCGCTGAGCGCGCCATGCAGCCGGATGGTGAATGTGGCGAGTGTGTTCGGCGCGACATCGAAACTCGGTATGGAATAGTCGGCTTCGGCCGACATCGTGTCATGCAGCGCGCCGGGGACGAATTCCAGATGCGCAGCGAGGCCGGTAAAGCCTTCCTCCCTGGCCTCGCCCGTCGTCCAGCTACGGCCATGGCTGAGCGAAGTGCTCAGCGGCAGCGTCGTCGCGTCGTCCGGCCCGTGCCCGGCATATTGCTGCAGGCAGAAATCGGGCGGCAAGCAGAGGTGGTTATATAGGTGTGCATATGGCCGTGCCGCCTGGGCCACCCCTGGCGCCGGGCCGCCGGGATCAATCGCGGTCGCCGTCACCTGCAGGCCGGAAAAATATACGGCGCCGTCGAGCGCATGGGGCTGGGCCCAGGCGGGCAGGGCGCTGGAGAAGCACAGCGCCGCCATGAATGAGCTTGCTATCTTGTCCATTTTGACCTCCCGATAACCGGATAAGGGTAGCGCGAAGGCGGAGCGTGGTGCGCCATGCAGAAAACACTGACATACCTCGTACAAAGCTGTTGCGTCAAGAGGAAATTCTCGGTACACTAGCCGGCTTCGGTATGGGTTCGTCTTTTTTATGCCCGTATCTTTTTTTGTAGTTAAACAAAGCCCCGCCCAATCGTAGGTGGGAATGGAGAAAAAATGAGCCTTGGCCTCCTCGGTCGCAAGGTTGGTATGATGCGCATCTTCACCGATGACGGGGACTCGATCCCAGTCACCGTGTTGGACGTATCGAACAACCGTGTTGCGCAAATCAAAACTCCTGAAGTGGATGGTTATTCCGCTGTTCAGGTTGTCTTCGGTCAGCGTCGCGCATCCCGCGTGACTAAAGCTGCTGCCGGTCACTACGCTAAAGCAGGTGTCGAAGCTGGTTCCTTCATCAAGGAATTCCGCGTTGACGCAGCTAAAGCAAACGAACTGAAAGCTGGTGAAGTTATCGCCGCTTCCCTGTTCGAAGTCGGTCAGAAGATCGACGTGCAAGGTGTGTCGATTGGTAAAGGCTATGCCGGTACCATCAAGCGTCACAACTTCGCATCGGGTCGTCAAACCCACGGTAACTCCCGTTCGCACAATGTACCAGGCTCCATCGGTATGGCGCAGGATCCAGGCCGTGTGTTCCCAGGTAAGCGCATGACCGGTCACATGGGCGACGTCACCGTCACCACCCAGAACCTGGAAATCGCTCGTATCGACGCTGATCGCCAGCTGCTGCTGGTGAAGGGTGCAGTACCAGGCGCGAAAAACGGCCAGGTTGTTGTATCGCCAGCTGTTAAAGTTAAAGCAAAGAAGGGAGCTTAATCGATGGAACTGAAGCTCTTGAACGCGCAAGGTCAAGTCGCCTCCAACGTAGCCGCCGCTGACACCGTCTTCGGCCGTGACTACAACGAAGCGCTGATCCACCAAGTCGTCGTTGCTTACGCTGCTAACGCACGTAGCGGTAACCGCAAGCAAAAAGACCGTGAAGAAGTCCACCACACGACCAAGAAGCCATGGCGCCAAAAAGGCACCGGCCGTGCTCGTGCTGGTATGTCCTCCTCCCCGCTGTGGCGTGGTGGTGGTCGCATCTTCCCGAACTCCCCTGACGAGAACTTCTCGCACAAGGTCAACAAGAAGATGTATCGCGCAGGTATCTGCTCGATCCTGTCCCAACTGGCCCGCGAAGAGCGTCTGGTTGTGATCGAAGACCTGTCGATCGAAGCTCCTAAGACCAAGCTGCTGTCGCAAAAGCTGACCGGCATGGGTCTGGATTCGGTCCTGATCGTTACCGACACCATCCAGGAAAACCTGGAACTGGCTTCCCGCAACCTGCCGAACGTGCTGGTTGTCGAGCCACGTCACGCTGACCCAATGTCCCTGGTCTTCTACAAGAAGGTCCTGGTCACCAAGGCAGCTCTGGCACAGATTGAGGAGATGCTGGCATGAGCGCAGTTATCAAACACAGCGAAGAGCGCCTGATGAAGGTGCTGCTGGCTCCGGTCATTTCCGAAAAAGCCACCATGGTTGCGGAAAAGAACGAACAGATCGTGTTCCTGGTATCCAAGGATGCGACCAAGCCAGAAATCAAGGCCGCCGTTGAACTGCTGTTCAAGGTTGAAGTGGAATCGGTGCAGACCGTGAACCGCGAAGGTAAGGTCAAGCGTTCCGGCCGTTTCATCGGTCGCCGCAACCACACCAAGCGTGCTTTCGTGTGCCTGAAGCCAGGCCAGGAAATCAATTTCACCGAGGAGGCTAAATAATGGCACTCGTTAAGATGAAGCCAACCTCCCCAGGCCGTCGCGGCATGGTGAAGGTTGTGAACAGCGACCTGTTCAAAGGTCGTCCGTTCGCCGCCCTGCTGGAAAAGAAGTCCAAGACTGCTGGCCGTAACAACAACGGTCACATCACCACCCGCCACATCGGCGGTGGCCACAAGCACCACTACCGTGTTGTGGACTTCAAGCGCACCAAGGATGGCATCCCTGCGAAAGTGGAACGTATCGAATACGATCCAAACCGTACCGCACACATCGCCCTGCTGTGCTACGCCGACGGCGAGCGCAAGTACATCATCGCCCCTAAAGGCGTTGCTGTTGGCGACACCCTGCTGAACGGTTCGGAAGCGCCGATCAAGGCCGGTAACTGCCTGCCAATCCGTAACATCCCAGTCGGCACCAACATCCACTGCGTGGAAATGTTGCCAGGTAAAGGCGCCCAGATGGCCCGTACCGCTGGTGCTGTTGTGGTCCTGATGGCCCGTGAAGGTACCTACGCCCAGGTTCGCCTGCGCTCCGGCGAAGTGCGCCGCGTGCACATCGAGTGCCGCGCCACCATCGGCGAAGTCGGCAATGCTGAACACAGCCTGCGCAAGATCGGTAAAGCTGGTGCGATGCGCTGGCGCGGTGTTCGCCCAACCGTCCGCGGTGTGGTGATGAACCCGATCGACCACCCGCACGGTGGTGGTGAAGGCCGTACCGCAGCTGGTCGTCATCCAGTGTCCCCATGGGGCCAGCAGACCAAGGGTAAGAAGACTCGCTCCAACAAGCGTACTTCTTCGATGATCGTCTCTCGCCGCGGCAAGAAATAAGGATAAACCATGACTCGTTCATTGAAAAAAGGGCCGTTCTGCGACGCCCACCTGGTGAAAAAAGTCGAAGCCGCTCAAGCGTCCAAAGACAAAAAGCCAATTAAAACCTGGTCCCGTCGCTCGACGATCATGCCTGACTTCATCGGTCTGACCATTGCCGTGCACAACGGCAAGGTCCACGTGCCTGTGTACGTTTCCGAGAACATGGTTGGTCACAAGCTCGGCGAATTCGCGCTGACCCGCACCTTCAAGGGCCACGCTGCTGACAAAAAGGCTAAGAAATAATGGAAACTAAAGCTATCCTCAAAGGCGTTCGCCTGTCGGATCAAAAAGGTCGCCTGATCGCTGACCTGATCCGCGGTAAGAAGGTTGACGCCGCGCTGAACATCCTGCAGTTCAGCCCGAAAAAAGGCGCGTTCATCGTCAAGAAGGTTCTGGAGTCCGCGATTGCGAACGCCGAGCACAACGACGGTGCCGACATCGACGAACTGTTCGTAAAGACCATTTACGTCGAAAAGGGCCCAATCCTGAAGCGCTTCACTGCACGCGCTAAAGGTCGTGGCGACCGTATCTCGAAACAATCCTGTCACATTTACGTGACTGTCGGTAACTAAGGAGCTGCGATGGGTCAGAAAATTCATCCAACCGGTTTCCGTCTGGCGGTCACCCGTAACTGGGCATCTCGCTGGTACGCAACCAACGGTAACTTCGCTTCCATGCTGAACGAAGACCTGAAGGCACGTGCTTTCCTGAAGAAGAAGCTGAAAAACGCTTCCGTTGGCCGCATCGTGATCGAGCGTCCAGCCAAGAACGCACGCTTCACCGTGTACAGCTCGCGTCCTGGCGTCGTGATTGGTAAGAAGGGCGAGGACATCGAAGTCCTGAAGTCCGCTCTGACCAAGATCATGGGCGTGCCAGTGCACGTGAACATCGAAGAAATCCGTAAGCCGGAAATCGACGCTCAGCTGATCGCTGACTCGATCTCCCAGCAGCTGGAAAAGCGTATTATGTTCCGCCGCGCCATGAAGCGCGCCATGCAGAACGCAATGCGCCTGGGCGCCCAGGGCATCAAGATCATGTCCTCGGGTCGTCTGAACGGCATCGAGATCGCCCGTACCGAATGGTATCGTGAAGGCCGCGTGCCTCTGCATACCCTGAAGGCGGACATCGACTACGGTACCTCCGAAGCTTCCACCACCTACGGCATCATCGGTGTCAAGGTGTGGGTGTACAAGGGTGACCGCTCCGCCACCGGCGAAGCACCAGTCATCGACACCCCGGCTGAAGAGAAGAAGCCACGTGGCCCGCGCCGCGAAGACGGTAAGCCAGCTGGCCGCCGTCCAGCTCCAGGCGCCAAAGCCCCAGCCGCCCGCCGCGCTGCCAAGCCGGCTGCAGCTGATAAAGCAGGAGAATAAGCATGCTGCAACCAAGCCGCAGGAAATATCGTAAAGAGCAGAAAGGCCGTAACACCGGCATTTCGCACTCCACCGGCACTAACGTGTCGTTCGGTGAGTTCGGCCTGAAGGCCGTGGCTCGTGGCCGTATCACTGCACGCCAGATCGAGTCCGCTCGTCGTGCAATGACCCGTCACATCAAGCGTGGTGGCCGTATCTGGATCCGTGTTTTCCCAGACAAGCCGATCTCCAACAAGCCTGCCGAAGTCCGTATGGGTAACGGTAAAGGTAACCCGGAGTACTACGTTGCCGAAATCCGTCCAGGCAAAGTCCTGTACGAAATGGATGGCGTTGGCGAAGAACTGGCACGCGAAGCGTTCCGTCTGGCTGCTGCTAAACTGCCTCTGGCTACCACCTTCGTGGTGCGCCAGGTTGGCCAATAATTGGAGTGAAATATGAAAGCATCTGAACTCCGTGGCAAAGACCAGGCTGCACTGCAGAAAGAACTGAACGACCTGCTGAAGGCCCAGTTCGGTCTGCGTATGCAAGCTGCTACCCAGCAGCTGGGCAACAGCTCGCAGCTGAAGAAGGTCCGCCGCGACATCGCCCGCGTGAAAACGGTAATGAACTCGAAGGAAGCGAAATGACCGAACAAGTTAAGCTGAAGCGTACTCTGATCGGTAAAGTCGTGTCCGACAAGATGGACAAGACCGTAACCGTTCTGATCGAACGTCACGTCAAGCACCCTCTGTATGGCAAGATCATCGTTCGTAGCGCCAAGTACCACGCGCACGACGAGACCAACCAGGTTAAAGCCGGTGACACGGTAGAGATCGTGGAAGGTCGTCCGATCTCCAAAACGAAGGCGTGGACGGTGACCCGTGTAGTGCAAGCTGCACAAATCGTCTAAGTAAGTTGCAAACCGGGAGCGTGAGTTCCCGGTCACAATTTAATTAGTTCTTGCAGGCCCGCAGGTTTTATGTGATACTTGCGGGCTTCGTCCATGTATCCGCCGCAAAGTTTCTCTCCGCAGACGCGATAGCGGTCAGTACTTGTATGAAGATCAAGCACCCAATCAGCCATGTTGGCTGGCGGGACCAAGACTGACCGATGTCCGCATTGTGTGGATTCTTCGGCTTAAGTTGGGAAAGAGATAACTATGATTCAAACTGAAAGCCGGCTCGAAGTAGCCGACAACACCGGTGCCAAGGAAGTCATGTGCATCAAGGTGTTGGGCGGTTCCAAGCGCCGTTACGCTGGCATCGGCGACGTGATCAAAGTCACCGTTAAGGTGGCTCAGCCTCGCGGCCGTGTCAAAAAAGGTGAAATTTATAACGCCGTGGTAGTGCGCACCGCTAAGGGTGTGCGTCGCCAGGACGGTTCGCTGGTGAAGTTCGATGGCAATGCTGCTGTCCTGCTGAACAACAAGCTGGAACCGATCGGTACCCGTATCTTTGGCCCAGTGACGCGTGAACTGCGCACTGAGAAGTTCATGAAGATCGTGTCCCTGGCACCGGAAGTCCTGTAAGGAGTCAGACAATGGATAAGATTCGCAAAAACGACGAAGTCATCGTCCTGACTGGTAAGGACAAGGGCAAGCGCGGCGTAGTGACCCAGCGTGTAGACGCTGAGCACGTCGTGGTGGACGGCGTTAACGTGGCTAAAAAAGCCGTTAAGCCAAACCCGATGACTGGTGTTCAAGGTGGCATCGTTGACAAGACCATGCCTATTCACGTGTCCAACGTTGCTCTGTTCAACGCTGCGACCGGTAAGGCAGATCGCGTAGGCTTCAAGGAAGTGGACGGTAAAAAAGTCCGCGTCTTCAAGTCCTCCGGCGAAGTAGTGAAAGGGTAATCAGAAATGGCCCGTCTGCAACAACTGTACAAAGACAAGATCGTCGCTGAGCTGACCGGCAAGTTCGGTTATTCCTCCGTGATGGAAGTGCCGCGCCTGACCAAGATCACCCTGAACATGGGTCTCTCGGAAGCCGTGGCTGACAAGAAAATCATCGAGCACGCTGTTGGCGACCTGACCAAGATCGCCGGCCAGAAGCCAGTCGTGACCAAGGCCCGTAAGGCAATCGCAGGTTTCAAGATCCGCGAAGGCTACCCGATCGGTACCATGGTGACCCTGCGCGGCGCCCGCATGTACGAATTCCTGGACCGTCTGATCACCGTGGCCCTGCCGCGCGTGCGTGACTTCCGTGGTGTGTCTGGCAAATCCTTCGATGGCCGTGGTAACTACAACATCGGCGTGAAAGAACAGATCATCTTCCCGGAAATCGAGTACGACAAGATCGACGCACTGCGTGGTATGAACATCTCGATCACCACCACCGCGAAGACCGACGACGAAGCCAAAGCGCTGCTCGCCGCCTTTAAATTCCCGTTCAGGAACTAAACGATCATGGCAAAACTCGCACTGATTAACCGTGAACAGAAGCGTGCTGACCTGGTAGCTAAATTCGCTGCCAAGCGCGCCGCTCTGAAGGCCATCATTGATGACCAGACCAAGTCGGAAGAAGAGCGTTACGAAGCGCGCCTGAAACTGCAGGCACTGCCGCGTAACTCGGCTCCAACCCGTCAGCGTAACCGCTGCCAGGTCACCGGTCGCCCACGTGGCACCTTCCGTAAATTCGGCCTGGGTCGTATCAAGCTCCGTGAATTCGCTATGCGTGGCGAAATCCCGGGTATGACCAAAGCCAGCTGGTAATAGGAGAATAAGCAATGAGTATGAGCGATCCTATCGCCGATATGCTGACCCGTATTCGCAACGCACAGACCGTGCAAAAGACCTCCGTGGCAATGCCATCGTCGAAGGTTAAAGTTGCGATTGCCAACGTCCTGAAGGATGAGGGTTACATTGAAGATTTCGCCGTGTCCACCTCTGAGGGCAAGTCGGAACTGAAAATCGGTTTGAAATATTATGTAGGCCGTCCTGTGATCGAACGTCTGGAACGTGTTTCGCGTCCAGGCCTGCGTATCTACAAAGGCAAAGATGAGATCCCAACCGTGATGAACGGCCTGGGCGTGGCAATCGTGTCGACCCCGCAAGGCGTCATGACCGATCGCAAGGCGCGCGCTACCGGTGTTGGTGGCGAAGTCATCTGCTTCGTGGCTTAAGGAGTAACACAATGTCTCGTGTAGCTAAAATGCCGATCGTTGTGCCTGCTGGCGCCGAAGTTGCCATCTCCGCACAAGCGATCACCGTCAAGGGCCCGCTGGGCACCCTGACCCAGAGCCTGAACGGCCTGGTAAAAGTTGAAAACAACGCTGGCACCCTGTCCTTCGACGTGGTGAACGACAGCCGTGAATCGAACGCCATGTCCGGCACCCTGCGTGCTCTGGTCAACAACATGGTAGTGGGCGTAACCAAGGGCTTCGAGAAGAAGCTGTCCCTGGTCGGCGTGGGCTACAAAGCCCAGGCTCAAGGCGACAAGCTGAATCTGTCCCTGGGCTTCTCGCACCCGGTCGTTCACGACATGCCAACCGGCGTGAAGTGCGCAACCCCGACCCCAACCGAGATCATCATCTCTGGCGTTGATCGCCAAAAGGTTGGCCAGGTTGCCGCCGAAGTGCGTGCTTACCGCTCCCCTGAGCCATACAAAGGCAAGGGTGTCCGCTATGTGGACGAAGTGGTTAAGCTCAAAGAAACCAAGAAGAAGTAATTAGGGGCTGACGATGGACAAAAAAGAATCTCGTCTGCGCCGCGGACGTCAAACTCGCATCAAGATCGCGCAACTGAAAGTGAACCGCCTGTCGGTCCACCGCACCAACCTGCACATTTACGCGAACCTGATCAGCCCGGACGCCAAAGTTCTGGTTTCGGCCTCGACCGTGGAAGCGGAAGTGCGCGCCGAGCTGGCTGGCAAGTCTGGCAAGGGTGGCAACGCCGCCGCTGCCGCACTGGTTGGCAAGCGTGTCGCAGAAAAAGCACTGAAAGCGGGCATCACCGAAGTCGCCTTCGACCGCTCCGGTTTCCGTTACCACGGCCGCATCAAGGCGCTGGCTGAAGCCGCGCGTGAAGCTGGCCTGAAGTTCTAAGGGTACGATCATGGCAAAAATGCAAGCAAAAATGGCATCCGATAAGCCGGATGATGGCATGCGCGAAAAAATGATCGCGATCAACCGCGTGACCAAAGTGGTCAAGGGTGGTCGCATCATGGGCTTCGCCGCGCTGACCGTAGTTGGTGACGGCGATGGCCGCATCGGCATGGGCAAGGGCAAGTCGAAAGAAGTTCCGGTCGGTGTGCAGAAGGCAATGGAAGAAGCCCGCCGCAACCTGATCAAGGTTCCTCTGAAGAACGGCACCCTGCAGCACACCGTCACCGGCCGCCACGGCGCGTCGAAAGTGATGATGTCGCCAGCTAAGCCAGGTACCGGCGTAATCGCAGGTGGCGCAATGCGCGCTATCTTCGAGGTGATGGGCGTGACCGACGTGGTGGCTAAGTCCACCGGTTCGAACAACCCATACAACCTGGTGCGCGCCACCCTGGACGGCCTGGCCAAAATGAGCACTCCAGCTGACATCGCTGCCAAGCGCGGCAAGTCGGTTGAAGAGATCCTGGGTTAATAGGGAGCACTTCAATGAGCACTATCAAAGTCAAACTGGTGAAGGGCCTGATCGGCACCCGTCAAGACCACCGCGCCACCGTGCGTGGCCTGGGCCTGCGTCGTGTGAACTCTGTCAGCGAACTGCAGGACACTCCTGCTGTGCGCGGCATGATCAACAAGGTCGCCTACCTCGTTAAAGTCGTTTCCTAAGCGACCCTTAGGAACTGGAGAAAACAATGCAACTGAATACCATTCAACCAGCAGAAGGCGCGAAGCACGCTAAGCGCCGCGTTGGCCGCGGTATCGGCTCCGGCCTGGGTAAAACCGCAGGCCGCGGCCACAAAGGTCAGAAATCGCGTTCGGGCGGCTTCCACAAAGTCGGCTTCGAAGGCGGTCAAATGCCTCTGCAGCGTCGTCTGCCTAAGCGTGGCTTCAAATCCCTGAATGCCACTTTCAAGGCTGAAGTGCGTCTGTCCGACCTGAACGCCCTGGCTGTCGGTGAAGTCGACATCCTGGTGCTGAAACAGGCCGGCGTGCTGAATGTTCTGGCACGCGACGTACGTGTTATCGCTTCCGGCGAAATCACTAAAGCAGTGACCGTAAAAGGCCTGAAAGTGACCGCTGGCGCGAAAGCAGCCATCGAAGCAGCTGGCGGCTCGGTAGCCTGAGTCAGCTAGCTTAATCGGAGCGAAAATTGGCAACAAACCAACAGCTTGCTAAATCCGCCGCCGCCGGCTTCCCTTGGAACCGGCTGTGGTTTTTGCTGGGCGCTCTGGTGGTGTACCGTATCGGTGCACACATCCCTGTCCCGGGTGTTAACCCGGTAGAGCTGGCGCGACTGTTTGAATCGCAGCAGAACGGCATCCTGGGCATGTTCAACATGTTCTCGGGTGGCGCGCTGTCGCGCTTCACGGTCTTCGCCTTGGGCATTACTCCATACATCTCGGCCTCGATCATCATGCAACTGGTGTCGATCGTGTCCCCGACGATGGAGGCGCTGAAAAAAGAAGGTGAATCGGGCCGTCGCAAGATTACCCAATACACCCGTTATGCAACTGTCGGTCTGGCTCTGTTCCAGGCGTTCGGCATCGCGGTCGCGCTGGAAGCCCAGCCTGGCCTGGTGATCGACCCTGGTATGGGCTTCCGCTTCGTCACCGTGGTGACGCTGCTGACCGGCACCATGTTCGTGATGTGGTTGGGCGAGCAGATTACCGAGCGTGGTCTTGGTAACGGCATCTCGATCATCATCTTCGCCGGTATTGCTGCTGGTCTGCCGAACGCACTGGGTGGCTTGTTCTCCCAAGTGTCGCAAGGCGCCATCGGTGCACCGTCGGCGATCCTCATCGTGCTGCTGGTGGCTGCTGTCACCTACGCCGTGGTGTTCGTGGAACGTGGTCAGCGCAAGATCCTGGTCAATTACGCCAAACGTCAGGTCGGTAACAAGATCTACGGTGGGCAGACCAGCCACCTGCCGCTCAAGCTCAACATGGCAGGCGTCATTCCGCCGATCTTCGCTTCGTCGATTATCTTGTTCCCGGCTACCATCGTGGACTGGTTTTCGAAAGGTGCGGACACCTCTAACCCAGTGGTCCGTTTCCTGAAAGATCTGGCTGCGTCGATGGCTCCTGGTGAGCCAATCCATGCACTGCTGTACGCTGTGGCAATCATTTTCTTCTGCTTCTTCTACACCGCTCTGGTGTTCAACAGCAAAGAAACTGCGGACAACTTGAAGAAGAGCGGGGCCTTTGTGCCAGGGATTCGTCCCGGTGAGCAGACAGCCCGTTACATCGACAAGATCCTGATGCGATTGACCCTGGCGGGCGCCGTGTACATCACCGCCGTGTGCTTGCTGCCTGAATTCATGCAAGCCCAGTGGAAGGTGTCGTTCTATTTTGGTGGTACTTCGCTGTTGATTATTGTGGTTGTGACCATGGACTTCATGGCTCAAGTACAAAACTATGTGATGTCGCAGCAATATGAATCGCTGCTGCGCAAAGCTAACTTCAAGGGCGGACTTCCGACACGATAAATGGCAAAAGACGACGTAATTCAGATGCAGGGCGAGATCCTGGAGAACTTGCCCAATGCAACTTTTCGAGTAAAGCTGGAAAACGGCCACGTGGTACTCGGCCACATTTCGGGTAAAATGCGCATGAACTACATCCGCATTCTCCCTGGCGACAAAGTCACGGTTGAATTGACGCCGTACGACCTGAGCCGGGCCCGTATTGTGTTCCGGACAAAGTAATTAATTAAGCAATTTCGAACATAAGAGAGTGCAATCATGAAAGTTAACGCTTCAGTTAAGCGCATCTGCCGCAACTGCAAGATCATCAAGCGCAAGGGCGTGGTCCGCGTAATCTGCGTGGAAGCTCGTCACAAGCAGCGTCAAGGTTAATCGAGGGAATAACGAATGGCACGTATTGCAGGGGTTAACATCCCAAATCACAAGCACACCGTTATCGGCCTGACCGAGATCTACGGTATTGGCCGTCCACGTTCGCAGTTCATCTGCGCACAAGCCGGCGTTGCAACCAACAAGAAGGTCAAGGACCTGGACGACAGCGAGCTGGAAAAGCTGCGTGAAGAAATCGGCAAATTCATCGTGGAAGGCGACCTGCGCCGCGAACTGTCGATGAACATCAAGCGTCTGATGGACCTGGGCTGCTACCGTGGTCTGCGTCACCGTAAGGGCCTGCCGGTCCGCGGTCAGCGCACCCGCACCAATGCACGTACCCGCAAGGGCCCGCGCAAGGCCGCTCAATCGCTGAAGAAATAATCTAGGGAACTACTATGGCTAAGCAACAAAGCTCCGCAGCAGCCGCTCGCGTACGCAAGAAAGTCAAGAAGAACGTCGCTGAAGGTATCGCACACGTTCACGCTTCCTTCAACAACACCATCATCACCATCACCGACCGCCAGGGCAACGCTCTGTCGTGGGCGACCTCCGGTGGTGCTGGCTTCAAGGGTTCGCGTAAGTCGACCCCGTTCGCAGCGCAGGTTGCTGCTGAAGCCGCTGGTAAAGTTGCGCAGGAATGCGGCGTGAAGAACCTGGAAGTTCGCATCAAGGGCCCTGGTCCTGGCCGCGAATCCGCTGTTCGCGCACTGAACAACCTGGGCATCAAGATCACCGAGATCCAGGACGTTACCCCAGTGCCGCACAACGGCTGCCGCCCTCCAAAGCGTCGTCGTATCTAAAACAGTCTGACATTGGCCGGTTCGGTGTGAACCGGCCACCGTCTTCTGAATCAAAATCGCTGGAACAGTGAACCGGAAACGGTTATACTGTCCGGCTATTTTTGCCTTTCCGGTTCGCCGGCGAGGCATGAGCCACGCCTGCGTTGTAAGTGGACCAGGCTAGCGCCTAACCGCATTCCGATGCGGCTGGGGCGTCATTTAATCATTAAAGGAAATATACCGTGGCACGTTATATCGGACCAAAAGCAAAACTGTCCCGCCGTGAAGGCACCGACCTGTTCCTGAAGAGCGCACGCCGCTCCCTGGATTCCAAGTGCAAACTGGACGTCAAGCCAGGCCAGCACGGCGTGAAATCCGGCGCCCGCACCTCCGACTACGGCAACCAGCTGCGCGAAAAGCAGAAGGTCAAGCGTATGTACGGCGTGCTGGAACGTCAGTTCCGTCGCTACTTCGCTGAAGCTGAGCGCCGCAAGGGCCCAACCGGCGAAACCCTGCTGCAACTGCTGGAATCCCGTCTGGACAACGTTGCATACCGCATGGGCTTCGGCTCGACCCGCTCCGAAGCGCGTCAGCTGGTTTCCCACAAAGCCTTCACCGTGAACGGCCAAGTGGTGAACATCCCTTCGTACAACGTGAAGAAAGGCGACGTGATCGCCGTGCGCGAAAAGTCGAAGAAGCAAGTGCGTATCGTTGAAGCGCTGTCGCTGGCTGAACAAGTTGGCATGCCAGCTTGGGTTTCGGTTGACGCGAAGAAAATGGAAGGTACCTTCAAGTCCTTCCCAGAGCGTAACGAAATCGCTGCTGACGTCAACGAATCGCTGATCGTCGAACTGTATTCCCGTTAATCGCGGGTGCTGTACCAAGGCGGGACTCGGTCCCGCCTTTTCCATTTAATGCCATCAGCCTTATCGGTGTAACGAGCCGAGGGTAATGAAAAGGACATTTACATGCAAAATAGCTTGTTGAAACCACGTATTATCGATGTTGAAGCCCTGGGCCACGGCCACGCCAAAGTCGTGATGGAGCCATTCGAGCGCGGCTACGGCCACACTCTGGGCAACGCGCTGCGCCGCGTGCTGCTGTCTTCGATGACCGGCTTCGCGCCGACCGAAGTCACCATCGCCGGTGTCGTTCACGAGTACTCCTCGCTGGACGGCGTGCAGGAAGACGTGGTTGACCTGCTGCTGAACCTGAAGGGCGTCGTGTTCAAGGTGCACAACCGTGACTCCGTGACCCTGACCCTGAAGAAAGAAGGCGAAGGCCCAGTGATGGCGTCGGACATCGACCTGCCGCACGACGTCGAGCTGATCAACCCGGAACACGTGATCGCCAACCTGACTGCCGGCGGCAAGCTGGACATGCAGATCAAGGTCGAAAAAGGCCGCGGCTACGTTCCTGGCAACGTGCGTCGCCTGTCGGAAGACGCCAACAAGACCATCGGCCGCATCATCCTGGACGCTTCGTTCTCGCCAGTGCGCCGTGTTTCCTACGCTGTCGAATCGGCGCGTGTGGAACAGCGTACCGACCTGGACAAGCTGATCATCAACATTGAAACCAATGGCGTGATCACTCCGGAAGAAGCGATCCGTCAATCGGCACGCGTGCTGGTCGACCAGCTGAACGTGTTTGCTGCCCTGGAAGGCACCGAAACCACCGCTGAAGCGCCGTCCCGCGCTCCAATGGTCGATCCGATCCTGCTGCGTCCAGTGGACGACCTGGAACTGACCGTGCGTTCGGCAAACTGCCTGAAAGCAGAAAACATCTACTACATCGGCGACCTGATCCAGCGCACCGAAAACGAGCTGCTGAAGACCCCGAACCTGGGCCGCAAGTCGCTGAACGAAATCAAGGAAGTGCTGGCATCGCGCGGCCTGACCTTGGGCATGAAACTCGAGAACTGGCCACCGGCTGGTCTGGAAAAGTAAATGCTTGGTGACAGTGCCGGACATCGCGCAGCGATGTTCTGCCCTGTTACCACTGATTTTGCTGTACCCGCCTGGCGCGTTTTGCGCCGGGCGTATTTAACCTGAACCGGACCGCACCCTCGGGTGATCGAAGATCTCGGATTTAAACAACATCGAAAGGAAGTACCATGCGTCACCGTAACGGCCTCCGTAAACTGAACCGTACCTCGTCCCACCGTCTGGCAATGCTGCGCAACATGACTGTTTCGCTGCTGCGTCACGAAGCGATCAAGACCACCCTGCCAAAGGCAAAGGAATTGCGTCGCGTTGTGGAACCAATCCTGACCCTGGGCAAGACCGACACCCTGGCCAACAAGCGCCTGGCCTTCTCCCGTCTGCGCGACCGCGAGATGGTTCTGAAGCTGTTCGCTGAACTGGGCCCACGCTACGCCAACCGCAACGGCGGCTACCTGCGTATCCTGAAAATGGGTTTCCGTCATGGCGACAACGCTCCAATGGCTTTCATCGAGCTGCTGGACCGTCCAGAAGTCACCTCCGCTGACGAGGCACCAACCGCTGAGTAATCTCAGTCAGGTTATTAAGAAGCCGGGCATTGCCCGGCTTTTTTTATTGCACCCAGCCCAGCGTGCGCAATAGCGGCGCGCCGTATTTGTATTCCGTCACCATGTTCTGGTCCGTGATGATTTCCAGCGGCCGGCCGGCTGCCTGCGCTGCCTGCGCCTCGTCGAAGGCTGTGAAATACGCCAGGTCGGCGTGAATTTTTGCCAGGACATCGGCTTGCGAAACATCGATCAGCGGGCCGAGGCGGCGCACGATTTCCGCTTCCTCCGGCAAGGCCAGCGCGTCTCCTGCCACGACGAAATTGCGCAGCCGGTAGACTTGGCCGAATACACTGCTTGCAGTCTTGTAGGCATCTTCTGAGCCGGTGCTATTAAAGGCCAGCACGGCGCCCGGCAGCATGTGCTGGCGCATCACTTGCAGGAAGTCCTGGCTGAGCAGCATGGTGATGTAGGCGCGGAAATGGAAGGTGGTATTCATGACCACCAGGTCATACCGTTCCTGCGGGTGGCGCTTGAGCCAGCGGCGGCCATCGTCGAAGTGCATGGCAATGCGCGGGTCATTCAGGATGGGGCGCACGGCTTCGTATTCGCGCACGATATCGGCGTAGCCCGGATTAATTTCGAGTACGTCGATATGCTCCACCCCGGGGAACGATTGCAGCACCCGGGTCCAGGAGCCGCCGCTCATGCCCAGCACCAGGACCCGCTTCGGCTGTGGCTTGACGGCAGCAAGCATGTAGACGCGCGAGATCAGGTTGCTGTCTTCCATGTAGTCGGTATTGATGCGGCCATCGTAGGCATTGCCGCCATAGACGATATCGGGCCGTCCTGATCCTGTGTGCATCAGGTGGATGATGCCGTAGCGATTCTCGACCGCTTCCTTGAAACTGAGGGCGCCTTGCTGGTGGTTGTTGATCAGCGTGGACAGCATCACCGGCGGCACCGCCACAATGAAGCCGGCCGCCAGACCCGCGCTGCCGGCCAGGGCCGGGAACGCGAGGCGGCCGCCCGCAGCCAGCCAGCAGAACGCCGCCGTCATCAGTGTCGCGCCCGCCAGCAGCGCAAAGCTCTGCTGCAAGGTGCAGTATTGCAGTATCACGAAGCCGGTTACCAGGGGCCCGAGCGTGGACCCGGCAATATTGGCGAAATAGACGCGCGATACCGAAGAGCCAACCGTACCCGCGCTGGCGGAGGAGCCCAGATGGTGCGCAAGCGGGAACACTATGCTCTTCAGCGCCGCCGTCAGCAGCACGCACACCATCATCATATTGGTGCCGCTGGCCGTGGAGCCGCCAAAGCTGTAGACGACCAGCCACGGCATCGCCATGTCCATCACCGCGGCAAAGAGCAGCACGCCGGCGGCGATGGCGTACAGGTTGCCGCCGCTGGCGCAATAGCGTTTGCCCCAGTTGGCGCCGAGGGCGATGCCCAGCAGGTAGATTGCCAGGATGATGCCAAAGGCTTGCGGTGCACCGGCATAGGAAAAGCTCGCCATGCGTACCCACAGGATTTCCTGGCTCAGGCTCAGGAATCCCATCAGGAACGACAGGATATGTGCCGCGCCAATCATGCTGCCTCCTTTGGCCGCGCCAGGTAGACCGTGCCGGCCACGATGAAATTGCCGGCCGCGGCCAGGTAGATCGACTGGTCCAGCGTCAGATGCTGGAACAGCAGTACACCGGCGGCCAGCGCACCGAGCGCCGCGCCCATGGTATTCGACCAGTACAGTTTGCCAATCGACACGCCGACGTTGGCATTGTCGCGGAACAGGTGGGCTACCAGCATTGGCAGGGTGGCGCCCATCAGGCTGGCCGGGACCAGGATCAGCAGGAAATTGACCGCCGCGATCACCGGCAGGCTGCTGTGCAGGAATTGGGCTCCAACCGCTGGGATCAGCCAGGGGCTGGCAACACCGAACAAGCCGATGCCCAGCTCGCACAGGGCGAACAGTTCGACGGTACGCTCGCCGAGCTGGTCGGCGAGACGACCGCCGACCAGCGCGCCGCAGCCAAGGCCCAGCATGAAGGTGGAGACGACGATGGTAATCGATTCGATGTCGACGCCGAATGCGCCAAACAGCAGGCGTTGCCAGGCGACCTGGTAGACCAGGGCCGACACGCCGGAAAGGAAAAAGACCGCGAGCAAAAGCGACTCGAAGCGCCGGAAGACAATTGGCGTCATTTTCGCAATCCCGGGATCAGGTAGTGAAATCGTTGGTGAAAGTTTTGCATTGTTGCATCCTAGAAATAGACCGCCTAGTCTCGCATATTCCTGTAAAAAAAGCATGATTTTGGCTGCGATTGGACCGCAAACATGCAACACCATCGCCTATCGCAGCTGCCCGGGCGAAATCCCTGCAACACCTTAAAGCGGCGTTAAGCCGGCCGGTGTACCATTGGCGTGCCCGATCGATCCATCGTATTACGACCATGCCCCATAAAGCGTCCTCCTTCCAGGCGTGGCTTCTTGCCGCGCTCGCTCTCTTTGTCCTCTTGTTTGCAGGCGCGGCGCGCGCCGACGAGGAATTCCTCGATCCGCAAGTAGCCTTCAAGTTTTCCGCAAAGGTGGTGGAGGGCAAGGCCGTCGCCGTCACTTACGAAATCGCCGACGGTTATTACATGTACCGCGAGCGCTTCAAGTTTGTGGCCGAGGGCGCGACGCTGGGCGAGCCACAGATCCCGCCGGGCAAAGTCAAATTCGATGAAACCTTTAACAAGAACGTCGAGACCTATCACAACCAGGTGACGATCGTGATCCCGGTCCAGGCGCCGGGACCGTTCACCCTGAAGGCGACCAGCCAGGGCTGCTCGGAAAAGGGTTTGTGCTACTCGCCGATTGAATCGACGGCACGCCTGATGGTGGTTGGCGGCGGCAGTTCGTCTGCCGGCAATAACCTGTTCGGCCTGGGCGGCGCGCAGGGCGCGGCGGCGGGCAGCCAGAGCTTGCCGGGCGCAGCGCCACAGGCGGCGGTTGATACGCCAGCTGCGGCGCCTGTGCAGGCGCCTGTAGCGGGCAATGCAGCGGCTGCCGTCAAAACATCCGGCGACAGCGAAATGGGCAAGATCGAATCCGCCCTGAAAGGCGGCAGCCTGCTGGTCATCGCTCCGTTGTTCATCCTGCTTGGCCTGGGATTGTCCTTCACGCCTTGCGTGCTGCCGATGGTGCCCATCCTCTCCTCGATCATTGTGGGCGATGGCATCGGTCCTGGCCGCCGCTCGCGCGGCTTCGCGCTTTCGCTGAGCTACTCCCTTGGCATGGCGATCGTTTATACCGCCTTGGGCATCGCGGCCGGCCTGATTGGCCAGGGCCTGTCGGCTGCGCTGCAAAATCCGTGGGTGCTGGGCGCCTTCGGTTTGTTGATGGCGGGCATGTCCTTGTCCATGTTCGGCGTATTCGAATTGCAGGTCCCGGCCGGCATGCAGTCCCGCCTGGCCACCGCATCGAACCGGCATTCCGGCGGCAAACTTGCCGGCGTGTTCGCAATGGGCGCCATCTCCGCCCTGATCGTCGGACCGTGCGTGGCAGCGCCTCTCGCGGGCGCCCTGGTCTACATCAGCCAGACCCGCGACGTGGTCGTTGGCGGCCTGGCGCTGTTCTCGATGGCCGTTGGCATGAGCGTTCCGCTGCTGCTGGTTGGCTTGTCGGCTGGCGCGCTGGTGCCGCGCGCCGGCATCTGGATGCAGGGGGTAAAGCGCTTCTTCGGCGTACTGATGCTGGCCATGGCCTTGTGGCTGGTATCGCCGGTGTTGCCGGGTAAAGTACAGATGATCGGTTGGGCCATCCTCGGCGTAGGCTACGCCTTCTACCTTCTGACCCATGAACAAGGCAAATGGTTGCCCAAGGTCGTTGCGGCCCTGTTCGCGGCCCTGGGCTTGGTCCAGATTGCCGGCCTGGCCACCGGCAGCACCGATCCGCTGCACCCGATCGAACGGCTGGCCGGCCGCGCCGACAAGCACCTGAAGTTCAACCGCATCAAGTCGGTGTCGGAGCTGGATGCCGTGCTGGCGCAAACCGGCGGCAAGACCGTGATCCTGGACTTCTACGCCGACTGGTGCGTGTCCTGCAAGGAGATGGAAAAACTGACTTTCATCGATCCGGCCGTGCAGCAGAAGCTGGCCAATACGATCTTGCTGCAAGTGGACGTGACCGCGAATAACGATGACGACAAAGCCATGCTGCAGCGCTTCACCCTATTTGGTCCGCCGGGCATTATCATGTTCAACGCCGCAGGGCAGGAAATTCCCGATGCGCGGGTCATCGGATTCCAGGACAGGGAGAAATTCCTGCGATCGCTGGAAAAGCTGAATTAATAAAAAAGGGCGCTGAGAGCGCCCTTTTTACTGGATTAATTCTGATGGTGCTGCATCATGCGCGAATGCCCGCGATGGCCGAAATGGCTGGCCTTTTCGTCGAACACTTTTTGCTGTTCAGGCGTCAGCACAGAATAGAAAGTCTTGGTGGCGGCCAGGTTGCTTTCCATGCGTGCAATATGCGCCTTCGCCATTTCGATATGTTTTTCCATGCGCTGCGGCGCCGGCATATCTTTGAAGGCCGTGCGATCGAATTGGCCACGCTGCGGCATATTCGATTTCAGCGCAGACAAATATGCCTGCCATGCGCCTTCCTGCGCCGGCGTGATTTTCAGCGCGTCGTGCATGCGTTTGGCATGCTGGTCCATACGCTCCTGCATTTTGACAGGATCGAATTTGGTGGCCGCATATTGATGCTGCGGGCTTTCTTCTGCCATGGCTGGCAGGGCGGATGCGCCAAAACCAATCACCGCCGCGCCGATAACAAATGCTTTATGCAAGGTTTTCATCTTAAATCCCTTCAGAAATGAACTTGTGAAAATGTGCTCTCGCACAGCACATGGGAACATCTTCCATATTTTCTGTTTCGGCCAAGTGTCCCCAGCCAAGGACTTTGTATCCAGTTGTTGCGCATTTGATTTCGTCACGACAACATTGCGGTTTTCGAAAAAATCGCTTCTAAGGAAATGCATGCGCAATAGCTGGATTGGGGCCTGCGGGAAAGGCGCTAGTTTGTAACGCAATGTGTAGACCGGATGGGTTTACACATGGCGATACAAACTGGTTCCACGGCCTAGCGGTATCAAGGGATAATTGTAGGCATGGAAAATGCCGCCTCAATTCTGATCGTCGACGACGACCGTGATATCCGCACCTTGCTGCAGGATTACCTGGAGACCAACGGCTACCGCACACACGGCGCCGGCGATGGCGCCGCCATGTGGAAACTGCTGGACAACACCAAGCCCGACCTGATCGTGCTGGACCTGAACCTGCCCGGCGAAGACGGCCTGACGCTGTGCCGCAAGCTGCGCGCCCACTCGACCCTGCCGGTCATCATGCTGACCGCCCGCAGCGAGCCGCTGGACCGCATCCTCGGCCTGGAAATGGGCGCCGACGATTACCTGCCAAAACCGTTCGAGCCGCGCGAGCTGCTGGCACGTATCCGCAGCGTCCTGCGCCGCAGCACCACCACCGCCGCCAGCGGCGTCGAGAAAGCCAGCCGCATCCGCTTCTCGAACTGGGTGCTGGACCTGACAGCGCGCCACCTGGTCAATCCGCAAGGCACGGTGATCATGCTCTCCGGCGCTGAGTTCCGCCTGCTCAAGGTCTTCCTCGAGCATCCGAACCGCGTGCTGAACCGCGACCAGCTGCTGAACCTGACCCAGGGCCGCGACGCCGACCCCTTCGACCGTTCAATCGACATCCAGATCAGCCGTCTGCGCCAGAAGCTGGGTGAGGACGCGCGCCTGCCGCAGATCATCAAGACGGTGCGTAACGGCGGCTATGTGCTGGCCGGGACGGTGGCGGTGGAGCCGGACTGATGAAATCTTTTTTCCGGGGCATGACGGGCCGGGTTTTCCTGGTCCTGATGCTGGGCATTGTTGCCTCTGCCGCCCTGACGCAGTACTTGGCCGTCAATGAACGCCAGCGCACCCTGCAGCGCTACCGCGACTACTTCGCCCTTGAGCGTGCCGAACAGATCATTTCCACCGCCGGCGTTGTGCTGCCCGATTCGCGCAACCAGTACCTGCGGGTGGCCAGCATGGGCGCAATCAAGCTGGAAGTGCTTGGCGAGCTGAGCGACGTCAGCCCGCAGCTGAGCGAGTTCGCTTCCACGCTGGGCAACCGCCTGGGCAAAGAATATACGCTGCGCTCGCTGCTCGAGCGCCCCGATGCTTGCGACCGTCCAACGCAGACCTACACCGCCTTTCCGGTCTTCGGCGCCGGCACCGGCATCTGGCGCGGTACCTGCGAATCGCTGGCCGTGACCATGCCCGACGGCCAGCACTTGAAACTTTCCATCCTGCCGCCGCGCCAGCCGGCGCCGACCGGCAAGAATGAATACGCGGCCTTCGTCCCCTTCCTGCTCAGTATTGCCGTGCTGGCCTACCTGGTCGCACGCATGACCATGGGCCCGATGAACAAGCTGGCCGACGCTGCCAAGAACCTGGGCAACGACATCAACCACGCACCGATCGAGCTGGGCGGGGCGACGGAGATCCGCACCGCCTCGGCCGCTTTCAACGCAATGCAGGCGCGCATCCGCCAGCACATCGCCCAGCGCACAGAAATGCTGGCCGCCATCACCCACGATCTGCAAACCCCGCTGACCCGCATGCGCCTGCGCCTGGAAAAAGTGCAGGACCAAGAGTTGCAGGGCAAGCTGCTGGAAGACCTGTCAGCCATGCAGCAAATGGTGAAGGAAGGCCTGGACCTGGCGCGCAGCATGGACACCACTGAAGTCATGCAGCGCGTCGACCTGGACGCCTTGCTCGACAGCGTGTGTGCAGATGCCGCCGATGCGGGCCAGGAAGTGGACCTGAAAGGCCGCGCCGCCATGGATATGATGGGCCGCCCGCTCGACATCCGCCGCTGCCTGGTCAACCTGATCGACAACGCCGTCAAATACGGACAGCGCGCCCATGTAACGGTAGAGCGTTTGGCCGGCTCCTCGCGCGTCACCATCCGCGATGAAGGCCCTGGCATCCCGGCCGACCAGCTGGCGCAAGTGTTCGAACCGTTTTACCGCCTGGAGACTTCGCGCAACCGCTCCTCCGGCGGCACCGGCCTCGGCCTGACGATTGCGCGCAATATCGCTGAGCAGCATGGCGCCAGCCTGAGCCTGGCCAATCACCCGAGCGGCGGCCTGGAAGCCACCCTCGTGTTCCCCGAATTTTATGCAGGAAAATAGTTGGATCTCATGAAGAAGAAAACTCTGGCAGTAGTGGTGGGTTTGGCCGTCGCAATCGGCGGCGGCGCCTGGTACGCAAACAAAGGCTCGGGCGAGCAGGGCGCCGCGCAGGCGCAAGGCGGCAAGGGCAAGGGCGACCAGGGACCGACCACCGTCAATGTGGTGGCGCCTTTGCGCCAGGACGTGCCGGTGGCGTTGGCCGCCAACGGCACGGTGAGTCCGATCTCGACCGTTGACCTCCACCCGCAAACCACCAGCACCATCGTCAAAGTGCATGTGAAGGAAGGCCAGTTCGTGAAGCAGGGCGAGCTGATGTTCTCGCTTGACGCTCGCACCGAAGCGGCGAACGTGGAAAAGGCCGATGCGCAAGTGGCGAAGGACCGCGCCACCCTGGCCGACCTGGAACGCCAGTACAAGCGCGCCCAGGAATTGCGCGGCCAGAACTTCCTGGCGCAGAGCGCCGTTGATACGCTGAAGAGCCAGGTCGATTCCGCCCGCGCCCTGCTGGAAGCCGATACCGCTGCCGCCCGTGCCAGCAAGGTTGACCAGAGCTTCACGCAAATCCGTTCGCCGCTGACCGGCCGCGTCGGCGCCATCAACGTCTACCCGGGCAGCCTGGTGCAGCTGAGTACTTCGCTGACGACGGTGACCCAGCTGAATCCGATCAATGTCGCCTTCACCGTGCCGGAGTCCAGCCTGGCGGCCCTGCTCGACGCGCAGCGCGCCGGCAAGGTGGCGGTGCAAGCCTTCCAGAATAATTCGGACAAGCCGATCAATGGCCAGCTGAGCTTTGTCGACAACACCGTTGACCCGGTGGCCGGCGTGATACGCGTCAAAGCCCAGTTCGACAATGCCGACACCCGCCTCTGGCCGGGCCAGTACGTCAACACCAAGCTGACGGTTGCGACCCTGAAAGATGCGCTGGTGGTGCCGCAGAACGCTATCATTACCAACACCAAGGGCACGTTCGTGTACGCCGTGGCGCCGGACCATACCGCCAAGGTGGTGAACATCAAACGCGTCCATGGATTCGGCGCCCTGGCCGCAGTGAGCGGCCTGAACGGCGATGAACAAGTTATCGTGGAAGGCAAGCAGAACCTGCGTCCCGGCGCCAAGGTGCGCATCGCCGAACCGGCGGTGGCGGACAATGGCAAGGGCCACAAGAAGGGTAAAGCAGAATGAACCTTTCCGAGCTGAGTATCCGGCGCCCCGTCATGGTGGTGCTGCTCTCGCTGAGCCTGATCCTGGCCGGCGTGCTGGCCTATTCGCACATTCCCGTCGCGGCGCTGCCGAGCTATAACACCCCGGTGATCAACGTCAGCGCCGACTTGCCCGGCGCCTCGCCGGAGACCATGGCGTCGTCCGTCGCGCTGCCGCTGGAAAAACAATTCTCGACCATCGGCGGCCTGTCGATGATCACGTCCACCAGCACGCTTGGGAATACCTCGCTGACGCTGGAATTCGACCCGGCCATCAACGTCAATGAAGCGGCGGTCGACGTACAGGCGGCGCTGCTGCGCGCCCAGCGTTCCCTGCCGCAGGAAATGACCGACCTGCCGTCCTATCGCAAGGTCAACCCGGCTGATGCGCCGGTGCTGTTCGCGACCATGACGTCGCCGTCGCTGAGCTTGTCCGAGTTGAACGACTACGCGGAAAACCTGGTCGCGCCGAGCTTGTCCACCCTGCCTGGCGTGGCCCAGGTGTCGGTCAACGGCCAGAAGCGTTTCGCGGTGCGCGTGCGCGCCAAGCCGGACTTGATGAATGCGCGTAACCTCACGCTCGACGAGCTGCAGGCCGCGATCAAGGCAGCCAATGCCAACACCCCGCTCGGCACCATCGATGGCCCGAGCCAGACGCTGACCATCCAGGGCAATGCCCAGCTGATGCGTGCTGCCGATTTCGCCGACCTGATCATCGCCACCCGCAATGGCCAGCCGGTGCGCCTGAAAGAAGTGGCGACAGTGGAGGACAGCTACCAGTCGATCAAGTCCGCCGGCAGCTACAACAGCGAGCGCGCCATCGTGCTGCTGGTGCAGCGTCAACCGGATGCCAATACCGTGCAGGTGGTCGATGCCGTGCGCAAGCTGCTGCCGCGCTTCCGCGCCCAGTTGCCAGAGTCCGTGTCGATCAACCTGGTCAACGACCGTTCGGTCTCGATCCGCGAAGCGATCCACGATGTGAACCTGACGCTGGCGCTGACCGTGGTGCTGGTGGTGCTGGTGATCTTCCTCTTCCTGCACCGCGCTGCCGCGACCTTCATCCCTGCGGTCACGATGCCGATCTCGCTGCTCGGTGCGCTGGCGCTGCTGTTCGGCATGGGCTATAGCCTGGATAACGTGTCCCTGCTTGGCATCACGCTGGCGGTGGGCCTGGTGGTCGACGACGCGATCGTGGTGCTGGAAAATATCGTGCGCCACATCGAACTGGGCAAGAAGCCGCTGCAGGCGGCCCTGGTCGGGTCGAGGGAAATGGGCTTCACCATCATCTCCATTTCGATTTCGCTGGTGGCGGTGTTCATCCCGATCTTCTTCATGCCGGGTGTGATGGGCCTGATGTTCCACGAGTTCGCCGTGGTGGTGGGCTTGTCGGTGCTGGTATCGGCTATTGTGTCGCTGACCCTGGTGCCCATGCTGGCTTCGCGCTTCATGCCGGCCGACTCGCATGAGACCTCGGGCGACGATACCTTCATCGGCCGCCACTTCGAGCGCGCCTTCCATGCCGTGCGCGATGGCTATGCGCGCACGCTGGACCTGGCGCTGCATCACCGTTTCGTCGTGCTGGGCGTCGCTCTCGGCACTTTCGCACTGACGGCCTGGCTGTATATCGCGATCCCGAAAGGCTTCTTCCCAGAGGAGGACCTGGGCCAGATCCGCGTCAATACAGAAGCTTCTGAAGACATCTCCACCTCCGCCATGCTGGAATTGCAGGAGAAGGTGGCGGCCGTGATCCAGGCCAACCCGAATATCAAGGACGTGACGTCGTTTACCGGCGGCGGCAATTCCGGCCGCATGTTCCTGGTGCTGAAGCCGCGCTCGGAGCGCAAGAAAATGGCGGAGGTGCTGGACAGCCTGAGGAAGGAAACCAAGAAGATCGCCGGCATCCAGGTCTACCTGAGCCCGGTGCAGAACTTGCAGCTGGGTGGACGTCCCTCCAAGAGCCGCTACCAGTACACGCTGCAGTCGGTCAGCCCGGATGCGCTGAGCGACTGGGCCACCAAGTTCCAGGATGCAATGCGTGGCGACAGCGACTTCCGCGACGTGACCAGCGATTCGCAAAACAAGGGCTTGCAGGCACAGCTGAAGATCGATCGCGACAAGGCCAATATGCTGGGCGTGAAGATGGCCGATGTGCGCACCGCGCTCTACCTCGCGTTCGGTGAGCGTCAGGTGTCGACCATTTATTCTTCCGCCGCCAGCTACTTCGTGATCCTGGAGGCAGCGACGGAAGACCGCCAGTTCGACGATTCGCTCACCAAAATATCGGTGCGTAACAGCGCAGGCCAGCTGGTGCAGCTGTCCAGCTTTGCCACGGTCGAGCGCACCGTGGGACCGACTGCCGTCAACCACCAGGGCCAGCTGCAAGCGATCACGATTTCCTTCAACCTGGCGCCGGACGTCCCGCTGGGCAATGCCACCGCCAAGATCGAGCAGATGGGCGTGAAGATGGGCCTGCCGGCTTCCATCATCACCAGCTACGGCGGCGATGCAGCCGTGTTCAAAGATTCCCAGAGCAGCCAGCTGATCCTGATCGTGGCGGCCCTGGGCGTGATTTACGTGCTGCTGGGCGTGCTGTATGAGAGCTATATCCACCCGCTGACCATCCTGGCGGGCTTGCCGTCCGCTGCGGTGGGTGCGCTGCTGACCTTGTGGATCTTCAAGCTGGACCTGACCATGATCGCGATCATCGGCATCCTGATGCTGATCGGTATTGTGAAGAAGAACGCAATCATGATGATCGACTTCGCCCTGGTGGCGCAGCGGGAGGAGGGCAAGTCGCCGATGGAGGCGATCCGTGAAGCCTGTATCCTGCGTTTCCGCCCCATCATGATGACGACCATGGCGGCCCTGATGGGCGCCTTGCCGATCGCCCTCGGCCTGGGCGCCGGCGCCGAACTGCGTCAGCCGCTGGGCCTGGCGGTGATCGGCGGCCTGCTGTTCTCGCAAGTGATCACCCTGTACATCACCCCGGTGATTTACTTGTTCCTTGATAAATATTCAGGCACCGGCCCGATGAAGGATGAGGACCTGGATGACGGATCTGCAACAGAAGTTGCGCAGCCGGTCGAACTCAGGGCGGTCAAAGCGGCCAAACATTGATACCATGCTGGGCGGCGCTTACAACCTGTAACATTTATAAAGACGGAAACTCGGTAAGCTGCCACCCCAGTATCTTCAGTAAAAAGCCACTATCTTGCACCAGTACACTCATTCCCACGCCGAGCTTGCGGCCCACGACGGGCTTTGCCCGACTTGCGGCCAGCCGTGGCCGGAAGAGAAAGTGCTGGACTACGGTTCCAATAAGCCGAACCGCTGGGGCATGGCCTTCACCGTTGGCCTGCACTTGCTGGCGGTGCTGATCTATTTCATCAAGCCGCACGACAAGATCGTGCTGAACGCGCCGGCAAAGGAAGGGGAGATGGTCTACATCACTCCGGGCAAGCCGGCTCAGCAGCCGAAGCCTAAGGCACAGCCGAAAGCCAAGGTGGCCAAGGAAACGCCGCGTTCCTCGCGTGCTTACCTGCCGCCGAACAAGAACGCGATCACCGAGATTATCAAGCCCCAGGAGCAGCTTGTTCCGCCGGAGCAGGCCAAACTGACGCCGCCGCCGGAAAACGCGCCGGACATGGCGACGCTGATAGAAATGCGCCGCCGTGCACGCGGGGCCACCGATACGCCGCAGCCGTCGCAGGAAGAGGATGCCGGAGCCACCGGCAAGGCGCGCGCCATGGCCAATATCATGGGCGCGCAAGGCCGCAACGCGAATGGCGAGCGTAATGACACGGGCGGCATGTTCCAGATCGTGAATCAGACCTTTAATGGCGCGGATATCAAGTTCAAGGGATTCAGCTCCAATTTCAAGCGCACGTGGCAGCAGCAGGTGCACGTGGACCAGGGCGCGGAGAAGGATATTGAAACGGCAATCATCAAGCGCATGATCGAGATGATCCGCAAGGAGAAGCCGGGCGACTTTATCTGGGAATCCCACCGCCTGGCGCGCAATGTGCCAATGAGCGCGCGCAAGGAGGATGAGAAGGAGCTGCAGGCGTTCCTGATGCTGGAGTTTTTCCCGAATTACGGCAAATTGAACCGATAGAGCCTGACAGCAGGGGTCCGACCCTTGGGTCGTACCCCGGTTTCCCGGTTTCGCAGGTTTTGTTGGGTTTACCGCAACCCCCGCAAAAATTCATGAATCCTGCCCGCATCCTGCCGCTATAATCGCAAAATTTGCCGATTGGAGCCGGAGTTTTCGCCGCGATGAACATCACCCTGATTTCCTTTGTTGTGCTGTACCTGCTGGGCACCCTTGGCCTTGGTGTCTGGGCCGGCACCCGCATCAAGAATACGACCGACTTCGCAGTGGCTGGCCGCAGCCTGCCATTGATCATGGTGATTACGACAACTTTCGCGACCTGGTTTGGCGCGGAAACCGTGATGGGCATTCCCGCCAAGTTCGTGCAAGGCGGCCTGAATGCCATTGTGGAAGACCCATTCGGCGCCGGCACCTGCCTGATCCTGGTCGGCATGTTCTTCGCCGCCCGCCTGTACAAACTCAACCTGCTGACCATCGGCGACTTCTACCGCCAGCGCTTCGGCAAGGGCATCGAGGTGTTCTGCTCGGTGGCCATCATCATTTCCTACCTGGGCTGGGTGGCGGCGCAGATCACCGCCCTGGGCCTGGTGTTCTCCGTGCTGACCAATGGCGCTATGTCGGAAACCGTCGGCATGATCGTCGGCACCCTGGCGGTGCTGATCTATGTCGTGATCGGCGGCTTCCTGGCGGTGGCGTGGACTGACTTTATCCAGATGATCGTGCTGGTGGTGGGCCTGTCCATCATCGCCATGTTCTCGGCCGACCTGGCTGGCGGCACTGGCAAGGTGATCGAAATGGCATCGCAGAAAGACCTGTGGAAGTTCATGCCGCAGCCGACTTTCACTGAAATGGCCATGTTCATCGGCTCCGCTGTGACCATGATGCTGGGCTCCATCCCACAGCAGGACGTGTTCCAGCGCGTGATGTCGGCCAAGGACGCCAAGACTGCGCGCCGCGGCGCCATGATCGGCGGCGCCAGCTACATCCTGTTCGCGGCGGTGCCGATGTTTATCGTGTCCTGCGCCATCATCGTGCTGGGCGACCATGGCCTGGAAATGGCCAAGAACGATTACCAGCGCCTGCTGCCGACCTTCGTGCTGACCAAGATGCCGCTGGTGATGCAGATCCTGTTCTTCGGCGCGCTGCTGTCGGCGATCAAGTCGACGTCGTCGGCGACGCTGCTGGCGCCGTCCACCAGCTTTGTCGAGAACATCCTGAAGAACCTGCGTCCTGGCATGGGCGACAAGCAGCAGCTGTTCGCGATGCGCGCCACCATCGTGGTGTTTGCGGCATCGGTGCTGCTGTACGCGATCAAGATGAACGGCACCTCGATCTATGAACTGGTTTCTTCGGCTTACCAGATCACCCTGGTGGGCGCGTTTGTGCCGCTGGTCATGGGCCTGTACTGGAAGCGCGCCACCACCCAGGGCGCGATCTTCTCGCTGGGCGCCGGCATTCTTACCTGGATTGTGTTCTTCCCGCAGATCTCTTCGCTTGGCGCAACGTTCCCGGGCCAGCTGGCAGGCTTGCTGGCCGGCTTCATCGGCATGATCGTTGGCTCGCTGATGCCTCAGGTGCTGCGCAATCGCCATGACGGCGTGCATCACGTCAAAGGCTTGAACGCATAAACAATAAAAAGGGGACGTAACCAATTACCGACTGGCGGTAATTGGTTACGTCCCCTTTTTTAATTGGTTACGTCCCCTTTTTTAGTTTTTCTTAGGCAAGGCTTTTGAGCTTGCGTGCAATGTCCAGCGCGAAGTAGGTGAGGACGCCGTCGGCGCCGGCGCGCTTGAAGGCCATCATCGATTCCATCATCACCTTGTCGTGATCGAGCCACCCGTTCAGCGCGGCGGCCTTCAGCATGGCGTATTCGCCCGACACCTGGTAGGCGTAAGTCGGCACCTTGAATTCATCCTTCACGCGGCGCACGATGTCCAGGTAAGGCATGCCTGGCTTGACCATCACCATGTCGGCGCCTTCGGCGATATCCAGCGCCACTTCGCGCAGGGCTTCATCGGTGTTGGCCGGGTCCATCTGGTAGGTGAACTTGTCCGCCTTGCCCAGCGCCGCTGCCGAACCGACCGCATCGCGGAAGGGGCCGTAGAAGGCGGAGGCGTATTTGGCCGAGTAAGCCATGATGCGGGTGTGGATCAGGCCTTTGTCTTCCAGCGCCTTGCGCATCACGCCAATGCGGCCGTCCATCATGTCGGACGGACCGACGATGTCCACGCCGGCTTCTGCCTGGCACAGCGCCTGGCGTACCAGCATCTCGGTGGTTTCGTCGTTCAGGATGGAGCCCTTTTCGTCGACGGTGCCGTCCTGGCCGTGGCTGGTGTACGGGTCCAGCGCCACGTCGGTCATGATGCCCAGCTCGGGGAATTCCTTCTTCAATGCGCGCACGGCACGCGGGATCAGGCCTTCCGGATTGGTCGCTTCAACACCGTCGTTGGTTTTCAGCGAAGGATCGATGTTCGGGAACAGCGACAGCACCGGGATGCCCAGCTTCACGCATTCCTCGGCAACCTTCAACAGGTTGTCGATCGAGATGCGGTCCACGCCCGGCATGGTGGTTACCGCCTCGCGGCGGTTTGCACCTTCCACCACGAAGACCGGGTAGATCAGGTCATCGACGGTGACGGTGTTTTCGCGCATCAGGGCGCGCGAGAACGGGTCGCGGCGCATGCGGCGCATGCGGATGGCTGGGAAATCAGGAGTGATCATTCTTCGCTTTCGTCAGGAGTTGGCGCTTCGCCGCCGTCGGCGAGGCCGGCCAGCTCTTCGATCTTGGCCGTCGCTTCCTCAATGCCGATGCGCTTCAGCGCGGAAAACAGTTGTACGGTGAAGGGGAAGCCTTCGCCGTCTTCGTCGACGTAGCTGTCAAGCTTGGCCTTGGCCTGGCGCAGCGCGTTGATCGATTCATTGCGGTTCAACTTGTCCGCCTTGGTCAGGATGCAGTGGATCGGCTTGCCGGTCGGGGCGAACCATTCGATCATCTGCACGTCGAGTTCGGTGAACGGGCGGCGCGCGTCCATCATCAGCACCAGGGCGGCCAGCTGGTCGCGGCGCTGCACGTAGTCGCCGAGCAGGCGCTGCCAGTGGTTCTTGGCGTCGCCTGACACTTCGGCATAGCCGTAACCCGGCAAGTCGGCGATCAGGCACTCCAGTTCGTCCATATTGATCGGGTCATGACGGTGCATGGCCACGTGGGCGCCGCCGATCGAGAAGAAGTTGATATGCTGTGTGCGGCCGGGGGTCTTGGAGGCGAACGCCAAGCCTTTCTGGTTGCACAGGATGTTAATTGCGGTGGACTTGCCAGCGTTCGAACGGCCCGCAAAGGCGATCTCTGGCACCGACGTGCGCGGCAGGTCGCGCAGGTGGTTGACGGTGGTGAAAAAGCGGGCTTGCCAGAGTTTAGACATGGGAAATGCAACAAAAAGGGGGCAATAAAGCAGGAAAGCTATTGTACAATAAGGGGTTACGAATTGTTGCCATGCTATATTGCAACGATTCCTCTATCACTAATAACTTAATCTGTCCCAGGGTGTCTGAATGAATCGTGCGTTTTCGCCATTTGTAAAATCCTTGTTCGTCGCAATGCTGGCTGTTTCCGGTGTAGCTTCCGCCAACGAAGCACACGCTCCTGCCGCTGCCAAGGCTGATCCAGCCAAAGGCGCCACCCTGTACGCAGAAGGCGATAACGCGCGCGGCATCCCGGCTTGCGTGTCCTGCCACGGCGCCAAGGGTGCATCCACCATCACCGTCAACCCTAAACTGGGTGGCCAGGGCGAAGCCTACATCTACAAACAGCTGGTGGCCTTCACCACCGATGCGCGTCCAGGCACCGTGATGACCGCGTTCGCCAAGGCGCTGACCGAAGAAGAAAAGAAAAACGTCGCCGCCTACCTGAACACCGAAGCTTCCAAGGCCGGTGCTGCGAAGAACAAAGACACCATTGAACTGGGCAAGAAGATCTACCGCGGCGGCATCGCTGAAAACCGCGTGCCAGCCTGCGCATCCTGCCACGGCCCAGCCGGCGCCGGCATGCCTGCCATGTACCCACGCGTGGGCGGCCAGCACCAGGACTACACCGCTGCCACCCTGAAGGCATTCAAGGCCGGTACCCGCAAGTCCAGCGCCGAGATGCAAGCCATCGCTTACCGTATGTCCGACAAGGAAATCGAAGCGGTCGCCGATTACATGGCTGGCTTGAAGTAATTGTGACGCGCCGCCCGCAGCAAGGGCGGTACTGGACATGAAAAGGGCGGCCGCGCAAGCAGGCTGCCCTTTTTGTTGTTATCCTCCTGACTTTTTCCCTTAGCAATGAGCGACGCACCAACCACTTCCGGAATCCAGCTGCGCAACCGGCGCGGCCCAGTGGCAGAAACCGTCGAGCTGCTGTCGTCGATGCGTTTCGCAATCGCGTTGTTCGTGGTGATTATCCTCGCCGCGATCATCGGCACCATCGTGCAGCAAAGCCAGCCGATGCCGAACTATATCAACCAGTTCGGGCCGTTCTGGTTCGAGGTCTTCAACAAGCTGCAGCTGTACGCGATTTACTCTTCCTGGTGGTTCGTCTCCATGTGCGCCTTGCTCGTCGTGTCGACCTCGCTGTGCGTGGTGCATAACACGCCGAAGATGCTGAAGGATATGCGTAGCTGGCGCGAGAAAGTGCGCGAGGCTTCGCTCAATAATTTCCATCACAAGACCCACTGGCAGTCGCCCGCGACACGCGAGCAGCTGGCCGTGCAGACCGCGCAGCGCCTGGGCCACGCCGGCTATGCCGCCAAGATCGTGGAGAAGGATGGCGCGGTGCTGGTGACGGCCAAGCGCGGTGCGGGCAACAAGTTCGGCTACATCTTTGCGCACAGCGCGATCGTGATCATCCTGATCGGCGGCATGCTCGATTCCGACCTGCCGATCCGCTTCCAGCAATGGGTGCTGGGCAAGACGGCCTTCGCAGGCACCGGCCTGATTTCCGACATCCCGGCCAAGCACCGCCTGGGCGTGCATAACCCGACCTACCGCGGCAATATCGCGCTGCCGGAGGGAACCAGTGGTAATACCGCCATCCTGCAGCGCCCTGACGGGGTGCTGGTGCAGGACCTGCCATTCTCGATCCAGCTGAAGAAATTCGATATCGACTTTTACAGCACCGGTATGCCGAAACTGTTCGCCAGCCACGTGACCGTGCGTTCGAATGAAACCGGCAAGACCATGGATGCCGTGGTCGAAGTGAACAAGCCGCTGATCTTTGAAGGCGTGGCGATTTACCAGTCTTCCTTTGAAGACGGCGGCACCAAATTGAAACTGCTTGGTTACCCGATGAAGGGTACCGGCACGACGACCTTCGCCCTGAATGGCGAAGTCAATAGCACGACCAAACTGGGCGAAGACTATACCGTGGAGTGGACCGACTTCCGCCCCTTCAACGTGGAGAACATCGGCAACCAGGATGCACGCGCCGTGACCAAGGGCGAGAATCTGAATGAGTCCTTCGCCCGCAGCCTGGACAAGCAACTGGGCTCGGCCGCCAAGACCGCCCATAACAAGGATCTGAAGAACGTCGGCCCGTCGGTGCAGTACAAGCTGCGCGACAAGAACGGCCAGGCACGCGAATTCCAGAACTATATGCAGCCGGTGACGATCGAAGGCGACACCGTCTTCCTGGCCGGTGTGCGCGCCAATCCATCCGATCCGTTCAGCTTCCTGCGTATCCCGGCAGACGACGAGCACAGCGTGCGCGAGTGGATGCGCCTGCGCGCCGCCGTGCAAGACCCGGCACTGCGCCAGAAGGCTGCGACGCGCTATGCGGCGCAGGCCATGCCGCAATCGAAGGCTGGCGACGCCCTGCGCACGCAACTGGAAGCGTCCGCACTGAAGGGCATGGAGATCTTTGCCGGCGACGTCAACGGCGCAGGCTTCTTCGCCATCAGCCGCTTCCTGGAGAAGGTGCCGCAGGCGGAGCAGACCAAGGCCGCCGAGATCTTCCTGAAGATCCTGAACGGCACGATGTGGGAACTGTGGCAAGCAGCGCGCGAGAAGGACGGCTTGCCGGCCGCCGCGATGGACGAGACCCACGGCCGTTTCCTGCAGCTCGCCACGAACGCGCTGTCGGACAGCTTCTTCTACGGCGCCCCGGTCTACCTGCAGCTGGACGAATATATCGAAGTGAAGGCATCGGTATTCCAGGTCACCCGTTCGCCGGGCAAGACCGTTGTGTATATTGGATGCCTGCTCCTGGTGCTGGGCGTGTTTGCGATGTTCTACATCCGCGAGCGCCGCGTCTGGGTGTGGATCAAGGATGGTGAAGGCGGTGCCGAGGCCCTGATGGCCATGAGCACCCAGCGCAAGACGCTGGACTTCGAGAAAGAATTCAAGGAACTCAAGGAAAAACTGCCGCAATCGGCGTAAGCTGTTGCCAGGTTTTGGAGAAAGCGAATGGAAGCGACACAAATCTACGCCCAGCAGCCGGGCTATTTCAAGCGCCTGGGCGCGTTTGACTGGCTGTTCGCCCTGGTCCTGTTTGCGGGAGCGCTGTACGCGTTCAACCGCTTCGGCGCCTATATGGACGTCTACGAGAAGGGCATCCTGCTCGCCTCCGCGCCGGCATTTGCCGCGCTGGGCTTTTACTGGAAACCGCTGCGCTGGCTGATGCCCCTGACGTTCGCGCTGGCGCTGGCGGGCGTGGCCATGTACGGCGGCGAGCTGTCCTCAGCCGATTCCCGCTTCTGGCTCAAGTACATGCTGTCCAGCCAGTCGGCTATCTTGTGGATGAGCACCTTGTTCTTCCTGTCCACCCTGTTCTACTGGGGCGGCATGTTCACGCGCTCGTCCCTGGGCGGCGCGGCAGGCTCGATCCTGTGCTGGGCGGCGGTGGTGCTGGGCGTGACCGGCATGCTGGTGCGCTGGTACGAGTCCTACCTGATCGGCACCGACATCGGCCACATCCCGATTTCGAACCTGTATGAAGTGTTCGTGCTGTTCTCGCTGATCACCGCCATGTTCTACCTCTACTACGAAGAGCATTACGCGACGCGCGCGCTGGGTCCCTTCGTGCTGCTGGTGATCTCGGCTGCTGTCGGCTTCCTGCTGTGGTACACCGTGGCGCGCGGCGCTTCCGAAATCCAGCCGCTGGTGCCGGCGCTGAAGAGCTGGTGGATGAAAATTCACGTACCGGCCAACTTCATCGGCTACGGCACGTTTGCCCTGGCATCGATGGTGGCGTGGGCCTACCTGCTCAAGTATGAAAATTCCCGCACGTTGTGGCTGGCGCTGGTGGTTGCGCCGATTGCCATCGTGGCGGCAGCCTTCCTGATCGCCTTCGTCTCCGGTGCGGAAGCCTCCACCACTGCAGCGATTGGCCAGATCAGCATGAAGGTCGGCGTGCTCGTTGCGCTGTTCGCCGTGACCAACCTGGTGCGCGGCTCCTTCGCCGACCGCCTGCCAAGCGGCGAAGTGCTGGAAGACGTGATGTACAAGGCGATCTCGATCGGCTTCGCCTTCTTCACCATTGCCACCATTCTCGGCGCGCTGTGGGCTGCCGAAGCCTGGGGCGGCTACTGGTCCTGGGACCCGAAGGAAACCTGGGCCCTGATCGTCTGGCTGAACTACGCAGCCTGGCTGCATATGCGCCTGATGTCCGGCCTCCGCGGCAAGGCCTCCGCCTGGTGGGCCGTGGTCGGCCTGGTGGTCACTACCTTCGCCTTCCTGGGCGTAAACATGTTCCTTTCCGGCTTGCATTCCTACGGCAAGCTTTAATATCGGCTTCAGCAAACTGGTGTAAGGTTTAGCTATTACCTTGCACCAGTCCTGGAGCTGACCATGCTGATCCTTCCTTCCGAAATCACGCCGCGAGAAATTTTCGAGTCGCGCCGCAAGTTCATCAAGCTGGCCGCCGCGGGCGCCATTCTCGGCCCCGAGCTGGCGCTGGCACAGTCCCAGGGCGGCGGCCTCGCCAAGCTGGCGGCCAAACGCAATCCCGCCTTTGCTGTCATGGAAAAGCAGACGGCGTACAAGGACGCCACTACCTACAACAATTTCTACGAATTCGGCACGGACAAGTCGGATCCGGCGGAGAACGCGCATACGCTGCGCACGCGTCCGTGGACGGTGCAGATCGAGGGCGAAGTGAAGAAGCCGATGACGCTCGATATCGACAGCCTGCTTAAGCTGGCTCCGCTCGAAGAGCGCATCTACCGTCATCGCTGCGTGGAAGGCTGGTCGATGGTAGTGCCTTGGATCGGTTATTCCTTCTCCGAGTTGATCAAGAAGGTCGAGCCGACGGGTAATGCCAAGTACGTTGAATTTGTCACGCTGGCGGATCACCAGCAAATGCCGGGTGTACGCAGCCGCGTGCTGGACTGGCCTTATGTGGAAGGCTTGCGCATCGACGAAGCCAATCACCCGCTGGCGCTGCTCACCGTGGGCATGTATGGCGAAGTGCTGCCGAACCAGAATGGTGCACCGGTGCGTATGGTGCTGCCGTGGAAGTACGGCTTCAAATCCGCCAAGTCGATTGTGAAGATCCGCTTCGTACGCGATATGCCGCGCACTTCCTGGAACAAGTCGGCGCCCAATGAGTACGGCTTCTTCTCGAACGTGAACCCGGACGTCGACCACCCGCGCTGGTCGCAGGCCAGCGAGCGCCGCATCGGCGAAGACGGCTTCTTCACCAAGAAGCGCAAGACGCTGATGTTTAACGGCTATCCGGAAGTGGCGTCGCTCTACACCGGCATGGACCTGAAGAAGTACTACTGATGGCATTCACCCCGACACCGCGCCAGCTGACGGCGATCAAATCCATCGCCTTCATACTGGCGCTGGTGCCGTTCTTTGCCCTGGCCTATCTGGTGGCGGCCGACAAGCTGGTCGAGCCGCTGCAGTACATCACGCGCAATACCGGCTCGTGGACATTATATTTTCTGTGCATCACGCTTGCCGTGACGCCGCTGCGGCGTCTATCGGGCTGGAACTGGCTGCTCAAGCTGCGCCGCATGATGGGCCTTTATGCCTTCTTTTACGCGCTGCTGCACTTCACCACTTTCCTGTGGTTTGACCATTTCTTCGATGTGCAGGAGATGCTGAAGGACGTCGCCAAGCGGCCCTTCATCACAGTGGGCTTTACCGCCTTTGTGCTGCTGGTGCCCTTGGCCGCGACCAGCACCAACGCCATGGTGCGCCGCCTGGGCGGCAAGCGCTGGCAAGCTTTGCATAAGCTGGTGTACGTAATCGCGCCGCTGGGCATCCTGCACTTCTGGTGGATGCGTGCAGGTAAGCACGATTTCAACAAGCCGATTTTGTTCGGCGTGATCGTACTTGCCCTGCTGGGGATGCGCGCCTGGTGGGCGCGCAGGAAGGTGCTTACTTGATGACTGATTCCAGCGCGAACAGGTCGGCTGGATTTTCGCGCTGGCGGACGACGTGGACTTTGTCGCCGTCGACGATCAGCTCCACGGCGCGGCCGCGGGTGTTGTAGTTGGACGCCATGGTCATGCCGTAGGCGCCGGCGGTCTTCATCACCAGCAGGTCGCCCGGCGCGACGTTCAGTTCGCGGTCGCGCGCCAGCCAGTCGCCGGATTCGCAGATCGGGCCTACCACGTCGAACATCAGGGCTTCAGAAGGGGTTTTCACCACCGGCTGCATGTCCATCCACGCCTGGTACATCGCAGGGCGCGCCATGTCGTTCATGGCGGCGTCGACGATACAGAAGTTCTTCTCTTCGCCGTGCTTGATGAATTCCACGCGCGTCAGCAGCACGCCGGCATTGCCAACGATGGAGCGGCCCGGTTCGAAGATCACCTTGATTGGCTTGCCGCCGTGCTTTTCGGCGCGCCAGGCGTCGATGCGCTTGAACAGGCGGCCGAGGTAGTCGCCCACCGGTACCGGTGCGCCATCGCCGTAGTCGATGCCCAGGCCGCCGCCGATGTCCAGGTGGTGCAAGTGGATGCCTTCGGCGCCCAGGGCGTCGATCAGCTCAATCAGCTTGTCGAGCGCCTCCAGCAGTGGCGCGTCGTCCAGAAGCTGGGAGCCGATGTGGCAGTCGATGCCCGATACGTCCAGGTGTGGCAGCTCGGCGGCGGTGCGGTAGGTCGCCAGTGCATCGTCGAAGGCTACGCCGAATTTGCTGGCCTTCAGGCCGGTGGCGATGTAGGGGTGGGTCTTGGGATCGACATTCGGGTTCACGCGCAGCGAGACGCGCGCTTTCTTGCCCATGGAGCCTGCCACTTCGTTCAGGCGGTGCAGTTCGGGAATCGATTCCACGTTGAAGCACAGGATGTCGTGCGACAGGGCCAGGCGCATTTCTTCCACGCTCTTGCCGACGCCGGAGAAAATCACTTTCTTCGGATCGCCGCCGGCGGCGATCACGCGCAGCAGTTCACCGCCGGACACGATGTCGAAGCCGGCGCCGCGGCGGGCCAGCAGGTCCAGGATGGCGAGGTTGGAGTTGGCCTTCATCGCATAGCAGACCAGGGCATCGCGGCCCGCACAAGCGTTGGCGTAGGCGTCGAAATTGCCGGTCAGCTGGGATTTGGAATAAACGTAGGCAGGGGTGCCGTAGTTTTCAGCGATGGTGTTGAGCGCAACGCCTTCGGCGTGCAGTACGCCATTCTGATAGTCGAAGTGGGACATAAAATTACTGTTGGGATGCTGGTGGTGTGGACGGAACCGGAGCCTCAGGCGGTGCCACGCCCGGTTTGCCCGCTGTAACAGGCTTGGCGGGTGGCTTTGGCAGGTACAGGGGGCCGGTTTGGCCACATCCGGCCAGCAGGGCCGTCATTGCTAGGACGGCAAGTGCGATTCGGGACTTCACGATTAAAATAGAGGCTTGATAGGAATCTTGGAGTGTAGCATGACCGAATCGGAATTTTTGGACCTGGCTGAAGCAACCCTGGATGCGATCGAAGCATCGCTGGATCGCCTGTGCGAGCAGGATATGGTGGATGTGGAGTGCAGCCGCAGCGGCAATGTGCTCGAGATCGAGTTTGTGGAGAATGGGTCTAAGGTGATTATCAACTCGCAGGCGCCGATGCAGGAGCTGTGGGTGGCTGCGCGCTCGGGCGGGTTCCACTATCGCCAGGTGGAGGGCAAGTGGGTTGATACGCGCCGCGGTACGGAGCTGTACGCGGCGCTGTCGGAGATTGTGACGGAGCAGGGCGGGGCGCCGGTGGTGGTGGCGCCTTAAACCCGGATTTACCGGGTTTAGAACAGCTCGTTCTTGACCGCGTCCTTCTGCTTCTCTTCCGCCGGCGTACCACGCGTCGCGCCTTCCAGGCTGTCGATGCCGACGCCCGGCGGATTCTCCGCATAGTAATACTCCCCATCCTGGGAGATGATGCCTTCCGGTATTGGGCGTTCCTCAACCGGAATATTCTTCAGCGCCTTGGCCATGTAGCCGATCCAGATCGGCAAGGCCAGGCCGCCGCCGGTCTCCTTGTTGCCAAGGTTTTTTGGCTGGTCGAAGCCAATCCACGCAATGCCCACCAGCTTGGCCTGGTAGCCCGCGAACCAGGCGTCGATCGAATCATTGGTGGTGCCGGTCTTGCCCGCGATATCGGGGCGTTTCAGCGACAGCGCACGCGTTGCGGTGCCAAAGCGCACCACGTCCTTCATCATCGAATCCATCAGGAAGGCATTGCGCTCGTCGATCACGCGGTTTTTCTCGTCGCCAGCCTTGTCCGGATTGGCCTGCGACAGCACCTTGCCGTTGGCGTCGGTGACCTTGGCGATCAGGTAAGGCGAGACCTTGTAGCCGCCGTTGGCGAAGACCGAATAAGCGCCCGCCATCTGCATCGGCGTCACGCCACCGGCGCCCAGGGCCAGCGTCAGGTAAGGCGGGTTGCGTTCCGGGTCGAAGCCGAAGCGCGTGGCGTATTCCTGGCCGTATTTGGCGCCGATGCGGTGCAGGATGCGGATCGAGATCATGTTCTTCGACTTGGTCAGGCCGCGGCGCATGGTCATCGGGCCCTCATATTTGCCGTCATAGTTCTTCGGTTCCCATGCCTGGCCGCCAGTCTGGCCCGCATCGAAGGAGATCGGCGCGTCGTTGATCATGGTCGCTGGCGACAGGCCGCGCTCGAGCGAAGCCGAATAGATGAAAGGCTTGAACGAGGAGCCAGGCTGGCGCCAGGCCTGGGTCACGTGGTTGAACTTGTTGCGGTTGTAGTCGAAGCCGCCCACCATGGCCTTGATCGCGCCATCTTCGGTGCTGGACGAAATGAAAGCCGATTCCACTTCCGGCATCTGGGTGATCTGCCAGTCCTTCCCTTCCTGCATGACGCGGATCACGGCGCCACGGCGGATGCGCTTGTTCGGCGGGTTCTTATCCGACAGCCAGCTCTTGCCCATGGCCAGGCCGGCGCCGGTGATGGTGATTTCCTCGCCGGAGGCGGTGGAGGCCACCACCTTGTCGGCGGCTGCGCTGAGCACCATGGCAGCGACGATATTGTCGCTGTCCGGATGTTCGGCCAGCTCGGTTTCCATGATGTCGTCGGCTTCGGACTTGCTGGACGGCAGGTCGACGTAGGATTCAGGGCCGCGGTATGGGTGGCGCTTCTCGTATTCCATCACGCCGGCGCGCAGGGCCAGGTAGGCGGCGTCCTGGTCGGCCTTGGTGATGGTGGTAAAGACATTCAGGCCGCGCGTGTAAGTCTCTTCCTTGAACTGTTCGTAGACCAGCTGGCGCGCCATTTCCGCAACATATTCGGCATGGACGCCGAACGCGCTGCTGTCCGTTTTCACTTTTAGCTGTTCATTCTTAGCCGCTTCGTACTGGGCGGGCGTAATATACCCAAGCTGGGCCATGCGTTGCAGGATGTACTGCTGGCGCACCTTGGCGCGCTTCGGGTTGACCACCGGGTTGTAGGCCGAAGGCGCTTTAGGCAGGCCAGCCAGCATGGCAGCTTCCGCCACGCTAATGTCTTTCAGGTTCTTGCCGAAGTAGATTTGGGCGGCCGATGAAAAGCCGTAGGCCCGCTGCCCCAGGTAGATCTGGTTCATGTAGACCTCAAGGATCTGGTCCTTGGTCAGGTTCTGCTCGATCTTCCAGGCAAGCAGCGCTTCATAAGCCTTGCGCTTGAACGTCTGCTCGCTCGATAAGAAGAAGTTGCGCGCTACCTGCTGCGTAATGGTGGACGCCCCTTGGCGGGCGCCGCCGGTCGCGTTGTGGACTGCGGCGCGCAGGATGCCCCAGTAGTCGACGCCGCCGTGCTCATAGAAGTTGCTGTCTTCAATCGCCAGCACGGCCTTCTTCATGACGTCGGGGATGTCCTTGCTGTGCACCAGGTTGCGGCGCTCTTCGCCGAACTCGCCGATCAGCACATTGTCGGCCGAGTAAATGCGCAGCGGCATTTTAGGCCGGTAGTCGGTAATCGTTTCGAGCGATGGCAGGTTGGGGTAGGCCAAGGCCAGGCCGAACACCACCAGCAGCACGCCGGCGAGGATCAGGCCCAGCAGGGAAATCAGGGCCATCAGCAGGAAACCCTTCGGCTTCTTCGCCGTGGTCTCGTGGTTGTTTGCAGTCATATCCAGCTTCAGAAGGTTTTATGCAAGGCATTATAAATGAGGCCTCTTAGCCCTGAGCGCACGTGATAATCGGAAATATTTACCGTAGGCAACAAAACAACTTAGTTAATTGATAGCCATTAAATGCAACATTAGGTGTGGCAAAACTCTCACAAAACAGCAATGGTGCACAGGAGAAATACCTTTACATTGCGCTGACAATGTTGCTAGCATCTAATGTACTGTCTCATGTTTGCGGTCTAAACACGGGTTTTTAAACGAATTTGGATATGTAAATGTCTATGGAGTTGTCAGGAGTGCATCCATGTCATTGGACCTGAAAGCCCTGTTTGGCGGTGCCCAGGGCCCGCTGGTTGGCCTAGATATCAGCACCTCGAGTGTGCGCATGGTGGAATTGTCCGACGCGGGCAAGGACGGCATGCGCCTCGAGCGCTATGCCTCAGAGCCTCTGCCGCGCGGCGCCGTCGCCGACGGCAATATTGAAAATATGGAGCAAGTGGTCGAGGCGGTGCGCCGCCTGGTCAAGAAAAGCGGCACCCGCGCGAAACACGTCGCGCTGGGCATGCCGCCTGCTTCCGTCATTACGAAAAAAATCGTGCTGCCCGCCGGTATGTCCGAGGGGCAGCTGGAAGTGCAGGTCGAATCCGAAGCTGCCCAGTACATCCCGTTTGCACTCGACGAGGTGAGCCTGGACTTCGACGTGATCGGCCCGGTCGCCAATTCCACGGAAGACATTGAAGTGATGCTGGCTGCGGCCCGCCGCGAAAAAGTCGAAGACCGCGTGGCGATTGCCGAATCGGCCGGCCTGAAGGCTTCGGTGATGGACATCGAATCCTATGCCGCGCGTTCCGCGCTGGACCGCGTCACCTCGCAGCTGCCGGACGGCGGTGCGGGCCAGGTGATCGCACTGTTCCAGATCGGCGCGGTGTCGACCCAGATTTCCGTGATGCTCGACGGCGCCACCATCTACGAACGCGAGCAGCCCTTTGGCGGCAACTCGCTGACCCAGGATATCGTGCGTTCCTACGGCCTGGCTTTTGAAGAAGCCGAAGCGCGCAAGAAAGCCGGCGACCTGCCGGAGAACTACCAGTCCGACGTGCTGGCCCCGTGGCTGGAAGGCGCGGCGCTGGAAGTGACGCGCGCCATCCAGTTCTTCTTCACCTCGACGCCGTTTACCAAGATCGACCAGATCTTCCTGGCCGGCGGCTGCGCCTTGCTGCCTGGCCTGCTGGAAATGATCGCCAGCCGCACCCGTATTTCGAGTGCTGTGATTTCGCCGTTCAAGGGCATGCAGCTGGCTTCCGGCTTGCGTGAAAGTGCATTGCGCACCGACGCGCCGGCATACCTGGTGGCTTGCGGCCTGGCCATGCGGAGGTTCGACTGATGATACGTATTAACCTTCTTCCGCACCGGGCGGAAAAGCGCAAGCTGCGCAAGAACGCCTTTTACGCCTTGCTGGGCCTCGGCCTGGCGGTCGGCGTGACCATCGTCGCGATGGTAGGCGGCTACAACGCGCGCGAACTGGCCATCCAGGAAAAGCGCCAGGAAGTGCTGAAAGGCGCCATCGCGGACCTGGACAAGAAGATCGCGGAAATTTCCTCGCTGCGCCAGGAAATCGATGCGCTGAAAGCGCGCCAGCAAGCGGTCGAAGACTTGCAGGCGGACCGCAACCAGCCGGTGTACCTGATGGATGAACTGGTCAAGCAGACGCCGCCTGGCGTGTTCCTGAAGACCGTCAAGCAGGAAGCGCTGAAAGTGACGTTGACCGGCGCGGCGCAGTCGCAGGAGCGTGTCTCCGAACTGTTGCGCAACCTGTCCGGCAATTCGCCGTGGCTGGAACGTCCCGACCTGGTGGAAGTCAAAGCCGGCACCATGGGTGGCGGTGCAGGCAGCAAGGCAAGCGCCCGCCATATCGTCGAATTCCAGCTGTCGGTCATGATCAAACGTCCACGCGACAAGGACGAAAACCCGGATGGCAAGCCGGGCGCCAAACCAGGCGCCAAGGGCGCTGCTTCTGTCAAGTCCTGAGAGCGAAACCATGGCAACTGATTTGAAAAATATAGGCGAAACGCTCAGCGCCCAGTTCAGGAACCTGAACGGCGTGCACCCAGGCTTGTGGCCTGTGGTGCCGCGCGTGCTGGTGGCGGTGGGTGTAGCGGCGCTGGCGGTGCTGGCCGGCTATTTCCTCTACTGGCAAGGCCAGTACGAAGACCTGGAAAAGGGCGCGGCGGCGGAACAGAAGCTGCGCGATGAGTTCACCCTGAAGGTGGGGCAGGCGGTCAACCTGGACGAACTCAAACGCCAGAAAGAACAGGTCGACAAGTACGTGGTGCAGATGGAGAAGCAACTGCCAGGCAAGGCCGAAATGGCAGCCCTGCTGTCGGACATCAACAATGCCGGCACCGGCCGCGGCCTGTCCTTCGAACTGTTCAAGCCGAGCCGCGTCGACGTCAAGGAATATTACGCTGAGCAGCCGATTGAACTGCGCGTGAACGGCAGCTACCACGACCTGGGCTCTTTTGCCGGCGACCTGGCCGGCATGGCGCGTATCGTCACGCTGAACAATATCTCGCTGGAAACCCGCAGCCGCGACGGCAAGGAGCTGCCGGCAGGCACGCTGCAGCTGAACGCCACTGCCAAGACCTTCCGCTACCTCGATCCGGAAGAAGTGGCCGAACAGCGCAAGGCCGCCAACGAGAAGAAGAAAAAAGAAAAGGGAGGGTCTCATTAATGAAGAAGTTAGCCCCCCTCGTTTGCGCATTGCTGTTGACCGCCTGCGGCGAGAGCGACGTGCAGCAGGTGCGCAGCTGGATGAAGGACGTCGAGGCGCAGACCAAGCCGACCGTCAAGCCGCTGCCTGAACCTAAGACGTTCGTGCCGTTCGCCTACGCGGCCGGCGACGTGCTGGATCCGTTCAACGCCAGCAAGCTGCTGACCGAGCTGGCCAAGAATCGCCCCGGCGGCACGCAGGCGCCGGACCAGAACCGTCGCAAGGAATTCCTCGAGAGCTTCCCGCTGGATGCCATGAAGATGGTCGGCACCATGGAAAAGAATAATGTGGTGCTTGGCTTGTTGCAGATCGACCGCACCGTCTACCAAGTCAAGAAGGGACAGTACGTGGGACAGAATTATGGTTTGATCACCGGGGTTAGCGATGACGCGATCACGGTGCGTGAAATTGTTCAGGATGCGGCCGGCGACTGGGTCGAGCGCATGTCGAAGATGGAACTGCAGGAAAGTAAGGAGAGCTCCAAATGATCGCCATCAGAACCCTGAAGCGCCTGTGCCGCCAGGCCAGCGTCGTGCTGGCCCTGGCCGGCAGCGCAGCGGTTGCGCAGGCACAGCAAGGCAACGCGATCGAATCGATCACGGCCAATCAGCAAGGCAACAATGTGATCGTGAAGATCCAGATGAAGGAGGCGCCGCAAAAGCTGCCGATCGGCTTTGCCATCACCAACCCGTCGCGCATCGCGCTCGACTTCGGCCAGACCATCAACGGCACCGGCAAGACCAGCCAGGATATCAACCTGGGCGAGCTGGCCAGCGTGAATGTGGTGCAGGCCGGCGACCGTTCGCGCCTGGTGTTTAACCTCAAGCGTGCATTGAATTACGCCACCGCCATCGACGGCAAGGCGATCATCCTGACCATCGACGGCTCCGGCGGCGTAGCGCAGCCGGTCGATGCGCGCGGTTTGCCGGTGGCAAGCGCGGCGCCGGCCAAGCCGGTCGGCAAGCAGATGCTGCGTGACATCGACTTCCGTCGCGGCACCAACGGTGAAGGCCGTGTGGTGATCGACCTGCCGAACAACCAGGTTGCAGTGGACATGCGCCAGACTGCCACCGGCGTGGTGGTGGACTTCCTGAAAACCAGCCTGCCGGAAACCCTGCGCCGCCGCCTGGACGTGACCGACTTCGGCACCCCCGTGACCCGCGTCACCACCGTGCCGCACGGCGACAACGTGCGCATGACTGTGGAAGCGCACGGCCTGTGGGAACAAAGCGTGTACCAGAGCGACACCCAGCTGGTGGTGGACGTCAAGCCGATCAAAGAAGACCCGAACAAGCTGGTGCAAGGCACCCAGGGCTACCGCGGCGAGAAGCTGTCGTTCAACTTCCAGAACGTGGAAGTGCGCGCCGCGCTGCAAGCCATTGCCGACATCTCGGGCCTGAACATCATCACCAGCGACAGCGTGCAGGGCAACCTGACCCTGCGCCTGAAGGAAGTCCCATGGGACCAGGCGCTGGACGTGGTGCTGCAGGCGAAGAGCCTGGACATGCGCAAGAACGGCAACGTGCTGTGGATCGCACCGCAGGAAGAGCTGCTGACCAAGGAAAAACTGGTGATGGAGCAGAAAGCCCAGATCGCCGACCTGGAGCCGCTCAAGACCGAAATCTTCCAGCTCAATTACCTGAAGGCTGAATCGTTCCGTAACATCTTCGCTGCCGACAGCACCGGCGGTGACGGCAAGAGCACCCGCGTCCTGTCCAAGCGCGGCGTGGCCATCATCGAGCCGCGTTCGAACCAGCTGTTCGTGACCGATATCGCCTCCAAGATCGAGGAAATTCGCAAGCTGATCCAGAAAACCGACATCTCCTCCAAGCAGGTGCTGATCGAGGCCCGCATCGTCGAAGCTTCCGACACCTTTACCAAGAACCTGGGCGCCAAGCTGGGCTTTGCAGATATGCGCGGCATCCGCGGCGGCGACGCCGGCTGGGGCCTGGGCGGCGGCAACACCCGCCTGGGCGTGAGCGGCAACCAGAGCGGTATCGGCCAGGCCACCGGGGTACTGCGTGTCGACAACGGCCCCGATTCCTTTAACAACACCCAGTTCATCAACCTGCCGGCCGCTTCGATCAATGGCGCCCAGGCGGGCAGCCTGGCGATCAGCCTGTTCAACTCGGCCGCCAACCGCTTCCTGAACCTCGAGCTGTCCGCCCTGGAAGCCGACGGCACCGGCAAGATCATTTCCAGCCCGCGCGTGGTCACCGCCGACAAGGCGCCTGCGCTGATCGAGCAGGGCGTGGAACTGCCATACCAGGTGGCCACTTCTTCCGGCGCGACCTCGATCGTGTTCCGTAAGGCCAACCTGAAGCTGGAAGTGATGCCGCAAATTACCCCGGACGGTAATGTCGTTCTCGATGTAGATGTGACCAAGGATTCCGTGGGTCAGGAAACGCGTGCCGGTTTTGCGATCGACAACAAGCACGTGAAGACCCAGGTGATGGTGGAAAACGGCGGCACCGTGGTGCTGGGCGGTATCTACCAACAGACCGAGCGCAACACCACCTCCAAGGTGCCGCTGCTGGGTGATGTGCCTGTGTTGGGCTACCTGTTCAAAACCAATTCGCGTACCAATGACAAGACCGAACTGCTGGTCTTCATTACGCCAAAGATCGTTACCGACCGCCTGACCGCGCGTTGAGACGAAGTTCCAGAGTCACCAGAAAAAGGGTAAGAGAAATGACAAACGTAGTTTTCCGAAAACTGTCAGGCTGGGTGGGCGCTTTTGCCTGTGCCAGCCTGCTGGCCGCCTGCGGCGGCGGCGGCGGCTCGCCAGGCGCGACCCCCAACAATCCTAACCCGAACGCGCCGAAAGTCAGCAGCGTAGTGCTCACTTCCAGCGCCGGCGTGCTCGCTTCCTCCGGGCAATCCGGTACCGAAGTGACGCTGACTGCCCTGGTCAAGGATGCCAGCAACACCGCCATGGCCGGCGCCACCGTGACCTTCGCCGCCAGCTCCGGCTCCGTGGGCACCATCAGCGGCGTATCCGATGCCAGCGGCATCGTGACCGCCAAACTCAGCACCGGCGGCGACTCGAGCCTGCGCGACATCAATGTGACGGCCAGCGCCAGTGGCGTGACCTCGGCCGCCGTTACGGTGAAAGTGGTGCAGGCCACCCAGACGCTGACGCTGACCACCGATTCCAGCACCCTGGCCTCGTCCGGCGCCGCGGGTTCGGAAGTGAACGTCACGGCACTGGTGCGCGATTCCAATAACGCGATCCAGCCTGGCGTCAAGGTGACCCTGTCGACCGACAGCGGCACCCTGGCCAGCAACTCCAGCGTCACCGACGACAAGGGCAAGGTAACCGCCAAGCTGTCCACCGGCGGCGATGCGACCTCGCGTCCGATCAAGATCACCGGCAGCATTGATGGCGTGACTCCGGTCACCACCACCGTGAACGTGGTCGGCAGCACCGTCAAGGTGAGCGCAAACGCGACGGTCAACGTCAATATCGCAAGCGATGTCAGCGTCAAGGTGACCGATTCGGCAGGCAAATCGCTGGCCGGAAAGCCGGTAACCTTTGCTTCCAACGTCGCCAACAGCCTGACCGTCAAAAACGGCGGCGCCGCCGTCACCGATGCGGCTGGCCAGTTGACCCTGGTCTACAAGGCCGCTTCCGTGCCTGCCAACAGCACCGGCGATGACGTGATCGTGGTGCGCGCCATGGGCGAGACCGGTTCGACCAGTGTGCATGTCAGTGCTTCCAACTTCACCGTTGTGAGCAGCCAACCGTCTGCCTTTATCAACACCTGTGTTTCGGTAAAAGTACACAGCGACGTTGGTGGCGCTCCGAGCACCGGCAACGTTACGCTCAACAGTTCTCTCGGCAGTGTCTACACCGACAATGCGTGCAGCCTGACGGGTGTGCAGACCTTTGACGGATTGGGCGATGCGACCTTCTACGTGACGGCGGTCAGCCCAGGCGTTGCCACGCTGACTGCCAGCGCCAGCGGTGGTACCAGCCAGGGCTCGATGGAGTTCGTGGCGCGCCTGCTGCCGAGCGCTGTGGTGACCTTGCAGGCTGATCCAGCCGTGGTGGGCGCCAACATCAACGGCAGCACCACCCAGCAGGCCACCGTTCGCGCCGTCGTGCGCGATGGGACTGCGTCCAACAACCTGGTCAAGAGCGCCAAGGTGAGTTTCAGCATCGTTAGCGACGCCAGCGGCGGTTCGCTGACCCAGCCGTCCGTGATCCTGACGGGCAGCGATGGCGCCGCGAGCGTGAACTACATTGCCGGCACCTCGTCCACCGCCCTGAACGGTGTCACCATCAAGGCCGAGGTGCTGGACTCTGTGACGAGCGCCGTGATCACCTCGAACACCACCATGCTGACGGTCTCGAAGAAGTCGCTGTTCATTTCGGCCGGTACCGGCCGCGATGTGGGCACCCCGACCAACACGTCCTACACCAAGGATTATGTCGTGCTGGTGACCGACGCCAGCGGCAATGCCGTATCTGGCGTGAACATTACGGCCAGCGTGTTGCCACGCCACTACCGCAAGGGCCAGCTGGTCTTCCCTGGCACCGACGGTCCTTGGCAGCTGCCAAGACAGACGAGCACCCAGTCCCTGCCGTATCCATGCCCGAACGAAGACACCAATAACAATGGCCAGCTGGACACCGGCGAGGACTTCAACGGCAACGGCAGGCTCGATCCGCTGATTCCTATCAGCGTGACGTCCAACGTGACCACCGATGCTACCGGTGCGGCCGTCGTGACCATGACCTATCCGCGCGACCGCGCGCTGTGGCTGGGCGTCGACTTGACCATCCGCGGCGCCGTCTCCGGTTCGGAGGCTGTCTATGTGGCCTACATCCCGAGCCTGCCTGGCGCCTCGACCGACTACAATGATGCCAAGATTAGTCCGCCGGGCCTCACCAGCGTTTTCGGCCTGGGTAACCAGGTGGGAAATGGCACCGTGACTGGCAACTATTCGCTGCTGGACTGCAAGAACCCGAATTAAGCTATTATGCGTGGATGCATAATGTTTACTTAGTAGGGTTGATGGGGGCGGGCAAGACGACCATTGGTCGCCAGCTCGCCCGCAAGCTGGGCTTGCGGTTTATCGATTCGGACCATGAAATCGAAAGCCGCACGGGCGCCTCGATCCCGTGGATTTTTGAAATCGAAGGCGAACCAGCGTTCCGCCGCCGGGAAGCGGAGGTCATCCGCGACCTGACCGGCCAGCAAGGCATCGTGCTGGCCACCGGCGGCGGCGCCATCCTCAATGCAGACAGCCGCGCCCTTCTCAAAGAGCGCGGCACCGTCATCTACCTGCGTGCTTCGATCAATTCGATCCTGGCCCGTACGGCGCACGACAAGAACCGGCCCCTGTTGCAGACGGCCGACCCCCGCAAGAAACTGGAAGAACTGCTGGAGCAGCGCGAACCGCTGTACATGGAGATGGCCCACCTGGTCGTCGACACCGGCCGTCCCAACGTACAATCGATGGTCCAGAACATCATCAACCAGCTGGATGCGCTGGCCTGCCAGGCCGCTCCCAATTGCCTGACACAGGCACAACCCGCCATGAACGAACAAACGAATATCCTGCTCAACGTCGACCTGGACGAGCGCAGCTACCCTATCGCCATCGGCCCTTCGCTGCTGGACGACGCCAGCCTGCTGGCCAAATACGTGGGCGGCAAGAAAGTCGCCATCGTCTCCAACGAGACCGTGGCGCCGCTGTACATGGAGCGCGTGCGCGCCCCGCTGGCGGCCGCCGGCAAGGAAGTGATCGAAGTAGTGCTGCCTGACGGCGAGGAATTCAAGCACTGGGAATCCCTGATGAAGGTGTTCGACGCCCTGCTGGCCAACAGGGCCGACCGCAAGACCACCCTGGTGGCCCTGGGCGGCGGCGTGATCGGCGATATGACCGGCTACGCGGCCGCTTCCTATATGCGCGGCGTGGATTTCGTTCAGGTGCCGACCACCTTGCTGTCCCAGGTCGATTCCTCGGTGGGCGGCAAGACCGGCATCAACCACCCGCTGGGCAAGAACATGATCGGCGCCTTCTACCAGCCAAAGGCGGTGATCGCCGATACCACCACGCTGGAAACGCTGCCCGAGCGCGAGCTGTCGGCCGGCCTGGCGGAAGTGATCAAGTACGGCTGCATCATCGACGTACCTTTCTTCGAATGGATTGAAGAAAACATTGGCCTGCTGATGGCGCGCGACAAGGGCGCCCTGGCCTATGCCATCGCCCGATCCTGCGAGATCAAGGCCGACGTGGTGCGACAGGATGAACGCGAGGGCGGCCTGCGCGCGATCCTGAACTTCGGCCACACCTTTGGCCATGCCATCGAGGCGGGCATGGGCTATGGCGCCTGGCTGCACGGTGAAGCAGTCGGCTGCGGCATGGTAATGGCGGCTGATTTGTCCCAGCGCCTGGGCTTCATCGATCAAGGCACGGTGGAACGCATTCGCGGCCTGGTGGCTGCAGCCGGCCTGCCGGTTGTGGCGCCGGACCTTGGCGCCGATCGCTGGCTGGAATTGATGGAGGTGGACAAGAAAAACGAAGGCGGCGCGATCAAATTCATCCTGCTCGAACCGCTGGGCAAAGCCCGCATCACCACGGCCCCGCAAGACCTGCTGTTGCAAACCCTGGCCGCCTGCACGGAGTAATATGGAAGAGACGCTCGCCCCCTACGCAGCACAATCTGACAAGGGGCGCGGACGCCGCTTCCCTGAAACGCCCCATGCATCGCGCTCGCAGTTCCAGCGCGACCGCGACCGCATCATCCATTCCACGGCTTTCCGCCGACTCGAATACAAGACCCAGGTTTTCCTCAATCACGAGGGGGACCTGTTCCGTACCCGCCTCACGCACAGCCTGGAAGTGGCCCAGATCGGCCGTTCTCTGGCACGCAACCTGCGCCTGAACGAAGACCTGGTGGAAGCGATCGCCCTGGCGCACGACCTGGGTCACACGCCTTTCGGCCATGTGGGGCAGGACGTGCTGCACGAATGCATGAAGGACCACGGCGGCTTTGAACATAACCTGCAAAGCCTGCGGGTGGTGGACGTGCTGGAAGAACAGTACGGCGCCTTCGATGGCCTGAACCTGATGTTCGAAACGCGCGAAGGCATCCTGAAGCACTGCTCCGTCAACAATGCGCGCCTGCTTGGCGACGTGGCGCAGCGCTTCCTCGACAAAACCCAGCCCTCGCTGGAAGCGCAGCTGACCAACCTGGCCGACGAAATCGCCTACAACAGCCACGATATCGACGATGGCTTGCGTTCGGGGCTGATCACCATCGCGCAGCTGGAGGAAGTGGAATTCTTCGGCCGCCTGTGGCGTGAAGTGCAGGCTGCGCATCCTGGCCTGGCCGGGCGCCGTGCCATCTATGAAACCCTGCGCCGCCTGATCACCGCCCTGGCCGACAATCTGATCGTCACCTCGCAAGAGCGCATCGCCGCACACGATCCGCAAGGCATGGACGACGTACGCGCCGCGCCGCCGCTGATCCGCTTCTCCGACCAGATGCGCAAGGACGCCACGGAGCTCAAGCGCTTCCTGCACGAGAACCTTTACCGCCACTACAAGGTAAACCGCATGCGCCTGAAGGCCAGCCGCATGGTGCGCGAGCTGTACGAAGCCTTCGCCGCCGACCCATCGCTGCTGCCGCCCGACTACCGCACCGAACGCGGCGACGAGACCGGGCAGGCGCGCCGCGTGGCCGACTACATCGCCGGCATGACCGACCGCTATGCGATCGCCGAGCACCGCCGCATCTATTCGCTGGAAAATCTCTAGCCTTGCATCGCGCCGCAGGGCAGGTTAATCTTCTGGCAAGCGCAAACTTGCCAGAAGAATCATGACCGACACTACCGCCAACGCCCCTGCCTCCGCCCTCGGCCCGCAGCTCAGCAAGCACCGTATCGAAGCCCTGGTCGACGGCATCTTTGCCGTCGCCATGACCTTGCTGGTGATTGAACTCAAGCTGCCGGAACATGTGCAGGCGACGAGCAGCGCCGAACTGCTGCACGTACTGGGCGAACTGACGCCGACTTTCTGCTCATGGCTGATCAGCTTCCTGGTGCTGGCCATTTTCTGGGTCGGCAACCACCGCCTGTATAGCTACGTGCGCCACGTCGATGGTCCTTTGCTGTGCTACACGATCCTGATGCTGGCGGGCGCCAGCCTGCTGCCGTTCGCCTCCGCCGTGAACGGCCGCTTCCTTTCGCAGCTGGCGCAAGCCGTGTACGCCGTGGTGATGACCTTGATGGCCGTCGGCTCGGTCCTGGTCGCCACGCGTATCTATCGCCACCCGGAACTTTGCTCGCATCCGATGGAGAAGGCCATATACGCCGGCGTGTGTATCCGCCAGGGTATCCTGATCGCCATCGCGGGCTTGACGGTCGTGCTGGCCGGCTTGATCCCCGGGGCCGCCAACTTCGCCTTCATGTTGCTGTTCCTCGGCCGCCCACTGAGCAGCCTCTTTACCCGCCGCATGCACTAAGTTTGCGCCGCCTCAAGCGCGGCCGCGCTTGGGCTTGCTTGAAAGCCTGGCGTGCATGGCCCATGATGAGACCTGGGAGGCGCTATGGTGGACGATCAGGAAATCACGCGACAGGAGTTTGAACGGCGCCTTGCTACGTTAGAGCAAAATGTCGCCCTCATCCTTTCCAACTACGCCACCAAGGAAGACATTGCTCGTCTGGAAACTCAGATGGCGCGTATGGAGACGCGCCTGATCAAATGGGTGATTGGCGCGATGGCGGCCAGCATTGTCAGCGTGATCGGCACTGCATTGAGTATCGCGAAACTGTTTATCACTTGAGTCCGCTTAGAACATGCGCCCCTGGCTGCGCTCGCCGAGCAGCTCTAGCAGGAGTTTCTTGATCGGGGCGGGCAGGGCGGCGTCGGGGATGGCGGCGGCGTCGAGCCAGGTAAAGCGGCTTTCGCCGGCCAGCGCGGCGCGGGCTGAGAGTGTGACCAGCAACGGGTGGATGTGCAGCTTATAGTGGGTGAAGACGTGCACGACCGGCAGCAGTCGTTCCAGCGATTCCATCGTGCCGAAGCACTGCACGGCGGCAGACACGGCTGAATCCTCAGGCACGTCGGCCTGGGCGGCGTGGCCGGCCAGCTCGGGCAGGGACAACAGGCCGCCCCAGATGCCTGTCGCAGGCCGCTGTTCCAGCAGGACCTGTCCGCGGTCCACGATCAAAAGCATGTGCGCCACTTTTTCCGGTGTGGCTTTCTTTGGCTTGCGCACGGGGAGTTCGGCGGTGCGGCCGGTGGCGAAGGCGACGCAGCGCGGCGCCATCGGGCAGCGTTCGCAGGAAGGGCTGCTGCGCGTGCACAGCGTGGCGCCCATGTCCATCAGGCCTTGCGTGTAGGCCTCGATGCCGGAAGCCGGCGCCAGCGCTTCTGCGCGCGCCCACATGGCTTCCTCGGTCTTGCGCTCGCCGGGGAAAGTATCGATGCCAAAAACCCGCGCAAACACGCGCTTCACATTGCCGTCCATGATGGCCGCGCGGCGGCCGGCGGAGAAGGCGGCAATGGCGGCCGCCGTGGAACGGCCGATGCCCGGCAGATCGGCCAGCAAGACCGGATCGGAAGGGAAGGCGCCACCGTATTCCGCCACCACGCGCTGCGCACACTTATGCAGGTTGCGCGCACGGGTGTAGTAGCCCAGGCCGGCCCACTGCGCCATCACGTCTTCGACGGGAGCGGCGGCGAGCGAGGCCAGGGTGGGGAAGCGTTCAAGGAAGCGCGCGTAATAACCCAGGACTGCCGAAACCTGCGTCTGCTGCAGCATGATTTCGGACAGCCACACCAGGTAGGCATCGCGGGTGTTCTGCCACGGCAGGTCGTGGCGGCCATGTTCCTTTTGCCACGCGACCAGCGTGGCGGCAAAGCTTGGATCTTCGTACTGCAATTACGCCGCTGCCTCCAGCACCACAGGTTCGGCCGCGATGGCGTCGTTGATGGCTGCCGCCAGTGCTGCCAGCTTGGCCTTCTGCGCTTCCAGTTCCGCCTGGGTAGCTTCGAAAGCTTCGATCTTCTGCTCCAGCGTATCGGTCGCATCGTGGATGCGTGCGATGGAAGCCTGGCGATGCTTCAGCTGCTCCTTGTGCTGGCGGATCTGGGCCTCAAGCGGCGCCATGATCACCTTCAGCCACGCATCGGCATCGGCATTGGCAGCCTTGAAGCAGCGCTTCACGGAAGATGCCACGGAGTCAAAGAAGCGCTCCATCAGCACTACGCGCGAGGTGGTCAGCATGACTGCGGTGCCGAACTGCTTTTCGTAGATGCCGTGTGCTTCGTTGATCTCGTCGCGGTACTTGGCCAGCGAGAACGCCATCGGCAAGGCGAGCGACAGGCCGTGCTCCGCCGAGAACTTCTTGTACATGGTTTCCATCATGCTGCGGATCTCTTCGACTTTGCTCTGCGATTCATCCAGGTTGGCGTGGATGCTGTCGAAGTACTCCTTGATCGAATCGCGCAGGCCGGTGGTGAAACGGCTCGACTGCATGCCGGCGCGCGCCTTGACCAGGCTATCGCGCAGCACGTCCATGCCCAGGCTGGAATACAGCTCGGTGGACAGTCGCGTGAATACTGCGCGCGTCGCCTGCAGTTTGAACAGGCTCTCGTCGAATTCCTTCTTCTCGGCTTCGACGCGGCGCGCCATATGCGCGATCACGGTCTGGTTCTTGCCGCGCAAGCCTTTCAGCTCCAGCAATTGTTCGACGATGCCGCGCGTCTTGGCCGACAGCGCAGCGTACTGTGCGCCGCTCAGGGTTTGCAGCTCGTCGCCCAGGCGGCGGCGGATGATGTCCTTGCGGGCCGGGATCATTTCGTTGAACAGGGCGCTTTCGAGCTGCTTCATGCGGCTCTTGTGCACCAGCTCATGGTCGCCGGTGATCTTGCCCACCAGCGCCTTTTGCGCCGAGACCGGGAATACCTGGCGCGAATCGAGGCCCAGCATATGCGCCGCGTGTTCGCGCTGGCGCGAGATCTCCGCTTCGATTTCCTCTTCGGTTTTCAGCGGGTCCCACATCGAGTCGATCTTGTTCAGCACCACCATGCGGCCGGCACCGTTGCCTATATGGGTGCGCCACACTTCAATGTCGCTCTTAGTCACGCCGGTATCGGCGGCCAGGATGAACAGCACCGCGTGCGCGTGCGGGATCAGGTTCAGCGTCAGTTCCGGCTCGGTACCGATGGCGTTCAGGCCAGGGGTATCGAGGATCACCAGGCCTTGCTTCAGCAGCGGGTGCGGGAAGTTGATGATGGCGTGGCGCCATTGCGAAATTTCGACCAGGCCGTCGTTATCCAGCGTGGCGCTCATGTCCGGATCGTTCTCGTCGTACAGGCCGTAGCGCTTGGCTTCTTCCACCGGCACATGGCGGGTCAGGCTGACCTGCTTGAAGGTTTCCTGCATCTGCTCCGGCGAATCGAGGTTCAGCTGCAGCACGTGCCAGGCATGCGGGTCGTCGCGGTAATCGCTGGTCGACAGGTTTTCGGCGCGCGTCTCGATCGGCAGCAGGCGGATGCAGGCCGGATAGGCGGGATCGTACATCAGCTCCGTCGGGCACATGGTGGTGCGGCCGGCGGCTGACGGCAGGATGCGCTGTCCAAAGTCCGCGAAGAAGATGGAGTTGATCAGCTCGGATTTACCGCGCGAGAATTCCGCCACGAAGGCCACCGACAATTTGTCGTCGCCCAGTTTGGACAGTGTGCGCGCCAGGCGCTGTTCGGTCGCCGCGTCGGCCAGGTCGGCCTGCACGACCCAGTCACGGTAGTTTGCGACGGCGCTCATGACGCCTTGGCGCCATTGGCTGTATTGTTCGAGGTCCCTTACCATTCTGCTCTCGTTATTTCTGGCAATTTACACAATAAAAAGTGGATCGCTGTCCCTGCTTGATCTGGCGCACAGGCGCGCCGCAACAACGGCAGGGGACACCAGCACGATCATAGACGAAATATGTCTGTTGGAAATACCCTGATTGCCCATTTACCCCGATAAAATCGCGCAAAGTGCTGCCTCCTTGCACAATTGCCTCGGCCAGCACGTCGCGGATGGCCTGGGCCAGCCGGTCGTAGCGGGCAGCGCTGATGCGGTTGGCGGCTGTTTTGGGGTTGATCCCGGCGCGAAACAGGCTTTCAGAACAGTAGATATTGCCCACGCCGACCACAATATCGCCAGCCATCAGCACTTGCTTGATCGCCGCGCTGCGCGTGCGTGTCTGTTCGAACAATAATTGACCGGTAAAGGCCGGCCCCAGCGGTTCCACGCCCAGGCCGCGCAGCAGCATATGTTCTTCCAGTTCGCCATCCTGCGCGGAATGCCAGAGCACCGCACCGAAGCGGCGCGGGTCGGTCAGGCGCAGCACGTGCTTACCGTCGGCGCCTTCCACCATCATGTCGAAATGATCATGTTTTTCCGGTGGGATGCCGGTCGGCAGCACGCGCAAGTGGCCGCTCATGCCCAGGTGGATGATCAACGTGCCATGGTCGAATTGCAGCAGCAGGTATTTGCCGCGGCGGTCGGTCGCATTGACGCGGCGGCCCGCCAGCAGGGCCGGCAAGTCCTCCGGGAAAGGCCAGCGCAAGCCTTCGCGCCGCAGCACGACGTCGCGCACAATACGGCCTTCAATATGGGGCGCGACACCGCGGCGGGTGACCTCTACTTCTGGTAATTCAGGCATAAGTCAGGCATAAGGGTAGTTTTCTACTGGTTGGCGTAGAATCAAGTCTTGAGCCCGATTTGCAGGATCTTCCTTTGAAAAACGCATTCGCCATTGTAACCCTGTCGGCCATCGTATCCGGCTGTGCAGTCGTGCCCAAGGAGCCTGCTCCAGCGGCTCCCGCCGTTCCCGCGCCGACGCCGGCCGCTGAAGCGATCGCCAAGGCCGCGCCGCTTGATGAAAAGCTGCCCAGCGTCGAACTGACCAGCGATTTGTTCTACAAGCTCACCAAGGCCGAACTCGATTTCAAGCGCGGCCAGTGGCAAAGCGCTTACGTGACGATGATGGTGCTGGCGCAGCAGACGCGCGATCCGCGCCTGGCGCGCCGCGCTTCGGAAATGGCGCTGTCGGCCAAGCAGGTGAATGAAGCGCTGGCGGCGATCCGCCTGTGGCGCGAGCTGGCGCCGGAGTCCGACGAAGCGGCGCAATACTTCCTCGGCTTTGCGGTGCTGGGCGACGACCTGAGCGAAGCGGAAGCGCTGTTCGCGCAGCGCCTGAAAGCGGCGCCGGTCAATGGCCGTCCGCTGCTGATGTTCCAGATGCAGCAGTTCCTGCAGCGTGCCAAGGACAAGGCGGCCGCGTTCGCGCTGATGGATCGCGTGCTGCAGCCTTACCTGGCTACCCAGGAATCGCACCTGGTGCTGGCGCAGGGCGCCAATGCCGCCGGCGACGCCGAACGCGCTCGCGCCGAGGCGAGCAAAGCCGTGGCGATCAAGCCGGACTCCGAACTGGCGACCCTGACCCTTGGCCAGATGCAGGGCGACCTGGATGCGACGCAAAAGCTGTTCTCCGGCTTCCTGCAGAAACACCCGGCAGCGCGCGAAGTACGTTCGGCCTACGCGCGCCTGCTGGTGGAGCAAAAGCAGTTTGACCAGGCGCGCGAGCAATTCCTGATCCTGCTCAAAGACCAGCCTGGCAATCCGGGCACGCTGTACGCGATGGGCATCATGTCCCTGCAAGGCCAGGATACCAAGGCGGCGGAAGACTATTTCAAGCATTACATCCAGGTGCTGGAAAGCCAGCCCGATCCTGAGCGCGACCCCAGCAAGGCCCTGATGCTGCTGGCCCAGATCGCAGAAGAAAAAGGCGATTACGACGGCGCCCTGGCCTGGCTGGACAAGATCGAAGGCGATGATGCGCGCACCCAGTTGGCCGCGCGCCTGAAGCGTGCCCATGTCACTGCGGCCAAAGGCGATATCGAAGGCGCCCGCGCCCAGCTGAAAGACATCACCCCGGCCGACCAGGCCGAGCAAGTGCAAATCCTGCAGACAGAAGGCCAGTTGCTGCGCGATGCCGGCCGCGCAATTGAAGCCTTCAAGACCCTGCAGGACGGCGTATTGCGCTTCCCGAACAGCCCGGACCTGATGTATGACTACGCGCTCGCCGCCGAAAAGCTGGGCAAGGTCGACGATATGGAGACGGCGCTGCGCAAGGTGATCGAATCGGTGCCCGACAACCACCATGCCTATAATGCGCTGGGCTACTCGCTGGCCGACCGCAACGTCCGCCTGGATGAAGCGTTCGAGCTGATCGACAAGGCCTTGAAGATGGCGCCAGGCGACCCTTACATCATGGACAGCATGGGCTGGGTCCTGTTCCGCATGGGTAAGCTGAAAGAAGCCGAGCAATCGCTGCGCCAGGCATACGCGCTGCGCGGCGATGCTGAAATCGCCGTGCACCTGGGCGAAGTCTTGTGGACCCAGGGCGACAAGGCCGGCGCCGCAAAATTGTGGCGCGAAGCGCGCGCCAAGGATCCTAAAAACGACGCGCTGCGCAGCACGCTGGCGCGCCTCAACGCTGGAATTTAATGAGCTTTAAACCACTCGCCGCCATCGTCGGCGCGGCCGCCATCCTGTGCGGCTGCGCCACTATGCCCGCTACGCCGCCATCCACCGCTGCTGTTGCCCCCTACCAGGACACCCTGTCGCTGACCGGCCGCCTGAACGTCCGCTATCTCAAGGATGGCAAGCAGGAATCGGCCACCGTCAATTACGTCTGGAAGCAGGATGCGCAGCGTACCGATGTGGCGCTCTCTACGCACTTCGGCAACATTGTCGCCATGATTGAAGTCACCCCGCAGGGCGCTGTCCTGCGCGAGGGCGGCAACAAGCCACCGCTGACCGCCCCCAGCATCGACGCCCTGAGCGCGCGCGCCCTTGGCTGGTCGCTGCCGGTATCTGGCCTGCGCGGCTGGCTGCAAGGCCATGCCACGGCCGCCGATGGCAAATCGTGGGCGGCGAGCCCAGGCAATAACGAAGTCATCACGCGCGAAGGCTGGCACCTGCAATACGTCGATTGGCAAGAGGGCAGTTCGCCGCCGCGCCCGAAACGCATCGATGCCGAACACCCCGGCGGTGGCGACGTGCAGCAAATGTCGCTGCGGATTGTAATTAACGAAGAATAATGAAAAGCCTGTTGAATTGCCCGGCCCCGGCCAAGCTGAACCTGTTCCTGCACGTGAACGGCCGCCGCGCCGACGGCTACCACCTTCTGCAATCGGTATTCCAGATCATCGACCGCAGCGACACGCTGCACTTCTCGCTGCGCGATGACAAGGAACTGCACCGCACCAACGATATCGAAGGCGTGCCGGCCGAGCAAGACCTGGTGATCCGCGCCGCCCGCATGCTGCAGGCTGAAGTGCTGCGCCGGACCGGCATGATGCCGCCAGGCGCCAATATCACCGTCGACAAGATCCTGCCGATGGGCGGAGGCCTGGGCGGCGGCTCGTCCGACGCGGCCACCACCTTCATGGCCCTGAACAAGCTGTGGGGCGCTGGACTGACGCGCGCAGAACTGATGGCCCTGGCCCTGCCGCTGGGCGCCGACGTGCCTTTCTTTATCTTCGGCGAAACCGGTTTTGCGGAAGGCGTGGGCGAAGACTTGCAGCCGGTGGAAGCTCCGGACTGTTGGTATGTTGTTATCGAGCCCGGCGTGGCCTGCCCGACGGCGCAGATTTTTACCTCCGAGCATTTGACAAGGAATACGCCGCCCGTTAAGATGTCGGACTTTTCCAGCTACCATGCAAATCGACAAGATCTGCGGCAGTTCGGGAAGAACGATTTGCAACAAGTGGCGTGCCGCTTATTCCCGCAAGTAGCAGAAGCGGTAGAATGGCTGGGCGTTTTCGGTGATGCCAGGATGACTGGCTCCGGAGCTTGTGTGTTCGTCGCCCTCCATAGCGAAGAACAGGCCGATGCGGTGCTTGCGAAAGTGCCAGCCGCCTGGACCGGATGGAAGGCGAAGGCGCTGAAACAGCATCCGATCATCGCAAAGTTGTGAAGCGTAAAAAGATTTGGTTTTTCGTGAAATAGGCTATATAATGTCGGCCTACTGACGGAAGACAGTCAGTTAAGAGTAGGGGAATCGCCAAGCTGGTTAAGGCACCGGATTTTGATTCCGGCATACCAAGGTTCGAATCCTTGTTCCCCTGCCACCGTTTTCCCTGGGCCTGTCGAGGCAGCAGTCTCCAGCCAGGGTTAAGACAAATACTCCTGCATCGCAGGAGTGCCTCAAAGAATTCAACACTACCTCTCGGGACTCCCAATGGCTTACGAAAACCTGATGGTTTTTACCGGCAACGCTAATCCAGCCTTAGCAGAAGGGGTCGCAAAAAATCTCGGCATCCCGCTCGGCAAAGCAGTCGTCTCCAAATTCTCGGATGGCGAAGTCATGGTCGAAATCAACGAAAACGTCCGCGGTAAAGACGTGTTCGTGCTGCAATCGACCTGCGCGCCAACCAATGACAGCCTGATGGAACTGATCCTGATGGTCGATGCCTTGAAACGTGCGTCCGCCGGCCGTATCACCGCTGCAATTCCTTACTTTGGCTATGCCCGCCAGGATCGCCGTCCGCGTTCCGCCCGCGTGGCCATTTCGGCAAAAGTCGTGGCCAATATGCTGGAAAGCGCCGGCGTCGAGCGCGTCCTGATCATGGATCTGCACGCGGACCAGATCCAGGGCTTCTTCGATATCCCGGTTGACAATATTTACGCTTCGCCAATCCTGCTGGGCGACCTGCAGAAGAAGGCTGAGGAAAACCTGCTGGTGGTGTCCCCGGACGTCGGCGGCGTGGTACGTGCCCGTGCACTGGCCAAGCGCCTGAACTGCGACCTGGCAATCATCGACAAGCGCCGTCCAAAAGCCAACGTGTCCGAAGTGATGAACATCATTGGTGACGTTGAAGGCCGTAACTGCGTGATCATGGATGACATGGTCGACACCGCAGGCACCCTGGTCAAGGCTGCAGAAGTGCTGAAAGAGCGCGGCGCCAAGAAAGTGGTCGCTTACTGCACCCACGCTGTGCTGTCCGGTCCGGCAATTGAACGCATATCCGGCTCTTCGCTGGACGAGCTGGTGGTGACCGACACCATCCCGCTGTCCGAAGCGGCCAAGGCATGCGGCAAGATCCGTCAACTGACCTGCGCACCGCTGCTGGCAGAGACCTTCAAGCGCATCATCAAGGGCGATTCCGTGATCTCCCTGTTCGTCGACTAACAGTTTTTCCGGCCGTGGCGCAAGCTGCGGCCGATTTGTTGAAGTGCCCTGGTCGCGGGGCACTTCGTTTATCAACAAGGCGCGAGCCTTGTTTTATTTTTTGGAGTACTCCATGAAAGTTGTAGCATTCAAACGTGATCTGCAAGGTACGGGTGCGAGCCGCCGCCTGCGTAATTCCGGCCAGACCCCTGGCATCATCTATGGTGGCACCGAAGCCCCTGTGACCATCGCCCTGGACCACAACGCACTGTTCCACGCGCTGAAAAAAGAAGCTTTCCACTCGTCCATCCTGGACATGGAAATCGACGGTTCGGTACAGAAAGTGCTGCTGCGTGACTTCCAGATGCACGCGTTCAAGCAACTGGTTCTGCACGCTGACTTCCAGCGCGTTGACGCCAACAAGCCACTGCACGTGAAAGTTGCCCTGCACTTCGAAAACGCTGAAGTTTCCCCAGCTGTGAAACTGCACTCCGCAACCATCAGCCACGTGGCCAACGAGATCGAAATCTCCTGCCTGCCAGCTGACCTGCCAGAGTTCCTGACCGTTGACCTGTCCGCTATGGACGTTGGCCAGTCGATCCACGCTTCCCAGCTGAAGCTGCCAAAAGGCGTGACCATCGTGACCCACGGTTCCGATGCCACCATCGCCACCGCATCCGTGCCAGCCGGCGCTGTTGCTGCTGAAGCCGCTGCCGCCAAAGAGTAATCCTCTTTCGCTGCAATAAAAAATGGGGACGTACCCTTTTTAAAGAAGGGTACGTCCCTTTTTTTCCGTCTTTTAAAGGGGTACGTCCCCTTTTTTATTCGCCGGGGCGGGGTTGCGGTGCTGCGGGCGGCACCTTGATGTGCTCGTTCAGGCGCAGGAATTTAAAGCCCAGTAGTCCGTTATTGGCCCGCGCCTGCGTGCGGGCGATGAAGGCTTCGAAGGGCTCTTCGCGCACAGCCGGCGCCGAGGAGTGCAGGAAGCGGCGCTGGCCCTGGGCATCCAGCACGACCAGGCCGACGTGCGTCACCATGGCCTGGCCCTTGCGTTGCGACACCACCTCCACCAAATCGCCTTCGCCCAGCGCGCCGAATTCCTGCATTGCGCGCTCGACAGGCAGGTATGCCTCCACCGTATCCTGCACCGGGATGTCGCGCTGCACGTGGTGCTGGCTTTTCAGGAACTGGGCGCGGTCGACGCGCATGGCGTAGCTGGCGCCATCGCTGGTGTCGGTCAGCAGCCAGCGGTTGTTGATGTTCCAGTCCACTTCCATATAGTGGTTGCGGCTGGCGACGCCGATCACGCCATCCTTGTAGCGGATGCGCTGCAGCGTCCAGAAGAATTCTTCCCATGAGGCGCTGAGCGCCATCGCGTACGTGTGCTCGGCGAACACCAGGCAGTCGCTGGCTTCCAGGCTGTACATGGGCAGCGTGTCGTGTGCCTCGTAAGGAAATTCACCCAGCAAGTTCAGCTTGTACGGCTGGCCGATGTTGCGGCGGCCGATGGCGGCGATGCGCTTGCGCAGGTCGGGCTGGGTGCGCCGTTCTTCGGCAATGAAGGCGCCGGCCTCCTGCGGCGACATCTGGTAAATCTGTTTCGGTTCGGCCGCAGTCGCCAAAGCGGCGGCAAACATCAGGCTGGCAAGCATCTTGGGGTAATGGGTGGACAGTAACGCCAGGTAGTCTATGCTGAGAGGACAATTCACCACAAGGAGGGCTGCCCAATGAAAGTGCAACTTGCAGGGGTGATGGTGCTGGCTGCCGTGTGCGCGGCGCCGGTGTTTGCAGCGGATGCCAAGGCGGAGATGGCGGGGATCAAGGCCCTCGACCAGAATTGGCTGAAGGCGTTTGCCGGCGCCGATGGCGATGCGATTGCCAGGCTGTATGACGAGAATGCGGTTCTGATGCCCCCCGGCGCGCCGGCGGTGAAGGGCCGTGCCGCAATCCGCGATTTCCTGGTGAAGGAGGCGCAGGGCGCAGGCAAGGCGGGCATGGTGTTCAGCTTCGGCGAGGTCTCCGACAGCGGCGCGAACGGCAACCTGGGCTGGTCGTCCGGCAGCTATATGGTGAAGGACAAGGACGGCAAGGTGATCGAAACCGGCAAGTTCCTGTCCGTGAACAAGAAAGTCAACGGCAAGTGGATCTATTGGCGCGACACCTGGAACGCGGACAACCCGCCGCCGAAATAGTTCAGCAGCATCCTGTGCACCTGCTCAAGGCGCGCTGCGTGATCGGCGAACTGGCATTGCTGGCGCGCGGGCTGCTCGGATGAAGGCGCGGGTATAATCTGCGGTTTTGCACTCGCAACCGCACGACCATGCCCATCCGCCTGATCGTTGGCCTCGGAAATCCCGGCGCCGAATACGAACAAACCCGCCACAACGCCGGCTTCTGGCTGGTGGACAATCTCGCCAACTCGCTGCCGAATGCGCGCCTGCAGCGCGAGTCGGGCTTTAACGCCATGGTGGCCAAGACCATCATCGGCGGCAACCAGCTTTGGCTGCTGGAACCGCAGACCTATATGAACCGTTCCGGCCAGTCGGTTGGCGCGATCGCGCGCTTCTACAAGATCCAGCCGGATGAAGTGCTGGTGGTGCATGACGAGCTTGACTTGCCGCCAGGCGCAGCCAAGTTGAAAAAGGGCGGATCATCCGGCGGCCATAACGGCTTGAAGGACATCACCTCCGCCCTGGGCACCCAGGATTACTGGCGCCTGCGCATCGGCATCGGCCACCCGCGCACGCTGAACCTGAACCAGCCGGTGGCGGATTTCGTGCTGCACCGCCCGCGCCGCGAAGAGCAATTGCTGATCGAAGAAGCGATCGAAAAAGCCCTGCGCATCATCCCCACCGCCGTCGCCGGTGATTTCACCAAGGCGACGATGGAGCTGCACACACCTTAAGTGGTGCTTCCCGCCTGGCGCAGAAGGCGCCACACCATTCCCGCCACAACCGCTACGCCCAGCAACAGCACGCCCCACAAGACCATGAGGCGGCGCTGGGCGGAGCTGTTGTCGGCCACTGCGCGTTTGGCGGCAGTGGCCAGCGCTTCCGTCTGCGCCTGTGCCGGGCCGGCGCTGGCGCGATCGAGTTTGCGCAATTCCGCCGGTGTAAAGCCAGGCGCCACTTCTCCGATGTCGCGCGCCGCCGGTGCTGCTTTGTCGCGTCCGACGGCAAGCGAATAGGGTGGTGTGCCGCCTGCGACGAATACCAGCGTCGACGGTTCCCAGCTCACGCGCAGGGCCGGCTTGCTTGCAAGCGGCTGGTCGAAACGCAGCACCCAGCGCGGGCCCAGCCAGGACGGTACCGCGATATCTCCCGAGGTGCGCACCTTGCCATCCTGCTCAAGTCGATAGAAGGTGGTGCGCACTGCGGGTTCAAAACGGAACTGGCCGGAGCGGCGCATTTCGACGTAGTTGCCGAGCATGGCGGGCAACACCACATTGCCGCTGTCGATTTGCAGGCCAACGCGTTGCGGCGTGACGCCGGCAGGTATGGCGTACTGAAGGTCGCGCGCTTCGCGGCCTTGCTGCGCCGGCAGCAGCAGCGATTCCGTGGGCGCCGCTACCGTGCCCTGCACCGGTGACTGTGCGCTGATGCCGGCGAATTGCAGGGGTTCGCCACCACGCCAGCTCAGTCGTGCATAGCGCATTGGGCGCGCCGGGAATTCGAGTTTGTCGTTGGCCAGGGTTTCGGCGCTGTCATTGGCGAGCCAACTCAATTCAGCGACGCCTACTGCATCCCAGCGCTTCAAGTCGTCGCTGGCCTCCAGCCACACCTGGCCCGTGTAGGTGGTGCGGCCGGGCGGCAGCGTGAAATGCAGCGCATCGATCAGGGGAGGTTCCGCGCTGCCGTCCTGCCGCAAATCGAGCACCAGCCCGGCCAGTCGTTGCGGCGCCCGCGGCGTCGCGGTATCGCGCGCGGCAGGCAGGTGCACCGACACCATGCGGCCATCGGTGCCAATGTTCACCTCCAGCCCTGCCAGCGGCGCATCCGTGCGTTCGGCCATCACGGGGAAGATGCGCACCGGAAGCGCGCGTTGCGTGACCGTGGGAGCTGCCTCCTGATGGCGCAGCGCGAATGGCTGCGGCACGCCGTTGGCATCGAACACCCGCAGGTCGTTGAGCGACGGCGAGCGTGCGTTCAGGTAGGCGTCGCGCGGCAGTTGGAGCTGCACCACGCTTGGCTTTCCGTTGATCGCCAACGGGATCACGTGCGTGTAATCCTGCGGCACGTCGCTTGGCGCCGCCGCGGCGACCGCGGCGGCGAAGAGCAGGGCGTTCATGCTGCCTCCTTGCGCGTCGCGCCGTCGCGCTCCGACGGGTAGGGGGCGAGATAGCCGATGCCGACCATCAGCGCACCAACGCCGAGGAAGGAGACGATGCGTTCCACGCCGCCTACATTCGACAGGTCAACCAGGAACAGCTTGGCCACGACCACGCCGAGCAGCACGGCGCCGGCGATCCACAGCTTGCGCTCCTGCCTGCGCGCTGCCATGCGCATGAGCACCAGTGCCGTCACGCTCCACACCAGCGACAGCATCGCCTGCACGAACTGCGATGCGAACAGCTCGTCGAACTTGTAAGGCACGTTCATGTAATTCGATACCGTGCGCAGCAGCGCCAGGTTGAACCAGGCATAGGCCACCAGCGAGGCGGCAGCCAGCAACTGCGGGCGGTAAGGCTCCAGCACCTCGCGCTGCAAGCGATAGGCGGCGATCGACAGCAGGAGTGCGAACACGCTGGTCAGGTCGAGCGGGTTGGCCAAGGGAACATAGGGCAGCGGCGCCATGGCGCCATCCTGGGTCAGGTTCCACACGGCCACCAGCAGCAGCGACCACGCGCAGCCCAGCGGCAGCAGCACGTCGCGGTACCATGCGGCGACAGGCTTGACCGGCCAGCCATCGGCGCGCACGCGGCGCATCACCCAGGCAAGGCCGCCCATCATGAGCCAGGCCGGCAGGAAGTTGGCCCAGGCCGGATCGGCGCCGCTGCCTTCCAGCCCGCGCGAAATCCAGTAGGCGCCGACCGGCCAGATCATCAGCCATGGCCCGGTTGTGCGCACGGTATGCAGCAGTACCAAGGCGGCCTGCGGCAAGGAGGCGCTGCGCATCAACCATTCAGACAGCAGCCACAATGCAATATAGGCGGCCCACTCTTCGCCGGCCGGCATGCCGCCACGGCCATACAGCACGCCGAGCATGGACACGGTCGAAACGCCGAACAGCAGCCAGGCAGGAATCGCTGCGGAATTCAGCGCCGGCCATTGCAGGCGCGTCGCCACGTTGAGGACCAATGGCGTCGTGGCTGCGATCAGCAGGCTATAAGCGCTTGCGCGCAGCATGCTATACGGGTCGAAAGTGCCGGTGGTGAAGATTTCGTAGTGGGCCAGCAGCCAGTTGGAGAACGTTGGTGCGACCACGAACAGCCACCACATGCCGGCGTAGGCGAGCACCGCGTTTGACATCTGTGTCTGTTCGCCATGGCGTTTCAGCATCAAGGCAGTAAACAGCGCACCCACGAGCAGCATCACGCTGCCGACGATAGGGGTGGCGAACAAGTCCGGGGACACAGGGGCGATCTGCCCGTCGCGCGTGACCAGGAAGGCGAGCACCAGGCCGGCCAGCAACTGCGCCGCCATGCCCAATGCGCGCGCCAATGGCCAGGCCAGCCTGCGCCCGATCAAGGCCATCACGACGGCTGCGCCAAGGGCGCTGGCTACCAGCAGGTTGGCTTGCAGGGTTCCGCTAGTGCGCAGCACGACTTCGGTCCAGGCGCCGCCGATCAGCCACGCTGCTGAACCGGCCAGGAACAAGCCGCCCAGCAAAGCCAGGCTGCCGCTGCCGTTTTGCTCGGAATGGCTGCGGAAGCGCATGGCCATGATGCAGGCGCTGATCGCCAGCAGCAGGAAGCCAAGCCAAAGGTTCGAATGCAGCGCGGCTTCCTTGTCCAGGCCGGTGATGGCGCCGACGAAGCTGAGCCACGCGCCCAGTTGCACCAGCAGGCCGAAGCCCCAGGCCAGCGGCTGGCGCTGGCGCAGCCCGATCCAGACAATGCCGGCGCCTTCCAGTGCCCAGGTGGCGGAAGTCCAGCGGCCATCGAGCGCCATCGGAATCGCCAGCGTGCCGAACACCACGGCCAGCGCAGTGAAGGCGTCCACCAGCAAGCCGTAGGTGGCGCGGCGGCGCTGCAGGACCATCGACAGGACACCGTAGAACAGGCCGAGAACGAGGGCGGAGTAGGCCATGCCGAACTCGAAGCCTTTCACCAGCCCGAATTGCAGGCTGGCCGCCAGCATCGGCGTGCCGAACACCAGGGTGCCGTCGACATAGCTTTTCAGCTTGGGCGCTTCGAGGTGGGCATACGCGACGGCGATGCCGACGTAGTACAGGAAGAACAGTGCGAGGAAGCTTTGCGCGGACGCGTAGAACTGCGGCTCATAGCGCAGCACTCCCCAGGCCGTGCCGATGGCGAAGGTGAACACGAAGCCGAGCAGGTTCAGCGCGCGCCAGGAGCGGATCAGCGCAATGGCCAGGATGCCGGCATTGAGCAGGGCGTAGTAGCTGAACAGGGCAATGTGGCTGCCCTGGCCGGTGGACGCCAGGATTGGCGCCGCAAAGCCGCCGACGATGCCGAAGATGGCCAGCCATTGGGCGTTCTGCAGCACGGCCAGCAAACAGGTGCCGATGGTGAGCAGGAACAGCATGGCGAAGGCCATGCCGCCGGGGATCAGGTGGTAAATGCGGAAGGCGCCAAAGACCACCAGCATCAGCACGGCCATGCATGTGCCTTGCAGCGGCAGGCTGACGCCCTGGTTGCTGTTGCGGATGCGCCAGGCCCAGGCCAATGCAGCCAGGTCGACCAGCACGATGCCGGCCAGGCGCAGTTCGATCGGAACCGTGATGCGGGCGGCGGCATATTTGAGCAGGAAGCTGACGCCGATGAAGAGAATCAGCAGGCCGATCTTGGCAACCAGGTTGCCTTCAAACAGCCAGTTGCGGGCCGCCTTGAACCAGGCCGGCGGCTCGCTTGGCGGCTGCCGTGGCGGTTGTGGTGGAGCGGGCGGGCGTGCCGGCGGCGCGTCGTTGCGCGCGGCTTCCTTGGCGGCTGCCCAGGCTTCGTCTGGCGTGCTCGCGACTCTTGCCGCGCGCTGACGCAAGTCTTCTTCGTCGACAGGGGCGATGTGCGAGTTTTCTGCCTGCGCCGACTGGGGCGGGGCCGCGGTGGAAGCAAGCGGCGGCGTGACGACGGCGCGGGCAACCAGCGGTTCGCGTTCGGCGGCTTGCGCCGGCGTCGGGACGGCGGGCTGCTGTGTGGCCGGCGGCACGGTGATTGCGGGCGCCAAGCTTTCTGCCGATGCGGCGGCGGTCGCAGCGGCAGCGGCGGGCGGCGGTGCGGCCGCTGGCAGGTGCTGGAGCTCGAACAGCGCGATCTCCACCGCAGCAAGATCGCGCTGCAGTTGGAGCGCGTGCTCGCGGGCCTGGCGCGCATCGCGCCGGGCCAGCCAGGCCCAGCGAGCGACGAGCGCCAGAACGATAAACCAAAGCAAATCCATGATTGCCCCCTCTGTTGTTCTCTTGGCATTATTTGCCAGCGGTAACAATAGTGCAAGCCCTGGCGATACCCGTATCGCCAGCCGCCCAGAGGCGTATCAGGATTCGATCCCCGGTTAAAGCGCGGCTTCAGGCACCGGCATCAGCAAATCGGTCACGCCGACGTCGATGCCCGCCTGGGACAGCAAGGTGCTGGCCTGGCCGCGATGATGGGTCTGGTGATTAAAGAAATGCAGCAGCAACTGCCCCAGGGATTTGTGATGGGCGTCGCCGTTATAGCGGTGGTAAGAGATGACCGCATCCAGGTCCTCCTCGTGCAGCGAGGGCGTCCATGCCAGCACTTGGCTGTCCAGGAAGGCGCGCCGCTCGCGCAGGCCTTCCAGGGAGTCGAACAGCATCTGGTCCAGCGTCGCCGGCGCGGGCAGGGCGGCAATCGGCGCCAGCGCCGCGGCAAAGCGCGGGTGGCTGGCGAAACGCTTGAGCCAGATGGTATCGGCGACGGCGATATGGTTCAGGGTCGCCAGCAGGGAGCCGAAAAAGGCCTTGCGGTCCGCCTCCAGCTCACCGGGCGGCAGCTTGGCCGCCGCCTCGTACAGCTTGTTGTTCATCCACTCGTTGTAGCGGGCCAGCAGGGCAATATGGGCGGTTCCGGGCATGATCTGGGGTACAATCTCGGTCTATTTGCGGAAAATTCCGTAGCAGAACATTATATTTAAAGGTTTTCCATGAGTCTCAAATGCGGCATCGTCGGCCTGCCTAACGTCGGCAAGTCCACCCTTTTCAATGCACTGACCAAGGCCGGCATCGCGGCCGAGAACTACCCGTTCTGCACCATCGAGCCCAACGTCGGCGTAGTGGAAGTGCCTGATCCGCGCCTGAAGCAGTTGGCTGAAGTCGTCAAGCCAGAGCGCATCGTTCCGGCGATCGTGGAATTCGTCGACATCGCCGGCCTGGTGGCTGGCGCCTCCAAAGGCGAAGGCCTGGGCAACCAGTTCCTGTCCCACATCCGCGAAACCGACGCCATCGTCAACGTGGTGCGCTGCTTCGAAGACGACAATGTGGTGCACGTGTCCGGCCGCGTATCCCCGCTGGACGACATCGAAGTGATCCAGACCGAGCTGGCGCTGGCCGACCTCGGCACCGTCGAAAAAGCCATCCACCGCGAGCAGAAGAAAGCCCGCTCCGGCGACAAGGATGCCGCCAAGCTGGTGGCCCTGCTGGAAGTCCTGGTGCCGCACCTGAACGAAGCCAAGCCAGTGCGCGCCCTGCGTCTTGACGCTGAAAAAATGGAGCTGATCAAGCCGCTGTGCCTGATCACCGCCAAGCCGGCCATGTACGTCGCCAACGTCTCCGACAGCGGCTTCACCAACAACCCGCTGCTGGACCAGCTGACCAAGTACGCCGAAGAACAGAACGCGCCTATCGTGGCCATCTGCGCCGCTATCGAAGCGGAAATCGCTGAACTGGACGACGCCGACAAGGAAGCCTTCCTGTCCGACATGGGCATGGCCGAACCTGGCCTGGACCGGCTGATCCGTGCTGGCTTCAAGCTGCTCGGCCTGCAAACCTACTTCACCGCGGGCGTGAAGGAAGTGCGCGCCTGGACCATCCACGTGGGCGACACCGCGCCGCAAGCTGCAGGCGTGATCCACACCGACTTCGAGCGCGGCTTCATCCGCGCCCAGACCATCGCTTTTGACGACTTCATCAACTTCAAAGGTGAATCCGGCGCCAAGGAAGCGGGTAAGATGCGCGCAGAAGGCAAGGAATACGTGGTCAAGGATGGCGACGTGCTGAACTTCCTGTTCAACGTCTGATTTCTACGGTTGTCCGAAAAAGGCCGCGCACTGCGCGGCCTTTTTTTTTGCCGAAGTGACAGATGGTGAGACTTTAATTAGTTGCATTAAAGTAAGCTTGCAGCTTTTGTAATTTTACAAAGGCTCTTCGTGCTGAACCCCATCCTTCAGAGTCGTGCCGCTGCCTGCTTGTTGGCGTGTGCTGCCTTGCTGAGCGCTTGCGGCGGCGGTGCTAACAACACCACTTCCAATACCAACCCCGGCGCCAACCCCGGCGCCAACACCGGCGCCAACACCGGAAGCGGCAACACGACACCTCCAGCGGCCACGCCGGCCCTGTCGTTCTGGCCAAGTGTCGCCACTGCTTCGCTCGTATCGGGCTCGACCAGCACGCTCATGGTGAGCGCCAACGTCGTCCGGCCCGCCGATTTCGGCGGCAATGTTTATGCGACGATTGTCGATAACGCCGGCGTGCTGCTGCCAAACGCCCGCATCGAAGCGCAGACCGAGACCCAGTACACCGCAATTTTGCACACCAGTACGACACTGGCAGCCGGTTCCTACAAAGGCAATTTCACCGTGAACCTGTGCAAAGATCAGGCTTGCAGCCAGCATTTCCCAGGCTCGCCGATCCAGTTGCCATATGAGTTCACGGTTGCTGCCGCCCAGTCCAACCTGACGGCCATGGCAAGCGCTCCGCTCAGCCAGACCGTCAATATGGGAGCGCCGGCACCGGCGCCGGTAATGGTGACCGTCAGCGGAACGCAACTTAGCTGGACTGCGAGCAGCAACGTTCCCTGGCTGGTCCTGAAAAATGCCAGCGGGACAGGCAATGGCGCCTTTACAGTCTTGTTCGACAATAGCCAGTCCGTCGCCGGCAGCCAGTCGGGCGCGATCACGGTCACGGCCAGCGATGGCAAGCGCGTCGAGCTCAATGCCGTCTTGACGACGCTCGGCAAAGCATTCACGGTGACCCAGGGCGGCTTCAGCTTCACGGCCATCAATGGCGCGCCGATCGCATCCCAGCAAGTAAGCTTCAATCTGGATGGCGGCGGCACCTGGACGGCGGGCAGCGATGCCAGCTGGTTGTCGGCAAACCCCGCCAGCGGCACCTTGCCCGGCCAGTTGGGCTTGACGGTGGATCCCGCCAAGGGCGCGTTGGCCAGCGGCAATTACACCGGCAAGCTGACCTTGCAATCACCGGGCGCCGCCGACCGCAGCCTCAACGTCTCGCTGAACCTGGTCAAGCCGATGCTTTCCGCTTCGTCCGAAAGCGTGGTCCTGGGTGGCCCGTACGGGCGCGATTTCTCGGCCAAGCCGCTGACGATGTACCTCAGCACCTTGAAGAACAGCTGGCCGTGGACGTTCAGTACCTTGCCCGCATGGGCCAACGCGTCGGCGAACGCGGGCGTGGCCAATATGGATGGCACCACCGTCCAGTTCACGGCCAACCTGAACGCTATCCCGGCCGGCAGCAAGAGCGCATTGGTGACTGCGACGGCGAAGGTCAATGGCGATACCCTGACCAGGTCGATTGCGCTGACCGTCAACCGCGACCAGGAGAAATTCCTGCCGTCCGAAACCGGGGTGGCCATGGTGTCGGTGCCGGGATGGTCGCGCCTGGTGCGCACCTTGACCGTGAGCGACAACTACGGCGCCGCCGACACCGACTGGTGGCCAAGTTCCGACCAGCCCTGGCTGCATGCCGTCCGCAGTGGCGACACGCTGACCCTGACCGGCGATCCATCCCTGCTGCCGAGCGACGCGATCAGTTATGCCACGGTGACCCTGACCCACGGCTCATCTGGCATTACCACGCCGGAGTCCGTGCGCGTGGCGTTGTGGAAGGGTAGCCAGGCACCGCTGGCACGAACCGAGATCGCGGGAAGCTACTGGAAAGTGTTGGCTGATGCGATCCGTCCCCTGGTCTACGTTCACAGCGGTGGCAATATCCTGGACGTCTTCAATGTGTACACCGGCCAGAAGGTCGCCAGCAGCGGCGATTTGCTCGGAGCACTGGGTGACATGGCGATGAGCCAGAACGGGGAGCGCCTGTATGTGTACGACACGAGCAACCACAGCGTCGTGGTATTGAATGCGCAAACCCTGGCCAGGCTCGACACCTGGACCCTGAGCCGTTCCGCCACCCCCACTTCGCGCCTGATCTCGGTGCGCCCGAATGGCGAAGAATTCCTGCTGACGACGTCGGGCGATGCGTTCCGCGTTTCCACTGGCAAGCGCGTGCCCCTGCAGCTGAACGGCGCCATGGATGCCACCCGCGACGGCAAACGCTTGTACGTGCAGGACACGCTCCTGAGCCCATCAACGACGCTGGCGTACAACCTTGACTTCACCGAGATCGCGGGCGGCACCTTCCACGTGGCTACTGCGGGAAGCTTCAGTGCCGGTGCGAATGGAGCGGACGTCGCAGTCAGCCTGGATGGCAATCGGGTTTACACCGCCAACGCCAACAGGAACTTCTGCGGCGTCAACGATGGCGTGACGTTGAAGAGCCTCAACTACCTTCCCGGCGGCTCCTTGTATCCGAACAGCGTGAAGGTCGACAGCTTTGGCCGCGTGTATTGCGGGGCAGCTGGCCTTAACACGGCAGTCGATATCTGGCTGCACGACAGCAAGGGTGCCCAGCTTAAACAATTCAAATTATCGAGCAACGGTGCGGCCTTGCAGTACCGTCAGATGGCGGTGAGCGCGGACGGCATGATGTTGATCGGCCTGACCCAGACGCCGGCGATGTCGATCATGGCCGTCGGGCCCTGAATCAAGGCTGTTTGGCCTCGAACTCCCGGATCGTTTTGCTGAAGCTATCAATCAAAGGATTGGGCACTGCCAGCGACAGCTGGTAGTGCTCGATCTTGAATCCCTTGCCGGTGTTGAGCAGTACACCGCTGGCCTGGCAAGTTCCCATCTGTGTGTTCAGCTGTTCATCGAACCACACGTATTTCTTATCCGGCGAAAAGTAGACGTTGCGCTTTTGCGCGGTGAAGCTCCATGCTTTCTTGCGGTCCCAGAAGCGCTTGGCCCAGGCTTTGAATTCCTTGTAGCTCCACACTTCGCTCTTGTCGGTGCCGATGAAAACGGCGTCAGGCGTGAACTTGTCCCAGTAGTCGGGGCGCGTGTTGGCGGCGTCGTCATGCCAGCTGTCGACGAAGGCGTTGACCTGCTGGCGGAATTCGGTGTCGGGATCGGCTGCCAGGGCGCTGTGCATCATGAGGGCGGTAGCTGCGGCGATCAGCAGGTGCTTCATTTGTGTCTCCTCGGTCTATGTTGGCGAAATAGTATAATCGTTGGATTGTGCACTATAGATAACACCATGGCATCACCTAACGAAAACGCCAGCATGGCACTGTTCTGCGACTTCGAAAACGTCGCACTGGGCGTCCGCGACGCCAATTACGAGAAATTCGATATCAAGCCGGTGCTGGAGCGCCTGCTGCTGAAGGGCAGCATCGTGGTCAAGAAGGCGTACTGCGACTGGGACCGCTACAAGGGCTTCAAGGCCCCGATGCATGAGGCAAACTTCGAATTGATCGAGATTCCGCACGTGCGCCTGTCGGGCAAGAACTCGGCCGACATCCGCATGGTGGTCGATGCGCTGGACCTGTGCTACACCAAGGCCCACGTCAACACCTTCGTCATTATTTCCGGCGACTCCGATTTTTCGCCGCTGGTGTCCAAGCTGCGCGAGAACGCCAAGCGCGTGATCGGTGTAGGCGTCAAGGATTCGACTTCCGACCTGCTGGTGGCTAACTGCGACGAATTCATTTTCTACGACGACCTGGTGCGCGAATCGCGCCGCCAGCGCCATGCGACGCGCGATGCGCGCGAACAGCAGCCTAAGCGTACGCCGGAAGAGGAGAAGCGCCGCCGCGAGGAGATGGACAAGCGCCGCAACCAGTGCATCGAAATTGCCTACACCACCTTTGACGCATTGGCGGCGGAGCGCGGCGAAGGCAAGATCTGGGCGTCCGTGCTGAAGGAAGCGATCAAGCGCCGCAAGCCGGACTTCAGCGAGTCGTATTACGGTTTCCGTACCTTCGGCAATCTGCTGGAAGAAATGAAGGCGCGCGGTTTGCTCGAATTCGGCCGCGATGAGAAGTCGGGCGCCTACGTGTACCGTAGCAGCCAGCCGGTGGTGCTGCCTGTGGCGGAGGCTGCGGGCGAACAGGAGCCGGCAACGGATAGTGTCGCTGCCGAGGTGGTGGAAGGTGCCGAGGAAACGGTTGCCGCTGCACCGGGCGAGGCTGGCGAAGCGCGTCGCGAGCGTGAAGGCCGCGATGGCCGCCGCAATCGCGGCAACCGCGGCGGCCGCGGACGCCGTGGCGAGGGTGATGCAGCGCCGGCTGCTGCCGCAGTGGAAGTTCCGGCCGATGCCGAAGTTGCCGCCGTGGCGGTGGTGGAGGAGGTCGCTCCGGTGGTGGAGGCTGTTGTTGAAGCGCCGGTTGAAGCCCCGGCCAAACGTACGCGCGCTGCGGCCAAAAAGCCGGCTGCCAAGAAGGCCAGCTCGCGCGGTAGCAAGGTAGCGCAAGCCGCTGCCGAAGCGGCGGAAGCGGTCCAGCAGGCGGAAGCCGTGCTGGCTGCCGCGGCCGAAGCTGCGGTGGTGGCCGAGGCGGCGGCAGTGGAGGCTCCGGCCGAAGCCAAAGCTGCGGCGCCGAAGCGCGCCAAGAAGCCGGGCACGCACAAGCCGTCCGCCCGCAGCAAGCTGCCGAAGAAGCCGAAAGCTGAAGCGTAATCAAGAACAATCGCCGTGCAACGCACGGCGATGTTTTTTCTGCCATACTCGCGGGCACTATGCCCTTCATCTCCGAACTCACTCTCTACCCGATCAAGTCCTGCGCCGGCCTGTCGCTGAAGCACGCGACGCTTACCCGCGCCGGCCTGATGACCGAACAAATCTACGACCGTGAATGGATGCTGGTCGACGCCAACGGCGTTGCCCTGACCCAGCGCGAACATCCGCGCATGGCCTTGATCGTGCCGCGCCTGAAATCGGAAACCATGGAGCTGCGCGCTCCCGGTATGCTGCAGCTGGAAATCCCTCTCGGCCTGCCGGATCCGGAGAGCGTGCCGAGCCTGCAAGTCCAGGTCTGGGACGATACTGTGCTGGCCTACGATTGCGACGACCTCACTGCTACCTGGTTCAGCAAATTCCTCGGTATTGAATGCCGCCTGGTGCGCTTCCACGCCAACGCCAAGCGCCTGACCAGCGGCAAGTGGACCAATGGCGACCAGCATCCAACCCTGTTCTCCGACGGCTACCCGATCCTGGTGATCGGCACCGGTTCCTTGCAGGACCTCAATGAAAAACTGCAGCAGCAGGGGCGCGAACCGTTGCCGATGAACCGTTTCCGCGCCAACCTGATCGTCGGCGACCTGGATGCGTTCGAAGAGGACTACACCGAAGAATTCCGTATCGGCGAAGCTGTCCTGAAGCCGGTGAAACCCTGCGCGCGCTGCCCGATGCCTTCGGTCGACCAGTCCACCGGCGAATTCGGCCCCGACCCGCTGGATATCCTGCAAAGCTACCGCGCCAAGCCGGAAGTCGATGGCGGCATCTGTTTCGGCATGAATGCAATCGTTACAACGGGTGATGGCGTAAAACTATCGGTTGGCGACCAAATCGAGGTTACACTGTCGTTTTAGTAGTGAATGGCGGCGGGCGATGGAGATCACGCAGAAAATCACGGGCAAGCAACCCACCCAGGCGGAACTGGCGGCGGAAAACCAGTCCCTGCGCGCCCGTCTTGCCTACCTGATCGACCAGGCGGAACGCAATCACTCGATCATGACGCGCCATCAGGCGTTCGACCTGGAAATCGTCGGCGCGGCCAGCTTTCCTGAACTGATCGGCACCATTTTCCGTACACTCCCGGTGATTTCCGACCTGGATGCGGTGACCCTGACGCTGGTGGACGTGGATGACGATATCCGCACCGTGATGGAAAAGCTGGGCGTCAATTTCTCCGAGTTCCCCGACTTGGTGTTTGTGCCCGACGTGGCGGATCTGGCTTTCGATTTCGAGCCGGGCCACGCGCCCAAGCCACAGCTTGGCATGTTCGACGCGCAGAAGCACGGGCGCCAGTTCCTGAAGCCGGGCGTGCGCCTGCAAAGCGTGGGCGTGGTGCCCCTGCTGCGCAACAAGCGGCTGATTGGTTCGCTGAACCTGGGCAGCGCAGATCCGACGCGCTTTTCGCCCAGCCTGGGAACGGATTTCGTCGAGCATATGGCGTCCATCATCGCCATCTGCCTGGAGAACGTGATCTCCAACGAGATGCTGAAGTACATGGGGCTGACCGACGCGCTGACCGGCGTGTTCAACCGCCGCTATGTGGATCGCCGCCTGCTGGAAGAGATTTCACGCGCGCGCCGTCAGTCGTATCCAGTGTCGTTCATGTACATCGATATCGACCACTTCAAACGGGTCAACGATACCGTGGGCCATGGCGGCGGGGATGAGGTGCTGCGCGAGGTGGCCAACCGCATCAAGGCTGAATTGCGCTTGTCCGATGCGCTGGCGCGCTTTGGCGGCGAGGAATTCGTGGTCCTGCTGATCGATGCGGACCTGGAAAGCGCGACCTATGTCGGTGAGAGGATCCGCGCCGGGATTGCCGCCAGCATGATCGAGCTGTCGCATGGAGTGAAGGTATCGATTACCGCCTCCGTGGGGGTGTCCAGCCTGGCGCAGGTGGCGGACGATGCCAAGCCGGAGGAGCAGGCGGCGCAGTTGATCGAGCAGGCGGACGAGGCGTTGTACCAGGCGAAAGAAGGTGGGCGCAACCGCGTGATCCGGTTCGCTGCCTGAAACCCGGTAAACCTGGGTTAGGCCAGCAAATCGCTTTCCGCGCGCGACACCTCTTCAGCCGTCCCGCGCAACACCACCACATCCCCCGCCTCCAGCGTTACTCCCGGCTCCGCGTCCAGGCGCGTCTTCCCGCGCCGGATCGCCGAAATCTCCGCCCCCGTCTCATCCAGCCCGAGGTCCTGCACACGCTTGCCAATGCACGAAGCCTGTTCGCCCAGCGGCACCGAATGCAGGCGCACCATCTCCGACTCCTCGCCGCTGTCGCTGGCCCCGTGGAAATAGCCGCGCAAGGATGCATACCTCTCTTCACGCGCCCGCTGCACGCGATGCACCACGCGCCGCAGCGGCACGCCCAGCATCACCAGCGCATGGGAAGCCAGCATCAGCGAACCTTCCATCAGTTCCGGCACCACCTCTGCCGCCCCGGCTTCCTTCAACCGGTCCAGGTCCGAATCGTCGTGCGAGCGCACGATCACCGGCAATTCCGGCGCCAGTTCATGCACCAGGTGCAGCACCTTCAGTGCGGAAGGCGTCGAAGCATAGGTAATCACCACCGCCGACGCGCGCTTGATGCCCGCCGCCACCAGCGACTCGCGCCGCGCCGCGTCACCGTAGGACACGTTGGCGCCCGCAGCCTGGGCTTCCTGCACACGGATAGGATCCAGGTCCAGCGCCTGGTAGGGAATCTTTTCCTCGGAAAGCAGGGTGGCCAGCGACTGGCCCGAGCGTCCAAAGCCCGCCACGATCACATGTTTTTGCGCCGACATCGTGCGCGCCGCGATATTGGTCAGGTTCAGCGACTGCATCATCCACTCGTTGGCGGAGAACTTCATCACGATCTTGTCCGACTGCTCGATCAGGAAAGGCGCCAGCAGCATGGACAGCACCATCGAGGCCAGCACCACCTGCACCACGAAAGGATCGACCAGCTTCATGCCGCCCACGACGTTCAGCAGCACGAAGCCGAATTCGCCCGCCTGCGCCAGCGCCAGGCCGGTGCGCATGGAAGTCGAGGTGGAAGCGCCGAACAGGCGCGCCAGGCCCGCAATCAGGGTGAATTTGAGCAGTACCGGGCCGGCCAGCAGCACCAGTACCAGCCACCAGTTTTCCAGCACCACGCGCGCATTCAGCAGCATGCCGACGGTGATGAAGAACAGGCCAAGCAGCACGTCGCGGAAAGGCTTGATGTCCTCTTCCACCTGGTGCTTGTATTCAGTCTCGGAGATCAGCATGCCCGCCAGGAAGGCGCCCAGCGCCATTGATAGACCGGCTTGCTCGGTGATCCAGGCTGCGCCCAGCGTCACCAGCAGCAGGTTGAGCATGAACAGCTCCTGCGAGCGGCGCAGCACGACGATGGTGAACCACTTGCGCATCACCTTCTGGCCCAGGAACAGCAGCAGGATCAGCACCACGGCAGCCTTCAGGCCCGCCAGGCCGAGCGTCTTTGGCAGGTCGGCAGGATTCTGGGCCAGCGCCGGGATCAGGATCAGCAGGGGCACCACCGCCAGGTCCTGGAACAGCAGGATGCCGATGATCTTGCGGCCATGCTCACTTTCCAGCTCGAGCCGCTCCGTGAGCAATTTGACAACGATCGCGGTGGACGACATGGCCAGCGCGCCGCCCAGCGCGAACGACGCCTGCCAGCCCAGGTGGATCGAAGGGGGCAGCAGGAAATGGATGATCCAGCCAAACAGCATGGTGGCGGCGATGGTCAGCCCCACCTGGGCCATGCCCAGGCCGAATACGATGGAGCGCATGGCCATCAGCTTGGGCAGGGAGAATTCCAGCCCGATCGAGAACATCAGGAACACCACCCCGAATTCACCGAGCAGCTCGGTGGCGTGGCTTTGCTCGGCCAGCCCCATGGCGTGGGGGCCCAGCAGGATGCCGACGGCCAGGTAGCCCAGCATCGGCGGCAAATGCATCATACGGAAGGCGACCACGCCCAAAACGGCGCTGCCCAGGAGGAGGAGAGTCAGTTCAAGAGGCGTGAACATCCGTTGTTGTTTTGTCTGGCAAGTTTTTTGCTTATCTAATTCGGCTATACTTCGGGCATGAGTGTAACCCATGAAAAAACAATGCTGAAATCTTTTGATGCCAAGACCGCAACCCGTGCCCTGGAACTGGCGCGCGAGGCCCTGCAGATCGAGACGGACGCCCTGGCCGCGCTGAACGCGCGCCTGGCCAACGACGAGACCGTGGGCCAGGCTGTGTCCCTATTGCTGCAATGCAAGGGGCGCGTCGTGGTCTCCGGCATTGGCAAGTCTGGCCATATCGGCAAGAAAATCGCCGCCACCCTGGCGTCCACCGGCACCCCGGCCCTGTTCGTGCATCCGGCCGAAGCGGCGCACGGCGACCTGGGCATGGTGACCCCGGAAGACGTGGTGATCGCCATTTCCTATTCCGGCGAAGCGGCCGAACTGATGGCCATCCTGCCGGTGGTCAAGCGCATGGGCGGCCACGTGATCGCCATGACCGGCAAACCGACTTCCAGCCTGGCCAGGATCGCCGACGTGCACCTGGACGTGTCCGTGGCAAAGGAAGCCTGCCCGATGAACCTGGCGCCGACCGCATCGACCACCGTCACGCTGGCGCTGGGCGACGCGATTGCCGTGGCCCTGCTGGACCTGCGCGGCTTCAAGGAAGAAGATTTCGCCCGTTCCCACCCTGGTGGCGCCCTGGGCCGCCGCCTGCTGACCCATGTGCGCGACGTGATGCGCAAGGACGGCGCCATTCCGGCCGTGGGCCTGGAAACGCGCCTGCCGGACGCCCTGCTGGAGATCACCCAGAAGGGCATGGGCATGACAGCCGTCGTCGATGCCGCGAACAAGCCGGTCGGCGTGTTCACCGACGGCGACCTGCGCCGCATGATCGAGAAAGTGCAAGACTTCACCAAGGTCGTCATCAAGGACGTCATGCACCTGAATCCGCGTACCATCGGCCCCGACCAGCTGGCAGTGGACGCCGTGGCGGTGATGGAAGAATTCCGCATCAACCAGATGCTGGTGGTGGACCCGGACGGCACGCTGGTTGGCGCGCTGCACATCCACGACCTGACCCGCGCCAAGGTGATCTGATGACCCTCAATCGTGAAGACCTGGTCGCCCGTGCCGCCAAGGTGCGCCTGTTCATCTTCGACGTGGATGGCGTTCTGACCGACGGTAGCCTGACATACGGCGCCGACGGCGAGACGGTGAAAACCTTCAATGTGCACGACGGCCTGGGCATCAAGCTGCTGCAGGAAGCGGGCATCAAGACCGCCATCATCAGCGCCCGCCGCACGCCCATCGTGCTGGCGCGCGCCAAGGACCTGGGCATCGAATACGTGCACCAGGGCGGCCACGACAAGCTGACTCCGTTCAAGGCCTTGCTGAACGAATTGGGCCTGGACGAAGAGCAGGTCGCCTTCATCGGCGACGACGTGGTGGACCTGCCGCTGCTGCGCCGCGTTGGCTTTGCGGTCAGCGTGCCGAACGGCCGCAAGGAAGCGCACCAGCACGCCCACTACATCACCGAAGCTGCGGGTGGCCGCGGGGCGGTGCGTGAGGCCTGCGAATTCGTGCTGCATGCGACCGGCAACTATGAGCGCGTGATGGCGCAGTTCCTGGTGTAAGAGGATCGAGCGATGCGCAACCAGAGGATAGCCCACCGCTTCCGCCTTTCCGTCGGCATGGTTCTCGTGCTGATGGCGGCGCTCGGCAGCTTCTACCTGCTAGAACTGCTGAACCGCGCGGGTGAGCAGATGCAGGCCGACAAGCGCGCCAACGAGCCTGATTACATCATCGAGAATTTCTCCTTCGTGCACATGTCGAAGGAAGGCAAGCCAAGCTACATCATCGCCGGCGACAAACTGACTCACCGTCCGATCGACGATTCGTCCGTAATCGACAAGCCGCGCGTGCACAGCCTGGCCAGCGAGCGTCCGCCGATGGAGATCCTGTCGGAGACGGCGCGCGTGGACCAGGGCAATAGCCGCGTCACGCTGAACGGCAAGGTCACGATCGACCGTGCCCAGGCGCCGAACGCGCGCGGGCTGCATATGGCAACGGAAAAGCTGGTGGTCTTTCCCGATGAAGACCGCATGGAAACCGATGTGCCTGTGAAGATGAAAATCGGCGATATGACTGCAACGGGTAACAGCATGCGGGCCAATAATGCAACCCGCGAAGTGCATATGCAAGGCGCCGGCACGCTAGTGCTGCCGCCGAAGGCACAATAAAAAGGAATGAAAATGAAACGATTACTGTTGTCGGCCGCACTGCTGCTTTGCGCAGCGCAGCCGGTGTTGGCGGAAAAAGCCGACTCCTACAAGCCCACCCACATCGATTACGGCTCGCTGGATATCGACGACGTGAAGCAGATCACGATCCTGAAAGGTGGCGTCAAGCTGACCCGCGGCACGCTGACCATGACGGCTGAACGCGCCTTCGTCAAGCAATCGCCGGAAGGCTTCCAGCAAGTGACCCTGTTCGGCGACGGCAAGAAAGCCACCTTCCGCCAGAAGCGCGACGGCGCAGGCGACCAGTGGGTGGAGGGCGACGCCGACCGCATCGAATACGACGAACAGGTTGAACTGGTGAAAATGTTCAACAAGGCCACCATTCGCCGTCTGGAAGGCGGCAAGCAGAATGATGAAGTGCAGGGCGAGTTCATTTCCTACGACAGCCGTAAGGAATTCTTCAGCGTGCGCAATACCGCAACCGGCGAGAGCAAACCGGGCGGCGGCCGCGGCACCATGGTGATCCAGCCTTCGCGCACCGAGCCGCCTGCCGCATCGGCTGCTGCATCCGCCGCCGCTTCGGCGCCAACCCCGCCAGCCACCACGCCGGAGAAGAAGTAAGCATGCAAGCAAATTCCTGCGCCAGCACGCTGGTCGTGCGCGGCCTCCAGAAAACCTACGGCAAGCGCCAGGTCGTGCACGACGTGTCGCTGCAAGTCGATTGCGGCGAGGTGGTCGGCCTGCTGGGCCCTAACGGCGCCGGCAAGACCACGTCCTTCTACATGATCGTGGGCCTGGTCGCTTCCGACGCCGGCACCATCGATATCGGCGGCACCGACGTTTCCAGCCTGCCGATCCACAAGCGCGCCACACTGGGACTGTCCTACCTGCCGCAGGAGGCCTCGGTATTCCGCAAGCTGACCGTGGAAGAAAATATCCGCGCCGTGCTGGAAATCCAGAAGGTCGACGGCAAGGCGCTCACCAAGGCCGAAATCGACCAGCGCCTGGAAGCCCTGCTGGCGGACTTGCAGATTGAGAAACTGCGCGAAAACCAGGCCCTGTCCCTGTCCGGCGGCGAGCGCCGCCGCGTGGAGATCGCCCGCGCCCTCGCCACCAACCCGCGTTTTGTTCTGCTGGACGAACCGTTTGCCGGCGTCGACCCGATCGCCGTGATCGAAATCCAACGAATCGTGCGTTTCCTGAAGGAGCGCAATATCGGCGTCCTGATCACCGACCATAATGTGCGAGAGACCCTCGGCATTTGCGACCGCGCCTACATTATCAACCAGGGCGCGGTGCTGGCTTCGGGCCGACCGGACGACATCATTGCCAATGAATCCGTACGCCGCGTTTATCTCGGCGAACACTTCCGCATGTAAGCGAAGGCCATGAAACAAACACTGCAACTGCGAACCTCGCAACACCTGGCGCTGACGCCGCAGCTGCAACAATCCATCCGCCTGCTGCAGCTGTCCACGCTGG